>Ga0209451_10001_pt1 | contig 1298243 bp, 1306 predicted proteins | sample Arccon1NAG2MetaG_FD_184743 | JGI IMG/M metagenome (GOLD analysis project Ga0209451, IMG submission 184743) | Archaeal communities from Yellowstone National Park, Wyoming, USA - Archaeal consortia 1 (NAG2) MetaG (SPAdes) (version 2) | ecosystem: Environmental > Aquatic > Thermal springs >...
TATGCCCATCGGCTCAGAGAGAAGAAACAGTGATTAGATGACCCCATATCAAGCCAACCATCAAGCCAAACGTCTAGAAATTGTTCTTGCTGCCAAGTGGGCTAACCCCCTCCCAAAGGAAGGGAGCCTCCCGGGTCACACCCCACCTCGCCTCCTCCCTCTCTCTTGTCAACCAAGGGGTTGTGGGGGAGGTATCGGGCGAAGCCCCCCAAGCACACCCGAAGGGCGGCACCCACTCCACCCTTCTGAGAAGGATTAGGGAAGCTTTGAGGCCACGATCCAAAGCGAAGCCACAGATGGGGCAGCACACCACGCGATCTTCTAATGCCAAGTTCTTGTTGATTCTTCCCCGCGAGAAACACTTGCTCGATGAGTTGTAGGCTGGTAGCGCCAAGACCCGTTTACCACGCCCGTGGAACACCTACTTCAAGCACCTCCTTAACTCGGGGAAAAACATAATACAGCCGCAGCCTCCCCGCCTCCATCTATCCACCCCTCTTCCCTATCAGGCCCCAAGCAACCCAAATCCTCCAAAACCAAGAAGTCGTACTCCTTACGAAAGCAGGAAGCCGAGCTTGGAGAACAGGTCGCGCCTGAAATCCTTGACGTGGCCGTGCTCCCTTGCGAGCCTTTGCCTTAAACCAGTTTCCCGAAAGAAGCTTCTTCCATCCTTGGAAAAGCCTCTCAGCCACCCACTATGCAACCTGAGAGCGCAACGCCCAAAACCCTTTGCTCTACTTCGTTAAACCCAGAGAAGTTGTCTTAGCTCGTTTTCACTCATTGTGCGCTTATTCTTAAAATACTCTTACTGCGCAGCCTGCAAGAACGCGTTTAAAAACTAACACACTATTTCAAGCTGGGACTTCAAGGTCCCCACCCGCCGCAGTGTTCAAAACGTACACCCAGAAGCGGTAGGCCCTAACGGACACGCCGTAGTCAGCAGTTTCAAAATAGATAGGTTTATATGGATTTCTGGATTTGAATGATCCGGTTGTGCATGGGCAGTAGGGTGAGTGGTAGTAGATAGAGACCCAAGACCTCCGCTGGCTGGCTGAGGGAGGGGTACACGCACACACATGGGGGGAGGAGGGAGGGTGAGGCTGACTGAGGATGGATTGGAGGGCGCTCCCCACCGGGAGTGGTGGGTGGGTGCGTCCTGACACGAGGGGGCTGAGCTGAAGGGGACCAGTGAACCCGTGAGATCCCTGCATGATGCACTGAAGCCCAAGCTCCACTACGCGTACGCTAGGTGTGCGGACGCATACCTACGTACGCCTACGTAGAGCGAAACCCCAATCACTTCCTCCACCGCTATTTATATCCTTATTGATCTCTCTCCAATTGAGAGGGTTCAAGATTTTAAAAACAGTATAAATAAAGCCGTATCAGTAAGCCTTTTATGGTCGTAAGACGATATGAGCTTGTCCATGAGGTACGTTACAAGCCTGGGCATAATCTTACTGGTCCTCCTGCTTAGCGTGGGTTTCTCACTAAGTGTGGGTGCGTCAAGCTTGGGTAACACTAAGTACGCCGCCTACACCCTTAGTATTGTTTCACCAACATTCGCTAAGTCCTTTGTGTTCAACGAGAGCATCACGCCGACATCCAACCCGAATCTCTCAATTCTAACACTCGCATTAATGGGGTCTGGGTGGAATCTGACATACTCCGAGAGCGTTAACTCATCGATGAGCTTCTTTCCATATCTTCCAAGTATCCAGAATAAGAGCCTGTCTTACTCCAGCGCGAACTACTCGTTCGGCTTCACACTTATAGAAGAGGGTTCGGCGAGCATCACGTTTGACGGTAACACCTATAAGGGTACACTCTACGCCTTCAGCGGCCATGCGGTTACAAGGACGGGTGCTTACAGTGTTACCGGTAACCTTACAGTGTTCCCCTCATCCCTACTCTACTCCTTCCAAGCAAGCCTCAACGACACAGCCACAGTACAGGCAGAATTACTATACACTAACCTCCCATTAACACAGTCAGATCCACAAGCGTCGTACACCATGATAGGCTTAGCTGCAGGTGCGGGCGCCGTATCTGTGGCGATAGTGGGTCTTGGGATACCGTTCATTGGAAGAAGAAAAAGAAGTGTTGGACCAGATACTACGCCTAAGGCTAAGGACTACTGGGTTGACTGAGCTAGTCATACGCATGGGCGGGTTGGCCAGTTGGCTGAGGTCGTGGTTTTCGAGTCGGCTGTCAAGGACTACGGCTCGAAGAGGATCGGCCCAGTCACACTCAGGGTGGGGCGTAGCGAAGTTATGGGGCTCGTCGGGCCGAACGGGTCGGGTAAGACCACCACTATTAGACTCATGCTCGGCTTGATTAGACCCTCATCTGGCTTGGTTCTCGTGAATGGCTACCCCCCACACTCGAGGAGGGTGGAGGCTCTGAGCGGTGTGGGCTATTCGCCTGAGCTACCCAATCTCCCAACCTTCTTCACACCACGCGAACTGCTAAGGCTAGTGGGCGGTGAGCTGGGCGTAGACCCATCTAAGGATGGAGTCGACGAAGTTCTTGAAAGAGTTGGTCTACTCGCCTATTCAGACACGAAGATCGGGAAACTCAGCAAGGGCATGGTTCAGAGGCTGAGCATCGCCCAAGCACTCATGGGAAACCCCCAAACACTTGTGCTTGATGAGCCGCTAATAGGTGTGGACCCCCTAGGCGCAGACCACCTGAGGAAGATGCTCGCCGACTTCGCTTCGAAGGGTGGGAGTGTGATACTCTCATCCCACCAGCTACCCGAGGTTGAGGGTTTGTGCACCTCAGTCACAGCCTTCAGACGTGGCGGCGTAATGTTCAGTGGCAGAGTGAGCGAGCTTGTGGGAAGAGTTCTGGGCGAGTTGACAGTTAGGGTTGAAGCCATTGGTTTGGAGCGGAATGTGATTGATAAGATCAGGACACTAGACGGGGTGCTCGAGGTTGAGGAGAATCCTAAGGGGTTGAGGGTGCGTGTTAAGGCGGATAGAGAGCTAAGGCCGATCATAGCGCGCACACTAATTGAAGAGGGGTGTGAGCTCAGGGAGATTGGGTATCTCAACAACACACTCGAAGAGCTCTACAGACGCGTGGTGGGAGGTGATGCCTCAGGTGAGGGCTAACCGTATAGGCGTGTTCCTCGCCTACGAGTATAGGAGGGCTATAGCCAGACGCAAAGTCGTCGCCCTAGTGGTATTCACGGTTCTACTGGACACGGTGCCCTATTACGCACTGGTAACAAACGCGCCCAACCTTATCCCCCCACAATACCACCCCTACGTTTGGGTTATAGGCGTATACGCGCCTCTCTCAATATTCCTACAGTTCATAGCCATACTCATCGCCGCGGGCGCCATGTCTGAGGAGTACGAGCAGGGAACAGCCGAGCTACTGCTTTCAAAACCCGTGAGTAAGGCCGAGTACTTCGTTGGAAAATACCTTGGAGGATACACCCTACTACTCACACTGATACTTCTGAACTCCACCCTCACGGTTTTTTCGGCGTATACGAGCTTCGGCGTACAGCTTGGTTTGGGTGCGCTACCCTACGTTCTCTTAGGTGAATGCGTATCCTCGAGCGTATTCTTCTCACTCGCATTCATGGTGGGGGAACTGGTTAGAAGGTCCAGTCTATCATACATAATCAGCTCTGCAATATTCTTCACAAGCGAAATACTCGGAGTATACTTCGGGCTAATAAGCTCGATAACTGGTAGCAAGCTATACCTCCACCTTGAAAGGGTGCTGCCCACATCCCCAGTAGATAGTCTGCCAATACAGCTTGGGGTACCAAGGCTTCCAGCGGGAGTAGGCACCCTGCTCACCATAGTGGGGCCATCACAATCGGTTGAAACATCCATTCTAGCAAGCGTGGGTCTCATTGCGGCCTACGTTTTTTCAGGAATACTCATAGCGTATGCGTACTTTAGCTATATGGATGTATCGAAGAAGATTAGTTGACTAAGACAGCCTCCACACAACGCCTCGAGGCTTTGTGACCCTACAACCAACAGAGAGATAGTAACACGCGGAGTAGACTGCAAATCTCATTACACCGAGATCACTTTAAACTATAAATAAGATTAGCTTCAGTGTAGATATTATAAGAACGTTTATATACAAATTATGATTATTTATTGTAAAGTTGATGAATGGACTTACTCTCATTATTCTAGCTCCTATATCACATTCATATAAACACTCTACTAATAAAGTAAAAGGAAAAATATCGAATCCCACATGTTCTAAGCCAACATCTAGATATACATCTATTTACAAACGAGGGTTTAAAGCACATGGAGAAGCTTGGCAACACAAAACATCACAAATAAAGCTATTAAGAATAAGCCTATCACGTAGCACAACGATATCTGAGTTGTTTATTGGTGTTGCCCTTGTCTGAAAGGGAAGCCGAGATAGCTGATTGTGTGGATAAGGTTCTAACCGAGGTCTTGGGTGAATTCGCTAAGCGCGCCATAATGATAACCATGAACGAAAAGGGGATCACGCCTTCAGATATCGTCAAGCAACCAGATAGATTTATGGATGGATTAAGGTCTGTGTTCGGGTCGGGTGCGGGAGTTTTAGAGAAGGCTTTCATCTTCGAGGTCTGCAAACGATTCAGAGTAGACACTCGTAGTGTAGCCAACCTCTCATTTGCTGATTTAGTAAAGAGAATGAGAAACCATAGTGAGGGGTAAACGGAACTTTTGCTCTCAACAAAATATACTGGTTTTGTGGCGTTTAAGGAGTTGACGAGGGATGGCTAAATTCCTTGGAAGCACGAAAAGTAGAATAATTGTTTTTCAAAGCCCTCGTGGGGTTAATGTTATTTGTCTACTAATACAAGACAGCTATTGTTGGCGTGTAGGTAGATCGCTGAAACACTCGGATGACTCACTCATCGACCCATTATCTGGACACCGCCTCTCGTTAGCCAAAATACATATAGTTGGCCTCCGACTATTACAGAGTATGCTTTTAAGGATGGCTCCGCGCATCAAGGTTCTTGAGGCTGCATCATCAGTTGCGGATGGAAGGGTTAAGAAGCAGGGTGATTCCTACAGAGTGGTCTCTTCTTCCGGAGAAGTCAGGGTTTACACTGTAAGCATCACCGATTCGAAGGTTAAAAGCGACGATAATGGCACGGTGTATAGGGGGTATGTTGGCTACCCCATCATCGCGGTTCTTATGGTGGAGGGAAGGCTTCAATATAACCCGAGAATCGGTGAGGCGCTTAGAGGCATACCCTGGAAGAAGCTCAACGATCAGTACAAAAACTATGCAGCGGTAGAGCAAATAGCTAAGCGAAAGGCCTCGGAGGCTGGGATAACGAGTGACGAGATCGACAAGTACGTGGACCTCGTATTAATGGAGCTCAAGAGTTTGAAGCTGGAAAGGGCTTAAAAGCATATTACCTCCAAACATTTGAGCGAAAGAAAGGTATACATCGAGGACCGCTATTTTTGGCTATCCAAAATTCTCCTAACCCGTCTTTCAAGCTCTCTATAACTTTGCAAGTCTCTGAAGAGTGAGCCGTTTACACCGTTAATGTACACTGGCTCTGTGCAAAGCACCTCCTCAACATCGTCTCGGTTAAACCGCTTCGTGTACCACTCGGGGTTCTTAAATATGAGCACCCTCCTATACTCGACCTCTTCGAGATGTGTGAGTGGGCATCTCTGGTTACTCCCCAAGCCAGAAAAACATTCAAGGTCGCCCCAGTTCACAGTGTTCTTGTGACCCCTATCCACCCATTCACACACAATCGCTGCAAAATACTCTTTAAGGTCGAGCAAGTAAGGAGAACCATTATTGAACCATTTTAGCACAATTGGATGATTGAGCCAACCCTTCCTACCATCCCTTATAACACCCATTCTACGAAGAACAGCGTAGCCTATTTGCTTTGCCTCTATTCTTTGCTTACCAAGCCTACGCTCATCGAGAACCCTAGCTGTCTTACGATGGTCATAGTAGGGCCTAAAGGTCTGCAAACCCGCCAACCACCCTTATAAACATACACCACAATTACTTCTAAAATATTACTCATAACCACCTAACCACCCTGAGGATCCGATGGCTCCCTGTTCATCGCGGCTCCCATGCTAATCCGCGCGTTCCATAGGGATATCACTCAATATTGAGACAGATGACATTCAGATAAAAGACTTTTACGGTCAAGTTGCACATTCATTAACAAATTGTCCCGAAACCACTCCAAACGAGATGCTTTGTTGAATAAATCGCATGATTGCGTTAATAGAGTGGGTAGTACTAACTCTTCAGCCGAATTTATATGAATAGCATAATCAGCAATATTTATTCAACACAGCATAAACAAGAAGAATATTTAAATATAGCTAAAGGCTAGCGTGCTCATGTCAAAACAGTTCCTGTTACTCTTGGCTGCAGCTGTAGTCTTAGGACTGTTTCTGGGCTCAGGCGTCGGGCTAGTATCTTCGGCATCCGCTTTTGAACCGACATTCTTAAAGAGTGCACCTAGGATGGCGTATGGCTCGTCTTCGACTGCGCTGAACTGGGCTGGGTACGCGGTAGCGGTCCAATCGGGTGAAGTTGACGCCGCATACGGCTCCTGGATTGTGCCTACTCTAAGCTGCTCTTCTAAGGGCACTATATATGCCGCCTTCTGGGTTGGCATAGACGGGTACAATGACAGCACAGTGTAGCAGACGGGCGTCTTAGGAGAGTGTGAACACGGCTCGGCTGTGTACTCTGCTTGGTACGAATTCTACCCCGCCTCACCCGTCTATGCTAATTCGAGCTTTGTTGTCAAGCCGGGGGATACCATGAATGGGAGCGTGGTTTACAACCCAGCTTCGAAGTGCTTTACCACCACACTCAATGATAAAACTCAGGGCTGGGCCTATACCTCCCCCTGTACCGCTGTCTCGGGAGCTCAGAGGAGCGACGCTGAATGGATAACGGAGAGACCCGCCGTGGCTGGAAGCCTGACAACTCTCGCAAACTTCGGAGTGGCGTACTATGGATATGACTACACTGGTGTGAGCGGAACTAACAGCGTGATGATTAATGGGGTCAACCACACGGTAGCCCAGAGCAATTATATCGCCATCACAATGGTGAGCTACAGCGGTAAAGCATTGGCTTCTCCATCTGCACTCACCGTTGACGGCACAAGCTTCACTGTAAGCTATGGGTCGAGCTCGTCAACCCACGGTAACAGCCATAAGTAAACACGAAAAGCGCCGTGTAGATTCTCCCTTATTTTTCTGCTAGAAGCCTTCAGCTGAATCGATTCCAACACGCTTTACCAGTAACGCAGACACTCTACGGCAAGTGGGGTTTGGACTGCACCTTCGCGCGGACTCATGCTATCACTAGTCACTAGACTTATTGTCTAATACGATTCTCCTTCGACGCTTCTTCCTAGAAGTAAGGCTGACCAGAATAGTCTCCAAGCACTGATGGGGTCTGGGGCGGAAACCCTCACGGTTCTCGGGTCGAGTTGATCCACGAAGGGTAGGTATGCTGCTCTTGCAGCCATGCTTGGCTGCAAAAACTCGAATTCGAGGGTTATAGGCGACCGCGCAGTGTATGGTTTAACGCTCCTAGCTTTCATGTAACCCCTGCGTGCCGCCTCCTTAATGATCTGTTTGGTGAGAGATGGGTGGATACACCTAGCCGAGGAGCGGTCTATCGCGTACTTGACGACGGCTCCCTCCAAGTCTCCCAGGACCTCCTTTAGTTCCGACACGGCGTGTTGATCGCCGCTCACCATTGTTACGGGTACACCCATGGCTCCAGCTATCATAGCGTTCACTTCACCCTCACTTGTGGGTCTGCCGTTTAGGAGTACGCATGAAGCGCCTGAAAAGGTGTGGCTCAACACGCCTCGGCCGCCCACCATTGAGTGGTAGCCTATAAACATGGCGCATTCGAAGCTTTTGTCTACACCCTCCATCATGTAGAGCGGCTTGTTCACACCCGAGATAAGGGTTGCACTCGGGTGGAGCTCTTCCAACAATATGTTCGTCATACCACCATGGGAGTCGTTTACCAAAACCTCTGACGCACCCGCTTCAAGCACCCCCTCTATCGCTGAGTTAACATCCTGTGTCATGAGATGTCTGAAGCGCTCATAGTTGAGGTGCCCAGCCAGGACATCATCGATCGAGACCACACCGGTCACCCCCTCCATGTCGGCTGAAATATACACCTTCCCACCCATGTGACTCACCCATAGTCTGGGTCGCGCGCCGTTGACGCGAGGCCTAGGGCTGCTCTAAACCTCATATAAACATCGAGCGCGTCGTCACCTACAATCTCTATTGTGCGGCCATCCACCCTGCGCGCTATGGGAGCATAGAGAGCCCTAGCTGCGAGGCTGCTCTGCGTGAACTCAACCGTAAGTGTAATTGGCTTGGGCGGCGAGTAAACCCTGAGCGACGCCGACGATTTCACAGCCGCCTCCGCAGCCCCGCGCAGCTCCTCCTCAACGCGTGACAGGCTTTGGCTGAGAGCGGAGTATCTGTCGATAGCCCTCTTAACCACGACTCCCTTAGCGTCTGGGCAGACCGTGTGGACCTCTGACACGGCGTATTGGTCACCCGCTACGAGCCCCACGGGAACGCCGAAGTGTCCACCCACCATCGCATTTATCACACCCTCACTCGCGGGAACACCATTCAGATACGCCTTCGAAACTATCCCGGTCATGGTGTGACTCAACACCCCCTCACCTGAAGCCATGGAGTGGTAGCCCACAAAGAACGCGCATATGAATCCACGGTCTACGCCCTGCATCATGCTCAAAGGCTTATGATAGCCCGAGATAAGCTCGACCCTCTCATCTAACCCCTCAATCTTCAGATTCAGCATCCCGTCATGAGAATCGTTGACGAGCACACCATCAGCGCCGCCCTCAAATGCACCCCTAATCACAGCGTTGGTCTCCCTAATCATGACATCCCTAAAACGCTCGTAGTCAGCCCTCCCTGGAAGAACCTGGCTTGGTGACACCGCGCCGGTCAAGCCCTCCATATCCACCGAGACGAACACTCTACCCATAAGCATCCAACACCAGCACTACAAAAAGCCTTTCGAAATCGAATGCAAAAATGAGGTAACACACCACTAGACAACTCAGAATACTATGGGTGACACCGCTAGCCTTCTCCCCACTCTACGGTGGGCGAGGTTTTGAAAGCTTCGTTAAACCAGAATAACTGAGCGGAGGATTGTCCCCCTTAGGAGTGAATTCAGTTTTAGAGTCCTCTTGTGGATTCAGCTATAAGCACTATTCACTCTTGGATGCTCTTTATCCGTAAGGAATAAGTTGATGAGTTTTTCTAGTGTATGTTCAAGTGAGATCAACTCTTGTTGGTTGAGCGCCCCCAACCTGTTCTGAAGGGAGCGGAGATAGAGGTGCTCGGCCCGAGCCAATACCCTTCTACCCTTCTTCGTCAGTGTTACTATCACACGTCGTCTATCGCTCGTGTTTCGTTCACGCCTAACAAGCCCGTGCTCTTCAAGTCTGTCAACCGTGTACGTTATCGCGGGTTTGGTTAGGCCGAAGCGGTCTGCGAGCTTTTTGGGTGTGACACCCCCCCTGGAGAGGGTTTTGAGAACGGCGAAGTCCACGCTCTTAAGGCCCACCCTCTTGAGTTCGCGGGATATCTCTTTGCGCATTGTTGAGGACAGTTTGGAGACTAGGTTTATTATCCGCAGTGTGTCCTCCTCCCCTCCCTCCAAGTCACTTGCGATCGCCTCTCACCTCCTCGGTCTGTTTGGGTTTAGCCGATTGCTGAGCGGCATCCGCCACGCCGCTTTCTATGACTCGCCTGCCACGCAGGGCTGAAACCACGACGCCGAGGATGGTTAGCCCAGCCGCAATATAAAAGGATGCACTCAACGCGTGCATGAATGGGTTGGCTATGGTTTCTGGGACCCAGTATTTGCTTGTGAGTGTGGCCACAGCTGTGGGGCTGAGTGTCTGAGTGAGTTGCTGGGGGAGCGCACTCAGAATCGCGCCAACCGGGTTGTAGCCGAGGAAGGCTGAAAACAGCGCCCCAGTCACGGGTATTTTCGCTATTACCGGGGCCAGCTGGGGTGCGCCAGCCTGTGATACGGCTTGGGACAGTGCGCTTGGGAGGCTGTTTGTCAGCGCCACTATGATTATTGTGAAGAATATTGCGAGGCTCGCTGTCTGCGCCGTGTTCTGGAATGTGGTCCTCATCCCAGACGCCGCACCCCTGTGCTGCCTTGGCACGCTGTTCATTATTGCTGCAGTGTTGGGGGCGGCGAACAGCCCGTTGCCGAGCCCCATCACGAAAAGTATTGCGGCAAACTCAGTGTAGTTAAAGTTGTATGGGAGTGTGCTTAGCGCCACGAAGCTCACAGCTACGATGGCGAGTCCAAGAGTGGCTAGGAAACGTGAGCCATGCTTGTCGGATAGTGCGCCGCTAAGCGGGCCCATCACCACGAATCCCAGCATCATCGGGAGGGTGTAGACCCCCGCCCAGAAGGGCGTCGATTCATAGCTGTAGCCGTGTAGTGGTAGCCATATTCCCTGAAGTAGTATGATGAGCATAATCATAACCCCGCCGAAGCCTACCCCGAAGAATAGCTGCGCGAGTGTACCAGCGGCGAAAGCCCTTATCCTGAACAACTCTAATCTGAACATGGGCTCCTTCACCTTCCTCTCTATGAATGGGAATGCAATCAGTAGGGCGCATCCAGCGACGAGTGACGCCACAACCCAGGGATCACCCCATCCAAGTGGGGACGAACCGTAGGGAAGCAGCCCATACGTCACCCCCAGCAAGACGAGTATTAATCCGCCTGCGAACACGGTGTTACCCACATAGTCAATCCCCTGATTGCGGTTGACCACGCCTATGTCTTTGAGTTTAAGGTAGCTCCAAACGGTCCCGAACAGTCCGAAGGGCACGCTCACCAAGAAGACGTACCTCCAATCAATTGTAGCCAGTATGCCTCCGAGGACTAAGCCCACAAGTGAGCCAGCGAGGGCGGCTATCTGGTTTATCCCCAGAGCCTTACCTCTTTCATTCGCCGGGAAAGCGTCTGTTATTATGGCTGCGCTGTTTGAGAAGAGGAAGGCCGCACCCACCGCCTGAATTATCCTGAACACTATGAGTTCGAGCGCACCCGCATCACCCATATTGGGGGTTATTGAGAGCAGAACCGAGGCGGCTGTGAACACCGCGAAACCAAGATTATAGAGCCTGACACGGCCGAAGATGTCTGAGAGCCTTCCAAATGTGACGAGGAAGGCCGCGGTGACAACGTTGTAGCCCATCAGTATCCAAAGCAGGTATTGAAAGGAGTCAAGCGGATTAATATTGATGCCCCTAAATATCGCGGGTAGCGATATCAACACTATTGTGCCGTTAATCGAAGCCATTAAAACCCCTACAGTAGTGTTTGACAGAGCAACCCACTTGTACTCAACCAATTCGAATCTAGTTAAAAACTTAACCGTTAACATATAAATCTTTCTCAAAGATTACTGAAGCTATTACCGATAGAGAAGCGGATAAACCTCACCTTTTAAGGCGGTAAGGAGGTCAGACGAAGATCGAAGAGAGGGTATACCCTGCTACAAACAACACCCCACCTCCAAGTGGTATCTCCCTTCTACATTCATGGCATCCGATCGCCCGCTACAAGATTAAAGAAACCATGCCCGCTTTCATCGAAGCGAACCATCCAAGATGGTGCAACCCCCAATTATCACAAGCTCTTCGGCTCCAAATCCCAGCGCTGTGCACAAGGCTTTGGATTGTCTACTGCGCTGAGTCATATTACGCTAGGAGCCGTACAGCACACCCCTGGGAAAAACTAATAGCGCACACTACTTTAATCTGAAACAATGTCTAGCAACACCGATACCTGCCTTATTGTGTGGGATATACAGCGAGGTATCGCACCCAACGCTTTCAACTACACTCAAATTCTTCAAAACATCAGGTTGCTTATCGAAGCCGCAAGGTCTGCTAGGGTTCCCGTGATTTTTAGCCAGCATACCAGTCTACCGTACCCGTATATAAGCGAATACTTCAAGGAATCGATGAGGAGGAGGGGGGTCGACCCAAGCAGGTCCAACTATATGGGCGAGGGATCACCCGAGTGGGGATTCGTTGAGGGTATCACCCCGACGCCAGACGACCTGACGATTAAAAAACACACTCCAAGCTTCTTTGTAGGCACATACCTGGAGCAGATACTCAGGAACAGGGGTGTGTCCAAGATGCTTCTGTGCGGCGTGGCTACGGTGGCTAGCATAGCTGGGACGGCCTGGCATGGAGCAGCACTGGGCTTCATACCCATAATCATGGAGGACGCCGTGGGAGGTAGAGCTCAGGAAACACATAAGACAGCGCTAAAAGTGATGAGAAACATATTCACGGTAGTCAAAACCACCGACGCAATAAAGATGTTAAAGGGTGAAAACCAGTGAACTACCCCGCCCTCACATACGGGGACCTCCCCCCTAAACCCCAGTAAAGCTAAAAATTAAACCCTGGATCACCATAACACCCAAAGATTGGCCCACCTAGTAGGTGGTAATCGAATCAATTATAACATTCAGAAACCATCGGGGTTCGTGGGGGAAAATCTAAAATTTACGTTCCACCCACTAGTGTGAGTTGGGTTCATACGAGCTAGGTGTCGCATTCGCCTCATTCTCAGTGCTTAGCACGGCTGGTAACAGGATTTTACTGAGCAAGCCCCTTACCCAAGTGGATTCAAGGTTTGCAAGCTATATTGCCTCACTAGTTGGCGTCACACTGCTTTTAATAGTGGACATTACGGTAGGTGAAATAAGCTACATACTCTCCGCGCCAAGCTGGGAGCTCATACTATTCTGCGCTGTGGGTGTACTCAACTCGGGTGTGTCACGCCTACTGCTATATATTGCCATTAGACACTTAGGAGCCAACCAAGCTGAGATCCTCCAGTCGACCACCACACTCTTCGCGTTCCTGTTCGCAGCAACACTCCTGCATGAAGGTATAAGTGCAACCGTGGTTGGCGGCGGTGTACTAATCGTTGCAGGATCACTGATGGTCGAGGCTCGCTTGAGCGCTGATAACAGACGGGGTAATCCGACGGTGGGTGTCGTGAGCGCACTGCTCAGCAGCCTCGTCTTCGCGCTTGTTCTCATACTAGTAAAAGCAGGTCTACTGACAGGGTACCCCTACATATCCGCAGCGGCCATCTCATCACTCGCGGCACTAGGATTCAACACACTACTCTATAATCCGAAAAAGCTTGCCTCGGACATTGCGAGCACACCCAAGAACATAACAGCGTCGATTGCGGGCGCATCAGGCTTAATAGCCCTCTCTCAGGTCTTCAGGTTCGCCGCCTTCAGCTATGCGTCAGCAGTGGTCGTGTCAGCCATAATCAGCACGAGCCCAGCCCTCGTGGTACTATTGAACCACGCAGCATACAACAAATCCGAAATAGTGAGCCTAAAAACCATCATAAGTGTGGTGTTAGTGGTCGTGGGGGGCATAATCGTATCTCACTACGAGATCAGCTAAATTCCGTCCGCAAACGATTACCGCTTGGTTACATGCGCCACAAGTGGAGCAATCATTAGCACACAAATACCCGCTACCAAATCATTTAGGCGTAGGATATGGTTCCCTCAAAGTCGTGATCAACTAGTATATTAGCGTGGTTAACAATAATATTGCTTAATGGTATATAGAGTGATTCATCTTAGGAAGGAGGTCAAAACAGTTCAGCTTGGCGTGACCATTGAGGCTCCACAGGTAGAGTTCATCGAGGAATTCGAAGCGGAGGCTGACTGGTCGGCCCGAATCGAAGAGCTAAGAAATCTGGGATTCACCATCCCCATTAAGGGAGAAACAGCGTACGCCCTTAAACCAGGAGTATACCGCAAAATCTGACGCCGTCAAAGAGACCAACCACAACGACTCCATCAGGCAGCACCCGAACCGGTCGACCGCTGAGAATGGCTGGATGAGTACCCCCGTCAAAGTACTCTATCCGGGTTAAAGCGAATCCAACAAATGATGGAGTCAACCCTCTAGCAAACTGTTCTCCTGTAGAGTGGTCTGCGAAGCCATTTTGAGCGGCCCTGCTAAGCGTACTCTGAGAGTTTAGGTGGTGTCCCCATATGCGGGTTAGAAGTTGAGGATGACCGAAATCGATGGTGGCAAGTATCATACTGTAACGCTGAACAAGCCTATTCCGCGTTTTTTGGGATAGGGCTGTACAGCTGCAACCGTATCTTCAAAAGGCGGCTTAAAAGTTTGGCGAATCCCCAAGAGTCATGAGACTATTATGATCCAAGTGTATATTCTCGAGCGCCCCAGAAGTTAAAGGCATTCAAAACCAAATCCACCAGAGCTTAGGCCAACATAGCTCTACTGGTGGGACGCTTCTGCGGCCACCTCAGGCATCCCACAAGGACATTCAACAACTCAAGAATGACGCTCTTCCTACCACCCCGAGGCTTCCTAAAACCTCCGAGTTGGTCACTGAGTAGATACGACACTTGTATAGGGCTTATCCTGGCACTAGGGTAGTCCTCGCCGTAGAAGGGGCGAGGTTTTGAGGTTTTATAGACGTCAGTGGCACTTGGAGTGACGCGGGAGGGCTTTTTCAGTCAGCTGGCCAACTGTTATACTTGACTGGATAAGACGCTGGAGTGCAGCCCCTTCTGAATGGGAAATCTAGTTGACAAAACCGGATTCGAGATCACAAACAATGAGATTATAGCTGACGAGGGTACACTTGAAAAATGGCTTTACCACGTGCCCATGAATTCCATGCGGTCGACGCGGTAAAGAAAGAATGGAAGCACTCTCCAGAGAATGTCTGTGACACACTCAAAGACTGACACGCGTGACACGCTGACCTGGTTGAAGTGAACCACCCCGCCCTCACTTAAGGAGGGGGTCTTCCCCCAAGATAAAGTTCTGGTTGCTCGAAAAGTTGATCTCCACTGTGTGACACCGAACTGCGGTTTGCGGGATACCCTCAGGGTCCCTTTCGGGTTCTAGGCTTTTAACTCGCGATAATGATGCCTTTGATTCGGCGCGTCTAATATGACGGGCTAACGCAGGGCGTCGCTTTCAAAGTATATGTGTGCGCCCGTTATCTTATCATCCTTGACTTGGTAAACTACACACAGAGGGACATGAACCTCTCCTTCTTTGGGCTTTATACCCGCGAACTCTAGTAGTTGCGTACGGTAGAAATCCGCTTCCAGAACGGCCTTGTCTTGTGTCACTATCAAGTCCTTTTGAAGGAAGTTTGCTGAGAAGGCCACACTGTAGAAGTAGCTCAACAACTCTTCGATAGCCTTTTTCCCCTTGTATTCTTGGCCTGTAGACATAACTTTAAACACTGCATCATCGGACAGCCGACTAATGTCGTGGTCGTGCAGATATGCATTTATTGTTTCTTGTGTACCCTCAATACTATTCATAAATACACAACTTATATATATATATATTTAACAAACTATAATAAGCTTTATGTAGTAATATAAAATGACATATAGATTTTTACAAAAAGAAGTTTAGATTTATTTAAACCCAGCAATCTAGCAAATGACAAAAAGGCCTGATCCGAGTGTTTTACTCACCGTGTAAAATACAGGTGGTCATACGGTAGCAAACTTTATGGCGCAAAGCAACAAGGGTCAGCGTCACCTAAACCCGCTGTTCTAAAACCTCCGCCTCTACTATCGGAATCTATGGTTTTAAGCAACTTTGAAACTGAGTTTTGAACTGATCTATAATAACAGTTTATGTGTAAGGATAAGATATGAGACTATCCCCCGAACATCTCGCACTGCTCAAAACGGTGTTTAATAAATTTCTCTCAGATAATGGAAAAAAATCCTTTAAGAGTACACAGAAGTACCTAGATAAGGTGTATTATTTGGCGTGGTTTGCGTATGGTTTTCTGGTGACGCTGATTTTTGTAGACGATCCCGCCCAGATCAGACTTCATGTAAATTACCCCCAGATAGTGTATCAGTGCATAAAAAGCCTCAAAAGTTGAGAAGGAGTGTAAAGGCGTTTTCCTCGGATTTGTGTTGTTGTAGAACCCGTTGTTCTATCCTTAGATACCCAAAGAAGCGCTCTACCGAGCTTCTTAACCCGAAGGTTTGGTGAACGTGGTTTTTGAAACCAGCTCTTGTGACAGCCTCACGGTACCAAGGTCCTCGGTCTGTGGAAAATCATGGGGTCACCCAGGCATCTCTTTCTCAGCCTCCATAGGAACTCGAGCGCGCTTTGTGCGCTTCGCGTGAACGAAGCACTGAACAAAATCGGTTGCCTCGCCTCCGCATCAACAACACACACGTAAAGTGGTTGGCCGCCACACTTCACCACTGCTTCGTTAACCACGATAACCGAATACCCACGAGGCTTTGGATCGAAGTTCATTTTCTCCTCAATTCTCTTCGTTCACCCTCTATGCTTAGAGCAGTTGTGGGTCCGCGTAAAAAGGCTTGAGGTCTGAGGTCCTAAAGGCGATTAATAAAACCATCAAAACTTTGAACTAAAAACCTCTCTTGTTCGTTAAAATTCCCAGAGAATGTGAATCTGTGGTGGGCGCCACAGGGTATCGCCACTCAAATCCGTGGTGTACATAACTTATCCGGATACGCATGAGTAGCTCGTGATAAGAGACCCGGCGAGCGAGAACTCTTACCCGCACACGCCTCTGTGGATAAATATCCGAGGGGACGTAGGAAGCGGCTCAAGCCCTCCCCGTATGTGAAGCATGGTGGAATGTGCACGAGGAGGCAGAAGAGCCTGGGGCCAAGCGGCTCGAGTGATTCAAGGAGGCGCCCCAACTCGTCCCTCGGGTTGGGTGTGAGCTCACAGCTTCCGAAACGCGAGTTTCACCTTACTTCTTCTAGCTTTCGTAAAACAAGATTTTGTAGCACTTCGATGCTTCTTTTTACAGGCGGGTTGTGATACACGGGTTCGCGCATTGCAGGCGTGATCAAAAAGGGTATTCCACTACCAAGCACCACAGAAACCAGAGATATCACGCATGTCGTCGATACCTGATGCGATTTTCGATATTGTGTTTGGGGTACACGGAGCGACAAGAACAAGCAGAACAGCGTTTTCAGAGGCCTTAGAGACAAGCTCGATGCATTCGACGTGACCCGTAAGCTCTGTTATCGTGGTGTTACCCGTGGCCCAAGTGAGTAGCTCTCCTATGAGCACCTTATTTTACGGAGGGGGTAATGACTCGGAAAAAGTCCCCGCCATGTCTCAATAGTAGTCTGTCTTGCCATATCCACCGCTTTTTAAGCGGAAACACTACCTGTAACACAAACCACAATCCCTATCTCTTTGTAGCTCATCACCACAACTTCCCCTTCCTTTAGATGGCTTGCCACTTTTACCCAATTTTAAGCTAACCCAAAGATGCTAAGCTTATATCTTTTGGTTTACGAAAAATTGTAAACCCAATATTTAAATATTCGAAAACATGGAAACGCCTGTTTGGTGAAGGCACAATGGGTTTACTGGTTGCAATTCTCGCTTGGTTACACGTGTTTTTTGCGACGGGGTGGATAGGAGGCGCTTTGCTTAGCACGATCGCCCTTGAGCCCTCTATTCGCAAAACGGAAAATCACGTAGTCGCCCAAACGCTCATGGCAAATGTGGGAAAGTTTATGGGAGTTTTTTCGACGCTAACAATCGCTTTTGGTGTATTATTCTTTTGGGTTTTTACGGGTGGTCGGTTGTTCTTGATCGATTCTGGCTGGGGAGTAATGATGCTACCAGGAATAACGCTTGGGGTGGTCGCCTATGTTTTCGGTATTGTTGCGCTTCTACCGCTTGCCAAGCGCCTGGCTACAGCCACGCAAAAATCACCCAAAGATGTTCCCGCGCTTATGTCCAAAATTAGAACGCTTTCACTCGTCGACTTGGTTCTTCTTGCACTTGTTTTCACCTTTATGGTGGGCTCAGCCTTTTACTAACCTGAAAGCTTTATAACACACCTTGTGAAATGCGATTCGGCGGGTATTTCGCTTGGAGAGATTGAATGCTACTGAAACCGAAACAAACCAACCAGAAACACGCAAGGCTTTCGCCCTCCTTTCGCTTTTAGATGAAACAAATTTGAAGCTTCTTTTGATGCTACGAACATCACCATTATGCACAAGAGAGCTTGCGAAAAGACTTGGAATGGCCGAGCCGCACGTTTCACAAAGAATACGCGCGCTTGTTGGCACTGGGCTTGTGCGTGACGAAGGCTGGGTTCGCCTAGGTGGTCGGAACTTAAAGCTTTACTCCCTCAAGGTTCGATCACTGAAACTCGACTTTCAACCAGAAAGACTCGCGCTAACCCTTGAAAGCGCTTTGCCCAAGGGAAGCATCACGCTCTCATATCCTACAATGAGAATGGATCCTCCCAAATTCTTGTTCAAGTTCATCGGAAGAAGCGAACAAAAGAGAATTCTTAATTATGCAAAGTCAGCGGTGGTTTGGGGGATTGCGGGAATTGGCAAAACCACTCTTGTCGCCTCTTGGAGCGCTCAGCTACGCAAGAACGGAACCAAAGTGTTTTGGCACACGATCAAAACAGGCGACTCTCTCGCTTTGGTTTGCACGAAGCTTGCGCAACTCGTTTCGGGCTCAAAGCGAACGGAACTACTAAAAGCGATCGAAAGCTTTTCAACACAACAAGAAGAACTCATTTTTAAAGTCGTGGACTCTTTAAAAGAGTTTAAAGGCGTGTTTGTGTTTGACGACTATCAAAACTGTTCGGATCAAAATTTGCGTAAACTTTTGCGAGAGCTTTTCGCTTATGGTTTAAAGCTCATAGTTTGCTCTAGGACTCGCCCGGAAGAGCTCGTCGCGCTAAACCGAGTTAGCGTGATAGAGCTTGGCGCTTTTAACAAAAAAGAAGTTTTGGAGTTTCTTCGCTCAAGGTTACCCGAGTACAAAGACTTGAGCGCTTTGCTTTCCGCTTGTTCTCCGCTTAAGGGGCACCCGCTTGCTCTTGAAGTGTTCTGTAACGGCGTGCGCCACAAAGCGGTGAGTAGGGCGCGAAGTTTAGAGGAATTTTTTGGGGAGGTTTTGGATTCGCTTTCTAGTGACGAAAAGCTTGTGTTATCCTGTGTTTCCCTGTTTAGAAGAGGCGTTGAGGTGGATGCAATAAAGCACACTCTTCCGAGATTGACGAGCGAACCGCTTCGAAAAGTTTTGCGCTCGCTTGAAAAAAAAGGTTTTGTAAAAAGGATGGAAGACGGGTTTGTTGTTCACGAGCTATTAAAGCAAACGGGTTATGGCAACCTAGAAAATCCCGCTTTGCTGCACCGCAAAGCGGCTGAATGGTATTCGAACGCGCAAGAGCCCGCTTACAAGCTCGAAGAAATTTACCACTCATTTCTTTCACAGGATTACGGAAACGCCATCGAAACGCTTGTGAAAAACATTCCAAAACTCTTGGATTTTGGGTTTTGGCCTTCTCTACACGCCACTCTTGACGAGCTACTTCCAAAAGTGAGCGATGACATAGCAAAAGCGTGGCTTGAATACGCAAAAGCATTGTGCGCTCAGGACCCAAGCCTTACTGGTAACGAAACGCTAAGCCTGTTAAACCGAGTGCTTGTGGCCGCTGAAAGAAACGGAGACTTTAGGCTACAGGCAAGGGCGCACTTAGCGCTAGCACAAGCTTTCCAAGATTTTGGAGAAATAAAAGGTGCAAAAGAGCACTACGCGCTTTCGCTAAAGACCGCGCAACGAACACAAGAGTACGAAAGCATTCGCGCAAACGCGCTTCAAAGTCTTGCGGAGCTCGAGCTAGCCCAAGAAAACTACACAAAAGCGCTGAAAGCCTACACAACAGCGGAAAGGCTACAAACAAAGCTAGGAAACGAGAGGAACGCTCTTCTTGCAAGGTGTAGGATTGCGCTTATCAACTGTTACATTGGCCAACCCGAAACTTCTCTTGTGATTCTTGACGAAATACGCGAAAGAGTTTCGGCTTTATCCAATCACACACTAAAAATTTCGTGGCACATGTGCGCAACTTTTGCTTTTTATGCACTTGGACGCTTGAAAGACGCGCTGAGCGAAAACGCAAAATGGGTTCAGGCGGCAAAGCTCTCTCGCTATCCCGGTTTTTTGAGCGAAGCGCAGGCCTTCAGAGCGTTTCTTTTAGCTCTTTACGGAAGAACAAAGCAGTCGGAAAAGTGCGTCTCAGAGGCGGAAAAGATCAAAAAGCTCGACTACGCTGGTGTTGTGGAAATGGCCAAGGGCGCTTTGTGCGTAGCAAAGGGTAAATACAAAGATGCGCTCAAACACTATGAAAAGTGCTTAGAGATTTTTAAGGACAAGTTCCACCAAGCGCTTTGTAACGTGCTTATCGCAAGGCTATACCTCAAGCTAGGAAACGAAAAACTCGCGAGCGCCTACGCTTTAAGCTGCGCGTCGCTTTTTGAAAAGATTGGCGCAAAGCGTTATGCTTTGGAAGTGCAGACGCTTATTCCTCAAACCCACAATTCCCCCACCCAAAAACTTGAAGCTTTATGACTACGTTCTTCATGAATGATTGCATGGCGCCCAAAGTCGGCGACAAGGCTACGCTTTTTGGAGCACTTGAAGACGAAGGAAAAGAGTTTTCTCTTTCCGAGCTTTTGAGAAAGCGCAACATTGTTTTATACTTTTATCCGAAAGTCGAAACCCCTGGCTGCACAAAAGAAGCGTGTTCGTTTAGAGACAGCTAGGAGAAAGCGCAAACGCTTGATGCCACGGTGATAGGCGTGAGCTCTGACCCACCTGAATCCCACGCTTTATGTTTAGGGGAAGACTCCGTCCGCAACGGTAGACCCAAAATTCAAGTGTGGGTTCCAATCAGCACTAGGCAGTAATTTGGGTCTACCGGTGAGGGCGTGGTAGTTCACTTAATGCAAACACAAGTCCTATGTGAGCGGGGATAAGAATATTATGAGGGAAGTTGACTCCAGTCACATACACGTTGGAGTAGACCTACACTACTCACAAGTCCGCCATGAACGTGGCCCTCATAGATGAAGGGGGATGGAAACCTGCTAGGGGAGGCGAGGTCCAGCTGTGAGCCCAGAAGCTCACACCACTCTCTTACTCTCACATTCACTCACATTTGGCCCGCTCAAACACGCTCATAGAAAGCTCATTAACCTGATAGTGGGTCCACAGAATCCTAGCCCAAACACACAACTGGCGCCGTCACAAACAGTTTCAAAATAGATAGGTTTATATGGATTTCCGGATTTGAATGATCCGGTTGTGCATGGGCAGTAGGGTGATAGTAGATAGAGACCCAAGACCTCCGCTGGCTGGCTGAGGGAGGGGTACATGCACACATAGGGGGGAGGAGGGAGGGTGAGGCTGACTGAGGATGGATTGGAGGGCGCTCCCCACCGCATCGAGTGGTGGGTGGGTGCGTCCTGACAGGGGCCAAGCGGAGGGGGACCAATGAACCCGTGAGGTCCCTACATGATGCACTGAAGCCCAAGCTCCACTACGCGTACGATAGGTATGCTGATGCGTACCTACGTGCGCCTACGTAGAGCGAAACCCCTACAACCCCAACCCACCCAAAACACACTCGTCTAGTGGCGGGAGGATTCACGGCCCACCCACCAACCAACCAACCAAGCAGGGATGGGGCAGCGGGCACCTCTCATAGACAGGTGGATTCTGAATCGGGTAACCCGTGCGGTCGAACACTAGTTGTGAGCCAACCTGCCTGATGGTGGGGGTGTTGCTAAATTCTATAGGGGATTAAGGCGGAGGAAGGTGGGGGTGGTGGTGGCGGCGCGCGCCTTGGCTGTTGGTTTTACCGAGGCCGCCTCCCCCGCGTGCGGGGATGCCCCACATAATCTACCCTGTGGGTGTTGGAGGGCGTTTGTGGGGGGCGTATTGTGGTTCGCTGGCTTGGGGAGCAGGTGGTGCCCGTCCGTATTGATTGGGTTGGGTACTCCGACTCCCCGCCCATGCTCTTAGATGCGGCTTGGCCCACTGACGGGGTAGCGGAGGACTTTGGGGTGGGGTTTAACCTCCCACGTATGGGTAATCGGTAGCCTACACCCATTCATTCTTTCTCCTCCTCTAGGTGGCGCCACACAGGTGTTGGGTGGGGGGCTGGCGCTTGGTTCATAAATCACGCAGATGGGTATGCAGAGAGGATCCAACTGTCTGCGTAAAATCTTATATACTTTGGGAGAGAAGTGTTTTCAGTTAGATGAAGCTAGTTGTTGGCCTGTCTGGTGGGAGCGGGATAATATATGGTGTTCGCTTCTTAGAGGTGCTTCGTGAGCTAGGCGTGGAATCCCATCTAATATTTACGGCGGCGGCAAAGAAGACGCTTGTGCTCGAGACTGATTATACGGTGAGCCAAGTGGAGTCGCTTGCAACTAGGGTGTACGGTGTGGGCGACATCGCCGCCCCGCCTTCAAGTGGCTCCTTTAAGACGGACGGCATGGTCGTGATACCGTGCAGCATGAAGACGCTTGCAGGAATAGCCTCAGGGTACTCCGACAACCTGCTATTGCGAGCGGCCGATGTCACGCTTAAGGAGAGAAGACCGCTCATACTGGTGCTCAGGGAGACGCCTCTCAACATCATACACATTCAAAACATGCTCAGGGCAGCTCAGGCGGGCGCGGTGATCGCACCCGCGATGCCAGCCTTCTACCACAGACCGAAGACAATAGAGGACCTGTTAAACCACCAAGTAGGCAAGGTATTGGATCTGCTAGGCGTAGAGCACAACCTCTTTGAGCGCTGGAAGGGAGCCAAACAGTAGCAGCCCTCTCATCTGTCAGCCAAACCTCATCAAAAAATCAGAGGCTCTGCTCAAATGGTTTCAATTAACCCTTTTACCATCTCTGCGGGACTCAAGGCTGGTGTTGACTCATCCAGTCATCCCAGCCTATGATGGGTGGTTCAACATTGATCTGCCAAAGTAGGGCGTTTAGCTCACCTCTGTGCTGTAGCTCCTCCTCAACCATATGCCACAGCATATGCCGTAGCCTTATACGCTCCTCACGCTTGACCCATGGATTACTGTAGACTATTTCGAGGCCAAGCCTCTGTGGATTCAGGGATCCCAACACATTCATGACAGTGTTATTCACACTCTCCTCCTCATCCTGAATTTGTTTTAGGCTGAGGTTTTTACCCGAGAGAGGATGGTAATCGGCTAGCTTATCATTATACACATATACAAACCACCACCTATATGCGTCAAGCACATGCGTGTATATGTCGAGAAGCGTTGGAAAAGACGCACCCCTATCCTTGGATAATTCAGCGTCGGGCAGCGTGCAGAGAGTCTCCCAATACTTCCTTCTCACACCGAAATTGTAATTGTACCATTCACGGATGAGCTGGAGTTCCTCCAATGGCACTCGACCCCCTATCTAGGTCAACCTAGAAATATTTAAACACACAGTCGATGACCTCTGATGATTAGGTTTGTGATGCATATGTTCAGCTTTGCCGTAGTAAGAAAGCACGCTGAACACGTAGCAGGAGGGTTAGAATATTGTGGCGTCTCAAAAGCCTAGCCGGGTAGCAACTTGAACACAGTTAAAATTCTACGCGACCCATCTTTGAATGGAACTCTATAGATAACCCCGAATTGCAATATCTGAGAGACGAAAGAGGTTGTGTGTCTATGCCAATTTGTGTATATTTGTGTATAGTATTTTAGTCATTGACTGCTCTGGTAAGCCAAGTCCCAACAGCTGTTGTACGTTGTGCCCTATTGACTCTACACCCATAGTGGGCCAATCAGAGCCGAATATCGTCTTATCGGATATCTCTAGTAGTCTGGGGAAATACTCTAACAATCTATTTGGGGGTATTCCTGATATGTCGAGGTACACGTTCTGATGTCTTCTGATTAGGAAGAATGCCTGCTGGGTCCAGAAGGGTCGGCCGCCGTGTGCCATCACTATTTTGAGCTTGGGGAAATCCACAGCAACATCGTCTAGCAGTATCGGGTCGCCGTACTTTATCCTCGCCCTAGGGAAGACGCTGGTTCCCGTGTGGAATGTCACGGTCATACGGTTTGATTCGGCGTATTCGTAGACGTCGCTAAGCTTCTTGTACGAGCCACCATTTTCAGTGTAGGAGTTGGGCTTGAATAGCTGGTGTACTGGGTGGAGTTTAACCCAGTTTGAGTCGAACTTTGCCCTATACTCTTCGAGTAAGCGTAGAGGGTTTTCGTCTCTCAGTGGGTCCACGGAGACCACCGCCCTAAGCCTATCTGGGTACTCTCTGCAGTAGTTTCCAACGAATTCTACGAGCCTGTGGTTGAAACCCATTACCTCTGGAGCTGGATAGGAGATTATGTTCGCCCACTCGACGCCCTCGCGGTCTAGGATGCGTACAAGCCCCTCAGGCTTCATGATTTCACCGTAAACCTGGGCATCGTATGTTTTTGAGTGGGTGAACACTCGTCGAACATCGGCTTTCATCATCTTTAGAGGTATCACATGGACGTGGCAATCAACCACTCTGGGCCTAATCATGACTCACTGCCTCATTTTTTATGCGCTAGGTGGGTCAGTTAGTGTTCGCAAGTTTCATAAGTGACCTTCTACTAGCTTCGTGTTTGAGCGTTGGCGATTGCTTCAACAGCCCTCTCAATCTCATCCTCTGTGTTGTAAAAGTGCGGAGCCAATCTGAGCCCAATCCCTCTACTCGATGTCACGAAGCCCATCCTGTTGAGTTTGAGCTCCAGTTGGTGCGGGTTCTTCACAACGAAAGAGACGATAGCACCCCTCCTCGCATCGTCCATTGGAGATATGCTGTGCAGGCCTAGAGAGTCCCCAAACTCAAGCGCCCTACGTGTGAGAGTGCTAACACGCTTCTCTATGTTTTCTACGCCCACTTCGAGTATGGTTTTAAGACCAGCGATACCCGCGTAGATGGAGGGCACACTCCATGTGCCGCTCTGGAAGCGGTCAGCGTTATCAGCGTAGTTAAGGCTGCTCGCACCGAATAGGAAGGGGTCCTTCTGGGAGAACCACCCCGTATACTCTGGCTCGAGTGTGGGTATAATATCCTCCCTCACGTATAGGAAGGCTAGGCCCGGCAACCCGAGGAGGTATTTGAGCGTCCCAGATGTGAGGTAGTCCACATCCATTTTCCGCACATCTATCACCGTGTTGCCCGCGGCCTGATAGGAGTCCACGTAGACCTCGGCTCCAGCTGCGTGGGAGAGCCTCACTATTTCTTCAACCTCCTGCTTGAAGCCGTTTATGGAGCTCACGTGGATTGCTGTGACGAGCCTAGTCTTCGGTGTTAGCCTCATGGTGTAGTCCTCCGGCGTGATCGTGTAGTCTTCGGCTCTGAGCGTGGTCACCCTTGCACCACGTTTCTGCTGCGCTAGGAGTATGAAGTTAGTGGTGGGGTATTCTAAGTCTGATGTTAAAAGCTCGTTCCTCGAGTTATATTTGAAGGCGCTGAGCAGTGTGTCGAGGGCGGTGGAAACAGAGAAACTGGGGGCTACCTCATCTCTCTTTGCGCCTATAAGGCGGGCGAATAGCTCTTTGGCTTCGCCCACCTTTTCCACCCAAAGATCCCAAGGGTTCCCATACTCCTCAAGGTCTCTTCTATACTCTTCTAATGATTCCACCATCGCCCTGTGTAGGGGTGAGTGAGAGCATGCGGCAAGGTACACCTTCTTCGTGAGAATCTCAAAGTGGTTCAAGAAGCACACCACTCTAGCTTCAGTTGGCGGATTCACTCCTAGCGTGTGGCCTCGTCACCTTAGCCACTAGACTCGTGAACTCTTCATCTGTGAGCGCCCTCTTGTTCAGCTCAGCAAACCGCTTCACTTCACCAAGTAGCTCCCTCAGCTGATCCTCGCTAAGGCTAGCGCTGATCCCAAGCTCCTTGAGCTTGTACTCAATCGCGTGCCTACCACTCTTCTTACCAACCAGAACCCTGTGTCGGTTTCCCACGACCTCTGGGAGGAGGGGCTCGGAGCCTAGATTATACTTAGCCCACCCCGCCACAGATATACCACTCTCCCTCGCAAACGCGTTATCACCCACGATGGGCTTATTTGGAGGCATCCTGAAGCCGGACCTCTCCTCCACCACGCGGGAGAGGCGTTTGAGTTCGTCGAGCGCCACACCAGTCTTAATTCCAAGCATTATCTCCAAGTTTGCGACAACCTCTTCGAACGCGGCGTTCCCAACCCTCTCACCCAAGCCGTTCACGGCGGTGTGAACCACACTCGCACCCTCTAGAACGGCTGCAACAGTGTTCGCCACAGCCAAACCCAAGTCGTTGTGGGTGTGGACCTCTATGGGCTTCTGGGTTACTTCCCTAAGCCTCCTAACAAGGTATCGCATTCCGTCAGTGGTGATACATCCGAACGTGTCCACGACTGCGAACGCGTCCGCCCTGCTCTTTACAATCTTACTCATCAGCTTAAAGTATGCTTCCTCATCAACGCGTGTGGTGTCAACCCCGAAGTAGGTTACATAGAGGCCGTGAGACTTAGCAAAGTCAATCATCTCCAGGGAGAGGGATTCAACGTAGTCGAGCCCCCAACCGAACTGTTTGAGCTTCGGCACCCCAACCGGCGCCTCCAAAACGATACCCTGCACCTCTGTTTCGGCGGAGGCCTCAATATCCTCCTTCCTCAGCCTGCAGAGCGTGAATATCTCGGATTCGAGGCCCTCCTTAACAATCGATCTGATTGCACTCCTCTCCTCGTCAGAGATAACGGGCATACCAGCCTCAATCCTCCGCACACCCACCTCACTGAGCAGCCTAGCTATCTTCAGCTTATCATCCGCGTTAAAGACAACTCCCGGCGTCTGTTCGCCATCCCTCAGCGTTACATCGTGGAAAACCACTTGGCTTGGCGCGTTCGGATAACTGGCCTTGAAATTAAAGGGACTTACCCACCACCTATCAGAGCTATAGACGTTCAATCCAACTCATAACGACAAACCCCCACCCAATATAAAGGCTACACAAATGTTAGTGTGCTCCCCCACCCTCACGAAGCGGAGGGGGTCTTCCCCTAAAGATAAAATAGGAGTAGTGCAACGCTCAGAGCTATTCCCAAACCGAACTTAAAATATCGGCGGCCAAAGTGGAACATTTTTCAATAGTATTCATCACCGATTCGAGTCTTCTAAGGTCAGATGCCCTTGAGAGGGAAGCACTTGAGAGGCTACTCATCGAGCCCCTTATAGCCAAATGAACTGAACCTAACTGCTCTGCCTGCTAAGAATATCAGCTGCTAGCGTTTTGGCTGGGGTTCGCCTTTTAGACGTTGTATGTTCTAGCACTCCTAGACGCTAGGAGTAGGGCTTTGTCTCCTCTAGGGCTCCATGACGCGCACACGAATCCGTATCCAACGGCCTCATATATTGTGTCTACCCTCTCAGGAGTGCAAAGGTAGGCAAAGCTGAGTCTGTCCTTCGACCCGCTTGGGTGGGAGGTGGCCACTATCCCCAACTCCCCACTTGGATGGATGGCCAAAGCACTCAGATAGACTCCCCCTCCCTTCCACTCGAGGCTCTTCACACCATCACTGATGAGGAAGGCTCTGGGTTCGTGGAGCACCACATCATACCCCACAGCCACAAACTTATCGTCGACGCAGTTGTCCACAGCCAAGAGGTCCACCTTAGCCTCCTGCGCCACCGGCTCGAGTGAGTCCCCCCGCAGCCGATAGACGTTGGGCGTGGGGACAAACATCTCCGCGAAGGCGTTCCCAACCACGAGGGGCTCACACCCGGGGGGCCAGCTCGCACACCTTAGATTGTTGACGGCTCCCAAAATGGGTCGAAAGCGGTTTGAACCATGCTCATACATGAGAGCGCAACCGCTGTTACCAACAATAAGAGCAGTCTCGTCGTCGGCCGACCAAACCACCCGCCTCAAATTCTCAGCACGCTCGGCGTTAAGTCTTTTAAACTTCTCACCTAGTAGTACGGTTCCATTGTTTCCGACCACGAGAAGCTCGCCCCTACTCGAGTATGCAGCACACCTCAGATTAGACTTGGTATTAGTCTCTAAACTCTCAGTGATGGGCCCATCCATCAGTATAGCCCTTCCCTTATCACCCACGCAGAGTATCCTGCCATCCGGTGTAAAACACGCCCACCTTGCACCCAAGTTTAATGTGAATTCACGCAATTCGAGTGTGGGGTAATCCAGTAGTATCAGTTTAGAGCTCAACTAACACCTAACTAAAATGATTTTAAAACTTTATAAGGCTTCTAAAACTATAGGGTGTGTTCAAAACATTGTGGAAGAGTGAGAACTCAGCTGACCAAGCGTTAAAACGGGATTAGAGCGGTTGCGAACATGAGTGGATGGAAGCCTAGAGAAGTATGTTTACAGGAGAGGCGAAGCTGGCGGCTGGAAAATGATGAGGTATCCCACAAGATCGTGGAAGCCCCACACCTAAGTAGCTGGGCTCCATTCCCTCTGCGATTTCGATAAATGATTCTCTCGACACGTGTAGGTGGGGTTCCCCGCTAGAGTAGATAGGGCTACGTGTGCCTACGACGCGCAGGCTTCACCTAAAATACTACATTTACCAGCTTCGGTCCAAAAGGGCTGGGTTTCGGAGATCCTGTTAACCCTGCACGCCACATCTCTTTTGCTAGTGGGTGATAAGTAAAGAATTTATACGCGTTGGTATAATGCTCTGTCAGGTCTTTGCCGTGGTGGAGGTTTTATCGGGAGTCCATCGGGTCGATGGGGTCAACGCGAATACATACATAGTAGACTACGTGGATGGTGAGAAGATTCTCATAGACACGGGTATGCCCAGAAGTATCCAAAAGATTGAGCACTATTTGTCCCAAATAGGGTTAAAACCCAGCGATTTAAAGCTGGCCGTCTTAACTCACTGCCATATAGATCATGTGGGGTGCGCAGCGGAGTTGGGTAAACGTTTCGGCATCAAAACACTCATCGGCGAAGAGGACTCACACTATGTGACTGGTGAAAGAAGGCTTCCGCCGCCCAAAGGGTTGGCTGGAGTAGGGTTCAGACTCTTCGGAGCCTTTCTAAGCTTTGAACCCTTTAAACCCCATGCCACGCTAAGGGATGGCGAAAGCGTTGGGAAACTCAGGATAATACACACGCCCGGACACACACCTGGAAGTATATGTGTGTTCGACGCTGAGACGGCTACACTCTTCAGCGGTGACGCCTTACTGAGTTCAAAGGGAGAGCTAAAGCCGCCTAGTCCCAGTTTCTCCTTAAATCACAGAGAAGCTATACACTCACTTGAAAAAATCATGGATTTAGAAGTTGAAAATCTCTGCCCTGGACATGGCGAACCACTACTCGGCGGGGTGGGAAGGAAGCTCGGGCTGGCCTATGAGAAGTGGAAGAATCTATAGCGTTCCAGCCTAAGTTTAGGAGAAGCGAGACTCTTCGAAGCCTCGGGTCACACCTCCTTCCATTTTTTAGAAGGAGGACAGACACTTTCACTCCGCCCATTCCCCACCCTACACACACGCTCCCAGCTTTGTGATGTTAACCGGCGTCCACCCACACCCTCCTTACTCACTGTTGGTTGGGGTGGTTCGCCGAGTGCCCACTCGCGTGGAACCCAAAACTCTGACCCGCTCTGGGGGCGAGGTTTAAGCGCTTCCCCATCAAACCGAGGTTTAAAACCAAGAGGAAAAGCTGGGTAGCTTAATCTGAATACGATTCGGCGACCACCCTAATTCGCTTAGGTATAACCTCTCTATTTTAAAGGGTGTCAGAAGTCTCCGCAAAAACATGAAATAGTTGGGGGTATTTTTAATCCACCATAGTAAGGGAGGCTTGCTTTTCTCTTATCACACACTTTGATGGGAGACCGCTAGGTGCACATCATTAGGTTAGGTGTTGTGCCGAATTTTCCGTCCCCATTAGTCAGAGCTCCATGAGGTGTTTCGTTTGACCCCAGCACTAAATGAAATGATGGTTCATCAAGGGAATTTGAGGGGTGGGCTCGTAGCGGGGTAAAAAGGGTTAAAAAATATTTTTAGACGTGTATTTCTTCGAGTTCCCTGCGTGGTGGGATGTTCTTCATTGCGATGGCGAGTATTATGACGCCGATGACCTCTGGTACTATCTCGACGTAGTACCATGCCGAGTTGAAGCTTATGGATGAGAGCGCTATTCCGAAGAGTAGGGGCCAGACGGCTTGTCCCAAGCTCCACCAAGCTCCACCCCAAATTGCTCCAGTGGCTCGTGATCGGGTTGGGTACGCCTCTGTGTTCAGCCTTATGAGCGCTGAGAACTGGCCGTTCTCTGTGAAGAAGAAGAGGATGTAGGCTGGCCACAGATAGTAGATGTTGTGGGGGACTATCGTGGTGAGGTAAATGCCGATGACTTCGAGTAGTGCGAATATAATGATCGAGTACTTTGCGCCTATTCTGTCGTTGAGGAAACCATTTGCTATGTATCCTAGGATACCCGCGAAGGACACTATTGTGAACATGAATGTTATCGCTGAGAAGCTAAAGCCGCGCACCTCTTCGAAGTATACGGGTTGGAATGCATTTGTGGTTATCGCGATGCCTGTGGTCAGAAAGTTCCAGAACGCGAGAACGAGCGTTGTGCGCAGAAGGTCGCTGGAGAAGAGCTGCCTGTAGGGGTGTTTATCAACTTTTTCGACATCCACATTGTAGATTCCCAGAAGCCTGTTAAGCGTCTCCTGATCACCCTTTTTCTTCGCCTCGTTCACTGCCTTGATGTGCTCGAACCTTTTAGGATCCTTAAGCTTGAATCTTATCACAAATATTAGGAGGGCTGGTAGGAACGCGAAGAGGAAGGCCACACGCCATCCGTAGGTCGACCCGTAGGCTGATATTGTCACAAGAGAGATCAGGCTGGCCAGCCCATAACCGAACACCCAGCCCGACTGCATTACTGAAAGTATTAGCCCCCTGAATCGCTTACCGAAGTTTTCAGCCAAAACCGTGCCACCCGCACCCCACTCGCTACCGGTGAATGCCCCCGCGCCTATCCTTATCAGGAACCAGCTTAAGAAGCTGTTTATGAAGTATTGAAGCATTGATATGAACGCTGTTCCAGCGAGCGTGAGCTGAAGCACGAATCTTCTGCCGAGTCGGTCTCCGAGGGGTCCTAGAATCAGGCTTACAACAAAGCTTGCGAAGAAACCAGCGGACACCACATATGAATACTGCTGAATACTCAGATGTAGCGTGGTCGTTATTGGACCCGAAAGTATGAGTATCAGGTTTCCGTCCGTGTTTATCAATCCCCACCCTAAGTACATTACTATGGCGAGAAAGGCGAGGTAGCCTGTGGATTCGGCGACCGTCAACGTTCCGGGCTCCTTACCCGGCGGGGCTGGCTGAGGCGCTGATGAGGCAGCATTGCTAGCCGGGCTCCCGGCTTTTCCAGTGCTAATGTCCCGTACATCCTTCTGAGACATGGATAAACTATTTTCAATCAACTATTTTAACTTATCGTTTATATAATTTATACAGAGATTACTATTCAATGTTTAGTTATTCTCCAAGAAGAGTAACTTCCGTCCATAAAGTACATCAAAGCCCACTGCAAATGCGTACCTCCCAAACCATACCTACGAGCTAAAAAACTTAATGAGTAGTCTTGAACACGCTCTTAATCAGTGAAAACCCAAAATCAAAACACCTAGTATTAGTTTCCGAACGTTTTCCGAAACACTTTTTTATCCAACTTTCCGTCTAAGCGTATGGGATACACTGACCTAATGGTTGAAGTACGTGGTCGAACACTCGTCGTTATAATCAATAAGCCAAATGTTCTGAATGTTTTAGACCCCCATATAAGAAAGGAAGTTCTAGAGGTGCTCAAGACCTACGAGTTGAGTAATGAAATCAGATGTGTGGTTTTCACGGGTGTTGGGAAGGCCTTCAGCGCTGGAGCAGATATTAAATACCTAATCGGCGTTAACACCTTAGAGGAAGCCCGGGCCTACGCTGACACTGTGTGGGAGTTCCTCGCGTACGTCGAGAACTACCCTAAGATAACCGTTGGTGCGGTGAACGGCTTAGCCTTTGGAGGGGGCTTGGAGCTCCTGCTCACAATGGACCTAGCTGTGGCTAGTGAAGATGCGAGATTCGCGCAGAGCGAAATCAACGTAGGCCTCATACCCGGGGGAGGGGGCACTCAGAGGCTTCCACGCATAGTGGGTCTTCGAAGAGCAAAGCTAATGGTTCTAACAGGCGAACCAATAGATGCGAACACAGCACTCAACTGGGGGTTAGTCAACTTCGTCGTGCCAAAAGATCAGCTGCTCGAACGGACATTGGAGCTGTGTGAAAAATTGGCCGCCAAAAGTAGGAGCTCGCTGGCTCAGATTAAGGAACTTCTCAACGGTTCTCTACGATGGTCGCTCAGCGAGGGCTTAAGCCGCGAGAGCGAAGCCTATTCGAAGACGCTCATCTCAGGAGACGCGAAAGAGGGTTTAAACGCCTTCCTCGAAAAGAGAAAACCAAAATATTTGGATTGAGTGGGCTAGCTAGCCTAAAACGGGCTTACAGCTACTTCGCGGATATGGATGCTTTTAGGCAGTCGAACATCTGATTTACTATTTTCTGCGCAGCGTCATCCATGAACCTCGCACCCATACTTGCAAGGGTGCCAGACACGATTACGTCCGCCTTATAACGCAGAGATACGTTTGACCCGCTTGGCTCGAGCGTTATATTAATAGCCACATTAACGGTGTTACCCATACCCTTAGTTGTTCCCTTAATACTAAACGATGATTTGGGATTCTTGTCAACCAGCGAGAATTGACCGTCGAAGGTGCCCCTAATGAACCCCACACCCATCTTCATCTTCGCCTTAAAGCTGTCACCTTCAATCTTCTCAACCGTGGTGTCGGGAATGCACTTCGTAACACGGTTAAGGTCGGTCACAAAATCCCACACCACGTCAAGCGGTGCCGCAATCTCCCTCGAACCCTCAAGAATCACTGTCTATACCACCAGTTTTCAATGACCCACACCCTTTATTACGTCTTTCGATTTAGTTGTGCTACCTAACCCTAAAAGGCGAGGTTGTGGGACAGCGGTAATTTTGGGGCACCCTATAATTAGGTTGCTTCATAGCAGTAAAGGTTGATGGTCACCACTCGGGCTCAATCCGTGGATTTGCGTGTCGATATAACTTAACGGATGAAATTTTGCCACAGACATTTTCTGTTTCAGTTCGAGTCGAGTTGTGGCCAGTGTAACTCTTGGAAAGTTTGACTTTATTATTTTTCGTTGTGGAAGTCAATTTTAGAAAGCTTTTTAAACTTCGTGGATTATTCAACTCGAAGCACATGAGACCTGCAAGTTTTTCCGTGTTTAGGCCTCTTTCTCTCAAGGAGGCCGTGGGGGTTCTTAGCGAAAACGATGATGCGAAAGTGCTCGCAGGCGGGCAGAGTCTGATACCCATGATGAAGCTTCGCGTGTTCAGCCCGCCCAAGCTTGTATCACTGCAGAGGGTGAAGGAGATTCAGCCCAAGATCTCTGATGAGGGGGGTTATATTTCTATTAACTCGCTCACAACATATGAAGACATTGCCCATAATGGCGACATAAGACAGAAACTACCCGCCCTAGCGAAGGCTGCGGGTGAGGTGGCGGATCAACAGATAAGAAACAGGGGTACAATCGGGGGCAATGTGTGCCATGGTGATTCAGCGGCGAACCTCGGGGTCACACTCCTCGCCTTGGGAGCAACGCTCGTGATCGAGGGTGTAAGAGGTGAGAGGAAGGCTGGTATCGACGGCTTCCACACCGGCCCCTTCAGTGTTGCCCTCGAGCACGACGAGGTGGTTAAAAGATTCGAGGTCCCCTATGATAACTCCTCTAAGCAAACCTTTATGAAGATAAGTAAGACGGCTACAACATGGCCTATGGCGAGCGTAGCCGTCAACATCAGCGTCTCGGGATCAACAGTAGCCAAGGCTAGAATAGCCTTGGGTGTTGCGGGTCCAACCGTTTTGAGGGCTCACAGAGCCGAAGCATATCTTGAAGGAAAGTCGCTTAGCGCTGACGTAGTAGCCAAAGCCGCCGAGCTAGCGGTTGATGGTTTGAATCCCCCGTCAGATATACACGCCGATTCGGAGTATAGGGCTCACCTCTTAAAGGTGTTAACTAGAAGATCTCTGGAGTCCTTAGAGGTGTGAGCTATATGGCTGTGCAGAAATACTCGAAGGTTGAGCCAGAGGAAAACGTTAGGGTTAGTGTTAAGATAAACGGTAGGGTTTACGCTGAGACCGTTGAAGCCAGGATGCTTCTAATCGACTTCATCAGGGATGTTGCTAAGCTTAAGGGTTCCAAGATTGGTTGCGACACGACTAGTTGCGGTGCGTGCACAGTTATCGTGAACGGTAGAAGCGTCAAGTCGTGCACGATGTTCGCGTTCGAGGCGGATGGAGCGGAGATTTTGACTGTGGAAGGGTTATCCGCCGATGACAAGCTTCACCCCCTACAGGAGGCCTTCTGGAATAACCACGCGCTACAATGTGGTTACTGCACTGCGGGAATGCTCATGTCGGCGTACTACCTCCTCAAGAAGAACCCCCATCCAACAGAAGAAGAGATAAGGAAGGGGCTTGCGGGCAACATATGCAGGTGCACGGGTTATATCAACATAATTAAGGCTGTTAAGGAAGCCGCATCCAAGGGGGGCTCGGCTTAATGGCTCTACAAGAGTATAAGTGGATGGGTAAACCTCTGAAGGTCAAGGAGGACGTCTACCCAATAACCGGCAAAGCCACTTATCTTGATGACATAGACATCCCAGGCACCCTATACCTCGCATACGTTAGGTCGCCCGTTGCCCACGCACGAATAAAGAGGATAGACACCAGTAAGGCCCTTGCGCACCCCGGCGTGGTGTACTGTGTGACCGGAGAAGACGTGAAAAAGGCTCTTTCACCGTTTATGGAGATAACGGAGCCTCCAAATGGCAGGATATACGACTACCCACTAGCCGTGGATAAGGTTAGATACTTCGGCGAGCCTGTGGCGGCGATCGTGGCGACAAGCCGGTATGCGGCTGAGGATGCGGCTGAGCTCGTTGAAGTCGAGTACGAGCAGCTTGGCTGCGTTCTCGACGCTGAAGAGGCGCTCAAGCCCGGCGCGCCCCTTGTACACGATGAGGCGGGAACCAACCTTGTATGGAGGGGGGTCTGGGATCTTGGAAGCGTGGACACAGCCTTTGCGCAGGCAGACAGAGTCATAAAGGATAAAATATACTTCCACAGGTACGCACCCATACCCCTTGAGCCTAGCGGTGTTCTCGCCGCATACGACGAGTCACAGGATAGTTTGACAATCTATAATATGATTCCTATGCCCATGTTCGTAATACCCATGATTTGCGGCGCTCTCAGGATGCCTCCCTCAAAGGTGAGGATGATTCACCCACCCAACATAGGCGGCTCCTTTGGAGGCAAGATCATGTCCTATACACACGCAACGCTCGTCGCACTCCTGGCGAAGACTCTGAAGAAGCCGGTCAAATATGTGGAGACGAGGACGGAGAACATCGAGTCGGGAACACACTCAAATGAGAGGACATTCCACGTCGAAGTCGCTGTGAAGAAGGATGGCACAATCCTCGGGCTCAGAGCCAAGATATACGACAACTGTGGCGCGTACCCCAGATATGAACCCGCGGGGGCAGTCATCTGGAGCCAGGTTACACCGGGCGTGTACGCCGTCAAAAACATATCCATCGAGTTCGCCCAGGTAATGACCAACAAGGGTCCGACCTCGCCTGTGCGCGGCTACTCCCGGCTGCAGCACAACTTTATGTGGGAGAAACTCATGGATATAGTTGCAAGGGAGCTAGGCTTGGACCCAGCTGAGGTGCGCCTGAGAAACCTCATTAAGGCGGCTGACATGCCCTACACTGGGCCCTCGGGCACCATCTACGATGGCGGAGACTATGAGAGAGTCTTCAGAAAGCTTCTAGACGCACTCGAATACACAAAGTGGAGGAAGCTACAGGAGGAGTATAGGGCTAAGAAGAGATACATTGGGATAGGCTTCTCGGCTGTTATAGACTCGGCGGCCAACAACTTCGGTCAAGTCAAGATAATAAACAAGTACTTCCCAGTTTCGGGTAACTCTGAGGCGGCCATGGTGATGATTGACCAAGGCGGACAAGTGGTTGCGAGGACGGGCACATCGGATACTGGTCAGTCGCACGCCACAACATTCGCCCAGATCGTCGCTGAAGAGCTCGACATGGATCCCTCTAGGATAGAGTTCCAGCGTGGATTCGACTCGGTAAGCGGTGTTTGGGCGGCGCACTCGGGTGCGTATGCGAGCAGGAGCGCTGTTCTAGCGGGCACCGCGCTGGCACTCGCCGCCAGGAAGCTTAAGGAGAAGGTTGTTCTGCTAGCGGCGAACCTACTCAAAGAGGATCCGGCAAACCTTGTGGTGAAGGACGGGAAAGTTGTGAGCTCCCAGAGCGGTAAACAGATAAGCTTTGAAGAGCTTGCACTCATAGCTTGGTCGGACGTTCTACTCCTACCCGAAGGCTTCGAGCCGGGTCTAGTGAGTTACTATGTGTATAAGCCGGATTTTAAGAACAATCTACCCGACCCTAAGAACAGGATAAACAACACGCTCACATACTCTTACACCATGCATGGCACCGTGGTTGAAGTGGATGCGGAGACCGCTCAAATCAAAATACTCAAACACGTAGCTGTAAGTGACCCAGGCGTGATGATCAACCCACTCGTGGTGGAGGGTCAGGAGGCTGGTGCAGCGATTCAGGGCATCGAAGCAGCGTTGCTTGACAACCTTGAATACGATGATAATGGGGTTCTTTTGGCTTCTAACTTCTGGCTTTACCCACCCATAACCACTCAGGAGGCCCCCAACCTAGAGATAATACACGACGCAACACGCTCAACCTCGTCTCTAACCGGTGTTAGAGGTGTTGGAGAGGGGGGCGGTGGACCCGTGGGCTCACTTGCCAACGCGGTGGAGGACGCACTATCACCCTTCGGAGTGAAAATCAGGAGTTCGCACCTGTCTTCAAAGTACCTCTACAGCCTACTCAAAAAGAGCGGTGTTAAGGCCTGAGGTCCGGTCTCAGGTCATACCTGTTTTTCATGCAAACATCGAGGGCTAATGAGGCATACACTTTCGTGCAAGCGTAGAGGTCTTCCACACTTATGTACTCACGATCCTTGTCAGCCAAACTCAGACCGCTCAGCTTCTTTCCCCCCGAAGGCCCATAGTTCACCGCGTGCGCACCCATGGCGTTAAAGTGAGGAGCATTGGAGTACCACAACTCGTACACAACCTCTGGGTCGACACCAACCACCTCCCTATGATTCCTCTTTATGGATTGCACAAGGTATGATGACTCCTGTATCTCGGTTGGGGGATTCACACTGTAGGGTTCAACCACCAGTTTCAATCCACGCTCACGCGACACCCTCTGCGCGAACTCCTCGAGCATTGCCTGCACCTGTAGGGGTGTCCACTTTGGTGGGAAGCGCACATCAACATATACGCTAACCTCGTCGGGTGTCCTCGAACCCTTCCAGGGTCGCCCACCCCTTATGGCTGCCAAGTTAACGATTCCCCTGTACCCCTTGTACTCACTTATAGACTCGAACTCCGCTTTCCACTTTTTGAGTTCCTGAAGCACCACGTCCATCTGCTCTATCTTGTTCTCGACACCACGAGACCAAGCGGTGTGAACAACCGTGCCACCCGTGTTGGTGACCTTCGCCCATAGGGAGCCGAAGTGGCCCACCATGAGCTTCATACCAGTGGGTTCACCTAGCACTACAAAGTCTGGAACAGCGCTGTGTGTGACAGCGTAGTGCGCACCGGCACCGTAGCCCCTGTACTGGGCGCCCACGAACTCGTCCACCTGGGTCTCCTCTATTTCCCCCGATGTGGCCGAGAGGACCACGTCCCCTTTTAGCTCCACACCCGCGTCGAGTAGCGCCTTAAGAGCGGTGTAGTAGGCGGCGTGGGCCGACTTCATGTTGAAGGCGCCAGCACCGAAGATCCACTCCTCGTTATTAATCGTTTCAATCCTCCCTGAAAGCGAGGTGACGCCACCCCTCATGAATTCTTCTTGGCCAGTGAAGGAGACGTCGAGGTGGCCGTCAAACTGAAGCGTGGCACCACCCCCACTCCCACGGAGTCTACCAATCACATTTGGACGTTTGGGTTCCACCTCTTGGAATGACACCTTCAAGCCCAGCTCGCGAAGCTTCTCACTCATGTACACACCGATCTCATACTCTTGGCCCGTGGGGCTGGGAATCCTGATGAGCTCAAGTGTCAGCCTCTTAAGCAACTCCTTGTCTACACGCTTTAAAACATCTTCTCTGGATACATCTGCCAAGTGGTCCACCTAAGCGGCTATCATACTGAATCCACCGTCACATATCACGGTGTTACCCGTCATGTGTATAGAATCCTGGGATGCGAGGAAGAGCACAACGGGAACAATGTTCTCAGGTTTACCTATGGCCTTAAGCGGTGTGTGATCAACTATCCACTTCCTCCTCTCAGGCGTCCAATCCTTACGCGCCCTAAGCGAAGGCGTATCCATGTACCCAGGAGCCACGGCGTTCACACGCACATATGGAGCTAAGGCTAGCGCGTACGATTTGGTTATACCTATTACACCATACTTCGAGACCGCGTATATGGGTGAGCGCGGGCTGCCAGTCACGATGACGTTTGAGGCAACGTTCACGATGACCCCCGACCTGAGTTCATCGAGCATCCGCCTACCCACCTCATGTGTCACGTAGAGCGTGCCTTTCACATCTAAATCCAGGGTCTCGTTGACTGTCTCAACATTGAGTTCACGCCACGACATCTGGGTCGCAGCCGTCTCACCCGCATTGTTTATTAGCACATCTATCCTACCCGTCCTCGACCAAACCTCAGATACCATCCTCTTTACTTGTTCGTAGTCCCTTATATCCGCCTGAACACTGAAGGAGTCAACGCCCTTACCCTTTACTTCGCGCACAACCTCCTCCGCCAAATCCCTAGACTTCGCGTAATGGATAACCACGTTGGCACCCTCTTCAGCGAGGCCTAACGCAATCTGCCTTCCAAAACCCCTTGACGACCCGGTGACAAGAGCATACTGCCCGTGAAACCTCTTACCGGGAGGTGTGGGTTTCCTCTTCCAGTCGATTTCCGACTCAACCTGAACACCGCCAGGAGCTTTTCCCCAACTCATATGGGGGAGGGTTATCCAACTAGGTATAAGCCTTTTGCATAACGTTTTTATTTGATGACATTTATTTAACCTCCATGCACTTTGAAGACTTCAAACTTAACCAGATGTTAAGCACAAGGGGTAGAACCGTGACGGAGACAGACGTGGTCGTGTTCTCAACGCTCACCGGAGCCTTCAACTCACTCTTCCTGAACGAGGACTACGCAAGGAAATCAAGATTCGGCTCAAGAATAGTTCCAGGCTACCTCACAGCCTCAATTGCTACAGGCCTAATATACCAGCTACCAGACTCCCCCTTTGAGAACGGGTTCATCGCGCTTCTATCATCAAGCTTCAATGCGCTAAAAAGCGTGAAGATAGGGGACACAATCTACTGTGACGTAGTGGTTAAGTCAAAACAGGAGAAAGAGAGGACTGGTATCATTACACTTGAATCCAGCGTGAGAAACCAGTCGGGCGAGAAAGTGCTCGAGATCACCCACACCATACTCGTAGAAAAAAGAAGCGCCGCTTAGGCAACACTTATACACTTGCGAAAGGAGTGTTAGTGGGAAACATGGCCACAGAATACTTAGGTAAATACTCCCGAAACACCCAGGGTGTCTTGAGGCTAGCCACCTATAAGGAGCCGGTTTTCGGCGCTAAAAGGACAGCAATCCTCTTCGAAGAGCACGTGCTGGATCTCAATACAGCCAGCCAAGTTTACCTAGTTGAGCAGGAGAGGGATTTGCCCTACGTGTCTTACTCGGAGAGCTTTGCACCAACCAGTATGCAGCGCCTAATAGAGGCGGGGGAGCCAGCGCTCACCCATATTGAGAAGGTGTTCAAATACTTCTCAAACGGGTTGAATCCAGAGGCCCGCGGCCCGGAGAAACAACGCTACGTGTTCGGCAGGGGGGAGGTGAAAATTGAAGCCCCACTGCGGCCGGGTAAAATAGTTCACACAGCGGGTAACTTCAGAGAGCACGCCCAAGAAGCGGATAAGGCTGGCTGGCCCTTCCCTATCCCCCAGTGGATATCCTTCTTGAAGAACCCCGACGCGGTTATAGGGCACGACGACCACATTCTGAAGCCGAGCTTCACAAACCAGCTTGACCACGAGCTTGAGCTCGGTATAATAATCGGTAAGAAAATAAAGAACGTGTCACCCGAGAAGGCTTTCGAAGCCATCTTCGGATTCACGGTTTTCAACGATGTCACAGCAAGGGACATCCAAAGGGAGGAGATGAAGAACGGCTTACTAAACTATGGCAAAAACCTCGACACATTCGCCCCCCTAGGCCCCTGCATTGTGCCGAGAAAATACATTGGAGACGTCCACAATCTAACCATGGAGCTAAGGGTGAACGGAGACGTTAGGCAATCCGGCTCAACCGCCAAGCTGAGTGTGAGGGTTGAACAGATAGTCTCCAAATACTCTTGGGCCACACTCAACCCAGGAGACATGGTTTCAACGGGAACGATATCGGGGGTAGCAGCATTCAGAAAACCAGACCCCACACCCTTCTTCCTCAAGAAGGGGGATGTTCTTGAGTGCGAGATAGCAAACATAGGCCTAATTAGGAACACTGTTATGAACGCCGAATAGGTGTCACACTTGAGTCTTGGAGAAGACATATATAGACTCACCCTTAAATCCAAGGTCTACGACTTAGGTCAACCCTATTGGAGGGGGATGCCGGTCCACCCCGCGGACCCCCCCTTCGGGTTCTACCTCTACAGGTACCACGAGCACACCAAGGAGCTTTTCCAAGAGATTGCCCCAGGGTTCGCTGATTCGATAAGCCTAATCGTGACATCTATGCATGCTGGCACACACCTTGACACACCAATACACATGTCCCGCGACCTCCGCGTGCTTGGGGTGGACATAACACGCTTCGAATCAGACTCGGGATACACTGGGCTACCACCCGAGCTACCCAGTGTTGACAGGCTCACACCCCTTGTCCTTAGAGGCGTGTTACTCGATGTGCCCGCCTATAAGAAGCTGGATATTCTACCCGAGAGGTATGAGGTAACACCCGAAGACCTTGAGGGGACTTTGAAGTACGAGGGTGTGGAGCTGAATGCGGGTGACTGCGCACTCATCAGAACAGGCTACTCGAGATACTTCACAAGGGACTCGGACGCCTATCTTCACAAGTTCGCTGGACTCGGCGCCGACGCAGCCAAGTGGCTAGCCGGCAAGCGGGTTAAACTCGTGGGTATAGATAACCTCGCGGCGGGTGTTCCCAAGCCATTCGAAGTGCACAACATACTACTCAGCGATAACGGCATCCTGCTGATGAAGAGCCTAAACCTAGAGGATTTAGCAGCTGACCGCAAATACGTTTCAACCGTTATTGTATCACCCCTAAAAATAAGGGGCGGGGAAGCTTCACTCGTCAGGCCGATAGCTATAGGTTAGGGTTTGACTCCGTAGAAATACGCAGGTGTTGGTTTACACACCCACCATAAGCGTAGTAGGGCTTGGGCTTCGCCAGACTCGTCCCCTAAGGAGTTCACCGAGAGCACCCCCTATCCTCCACCCCTCTTGTCGTGTGCACCCACCCCCACATCAATCCTCCCCGTCAACACAAGAAGCCATCAGAAGGAGCGACCACCATTCCATCACTAGCTTGAAATCTCTAGGCCCCTCTCCGCGATTGTGCATGTAACTCACTCCTACACGTGGTCTTGGATATCTGGTTCCTACGCTCTACTACCCACACACCCAGATAGAAGAGCTGCACCATTTTTTGTGTTTAAATCTATCTATTTTGAGGTTGTTGACTATGCTTCTTCTCTCCTGCTTTTATGAGCGCCCATATTTCACACCAATCCATCGGCACTTTGTTAAGCGAAGCCCCCTGCTCCCCCAAGGCGTCCGCCAAGGCGTTCATGAGGGCTGCCGGCCCACCTATTGCTCCACCTTCACCCATCCCCTTGAAGCCGCCCGGTGTTGGCGACGGGGAGGTTACATGCTCAACCCTGAACTCGGCTGGCGCATCCTCGGCAGTCGGTGGCGGATAATGCCAGAACGAAGTTGTAAGCAGGTTACCCCTCTCATCATATTTAAGCTCCGAAAAGCTCTGCAGAAATGCCTGGGACACAACCGGGCCATGAATCTGCCCCTCAGCGGTCTTCGGGTTAACGACTACACCCGCGTCATCCACAACCACATACTTTTCAACCTTAACACTACCAGTCTCGGTGTCTAAGCGCACAACCGCGCCGTGCCAAGCGTAGCTCACTATGGCGGTGTCGGAGGGGGGTTCGTATATCGCATACTCCTCTATACCTGGCTCCTCACCTTCGGGTAGCTTGGTGGGTATCCTGTACGCTATCTTGGCTATGTCGGCAACACTCAGCCTCTTCTCGGGGTTCAGCGAATCTAACGCGTAACCCTCGCGTATAGCCACCCTGTCAGGGCTAACCCCTAGAAGGTGGGCCGCTATCCTTCTAAGTTTGAGGTTGACTTTTCTGGACGCGAGCATTACAGCATTACCCGCCGTGACCATTGATCTGCTAGCCCAGCTACCGAAGCCGTAGGGCGTGGTATTGGTGTCCCCTTCGATAACGTTCACATCATCGAACTTTAGCCCGATCTCCTGCGCGGCTATCTGCGCGTACACGGTAGTGTGGGACTGGCCGGTTGAGAGCACACCCAAGCTAACTGTGGCCTTACCAGTCGGGTCAACCCTCACAACAGCCTTCTCGTACCCCCCGACCTCCCAGCCCAAGTTAACCTGAAGCCTAGCGGAGGATGGGGCGGTATACTCGGAGTACACCGATATGCCCACACCCAACTTCACACCACCATCCTCAGCCGTCTTCCTCCGCCTGAGCTCCTCATAATCCAAGAGGTCTAGGAGTACATCCAAGGAGAGCTTGTAGTCGCCGCTGTCATACACCACGCCAGCCGGGTTCCTATAGGGGAAATCAGACTTGTTAACCAGGTTCCTCCGCCTTATCTCCACTGGGTCGAGGCCTATTTTTCGGGCCGCTATATCCATAATCCTCTCCATAACGAACGCGGCCACAGGTCTCCCGAAGCCAATGTTGGGTGACCATGGAGCCTTGTTTGTGGCCACGGCGTAGAGGTCGAAAGAGTAGTGCTCGAACTTGTATGGTCCAGGGATCGACACGGAGGCCACCATAGCGGGCTGAACCTCGACCCAGAAGGTTCCGCCAGCACCAACATCAGCGACTATTTCATCGTGAAGCGCCAGTAGGATGCCGTCCTCACTGAATCCAGCCCTAACACGGTGTATTTGGTCGCGCTCATGACCGGTGACGAGAAGGTGCTCTGTTCGCGTCTCCACCCAGCTAACAGGTACTCCAAGCTTTAACGCTATGGCGTAAACCGCCAACTCATCTGCGAACACCGACGACTTCGGCCCGAATCCTCCACCCACATGCTCAGCTATAACCCTGATCCTGTTCTCTGGGAAGCCGAGGCACTCAGCCACATAGGTTCTAACCACGTGCGGAAACTGTGTAGATGCCCAGATGGTGAGCCTCTCACCGTCATAGTACGCCTTGTGAACCCTAGGCTCAAGCGACTGGGGGGAGGTTCTACCATTATACAGTGTCACATCTATCTTCACCGGCGCACTCTTCAACACTTCCTCGACGCTCTTAGTGCTTGAGTACGAGTCGTGGAGTAAAATATTGGTGTCCAAATCATCAAATATTGGCTGTGAATCCATAGCCCTGATAGGGTCAGTCAAAGGCGGAAGCTCTTCATACTCCACTGACACAAGTTGGGCTGCGTCCTCGGCGAGGTACGCATCTTCGGCGACAACAGCCACCACGGGCTCACCCTGGTATCGGACCTTCCCATACGCAAGCGTACCCCTCACAGGCTCTAACATACCTGGGTAATGCATCCAGTAACCCATCCTTACACCGCGTAGATCTTCACCTGTGAACACCGCAAGCACACCCTTGGCGCTCTTTGCACCCTCAACGTCGATCTTCTTTATGATCGCGTGAGATACTGGTGACCTGACAAAGAAAATCGAGTAGGCCTTTTTTGGTAAATCAACATCGGCTGTAAACTTCGCCCTGCCCTTCAGAAGCTCAACATCCTCTTTTCTCTTGAGAGATTTACCTATCAAACGTTCTTCCTCAACCGTTTTCTCACCGCTAGGTTTTACGAGTTGGGTGGACATTGACTCCACTAATCCCCACTAATAATTTAAACCTAATCCTAACGAAAACTGAATATCGCACTTATATCTCTATCCCTGGCAATCAAAAATTCAGTAATTTATAGTAACCCTAGACAACGTGAACGTAACACATGCAGGTTATAGGCTTTCCAAAACATGGCTGTTAGACCAAACTTAGGAATCTGAACGACACACTAGCTTAACACGGAGATCGAGTTTTGACCTATCACAAAATCAGCTGTGCTCAGGCTTTATAACAAAGTTTAGGTGTTTAGATAGAAGCACACGTAAGGCTCCAATCTTCAGACCAGAACGGCTCTAAGTGAGGCTTGGCTTAAGTATCTAACATAACTCAATGAAGTACACAAGGTGCTTAAAGGGAATGCTACTAACGGATTAAGCGGCAGATAACTTTTCAGGACACAAAATTGTGCATGAAGGTAAATATCTTTCGTAAAGATCGAAATATTATTTATAAATCTATAAAAAAGGTTTATTACTAAGTAAAATGTACAACTTGTTGTCTGAAATGAGATTTGGGATTAGGCTTGGGGATTGGTTCGGTAGCACACAAACATTGGTTGAGTTGGCGCTTACTGCAGAGAAGGAGGGGTTCGATTATTGTTGGGTTTCGCACGACGTTTTTATGCGTAGCTCTCTGGTAACTCTCACTACTATTAGGCTTAGAATCAAAGAGAATATTACTAGGCAACACGATACTTAACCCATATACACTCAACCTGCCGAAATAGCTATGTATCTTTCTACACTCGACGAAATAACTAATGGTAGAGTTGTATGTGGTGTAGGCGCCGGCGCCTTAGAATACATGGATTGGTTGGGAATAGAACATGGAAGACCCCTAACCAGGACAAGGGAGTGCGTGGAGTTAATCCGCAAACTCATTTCTGGCTCCAGTGCCGAGTATCATGGAAGCGAGTTTACTTGGGACAAACAGTGTTATATGCGTTTTAAACCAGTCAGAAACAGAATACCTATCTACATAGGTAGTCATAGAGATAGAATGCTCGAGTATTCGGGTGAAGCAGGTGACGGAGCGCTCCCACTTCTATACCCACCCGACTTCGCAAGGTATGCTGTGGGGATAATCCGTGGAGGCGCAAAGAAAGCTGGGAGAGACCCTGCAGAGATAGCCGGATGCGTATGGATATCCGTGAGCGAAGACCGACAAGACGCCATAACGGAGGGACTCAAAGAGCTAGTGGCCTATTTCGGCCCACTTCAAGGAGAGTTCGTTGGCATAATAGGTCCTAACGGCGCCGGTAAGAGCACTTTCGCAGAGGCGCTCTTCGGATTGGTTGATGTCTTCGAAGGTAAAGTGATTTTCAATGGTGAAGACATCACGAGGCTCAGAACGGAGCTAAGAGTCGAGATGGGAATGGGATATGTACCTTAACTGGACAATGTGTTCCAAGATCTCAGCGTCTTGGAGAACCTAGAAATGGGTGGAGTGAGCCTCGACTCCAAAACTCGTAACGCGTTAACCAACACCATTCTGAGCGTTTTCCCCGAGCTCAAACCCAAGCTAAGCGATAAAGCGAAAGTTTTAAGCGGCGGCGAAAGGCAGATGCTCGCTGTTGGCAGAGCTCTAATGACCAAACCCAAGCTCTTAGTCCTAGATGAGCCATCAGCGGGACTCTCCCCCGTCATGTGTGAAAGGCTCTTCAAAGGACTCAGCGAGATAAACGAGATGGGCGTCACACTCCTCATAGTGGAGCAAAACATTAAGAGAATCGAAAATGTTGTGCACAGGGTCGCCGTCTTCGTCCAAGGCAAAAAAGTCTTTGAAGGAAGATCTTCGGAAATAGACCCAGACCAACTCATATCCATCTATTTTGGCACAGCCAACAAAACACAGTGATGGACATGTACAAGCATCAATACGAACCACTAGACTTCGAGCTTGGATCACACCACCGGATCCTCTATATGCTCGTGGATTGCTGCGATAAAGCTCAAAGGGGCCTCCATTGCTGGGTGAATAAATGGGTGAGCCATCTCTCCCCTTGCCCTCGTAGAGTCATGAGACCATTTTCGTGGTGGGATGATAGTTGACAAAGAAGGCTTCAGCCATAGTGATAGGAGCAGGAATAATCGGTGCGAGCGTCGCGTACAACCTCTCCAGGAGTCTACCACCACCAGTAGTCATAGTGGACATGATGCGCGCTGGCTCCGGCAGCACAGCCGCGGCTCTAGGCGGCTTCAGACACCAGTTCTCAAGCAGGTTGAACGTGCAGCTCAGCATAGAGAGCATAAAAATCCTTGAAAGATTTAAGGATACAATGGGCGTGGACCCGCTTATCAGGTATGACGGATACCTCTTCATAGCCCACACACAGCCGAGCTTAACCATGCTTCGACTCAATGCGGAAATGCAGCGCTCACTCGGCGTCCCGGTGGAAACATACAGCGGGGAGGAGATCCTGCGGCTCCTCCCCTTTTACGACTTCAGTGATGCTTTGGGTGGCAACCTGTGTTACCGCGACGGCCACGCGTTGACCTCAGCAGTGCATCAGGGCTACCTCTCCAAAGCTTTCTCCCTCGGCGCACAGCTACTCGAAAACACTAGGGTCACAGGCGTGATACTCGACGAGCAAACCATTCGGGGTGTTGAAACCAGCCTTGGGACAATATATTCGGACAGCGTGGTGATTGCGGCGGGGGCATACTCAGCGGGGGTGGGTAGGCTTGCAGGCGTGGATATCCCGGTTACACCCCAGCCAAGGAAAATACTCTTTACGAGGGGGGTTCCACGCGGCCTGCCGGAAAGCTTCCCGCTGATAGTGGAAGTTGATTCTACTTTCGCCTTGGGTAGAGAACACAACTCGGTTTTCTTCTCTAATAATCGATGGATTATCCAAGGCTTCGACGCCGATTTTCCCCCAGAGTACGACGAACAAGTGTTTACTGAGGCGATAAAGAGGCTTCCACCACTCGCGGATTCACCCATAGGCTACTCGGTAAGGGGTCTATATGAGACGACTCCTGACGCCAACCCTATAGTATCCGAGTGCGGGATAGGTGGACTCTACTGCTGTGCGGGATTCAACGGGCACGGCTTCATGCACGCCCCAGCCGTAGGCGTACTGATGGGTGAGCTTGTCAGAGGTGAGAAGCCACACCTAGACATCTCTGAATTTAGCCTAAAAAGATTCGATGGAAAAAATGAGCATGAACGCCTTGTAATATAGTGTAGCACTATTTTCATCCATCCTTTAGGGCTTCGGCTTCTATTTCAAGGATGGTTTTATCCGATGGGAAGCCTGACACGTAGACCAAGCTGAGCGCAGGCCTGATGTCAGCGAAGAATTCTCGATACGCCCTCTTAAAATCCTCTAAACCCAGCTCCCGCTTTGCGAAGACCCTAAGCCTAACGACATCATCCAACCCAAACCCGAGCGACTCAAGCGCCTCCTTAATCTTCTGTATGGCGCGCTTAGCCTGCGCGTATGTGTCGGGAGCCAATTCCGGTTCAGGCTGATCTGAACCACTGGTCGCAGCGACGAGCACGATGCTCCCAACCCTAACAGCCCTCGAATATCCGAATTCAACTTCGTATTTCGAGTCTCCTCCAACCTGTCTTCTCAAAGTGTTTCGAGAACCCCCTACTAGGCATGATGATAATAGGCTTTCGACTGATAACAGCACGCGGCGAACTCCCCATCCTTGGCCCAATTAGTATGTGGCATCTTTCTTTAGGGGAACACTGAAACCAATTGGTTAAATATATGTATTCATTTGGAGCTGATCTATCGGTGGGTTTAGTTTGATTATTAGAATGATCTAGGTAGTTTGAGGATGTTATGGGCCACGTAGGATAGAGCGAGCTCCTCTGGAACTGGTCCCACTCTGAAGAGTCTTAGGTTTCTCCAGTGGAGCTCTATGCCTGTGTCCTGTGCGAAGGCCATTCCGCCGAATACCTGCATGGCTGCGTCGGCCACCATATTAGAACTCTTAGCTGCTAATAGTGCACCGCCATTAGCCTCGAACGCGCACTCTTCCCCCCTATCCATTTTCTCGGCTCCATCACGCACAAGTCTCCAAGCAGCCTCCAGCCACACTTTTCCCTCGGCTAGTGGGAATTGCACGGCTTGGTTTGCCCCTATCGGTCTTCCGAATACAACCCTGGTCTTGGCGTGCTCAACGGCTTTGCTCAATAATAGTTCAGCCGTGCCTAATGAGATGGATGCGGTTGAAAGCCTCTCCAAGTTGAAGATACCCGTAAGTGCACGCCAACCCTTACCTTCTTCGCCCAGTACAGCCTCCCTCGGGACGTGTACGTCCTCGAAGAACACTTCACAAGAACCAAGCGCCCTAAGGGCTATGTCATCGATCCTCGAAGTCCTAATCCCCGAGTGCTCGTGAGGGTCGATGAGGAAGAGTGTGAGCCCCTCAGACCTCCTACCGGATTGTGGGCTTGATGTCCTAGCGACAAGGATCATCTGCCTAGTTATATGTGACATGGTTATCCAGATCTTTCTACCCCGAATCGTGTACCCGTCACCCGACCTTTCAGCCACTGTGCTCACACTGAGCGTATCTGAACCAGCGGCTGGTTCTGTTACAGCCACACATGGGTTGGCTTCACCTGTTATCAAGCGCTCGGCGAATTTCCTCTTTTGTTCGTTGCTTCCCAACGTAAAGAGCGGGTGGGCGCCGAAGGTGTTATATGCCATGAGTAAGTCTCCAGCGGCAACCCCGTGTAGAGAGGATACAAGCCTCACGAGGCCAACATAGTCCCCCACCTTTATGTTTACACCGTTATACTCGGCTGGTACGAGAAGTGATGTAAGCCCGAGCCTCGCCGCCTCATCTAAGAACTCTTTGGGGAACTGGGCAGCCTTATCCTTCTCTATCCAGTACCTCTCAGTGAACCTCTTAGCAGTCTCCCTCACCGTTTCCTCGATGAGTGAGAACTCGGACAACCCACTCACCCACCCACATCCTTAAGAAGCCCTTTCAACACCCTTTCCCGTTTAATTGGTAACGAAGTGATGCGTACACCCGTAGCATCATACACAGCGTTGGCTATGGCTGCGGCTATGGGTATTATACCGTTTTCAGCCACCCCCCGCGCACCGAAGGGACCATACCTATCCTTCGTGGGTAGGAAGTCCACTTGGATTTCAGGCATCTCACCCACACTTGGAACCTCGTAGTCGCCGAAGCCGGCTGTTACCACGGAGCCCCGGTCCAAGACGAGCTCCTCGTAGAGAGCGTGACCCAAGCCCTGCACTACTCCGCCCACAATTTGCCCCCGGACGCCCAGCGGGTTTATTGGTTGACCAATATCGTGGACGCTTACAACCCGCAACACCCTGACCTCCCCTGTCTCCGTGTCCACTTCGACGAGCGCGGCTTGAGCGGCGTTAACATAGGCAGCCGAAATATTACCCTTGTTCTGGGAATCAAGCATCTCGGTTTTGGTGTCATAGTAAGCGTAGGCTATAAACACCTTCCCATTATCCTTGAAATGAGTACGACGCACAAGCTTGTCCAAGGCTATTTCAACTTCTTTCGACCTAGACTTAACCACCCCACCTTCAATGTAGAGCTCAGATGTCTTCACATTCAGGGTTTTTGACGCGGCTCTTAAAAGCTCCCGCTTCAGCTTCCTCGCCGCAAGTAGGGCGGCGTTACCGCACACAAAGGTGCTCCTGCTTGCATGTGTAGCAGTATCCCAGGGCCTACCCTCCACATCACCATTATATTCAACTCGGACCCAATCGACAGGCACACCTAGCTCGGTTGCCACTATCTGAGCCAAACTGTTCACGGTTCCCTGACCCATCTCACTCATACCAATGTAAAGGGTAACCGTGCCGAAGTCGTCAATCTTGATGAGAGCCCCCGCACCATCAGTGCGGTAAACTCTTGCACCCCCACCTACATGGAAGAGTGCAGCGAAGCCTACGCCATACCTCTTACTGCCTTTTGGCTCGAGTGAGTGCACCCCACGCCAACCTATGAGCTCGGCGCACCGACCTATTACGCTTCTAAGCCTAGCATCCTTAGCCTTCATGCCCTGCGGTGTTGTGTAGTCGCCTTCATATGCATTAATAAGCCGGAACTCCACGGGGTCAATACCCAGCTCATGCGCCATAGAATCCATGTGTGACTCGAGCGCAAACGTCATCTGAGGGTTTCCCGCCCCCCGCATGTTTATGGTGTAAGGATTGTTGGTGTAAGCCGCCCTAGCCTTGAACTCAACCTCACCTACGCGATAGAGACCCGTGACAGTTGAAGCCATAACCCTCGCATCAAACACACCCCACGACACGTAGGCACCAGCGTCGAGAGCAACCTCCGCCCTCCTCGCCATAAGCCTCCCATCCTTCGTGGTAGCGCTCTTAAGCCTAATCCTCGCAGGCTGCCTCGTCGGTGAGTATCGAAAATCATCTGTGCGCGTATAGAGTATCTTAACCGGCCGCCTAGTCCTGAGCGTCAGGGCGCAGGCGACAACCTCGAACGGGTAGAGGTCCATACCCCTCCCGAAGTTGCCTCCAACGTATGGTTGAAACACTCTAACGCGTTGTGGGTTGAGTCGTAGAGCCTCCGCCAGCTCACGCTTGAGTTGGAATGGCTCCTGAGTGTTCGACGCAAGCACCAGATTACCTGATGGGTCAAGGTAGGATATCGCCCCAAGTGTCCCCATGGGTGCGAACGCCACCCGCGGCACATCGTAGGTGTCCTCCCGAACGTAGGGTGCACCCTCAAATACCCTGTCAACTCCTCCACTTGAAAAGTCGAAGTTGAGCTTAACAAGGTTGGAACCATTCTCCTCGTGGATGAGGGGCGCTTCGGGTCTAAGCGCCTCCTCGGGGTCGAATACGGGTGCAAGCGGTTCATAGCTCACCCTGACCTCGTCGAGTACGCGTAAAGCCTTATCCGCATCCGTGGCAGCCACAGCCAGAACTTCATCGAGTGTGGACCTCACCTTCGGATACTTGAGCACTGGCTGATCTCTGAGGGGTCCGATGTTGCCGAGCTCAACGTCCCTACCAGAGATAACCGCCTTTACAAAGTCATATTTTTGCAGAGAAGAATAGTCCAGCTCCCTTATAACGCCGTGTGGCACCTCACTTCGGAGGATAACACCGTAGAGCATACCTGGAAGCTCCATGTCAAAGATGTACTCAGCCCTCCCACTCACCTTTTCGAACCCATCAACTATGCGTGGGAGCGGTTTACCCACGTAGCCCATCTCAGAGGTGGCGCGCTTTTCAAGTAACTCCATTAGGCCCAGGTCGAGAAGCCGCCCGCTTTATAAAAACGTATCGAGTAGCGCACACCACCCAGTGAGTGGGCCAAGCAAGCAGCCAATTCAAGACGGCCAAACCCACGTCTATGACCTAGAAGTATTGCTGTATTTCTCGTATACGTAGTTCGCTGCAACTAGGTCGAGGTATCCGAAGCCCACAGACTTATACACCGTGATATCATCCTCCCCCCTGTGGACATTGTTCTTCCCCTTGATTACCTCAACCAGGTCTATCACTTTATCCTCAGATATTAGACCGGCTTTGAGCGCGTCAACCACATCCCCCGCCTCCCTGAGCACAGCCTCCCTCTTATCAGCCACTAGGAGCGAACACTTCATAAAGGTTCCACGATCGAGCTCTCTACGCTCCGGGAGTGTTCCGATACTCACAACGTGGGCTCCCCGCTTAAGGGTTGACCCATCCAGAACCGGTGTTGCCGAGTCAGTGGCGACCACCAGAATATCTGAGCCAACCACAGCGTAGCCAGGATCAGTCACTGGCTGAGCATCATAGCGGCCACGGTAACCCGCCGCGAACTCCCGCCTCCTCTCGGGGTTCCTACTGTAGACGGATATCCTCCTTATACTTGGCCTAACCCTCAGGACAGCGTCCACTATGAGCCTAGCCTCATAGCCGGAGCCTATCACACCCAAACACTCGCTGCCCTCCCTAGCGAACACCTTGGTGGCTATACCGGCTAGCGAGGAGGTTCTAAGCCCAGTAATATAGTGTGAGTCGAGCAGGGCAAGTAAACGCCCAGAGGAGGCTTCGATGAGTTGTGTGAGCCCACCCGCCTTCGGCAGACCCTTCGCGGGGTTACCCTTATATTCAGACACCATCTTAACAACCATCCTATCCAAGGCTAGGTCGACAACTGGCATTATGAGCCAAACCGAGTCTTCACCCAGTCTGACAACCCCCCTCATAGGCTGAACAACCCTCTCTGGGTCGTACGCCCTCAGAGCATCCTCAAGGTAAACATCGAATTCCGCTGGATCCACGAGGCCAGTGAGAAGATCGGAGGTTAGAACCCGCATGTGAGTTATGATTAACCACATCAATAAATAAGTTTTCAATAATCGAAGGAACTTATCCAACCTGAGCCAAATTGGTTGATCATAAGGCTTATTCTCTGTTTTAGTGTTTTCCTTAGTGATAACTGTGGACTGCGATGAGTATCGTAGGTGGATGGAGCAGGCGGAGTACACTTTCTCGCTTATAGACGCGGATATTGAGGCAGGGGGTTATTCCTGGGCTGCTTTTAAGGCTCAGCAGGCAGCAGAGTTCGCCATGAAGTCCTTATTAAGAGGGCTAGGGATCCCCTCGTTCGGTCATAACCTAGTGAAATTCTACCAAGAGCTGAAGCGCCTCTGTGAGCCTACAGATGGAGGTAGACTGGAGTATTGCTCTTCACTATTAGATGGTTTATACTCCTCGTCAAGGTATCCAGACGCATACACCGAGGGTTTCCCAGCTCAACACGTTACCAAGAGTATGGCGGGGGAGTGTAAGGCTTGTTCAAAAGAAATTATTGAGTGGGTTAAGGGGTGCTCTAAGTGTTAGGGGAACTCTTGGAGAGAAGAAAAAAAGAGAGGGAGAGGATGGTGCGCTACTTGGACAACTTGGCCCGCATATTACGTGAGAAGTGGGGTAAGGTCTCGCTTGTCCTATTCGGCTCCTATGCGCGTGGAGACTTTAATTATTGGAGTGATGTTGACGTGATAATAGTTTCCGAACACTTTAGGGGCTTAGAGTTTCCGAGAAGAGGCGCGGAGGTGTGTGAACCAATCGACGCAATATGCTGGACACCCGATGAGACGACTATAATCATCAATAAGGATTCGTGGAAACAGGCACTAAGCCAGAGCGTCGTGATAGCCGACGACTACAACCTCTTCACTAACCAAAAGGGGACAACTAATATTTGAATCGAAGAGCCTAACCCCACCAGCTTTATACATGGTTACTGGACAAAGGTTATCACCCCTACAAGGGGCAAATCTGCGAGATAACTTTTTAGATGCCTTGGCCAACTATATGACCTCGACCACCAACGCTGGGTTTTTTCCTTGCTCTAATACCTGTGGTTACAAAGATTGAGAGGAGGATTACCCAAATGGTGCCGGTGAATATATCCCAGGGTTCATTGGGGTTTACCCATTTAGCCCTTATGTTTAGTGTGCCAGTTTTGTTAACTATCCAAGCGTTAAACACGCCGAGGGCTTCTAGGTGTGCTCTATCTGTTGTGCCATCCACGCTTAACGTGTAACCCTGAGAATATGGGGTGTACCATACAAGTAGGAATGGTGAAGAAGCTTTGAGTGAGAGGCTACACTCAAGAACAGAGCAACTCCAGCTCCCTAATGTGGGGGGCGAATCACCCACAGCAGTGCTATCAAGCGTCTTATTTGGAGACCATAGATACACACCCGGTATAGATGTGAGCAGAGTTTGAGTGTCTACTCCAAGCGACACGTATAGGTCCCGTAGGGTATAGTTAACCGGGTGTCCAGATAATATGAGTCCCCCAAGTGTTATTGTTAGGGAGGTATAGTTGGCCGCCGGGTAGGCGTAGTACACCCATCCCTGAGGCGAGGCGAGTTGGAGCGGGTTGTAGGTGTGTGCTGGGCTGTTCAAAGTGACGGTGGTGTTCGAGCCGGTCGTAGTTAAGTTATATGCGTAGGATAGGTATATTGTTGTGTTAGGTTTGTTTAGCTCTAGTGGTATGCTTATTGTGGCCGTGAACCCCACTCCCCCAGCCGTGGGACAGGATGGTGTAACGCTGATTTCAACACCATGGTTTATGGGTTCCCACTTGGAGCTGAGTGTGGCGTCGACGCACCCCGTGGTTTTGATTCTTGTAAGCGTTGGCTCCCCGTTTTCTGTGTACGCTGTGAGGTTGAAGAGTGCTCCGTATGGGTGACCTGGGGTTGGGTTAACCTCCTCTACCTGACTGAGGGGGTACACAGCGAACCCTGAAGGTGGGCTAACACTTGTGCCTGCGTCTCCAGACGTGGACCAGTGGGATTCCTCTGCTCTGACCCCATACACAATGTCGGGACCAATCTCTGCGAGCCGCTGTATGCCTGGCGTTGTGTTGAGCCTCCCTTCAATATAGCTCATATTATAGTATGGCGTCTCACTCATGAAGTCGCCGTAGGTCACATCGCCCTGGAGGAGGATGTAGCCCACACCGGATTCTGCGAGTATACGTGTAATGTTGGTTGGGTAGCCCAGACTCCACTCGTAGACTGCATCCACCAGAGCCGGGTACTCGTCGAGGTAGCCACCCGTGATGACGGGCTTGTTGAGTAGCTCTGATAGCATGTCCACTCCCACATACCACGTCGAGGTGTAGAGGTTACCCTCTATAGGTAGTATGAGCACAGCACCCCTCTCTGGTAGAGTGTTGAGATATTCTACCAGAGAGTAGTAGTAGTTGGGCACACTTATGCGTGGTGTTACCCTGTGAACCGTGTAGGTGATGTCACCGTTATACGAGCTGAAGAGGGGGAGTATTGGGCTTGGGGCGCCCACAGCGTAGGGTAACATTAAGAAGATGGATGAAACCAGCACCCCGACGAGTAGGAGTGCGGCTGCTGGCTGAGCGCGCCCGCGTAGCTCGACACGTTTCGAGAGGTGTGTCAAGCCGAATACGAGTAGCACGCTGAGTGTGAATGTAACGCCGAATCCAACTGCGAGGAAAGGCTCGGTGAGCGCGCGGTAAACCCAGAAGTGTGTGTAGAGGGTGTTCGCTGCGGCGCTGAATGGAGGGTTCGAGCCCGCGGCCAAACCAACGAAGGATACCAGGAGTATATAGATGGGTATAAGCCTCATCTTAGAGCTAGCTAGGAGTATTGGTAGTGTGCAGCAGACTAATACGAGCAAGCCGTAGAGTGGTGAGACGGTTATTGGTGGCACGTTTGGGAGCATGGGGTAGCCTGGCTGCCCCACGGGCCAGTAGTAGTTGGCTAGCTGGTTCAGGTATGAGTTAAAGCTTGAAGCATAGTTGAAGTAGGAGTGGTAGGCCGAAACCAGGGGTGGCGCACCCTGACCAGCCACGCTTGGCGCTATTATCACATCCCTCCAGAGGAAGTAGGCATAACTCGCCTGGAGGGTGCCGAAGCCGAGGAGTGTGGCTCCAAGCCTGCGCACCCCAGCGTAGCTTGACACCAGCACAACCATTCCGACTATGAGCGCTAGGTTCTCCCCCACATATTCAAAATAGGAGTAGTCCACAGAGGCGAGGGCGCCGAGGGCGAGTAGAGCCAACAATAGTTTAAAGTAGTCAGCCCAGCGCCCCCATTTATCTGTGAGCGCCAATAATAAGTACAGCATGGCTGGATAGGTACACCACACGTTAACATAGGTGATTGAGCCGTCGCCGAACACGAACTGGTACATTGGGCTATACACGTAGAACGCTGAGGCCAAAACAGCAGCCCAGAGTGGTGGCCTCACCCCAATCTTAGCTGAGAGCCAAGAAGCACACTTGTAGACCCCAAGCTGACCCACTAGTAGGAGAATGTATGTTGATATGAACTGTGAAGCCCACATCGGGAACACCATATGCAAGGCGTTGAGCTCTAAAGTGTACACAAGCGAGGATTGAATGGTTGGCTGGGGAGGGTAAAGATGCGGGTTCATACCATCCAAACCGTATCTGACAATTGAGTAGAGTTCACTTGGTGTTGTCCGGGTTAGGGATGTGAAGGGTAGTCCTCCATCCCAGAACACAATGGGTTTAAACCTATACCACCCCAGACTAAGAAGTGAAGTCAACCCGAAAACCAAGAGCAAAAGCTTACCTTCTGAGAGCCGCCCACTCACATCGAAAACAAGAAAACCGAGACTAAATAAGCTTTTAACAAACTAAAACCCAAAGACCCCAGCCTAAAAATCGAGGTTTGAGGATAGAACACCCCAACCAACCCTTAAAACGCTAACAAGGCTCTAATACTACACATAATAATCACAACGATTTTAGAAGCACCTACTAACATGCCTAGCAGGCGTTTCCAATGTAGTTTAAGCTATAATTGTGGATCATATACTCCCACTGATCCTATCCGGATAAGCCTTAACTGGTGGGCACCATACGACTGAATCCTGTGGCACCCGCCGTGGCGCCCACCACCCAGAGATGTCTTTGGATTCTCTTAGGATTTGAATGCTTTTGAGGGGAACAAGGAGGGGGTTCTTCTGAGCTCAGGGTTTTGTTGGCGGTGCTACTCAACGCCTTTGGTTTAAGCCTCAGGAAAACCTCAGGCTTCTTCAGGGTGCTCTCTGAACCCCTCTCGAAGTCGAGTGTGGAGGAGTGGGCGAGGAGGGTTGAGGTGAAGCTGAGTTTCGATCTGAAACCACGCGAGTATTCAATCATCGCAGTAGACAAGTCGGTGGTGAAGTTTGGTTTAGTGGACAACCACTATACGTCTGGGTTGGGGTGGACGCTGAGACAAGAAAACCCATCTGTCTGGTTCGGCGTCTCACTAACACGGGCGAGCCACGAGGAACGCGCCGAGGTTTCCACACAGACTGAGAAAGAGGTCCCTATGTAGGTGACCCCGTGATCCTCACAGAGCGAGGACCCTAGTAGCGTGACTTGGCGACCCGCGAGGGCTGGCCTCAGAAATTACGTTCGCCACACCTTCGGGCCACGTAGCTCCGTGGAGCGCTTCTTCGGTTACCTCAAGGATAGGACAAGGGTTTTCCTCAACAATCCAAAGAGAACATTCTCCACACCGCTTGTTGACTATTCATGCACTGGTACACAGAGTGGAGGTGATTCGCATGAATGCTTATCCGGACAGGTGCTCAGACCTGAGCCTCCTGAGCTTGTCGCGGAACACACCTCTCTTGTAACCATAGAGTTCCTTATCCGGATAGGATTGCCGTTACTGAGTAACATATATAGAGTTTGTTGTTTTTGATTGAAGAACATATGATTGAACAACATAACAAGTTTTTTGTTTTGTTAGCTGCGATAATAATCGTCCTAGTAATCTCTCTCGCACCGACGATGTTGGCCAATCATAGCCGTCTTGCTACATCCAGACTAGGGTCAATAGCAAATGAAGTGGGTGGAATAACAGGCCTCAAAGCGCCACCCGACTTCCGAATCGTTGGTAACAATACAGCTGAATTTACCACAACCCAAAACGGGAACGTCAGCGGTTCTGTCACCCTCCAAATACTCAACCCCGAACCTATTGGAGTGTATATAGACGATCTTGGATTCAACGGAAGCTCGACTCTTCCAGCTGGTATCTCCGTAGTAGTGACTGCTGGGAACATACAGTTCCCCTTAGAAAGACTCTCTACTATTAAGTCCGTCTTCAACGGCAAGAGCCCGTTGGTTCCCACTTCGGGCTTGACAACATTATTCTTTGATTACTTAATACATGTGGGTAAAACCGTCGCTCCGGGAACATACGATGTCAATCTTTATTTTGTCATTTTCCGCGACGGAGGAAGTGTCATTTACTCAGGATACACATTCACGGTGGTATTAAATGTCGAGTAGAGAGCTCATTAAGCCGTTTGCTGCTGGTCTCTTGCTGTAGGTGTGCTGATAACAATTTTCGACGCTTGACTACCATGCTAACCACCCCACTAATCTGGACGCAATCCTCCCACTGACAATAAGGCTTATTGCCTGCCACCTATTTAGCATTAAGTACTAAATATGAAGACATATGTCTTAGGTATGCTAATATTAATAATTGTGCTAGCGTCAGTTTTCTCATACTACTATGTAACCGCTTCGTCGAGTCTAGAGCGGGATGGGAACACCATACGGGTACTCAACCAATCACTCGCAGCCTCAAACTCTAAGCTAGCCCAGACCAGCCAATCCCTCGCTAACAAGTCGGCTCTTGTGAGCCTTTTGCTCGCAGAGATATCCCAGCTCAACACAACCCAAAGAAGCCTACTCGCAGAGCTAGCGACTCTCAACTCGAGTGTGACACGTGATAAATCAAGTATCATAGAGCTGAACACAACCCTCACATCACTCAGAACCAGACTGGGATACCTGCAGGAGGAGCTCACATTAATAGAGCAGATAACGAGCCTAAGCGTAACATCCTTATTCACTCAAAACGTCACGGTCAACCCGAATCAGAGTGTGCGAATCATAGAGTTGCCTTTGAACTCGAAAGACTATTTCGCTATAGTCCCAATAACCAGTTTCCCGAGCGCGGGTACATCTGATACCGTTGTCGGCACCACCGAATACGAATCCCTACTACTCAACACTAGGTCACCAAACTTAGGTTACGCATGGGGAAGAGTGGTATACGCAAACATCACTCAGTGGGTACTATACGCAAACAACACCGGCCCATCACCAGTCACCTGCACCTTCTCACTCTATATAATCACACCTACAAGCACCTGAGGAAGGCATCATGAAAACACGCTTGCAGAGCGGCTCCAACACCACCAGTATAACCAGGCAACGCCAAATACTATCTTTAAAGGGTTTTTACAACTGGTCACCCAGCACGAGGGCTAGCCACCACACCAAACATGGGCCTATACGGTAACGCTTAAACGTGGTGGGCGCCGCGGCTTTGAACGGCGCAGAACCGTGAGGCCACCACAGATGTGTCTGAGTAGCTTAGGAATTTAAACGTTTTTGTGAGAAACAGATTATGTCCAGATTAGGGATCGGTCAGCGTGGCCCCTAAGCGCTGAAAACAGTATATTCAGACACCATCAGGACATTCGCCTAATGAGTTAAGTAGCCTTTCTATCTGTTTCAAGTAGATTTAGATGCTCTGACTACCTGCGAAAACCAGCGAGTCAAAGAACTGATTTAAATTATCTCTTCAAGCTCCTGCATTTTCCCCAATAGGGTCTGAGAGTAGGGAGCAAGGTGCACAAGATTTACCTTTAGTTCTACAGTAGTTTTCTTGTCGTTGTGTAGTTGTGTATCATGTTGTTTTCCAAGATACATCCAAAGATTTACTTTCGTTGGTGGTCGCTATCGAGTTCCACAATGCGGATGAGACCAATCGTGTTTGCTTTTGGTGGTTACATTCACATCAACGCAAAGACGGTTAATGCTCAGCTCACTCCAAAGTCCCCGCAATTCGCTTATTACAACAACAGTGATACCAAGCTTGATGCGTTTTATCGCGCACAGTCTGTGATGCTCAGTAATCCCGAGTTAAACGCGTGGTTCGCTCTAAACCACGTCAACAAGTCTTTGCTGCTTCCGTATGTAACATTAATCCTAATCGGCGGAAATCACTATGATTATTCTCAGGGAAGTGTAACCATAAACTCAACAACCTATTCCATCTATTCGTATGAACTCCCAAACGGCACGGTGATATCCTTTTGGGTTTTAAATAATGGTATAGCAAAAGTTTATACTTACCAGTCAACACCTAACATTATATTTAGCACTGCGAAAAACTAATATACTAAATATGGCATTGGTAATATAACATAAACAAAAAACTATTAACCCGTAATCACGTGCTGCTACTCGCTCTCTCTATTACTTTAATCTCGGTAAGCGTTGCGTTGCTGTCTATCGTGAAAACTGAGAGAATTTATAACACGCTATATACTTTAAATGTAGTTTCACCAAATTTTGGGTATAATGTTACCGTTAGATTCATCCATCCATATGAATGGGCTTATTCGATTTTGTTCTTGGGTGTCTCCTTGTTTTCGTTTGAAGTGTTAAGGATCCTCAGGTTATCACGTGTTTTTCCATGAACTCTTAGGTGCGCATCACTCACACAAAAGCACTTTAACTTGGAATAAAAATTAGGGTTTGATGTTTTGGTTAACCCTAAAGAGGTTTGTCGGGTCGTACTTCCTCTTGAGTTCTTGAAGCTTCGGATACGCTTTACCATATATAGCCTTTACCTTGTCCACACCCTCTTCTCCGGTAAAGTTGAGATAGTAAGCTTCTTGGGTATAGCGACTAAGCGTTTCCCAGGTGTGCCTTACTCAGTTTATGTTTTCTGTTTCTTCTTGTTTGTTCATCCAGTTTCCGTTCATGTGAACAAGAAATCGTTTGTCCCTGTGCTGAAAAGCGCTTTCCTCTGCTCCTTTGCGCTTTACCGCTCCTTCTAGATAAATGAGGTCTAGGTGAGTAAAGGGTGAGCGAAAGCTTGAACCAGCTTGTATAAGTGTGCCAATCACGTTTTTGTCAAGCTCATCCAAGTACAAAGACTTCCAATAAGCGTTGATGCCACGAGGTGCCGAGGCGTCAAACATACTTTGTAACACCGTGTAGGGTATGGGGCCTGCCAAATCGGCGGCAGGGTTGAGCGCTTTGATCGGTGAAACGAGCCTTGCGCCTTCCTCAAGATCATCCGCGTAGCACAATCCTATTGCGAAAACCCTTTTTCCCTGAATGTGCTGGGGTATTGGTGGGATCGGAGGTGCTATTAGAAAGAGCGAAAGCGCTGAGAGTTCGTCGGGAACGCTTCTCACCCATTCGCCGTACACCTTTAAAACCTCCTCCGCTCTTTCAAACGGAAATATCAAAAGGCCTCCGAAAACCACTGGACCAACTTGGTGTAGCTTGTACTCGAAACGGGTGACAACGCCGAAATTGCCTCCTCCGCCTTTTACGCCCCAGAAGAGGTCTTGATTTTGCTCTGCGCTTGCTTTCACCTTTTTTCCTTCTGCTGTGACGAGCTCAACCGATAGCAGGTTGTCAATCGTCAACCCGTGTTTTCTCACAAGCCAGCCAACACCGCCACCAAGCGTAAAACCCGCGATACCAGTAGTGCTAATCACCCCTCCAGTGGTCGCTAGTGCGTGCTCCTGAGTGGCCCGGTCGAACCCTCCCCATGTTAACCCTGGTTGTGCGACTGCGGTTTTGGAGCTTGGGTCGACCACAATCTTCTTCATTTCTGAAAGGTCCAGCACAACTCCGTTGTCACACGTTCCAAAACCCGCGACGCTGTGTCCTCCTCCCCTTATTGCAAGGAGTAGTGAGTTCTCTCTTGCGTAGTTCACAGTGTTCACAACGTCTTCTTCGTCCTTACACTTTACGATGGCAAGTGGACGCTTGTCGATCACACCGTTCCAAACCCTCCTTGCTTCATCATAAGATGGGTCGCTCGGAAGAATCACACGTCCCTTAACCAGCGTTTTGAGTCGCTCCATCTTTCACACCTCGAGTGGAAAAGTGTGTCCGCCTATAAAACTTGGGTTTATAGTTTTTTGGTAAACCCTTTTTAGTGTTTTTTTGCGCGCTCATCTATTTTCCCTCCTTACACCAGAACCTGCTTCCTGCGTACTCCAATATTCGAAGTTTTAACGAGGAGAACTTTCTTTCCGCTTCATCTTCGGTTATTCCATACACCACGGCGATTTCTCGAGCTGGAATGAGCTCTCCCTTGTGTTTTTCAAAGTACTCCGAAATCTCGCACGGTGCGTATTTCGGAAGTCCCGGAACCATTCTTTCAATGGTTTCTTCTAACGATCTTGAATCAAAAGCGTGTTCCACGATCGCTTTTTCACCTTGAGCGTTCACGACTATTGCGCAAACAAAGTCTGCGCCATCCTCCCTCATCGCCTTTAGGTCCTTTTCAAACTCGTTCTTTACTTTTGCTGAGTTCATATCGGAAACGAGTGTGCTTGACAATCCAACCTCTTTTGCGATTTTTGTGAACGCGTCATCCGTGAGCTCCTGCGCTTTTACAAGCACGTGATCCATCAGCCTTCGCAGGTACAGCACGCCCTTCTCTTCGTTTTTTAGCTGTGCCGCTTTGACAGCTCTACACGCTGGATAAGAGCTCTTTAAGCGTGTTTTCGTGATGAATGATACATCGAAAGGCATTTTCGTGTGTTGTATTATGCTTCTGTGAAGCTCAATCGCTTTTTCGTGGTCCAACCCCATTTCCCCCATCCAGCGCGTTATTTCTTCAACCGCACCACCCATCCTGTACTCAAGAGCGATTCTGTCTTGGTACACTTCTTTGATTCTTCTGAGCGCTGGTTCACTCGCAAGACTCCAAGGACAAAACGGGTCGGCGTAGTGTATCACTTTAACAGAGGGTACGTTTATCCGTGACATGAGTGGTTAATCGTTGATAATTTAATAAGCAGGACGTATACTTTATCAGTAACACATTGAAATACAATTGAATTGCGAAAAACGGTTTTAAGAAGCTTTAGGCTGGAAAAGGAAGTAGACGAAATTCTACAAAAAGAATCGCAAAGCAGAGGAATTAGTGTGAACGCGCTCGTTTCCCAGATCCTCAAAAAGTTTGTGGAGTGGGACAGGTACGTCGAAAGGTTTGGTTTCGTGAGGATCATGCGCGACGGTTTCAGAATTTTACACGAAGAATTGAAAGAGGAAGAAATCGAAAAGCTTGCAAGAGACATAGGAGGAAGAAACCCGCGCGAGGCGATGCTTTTTTGGTTTAAGAGCGCGAACACCGAAAACCTCTTAAAGTGGCTTTCACTACACTGCAAATACGGAAGAATCGCAGAGTTTGAAATTCAAAGGCTTGGCAACTGCTACACCATCACGCTACACCACTTTCTTGGTAAAAAATACTCACTGTTTTTGGCAAACTGGCTGGACGAAGCGTTTCGTAGTGTGGGTGAGGCGTCTTCTCGTTATGAAGTGAACCGGGACTCGGTGGTCTTTACGTTAGAAACTAAAAACCAGCGTGAGATACACTATAACGAAGTATAGAGCGATGAGCAAAACCGACTCCTTTTGCCATTTTTCCATCAAACAAGCTGAACTACCCCGCCCTCACGGAGGGGGTCTTCCCCTAAAGATAAATTCGATTGCAAAAACGTGAGTGTACGTATTGTGATTTCCAAAACTTTGCCCAGGATCACAACTATATGTGGTGCGCTTGAGGTGCGTGAGCTTCTGAAAGAAGAGCTTGGTGTAGTCCACCTTCCTTAATCAGGTGTCAAATCGACTGCGGCTTTTTTTGTTATGGGATCCGTTATCGCGTAGCTTTCGCCTTTCTTTTCTATGAATGAATATCTTATCAAGGATTTTAGCGCCCTGTTTACTTCTGTGTCGTTGAGCTTTCTTTCTGCAAAAGAGTCACTCATGCGCTTTATGTCACTCCAGCGTGGATTGTCAAGCCTTGATAACGCGGAAAGCACAAGCTTTTGGGATTTGGGTAGAGCTTCGATTTCTTTTCTCTCAAGGGTCGCCGCGATGTCTAAAACCTCTTCTATCGTTTTCTCAGAAAATCTGCGTCTTTCGGCCACTTTGAGTCCAAAGAAAGTGAGCCAGCCAACTATTCCATCAAGCTCGTCCACCGCCTTTTCAAGAAAGCGCTCATCAGGCTTTAGCGAAAGCTCGGTAAACCCTTGTTTCAGGAACTCGAGTGATAGCTCCCTAGAAAATGGTTTGAGCTCCACTTCTGCCATGTACCTTCCGTAAAACGGTGAGTAAGGGTCTTCCACTCCTATAAACTCTTTTAAAACACCTATTTGACTTCCTGCAAAAACCAGTGTTATGTTTTCCATATTGTCGTAGACGTTTGCAAGAAGCTCTCTCATATCCAAAGTGGCAAATCTGAGCGTTTGCGCCTCATCGAACACGATGACCAACTTGTGCGCATGCGCCTTTGCGGCTTTGTCCAGCCTCCTAAAGAGTTCAAGCAGTAGATTTCTTGTGCGCTCTTGGGCAAGCTTAACCGTGAACACGCTCGCTATACTCACCTCCCTTACCACATCTTTCACCGTTTGAACGAAGCGTGAGCTTTTTGAGCTGGTTTCTGATGCCGAAAGTGTAAGTAGCTCAAAAATTGTACGGATGGAAATTTTTTTGTTTATTGCCGTACCACGTAAGTCAAGGTAAATATAAGGCTGCTCTAACAAACTCAACCCCACTCTGATCAAGCTTGACTTTCCTATCCTTCTAACTCCCTTCACTACGACGGGGCTTCTTTCGACTAGCGTTGAAAACTGTTTGAGCTCATCGCGTCTGTTAAAGAAGTCTTCGAGCCTTGTCTTTGGTTTTTCGCTAAATAACATACACCTGTATTTTACATACACCTGTATTTAACCCAAGCGCAGGATTCTGATTCTACCTAGATAATCTATTTGTGGCGGGCGCACGGTTCCCAAACTCAAACACCTAGAATTCACCACTTCAATTCGATGTGAGCCAACCCGATCGGTGAAGCTTCGTGCTTTTCGGCCAAACTCGCTCTACTCACGGGGTTGCTTTCCCACAGAATTTCCCGCGTACGCGGATGTAAAGAAGGCCTTCGTTGTGATTCCCCGCCTTAATGGTAGACCTAAAATCCATGTGCAGGTTACGATCAGCGCTAAGCGCTAATTTGGGTCTACCGTTAAAGGCGAGGTTTAGGTAGCTTTCTCTGCTGGCAGAATCGACCAGAACTTTAAAAGACTGCTTCTTCCACAGTTCTTTCTCTGGATTTACTCTTGACCGTGACCTGAACTCCTGTTTGGTTCTCTTAAAAGGGGCAGGGTGGGTGCCACCCGTGGTAGCCTAGTGTTGGGCTTCGCCTCCTGCTTCCTCCACCCTCCCTAGGTTTTCTCCTAGCTCTAATAGCCGCAATAGCATACGCCGAGATAAGGAGCAACCAAAGTGCGGCGGTGAGCACGTCCCAAGGTGTATTCGGGTTTATCCATTAACCGCTTATGTTTAGCGATCCAGTCCGGTTCACTATCCAAGCGTTGAATCCTCCGATCGCTTCCAGGTGGGCTGTGTCTGTGGAGCCGTTCACGCTCAGCGTGTAGCTCGAAGAGTAGGGTGTGTACCATACTAAGAGGAATGGTGTGGAGGCGTTGAGTTTGGCGTCGCATCGAAGCGCTGAGCAACTCCAGCCACCCATTGTGGGGGGCATACCATCACCCGTTGCAGCATAGGTTGACCCGTTTGGCGACCAAACATACACGCTGGGTGCAGATGTGAGCAGGGTTTGGGCGTTCACCCCGAGCAATATGTAGGCATCCCTAAGCGTATAGTTAACGGGGCGACCAGCCACAGCGACCCCGCCAAGAACCATTGTGAGCGATGTATAGGCCGCCGCGGGGTAGGCATCGTACACACATTCTTGGGGTGCCGTGAGAGGCAGCGGGTTGGGTGTACGTGTGGGGGTGTTCAAATAGAGTGTGATGTTGGATCCAGCCTGAGACGTGTTGTAGGCGTAGGAGAGGTACATCGTGGTGTTCGGCTTGCTGAGTTGGATCGGTATTCTTATTAACGCGCTGAAAACCACCCTCACCGGCGCGGCGCAGGATGGTGTGACGCCGATGTCAACTTCATGGCTCGCGGCGGCCCACCTATAAGTCAGGGTGGCATTGGAGCAACCCGTGGTTTCGATGTTTGTGAGCTTGGGTTGGCCGCTTGACGCGTAGGCTGTGAGGTTGAATACTACGTGGTAGGGTTGCTCGGGAGTCGGGTTAATCTCCACCACCCGGCTGAGCGGGTACACCGCGAACCCTGAGGGGGGGTCAACGTTGACGGTTGTGTTTTTGTCTGAAGCGGACCAGTGCGCCTCTTGTGCTAAGACCTCGTATACCCTGTCTGGACCTATGGTTGCGAGCTGCTTTATGCCTGGCGTGGAGTTGAGCTTCTCATACTGGTTTCACGCTTCAAATATTGTGACGGTTTACCGGGATGGGGTGAGTGTTGAGAGCCCGCTCACGATAGTTGTCAACGCCACCTTCCAGAACACTAACGGCAGCTGGGTGGCACTCCCACAAGTGAGTATTGTGGGGGCCACATACACTGTGACAAACGCGTCGAACGGCGTAGAATACGCCATTAGAACGGGTTCGCCCAGACCGCCAAGCGACTACACCTTAGCTGGAGGCTCAATAGTAGCTGGGCTGATATTGGCCACAGCCCTATATAAACGTGCGGAGAAAGGGAACAGGAGCGCCAAGCCCGCACCAACCCAGCCACCCCCGATCCCTGAAACCTCTGATGTGCGAGCTGAGGGTACCCTTTTGAGCCCGAAGCGGTTTTACTTGGATCGGTATGTTCAAATACCGCGGAGTGCTGGTTGAGCATTGGTTGAACAGCGATATTATCCCTAATCATCTGGCCGCTCGCCCAAGAAACCAAGCTCACAAATTTTCTTCAAAGAGAACATGGATAGATGTGGGTTTGGGAAAGTAGTGTTGATCACCTCTTCATTAATATAGCTCTATTAAGACCAACAATTTTCTGAGCGTGCACTCGAATCATACAAGCGTGGACACATCACGCTATCAACCTGCGTAAAGCTTTGCTGACGAGGAACTTATAGCTAGAGGGTGCGTTGTGTCGCTGTGGGCCGGAGGCTGCTAGTGGGGCTATCAATACTCGCCTTACTCACGCCGTGGGAGGCACTCCTCTACATTATAAGGACACCCTCAGGGCTCACACTCCAGCAGGTAACGCTAACGTGGAACGTGGTGTGGGTCACACTACGAGCAGCCCACCCACCCCGGCTTAGCTTTATCTTTGGGCTAAGCGCGGCGACCAGCCCACAGCGGGCACCCGGACTAATCCTTCTCGTACCCCTATATACGGTGAGCGCCGCTAAACTCATCCTCCTAGCCACCGGCGCACTTCTAATAACACTCACTAGGAGGGTGAAGATTGGAGGCGTACTCATGTTGTGCGCCCCAGCCCTAGGCATACTGTCATACGCGGCGCAGCTTGCCACGTCACCCCCTAACGCAGGCAGTAGCCAACCCCAGTTGGGGCTAATAGTCATCCCAATCGGGTTGACTCTCTCCGCGCTCGTCGGAATACTGGCCACCACACGTGTGAACACTGACAGCAGTTCAAAATAAGTATGGAACTCACAGAAAAAGGAGGGTGTGTTGGGCTGGGTTCGGAGACTGTTCCATCACGTGGGCACGGGGTGGTACGTGCACTCAGACCACGTCGAGTAGGGCCCACTAGGAGTAAGTGTGGGCGCCACATTGGACGACACGGGTGGAGAATTTGAGGGGTTGTACCCCACCTCCCACTGAACACGCAGCGCATAGTAATAGTAGCTCACACAGCTCGTGTATATATTGGGAGAGGTTTGATTAGCCAGGGTGAAGTTTGTGTCGAGCATCATATACGCGTAAAAGCTCTGGTAGCTGTTGGGAAGCCACATCGAGTCACCCTCGTCGACTGCCGACACAAAGTACACACCATAGTTGTAGCCGCTTGGCTCGAACACCCAGGTGTCATTCGCCGTGAGCCCACCATTGGTGGTATCAAGGCCGTTGGTTATGCTCACGGGGTCACTCGCAGTGTCTATGAGGACCTGAATGAGCGTTTCAACCGCGCTTTCTATCAAGTTGTAGTTCAGGTTATAGCTCGTCGTGCCACTTTGCGAGGCGGGATAGAAGGTGGAGGTTTCGTAACTCACAAATGTGGAGGCCTGCCCGCTTTTGTAAAGCGTGTAACCGTAGTTCGTGTCCACCGCGAGCCCCTGCAGCTTCAAAGCGTAGTTTGATGTGGGTGCCACATCGCTATAGGTGTACGTGTTAAAGGGCCATCCGTTAATTATTCCGCTATTTGGGGCCTCTATGCACTCATCATAGTACCAAGTTGTGTACCCGTCCGAATATGGGTTGCCAAGGTCTGAAAGGCGTGCCACCATGTAGTATCCGCTTGGTAGGCTCACGCCGCACGGGTCGCTTGGAGGGTCGTGGAAGGATTCGTACCACGCGTAGACGAATCCTCGGAGGGTTGTGTTGTACCCCACATCCACGAAGGGGTAGCCCCCGAGCGCCGTCAACCCCTCACCCACGAAGATGGGTCCAGAGGTAAGCAGTGGTAGGGCGACCACGGGGTAGCCCGCTTGGCGGCTGAAGACGTAGAGTGCTTCATCCACCGTTGACTCAAGCGTGGCGGGTGTTGTGTTGAGGTACACCACGAATGAGTGCGGGGCGAGCTGAGCCGCGAGGGTGAAGTTCACTGGTTGGGCGCCGAAGTCGTCGAGTATGAGCGAGCGGTTGAACTCGGAGACCACGAGGGGAAGCTCAGAGGGCGCCGCGGTCACCACCACACCTCCTAGACCCAACCCCTCAGCCTGCGCGGCTACACCATCCACGAAGCCCTTGGGGCCGACCGCCACGATCCTCGCGCCGAGCCGTATGAACGCCTGGAGAGCAGCCGAGTAATCGGGCGGCGCATTAGGAGTGTAGGCACCCGCTCGCTCGGCTAATAGGCTGGCCACCTGTATAATGGGTACGAGCGAAGCCACTAGAATCACTGAGAGAACGAGTATCGCCGTCACTCGCCTCCGAGCCACCAGCCATTACCTCCTAGCGCCGATAGGCCGCGCATGTTCCCAAATGTTTTGCTGACTCAAAATATATTTTTTTCGAAAATGGTAAAAAGTTCGCGCCACGTAGAATAAGAAATTTTTTGCAAGGTTACACGGTTTTTCCAGCCAAAAAGAGCCTTTTACTACATGCTACTCTATATGTGTGTTCCCGTTTACGCTAAGCTGTTTGTGTATATGGCCGTGTCTGTTGCTAGTTGGTGGGTAGTGGGGGAGTTTTCCATAAGCCTCCTACGAAGTACTCGGGGCACACAGACTGGTTTCTAATGGTTGAGGGCACAAGGAGCCTGTTCTCGAGCATGTTCCTTATCAACCCTCTCTCCACGGCTGAGCTCAGTGTGTCATGATAGTATGATGTGTGGGAGGCTGGCACCTGGGATCGCACAACCAGCGCGGGGGATAACCAGCTAGCCGAGTAGGATAGTGTGTAGGGTAGAGTGTGAATTAGGGCTGCTAGCTCGCCCAGCGCATCCCAAGTTGGGGCCTCGAAAACCGTGTGGAAGAAGTTGCTTTCACTTGGAGGGAAGGGTAGAAGCCTGAGTCTGAAGCCTATCATCCTCATCTTGATGATCTTCCTAATCCTCGTTGAGACCGCGGCGCGGCTCAGCCCAAGCGTTTTCGCGATTCGCGCACCACTCATCCTACCATCAAGCTCGAGCTGCTCGATAAGCCTGAGGTCAACGTCGTCGAACCCCCTACTCAAGTCCTCCTTAGACTCTATGTTGGTAGGGTGTGGTGGAGTGGGCTTAAGGGGGGCGGTATTGAGGCGTTCGCTGGAGCCGGGTTTAAGGCGGGTTCTTGGGGGTGGGTAAATGGGGTCGCACACGGGGATGACCCTGTAGCTTTTCAGCACACCGCGGGAGGCTGCGTCCTCGAGTACGGAGGTGAGCCATTTGGGCTCCTTCTCGGGCACAGCGAAGAAGCAGCTTATGTGCCAATCAGCGCACACAGCCATACTCTGCCAGAAGGGTCTTCCCACCATGAGCTCAAAGCATTCCCTCGTTCGTCCGGGTTGGGGTTCGATGTCGACCGCCAACCTAGCAAGGCCGAGACTCATGGTTGCGGGTATCGCCACGGTGAGTGGCTGTGCGATGCGCTCGAGGCGTCGGATAGCTCTCGTCACAGTAGAGGATGGGAGCCTGAGGCGTCTGCACACCCTGCTTATGTTACGCCCACCCCATCTATCAGACCAGATGGCACACACAACATCTAGGAGAAGGGGTGTGAGGGAGCGGTACGCCGCGGCTGAGCGTGTAAGCGCCGCCTCAACGTTGCTCAAAACACCCACCACACGTAGTAGTTTGGCTGGAGGCCTCCCCCTGGCTGCCCACACACGGCTGGGTCGGGAGGCGTAGGAGTGCAGGCAGGCAATAAACCAAAGCTTACAGCCATCAAACACGAGACAAATAGTATAATTAAGCCTACTAGTAGAAGTGCGAAAAGGGAGGTATTAGTATAGAGCTCTTGTAACATCTATGTAGGAGATATTTATTCTCACATAAATTTTTCTTTCGAGGCAAAAAATTCAGATTCCTCTAAAAACTGCAAACTTTTCTACAAATAAAAACATGTAAAGTATTTAGAATAGTGTAGGCTGGTTTGAATGCCAAATTAGGGGAGAGTATTTGATTTTTAATGTACTTGTTCTCTATGTTGGTTAGTTTTATACGAAGACAACTCTCGGAGTACCATGAAGCCTTATGTGTATCTTGATATACACTTTACTATCTAATCTGACTTTTAATAACTCTATGATTATTAAATCCTGAGTTTTCCCTCAGTATTCTTAATTTTTTTGCAAAAAAGTGAGACTTATACTATCGAAGTCATTTTATAGGTAGATGTGTCATGGAGGTTGTTCGCGACATTATGGATAGGCAGGAATTGATTAGGAAATACGGGAAGAAATTGTGTCCCGACGACTTTCCTCCGGACCCGGAACCCGAGCCGTAAAGGGGGGTTCCCTCACGTTTTTCCTCTAAGATGGTTGGAGCTTGAGCTGACCTATAGTTGTAACTATGCTTGCAATTACTGTTATAACCCGCTAAATAGAGAATTCAGAAGCGAACTCAACTCGGATACATGGTGCAATGTTATTGATGAAGCAATAGAGTTGGGCGTTGAGCACTTGAGCTTTACAGGAGGTGAGCCTTTACTTAAAGCGGATAAATTATTCAAGTGCTTGGAGCATCTGAGAGCAAAGGACCAAAGGATTGCCACAAGGCTTGTCACAAATGGCTCACTTATCAGCGATGAGCTTACAAAGAGATTAAAACAGCTCGGACTGGATATTGTACAGTATTCTTTGCATTTCGATAGAATTAATAGAGCCTTGAGCCGTTTAGGAGCACTTGACGTGGATCGTACTATTTCGGAGTACATTGAAAAAGTGAACACGCTAAAAGGTCACGGTTTGTACGTGGTGGGTGTGGTGGTTTTATCATCAAACTATTTGAACTTCGTGTCTAAGGCTATCGACGAGGTATTAAAACGTAGTGAGATCGATTTGATGTGGGTTGAGCAGGTGTTTCTGGCCGGTCACGCAATGAAAAACTCAGGGATGATTCCAAGTCAGGAGCGTATAGCTCGCATAATTAGTGAATTAAAAGAGATCAAGGAGCATTACCCAAGTCGATTACTCATTAGAGAGCACGCGTACATTCAGGGTGTTGTACCGCTCACACGTGGCACACCGAAAGAAGCGGTGGTCACACCGGTTGGCGACGTGTACCGCTTCCATAGCACCATAGGTAGACCTGAACACTTCTGTGGGAACGTGACAAGGCAAGGATTAAAGGGTGCTTGGCTTACTTTAATTAGAGCTTACAGTAGGGGTGTATAGAGGTGCTTGTAGCCGACCTCCAAGATGTACGCAAAGTTTACGATGGAGGCGTGGTCGCTCTTAAGGGCGTTACCATTAAGCTTGAGAGTGGCAGGGTTCACTGCGTTCTTGGTAGAAATGGTGCTGGTAAAACCACTCTGCTTAGAATATTGGCCACACAGCTTTCACCCACATCGGGTAGAGTTCACCTTTTCGGCGTCGATGCGCTCAAAGAGCCTGGGAGGGTAAGGGATAAGTTAGCGGTGATTCCGCAGGGTGCGAGGCTCTTACCCGTTCTCACACCCTGGGACCATGTTTTTAACTATCTGTTACTCAGAGGGTTTGGGTTCTCCGAGGCGAGGAGGCGTGCGAGGGAAGCACTCGAGCTTTTGGAGCTTGAAGAGTACTCGAATGTTTCAGCGTTAAACCTCTCCGGTGGGATGAGGCAGCGTGTTCTGGTGGCAATGTGTATATCCAGTTGCGCCGATTTTCTCTTAATGGATGAACCAACGGTTGGGTTGGACCCCTTGGCGAGGCGGAGGGTGTGGTCCGCGATATCGAAGGTTGTCCACGAGGAGGGGAGAACAGTGCTACTCACAACACACTACTTGGAGGAGGCTGAGGTACTATCTGAGAAAGTGGTCATCCTGCATGGTGGAAGGGTTTTATCTCAGGGTTCACCGCAGGAGCTTCGAGCGGGGATACCTGAGCGTGTAAGGGTGGACATACATGGGGACGTGGGCTGCGACCTCTCGGTTTACGGTAGGGTTCGCCCCTACGGCCGTCTTGTAAGGGTTTTGACCGATGAGAAGCGGGCTGAGGAGCTCTCCGCTTTAGCATTGAAAAAGGGTTTAGCCATCGAAGTGGCGCCTGTGACATTCGAAGACGTGTTCGTGGAGCTTGTGGGGCTAGATGGAGGTGAACACGTGTGAACATTGTTAAAGGGGTGCGTAACACGCTGGTCTTGGGGTACATGCTGGGCGCGCTTTGGATCATTAGGACACCGGTCACACTATTCTTCTCACTCATCACGGCTTTTTCGCTTTCATTTCTGGTCGTGGCTATAGAAGGTCTTAGGGGGAGTCTGCCCGCAATAGTGGGTGGACTGGTCTCTGTTGCGGTTTCAAGCGGGATGACCGCGGGCTCCGACGCCACAAACTACAGGTTGAATTACCGTTTCCAGGACATCATAGTTGCCTCACCCGTTACAAGAACCGAGTATGTCGCTGGATTGGGCGTAGCACAGCTCCTATTTCACAGCCCTGGCCTGTTGGTCTACCTCACCCTGCTATACATGCTCTTCCGCCCAGCGCTTAGAAGCCTCGCACTCATCGTTTTAATAGTTCTTGTCACATGGCTCTTTTCATCTTCACTCGGCTTTTTCTACTCGAGCTACGCGCCTAATGTGCGCCACGCGGGGCAGCTTGCGGGTGTGATAAGCAGCGCTCTCGTCGTATTACCCCCCGTTTACTACCCCGCAAGCCTGCTTCCCAAAATCCTTGTGCGCATATCACAGCTTGTACCAACCGTTGACGCCTCCGAGCTGATTAGAGGGGTCCTAACCGGCTCAGCATGGCAATACAGCATGTGGATTATCCTCCTTGTCTACACGACTACCTTCTATACACTCACAGCGAAGAAGGCCAAGTGGAGGCAGGATTGACACACATAGTCGTGACCGCGATCACTAAGATGTACACATCGCGGCAACACACATAGCAATATGTGATTAACACATCCGAACCTCCACCCACATGACTCTCGGTGGGCTACACTCCAAACATGAATAGTCAGCCTGCGGGTTCCACCCTACGTAGGCATAGGTAGGTACGCATCAGCATACCTGTCGTATGCGTAGTGGAGCTTGGGCTTCAGTGCATCATATAGGGACCTCACGGGTTCACTGGTCCCCTTCAGCTCCACCCCCTCGTGTCAGGACGCACCCACCCACAAGGCTCGGGAGCACAACCGTGTCCCACCAAGCCCTCTGGGAAGCGCCCTCCATCCTCAGTACTATACTCTTCTTTCCACCCTCCCACTTTACAATGTATCCGAACCTCATCCTCATATAGAGGTTTATTGCTGCGTTTAGCTGCCTGTCCAATCGGAGACCGCACCCACCACCCACACACGAAGATGTCTGCCCCATTCAGGTCTCGATTGAACCACCCACACCTGGAGCAGTAGGAGGATGAGCCGTAGGGGTCGAGCTCCTCCACTCTGGCCTCACCCAGCCTCCCCACGAGTATCCTCGTGATTGAGCGCCAGTCACCCCTCGATATCCTCCGATTCCAGATACGCGAGCGCGTGTACATCGCCTGCTTTTCGAGCTCTTCGAGGCCCACCGAGCCACACACAGACTGAACAACACGCGCAATTTCTAGTTGGTGCTTCCCCGCACGGTTCCTCTCCCTCTTGGAGTACTTCGCGAGAACCCTCCTAGCCTTCTTTGACTTTGAAGCCTTCCTCCGCACACTACGCCTCTTCTCGAGGGAGGCGATGTGCACCGATGCGAGGCGAGAGGTGTCTATCGAATCCACCCTGTTTCAGGTGAGTAGCCGTCCAGGGAAAGCAGGTTGAAGTCCCAGGCCACACCGGGTTTGCCGCCTTGATCGACATCCCCGCAGTGTACTGGTAGGTGCACCTTTTCGGGTGTGATTATGGGTTCACCCAGACCCGCCGAGGACACCTCCCCAGGCAGAGGAAACTACCTCTTTGAGAGGTCGAGGTACACGTACTCACCCGGCTTAACGGTTAATCTCAGCTTTTCACCCTCAAGTTTCACGAGCGTCTGCTTGGCTCTGGCGAAGAGTCTTCTCGCGGTGGGCCTCCTCCGCTCCCGGTCACCCTTCAAGTAGTTTTTCCTCCAGGAGTTGAGTATGGAGTAGGCGGTCTTTATGGCGGAGTCAACCCAGAGTGTTAAGAGCTCCTCTCCACATTCATGTTTGAGTGAATAGCTCTTTAGCACGCTCGGCGGCCTCCCTGTGTTCGCGGCCTCTTGAGGGCGTACACCCGCTCACACATCCACAGATATATTTCATAAACCGATATAAATCCTTATAGCCTGAAATTGCTGACAACGGCGCGAGGTTGAGATCTACACGGGTATATGCCCCCGCGCCCCACAGGTAGCCGTGTAGCCACTCGCAAAGTCTTTTAATGCTCTAAACCACTACGTTTTCGGTATTAGGGATCTTAGAGCAGTAGATTAAAACTTGTATTTAGGATTCTATGGGGCTAAGCGTGAATTTTGATTTACCCTGAAAGGCGAAGCTTTGGGAATCTTATAAATTGAAGATTTTTATGCACCCCACATAAGCCTAGCCTGCTCTTTTTATGACATTAAGGTTCACTTGGTTTTACAAATTGTAAGTCTCTCAAGGTTCACCCTAATTATTTGTTTAGAGTACCATTGGCTTGAATCACATTTAGGCAAGGCTTCGATATATTTTGGAGACTAGCGAATCATTTGTGCTTGCCTGTACCATTGTTCCCAGTGCAAACTTGTTGTGTGTATATTTTCAAATACTTAGAGTTGTTTATAAAGCATTTCTCTACATGATTCAAAGTTATGGTTCGAAATATTTAAATTTACTATATTTCTATATTATTAAAATGCACACCAATCGCGGATTCGGGGCTGGAAAGTCCGCCTTTTCTAGGGTGCTGGCTGTAGTGGTCGCTGTGATCGTTGTTCTGGCCGTTGTGGGAGTGGTGTACGAAGTGACTAGGCCGCATACATCCTCGGTGAGTGGTCCCGTGAAGATCACGTTCGCTGGCTGGGTTTCGAGCGGTGAGGAGTACCAGTTCGACGTGCAGATGGTTGACGAGTTCAACTCGCTCAACCCGGGTATCACGGTGAACTTTACACCCATCACAACCAACTACTATTCGACGCTCTCAACCGAGCTCACCACTGGTACTGGTCCATCCGTGTTCTACATGGAGAACACCGAGCTACCCAGGTTCGCTGCGGGCGGCTACCTTCTCAACTTGACGCCCTACCTCAAAGCCGACCCATCGTTTAACCTCTCAGACTTTATACCAAGCATAATCAACACTTTCTACTATCATGGGCAGCTTTACGCTGTGCCGAAGGATTGGAACGTGCTCGCGGTGTTCTACAACAAGCAGCTGCTAGCCATGGCGGGTCTACCGCCGCCTCCGCAGAACTGGAATTGGAGTACATTCCTCTACTATCTTAAGACGCTTAAAGCCAAGCTGCCAGCAGGCTACTACCCCATGGTCCTCGGACCCCAGTGGGCTAGGATACTCGCATTCGTACATGAGGCTGGCGGCGACTGGGTGAACGCTCAGGGGACGGGCACGCCTTCTAACACAACACCAATCTACGAAGGGCTAGCATTCTGGTACGGGCTCTACCAGGATGGATACGCTACGCTGAACACTAATCTGGCTGCGGGTTGGAATGGCGGCGACTTCGCCCTCGGGAAGGTGGCCATGGTTGTGAGTGGGGGTTGGACCATACCTGTGCTTGAGAGCAACAGCTCGAAGGTTCCGATGGGTGAGTGGGGTGTGCAGTGGATGCCGAGCGATGTGCAGAGGGGTACAATGCTCTTCACGGTGGGTCTGGCTGTGAACTCACACCTGAGCGCTGCGCAGACGCAGGCGGCTGTTAAGTTCGTGGAGTTCTTCACGGGAGAGCAGGGTCAGTTCCAGTGGGTGGAGAAGGGTTTGGCGCTGCCCACGAGGCTTTCGATACTCGATAACTCCACATATATCCACGACCAACCAATCCAGGCGTACATGGCTGAGCAGTACCCCTTCGCTTATGGGTGGGCGTACAACACGATAAACTGGGACGCCATGCACACACAGGTGCACGACACCGTTGCCAACCTGTTCGCTGGGACGATAACACTGCAGCAGGCCTATCAGCAGATAATCATGGAGACCAACGAGTCGCTTAAGGGCTCCTAGGTGGGCGGAGTGAGGCGTCTGAGGGGGCACGAGAGAGTCTCGGGGTTGGAGCAACTCACGGGCTACCTCTTCGTGCTCCCAACCTTTTTAATCCTCGGCGTATTCGTGCTCTTTGCGGCTGTTTACTCGCTGTGGATAAGCCTGATGCACTATGACCCATTCTTCCACACGGTGTACCCCGTAGGCCTATCCAACTATAAATATGTGGCCTCAAGTCGACTCTACTGGTTCTCGATGCTGCACGCCCTAGAGTATACTGGGGTCGTGGTGACGATTCAAACATTCCTTGCCTTCTTCTTCGCGGTCCTCTTCAATGAGAAGACACCCGTGTCCAGGTTCACACGTGCAATAGTATTCATACCAGCAGTCACAAGCTCGGCGGTGATATCCGTATTATTCATATGGGTGTTCTCAGCTCAGGGCCTCCTCAACGCCTTCCTAGTGCATTTGGGTGTTCACCCCGAGAACTGGTTGGAGAGCACAACCTGGGCGTTCCCAGCCATAATGGGGCTCAACATCTTTACAACAGCACCCTACTTCATGATTATGTATCTAGCAGGTCTACAATCCATACCTTCATCCATCCTAGAATCAGCCGCGCTGGACGGTGTGAGGAATGCGTTTCAAAGGTTCAGGTACTTTTATTTCCCCATGCTGAAGTTCACCGTGTTCTTCGTTGTCGTCCTCGGAATCATAGGCTCAATGCAGCTCTTTGACCAAGTATTCATAATGACCGATGGGGGTCCGGGTAACTCTACGTATGTACCCCTCATCTATATTTATAACCAAGCTTTCGTATTCGATAACTTCGGCGCAGCCGCGGCCGCTTCATTCATACTATTCGTAATCATACTGATACTAACACTAGCCCAGCGTAGGCTGATAAGTGAGGTGAGGTGGGCATGAGTAGGATATCACCCAGAAGAGTCGCACTCTTAGCGCTGACGGTTTCGGTTCAACTCATTCTTGCACTCATCTATATTATCCCATTCTACTGGATGGTGATCAAATCCTTCAGATTCACCATATTCGCAAACTTCCCACCAAACCTCCTCCCGACGCTGCAGACAGTTGGTAACTACGTGTATGTGTGGCACTTCAGCGCTTTCCCCCACTGGTACCTGAACAGTACGCTAATAGCTCTAAGTGTGACCGCCGCGAGCGTATTCATAGGCTCTCTTTCGGGCTATGCGTTCGCCAGGTTGAGGTTTAGGGGTAGGGATATACTTTTCTATACCGTGCTAGCAACACTCATGATACCCTTCCCAGTTGTGATAATCGCTGAGTACATCCTCATGGTGGATCTGGGCTGGGTTAACACATATCAAGCGGTGATTGTCCCCTCAACCGCTTCCGCTGTTAACGTGTTCCTGATGCGCCAATACTTTACCACGATCCCTCAGGAAGTGGAGGATGCGGCCAAGATCGATGGGTTGAGACCCCACCAGATATTCTTTAGAGTCGCGGCGCCACTAGCCAAGCCCGCCTACGCTGCGAGCGCTATCTACACATTCATTGGTGCTTGGAATAGCTTCCTCTGGCCGCTGCTCGTCCTCCACTCAGTCAAAATGTTCACCCTTCCCCTCGCAATAAACTTTTTCAAGGGCGCAAACGGTTCACAAATATACTGGAATCAAATGACCGCGGCGGAGGTTCTCACCATGATACCCACAATCGTGATCTACGTTGTGTTCGAAAAATATTTCGTGAAGGGTATAGCCCTCAGCGGCTCGAAGGGGTGAAGGGCTATCACAGTCACACTTCGGGGGGTTACTAAGAAGTACTTCTTGAAGGGTCAAGAAATAGTGGCTGCACGAAACATCAACCTTGAAGTTAAGGATGGGGAGCTCTTCGTGCTACTGGGACCTTCGGGATGCGGTAAGACCACGCTTCTTAGGATAATAGCTGGGCTCGTTGAGCCAGATGAGGGTGAGGTTCTCATCGATGGAAAGGTTATGAACGGCGTCTACCCCTCGGATAGGAATGTTGCGATGGTCTTCCAAAACTACGCCCTCTACCCACACATGAGTGTGTATGACAACATAGCCCTCAACATGAAGGTGAGGAGGATTCCGAGGGAGGAGGTGGACAGGCGGGTGAGGGAGGTGGCTGACACGCTGAGAATAACCGAGCTACTCAACCATAGACCCAAAGAGTTATCGGGAGGCCAGGCCCAGAGGGTGGCTCTCGCGAGGGCCATGGTTAGGAATCCCCGAGTGTACCTTATGGATGAGCCGCTCTCCAACCTCGACGCCAAACTCAGAGTAGAGATGCGCGCCGAGCTCAAAAGACTTCACCGAATGGTGGACGCACCCATAATCTACGTCACACACGACCAAGTTGAGGCCATGACGCTCGGTGACAGGATAGCCGTGATGGATAAAGGTGTGATACAGCAGATTGGGAGCCCCATTGAGCTATACGAGAACCCTAGGAACACGTTCGTTGCAAGCTTTCTTGGTACCCCACCAATGAATATAGTATCAGCCGAGGAATTGGTCGGTGTGGATGGACTCAAAGGTCTTTCCCCGTCTGGCTCACTCAGTGGCTTAAGCGTGGGGTTCAGGCCTGGGGATGTCGCCATAGGGGATGGTCCGCTTAGCTTCGATGTTGAAGTGGAGTACGCTGAGCTTCTAGGTGACGAAGTACTCATTCACGCGAAGAGGGGTTCAACAAGGCTCGTCATCCGCGCTGCATCTCACACCTACGCGGGGCAGACATCTCTCAGGGTTAGACTGGACCCAGCCAAACTCTACTGGTTTAACACTGAAGGAGAGGCAATAAGGCAGGGGTGAGTGAAATGGGTCATCAAGAAGGTGATTTCACCCACACACTAGACCTCCTAGGCCTAACACCCATGGAGGCAGCCGTCTACCTCTCAATTCTGAGACGTGGCACCGCTAAGAGCTCAGATATAATCTCAGAGCTAAAAATCCATCAACCCCAGCTCTACAACATTATACTCTCACTCACAAGGAAGGGCTTCGTCAGGGCTTCTGGTAGCAGACCCAAGCTATATGTCCCTGTTGACCCATCCACTGTGTTTGAGGCGGCCATACGCGAGCTTCGTAGCGGTGAAAAGAAGCTCAGCAGCCTCTATAGGAACCCCGCCTCTGCTGGCGACGGCTCGAAGCCGATCGCCTGGTTCGTTAAGGGGCGGAGGAACACGGTTAGCACGCTGCAGAGCATAATCGAGGAGGCGTCGGCGGAAATACTCATGGAGCAACCCCTAAGCCTCCTTAGCTCCACGCTTGGGAGGCTTGCCACAAAATCTAAGCGGGGGGTCGAAGTATACCTTCTGCTCTACGGTGGGGAGCCGACTGATGCGGTTAAGCGGAGACTCGTCGAGAGCGGTGTGAGTGAAGTCCGCTTCACTGGTCTGGGTCACTACCTACTCTGTGTCACGGATCAGGCGACATGTCTTTATGCGCCACGCAAACTCTTCTCCGGAACAGTTTTGGATGCAAACGAGTCCAACACACTTGTCTTCAGGGAGAAAGAGGTCGCAGACTTCTTTAACCACAACTTCTTCATAGCTTGGTTCAAAGCCAAGGAACTATTCTCAGAGGAAAGAAGCTATAACAAGAAGGTGTATACGAATCAGAGAGCCGCTCTGTACGTTCTTTCAAAGATCTTGAGAAGAGGAGTCAGGCCAAGGATCAGGGTTGAGGGAAGAAACACTAGAACTGGTAAACCCATCCAGCTTGAGGGTAAGGTGTTGGACACACGCATCGAGGAGGAGGTGTACAGCTTTACGCTTGACACTGGAAAAGCACTTGTAGAAGTGGGTGGTGAGAACGCCCTTGTTGAGACGGTGATAGCCGAGAGGGTGGAGATCTTGGAGGGTGGCTAAACACGTATGCTAACACGGAGGTCCTCAACCTCGGTGAATTCTACGCAACGCTGAGGAGTGGCGAGGTGACGGGTGAACCCCCAACGGGCGTGTACTGGGGGGACACAAGGATCATCGGTCAACTAGTATACTTCCTAGACGACCAAAGGATTCTCCCCACAGGGGTTGACAGGGAGGGATTCAGCCTTACCTACACGTATAACACGGCGCACGGCAGCTTCACAAGGAGGGTTGAGGTTGTCTACGGCGGCCTGATCGAACGAGTGAGCCATGCACCAAGTGGCCTCGTACTCAGGCTCACCCCGGACTTCTCGGATATCTTCGAGGTTAGAGGTGTGGTTAGCCGTGACTCGCTCGGTGTACCCAAGCCAGTAGCCAAGCTTAGCAGTGAGGGTGATGGGGTCCTCGTCCACTATCTTGGGACAGACAGCAGGGCGCGGGTCTTCAAGGTTAAGACGAATGGGAGGCTCACCCTAAACGATGGGTTGGAGGCGACACCTAGAAGCGGTGATTTAACTTTGAAGGTGCTTCTCACAAACAGGGTCAGACGTCCATCGGTCACCTACGCAAAATACACCGAGGATTTCCCAAGAATTTCGGCTGACGACGACCTTCTCGTTCGGGCGTATGAATCATCGGCGAGGGATCTATTCAGCCTACTCGAGGCGCCTCCAAACAGTTGGTTCCCCCTTGCGGGTGTACCATACTTTAACTGTGTGTTCGGAAGAGACTCGCTTATCGTGGGGTTCCAAACCCTGATGTTCTCACCTAGGATCTCCCTAAGCGTGCTTGAGAGGCTCTCCACCCATATTGGGAGGAAGGTAGATAAGCACACTGAAGAGGAACCGGGCAAAGTTGTTCACGAGGTTAGGAGGGGTGAACTATCCGGTAGACTCACCCCCTTCAAAGCCTACTATGGGAGCGTCGACGCCACACCCCTCTTCGTAGCTCTCTACCACGAATTCAAGGCTTCCCACCCAAGCACACCCCCGAATTCCACCGTGGAGCGCGCGGCGCGGATGGGCTTAGAGTGGGTTACATCCAAGATTGACACCCATGGGTTTTTGGGTTATACTCCCGGTGTGTTAAGAAACCAGGGGTGGAAGGACTCTGACGACTCCGTGTTCCACTCAGACGGCTCACCTCTAAGGCCCCCCATATACCTAGTAGAGGCTCAGGGCTACGCTGATCTCGCGCTGAGGCTCGCCGCTAGTATGGGCGGCGACCAGAGTAGGCGGCTTCTTGAAAAATCGAGCCATCTCAGGGAGAAGATTGGGGCAGCCTTCTGGTCGCCCAAGATCAACTATTACTCTGAGGCATTGGATGGTGAAGGTGAGAGAGCCGAGATAGTCACATCCAACCCCGGCCACCTATTGTGGTCTGGCTCAGTAGAACACGCACAGGCGGAGAGGATAGCTTCCATGCTCTCCGACCCGGAGCAACTCAACTCTGGCTACGGGGTGAAGACGCTGGGGTTCCATGAGTTGAGGCACGACGCTGAGAGCTACCACAATGGTTCGGTGTGGCCCCATGATAACTCATTAATAATAAAGGGGCTATCTGAGTACGGCTTCACTCAAGAGTTGGACGAGCTCGTCTCCGGCTTGCTTAAAGCCTATAAGGCGCTTGGGATAAACGGCTTCCCAGAGCACTACTCGGGTTTTAAGGCGTGCGGCGACCTTAAACCCAAGCCGCTCGGATGCTACCCTCAGGCTTGGGCTGCGGGCGCAGTGTTCCTTGTAACACAGGCAATCCTTGGTATCAGCGTTACCCGTGGGGATGAGGGGTACGTTGTGCGCATCAAACCTCACCTACCAGCACGCCTAAGCCGACTAAAGGTGGGAGACCTACACGTTTTGGGCGGCCGGCTCAGAGTGGACGTGGTGAGGGTGGGGGGTGATCTGAAGGTGCGGTATGAGTTCACGGTGAAACCAAGCGTGCAGTTTAGGGTTGAGGTCTAGAGGTTTAACCACACTATGGGCAAGCGTAGAGGTGTCCATCAGGGATTCTACACCATCACTTCACCCACATCCTATCTTACCGGCGCAGTGCGGGGTGGCTTCCCACCCATAGGCCAACACATAAGGGGTGAAATGGGTGGCTACTGGTATCCCCCAGTCAAAATCTTAAAAGGCTTCGAGTGTAGCGCGGGCTCAGCGAAGGTTGAGGAGGGCGCGCTCCAAGGGTTCCGCTACGGGTACACTTGGGTCACCCACCTCTTCACACTCGCAGGGCTCACCGTTAAAAGACACGTATCCCTGAAGGGGAACACCCTAGAGGTGCACTACACTAGTAGTGATTACAGATACCCGCTCACCGTTAGGTTATACACGAGTCGTGTGCCCAGCTGGAACACCGACCTGAAATTTGAGCTCACACTCAGAAGTCAGGGTGACACGGTTCACCTCAACTGGCGCGCAGGCACCATGAACATCACGGCACATACACACCCTCTGAAGGGGAAGTTGGTATCAATCGGACGCGGCCAACTCGTGTACACTGGTATAGGCGGAGTCCACATCGAATTAGAGGTCAGCCAACCACCTCCCCGTGTAAGGCGATTAGAGGACGAGTACTCTACGTGTACAAGTCACCCGAGAATATACGGGGAAGTGTACAGCAGAGCTATGAGGAACCTGAGCAGCCTGGCCAGAGCCGACACACTCGGTGAATACTTTTCCGCGGGTCACCCAGAATTTCCATGGCTGTTCGGCGTGGACACCTGCTATGTGGTCGAACAAACAAGGTTCACGGGCTTCAGCAGGCTGCGCAGGGCTGCTCTCACAAGCCTTCTATCCAACCGTGACCCAAGAATTGGGCTCATACCACACGAGGTCACTCACGGCGGAGGGGTCTACAACCCTGGGGACCTAGAGGAAACACCCTTCTTCGTCAAACTATACCTGGAGTGTGCGTTCGACTCTGGTAGCCTCCAGCTATTGGAGAAAGCGTACAAAACGTGCAGCACCCTATTAGGATTCTTGGAGCGGTATGACGCGGATGGAGACCTAGTAGCCGAGGGGCCAGGCATAGTTGAGAGAGAGGCGCGGGAGAGGGGTGCGAAGATAGACGTGGCCTGCTACACCGCCTTAGCCTACGGAGCCATGGCCAAAGCCGCCAAACTCCTAGGGGACCCGGAATGCGAACGATGGGAGAAAGCTTGGAGAACAGTTACAAGAGAAATAAACACCGGGTACTGGTCCGTCAAAACACACACCTACAGGCAACTCAAGCTTGGCGGAGAATACATAGACACAGGGGACTGGACATACATTATACCCTTCGCCACGGGTATAGCGCCACCCGAAAGGGGAAGGGATTTAAGCCGGCTGGCCAAGGAGCCCTACAGTGGGCGCTACGGGTTATACCTTAACAAAAACACGGAAACACCAAAGCCCAGTAAAGGTGGGGGTGAGCCGCTTTCGATGCCCATCGGAACAGGCCTACTGGCATCATCACTATTTAAATATGGTTACACGGATGATGGGTGGAGAACCGTCGACAAACTCATATCCATATATGGAACGAGCGGCCCAGGCTACTTAGCCGAGGTAGCCCCCAACTTGGGTTGCCACACCCAGGCGTGGTCATACTCCGCGTACGCCTCATCACTGATAGAGGCCGCGTTGAAGCCTAGCTATGATGGTTTCACCAACACGTTGATAATCGACCCACCCAGCGAGGTCAAAGTCAACCTATGGTTCAGGGGTCTAACATTCGGCAACAATCACCTAGACTTCAATCTCGACAGGACACGCTGTCTAATCAAAGTCAACGCGGGCCGCATTAAGCTCAGAAAGAGTGGTGGTGAAGAGTGTTTCGAGCTTAGCGAGTATGGAATCCTAGAGTTACCCGTTCTTTGAGGAATAGTGTATCAACTTACCTTGATGGGGTCACCCAGCCATGTTGGTTTCGACAATCAGGTCAAGGGGAGCTTCGAGACGCGCCACTATTTATAGATGTTGTTAGGGGTCTGGGTGGGGGAAGCTGTAAAACTCAATTGCTTCAGCGCTAAGGGAGATACACGGACTCCCCCCAGTCCAGTGGGGAAGGTTAATACACAGCTTCCACGGTTAACCCTCAGAGCATCTGTGAACCGAGCATACATATACCGCTTCTACCCCTCAAAAACACAAGAAGCCAAGCTGAACACAACCCTCGAGTTGTGCCGCAGGCTGCACAACGCCGCCTTGGAGGAAAGAATACGGGCTCACAGAAGCGGTGTAAGCCTAGGGTACACTGCGCAGGCGAACGAGCTACCCACGCTAAAACAGGCCCACCCAGAATACGCCGAAATCCACTCCCAAGTGCTTCAGGACTTGCTGAGGAGGCTGGACAAGTCCTTCAAAGCGTTCTTCGAGAGGGTTAAACAAAAGAAAATGGAAGGCTGGCCTCCCGAGGCTCAAGCCCGCGCAGAGGTACAGGTCGCTCACGTACCCGCGGAGCGGGTTCGAACTCTTGTCGAACGGCCACATATGGGTGAGCAGAATAGGTGAGCTCAGGGTTTTCATGCACCACAAACCACAGGGTGAAATCAAGGCGCTCACCCTGAAATAAGGATAAGGTTGGAGACTGGTTCGTCGTCCTCGTCACAGAGCAACCCGACCCCACCACGATGAGACCATCGGCATCAAACCCTGTGGGCATAGACCTCGAGTTAGAGAAGTTGGCGACCCTGAGTACAGGAGAATACGTTGAGCCGCCAAAGTTCTTCTCCAAGACCGGGAAAAGGCTGGTCACAGCCCAGCGTGTCCTCTCCAGAAAGAAGAAGGGTTCAAGGAACAGGGCTAAGGCGAGGGTGAGGGTTGCCAAGCTCTACAGGAAGGTGGAGAGGCAGAGGGATGACTTCCTGCACGGGGTATCCCACACTCTTGCTAGGAGGTTTGACCTGGTAGCCTTCGATGACTTGAACGTAAAAGGCATGGTTCAAAACGGTCGCCTCTCCAAGTCTGTGACGGATGCCTCTTGGGGTAAGCTGGTAGAATATACCTCCTACTATAAGGCTTCAAGCGCTGGTGGGAGGGTTGTGCTCGTAGACCCGGGGGGCACCACGCAGGAGTGCGCGAACTGTGGCTTGGAGGTGGGAAAGCCCCTGTCGGTGAGGGTTCACAGATGCTCCAACTGTGGCTTCACCGCCGACAGAGACCTCAACTCCTCCCTAGTCATAAAGAAGAGGGCGGTACCCGCGGGCAGCGGGGAAGTTACGCCTGTGGAGATGAGGCCTCAACCCCTCTTGGATGGGCAAGCCTTGTCGCTGAAGCAGGAAGCCCACGTGCTTCAGCCGTGGAAGGATGTCACCACTACTAGACGAAGTAGTGTGGTAGATAAAGTATCTTTGTTTTGCCCGCGGATTTTACTCCGAAATCCCCTTCAGTGAACACTAGCGCCGTTTTCGGGGAGTATGATTCCACGAATCTGTAAAAGCCTCTCTGCTCTTTACCGCGACTCTTCACTTCTATTGGAACAGGGTTACCATCCACCTCTATGATGAAGTCCACCTCAGCTTTACTGGTTGTCCGCCAATACTTGGGTGAAAACCCCATGTCTCTGAGCTCGTTTAACACAAAGTTCTCTAGGAGCACACCACCGTCGGTCCTATTTTGAAGGGGTAGGTAGTTTTCGAGCAGCGCGTTCCTTAGCCCTGTGTCAACAAAGTATAGCTTCCTAGTCTTTTTGAGTTCGGTTACTGGATTCGTATGGTAGGGAGGTATAAGCATGGTCACGTAGGTGTTTGAGAGAACGGATAGATAGTTTTCGACTGTTCTAAAATCCATTCGAAGGTCGCTTATCACTGATGATACTTGGAGCATGGAGCCCGCTGACAGGCTTAGATACGTGAGCAGAGACCTAAATTTCTCCATCTCCCTTATATTGAAAAAGAAGAACACATCCCTCTCAAGATATGTCCTCACCAAGTTTGACAGTAGTTCCCTCTTGAATTCTGGGTCGTTCTCCTTGACGATAGCTGGGAATCCACCGTACACCACGAATTCTTCTAGTAGTGCGCGGAACTCGTTTTGGAAAGCTGGAGAACTCTCTATTCTTCCCGAGCCGCTGATGAATCCCTTAACTTCTCTACGCCATGTCTCAAACAACTTTGAGAGGTCGGGTGACCTCCAGAGGAGGAACTCTCCAAAAGAGAGTGGAAGCAACTCAAAGTACGCCGCCCTACCCACCAAGTATCCTCCCACCTGAACCTTCACATCAAACGAGCCAGAGCCCGTAACCACCAGTTTCAGGGAATCACCATAAGTATCATAGATTAGCTTCAGGTTTTTGCCAGCATTCTTGCTGTATTGAACCTCATCCAGATAAAGTATGCCTCCTCTATCCAAATATCTAGAGGCGAACTCTTTAGGGGATTCATCGAATGTTCGTAGTGCATCAGCGTCTTCTAAGGTTACATAGCTTCCCCCATGCATATCCCGAAGATGCAGAAGACACGTGGTCTTACCACTCTGTCTTGGACCCCTAATGAGAAGGACCTCCCTTCTCCTCATCCATTTCTCCAATTTTTCATCAATTTTTCGTGGATAATACTCCACAAAAACTATTATTAGATTGGGACTAATAAGCCCCACATTAACCTTCTAAAACCCCCCAATACCACTAGCCACATTTTCAACTATCTCTCCTACGCATCCATGTATCGTTGTTTTACAGTGTGGCGGAAACCAGCGGTATCCAGAAAAAGTGTTATTCCCGTGTGGAATCCTATGATGATGGCAGCAACTCTCCACTTCCCAGCGTATCCATACTAGGATAGATCCCAAATCTGGGTCCTTATGGTACCGCTTAAATTTGTTTTTTGTCGCTTTCTAGATGGGTCTAACAAGCCAGCCCGAGTCCGCCTTAGCCTTGCCGGGGTGGCTGGTTGCGGGTTTGTAGGTAGTAGTCGAGCCCGTCAACTAGGGCTTTTACCGAGGCGTCGACTACGTTTGCTGAGACACCCATGGTCTTCCACTTCCTTTCACCGTCACTGAATTCGACTGTGACTCTGACAACGCTTTGCGTGTCCTTGGCTTCGCCTGGTATGAGTACGCGGTAATCCGTGAGCTTAACGGCCGCTAGCTCGGGATACTCTCTTTCGAGAGCCCTCCGCAGAGCCTGGTCCACCGCGGCCACTGGGCCCACACCCTCCGCGGCCTCGATGTGGGAATTGGTCTTTATAATGGCTATCGAGGTCCCACCCTCGGTGATAACCTTCCAGTAGTCAATGTTGACACGCTGCGACCACAGGCCGAGGTGCTTCATTATTACTAGTAGCGCGGACATGGGTGCCGAGTCGTACGCATAGCCCTCCCTTTCCTTGGCTTTGATCTCGGTGAAAGCCCTCTTCAACCTTTCATCCGTCTTTGGTAGGTCGAGTCCGAGCATCTCCCTGGCGTAGCTCACAAGGTTGGATGACCCGCTAAGCTCGGAGACCACTATCCTCCTTGAGTTGCCAACGACTGCGGGGTCTATGTGCTCGTACGCTTCGGGAGCCTTTAGCACAGCGTCCGCGTGTACGCCCGCCTTATGGGCGAAGGCGAATTCACCCACATAGGGCTGATAGGGGTGAGGCTGCGCTCCAAGCATCTCGAACACACACCTCGAGACCTCTCTGAGACCGCTTAGGGAACCCTCTCCAAGCACATCTAAGCCGAGCTTGACCTTCAAAGCGGGGATTACTTGGACTAGGTCAGCGTTACCAGTCCTCTCACCTATACCGTTAATCGTGCCCTGAACATGCCTGGCGCCGGCGACCACACCCATAACGGTGTTCGCGACCGCGCACCCGGAGTCATTGTGCATGTGTAACCCCAATCTACCCCTCAGCGTTGAGGCCGCACTACGCGTCGCCTTATACACTTGGTTGGGTAGCATGCCGCCGTTCGTGTCAGCCAGCACAACAACCTCGGCACCAGCTTCCTCAGCGGTACGCAGCACACTCAACGCGTACTCTGGGTTATCATAGTAGCCCTGATAGAAGTGCTCCGCGTCGAAGACAACCTTTAGGCCGTGGGACTTCAAGTAGGCCACACTCTCATACACCATCTCCACATTCTCCTCCGGTGTGACACCCAGCACCTTGTTGACGTGGACAAGCCAACACTTACCGAAGAGCACACCCACAGGGACATCCGCGTCAAGTATCGCCTGAAGACTCACGTCCTCCGATGGTCTGACACCCTTCCTCCTAGTGCTCCCGAACGCTGCGAGGCGCGCCCTGCTCAGAGAGAGTTTCTTAGCCTCCCTGAAAAACTCCTCATCCTTAGGGTTAGAACCGGGCCAACCCCCCTCGACATAGTCAAAGCCCAACTTGTCGAGGAGCTCAGCAAGCCTTAGCTTATCCTTCAAAGAAAAGGACACGCCCACACCCTGCGAACCATCCCTTAAAGAGGTATCCAAGACCTCAACCCTATCTGATTTGGTTACCACCAGTCATAGCGTATACATTTGACAAACTTATATAAAAAGCTTCCCTCATTTTCAGACGGAGTCCTGGCAACGAAACAGCACACCCAGCCACGCACCTTGTGTTTGTTACCCAGAGTGTATCAATCCTAAGTAACTCTTTTGTTGATTGGCTGATTAATACTTTTAATGCAGCGCCTTATTAAAGCGTGTTTAGGTGAGGAGACTGATTGTACGCCCGTGTGGTTCATGAGGCAGGCGGGGCGCTACCTCCCAGGCTACAGGGAGCTACGTCGAGCCCACAGCCTACTAGAGATAATACGTAGCCCACAGCTTGCGGCCAAGGTCGCATCTGAACCGGTTTTACGCTTCGGTTTCGACGGAGCCATAGTGTTCTCAGATATAATTTTACCCCTCACCACTATGGGTGTAAACCTCGAACTAGAAGAGGGTGTTGGACCAGTTATCCGCGAGCCACTTCGGACGCCAGATAGTGTTGGTCACATCTTTCCTGGTCGGGCTGAGGACCTCACGTTCATCTATAGACAAATCGAGCTACTAAGGGAGACATTGCCTAACGTGCCGGTAATAGGCTTCGCGGGTGCACCCTTCACCCTAGCCTCCTATCTGATTGAGGGCCAATACTCACGTGCATTCGAGCAGACTAAGAGTTTCATGTATAGGAACACGGAAGCATGGGGAAGCCTTATGAAAAACGTTATGGAGACGGTTATCGCTTACCTTAAAGCTCAAGTGAGACATGGCGTAGAGGTTTTACAGCTATTCGACAGCTGGGTGGGCGCGCTGAGCCCAAACGACTTCAGGGAATACGTGAAGCCATACGTCCAACAAATCCTCGCAGAGATAGTGGGTGTCCCAAGAATATACTTTGGGACCTCCATAGCCGGCCTACTTCAAGAGCTCTCCGACCTAGAATTCGACGTTCTTGGCATCGACTGGCGTGTAAACATAGGCGTGGCGTGGAGGGAAGTAGGTAAGAAGAGTGTGCAGGGTAACCTCGACCCATCAACACTCCTAGGCGGACAGGGAATAGCACTAAAAGAAGCAAAGAGCATACTCAACGACGTGTCAAACAGACCCGGCCACGTATTCAACCTAGGCCACGGCGTGCTCCCACAAACAGACCCAGCGGTGGTGAAAGCCGTGGTTGACTTCGTCCACACTCACACCGAGCGGTGAGCACGGTGAGAGCGGCACAATGTATATAACACATAGCCATACACTCCGCCATCGCAACAGCACCCCCACGCTTGGGCTTCGGGGACACGTGCCAAGAGCTAACAATAAAGTTTATCGCCGAGGGAAATGTATCAACACCCACATTCTTTGTTTAGCTATAAGACCTTGGAGAGTGTTGTAGAGTGAGGAAGATTTACTGTGAGATAACCTCACGCGAACTTGAGCTACCGGAGCGGATTGAAAGAATTGTGAGCCTCAGCCCAGCCGTTACTGAAACACTCTTCATGCTCGGTTTAGGTGAGCGTGTTGTGGGTGTGAGCGCCTTCGATGTCCACCCCGCTGAGGCGCGTAAAAAACCCGTGCTCGGGAGCTATAGCACCACGAATCTCGAAAAACTTAGGGTTCTCAACCCCCAACTCATCTTCCTGACAAGCGGTTATCAGAGGAAGCTCGCAGCCCAACTCTCACAGCTCTACCCCACCTACGTGGTCGAGCTCCCAGTAAGCGTGAACTCAATAGTGGATATGGTGGTAAAGGTTGGCCTCGTTGTGAACGAGCAGGACAGAGCGAGGGTGATCGCAAAGGGAATGCTAAGAACACTCGCCCAACACGTCAGGGACATTCAGACCACGCCGAGTGTGTACGTGGAGGTGGACTTGGGTGGCCCAGTCACATTCGGAGCCTACAGCTATATCACTGATGCGCTGAGCATAGTTGGGGCAAGGAACATCTTCGCGGACCACGCCTGCGAGTGGGAGAAGCCCGATTTCGACGTGGTGCTCCAGCGTGACCCAGAAGTTATAATCTACGAACCGAAGATGTTCAGGTCTAAAACACTTGGGGAGGTCTTGGACATGCTTGGCACCAGAGGCTGGTCGAAACTATCGGCCCTCACTCATGGTAGAGTGTACATAACACCCGCCCCCTACGACTTCCTCGCACATCACGGCCCAAGCTTCATCTTAAAAGCGATACCCTGGCTTGACAGCACCATCCACTTCTCGAACACATGAGCACCGTCTATGATGTGCTCTGCTTGGTCGAACCACTGAGTATCTGCTCTGCAAAGTGGCATGAAACGTGTGACCCATCTACCAGTCTCAGCTCCGGCTCATCCGTCGAGCACACTGGGAGAGCATACGCGCAGCGTGTGTGGAAACGGCAACCCGACGGGATGTTTTTGGCGCTTGGGATCTCGCCTTTGGGAAGCGTCTTGGGCAGTGAGCCGCCTAGCCTCGGCACAACTGAGAGAAGCGTCTGAGTGTAGGGGTGCTTTGGTCTCCTCAAAACCCCCAGAGTGTCCCCCTCCTCGACAACCCTCCCAAGATACATCACCATTATCCTCGACGAGACCTGTGCAGCCACGGCTAAGTCGTGTGTTATAAGTAGAAAGCTTGTTTTGAGCATCTGGTTGAACCTCTTTATAACGCCAAGTATCTCGGATCTAAGAGAGACATCGAGCATGGACACGGGCTCATCTGCCACGACGAACTCGGGTTCCAATATCATTGCACGCGCTATAGCAACCCGCTGCCTCTGACCACCACTCAACTCGTGAGGGTAGCGGTCAAGAAACTTCTCTGGGGGGCGTAGGCCAGATACCGCAAGGTACTCTGCGAGTCTATCTTTTTTAACCTCGATACCATTGACTCTAAGTGGTTCGGATACTATCTCCGACACCCTGAGCTTCGGGTTGAGTGATCCATATGGGTCCTGGTATATCATCTGCATCCTCCTCCTATAAGCCCTCAGAGTGCGGCTCCCCACGTTATCGATTCTCTGACCGTCAAACCACACCTCACCCGATGTGGGTTTCTCGAGGAGGAGTAGGAGGCGGCCGAGGGTGGTCTTACCCGAGCCAGACTCACCCACGAGGGCTAGGATCTCACCCCGCTGGATTTCTATGTTCACACCGTCAACTGCACGTATGGGTGGAGGCCTCCTACCAGTGAGGAACTCTATGGGTGACCTCCTAGACTCGAAGTGCTTTGTGAGTTTAACCCCGCTAACGAGGTACTCGCTCAATGGGTTTACCTCCAACCAGAACACACGCAGCCCTGTGAGTTGAGCTCAACTCGTAAAGGTAGCCATTAAACTCTTTACATTCACTTCTGGCATACGCACAGCGAGGCATAAACCTGCACCCACTCGGAGGATTAATGGGGTCAGGTGGCTCACCCGGGATGGATGGGCTGTCCACACCCACTCGTTCAACGCTGGGTATTGACGCTAAGAGCGCCTGGGTGTAGGGGTGCTCAGGCGTGTTCACAACCTCAACTTTACTGCCAACCTCCACTATTTTTCCAGCGTACATTATAGCAAGCCTGTCACACACCTCTGATAGGAGAGATAAGTCGTGGCTTATCATTATCACGCTCAGCCCAAACCTGTCTCTGAGCTCGCTGATTAGCCTGAGTATCTGAGCCTGTGTGACCACATCGAGCGCGGTGGTTGGCTCATCAGCTATGAGAAGTTTTGGTCGCGTGGAGATGGCCATGGCTATCGCTACACGCTGCTTGAGCCCACCGCTGAGCTCATGAGGATAACTCTTGGCCTTATCTTCACTAACACCCACCTCAGCTAAGAGTTCCCTAGCCCTCTTCTTGGCTTCATCTTCACTCAAACCACCATGCAGGATGAGGGGCTCAGCAACCTGATCCTCAACCCTTACAACGGGATTAAGACTATTCATCGAACCTTGAAAAACCATAGCTATCTCCCTACCCCTCACCCTGTTAAATTCGGTTGCACTAAACGAGAGCAGGTCCCTACCCTCGAAGATTATTCTACCATCGAGTTTAGCGTTGCGTGGGAGAACACGCATCAAAGCGTAGCCGAGAGTGGTTTTACCCGAGCCAGACTCACCCGCTAAACCAAGCACTTCACCTATGCCGACGTTGAGGTCAACCCCGTCAACCGCCCTGACGATACCAGCACGCGTCGCAAAGTACACCTTTAGATTTTCGATATCAAGCAGACTCAAAAACAACACCAGCCTTAAGCTTGGGGTTCAACACTTCATCCAGTGCGTACCCTGTGAGGGCGAAGCCGAGCACGGCAACAACAATCATTAGGCCGGGTGGGATAGCATACCAGTAGTCACCCGCGGTTATAGCACCCGAGGCATATGCGAAGTGAAGAATCTGCCCCCAGCTTATATCGTTTATATCACCCACACCCAAGAAAACCAAGGCTGCCTGCGTGAAAATGGAGTTGGCTATTGTGAGCGAGGTGTTAGCGTACACAAGAGGTAGCACATTGGGGAGAATATGCCTCCTAAGTATGTAGGCTGTGCCAGCTCCAGCACACTTACTCGCCTCAACGAAGGGCATCTGTTTATAGACAAGCGTGGCGGAGCGGACAACCCTCGCTGTGGAGGGCCAGCTAAGCAACCCAATTATCAGAATCACGTTGAGCAATGTGTTACCGAGCAGCGCGGCTACAACAATCGCGAGCACAACTGCTGGTATAACCAAGAAGAAATCAGTTATCCTCATTAGAGCCTCATCGGTGAATCCGCCAATATACCCCGCCACAACACCCACAGCGGTCCCCACAAGCACAGCCACAAAGGTTGCAAGAAAACCCACTAGGAGTGAGATCCTCGAGCCCCAAATTATCAACGATAAAATATCTTCACCCACCTCGTTTGTACCAAGCAGATGCTTGGGGGAGGGGGGCTGAAGTATGGCGGTGGGGTCAATCTGGGTGGCTTTATATGGGGATATCACTGGTGCAAGCACCGCCATAAACACCAACACCACTAGTATCGCGAGACCCAGCGAGCCCTTCCTATTACCGAGATATCTCCTCAGAGTTGAGTGAGCGCTCAAGAGTACTTCACCCTAGGATCAAGGTATGCGTACACAAGGTCAGCGATAAAATTGGAGATAATCACTGAGAGAGCCACTATAAGGAAGGCGCCTTGGAGCACGGGGTAATCCCTCCTAGCGATCGAGTCGTATATCAGTGTACCCACACCCGGCCACGAGAACACGGTCTCAGTGAGCACAGCACCCGCCACAACCGTACCGATGCTTATCGCTATAATCGACACTGTGGGGAGGAGGGCGTTGGGTACAACATGCTTCCTGATAAGCCTCGACTCACTCATCCCCTTAGCGTAGGCCGCCACAACGTAGTCCTCCGTCAACTCGTTTATCACACTCGTACGCATAATTATGCTGAACTGTCCCAGTGTGACGAGTGTTAGGGTAATCATTGGCAGCAGGAGGTGTCTGAGCAGGTTTCCCAAGTATTGGGTGGGGGAGGTGAAGCTTACACCGATGGAGAGCATACCCGAGACGGGTATACCCCCTATTCTGACAGCCAACATGATGAGCAGTATTCCCAGCCAAAAGGTGGGTATAGCATATAGCACGAGGCTTGAAGATAGCACGGCCATGTCGGTAAGCGTGTTTCTCTTCCACCCCGAGATCACGCCCAGGCCGACGCCTATGAGGATTGCGAGTATAGTTGAAGGGAGGATTAAGATTATGGAGTTGAGGAGAGCTGGGAACAAAACCTGGGTTACAGGCGCTCTATAATAGAAGGAGAGACCCAAGTTACCCCTGAAAACATTCACGATGAATAGGATAAACTGTTCGTAGAGGGGTCGATTCAAACCGAACTGAGCCGAGAGTTGAGCTATCTGCTGCTGGGTGAGCTGGGGATTTCTGAATAGGAGTAGAACAGGGTTGCCCGGTAGAAGCCTGAAGAGGATGAATGTTAGGACGAGAACAGCAAAAAAAGTGATGATGGAGGTCAAAGCCCTCTTAGCTATGTATCTTCCCATCCTCACTACGTTGTTGGCCTCCGTCTCAAAGAAAGCGCCACAACTACCAACACCACTATGACAACTAAGACAACTACACCAGCTATAAGCGGCGTGGATATCGCTCCTGACGATGTGGTTGACGGTGATGGTGCAGACGATGTGCTACTCGATGATGCTTGTGGGCTTGACGAAGATGAAGACTGCGTGCTCACGGACGATGTCGAAGAAGACTGCTGCACGGTTGTAGAGGAGCTCTGCGGCGAGCTTGCGGGTTGGAGGTCTATGAAGGTGTACCAGTTAACATCTGAGAATGGCCCCCCAGTCATGTTGTCGAAGTAGCCAGTGAAGGCCTGTGAGTTGTAGGCTTCAATCGACTTCACATAGTAGAGCATAATGTAGGGTAAATCCTGGTAGAGCATCTGCTGCAACTCGTAGGCGTCCTTGTACACCGTCGTATAGTTTGTGGCAGTAATCATCTGTCCATAAAGCGCATCATACGCAGAATTATTGTAACCACTATCCGATGTACCAGTCTCGGTTTGATTGGAGAGGAAGACATCGAGCAATGTGGGTAAGGCGGGTGACGTGAACCAGTCCCACAAGTCGAAGTCTTGGGTAAAGTTCGGCCAGATGATGCTGGCAAGTGTACCGGCATCAACGGCGTCAACCGTGGCCTTAACACCAATCTCACTCCACCACCCAGCTATTATGTTCGCCGCCTCAACTTCCTCGGGCGCTTCGTTTATCACGTAGAGTGTATATGAAAGCGGGATGCCGCTGGGGCTCACCCTCACCCCGTTAGGACCCATCTTGTAGCCGGCATCATTAAGTATCTGGTTTGCGAGTGTGAGGTTGAATTGATAAGGTGTGAGGTTGGGATCATAGAACTTGTTACCCACGGGTAGTAGACCCCCAGCGGGTGTTGCGTAGCCCTGCCAGACAACCTGGGCAAGCTCAGTGTAGTTTATCGCGTGCGCAAGCGCTTGCCTCACATGAATATCTTTTAGCGTGGGGTTACCGTGACCATAGGGATACACGTTAACAGCGATATACCAGAACTCTTCACCTGGTTCAACTACCACGCGAATATTGGGGTACCCTTCAAGCGTCTTGACTTGGGATGGAAGTATCGTTGGTGCTACAGCATCAATCTGCCCAGCCTCCAAGGCTTCAACCATGCTATTAGTGTCCTTGAAGAACTGCACTATGATGTGCTGAATGTGTGGGCGCATAGACACATAGAAATAGTTGGGGTTAGCTGTGAGCTCAATATACTGCCCCTGCACATAGTTGGTTACCTCAAACGGCCCACTACTAACCAACGGATAATCCTGGTAGTCAGTCAGAGCAGTAGAGTTTGACGGATTCGGAACATATTTAATCCAAACATGCTCAGGCACTATTGGCACGGCCGCCGCGGTGTACGCCATAAACAGAACAGTGGGGTGATAGTGGAAGATAACAGTATAGTTATTAGGAGCCTGTATCGAGGTTATTATGGACACCTGCGGCTGAAGCCTAGACGCGCTGTTATTCGCCACCTCAAAGCTGTATATCACATCCTGCGCTGTGACCGGCACACCGTCACTCCAAGTAGCGTTCCGCACAAGCCAAAACTCTGCAGCCGAGTTATTCGGGAACACCTCCCACTTGTAGGCGAGGTCGGGAACCACAGGTGAAAAAGTGCTATTATACCTCACCAGGTAGTCATACACGTCTAAAGTCGACATGGTTGAGACCACAGTGTAGGTTGTAAACGGGTTAAAGGTGTCGAAAGGCGTCCCACCATAGCCTATTATAAAAGTGCTTGAAGATGTCTGCGACCTAACGGTAGGGCTATAGGCAGCCAGAGCTACTAGAAAAGCCACCGCGAACACAGCTATGTAAATATAAGGCGTATTCTTTTCGTCCATATTAAATGAAGTGATACATAGTAGAACTATTTAAATTTGTTGGCTTATACAGGCGTCCCCGAATGAAACACTCAGGCTTTTCAATTTATTCCCGGTGAGAGAACGAGGCTAATAATATAGATAGAATGTGAGACCATTTTGGCTAATCACATAGTTAATCAAAAAAGCTATCCTACCATTCACACAGTAGATAAGTAAACACTCGGCTTAATCCACACAGTAAGCATAGACCTTTGATTGACTGTCAACGCGGTGCTTACCCCCTACTCACCTACTAGATAAGTATATGCTACACTACTATACGAGCCTGAATAAACATTTTTGCTTTCCTAAGCAAGAGTGCGACAGAATGTTCAAGTCGACTCACAACTTATATGAAAAATCGATCAAGAAGATGGACACTGGCTCCTTGGTATGCTAACGGTGAACCACCTCGCTCCGACCGGCAGACGGAGCTTCCTGAATCACAGCCCCACCATGCCCCATAAGGGATAGAAAACGAAGCTCCACAGGCACTGAGGGTGGTTCCGACCCCGGAGATATGGATATGTTGTCTCTCGTAAGGAGTGTTGGGTAAAGTAGATGTGTACTTCGTCGACCCTTGCTTTAACTGAGGCGTGCCGGTGACGCTTACCCAGTTAGTGACTATCATTAATATAGCGTTTCGCAAAATGATGTTTAAATCTGTGGGGGCTACCCATTTCCTAGCGGATGGGGTCTTCCGCTCCCTAACCCTCGTTAAGATAAAAAGGGTTCTCTGTATCAGTTATCTATCACGAAAACTCGGAGGCCAAACTATTTATAAGATAAGATCGGTAGTTAGTGCTATGCTAATCCAAACTTTATGTATGTTTCCTGCAGCTCTTTGAGTAGTGCTTTCTGCCACTCGTCGAATTTTTGTGGGGTTTCGGGATAGTTCTGGTTGTGGGCTATGAGCTTTTCGCTTTTGTCTACCGTATATTTGAGGCCTCGCGCAAGGCCCGGTTTCTCCATGACGCGCACCATAAGGGCTGGGTTGAGTAGATTTGAAAATTTGGGGTGTCTTCTGTGTGTTATTAGGCCTATGTCCTCCTGTGAAAGGAAATACCTCATCCCGAAGTCGATGTCCTCGTTTGGCAGGGTCTGCAGGTATCTTCTCAGCACTTCGAAGCTAGCCATCTGGTAGCCGTAGGAGCGCATGAACTCCACGTTATACTTCCAGAGACCCGCTTCACTCACATCACCAGCTTCTAGGGCTTCGGCCACCGTTCTTCCAAGTATCACGGAGCCATGTATGGCTGGACCTATCCCCCCCGCGTCGATGGGTCTAGGCATCCAGGCCGCGTCCCCCACGACGGCGTACCCGTTAGCAACCATGCAGTCGTTGGGTCTCCTCACCGGCACCTGCCAGTGACCCTTCTCGTTACCCTTATCGTCAGGTGAGGATGAGAGCCTCGGATTCCTGATAACCCTGTTTTTGGCAACATACTCATCTATGAGGTCTTGGAGGCCGTCGGACTTCCCGAATCTCCTGTTTCTGGCATCGAGAGCCCTTTTCTGGTAGCCCAACCCAATATTCACCTTGTTCTGCCCCTTGGGAAATGTCCAAGCGTAGCCCCCCGGCGCCAAGTATTGGTCTAGGTGTATTAGGGCGTACTTGGGGTCGAAGCAGGATGGGTCCTCCTCGGCTACATCGAATTCGTATATGTAGCGACCTGTGGCCACCATGTCATCCCTATCGATCTCCCTCTGTATCTTCGCCTTTATTGGCAGCCTCACCCTGAGCAGGGAGGCTGAACCTGTTGCGTCAACCACCACGCGAGCGGTCTTCTTAAATACCTCGTTGTTTCTAGTTCGCCCAACCACACCCTTCACGTAGCCATCCTCCGCTATAAGTGATTCGAGGCTCACACCGAACTGGAACTCCACGCCACGCTTCTTAGCATCCTCAACCTGGCGGCGTGGGAGAAGCTTCCTGTTTAATATATAGCCCGCACCCTCGAAGAGTACCTTGGTCGAGTGGTCGGGTGAGTAAACCATCACACCCTCGACTTCATGTTCGATTTCGGGTCTACCGTAAACAATACCAGTGGACTTAGCAAGGAAGTCAAGACTATTCTTACTCACAGCGTCACCACAAATCCAACCAGCGGAGGTCTTCTTCCCAGGCTCATCCTCACTATTCCTATCCACCACCAGCACCCTCGCATTCTGCTTTGAGAATTCAGCTATACTCGCAGCGGTGATGAGCCCAGCCATACCTCCTCCCGCAACGATAACATCGTAGTCCGTGTCACGCATAGTGATGGCTTACACGCGCACCCATAAAAGTTTTTCATTCTAACTACGACCAAAATGGGAGCAAAACTGAGTCGCTAATAATCCGCATAGCCATAAGGAAAGTCTGACAACTAGGGAAACCACTGTTACCTCTAAACTTACCTTACGTCACCAAACAGCCATACAGTCATCGTGCTTACATATTACATTACCTGGTTACTACATATGTATTAAGCGGGAATGAAGGGGGAAGATTCGGTATCAGCCTAAGCAAAACCATTAAGGAGCGCCAGTCATCCCCGCGTACTTAAAAAAAAATGTACACATGGTTACGCAAGTAACCTGAGAAAGCGGTTAGTGTGCCTAGCAGCTTTAGGTGCCAGCTCACATTTACACCAAAGTCTTGAACTACACATATGTCTTTTTTATAAAGTTTCCAAAACATCAACATTCACCATAGACCCAAAATTCGTGTTCGAGACACAATCAACGTCAAGTGCGGATTTGTAACTACGATTCGTGGTGGGATAGCTCACAAACCCCCTTTGTCAGGTTCTTTTCTTAATATTACTACTAGTATGTAGTAAAGTTTTTTTACTACATAATAATATAGTAATGAGATATGGATTGGGTTACTGTGTCAACTAAGGTTAGGAGGGAAACTCTGGAAAAGGCTAAAAAGTATAAGGTTAACGTCTCAGAAATCCTAAGAAATGCCCTGGAAAAAGAAATTAATGAAAGAGAAGAAGATGCAGCCAGGAAATCCGCGAAGAAAATCTCTGCTGAGTTAAATCTAAGTGAAGATGAAGTGGTGAGGCTAATAAAAGAAGATAGAAAAAGATGAGATACGTAGTAGACACCTCTGCAATTATTAACCTAACCGAGAAACTTAGTGATGAGGTTATAGACGTTTTCAAAGAAAGCATGACGGTAGACTTAGCGTATTATGAGATAGGGAACTTCCTGTGGAAAGTAGGAAAAACGCATTTGCTGGAAGATTTTATTAATATCCTAAAATTCCTAAAAATAGAAAGTATAGGATTAAGTGATGAGGTACTAACTTTTGCTATGGAAGAGAGAATAACATATTATGATGCCGCCTACCTCTTTTTAAGCAGAAAATATAATCTCACACTAATAAGCGATGATCAAGACCTAATCAACAAAGGCGCCAAAAGAACCTCAGATATTCTTACCCAATAAGGCTAATAATAGTGGTTTCCTGATTATCGCGTTTCATGTTTGTTTCCTAGAATTTTGCTTAGACCTGACTTCCTCGATCTGTTAGAAGAAAGGCTTTAATCCTGATAATTGATGTACGCTTTCATGGTGAGTAGCTTGAGTAGGGGTGGGCTGGAGGAATTTGTTCGTTCGGTTTACAGGGAGATGCTCCCCATTCAAGCCGTTGGTCCCGATAATGGGGGAGAGGGGGAGCTTGAGAAGTGTGAGTATTTGGAGGGTGTTGTTCGCTCACTTGGCTTCAAAAGGTGTGAGAGGTATGATGCAAGGGATCCTAGGGCTGGGGGTGGTTTGAGACCCAATCTTGTAGCCCGTTTTTACGGTGATAAGCCGAAGACGCTTTGGGTTGTGGGTCACTTGGATGTGGTGCCTCCAGGTGACTTCTCCCTATGGCATCATGAGCCGTTCAAAGCGAGCTTCATCGATGAGAGGGTGTACGGTAGGGGCTCCGAGGATGACGGGCAGGGAATCCTCCTCGGACTGTGCGCGGCCAAGAGCCTCGCTGAGCGTGAACTCGACTCAGAGGTGGACTTAGGGGTTATGTTGGTGTCAGATGAGGAGACGGGCAGCGTCTACGGTGTGCGCCACCTACTTTCAGTTGGGAGGGGGGTAATAGGTGATGACGACTGGGTGCTAGTACCCGACGCGGGTAACAGTGATGGCTCACTTCTAGAGGTGGCTGAGAAGGGTGTGCTATGGTTCAGGGTGCAGGTTTTGGGTGTCCAAACCCATGGGAGCACGCCTGAGAAGGGGGTTAACGCCCATAGACTGGGCTCGAAGCTCATGCTTCTCATCGACGACTATCTTCATGGGAAGTATGATGCGAGGGACGAGCTCTTCGAGCCGCCCACCTCCACGTTTGAACCCACCAAGCGTGAGCCGAATGTGCCCAACGTGAACACTGTACCAGGCTCGGACACGTTCTACTTTGACTGCAGGATTCTCCCAAACTATACCACGAGCCAAGTTCTGGGCGACGTTGAGCGCTTAGTGGAGGATTTCTGCGGGCGAAACGGTGTGCGCTGCCGTGTTGAAGTGGTGAGCAGGGAGGACCCATCGCCACCAACCGACCCCAACTCAGAGTTCGCGAAGAGATTCACTGAGACTCTGAAGAGGATTCGGGGTACATCTGTGAAGCCGAAGGGTATAGGGGGCGGCACCGTTGCCAAGTACTTCAGGGCTAACGGGATACCCACGGTTGTCTGGATGACGTGTGATGAAACCGCGCATCAGCCAGACGAATACGCCAAAATCCCCAACATCGTATCAGACACACAGGTTGTGCTGGGGCTCATAGGCGCAAATGTGAGCGTTTAGGGCTCTACGAGTGTTGCTGAATCGAGCACCTCGCAGCCTCCCCCAGTTATGTGCAAGTCCACCTCGAACCTTACACCGCACAAGCCTTCAAAGTAGACTCCGGGTTCGACTGTCACTATGTTGCCCTCCTCGAGTACATCCTCGAAGCCCTCCTCAACGATGGGTTTCTCGTGGACGCTCAGGCCGAGGCCGTGGCCTATTCTGTGCCGGGGTTGCGGTAACCCTTTTTCACGTATAACCCTACGCGCCCTCCCCGCCACTTCAGCCACACCCACACCTGGCGCAGCTGCGGCAACCGCCTCATCCATAGACTTCCAGACAGTTTTCACATACTCAAGCTGCGCAGTTGGCGGTCTACCCACCACGAATGTGCGCGTAATATCCGAGTTATAGCCATCATAGTTTGCCCCAAGGTCCACCACGAGGAGACCGTCACCCTTCACACGCTTACCACTGGGTTGGACGTGAGCCATAGCCGCGTCCTCAGCGAATTGGACGAGAACGAAGGCCTTGGAGCCGCCAGCCTTCTCCATTGCGAGTGTTGCCTCAGCCGCCAGCTCTGCCTCCGTGAGCCCATCACTGAGAAGGCTTCCTATTCTCTTTATGGCTGATTCCGCGATTGTCACAGCCCTCCTAACCTTTTCCACCTCCTCCCTAGTCTTCCGCATCCTCATACGCATAATCCTAGAGCCGAAGGGCACGAGCTCGACACCAAGCTTGGATAGCTCCAAGTATACTTCGAGTGTGAGCTCAGATTCATCCACCCCAAGCCTCTTACCAGTAAGCCTCTTTTCCCGAACAACCTCACTTATCCTCTGCGTTGCTAAGCTGAGGGGTATTGTGGTGACCCCCCTAACATCCCTGACCCATGACTGCCTCTTAGCCCTCACCTCCTCGAAGTCCTTGACGATGAGTACGGGCTCTGAATCCACTGGGAACACGAGCCCCGAGTCCTCCAGACCACCCACACCACTCAGATAGCGCAGCGTGACGTTCTCGTGCGCCCTCCCAGTCTGGAAGTGGATGAAACCATCAAGTCCAGAGGCGCTTAACTCAGCCCTAAGCCTTTCACCCACACTGTATTCAGAGGGCAACCTACTTCAACCTCGCCTTGAGCTCCTCAACCTCGCTTCTAAGACGCCTGTTCTCCTCGGATAGCTGCTCGTACTTTGCGCGCAACTCACCGAACTGGTTCTGCTGAACCTGGGTGAGCCTACGCCTCACCTCCATGGCGGTGCGAACAACCCTGTTATCATAGTCGGACTCAACCACCCCTGAGACCGCGTCTAGAAAGCGGGTGTCACCACTCTTCTCAATGGCCTGCAGAGCACTTATTCTAACACCGTAGTCAGAGTCCTTCAAGAGCTCCATGAGCCTGCCGCGAACCTTATCGTTTGAGATATACGCGTACAGTGACTGAGCGGCGGCGCGTCTTAGCATTTCACCGTACTTCGTCGAGGTCTTCTCTATGAGTAGGTCTACACACCTATCATCCCTGAGCTCAGATAGGCCCTGCAGAGCGTTTGAGGCTATAACATCTGTGTGGGAGGGGATGTTGACCGCTTGGAGCAGCTGGTCGTATGCTTCCTTGACACGTGTTTTACCAAGTGAGAGCGCTGCTTCACCTCTAACATAGTAGCTTGGCTCGTTCCTCAGGATGTCCACGAGCGCTCGGTATGCCTCCCTCTCTCTATAGCTGCCCAGCGCCTTCGCCACAGCCCTGCGCACCTTAGGGTGATTGTGGCGAACACCTTTCAGGAGCGCCTCCAAGGCCCGTTTGGTGCCTATAGAGCCAAGTGAGAAGGCAGCCTCTGCGCTTATACCCCAGAAACCATCGGATAGGAGGAGTTCCTCGAGTGCCTCAACCACGGAGGCCGAGGACTTCTTGGACAGCCCTCTTATGGCTATGACTCGACAGTAGAGGTGTTCATCCTCTTTGGCTTTAGCTATGGATGAAAACTCATCCTCCTCGACTTCTAGGACGCCCACCACACTCAGGTTGGGGTCAACACACACATACTTTGGTTTAGCCTCGCACGGATAGACAAAGGTGTGCTCCCTCCCATCGAGCTCAACCCTGATTTCCCTACGTGAACCCTCGATGTTAACCACGAGGCGTAGTGGGAGCCTAAATGACCCCAGATCCTGCTGGGTCTGCCTGAATACTAGCTTCAATAGTTTCTGTTGAGCATCATAAGTATAGCTAACCTTGAGTTGGGGGTGACCTGAGGAGTAGACCCACTGGTCGAAGAACCACTCTAAGTCTTTACTAGTAACATCCTCGAAGGCTTTGCGCAAGTCGTCGGTCTCAGCGTTCGCGAACCTGTGCCTATCCAAGTAGAGTTTTATCGCCTTCCTGAAGGATTCCTCACCAACAAGGTTTAAGAGGGAGTTTAACACGAGTGAACCCTTCTCATAGGCATGCCTGTCAAACACCTCCTCGGGCATCGAGTAGAACTTGGTTGATATGGGTCTAATGTACCTTTTAGCCGACTCTTCAAGGTAGGTGTCGAGTTTACCCACCAAGTCGTAATAATACTCATCCAATCCACGGTCACGCCTGAAGTAGAGTGCTTGGAAGAATGTGGCGAAGCTCTCGTTGAGCCATATGTGCGACCAATCCTTGCACGTCACGAGGTCACCGAACCACTGGTGTGCTAGCTCGTGGGCCACTAGGCCGTCGCTCGAGAAATCCATGTGGGCAACCTCATCGTGGAGCGTCCTCTCGGTGAGTGTAGTGGCGCTAATGTTCTCCATCCCACCATACGTGAACCCGAACACACACGCCTGACTGTACTTCTCGTAAGGATAGTCTACACCCGTAAACTCCCCGAAGAACCTGAGCATATCGGGCGTCTTAGAGAAACTCCTCTCAATATCACCACCCCTACCCTTGGGTACAAAGTACTGGAGCAAGACGCCATCCACCCTCTCCTCCTTCGAGTCGAACTCCCCAGCCACAAAGGATATGAGATAGCTGGAGTGCGGATGCTTCATATACCAGTGATACTTTTTCCTATCACCCTCACTCCTAACCTCCACCAACACACCATTCGACACAACAAACTGGTTGGCCGGCACACTCAAAATAACCTCTGAAGTACACTTCATATTAGGGTAATCGTACACGGGAAGCCAATACCTATTGTCTTCACTCTCACCCTGAGTCCACGCCTGATACTGCCTCTCAGGATGGTCGGCATCTGGCACAATGAAGAACAACCCCTTCTTCGGCTCACGCACAAAGTACTCTACAACAAGCTCTGCATCTGAACCAGGCCCCATACCTGAGGGGACAACCAGCTTCCTACCATCATAGGTATACTCCACCGGTCTACCATTCAAACTCACACCCTCAAGTTTAAAGTCAACAGCGTCAAGCTCAATCACACCACCACCATCCAGAACAACTAAGCTCAGGGTGGCACGCCCCTTCAAACTCTTAGTTGAGTAGTCGAGATCACCCTCAAACTTTATATGCTTGAGGAGATAACCCCTACTACGCGGATACTTTTCCTTATAGCCTGGAAAAACGAAGTCCTTACCCAGCTTAGAATAGTAAAACTCCTTCTCAGACAGGCTCACGAGAGGTCGAACAATAAAAACACTCCACCCCATTTAAGCTTAGAGACAGCAGTCAACCCTACGTGAGCCACGCTGTGTAATAGTTCCAAAAACTTAAAACAGTGTCAGGACCGATGAGTCCCCACTGTTCAGAGTGTGAATTCTTCTAGGTCTTTTGGCATAATGGCTTCGGGGTAGACGCTCTGCGCTTCCCTGAGTTTAGCTTCAGCTGGGTCGCCCCTATTCTCTATGTGTGTTATAAAGAGTTTCTTGGCTCCTACGGCTTCAGCTGTCTTGGCGGCCTCAAGGGCGGTTGTGTGACCATACCTTTTGGCTACATCTTTAAACCTCTCTGTAAAAGTAGCTTCATGGATAAGGTAGTCAACCTTATGTTTGAGCAGGTTAGAAGGTTCGCGTGTATCCCCCGTATAAACAAGCACTCTATCAGACCACCTAACAATGTACCCCACATTGGTGACCACGTGATTCAGTACAACACCCTCCACTGTGTACTCCCCCACTCTAGCCGTAGTGCTGAGACTCACAAAGAGGTTTACACTGAAACCCGTCTCAGGTGAGCTCAGCTTGTTACCGAGCGAGGAGTAGGTGTTGAGCAAACTGCTCAGCCCCGGGGGCGCGTAAATGTTAAGAGGTCTACTTCTCCTCTCAACAACCATAGAGACTAGCGTGTCATATAACCCGCTCAAGTGATCGCTGTGTAGGTGTGTAATGAACACCGCATCAATTTTGTCTAACAGGTCGAGGTCCTCAAGCCTCCCAGTAACACCTGCTCCACAATCGAACAGCATACCATCCAAGTAGACAGAGGATTTAAGTCTTCCTGAACCTTTGAACCCACCTGCACCTGTTCCTAGGAATACTATTCTGGGCAAGCAAATCAACCCCAAACTAAAATGTTTAACAAGGGGTTAAACCCTTCGAAACACACCTAAACCACAACTGTGGCATCCCGCAATAGGTGAAACTAATGAGGGGTGTCACTAACCTGATGACCCATTATAACATATTGGTAAACGAGGGCCCCAACAATTCCACCGATTATTGGCCCTATCCAGTACACATACCACGCTGAGAAGTAGTGTGCAGCTATCTCTGGTCCTACCGCCCGCGCAGGGTTCATCATGGCTCCCGTGAAGGGTCCACCCGTCAAGACATCGAGGAACACTGCTAGGCCTATGCCGAACCCACCTATCTTTGGAGCCCGAGGGTCGACAGCGGTGCCGAACACTGCACTTAGGAGTATGAACGTCATCACCGCCTCAAACACTATGCCCACACCTACACTTATACCTGATCCGAGGGAGGGAGCACCATAGTTGGCCGCCGAACCTATTGAGGAGGGCACAAGAAGCACAAGGGTGTATGCCGCGAGGGTTGCACCCACCACTTGGACCACAATGTACCCAGCCGCCTCAGCAGCCCTTATCCTACGTGTGACAAGCATACCCAACGTGACCGCGGGGTTAAGGTGGCCACCCGACACCCCCATTGTTAGAGAGACAGCTATAGCGAGACCCAAACCGTTGGCTAATGCGGCTATGAGTAGCCCCATGTTGGGGGCGAAGTGGGTTGAGGTTACAACGCCGCCAGCTCCTACAAACACGAATATAAATGTTCCAACAAGCTCTGCAGCCAACCTACGTGGAACACCCTGAGTAGACATGGACTACACACCTAGACAAATAAATATATGCTTAGCTTACACGCAGCCTCCAACCGGGTTTTTAACACCCCCGCCCGCGGTTGTTTTTGAAGCGTACGCTCGGAAGCGGTAGGCTCTCACACGCACGTACAGCTAATCTTCTCCGCACCCACATTTATACTTTTGTGATCCCCGCTCCCCGCATACTCCCCCACGAGGGAGAGAAGGGTGGGGTTTCGGAAACCCTATAAGGAAGGGAGGGAGGGGGCCATTCATCCCCGCCCTAGGAGGCTGGTGCAGTCTTCCGCCCCCAACCCCCCTTAAGATAAACCCGCTTACCTCATCTCAATACCTGCTATGGGTGTTATAAGGTTTCCAAACCACGCCTTTTAAGGCGGGGATTCGAAGCGAAGGCTTTAAGTGGAGCCATGTGTAAACACTCGCTGGTACCCGCGGAGCACGGGGAATCCACGCCTGTGGAGATCAAGACCACCATAACCCACCTTCCAGACGTGGCTCGAAGCAAGGTTTCCCGGTAAAGGGAAACTGCGCTCTGGTGGTATGGGCACCGAGTCTGGTTGTGGAAGCAGGAAGCTCCGTCCGCGACGGTAGACCAAAAACCTGTGCCCGATTAACGACGAACGCTAACATGATTTTTGATCTACTGGCAAGGGCGCGGTAGCTCACTTCAAGCCTCCACCCAACCTTCTATATTGGCGCCACGCCCTCACTCTTTGCAGCATTATCATCGGCGTTGAGAGGCCCGAGAACCCAGCTACCCAGACGATTGGTGGCTTCGAAACACTTGGGGTAAAGAGAGAGCAGCATGGGGCATCCATATACGCTGAGAAAGGGGGTAATGCTAATAACAACGTAAGGCAAAGGGATGAGGGAAATGAATGATTCCACGAGAGTAGACGAGCTAGAGTTGTGGAGAAGCTTCGCTCAGACCCTGCGAGCAGTGCAGAAACTACTCGACGGCAGACTCAGACCCATGGGGATAGGCTACCAAGAATTCAAGGTAATAGGCGAACTAGTGGTGAGTGGAAGAACATCTATGGCCAAGCTCGCCGAGAGAATAATGTTCACGCAGGCCGGGGTCACATACCTAATTGACAGACTTGAGGAGCAGGGATACGTTGTCAGGGTTAGGAGTAGCGAGGATAGGCGTATAATATTTATAGAGGCCACGGATAGGGGTAAAAAGGTGTTCGAGGAAGGTCTAAAGGTCATACGTGAAACAACACGTGAACTCTTCCAGAATCTCACACACGAAGAGTTGGCATCCATGTACAATTCGCTGATGAAAATCCAAGAGAACACTGAACGAGCGGCCGCAACCAGGCAGTGATGGTGGTGGGTGTGGATGGCACCGCCCAAGTGAGAGACTACGTTCAGACACACTCGGTGGACGCTGAAATCAGAGTGCTTGAGAGCTCCACTAGGAACTCGGAGTTGGCGGCGAATGCGTTGGGTTGCAGCATAGCCGAGATAGCGAAATCCATAGTCTTCGTGGACGAGTACAACACGCTAGTTGTCGTGCTCTCAGGTGACAGGAGGGTTGACCTGAGAAGGCTGTGCGACACCGTTGGACTCAACCTTCGCTTGGCCACACCAGAGGAAGTTTACGATAGAACCGGCTACAGGGTGGGGGGTGTACCACCCTTTCCCCACAGGATGGGTGTACGAGTAATTGTGGATAGGTCTATCCAACGCTTCGAGAGCGTCTGGGCTGCGGCCGGGGACCAAAACTCCCTAATGCGGGTGCCCACACAAGACCTTATAAGGGTGAGCGGGGCGGAGGTTGTAGACATCTCAAAGTAGTGCTCGGGGCGGGTTTCAGATTTACTCTCTAAGCCTTAGATATCCACGTTAACTTCTGCGCCTTCAACCTTTACATCGAATACATGTAGGTCGGCTACACTCCCAGCTGGTTCACCGTCTGGACCCAAAACGTTCTTACCACCCTTTGCCAAGTCAAACTGTGAGCCGTGGTCGGGGCAGGTGATAACGGTTCCCTCAACCCAACCCATACCCATGTCGCCCTGCTCATGCGTACACCAGCGGTCACACACATAAACCATGGAGCCAACCCTTAGAGCAACGATGTCTCGACCCCTAATGTTAAAACTCTTAGGTTTACCATCCTCTAATTCGCGTAAACTGCAAAGTCTAACCCAAGTCAACCCATATCAACACAAACATTAATGTTTAGGCATATAAACACTACCGTAAAACCCATGTACTGTATTCCTCCCTACTCTAAACACATAGTAGTGGAAAACTTGCTGCAAGTGGGAGCAAAGAGCTGGGTATTGTTAGAATTCATTCTGAAGCTATTTTTATAGTATGGGCCTCGTTTTGGGTAGGGTTTATCAAGATGTTTGGTTGTATTTAGTTGGTTTTGTTATATGGCGAGCACGCTTAGCAGGGCGGAGGAGTTCAACGCTGAGGTTGCAGAGATCATTCAGTGCAACTACCTGGATGAGGTGGTGGATTGCACGGTTTACGCCGAGCTCGCCAAAGCTGAGAGGAACCCTAAGATTAGAGATATACTCTCTAGACTCTCAGAAATTGAACGTAAACACATCGATGTGTGGTCAAGGCTAGCGGAGCAGCGTGGGCTCACGCTGAGGCCGGCTGGTGTAAGGCAGAAGTGTAAGGCTAAAGCCTACAGGCTTCTACGCAGCTTTATGGGTCTTAGGATAACCGTTCGACTACTCGAGTCAGACGAGCAGCAAGCCATAGTGAAGTATGCGAAGCTACTCGAACGCAGCGACCTCACCAGTGAGGAGAAGGCGCTACTCGACGATGTGCTCAAAGATGAAATAGCACATGAGTACACGCTTATGAGCCAAGAGTTCCGCGTCGAGAGCGTCAGGGATGTTATTTATGGTGTGAGCGACGGATTAATTGAGGTGCTCGCGGTTGTGTCGGGGTTCTCCGGCGCATTTACCTCACCACTTATAGTTGCTGTAGCGGGGATGATAGTTGGCCTTTCAGGAGCACTGTCCATGGCTGTAGGCGCATACCTCTCAACAACCTCTGACGTAGAGATAGCTAAAAGCGAGATGGAGAGGGCTAAACTCCAAGCCTCGCTAAGCGAGGACACACTTATAGCCAGGCTTAGCCGAATGCTAACATCGAAGGGGCTGGACACAGCGGCCGCAACAAAGATAGCGGGGGAACTTAAGGGGATAGCCCACAACCTCGTGGCCTCGGAGCCAGAGGGTGAACCCAAAAAGAGTGCCCTTCACACAGCTATCTCATACATCGGGGGGGCAGCCATACCCGTGCTAGCCTACCTAGTGGGTGTATCGGGGCTTACGGCTGTTATAAGCTCCTACGCGATATCCGCACTCGCCACATTCGTGATCGGGTCAATCATCGGTGCACTCAGCGATGTTAACCCATGGAGGAAGGGGTTACAAATGATGACGCTCGCAATAGGCGCAGCCCTAGCAACACATGGGGCAGGTATACTAGTAAGCAGATTCCTACACATAAACCTAGCCTAATTTGTTTGACCTAGACCTCACCTTATGGGTGTGATCAGCCTAATAGAAGGAAGCAGCAGAGGATCATAGAGAAAACTGTTTGGTTAGTGGGCTGAAGCAATCTGTTTGGGGTTACCCCATCGCGATATGACTATTTTGCGCTCCGTGTAGAAATAGATGTGGTCGTCTCCACCCTGGGCGTGTAGGTCGCCGAAGAAGGAGTCCTTCATACCCGCGAAGGGGTAGAAGGCTATGGGTGCGGCCACACCTATGTTGACCCCGATGTTACCAGCCTCCACTCTGGAGACGAACTCGCGGGCGTGGTGGCCGCTAGACGTGAAAATTGTGGCAGCGTTACCAAACCTGCTCGAGTTGATCACCTCTATTGCCTCATCCAGATTCCTCACAGTCATAACACTCGCAACTGGACCGAAGATTTCCTCCCTAGATATCCTCATATCGGCTGAAACCTCGTCGAACACGGTTGGGCCTAGGAAGAAACCATCGGGGTAATCGTTGAGCCTCACACCCCTCCCATCAAGCACCAACCTTGCACCCTCCGACTCCCCCACCTCAATATAGCGCTTAACCCTCTCAAGGTGTTCACGTCGAATGAGTGGGCCCATATCCACCCCCGCCACGAGGCCATAACCCAGACGCAGCCTGGATGCCGCGTCGACAAACAACTTGAGCACACGCTCATGGTTCTCGGGTAGGGTTACTAGAACCGAGCCGGCAAGGCATCGCTCCCCAGCGTTACCGAAGAAGGAGCTTATCAGACTCGGTATAACCAGGTTCAAGTCGGCGTCGGGCATAACCACCTCAAAATTCTTGGCTGAGGCACCAGCCTGCACCCTCTTATGGCTCGCCGTACCACGGCTATATATATATCCGGCAACCGAAGTTGATCCAACAAAGCTAATCCCTTCAACTTTGGGGTTGCTGAGTAGTGCGTCAACACTCTTCGTGCCACCGTTAACCACGTTTACCACACCTGGGGGGAAGCCCGCTTCCTCGAAGAGACGGGTTATAAGCGTCATACTAACAGGAGTCTTCTCGGAGGGTTTAACCACCACCGTGTTACCCAACCCAACCGCGTAGGGTATAAACCAGAAGGGGACCATCAGTGGGAAATTGAAGGGTGAGACGACGCCGAACACACCGAGAGGAACACGGTAGAGTTCTTCGTCTATACCCTCAGATATGTCGAGGTTGTTTCTCCCCATAATATGGTAAACAGAGGCAGCGGCGGCTTCAACGTTCTCTATTGCGCGTAACACCTCCCCACGCGCCTCGCTAAGCGTCTTACCGTGTTCACGGGTGACCGTCGCGGCCAACTCATCCAGCCTTTCACTCATAAGCCTCTCAAGCCTGAACAGGAACTTTACCCTCTCTGTGACGGGGATACGACTCCACTTCTCAAATGCCGTCTCAGCAACGTCCACAGCGCTCGCAACATGGTCTACACCCGATTCTGGAGCCTCAGCGATAACGCTGCCAAACGCGGGGTTATAAACAGGGTAGCGTATCTCAGAGGTAACCTCAACCCTCCTCCCACCAACATAGTTGGGTAGGGGCCCGTAGACTGTTGTGTCAACGGGGCTCAAGCGTGCGTCACCTCCGCGTCGGCGATCCTCAGGGCTTCATCGAACACATCAACACCCCTATCTATCTCCTCCTCCTTAACTATGAGTGGCGGGGCCACCACGAAGTGGGACACCCACGAGTTAACGTAAACCCCGTTCTTCATCATCTGTGAGGCCACCCTGTCCGTCATAAGGGGTCTACCCCCAAGCTTATCCTCGGAGGTGTTGAAGGGGGTCTTCCTCTCCCTGTCCTTCACGATCTCAACAGCCCAGAATAGACCCAGACCCCTCACATCCCCAACCGATGGGTGCCTCTCAGCCAGCTCACCAAGCCTCCTACCCAAATACCCGCCAAGCGTCTTAGACCTCTTTATCAGGTCGTGCTCCCTGTACTCATCTATCGCGGCCACACCCGCCGCGAGTGTTAGAGGATGGGCCTCATAGGTGTGCCCGTGAGCAAAGTAGTTGTCCTCAAAGTAGTCAGCCAACTCCTTGCTGGTGGCTGTGAGTGAGAGCGGAACGTACGCTGAGGTGATACCCTTAGCCGTGGTGAGTATGTCGGGTTTAACACCCCAGTTATCAACCGCGAACCACTCACCCGTCCTACCCCAACCACTCATCACCTCATCCGCCACAAGGAAGACGCCGTGCTCCTTCGTTATCTCCCTTATCCTCGGAAGATACTCCTTCGGAGGCACGATAACACCGTTCGTACCAGTAACCGGCTCAACCACCACACCCCCAACGTTGCCCTCACTCCTAATCACGTATTCAAGGTACTCTGCACACGCCACACCACACTCAGGGTACTTCAGGCCGAAGGGACAGCGATAACAATAGGGGTCGGGTATACGCACAAACCCCGGGAGAGAGGTGTGAGCATCAACCGCCACACGCCTGAAGTCACCCGTCAGATTAATACTCGCGGCGGTGGAACCGTGATAGGAGTTAAACCTGGACACAATCTTTGTCCTACCTTCACGTGAGTAGTACATCCTAATCATCTTAACAGCCGCCTCATTCGCCTCAGTTCCAGAGGTACCAAAAAAATACTTCACCAACCCTTCCGGTAGGACATCCTTTAACCTGAGCGCCAACTCAGCCCGAACCTCCGTCGCATAAGCGGGAGAAACATACGCGAGCTTCTCAGCCTGAGACTTAATCGCCTCAATCACCCTCCTATTACCATGACCAAGGTTAGAGCACATGAGTTGCGACGAGAAATCCAGGTACCTTCTGTTAGCATCATCAAAAAAGTAGACACCCTCAGCACGGGTGACAACAAGCGGCCTCCACGAGGACTGCTTCCTCCAAGTACCAAAAGTCAACTCCTTAGTAACATCTGAAACACTCTTAGAACCAAGATGAGCGGACTCCTGCATATAACAAATCAACCAAACAGCCATATTTAAGATTTTTCAATCATTTAAAAAAGATTTCAAAAAACGTAGAAAGATTTAACTTTGTAAATGTCCTTCGAAACCCTTATAGATTTTGTTCACAATTCCTCCGGGTACATCTAGATTAGGTTTATGGTTTTACATTTGCCAAGTATTTGAAGGATTCGTATTTATATATATGAAGCTTGTTACTGGTGTTAGAAACCCTCAAGTTAGAGAAGAGATATACTGAGCACACCAGTCAAAAAGTGTAGCATTATAAGCACCAAGAAACAAAGTCCAAGGAAAATCTAGTTTAACGGAGCAATATTCCTACAAACGCAATATAATACAGCACTGAAACATCAATAGTACACAGATAACAAGTTCTTGCGTTTTGATAACACGCTTACCCGTCCCTAACTGGATAGAATCAAATCAATGCATTGTTTGACCTAGGTCTTTTCTTGGAAATCCGATCACTAACCTCTCCTGAAGGTAACCGTCATTCTGTTGACGGCTTCTTTTAACTCCTCCATTGATGAGGCAAACGAGAACCTGATGTAGCCCTCACCCGCATTACCGAAGGCGGAGCCAGGGATTCCTACAACACGCGCCTCGCTGAGTAGACGCTGATTCATCTTTACAGACGACTTCTCTATGGATGAAAAGTCAGCAAATGCATAGAAGGCTCCAGCAGGCCTTAAAGCCTCAACCCCAGGTATCTCGTTTAGTGAGGCTATAAAATAGTTCCTTCTGTCCCTGTACTCTTCCACCATTTTGCCCACAACATCCTGGGGGCCATTTATGGCTGCTATGGCCGCAGCCTAAGAAACAGACGAAGGACATGAGTTAAGCGCAGAGTTGAGCGCAGATATGGCTGAGACCACTTTCTCAGGTCCGGCGGCGTAGCCAACCCTCCAACCCGTCATAGCGTAGGTCTTAGAGAGGCTGTTCACAGTGATTGTCCTTTCAAACGCGCCAGGGAGCGCAGCGGTGCTCACATGGCTGTGGCCATCGAAAACCACTTTTTCGTAAACCTCATCGGACACGATGTACAGGTTCTTCTTTACGGCTAGCTCCACGAGCTCACCTAAAAGGTCCTTATCGTACACGGCGCCCGTGGGGTTAGAGGGGGTGTTCACAACGATCACCTTTGTCCTATCCGTGACCATGGCCTCTATCTCCGATATATTGGGTTTAAAGCCATCCACCCTTCTTAAGGGGTAGCCTATTGCTTCGCCGCCAGCCGCTATTATCATCGGCTTATAATTCGTCCAGCCGGGGTCTGGTATCAGCACCCTATCACCCGGATTGAGTAGAGCAAGAAATGTTAGGGCGAGCGCCCCGGTGCCCCCGTTGGTTACCGCAATCTGTTTCATGGGGTCATAGCTCAAAGTGTTCTCAACTCTGAGCTTCCTAGCTATGGCCTCCCGTAGCTGTGGTAGCCCCGCGCTCGATGTATAGTGAGTCAGTCCCTCCTCTGCCTCCCTCAGCGCGGCCTCAACGATGTGTTTTGGGGTGTTAAAGTCGGGGTCACCAGCTGTGAGCCTGATAACATCGGTGGTCTTCGCCGAATCAGAAAGCACCCTCACCGCGGAAACAGGTAGCATCTTCACCCTTTCAGAAAGGTCTTTGACCTCCAAGCTGGACACTCCAGATGTGCACAAAGAAGACTATTAAGCTTAATGACAACCCCCCACACAGACCAAAACGCTAAAACCATAATAGCCAGTCATCCCGATTATGCAGGCTGAACATGAAAGGGTCGGTCTAATACTATAGGAGGAGGTGACACATTTCAGCAACTATTACGCCTCCGTTAAGGTCTGGAGCACAAATGCTGGGAAGTCTCCTAGCTTCATATGATGTTCAAAATAGATATACTGAAATAGTGCTTCGCGCACTCTAAACATGGTGGGTAGCATCAGGGTAGCCGTAGTGGGTCTAGGTGTTGCTGGAAGCTACTTGGTAGCTAGACTCTCACGGGAGACGAAACACGAGGTTCACGGATTCGACATGCTCCCATGCCCTGACTCAAAATGCGCCTGGGGGGGCTCCAAACACGAGCTTTCAAGAATCCTCAAACCCTTCGACATGGACTTCGAAGAATACATCCTCTACGAGGGGAGAAAGCTACACGTACTCTTCGATGGGAAAGGGGAAAGGACCATACCCACAGTCGGCCTCGTAACATTCGACAAGAACAGAGTTGAGGAGAAGCTAGTCCAACTCGCAGTGGAGGGCGGCGCGAAGATAACCCGTGGGAGAAAAGTGGCTTTAGAGGAGCTCTCAAACTTTGACGTTATAGTCGATGCTTCAGGAGTCTACCGCTCAATACTACCTAGGATCAGCGATGACATCATCTTCCCTAACTTGGAATACAGGGTTGAATATGATAGGCAGCCACCCTACGATGACTTCACAGTTATACCCTACCCTGGACTCACGGGGTACACCTGGTTCTTCCCTCTGGGACCAAGAGTAGCACATGTGGGTGGAGGCGACAAGCTACACAGACAAAAGGAGTACGTTGAAGAATTCATGCTTAAACACGGGGGAAGGAAGCTTAAAACCATAGCTAGACCGATACGCCTACTACCCTTCGGTCGCACACAACCCGTCTCCATTAAGAAGGGCGACACGCATATCGTTGGCGTAGGTGAAGCCATAGGCACGGTTTTCCCCCTTCTAGGAGAGGGAATAATACCAAGCTTCCAATCAGCGGAGATACTCTTCGAATGCTTATCTAATGGAACCCTAGACAAAGATGTATACACCTCTAGGCTAAAAGGAAAATTCTTCTACTTCGAACCAATATACAAAGCTATACTTGCAAAGTGGCAGGGAAAATGGTCCCCCACACGCACACTTCCAAGCCTGCTATACGCTTATCTCAAGAGTAAGAGGATAGAGCAGAGGTTCGGGATAAAGGTGAGGATCACGGACTTCCTCGAGATATTTAGAAACACGTAAGACCGAAATCTAAAAGTACGTGAATCCTTTCAACCTAGAGTTTACATGACTGTACACCGTGTTGAAGCATGCTCCCCTTGGAGGTTAAGTGAGTAGTTGGGCTATTCTGCTTGTGAGCCATTCAACACTTATTGAGCGCGTATTAGGTGTAGCGCTCCTATCCCAGTATACTGGTATGGTGTGCAGTCTGATGTTCTGTTTTTGGCCGCTTACCTCAGTGTACCACGACCAGGTTTTAAGTAGTGTGGCGGTGTGTCCACCCGACGATGGGTGGCGGTTTTCATCGAACACAAATATGCATGGCAACTCTTCTTTGAGGTTTTGGGCGTAGAGGTTGAGTGTAACAAGGTGGCCTAACACGTGCATTGTGTCCCAGGTGAAGCCTCTCTCCACCTCGAAAATCGCGTTAACCACACCCATCCGTGTGTAGGCCACATCCACTACAAGCCTCTTGGAGTGCACACTTAGATGCTTCTCGCATTTCGCATCGTAGCCGAGTGTTAGGCCTGCGTCGCGTATCATTCTTTTAAGCTTCCTATGGAAACCGCTTTCACGTGGCGGAATAACTATCCCCCCTTCCCCTTTCTACCTCGTCTCTTCGAGTTAGCTCTAGGACGTAGAGGGTCTCACCTCGTACAACTAGCATCTCCGCGTATATTTTTGTGGCCCTTATACCACCATACTTCCGCCTTAACTCTTCGAATCCCGTGGGCCTGAAGCCACGTGATGTGAAGAGGCGTATTGACTCGGTGTTATCATCCTCGATGCTGGCGTAAACCTCCCTTCGACCCTCCTCAAAGAAGAAGCGTAGGGTGTGGTCGAGCAGTACGCCACCCACCCCCATACCCCTGAAACGCTTGGCAACCGCTATATAGTACACGTATCCAATATCTGAGCCTATCCTCTTAGGTATCACGAGCCCCGCGGGCTCCCCTTCCACAAGCGCAACCATAACTAATTCAGCTGAGTGAAGAGTCCTTCGGGCGTGCCAGAGATATAGTCCGCTGAAGCCCTCTTCGAGAATCCACTCATACCTTCTCCTGTCAACCCCAGCATCCACGATGTTAACATCACTAGCCAAACCCGAACACTTCTTTCGAGTTGAGCCACATAATACGCTCAATATCACCTGGGGAAACCTTTAGGCTGCGTGCAAACCGAACCGCTTCACTCAGCGACTCAACCGGATAATCCGAGCCAAAGAGCACCCGGCCAGCGCTACCCATGAAGTATATTGCCTCACTCACCCTGTTCGAGAGCCACTCCACGTATTTATCCCTATACTCTCCACCCCCAGTGAACAGACCCGAGATATCCAAGTAAACATTAGGATTCTTGTAGGCAACCTCGGCCGCATCCATTATCCACGGGTTACCGAAGTGACACACCACTATCTTGAGCTCTGGGCGGCTCACGGCCAGCTCATCGAGTAAGAGGGGATGCGAGTACTCGAGGCTTCCCCGCTCTGTTGCCGTGTCCCCGGTGTGAAACATCACTGGCACACCGTGTTCCTCCGCGAGGTCATATATCCTCGAGAACACTTGGTTCACTGGTTTAACACGCACGTAGCCAAGCCTGATCTTGAATGCCTTCACAAGTCCTCTATTCTTCGTAAAGGTCTCAACACAATCCTCAACCCATTCCCTACTCGGCTCAACCGTGAGCACGGGGCTAAGCCTACCCCCACTCCTTTCACACAGCTTCAGGATGTGGGTGTTTGGCACAGCCGAGCCATCCTCCAAGAGGGGGCTTAAAAGCAACCCTCCACTCACACCCTCCTTATCCATCGAGGATAGTAACTCTTCAAGGGTGTAGAAGAACCCGTTGAGTCTAGCATACCTCCGAAGCCTATCATCGGGGTACTCTGAGAGGTGGATATGGCAGTCGAACACCATTTCGAAGCCTATCAACTCAAACTATTCAGGTATACTCTCCGATTGAAGTTTCCCCACAGTTGACTTCGCCACAAGCCTCTTTCCATCCTTGAAACGCACCTCTAATTGCCCACCCGTTTCGGATACACCCTCCACCTCGGAGCCCTCAACATCATCCCCTTCAAGCACTATCTCACCCCCCTCGGCAGATATAAACAGGAAGCGGTTATCCCTGAACACAAGCGTCACCTCATTAGGACTCTTCTCTATCTCAAGTAGCAAGTAACCCTTAACGCCATCAAACTTAGCCACCTAGAACACCGAAAAAGACACTCACACGACAATATCAGCTTTTCCTTGATGGCGGACCACTTTCAATGCTTATATAAATAGTTGGGCGTCATCAAAACTCGGCAAGCGCCAACCATGGCTGAAGCCGTAACCACCTCTGAGCGTCACCCACAGATAAATCACACCCAAAGTGGTATCTAAAGTGAGATGTATCTATACTAGTTTGTCACCTTTGGATGGTGTCTGGAAGGATTCCATTCTCACACACTATACTTACCAACCCTAATTAGTGCATCATCGTGTTTGGACAATAACTGGAATTGTAAATCATGCATGTGCTTAACAGCTTGAATATATACTGGAACAAGTTTATTAGAATCATGGTTGTATTATCCATCCATGTGATACTCTATGCACCATTGCCTGGCATACTATAGGCTGCGAACGTCCAAATTAGGAGGTGTAATAGCCATGGCGTTCTCCAAGAGAGGTATTACTCGCATAATTCAACGTGTTTATAGTGCTCTTAACACAGATGAGAGGCCTATAAGTGTAAGAGGTGATAGGGATGCGGTAAAGTGTAATCCCGAAATCACCTTGCTGATGCCACTTGGGTTTAGCATTCAGAGAACACTCAACGAGGTGGATATACTCCGCGGCTCAGAGTGGTGGAGGAAGACAGAAGCGTACCGCAGGGGGAAAATCTACGTGGTTGATGAGGGAAACCTGTTCACGAGGCTAGGACCAAGACTCGTGGACAACTTAGAGTGTTTAGCCAACCTCATCCACCCCAGTAGCTTTAAAGGGGTTGTGGCCCAACCCGTTAGGCTCACCTAGTCCACAGAGATGTGCACTTGAAATGTCCGCTTCGAGGGTCGCCGAGGAGTCAAAGTGGAGGGCCGCACACACACTTCTTTTTCTAGCATTCAGCACTGGTACAGCGATAGAGGCGTATGTCTACTCCCTCCCATACATAGCTGAGACGTGGACGCGGTTTCCGAGAACAATCGTAGCGCTCTTCTCAGTGTGGTCACCTCTATGGCTATTGCTGGGCGGCCTACTAGTAGGCCCACTCTCTGACCGCGTGGGTAGGAAGAAAACCTTCTACGTGACTATGACGCTCTACGTTATCGGGGGTGTACTACTGGTTTTCGCCTCAAACTACCAAACCATACTCGCCTCCCTATCACTACTACTCTTCTCCGCGGGGGGTGAATACCAGAACATACTTGTAGCCACACACGAGTTGGTGCCACGTAGGAATAGGAGCGCATCCATATTCTTGGTGGTAAACTTTACAAACCTTGGGGGAATAGTCGCCGCCGCACTCTCCATGGCCAACTACACTTCACCGCACACGCAGAGAATCGTTCTAGGCATAACCCTTGTGCTGGCGGTCGCGGCCATATTCGCGGTTAGAACGCGCACACCCGAGTCGATAATGTGGCTGGAGGCCAAAGGTAGGAACACGCAGGCTGAGCGTGAGCTAGAAAAGTACTATGAGCAAAGAGCCACACCCAACCAAGAAGATACTTCCAGGGGTGTGGTGGATGTCCCAATCTGGTTTAGGGTGGTAACAGGCTCAGTTTTGGGGTGGGCGTACACCGCGGGATTCAGCCTACTTGTCCTTACCCTAGGACCATACTTCTTCCCACGGCTGACTGATGAGTTCATAGTTGTAGCGGGGGTGGCGGCCTTCATCTCAGGCTTTGTGGGCCTCGCGGCCGATAGGCTGAGCAGGAAGTGGCTGCTGCTAGCTTCATCCGTGGCCACACTTGCCACCGCATCTATATTTCTACCCACACAGAGAGTGTGGCTCGCCAACCCACAACTCTTCTGGCTGCTCTTTATCATCCTCTCAGCCTTCGTGAACGTGTTCTTCCTCGCGGAGGACGCGTTAAAATCCGAGTTCTGGCCCACTGAGAGGAGGGGATTCTACACGGCGATTGTGAGGACGGCCTCACTCGGCGGGTCAATACCAGTACTCCTATACGCCTCAACACTACCCATAACCCAATACTTCTACCTGGGACTCGCGATTTTCGCGGCTGGGGTCTCCGTATCAGCAGCATGGTACCGCTACGGTGTGGAAACTGGTAAAAAGAGGAGCGTCACCATATGGGGCAAACAACAACTCAGCTCGTAGTGCAGCCACTCGACGGATACTTGCAGCCAATTGGATTAGTGGTTCTCGAGCGTCTTAAAACTCTGAAGAGGTGATATTACACATGGGGTACGCGAGGCTTGTTGTGGGGGGTGTGGGAAGCGACGTTGGGAAGACAACAGTCTCAACAGGGCTTATGGGCGCCTTAGTCAGGCGCGGCCTCCGTGTCCAGGGGTTTAAGGTTGGCCCAGACTATATTGACCCCACCTATCATCGACTTGCCAGTGGTAGGCCTTCCTATAACCTCGACACTTGGCTAATGGGTGAGGCGGGAGTTGTGGAGACGTTTGCATCGGCCATGAGGGAAGCGGACATCGGGGTAGTGGAGGGTGTGATGGGTCTTTTCGACGGCTCAACACCTAGAAGCGACGCTCAGAGCACATCTGAGGTTGCGAGGCTGCTTCGAGCACCAGTGATCCTCGTCGTGGATGTCAGAGGCGTTGGTCGCAGCGCCGCCGCCCAAGTTCTGGGTTACGCCAAGATGGCCCAGGGCTACAGTATAAGGGGGGTTGTACTCAACCGTGTTGGTGGCGAGGGTCACGCGGCGATCTGTAAGAGCGCCATAGAGGAGGTTACCGGTATACCCGTGATTGGGGCGCTTAAGAATACGCCCAAGATTAACTTGCCTTCGAGGCATCTGGGACTTCATTTAGCGGAGGAGGAGCGTGAAAAGATTAGGTCGATAGTGGACGAGGTTGAAGGCTCAGTGGATATAGACAGAATCCTAAGCATAGCGCGGGAAGCGCCTCCGCTCGGTGGGGTGGGTGTGGATTCTGGTGGTGGGATTCATGCAGGGGTTACTGTAAGGGTTGGCGTAGCGCTCGACGAAGCCTTCGCCTTCTACTATGAGGACAACTTTAGGATTCTTCGAACGCTGGGCGCACAACTAGTGTTTTTCAGCCCTGAAAGAGACCAGCAACCCCCCAACGTGGACGCCCTATACATGGGTGGTGGATACCCAGAGCTCAAGGGTGAAGCGCTCGAAGCCAACGCCCAGATGCGACACTCAATCAAAAAACTAGTAGAGGGGGGATTACCCGTCTACGCCGAGTGCGGCGGACTCATGTACTTGGGACGCAGCATTGAGACCGCCGATGGTAGAAAACACACCATGGTTGGTGTGCTCGACTTGGACACCGCCCTAACCCGCAGACTCACCCTAGGCTACACAGAGCTTGAGGCCGCTGTTAACACTCTCCTTACCCAGATGGGGGAAACTCTGAGGGGGCACGAGTTCCACTACTCGGAGGCGAGAAACGTGTCATCAGATTGCAGATTTGCGTATAAGGTGAGGCGTGGGAGGGGTATAATAGGTGGGTTGGACGGATGCCTAAGCCACGAGGCGCTCGCCTCCTACACTCACCTACACTTTGCGGGTTACCCCAGCTTTGCAAGACGATTCATCGAAGCCGCAAAACTTAGAGGGCGCCGTTAGAGGCAACAGCGTAAACATCGGTTAACAGCAACCCTCCAGATCGAACTACGGGGGCACAGTGGGCTCGTACACTATAACTCTTCCTTAGCATGACGCCTCTCGCCCAGTAATCTCTCCGCTAATCGAAGCTCGCTGGGTGTGTTCACATTCAGGAGCTCCGCCGGGTCTCGCCACACTAGGTAGTCCTCGTCAACCCCTGACTCCTGGGCTTGCAGCCTTCGCCCATCCAGTACACTTATCCCAACGGGGCACAACTCTCGGCCACCCGCAGTCACACAGTATCCCGGCTCAGCTCCGAGGGCTAGTACATCAATCTTAGGTGCACACAGCGTAAGAGATGCCGTCCCCCTCTTAAAGTATTCGCTCACAAGCGTGTGGAGGGTGGAGGGCCTCACAAGTGGTGTGTCAGAGGGTAGCACGAGTGTTACACCAAGCTGGAGGGCTTTTATTGCTTCTATCAAGTCTTCAACGTAGCCTCGACCAGAGGCCGTGAACACCTCCAGCCCTAGAAGCTTTGCGTGGCGCGCTGTGAGGAGCGTGTTAGGGGATGCACACACTATGACCCTTGAAACACGCCCAGACCGGGTCACAGATTGGGCGACCCATTCAACCATTGGTTTCCCTACAAGCTTCACCATTGGCTTCTCCAATTTCCCGCCGAGCCTCTCACCTCTGCCTCCAGCCATAATCAAGGCCACGGCCTTATGAGGCGCCAAAAATATACCACCCACTAGGTAGGTGGGGGCTGGGAAAAACTGGGGTTCACGTTGCGCCAGGGTAATTGTACCCATGGAGCACGGGTAAACCACGCCTGCGGACGCCGATGCCCCGTGACCCTTGTAGAAGGAGGTTGTGCGCGGTGGCTGGGGTGACAAGACCCGTCTTTTATGTGAGGTGACCCACCACACCCAACATATGGGTCCAATAGGTCTGTGATTAGGACGCCTAAATGGGGTGAGGACACCAAGCTACACACCTATATGGCTACCGTGCGGGTTGGTCTTCTTAGACCCATGAGTCTGAACACATACTTTAAATCCATGTTTACCCTTATTGTCTCCGCCACCCTGTTCAGCTCCGAGTCCCACACATCCTCAGCCCTTAGTGAGGTTACTCTCCTTGTACCCCTCCCCAGCGCTCTGAGAATGCGCGCTACGAGTGGGGGGTTGTCGAAAAAGCCGTGCACACTGGTTCCCAAAACCTTATAGGTGTTTGACCAAGCACCAGCAACCTCCCATGGAGCATCCACCCTACCCTTAGGCCTCGCCTTGAGGAGGGGCAATGCTCCGCCACCCAGCACCACTTCACCCATTCTTATCTCGTAGCCTTCAAACCTCGCCCCCTCAAGCCCCTTCACAATATCCGGTGACTCCCCCTCAAACTTGAACTCCACCAGCCTAGTGGTCTTCTCATATTTCCTGAAAACGGTGACTACATCAAGTAACCCAAGAGCCTTGTACTCACCGGGTGCATCCCCTTCTATGCCATATGGGTCTACGATTCGCTTCCCCAAAATCTCGTACCCCCCGCATATACCCACTATCCACCCAACACCGCTATCCGCGTACGCTCTGAGCGCGTCGAATAACCGCGTCCGCCTGAGCCACTCGGTGTCGGCTACCGTATTCTTTGAGCCTGGGATAACCACTATGTGTGGCCGGCCCAAGTCTTCCACGCTAGCAACGTATCTAACCTTGACGTTGGGGTTTAGGGCGAAAGACTCGACATCTGTGAAATTCGATATTGATGAAAGCCTTATCACCGCCACATCAACCCTCCCCGAGGGGTTGATGTTAGCTATGGACACAGAATCCTCGGAGGGAAGCCTTATATCCCCTAGGTGCGGTATCACACCCACAACGCGTTTACCAGTGGTCTCCCTTAGAAATTTGAGCGCTGGCTCAAGCAGGCTTAGCTCCCCCCTGAACTTGTTTATTATGAAGCCCTTAACCAAAGCCCTATCTTCGGCTCTCAGTATGTCGAGTGTACCCAACAGGCTTGCGAAGGCTCCCCCCAAATCTATGTCGGCTACCAGGAGGACTGGGGAGCCAGCGATTTTGGCCACCCTCATATTGGCTATATCCCTGTCGTAAAGGTTGGGCTCAGCCGCGCTACCCGCACCCTCAATGATTACCACCTCAAACCTTTCAAGAAGTGATTCGAGCGATTCCCTGACAACCCTCAAGCCGAGGCCTAGTGCGAACTCGTCGTAATAGGAGCCAGCCTTGACATCCATGTAGGGCTTCCCCCTCAGAACGATCTGGGAGACACCTTTACCTTTGGGTTTGAGCAGGATTGGATTCATGTCTACACTCGGGGGCACTCCAGCAGCGAATGCTTGAAGCGCCTGAGCCCTCGCTATCTCGAATCCGTCGGTCGTCACATAGGAGTTGAGAGACATGTTCTGCGCCTTGAAGGGGGCGACGCGGTAGCCCATGTTCGCAAGCAGTCTACACATGCCCGCCACAAGGGTGGTCTTACCCACATGGGACGCCGTGCCCTGGAACATAAGTGTGGAAGCCAAATCGAAGCACCCCTCACACTCCTAGGACCTCACCTAAAACCTTGACTAGATAATCATTCTCCTCACCCCGACGAACCGCAAGCCTAATATGGTGGTTGTCAAGCCCCCTAAAGTCCGAGCACTCCCTAATAAGCACCCCCCTCGACACAAGTCTCCTCTTCAGGCTACGCCCACCCACACCCACCCCCCGCGTGCTAACCAGTAAAAAGTTGGCGTCTGAAGGGTAAACCCGAAGACCATGAAGACCGGCCAGCCGCTCAGCGAACACCTCCCTCTCCCTGCGGACATATAGAGTGCTAGACCTAATATATTCAGTGTCTGCTAACGCGGCGAGTAGGCCCACTTCACCCATGACACCAACACTCCAGGGTTGCTTCAGTGAGCGTATCAGGTGAGCTATTCGAATGGATGCGGCTCCATAGCCCACCCGCAGACCCGGAACCGCGAACAGTTTCGCAGGAGACCTAAGAACGATGAGATTATCATAGCCCTCCACCTGTTTAAGCACACTGTTACCCTCTGGGTCTGCTGTGAACTCGACAAAGCTCTCGTCAACAACAACGACAGAGTTAAGCCTGCAAGACTCGGAGACAACCTCCTCAACACCGCGTGCATTGAATGATTGGGCTGTCGGATTGTTGGGGTTACACAGAAAGACGAGTCCATTACGCGGTATACCCTTAATAATATCGTCGACTTCAAACCTCAGATCATCCCTGCGTGGAAACACGTAGCTAGGCCTACCCATGAACCTGGCGGCAGCTACTTCATATTCCCCGAATGTGGGCTCAGCTATGAGAACACGAAACCCACTCCCGCGCAACCTCCAGACAACCTGAGCCGCAAGATATATCAACTCGGTTGAACCACACCCAACCAGTATCTCATCGAATCTAAGCCCATTAGCCTCACTCAACGCTTCACGTAGCCTACGATGCTCTGGGTCAGGGTAGCGGGTTACGAAGTCCAAGCTGGACTTTAAGGCCTCAAGCAGACTACGGGGTGGGCCGAGGGGATTGGTGTTCGCGCTGAAATCGATAAGCCCATCAGGCTTATCCCAAACATCACCCCCATGTCTAACCCGCCTTACAAACATACGACACAAAGCCTCCACTTAGCATACCATACAGAAAAAAGCTTTATTTGTCATTTTAGAACCACAGCACTGAGGCAACGCTTCCCGCATCAAGCTGTGCGTAGCGATCAAGACGCCAATGACCAACTTGTTTGAACGCCCACGCCAAAAGACCCCTTGCACCACATCTAAAAGAGCACCGTTTAGCAACATAGCTCAACCATTGGGATGGATTATCCAAACATACTTATTAAACATTCACATTATTAAGAAGCAGTCTAGTCTAAATATCAATTTTAAAGTAGTCGAATTATATTTTTATATAATACTACAGCTAATTGGTTTTGAATATACATCTAATACGATTTACTTATAAGGTTAGTCTTATTTCATTTTTGAGCTGTTCATGCTATTAACTTAAGGACCCTCTTAACACTCAACCACTCGTATTCCACTTTGCGCTCTACTACGATGGTCTGCCAACCCTAAAATTAGGCTCAGAGATTGGTTGTATGTGAAGTTCTACACCAAGTCGGGTGATAGGGGTGACACGTCTCTTTACGGCGGAGTGCGCATTAAAAAGAGTGAGAAAAGGGTGGTTGCTTACGGCGGGGTTGACGAGCTCAACAGTGTGCTAGGCCTCGCAAGGAGCTCTATAACTGATGAGCGAACAAAGCAAATACTATTCACGGAGCAGCTTAGACTCTTCAGGCTTGGAGCAGACCTAGCCACACCACTAGACGCCAAGACCCCTAAACCCCTGCGTAGAATATCTGAGGTGGACATTGAAGAGGTGGAGAACACCATAGACTCACTCAAAGCGAGCCCGCCCCACGCGTTCATTGTACCAGGAAGCAGTCAAGAATCCGCGCTACTACACTTTGCTAGAACTGTGTGCCGAAGGGTTGAGAGAGATGTGTGGGCTCTATGCGCAGAGGATACACAAACAAACACGGCCACAGCGGTGTACCTCAACAGGCTTTCAAGCCTACTATTCACACTAGCGGTGTACATAAACCAGAAGACGAGTGTAGCCGAGGACTACTGGCACCCCGAGTAGGAATAAAGCACCTAAAAAACGTGTGTCGGGGGGAGGGATGGGAGGCTACCTATCTACTCTGCAATGTGCTATATCTTGGCGGGTTCGACCACAACAAGCTTCCCACCGCTCAACCCAGCTACCTGCCTCGCGTAGGCAACGTGACCATCATCGGGGTGAGCCACCAGCAAGAGTATGGGTGAGTCCACCAAGCACTCCATAAACTCCACCAGCTTTCTCTTGAAGTCATCGGCGTCCTTCGCATCCAAATAGTTCGCTAGCCTCTTCAGCAAACCCATGGGCACCTCTACTAGACCCACACTATCATCATCCCCATCGCGACCCAACTCAGACTCCCCATGAACACCAGGCTCGAAGACCTGTCCATCCCCCTCTCCATTCTCACGTTCATCGTCTAAACTACTCAGGGCTTCAATCCTCATCCTTATAGCCTCAGTATCGTAACCCTGAGGTGGAACGGGTTCTTCAGCCTCCTCCAGCAATCGCCCAACCAAGTCCAGTAGAGACCTATCCTCCGTAGACGTATCTTCTTCAACTCCATGATCGACGTGCACCGAGTCTTGACTCGTTTCTAGACCGGTTTCCTTGAGCAGCCTGAGCACAGTCTTCTTATCCCTGATATGTAGGGCGCGCAGTAAGTCGTATAAGGAGGTGAATCCACCATAGCTATTCAATATATAGCGTACAAGCCTCTGATACTCCTCCTTTGAGGGTTGGAGCCTGAAGAAGTTCTCTATCAGCGGAACCAAGTTCTGGGTTTCGGGCGGCATATTCAAGACGAGCGCCGGTGCACGCGGCCATCCGAGCTTCCTAAGCGCATAGTACCTCCTATAGCCAGCCACTAATCTGTAGGCCTTTTTATCCCTATATATGATTAGGGGGTTGAGGAGACCGAACCTGCATATATTCTCCGCCAACTCATCAACATCATAGTCATCCCTATACCTCAATTCATCGAGGACACGTATCTGGTCAATGGGAACCATCTCAAAACTATAAACAGACATAGGGTGGTAGGCTACAAGTGACGGCAAGTAAACCCTACCATCCGTGTATGGGTCGTGAATGTAGAGCCCACCCTTATCATCACTTTCAAGGAAGACCAGCCCACCAATATAGTAACCATTCCTTGACGAATTGAACTCCTCCACACTCATAGTCACCGGCGTGATAACACTCCTAAATTCGTCCGGTATGAGGGAGAGCAACCCCCTATACGCGTCCTCACTATAGTAGAGCCTATACCCCAAGCACACCGTTGCACCCTTAAACGTCACGTGTGGTAGCGTGTACACCAGAACCCTCGCACCATCCCCTTTAAGGGTCAAACCCTCCTTATATAGCAGGGTTTGAACACGCTTAGCAGTCAGACGGGTCGAACCACTCAGCGACATAAAAGAATCCTGTTTTAATGTCTTAACAGCTTTTAAACGCTTAACCCCAGACCTACGCATTTTTAAAACATCCCGGGCACTCCCTATTGCCGCTGGATGCGGCGCCTCAAAATCGCGGCATCAGTGTTCTTAATGACTTCTTCGAAGGGTTTGAATCGGCTTAAGAGCATAAGGAGAGCCATACCACTCTCTATACTCGTAGAGTATGACCCCCACACTCTCCCCGTAGATAAGAGCACAAACGACTTGAATGTGGCATCAAGCGTAGAGTCTATTTTCACCACCCTCAAAACTTGTTTACCCCTGAACGCCCTCGCAAAGGCGGAGCGCGACTTCTGCCCCGTCCTCCTAAGGAACCCCAGCTCGTCGAGCGGCGTGTACCGCCACCAAGCCATCTCGACTAGCATAGCGTGCTCGACCTCCAGTGAGTATTTACCCCAGAGAGAGCCGTACTTTTGCTCTATGAACCTTCTGAAGTAGCCATCGAGCTCTTTGTTTACCAAAATGCTTCTAGAGATACGCATCTTACCAATAACCAATTAAGTATAGTTATTATTATAGATTTCGTATATAGAATATCTATGGTTTAATATTATAGCCTTTAACGGCTTAAGAGCTATACTTCCTAGGATGAGGGGGGAGGCTGAATGACTCCTCCTGGGGAGAAGAGCGTTGAGAAGAGGTTGTTTGTAAGCGTGAGCGTAACATCGTAGGCCACAACTGTGAGGATAAGGAGAATACCAATATAGTACACCGAGAGTGGTGTAGGTTTACCGTATGCCACAGCGATTGTGAACCCATTAGTAAAGCAGAGCACGAGTAAAACCATCAGCACTATAAAGCTCACCTGCTGTATGTTGACGTTACCAAGCGTGAACACATTGTAGGTCGCTATAGCCTGGAATAGTTTAGAGAAGATTGACACTATGGCTATGAGCGCCCCACCAACGGCGGAGCTTGTGAGCTGGAGTGTGTACACGGTTGTCTCAAAGGTTCTACCATTCTGCTCACGCCTCTTTTTGATGTTGGAGAGCATCTCCAATAGCTGCGCTAAGTTCTCACCTATCGACCCAAGGTTGCCGCCCGCTTCAAGTGTGGAGCTAACCACAGCGTTACTCATAGACACCGTGTGGCTACGGCTCTCAACACTCATGGTTTCAAAAACAATACGCTTGTCCACTCCGAGCACGATCCTATTGTACATCTTCTTTACAAGACCTCGCACAGCTCCGAGCTCACCCCTAAGAACCCCTAAAAGCGATTCCGGAACATTCCTCACCACGTCGAATGTTCGTGAAAAATACCTGACAAACACCAAGTAGTCACCCTCAAGCTTCTCAATCCCCCTCTCAATCACCCTATAGTAGAGGCCCATACCAAGCATGATGACCCCTGCGCCCACAACGAATGGGAGGCTTCGACCTACGAATACAAGTAGGAGGCCGACTAACCCAACCAAACTCGAAGTCACATAGGCATGCCTTGGGAAAATGATTCTCGCATACGGTTTATAGAGAACATAGAGCACAAGGCTCATCACCATCGAAATCATCGCCACAGCCACAGAGAGCAAAACAATAAGTGATACACCGATGCCGTAGAGCACTGCGAGCACGGTTATATCCACAATAAGGAATACTAGGGCGCTGTTAAGCGTGCCATATAAGGCTAGGAACGTATTCATCGACTCCTGCTTCCTCGAGTTAACCGCCTCAAAGAAGGCCATGGATGTCCTAAGTTCCCTACCCAAAAAATCCACGAGGTCGTCACCATACGATATAGCTTGTGATAGTCTTACCAAGTAGTCTTTGAAGGGTTTAATACTCACCTGGACGAGAACTGCACCTATCGCCACGGAAATCTTATACCCAAAGCCGTTCACTAAGTTGCTTATCCTCTTATAGTAGTGGTGGTATGGTGAAAAGTACTCCTGTGAGCCAAGCCTCTTAAGCACTTCTGCAACCGGGTACCCCGATGAGAAGAGTGCCTGTGAGAACGTGATCATAAAGAGGTAGTAGGGGTCTATTTCATCCTTCGACTCACGCGATAACTTCATCCATAACGGCCTCCAAACCTATTTGCCTCGCACGGAGTATCTGGGACCATACCTCAAAGTAGTTGAAAACCTTCTTCTGGGTTAACGTGGATAGAAACTTCGCCCGCAACTCAAGGTCCTCATAAAGCTTCACCAAGTTTTCACGATCCAACCCCCTCCTCACGGCAACCTTGCTCTCGATGAGGTAGGATGAGCCTCTGCCCGCGAAAACCGGTTTGTCCTCAATCGGGTCATATGTGAACGCGAGCACATACACTATATCGTTGGTGGTTGGATCCACATCTATGAGTTCATCAACCTCTATCACCCTCCTCTGCAGGATACCCTTCTTATCGTACAGCGCCGTCTGAAACAGTGCGATATTCAGGTTGTTCACATGGGTGCGTGGAACCTCGATGGGATACGAGGTGAGCCTCTGAATGAGTGTGTTCACGTTGGCAGCGTGGAAGGTGGCCATAACCGAGTGACCCGTCTGCATGGCTTGGAAAGCCACATTACCCTCCTTATCCCTGATCTCACCAACCAAGATATAGTTGGGCCGCTGTCTTAGGGCGGCTTTAAGGAGGTCGAAGAGCTTTATTGAACCCTCACCCCCAGTGTCACGTGTAACCTCAGACACCCAGTTAGCGTGTGGTACCGTGAGCTCGGGTGTGTCTTCTATCGAAACTATTTTGAGGTGTGGTGGTATGAACGTCGTGATGGCGTTGAGGGTTGTCGTCTTACCCGATGCCGTCTCACCGCAAACGAAGACATTCATACCTTCATCTAGCATGAGCCACAGGTAGGCTCCTAGCATGGGCGTAATGGACCCACTTGAGATGAGCTGGGTAATACTCAACGGCACCTTGGAGAACTTCCTGATGGTTAGGTTGGATCCACGCTTACTGATATCCTCACCGAACACAAAGTTAACACGGGAGCCGTCTGGGAGTGATGCGTCAATTATCGGCCTATTATGTGACACCGGCCTCATGGTCTTCTCACTCAGCGAGATTATCAATTCATTAAGCTCGAGTGGGTCCTCTATCTTAACAGAGGTCTGCATAGGTCCAAACACCTTGTGGACGATGAACACGGTTCCCCTACCAGGTATGGATATGTCCTCGATGTTGGTGTCCCGTATGAATGGCTCAAGGGGGCCAGCGTAGAGCTTGTCGCGGACAAAGTGGTAGATTATGGCGAACCTGTCATCTTCACTCATACTCTTCGTGAGATCGAGTAGCACCTTTAGCATGAACTGCTCCTTACCCTCAATTGAAGCTGGCGGGTCCTTTTCACCCACCTTCCTCGCGAACATCTTCTCGATCTTAAGTAACGTGGCCAAACTGGGCCTCGGGGGCTCAATGATAACATACTGGTTAAACCCATCAGGGCTCTTAGAGCTGAAAGCATGAATATAGACACCATCCCACACATTGTAGATTACATTGAACACCACGGAGCCCTTATACTGGGATGGGTTATCCGCCCGCTGGGGGGGTTCACGAAGGGAAGATAGGTATGTGAGTAGGTAGGGCTCACTCCAGTTAGCTGGTTTCCATAACCCTTGGGACACAGCCTTATCCTCTCGATATCGATAATGGTACAACCCGTAGCCCCAAGGCGGGGTCTATATCGAACGACACAACATCTGAACCAACAAATCCCCCAGTATTTTTGATGCGCTCTAAAGACTTCAGCCTTCTACCCCCTATGCTTACAGCCCTAATCCTGAAGTAGACGTCCACCATACTTCTGACCTGGGTGAGGAGCGATTCGTCGAAAGTGGGGGGGTGAACCGTGAGTATCACCGTTTTACCCTTATCTTGGAGCTGTCTGAGGTTGCGTATAAAGTCAAGCAGAGCCCTCTCCTCAACATATGATGCCATAAGACTCAGACTATCCACTATTATACTATCCACTGCAACCCCTCCAACATACTCTAAAAGCCTTGAGAGCAGGTCTTCGGCCTGCTTTGAAAGCCAGCTGAATCGCTTAACGTTCACTGGGACAACCCTAAATCTACCCTCCAGGAAGGCTTCCACCAAGTCGACTTTCACGCCGCGTAGCTTAACAACCAAGTCGTAGCTGAGTGCTTCGGTTGTAACAAAGACAACCCTCATATTGTTCTGGAGGAAGCCGTAGGCTATCTGGCCCGCGAACACGGTTTTACCCACACCGTGATCTCCTTCAACTATTATTGTGGATGGGTGAGGTATACCGCTAATTCTCCTATCAAGCTCCTCGTTACCTGTCTTCACAATCATCATAGCGTACCACTCCAAAACGCACCCGGACCATAGTTTGTGGCGAGCGCAATCCTCGCCTCCCGACCAGCGTATGGTGGGTATGGCAGAACTACCTTGAACTCACCTACACTCGACGGGTAGAGCTCACCCGTCAGACTCGTCCACTCATACGCTGTTGGTGAAGAAGAATATTTATAGAGGGAAACGATAAGCACAGCTGAACCCGACACATTGGCATAGTAATCAACTACGAGTGCAAAATACCCGTATTCGTAGAGGCTGGTGGACCCATTGTTTGAAACCTTAAGTAATAGTGTGCTCGAGGTCACCGTGACACTTAGGATGTGAATGGATGTCTGAGCGGCGTCGACTACGTTTTCGCGGTAGACCTTCAACGCATAGTTATACTCAGCCTGACTCTTTTGGTACACACCCATCACCGTAAGGAACGAGGAAAGCCCAACCAAGGCTACAAGGCCGAAAACCACTGCTTGGGATATGGCCATCAGACCACCTGAAACGTGTACTCGGCTTGAACACCGTTCTGGGTCACGTACATAACAGTGTAGTAGGAGCCTTTAACCAGAGGCTGGGAGAGGGTTATTGTTATGGTGGCTGTTGATCCGGGGTTTAACACCTGAGTGTTCACAGTCCAGCTTGGCGCAGGAGAGTTGTAGCCTATGGGCTGCTGCTGGTTTTCCAAGCCGAAGTAGAGTGTGCCAAGCTGCAAATTGTACACTGGCTCCTCCCCTATGTTCTGCAGATATGCGTAGAGGGTTGTGGAGGTGGTATTGGTCGCGAAAACTATCTGCACGTCCGTGAGGAGGCGCTGTGAGCCGGCAAGGTATGATGCATCCATAGCGCTACCTATGTAGGAAATGCTAAGGTATATGGCGCCCGCCAAGACGCCTATCATGATGACCCCCGCAATAATGAGTATGGCTTCACTGACCGCTTCTCCCGGCACCACCATCACCCATCTCATGGAGCACCCTCAGAACCCTTCTAGGAGTCTCCTGAAACATCGCCTGAGGTGAGTTCGTCTTGAGCACGATCTCAGCTATATCCTTCGCCTTAAGCTCCGAACCATATTTTTCAAGCACGTGTTCAATCCTACCTATAAGCTCCAAGTGCTCAACGGTTAGGAGGCCCACCTCGAACAGCCACTCAATCTGCTCCCTATTATAGTTGAGTATTTCAAGCACAGCGCACGCCTCGAGCAGCTTCCCCAAATCATAGTCATCGAACTCTTGTTTGAAAGTGCGCTCTCCAACTGGTTTATCCAATGCATCCCTACTGGGTTCATCATTTGAACCACCACGGTTGGTATTGGATGGGATTACTAGTGCGTTAAACGGGGACGCGGCGTCAGACTGGGCGGCCTTAATTGCGAGAACAGCGTCCTCAACCTTCTGTGACACATTCTTAAGCTCACCCATAATTTCCCCCAAACTTGAGGCCAAAGCCTTCGTAATGTTCGCCTCCGCCCTATCAATCTTGGTGTTAACCTGGGAAAGCATCTTAGTTACTTCCTCATCGCGGTCAGCTTCGGTCTGAGCCTGAACGGGCTGGCTACCAGAAGTACCAACATGCTCTTTAACGCCTCCCCCTACACCCCTACTCGAGTTTCTACGCCCGAGAACCACAAATTGTAAATATAAAGCGAATCCCAAAAGCGGAACAACAATAACCAAAAAGACGATGAAAAAAGGTGATGATGAAAGAGAGCCAAGGTTAATCGGAAAGGAAAAACCATCCACAAACATTTCAGACCACAAAAAAGAGGAGGAGTGGAAGGTCTAGCCTATCACTGAGACTGTTCCCTCAGGCTGATAGACGTACTGTGAAACAGTGAGCGGCGAACCAATGTTGGGTGTTATTGTGATTGTCAACGTCTGGTACTGGAACACGTTATGACCTGTGGAAGGGCCAAAAAGCACGACCACCCCTACAGTGCTTCCAGCAGGCGCGATTGCACTACCCACCAGAGCATCACCCGCTACTGGGAATGTAAACGCAAAGTCATAATAGACACTAGCACAGTACGTAGTTCCTTGATAAGTAAACTCGAACTCATTAACCGTGGATGACGACGCACAAGTTGTTGGACTAGACTGGACGCTGAATATGTTCTTGGGTACTACGTTTTGTAGAGCCAAAAATGCGGCGTGCACGCTTGGGTAGTAGTAGTATGTTTGGCCTCCTGATGTTTGTTGTTGTAGATATTGATTACTTGTGACTGTTAGCAGTGTGTAGTTATAGATGTTTGTTAGAACTATCCCCTCCGATGAAGCCTCAAATGATATAGCTGTGGTTGATGGTGAAAGCTGTACGGATGACACACCTGAGCTTGGAGAGACTGGGAAGTATATCCAGTAGCTATATGTATCCGTGGGATAGTTTGACGCGTAGAGTATGTTTCCTGTAATACTGAGTGCTGTTGATGCAGTCTCCTCACCTTTGTTTATGGTTGTCTTGGCTTTCTGGGTCACGAAGATTCCCATGCTCACTGCGACGTAGGCCAGCACTGAAGCCGTTATGATGAAGGCTATTAGGATGATGGCTGTGTCCAGACCGGCTAAACCCTTTTTACGCCTTTTACCTCTGTTTGTGTACAGGGTTTTTCACCCAAGCTTTGCCCAGCCAGACTTTTAAACGGACCTTGCACACAAGTCTACATCCTTTAAACCCATACGTCGATCTGATTACACGCCCAGATAGACATCCAGAATATTTGGGGGTCAACAACCCTGAAGCCAACATCAAATTTCGTCGTTACTTATTGTCTGGGGCATGGTTAAAAAGTCGGTTAGCTTATATTGTGCACAGCTTTGTACTCCGACGTTGAGATTAGACTTAGGAATAAGGTTTGTAGAGCCGACTTTGGATGTATGGTAGACCTTAACAGGCTTAGATCTGAATTACCTGATAAGTATTCTGTTAGGGAGAATTTCCCTGGACTTGTTTACAAGGGTGGGGGGCAACGTAAGGCATCGGGCACCGTGCTACTCTTTTCGAATGGTTCCATAATTATTACTGGTGAGGATAATAACGAGATTATTATGCGGATATTGGGTGATGTTGCATCTGACCTAAAAAGTTTGGGCTACCAACCCCGTGAGGATGTTAGGCTAAGGGTCGTTAACAGCGTAGCCCAGTTCCGTATTAGGCGACCCGTGGACATAGCGCTCTTCGCTCAGAGTACTCCCGGCCCCAAGCTTGATAGATCCAGGTTTCCAGCTGTCACTTGGCGTGATCCACAAACTGGTTGCACGATCAGGCTTTTCAGAAACGGTGCGGGTGTGGTGCTCGGCTCAGGCGATCAGGCCAAGATTAAGCAAGCGGTGTACAACCTATATGGGATAATAACCAAATTGGGAACCTCTCAAACTAAAAGAGTGAACACTAGCCGCACGCACGTGGTCTCCGCTGAGGGAGATGGTAAGGAGAAGAAGTTTTACTGGGTAATCAACAATCAAGCTGGGAAGGGGGTGGATAGAACACGTCTAACCGAATTGCTGGTTAGACTATTTGGTCCAAGCATTTCGAAGACCGTTATGAGGAATCTCGATATTCTGATTGGTGAACAACAGCAGTACACGTTAAAAGAAGTTGGTCAAGTGTTGGTGAGCCTACTGGGTGAGGCGCCGACAAATGCCTTTCTCGATAGATTGAGAAGACAAGCCGACGACTATTCCTTGTAGTGGCTGGTGTTGTCGGAATCATTAGCCTCTAGTTTTTAAGACCTCTAGGAATCTTTTTTTAATGGGTAGTTGTTTGGGCACGCAGCCCACATTGGCGCAGAGTACTGTTCCACTTCGAGTCCTCACAGCGATTAGCTCAGTTATTGTGTGTTTGAGTATAGCGTTGTTTAGGGCTAGCTTTCCAGCGTAGAGGGGTTTTAGCGGGACTCGTCCATTAAAGTCAACGTACATCACCCCGTCACTGTGTAACCTCAGCTTGACCGTGTCGACCTCTCTTGGTAGAACCATTTTTCTCAGGGGCATGAAGGCTTTGGGGCCGTACGGCATCTTGAGGGGCAGACCGTCCAAGAAGGATGTCACAGCGTAAATTGCCAGTGGCTCTGGCATCCCTAGCACCACGGCGGCTTCGGCTGGCTTCAATGATAAGATGAATATTAAAGGGACAACGCAGTAGGCTGGATCAGTAAATCCCCTACTCGTTATGTAATCATAAACTTTTAGGCATTCTTGAACCACGTTTGAACTATTGTTAAGCCTTGAGTTTAGCTGTGCTAATATATAGGATTGGTTTATATTAGCGTAGCTTGGATGCGGAGAAGTCATCTCTTCAAGCACTACGCCGCACTCCCCGCAGGTGAGGAAGCCATCTCGGCCCACGAGGAGTTTACGCGACCCGCAGTAGTTACACGTCTGCAAGTCTATGCTCATCTAAGCCACCTCATCCTGTCGAGTGTGTCGATATGCATCCACTCTTGCGCCGATAAGCCTCAGCAGGGTATGCCTTTCACTCTTACCGAGCTTATAAGATTGTTTTACAGCCTCCTCGAAGAGGACGGTGACAAGCACATCACCAACCAACCCATACCTATCCCGCATGGAAACCCTCAGCTGTTGGGGCTTGCCAAGCCAGCCACAGCGGTGACCAATCAAACCCTCCAATTTGCTAACCACATCTTTAGACGCTGGACCAAAGACACTGAAAACGGATTTTACTACCCCATCAAACCATTCGTGGAGAAACTCCAAGTCCTCAGTGACAGGGTCATCATCCATTTACAGGTCACCCCAAGATAGCGTAGCGACTTGAAATCCAAGTATACACCATGCGCCTGTGAGCGTGGCGCTCTCAATAAGGCAGGTTAAGAGCATTTACACAACTTTTCTAAGAAATCACTTTTAAACAAGTGGAGAAGTCCAAACGTCAAGCTATTATGGTTTCCTACTTAACCTTCATCACTTAAATTCCTGGTAAGAGCCAAGATTGTTTAAAAAAGCTTTTTAGTGTGTGGGTGTATTTCGCTTTGGGTAGTTATGGTTAGTGAGAGGGTTATCGGCGGGTTGATATTCGCGGTCTTCCTCATCATACTCGTGGTGTTCACCGCGGTGATCTGGTACCCACCACTCGCCGCGGCGTACAGCATACTAGCACTCAAAATCGTGGACTGGGTGCTCGTCGTGGGCGTCTCAGCCATAGCCATATGGCTCGGCTGGGTGATGATAAGCACCAAACCAATAGTCCCAGAGGACAAACCAGAGCAGCCACCAACAACCACCACGAGTGAGGGTGATACAGCTACGGGCGGCGTCTCAAGCCAACCGACAACGGCAAATCAAACCCAAGACAAGAAGGAATAGTCACGTCAACGGTCGAAACTTATTGCACTTATTTTATCCGGTTAGCATGGACCTGTGTATGTTAACCCTTTACAAACATCGCCTAAACTGTAAGTGTAAATCCAATTAAAGTTTGAGGCTAAGGATGCATTAAAAATCATGGCGATACTTAGTGTGAATGACACGCCTTTTTAAGCGACTGTTATCCACCAAGAACGGGAGACGCGTCTAAAGTGTTAGTCTTTCATGTGTTCCCTTAGCGGTGTACCTTTGGTATATGCTCCACGCATACCCAGTGTGTATGCACTCTGTTGTCTCACACACCTCACAATACATCTCGCCATTCCTGTAATCCACATCTACAATACGCTTAAGTTTGTGGTCTGTGATCCTGATCACATTCTCATATAAGTTGAAGTGTTCAAGTCTACCATCCCTGCTACCGCCTCTTGTTTTCCTATTGTTACGTGGCAACTCCGCTCATATTAGATATTCAGCTGAGTATAAAAGCAAAATTGTACCGCCAAGCTCGGCTGGGGAGTTACAAACAAGTTTTGAATGAGACCTAAGCTTCCACTTGAAAAACCCAAAGAGCAGAATTAATCAGCCAGAAGTAGCTATATTGTGTTGAGCCAGATTTAGCACACAGTTAAACTATACGTAGACATTATTTGACTTCGGGGGTTGACCCTTGGAATAGATACTTGTGCTAAGATTTTTATGGTTCTTATGTGTGTTTGTTTAACATGTCGCATAGTGGTGGTCAACCCACTAGCGTGGTTCAGACTATGCAAACAGACGCTCAACAAATCGGCCCATCAGAGAGCCCAAGCGTGGGTTTAAGGCGCTCACTGATACGGCTAATAGTGCTAATAGTGGTCTTAATAGTTATCCTAGCGCTCATAAAGTTTGGGTTCACACGTGTATCGGGTGTTCACGGCTTCGCCGGAGCCCCATCCTACGAGGTGTACGTGGATATACCCGTCACACTACTATTTGCGGTGCTCATCGTGTTCGCATTCGCTGACACAATATATTGGAATCTAAGACTCAAGCTGCCCCACCCTGAGGCTTCAAGTGTGAGGTCCGTGTTCAGGATAATAGGCATCGTAGCCGCAATAGTCGCTGTAACCGCAAGCTTCATATCGGCGACTGCAGCAGCCGCCCTAGGAGCCCTAGCAGGGATAGTCGTGGGCTTATCCACACAGCAGGTACTATCCCAAGCGCTTGCCGGTATATTTCTATCCACCTCTAGACCCTTCAAAGTTGCGGATAGGGTTAACGCCGGCGGCCAAGAGGGACTTGTGGTGGATATCACCTCATTGTTCACAGTATTAGACACAGAGCAAGCCAAGGTGTATATACCAAACAACACAGTGCTCACAAACGTCATCAAGCAGTATAAACAGCAAAAACCATGAGAAAGCAAAACAAGGATCCAGAGTACTCTCTCAGTTCTCATACTGCTGTTTTTGTTTGCGTAACTAATTTTTCCATGTGATTAATACCCTGCTACAAATGCTTGATCAATACACCGTTTTAGACTGTGTTTAGAGGTCAATCATTATAGTGGTAACCATGTTTTGGCGTATGACGTAAAAATGATGGATGAAGATGTTAGCTCATTTTCGTGAGTACTTTGCGATGAACTCTGTCTGCGAGATAACCAGCCCCTTAATGCTTTCCTTCAGTCTTTCAGCAGTTAATCTAGGTGGGTAATTGGTTTCCTCCTTTAGTGCGTATAGCCTGAAGTAGTATCGATGGTCACCGTGGCCCCGAGGTGGACATGGACCGTCGTACCCCAAGTTATTGAAGTCGTTCACCCCCTGAACACCGAAACCGTGTAGTTCGGCGGTCTTTGGTAAATTGGGGGGTAGTCTGTCAACCTTGGCGGGGATGTTGTAGAGAACCCAGTGAATAAATGTTCCACCCGGAGCGTCGGGGTCCTCGACTATTAGAGCGTATGACCTGCACTCTGCAGCGCCCGACCACTGTAGTGGGGGTGACTGATTTTCACCATCACACGTATACTTTGCTGGGAAGCGCCCTTCGAAGTCTGACCATATTTTAAACTCCGCGCACATGGTTTCTCAAGTCACCCCAGCTTTTTAAAGCTTATTGAGCTAGGGATTATGCAACCAGTGTTCGAGAAACATTCGAAAAGTATATATCACATTGTGGAGTGTATGTATAGCTGATTGAAGTGAACCCCCTAATACCCTATGTGCCGTCAAGCATAATATCCTTCATACTCTTCCTAGTGGTGGGAATACTTGTTGGTGCCGCGATAAAAAAGGCGGTGGTTTCAGCCGTACTTATGATACTCGCGGGAATCATCGCTGCGGTCGCTGGGTTAAACATACTCTCATTCTATACTTCAGCCATAATCCAACACGTGCCCGGAATACTCGCATCAGCGTCCACCCACTTTGGAAGCATTATAGACACCTTCCCAATAGCCTTCCTAATAGGTCTGGCGCTAGGTTTCTGGAAGGGCTGAACACGTAGCGTCAAAGTAAAAGCAAAGCCAAACCCGAGTGTGTTAGGAGGACGACTCTCTACCTGAAAAACCATTAGCCCGTATGTTTTAATTCGTTTTTGTAGCAACAAGTTGATGGCTACATTTTACACCTCATTAAACACGTCAGAGACACAACGCGTCTAAGTCTCCAAGAACATTTATATCATGATACTATTTTTTCCGTTTATGGAGGATAGGAAAGCGTACCTCAGGGTTCTACGTAGCCCCGCGCGGAAGGCGATACTTGCTTACCTTGCGGAAAACGGGCCCAGCCGGTTTATGGACATTAAGAGGGGGACTGGGCTGTCCACCGGGGTGATCTACCATCATCTTAGGAGCCTTGAGGGGTTTGTGGCTCAAGATACTAATAGAATGTATAGGCTGACTGAGGGGGAATGAGGCTTGTTTCACTATTATCCTCAAACACACGTCAAAGCCAAAACCAAGAAGAGACGCCTGATGCAGGGGAGACAGTTAACGACTTGCTTTTAGAGTTTTACCCTACACTTGTCAGAGCTGTGTCCTACCTGAGCTTAACCCAGCTCTTCAGAAAACTGAATACGACGTCGACTCAGATAGCTACCACAATAGCATCCCTGGAATTCGTGTTACTCATCGCGCCACACGTATCACCCATCTATTCACCCATAATCGGGGTATACGGCTACAGCGTCCCTAGCGCTCTAATCACATTCATAGTCACCTATATCATAATTAGGGTTCTGAGGTGGTTGTTGACTAATAGTGGTGTGAGCGCACAGGATAGCTCTGGGAGCGAGCCACCTATAACTCAAAAACTCATACATCTAGTGGAACCCGAGCTCTTATCATTTTTCTCGATCGGCTTGGCGATAACCTATCTGTCTTTCATCGCAAGCGGACTACCACTCGTCGGAGGGGTTGTATCAATCATATTGTTTATGTGGGGCTATGTTTCGATGGCTTCGGCCGTAAGCTATACATCTGGTTTAGAGTTCATACCAAGCCTACTATTACCCTTCACGATGAACATGTTCAGCTCAGCGCTAGACCAAGCCCTCCTTGAAGGATATATTCAGCCGATGAGTATAGGCTTCGACTTAGGTATGGGCGCACTCGGGCTACTAGTAGCGGCTTGGGCTGACAGGTCAATGAAAATGGTGTTTGGCCGCAGACTCTAACCTAACTTCCACATTAAACAAGTAGTGTTCCGGATTAGTATTAATTACACTTGGATGCAAACATAACGCAAGCCGGTAAGCCGTTCACATGAGTATCCGTATGTGACCGTTAAACACGCGATAGATTTTGGGGAAACACTACTTGGCTCTAGTAGCCTATGGCCGCGCCGTCGCCGCGCGGATCCGCTCCACCCATTAGGGCGCCGCTTGGAAGCCTAACTATACCCTGAGCGTGACCCATGAGTGATGAGAACCGTGCGGTGGTCTTTGGCCTGTAGCCCTCTAATGCAAGCGCTGGTAGAAGGTGTGCGTAGTCCTCCTCCAAATAGAATTCCTGGCTTTGGTCATATATTGTTCCAGTCGCCGCCCAGCGGGGTGCGTCTATTGCTTCCTGTATATCCATGCCGTAGTCCAGAAGCCTAGTGATCAGCTGCACGTGCACCTGTGGCTGCACATCCCCACCCATGGAGCCCAAGCAGAAGCGTGTGTTGCCGTCGACCAACCCGATGGATGCGCACAGGGTGTGGAAGGTGCGTTTATTGGGTTTAAGAGCGTTGTGGTGGTTCCTTCGGAGGGTAAAGTAGCAACCCCTATCGTGCAGTACGAATCCTGTGCCCTTAGGCACTAAACCTGAGCCGAAGCCCATGTAGTTGCTCTGGATAACCGAGGCGCACTCGCCATCACTATTCATCACCGCAAAGTAGGTTGTATCCCCCTCCCTCGCACCATGTGTTGCGTCCGCGTCACCAATATTAGAGCGTGCTTCGCTTAAGAGTTTCCCCGCATAGTCTTTTGATAAAAAGTAGGTTGGTAACTTAAGGTAGTCTGGGTCCACTATCCACCTCGCCCTCTCCTTATACGCCAAGGTGCAGGTTCTAAACAGCAGTGACAACAACTCGGCTGACTCGGGCCTATACTTTGAGAGGTCGAAGGATTCAAGCATGTTGAGCCAGAGTAGAACTGTGGCCGCCTGGCTGTTGGGAGCGGTCTCATACACCTTGACCCCCCTATAATCCGTGGATACGGGCTCATCCCAAGTGGACCTGTGCCTCCTGAAGTCATCCTCGGTTAGTATGCCTCCTTCAGCCTCTATCCCGCGGATAATCCTGTCAAGCAGGTTTCCCTCATAATATGTCTGGCAACCCTCCTCAGCAATCATCTTCAGCGTGTTCGCCAAGTCCTTCTGCACTAGCATGCTACCAGGCTTCGGGGGTTCGCCTCCGGGTAAAAATATCTCCGCCCAGTTATGATACCTCCCAAGGGTTGTGCGCGCCGACGCCACGGAGTGAGCGTACCCATATGGGACGGGGAAACCACTCTCGGCGTGATGTATAGCGTCGCTGAGGAGAGATTTGAACTCCAGCTTCCCATAACGTTTGTGCATTTCACCCCACGCGTGAACCATGCCGGGCACAGTTATCGCCGACAGTGGGCCGTGGGTTGGAATCGAGGTATAACCCAGCTTCTCGTAGAGGTCTATGGTTGCGCGTTCACCAGCCCTCCCACTACCATTCAAGCCAACGACTGCGCCACCAACCCTCAAGAGGGCGAATAGGTCGCCCCCCAAGCCACACATGTTGTTCTGAACAACCGTGAGTGTGGCGCTGGTCGCGATGGCCGCATCCACCACACTCCCACCAGCCTCAAGAATCTTCAAACCCGCAAGTGAGGCCAGCGGATGAGAACTCGAAACCATACCCCTGCTACCCATAACAGTAGATCGGTACCTCAACCCACACCCATACCGACACTAAAAATATAAGCCTTTGTTACAAAGGCGCATCAACCCAAAAACATGACCCAGCAATAGCCGTTAACCTAGGAGAATTAGATTATGGGTGTCATGATTCACTGAATCCGCTAGCGTCTCTGACCAGAGATTGAGTGGCTTAGCGTAGTGTTAGCTGTACGGTTTGCTTTAACGCTTCTTAGTACTGCTTCAGCCACGCATACGGCTGCGGCGTAACCCACGGCGTCCACTATGAATCTAGCCTCCACTGGTGGGGCTACCTTCTCAGTTGATACCGCAAATATTGTGTCGCCGTCTGTTGTGAGGTGGGCTGGCCTAACACTCATCGCTAACCCATCGTGCGCGAGCTGCGCCACCTTGATAAGCTCCTCATGTGTTAGGCGGGCGTTGGTGGCCACTACGCCGATTGTGGTTGAGCGCAGGCCACGCCCTAAGTATTCTCCCACAGATTCCTCGAAGAGGGCGTATCCCCCCGCACCGAGTCTGGAGCCAGCTACGATATCTCCGGTCTTATAGTCAAAGATGTTTCCTACGGAGTTTGTGACCATTAGCGCCCCCACCCGTATACCGTATGGGAGCTCAAGGCTTGATGATCCTAGGCCACCCTTAGATGCGTGACTCATCCCCCTGAACTTACCCACAGTGGCACCCCTACCAGCCCCCACGCTTCCCTCCTCAAAGCTCCCGTCACCAGCATTGTGGCAGGCCTCGTATCCAAGCTTCACATAGTCAGCCTTCGAGGTGTCGGCGTACTCTAAATCATAGATGTTAGCACCAACTATGCCTGGAAGCTTCCCCGCTCCCTGCTTTGCAGCCATACCCTTCTCAACCAGAAAGCTTCTTATACCGACGGCGCAGTCGAAGCCGAACACGTCGCCACCCGTGAGGAAGATGGCGTGTTTTCGTATGAAAGTCTTGGCGACCCCTATGGAGTCCGTGTCATAGGTTCCCGGCCACCCACCTCTAGCCTCGTAGGCCACTGGGAAATCCGCGTCGAAGAGTATAACACTCACACCTGTCCGGGCGTCCTCACTGTGGGCGTTACCCACCCTTATGTTCCCTATGGAGGTTATCTGACCCATAAACACAATACTTTCAACACTAATAAACTTTTTATGGTTGCTCACACTCCTTGAATTATGACTCGCTACAGGGAGGGGTTCATCGATGTGAATAGAGTGAGACTCTACTATAGGGTCGCGGGAGAGGGCGCCCCCACGAAGCTAATATGTCTACATGGTGGACCTGGTGGCTCATGCGATTATCTTTCACCTCTACTAAAGCTTTCTGAGCGTGGTGGGGTGGAGGTTTTACTCTATGACCAGTTCGGATGCGGCAGGTCTTCGGACCCACCCAACGACTCATACTACACTGTGGAATATGGGGTTGAAGAAGTTGAAGGCATCAGGCGTACTCTCTACGGCGACGAGAAGGTTTTCCTACTAGGCCACTCCTACGGAGGCCTGCTCGCAATTGCGTACGCTCTAAAGTATCAGCGGAACCTGAGGGGACTAATAGTGTCGAGCGGGCTCTCAAGCGTCCCCCTCACGGTCAAGGAGATGAGGCGGCTTATTAATGAGTTGCCAGAGCAGACGAGGCGTGTAATCGAGAAGTACGAGGCAACTGGGGAATTCACACACCCAGAGTACCTTAGAGCTGTCGATGATTTCTACAGGAAGCATCTGCTTCGATTACCAGAAATGCCGCCTGACGTCGCCAAGACTATGGAATACCTACAGAAGAGGAGGGTATACAGCATAATGAACGGTCCGAACGAGTTCACGATTACGGGGACAATCCGTGATTGGGATCAAACGAGTAGGCTTGGGGAGATCAAAGTGCCCACGCTCATAACCGTTGGTAGATACGATGAGGTTACTCCCACAGTTGCAGAGGTCATACATAGGGGTATACCCAACTCGACCCTTAAAGTGTTCGAAAACTCTTCGCACATGGCGATGTGGGAGGAAACAGAGAAATATCTCACCACGATAATAGATTTCATCACACATGTGGGATGAAGCTTTTTCAGAGGATTCGAGTCTCGATTAAGACGTTGCTTTTTTGCTTACCTCAACGTATTTTCTATAAAAATAGTAGTGTAGCAGGCTTCCACCTACCATTGAGGCCGCGCCTATTATGAATGGGAAGTCATATTCTCCCACGTTGAATAGGTAGCCTTGGAGGAAGGTTCCCGCGGAGTCGCCCAGTGTAGATGTGATAGATGACGTGCCATAACCCTTTTCAACCTGGTTCATAGACTTCAGTATCTCACCCCTCATCACTGAGCCAAACACATTACGTGTGAACCGAACAAAGCTATAGGCCGTGACCGCTATAACACTGTAGATAAGTGGCAAGCCTATCAGTGGGGCCGTGAGCGCGTAGACTAGTGTGGAGGCCAAGTAGCCAAACACAATCCTACCACTCATCCTCCCAGCCAGGTAGGTTCCAGCATATCCCACAGCGGATGTCCCAACATATATCAGGCTAATACCCAATAGATTCACGCCTAGATTGTTATAGTAGAGTTGTAGGAGGGTCACTATGATGTTCTCGCCGAATCCGGTGAACAGTGCGACCACACTGTACACCAACACGTTCCGTTGGGGTGATAGGGTTAGCTTCTGAGCCTTCTTAGTGTCATTCAAACCATGTATTATTGGGATGGGGGTGAGCCAGAGCGCACCGAGTAGGAGGAAGCTCAACCTAAAATAGGTAATGGCTGGATCAAAATACAGTAGGGCTACGCCCAGCGAGCCTAAAAGCCTACCCAGAAGTGATGACCCATTCACCGAGGAGTAGAGTGTGTTCAGCTCTTCCTTACCTTTTGCGTTCGCAACTATTATCGTGTTACGCTGAACCAAGAAGGCCTGCGCTACGCCAAGCATAACATAAGCCAAGAATAACCCGAAGAGACTTGTAGTATAGAAAATTATCCCCAGCGAGATGAAGTAGCTTATCTGGGATACATACAGTGAAAGCTTGGCGCCGAACTTCTCCGTTAAAAGAGACGCTGGATAGTATGCTACCAATGTCACGATGGTGAAGAGTGTTAGTATGATGCCGATTTGTAGGTCGGTGAAGCCTAGCCTGCTCGCATATATCGGAAAGAGTATACCCCTAAAGATGTCTGAGCCAGATAGCGAGTATATGTAGGCTATGCTGGTTTTAAATGAAGGCATCCAATACACCCTATTGAACTTCTTCCAAAAGTGACATCAACATACCAGGCAAGAAATATATAAATTTAAGTTCATCAATAATAAATATCTAATTAATTTCATCGACTTCCCACAATACTGTTCGAGCGAGCTACCATACAGACAAGCACCTCTAAGTCTAAGCCAAACTGGAATAGCCATTTCCTACATACTATGCTATCTTCATTAATTAATTGCTTATTCTTGTCAGTCCATAGGAGCGTGTTGTAGAGTTCACAGGATTCCCTAAGAGCACATGGGTGAAAGACTATCACGCTTAGATATTACGCTCACACCCACACCTAAACCATAACGCGTCACTCCATGGATTGTATCGGGGTTAGGGAGGCTGAGGGTGTGTTCTCTAAGCGTGGAAAACCGTTATCCGGGACGCCATCACTTCATGAGCAAAAAGAATAAATAACCCTTCATGTAGATGAAGTATGAGGTGATAAAGGTGTCATCCGAGAAGTACACTGTTGGGCAGACATGGAACGCGCTGAAGGCAGCTTGGAAGGGATACAAGATAGCCAAGGCTAAAGGCGAAAAGGACAAGATGATTGAGTATGCTAGGAGAATCAGGAAGCTTCAAAGCGAGCTAAAACTACCCCTTACCAAGTTCCCTCAGCTGGGTAAGGAATTCGAGTAAAGAGTAAACCTCCCTTTTTTTAGTTTCGGCCACCCTCCCCCATGAGGGGGCTAAATTATCCTCGAACACGCTTTCTGTGTTAATGAAGCAAAACAGTTTCGGTGCACTTCTTAACCTTCACTACGATATATTAAAACCAGGATATGTCAACAGTAGGCGAACAAGCACAGGGACAAACAAGCCTGATGGGCCGATTATTCAGAAGAATATCGGCGTGGTTCGCCAAAATCTCTAGAAAAATAAGGGAGCTGTTCTCTCCTCCAAAGGGTAACCCGCAAAGCGTCGCTGACGCTGCGAGTGATGGGGTAACCCTTGGCTCAATCATGGAGCACGCTCAAGTGGAGGCTGAAAAGAGCACGACCACACCATCCGACCACTCCACCGACGGTGAGGCAACAAGTAGTGAGGCGTCGAAAAAAGGATATGAGCCACAGGTGCTACTCGGCTCCCTGCAGACCATGATAGCCACGCCACCAGTACCAGTAGAGGCTCCTAGGGAGCCTGAAAGTGTGGAGGTACAAAGCTATAGCGAAGCAGACAGGTATGAAGAGGAATATGTGCCAAAGATAAAACCAAAGCCCTCACCTCCACTCCCCAAGGAGCACAGGGACCTCGTCAGAAGACTTGTCAGGGCAGGTAAGAGAAAGGAGGCAGCACAGCAACTCGAAGAGTTAGGCTACCTCTTCCCCGAGGTGTCCACAAGAGGCAAATACATAGTGGTCAAGTATAGGGGTAGAGACGGCTACCTCTACGCTGCGAGGATCAAGTATAAGGCTTAGGCCCATCAAACCCCCCTCTTTTTATCCAGCATTTGCTTTAAGGCTTCAAGACACGTTGTGCAACATGCGTAGTAGGTCCTTCTACCCCTCTTGTAAATATAAGGCTGCTCCAGTATCTGCTTCCCACACTTATCACATATGAAAGGGATGGGTGAGGCAACCTTAGGTCTGTAGGCTTGCACGGCAACCATGTATTCGATGGGTCTACCCACACTCTCGAAAACCCTTTTCAGGTCCATTAGACTTGAGGCTCTGAACACGGACAAATAGGTGCCATCCAGCAACTCGTAAGATTCAAGCATCTCAGGCCTGTTTTGAAACCTCGCGAAAACCCTGAACCCACCAGTATAGTTTACCTCCACCGTGAACCTGGATATCACGCCCCGCCTAACCAGGGAGTCTATAACCCTCGACACAGTGGAGCGGCTTAAACCCAACTCTTCGGCTAGTTTCGCCACCGGTGTGCGCGAGTCCTCATAAAGCCTATTGAGCACTCTGACCTCTATATCCGAAAGATTCCTAGCAAAATCAATCATTTTAAAGCACTAATATAAGCAGTTTGACACAAATAAGTCTTATTTCAATGCCAGTTGTACATTATTTATGATTGACCCAGTCTGCGGCATGAGTGTAGAGAAGGGTGACATCAAGTCACTCTATAAGGGTAAGACCTACTACTTCTGTAGTAAGGGTTGCAAGACAAGGTTTGACCGTGACCCCGAGAAATACCTTAAAGGTGGACCTGAGGGGATGAGTGATCCCTAGATCAGAATCAAACACGAGTGGGGAGGATTCTGAGGAACTCAAAATAGTGGGTATGCACTGCGCCACGTGCACCACGAGCGTGGAGCGAGCGCTACGCAAAGCTGGAGGCGTGATCAACGTCTCAGTCAACTTGGCTTCGGAGGAGGCAGTTGTGGAGCACAGGGGTACCCCCACCTCCAAACTTGTAAGCGCGGTGAGGACGGCTGGATACGATGTTGTAACCTATATTGCGGCGTTCAAAGTCAAAACCATCAGCGCGGAGGAGCTCGGTAGGCTCGCCGCTAAGCTGGAGGCTCAGAAGGGTGTTGTTAGGGTTGAGGTGGACTATACTTCTGACACGTTAAGGGTGGAATACAACCCCCTCACAACTGGTCCAGACAAGCTCGAAGAGACACTCCGCGGCTGGGGTTTAGGCCCGACTCGGATAAGCGAGCAGCTTTCCGCGCCAGACGTGGTAGCAGCTTCTAGAACGCTTAGAGCATACTCTCTCAGGCTACTTGTGGGCGCTGTTTTCACATCGATTACACTGCTTGCCGCATACACAAACCAGCCATTACTCGCACTCATAGCGGCATCACCCGTACAGTTCTATAGTGGGTGGGTTTTCCATTTAGGTGCGCTTCGGGCTCTCCGTAACCGTGTCGGTAACATGGACACCCTAGTCTCACTCGCCTCTAACATCTCCTACTTCTATAGCTTGTATATGGCTGTTTTTAGGGATTCGGCTGGGTTCGTGGATGTGGCAGCACTGCTTGTAACATTCGTGCTCATCGGCAAAACGGTTGAGGTGTACACGAAGACGAGGATGCTTTCAGAGTTCGCATCCCCACTGCCCCAGGTGGCGGTGGTAATAAGGAACGGTGAGGAGCTCAAAGTGGACACCCGCACAATCGGTGTTGGAGACCTCGTGGTACTCAGCGCGGGTGACAAGGTCGTGGTTGACGGTGTTGTTGAAGATGGGCACGCCGAAGTGGACGAGTCGGTGATAACAGGTGAGTCGAAACCCGTGGTCAAAAGGAAGGGTGACCCACTATTCTCTGGATCAACCGTGATATCTGGGAGCCTAAGGGTGTATTCGACTAGGGTTGGCTCGAAGACGTACTTCGAGCAGGTCACTGAGGCTGTGAGGAGGGCTCAGGCTACTAAGCTACCAGTTCAGAGGTTGGTGGACAGGGTTTCAGCTATCTTCACACCACTAATCCTAGCGGCCTCGGCTGCGACATTCACAATCTGGCTGCTGGTGTTCCACTCATCCTTCGGCGCCGCGCTCACATACAGTGTAGCAGTGCTTGCGGCCGCCTGCCCCTGCGCCCTCGGTCTAGCCACACCCATGGCCGTGAGCGTTGGCATCAGAAGGGCGTCCAAGATGGGTTTAGTGGTTAAGCGAGGTGAGGCATTCGAAGCGGCCCATAAAACAAGTATAGTTATTTTCGACAAGACGGGCACACTAACCGAGGACACATTCGAAGTTGAATCATACACTGAGCGTACGAAAGGAGCACTCGAGCTAGCCGCCTCCGTCGAGTCGAGGAGCCAGCACCCATACGCTCGAGCGCTAGTGAAAGCATTCGGCAAACGCTTCGAGCCAAGCGAATTCGACTCCTTCACAGGTGAAGGGGTAATGGGTGTGGTTGACGGCAAAACAATACTGGTTGGCTCGAAGAGATTCATTAAAAACAACATAGCCAACCACGAGAACATGGATTTCCAAGGCGACGGAGCCTCCGTATATGTAGCGGTCAACGGGGAACTAGCTGCGATGGTTAAATTCAAGCAGAAAATAAGACGCGAAGCACCCAGTGTAGTCAAAGCACTCAAGGGGATGGGTATCCGCGTTGTAATGGTGACAGGCGACTCGGAGGCTGAGGCTAAAGCGGTCGCCGGCGAGCTTGGGATAAGCGAAGTGTACGCCGAGGTTAAACCAGAAGAGAAGGCCGAAATCGTCTCGAAACTCAGAGAAAAGGGTGTTGTGATGTTCGTGGGGGACGGTGTGAACGACGCACAAGCGCTCACAAGCGCGGACGTAGGTGTAGCCATGGGTACCGAGGTTGCTAAGGCCGCGGCGGACATCGTGTTAAGCTCCAGCAACCTGAGAGGCATCATCCGACTAATCGAGGAATCTAGGAGGGTGTACGCGAAAATCAGGCAGAATTTGGCTTGGGCTTTTGGTTACAACACCACCATACTGCCAGTGGCCGCAGGAATACTCGCACCCTACGGTCTAAGCCTCCAGCCAGAGTGGGCGGCGCTCGCAATGTCCCTAAGCAGCGTGCTTGTAACACTGTGGTCGAGGGTCTGAACGCTGCAAAACGTTTTTCGTGTTCTGCACATATATGGTTAAAATTGGTGGAACACGTCTTAGTGGCTGACTTCAGGGAGAAAGACTCTTTACTGGTTAAACTACTTGTAAAGTTGGGTGTTGAACCAGTATTCGCTAATCTAAGCGTGGGCGACTACCTTGTATCCAACACAGTTGCCATCGAAAGAAAGACTCCAGCTGACCTTGTTTCAAGCATTCTCGACGGGCGGTTCTCCGACCAACTTGAGCGGTTAAAACAGGCCTACCCCCACAACGTACTCCTAGTTACGGGTGGCCTAAGCGAGGCTTTAAGCAGGGCTCCAAACCCGGGCATAGTCTACTCGAGGCTGGCGCTCGCCTGTTTAAGCGGTACTAGCATCGTTGTTTTAGACTCAGATTTGGAGGCGGCCCAATTTGTGAGGTGGCTTGTAAAGGAATCGAAGAAGAGCTGGGAGGGGTTTGAGCCTATGATTAAAAGGAAACCGAAGAACCAGTCACCCTCAGAGCAGGTCTTCAATGTGCTCACAGCCATACCCTCAGTGGGCGCTAAGCGGGCTGAGAAACTAATGAGAGCATTTCCAAACCTGCTCGCCGTGCTCCAAGCGCCAGAGGAGAAGCTGGCCTCACTCGTTGGCTCCACAGCTGCAAAACACATAAAGCGCGTCGCATACACCCAAATATCCCACGCGGAAAAGCACACCAAGCTCACAGACTATATCCATGAAAACGACTAGGAAAAGCTGGGTGTTGGTGCTCGAACTGAACGCTGACTGCAACACCCAATACACAACCTGGATAGGCTTATAGTTTCGTGCAGTATTTGTTAATTATGTCAAGGTGGCTTAGTGAACTTGCGGCGAACGTGCCAGAGTACAGTATAATGGAGATAGCCAAGTACGCGAGCGCCTACAGAGCCGAGGATATGGTTTACCTTAACATTGGTGAGCCAGACTTTGATACGCCCGGCTACATCCGTGAGAAGGCTATAGAAGCTATACAGTCTGGCAAAACCCATTATACCCCAGACTCCGGAATAGTCGAGTTGCGTGAGGCGATAGCTAAGAAACTCAGGTTGGAGAATAACCTCAACTATTCAGTGGATGATATAACTGTGGTGAGCGGGAGCCAAGAGGGTATCTCTGTTGTAACCCAAGCTCTTCTAAACCATGGAGACGAGGTGATACTGAGCGACCCATACTACCCATCATACACACAGAACATATGGCTTCGAGGAGCCAAGCCAGTGTTCGTCCCACTAAGAGCGGAGAACGGCTTCCAGATGATGGCGGAAGACGTTGAAAAAGCGGTCACAGATAAGACCAAGGCAATAGTGATCGTTTCACCGAACAACCCCACTGGGGGTGTCCAGAGCTTAGAGCAACTCAAGGCAATTGCGGAGATAGCGATTAAACACGACCTCGTGGTTATATCTGATGAAATATATGAATACATCGTGTACGATGGGCAAACCCATCACTCCATAGGCTCCCTCCCGGGCATGCTTGAGAGAACAATCACCCAGAACGGTTTCAGCAAGTCATACGCCATGACCGGCTGGAGGATTGGCTACTTGGCTACACCTAGGGAGCTCACACCCAAAATCCAAGAGATCCACCGCGCCACCGTTATATGTCCACCCAGTGTGAGCCAGTACGCAGCCCTCGCCGCGATCACAGGTCCACAGGATAGTGTTAGGCGGATGGTTGATGAATTCTCTAGGAGAAGGGAGTTCATAGTGAAGAGGCTACGCGAAATACCTCATGTGAACGTTGCCGCACCAAGCGGAGCTTTCTACGCCTTTCCAGACTTCAGTGATTATACAAACGACGATAAAGCGCTAGCCAAGAACCTTATCAAACACGCCCACGTCGTGACTGTGCATGGCTCAGGATTCGGGGAGCTCGGCAGGGGACACCTTAGAATAAGCTTTGCCGCCTCACTAAGCAAACTCGAAGAAGGACTTAACAGAATCGAAGACTACCTAAGAAAGAATTGGCCAGAAAAATTCACATAAACACACACCTATTTAACTTTCACAATGAAACCATCGTAACACGTTTTATTGGATTTATGAATAAAAGAATTATTCTAACCCAACTAACGGTGGTAGCGACCCAAGCATGAATAATATAACTCCATGCTTCCGTTATCAGTCTCGACCCTTTTCGATGTAGAAAACGACGGCTTCTCTCCCACTCAATCACCCACACACGTGAACTCCCCGCTTCCCGCATGAGTCACAGTGACACCGCTTCTAAAACATCATCTAAACTTTATTATTTACCCATCCCAACCCTAGAAAGATGGACACTTTGATGTTATGAATGTGGGGAACTACGATTACAAATACCGCAGAGATAATTATACCAGCTAGGATAGTGTTAGGCGGTAACTCCTAATCTACTAGTTGATACAATTCTGTGTACCCTTCGGATCAGCCTATATGTCTTCGAGGTAATAGTCTCCGAGGTTTCGTTCTACGTCTTCCCTCTTTCAGTTTTCGACGTAGGAATAACGGGTACGTATTCTACCCCTGGTCTTCTCCCACGTGTCTCCATCTTATATAGAGCCATAAGTTGGTAGACCTCAAGTGGAACGCTGGTGGACACCTTGAGCCCCATCTTCGCGGCCTCATCAGCTGTTATAGGGTAGTCGTGTGTATACTTACCTCTCACAAGCTCTTCAACGACCGTTTGAATAACCTTCTCATCATATTTTCCATTCATGATTTTCCGCACAATGTTCTCAGTCTGCTCAACCGCCTTACTTGCCTGGTCATAGAGGATAAGCGTTCTATCATCAAGTTTTTCGGGTTTCTTATAGTCCACAACCTTCAATATTGACACTGCAGGATAACTCTCGTTACCTTCAACAAACTGCGGGTCCACAGGACCTAGCACGGCATGAGGGTCCATCACTATTTCATCAGCTGCTAAGGCTATTAGCGTCCCCCCGCTCATAGCAAAGTGAGGCACAATAACCGTCTTCTTACCCTTATGGGCGGCAAGCGCGAACGCGATTTGAGAAGCCGCTAACGCTATCCCCCCAGGAGTATGCATGATTATGGTGATCGCGGCTTCATTCGGAGCTGTTCTTATCGCACGCAAAACATCCTCACTATCATCGATATCAATATAACGTGCAATGGGTATACCCAGAAAACTCACAACCTCCTGCCTATGAATCAATGTTATAATTTGGGAGCCGAGCTTCTGCGCAAGCTGTGTTAACAGGCTCCTTCTAGACGAGGTGAGAAGCGCCCTCTGCAAAGCGGGAATCAAAAACAAAAATACAAAAAAGATTATCCAGAAATTTGTTATAAGAAAGTCTAAGGAACTCAAGCTAAAGCTTACACAGTTATGTAAACTTAAAGTTTTCTATATAAGATAGGCGGAGTCTGGATAAATGATCGGCGAGGGTGAAACCCTATCGTGTTTAGTGGAATTCTAAGATCCACCTTAGAGTAGATACATATGTTCTCCAAACAATATTAAGCGCAAGGAACTTTGAGGTACAAGAGCCCATATATGGTGAGTGTATGACTCGCTTAATTATAGGCTTGGTATGGTGCAAGTGCTTAGTATTTAATTTTATCGTAAATTCTATGAGGATTAATTCTACGAAATATTAAAATATTACATATTAATAGTTACTAAAATGATATTGACTTGGAAATTAGCGCTCTTCAACCAAACATGGTGGATGAGTTGGCTGACTATTTGCGTCAAGGGGGCAGAACGCTCCTAATAAAGGGTCTGCCGGGCTCCGGGAAGACGACACTCGCTTTACACTTATTGAATACGGTTGGAGAAGGTCGGGGGATATATTTTTCGTCGAGGGTTTCAGATGAATCGATGAGGAAACAATTCGTGGATATTCATCGGGTTCTGAGTGAGAAGAATTTCATCGATACTAGACTCGATTTAGCGGAGAATTTTCTGGGCCAAGTTTTTGAATCAATCAGGAAGAAGCCACCCATAGTTGTTCTGGACAGCTGGGATGCGTACGCTAAGAAGATGAGTGAAATTGAAAGGCTTAAAACCGAGGAGGTTTTAATAACACTCGCCACATCCTCGGAGTCAAGCCTAGTGTTTGTCGGTGAGAGCATTGAGCACACAAACCTCGACTTTCTCGTCGACGCAATCGTCGAGATGTAGACGATGGAGCTTGACGGTAGACTCGTACGGGAAATGATCACCCACAAGCTAAGAGGAAAACCAATATGGAGAAACCATGAAGTGATCAGCCTCCACAACGCAAAGATGCACACAATGGATGTGTATAGACGCCCAGACTTCACAAAATCACGCATCACACTAGCAGAGGAGGATGAGGATGTTTTCTCTCTGGGCACCAGCCAGCTCAATCAACTCTTCGGGGGTGTGAGGAGGGGTTCGATGTTCCTAATCGAGTTATCCGCCGACGCACCCTTTGAACTAGCGGAATCCATAGGTATGGGGTGCGTTTTAAACCAGCTAGCACGCGAAAGGCGCGCCATAATAGTCCCCCCAAGCGGGGTTGACCCCATCCTCTTCCTACGTAAATATGAGTCCGTTATGCCGTGGTCAAACCTCACAGAGAGGGTTAGGATGATAGTGTTCGAACAGCTACACGGCCTAGTAGTACCAGAAAAGGACTCTGAAGATTCCGTGGTAAGGCAGCTCACCACGGACGACCCACAGCAACTCATGGCCAGCATATTTAGGGTGTGGGGAGGAGCCAAAAAGAGGTCTAAAGACGGTGGTGTCATAGGTTTCATCGATATGAGCCAGTTTGAGACAACGTTCGCAACGAAAATGGATTATCTAACAGAGCTCACCGCGATAAGCATATTCAGACTATCACTTCTAAGAGATTCAATAATCTTTGTCACCAGTGAGGGGTCAGCCCTCAAACAAAAGATACAACCCGTCAGCGATGTGCACATAAAGATAACAATGAAACACGGTGTCGGCCTAATGTATGGTGTAAAGCCACACACGGTTGTCTACGGGTTAAACCAATCCGAAAACCCGGTTCAACCCGTCATAACACCCATAATATAGGCAGCAGAAATTCAAGACTCATATAGAACACTTGTGGGCAACGTGTGCGGTTTAGCGCTGGTTTACTCTGAGGACGCACGGCAAAGTGCCTGTTATCAGGGTAATCTCTGTGAGGATGTTGTCCGGATAACCATTTCCAACGCTTGTAAACAATGCCTACCACCCCTAATTCGGACATGGTCTCTGTGAAACCGAAACACTTATAGAACAACTTTTTTTTGTTCTATGTGAGCATTGTGAAGTTCACAGTAAGTGGAATATATTCGTCAGCACTGTCAAAACTGCTTCTCGATAGGGGTTATCAGCCGACTAAGCTTTCGAATACGCTAGTCGAGAGGTTGGGGGGTGAAGGTGCGGGTAAGGATGAACCAGATGTAGTTATAAAGGACATGTCTAGGTGGCAGGGGGTTATCGTGATTGGTGATCAGGCTAAAACAGTGGCTGATACGATTGTCCAGGAGCTGGGCACGGTTGCCCAGTTCTATCTACCGAAAATGTATGGGGCGGTGTTCAAGCCGAGTGTGGTTGAGCGTATTAGGAATGGGGTAATTCTTGAGCTTGAGGACCGTAGGGGGTTGCTTAAGACGAGGGGTGATAATGTTGGGTTGGTTCAGGTCACTGGTTATGCGAGGAGTGTTTCGAAGCTACTTGTAACTCCCGCTGTGAGGATTAGGTTTGGGGGCGCCGAGGCTGAGAGGACTGGTAGATTGATAGAGGACCCGCCTTTGCCTAGCGGTTGGAGGTGGCGTAGGCGTGCGAGCGATGAGGAGAACACTCAGGTTGCCTCTAAAGCTAATGACCTTGAGGAGATGCTTACATCACCCGAGATACCCGACGGTAGATGCGTGTTGCCGGGTAAAGACTATGTGGAGCTAGTGTTTGGTTTAGAGGCTAAAGAGTTGCTCGACGTTTGGCGCTCTAAGATCACGCCCACAATACACGGGCACCACTATTTGAAGTCGCTTGGCCCAGAGTACTCGGCCTTGGTCTACTTTGCGGAGGCTGTTAGAGAGCGAATCGAAGACAAGTTGGATGAGTATCTCAAGGACACTGTGGTGAAGGGTGTGTATCCGAGGAGTGGGGAGGAAGTGAAGATATTCCATATGAAACCGGATGGTAACGATGTTGAGCTCTCATCTGGATACGTGCTTCACAGCGACGAGAACACGATTATAGTTAAACGCCCAATAAAGTCGAGGGGTGAGTATGACGGAATAGAGGCTGAGAGGCGCATAGGTGACTATGCTATAACGGAGTTCAAGTTGAAAGAATGGTACTATGTGACAACCTATTTCAGGCGTGACGGTGCCGAAATCGGTAAATACGCCAACGTATGCACACCACCAGAGGTCTCTAAGGTGTTCATAAGGTACATAGACCTCTTCGTCGACGTGGTCAAGTCCCATGGGGAAGTGAAGATAGTGGATAGGGAGCAGCTTGAAGAGGCAATACACAAAGGCTATATTACTCAAACGATGTACAAAAAGGCTGTGGACACCGCTGATAAACTGAGCAGAGAGCTCAAATCCGAAAAAGAGTGAGCTAGCCCCAGGGTGAAAAAGCGCCCCCGAAGGGTTTATAACCTAAAACACGAATATTTTGTGAGCCCAGTTGTTTGTGCGTTCAAGCGCAATTCTTGGATTAGAACCCATGGAAGCCTTTGAGTTCTACCTGTGGGTTTTCGAAAAGAACAGGGGTCAGCCCAACTGGTCTAATTTTCAGGTTGTAAGCAAACTGGGAAACAGGATGCATTTTAAGGCTGAATACAGCCTTCTCGGAAGGCCCGTAAGCCTTGAAGGCGTGGCCGTGTTAAACCCAGAGCGCGTTATAGAGTTCTCGATCAACTCTATAAGTGAACCAATGTTCAAAGCAGACCCAGCACTCGTAAGGTACGTCTTCCGACCCGTGCGGCAGGGAACCCTGGTCACCAAGACGTGGCATTTTATGTTCCAATCTAAACTACATCCACTCTACGAGTGGCTAGTCGCCCTCCAGATCAAACGCAACCTTTCACAGAGCTTCAAAGCCGACATCAGAAACCTAGAGCTATGGGGTGTAGAGGTAACTGAAAAGAGGGCTCTACCCATCTCTGCTTAAAGCTTGCCGACCAGCCTTAAACCTGAATAATCCTAGAACGACGTTTTCGGCTGCGTTATACACCGCTTTGGCCTGTGTGGTGAGCTCCTTCTTCACGTCGCGTGCAACACTGAGCGAGGCGGTAACTCCGATTAGCACCCTAAACGCTATCCCCTCCATGTCCCTAGAAGATGGAAACTTGATCCTGACATCGAACACTCGTTTAAAAGATTCTTTATCATACGAGATAAATGATTCAAGCTTTACGTATTTTCGCTGATCGAGCCTATCATTCAGAGACCTAGCGAGCTGCTGGGCTAGGTTAACTATATCCAACTCATCCGCTGAATCGCTGGTGCGAGTGTTCACACAGTGTATATGCGCTGGGCGGGATAAGCACCCCATCGAAAGTGTTGCACTATATGCGGCCACATTTAACAAAGACGTAGGTTGGTATCCACTGCGAGCCGAATGTATTACCAATGATTGTTAACTCTGGGCTTCGTTCTCTTGTCGGGGGTTGTCGGCTTGGTTTATGTACTCTGTGAGCTTTCTCTGCTTCTCTATGCGGATTGTGGCTTCCTCTTCGATTTGACGCATAAATGAGAGCATCCATCTGAACATCAACACTTGGCCAACGTAACCCACTAAACCGAACACCGCTGCGTGCAGCCAGCTGAAACCGTATACGTCTATTAGGACATTGTAGACAACCCACCCCACTAGGGCGTTCACAGCGGTTATGAACACTTCCTGCCTGAATGCTAGTGTGAGGAGTCTGCCCACGATGCCCCGCTGCTTTTTTGAAGACATAGCTATAGAGTGCCCCGCTTATACTATCAACGGAAAATAGATAAGCATTACCGGCGAGTCGCTCGGCAACCTTAAGTTTCACCGGGAATCAAAGTACGTGTGAACGTGGAGAACAAGGATTCAAACAAACCCGGAGGCAGCATCAAATTCCAGTACGGTCTCCTCATAATTGAGAGCAAACGTGCGGCTAAAATCATAAGGCGCCTCTCCAAGAACCGGTCAACCAAGTTCCTCGGTTACCTAGGTGTACCAGTGTTCGTGGCCCTCCTACTCTTCGCATTCTACCTCCTGCTCAGCACGCTTGCCGCGAACCTTTTCAGTCAGGCTGTCAGGCAAGCTGAGGGGAGCCTCCCCATCCAAAGCTACCTTTTGATACCGGGGGTAAACCCCTTTGTACCTCTAGTTTACGGTTTAATCGGGCTTGTTGTGGCTGTGAGTGTGCACGAGGTGAGCCACGGCATCATGGCGTGGAGGGAGAACATAAGCGTTGAGGGTGCGGGTATGATACTCTTCCTGTTTATACCGCTTGGCGCATTCGTGAGACCCTCTGAGAGCGAGATCGCGGCGAGCGGTTTCTCCCAGAAGATGGAGGTCTTCACCGCTGGTGTGTCCTCAAACGTCATACTCGCAGTAATAACCCTAGCGCTACTCGTATTGGTGATTATGCCCACAGTTCACACCACACAGTTGGCGACCAGCGGTGTGGCGGTTTTCTCAGTTGAAGCCAACTCCCCAGCCCAACACGCGGGTATAAGACCCGGGGATGTTATAAGGGAGATTCAGGGATACCTGACACCCAACACCACTGTTCTATCAAAACTCGAAGCAACCGTTCTAAGACCAGGTGAGAACGTCTCGGTGGTGCTCGCGGATGGGAGAACAGTGTACGCTGTACTCGCGGCCAACCCCATCAACACATCCATTGCCCTACTCGGATTCATACCCTTCCAGCCCCAAACCACACTCAACGAGTGGAGGCACCCATCAAACCCACTCGTATACTTCGTACCAGCGACAATCGAGCCCACACCGTTGAACCCAAGCACCCAGACACTCTACACCTCAAGTATTCCGGGATGGGTCGGCCTCTCCAACACCCTATTCTGGCTTTGGTGGATAAACATAAACCTCGCAGTGTTCAACGCACTGCCAGCTACACCACTCGACGGCGGCCAAGTGATAAGGGAGGTGTTCCTGAAGATTTATAAGTCCAAGCAGAAGGCTGAGAGCGCAACACAACTCTTATCAGCTATAGTGTTTGGGTTAATAATCGTACTAATAATACTGCCACGTGCGCTCTAATCAGCCCGGCGGCCAAGTGAAGCTCCTACCACCCAAGATGTGGGCGTGCATATGAGGCACACTCTGCTGAGCCTCTATACCAGTGTTGACAACAAGCCTGAAACCCCTCCTCAAACCTTCTTGCTCAGCCACACGCTTAACCACATCGAAAAACTCCCCAGCCGGGAAGTCCTCACTAACACTCAAAACCGATTCCACGTGCCTTTTAGGTATAACCAAGAGGTGCACTGGTGCCACAGGGTTAATATCCTTTATAACCACGAAGTTATCCGACTCATGAACGCGTGCACTAGGAAGCCTACCAGATATTATAGAGCAGAAAACACACTCAGCGTCCACTATGCTCCCCAGCCACTATTACTAGTAGGGGAACAAAAGCCTATTCCACTAACCTCATCGTCCCCAAACTGAGTGGTGGGAGCCATCTGAGAGCTGTTCACGTTTGGTGTTGCTTTGTTGAGCTGACCTCGTCAAGGGGGAGTTGCCTTGTCTCTGGGGCCAACACGTAGGATAACGCGAACGCTAATGCTATGAATACTACGAAGAAGAGTGTCCCATACGTTAAGCCTCGCTGGGATATTATTGGGAAGAGGAGCACACCGAGCACGGCTCCGATCCTGCTCACAGTGGTTGCCAATCCCTGAGCGAACCCTCTTATCTCTGTTGGGAAGAGCTCCGAGGAGTACGCGAAGCTGAGCAGTCCTCCCGGCCACTGCTCGAATGAAGCGTAAACTATAAAGAGTGGTAGAAGGGTTAGCGGGTTACGCTCAATCAGACCCGGGAGTAGAAGGAGCACGGCCGCCATCACAGCGAACCCTATGAGTGTTGGCTTTCTACGCCCAACCCTGTCAACAATGGCTATCAGGGCGAGATAGGCTAGGATGGGGAAGGGTGCTGATATTATTCCGAACAGGGCGATGCGGCTCAAGCTGTTTATACCATACTCCCTGTAAAGGGTTGAAGTATAGAAGCCTAGACCGTATGACCCTATGTCAAATGCGAACCAGGCCACGAGCACAAAGAGTGTCGCCTTCCAGTAGCGGCCGAAGAGGTCCCTCGCGGAGCGTTTAACCGTCCCCGCGCCCTGAGTTATACGCACGTTTAGGCTCTCAGCTATCCTATTCGCCCTATCCATCTTGTTGTTTTTAACCAACCATCTCAGCGACTCTGGCATCAGTCCACGCGCAGCAACAACGGGAACTGCTATCACCGCACCCACTATGAATGATACACGCCAGGCTAGGTCCTCGCCGAGGCCGAGTGTCGCGAAGTTGACCACGCCGGCGAGCAGGGTTCCAAGCCAATAGAACATTATCCCATACATGAGCAGGGCCCCCCGCCGCCTTGCTGGCGCGAACTCTGATATTATGGTTGAGCTTATAGGGTAGTCAGCGCCGATTCCCACACCCATGAGTGTGCGGAAGACTATGACTTGGTATACGTTTTGCGCTAAGCCTGAGAGTGTTGTGAATACGATAAAGAAGAGTAGGTCGACTAGGAACATTGTCTTCCTACCCAATCTGTCGGCCAACCACCCGAAACTCACACCGCCGATAGCCATACCTATGAGGGCGCTTGTGAGTAGTAGGCCGTATAGTAAGGGGTTGGATTTAAGTGAGAAATGGAATACGTTGGAGATTATGAGCGCTTGGAAGGATATCACTGAGAGGTCGTAGCCGTCGATGAATGTACCCATGGCTGCGAGGCTGGATAAAACCAAGTGAAACCTGCGTAGTGGAGCCTCGTCAAGTGTAGGGTTAAGGGTCATCAAGGGTTTTTAGATTAAAGTCCAAGATAAGCCTGGCGGTTAAAGAGCGTTGGTGTCCGGATAATCGTTTCCCGCGCCTGAATACTACATTCGTCACCCCCTAATCAGGACACCATCTAAAGAGGGGTCTACCAAAGCTGGCGGTCGAAGAGCTTTGCTGACCAGCGGGTAGAGCTGGTGAAAAGAGTAAACCATAAGAAAACGTCAAGGGTTAGTTTGGGTATGCGTTACAGCTTAACGTTCGCGCTACCAGATACCCCCGGGCAGTTGCTGAGGGTGCTTGAGCCAATTGCGAAGATGGGTGGTAACATTGTGTCGATTATCCATGAAAGGGATAGGGTGGGCGATGTTTATGTGCCCGTGAGCGTGGTTGCGGAGTTTCCTGATACTCTTCTAATTAGTGTTGTGCTGGACGAGTTGAGGAAGATGGGCGCCGAGGTGCTCGAGGTCAAAGAGGTTTTCAGGAAGTCTAGCCTAACGGTTATGATCATAGGTGATGCGTCCATCAGCGAGTTTTTTGACTACTTGGATACGCTCAGCGTTAGCAGAATGGAGGTTTCGGGCTCCTCATCCAAGCAGAGGTGTGTCAAGGTCGACCTTGAAGCATCAGAAAGGGAAGTGGGAAACCTCTTGAAAAGGCTTGAGGAGATGTGTGACAACCACGGGTTCACACTGCTGAAACCCATCTTATAGTGTGGTGAATAGGTATGGATGTAGCCATAGTGGGATACGGCTTCCTTGGGAGAAACCTTCTTACAAGTGTGGTTGAAAAATGGAGTGCCATCAAAGCCGTAGACCCGTACTTCCGCTTAGTGGGGGTCTCTAATAGCACGGGTTACGCGTTTTCGCCCGAAGGGCTCCCGTTACATGGTGTCCTCGACTCCGGTGGACTCGAGCATTATTCGGGGTTCACACTCGGTGGGACCAGTCTAGAGTTATTAGACAAGTGCTCGCCCGACTTGGTCGTGGAGTTGACTCCCACAAACATAGTGGACGGTGAACCGGGTTTGACGCACATACAACACTCGCTTAGAATGGGTTCACACGTGGTGACGGCCAACAAGGGGCCACTGGCCCATGCTTACTGGGAGCTCAACGCGGAAGCCCAGAAGCATGGTGTAATGCTTCTCTATGAGGCGACAGTGGCGGGAGCGGTTCCGCTGTTTTCCCTTGTCCGCGAATGCCTACAGGCTGACAGAATAACAAGAATGCTTGGAATACTCAACGGCACAACAAACTATATCCTCACGAGAATGCACTTCGAAGAGATAGGGTTTGAAGCAGCCCTCAAAGAGGCCAAGGAGCGGGGTCTAACCGAACGTGACCCATCAATAGACATAGGGGGCCACGACGCAGCGTGTAAGGCGGTCATACTGGCAAACGCCATCATGGGGAAACGCGTAAAACTCAGGGACGTGAAAACACGGGGCATCGAAACCATAACCGCTGAGGCAATAAGGCTAGCGAAGAGGTCGGGGTACACCATAAAGCTAGTTGCAACAGTGGCTGACACCGTTGAGGTAGCACCTAGACTGGTGCCCGTCAACCACCCCCTATGCGTACACGGCACACTCAACTCGGTTTACCTCGAATCAGACCTAGCGGGAGAGTTAACACTTGTTGGCCACGGCGCAGGCAAACAAACCGTATCAGCAATCATGAACGACATCATAACAGTCCTAAAGCGCACATCACACTAGAACACTTCACCCATCCATATGTAAACCCACTACTAACAACTTGTTTCCACCGCCAAACCTATGATAACAATTCTATGTGTCGCTTTGGACTGCAGCTAAACAGCTGAGGAGGGTTTTAGCCGTCTCAACGAATCTCCCAAGCGTCGCCTGATTCGCGGACACATGAATCCTACCTTGACCCAGAGCCTTGGTGGGGTTGATTCTACCTTGAATAAGGTCTAACCACGCCTGCCTAGGACCCCAAAGCCTATACGGCGAATTTACAGAACCTGCATCTACGTAGTATTTGTGCCGACGACACACCCCATCAGCTACTTCTACAAGGAAACCAGGAGAACGTTTCGACCCATCCTCTTCAACTATAAAGAGTATAACCCATACCCAACCCTTTGTGCTCCTTGAGAACTCTGGGTCACTATTCAAAGCTTCAACATAGTTATCCAGCCACTCCGGACTAGGGAAAACAGCCATTTACCACCTATAGCCACCACGTTTAAAATAAGCCTTGCATAGTCTTTGAACACTATACCCTAAATGGCTGGCCACCAGTCTAAAGAACCTAGTTTTAGATTGATATATTTTCTCTCTAACATAAAAGTACGGGTTTCGGATTTTTACTGCCTTTTAGGATTTCCCCGTATTTTTATGAGCGAACTACCCCGCCCTCGCCTACGGACGCGGCTTACCGTTTCATCGGTATGCTTGCCTTCACATGTGGGATGACTGGAATGTATTCCAGCATCCTACTCGTAGAGGTATGATCATCTCTGCGTGCTTTACATGAGCACCACACTCATAGTCCTTTCTCCCATGATTACCAAGGCTGAGGCTACATCCCTGTCACTCAGGAACCACACGGGAGGCAGGCGAACTCCCTTTCCAATGGCTTCAACCAACCCTAGCTTTACACTGAGGACGTACACCCTTAGTCTTAATGAACTCACCCACCTCGATTTGAAAAACGATGTGACCGTAGTTAGCACTCACACAATGGACGATGCTATTAAGGATATTTCCTACACATTCCTTTCGTATTGGAATTCCCTTCTAATCTTATACACGGGCTTCTGCTTCCTCTTAAAGCCAAGCTTTGACAGTGAGAGCCAGCGGTGAATCCTCCCCAGACGTTTAGATATAGGGACGGAATATGTTGCTTTAACCCATCAAACCCGTTTTCAATATTTTAAGCTGTGCTACACGAGAGCTTATCATACTATCAAAGGACTTTTAGGATTATCTTCGGTTGACCTTCCCGCAAAACCTTAAAATAGGGTTGTGAGGAAGGTTTCACGGTGTTTTTTTGAGGCCTGTAAAGGTTTTTTTGAACTACTTAGCGCGCTACTGGTATGTTTTAGTGGGCATTATAGTCGGCGCCTATATATCCACGAAGCTCAGACTCTACGTGGCCGTGCTCCTCGGCGACGCTGTGAATACGGCTGTAGGTGGTGGAAAGGAGAGCCTACTACTCAACTTCGCCCTAATGATAATAGGGGTCACGGCTGTGTCGGCTGTTTTCCAGTTCGTGGTGAGCTATGGTGGCCAATGGATAGCTCAGAGGGTTGCCTACGACTTGAGAAGGGATCTCTTTTCTTCGGTTGAATCGAAAAGCTTCAGGTTTCACGAATCTGTTTCGAGCGGCGACCTCACAAGTAGGTCCACCATGGATGTTGAAGCTGTGAGGAGGGTTCTTGGTATCGGTCTACCACAGCTGCTAACCACGAGCTTCCTACTGGTTTTAGCTGTCTACACGCTTTACACGATCAACATGAAATTCGTGCTAATATTTCTAGCAACTGTACCCGTGCTCTTAACACTAACTGTCATCCTAGCAGTAAAGCAGGAGCCATTATGGGATAAGATAAGGTTAAAGTATGGTGCGATGACCTCTTGGCTCCAGCAGAATATTCTGGGTTATAGAGTTGTGAGGGCTTACAACGCGGAGGAACGGCAAACCCAAGTATTCAGGTCGCTCACACAGGATTACCTCGAAAACTACGTTGAGGTTTCACGTATACGTTCAATAATAAGCCCACTTCTGAGCCTCGTGGTGAGCCTAGCCACCGCTTCACTCCTCGTGTATGGGGGCTTCGGCTACACCGCTGGGGGGATAACCATAGGCTCGCTTGAATCCGCGATATACGTGTACACACTTATACTCTCACCCATAAGGTTCTACGGCCAACTCGTCGTGCTCTTCGAGAACGCTATGGCTGGGATGAGGAGACTAATTGAAGTGATGTACGCCCAAGATGAATCAAACGAGAATACCCAGGGTATAGATGCGGATAACATAAAGGGCGAGGTTGTGTTCGAGGATGTTTGGCTAAGTCAGCGCGGAAAACAGATACTGAGGGGTGTTAGCCTCAGGGTGGCGCCAGAGGAGGTTGTGGGTATAGTCGGCGAATCGGGCTCGGGTAAGTCAAGCCTCGTGCAGCTCGTGCCACGTTTCTATGACCCAGACAGGGGGAGGGTGCTCATCGACGGTGTGGACGTCAAAAGCTATAACACCAAGTCTCTTCGGAGAAGGATTGGATACGTGTCTCAAGACATTGTTTTATTCAGTGGCACAATATATGACAACATAGCTCTTGGAGCATTCGACCCCAAACCTGAGGAGGTCAGGGAGGCGGCTAGGATCGCTAGGCTTGATGAGTTCATAGAGAGTCTCCCTGAAGGATACTCCACGATGGTGGGTGAGAGAGGGATAACACTATCAGTGGGCCAGAGGCAGCGTGTAGCCATAGCGAGAGCAATACTCTCCAAGCCGAAGATTCTTATACTGGATGACCCCACATCCAACCTAGACGCGGAGACGGAGATGGCCATTAAGGATGCCCTCAGGCTACGCTTTAAAGGGTGCACGGTGCTACTTGTGACCCATAGGCTATCGATGCTCAACCTGACAAGTAGAGTGGTTGTGCTTAAGGAGGGCAAGATAGTTGAGGATGGGGATGTACGCACACTTATGCAGTCAAACGGGGAATTCTCCCGGCTTTTCGGCGCTAAGCAACGGGTTGCTGGGTAGGTGGGCCAGATGGGTTGGATGGGGCCATACGTTGAGCGGGAAGGAGAAAAACAGTATATGGGTGACCTCGCCAAGGCGAAAAGACTCTTACAACACCTCTTCAAGTATAAGAGGGATGTTGTCTTCGTCGCGATAACCATATTTGTGAGCACAGCCGTGGGGATGACTTCCCCCTACGTTTTGGGGCTCGCTGTGAACAGCATACTGGCGAGGAACATGCACGGTGTTTACCTTTTCGCAGGGTTATACGCGGCGCTCTACCTACTCAACTACGCATTCGAGGGTAGGAGGACCTATCTTATGCCCGTCCTCGCGCAGAGGGTGATAAAGGATTTGAGGGACATGTGTTTTGAGAGCCTCCAAAGGGTTAATGCCTCCTACTACACTAGGAGGCCGAGTGGGAGAATAATCAGCAACGTTACAAACGACGCGGAGGCCTTAAGCGACTTCCTAACATTCCAGCTACCACAGGTGCTCGCGGGTCTCACCGCGATTGTAGGCTCTATTGGGCTCATGGTCTACCTCGACCCCAGTCTAACCCTAGTATCACTCAGCATCATACCGGTGCTAGCCGTGTTCTCAGCGTTGATGCAGAAGAGGGTACGTGAAAGGTTCTTTGAGACTCGTAGAAAGATTGCTGCTGTTACATCAAACTTCCAGGAGGTGGTTGGTGGGATAAAGGTTGTTAAGAGCTTCGCGCGGGAAGAGGAAGAGGCGAGGAGGTTTGACAGGGTTAATACCGAGAACCTAGTAGCCAACCTGCGGGCCTCCAAGCTTTCGGCCTTCTATAACAGCATGGTGCAGATAATCGAGGCCATCGGGATAGCCATAGTGCTGTTCTTCGGTGCAAGACAGGTTCTCAGCTCAGCCATAACTGTGGGTATACTCGTTTCATTCGTACTCTACGTTCAGAACTTCTTTAACCCCGTGCTTCAACTATCCCTATTCTATAATTCCTACCAGTCCGCGATGACGGGTCTAGACAGGGTTTACAGGCTTATAGATGAAGGGGGGAAGGTGGCTCCCAAGCCGAACCTATTAAGGGTTCGTCGACTGGAGGGGCAAGTTGAATTCGTGGATGTGAGATTCAGGTATGATGGGAGGGAGGTACTCCACGGTGTATCATTCATCATGCCGACGGGTTCAAAGGTGGCGCTGATAGGCCCCACCGGTGCGGGTAAAACAACCATAGTGAGCCTCCTACTAAAGTACTATGAGCCTTCGGGGGGACGAATACTTGTGGATGGCATCGACCTCACCCAAATTGACACGGAGAGCTTCAGGCAGCATGTGGCGGTGGTCTTCCAAGAGAACACCCTCTTTGAGGGTAGCGTGATGGAAAACATACGCTTTGGCAACCCAGCACTCACAGAGGAACAAGTAAAACGCTTAATGGTTGAGTACGGTTTGGATGCGATGCTATCAAGGCTGCCGCAGGGATACTTCACCATACTCTCGGAGCGGGGCTCAAACATATCTGAGGGCCAAAAACAGCTCATCGGCCTGGCGAGGGCTATAGTGAAGCAGCCATCGATACTCATCCTAGATGAGGCTACATCACAGCTCGACCCACCAGCTGAGAGAGCAATACAGGACACGGTAACGAAGCTCATGCAGAACAGAAGCGTGCTCATAGTGGCGCACAGGCTGACAACAATCATGATGTGTGATAGTGTAGTCTACGTTGAGGATGGCAGGGTTGTGACCCAAGGTCCACCCGCCAAGGTGCTCCAGGAGAATCCCAGACTTATGGGTATGTATAGGTATCAGACAACATTTGGAGACAGGGTTTAGATTAAACCTCTCCGTGTGAGCCTCCTCACGTTTAGCCCCTTTGAAGTCATGTAGTTTCTCACGAAGAAATCCTTGAGGCGCTGGGGGTCTCCTACGTAGGTGACAGTCGACCTCCCATTAACCCTCGCCATATTATCAGCTATAGCACGTAACTCTGGTTTCTGGTCGAGTAGTATTATGTTGAGGTTCACATCCTCCATGGCCGCCCTACGCGCCGCCCTATACGCATTCTCCTCGGGGTTGAGCTCAGCGTTACACGAACTGGTCGGCTCCCCATCTGTTATGAGGAAGATGTTCCGGTTACCCTCGCATCTTCTGAGAAGGTCCACTGCGAAATCAATCGCTGAGCCTATGTCCGTGTTACCCTGAGGTCTAAGCCTAAGTATCTCCCCCTCCCTGACTAGGACAGGCTCATCGTCGTACGCCACAACGAAAAGCTCGTCATCCCTGAAATAGTCTTCTAGAAGCTTCTTAAAGGCAAGGGACGCCATGATGGCCCCCCTAAACTTTGGACCATACATGGAGTTCGAGGAGTCAATGAGGATCACGTTGGAGGCTGAGTAGCGGCTTGACGGCACCCTCACCTTTATATCGTTAGGGTCGAAAATATTGGCTGAACGCCGCAGACTCGCGTTGAGCAGTGTTTCGTACACATCCACTAGGTCGTAGTGGTGGAGGAATTCATCGTACTCCATGATGGTGTCGGAGGGGTTGACCCCGAAACCTCTCTGCTCTTCCCCATAGTCGATGCAGGGTAACACCATGTTCTCGAGCACTTCATTCAAAACCTTCTTCGCGATGACCCTCTCACCAGCAGCTGTGAAGTCAAACCACCCAAGCGTGTAGCCTCCCCTTTGACTATCCCAGAAGTTCCTAAGCTCCAAGTAACCCTCTTTCTCCAAGCCCTTCGCGATCTCTGATGGGAACATCTGTGTGAGCTTATTCAGTGATAGGCTCTTTGGGTCGAGTTTGCCCTGCTTTATCGCTTCAAGCAACTCCTGCCACGCATTCCTCCTTATGAAGTCACGCTTCATCTTCTCTTCAAGCCAGTCACGGTACATCCAGTTCTGCTTATTCACAGAAAGCTTCTGCTCAACATCATCCCTAATCTCCTCCCACTTAGCCATCTGCTCCTCAATCAACCTATCCAAGTCGTCGTCGCTCAGATTCTGCGCCGAATCCTCCATCCCCTCAGGGTTAAACATCGAGTAGAGCAGGTCCTCTAACACATCCTGACCAAAGTATGAACTAAATCCATCCGTCTCCTGAGACTCAAACCTACACGGCGGCTTCTCCATGGTCACCAGCCTCCCTCACAACATACGAGTGATCCATCTTCGCCACTATATCGGAGCAAAGCGAGAGAGAGTTGAGCACAACCTCCAAGGCTGAGAGCTTGGTCTCGGAGTCATGCGCACCCATCTTCTTCAGCACCGTGGACACAAGTGGAAGCTTAGATGTCCGAGTGACAAGCTCCTCTGAGAGGCTTATCCGCCAGCCCCCCTGAACCCTGTCGCCCAGTGATTTGAGCTCCCTCACAAACACCTCAAAGTTATCCTGTGGAAGATACTCATCGTACACGTGTTTACACTCAGCCTTCATCGCCTCGTTAACCAAGTAGTTTATAAAGTCATTCTTGGTTGTGCGCGAGCCGAACTCGAATTCAACCCTCCCATTCAACGCCAGCTTAATCATCTCGTAGTTCTCACCGTAATCCATTAGCCTCGGGACAGACGCCCCCCTACGCTCAACCCTCGAGTACACGTGGTCGAAGACCTTGATGGTAGCCCTACAGGAAAGCTCAGCGGCTAACTGAACCTTCCCCTTAGAGTTCGACCTGCCGCTCCTAACGATTTGGGCGAGTATACGCTGGTGCCAAACCGGTATGGGCGGCCTCTTACCGAACCTGCGGGTATAATACATGTTGCGCATGGCTATCTCGATTTCCTCCTCAACCGTCTCAGGCGGCCCCACCTCTATTACCTCCATCCTGTCGAGTAGGGGCTCCTTTATAGCCGAAGTACCACGATAGTTCGACGGGTTGGTTGAGGCTATCTCTATAGAGTCAACATGCATGGGGATAATATCACCCTCACTCGTGGTGACCTGACGCTCCTCGAAGAGCTCGTGGAGCATTGTCTGTAGAGATGAAGGTATCGCGCCAAGCTCATCGAAGTAGCCCACACCACGATTCGCCTTAAGAGCCCTCCCAGGGATAAAAACCTCTGGGTGGTCAATGTCGAACCCCTCCCTGAGCTTCTGTATGGAAACCCCCCCAATAAGCTGACGCGTGGTGAGCATGGGGTCACCCGGAATCCTCACCCAGATTCGTGGAACCCAGCTGAGCTCCACGCGCTCCAAGTGGGTCACCTTCCACTTACACGAGAAACAAGCGGGGTGAACCGGGTCATCGTGAATACGGCAATCCTTAACCGCTAAAAGCTTAGGTGGCAAAAGCTTGGCAACAGCTTTCGAAAAAGTCGTCTTGCCGAAGCCGCGGTCACCCTTAAACAGTATGGGTGAACCACTGTACAACGCATTCTTGACAAGCTCCTTCTCAAGAGGCTTACCCACAATCTCGGGGAAAACGTCTAAACCATTCTTCTCAGCCTCGGTAATAGCCCGCCTCGCATAGTCAACCGTGGTCAGCGTATGATAGAAGCTCAACTCATCCGACCAAATATCAACCTCTTCGCCCCCAATATAGAAGCGTGGCGCGGAGCCCTGGGTCAGCCTAACATCCCTGTACACTATATCCTCAATCTCAGAAATGGAGACATCAGTCAACTACACGATCACCAGCCGCAGCCACTCCCAGCCAGCAGGCACCCAAGCCTGAAGTGGGTACCAAAAAACATCCCGAAACACATGTTAAAGATAACGTCGTATGCAGATATTACTTTTTCGCATTAACACCAAAAACACCACAGCTAGATTTACACCTAGAAACCCGAAGAACCACTCTAGTAGACACCATAGGCTAAAAGTAACGTGCGCCAAGACCATGATGGATGAAGGGAACACTAAGAGGGGCTACACCGTTAGGCTTGGACTCCTGAGAGGCCCTTCAGGGTTTTAAAGAGTGTGTCCAGTATTCGCTTACTCATCCCCCACACGACCCAGTCATCAACTAGGTAGGCTTCGAGAACCCTCCCATTCACTGTGAACGAGCTCTTCTCAAACTTGTCGAGCGGAAACCAGCGTGCATCGGCAACCTCGTCCCGGTTGGGCTCCGGCTGAAACTTCACCGTAGATGAGAAAACGAAGGGTTTAACCTTTAACTCCTTCTGGTTTGAAGGTGAGACCACATCCAAGTCGAAAAGGAACCTGAGAAGCGACGATGGGACACCCACCTCCTCTTCGAACTCCCTAAGAGCGCAGCCTAGGGGCGTCTCCCCCTGCTTAAGCCTACCGCCCGGGAAGGCTACCTGGCCAGACCAGGGGTCATCCTCACGCTCAGCGCGCCTAATGAGAAGCACCTCTTTCTGGGCTGAAATCACCACGGCCACGGCGGCGTTTAACTGGTCAATCAACCAACCCAACCAAAACAGAAACAAGCGCATCAGTTTAAGGTTTGCGTAGCCACCACGTGGAGACAGTACAAAACCCTATGCCACACAGGATCCGTGATAAGATAGCGCACCCTAAGACGTAACACACACCTGACACGAGGGTAAACCAACTTAGAGGCTATCAGCCAATATACAAAGGGAGGTTGTCTCCCCATTTGTAAGACTCACACCGGAACCGTAAACCAAGCTATTATTAACCGATTCATACCCAGTCCAGACACCCCCGAGGGTGCCTGCAGAGTCGATATGATTGACACGGCCTTCTTAACCACTCCAAGGTAGCTTCCAGCAAAGGAACACGTCTGTCTATGCATCTCCAGAGCCCTCCACGCCACTAAGTAGTCAGCGAGCTTGTACGTCTGGTAGACTCCACTGTAGGCCTCATCTGCGAAGCCCACACCACTCCACATCTTCGTTAGACGACCAAACACCACCTCAGCCTGAGTGTATTCGCCGAGGTGGAGGTAGAGGAGAACCCTGTAGGCGAGCTGGTCCGCGTAGGCCGAGTAGTTAAAAGCTGGATTCACTGAGAAAACAGTGGCTCTGACAGTGTACCCATCAATGTAACCCAATGTGACATCGACCCCACTCATTGGCTGAGTGGTGTTAGGGTAGCTACCAACCACCTCGAACACGGGATTCCAATACTTGAATAACCCACCGTAAACGAGTGATGCACTGTATATCCTCCGAGCCAGGCTAATAGCCTCCGGGTTACCCGTTACATTATAGATTTTAAGCAGTGCATAATAGTCGAGAGCTTGGTCGTCCGCTAAGTATATGGTGTGCGAACCAGGATACACCACCTCCAAACCAGTGGGCGTCGCCAAGGAGGAGTAATACAGCAGAGCCGCCGTATAATTAAACGTGAAATGAGTGTATGTGTTAAGGGTGATTCGACTAAGACAGCCACCAACCAAATCATACTCTGAGATACGCACACCCAAAACCACCACTAGTGCAACGAGTAGGGCGACCACGATGAATATCCTAGTACGCTTCCCTAGCTTGAAGATTGTGGCCGTAGCTATCACGCCCCCCTCCAAACCAAGGTGGCGCTCAATATGTTGTAACTAAGCATCGCATCCTGAATAATAAGTATATTCATCGTGGGACACGTTGAGGCTGGAAAAGGGAACACGTAGTGTTACTCTATTTGCCTCACCAAGTGAATTTACCCGTGGTCTTCCAGACGACCGCGTACACGATCAGGCTGACAACCATTGAGGAGATTAAAGCCGTCCCCGTGTAGCCTAAGCCGCTATTTGAGGCTAGGGGATATATGGGACTGTTCTTGGGGGTTTGGGGCACAAAGAGATATACGCTGGATAAGAATGCTGTCGCCGAAGCAAGCAGCGATGTTAAAACTCTCTCTAAGAAGAGCCTCCGCGCACTCCTCTTAATCGCGGAAAACAACCCCTTCTTCGGACCAACACCCACTGGGAAAAGTAGGAGCGCATACCTACTGATACTATACACACGCGGGGGTCTCCCCCTCCCACCATCACTCGACTCACTCCCACAAACGAGGCCTATCTTCTCCAAGCGGTCAAGCCTCTGGTTAACATCCTGCACCGTGAGTCCAAGCTGACTGGCTATTTCACCACAACTCTTGGGCTCCGAGGAGAGAGCCTTGAGGATGAGGCGGGAACTAGTGTTCGCGAGCTCCCTGCAAACATCCTCTAGTAACTGGTCGTCGCCGTCCACAACGACCATAAAATCCTCCACCCTATACTCTATATCCCTCTTCACCTAAACCACCACCCCCATCATAATTCAAATATGTGTACCCTCACCTCATCATCTGGTTTCCGAACGCTTAAATCTTTTCAAAGCCCTAATCCCAGCGTAGGCGACCAGAGGCAGCGTGAAAACGGAACCAGTCACCACACCCGCTAAAACATACGGCGCTAAAAGGCCCCACTCAAAACTGGCATCACGGTTTGGACAAAGAGTTGCCTGAGAACAAAGCAAGCCGGGTTTGAACCAGTAGACAACCCCAATGAGGCTAAAAACAGACACTGAAAAAAGTAAGATGACCAAGACAATTCCTACCCACTTATGCAAGCCACTCACCCACACGTGGTATACGAGATAAGGTACTGGTATCCCTTAACTCCACCCATAGTTGACAGTGAGTAGCCCCAATCGAAGAGAGGGTTGGAGTTACACGTAGCCTGAGAGCTAAAGTAATAACCTTCTTCATACGATTCCGTGACATTATAGGAACCATTGGAGTTAAACATGAACGCGTGATACCAGTATTGGTTTGTAAAGGTTGGGACAGCGCTAAACGAAGTGATCTCGAAAATAAGAGGATTATAATACGGGTTAAACGAATATCCAGATATGGTGAACGTATGAATTTGCGTCGTGTTAATATTGTAAAAAACGAAGTACCAGCTTCCTGAATATTCATAAACTTCGTATTCAACGGAGTCGCCACTAATAGCCGAAAAATCCGATTGAGACGGAACAGTGGGTGGTCCACCAGAAGTACCGCACCCATTAGTGTAATAAAGCTCGTAGACAGGCAGGGGGCTTAATCCGTCTGCCGGAACAACCCATCCAGCCTGCGGTAAATACGCGGTTTCAAAACAGGGGATGGAAGGGTTGGCCCCCTCATAATTGGTCACACCAGTCCACGCGGCCACCTGATTATCACTCGCATTTTTTATAAAAGGATAGTTTAAATCTGTTATTACCTCGGTTATCGTAGGCCTACTTTGGGCCGCATAGTACTGGTTCCCCGTCCAAGAGTTGCCTCCCACGGATAACGGGGATACCCCTGACTGATTGCTTTTGCTACACCCATCTCCCAGGTAGGCCTCTAGGGGTGCGAGTCCTACATGTGTGTATTGGGGGGGTTGAGACAAGTTAAGGAGATTGAACTGCACCACATTACTACTACAGTTAGAGTAGTAGGCGAACTGCAAATAGACTCCGAGCGTGTCGTTGGTTATCCCTGCGGAAGCTGTGAGCGACTGGGAACCGTATAGTTCGAGGTCGCTTTGGAACACGGGTTGCTGGATGAGTAGCTGGAGGTTTGACTGTACCTCATTTATCGTGGTGTTGGAGTAGGCACCCATCAGTTTGAGCTCAACACCCACCTGTGCAACAAGGTTTGAGACCATGTTTTGATTCACACTTGAACCATCGGCCCCAACATATGCTGTTGGTAAGCTGGCAACCACGGTGAGGGCCGTCAGCACGGCGACCCAAAGCCAAACCATATTACTCATGGACTATGTATTCTAAGCTTGAAAGATAAACTTTTTAAAATACGCGTTTTAAAATATTTTAGGCTAACCCTGCTGGATTTCACCCGTCTCTTTTCACAGGTTATACGAATGAGCGTTGGCTGGGGCTTATTGCTTGGTCGCTGCTCTGTGGGTGTGGTTTCGGCCTGTTTGGGGGTTCAGATCTGCTTTGCAAGGGCTAAAATCTCGGCTGTGGATATTTGGGTTGTGGGTGTGGGAAGCTGAGTTCTTGGGTTGGTGAGCCCGCGGGGGGGAGGGGTGGCATGGGTGGTGGTAGGGGTGTGGAGGACCTTGCGGCTAGGTACCCCTATAGTCATTGGGGTTCGAAGCTGATAGCTGAGCTCGGCGTGGAGGATTTGGATGGCTACACGCTTGATGAGGGAATGTTGAAGCGGGTGTTGGAGAGGTTTTCAAGTGATAACCCGGACCCCGAGCGGGTTGAGTTCTCCGTTGACTATCTTAACCCTTCGAATGAGGTTGTCGCCTACCTTGTGGGTATGGGTTTCCTAGTGTACTCTAGGCTCCCAGAGTACGCGAAGATGAGGCTGGGGTCACGCCTCTTTAACTGGTTGAGCGTCAGGACGGGTGAGCTACTCAAAACAGAGGAGCCGCGTATCGTATCCGAGCTGTTATCAGTTGACTTCTCGCTTCCAAACGTTATTTGGGAGGATGGTAAAATCGTTGTGGGGCTAACTGACTTCCTTCGGATGTCCCATATGTGGGAGAGCCGCCTCAGGCTCGTCGAGTTACCCATTCATAGGGGAAAACTCATACTGGATGGGAAGTCGGCCCCGCTCGTGGCGTCCCAGCTCTGCTTCAGCAGGCTTAACCAGATACTTGAGGAGAAGCTTAGGCTGAGTGGCCCCGGTGGTCCACGTACGAGGCCTAGCTGGGTTGACGCCTTGGAGGCGGAGGTCTCCAAGCTTGTGCCGAGGAGCTGGGAGGAGCTTGGTGGTGAGGGGGTTCTCCCCCGTGTAGCCGAAGAGTATCCTCCATGTATGAAGGAGATCATGGCTCAGATGGCGAAGGGTCTCGAGCCACCCCACTTCGCGCGCTTCGCGTTCGCGGCATTTATGAGGATGATCGGAGCACCCAAAGAGGAGACACTCAAAGCTTTCTCAACAACCTCCGACTACAAGGAGAACATAGCAAGCTACCACATAGCGCATATATACGGCGAAATAGGCTCACACACAGCCTACACCGCGCCAAGCTGCGACACACTGAAGACGGCGAGGCTCTGCCCGGTGGAGGGCTACTGTAACCCCAAAGCCAAACACCCAGTAACAGTCTACAAAATCAACCTTAGAAAAGATATTAACAGTAATAGGAGGGGTGCAACTCAGAGTAGAGAAACTCTCAACACGGACACGAAACCCTAAACCACTCGCTCACTAAGTAAATAACACGCACCCCACCCATGTAGCTTAGGTTGAGGGTGGGCGTTTGAGACCACACGTACCCCCAGCGAAGATACGTGGTGGCTATGAGGTTTAAAGCTTAAGGTTGGGTTGAAGGTGCCGGGGGCGGGATTTGAACCCGCGGGGACGAGATTATGAGCCTCGCTCCATGGCCAGGCTAGGAGACCCCGGCTACTCACAACATTTTCTGGGCGAATATATGTTTGTCGAGGCTTACTCCTCCCACCCGTATACTTACTCTTCACATGTGCTCCCAACACACCAATCCACGCGTTTGGGGGTGGGAGGCATTATCCACGGTGTTCTAACTATTGGGTGTGAGCTGGTAGTGGTGTGCGGTGTGGGTATGCTTAATTATGTGTGTTTGTTGTTGGTTATATGTGATTGTCTGTGAGTGACTCGCTAGATGAGGACCTGTGCGTGGCTGCGCTCGACGAAGCCTCAAGACTTGGGTGTGGGTACGCCGAGGTGAGGCTGCACTTTAACGCTTATACGGGCTACTCCCTGAGGAGCGGGGTTACGGAGCCCACGGTTCTTGTTGACTCTCGCGGTGTGGGTATACGCGTGATATGCGGTGGGAGCCTAGGCTTCGGTGCTACAAATGTCTTGAGTAGGCAGTCGGTGGTGGAGGCTGTGAATATGGCGGTGAAGATGGCTAAGGCTAGCGGTGATGGGGGTGAGAAATATGTTTTATCTGCGGAGGAGGCTGTGAGTGATAATTGGAGGGTGAATCAGGCGAAGAGTTTGTATGAGCTTCCCAGTGAAACCGTTGTTTCGCTCCTTAGGGATGTTGACTCGGCCTCCAGTCGTGAGGTTAAGGGCTTCAGTTTTCCAGTCCGCCTACTACGCATAGATTGCTCAACGGAGCAGAAGCTGTACATGAATTCGGAGGGCTCCAAGATATCCTCGGTTGTCCCCAGGGTGTCCTTCCACAGCGTGTTCGTTGGGTTGAGAGACGGTGAGAGGGTTACCGTCTCCGTTCCGCCCGGTTACTCTGGTCTTGGGGGTAGTGGGGGTTTCGAGCTAATCGAGAAGCTCAGGCTTGAGGAGTACGTTGCTTCACGGCTTACCGAGATTGCTACCACACTATCATCCACCACGGCTCCACCCCGTGGGGAGAGGGTTGACGTTATCCTTGGACCCAACGTGGCATCCCTCACAAGCCACGAGTCAGTGGGCCACCCCTTTGAGGCGGACCGCGTACTCGGCAGGGAGGCCGCTCAGGCGGGTGAATCCTACCTCAAACCCGGGGAGTACAACATTAGACTCGGGGGCGCGGAGGCCTACGTGTCGGATGACCCAACCATCCCCAACTCCATGGGCTTCTACCTATACGATGATGAGGGGGTTAAGGCGAGAAGACGCAGGCTACTACAGGCGGGGTACGTCTCCGAACTGCTACACAACAGGGCCACAGCCACCAAGTTCGCTGGTAGGAGTAATGCCTCAGCTAGGGCCGTGAGGTATGGTGTTGAGCCACTCATAAGGATGGCCAACACCTATATTGAGCCGGGGGACTGGAGCTTCGAGGAGCTCTTAAAAGACACTAGGAGGGGGGTGTACATTAAGAGCTTCATGGAGTGGAACATCGACGACAAGAGGCTCAACCAGCGCTACGTGGGTTTGGAGGCTTTCCTAATAGAGAACGGTGAACTCAAGGCCTCCGTGAACAGGCCAATACTAGAGATAAGCACCCCTAAGTATTGGTCAAGCATAGATGCCCGCGCAAAGGACATGGAATTCTACTCTGGGATGTGCGGTAAAGGCGACCCCATGCAGGGCGCACCCGTCTACTTCGGCTCACCTCACATAAGGCTCAGAGACGTGGTTTTGGGTTAGGGGTGGGTGGCTTCGATGAGTTTTAATACAAACCTCGAGGAGGTCTCCCAAGGGGTTATCACCCAAGCCAAGAAGCTTGGGTGCAGCGATGTTTCAGTGGTGGTCACGCGGAACCACACGAGGCTAATCAGGTTTGCGAACAACCTTGTGACCCTTTCAAGCAGCGTTGTGGACACGTCGATACAGGTGTACGTGGCGCACCAGACTAGGAGGGCGGTGGGTGTCACCCACGACACGTCACCCCAGTCGCTTGAGAGGTTCGTCGCGAGGCTCGTGGACTCGGCGAGCCGGCTGGCTCCAAGCGATGATTACGTCCCGCTTCCAAGCGGTCCCTTCGAGTACCCTGAGGAGCAAAACTACGATAAGAGGCTGGAGGGTGAGGAGCTCGTTGAGCACGCGCATCAGGCGGTGGACGCAGCCCTTAAGGCGGGTGCCAAGCGTGTGGCGGGCTCCCTTCAGAGCCTCGTGAGGAGGGTTCACGTGTCCACGAGCGCGGGTGTGGCTGGCGATGACTCCTCTACAAAGATCCTGCTAAACGTGAGGGCGTTCACCGAGGATAACGCCTCGGGTCACGGCCTATCATGCGCCTCATTCCTCTCAGAATTCAACCCAGAGAAGGCTGGGAGGGCCGCTGGCGAATACGCCAAAATGGCCGAGTCACCCAGGCAACTTGAGGCGGGCGCATACGACGTGATATTCACACCCACAGTGGTGGCAAACATCCTACCACTCGCCGAGGCGGCATCAGCCTACCTCATCCAGTCTGGGCTATCATATTTCAGTGACCAGCTAAACCAGCAGGTGGGCGTGGAGACGCTAAACGTGTGGGACTACGGCATCTACAAGGGCGGCCTAGGGGGGCGCCGACTCGACGACGAGGGCGTGCCAACCCAGAAAACCGAGATCATAGCTAAAGGCGTGTTCAGAAACATGCTCCACAACTCCTCCACAGCCAAGAAATTCGGCACAAAGACCACGGGTAACGCGGGCATAATTTCACCCCAACCAAACACAGTGGTCTTCGGTGAGGGCGACTCCACACTCGAAGAGATGATCCAGGAAACCAAGAAGGGACTACTCGTGACAAACAACTGGTACACACGCTTCCAAAACCTGCGAACAGGCGAATACTCAACCCTACCCAGAGACGCAGCCTTCAGCGTTGTTGACGGCAAAATAGGTGAACCAGTAGCTGGCTTCAGACTCAGCGACTCAGTGCTTCGACAACTCAAAAGCATACACCTAATATCCAAGACCAGAAACTGGGTCGAGTGGTGGGAGGTGGAAACACCCACACTTGCACCCTACATGCTCATCAAAGACGTCACAGCCACCGTGGCATACTGACCCAGGAGCAAAGAACAATCCGCATATAGAGGATGCTCCTAGGACTGCCCAAACCGATGACTGATCCTAACAGGTTAGGTAGTATGAAGCCTTTAAGTTAGTAAAGTTTATACGCCCAGTCCTAATTATTTTGGGAAATGCTTAGTATTGAGGAACCACTCGAAGTTGGACCCGAAACACTAAAACACAAGATTGACTCTGGGGAGGAATTCGTGCTCCTCGATGTGAGGACACCCTGGGAGTATGATGCGTGGAGCATAAATTATGCAGGTGTTGAGCCACTCCTACTACCGGTGCAGGACCTCTTCAGCCAGCCCGAAGCGGTGTTTGAAAGGATACCCCTAAACAAGGAGGTGTTGATTGTGTGTGCACACGGCAACAGGTCGCTGTTCGCAGCCCAAATACTCACCTCCCTAGGCTACAGGGCTAAGAGTGTGCGGGGCGGAATGAACATCCTCAACGCGTTGTGCGACACAGCAGAAATACACATAGACTCAGAGCTCTTAATACTTCAAATAAGGCGCATAGTTAAGGGGTGCGTGGGCTACATACTCGCCTCAAGGGAGACTGGTGAGGCTGCGATCGTCGACCCACAACACCTAGCACACACCTCCTGCCTTGAGGAGACCAAAAGACTGGGGTTAAGGGTGGTCGCCGTGGTCGAAACACACAGGCCACTCGACCACATATCGGGAGGACACAAACTCTCCGAAACACTAAAGGCGCCACTCTACACCTTCAGCACACTCCAGCCAGCTCCCAACCCGGAGACCATCAGGCTGGGCTCATATACACTCCAACCCGTGACCCTAAACCAGCACCTAAACTATACGATACTAGTGCTTTCAAAGCCAGGCAGCAAAACACCGACCGCGGTGTTCACAGGAGACCTGTTATTCACCGACGGCTACGCGAGGCCTGACACACTGGGCGCCGCAAACCTAGAGGAGCAGGCAAAGGCACTCTACCAGCTATACGACTGGTTATTCGAAAACATCCCAGCTGATACAGTGGTGCTCCCATCCCACTGCACCCCCCAGAACATCAGGAAGGGTAACCCCATACAGGCAACACTTGGCGAAATCAAAAGCAGGCTCTGGTCTCCCAAACCCAGACCAGACGAACTACTAGACTTCCTCCTGAAACACCTACCACAGAAACCAGCCAACCACGAACTAATAGCACAGATAAACACGAATCCCCAAAAATACCTCCCAATAGCCGATGAGAGACAGCTCAGAGACATAGAAAGCGGCCAGAACAACATGATCATAAGGAAGCATAGGCCGCCATGAAAAAACTTATCTTTCCATACGCACGTTAAAATCTGCTGCCGGGGTGGCCGAGCGGCCTAAGGCGGCGGCCTGCAGTGGTCAACGTAGCCAGCCGCTTATCCGTGGGTTCGAATCCCACCCCCGGCTCTGCAATACTATGTTTATGATTATTGTAGTGCTTAATCGCAACAAGAATGATAAGGCAACAATTATCTATGTCGACACAGATTCACTTGAGAGGGGAAATGGGAAAGAGATCATTCCAACTTCAGGCCGGAACGACTTAAAGAGGCATCGAAATTATTCGCGAATAAATAGAACACTTGCGTCAAAGTGGAGTAACTTGTATAGAGCAACATGGTTATCAGAAGGCATTAATTTGTTATTGGTTAAGTTAAACAGCTATCAAGTAGGCAACAACACACGCTATGAATGCTCTGAGCGAATAGGTACCCATCATCTTAAAGGACATTACGGAATATATTCCACATTGGCTCGAGGGGGCTCCAACTAAGAACTAATATTATACATGAATAAACGAAAGATTCATTAAAAGAACGGATTCACTGGAGTTTTTGCTACGTATATTTGGTGGCTAATGTGGCGATCGCCCGTGTGTTATAGCGGCATTCGGATTTAGTGACAGGACCATCAACTGTTGGATCAAGCAGACAGAGTGTTATTCACAGTATAGTGTTACACCAATTGAGGCCTTGCGCGAGAAAAATGATAGCGTCTGTATTTGGGGTGTTGGGCGTTGCCTCCAAGCGCGGTAAACAATTATCCAGACACTATCAGGAAAATGGCGATGAGTGAAAAACTCTGGAGGGGTTTCTCTCTATGTATATATCGCCTCTCCTGCACAGGTGTGTTTTAGAATAGGATGTCAGTGCAGGAGAAATGATGTGACTAGATTGTGTGCAACTCCAATGGGTACAATAATACAGTTCTACGCTGCTACATTTGGCATTGCCCAATAAACCGTTGTTTTGTTTCACGTTCAAGAAACTTTATTAAGTCCTAGTCATTACTACTTAATAGCCTATAACGTATAATATTTTAAGGAGAGAGTAAAGTGAGTTTCGTGACTTTTCTAACTTATGGCCCAGATTCTTACTTTAATAGGCGACCGGCTAATACAAATATTATTCTGGAAAGCTTTGAAAAATCACTGGTGAACGCGTCGGAGCTCGCCTTATACATATTTGATATTTACCAAAATCGTGAGGCGCTTTAATTGTCGAAATCACCTCCTGACTTTGAAGAAAACTTCGAGCGATATCTGAAAGATGTAAGCCTCGCTAACTCTGAGGCAAGTAAATCCTACCTCTTCCTAGAATTCATAAGGAATACATTCAAGCAGGTTAATGTAGATTATTCGGAGAAACTATACCCCGACTTAGAAAAGCATCTTGTAGGTAAAACAAAAACTCTCACTGTAAAGGGGCGGCCAGATGCCATGCTCGGAAACCTCATAATTGAGTTTAAAAAGAAACTCGATGAAAAGAGTAAAAATGAAGCCGAATCTGAACTTCGTCGTTACATTTCGATTTTATGGACGCAACAAAAAGAACGTAGAATACAGTATGTGGCGATTGCTACTGACGGAATAAACTTCGTATGCTACAGACCAAGAGCTGATCCTGGAGAAGTAGAAGTAATACCTAGCGATGTCTTTTTAGATGAAATAGACAAGATAAACCTTACAAGAACCAATCCAGGAGAGGCCTTTGTCTGGCTTGACCGATACATATTATCGAAGGCTAGAAGACCGCCCACAGCCGAGGCTTTTTCAAATGAATTCGGTCTGAATAAACCAGCCTTCAGAGACTCAGAAGCCTTTCTCAAGCAGGCTTGGAAGGAGAGCGAGGAAAAGGTACTGTACGACCAATGGGCTGGCTTTCTCAGAATAGTCTATGGCTCCAGTGTTGACAGCGAAGATTTATTCATCAGACACTCTTATTTAGCCACGCTTGCCAAATTGCTTGTTTACTCCTCCTTCTCAGGCGGGGCTATACCCGTTTCATCCGAGCAGGTATGTGAAATCCTTGAGGGAAAGATTTTCGAGAAATGGAATGTGCACAACTTCCTAGAAGAGGACTTCTTTTCATGGGTTGCCAGAACGGATTCCGGTATCAAGGCGGCTCAGATACTCCTCGACAGATTAGCCTCCTACGATTTATCCACGGTAGACGAAGATATTCTGAAGTCCCTATACCAAGAGCTAGTGGACCCAAATGCAAGGCACGAGCTTGGAGAATACTATACACCAGACTGGCTAGCGGAGCTAATGATAGAAAGGATATTAAAAGATGATCCAGATAAGAGTGTCCTCGACCCCGCGTGCGGCTCAGGTACATTCCTCGCTGCCTGTATTCGCAAGAAGAAACAACTGTTAAGGGGCAGAAGGCCAATTCAACAATTGCAGGCTATATTAACTTCAGTTAGAGGTGTGGATGTGCATCCATTAGCAGTAATACTTGCAAGAACAAACTTTCTTACTGCTCTAGGAACGGATTTACTTTTTGCAAGACGTGGACCGATCTCAGTGCCAGTGTATCTAGCTGATTCAATACGACTACCCGAATCCGATGTAACTATCTATGAAGGCGTAAAGTCGTTTAAAATTCAAGCGGATAAAAAGATCTTACGCTTACCGGTCAGCATAACAGTAGACCCCGATCTAACCGATAAAGTGGTCGAGGGGGTTAAGGAATATGCTCGCAAAATAGCTGAAGGGGACAAACCAAAACTGGACGATTTCAGTAACATTATCACCCAGAAGATTAATAGAGAAATCGATTCCAAAAGCATCGTGGTTCTCTTCGATTCAGCAAGAGCTATGGCAGAACTTATCAAGCTTAAGAGAGATACCGTTTGGGCATTTATTCTCAAAAACATCTACAAGCCGCTATTTCTAAAAGACAAGAAATTTGATGTTGTTGTGGGTAACCCACCTTGGCTCTCATATAGATATGTAGAGAGCACAGACTACCAAAAGTTTCTTAAAAACATGATATTAAATGAGTATAATTTACTCGATACGAAAAGGGCTGAGTTGATAACTCAAATGGAGCTCGCGACGCTTTTCTTCGCACGATGCAGCGACCTTTATCTCGCGGATGAAGGCATAATCTCCTTTGTAATGCCACGCAGCATTTTTGTAAGCGACCATCATCACAACTTTAGAAGAGGTAAATACAAACCAAATATGAGGTTTATTGAAATATTAGACCTCGAACATGTTGACCCATTGTTTCGTGTACCTAGCTGTGTAATAACAGCCAAAAAGGGCATCAACGTATATCCAGTAGATACCATAGTTCTAAAAGGTAGGCTCTTACAAAGAAATACAAAGTTAAAGGAAGCCTTAAGAGCTTTAAATCAAGAAAACAAAAAATTTACGGAATATGCAATAGGAGACAGGTCTTTCCTAGAAGATTTGGAATTTGAAACGGTACTTAAGGCAATAGATAGAGGCAAGAAAAGTTATTATTATGAAAGTTTTACCCAAGGAGCTACTATCGTTCCGCGACAACTCTGGTTTGTTGAGCCTCAAGTCCACCCCAAGCTTGGCATTGATCCAACACAGCCTAGGTTAAAAACCTCTCAAAGAGCTATCGAAAAGGCAAAGAAAGAATATGAAGACGTTATTGTTGAAGGCGAAGTTGAGTCTCAGTTTCTATATTTGGTTGTAACTGGTTCTGAAATAGCACCTTTTTCCACCACCAAACTGCCTCTTGTGGTGTTACCCATAGAACCCAAAGGTGGAAAATACCATATCATTCATTCAGAAGAGGCTAAACAAAAAGGCTATTCTGGTTTATACCATTGGCTGATTAGAGCAGAAGAGGTTTGGAGTGGAAAGCGTGGAGAGAAGGCAGACAAGATGACCATATATGACAGGCTAGATTATCAAAGAGGACTATCGGACCAAAGAAGTCGTGTTAAGTATAGGGTGCTCTATAACACTTCTGGGACTTACTTGGTGTCATGCATCGTTGTGAATAAGCCTTCGAACGTCAAGGTTGACAGCTCATCGATCAGGGTTTCTGGGGTAGTGGCTGACGCAACAGTTTATAGATATGACACAGATGACGAAAATGAAGCTTTGTTCCTTTCTGCTTTGCTCAATGCACCAATAATTGATTCGTTGATTAAACCAATGCAGAGCCGTGGGCAGTTTGGAGAAAGACACATACATAAAAAGGTTTTAGAGTTACCGCTACCAAAATTTAATCCTAGAAAGAACGAGCATATGATGCTCGTAAATCTAGCGAAAAGAGCAAGCGAAAAGGCTTCGAAGATTGTACCCGAGCTTGAAAAGCAGTATTCTGGAATTGGAAAGATCCGGCAATTGGTCAAAGCCGAGATAGAAGAGGAAGTATTGCAAATAGACAAAATTGTCAGAGAACTAATAGTCAGTGAGGGCGAACTACCAGACGGATTGTACGCATTTCTATAACATTTTCGACCGCCAATAAGACCGCCCTGACAATGGTTTAAGGATTGGCGAGTAAGTGTGGGGATAAATTATTCAAATGCTATCGCGCAATAATCCTTTGGTCACACAACGATTATACTCTTTGTGTTAAGATTTATTATTTTTAATGGAATCATGCTTATGATAATTGATTAATTAAAGTAATCTTTTAAAGCATTTGAGTGAAAATTTGATCCTGTCCGGATAAGCCTTAAGTGGTGGGCGCCACGGAACTGAATTGGTGAGAGACCGTGGAGCCCACCACGGACATATTCGAGTTCTTCAGGGATTTAAATGTTTTTAAGAGGAACAGGAAGAGGTTCGAACTCAAAGTGGTTGCGGTGCTGCTCTACGCTTTTGGGCTGAGCCTCAGGAAGACCTCGCGGTTCTTCTGGGTGCTCTCTGAGCGCGTCTCGAAGTCGAGTGTACTCGGAGGAGTGGGTGAGGAGGGTTGAGGGGAAACTCAACTTCGACGCGGAGCCGAGCTGGCACCAAGCGATCGCGGTGGATGAGAGTGTGGTGAAGCGTGGTGGCAGACCGATCTATGTATGGGTGGCTGTGGACACCTATACCAGGCAGCCCGTCTGGTTCGGCGCCTCACTCACACCGGAGGACCACGGAGAACGCGCTCAGGTTCCTGCGGAGGCTGAGGGGGAGATGCCTCGGAGACCCGGTGATACTTACTGATAGGGGTCCCTGGTACCGTGACTCCGTGATCCGGGCGGGCTTCCAAAACCACGTCCACCAGACCTTTGGATTGAGGAGCTCAGTCGAGCGCTTCTTCGGCTACCTCAAAGACAGGACCAGAGTGTTCTATAATAACATCAACCCCAAGAAAGCACTCTTTACACCACTCGTGGACTCCTCGAACTATTCATGCACTGGTACACTGAGTGGAGGTGACACGGATGAATCCTTATCCGGACAGGATCGAAAATTTATAGAATTACTATTTAACCACGTGTGAAGATGTAATCTATTTTCGCGTTGTCTTTGATGTTTAGTAGTATTCCTCGTAGTACGCCCATGTGGTACTCGCTTCCGGGGTTAAATATGGGTATGCTTCTCTTTTTGGAGCCATCGGTGGGTTGGAGTTTGTCTGCGCCTTGGGATTCGTGTATGTGGCCGTGTAAGCCGATGAGTGGTCCCTTTTCCTCTATGAATCGCCTCACGGAGGTGCTACCCACGTGCTCTGTGAGCACTTCTCCTCCCGCGATTACTGGTTTGAAGTCTTTTAGCTTGGGGGCTTGGTCGAGCAGTGTGCCGTACGGGGGTGGGTGTGTAACCATGATGAGCCTGTTGCTGTCCGCTGTGCGGGTGGTGTTTGTGAGCCTGTGGTATATTTCGGCTTCGGGTAGCTCGCGGGGGGTGTGCCACGGTGTTGGGTTGGCGTATCCGAAGCCTGCTAGCTGGTAGCCTTCGAATTCTACCACCCTCTCATCGAACACTATTAGGGTGACGTTTTCGAGCGTGTTTAGGAGTTGGGCTACCTCGGGGTAGTCGTCGTTTCCGGGTATCACGTAGAGTTTTGCGCCTAGGGGTCTGAACCTCTCCTCACACTTCTCCACGAATGCTCCAAGTGTTCTACTCATCTCCTCCAAGAATAGCGCTTTTATCTTAGACCTGTCCTCCTTCACCTCATCATACTCGTCTCTCCCAAGCACCCTGAAGTATTGGCCAGCCTCCCTCAGCCTCCTCTTATAGGCCTCAAGCTTGGCGGAGTCAACCACGATGTTTTCACCCATAAACTCAAGCGAGTACTCATCAGCACCCCTCTGGATGATGGGTACGAGTAGCTTACCAGTCAGGTCTCCGCCCACAACCACGTTTGGCACACCGTAGAACTTGGGTGCATTGGCCACCTTCCCGTACACGACCTCGGAGCCGTGTAAGTCAGCCACGAAGAACACTCTGAAGGCGCCCATTATCCAGCCACACCCATATCACGTCACGCACCAAATTGTGGGTTGCGGTCAGCGTGCTTCTATGAGCAGCTCGCCCCCACCCAGCTCACTAACAGTGATTCTGTGTACTTGGAAGAGTGAGCATACATGTAGGTTAGTTTCCGAGTGAGTTGTGGCCTTGATGACAGCCCTGCCCCCGAATAGTGCTACGTAGGGTACTATCTGGTCACCCATGAATTCGTCCAAGACGCCACGCTGGCGTGTGAGGCATTCCCAAGCTGATTTACCCACTTCCTCTGCTCTAACACCCCGTTTGCCCACCGCATCACACCCGTGGCGAGTCTTGGAGTACACCTTGGCCACAAACACGTAACTTCCAGTTGAGGGTGAGTCGACGTATTCAACCCTCTTCTCAGCCACATCGATGTGTAGTAGTTGGCGTTCCGCTACACGTGCGGGCTGCAGATTCCTGGATGCACCGGATACGGCGAATGAGTGGACTTGTTCCCCCCTCTCTGTCAGGTTCACCTCCCCGAGTATTGACGGTTGAACGCTTAACTCCACCTCCCCACCACCTGAAGGGTAGAATCCTCTACGGATAACCCTGAACACACAACGCGCCCCAAACGCTGTGAGGTGGTATAAGAATACGTGCTCGAAGTAGTCCACGCTTGGGCTGTTCATAACGTTGGTGCCACCCCTCACCCTCACAGTGTACTCTCCTCCAGAGTGTAGCATTATTGGTAGCAACGTCTGGAGCACTAGGGTTACGCTTCCCGCCGTGCCCACGTCGAACTCGTAGCGGCCGCCCACCGTGTCCCCGGGCTCGAACACTATTCTATCCGAGCCGATAGCCGCACCCTCAAGCCTAGCCGAGCACAACTCGGCGGCCGCCCTGATGGCTGCCAAGTGCTGCGGCCGCAGCCCTGATGGATTCCTCTTCGCCCTAATGGAGTGTACGAGTACGGGTGTGCGGGTCACGGCTGAGAGGGATACCGCTGTCCTGAGTATCTGGCCGCCACCCTCCATTGTTGAGCCGTCAACCTCAATCATCGCTTCCAACCATGGCTAATTGTTCATCTAGTGGTATTAATAATCCTGCGTTAGCTCTGCGCGGTGTCGCGGGGTCTTTCGACTTCACCCACCATGAGCTTGGTCAGCTTGTCATCCACCTCGTTTAGCTGATTCATGAGTTCATCCATGAGCTCCCTGTAGGCTTTATCCGAGAGCTCATTGGTCCTCCTGAACTCGTTGAGGGCGTTGATCTGCGCGATTATGAGCTGCCTCTTCTTCCTCATAATTTGGAGCTGCTCGGTGTTGAGTTTAAGCTGGTCCTCGACCTCCTGTATCTTTGCCTGTATCCCCCTTATCTTGGCCTCGTACTCTTCTTTGAGATTCTTATACGTATCCTCAGAGATCTCCCCCCTTGACCACGCATCCTCCAAGCTTCTCAGCGCGGAGACCAGTGCGAGTTGCCTCGCCCTGATCGACCTGTACTCATCCAGTCGGTCGGCGACTTCGACACCCAAGTAGCTAGCCACCCGGGAAGCCGTGAGCGCCACCACACCTATACTGAAGATCACAGTCAAGAAGACCACAGAGAAGAGTGTCTGTGCGTAAGGGTAGAGACCGGGTATAGTTGATGCTATACCCACGGTGGCGGCTGCGAGCGCGGCTGGCACAGCGCCCCTAACACCCATCCATGAGATAAACAGCTTCTCAGCCCTGTTAAGGCGATTTAACACGGAGCCGAAAACCGCCGCTGGTCGGATAAACAGCATCAAGGGTATGGCTACCACCAAACCCTCGGCTAGGGCTGAGGAGCCGAAGACGGCTCTAGTTGTGTAGAGACCTAACAACAGGAAAATCACCACCTGCGCTATGAATTTGATGTTGTCCCAAAAGTAGTTTAGATTGCGGCGGCTCTGAGGTGTTAACCCCACCCTGTTGAGCTCGCTCCCAATCACCAACCCAGCCACAACTGAGGCCACCACACTGCTCGTGTTAAAATATCCTGCTAGAACGTACGCCGCTATAAAGGTGATAACAGTCACATATGCTAGCTGATCTTGGAGCTCGAAGCGCTGGGTTAACGCTACACTCGTGTAGCCGAAGAGCAACCCGACCACCAAGCCTCCAAGTAGGAGACGCCCGAAGCTCACCACCACGGCGGCGGGCGTTACAGAGCCCGAGCCCTGTATAAGGCTAAGTGTGACTGTAAAGAGAACTATTGAGGTGGGGTCGTTGAGAGCCGATTCCGCCTTGACGATGGATGCAACTCTGCGGCTGATCCTACCACCTTCAAGCAGTGGTATCACGGCGGAGGGATCCGTCGCGCTCACAATGGAGCCAAGAAGCATTGCCACCACGAGCGGTAAACCCAGTAAGAAGTAGGAGATAAGGGCTACACCGATAGCGGTGATGAGCACGCCCACCGTTATAAGGGAGACAACTATAAAGCCGACACTACGTATCTCTGTAATATCCATAGACAAACCTTCAGCGAAAAGGTAGAGCGGGATGATGACGAATGCCACACCCGTCAGGGATATGCCGAAGTTTCCAGGCTGAATAAAGCCAAGCCCAGTAGGCCCAAGCACCAGCCCCGTGATTAGCAAGGGTATAAGCATGGGTATACGGAAGGTCTTAGCAAGCCTCGCGCTCACCACACCTATGAGCACTATCGCCCCCACCTGCTCAATAGCCCCAAACTGAACCGTTTGGAGGCTGCTTGACACACTTGAGAGCAGACTGGCGATATCCAAAAGCATACACTGAAATATCCTACGGCGAACCTAATAGTTTTTTGGTGCTCTCCCCTAACGATATAATAGTTCTCTGGATAATTAGGGATTATCGGGTCGCGTTTACTGACTCGACGCTTATTTGGATAGGTTTATTTGCTCGTTTAACGTATCCCAACCTGATCCCGCGTTGAACGCTAATAGTGGGCTTAAGCCCAATAGGTTGATTAATGAGAAGAGTCCATATCTTCTACAGCACGCGTATAATCCTGTTGACTGGTATCCTTGGTGCGAGGAGGCGTTTGAGAGAGCTAGAAGAGAGGATAAGCCGGTCTTCCTTTCGATAGGCTACAGTACCTGTCACTGGTGCCACGTTATGGCTGAGGAGTCATTCGAGGATCCAGAGGTGGCTAAGCTGTTGAATGATGCGTTCGTGTGTATTAAGGTTGACAGGGAGGAGAGGCCTGATATTGATGCGGTGTATATGAATGTGTGCCAGCTCATGACTGGGAGCGGGGGGTGGCCTCTCACCGTAATTATGACCCCCGACAAGAAGCCGTTTTTCGCCGCAACATATATACCCAAGTCTAGTAGGTTCGGGATGACTGGGCTTACAGAGTTGGTGCCTAGGATAAAGGATTTGTGGTTGAATAGGCGTAGCGAGGTCGTTGAAGCATCTCAGAGTGTACTCACGGCCCTCAGAGCCAACACTGGCTCCAGCTCAAAGACCGCTCCGGGTGAGCGGGTGCTGAAGAGTGCTTATACACGTCTATATGAGGAGTTCGATGAAACCCATGGGGGATTCGGCTTACAGCCCAAGTTCCCCATGACCCACAGGTTATCATTCCTCCTACGTTACTATAAGAGATATGGTGATAGGGGCGCCCTATACATGGTTGAGAGGACGCTTCAACGTATAAGGTATGGTGGTGTATACGACCAAGTTGGCTTCGGCCTACACAGGTATTCTACCGACCAGAGGTGGATGGTACCTCACTTTGAGAAGATGCTGTACGATCAGGCTGCGGCCTGCCTTGCGTACACTGAGGCCTTCCAAGTAACAGGTGAAGCCTTCTACCTGGATGTGGTGCGTGAGTTATTCGAGTTCACTTGTAGGGAGCTTGGCTCGGATGCTGGGGGGTTCTACACGGCTCTCGACGCCGATAGTGAGGGTGTTGAGGGTAAGTTCTACCTGTGGAGCTGGGGGGAGCTATACAGCCTGCTCTCTGAGAGCCAGCTCAGACTCTTGAAGGAGTATTATGGTGTGAAGGAGGATGGAAACATAGAGAGCCCGGAGGGTCTTGGGAAAATGAATATACTACACGCTGAGAGAAGCGTTGAGGAGTACGCGGCGGATAGGGGAGTTGACCCCACACGGGTGAAAGCTGAGCTTGAATCGATAAGGAGGACCCTCTTCGAGGCTAGGAGTAGGCGTGTTAGACCCCACAGGGATGAGAAGATCTTAGCGGACTTGAACGGGTATATGATTGCAGCCCTAGCGAAAGGGTCCTCAACTATGGGATCCCGGGAGTACCTGAATGCGGCTGAGCGTGCAGCTGGGTTCATTCTCACCAACATGAAATCTGATGACGGGGGCCTCTACCATACCCACTCGGGCGGTGTAGCCTACGTTGATGGCCTACTCAACGATTGCGCCTTCATGGTGTGGGGGTTAATCGAGCTATATCAGGCGACACTCAAAACAGAACACCTCAAGCAGGCTTTAATCTTGAATGATTACATGCTGAAGCACTTCTGGGACGATGCGAACGGAGGATTCTATATGACGGCTGACAACTCTGAAGAGACGCTGATTCGACCCAAGGAGTACTATGATGGAGCCATCCCCTCGGGTAACTCGGTGGCGTTAGCCAACCTACTCAGGCTTTCGAGGATCACTGGTAACACATCCTATGAAGAGAAGGCGTACGCCCTCCTGGAGAGTGTCGGCGCACAGCTTGAAGCCAACCCCGAAGGATTCACGCAACTACTGTGCGCACTCGATTTCGCACTCGGCCCAACACACGAAGTGGTAATAGTGGGTGAGCGAAGATCCCAAACCACTAACAGGCTCCTAGAGGAGCTGAGAAGAAGATTCGTACCCAACCACGTGATTATACTCAGGGAGCCATACGACGAGGAAATAGCTGAGCTGTGCCCGTATACCAAGGATATGGGTGGTGCTGGGAGGGAGGCTCTCGTATATGTTTGCTCAAACCATAGTTGCAACATGCCCACGGATAGCGTTGGAGAAGTCCTAAGACAGCTAGGCGAAAAGGTGGTCTAACTTGAACTCCACCCACGCGGACTCTAAGGGTGAGATCATACTAAAAGCGTTTTGCGTGTTCTCATATCAAGGAGCAATACTCGTGTACGAGAGATTCGACTACGTGAAGAAGCAGGGCTTCTACAGACCTCTTGGTGGTAAAGTGGAATTCGGGGAATACTCTGTTCAGACGCTCAGAAGGGAGCTCATCGAGGAGACCTCGATGGTCGCCGAGGACATAAGGCTTCTAGGGGTACTCGAAAACATATTCGTGTACAACGGTAAACAGCAGCACGAGGTGGACTTCGTATATGATGGGGTGTTCACCGATAAATCCGTTTACCCACGCGGCTACCTCGAATTCGTTGAAGGTAAAGCGAAGATGACCGCTAAGTGGATACCCATAAAAGATTTCACAGTGGGAGAACACATCCTATACCCAGCGGGTCTACTACAACTACTCTTAGAAAAAGGATACGGTTAAAATACTCAACTAAAAGGGAAGGGGTTGGTTGACTAATTCTACATAGGGTCAATCCACGGTTGGGTTTCTAATACCTATGCTTCTCTTTTTTCAGATGTGTTAACACTGGTCTGTAGGGTCAGGGTTTCACCAGCTGTGTCTTCTAGGCTTACACCCTGCACATCGTATCCTCTGAGCAGCCAATAAAGTGTTGCTAGGGCGCCAACCGCCCACAGCGCTAAGTTGTACTCCACGAATTGGCGCACACTCAGCGTGGATGTTAAGTAGAGTGATGCGGTGTAGCCGAGTATTGGTCCAAGCCTAATGAGGCCAACCATGAAAGCCCTAAGCTTCGTAGGCATGAGTAGTGGTTCGAGCACTGTGCGCACAGACCACGCCATCTCGCTGAACGCCATGTTGACGGCGAGGAATAAGTAGAAGAGCACCATACTTGAGCCGAGGAGGTTGAGTGTGTAGAGTATTGGAAGCATGCTTAGAGCCCCGCCCACGAAGACGCCGAAACCATACTTCCTCATGGAGACCCTTGTGATAAACAAGGGTATTATGAAGCCGGTGATGGCAGCGGCGAGGTTGGCCACCAAGACCACGAAGTTCACGGTGTTACCCGAAAAGTAGTAGTCAGCCACAACGTAGGCCATGAGGCCGTAGGTCAGATATTGGGAGACGCCTATTAATAGTAGGAATAGGAAGCGCCCCGTCAGGCTAGAAGACTTGTTTAGGGGTTTCGACGCGCCCTGCTCTGAGGCTTCAAGTCCAGACACAATCTTCTTCGCCTCCTCAACCCTACCAGAGTGTGCAAGCCACCTAGCCGACTCGGGCACCAGATACCTAATCACGAATGCTATAAGCGTCAGGGCGAACGCGAAGTAACCAAGCACCTGCAATTCAACATAGTGGCTACCCACCGCGCCGTACACCACGAAGCCCACTAGGGCTGCCAGCGCGGCGCCGACATTATCGAAGTTGGGTGTCAACACAAGTATCCTCTCACGTTCACGGAGGGGCATCGTCTCCGCCTGGTAGGATAGCGACACTGGAACCTCGCCCTCAACGCCTATCTCAGCCAAAACTATGCCGAAGGCAACCAAGTAGGGATAGTACGGGGCAGATGATATTAGCGCGGTTGTAATCACTATGATAAGTGAGCCAACACCGTAAAGCATCATTGTCAGGTAGAAGGCAGCTTTTCTCCCAAGCCTCCTATCAGAGAGGTAGGACAAACCCAAGTCGCCAGCTAGCTGACCAATAACAGGGGCCACCAGGAACCACACCGCGTTAACGCTTGGGTAAAACAGGTACGCTAGGCTGCCTATAACACCCCACATGAGGTAGCCGATACTCGTCGACGCGAATATCGCCCAGTGCGGCCTACTCCACTTAGCAGCATCTATACGCCTACTCACATCGAGCATAAACATGTATTTGCATAAGCAACTTATTAACCTTTTTATAAACGATTAATAGTGCGAATAGGCAGCAAGCCAACAAACATGTCCCCCGATATCAGACGAGGTTCCCTTCCTAGGGAATGTATCCAACCTTTTAAAGTGGTTTAAATTAGCAGCAGTCACAGAGGTGATAGCTCTCTCCCTGTTTATCCGAATAAATATCGAAAAATTAAGTATTGCCTCAACCATTCTTGAAGCACCCCTAATATAGGGCATCACTTAGCTCCTAACCTGTTTTGGCAGAAAAAGTTTTATTCAACACAATAGCTGACTAGTTATGAGAAGCTCAGAGCAGTTTCTCAACTCATTAAACGATGGTAGAAGGGTGTATTACAGAGGTGAACTGGTGGGGGACATAGTGCACCATCCAGTTCTGTGTATTACCGCTAGGCACGCCGCCAAGCTCTATGATTATCATGATAGGGGAATCGCAGTGGATGGGTTGGGTTAGATAAGCAGGTTTTATAGGGTTCCAAAGACTTCAGATGACCTTCTTGATTAGGTATAGACTGGTTTACGAAACCACGATGTTCTGAAACGGCGTTTTTAACATCTCTCAAGCGATTGGAAGCGATGAGCTCTTCGTGTTACTTGCTCTAGGCTCCAAGCTTGGTGATGAGTTTGGGGGGAGGGTGAAGGAGTATTTTGGCTTCGTTGCAAGGGGGGATCTTGCTTTGGCGGTTGCCCAAACGGATGTTAAGGGCGATGGGTCTAAGAGGCCCTCTGAGCAGGAAAACAAGAACCTTTACTTACGTGTAGTCGACCAGAGAGATGATGGCATCATTGTTAGGGGTGCTAAGGCGCACACGACGCAGTCAGCGGTGTCTGACGAAATAATTGTTATCTCCACGGAGTCTGAGGGTTAACGAGGAGGATTACGCGGTGGCCTTCGCTGTGCCAGCAAACACTCGGGGTCTAAGCATGGTTGTGAGGCCAATAGAGGAAGTGGAGGGCAACTCATCCTCCATCCTAAGCCGACTTGACTACGAGCTTGAGACGCTTACAATCTTTGATGATGTGTTCGTGCCTTGGGAGAGGATTTTTCTCTTCAAGGAACACAACCCACGCTGGTAGGCTGGCTACACTCTTCGCTAATTTCCACCGCTTTACAGCCATTAGCTATAGGTCGGCGACGGCGAATCTCTACCTCGGAGCGGCCCTAGCGGCGGCGAAGGCTAACGGCCTCTTATCTGAAAAACACGTGCGCGACGGGATCCTGGAAATCGTTACGTACAAGGAAGTTATGGAGATGGCTGCCATCGCGGCGTCAAGTCAACCCTCACTATTTGGGGGTGTAGCGGTCCCCAACCCCGTATACACAAATATCGGCAAAATCTACTCCAACACTCATTTTACGGAGGTGCTACGCTCACTCATAGATATCTCGGGCGGTATAATTGCCACCCTGCCTTCAGAGGAGGATTTGGAGGGCGCTTTAAAGAGCTTAATTGAGAAGTATATGAGTGGAGCCACTAATGCACGGGACAGAATAGAGGTGTTGAAGTTGGCCAAGGAGCTCGGGGCGACAAGCATGGCTGGCTGCATGCTCACACTCATGGTTCACGCGGAGGGATCAATCGAGGCGAGCAGAATAGAGCTATTCAGAAACTACGATTTCAGCGAAGCATCAACACTGATTGAAAAGATCTTGATGCAAAAAAACTAAAAACGTCAAAGGGACGGCGACAAAAAGCTTCAGAAACCAGACTTGTTTCAAAACACCTAACAATGAGCTAAGAGACTAGACAACACTAAAACCTCACTACATTTAATGATCCCAAAAGTACTTGTAGCCTTGTCCGACGATGATTCCAGCTATCATCTGCAATTTAGACTTAGACTTGGGAAGGCGACACAATTAAGGGCATACTAGGGCTCTATGTGTGACCCTCACTTCATCATCACACATATTATTTAATATACCTAATACTAAAAACTCCAATGTTATATAGCGAGGAATAAAGCAGATAAGTTAGGGAGGCTCCAGTCATAACGTTAATCCTGTCCAGATCTTGACTAGGGCTAGAGCCTTACGCGCCCAAGTGAAAAATGATCTGTTTGAGTGCAACATCTAAGCTATAAGGGCATTCATATATCGTTGCTTGGAGAGGCAAAGAGCGCACCACTGGTAGCGATCTTTGATTATGTTAACCCAACCTAATTAGTCTCAGATTGCACACGTCCTTGTAGATACTCATTCTTTCTTATAAGTTGCCTAGAATTGGAGGCATGACCTATTTATCCCTTGGTTCAGTGTAGATAGGTTCCGGATAAGCACAATCACCGCACTTGAGCGCCACGCCTAACAAGCACTTATCTGAACACAATCTTCGTGTATTACTGTACTTATATATATCTTTAAATATATGTTTAAACATTTTTCTTTTATGGTTAAAACAATTACGATTAGAGATGACGTTTATAGGAAGCTTATAGCGGCGAAGTCTGGGAATGAAAGCTTTAGCGATCTTTTAGAGCGTTTAGTTGAAGGGGTGGTGGACCCTGTCGGCCTGTTAAGGAGTCTTAGGGGATGGGTTGAGCTGACCTCGATAGAAAAAAAGGAGGTACTGAATAGTATAAGGAGGCGTAGGGGGTTTAAGAGAAGGTTTTAAGTGTGTTCATCCATGATGCAATAATTGAAGTTATTGACAAACATTCGCGGCGTGGCGAGAGGGTTTTGAATGTGATTGCCCAGACCGAAGAAAGCGTTGCCACCTCATCGATAAACCCGCACAAGGTTCTGTACAAGCTCCAAAGGTTTGGAAAGCCGACACACGGGCCGATGAATCCAACAATAGCGAGCTTTGGGAAGCGGGATGTGTTGCTCTCCGCTAGGTTAGAACTCGAAGTTGAAAAGCGGGTTTGCAGTGCTCCTCCAAGCACTGCAAACTTAGGATACTTGAGCGGTTGCCCTCATATCTGCACTAAGTATTTTAGCTCCACTCTTGGTAGCATCCACTCTAGTTTACCTGCGTGTGTGCCGTAGAAGGTGGTATTATTATGAAAACAGCGATTTTGCTCACTGCGTTCGCACTACTTTTCACAGTTACCGCTTTGCTGGTCGGAGCTGCATACTTGAATCACCCGCACATTGTTAGGATAACAACACCTACAAGCTCCACAGTTGGGGGAACACAGCAATCCTTGCGGTGCACCACTACTCTGCCGCCCTCTTCGCCAATACAAAACAACGGTTACACGACCACTTATATCAACATCACCCTAGAAGTTGATTCTTGGAACTGGACTCACGAATCAGTAGTGTGGGACGGGGTTAGCTTCACTGTGGTAACGTGGCAACAGGCGGGCCCACGTGTGGTGGGGAACACAACGGTTCTCCAGACACTGCCAACACTAGAGTTTTCGGTATCCTTCGCAAACCAAACGGTTGAACGCAGCTGGACGTACATGCCCACCTACCCCTTAGACGTTCTACCAAACGTCTCCCTTGCAAACGGCGCCGTACTAGTATCTGGCCTACACAGCTGCACTGGCCAAGAATACCTGGTTATATCAGTTAAGGATACATCAATCCACAGTGCCGCTTTTTGGTGGTAGACAATTGACACAAGCGTTCGCATTTTTAATTAAGCTCCCAAAAGTGGACTTGAGTATCGAATAGTGTGAGCTACCTCGCGGCTATACACACAGAATTCATGTGCAAGAAACAATAGGCGCCAAGCGCGAATTTTGATCCACAGTGTATTAGGGTAGAGCTTCCCACATCGACACCCCCACCACTTTGGCCGCCCCTCTAAACCCAAGGGTGGGTAAGGTGTCGGGTGGACCCTGTTGGCACACCTAGCGGTAAGGGTGGCACCCACCCTGCACGGCTAAGAAGAGCCAAGCGAGTGATTAGGTGACTGTTCAATGTGGAGCCACACGAGCGGCAACGGAGGACTCGGTCTTTCGGAGCCAAATTTTCATTGATTCCACCGCACGGGGAGCACAAGCGTGACTCGTTGTGCGCTGGCAAAGCCAAAAAAGTTTACCGCTTCCTTACCATACACGGTTCAAAGTGTTATCTGGGAGGAACCTGTACATGGGAAGCCTTATTAGTTCTCTTTGGAATCACGTTTTATGAAAGCTTACATATCCCAGCCGGATATCATGGGTGATAGGGTTGTCTTCGTGTCCGATGACGACCTGTGGCTTCTCAGGCTTGGCGAGGACACGCCGGTTAGGTTGACCGTGGGCTTCGGGGTTGTGGGTTCACCGCGTATCTCACCTGATGGGAGAAGTGTGGCGTTTAAGGGCTCGCAGATGGGTGAGCTAAACGTATCCGAGGCATACGTGATGGGTGTTAGCGGAGGTCAGGCGAGGAGGCTCACCTACTTCGGCTCACAGTACACCGACGTGGTGGGCTGGTCGGCCGATGGTAGACTTGTTGTTTGCAGTGATTACGGCAGACCCTTCAGGTCGTGGAGGGAGCTGTTCGCTGTTGACCCAAGTGGTGGGGAGCCTGCGCGTTTGCCTTACGGCCCGGCTGCCTCGATTCTTTCGACACCCGTGGGAACGATTCTGGGTAGGAACACCGTGGATTTGCCGCACTGGAAGAGGTATAGGGGTGGCACGAAGGGTGAGTTCTGGATTGATAGGGGTAATAGGGGGGTCTTCGAAAAGTTTTTCGAGCTTGATGGTAACCTGAACTCGCCCATGTGGGTTGGTGATAGGTTTTATTTTGTGTCTGACCACGAGGGTATTGGGAACATATACTCGGTGGACGCCTATGGGAGGGATCTTAGGAAGCATACCACTCAGGATGTGTACTATGTGAGGAATGCGCGTAGCGACGGTCGAATGATTGTGTACCAGTGTGGGGGTGAACTCTACCTACTCGACCCCTTAGTCGGCAAGGAGTCGAAGCTCGACGTTGATGTACCTTCACCGATGAGGCAGAGGGAGCCTAGGTTTGTGGACCCCTCTAAGTTTGTTGAGGGGTACGCTCCCCATCCGCGTGGGCGCATAAGCGTGTTCACTGTGAGGGGTAAACCCTTCGTGATGGGTAACTGGGAGGGAGCACCGCTACAAGTGGGTGAGCCAAACGGTGTGAGGTATAGGCACGCGCAGTTCACGGCGGACGGCCTCGGGTTGCTCGTTGTCTCCGACGAGAGTGGGGAGGAGCGACTCGAGCTATATAGTTTAAAGGATGGTGGTAGGAGGGTTTTCGACCACGACTTCGGCATAGTTGAGGAGCTCAAGGTGTCCCCGAAGAGGGCTCTCGCAGCGCTCACAAACAATAGGTTCGAGCTGTGGCTCATCAACCTTGAGAGCGGTGATGTGAAGCTGCTGGATAGGAGTGAGTATGGGGTTATAAGCCAAGTTGACTGGCATCCAAGCGGCAGATGGCTCGCATACTCTTTCCCAGAGAACCATGAGGCTACGAGTATACGCCTAGTGAATGTGGACTCCCAGAAACCAGTTCGTGTGTCCACACCCACATCACACGACTTCTCACCTAGCTTCGACCCCGAAGGCAGATACCTATACTACCTTTCAACCAGGCATCTTGACCCCGTCTACGACAGGGTGGTGTTCGACCTTGGATTCCCGAAACCCGTCAAACCCTTCCTAGTCACCCTCAAATCATCCATGCAGTCGCCCTTCAACAGGACGCCAACCTACGATTCTGAGACGCCTAAAGACGCCGACGACGATGTGGATGTTGAGGGTATAGAGCTACGCGTGGAGCCCTTCCCAATCGAGGAGGCCAACTACTCTAAGGTTGTGGGTGTGAAGGGGAGGGTTCTCTTGCTATCCCACCCGGTTGAGGGGGCGATGAGTAGGTGGCTTTGGTCAACCACCCCCGCGAGTAACGCTACGATTGAAAGCTACAACATGGAGGAACTCTCGAAGGATGTGTTCATGCAGGGTGTAACCGACTTCGAGCCCTCCATGGCACGTGATGCGCTCATCGTAAGGGTTGGCGACGGCTACAGGTATGTTAGGGTCGATCAGAAACCCGAGGATAAGGGTAGGGAGCCCGGCCCTAGGAGTGGGTGGATAAACCTTTCGAGGATGAAGGTGCTGGTTGACCCTGAGAAGGAGTGGCGCCAGATGCTCAGGGAGACTTGGAGACTCATGCGTGAAAACTATTGGAGGGAGGATTTGGCTGGGGTGGACTGGGAGTCAATATATGAGCGCTACGCGAAGCTCCTAGATCGTGTGAACACTAGGTATGAGTTGTCGGATGTGATAAGAGAAATGCAGGGTGAGATGGGCACCTCACACGCCTATGAGATTGGAGGTGACTACGGTGAGCAGAAGGCTTACCCAGTGGGTGGGCTTGGAGCCGAGTTCAGGTTTAACGGTGAGGGCTACGAGGTTACGAAGCTATTCGTAGGCGACCCCTCAAATGAAGGTGAGAAGTCACCTCTGCTCGGAGCTGGTGTCAACGTTGGTATCGGTGACACCATACTCAGCATAGATGGGAAAAAGCTCAGCAGGGAGACTACCCCAAACCAGCTTCTCTTGAACAGGGCGGGTGAGCAGGTAGTGCTCCAAGTGGAGACTAAGCGGGGTGAGATAAGGAGCGTTACGGTCACAACCCTACGGAACGAGAAAACACTCATCTATAGGAGTTGGGTGGAAGCCAACAGACGATACGTGCATGAAAAGAGTGGTGGGAGGGTTGGCTACGTGCATATACCAGATATGGGTCCCTTCGGGTACGCCGAGTTCCACAGATTATACCCCATCGAGTCCGCGTTTGACGCACTCATCGTAGATGTACGCTATAATGGTGGTGGACACGTATCCCACCTAATCCTCGAAAAGCTCGCGAGGCGCAGAATTGGGTACGACAAGCCTAGGAGGGGTAAACCCTACCCTTACCCACCATACTCTGTGAGTGGACCAATAGTGGCGCTCACAAACGAGCAGGCTGGTTCAGATGGGGACATCTTCAGCCACGGCTTCAAACTCTTAGGGCTCGGCCCACTTATCGGTCGGCGCACGTGGGGTGGCGTTGTAGGTATAAACCCACGTATACGCCTCGTTGATGGCACCTTTGTAACCCAGCCGCAGTTCGCCTTCTGGTTCAAGGATGTGGGCTGGGGTGTTGAGAACAGGGGCACCGAGCCCACTATTTGGGTTGAGAACAAGCCTCAGGACTACGCGGGAGGCGTGGACGCCCAGCTTGAGAGGGGGATAGAGGAAGCGGTTAGGCTCATAGAGAAGACCCAGAGATTGGAGGAGCCTAGTTAGGGCGGTCACACCTTATATTTCGCCATGGGTATACTAAGATTGGCAATGCAGAGAACCCCCGGTATGAATGACGTGGAGTTCCTAGAGAGTGTGTCAACCCTCACCGCTAAGGGTAAGCAGTTCGCGCTCGCAACTGTTGTGAAGACTGAGGGGTCAACCCTCGCGAAACCCGGATTCAAAGTTGTGATTGACGATGAGGGCAATGTTGTCTCCGGTACCCTGGGTGGTGGGTGCCCAGAGGGGCCTATAGTCGAGCTCGCGCTGGAGGCCATCAAGCGTAAGACCCCGAGACTTGTACGCGTCCACCTTGTGGATGCGGGTAAGTCACTCAGCGAGGCATGCGCCACCACCAAGTCAGATCAGGATGAACTCTACGTTGAGACCAACTGTGGTGGGAACATGGAAATCTTTATCGACCCGTATACGAAAAGGGATAGGCTCGTTTTGATATCGGATGGGGGCAGGGATGAGGTGGCTAACTGGGTGGCTGCGCTCGCGGGCCAGCTTGGCTTCGAGGTTCACGCCGTCGACCCCACAGGGATGATTGAGGGTGCGGACGTGGTTCACCAAATCGACGACCTATCCAGATTCGAGTTTAATCCCGACGACTATGTAGTGGCCGTCACGCGGGGCAGACTCGACGTGCCAGTGTTAGAGGCGCTCTCAAAGGCTAAGTGTAGATTTGTTGGGCTTATGGCTTCAAAGCAGAGGATAAACGACGACTTCGCCAAGCTCAGAGCTAGGGGGGTGAGTGATGAGTTCTTGTCAAGCGTCCACGCCCCCGTGGGTGCCGACATCGGCGGCATGACGCCTCAAGAGATAGCTCTCAGCATCCTCGCAGACGTGGTAGCAGTGAAGCGTGGAAAACACGTACCACACAAAGTATAGAGATGGTCCTAGGAGAACAAGGCTTCTAATCTCAGGACAAACAATTGCAGTAAGTTTTAAATCAATTGTTAAATCGGATTAACCGAAAACATTCTTAGACATACTTTTCAGAGCGTATATGGAAAATTTTTTGATATGATTAGGTGCTTGAGACAGATTTAAAAATTGGTTCAAGAATGTGCTATAATGTATGGTTTATACGAGAAAATCTGGTCCATCTCGAGGTGGATGGACAGTGGTTATATTAGTGGTAATAGTGATCATTATAGCTGCAGCCGTCTTAGCAACGCGCCCAACGCATCCGTCGACACCCACCACTTCGACCACAAGTGTATCCACACCCACAACCAGCGTTACACAGACTACTACCGCTTCGAGCCCGACAAGCACCACGCAGAGCACTACAACCACTACAGCGTTCACCCTCCAGCCCCCTAAATAGGAGTGTACTAGTGGATGACTCGCAGACAGCTGCACCCGACGCCCTAGACCCGGGCACGGGCTTCTTCGTCCAAGACAACACTGTTTTCCTCAACGTCTACCAAGGCCTCGTGGAGTTCACTGGGTTCAACTATTCACAGGTTGTACCAGTGGTCGCGCAGAACTATACCATTCTAAATAACTACAAGACATATGTGTTCAATATTAGACGGGGGGTCACGCTTTCCACTGGTGAGCCAGTGAACGCCTCCATCCTGTGGTTCAGCTTCGTGAGGGAGGCATACATGGGTCAGGCTGTGGGTTTAGCCAACTACGGTGAACTCACGATATACATGACACAGTATTCAAAGACAGGGTACGCCTTCCCCTAGGGTATCAGGCACGCCATACAGGCGGCCACAGGGCTGCCGACGGTCACAAACCTAACACTCGCCGTTGAGGCGCTCAACAACATACTGAGCAACTTCAACGCTGCGAACACAACAATACAGAAGGTGATGTCCTACCCCGACCAAGCATACGTGGTAACCCGACCCCTAACATTCGAGACAAACCTTCTCGAACCATACAGGGACTGGCTCCTCACACTAGGGGGGCCATGGGATGTGGTCGTCGACCCCATCTACATCGATGAGCATGGCGGAGTGCAGGGCAACAAGGTGAACGGCTACTATGATGTCAACGGTGGCCCTGGGACTGGGCCCTACATGATTAAGTCTGTTGCCCCGGGGCTCACACAGGTTGTGCTACAAGCCAACCCCAACTACTGGGGTAACAACGCCTCTAATCTACCCATAATAGCCCAACCCGCACACATCCCCATTATCGTTATAAACTACGGTGAGCCCCACGGCACTAGAGTTGAGGCGTTCGCAACAAACCAAGCCCAGATATCATATGTGAGTATACCCTTCTTCAACCAGATGTACCAAGCATACCAGTACAAGCAGTACTACAGCTTCAACCAGATATTCGACGAGTTGGGCTACCCGCCTGGGTTCAACTATCTGGGTATGAACACACAGATATTCCCCACCAACATAACAGACTTCAGACTCGCCATAGTTCACGCCATAAACTACACCGAAATACTAGACAAACTCTACACTTATAATGGCCAACCACTCGCGGAGGAGTTCCTAGGACCAGTGTCACCAGGTATACCTGGCTTCTATAACCCCGACCACCTACCACTCTATTCTTTCAACCTAACACTCGCCGCCTACTACCTTAACAAGAGCGGCTACCAAGGTGATTTCTACGTTGTTACACCAAACGGCACTGTGCTTGGGAACCCCAACGGCAACAGGTTGCCACCCATAACCATCACCTATCTAGCACCCATATCACCTCTTACGGAGAGTGAGCTCGAAATAATACAGGCAGGCCTATCACAGATAGGTCTCTCAGTCGCACCCCAAGGAGTAACGGCATCTGTAAGCCTAACATACGTTACACCACAAGCATCTCCTCCAATTCAATTGCTAGGCTGGTTCCCAGACTGGGCTGATCCCATCCTGCAGGAAATGGTGCCACTGCTTACAACAAGCGTTGGGTTACCAGCCTGGATGAATGTGAGCCAAGTCAATCAGATCCTGATGAATCTTGCCTTTAACACCAATGTAACACAGCAGATACAGGAGACAGCGTGGATATACAACTTTACCTACTGGTATGCACCCTACGCATGGCTTCCACTGCCAGTCACATACTTCTTCGTGCAACCCTATCTCAAAGGTCAGGTGTTCAACTTCCTCGGAGCCTACTACTACAACACAATACAGTACACATAAACCACTTAACCTCCCTTTTTCTTTATGGGGCAAATGAGGGGAACTCTTTGAACTATTCGTGTTTTAGCGTAAACTTCGAGTGTTCCGTCTACCCAGCTATGTGAAGCGTGACCCATTTTCGGGATGGTCACATAAAGGTTAAACGTTTGTGCACATCAATCCTGAATTATGAGTGTTGATAGATATGGTGGAATGCACCCCGTGTCGAAGCTGTTAGACTACGAGGACTTCATGGAGGCTCTCCGCAAGGCTATCAGACCTAAGAGAGCCGTAGAGAAAGTGGGTCTCATGGAGGCTGTGGGTAGGGTTTGTGCCTCAGATGTCATAGCAAAGTCTGATATGCCCCCCTTCTGGAGGGCTACATTCGACGGGTACGCGGTAAAAGCTGAGGATACTAGGGGGGCCAGCAGGGAGGTTCCCGCGAAACTACGGGTTATAGACACATCTAAACCGGGCTCACCCGTTAAGGTGAGAGTTCACAGGGGGGAGGCCGTCAAGGTTTTCACAGGTGGAGAGATCCCTGAGGGAGCAGACTCAGTCGTTCTCGTAGAGAACACAGAGTTGGTTGGCGAACTGGTCAAAGTGTACGCCGAAGTCAAACCTTCAGCCAACATAGATGCAGCTGGCTCCGATATACGCAAAGGCGAGGTGTTGATTAGGGCTGGCACAGTTGTGAGGCCAACAGACATATCACTCGCAGCCTGCCAAGGTTACAAGGAGATAAGCGTCTACCAAAGACCCAGCGTGCTCATTATACCCACGGGTAACGAGGTGAAGCCAGTTGGTGCAAAGCTCAGATACGGTGAGATATACGATAGCAATAGCCACGGTGTCGCGGCCCTTCTAAGGGAAGCGGGTGGGGAGGTTGAGATATCCAAGCCTTTAAAGGATGACCTGGATCTAATAGAGGCCACCGTGAGAAAGGTGACGACACACGACCTAGTCGTGTTCATAGGTGGCTCATCCGCGGGTGCAGAGGACTATGTTTCCGTAGCGGTCTCGAAGCTGGGCAAGGTACTCGCCCACGGAGTGAGACTCAGCCCAGGTAGACCCACACTCTTCGGAAGGGTGGGTGAAACATTTGTGGTGGGGCTCCCAGGCCACCCAGCCTCCAGTTTGGCTGTGACAATAATGGTTCTCAAACCACTAATGATGTGGCTCACGGGTAGACCTAAGACCTACAGAACGGTTGAGGCGGTGTTGGACTCTGACATAACCGGGGTGGAGAAGGGGTTCACCTACTTTAGAACCGTTAGGTTGGAGGACGGGTTGGCTAAGGTTGTGTACAGGTCCTCGAGCATGTACTCGAGCTTCCTAGGAGCCGATGGCTACATCGTCTTCAGGGATGCGGCTCCAAAGAGGGGTGAGAAGGTAATAGTCAACCTTCTCTGAGGCCAAGTGTACTACCCCGCCCTGACGGAAGGTGAGTGGGAGAAGTTTACGCCCAAGCTCCTCTTCAGCTATCTGTAGAACGTCCTTCTCCTTTAAGTTATCGCTAGAAATAAAGGGTGGCGCGCCCATTGAGAGTTCGCCCTGATGGACGGGGCTTCTTGCTTCTTCCACCAAGCTCGACCCCCTTTCGGGCAAAGGAGGCCCGAAGCCATGTCCACAGGCGTGGATTCCTCACGCACCACGGGTACACGTAAGTTTACAAGTTTCCCTTTAGACTTTGGGGCGCTATCCATCCCATCCCTCTCAGGGGAGGGGTATTTTGCCTCTTTAACCTCCTTGAGGGTTAAAATGAGTTTAGGTTATATGATGGGGGTTGATGTCCTCCCATCGTCTTTGAACTCTAGGAATGAGAAGTCACCAGCATAGACGCCAACAAATATGGGTTCTTCATTTACAATCCACTTTCTGGCTTTAGCCTCTCTGAGTTTGGCTGTGACATGTGACCAAGCTGCAAGTGAATCAACTTCGTACATAACGACGAACTCTTGGTCGCCTAACCCGTAGGAATAGGTGGTATAGGACCTTATGCCTTTTGATTCGGGGTGCGTCCTCGCGATGCCAATGTGCTCCGCGAGTATATTCTTCCTCTCATCAAAGTCGAGAAGATACCACTCGGGATCCTTGCTCATCGGGTAGGCGACAAAATACTTTGAAGGCTCACCCTTAAGGGTGTCTTCCAAGTCCATGCCTGGTCTAAGGTATGGTGACTCCTCGTATAGTGAGAGCATACTGTAGCTCGGGGAGCCGAGGCCCATTAGAACAGTGTTGAAGTCAAGTTTAACCTCACCGAGAATCTCAGGCTGCTTAGCGGCCAACCACAAGAGAAAGTCACTGTCCCACCTAAGTGATGTATATAGTTTGGCCACAATTATCCTATCTTTAAGCCCCGATAGCAGGGTGTTCAACCTCTGAATGACTCGGGACCTAACAATGGGGTCACTAGACCACCACGACTCATTCATCCTGAAGGCCAAAACCATCATATAGATTTCCTGTTTTTCGCTCACAAACACGTCTACATCCGACCCGAATATATTTCCTGCTAGCGTGGATTTACTCATCCTCTAAGGTGGCCGAGCAACCCTCCCCCGGCACGGTCACAAAGCCGTTCGCGGCTATACCAGCCTCGATATAGGCGTCCAGCATATCCCTGAGAACACCCTGAGGGTCGGTGTCCCCTGCTTTCACGAAGGCTATCATCGCTGGGCCCGCCCCACTCACAGCCACACCCTTAGCACCAGCGCGTATAGCCCTTCTCTTTACCTCTGAGTAACAGGGTATTAGGCTACTTCTCACCTTCTCAACTATTGCATCATCCATTCCCGAGCCCAGAAGCTCGATGTCTCCCAAAGCGAAGCCAGCAGCCACAGCCGCGGCATGCCAAATGTTCCAGAGCGCATCGTGTAGATCAACCGTGGAGGGAATCACGAACCTCATCTTCTCGGTTTTACGCTCATACTCAACCAGTGGATAAACCACGCATACTCGAAGCGAGCGGGGAGGCGTGATGGTGTACACCCGCATCGGGTTGTGTGAAACTATCATCGTGAAGCCCCCGAGAAGAGACGCCGCCACATTATCGGCGTGAGGAGAACCAGCTGCGGCTCTCTCTCCTTCAGCCGCAAGCAATACGAGCTCCCCGCGGCTGAGACCCAGACCCAGGAGCCTGTTTAAGGCGAACGCAACCCCAGCAGCGGTAGCCCCACTGCTACCCAACCCACAACCCGGCCTTATCCTCTTCGTCACATTGATCCTAACATCAAATCTATCACCAACCCGGTTAAGGATGGTTTTCGCAACTAACCCACCACTGTTAGCCTCAGGGTTCGTTGGTACATTGTACTCCGAGCGGCCAGAGACCTCAACCTCCACCTTCCCGCTACCAGGTTTAACCTGCACCTCAATATGGTCGCGGGGCTGGTTTAAAGCAAGGCCGAATGAGTCGAAGCCGGGTCCAACGTTGGCCGATGATGCGGGAGAACTCACAGTCAACCACGTCATGAGATGGCACCTCACTGAGTCAACCCATCATACGAGCGCACAAGCTCCGGGTCAACAACGCCTCTCACCACCACGCTTGAGCCGTCTGGCAATAGTACGTCGATGGCCGTTGCATGGTAGGGTATCTCAAAGGATTCGATCACATCCTTATCATCGGTTTGATAGAACTTCTTAGATACGCTCCCCCGAACTATGTACCCCTTCACAGAACTCACGCGCCTCGCACCGTAGCCGCCAGCCCTACCACCTGCAGCACCTTTAACTGATTCTACTTCGAACAGGTACACCTTAACTTCATTCGTAGAACCAAGGTCCAACTCGTCCGAAGCGACAAGTATGAGGTCGCGTTTGATTTTCAGAATTGCGAAGAGCTCTTGTTCTTCCGTCATCCATGTGCCTAGCTTGAACACATACTTAAAGCCTTCCTGCGGAACCGTGATTAAAAGAATACTTATCCATACATGGAAAAGCGATTGTGGAACATCATTTTAAACATCAATCAACCATAAAAAGGCGGTCAGCAGGGATCGGGGTGATAGCGCTCTTCTACATATGTTTTAGTGGGTTTTCATCAGGCTTAGAACAAACACGTTTCCACGTCTTGTGTCAGCAACTATTGTGTAGCCTCTTCGCTTTGCCCAATTGATGACCTCCTCCCTGTTCACGGCGTCTGGAACAACCGCATCCACAACAGCTCCCACGCCTACCTGACTCATTATATCCACGAGCTGAGCCACGATACCCCTACAATTCTTCTTTGTACCATCGACAAGCACGGGATCAGTGTTCATCGGTCATAACTCTCCTCTTTTAGGCTTTGGGTTTGAGCCACGACGCGTAAACGTTTATTTTACCCTCCATTCTGAGCTTGATTTCCTCCTTTAGTCTGGCCACGGCGCTCGCGGCCACTTTACCCCCTTCACGGTCACCGTTGGTGCACACAGCTCCCCTGACACCCACTATGTCTGGGTTGATCCTTACGAGTGTGTCGAGGTTCTCTATGCGCAGTGACCCTGAGAGGGCTGTGCTCATGCCAAGGTCCTTAGCCTCCACCACCAAGTCTTTGAGTACGCCCTCATCCATAAAGTCGAAGAGGTTGCGGCCATCCTTGGTGAGGGTGTCGATGAGTATACCGTCACTCCCACTCTCCTTGGCGAGTTTGACCACAAGTGTGGGGTCTATACCACCATACAGATGGCTGTCAGCGAAGGTTGCGGCCACTAGCTTGGTCTCCGAGCCTTCTAGGGCCCTCTTGGATTCCCTGAGTATCCTTAGAGCCATCTCATAGTCGGAGTTAACGAATCCCACCTTGACCGATGTTGCGTTGAGCGCAGCGGCACCATACACCGCTAGGGCTACTGTGCCGGGTTGGTTGGGTACGACGCCAAGCGTGACGCTCACGTGTATCTCCTTCGGGAAGGCTTCCCTCACCCGCCTTATAACTGGTGGGAAGTTGGAGCCAACGGTCATCTCCTTAAGGTTTTTGACGTCGACTATGTCCGCCCCACCCTTTACCGCCTCAGTCGCTTCATCGAGGTCTTGGACACTAACCATTAACAACATGATACAAGGACAATTACTCGCATGTATATAAACAATACTACTAGCCAGTAGTAATTTTCAGGCTCATTCAAAATCCTCAAATAAGCCAGTCAACACACTTATTAGATGACTGAAGCGATACAGGCACTCAACGTCTCAAAGATATACCCTGACGGCAAGAAGGCACTTGATGGCTTCACTCTCAGCGTTGAAGACAAGAGTGTTTTTAGCTTGCTCGGCAGGAACGGTGCGGGTAAGACCACGTTCACCAAGATAGCGGCCACAATACTAAAGCCCACGGCCGGTGAAGTAAGGGTTCTTGGGTACGACCTAGAGAGGGAAACAGTCAAAATAAGGCAGAGGATAGCAATAGTACCCCAGGAGGGTAGGCCGTTCTCGCTTCAGACACCCTACGAGCACGTCTACATGTACCTTTTGGCTCGGGGGTGGAGTATGTCCGATGCTAGGACTCAGGCTCACAGGGTGCTTGATAAACTCGAGCTCACAGAGTACAAAGGGAAAATCTGCGCTGTGTTATCGGGAGGACTAAAGCAGAGGGTGATGATAGCCATGGCCGCGGCCACGCAGCCGGAGCTCATATTCCTCGATGAGCCCACTATAGGGTTGGACCCAATCGCTAGGATGGGTATTTGGGGTGACATACGCGACATGGTGGATGAGGGTACAACCGTTTTCCTCACCACCCACTATATGGAGGAGGCGGAGACCCTCTCCAAGCGTGTGGCGATAGTTGACTCTGGCAGGAAGATAGCCGAGGGCACACCCCACGAGTTGAAGTCACGCCTCGAAGCCACGATGACGGTCACGATAACAGGTAGAACGCTTGAGGCGGTAAACCCCGAATCCTACGGTAGGGTACACCGGAATGGTTCGACCATAAGGGTTTTCACAAACGAGGCTGGTGCGAGGGAGTTATCTGAGGCCGCTGTCAAAATGAATCTGAGCGTGAGCGTGAGACCCGTCACACTCGAGGACGTATTCATCTCCCTTGTGGGTGAAATGGATTGAGCAACAAATTCACCGACGGCCTGAAAACAGTTCTAGCAATATCCTGGTTTAACGGCATCGTCAACCTCAAACGCTCCCCATTAAGCGTGCTCAACTTTGTGCTAACACCCTTCTCAATACTCTTCTTTATATTCATATTCGGGGGGCCACGCGCCACGACTTACGGCCTCGTTGGGGGTGTCATCTCAACCATTGTGAGTAGCAGTATAATAATTGAGACCGATGCGGCCTTTATCAGACTCATACTCAAGGTTCAGGACATGTTCGTCGCATCACCCTGCACACCCCTCACCTACGTCGCTGGTCTAGCACTATCGGAGCTCATGAATGGGCTGCCAGGAATAGTTATCTTCCTAGCCCTACTCACACACTTTAACCACGTAGGTGTACTGGGGGACGCACTCATAGTGTTCTCAGCCGCGCTTACATGGGCCTCAATATCATCACTGGGCTTCTTCATATCTACATTCGCACGCGACCCCAGGGACCTATGGGTGTACTCACCCATACTCACTGTGATGCTCTCATTCCTCCCACCAGTCTACTACCCGCTCAGCGTTATACCAAACTGGGTAAGGCCTCTAGCCTATCTTGCACCCACAACCTACTCAGCGGAACTCATACGGATAGCTTCAGGCATCTCTAAGGGTGACCCAGCACTCTACGTAGCTGGAATACTCGCCTACACATTCATACTAATCTACTTCGCGGGAAAGAGAATGAGGTGGAGGGAGGCATAAGCAACCCCACCATCGATCCATTAAGAGAACACACAACACATTGAGACGATTGTAAGTATAGGAGACGCCTTCTCGAAAGATGAATAAAGCTGAATATTATACCACTTGATTAAAGGGAGTTTAAGCCATGAGTAGATTCATCCTTCTAGCTAGCTCTTGTAGCCGCCTGATCCTCTTCTCCGTGCTTGGATGTGTTGAGAACAGGTCTCCTAGTCCCCCCCTGAAGGGGTTGGCTATCCACATGGATGAGGTGGTGGGGGAAACGTTGAGTGGTGCGCCGCGTCTGATGTATTCGTCTATTTTCCTGAGGGCGGATATTAGCCAGTCGGGTCGACCTGTGAGCTTCGCGCCTTCCTCGTCCGCGTAGAACTCCCTGCTCCTCGATATCGCTAGCTGAACCATCGAGGCAGCTATGGGTGCGAGGAGCACGGTGAATAAGCCGAGTCCACCCGCTCCATCCCTCCTACCCCCACCAAACAAGAGTGAGAAGAATAGGATATCCACCATGTAGGTTATCGCGGTTGCAACGGTCGCGGCAGCGGTGGATAGAGCCATGTCCTGGTGGACGATGTGACCAACCTCATGGCCGAGCACAGCCCTCAACTCATCCCTATCCATTATCCTAAGCAACCCGCTTGTGACCACAACATACGAGTTTTTCTTACCTCTACCCGTGGCGAATGCGTTGGGTTGGGGTTGGTTGACTATTCCAAGCCTAGGTGTGGGCACACCGGCCTGCTGTGACACCTCTTCTAGAAGAGAATATAAGGCGGGGTACTCTGTTGGTTCAACAAGCTTAACGTGGGATATTCTAAGAAGCATCTGGGGACCCCAATAATAGGACACGAGATTCATGACGAGCGATATCCCCAGCATGAAGAATAGGATGCCGATGGGTGGTACACCCAGCGCATAGCTTACAATGTAACCAACCGCAAGCAGGAAGAGTGTTAGCACTGTGAACAGCAACACGTAGCGGATCTGAGATGAGAAACCCATAATTATATTCTCACACAACACAGATTTAAACTTTAGATAACACCTACACCGAAAAAGTGTATCGGCAGAAATCTGCCGCCCGGGAAGCTAACCCTGAACAGTGTGAAGAAGATGGCGTTAAGAATCAGGTACACCACGGCTGCGAGTATGGCTATACCGAAGGCACCAAGCCAACCAGTGTTGAAAACAGCCTTATACACACCAATCCAAGCTAGGAACGCCAAGAGGAATGCGACGGCCAAAGCCAAGGTGTGCACTCCTATAGCTCCAAGTATGAATGAGACCACGGCGTAAACTAAGAAGTAGACGATTGGCCCCACAAGCGTGGCTATCATCGCCCCACCCATCGTCGACCTGCCCGCCTTAACCACTTTTGAAGCGAAGTAAACTGGTAGGGAGACAATCATCCAGAGTATGATTACACCCAATAGGAACACTATTAGTCCAAGCGTTCCACTTACAGCTAATTGCTCAAGCATAACGCATAAACCGCACAACACAAAATTAACCTTTCGGAAAATGGGTGTACCCAGGCATTAGGGGTAATTAGTGAATATGAATAGCGGTGTTTACCTGTGAGGGTTTAGAAAAGTGAAGGGCTTCATCCGTAGGCAAGTGGGGCAGGTTCACCAAGATAATCCCGTACCCTTTGGATTCAGACCCAGACGTGCATATGTGCTATCAACAATCCCGCCAAGCAGGATGGTGCCCAGATAAGGCTTTTCAACGCTTGGATGTCGAATACATTACCTCCTGATCCGGACACTATCACAAGGAAACACCAAAAGTCGTATACCCGAAGGACTTCTGAGGCATTAATCCTTAACGCTGCCAAAAGGTACACGCTATCTAGATTTTAGAGGTGTGGAGGCTTGCCGCCTCGCTCTATGCAGCCGAGCTGTAATCAGGGATTTTGGAATTTTTCCTAAGATCCCCATAGCCGCGGAGGGTGGCTAAAAAATCGTATTTTGCATACCAATACCGCTAGACGGATTTCCACCTCAGTGAAAGGGGAAGCTTGTGGCCTACTCTATTACCACCTAAGTGGGTTTTAATTTGGCTGATTCGGCTTCGCCCTGGCTACTGCTCGTTCAACCTGCGGGGTCTCACTGACGCGTAGTCCTAGTTATAACTCGAAGATGTACACTCCAAGCCACGCTATTGACCCGCCAGAGGCCATGAGGCCGACCGTGGGGATGATAAGCAGTGGGAGGAGGTGTGGCCTCGGCCACAAAGCCACTAAGAGGCCACCCAACGCGAAGCACACGGAGGACGCAACCCATAAGATACGTAGAAAAACGGGCGACCCAGCGTGGAACACAGTGAACGCGCCTAGCCCAACCGAGACAGCCACAGATAGCACAACAGCCACGAATCCCAGCACACGGCTACTAGCCCATTGTCGAGGCCTACTCATGAGCTGGGTTGCTCCCTGCATGAGTGGGCTACGCCTATCCTCATCCCAACGCGCGAGCAAGCCAAGCAGTGCTAAGATGAATGGTAGTTCACCCCATGGGAATGCGTCTAGCACTGAAAGGCCTAGCGCGGCCACCAGCATGACCAAACCCACGCTCAGCCTAAACTTCTTCATCCACACAACCATAGCACCCAAACCCAAAAACAACGCTGCGGTAACCGCCATAAGCGCAAAAAAGAGCGCCAAGTTGGTCGCAACTCCCTGTTGGAGCTCTTCGGAAACCATACTAGGCCAAAAAGCCCCCATCAGACCCAGTGTGGCGAAAATCGTGGCCAAACCCAGCTTCCCAGAAGTCTTCATATCTCCCCTGCCATATTAACTATTACACAGAGGCGATATATATATCGGAAATGGTCTTTGTTGATGAAGATTCAAGGAAGATTTTGCTACCATGATTATTATGCTTAAGGGGTACCAAGGCTTATTATCCTAATTGAACCGCGCGTATTGATGATACCCATCTATATCTGGTCTTTAAGCTTTTTGTAAAGGCGAATCGAAGAATACATAAGTCGTAGCTTCCTTGAACTTGGAGGAATCATGGGGGCACCTTTGAGCATTATCCGCCTCCATTCTTCAAAGGTTTAGTACGCGACTCAGCCCTAACTCACCTCGAATACAAATATCTTTTCATACCCACACAATATTCTATATTAGTTCTTTACTTAAAATCACCTCATACTTTTAACTACCAGTGCTGGCCACTTCAACCCTTATAAAGAAGACCCCTTAAGCCCCTCTCCTAATATATATTAGATGCCCATAGAGGCAGTTGAACGGGGGCCAGAAAAGGGGGCTTCGAAAAATCCCCCGTGATACTTTGCTACAATGTTCGTTTGGAGAAGAATTGTTGAGTGAAGCAGTAAGTAACCCTAGTGGATCACGCTGGCGGCCGAGAGAATGAAAGGGGTATGTTGGATCGTAGCCTTGATGCGCTGCGCTTTACCTCCGGTTCTGATGGTGCTTAGGGGTCTCCTTGTTTACACATGGTTTTCGTGGTGTGTGAAGTGTGGGAGGTAGATGGGCATCACGTTCCCCAAAAGTGGTTTACGAGGCTGGATGTGTCGAGGCTTTTGTTCATACTCGCTCAAAGTTTAGTGTGATTGTGGGGTGTTTATGTGGCTTAGCTTCTCTGTGATTCTGAGGAGCTCAGCTGTGCTCCACGCCTGGGCTACGCAGCCTCTTGGGGTGTGTGGTGGTTCCCCGTCGAAGACCTCGTTTATAATGTAGTTTTTACTGTGGGCGAGTGTGAGGAGGGGCGCAATCACGTAGCGTGTGGATTCGACGCTTGATTCGTCATAGTTTAGGCAGCCGTCGACGTAGGCGCCGAGGAGCCATGGCCAAACGGTGCCGTTGTGGTATGCGGCATCCCTTGACGCCCGGTCACCCTCATACCTCGGCCTGTAGGATGGGTGACCAGGGTTGAGGGTCCTCAGGCCGTAGGGTGTTAGAAGCTCTCTACGCGTTGATTCGAGCACACGTATGGCTGTTTTCCCATCCACCAAGTCGTTGTGCAGTGATAGTGCGAACAGCATATTGGGTCTAATTTCGTGGGGATCTAATGGTTGGAGGTCCGCTCTTAGGGTGTCGTATAAGCCAAATGCCGAGGGGAAATGCTCGTTAAAGGATGATTTGAACCCTGAGATCTCCTCTTGTAGTTGTTCGAGCTCTGGGGTGGTAGCGGTTGTTGATTTGAGGAGTTTGAGTAGGAGGAGCCAGAGCGCGTTCACCTCCACTGCGAAGCCGTTGCGGGGGGTGTAGTGTACGCCCTCGTAGTAGGCGTCCATCCATGTTGCCCCCTTTGCCTCATGGTAGACCAGGCCATCAACCACCTTGACCCCAAGCATCGAACCGTTTTTATAGCCTTCGAAAACCTCTTCAAGCTTTCCTTTGTACTTTAAAGCGAGACTAAGTGACGAGGTTTGCCCGCATATGGCGTACACCGCATACGCGGCCCACAGTGACGTGTCAACTGAGTTATAGAACGGTTTGCCCGCCTCATCGAAGCCTGTGGGTAGGAATCCATCCCTCATCGAGTTAAAGTATCTCTCAAGGATGGCATCAACGAGTTGAATGTCACCCGTAGAGCTGTAGAGTGTTGGTAACACTATCATGGTGTCACGGCACCAATCCCAGAACCAGTAGTAGCCCGCCACGATAAGTGGATCGGGGTTAAACGCTAAGTATGTTGAGAGAGGTGTCTGCTTCAGTGTGTGTTTGACCCTCCGCGCAGGCTCCACCCATGCTTCAAACACCACCTGTCTGCCTTTAGCGGTAAAGGCACCTGGGCTGTAGAGGTCCTCCACGGAGTTACCTCCCCTCGCTGCCTCCTCTTCGTATAGGAAGCCATAATACCAGTATGACTCATGTTTGTAGCCTCCCCCAGCGAGCTTCATCACGAGGCTGAGAGGCCAGGGCTCACACTTGATAGCGACACGCTCAAGGTCCATAGACCTCACACTATAGGGAACGGCGCCGGCTTTGATTACATCGTGGTGGTTGCGGAAGCTGATAAGAGGCCTTATCTCAACACTGAACTCACCCCCTGAGGAGTACTCTATTCTAAAGGATTCCTCCCACCTGTTAAAGTAGAAGCGTTTGAGTAGAATGTTTGAGCCCAGTTTAAACGTCCACCAAACCCCGCTCTCATCGCTTCCGAAACTCAGCATACGGTTTAAGCCGTCTGGGTGGTAGGCATCCCTGTACCTATGGGTTGACAGATAGTAGGATTCATCTGGGTTAAACGATGCCCTCTCTTCGAGTGTGTTCACAAGCTGAACCCTCACACCCCCAGTGCTCGAGGCGGAGGTGAGCAGGGAGTGGTAGGCACGCGTGTTTATGCACCCCACGGTTGAAGACGCGTAGCCGCCAAACGCGTTGGTGAGCAACCACTCATCATCTACTTCCCTAATCGATTTAATCATAGTTGTACACCATACTATTGGGGGCTACGGTTTAACCCTTGTCTCCACTATTAAGAGGGCGATGAGCTCCACTGTGGAGGCGACGCACAGGTACGCCACACGCATCAGGGGTGGCGCCCCGAGTAGTGCGCCCGCGTAGTAGAATCCCACGGGGATGCCTAACACGATTATGTTGAGGACTGTGAAGAGGATGCTCGTGAGTGTCCCCGCAACACCCATGCTCATCTTGTTTATCGAGTAGTTGAAGTAGACCGTGGTCAAAAGCACTGATGCGGCGAGCGGCAACCCCAGTGAGTACACGGCTGCGAAAACGTAGATACTGTGGAGTGGTAGATAGGCGGCGTAGGCCATTATCGAGCCGAGGCCGAAGAACACTATTAGTGTCGTGAGCATCTTGCTTAGCACATTCATAGAGTTCCTCACGGGGAGTATCTTGAAGTATGAGTAACCCCTGAGCTCACTCAAGTAGAGCACGTAGGGCATATAGGATATGGCGAACACGAAGGGAACGATGTCTTGGAGGAAGACGAAGTCAAACCCAATCCTACTCACTGCACCCCCAAAGTAGAGGTCGTACACTAGTATTGTGACGAACACTAGCGGGGTCACGAAGAATCCTATGAGTCTAGGGGACCTTACAACCTGTCTTAGGTCCGTGACAACTATGGATGCGAGCTGTGAGCGGACCCTTATCTTGAATCTACCGGCCTTCTGAGGCGTGGATACGAGTGGTGAGAGTAGAAGTGTTGATGCGGATAGAAACGACTTGTAACCCACCGCCCCAATTATTAATGTGTATATGAGTGCCAAGTAGAGGGCGCTCGAGTTACCAGCTGAGACCCCTACCAAGTTAAGGATGGGGGTATAAATCATGGTGGGGCTTGTGGCCACCACTTTGAGGTTTGCCACATAGCCTGTGAGCACCCAGACGAATATGGCTGGGACAACCACAACCATTCTCAGCACTGAGCCGAACCTGCTTGTGGTGTTGAACTTCCTGAATGTTCGCATAAGGAGAAGTATGGCGAGCATTGCGATGCCTAGGGAGGAGACGCCTCCTAGCACCGATGAGAGGGTGAATAGGGGGCCGACCAAGATTCCTCCTAGGATGAGCACCGAGAAGGCAATGGCGAGTGGTGCGTCTATGGTTTTTAGGATAGCCCGCGCTGAAAGCCTCTCGATCTGGGCTGTCGTCATCGGCAGCGTGTCCAGCATCTCCCTTATCTGCCCCCCAGCCGAAGCCCCATATGAAAGCTGTAGGGTGGGTAGGAACACGAGTAGGAACACCCATATGAAGGCCTCGATGGGGAAGATGAGTCTACCATCCACACTCATCGTGAGGGTGGCAAACATTATCAGCACAAATATGAAGCCGTAGACACCGGTCACAACATATTTTGAACGTAGGCCGTTGCGTATGAGCCTGTTCACCTGCGCCGTGGGTAGACCGGTGAGGCGTGAGGCAACATAGCTCTGGAAAACAATTTCTTTATAGAGGCTATCCACAAGCGCTCTGCCCTTCGCTGACTTATCCAAATCCACCACTCCTACTCAGCCTAAATCGAACCACACCAATTTGGTATCAGCGTACGCCTCAATTAAGGATTTTGACAAGCACGCTCTAATTTAATTTTAGCCTAGTCCTTTTAACGCCTCCGCAACATCCTTTTCAAGCTGTGTTGCCTTCAAGAGGATTTCCTCGAGGCTGGAGCCGTGGATACGCTGCTTCAACTCATCCACCGTGCCTTCATCAACCATCCTGCCTTGGTGTATTATACCCACGCGTGTGCATATTTTCTCCGCGACCTCCATTATATGCGTTGAGAACAGCACAGCCCCGCCCTTCTCAATGTGTTTGAGCAGTATGTCTTTGAAGATTGCTACAGCCCTAACATCCAAGCCATTAAAGGGCTCATCGAGTATGAGGAGCCCCGGGCTATGCAGAAGAGCCGCCACAACCGCGACCTTCTGCTTGTTACCGAGCGAGAGAGCCGCGATGGGTGTCTCCATATACGTTTGGAGGTCGAACGCCTCAATCAGCGCCCTTATCCGGTCCACATCCCTGACACCTCTCACGGAGGCTACAAACTCGAAGAACTCGTTCGGCGTCAGCGAATCGAAGAGCACGGGGTTCTCAAGCACAGCCCCAATCTTCGATTTAACATAGACCGGGTCATCCTTGGCCCGCTTACCATACACAAGAGCTGAGCCGGAGCTTGGCTCAACCAGTCCCAGTATCGCCTTAATAGTCGAGGTCTTGCCAGCACCGTTGGGGCCGAGTAGACCGTAAACCTCACCCGGACGCAGACGGAAGGACAGGCCGTCAACCGCAACCTTAGCCCCGTATCTAACAACTAGGCCATCGACGACTAACGGGTCATCCACTACAAACAACCTGTATGTGGTACCACAAACCCCTAAATTAGCTTATACATCACTCTAAAAAAGAGATGGTTGTAGGCGTACGCTATTCTAATACCTTTTCTGGTTTGATTTTGAGGATAACCCGCTTCTCCTTGGGGTTGTGCCAAGGGTATTTGTCTTGACCCAAGTACTTTTTGGCGAGTTTATCTATGTGTTCATCTGCACCGTTCTCAGAGACCTCGACAACCCGGCCCTTAACAACAACCTTGTCATAAGGATTCGACCAGTCAACCACAGCAACCGAGACCTTGGGGTTGGTTTTAACATTCCTAGTCTTGGCTCTAATATTCGTTGTGTTCACGAGGAGGTGTTCACCGTCGTGGTCAATCCAAACCGGTGTAACAGTGGGGTAGCCATCCCTGCCCACGGTGGCGATGAACGCGAAGTTCTTAGCCTCAACAAGTTTGGATAATTTTTGATTCAACATCAACACAAAGTCTCCAGCCCACAATATAACGCTTACGTCCCCGATCCATCGGATGTTGTCTGGATTAGTAGGGGGAGTAGTCAAGCGTGTAGCTTCATTATCCAAAACCAATACTATATCTAGCTGCTGTGTAAACGGAGCTTGCCACAGGTTGGCTGACCACACCTTAGGCTCTAATCGAGTCACTATGCGCACACCACCCACCAGCTAGACTTTAAAAGCACACCATTTTACAGTGGTTAGCAATAACGATTCTATACTCCAATCATAGAAATGATCTGTATACTCAGAAATCCATTAGAGTTAACAGCGTATTAATTGAACTATCTCATCTTACACATGCTGGGCGGTTACCCAAGTATAGTTGAACCGTGCGCACAAGTTCGGCGTGGCTCCATGTGAGTGGTGCGACCGATGTGGGTTTACCGTTCGCCAAGTCGAATTGCTCGGGTAGTACACCCGTGCTGAGTGCGTGTTCGGAGCACCACCCTATTAGGCGCATGGCCTCCAACCTGTCCTGCGCTGAGCCGCATAGGATCTTGTACTGGGCGACCCAGAGAGTGGTTATCACCCAAGGGTTACCTGGACCACTCTTGGTTGTGCGCATGTACCAGTCATCCTCATACCTAGCGAACCCACCCATCCCAGTTGCGAGCTTAGAAGTCACGGCTTCAGCGGATTTTTTCGCCACGGGGGAGTAGACATCAACCATACCAAGTAGCATGGGCGCCAGCATGGCTGAGTCCACGGTCAAGTCGGGTTTGAGCTGCCCGTCATCCAAGTATAGCCTCCTCACGAATCTCCCATCATACACCATCTTCTCCAATGTTGCTTTGTAGAGGGCGTCAGCCGCATCAGAGCACTCATTGGCGTACCCAGTGTCACCCACCTCCTGTGCGAGCCTTGACGTTAGTTTTAGCGCTGCATGCACAGCGGCCACTGTGTGTATGTGCACACCAAACCTCTCCTCCCATAGATCATAAGAGGGCCTCGGTAGCCCTCTATCCATGAAGCGCATAAGGAAGCCTGAAGCGGGTTTGACCATGTGGTGGTAGTGGCGAGCTATCTTCTCTATATCCCCATATGTGAAATAGTGTTCACATAAACACCACACCATCAGAGCGGTCTCGTCCTCCTGGATGGGTAGATATCCCTCATATTTGGAGGCCCAGGGATGCCAGCTACTCGCAAGGGTTCCATTCGAATTGTATTTCTGGAGGAAGTAGCCGTCCCGCTCCATAACCTTTGAGGCGAACTCGAACAGGCGAAGCGAGTATTCGGGGTAGCCCGCCATATCCATCGCGTTCGCGATGTAGGCGGCATCCCTAGGCCAAACATAGTTATAGGTGTCGTGAGACACCCGCTCAATGCTGTAGTCCGTGCTCGCAACTATCGAGCCATTCCTTCCACACTGCGAGGAGATGACAGTGAGACTCCTTCTATAGAGGCGTAACACGCTTGGCGGAAGATTGGGTGAGCCAACCCTTGAGAGCCACTTTGACCAGTACGACCTTATAAACGAGAAGTCAGACTCCGCCTTACTGGGCACAAGCTCCCTAGCCTTAGATGTAACCCGCTCCACAGATTTACCCGCGAGGAGCCAGTAGTAGAGTTTGGCCGTAGAGTTGGACTCAACATCTAAGCCAATGGATATCACGGAGTCAACGAAGCCCTGCTCTATCGGGTTCCCCGAGAGGGAGCAGTCCTCGGCGTCGAGGTAGGTACCCTGAACAATGTTTCCCTCCACGTCGGCGGTCTTTTTACCCACCGCGTACTGGTCGAAGCCCCTCCCAGACTCATCCACGAGCTTTGCGAGCACACACCTCAGACCCTTATAGTGCACGATCGCGTGGTGTTCGGGGTCAAACACGCCCGTATCACCCACATCATTATCGAAGAGGGAAAAGTTGTGGTGCATGAAAACCCTAATATCCTGCTTCACATTCGAATAATTCTTGAGGGAAATTATCCGTGTGATGAGGGGTTCGTGGTCGTCCACAAAATCTGTGAAGGTTATCTCAAAAGGTTCGAGTACAAGTCGAGTCTGACCTATCATCAGGTCATCCAGATAGCCCATATCACACTCACACGAGTCGACCCAGGTGAACCTCCCAGCGTGGCAGAAACCGATCCTGTTAGTGTTACCAGACGTCTGATTCTCCTGGCCCACGTAGGGGTAGTAGAAGCAAACTATCTGGCCGTGTGAGTCCAAGTTAACCTCGAGCTCACCATTTCCAAGGCTAAGCCAACGCATAGACTATAGAAATTCGATGCCAACCCAACTAATAAGCGGTGTGATTAGGATAGCGCCCAGCGAGCACTCGAATGCCTGTTAGTGCGCTATTAGGTATCCAGCCCTACCCTTACCCAGGTACTGGTTTACGACCGTAACATAGGTGGCGTGGCTCCAAGCAAGGGGCACAACCGAGAGTGGTCTGCCCCCCTCCGCATCCACCTGCTCTGGGAGCAACCCTGTCTGGGTTGCCTTAGACGCGACCCACCTTATATGGCTGAGGGCTGATTCTCTGTCGTTTAATAGAAGCTTTGATTGGGCTAGCCAAAGCGTGGATATTATCCACGGGTTCTCGTGACCCCAATAAGAGTCACCCTGATAGCGGGCCACACCCCCACCCTTTTTACCAAGCTTTGACTCGACGTACCCAACAAGCTTGTGCGCCAATTCGGTCGAGGGGTGAATTAGGCCGGTGTTGACGAGCATAAGCATGGAGCTATCAGCCCTCTTATCGTCACGGTCGAGCATCCTAGGCAGGGAGCCATCACTCATTGATTCTAGAAGCCTCGACCTGACGGATTCTGCGAGCTGCGACCACCCTCTCCGCTCCTTGCCTAGCACATCCCCGATCTTCTCCGCTGAGAGTAGGCCGTGCCACACCATGCACGCGGTGTACATGTGCACACCATAGTTTTCTTCCCAGAGGTCATAGGAGGGTGTGAGCCAGCCATCCTTGATTTGGCTGGATACATAGTTTGCCGCTGATTTAACCATTGGCCAGAACTCTAGTAGGCTTGCAACATCATCCGTGTGTAGATAGTAGTTATAGAGGGTGTATATCACGGAGCAGGTTTGATCGAGCTGAATAAATGGCTTCCTATGCCAAGTCGAACCCCAGGAGCCATCTGGTCTATGTCTATGGTAGAAGTAGCCCTCTTTGAGCTGATTTCTCACGGCGAACCTTAGAAACTTGAGTGTGAGCTGTGACATACCCGTCTCGTTGAGTGCCACAGCGACATAGGAGGCATCCCTCCACCAGCAGTAGTTGTATGAGTCCCCGCTCAGCTTGAGGTTCGCCGCGTCGGGGGAAGCTATTATGGATCCATCCACATCCACACAGTTCTTTAAAACGTAGAGTGAACTCCTGTAGACGCTGCCCAGCTGGCCGTCTAGCTGCCTGTCCACACGGGGTTTGTGGGCGAACCAGCTCGACCAGAAGGATGATGCCTCGGACATAGCCTTCCTGAGACCCTTGGATGATAGGTACTGGTTGAGGGAGTAGACCTCCTCAAGGCTCCTCCCCGCAACAATATAGTAATACCCCTCCACCCAGTCACCGTTCGGGTTGAACGTGAGCTCCGCCACGGAGTCGGCTGAACCATGAGACACATCGCTGCTGAGGAGTCTACCATCTTCGGCATCAACGTATGTACCACTCAACCCCTTAACGGAGTGCTCTCCACACGCACACGAGGAGAAGGAGGGCTGCGAGCCGAACATAAAGAAGTAGCTGTTTTTGAAGTGTATTAAGCCTGAAACATCCGGGTCATGGAAAACGGTTTCACCGAACTGTGTCTCAGCTATGTTGAGCCTATGGTAAAAGTAGAGCTTGACTGGAGACTCACCAAGTGCTCTAACACGTATCCTACGTATGAATACATCCAGCGCTGGGTGAATCACGTCATAGAACTCCAAGCCGACACCATTCACCTCGAGCCTAGTATTAGCCTCACCCGTATCATCAGTATAGGATTGAGTGTGGGGAGTATCATCCGAATAGGGTGGAATCCAGCGGAAGAAGGGTCCATGGTGAACACCAAGCCTAAACTGCTCCAAGTGCTGCCACATACCAACATGCGGATAGTATAGGTGGAGCAGGTTACCGTAGTCGTCGAGTATAATCATGAGCTTGCCGTTACCTAAAAGAGCGTTAGGCCTTCTTGGTGAAAACATTCCTTAGTGAGCTCATCACAACTTAATATATAAGCATAATGGATAGTTAGGCATACAAATAGAAACCAAACCCACCAATCCTTGGAAACAAACCCGTATTTCATAGAGAAACCACGATATCAGAGTGACACACACAAAACCATAAAACGAGGTTTCTATGCGTGAAGCCGCGTTGGTCCTAATAGGATACCATTTCTCATTGGCATCTATAATACATTCAAAATAGTCTTCGAGTGAGCTCCCCCTGCATGAATGGCGAGCATCTTGCCCCCGCCCCCAAAACCGATACCCACTACAGGGTTACGGAGACCCCAGCCACTCGCCGCCAACAGGTGCAGGTCCCTCGCGCAACACGGGTACACACAAGTATTTTCGCAGAGCTCCCCTTAAAGCTTTCTTTGGGGTCCCCGCCCTAAACTGTATGCCCAAAATTCGCGTTCGAGTCACAACAGAGTTAAGAGCGAAGTTGGGTCTACCGTAAAAGGGCGAGGTTTTGGGAACTTTATTGGAGTAGCTGGTTAACACCCAAACGTACACCAAATGTTAGGGTAAGATTTAGTTGTTTAGTTGAGGAGGTAGTGATGGGCTTCGTTTTCCATTTTTATGGGTTTGTATTCTGTAAGCTTTTAAGTGGTTGCGATATGGTGTTTCGGATAAGTTGGCTCTAAAGGTGGCAATGTTCGGCTGGGAGTACCCCCCACATGTAGTGGGTGGACTCGGAGTGCACTCCGCTGAGCTGACTAGGAGGCTTGTGAGCTACGGAGTCGAAGTTGACTTTTACAAGCCAAAAATAGATGGTTCACCAACCGATAAACATATCAGGTTCGTGGAGATCCTCTTAGGGGGTGCGGTAACACCCGACACATACACTCTCAAGGACTTTAACAGCGCTGTTACGGAGTACAACACCAAACTCATAGAGGAGTTCGACCCCACGGGTGTCTCCATTATTCACTGCCATGACTGGATAGCCGCTGAAGCAGCGGTGGAGCTTAGCCGCCGCTATGGTATACCGCTTGTGTCAACCGTTCACAGCACAGAGCTGGATAGGTCGGCTTTCTTCTACCCCCAGAAGTGGATAATGGATATCGAGCGCACATTGATCCATAATTCCACCAGGGTTATAACTGTGAGCAAACATGAAAGAGAGATGATTAGGCGCTATTATGGTAGGTCGGATATCAGGGTTGTGTATAACGGGTTCAATCCACTACCACTCGTAAAGAGTGATTACTCGAAGCATAACAGGGTCGTGTTTATTGGGAGGGTTACTGCTCAGAAGGGCCCCATCTTCCTTGTGAGGGCTGCTAAGAGGTTCTGCGAGGAGACGGGTGGAGAGGTGGTCTTCTGCGGCACGGGTAGCTCAGACTTCGAAGTTAGGGCTGAGGCGGCTAGGCTCGGGCTTGAGGGTAGAGTGCGACTACTCGGATACGTTGATAACCACGAGATGGGTTACTGGCTCACCCAGAGTGATGCCTACGTGCTACCCGCGGTGAGTGAGCCGTTCGGTATAACCGTGTTGGAGGCTATGGGTGCGGGGTTGCCCGCCATAGTTTCGAAGACTACGGGGGTTGCGGAGGAGCTCTTTAACGTGCTGAGGTTTGACTACTGGGATACAGATGAACTCGCAGACCTGATGATAGCTGTCACCCAGAGCAGGGGGCTCAGGTTCACTCTGGGTTTGCTGGGCAGAGTTGAGACATCCAAGTTCAGTTGGTCGAGGTGTGCTGAGGAGACCTACGCGGTGTACAAGGAGGTTGTAGCGGGTGGCTAAACACTTCCTGCTTTGCTTCGAAGCTCACCAGCCACACAGGCTTGGGCGAGTCAGGTTCTGGGACGGTGATGTCTCATTCTGGGAGAGCTATAACAATGAGGTTTTAGGCAGGGTTTCATCCAAATGCTACCTTAAGGCTAACAGTATGCTACTCGGCGAAGATACTCTTAGAGGAGGCTTCTCCATAAGCGGCTCCCTACTTGAGCAACTCGAGGAGGCTGGGCGCACTGATGTTTTGGAGGGTTTCTCCAAGCTCTTCGATTCGGGTAGATTTGAGCCGATAGGGGAGACATACCACCACTCCCTCTCCTCGCTTGTTGACAGCTCAGAATTCCTCGAACAGGTGGGAATGCATCGCTCGGCTGTGAATCGACTCTTCGGTGTGACGCCGAAGGTTTTCGTGAACACCGAGCTCATCTTTAGTAGGAGGATCATCCCAAAGATAAGTGGGGCTGGCTACAGAACCGTTTTCGCGGAGGGTGCGCCAACACTGCTCAGGGGGAGGAATCCCAACATGGTTTACTCCGTAGGCGGCGTAAGAGTGTTGATTAGGAATAACGCTCTAAGCGACGACATAGGCTTCAGGTTCTCGGATAAGTCTTGGTCCGAGTACCCCCTTACAGCTGATAAGTATGCTTCCTGGGTTGAGCGTTCACCGGGGGACCTAGTCACGGTCTACATTGACTATGAAACATTCGGTGAACACCACCCAGTGGAGAGCGGCGTATTCGAGTTCGCTAGACACCTCGGCAGAGAGCTTGCCTCCAGAGGGGTCAAGATGCTCACACCCTCAGAAGCAGCGGAGGCATTGGGTCAGAGCGGTGAACTCGAGGCGGATGAGTACACGTCTTGGGCTGACGTTGAAAAGGACCTTTCAGCTTGGCTTTCGAACGAAATGCAGCGCGAGGCCTTTGAAGCCATATACAGGTTGGAGGCACCGGTGAAGAATACGGGCGACCCTGCTCTTCTCAGGGAGTGGAGGCTACTCACCGAGTCAGACCACCTCTACTACTGCTCCACTAAGGCACAGTCAGCGGAGGTGCACCTGTACTTTAACCCATACAAGAATCCGTACACGGCGTTCATCAACCTCTCAAACGCCATTCACATTATTTCAAAGAAAGTGGGCTACACTGAGGTAAAGCCTTATGAGACCCAGTAATTCGTATAGAAAGAAGCCTGTGAACGCGAGTAGCACGGCCGCCGACGCCAAGCATACGGCTCTGAACACGCCGAGCAACCTAAACCTGAAGAGTGAAGCTACGTAGCTGAAGCTCAGAACCCAGCTCAGTATTCCAGAGAAAAACCCAAGTGCAAAGTAGTATCCGAATAGGGAGACGAGGGTGATGCCCACCGCCAGCCACCACCCGATTTGAAGCGGGTTTGTTAAACCTATGCTTAACCCCTGAAGGTAGCCCACTCCCGATGCGCGGGGAGCCTCTTTCCCAAGCGTTGGCTTGACGGCGCTACGGCTTATCAACACGTAAGAGAGGTACACGAGGATAACGCACCCAGAAGCGTAGAGCACGGGTCTAATTATCCAGTAATCCAGAACCCTTACACCCAGGATTGATATAATGGCGTAGAAGGCGAAGTCGGCTGTGGCCGCTCCTAAGCCAACTGAGGCTCCACTCAGCCACGACCGCCTTATGGATTCATTCAAGATGAGTATGTTTATTGGCCCTGGGGGTGCTGCTAGGGAGAGACCTAACGCGAACGCGGCCAGCAGCCTCGAAGCCTCGGAGAGCACACTTCACTCACCAATGAGTGTTAAATGAATCTTTCTACGCGTACTGGTGTTCGAATGATCGATTAGCACGACTTTAAGGGTGGGCGTGACGAGCTTCAAGTTGAAGAATGGCAGTGTGAGGCTCACACCCATGTCCCTTCCAGCCCTGCCGCCGCGCTGCTCCTCGATTAGAATCGTGCACTCGGGGTAGGGTGCGGTTATGTTGATGATGCCATTTGTGAAGTGTGACTGGTTGAGTGCTCTGATCAGTGTAGGTGTTAAGTCGACTTTTTTCCGCCTTTTTGTGTAGATGGTGTAGGAGTAGTGTTTTTGGTTCACCCCTAAACCACTTTGACCTATGTTGTGGCTTGGACGGGTCTGAGGGCTTCGTACCCAGTCTTCTCAACCTCATCAGCTAGGGAGGCATCACCTGACTTGACTATCCTGCCATCAATCAACACGTGAACGTAGTCGGCCTTTACATATTTCAGAATGCGCTGGTAGTGTGTGATGAGTATTATTCCAACATCGGAGCCCCTCACTTCGTTGATGGCGCTAGACACAATCTTTAGGGCGTCCACGTCAAGACCCGAGTCTGTCTCGTCGAGCACCGCGAACTTGGGCTTCGCCGTGAGTAGCTGGACGATCTCAGCCCTCTTCTTCTCACCGCCTGAGAAACCCTCGTTAAGCGACCTAGAGAGGAAGGCCTCGTCGAGGTCGAGTTTTTTGAGATTCTCCTTCACATTCGAGTAGAACTGACTCAGCGGGGTCTTATCACCCCTCATCTCCACCGCCAAGGTCCTCAGGAAGCTACCGAACCTTAGACCGGGGATCTCCTCCGGGTACTGGAAGCCCAAGAACAATCCGAGCTTAGCGCGCCTATCCGTCTTGAGATTTATAATACTCTGACCGTCGATAAGTATATCCCCCTTTGTAACAACATATTTGGGGTGGCCTAACAGAACATAGGCGAGGCTGGTCTTACCCGAGCCGTTGGGACCCATTATGGCGTGCACCTCGCCCTGCTTGACCTCGAGGTCAATACCCCTCAATACCTCCTTGTCTTCAACCTTAGCGTGTAAATCAACGATTTTCAGTGTAGAAGTCATATCTATTGGTACCACAGATTCAGATTTAAGCCTTTTGACATACGTCATGGAACCGCATTTTTGGTATTAAAGTGACCCCGCGGCCTGTCTTATCGCTGAGGTCGTCTCCTCCACCACTTCTTCGTTGTGCGCGGCGGATGTGAAGAGCGTCTCAAACTGGCTTGGAGGCACGAACACACCACGCTTCATCAACTCCTGCTGGAACCTGAGATACTGCCCCCGGTCAGCCCGCCTCGCCTCAGATGCCCTACTCACACGGTCAACCCCGAAGAACACCTGGAACATGCTACCCACCCGGTTGACCACGTGTTTAACACCAACCGTGCGCTCGATTTCCTCAGCCACCGCACTCGCAGCCCTCTCAGCTAGCCTATAGGGTCTCCCATCCTCCAGCTCCTCTATTGTCGCAAGCCCGGCGGCCATCGTGAGTGGGTTGGCACTGAATGTACCAGCACCGAAAACCCTACCGTTAGGGGTGAGTAGGTCTATGATGTCACCCCTACCCACTACAGCCCCCACGGGTAGACCGCCCCCCACTATTTTCCCAAGCGTGGTGATGTGGGGTTTAACACCGAAGTAGCCCTGAGCGCCTCCCAAGCCAAGTCTGAAACCCGTTATCACCTCATCGAAGATCGCAAGGGACCCGTACTTCTCACAGAGCTCCACCACACCCTTAAGGAAGCCTTCGGGGGGAGGTATAACACCCATGTTACCCATCACTGGCTCCACTATCACAGCCGCGTAATCCTCTGTTTTGAGCTTAGACTCTAATGCTTGGAGGTCGCCGTATTCACACACGCTAACAGTGGCCCCCACTTCCCGTGGAACACCCGCCGAGTATGGTACCCCGAACTCCGAGGCGGCGCTACCAGCGTCGAAAAGCACGTAGTCATGGCTACCATGATAGTTCCCATCGAACTTTAAAATCTTGGTCCTCGATGTATACCCCCTAGCAAGCCTAATAGCGGTTTGAGTAGCCTCACTACCACTATTCACAAACCTCACCTTCTCAGCGGATGGCAAATGTGAAACTATTTTTGCTGCAAGCTCAACCTCGGCGCTGCAGGGGGTGCCGAAAAGCCACCCCTTCTCAACCTGCTCGATTATACGCTGCCTAACCCTCTCAGGAGAGTGGCCGAGTATGAGGGGCCCATACCCCAACACGTAGTCCACGAATCTACGCCCATCCACTGTGTAGATGTAGGCGCCCTCACCCCTCTCCGTGTAGAATGGGTATGGTTTCACAGCAGCCCTTACCGGGCTGTTAACACCACCAGCAAAAAGCTTCAGCGCCCTACCCCAAAGCTCAAAGCTCACAGACAAATGCACCCTAACACCTTTGAGCCAAACACGAGTATAAGCTCATCACCACCATCACAAACTACCTACTGGAAACACTCATTCAAACACGTCAGCCAGAAAAGACCGATTCAGGGTGATGGTTTGCCAGAGTCTTCTCCGAACAGGCTTAGGAGGTACTCCACGTGGTCCATGTCACCCTGATAGGTGAGTATCCTTATATCTTCGAGCACCCTGTAAAACGTCTTGTTGATTATGGAGCGCGTCAAAGCGTCTAGAATGGGTAGAGACGTGTCACGCTGAACACCCCTGTGCTCTAACATGTTCACAGCCCTCTTAACCTCCTTGCCCCGAATACCTTCAATCCTATTCATGATCCTGCTGATGTACATGTCCGCTAAGAGCTGCTGTATCCTCCGCGCCAAGGCTTCCTCCTCCTCCCGGATTATACCTTCAGCTCTACGCACCTCCTCCTTCTTGGACTCTGCGTTTCTTTCAGCTATTTCCCTAAGCTCCTCCAAGTAGACCACGTTCTCCCCAACGAACACTGGGGGCACAGATAGGTCAACCACTATCCTTGCACCCGCGGCCCGCTTCTTCGAGGGGTAGTTAATAGCTGAGAACACCACGTCGTAGCCAGAGAGGGAATCGAAGCTGAGTGCGTTGTATTCATAGTTATACTTCTCCGCCAACCTCCTCGCCGTGGAGACGGTTCTATTGATTACCGTAACATCCCTTACACCCAAATCGTGAAGCATCTTAACAATCTTTGAGCCCACGTCGCCAGCGCCAATAACAGCTATGCTAGAAGAGTGTAGGTCAACCCTCTGGGAGGCGTAGGCCACAGCCAAAGAGTACACACCCGTCTTACCCTTAGAGATGGAGGTCTCAGACCTCACCCTTTTACCCACATGTAAAGCCTTCTCGAACAGGGCTGACAAATGCTGATCAACCCTCCTCTTCCTACGCCACTGTGTATATGCATCCCTCACTTGGCCGAGTATTTCGTTTTCGCCAACGGAGAGCGACTCTAAGCCCGCCGCAACCCTGAAGAGGTGGGTGACAACCTCCCTCCCACAGAGAACCCTCCACCTAGAGCCATCAACATTTTTACCCACACTCGCGAGAGAGTGCCTCAGTCTATCGAGTACAGAGTCTTGGTCGCCGCGAAAATATATCTCAACCCTATTACAAGTCTGGAGAACCACCAGGCCCACATCCGCCGGTATCGAAGAGTTGAGCGCCCGGATATCGTGCGCACTCAGGTAGTTGAGCCCAACATCATCCACCGAGGCATCCCTGTGTGTTAGCACCAGTGCGCCGAACCCTTTGAACGCAAGATCTAAAGAGGCCGAAGCTTTGAGCATTGATTCGCGCCTGATACCCAAACACACAAAGAGTGATTTAAACCTCAACATCAAACCCGCAGGGTGGAACCCGTTTAACACGGTACACAGAGGGGTACTTGATGTCCAGATAGGCTCACGCCTATACATGCGTGTGTTTAACACGGTACACAGAGGGGTACCGGACAAACCCTTCAGCTACCATGAATCACCGCCTGCAACGGCTAGGGGATATAATGTGTTAAGGCTTATTTGGTTTTATGTATTCTTGACATATGGATAAAATAGTGTTGCGTGGCTCGGTGTTCGACGGCTCAGACTATGTGGAGGATGGAGCTGTTGTAGTGGACCCCTCAACCGATCTGGTTGATGCGTGTGGTAGGATGGGTGAAGTGGATCTACCAGCAAACGCTCAAACCATTGGCGGTGAAGGAGTGAGCGTGATCCCCGGCCTTATGGACGCACATATGCACTTCTTTGCTTCGAAGACGCACAACCTATTAGAGTGGGTGAGTGTACCCGAGACGCTTGCAGCGCTCAGGAGTGTGCGCGACTTGAAAGCGCTGCTCAGAGCTGGATTCACAACCGTCAGGGAGCTGGGTAGTAAGTGCGGTACATATCTGAGCCAAGCGGTGGATGAAGGGGTTATTGATGGCCCCACAATTATATCTTCATCCAAATCTCTAGCCCAGACTGGGGGAGACGACGACCCACTCACACTACCACTAGAAGTCTCAAAGGAGCTCTCCTATTCGTACTATTGTGATGGTCCATGGGAGTGTAGGAGGGCTGTGCGGATGGTTGTACGCGACGGTGGTAGGGTTGTGAAGGTTTACGCCTCCAGCTCATTCGCTCAGGGTGGACGTGTGAGAAGACAGTTCACGGTCGAGGAGCTGAAGGCGATAGTTGATGAAGCCCACGCCGCGGGGCTGAGGGTCGCTGCCCACGCGTACGGCGAAGAAGCTATCACGAACGCGGTGGAGGCTGGCGTGGACTCCATTGAGCACGGCATAGGCCTCACCGAAGAAGCCGCATTCAAAATGAAGTCAAAGGGAATATTCTATGTGCCCACACTCTCCGCGTACGTGGGCTCCGAGAACGCCGGCAGCCCTGAGAGGCGGGCGCTCGTGCAGAGACACCTCAAACAGGATGTCGAGGTAGCGTTGAACGCCGGATTAAAAATCGTCTGCGGCTCGGACTTCGTGGGCTCCGAGAGGGACCCCCACGGTGAGAACTATAGGGAGATAGTGTATTTAAGTGAGGTTATAGGTAACAGGCTGGCCCTTGTCGCCGCCACCACCAACGCAGCAGAGTGTATCGGTGTTGACTCAGGGCGCATAAAGCGTGGTGCACCAGCCGACTTAGTGCTCGTGAAGGGTTCACCGCTACAGGACATAATGGCCATTTCACCCCAAAGGATTCTACACGTTATGAAATCGGGGAGAATAGTGTTTTAGAGGCTCAGAACCTCGCCTCACACAAACCCTAATCAACCATTCAGCACCAAACAGTATACACGCATCGTAAAGGTATGACACCAAATTTTTAGTGGACACTTTACTGTTTTAACACTTCATTTTTGTTTACTTTTTTAGAAAATCGAAAGGGATAATTATTTGCTGTGTGTTGTTTGTTAGACTGGTGGCATCTTATGCAACCATTAAAGTACGCGTGGTTCAACGGGTCGATTGTACCCTTCGAGAAGGCGTCGTGCAGTGTGCTCACACACGGGTTAAACTATGGTACAAGCGTGTTCGAGGGTATAAGAGCATTCAGCGCTGGGGATGACAGGAAAATAGTGTTCAGGAACAGGGACCACATATCGAGGTTCAGGAAATCTGCTCGCATGATTGGGTTAAACCTACCCTACGACGACGAGTCACTCTACAGGGGTGTTGAAGACGTGGTTAGACTGGGGTGGATAGGTGGCGACGTATATATTAGGCCGATTGCATACGTTGGCTTCGGCGGCATAAACCTAGACTTTAGCCGCTATAAGGTGGAGGTGGCCATAGCCGCCCTCAGCTTCAACTCATACTTTGAGCCCGGTAAGAAGGGTCTCAGGGTTTGTGTTTCATCTTGGAGGAGGGTTTCTGGTGATACGAGCCTGCCGCTTGCTAAGGCTGGGGGTAACTACCTGAATTCCTGTCTCGCTAAGTTTGAAGCTTCGCGTAACGGCTACGATGAGGCAATATTCCTAGACGAACACGGAAGCGTGAGCGAAGGCACGGGTGAGAATATCTTCCTAGTGTACCGGGACAAGTTGATAACCCCCCCACTCAGCTCATCCATCCTAGACGGCATCACACGTGACACCGTGCTCAGAATAGCCAGCAACCTCGGCGTCACATGGCATGAATCCAGTGTTTCAAGGGGTGAGCTCTACCGGGCTGACGAGGTTTTCTTCACGGGAACAGCGGCCGGGGTTACACCCATAGTTGAGATAGATGGGAGAACAGTTGGAAACGGGGAGGAGGGCAGATACACGAGAATGATAAGGGAAGAGTACGATAACCTAACACGTGGGAGAAAAGTCTACCAAGAAGATTGGCTTACTTGGGTTAAAGCGGACGGAGCTCAGCCAGTATCAGGAGCATAGGCCAAAAACTCGGGATGCACGGGTATAGTTGGGCTCGCTCACGGTTTTAGCGGCGGTTTGTACCTTGACTGCGCCGTCGTGAATACCAGTAACCCCGAGACGATGGCTACGAGACCGAAGATGTAGGGGGCTTCAACCGACACGTATTGAAATAGACCCCCACCTATGACTTGGCCGACGATGTTTGTGAGCGATGTGATGGATTGGACTAGGGAGAGGGCTGAGCCATACTCGTCGGGGGGTGTGAGCTTAGTTATTATGGAGTTCGCGGAGGGCTGAGCTAGACTGAGGCCTACACCCAGCAGCACTAGGGCTAGGATGATCACGTACACTGTGAGCGGGATTGAGAGAGCAAAGAAGCACGCGCCTAACAACCCTATTCCTACGGATGCGGTCACCCATTCACCCAGCTTTGCGGCAAGTTTGTGCACTACTCCACCCTGTATGGCCGCCTCAATCACGCCTACGGCCGCGAGTATTACTCCCACGTTGAACGCACCCCACCCGTAGAGCGCCTGAACGTACAGTGCGAGGGTTACCTGTAGGCCTACGAAGGCGAGGTTCACCAGACCCCCACTCACATAGATGGGCTTCGCGTACCCAAAAACCTCCCGTAGAGGCCTCCTAACACTCGTTCTCCTAACCGCGGGCTCTTTTAAAATGAACCACACTAGGCCTAGGTTGGCTAAGGCGAGGAAGGCTGTTAAGAGTAGGGGTGTCCTATATCCATACACGCTGAGTGTACCCCCTATCGCTGGACCCACTATGAAGCCCAACCCCACTGATGCACCTATGAAGCCTAGGCCTCTAACCCTCCTCTCTTCAGTGGTCACATCAGCAACGTAGGACTGTATTACCGCGAAGTTAGCCGATAGGCCACCACTTATCACACGTGAAATATACAGGTAGACCAAGCTTGGCGCGAAGGCTAGCAATATGTAGGAGACGAACTCCCCTCCCAAGCCAATAAGTAAGAAGGGTTTTCTACCAAACCTATCCGAAAGCCTACCCCAGAGAGGGGATAGTATGACTTGGGGGGCTGAGTAAGCCGTAAACAGAAGTGCTATCTCGAGGGGGGTCGCACCAAACTTCTGAGCATAAAATGGCGATATGGGTATAACTATGCCTATACCCACAAAGTCTATGAACGCGGCAATCGCGGCGGGGAACAGGTTAGAGTAGAATGCTCTAACAGACAATCACAACAATCCTCTTATATAAGGCGCAAAACACACGGGGAGCCACTTCAAGGTGTGGTGCGCTGGGTTATAGCTCTGGACACATGCTAACCCCCACCCACCCCGCCCAGTGCTTCCTCGAGGTTGCGTATTTCTTGCTCCAGTGATGCCTGTTTCTCAACAGCCAAAGCAATCCTTTTCTCGATGCCCCTGAAAATGGCGGCCATCTTATCCGAGTACTCATACTTATACTCTAAACTCAGTGGCTGCAGGCAGACGGGGCAGTAAGCGCTGGATACAACCACGTCGAGGTTGCGTTTACACTCCCGCTGCTCTCTTCGAAGCTTCGTGATCTCTGAGCCCACCTGTTTGAGCTCTGCTCTTAAGTCTTCTAGCCTCTTCTTTACGTGCTCATCATTATTCATTACTTAGCCCCCGGTTTTTCGTGAGAACTCGGTGTTGCCCCCGGTTGCCGCCACGTATTCGATGTTGGTTATAGCTATCTCAGCGGAGAATCTGACCTCCTCCTCGGAGTCCTTGGTGTATATTTCGTTGAGGACGGGGAGGGATGTGGGTGAGCCCACAACGCCTATGGCAACGGATGACTCGTGTCTAACTATGGGTGAAGGGTCGCTCAGAGCCGCCTTCTCTAGGAAGGGGAGCCCAGCCTTATAGCCCAGCTGACCCAACACGAATGCAGCCTCATGTCTAACGATGGGGTCAGGGTCTTCTAGTAGAACCCTGCCAATATACTCTACAACATCCTTAGAGCCTAAAACCTCCAACACGCTGAGTGCGCGGATACGTATCACGCGGTCGGGGTGGAAGAGTAGCTTCACAAAGTATTCCGTATTCTTCGATTCAAACATACGCTCCATCTCCCTTAGTATGGTGAGTCGGCTCTCCAAAACCTGAGCGTTTAGTGGCTGAGTGTTCACAGCCAACCATTAGCTTCGCAGTGGTAAAAGCATTTCGCCCTCATCACTATCACCTATTAGCTCAGCCCTACCCTCCAAGTAGAGTAAACCAACATATGCGCACGTCACAGCGTCGAGTTCGTCGTGCGTCCACACACCAACACGTAAACCCAATCCACGTAGACCCTTGGCGAGCGCCTCAATCCCCTTACCCTTACGCGGTAGACCCAAAACGTCCTGTGCACCCCCAGGGTAACCCTCATAAACAGTGTAGCCCAGCGCCCTAAGCCTGGCGGCGAGTCGGATACCCCTCTCGGTGAGTTTACGCATAGGTCCCAAGGTAACTGGGAAAAACCTGATGCCACGACTAAGCAGTACCCTATCACACTCCCTGAGGTGTACATCGCTCTTAACGTCGAGACTCAGCCTACCACGCGGCAAAGACAGAGGCGCATCCACGACGACGAGCCTCGGATGATGTTTCACAACGAAGCCCACTATCTCGTCATCAGTGTGAGCTACCAGATGCACAATACGCCCACGCTCATTCAGAGCGGCAAGGCCAGTGTTCCTATGCTCGACGCCCGCTAGGTCAACCCCAACACTCACCCACCCACCACTCGCCAACTAACAACCGCAATAACTCTATCTCCAAACGATTATAATAAGCTAGACTAACAATTCCTCCACACAAAGAAAATAGTATGTTCACATCACGGTATTCGCTGTTAAGGGCATCATACATGATTTTTCCCCATCAAGTACCCTACCATACTGTTTGAACGCTGAGGCTACAATCACATTAGGGCATTTCTTAGGCAGAGTAGGGCTGATCTCTCTTTATCAATGAGCTTCAACCCACTATCCACTAATCGCAAAAGCCAAAGTTGCCTTTAACTCCAAGTTGATCTCCCAGCGTTTACCAACCCCTCCAACTCTAACATCCGTTGCTTTGTAGTGGTAGTGTGAAGTTGGGTGAACAGTGTCACTCTTCGAAGGCGGAGCTCCCTACCTCAACCGCGAGCCTCGATCCTCTCACTATACAGGAGTTGCGGAGACCCCGATGCCCACAGACGTGGATTCCCCGCGCACCGTGGGTACCATGAATACTCTATCTGTAGAACGCATCGCTTAAAGCCTTCGCCAAGCACCCACCCACGCCTGTGTACACAAAAATCACGTGTCGTACACAATCGATTTCAAGAGCGAATTTTAATATCTCATGAAAAGCACGATTTTTGAAAACCCTTGTTACCACTCACAGGAAGGAGCCATCAAGCCTCCATCGTCTCCCAAAATTATTTTCTAAGTAGCACACACGGTTTAGAGCCCGACATGACAGTTTAACAAACTATACACATTCAATAAGGGTCGGGATGCGCATCCACTAGGACTTCGATTAGGTTGTTCACATCTTCAAGCGCTTATGAACGGGTTAGGTGTTGCATTTTAACCAACATGCTAGCCGTAAGAATTCATGCTTATTAAAATTACTGGGTCTTTACTGGCGGTGTTTGGATGGAGAAATCCACGCAGCGACCCTCCCATAATGCGCTATCAACTGAGGGTGAATACAGAGAGAGTTGAAAAAGATATAGGTATATAGATTGGGCAAGCGTTATCTTGGTAACTTCTTCTAAACGCCAAATGCTTAAAGAGGGTTCAGCTGAGAATTATGTGGTGACTGTAAGCGTGAAAGCCCACAATCGCCGACGGAGACTGGCATCCCATAGCCCTGTTGAATAGATACAGTAGGCGGTTGAGCTGGAGGTTATCTTCGAATCGGCGGGGTGGCCAACATTATACCTCTATTAAGAGAATCTTATCATTGATAGGGGAATCCAGCGAAATAGCTCCATTGGTATGGAGTATATATACTTGGTTGTACATTTATTTTATGTTAATAAAAATACACGTTTAAACAGAATAGTGTTTAAGTGTATACAAACGTTTAAGAACACTGGTTCTCTATAGAAAAGTATGGCGTCGACTCCTCAAGGTGCTCGGAAACCCAATCTTCTCACAGCAATCTTCCAGTGGGATAAAGATTGGGCGTCGAGGGTGTTCATGGTCACACTTGTGTTCGCGGTTGTGTGGTACATTGTTGGCGCGGCGGACGCTATGCTGGTGAGGTTGCAGGAGTCGAGCCTCGGTTTGTTGGGTGAGCCCATAACAACTCCCTGGAGCTACTATGCTGGCCTAACACTTCACGCTGAGAGGGACCTCTTCGGGTTCGCCCAACAACTCGAAATGGGTATATTCGTGTTCCTCACAATCAGACTCCTAGGCGTCGAGCCGAGGGCCAAGTGGTTGATGTGGACATCGATTATTCTGATAAACGCCTCCATATTCCTGTTTGAAGGACCAGTCATCCTCTCACACCTAAGCTTCATTGATAGCTACTTTGCTGCGACAGGCTGGGACTCACTGTCACCACTAGGGGTGCCCGGCTACAGTGGTTACGGTGTCTCACCACTGTGGTGGTGGGGTTGGCTTGCGCTCGAGGCTTCAACCTTCCTCTGGGGTGCGTGGACATTCTACATGGTTGCGAAAAGCCATAAGAAGCTCAACTATGTTATGTACTATGTCCTCGGCACAGTGATCCTATACGTTATGGGTTACGCTGTGCTCGCCGTGGCCACCAACTGGGAGATGCTCGCCTACTATATACCCGTAAATATTAACAGCCTCTACGACCAGTTCATCTTCTGGTTCTACGGGCACTCAATAGTGTACATGCTCTTCCTGCCAGCCGTGACAGCGCTCTACTTTTTGGTGCCCACACTCGTAAACAGGGAGATATATAGTGACCGCCTAGCCAAGGTTTCAGCCATACTCTACGTTGCGTTCTCAAACATCGTGCCAATCCACCACCTCTACAACGCTGTGTTCCCATACTGGGTGAACATACTTCAAGAGGTGATGACCTATGGTGTGGTTGTGCCCTCCATGATGACATTCTTCAATCTCTGGGCCACCGCTAAGGGTGTCAAACAGATAACTTGGAGTGTGCCAGCCGCATTCACAGCCATGTCCTTCGCCGGCGCAATAGCCGCTGGTGTAACCGGGGTGGCCAACGCCACCGTCTCATTCGACTCAGTAATACACAACTCGATGTGGGTTCCCGCACACTTCCACGCCATGATTATGCTCATGATTGCCCCAGGAGCCTACGCCCTACTCTACATCTTGGTTCCCTGGGTGACCGGCAGGCTCTGGTACTCTGTTAGGCTGGCTTGGGCTCACTTCTGGCTCACACTCGTGGGCAGCGTGGGCGTGGTCATGTTCTTCAGCGATGAGGGAATAAGCGGTATACTTAGGAGGAGCATGATATATCCGAGGATAAGCAGTATAGTTGTTGACGAGGTGGGTGCGACAATCTTCGCTGTGATAGTAGGCCTCGGCGCGCTCGCGCTTGTACTCAACACACTGCAAACAATATTCAGAGGCCGCACACTCGACACTTCAAAGCTAGGGGTGCTTGAACTGGTGAGCGCAGCCGCGGCCTCCACGGTTAGCGGACCCTACTCGACCCCGGAGCCACCAAAACTCAAGGTGGATCATAGACTCAAGCTGAGGGCCGAGTACACCTGGGTCGCGGTGGGCGTACTGCTCTTGGCTCTTACAGCCGTGAGCACCCTACCTGAGGCGGTTTACGTTGGGGGTGCGATCATCAACGTACCCAAAGCCTACTTCGACCCCCCAGTTGAGAATGTGACACTGTTGGCTCACCAATACTACTGGAACTTCACGGTGGGGAACACCTCCACGCTTGACTTCTTCGTAGTGAATCCAGGCGAGAAGGTTTTGATTAGGGGGACAGTGGCTAAGGGTAACGGTTTGGCGAACTTCTATATGCCACTCTTCTCCGACAGAGTCGTTGACTACCAATTATATCAAGAGTATTACTCATATATCTGGTTCACCGCACCCACACAACCCGGGGTCTACGGCTTCATGAATGGGGAATATAATGGGCCGTTCTATACCTATATGGGTGGCGAGATGCTCGTGATGCCACCAGGCGGGGTTCTTAGCTCCACCCAGCTAGAATCCTACCTAAGATCCACATCCTCCGACCCCTACACTCCCCCAGTAGAGCTAATTCAAGGGGGCGTTTCACTCACTATGAGCACGCTTGGGAACTGGAATAACACTGTACCAGCCCCAACGCTCATAGCATCAGAGGGCTCAGAAGTTAACCTCAGCTTCGAGGTGAGCCTCAGCGCACTTACAAGCTACTCAAACTATGTGTTCAACCTCACACAGGTGAACACCACCAAGACGGTTGAAGCCTACCTCACCGAACACGGTGGACGACTCCCCTTCAGCATAGAACTACTCCACATAAACCCTCAGGGTGAAACGAGCATCGTGCAGTCGATAACACCAACACTTGGAACAAACACACTCTCATTCAGGGTTGAACCAGGGATCTATGTCTACGGCGTCATCCAACCCATAGCCTACGAGTTCAACCCATACGGCCTATCCAACCAATTCAACGGCTATGACCAAGGATATATAACCGCCCTCTGGGGTGCAGTACTGGTGACCCAGCCATGAAGCTTTCAATGTTTGGAGCAATGGGTCTAGGTGTCCTGCTAGCAGCCTTATTCCTAGCATGGGAGGAAGTCGACCTAACACTCCACGGAGTGGGCACCTTCGGTGACACAGTATGGTTCACACTATTCAGCCTACTAGCAATAGCCATCTTTAGCATCCTAGTTCTACGATCCCCAGACAATGAATGACTTAGGCTCCTCTCAACCCTCTTCTGCAGTAGACCAAAAACTTGCATGAGCGACTTGACCAACCCTAACTAACTACGAATTTTGATTTACCACAGAGAACAAAGCCACCACACATTCTTTAATCAGTGGCGAACCACCCCATTTGACCGGCAAGGGTTAGGCTTCAAAGTTTGCTTGTAACAGTCCCTAAATACCTATCTTCGAAGGGTTCATCCACCCCGACCTCACTCACAAATCAAGCCATGGTGCCTATAATCACGTCCAATAGGAATCTTCACTTAAGTACGCCCTCCTAGAACACACTCCCCCAACGCATACAGATGAGGTTTTCGCAGAACCTAAAAAGTACGGGTTAATCGTCCTTCTGCTTCACAGCCATCAGAGGTCTCGGTATAGATGGTGTACCCGCTTTCCACTCCGAATCAACTATCCTCTCAACCTCTGACGCGAAGGGTAAACATAAACCGGCGATGAGGCTGAATACACCAAAGTCAAACATCGAGTAGAACGTAAGCGGGCTTCTGAAGGCCTCGGCTATCAATATGCCTCCAAGTATCATCAGCGATGCAGCCGACGCGATGATAGTTGTTTTCAACACTGAACGCCTAATGTATTAATGTGGTTCTAGTACTTAAATTTTTTGTATTAGTCTTTAATCAACATATAACTAGTTATTTGTCAAAGGATTATCTAATGCAAACCTCACAAAAGCGCTTTCAGCCAGAACCAAACCCTCGAGGACTGGCTTATCCAGAAAATATCAAAACCATCTGCAACCTAAACAATAACTATGTCAGTCCAAACTAGCCATCGAACATTTAAACGATGAATAACAGTGAACATTTGAGTTTAACCCTATCCCTACAATCTATAAGAAAGCTTTGGCTGAGGGTAAAGAGAACTTATATCATGTTGGCTTAGCTAAAGTATTCTATCGAAGCTTGTGAGCCTTGTTGGTTCCGAGGCTATTTCACGAGCTGAATCAGGATCCTTTAGACCGTTACCCGTTAGCACGCACAACAACTTTTCATCTCCCTCAACCACTCCCTTATACCTTAGCTTGATGAGTCCAGCCAGACTTGCCGCAGACGCCGGCTCAACGAAAACCCCTTCGAGTCTAGCTAGTAGACTCTGCGCTTGACGTATTTGCATATCTGAGACCGCAACCGCTAAACCCCCAGATCGCTTAATGGCCTCCAAGGCCTCCTTCCACCTAACAGGCGAACCAATCCTTATCGCCGAAGCGTATGTTGTTGGGTTAGATAGGGGCTGTATCCTGTCCAAACCCTGCTCGTATGCTTGGACTATCGGTGATGCCCCCTCCGCCTGTACGCCAACGATCTGCGGTGGCCTGTCTATCAAGCCGAGCTGGACTAGCTCCCTGAATCCCTTCCATAACGCCGTGATGTTACCCCCATTACCCACTGGTATGAAGACCTTGTCGGGTAAGGTTGGCCGAGTCTGCTCGTATATTTCGAAGGCGAGGGTCTTCTGCCCCTCCAGCCGGAAGGGGTTCACAGAGTTCAAGAGGTAGGCTCTACCGGATCTCTCCGTGTCTAAGACGCTTTTTAGCGCCCCATCAAAGTTATCACTAACCATAATCACGTTGGCACCATACACGAGTGATTGCAGTAGTTTTCCCCTAGCCACCCCGCTTTCGGGCACTACAACATAGGCTTTCAGCCCAGCCCGCGCCGCGTAGGCACTCATAGAAGCCGCCGTGTTACCAGTCGACGCGCAGATTACCGCGCTCGCCTTGCCCTCTACAGCCTTTGTTACCCCCACAGTCATACCCCTATCTTTAAAGGAGCCAGTGGGGTTGTCTCCCTCGGTTTTAACGTAGAGTTCCCCCAGTGAGAATTGGTGCTCGGTGTTAAAACACCTTATGAGCCGTGTTCCACCCTCACCCATACTGATACTAATGGTCTTCTCCGCGACGGGTAACAGCATCCTATACTTCCATACACTCAGCTGACCGCCAACGCTAAAAATAGGGGTAGCATCTACCTCTCCAAACTCGTACTCCACCTCTAATAGGTCCCCGCAATTAGCACATAAAAACGTGGTCTGCTCTAACGGTGCCGTGCCATTGCACCCAATACACTTGAACCATGCCTTCACATCAACTCCACTCGCCCACTACGTTCTGAGTAGATGGGAAAATAAACCTTATGTTCACTGAGAGGTGACGTGGGGATCAGGGGGATGGGTGAGCGTGGCACCCCAGCGGGGAAAACAGTTATCCGCACATCATATCCACTGGGAGATAGTGTCGGAATTAGTTTGTGGTTCAAGTGGTCCCCAATCATTGAAAACCGTTATCTGAACACGCTAGACGATATCTAATTTATTTGTAATGCTGAGAACCTGTCCGGATATGGCTTAAACGTGGTGGGCTTCACGCAGTTGAATCGGTGAGCACACGTGAAACCCACCCAGAAATGGGTTTGAGTACTTTAGGGATTTAAATGTTTTCGCGAGGAACAAGAAGAGGTTCTCGCGAACTCAAGGTTATGCCCGCCGTGCTACTCTACTCGTTTGGATTGAGCCTCCACGAAGGTGTACCTCGAAGTACTTCGAGAAGCTCTCCACCCTCCCAGTCTCCAAGTCCAATATACACGAGTGGCTCAGGAAGGCGGGTGGGCGGGAGATTCAACTTCGACCCACAGTCATAGGAATACTCCATATAATAGCTGGGGATGAGACTGTGGTGGGGTACAACGGCAGACCAGTCTATGTTTGGGCCGCGGTGGGTTGACGCGTACACGAGGCAGCAGGTCTGGTTTGGTGTTCCCCCCTCACCAAGACCACCGGGGACGCCCTCAGATTCCTTCGAAGACTCAGAGAGATACCTCTGTGGATGACCCGGTTATCCTCACAGACCGGGGACCCCGGTACCGTGACTCCGTTGTCCGCGGGGGCTAGCTTCCAAAACCACATCTACCGGGCGCTTGGGCTGCGTAGCTCAGTTGAAAGATTCTTTGGGTACCTCAAGGATAGGACCAAGACTTTCTACAACAATATAAACCAGAGAAAAACACTCTTCTCACCCCCGTAGACCTCCCAGAATTATTCGTGCACTGGTACACCGGGTGGAGGTGACACAATCGCATAAAGGCTTATCCGGACACCATCGATGCTGAAGCGTAAAGTTTTTAGTTCCGGTGCGGAACTCAGTTCCGGTGCGGAACTTGCTATTTGACCCAAGGCCCAAGTCGTCGAGGAAAGAGCTTTTCGACAGGGAAAAACAGCTTGAGGTGCTCGACCGCTCAGTTGGCAAACCACTCATTCTGGTGCTTGGTATAAGGCGAATAGGAAAATCTTCTCTACTCCTCAGCTTTCTAGAAGAGTGGAGAGGTGTCTACATAGACCTCAGGGGTGTAAGAAACACCGCCGACCTCTATCGCAAAACCTCAGAGGGACTCACCGGTTCCCTCACAAAGCTGAAGGATGCGCTAAAAGGTGTTAGCGGTGTAAAGATTGCTGGTATCGAAGTCACTCTGAAATGGAGGGGTGTTGACTCCATCAGCCTACCACGCCTCATCGAGCAACTTTCAAAAAAGGAAACAGTGGTCTTCATCCTTGATGAAATACAGATGCTGCGACCACCACTTTCCTACGAACTCAAGAACACGATCGCGTACGCCTACGACAACGTCCCAAACTGCACTTTCGTTCTAAGCGGTTCACAAATAGGTTTGCTCAAGGATTTCGTTGGGGTTAACAACCCAGAATCCCCGCTTTTCGGCAGGTACTACACAGAGGTCCACGTGGAAAGGTTTACAGGGGAGCAGTCACGGGAGTTTTTAGAAAAGGGCTTCGGTGAACTAAAACAAAGGGTCGACCAAAGCGTTATAGAGAAAGGTGTGGCTCTGTTTGACGGAATACCCGGCTGGCTCGTCCACTACGGCATGAGCCACATCGAAAGAAAAAACCATGATGAAATCCTCCAAATCGCGGTTAACACCGCGAGAAACGAGCTTTTAAAGCTAAACCAAAGAGAAAAACAAGTGGCCAAAGCAATCGCGAACGGTGCGGAAAGCTGGTCGAGCGTTAGACGGCTTGTTGAGGAAATGAGCGGAGAAATAATCCCCAGATCAACGCTCACACGTACAATAAGGGCGCTCGAAAAACTAAGCATAATACAAGACTACCGCTTCCTTGACCCCGTGTATCAAGTAGCCGCAAAGCTACTTTAATCACAGGAATAAGAGATCGAGCTATCTCAGTGTGGTTGCTTCGTAACGCTTTTGTGTTATGATTATATGAATTATTTATATAGAAAAATTGGAGGTATGTGTGCATGGAAGTATTATCTTCTTTCTCCCCCATCATTGTTGACATGATTGTTATAGTAGCAGGGTTCGAGTAGGTCTTAATTAATTGGTTGGGGATATTGTCTTAATGTCTGACCAGTTGTCCCAGAAGGTCGCCCAGTGGCTCCAAGAGGCTGGGTTGGCTGTGTCTAAGACGCAGAACGTTCAAGACTATTTTAACATAACTGTGTCTCCTCCCCCACCGGCGCAAGGGCCTGTTTTGACCGTGGCGAGGCCCAAGTCGGAGTCATCGTTTTTCGCTGTTGGGATGGGTATAAGCATCCATCCAGACCATCTTAGGAAGCTAAACGCCGAGCCAAGGAATGACCGTCTCAGTTTTCTGAATTCACTCAAGTATACGTATCTTACGATGAACGTTGATTTTGTGTTCATACCCCCCCAGAATGAGGTCCCTCAGCATATACAGCTTGTTAAGCTTATTTTCGTTGACGGTTTAACCCAGAACGAGTTGTTCAACACATACACCCTTGTGCGTAACGCTGGGATATTGACCATAATGAAGTTTGTCGATAGATTCGGCAACGTGGATCAGAATCAGCCTTCAGGCATAGCCTAAAATATATATTTCAATTATTATTTATATTTTTCCGGGTGTTTAGGTTAAGCTTATTTATCAATGGATAGGAGAGTGTAAAGCGGAAGCAGAAAAGCAATGCCACAAACACCTAAGGGTAGTCGTTCATCCGAGCCTAGCAGACTAAGACAGGAGACAGTGGTCATGCGTAGGCTCGGGTTCATCGATGCCTTCTTCTTGGCATTCGGAGGGCAATCCATATTGTTAAGCCTCCTCACGTATGGCGCTGCTGTAATAGCCCTCTCGGGCTACTTCTCACCCGTGGCTGTGGCCCTTGGAACTGCCCTTGTCGTGCTGAACGGTGTGGTTGTTCAACGCCTTTCCAATCTGTATACCCAGAACGGGGGGTACTATAACTACGCGAAGAATCTCAACGGGAGGCTGGGTGCTCACACTGGCTGGGTGTACATATCCTACGCCATACTCTACGGAGGCGCCTATGTTGTGGGCACAGCGTTCGTTGTTGGATACGCGCTTGGGCTAAGTCCAGTGATGGTATCACTGATCATCACAGCGTCGGCGATATCACTAGTCCTCCTCGGTGTAAAGCCTTCATCACGCTACGCGATAGCGACGGGTGCGCTGGAGATAGGGATCATTCTCTACTTCGTAGTTGGCTCATTCCTACACGCACACCTCACAGTGTACAATCCCTTCTCAAACATCAGGCTGACTAGGGGTATACCGCTCGCCATACTTCTCGGAGCATCTATACCCACAGGGTACGGTGTTCTCGCACAGGTATCAGGCGAAGTTGTTGAGGCTGAGAGAACCGTTGGGAGGGCGATGCTAACCGTTATAGTCATCAGCGGGCTTCTCGCATCCATATTCGTGCTAGCACTAACCAACCTCGCGTACACCATGAGCCTGAAGGCTCACACACTCGGTGCTGAGAGCATGTTGAGCCTAGTGTCAAACGTCAATGAAGCGGCTAGACCCATAATAATATTCAGCGTATTAAGCGATGGGGTGCTCGGAGCCATGGCCTACCTTATGGCCGCAACGCGCACAATCTGGAGGATGAGCCAAGACGGATATATGCCCAAATGGTTCGGGGTCCTAAGAAAGGGTGAGCCCACCAACACTCTAGCCATATTGTCTCCCGCATATATCTTCATCACCACTGTGAGCATGTTATTCCTCCCAGTCTTCGATGACTTTGTGGCCCTAGGTGTGGTGGCCGCCTTATGCTCCCTATACATACACTTCGTCGCTAACACATCACTCTATTCACACACACGTAAACCAAGCTCACGGGGTAATGCCTGGAGGATTATAGCCCTACTAGCCATGTGCTACACTGGATTCAACTTTGGCTTCTCACTCTACGAGGGTAAAACCGTTTATGCGGTGGTGTTCTTAGGCCTAACACTGACAGGACTAGTGTACACGCTGCTACGACCTAGTAAACACCGTCGGGTGGGCTTGGATTATTCCTCCTAACTACGCGCCGCTGCGAACTCTACGCTACTATGTCTCCCTGCGCACAACCACCTTGCCGTTTGACATCTCCATAACGGGTTCCCAGCCCTCCTCGATAAGCGACTCGAGCTGGGACGCATCCACAATCTTCCTCTCGGTTTTCTTAGCTGTCTGGGACTGCGCTATGCGTGGTGAGCGTGCAGCCGCTAGCTGCTCTGAGTAGTACCTGATTTCCTCTTCAATGCTTGGCTCCCTTCCAAGCTGGGATATTAGCTTAGACCTCAACTCGGCTGGGTCTAACCCAAGCACCCTGAGGTTCTCTCGCCACACAAGCACCCTCACCTCATCTTGAGGATTCATCTGGCCGGCTCCGGTGCCCAGCACGCCCAAGTTCTTCTCAGCCCTACTATAAGCCTCCTTTAACTGGTCTAGGGAGGGTTTAGAGTAGGCTCGCTGGGTTCTCGGTAACACGTGCCCCATCAACTGCTCATACCAAGTGGACGGCACCCCAGCTTCCTCCATAGCCGTCTGAAAGAATTTCCTGAAGAGGTGATGGTGTAACCCTTCGGTCACGCTAGGGCTTAGACCAGCCTTCTTCGCTGCCCTCCTAATAATCCTGTTCACCGCTTCATCGTCTAGAGGTACATCTTTACCCCTAAATTTTCTGGGGCTGACAAAGAGTAGGTCGCCTTCAGACAGGGTTCCCCTGCGTTTAAGGTAATCTGAGACGAGGCGCTTCGCGTCCTCGCCGATAAAGAAGGTGTAGGCTTGGCGGTGCTTGTTGATAAGCCTCCCCCGCGGGTCCTTAAGGTCCGCTGGAACATGAATCGCGCCTGGACCCTTCGAGACCAACGCCTCCCTCACCATACCGTAGCGTAGAGAGGTTATAACACTAACCCTCTGACCCGACTGCGCCGAGAAGGCTATCAGAGCAGCCTCCAACGAGCTCTCCGCAGCCTCAACCATCCGAGCTATCTCCTCCCTAGTGGGCACACGGTCCTGCCTAGTGGTCCAGCTCTCAGGTGTCTCGAGGTTCAGGGGTGCATAGTTGGCCTTGTAGAAGCTTCTAAGCGCCGCGTGGGCGGTTAACGCAGTGTTCCTTGAAAGCTTCTCGGATGACTCCAAGTATGCGAAGTACTGGGTCACAAGCTCTTCATGCCTCCTCCTAACTGATTCATCATGGGATTTGAGGTCCTCCGAGTGTTCGGCTACAAGCTGCTGCGGAGTCTTACCAGACCACTCACAGAACCTTTTAAGGTGCCAGAGATAAATTTTAGCCGTCCCCTCGGAGCGCGTCCTCCTCGAAAGTATCTTCGAAATCCACCTCTTAACTGTGGGGTCATCCTCAAACCTCAACTCATATGTTCACCCCCTCATTACGTATGGGTCTACCCCTACACATAGAGAACACGAGGGGTGACCTACCCAATCTACTCACAAGGTCAGCCTCACCCTCAACATCATACACGGCTATGTCCGCCGAGTAGCCCGGCTTAAGGCAGCCCACGTCGCTTAGCCCTAAAGCCAGAGCAGAGTTCACACTCGCCGCGCAAAGCGCCTCGGCTGGCCTGAGCCTTAAAGCGTACACAGCGTGGTTCATGGCGGCAAGCATGGAGTCAGCCTGACAGTTGGGGTTAAGGTCGGTTCCCAAACCTATAACTAGACCCTTAACCCTGAATTTGTCTACTGGTGGGGGTTTAATCATCGAGTAGTGGAAGAGAAGTGGTAGTATAACGCCTACCACCCCCCTCTCAGCCATCCTAGCTAAACCGTGGGGGTTCGCTTGGGCTAGGTGGTCGGCTGATAGGGCGCCCACCTCGGCGGCAAGCGCGGCGCCCCCGCTGTCCTGGAACTCGTCGGCGTGCAGCCTAACATTCATCCCCCTCTGCTTCGCGTAAACCAAGATACGCCTCGCCTCCTCGACACTGAAGTAACCTGGCTCACAGAACACATCAACGAAGTCGGCTAGACGTGTAGTGGAGGCGTAGTCCACGGTTCTGAGAACAACCTGCTCAATGTAATCCGAGACGTGCCCACCATACTCCTCTGGTACAGCGTGGGCTGAGAGCAGGGTGGAGAGCACCCTAGCTTCAACTCTCTCCTTTAGGGTGTTTATGAGGCTGAGGAGGCGTACCTCAGAGTCGAAGCTCAAACCATACCCACTCTTGATCTCCAATGTGGTTACACCACTACTCAGTAGGCCTCTGACACGCTTCGCGGATGCGGCGAGTAATTCATCGTCGGCCGCGCTACGCGTGTACCTAACGGTCCTCATGATACCCCCACCCCTCGCGGCTATCTCAGTGTAACTCAACCCTTCAAGCTTCCAGGCGAGCTCATCGGAGCGGTTCCCATAGTACAATAGGTGGGTGTGGGGGTCGACTAGTCCGGGGAAAACCGAGTAATCAGAGAAGTCTATCACTCCACGAGGCTCGTGCACCCCCCTCAGCTTGGACCACTCCCCAACATCGACAATCCTGCCCCCAGCGACTGCGAGACCCCAATCCTCTTTGGTGAGGAGGTTGGCGCCCGCGCCCAATTCACATGGAGCTTGGGGGGTGATGAGCCTACCACACCTAAATAGGTAGTCAACCATCATGGCGTGGCCATGAACTCCAAGAACTCTTGAAGGCTGCGGGGTTTGAGCACATAGTTATTCCTCTTCTCGTAGCCGATGGTTGAGTGGGGAGTTGCACCATAGTTGTGGCCGGGGTAAACAACCGTGTCGTCGGGAAGGCTTCCGAGTTTCTCGAACAGTGTGTGATACATTTGCTCGGCGCTCCCACCTGGGAGATCCACTCTACCACACTCACCCACAAAGAGTGTGTCACCGGTGAACACGCACCCCGCTGAGAGGTAGCACACACTGTCGGGGGTGTGCCCCGGTGTGTGTAGAACCTTCACACTAAGTCCGGGCGCTTCAAGCGTGTCTCCGTCCACCACCTCCACATCCTTCTTTATCGGGGACGCTCTGTGGGCGACAACGAGAGCTCCAGTCAGCGAGGCGAGCTCTTCATTACCCATATTGTGGTCGAAGTGGTGGTGGGTGCTCAAAATATACTTCAGTTTCAGATTGAGCTCCCTGAGCTTAGCGTATATGACGCGGGCACCGAAGCTCGTATCAACCACGAACGCAGCACGCTCCTCAGACCACAGTATGTATGAGAAATTTAGCATGTGACCCACAAGTAGCTGCTCAACACGCATATAACTCTAACACCTCTAATACCAAGTGACCCACCGCGTCTCACTTCTCCGCTACAACGGGGTTCCTGATGGAGCCAACACCCTCAATCTTAGCCTCGACAAAGTCGCCATCCTTAAGGTAGGGGGCCCCGCTAAAGGCTGCTACACCAGCCGGTGTACCCGTGCATATAACATCACCTGGCTCAAGCGTGATCCCAGAGGACACGTACTCGATTAGCTTCTCAATTTTAAAGAACATGTCCCCCGCAAGCGCGTCCTGTCGTTTCACACCGTTCACGGAAAGCGTCAACCTAAGAGAGTAGGGGTCAGGGACTTCGTCGGCGGTTACAAGCCAAGGGCCAAGAGGTAGCGAAGCATCCATGGATTTACCCTTAACCCAATTATAGCCAAGGGGCGTCTCCCTACCAGGCTGCGGAAACTGGTAGTCCCTGAAGCTCACATCGTTAGCAACAGTATAGCCCGCCACGTACTCGAAGGCGCGCTCACCATCAATATACTTACCCCTGCTACCGATTATAACCGCAAGCTCCACTTCCCAGTCAACCTTCTTTGAGACCTTGGGTAAAAGTATGGGTTCTCCATCCGCTACTAGGCATGAGGTGAACTTCGTAAAGAAGTATGGTTCAGGGGGCGGCTTTACCCCTGACTCCTTCCCATGTGATGGGTAGTTGACAGCAACCATAAGAATCTTCTGAGGTTTGAGAACAGGCGTCAAAACCCTAGGCTTATCCACTGGCTTAACACCCGGTTGCTGCGCTGAGCCCAGCCGCAGAGCGTCTGGAAGCAATCCCCGCCCAAGCAACTCATCCACCGAGCCTATATCCGCCAAGCGGTCAAACCCAGCGATTCGCGCCGCCTCAGCCAAATCGTAGACCCTGCCATCCCTGACGAAGCCAGCGCGTGCACCGCCACCTATAGCATAGTTTAGAATCCGCATCAGAGTCACCTGAATGATTTAGGAAGGCGCACCACTCAAATAAGGCTTAACTTGACACTAGACGCCTACCCACAGGCCCTCAGTATCCAATCATTTCGGCAGCCTATATTCACGCATTTGAGCGGGAACAGTCTGGTTAACACAAATTTTTAGTTACTCTGAGTGGTAAGCTCAACATGGGCTGATTTGGTGTTGTACAGAACGGTTGAACTGGGGGTTGAAGGCTTCGAGGTGGGGGGCTACCACTCTGAGGATGCCTGTTCGGGTATAACCGTTGTTTTCCCCACGAGGAATAATGTGGCCGGCGTGGCGCAGATTGGGGGTTCGCCGGGCACCCGCGAGACAGACATTCTAAGACCGCTACACAGGAAGAACAACTCGGTTGACGCTGTCGCACTCTGCGGCAGAAGCGTGTTCGGGTTCAGAGCCGTTGAAGGCGTGGTCGAGCGCCTAAGAGTCGATGGGAAGGGTTACCGGGTCGGAGGGGTAACCGTACCCATAGTGCCAGCCGCCGTGATATTCGACTTCAAAGGAGACGAGACGGATAAACACCTCTCAGACCAATCCTGGGGTTATTTGGCGTACGAGCAGAGGTCGACCAAGCTACCCGTCGGTGGGGTGTGGGTTGGCCGGGGGGCGACTGTAGGTAAAATCCTTGGTAGGGAGCGGGCATCACCCTCCGGTCAGGGCTACGCACACTATGAAAGAGGGGGTGTACAGCTGGGTGTCCTCACGGTTGTGAACGCGGTTGGGGACGTATACGGAAGGGACGGCAACATCATTGCGGGTGCTAGAGGTGTAGGTGGGTCGTATACAAGTGGACTCGAACACGCGATGAGAGAGGGGTTAGCCCACCTCAGTCATTTTGGTAACACCACTTTAGGTGTGGTGATCACCAATATTAGAGCCGACGTGTGTGATATGTGCGCCCTAGCTCAAGCCGTCAACACTGGATATGCGAGCGTGATAAGACCGTTCAACACCGCTTTCGACGGTGACACCGTGTTCGCTTTAACCACCAACGATGTTGACGGTGACTTTGAAGTAGCCAAAATACTCACAACCCAGCTTGCAGCCGACTCTGTAATCAACATCTACACGTGACGGAACGGGGAGGAGCGCCTCATAGACATAGAGAACACTCACATTCAAAGGCTCTCTTATAGCTGATAGGATGAGAGCGCCAGCCGGAGTATGGGGTCAGCTATCATGTATCTTCCACCTCTAACTTCGGCTATATCATAGTTTACTAGTTCGTCGAGTAACCCGTTGAAATTTCTGTCGTTCACGGTTTCCCCCTTGCCTCCTCAAGTAACCTCTTAGCCTCACTCCAAGTTCTTTCGCGGGTGAGTATTCGTAGCAGTTGTGTTTACCATCCACTACGCGGGGAAACCAAAAGCTATTGATTTCTTCTTTGGCTACTAGGTGAAAAATGAGTTTTTGGGTGGGTATTTGGATTCGACGAGGATTTAGCGAAAATCTTAATACGGATTGCCGTATATACGGCTTTATGGTTAAGGCAAAGATAACGGTTTCTGTTGATAAGGGTGTTGTGGACACCGCGAAGATCGCTTTGTTAAAGAGGGGTAGGACGCTCAGCGATTTTATAGAGAAATCACTTCGTTCACTTTCAACAGCACAAATCCTAGATGATTTGTGTAGAGAGCTCAAGCTTGAGTGCGAATACATGAGTAATGAAGAGGTTGAGAGTAAGAGACCAGACCTCAGGGGCAAAGTTGCCTCAGAGGTGGAGGTAAGGGAGATCAGGCGTGAGCGCCTCTCGCGTGTACTTTGACACAAGCATGCTTGTAAAAAGATATGTATACGAAGAAGGTAGCCACAAAGCGGATAACTACTTTCGCCTTGCGCATCGTGGTGAAGCGGTGATCTGTTTCTCAGAGTTAAACCTCGGTGAAGCAGCTACGGTTTTTGACAAGTATTCAAGGAAAACCCACATAGATGCGGGGACTGTGCTTAAAACAATGCTAAGCGAGTTAAAGGTGCTTGAAAGATCTTCCTCAGCAGAAATATATCCGGTTACGGGTGAGCTCATCAAGCGGTCAATCAAAACAGTGCTCAAACACCATATCTACATTATCGACGCCCTGCAAATAGAGACCTCAATAGAGGCACGCGCAAACCTATTCCTAACCGCGGACAGAGAACTTAATTCGGTAGCCAAAAAAATAGGAATAAAAACAGCTTAGAGCAATTAGCAGGTGATGCACCTGTGTCGGCTACGCGAACGCGCTTAGAGCGACAACCTTCGCCAGCATGGACAGTTAAATAAGCTGGGCTTCTAAAACACAGTGCCGGACCCCACCTATATGTTAAGATGAAAATTCTTCCTTAGCGTCAACAGCCTTCTAAGCGGAGACCAATCTACTTTTCGGCGGCTCACAAAATTCATTAGTAAGGGTTGCTTACTTGTCTCTCAGTGGAGTTGAGTTCTGCCTATCGCTGAGTTAGAGTCATCAATTATTATACGTAAAATTGGTGAATTATCGGCTGATGTGGAGAGGGAGGCTCTAAGCTTTCTTAGGGGGCTTCTGAGGATTCCGACAGAAAACCCCCCTGGCCTGAACTACGAGAGGCTTGTATCGTATGTTACAAGTGTGCTTGAAGACCTGGATTATAGGATTGATGTTGTCGAGGTGAGTGACGAGCGTTACTATTCACATATTCCTGGTGCAAGCGACCCAAGGCCGAATGTTATAGCATCGCTTGGCACTGAGCCTGAGAACCAAGTGGTGTTTAACGGGCACTACGACGTTGTTCCCGCGGGTGAGGGGTGGAGCCACCCCCCATACGAGGCTGAGATCCACGACGGTAAACTCTACGGTAGGGGTGCGGCGGATATGAAGAGCGGTATAGCCGCCCAAGTATACGGCGTAGAGCTCCTCCGAAGGGTTCTAGGTGACGCAGGACCACTCAGACGCGTAGTACATCAAATTGTCACAGATGAGGAGACCGTTGGGAACACCAGCGCGGGCACGGGCTACCTCGCCGAAAAAGGCTATCTCTCGCCGAAAAAGGTGAGCTGCATGGTATTCACGGAACCGCTGGGCGTGGCAAACATATGCTTCGGCCACAGAGGCGCGGTGTGGGGGCGTGTTCAAGTCTACGGTGCCAAGTCCCACGGAGGCTTCCCCACGGAGGGCGTGGATGCGATTAGGGCTGCCGCACAATGCGTAAACTGCCTCTACGAGCAGATTGAATACGACTCTAAGCTGAAGAAATCTAGAAACCCAGTTATACCTTCCTCAGCTAGGAAGTCCTCGATGGTTATTGGACTCCTCCACGGGGGAACGTGGGCGAACACGGTGGCGGACCGCGCTGAGTTCTGGTATGTGAGAAGACTGATCCCGGAGGAGACGCTGGAAGATGCGAGAGAAGAAATAAATGCGTGTCTCTATGAAGCCCAGAGGGATAACCCCCACATAAGACTGGTTAACACGGAGGTTTACTCAACACCACCAGTCTACTCAGATCGAGATTCAAGCGTATCCAAAGCATTCGAATACGCGATACAGAGGATAATTCATAAGAAGCCGAGAAAAGTGTTGTCACCTGGAACATTCGACATCAGATTCGCTGTGAATCAAGGTATACAGGCGATAGGCTACGGCCCAGGCAGACTAGAGCTCTCCCACACAACAGATGAATGGCTCAACCTAGAAGAATTCTACACCTCAATAAAGGTGGTGGCCCTAGGATTACTGCGCTACCTAATGAAAACCACTTAAATTAATCACGTATAACCGAGAAGCCATCATGTGCTCACCGTAAAGAAGATCGTAACCATAGAATACGGGTCCATTCATAACAGCTTAAGCCACTACAATTTCTCTAAAGATATTCCCAGGATAATCATGTATTGATTGTATGAGCGGTGGAGGGTTTCCCATGTCTGACCAGCTCCGACCGGATCGGCGAACCGTTTGGATCTGATGGTCTCCCGCATGGATATTAGGTTTTTAATCCCTTTTGCGATATAAGTCTGTTTTAGAGCTAACAGCTTAACACATCTTATTATCGATCGGTATCCGTTGTTTGGTGAAAATATTTATATGCAGCTACAAGCTGTGTGTGGCGATGTATATGGGCTTATACGGCTTGGACCGAAGGCAGTGGTCGCAGATATTAGCGGCGTGGGGAGGTTGGCTCATGGATGGTTACACCTCTATCGCCTACGCCCTAGTGGGCCTTACTATTGCACCCATATTTTTCCCCGCTTCATTGCACCTAATAGGTATTGTGGCGACTTTTGCGGGTTTTGCGGTGGGTGCACTCGCGAGGAGTATAGGGTCACTCGCCCTAGGAAACTTTCTAGGTGACAAGGTGGGTAGGAAGTCTATGCTTGTGATCACAGTCCTCTTCTTTTCGGTTTTCTCCGCAGCAAAGGCTGTGCTACCTAGCTATAGTGAGGTGGGCATCATTTCACCGATCCTACTCTACATCGCGCTTTTCCTCGAAGGCTTCTTCGGAGGAGCAGAATACGGTGGGGGCACCACCCTCTCAATGGAGAGTGTGCCAGCTGAAAAGAGGAACTTTATAGGTAGCTTCGTGCAGAGCGGTTACGGCACAGGATACTTCATAGTGGCATTCGTATACGCTGGTCTCAGAGCCTATTTCGGCAGCGCCTTTTCCGTTGTGGGTTGGAGGGTTCTCTTCGCCACGGCGCTCGTACCAGGGGTGATAACAGTGGTGCTAAGAGCCATTTCCTGGGAGACACCTGTCTTCGAGGAGATGAAAACAAGAGGCGAGGTCGAGAGAGTTCCGATTAAGGGGCTACTCCGGCAGGCTCCCAAAACAATGTTCTTCGCGGTGTTAATAACAACAGGACTATTGTTCGTTAACACGGCCACATTCAGCTTCTACCCCTCAATTATGACTACTAAGGGCTTCAGCGGAGTTGATATAGGTGAAGGTGTAGCGATTATAAACCTCATCTCACTCTTCGGGGTATGGATTGGTGGGGCGTTTGGTAACACCATAAACGGCAGAAAGAAACCTATGCTAATATACGCACTGATATTCCTATTAAGCGTCTACCCAATACTCAGAGTTGGGTACTACGGGGACTATACCGTCTTCGTGACTGCCTTCTCCGTGCAGGCATTTCTTGAAGCCATGATCTTCTCAACCCTCCCCGCATTCTTATCCGAGCAGTTCAGCAAAAAGTTCAGGGCTACCGGCGTGGGATTCACGTACAACGCGGGTGCAATAGTTGGGGGATTCGCAATATCCATTATATTCGCCCTAAGCTCAACCATTGGTCTCTTCACATCTTGGCTCACGCTGATGATTGTATTCTCACTCATAATGGCAATTGGCATAGCACTCTCAGAGGAGACGTGGATGAGGACTAGGGACACTAAGGCTGAAGACAGAATTAAAGAGTAGTTCAAGTCATCTAATATGTATGGGTGGCTTAAGAATCTACCCACTCGACCAAGCGCCGTAGAGTGAGTTATCCCCCCACGGGAACCTTAAACAGCGGTGGTACGATCTGTCTATAATTTTGGGTCGAATCTACCGTCTATAGCGGTCCAGCCTCCATCCACGTATATCACGCTTCCCGTGATATAGGATGCGGCCGGCGATGCTAGGAATACCGCTGGACCAGCCACCTCCTCTGGTCTCGCCCAGCGTTTTAACGCTGTCTTATCCGAGTATGCGCGATACCACTCCGGGTCACGCTTGATCTGCTGTGTGAGGGGTGTGTCCACAACGCCGGGCGCCACCGCGTTTACCCTCACGTTGCTTGGGCCGAGCTCGGCCGCGAGGGCTCTTGCAAGCTGGACTACGGCGGCCTTAGTTGCCGCGTACACCGATTGGCCGGGTTCCACAACCTGGTGCCTTATAGATGATATTACCACGATGGATCCGCCATCAGGGTTTTGGGCTATGAGGCCGGCCATTTCCCTTAATAGTGTGAATGTACCCTTAAGGTTCAGGTTGACTACCCTGTCGAACTCCTCGTAGGTGTAGTCCACAAGCCTCTTCCTCACATTTATACCCGGCACGACGTAGAGGGCGTCAACCCTCCCATAAACCCTGCACGCTTCAGCCCCCAGTCTCTTTACGTCTGTTGGGCTTGTCACGTCAGCTTGAAAGCCTTGGGCATCACACCCCCAACCCCTTATTGTTGAAACAGTGACCCTCAACCCCGCCTCGTCGAGGTCTGTCGCCAACACTTTTCCACCATTCGAAGCGAACACGTAGGCTATGGCTTGACCAATACCCGAGGCTGCTCCCGTGACAACAGCCACCTTACCCGCCACACTAAATAGCTCCCTCTGTGATTGGGGTTCAATCATGAAAGAAGGGATTCACTGATTGGCTAAAAAGGTTTGGTCTACGTTTGCTGTGTTGAATATATCACACGATTGTGTTAATAGTGTGCGCTAAGCTAGTTGTTCAGCCGAAACGGTTTACACGAACAGCGTAATCAAAAATATTTATTCAACACAGCAGTCTACGTTGACTCCTGCATTGGGTTCTCAGCGGTGTTCGCTGGAGGCGTGGGTAGCTGTGTTGACTGCTCGTTTGCGACTATACTCATAACCTCGGCGAGCACCTCGTCGGCGCTGGATGTTTTAAGAAGTGAGTCGATGGATTTAACATCCATGTGGAAGCTGTTCGCGAGCACGTCCCCTAACGCGTCGTTGAGTTTCCCAAGCTGCTCATCGGCGCCGGGTATAAGGGAGCCTATATCATCCTTAACACTCTTTATGGCCTCTATCGCTGGTTGAAGTGTGGTCACGATATCCCCGCTCGTGATCACCGTCTCAATTCTGAGCTGAACCACTTCGAGTGCGAGGGAGCTCTTGGTGAGCTTCTGGGAAAGGTTTCTTATGAGCGCTATTTCGCTTGCAAGCATCGTGGCCTTCGTCTTATCACCCTTAGCGTAGCACGCGGCGGCCTGCTCAAGCAGGTTTTTAGCCCTCTCCTCCATCTTGTTTATGGCCATATCCACCTTGGTGTTAAACGTTTTAAGTGAGCCCAGCGCCTCGGTGAGCTGCTCTTTAAGGGACTCTCGACCCAGCGAAAGAATAGCCAAAGCACCCACTCCTCACACAATCATTCCAACTAGCGCACATAACCCTTTTGTTACCGATAAGCGCCTTGGAACGGGTTCAAACCAAGCGTTACTCCCAGTTTAAACTCGCCGCATGAAGTGGGACGCAGAAACACGCCAAAAACGTTTTTCGCACACTACATATGAAACGCTTATATTGGGGATGAGGCATTCACGCTTGAGGAAAAATGGTTGAGGCATACTGCGTAAAGTGCAGAGCGAAAAGGGAAATCAAGAACCCGCAGAAAGTAACCATGAAGAACGGCAAGCCCGCAATCAAGGGCACCTGCCCCGTATGCGGCACAGCACTCTACAGAATCGGAGCAAAGTAAACAAAACCCGAAAACGGTTCAAAATTCCGATCCCCTTTTTTACACTCCTCACTCAAACACCAAGCCACAAAACAACACAACCATTACCACAAGTTCCCATCCATCGGTAATCGGCAACCAAATTCACACCCAGACCCCCCAATATCCTATAAGGAAACTACACTTGCTTACAGAACCCGGTTAGATACTCTACCAGGAAATCCGAGCTAACCATACACACCATTAACGGGATATTCAACGGTCACAATATTACACGCCTACTTTCAAAAAGATTATATTTAGGCAAGATTCAAGATTGTTCATGAACAGTGTGCGGAATAAGTGGGATAGAATAATCGCTTCTTGGAATGACCTTATAAAGTCGGTTCAGGAGCTTCCGCCTCACGTTGACCTACTAATCAAGAAGTCCCAGGTTATAGAGCCTTGGCTCTACGGCTTCAGAAAGAGTAGCATGGGTTGGAAGAAGGGTGCCTTGAGGAACTGGAGGCTTGCATTATCCAACGGTAAAAGCATACACATCAGGGAGTACGCTGACCACTTTAAGATCCACTGGGATATAGCGGACCCCAGAAAGAATCCGCTCAAACACTTTGTATACGATACCCGCAGGCTCTATAACACCATAAGGTTACTCCTCGTTTTCATCACATCAGCGGCCTTCATATACCACCCTGAGATCCTCCAAGCGCTTATTAGCGCACTCGAAAGAGGCGCAATAATACCTTAAGCAAAATCCTAATCAGTTTGGTGAAAAATCACAGTTAAATTTCTTGTACTGGGTTAAATAAGTGTAACTCTTTTTAGCGCCCTACTTGGGTTGGGTGTGGGAGGTCACAGTGTCCTTTGCTGGTTCCTGTCATTTTTGAACACACTTATCTCAGGTTCTGATAGCGTTCTACTTAGTGATGCTAAGAAGGCTTAATAGTGTAGGCGTGTTGGATGTCGTGGTGGGTGAATTGAGGTTCGAATTTGTTGAGTTCTCTTCAGCTGTTGATTTTTTGATGGGTGTACACGCATATTTCTCGGCTCCTGGGATAAGACCCTATGTGCCCGTTGACCAGTATAGGGGTTATCTTCTGCATATTAGCGCGATCGGCGACAATCAGGATGAGCTTGTTGTTCTCGTGTTCATTTCTAAGAGCACTCTACCAAGCGGTATAGTGGAGTTCGACATTACGACGAAGCAGTTCGCTAAGGTGGAGGCCTTCTCGAGGCCTGATAAGATTTACTTCTTGGTGATTGAACCCGCCTACTCAACGCTTGCAAACCAAGCGATCCAAGCATACGAGGCTCAAAAAGATGGGAGTTAGAGCCTCTGGGTCTTCCTCTCACCCTTTTCACTCCACTCGTAGAAGCCCTTACCGCTCTTTCTGCCGTTTAAACCCGCCCTCACCATGAGTTTGAGTAGATATGCGGGTCTGTACTTAGGGTCCCCGAACTCGTTAAAGAGCACCTCCGCCACTGCGAGTGTTGTATCGTTTCCAACGTAATCGGTGAGTGTGAGTGGACCCATCGGCCAGTTGAGCCCAAGCCTGATGGCCTTATCTATGTCTTCGGGGGTGGCTACGCCTTCCTCCACTAGTTGTACCGCTTCGTTGAGGGCTGGTATGAGTATTCTGTTTACGATGAAGCCGGGAGAGTCCTTCTTTACTATGACCGTCTCCTTGCCTAGCTTCTCAGCAACACGCTTCACTGTCTCCACCGTCTCATCCTCGGTGAGTTGCCCCCTCACTATTTCGATGAGGTTCATAAGCTGCGGCGGATTAAAGAAGTGCATCCCTACAACCTTAACCGGTCTATGCGTATAGGAACCAAGCGTGGTTATACTAATAGAGGAGGTGTTGGATGCTAATACCGCATGCTGGGGTGCGAGCCTGTCGACCTCTTCGAATAGTTGGCGCTTAACGCTCAAGTTTTCGGGGGCGGCCTCAATCACCAAATCAGCTTCACCAACGGCCTCCCTGAGGTCTAGTGTGGGGTGTATTCGTGAAAGGATGCCTGCGACATCTGAATCCTTGAGAGCCCCCTTTCTCACGAACTTGGCTAGGCTATCCCTTATCATCTCCAGTCCCCGGTCAAGGAATCTCTGCTCGACATCCCTGAGATAAACCTCGTAGCCACCAAACTGTGAGGCCACCTGAGCTATCCCGTGACCCATCAGTCCAGCACCCAAAACCGCGACCTTCTTTATTTCCATAACATACGCCTCTCCTCGAGCCGAATTAAGCTTTTTGAAGCCCAATTTCAGTGGAACACTACGGGAAGCACTCTGCGCCCATAGAACCCCAACCATGCATGTGATATTTGGCTCACAGCTCGACACGGGTGAGCCACCCACTATAAATGGCGAACACACAACGCACGCCAAGCCAGACATGCTTCCATAAAAGGATTTCCAGCCCACAAGGGACGGTGCCCGGATTAGGGGGTGGCGAGCGTAGTATTCAGGCGCAGGAAACGATTATCCGGACACCATCCCACAAGGATCGTAAGGTTTAGAAGTGTTCAAAGCCGCATCACGCGGGTGGCCCCCGACAAACAGGTTTAAATGCTGTGGTGTGCTTGTTGAAGCATGAGTGGTGAGCGTGTTTCAGCCAGTCAGCCCACCCATATGGGTGGTGCCTACCATCTTGGATTAAGGCAGGGCGACCTCCCACGTTATGTGCTACTTCCAGGCGACTTGGATCGGGTGGCTAAGATAGCCTCAATGTGGGACTCAAGCACCCCACTCTCCCGGAGGAGGCAGTATGTGAGCTTTCGGGGGCGCTATAAGGGTGTGGATATATCCGCGCTTAGCACTGGTATAGGGGGGCCAGCTGTATCCATAGCTGTGGAGGAGCTTGCAAGACTCGGTGTGGACACGATGATCAGGGTGGGTAGCTGCGGTAGTGTGCGGGGTGATGTAAAGGTGGGTGACCTCGTTATAACCAAGGCCGCGGTTAGATTCGACGGTGCAAGCAGCGCCTACACACCACCAGGCTACCCAGCCTCTGCGGACCCCGTAGTGTACTTGGCGCTTGTTGAAGCTGCCGAAACGCTTGGTGTGAGGTATCACACCGGGCTCACCGCCACCTTTGACGCGTTCTATGTGGCTCAGGGTAGACCTGGCTACAAGGGGTACCTGCCGCGGACTCTAAGAAGCTGGGTTGAAGACATGGCTTCACTCAACGTTGTGAACGTTGAGATGGAGGCCGCCACCCTTCTCACACTCACCAACCTCTATGGTCTTAGGGGTGGCGTGGTGTGCTCGGTGTTCGCGAATCGCGTCACAGACGAGTTCGGTGAGCTCGGTGAGGCTGACGCAATAATGGTTGCCAACGAGGCTGTGAGGATACTAGAGCAAGGTGGGCTGAGGAGATGAAGCCGCCCTGCGAACTAATGGTGAAGACCTTCCTACCAGCCACACGGGGGCTGCTCGCACACAGGCTCAAGGCGCTGGGATTAGAGCAGGAGAGGATAGCCAGACTCCTAGGAGTCACCCAAGCGGCTGTGAGCTACTACTTGTCCACCAACCCCCAGAGACACAGGTCAAAACTCCTCCAGATGGGTGTGAGCCAAGAGCAGGTTGAGTCGCTTATATCCGAGCTAACCATAGCTGTTCAGAGAAGTGACAGTTACGCTACAGAGGTTCTGTACAACCACTGGAGGCTAATGCTCTCCTCTGGTGCGCTGTGCCCAGCGCACAGGGGGCTTGTAGGGGGCCTCGACGACTGCGACATGTGCATCAGACTGATGCCCACAGCTGAGGGAGGTAGGCAGAGATTCGAGGTGTTAAAGGCGCTCAAGGAGGCAACAGCACTACTTGAGGCGTCCCCCACCTTCGGCCACCTTATACCCGAAGTGTACTCTAATCTGGTTTACTCCTTGGAGAATCCCCACGATGAGGGTGATGTTGCGGGTATACCTGGAAGGATCCTGCGGGTGAAGAACAGGGCTAAAGCCATGATGGAGCCCGAGTTCGGGGCGTCCAAACACATGGCCCGGGTCATCCTATACCTGCGAAGCAGGAATCCCTGGGTTAGGGCTGCTCTCAACGTCAAATACGACCCAGAGTTCTTAGAAGCGCTACGCAGCGTATTCCCAACCCAAGTGAAACATTTGGACAACTACTCGGATACTCAAGGCTTCTTCGAGCAGCTCTCGCACACTAGTTTGGAGCCACCAGTGGGGTTCATCGTGGACCCGGGCTCAGTGGGTGTTGAGCCAAACATATACGTTGTGGGCTCCGACCCACTCACTGTCGCAAACATAGCGGTCTCCGCTTCAACCATATGGTTTCATACAGCCAAGAAAAACATCAGCTAGGTTTGGCCTCCAGCCTTGACACCAGTTCACGGTAGGCTTCAACCAGTCTAGAATACCTGTCCACCACGGTTTCAGCAGTAGTGAGCAGGAACGCCAAGTTTGTGTCGTTAGGCCTCTTCTTGTAGGCGTTACGCTTCTCATAGAAATCCTGCTCGGCCACCTCAACGTGTCTTTCAACCGTCTTAATCCTCTTTCTGAGCTCCTCCATCGAAAGCTGCGCGAAATCCTCTTCGAGCTCCATACAATCAACAACCAACACTAAAGATGGTGCTATAATCTTTACGAAACCCCAAAGTTAACCACACACAGCTAGACCAAGCGGGAATCACCGCAATTCATTGGATGCCAAAGCTAAGCAGCGGTTCACCAAGCCCATTCCACTGTGAAAATGAGCAGCCAAATCCCTTCGGTACAAACCTTATATTTATTTACTCCTGAGTAACTCGAATCGATTTGGTGGGTAACAGAGTTGTTGTACTGGGTGGAGGAGTAGGTGGGGTCGCGGCCGCGGTGAGACTCGCCGGGAAATTCCAGGTAACACTCGTGTCAAAATCAGACTTCGTATACTACGCAGATATACCCAAACTCTTCTTCGAAGGACTCGACGCCTCAAAAGCGGTCTGGCCGCTTGGCCGCTTAGAGAGTGCTGGCATAAAGCTCATGCGTGGTAGTGTCACCAACATAGACGCCGCCAACAGGGTTGTTAGGTTAGCCGAGGGTGAGCGCGCCATTGAGTATGATCAACTCGTCGTCGCATTGGGAGCCAATGTAGATGCGAAGCCACACCTCTGGTCGCCTGAGGGGTTAAACCTGTTTATGGATGAGTTCACGAAGAGTGCTAACCGCAGAGTGGTTGTGTGCGTGGAGGGCACACCTTACAGGTGTCCGCCAGCACCATTTGATGTGGCCCACAGACTCGCCTCCCACCTAGAAAAATTGGGGAGAAAACCCGAGTCTGTGACCGTGATCCACCCGGAAAAGCAGCCCCTAGCTGGAATAGGCCTACATGTATATGAAGCAGTCATGGAGTCCATGAGCAGGGTGGGTGTAAACGTCATCGCAGGATTCCAGCTCCGTGAGGTTAACTGGGATAGGGGGGTGCTGACCTCTGAATCCGGGGAAAAAGTGAGCTTCGACCTGCTACACCTCATACCAAAACACACACCACCCCAGCCAATTTCACAATCCGAGCTAGCGGCGCCAAACGGCTGGGGGAGCGCCAACAGGGATCTGAGGTCAACTAAGTATGACGACGTCCACCTAATCGGGGACACAGTAGCCCCAACACTAGGTCTACCCATGGCCGGCTTCCTCGCACTCTACGGGGCAGACAGCGTGGCATCAAAACTCACGGGCTCACAGCCGAGGCTGACACCGGAGGCGAGCTGCCCCGTTGAAGCCTCAACCAACTCGATTATACCCCTATGCGACTTTAACCCCAAACTCCAAGGCAAACCACTACCAGAGTGCACCGTGGCAAGAGTTGACCAACGATTCATGAGGTTCTTCAGGGACCTAACCAGAACCAAGTTCCTAAACGAAATAGGTTTCAGCTAAACCCTTCCGCATCACCACCAACCCTTATAAACCTCAACGCTCAAACTTGACACCACAAACACGGCAAAAATTATAAGAGATTCAATAGTTTAAAACGCCTCCCATAATTATCAGTGTGCAACCATATTCCTTGATGCCTTAATGGGTTACCACACACCCATCAAACACGTCACCCATCCTTCTTACAATCAAGAAAAAAATCATCGTGGAAACTACACAACACCTTTAATAGCATAGAAAGTCTTTATTAAGCATGAAATGGGTTACCCGTGAAAAAGCGATGGTGGACAGGATAGCCTGCCCATGGCTTATTAAGAAGTTCATCGACAAGGAGGCGGAATTCCTCTTTGTACCAGAAAACCAAGTGATTCAGACAGCTGAAAAAGTTGGGGGTATACCCTTCGACGTAAGGGGAGCCGAACTCACACACTACCAAGACGAAGATGGATCGGAGCATGTGACCTTCGACGCCTTAATCAAAAAATACGGGCTAAAAGATCCAGCTCTTCTCGAGCTAGCTAAAATAGTGAGGGGAGCGGACGCACATAGACCCAGTAACCCGCCCCCAGAATCAGCCGGGCTTAAAGAGGCTGCCCGGGGTTTCAGGGAGATATCCAAGGACGACCACGACAACATGCGTATACAGTTCCCAATATATGATGCCGTTGTCAGCAGTTTCAATATAGATAGGTTTAAATGGATTTATGCTATATGGGGTTACAGGCGTGCTGAGAAGCTATTCGCTTGAATATGATTGTGGAGAACAACTCGAACCACTGCTTCTAGCGTACAGGGACGCTGTTAACAGCGTGCTCGAAGAGCTCTGGGGCAACATAGAGTGGGAGAAGAGGAAGGTGAAGGGTAAGAGGCAGTGGCGGCTCCTACCCAAATACAAGGTGGACCTTCACAGCAAGGAGTACAAGAAGAAGCTCAGGGACAGCCTCCTTGAGGGCTGGCCCTACGCCGCCCACTGGGTGGACTCAGCCATAAAAACAGCCTACTCAATACTCAAGTCTTGGAGGAAAAACTATGTTAAAGGAGACAGGAGGCGGAGGAGGCCCACCGCGAGGAGGCTCTTCGCCAGAGCCAAACAAACACTCATAAAGCTTGAGGGTGAAAAACTCAGGGTGACAGTTAAACCCGGTGAATACGTGTACCTCGACCTCTCAGCTAGATACTTCAAGCTACCAAGCGAGGTGTCCTCAGCCGGCCTCGGCGAGCCAGTAATCACGCTTGAAAAGGTGCACCTCCCAGTACACTACGAAGACACTCAAAACAGCAACCCCAGTGTGGCGTGGGACTTCAACCTCCTCTCCCTGGACGGCTACTCACCCGAGACGGGGTGGGTGAGGATAGACACATCGAAGCTCGCATCGGTGCACACCTCATCCTTCGAAAAGAGGCGTAGTGTGCAGAGGAGGGCTTCACATTCGAAAAAAGCAAGAAGAGTTCTTTCAAAGTACTCAAAAAGGGAGAGGAACCGCGCAAGAAAACACCAGCTCGAAATCGCGCGTGTCATTCAATCACTGTGTGGTTCGGTGGGCCTCGAAGAGCTCTCCAAGCAGGGGATGTACACACGCTCGCGTATCTGGAACCGGAGGATTTCGAGGAGTGACTGGCGCTCCATCACGAGGATACTCGAAGGGAGGATGGGTGAGGCCGGGGTGAAGGAGCTCGACCCCTACGGCTCATCCTCCTACTGCTCCAGGTGTGGGTGGCACAACAGAGACCTGAATGGGGCAGACATCTTCGTGTGTGGTGGGTGCGGGCTCCGAATCAATAGGCAGCTCAACGCCGCAATAAACCTCTACATGAGGCTCAGATTCGGCTACAAAGAGAAGTGGGTTGGTGGGAGGAAATACATCAAACTGAGGATGGAGGGCGCTTCCCAAAAGGCATGGTGGGACGCGGTTGTGCTCCCAAGCCTTGTGGGTGGGTGCGTCCTGACAGGGGCGGAGCGGAGTGACCCCGATGAACCCGTGAGGTCCCTATATGATGCTGTGAAGCCCAAGCTCTGCTACGCGTACGATAGGTATGCTGATGCGTACCTACGTATACCTACGTAGAGTGAAACCCCTCTACACTTACTGTAGACTCAAACTAGCAACCTGAAGCTACAATCATTCTTAGGAAACCAGCATCCCAAGCAGCAACTCACTATAAGGCGGGGTGAACCACCCCGCCCGCGAGGCGGTGTCTTCCGCCCCCCTCCCACCAAACCCCCCAAGATAAACCAGCGTAACTCAACACAACCAACAATGAGAGGTATTCGCTTGCCTGTCTCGATGCATCCAACCACCCAAACCCGATAAGTCAGCTAGGCCACTCGTGCAAACACAATTTTCAATGCATCATAGGGTCCTCAAAGAGCCTACCTTTTTGCAATATTTTGTGAACGTTATCACAAAAACTTAGAGTTTTTATTGGTTTAATAGTAATATGTGACTGTTATCGTTGCTGTCGCTCCATTTAGAAAGTTGTTGTTACCGAAGTAAACACCTATCGTCCCTGGGAGCACTGGGATGATTAGGGTGGCACCCGTCCCAAAGTTCTCTTTCGGGTTAAAGTAACCACCACTCGGATTAGTCATGTAGTCTTGTACCTCTATATAACCAGTTGTAGTTGTACTGGTACCCGTAATAAGGATATACCCGGGATAATTCGCGTGGAAAACCACTACCTGTGCTTCGCCCCCCGCCGGCGTGTTAACAGTTGTAGCCGCCGCTTCCAACACGGTATTCGAAAGCTGAGAGACCTTTGAATAGGCTTGGTATTGGCTATAGAAGTAATACGCGGGTATGCCAGCTACAATTAGCCCTACCAGTAATCCAATGATAAGGTAATATGAAGATTTTAGATTAACCACGATTACGAATCTTCCGCCAACTATAAATAGTTTTCTTTCAAATGTTAACGCTATTCACAGTAGTACCGTGTTGGATATTTAGCTAAAATCGAAGTATCGTTGGAATTAATTTATTATTTCGGTATAAGATAACCTAATAATTAAACAAATTCAAAATAGTATTAGTAGAATTACTTAGCACTGTGCAGTACTTGAAAAAGCTTAAATTGGTTGGTTTTTTTAGGGCGTGATGCTTGAGGATATAAGAGTGCTTGAGTTGGGTGGGTTTGTTAGTTCACCGTTGGCGGGGATGATCTTGGCTGATCTGGGAGCCGAGGTGATTAAGGTGGAGCCGCCGAGTGGTGATGAGGGTAGAAGGCTTAAGCCTCCTGAAATAGATGGCTTGAGCGGCTACTTCTTCAGCCTCAATAGAAACAAGAAGAGTGTGGTGGTTGACCTAAAGAATCCTGAGGGGTTAGATGTCTTTTTGGACCTTGTAAAGTCGGCTCGGGTGGTCATCTCAAACTATAGGCCAAGCGTTCTTGGTAGGCTCGGTATATCCCCCAGTAAACTTGTCTCGAGTAACCCCGACCTGCTTGTGTGCGTGGTATCCGGGTATGGTTTGGAGGGTGAGTGGGCGGATCAACCCGCATTTGATGCCACGATATTAGCACAGAGCGGCCTCATGCATCTTACTGGTAGCCCCGACTCGGAGCCTTCTAGGTTCGCCACCCCAATAGCTGACATCACAACCGCTATGATGGCGGCAATAGCAATCCTAGCCTCTCTACGTGAAGGTAGAAGGGGGATCGTGGAGATACCAATGCTCGACACCCAGCTCTACCTCGCACTCTTCGAGGTGTATAACTACCTGCTCACGGGTAAGGATAGGGATAGGATGGGTTCCGCTCACCCCAACATCGTTCCCTACCAAGCTTTCAAGGCATCTGACGGCTACTTTTACCTAGCATGCGGGACAGACAAGCAGTTCCAAGAGGTTTGTGAGATGCTTGGTGCAACAGACCTCTTGGTGTTCGACTCAAACGAGAAGAGGGTACTAAATAGAAAGAGGATCATAGACGCTTTTCAGGCGGCGTTCGCAAAGAACACCGTGGGCCACTGGGTTCAAGAGCTTTACAGACGTGGAGTGCCTGCTTCACCAATACTTCGGGTATCCGAGGCGCTTTCATCTCCATACGTCAAAACAAAAGGCATACTCTCCTACGCGGAGGACCCCCACTCTAAGAGAGAAGCCCCATACATAAGGTTCCCAGTACACACAGATAAAGACAAATTCGGAGTGCGCATCCCCCCACCACGCCTCGGTGAACACACGGAAGAAATCCTCCGCGGACTGGGATACACACAGGAGAGAATAATCCACCTAAAAGCCAACAGGGTGATACTTTAATAGCATTAAGGCTGAACTAATTAAAAAATAGCCCTCGGTTACAACGCCACGCTACCCGCTGAGGAGTGTGGGCACCCCATATCCAAACGACGGCTATATGATGAACCAAATGAGCCCCCCCGCCATGAATGAAGGGCTCCTGCTTCAACCACCCACCCAAGCTCGATCTACACCCACCGGCAGGGTTACGTGGCCCCAGTCAGTTACCACACGCGTAGATTCCCCCAACCCGGCGCACCGCGGGTACCCGTGGGTGTCTTTACATGGGTCCCCCTAAAGCTTTCGTCGGTGACCCCCACCTCAACTGGTAGATTAGAAATTCCTGCTATGGCACAGTTGAAGCTAAGAGTGAGCTTTGATCTACCGTCAAGGGAAAGGCTTTGGAAACATTATAAGGCTCGGTTTCTATTTGCGGGTGATAACAGCTTATATGGAGTAAATGGGCTCAGGTCGTTCAAGAAATTTGAAAGCTTAAAGGCGAATTGCGAGCTTGTTAGAGTGGGCAACAAGAAAAAGGGGTTATTAGAGAATATTTGGATGTGCGAGAAGATGGGCTTGGAGTAAAGCTCGGACCTCCTAAAAATGGTTTCACCCTAGTGGACGGGGTGGATATGCGTCGGCATACCTATCACGCCCTAGTGGAACTCCAAGCAGAGTCTCTGCTAGTTTATGGGCTCCTTCGGCTTGGATTGGCTCTGCCTTCTCGAGCCGGGACACAGAACCCACTAGCTTGCGGGGAACTCACAATCCTAAGCTCTGCACACATAAATGCATTATCACACTGCCTCACTGATACCCACCCACCTGCTTCCCATTGCCTGCTCCGTTCGTTCGAGTCTCCATTGTACTTCAACAACCAAGGCGCAGTGGTTAGGGTAGCTACACTTAGGCTGAAGGGGCTCCCACTGCCCGAAGACCATGTGGAACCGCCTAAGTCTGTTATTCAGGAGTTTCCGATGACGACGCAGAGCCTGATTGTGACCCGAACACTAGCAAACTCAGTAAACACTAATAGTTGAGGCTGCGCCATACCCTCTGGAATTAATGCTCTTATACTGGGTTTACGTATAAATTCACGTGTTATGGGATGTCGGGGATAGGGCTTCCGAAGAAGTTGTGTGAGCTTATTCGACGTGAAAACCCTGTTCGAAGTAATACCGTAATTATTCTGGTTACAATTGATTACTCTGGATATCCACGGCCATGCCTCCTCTCACCCTACCAAGTTGTGGGTGGTCGCGAACCCAAGGAAATTTTGGTGGCGGTGAACTCTGGGTCCACCACCCATTCAAACCTGCTGGAGAGAGCACTGTGCACACTCATATTTTTCACCCCACCCTCAGCGGTCTATGCGAAGGGAGAGGCCTCAAAGATTAGGGAGGCGGCTGACGGCAACACACTCTTTCGAGTCACACTCATAGAAATAAAGGAGGATTACTCCGAGGTCGCTCCAATTATAACTCAACCACTCTTCGACGACTCGAAGGTAAAACCCCGATATATCCAGACATACCTTGAACTCTCAGGATAGACAGCGCTATCCACCTTCAGCATGACTCTCCTAGGCCGGCTTGCTACTGCATGCGTTTTGGGAATCGTTTTTTGGGTGGGTTGAGCTCCTGCTTTATTGACTGTTTAAGCCTCCGCTCGATTTTATCGAACACCTTAAGGATGTCATAACCAGTATCGGAGAGATTAACAGTCTTCTTCGGTGTATAAAGCTGTAGATTCACTTCGAACGCCTTACCTGAGGGGCCAACCTTCTTCACCCTCGCCCTTATCTCGAACACTGATGGGATTGTTTTAGTGGCGTATATTGCCAGCCTCCTTAGCTTTTGCTTTATGGCGCCATCAGCCAGCATATCGTCGCTTAACCCTGAGATTTGGATGGGTAACTCCACCGTGGACTGGTGCTCGGCGAGCGGCTTAAGGAAGTCCCTTAGCGTAACTATTCCCTGAAGCTCTTCGCCTAGGACGACGAGTGTATAGGTGCTCCTAGATTCCAGAACCCTTTTAAGGGCCTCTGAATAGTCCTCGTTTACCCCTGAAGCCACAGCACCCACGGTTATACCACCAACAGGCATCCTCTTCTGGCTTAGCGCCTCAAGTCCCCACCCACCCTGTGTGAGCTTTTCACCCGGGCTGAGAAGCAGCAATAATACATCCTTGGATTTCACCATCCCCGCAACCCTACCCTTACTAAGCACTGGTAGATGGTCTATTTTATTCTCAGTAAACAGCTTCACAGCTTTGCCCAGCGTGTCATTCGCTTCAATCGTGATGGGATTAGAAGTCATAATATCGGTAATACTAAGACCCTTAGCCCCACGCTTTAAAACACCTGAGAGAACGCGGTCAGCTCTCAGTACACCTATGATTTCCCCTTCCTCGACGATTGGTAGCACTTGAACCCTATGCTCAACCATGAGTTTGGCCGCCACACCAACACTAGTATCTTGGGTTAGCGCTGGTACACGCTTCGCAAACAGGCCGATCTTTGTGTCAGGCGATTTAACCTTGAGCATACTGTGGGCCTGCAACACACCGTAGCCCTTCTCAAGCTTCACTGGGAAAGACATCAACTCGGCTCTCTGCAGTACACCCAAGGCTTCGTAGACCGGCTGAGACCCGCTCAAAACCGGGAAATCCGCAACGAATTCCCCAACACTTTGGGCCGCAAGCTCGTCGAACACGCCGATATAATAACCAGTAGACCAATAAGCGTTTTCATACAGCGGGTGAGCTACCCACGCCTGGGTAGTTCAAATTCGTGTTTGACGCACAATCGATGCTAACCATGATTGATTTTTTATCCGTCGTAAAGGGCTGGGCTTGTTGCCTTTTATCACAGCCTCATATTTCCACCCATGCTCCACTAAACGTATGATAGGTATGCTGTGGGGTGCCTATCTACGACCATGTAGAGGGAACACACCCGATAGATGTTCTTTTTGGTTAGCAAGCTATAAGCATGGCTTCCGCGTTCGTCCGCCGCATAGTCCACACACCATGATATGATGACTAGAAACTGTTCACTGGATGTTGGTGAAATTGTAATTTTTCTTCTAACCAAACGCTCTGTCACCAGCGTCACCCAAACCCGGAACAATATAGCCTCTTTCATCTATGAGGGGGTCCACTTCAACTACGAATATGTTGACTGGTCTACCCCACCTCAAAACCCGCTCAACGCCCTGGTGACTCGCTATGACGCTCGCCACAAAAACCTTCTTGGGTTCACCTTTGGCATAGACGAGCTCAAGGGCTCTGAGTATGGTGCTACCCGTCGCAAGCATAGGGTCCGCTACTATCACCACGTCATCAGGCTTTAAATCGGGTATACGTGAATAGTAGATGTCCACATCCATTTTCTCTGGGGGCGACTCGAAAACCGACTCCCTGCGTTTCGCGACAACCACACCCTGCCTAGCGCTGGGGAAAGCCTTCAACAATCCTTCGACAAGAGGTGTCGCTGCGCGTAGAATGTTCACGATTACAACGTGGTCAAGCTCACTTATCAATACGCCCCTCGCTTTGCCGAGAGGAGTCTCCACTGTTACCTCACTGCACTCCAAACTATCCGCAATCTCATAGCCAATTATTCTACCAAGCCTCACCAAGTTTTTCCTAAAATTCACCTGGTCTGTCTCCCTAGCCCTGAGCTTGGTAAGTATATGCCTAGCGAAAGGCCTATCTAAAATCCGCAAAGACATTTTCGTTCTAAACAGGTACACCCATAAAAATTTTGCTTCTACCCAACCATGCCCTCCCAGTTAGTCGAAGGTGGACTTTATCGGGCCTCCTCCCCCGCCCTGAACGGTAGACAATGATTAATCTTTGAACACTATCCCCAAACACGGATTTTTGATTCACCGTAAATGGTGAGGTTTGTTGTCTGATTTATCATCGGTATACCCCTCTCCAAAGGGGGTTTTGGAAGCTTTATAACCTAGTGTGCTAGTGGTTTTTTTGGGTTGGATAATCAGGAGATAGCTGGCATACTTGAAGAGTACGCAGAACTCTTAGAGTTGAATGGCGAAGATGTTTTCAGAGTTAACGCATACAGGAGGGCGGCTAAGAGCCTCAGGAATCTAAACACAGACGTGGTCGAACTATGGAGGAGTAAAAGGTTGAAGGAAGTGCCCGGGGTTGGTCGAGCCATCGCCGAGAAGATCGACGAAATAATCAGCACGGGTAGACTTAGAGCCTTGGAGGAACTTCGAGCACGGATACCTAGTGAGGTTGTTGAGCTCACGGGTGTGCCTTTCGTGGGGCCTAAAACCGCGAAGCTGCTCTACACTAAGTTTGGGGTGAGTAGTCGGGCGCAGCTTATCGAGAAGCTAAGGGACGGCTCTCTGGTAAAGCAGGGCTTCTCACCCAAACTCGCCGAGAAAATCTTGGGGGCTGTGGAGGGGGTGGGGGAGGCGTTTACAAAGATGCTGCTTATAGAGGGTATGAATGAAGCTTCCCAGCTGATTGATAAGATAAGGGGAGCAGAATTCGAGCTCTACGTGTGTGGAAGTATTAGACGTGGGAAAGAGGCTGTGGGCGATGTGGATGTTGTAGTATTATCGAAAACCAGGGATAAAACCCTCCTAGACCTAGCATCCAAGCTTCGAGGAGGAAAAACGCTTGCTGAGGGTGAAAGCAAACTCACGTGGGTTTCACTACGAGGAGTGCAGTTTGATTTCAGACTCGCCCACCCCGAGTACCTGGGCGCCATGCAACTATATTTTACAGGCTCCAAGGAGCATAACATAGCGCTGAGGACCCACGCGCAGAGGCTCGGGTTCAAACTGAGCGAATTCGGGCTCTTCGAGCAGAACGGAGTGAGGGTGGCCGGTGCAAGCGAGGAGGAGGTGTATTCTAAGCTGGGCTTACAGTACATTGAGCCAGAGCTGCGTGAAAACACTGGGGAGATAGAAGCCGCGTCAAAAGGTGTGCTTCCAAAGCTTGCGGACGCATCCGACGTATTCGGCGACTACCATGTTCACTCTACGTGGAGTGACGGTGTAGACACACTTGAGAGGATGGTTGAAGGAGCCCTCCGCCAAGGCTACAAGTATGTTGTCTTCACAGACCACTCTAAAAGTGAAAGGGTGGCTAACGGGATGAGTGAGGAGAGGCTGCGAAAACAGGCGGAGGAAATCGAGAGGCTGAGGTCAAAGTATGGGTCAATAGAGATCCTTCACGGCTCGGAAGTCGACATCCTAAGTGGTGGAAGACTGGATTACGATGATAGGACACTCGCCCAACTCGACTACGTTGTGGCCTCTCTGCACAGGAGGTTCACCTCAGACACGGAGGCGCTCACCGAGGCCGTGATAAAGGCGTTGGAGAACAGGTATGTGGACACAGTGGGCCACCCCACCAACAGGATGCTTGGGAGGAGACCCGAGAATGGCGTGGATTTGGAGAAGGTCTTGGCTGCGGCGAAGAAGAACTCAAAGTTCCTAGAAGTAGACGGCCAGCCCCGCAGAATGGACCTCCCCTCAATATGGGTTAAGAGGGCTGTGGAGGAGGGGGTGCGTCTGGTGCTCTCAAGCGACGCCCACTCAACCGCCGAACTCGGATACATGATGTTCGCGCTCATCAACGCGAGAAGAGGGTGGGCGGCCGCCCAGAATATAGCGAACAGCTCACACAAATTCAGAAGCGCGAGAACGTAGGCAACCCACTAGTGATTAAAGCTGTGGCCGGATTGGCGCGGAGGCTTACCGTTTAACTATTTAAACCCATTCACACTAAGTATTGTTCTAGAAAGCCATTAATATCTGGAGGGTGGTTATTGGTTGATGACGATAAAAACGTTTAATCCTTATACAGGTGAGGTTTTAGGGGAATACCAGGAGGAATCCGTTGAGCAAATCAAGCAGAAAATCGCTAAGTTAAGGGAAGCCCAGATGCATTGGGCTAGGAGTACCGATGCGAGGATGGATGCGCTAAGAGAGGTCAAAAAGAGGTTGCTCGCGAAGAAGGGTGAGCTCGCGAAGCTGATGAGCATGGAGATGGGTAAGCCTGTCAGCCAGTCTGAGGCTGAGGTGAACAAATGTGCTTGGCTTATTGACTACGCGGTTGAGAACATGCAGAGGTTCCTCGAACCCGAATATGTTAAGACGGAGGCCGCGAAGAGTTACATAAGGTTCGACCCGCTGGGTGTGGTGCTGCTTGTGATGCCCTGGAATTTCCCAGCGTGGCAGGTCATGAGGGCGGCTATCCCAGCCCTAGCAGCGGGGAACGCCGTCATCCTCAAACACGCTTCTATAGTGACTGGTACAAGCCTTATGCTTGAACAGCTCTTCGGCCTCGACGTTTTCAGGTCAACCGTGGCCCGCGGTGAGACGGCGTTGGCAGCCATAGAGTACGTTGACGGTGTGAGCTTCACTGGCTCCACGAGTGTTGGTAGCACGATAGCCTCGGAGGCGGGCAAGAGAATAAAGAAGAGCGTGCTTGAATTGGGGGGCTCCGACCCATTCATAGTGCTTGGGAGCGCTGACCTGGATAAGACCGTTAAGAACGCTGTCTACGCGAGGCTTCAGAATAACGGTCAAAGCTGTATAGCCTCGAAGCGCTTCTTGGTGCACCAATCCGTGTACGATGAGTTCAGCAAGCTGATGCGTGAGGAATTCGCTAAGGTGGCTGTGGGCGACCCTCTCTCCACTTCAACATTCCTTGGCCCCCTCTCGAGCACTGAGCAGAAGCGCACCGTGGTGCGCCAACTCGAAGAATTGGGTAGATTGGGTAGGGTTCACAGGGCTGAGGCAAGGGATGACGGCAACTTCGTGCCCCCCACACTCGTAGAGACTGGCGCACTCTACACGGATGAAGTGTTCGGCCCAGTGGCCATACTCAAAAAGTTCTCCACCATGGATGAGGCAGTGCAGCTAGCCAACGAAACACCATACGGGCTAGGCGCATCAATATGGGGCGACCCAGAAGAAGCCGAGAAACTCGTCCCAAACATCCAGGCGGGCATGGTGTTCATAAACAAGGTTGTGGCCTCCGACCCAAGGCTACCGTTCGGCGGAGTGAAAAAGAGCGGCTATGGTAGGGAGCTATCACGCTACGGTATGCTCGAATTCACCAACATAAGAACCGTGTGGGTAAACTAACACCTTAAAACCTAAACTTTTTACATGTGGAAAACTATAGATTGGCTAGCTCACCCTGTGAAACCGGTTGCGCTCGATAAGTAGGTCAACCCTCCCAAGCGCACTTATGAGCTCTATAGGTATACGTTCAACGCCAACCACAACCGACAGATTTCCATCCTCAAGCACCACTGGGAATGTCTGCGTCGCACCCTCCTGGCTAAAGCTCGCATAGAGCATTGAGCCCGCCTGTCTGAGTTCGAGTTTAACCGTGCCGCTAAAATTCTCGTATACCCCGCTCAGCGTGTCGATGAGCCGCTGATATCTCACGAAGGGGAGGCTCTCCTCTTCGATGCCTAGTAGCTGGGTTAAAGCAAAGGCGCCAACGTATGCGGTGTGTATGTTCTCGCTGTTTGAGACAAGCGCGACACCAATCTTTGCCTCGGGTATAAAGCCCACGTAGGCGGTTGACACACCTATGTTACCTGAGTGATACACGAGGGTGTGGCCGTAGAAGTCTTGGTTAACCACCCACCCATACCCATAATACTCGTCTCCGAAGGGTGTGGGTAAACCACACTTGACATGTGGAGCCACTAACCTCTCAAGGAGCTTCTTCTCGAAGGGTTGCGGGTCCGCTATGAACACGCCAATATACCTTAATAGGTCACGCACACAGCTTATCAGGCCCCCAGCGGCGTAAAGCAGCGGGTGGTCGGGGAAGCCAACCCTCATTTTCCTTTTACCATCCACCACATATGGCTCCATGGAGTCGTCATCGGATAGCATGCTCACTCCAAAGCCACTCCTACTCATCCCGAGCGGTGTGAGCACCCTTCTACCCACGAATTCGCTGTAGCCCAGGCTGCTCACCTTACCAACTATCTCGCCAAGTATGGTGTACCCCTCATTCCAGTAGAGGAATTTTTCACCGGGTGCGGCCACCCGCTCCAACGCCCCCCTGTTAACCCACTCCACGAACTCCGACCTATCACGGAACCGCCTTTTCCTATCACTCTTTACCTTCTCCTCGATTATTGTCTCCGCGACCCCGAGTGCGGGTATGCCGCTTGTGTGTGTTAGGAGGTGTTTGATGCGCACACCACCGCTACCACCCAACACATACTCTGGTAGATATTCGGACACGGGGTCCTCAACGCTCAGTCTACCCTCCCCTTCGAGGAGGAGTAAGGATAGAGCTGTGATGGATTTGGTGACCGAGCCAACCCCGAAGAGCGTTCTATCCGTGACCGGCTTGGTGAGAGAGAAATCCCTATAGCCGAACCCCTTGGAGTAAACCAATTCTCCGCCGCTTAGAACACCAATCGCCAAACACGCGTTTGGGTCACCTTGAAGCTGCCTTGAAACAAAGCTCTCAAACCTCCCACTCCAAGCATCATCCATAACGAGTATACCTCGTACACACACCTAGAAGAGGTATTTTAGACGATTCGACAAACCATACTGCCATAAGGCGGGGAGAACGCTATTCGGGTGGTAACTCCCTGAATATCAGGCTCACATCTATCCCCCTCCTCGCGTGGTAGGCCTTGGATATTGGGTATAGGAGTGCTCCCATAACTATAAAGAAGATTATGAGCCCCAGCGACAACCAGTTGGGCGACCCGTTTGGTAGATAGCTACCATAGTAGGGCATAAACAGAAACATATAGGTTAGCACCAGGAAGAACGCGGCTGTGACCACGCCTGAAACTATTGTGGCACCCTTCATCTGCACTCTACCTCTAAGCGCGTAGACAACACCGTTTATGCCAACGAAGGCGAAGAAGAGCATCCCAAGCGCGGTGGTGGAGAACACCGATGCAAAGTTGGTGTACGCCACCACCACTATAAACGGTATGGACCCCAACGCTGCCATCAGCAGGCTTATCACTGGTGAGTGGAATCGCTCGCTCACATCTGCGAGCCTAGTTGGGAGAACCCTGTCGAAGCTTAGCCCGAACACATACCTGGAGATGGATAGAATAGTCTGCTGAACCGCTGCGAGATACCAGAATGCGAACGCCAGATTCATTACCCATATATACACTGGGCTCCCCCTCATAGCTATGGTTGCGATGGTGAGCATGTTGGGTGTAGCGCCTATCGAGTTGAGCGTGCTCGGCCATGAGCCCGGCGCCGCCATGCTAAAGTTGAAGCCTAAGCCCCTATAGTATGCGCCGCTGAAGCCCGCAAGCAGCAGCCCGCTTATGAGCGCCGGCATAAAGGTGCCCATCCAAGCCGACCTTCGAAGATTCTTGATTTCGCCGGAGAACGCTGCGGCGTTGTTGATCCATGGTAGGGAGAAGGATATGAATGGTAGGAGGAGGATTAGCGCGGGTAGGGAGACGTAGGGCCCGTGGTACTGGGATGAAATGGATGTGTAGCTGGAGTTGTAGGCTGAGAGGAAGGAGTCAACTGAGGAGCGCAGGGCGGCTGGGGTGATCCCGAGTAGGACGGCCGCCATCATAGCTGTGCCCACCAGCGCTACACCCACAAACGCCGCGAGCAGTCTGAAGCCGTTTTTGGGTGATAAGACGTCCACCGCGGTGATGATGGCTAGCACTAAGACTGAGAGGGTGATTATTGTTGTGGGTGATGCTAGGTTTGAGGCTAGCGCCACAATGCTCTGGCTGCCAGTGACCGCTCCGATTGTGGCTATGGAGGGTGAGAGTGAGAGTGTAACAAGCCAGTTTAACGTTATCGCGATGAAGGGTATCCCCGTAAACGTGAAACCCAAGACGAGTAGTCCCCCAACAACCGGGCCCATGGTTCTACTTATCCACACATAGTCGCCAGCGGTTCTTCCAACATCCTGCACCACCCTATAGTATATGAATGATTCGAAGGCCACGAATAGCGTGAAGAGTAGAACAGCGAAAACCACGTTCCCACCCGGGTTACCGTTCGGTAGATACGAGTCAGCCGCATTAAGGAAGAGGAGGTTGGTTCCGAAGCCCACCTCACCCATATTCGAGAAAAATATTGTAAGCGGCCCAACACTCTTAACGAGACCCGTGGCCTCCCGCACAAACACCTTCGACTGGGGGACTCCTCCCGCCAAGGCTATCCTGTGAAACACGCCCAGATCTATTTAAACATTCGCTTAAGACATGCTGTGTTGAATAAATGTTTCTGATTATGCTATCCGCAATAAATTCGGCTGAACAGTTAATGCTACCCCATATACTATTAACGCAATCATGCGATTTATTCAACACAGCAGTTAAGACAGCGAAGTCTGCGTTGCTTGAATAGCCGGGTATACGTGCATCTGGTAACAAATATATTCTCGCCGTGGTTGACCTATCAGTGTTGAATGTTGGCATAGGCTTCGATTGGAGGGGTGCAAACCTCCAAGCTATGGCTAGGATAGCCCGGGGCGCTGAGGAGTTCGGTTACGATGTTGTGTGGGTGCCTGAAGCGTGGGGCGTGGAGGCATTCTCAAGTATAGCCCACATACTAACCATAACCGGTAGGGTGAAGGTTGGGGCTGGGATAGTGAACGTCTACTCGAGGAGTGCCACGCTGATAGGGATGGGTAGTGTAACCCTCAACCAGATAGCGCCAGAGAGATTCATCCTCGGTTTGGGTGTGAGTGGTAGGGGGTTAATAGAGAGGTGGCACGGTTTAAAGTTCACAGACCCCCTCACAAGGGTGGTAGAGTACCTTGAAGTCATCAGGAAGACGGCTTCGGGTGAGAGGGTGGACTATGCGGGTAAACACCTAAACCTAGGTGGCTTCAGGCTATTCACGCAGCCACTAACCAAACCACTCGAAGTGTATTTGGCCGCCCTCGGCGATAGGAGCCTTAAGCTCGCGGCGGAGCACTTCGACGGATCCATCCTCACAATGTATCCAGCATCCAAGCTCAACCACGCCCTCAACATCACAACCTCACTTAACCCCAACAAGAGAGTCTACTTATTCCAGCCAGTAGCGCTTAACACTATTAACAACACCCCTGAGGGTATGAGGCAAATAGTGCGAACAATAGTGTTTTACGTGGCCTCTATGGGTGACTACTACCATAGAAACCTTTCAAGGCTGGGTTTTGAGAGCGTGGTGGAGAAGATAAGGGTGGAGTACGGGGCTGGGAGGAGGGATGAGGCAATTAAGGCGGCTGAGCCCCTTGTGGATGAACTCGCACTCGTTGGAGCCCCAAGAGAGGTCGCGGAGAAACTCGAGGCCTACCCAAAACAAGTGACCCCCGTGCTCATGTTTAAGGCGGAAAACCCAGAGGATGTGGACATAGCCTTGAAAACCATGGGAGCACTTAGCGAAGAGCTACGGGCACTAAAAGGAAGATAGGCACGATGTGTGAGCCACCTAACCCTGAACTACGGGTCTAAGATTTGCTCTCCACACAAAATTGATGCTTAGGATGATTCTGCTACACCATTAGAGGGCTTCACCTTGAAGCCCCCTGTAAGCCAGGGCTACCAATCACCGCCACGTGTCTTCTAGTGTTTAAACATTTCATAAATGATGAATCCCATTATGAATATAAAGAAGAGTCCGGCGATGATGGCGCCGGCGAGAAGATAGATGTTCACACTTCTACCGATGAATAGTTCGTCCACACCCCCACCTATGAGCACGCCTAAAGCTGGGAGAGTGTGGAAGCCACCCTTAAGCCTCCTGAGAAGCGACCTAACCCTGTCTCTCAGAGCGAACACATGGATTTTTTAGCTGAAGGTCTTATTAGTTTGACGCATCCGTCAACAAGCCAGCTTATGGCGGATGGGAATATTGGGGCCGCATTCACCCCACCACTAAGCGATCCTCATCGATATGGGCAGGCGTGCACTGATAATACCAAACCCTTCGGGGCTGTACCTTAAAAATCCGTGTTTTGAGAGGTTTAAGTTGTCTTTCCACGACACCAAGCTTAGAGAGTCACACCTACACACGGCCGCGAAGTTAGGAGCAATCAAGGCTTCTGGGGGAACTCCTGTATGAAGGCCTCGGAGAGTTTCAATACCTCCTCTATGTCTGAGAGGTCCATGTAGGAGTTCGCTGTGTGTATGTACCTACATGGGACTGATATGACACCGCTGGGTGTCCCGTTGCCCGCGAGGTGGATGGGGCCAGCATCGGTTCCCCCGAACCCCGGCTTCTTTATCTGGTGCTTGACGCCGTGTTTCTCAGCCAGTGTTTTCAGTGAACGGAACACGTGTTGGTTGGCGATCATGGATCTATCCATCACGGTGAGCACGGCGCCCCCACCCATCTTGGAGGGACACTTGTCCTCTGGCACGTTGGGTGTGTCTACTGCAACTGTGGCCTCTAATACGAGTGCGACGTCGGCGCGCTGGGTGTTCGAGACCACGTGGGCTCCACGTGTACCAACTTCTTCCTGGGCTGTGGCCACAAATATCAGGGTGGGTGTGTCCCTGCCTGTCTGGAATCCCCGTAGTATTCTCAGCAGGTTATAGCAGCCCACACGGTCGTCCAGGGCCTTGGATTTGACGATGTTACCCCTCACTCTTGGCGTGGATGCGGGTACAATTGGGGTGCCCACCTCGACGCCTAGCTCCCCGAGTTCCTTCGAGCTTAGACCCGTGTCCACGTATAGCTCGTCGAACTCCATCACCTTCTTCCTCTCGGCTTCTGAGGTTATGTGGGGTGGTTTTGTGGCCACCACACCGTAGACCTCCTCCACCCCCAGGATTTTCACCTCCATACCCGGGAGCACCCTCTCATCCCATCCCCCAAGCGGCGTGAAGCGCACGAAGCCCGCCTGGGTTATATGCTGAACCATGAAGCCAACCTCATCCATATGGGCGCAAAACATCAACCTCTTCTTCTCATCACCCAGCCTCTCAGCGTATAGGTTTCCCAAACCATCCACATACACCCTATCCGCATACCTACGGAACTCAGCCTCAAGGAACCCCCTAACCCTATCCTCGAACCCTGAGGGGCCATCAAGACCCAAAAGTTTTTCAAGAGACCCATCCATAAACGTCTAACCCAAACAGAGAATACGCACTGGTTTATAAAGCCCCCAAACCCCGCCACCAAGTAGACCAAAAATCCGTGTCTGTAGGTGAGATCAGCGCCAAACGCGGACTTTGAACACCAATTATAAGTGGAGTGGCTCACAAACACCCAGCGCAACACATTTAGGTGGGTGAGGGGAATGTGAGGGGATGGATTTCGGCTGCCTAATACTCGCGGCTGGGGAGGGGAGGAGGATGGGCACACAGAAACTCCTCCTCGAATTAGATGGTAAACCCATCCTACAACACGTAGTCGACACCGCTCTAGCGGTCGGCTTCCGTGAAGTGGTGGTTGTTGTTGGCAGCCAATCTGAGAGGGTAATCTCCACGGTGAATTTTGGGTCCGCCAAGGTTGTCGTAAACAACGAGTTCACTTCAGGGCTGTCCTCTTCCCTCAAACTCGGACTCAAAGCCTTCGCCTCGAAGCCTGACGCCTACCTAGTGATGCTTGGCGACCAGCCGCTCATCCGCCCCGAAACTGTGCGAAAACTCCTAGAGGAACACGCCAAGACCAACCCACTAATGAGTATACCCACCTACCATGGGAGAAGGGGCAACCCAGTGGTACTAAGCAGTAGAATACTGGGTGAAATCCAAACGCTAAGCGGCGACGTGGGCGCCAAACAACTGTTAGAACGCCACCCAGACGGAGTCAAATGGATAGAGGTCGACGACTGCGGCGTCACCCTCGACGTGGACACCCCCGAGGACTATAAGTACATCCTAGAGGAGATGAAGCGCGGACACCGAGCCCCCTGATGATGAGGCACTCGTAAAACTAGATTACAGCAACCCACACTCGGAGCCTCCGCCACGTGTTCGCTAGATCCAGTCCAGTAAGATCACTAAAAACGCTGTAAACCCAAACAACACCCGCCACCCACACCGAAAACATAAAACCAAGACAAACTTTTCCAAGTTATAGTGGAGCTAAGGGTGCTCATCGACGCATTCTAATAGGTATAATGGATGTGTTTATATTGATGTGTAAAGAAGTTGAGGTGAATGGTGTTTGGGTTTGCAGGTGGCAACAGAGGTTCTGAGTAAGCTCCTATCCGAGTATGTTTCATCCATTGTGGATAAGGCTAGTAAGGGTGGGAGACTCACGTCCACAGACGCTGTTATACTCATAGCCGCCCTCACCCAGAGGGAGTTCGAAGACCTGTCGAAGAAGCTCGACGACACCAACACTAGAATCGACCACTTGGAGAGGCGTGTGGAACAGGTACGGGTGGAGGTCCTCCAGAGGATAAGCGATGTTAGAGCCGAGCTACTCGGTAAAATAGAGGACACAAACAAGAGAATCGATGATACAAACAAGCGGGTAGACGAAGTCAAAGCAGACCTATCATCCAAAATAACAGCACTAGACAAAAAAGTAGACGAAGTCAAAGCAGACCTATCATCCAAAATAACAGCACTAGACAAAAAAGTAGACGAAGTCAAAGCAGACCTATCATCCAAAATAACAGCACTAGACAAAAAAGTAGACGAAGTCAAAGCAGACCTATCATCCAAAATAACAGCACTAGACAAAAAAGTAGACGAAGTCAAAGCAGACCTATCGAAGCGTATCGATGACGCCAGGCTTGAGCTTCTAAGCAAAATCGACGACATAAACAAGAGGGTGGATGACGTAAAGGCGGATACAACCCAGCTAAAACACAGCCAAGACCACCTGCGCGACAAAGTGCTCGCCCTCCTAGCAGACAAACTCAAACAATAGTGATACTAGCTTACTCAAAACCCTCGGATAAATAACAGGTGTAAGTGGAGTCGACCAAAGTTAACTTTGTAATGATGAGTCGACCTATAGTTTTTGTTTCTTAAGAAAAATTATCTTGTCTTTCTGCGGTTAAATGAGTATGTTAAAATAGGCCGTGTTGGTAGGGAGAGTTATGCGCCTCTTTTTGGGTTTACGCGTTGTGTCCCAGGTTATTGGGCTGAGGCGATACGCCTCCCTTTTCGCAGTGCTCTCTGCTTCGTTCTCCGCACTCTATCTAGTGCTGCTGCCAACACTCCCCTTCGGGGCTTTCGTGCTTCAGGCCATCATGTTCATAACACCGGTTCAAGTGGTGTTCGCCGTAGTCTTAGGGGTGCTTCTGGCGCTGCTGGTCACCCTTAACGTCTACGCCCGCAGGCTTGGCGGTGCCTACGTGGGGGTGGCTCCAGCTGGGTCTGTGCTGGCAGGCCTAGTCAACGCCCTATGCTGCACCCCGATTATACACACCATCCTCGGGTTGTTGGGTGGCTTCTCACCCATTATCTACACTTTATCCCCCCACCTAGAGTACTTCTTCGAGGAGTATTACTGGGTGTTCTACATATTCTCCGCCGCCATCCTGGTCTACGCCCTATCCAGGGTTTCGAGGAGTATCGCCTGCTGTGTTCCCAACTATTTGGCGGAGAGGCGGGAGAATGCCCACTAAGAAGGAAATGAAGCGTCAGGCCAGGCAGGCCAAGAGGAGGCGGAGGCGAACACTTCTTGTGAGTGGGGTCGTGGCGGCGTTCGCGCTCGCGGTGGTGGTCCTCTACTTGCACAGCGGGGGTAACGCGTCAACCGCTGGTGGTGGCACGCAGAGCGAGCGCTTCACGGGCTTCCCGCTGACACTCCTCAACGGCACAACCATAAACACGGCCACGCTGAAGAGACACCCATTCGTGCTCTGGTTCGTGACCACGTGGTGCTCATCGTGTGTTGAGAGCCAGCAACTCCTAGCCTCAGAGTACTACCCCGCCCTCCACTCGGAGGGTATACTCATAGTTGAGGTTGAAAACTATGGGGATCTGGGCGAAAACGCCCCCACACTCCTACAGTACACACTGAAATACGGCGGACTCAACCAGCCGGGGTGGCTCATAGGCACCGCGCCCGAGTGGGTCACACAGAAGTATAACCCACACGAGTACTTGGACATATTCTACCTCGTAAACCAGGCTGGCCAGATAGTTGGGGAGAATGAGGGGTTGGGTGCGTATCTCGGCTCAATCATCCAAGACTTCAGCGCAACCCAGGAATCATCCAACCTCACGGTGTACGTGGGTCAACCCATACCCGCCAGCCTATACTCCTCCCTGGTCTCGGCTAGCGCCCCCTAAGCAGCACCACTATACTGGTATACACTAGAACATTCGAAGCCATAGAAGGGTCCTCACCGAGCGTTACCCACCAGCTGAAAGCTCTCAGGACACACTTTATCATAACACGCTAAAGGCCACACTAACCCAACTATCTTTAACACCTAAATATAATAGCAATGCCACCCTTAAACCACCTATGGGAAAACACTAGATGGTGTCCGGATAAGACTTCATCCGTGTCACCTCCACTCAGTGTACCAGTGCATGAATAGTTCTAGGAAGTCGAGAAGAGGTGTGAAGGGTGTTTTCTTCGGGTTTATGTTGTTGTAGAAAACCCTTGTTCTATCCTTGAGGTACCCGAAGAATCGCTCAACAGAGCTACGCAACCCAAACGTCTGGTGAACGTGGTTTCTAAAACCAGCTCTGCTCACAGCCTCACGGTACCATGGTCCCCGGTCTGTGAGGATCACAGGGTCACCCAGGCATCTTTTTCTCAACCTATGAAGAAACCTGAGGGCGTTCTGTGTGGTCCTTGTGAGTGAAACACCGAACCAGATGGGTTGCCTCGTTACAGCGTCCACACCAACCCACACGTATAGTGGTTGGCCCCCACACTTCACCACAGTCTCGTCAACAGCGATGACTGGATATTCGCGTGGCTTGGGGTTGAAGCTCAGCTTCTCCTCCGAGAACCTTTCTCGTCCACTCCTCAACACTCGACTTCGAGACTGGCTCTGAGAGTAGTCTAAAGAAGCTAGATGTTTTTCCTCGTTGAGGCTTAGCCCAAAGGCGTTTAGGAGCACAGCCATCACCTTGAGCTCGTGAGAACCTCTTCTTGTTCCTCACGAAAACATTTAAATTCCTAAAGAATGTAAAGACATCCGTGGTGGGATCCACGGGTAGTCACCAATTCCGAACCGTGGCGCCCACCACGTTTAAGCCTTATCCGGACACCATCAAACACTAAGCGAGAAGCATAAAAACCTTAATACAAGCAATTTACCTTATCAAGCGCATTATGGATACTGAGGCTGGCGTGTAATAACTGGCAACATAGCCTGTTAAATATCCATTGATTCCCTTCCTCCAGAATTGTTTGGGGAGTTTCACCACAACTATTCCCCAATTAATGATCCAGTGATGATTTGGAGACGCCAGCTTTTTACTCCCTTCAGAAAAAACCACATCGACATGGATTTGCAAATTATCGTATGTATTTATGAATAAACAACATGTACTCACATTAACCACCGTTTCGATTTTTCTATTCCCAGTAATTTAGTCAAGTATATTTGATAGTACTCCCAAGATACACGGCCAACAGGATTAGTTAAAAATTAGCTCCCAGAATTAGAGGTACCGCACTTCAAATTTGTGCAGGATCTCTATATTCTAATCCACGCTATGCCAAGTTCATTAGCTCGTGCGCCTTCGCTAGCACCTTCGACGCGTCCGCGTGGGCGTCGTGCACCCATTCTCCCCTCTCCTCGTCGAAGAGCTCGTAGGGCAACGTGAACATCGACCTGGAGTTGGGCAGTGAGACCAGCATCTTCATTCTCGCAGCAAGCGGGGCTAGCTTGGAGTTAACATAGCCCAAGAAGCCTTGGTACTCGCTAGAGGGAAGATAGTACTCAGAGAAGTGTTGGCCTGAAGGATCCAAAAGCTCTTTATTCAGGTAGGGTATTCTCCTCACCCAATCCAAGTATTCCTTGTAGGCGCCGGGTGCTGTTTGGGTCACTAGGTATACGCCGAGTTTCTCGGCCTGCGAGAAGAGTACACGGTACTTCGAGAACATCCTCCTTGGAACAAGGTGTTTCTCATAGTGGTACAGCAGGAGCCTGTCACTCACCTTCACACCATGCCTACTGTAGAGCTGGGCTGAGATCTCGGGGAAACTCTTCGCCGCATCGAACTCCAGCTCCTTGAGTAGAAGTAGGTCCAGCCTGTCCGCGAGGGGCTTATGGGATGGGTCGTACACCCCGGGCTCAGGGGGGCGGGGTGTGAGCGAGTCCCAGTCGAACACGTAGCCTCCGCCACCGCTCCAATTAACATACTCGGGTCTCAGGCTGTGGCGCACGATCTCGGGGAACCTCCTCACAGTGTAGGACTCCAAGAATCCCTCCTCCACCAGTTCATCGAATAATTCAAGGTACTCGTCACCCCGTGGACCCGTGGGCGCATAAATTATACCGAAGAGCTCGGCGGGTGACGTGGCGCTCCCAGCCAGATAGTTCAGGCTTGAGACACCTTTGAAGGCCCGTAGAGCTATACGCCTGTACTCCGAGCGCACGGTGGCCTCGAAGAACACGTGTGTGAGGCCGAGCAACTCGGTGTTGGGCGCCGCACTTATCAGCAGGCCGAATTTTCTGCGTAGCCTCTTATATGTGTTTATGGCTCTGCTATAGGGCACGTGGATAAGCGAGCTCAGCCGTCTGATGTCTCGTGGGCCGAGCTCAATCAGGCCCCGCACAACCGCGCTGTCCACTGTTTGGGTTAACTGTTCATAGCTCTTCGAAAGCAATGTAAATATTAAAACACGCACTGCTATATTACCATTTCGCTTTAACTACACCCAAGACATCAATACCTATCACCGTAACACTCCTCATACGATCCTCTTGGAGTTGTTCACTATATTACCCAGTACTTTGACGTGGCCGTCGCAGGTTAGAGTTCTTACGCCGAGAACTCTAACTTGGATAGTCGCCTACCTCGTCTCCGAGGCTTAATATTTTTGTATGCATGGTTCTGTATACGTGTGTTTTTGAATAAGTTTTTCGGTTTTTTGCGCTGCTTAGGCTAAAAGTATAGAATATCCGAAAAATTCTGATATCGTTTTTTGCATTAACATTTATATTGGAAAGGCTCCATGTGGGTGGGGATGCACTGGGGTTGGTCTTCATCACGTCGCCCACAACTATTCCACCCCCTCCCCCTCATCATCCCGCTGACCAGTCATCATCCACACCCCCGAGCGTTAAACCCAAGCAAAAGGACATCCCACATATCGCTTCTTCCGCAGCTCCCAGCTGCACCATAAACCGTCGCTTCCACAGCCAGCGTGAGGCCCTTGGGAAACAACCAGTTTTTGGTGTAAACCCAAACTTGAGGAGTGTAGCACAGGTGGGGTACGCTAATGGTACTAGGATCGATGACTGTATGAGTTCAAGCCATCTAAACGTGGAGCATTACGACCCTTTTTTCGACCGCTGGTAGAAGAGTGGTTTGAATGCTCAAAGAGGGGTGTACAGTTAACAAGAGTACTTGTGGGCGTAGCCACCCACCTCCATCTTGAGCACCTTAATTTTTCCCCTAACCACACGATGATTGCAGCCCATCTTATCACCCTAAGCGTAAACATGGTTTTACAACCATGATTCCCACGGCTACGCTTCCCCTACACCCTTCGCAGCCTTCTTCTCCCTTCCCGTTAAGGAGAGAACCACTCCGAGGGCTACACCTATAATCACCACTATGGATACCTTGAGTAGTGGCTGTTTCAAGGTGGCTACGGCCACGCTACCAAACGCGGTGACGGCGACGGGCACACCGCAGCACACTAAAAAGATGAGGAGGGACATTAACCCTTCGTGGCGTGAAATCGTCTCTTTCCTCATAGGTCACCCCCTCAAATTACTCCCCTTCCTCCTCTTCCTCCCCACAGCAGCAACACCCGCCGCCTACACGTGTGCTCTCCCGCTTGCCTTCCTTCTCCGCCTTCTCAAAAGGTTTACCCGCCAACTCTTTATCCGCCATATCCATCACAAACCATAATGTGCATAAACTATGAAAGTATTCCCCTTAAACCATTAAAGAAAACCAGAGCCTGGGTTTTCTAAATAAAACCAAAACCACAATAAGCCCGTCAGGCACCTACACAGCGAGCTGGAGCCAGAACTCCACCGCGCACACAATAGGCACGCCGACACACATCAGCCAAACCCACCTAAGTAAAAACTTATCACCATCTAACAGAGTCACGGCCAAACTCTAGGAACACAGGTCTAAGACTGATCCATCATGCGGATACTTGACCCTAACATCTTTGCGCAGGAAATTTAATTCAATGGCTACAAAACTCACAGTAAAATTCATCTTAGCCACAAGGCTGAATCATTATGGTGAACTATCACACCCTTACGGAGCGGACGGAAGGCTCTTCCGCCCCCCACAACCCCATCATGTTAAATCATCCGGGGGTTCCCTAAAGGTAGGAGCTTTCTTGCTCAGGCCTTTGTAAACAAACTCAAAAACCGCGGTTTGTCGCTCGGATTTCACAGCTCTACTTGAGGCAACCCTGATACCGCTGGGCGCCACACCCATACTACCTACGTGGCCTCGAATCAACAATGGAGTCGGTTTCGCAGTGGGAGGACGATAGCTCGTGTGGCACCCGACCCTTCAAGCGATGGATTTCTCCCCACGGGTAACTAATAGCCACACCGGTGACCTGCAGTTTATTTGGATTAGGGGTTATAGGACACTGAGGTTCTCGGATGCGCTAGGCGCGTCGTGGTTTGCTGGGAGCCACCAAGCACTGACTCTACTAGGATTGTAAGGCTGGGATTGGCGCTCAGCCTGTTGGGTTGGGGCTTGGATGGGTGCAGCAGCTCTCAGAGTCTTGGCCGAGTTTGGTTGTCCCCCGGCTAGTGGTGTATATATAGGTTGCAGTCATGAGGGCTAGGACCGCCATACTTACTGGGATGGTTAAGTTGTAGAGGGTGGAGTCGAGGAGGACGGCTGAGGAGGACGCGTATGCGAGTATGGATATAAGTAGGGGTAGACTGCAGCAGCCTCCGCTTATGAGCGCTGATAATAGGCTGGTTGCCCCCGTGAGCCTGAGGTTTGTGGATTTAAGGCTGCGTGTGGCGTTGATGTTTAGCCCCAATAGTAGGGCTATGGCTATCGAGGTTGCCGTGGGTCCTAGACCTAAGGCTAGCTCAATGTGGCCGTTCGGGAACCACACCACCCCGCTTGCAAAGTAGATGTTTGTTAGACTTGTGGGTAAAAGGAAGAAGTTGGGGTTGGGTATCCCCGCCAAGTATTTTTCGACGCTGTGCGGGTAGTAGCGCAGCATGCCTGTTGAGAAGGCGTAGGCCAGCCAGTATAGGGTTGCGGCGAAGGAGGCCGTGAGCCTCCGCCTGCGTGTGGGGCTCCAAGTGTTTTTTGGGTTGAGGCATGTGCGTGGGTCGCTTCCGCGGCTCATGTTTACTCCACGCAGCAGCTCATCCTGTCCACTGGCCTTATGAATGATTGTGCAGCTAGTTTGACGCCTTCGGCTAGTGTGGGGAAGACGTGTGTGGTGTTGATGAGGTCGCTGTATGTTAACCCATACTTTATTGCGAGCGCACCCTCAACTATGTATTCGGTGGCATTGGGTGTGAGCGCGTGCACCCCGATCACCTTGTAGGTATAGGGGTCGAGCACGAGCTTTATGAGGCCGCGCTCAGAGCCCATTATACCCGCCTTTGCCACCCTGTCCAGATCCACTATGCGGCAGGCGCACGCGTTCATCTTCGCCATCACCTCATCTTCTGTGTAGCCCACAGATGCGACCTGCGGGTTCGTGAAGACCGCCCAGGGGGTGGTGGAGTAGTCCACTTCCTCGGAGCCGCCGAGGATGTTGGTAGCAGCCACGACGCCCTCCCGTGCGGCGAGCGTCTCAAGCATTAGTCTCTTGGATAGGCAGTCCCCGGCTGAGTAGATGTTGGGGTTGGATGTGCGCATACCCTTGTCCACCACTATGAAGCCACGCTCATCGGTTCTGACGCCAGCCTTATCCAGGTCAAGCATGTCTGTGTTGGGCGCCCTACCCGTTGCCACGAGTATCTCATCCACTACGAGCTCCCTTTTACCTTGGGCTGTGACCACCTCCAACGCCTTCTTACCATCCTTCTTGTAGACGCGTGCGATGCGCACCTTGAGCTGGAACTTTACCCCTTCATCCTCAAGCACACCCTGCAGGGTCTCTGAGACCTCGGGTTCCGCTGGGGGTACTATTCTCGGCATGGCCTCAAGCACTGTGACCTCGGAGCCCAAGTGCCGGAAAGCCTGCCCAAGCTCGAGGCCGATTGCTCCCCCGCCGATGACGGCCAGAGTTTCGGGTTTGTATTCAAGGTTCCAAACACTGTCGCTAGTGATGTACCCCGTCTGCTCTAATCCCTCGATGGGTGGAGCGGTGGGTCTTGAACCTGTGGCCACAATGAAGTTTTTAGCGTAGATGGTCTTCTCATGAGCTGTGCCCACAACCTTTATCGCGGTGGGGGACTCGAACTTTGCTTTCCCATCCAGTACCTCCACGTTGGGATAGTATCGAAGAACCTTCTCATACTTCTCCCTCCTCATATTACCTACAAGGTTGTGCACACCCTCCATGAGCTTAGGGAAGTCAAGGGAGGGGTTCACGGCGCCCACACCGGGAAAAACCTCCCGTGCTGTGTAGTATAGTCTGTGAGAAGCCTCAAGCAGATACTTAGAGGGCACACAGCCAACGTTAACACACGTCCCACCAATAGGACCAGAACCCACCATAACTATACGCGCCTTCCCAGAGCTCTTCTCACTCGCCTTAATCGCAGCCGCGAAGGCCGCCGCACCCTTACCCAAAATGGCTATATCCCATGTATCCGGCATCATCCATCACACTCACATAACACTTAAAACAACATCAGCATTATCGTTAAACAACTAAGGTGAACAAGCCCAAATATTTATTTCTTTAAACAGAGATGTTTAAATATATGTGTGGAGGGTCGTAGCCAGCCTTCACGAGACTCCCAGCTCCAACCACACCCGCATCAAACACCTACACATCACGGGTAGAGGCCGTCACCCATATGGTGACAGAGGCGGGAGTACCATACGCAAAACACCAATATGTTAAGGCTAATCCGTAAACCATGGCGCTACCCAACCAGTTATCAAACAGCGTGCTACACGGAATGAGCATCTCACGTTTGAAACGGAATTACCCCGCGTAGCATGGGTTGTGGGTGGGGGTTGAACACCCATACACTCAGCTCACGCCACCTTTATTTATGTAACACTCACCCCTATCTACCTATTTTATTAAAGAGTAATTGAGAAATACTTAAACTAATTAATATCAAGATGGGCTACGTGGGTAGGGGGTGTTGGGATTGTCTATCAGGGTTGACGGTTTGGACGCTCAGATAGTAGAGCTACTACAGGAAGATGGGAGGATGCTCTATAAGGACATAGCTGACAAAGTGGGTGTGAGCCTGCCCACCGTGAAGGCGCGTATAAACAGGCTCATGTCTCTAGGGCTCATAAAAAAGTTCACGGTGGTGGTGGACTCGGACAAGATAGCGGGTAAGGTGAGGGGTGTTCTCTTCGCCAAAGTGAGCCCCACGGATACAGAGGCATTAACACGCACATTATCCAAGATTAGCGAGGTAAGGGCTGCACACTTTGTTGCGGGTGAAAAACAGCTTTTCTTAGAGGTTGAAGCGGATGACGTGGAAAGCTTCAACCGACTCATCCTTGAAAGGCTTCCAAGGGAGGCTGGATTGAGCGACATATCCGCTCACGTAATCACCCAGACCGTAAAAGAAGAGTACGGTGTCTCACTGAAGGCTAACTCGTTCCTCCAATACAAGTGTAACTTCTGCCACACCACCATCTACGGTAAACCCATAGTGAAGCATTACTACGGGGGCAAATACTACTTCTCAGGCGAAGAGTGCGCCGAAGCCTATAAAGGAATACTCGACCAAAAATACTCCGAAAGAAAGAAGACGAACACAGAAGGCTGACAGACCAGTACACTACACCCCCAGCACACACATCAACCCGTTTAAAGAGAAGAAAACCACCCGCACCCCAACACCTAGTGGCACACCGTAAGCCATACCCCAGAAGAAACCGTGCACACGTTGCTGAAGAACCAAATCCAAAGACCCCGGCTTCAGCCCTCTGCCACATCTGTCACACAACTAAATGGGCTTAGTGCATAGTGCGGGTCTGGGCTCAGGGACACCAAGCAAAGCTTCGCTCACACAAGCTTAGGGTGAAGATTAGGCTAAAGCGTATGAGACCAACCCTCTCAGTAACGTATCCACAGTCCTGGTTACCGTGTTCCCCCCGCGTTTGCGGAGACAAAAACCTGAGCGGCGTTCAACGCTTGCGAGCGCAACTTCTCCGAGCCCGCCTCCTCCAGCTCTCATGAAACATTTATTACAGCTTGATGAGTATTCTTTTGTATGAGGATGGCTGACATTTCAGATAAACCCGTTCTCAGAAGGGTGGCTGAAGCTTCCGGTAGGATAAGGCTGAGGAGGGAGACAGTTGAGCTCATTAGGCGTGGGGGGGTTGAGAAGGGTGACCCTCTTGGTGGGGCGCAGTTCGCTGGAGTCGAAGCCGCTAAGAAGACGTGGGAGCTGCTACCACTGTGTCACCAGATACCCCTCACCTCCGTTGATGTCTCATTTGAGTTGGGGGCGGACTTCGTCGAGGTAAGGACGCGGGTTGCGGCCGACTATAAGACGGGCGTTGAAATGGAGGCGTTAACTTCATGCGCTCTCGCTTTGCTCACAATTTGGGACATGGTTAAAAAGTACGAGAAAGATGAGAAGGGGCAGTATCCCTACACGCTGATAGAGGGTATAAGGGTCGTGTCTAAAGTTAAGGGGGAGCAGTAGTGGGTTTGCACACACACGAGAAGCATCGTAGAGCCGCGGAGCAGGAAGTCGGGGGGCTCAGGTTTGGGGTGATCACCGTGAGCTCCTCGCGTTATCGGGCTAAGATGGAGGGTGAGCAGTTCAGCGATCAGTCGGCGGAGAACGCAGTCCGCCTGATTGAGGCGGCTGGATTCAGCGTGGCTTCGACGAAGGTAGTCGACGATGACGTCCACATGATTCGGCTCAACGTGTTAAAACAGCTCTTCGAGGAGGGGTGCGACGTGTGTGTGACGCTGGGGGGCACGGGTGTCTCCCCCCGCGACTTCACAATTGAGGCGGTAAGGCCGCTTCTGGATAGGGAGCTCACGGGTTTCCAGCACCTCTTCTTCGAGAAGAGCCTTTCAGAGGTGGGCTCAGCCGCAATGATGACTCGCTCGACGGGTGGAATCATAGGGGGTAGACTCGTGTTCAGCCTCCCCGGGGCGCCGGAGGCGGCTACCACTGGGCTAAACATCATACTCTCAGAGGTCAAGCACCTCTATAGCATCGCGAACAAGCAGTAGTGGTTAGGTGGGCTTAAATCCAAGGCGCACAAACACTGGGTGTGGATTATTCGGAGTTGGTGTAGTTGCGTTATACTAGGCTTGGTAAGACAAATGAGCGTGTGCCGCTTATCGGGTTCGGTACTTGGAGGCTTGGGGGTGGGTGGTGGTCTGAGGATAGATCTCAGGATGAAAGGGCCATTGAGGCTATCGTGCTCGCTGTGAAGAAGGGGTGCTGGCTGATTGACACAGCTGAAGCCTACGGTGGGGGTCACACCGAGGAGCTCGTTGGTTCGGCGCTAAGAAGGCTGAGGTCTGAGGGGGACTATGAGGTGTTTGTTGCAACGAAGGTCGCCCCCGAACACCTCCACTACGACGATGTTATAAGGTCCTGTGAGGCAAGTCTGAAGAGGCTCGGTCTCAAGCAGGTTGACCTATACCAAGTCCACTGGCCTAACGAGCGTATAGATATAGCTGAAACCATGAGCGCGTTCGAAAGACTAATCGAGGAGGGTAAGACACGCTATATTGGGGTGAGCAACTTTTCTGCAAAACAAGTCGAGGAAGCGCAGAGCTCACTGCGGAAATACGAGCTCGTCTCGGACCAGGTGAGCTACAGCTTCTTCGACAGGAAACCAGAAGCCGAGCTTCTCCCCTACTGTAGGAAGAATAATTTGACGCTCATAGCATACAGCCCGCTTGGTAGGGGTGTCGTCAACTCTTCCTCCGATAAGAGGCTGACCAAAATCGACGAGTTAGCCGCTAAATATAATAAGACGAGGGCTCAGATACTGCTCAACTGGCTTGTGAGCAGGGGTGGTGTGGTAGCCATCCCCAAGGCCGCTGACCCAAAACACATTGAGGAAAACGCGGTGGCCGCTGACTTCGAGATGGCCGAGGAAGAGTACACTCTCATAAGCAGGCTCTAAAGGAGAGGTGACTCCAAGGCTTTCCAGAGTGTTCTCAGGGTTTAACCAAGAAGTGGGAGCCTGAAGCTCCAAGCGTAGAATATAGACACGGCGACTAGTATGGTCATCAGCTGGTGTAGCGGTATCACGGCTCCCGGCTTGGAGGCTGAGGCGTTAACGGATTCGTATGACAGGAAGCCCACCCCAACCTGGGCTAAGGCTGCGAAGAAGGCCGCCGTGTACTCTGAGGCGTAGAATCCCAATGTTACAATTAGGAGGAGGGCGGCGAGGCCGTGCACAACCCAGACCCACTGTGAGGATGTTCTGGGTACAACAAAGTGGCCTATGGGTTTCTGAAAACCCCTCTGCCCCGTTACCACTCCACCCATGAATATTGCAAGGAAGAATGAGTGGAGAGGTGTGCGTGTGAGCAGCAGGCCGAGTAGCCCCATGTGGGGGTCGCTGAAAACTAGGAGGTAGGTTAAAAGTGTGAGGTAGGCGAGCACGTCGTGGAGACCCTGAAAGATGGATGGAGCCTTACCCACCAACACATAGAGTGTAGCCATACCCAAAAGCGCAGTTATCACGATGAGTATGAACCCCGTGAGCTCGAGTATACCTGGGTGAACAACCAGTATGATGACTGAGTTTATCCCCAAGAGCGTCGCGAGTATCCTGTGCCACACTTCGGGGTCACCGCTCCTTGCGAGGCGTGGCATACTACGCGTATAGGGCCAATTCGTACCCAGCGACAACCCGTACCCATATCCCTCCACTATCCCACCTACAACTATTATCCCAGCGGCCATAACCGCCTGAATCAGACCCAATATCTCAAGTAGCACAGTTTCAAGACATAAAAAAGGAATTTAAGCTAAACGCGCAACGCGGTCGTTGGGGCGGCCCACACTCCCATGCAATATGTGTATGATAAATCGAGATACTACTCACCATAGGGGTCGGATGACTTAGAACAGCGATCACGGTCATGGGTCAAACTTCTTTTCACTCGTCACACACCACGGGTAATTGTGTACGCTGTGTGGACATACATTTACACCTTGGATCTTCGCTTCAAAAGAGCTGGGTTTTAGGAGCCATATACGAATGAAGGATCAATTCGGCTTGACAAAAGATGACAAACCTCGCCCCTTCCCGGTAGATCCAAAATAGCGCTTGACGCTGATTGTGTCCCGAACACGAATTTGGGTCTACCGTTTTAGGGCGGGGAGGAGGCCAGTGTCCATCTTCGGTTAAGTAACAAAGAGTGAGCTACCCCGCCTGAAGGCGGGAGCTTCCTGCCTCATCGCCCCGCCTTGCCTCCCCAACCCTAAGGAGGGTAGGGGAGGTATTGGGCGGAGCTCAACTGCAGGCGCAGCGGGTGGCACCCACCCTGCCCTCTTCAAAAGAACAAGGGAAGCGTTGAGGTCCCGGTCTAAGGTGAAACCGCAGTGGGCACAGTGGAACACTCGGTCTTCCAAAGTCAAGCTTTGGTTGATCCCACCACAACGGAAACACTCACGTGAAGTGTTGTACGAGGGGACAGGTAACACCAATTTCCCTCTTTTTCGAAACTGCCATTCAAGCACCGCTCTGAGTTCCGAGAAGGAGGAGTCGTAAAGCCGCATCCTCCTCCTCTTTTTGGTTTCGCTCTTCTGGATCAAGCCCTGGACGTTTAAATCCTCTAGCACCAGCACATCGTACTCCCCTGCAAGGAGAGCCCCAAGTTTAAAGAAAAGGTCACGCCTAAAATCCTTTAAGTGTTCGTGTTGCTTCGCGAGTCTTCTCTTCGCTTTGAACCAGTTTTTGGAAAGAAACTTCTTCCTTGATAGTGTCCTCTGCAGCACCCTGATTCTATCAAGCGAGCGCTCATGCGGTTTTGGGTTATCGAGAAAGCGCCCGTCTGAAAGTGTTGCAAGCCTTGCGATCCCCAGGTCGACACCCACAGCGTTCTTGGGCTCCTTCGAAGACAGCTCTTGGCTCTCTGACTCTTCTACCAAGAAGATTACGTGGATTCGACCAGAGGGGTTGAGTTTGACGCAAACTTGGGACACCTGGTTTTCTGGGAACTCCCTGTGGAGGATTAAAGTGAAGAAGCCGATTTTGCTCAAGTAAAGACGAGCTTTCCTCTTTTTGCTTTTGCCTTGTCCGACATCCCTCGTGTTAGAAAGCCTCCACCCCGATTGGGGGTACACCAAGGAGAGGTATCTGTGAGGCTTCTTATTCTTGGGCTTGTTCGCCAAACCTTCGAGGAACCTCTCCCTAGCTTGGTAGAACCTCTCCGCGACCTGCTGGGCAACCTGGGAGTGTAACACTTGAAACTCTTGGTTCTGTTTTCGTAGGTCTAAAGCTAGTTGTCGAAGCTCGGTTTTATTCATCGTGTGCTTGTTCTCCTCGTACTCCTCTTGTTCAGCGTGTAGGAGCGTGTTATACAGTTTGCACGCTGCTTCAAGCTGGGTCTTCAACACCCCCGCCGTCGTCTTTGATGAGTACGCTCTGAACCTGTACGCTCTTACACGCATTACCGAGTATTCTTCGCGTGTGTATTTATACTTTTGGAATCCCCGCCTTAAAAGGCGAGGTTTTGGAAACTTTATAATAGTGTCCTCATATCTACATGGTGTGGTTGGCATGGGCAGCATTGTTCTCTACCGTGAAAGGGATGGACGTGTTTACACGATTGATGAACCCTTGGATTCAAACCTTGATTTGAACACGGTACGCCTTGAGTTAGGGTTGCCTGAGTACGTTGACCTCAACCAGCGCACAGTTAGAAGGGCGGCTGCCACGATATGGTTTTCAATCAACTCCCCAAAGCTGTTGGCGGGCTCGAAGAATCAGCCGAAGGAGGCTTTATACCCCTTACTCATCGGTGGGGCAGCCATAAAGATGCTCTGCGAGTCGGCGAACCAAGAGGGCAACCCATTTAACAGGAGTATAGGTGACATTGACTTCGTTGTGAGCAAGAAGGATGGGAGCAAATTCATACAAGTCCTACTCAACATGTCGAGCGTAGCGGGGAGGGCGTACCACTACTTTGTGACTGAGGGAGACCGCATGTTCAACGCTCTTCGGGCGGGTACACGTTACCGTGTGCGGGCGGTTGAGGGGGTGGCTGATGGCGAAGCTGTTGTGAAGACCACGGATGTTTTCGTTGAGAAAATGGAGCTCAGACACACCGTGAAACTCGAAGACGAGGACTTCAGGCAGGCTAAACCCAACATATACACGGTTGGTGCGGAGAAGCTCCTACTCACGAAAGCCCAAGTTATAACGGAGCTCGACAAGAAGAGCCTGCCCGAGCTTGAAGCGGCGGGCCAAGCCTTCAGGATACTCAACTACCCCTACTACAAGGATAGTAAACTCGTGATAGGCATGGAGCAGAAGGATATGATGGATCTGTGCGCACTCATACACGACAGGGTTCTAGATGTGAAGTCGGGTCCACGCCTAGACCCCCAGAGGGTCTCAGAGCTATTGAAGAAGGATCAAAAATTCCTCCTCACCGTGCGACTCAACCTCCAGAACATACTTGACCGCTCAGACTGGCTCAGGTCAAAGGGGCTCAGCGAGCACCAGATCACGAAACTCACCGAGGCCACGAAGAGTATACTTAACGCGCTTCCAAACCCAGATAAGAAGTGGGATAAGCCTTGGTGGAACACCGATGTGGAAACCCCCGTCATAACCTGAACTAGCCAAACACACTTAGAGGGCGCTGTGAAAGCAAATTAGCCCTTGAAGTGGTTTTGTATCAAGACCCTCTGAGTTACTTTGGTTGCGGCTTGAGTGGGTTCCACATAGGCTTTAAATCCTTATGTGTGCTATGTTTTCGTATGGGTTTTAGCGGTGGTGGGCGCGGTGTTCGAGGTTGATGAGCGGGCTGTGAGCAGGGAGATGCTCAAGTCAGCGCTCAACTCTGTGGGTTACATAGCGGATGACGCGCTCATAACCACGCTCTACCTCAGTCTGAGGCTCGGCAAACCCCTGCTCCTTGAGGGTGAACCCGGCTGCGGTAAGACTGAGCTCGCCAAATCTCTGAGTCATGCCTTCAATAGGGAGTTGATCAGGCTTCAGTGCTACGAGGGGCTCGACTCGAGCTCAGCCATATATGAGTGGGACTACCTACGGCAACTCTTGAAGATAAGGATGCTTGAGGCGTCGGGCTCCATCCCCGACTCTGAGATATTCAGTGAGAGGTTCATCCTCAAAAGACCGCTGCTTAGAGCGGTCACACACGGCGACTCGAAGCCACCAGTGCTACTCATCGACGAGGTTGACAGGGCTGATGAAGAGTTTGAGGGATTCCTTCTAGAGTTCTTGGCGGAGTTCCAAGTAACCATACCCGAACTGGGCAGCTTCAAGGCTAAAAAGCCCCCGATAGTGGTGATCACATCCAATCAGACCCGGGAGCTTGGAGACGGCCTAAGGCGCCGCTGCCTATACTATTATGTGAGCTTCCCAACCCCGGAAAGGGAGCTTGAAATACTAAGCGTCAAAGTGAGGGGGCTCGATGAGGCGTTGGCCAGACAGATAGTTGGTTTTGTCAGGGTGCTAAGAGAGGAGTTCGACCTAGTAAAGAAGCCGGGTGTGGCTGAGACCATTGATTGGGCTAGGGCACTCCTAAGCCTTGACGCCAAGACGCTTGACCCTCAGCTAGTGAGGCAGACACTGAGCTGCCTCATCAAGGATTCGTCGGACACACTGAAAGTGGACGGTGACGCCCTGAAGAGGGCGGTTGAGAACGCAACGGCGAAGACTTCTTGATAGCCAGTATTATTAGGCGCAGAATAGCTGAGTTCTGCGCTCTGCTTCGGGCAAACGGCTTCAGCATTGGGATGTCTGAGGTCATAGACTGTGTGAGCGCATTAGAGTACATTGACGTACTCGACAGGGAAGAATTCAGGCAGACCTTGATGTGCACCCTTGCAAAGAAGGCCGAGCAGATCCCACTATTCCTCTACTTATTCGAAAGCTTTTTCTCTAACCCAAACAAAGAAAACCCCCAAATACCCTTATTAAATCAGGGCGCCGCTAGCGGTGGTGCTGGGTATACTCCCAGCACGCTCCTACAGCGCTCCCAGATCAGCGCTCAAAACTGGTTTAAGGCGTACAGCCCGAACCACTTGGAGTCTGAGAGGCGTATTACTCTGGAGGGGGTGAAGCATAGATATGTGTTGAGGAGGAATATTAGAACACTTGAGCGCGCTTATCCCAAGCTGGGTGGTAGGAGGAGAAGGTCTTCCGTAAAGGGTGAGGTAGACCTTAGATCCACTCTTAGGTCGAGCCTCAGGGGTTCAGGCGACCTGAGAAGTTTAAGGTGGTCGGAGAGAAAGCCGGCTAAGAATAGGCTGTTGGTGCTCGTGGATGTCAGCGGCTCCATGGATTCAGCAACCCAATCCCTCCTAGAACTCGTATACGTAGCCTCAAACGTCACCCACACTTCAAGCGTGTTCTGCTTCAGCACCACCATCAGGAGGGTGGACAATCTAATCAGGGGTAAAACCCCTCAGGAAGCAGCGCGTATAATCGGCTCACAGCTAAGCATTTGGGGAAGCGGCACAAGGATAGGCGACTCCCTGAGTAGCCTGCTCTCAGAGTTCAGCCACCTCCTAGACCCCAGCACGCTGGTTGTGATCATAAGCGACGGCTGGGACCTAGGCGACGTAGTGGGGCTACGCGAATCCATCTCCGAAATCCGGGCGAGGGTGGGTGGAATACTGTGGTTTAACCCTCTGGCAGACACCGAGGGATACCAGCCACTAACCGCGGGCATATCCACCGTTTTACCCTATCTAGACGCCTTAGCGGGGTTGAGCTGCCTCTTCGAGCCGCGTGGGGTGATGAGGCTTCTAGCAAAGATAAGAGCCTCGGGCGGGGTTTGAACCCGCGACCCCCTGCTTACGAGGCAGGTGCTCTACCGGGCTGAGCTACCGAGGCCCGCACACAGAGATGGATTTGGGGTGAAAAAAGCTTTTGTTCCGCCCTCTAAGTTAAACACTGAATCACATTGCTGGTGAAGTGTTTTGGATAGAGAGGCGGCAGGCATCACCCTGATAGCGCTCACACTCTGCACCGTCTCATGGTTCTTCGAAAGGTATGTGGCCGCAATATCCTTTATCGTGGCGCTAGCCGTGCTCTTCGGGTATAGGGGACTGCTCTTAAAGCCCAGGGACGCTAAACTCACAGTTGCACGCAAACTACCCCACGTGGGGGGTGGATTAATAGTCTCCGGCCTCCTACTCGCCGGCTGGAGGTGGCTAGCCATCGGTCTGACAAGCGCAGCAACCTTCGGCTACCTCTACCTTATCCTGAACCACAGCTCCAACCGAGGCTCCGGCGTCCTGTCCAACCTAGCACTCCAATTCGGGTTGATTATGGAGAACGGTGGGAAACCAGTCTACCTATCATCCACATTCTATGCCTTCTCAGCCTTAGCACTTCTCTTACTACTCTACTACCCCAAACCAGCTATTGGAGGGATACTCACACTCACGGTTAGCGACACAGTGGCGGCGGTAGTGGGGTTACACGGCAAAGTAAAGATACCACGACTCGGCAAAACCGTTGAGGGATCAGCGGCCATGTTTGTGTCCTCAGCACTAATTCTGATGGCCATAGGTGTACCATTCTACATAGCGGGAATCGTGGCGCTATGCGCCACAATCATTGAGATGCTACCCCTACCCGTGGATGATAACTTCCTTATACCACTCATCGTGGGCATACTACTCGAAGCCCTCATCATCTGAGTATAACTAGTTGACGAGTATTTCACTCAAACCCAAAAACCATTGATGCACGCTATGAGTCTATTGTGGTGTGCTGATTACAAATCTACACACTCGAATATCACCTTACTTGATGCTAACTAGGACACCAACACCCAAACCCTTTAATACATATCTCTAATTAGTGATGGAGGTTGACGGTAAAAGTAGGTGTTGGCTCATCTAACCCAGTGAAGCTTGAAGGGGTGAGGAGGGTTTTTGAGCATTTCTACGGGGACGTGGAGATAAGGAGCACACCCTATACGAATGCTCCACGCCAACCAGTGGGCGCCGAGCAGACAATCATGGGCGCATACCTGAGAGCCAAACACTCGCTGGAAGCCTTCCCTCAATCAGACTTCGGGGTGGGAGTGGAGGCTGGTATACTGAGCATACCCCGTGTGCCGGAGTCGTGGATATCCCATCTGAACACCCAGTTCGCGGTGGTGATAAGCAGGGATGGCCGTACGGGTGTGGGCTCAAGCTCGGGGTTCACGCTTCCCAAACCAGTATTGGATGACATATTGATGCTTGGAAAAGAACTCGACGAGTCATTCTCGGAGAAGTATGGGTACACAGATCTAGGAAGAACCGTGGGCGTAGTCCACACCCTCACGAAGGGATTCGTTGACAGATTCAAGCTCGTCGAGGAGTGTGTTAGCCTAGCGCTCATACCCTTCCTGAACCCTGACCTCTACCCCCAGTGAGCAGCTGGGGAAGTGGGGGAAGTGAGAAGGGTATAGTAGCCTCTACCAACGGCACACAAAAACCAGCGACCAATCGCTCATAGATTACACTGTGAGCACACGTCTCAGCGCTAGAATGTGTAGCACGAGTATTCCAAGCAGTGAGCCAACAACTGCAGCGGGAGTGAAGGCGGCTACGAAGAACAAGGTGTCATATGAAAACTTGGGTGCGAAAATTGGGGCGACCACTACACTACTAATCCACGCGCCCACAAGACCCGTCCCCACAACTTCAAGCAGCCCAACCCACTTACTCCTCCACACATACCTATAGAATACCCCGACCAGTAATGCTCCTGGCAGGCTCCCGGGTAGCGAGAATATTGTTCCCACCCCAAGACCCATCCGTATCAGGCTTATGAACAAGGCGACCACCACAGCGTAGGGTCCAAGTGTTACGCCGTTGTCAGCAGTTTCAATATAGATAGGTTTAAATGGATTTATGCTATATGGGGTTACAGGCGTGCTGAGAAGCTATTCGCTTGAATATGATTGTGGAGAACAACTCGAACCACTGCTTCTAGCGTACAGGGACGCTGTTAACAGCGTGCTCGAAGAGCTCTGGGGCAACATAGAGTGGGAGAAGAGGAAGGTGAAGGGTAAGAGGCAGTGGCGGCTCCTACCCAAATACAAGGTGGACCTTCACAGCAAGGAGTACAAGAAGAAGCTCAGGGACAGCCTCCTTGAGGGCTGGCCCTACGCCGCCCACTGGGTGGACTCAGCCATAAAAACAGCCTACTCAATACTCAAGTCTTGGAGGAAAAACTATGTTAAAGGAGACAGGAGGCGGAGGAGGCCCACCGCGAGGAGGCTCTTCGCCAGAGCCAAACAAACACTCATAAAGCTTGAGGGTGAAAAACTCAGGGTGACAGTTAAACCCGGTGAATACGTGTACCTCGACCTCTCAGCTAGATACTTCAAGCTACCAAGCGAGGTGTCCTCAGCCGGCCTCGGCGAGCCAGTAATCACGCTTGAAAAGGTGCACCTCCCAGTACACTACGAAGAAGATGCTCAAAACAGCAACCCCAGCGTTGCGTGGGACTTCAACCTGCTTTCCCTGGATGGCTACTCACCCGAGACGGGGTGGGTGAGGATAGACACATCGAAGCTTGCATCTATTCACATCTCATCATTCGAGAAGAGGCGTAGTGTGCAGAGGAAGGCTTCACGCTCGAAAAAAGCAAGAAGAGTTCTTTCAAAGTACTCAAAAAGGGAGAGGAACCGTGCGAGGAGGCACCAGCTCGAAATCGCGCGTGTCATTCAATCACTGTGCGGCCCGGTGGGCCTCGAAGAGCTCAAAAAGCAGGGCATGTACACGCGCTCACGCATATGGAACCGCAGGATTTCGAGGAGTGACTGGCGGGGTATCGCAAAAATCCTAGAAGGGAGGCTGGGTGAGGCCAGAGTGGTGGAGCTCGACCCGTACGGCTCATCCTCCTACTGCTCCAGGTGTGGGTGGGAGAACAAAGACCTGAATGGGGCAGACATCTTCGTGTGCGGCGGGTGCGGGCTCAGAATCAATAGACAGCTCAACGCCGCGGTCAACCTCTACATGAGAATGATGTTCGGCTACACCGAGAAGTGGGTTGGTGGAAAGAAGCGTGTTGAACTGAGGATGGAGGGCGCTTCCCAGAAGGAATGGTGGGACCGCGTGGTTCTACCTTCTCTCTTGGGTGGGTGCGTCCTGACAGGGGCGGAGCTGAAGGGGATCAATGAACCCGTGAGGTCCCTATATGATGCACTGAAGCCCAAGCTCTGCTACGCGTACGACAGGTATGCTGATGCGTACCTACGTATACCTACGTAGAGTGAAACCCTGCTAGCACGTTTATCATAGACTGGAAGGGGTAGAGTTTGGCTGGACCAAAAGGTATTGGTCCAGGGTAAACGGATAGAGCCACGCCTAGGGCGACCAGCAGCGCTGAGAGAGCCACTCTATGCGAACGGGTCAGACCATGCACATGGTTCGGCTTCCTTAAAGCGGCCATAAAAAATCAAGTGGGTAGGAGAAATATAAATGCTTTTATAAGCCACTTATAAAACGTAAGTGGTGTACGGACTCATTGGGTTCGGGGTGTGTTGACGTTCACATTCACATCTATACCGCTCCTCACGGCACCAGTCACAACACAGTATTTTTCGAACAACTCGAGGCATCGATTGAACTGGGCTGAATCAACCTCCCCCTCAAACTCAGGCGCTATCTTTACGTTGATGCGTGTAACCCTCCAGTAGCCCTCCTTGTTCCTCTCAACCACAGGTTCCACCTCTGTCTTTATAGTTTTCAGCTTCACCTTGTACTTTCTAAGGCAGAATGCTAGGCTTGCGCTAAGGCAGTTACCCACCGCAGCCGCTAAAACCCTTGAGGCGTTGGGTCCTTCAAGGTTTCCGAGGGGGGATGGTTCATCCATTATGAAGTAGCCCAACTTCGTATCCGGGAAACTCACCTTAAAAACGTAGTCATGCACCAACTCTAAGTACACCTTGGGGTTCTCGGTGGAGGACAAGTTAACCAAGCTCTTATCGAACTCCACACATTTAAACTCTGTACACTTCCCTCCATCCAAGTAGAGTTGAGCATCTAAAGAATTAGAGAGCATGGTTGTCGGAAACTAGTAGTTTGGTTAGGTGAAGTAGTCGCAACCAAACTATAATCTCTTTATCTGTGGATGGGATAAAGCTAAATTGTGTTTGGATGCATGATTGACTTGGTTAGCTTTGAACGCCAGAATTGACTCAATGGTACTCATAGCCGTACTGTCTATAGTTATGCTTGTGGCACCCCAACACTTCGGTGACCTATCAACATTCACTCGCCGCGGATGTCAGCCGCATAGTGTTGAGAGCGCTATTCATGTTGAGCCTCGTTCATCCAAACTGGGCTATGTTGTGAATCCGCTCTCATCGGGTCTAAATCCACCCAAACCCACTGGGCTTGCTACGTACGGTGTTCTAAACAGTTCTGGCTCTATATCAGGCTACGCTGTTAGAGCACACACACTCGTCGGCGAGCTCAACCTGAGCTCTATTGCTGCATACTACCCTAACGCTTCATTATACAACGCGAGCAGGAGCGCTGCGAGCCTTCAACTCAACACGATGCTCATCGTTAACTCAACCAACACCACGCTGGTCTACTGGGTGCAGAACGTCATAGTTTTCCTAACGAATAACTCCACGCTATTCTACGCGGACAACATCTGGAACATGAGCGGTGTGGGCGCAACACTCACAAATAATTCAATCACCTCGAACAGTGGGGGCTACGTTACAAACACAAGCCGCGGCCCGGTTTACGGCTCGACCTCCAATAATTATACTTACATGCTCCCCCTATCACTCGAGTTGGTGACCAGTGAAAGGGTGGTTAGAGGGTTAGGGGTACAAGTGGGTATGGGGGTGCGGATTCTACGCAACGGCACAACAGCAAACGGCGTGCTGGAGTGGTACGATAACGCTACGATTCGCCAAGGACTCGCCAAGAACGCGTATTTTCTCGTAAGCGGCTACGAGTTAACCCCACCCATATATACTGATTCTGCTGGGTTCTTTTATGACGCAGAGCTCGTCTTCGGAGGTGAGGCGAACGGTGCGCCCACAAATTTCGCACATCTCAACGCCACACTCGGCCTCTACTATCAGGCGGGCAGCAAACTAAGCCATTTCCCATCCTACTATAGCTTCGGAGCCGACACCGCCGAATCAACGTACGACCTTCACGTGAGATACCTGGGAGGCGGAGCGGCAGCTGTGAGCGTTGGTCAACCAGACTATGAATACCTAACCACGCCAAACACCACGATGATAACCACACCACTTAATGAGTCAACAACACCAACCACAGCGGAGCCAACGTCAAGCACCCCAATAACACCCAACACAACACTCAGCCCCCCATCAATCAACCACACCACGCCTGAAGCACTCCTACTATTAACAGTATTTATCATCGCACTCCTCACAATCACGCTAACTCGACGCAGGGTTCAAAACCCCACCCAGAACCCATGACGCCCTCCCCCGTTTTGGACCATTCTCTAACCACTAATCATTCGTTTAACGCACAAACAGGTTTGGTAACCATTTTTTGTATCTACTAACCACTAATCATTCGTTTAACCGTATGCCTCATATATGTTGACGTGATTAATTTGCTCAAATTGGGTTGGCCTAACGGCTACCCCTAAAAACCGCTATCCTTACTAGATGTCGATAACCTTGTAGCCCACTCGCTTTAATGCGTCTGCGATAAGATGTCTATGACACAGAGCCGGGTCTCTTTCCACACACATGAAGGCAACCGGTTTTGGATAACTCGCTAACTCCTTAATGAAGTCCCACAATGGTCCAGCTAGAACATTTTTGGTGTACCAATCCCATAACTCTTTGTAATCACCCCTCCTCCACGCACGTAGGCGGAGGGTGACTGGGCAACCAAGTTGGGGCGCGCCGATATAAACAATGTAGTGCTCCGCTAGGCTTCTAGCCAGATTTTGACCATCAAACTCATAGCGCCTACTGGTGGGCTTCGACCTAGTATCCACAAGGGTTTTAACACCGTGCGACACCAGTATTTGAACAAATTCTAGGATACTTCTACCATAGTAGTAAGTATTGAAAAACACATTTTGACGAAGCTCACCCATACCCGTCACCCATCGCAAAAATACTACGACAAGGAGATTATACTAGGCTATTGTTAATACGTTTTTCTCAAAGCCCTCGGTTTGCACAGTGTGGCTACCCAGCCACAAAGAGTAGATTAGAAGTCCGCGTGCCAAGCATGTTCAGCGCTAAGCACATGTTTGATCTACCTCTTGGGGTGGTAGGAGGCCAGATACCGTCAGTCGGGGATAACCTCTTCACATATATCCGCGAGCTAAGTTCTCCTCATCCGGCAAGTACACTACGCCATTCATCAATATATTCTTAACGAAGGCTTCTGGATGCTCTCTGGCTTAGAGGTTGGTTGCGGCGGTGGCCAAGTGCGGAGAACCGTTATCCGGTAACCATCGCCTTAAAAGCCGAGGTTTGCACACTTATTCATCACTGTTCTGTACATGTGGAGACCTGTTTCAGCGAGCTTGGGAACAAACGAGATACAATTCTGGGAGAAACATGTTTTCTTAAGATCTTGATATGGTATCTAAACTGTTGAGAGAAACTGGGTGGATTTTTGTACAGCGTGCATTTTCTTCCAGTGGATTTAAATAATTGTAGAAATTTTACGTAGAGAGGTTAGTCTATGTGAGAACAGTTAGAAGTGGACAGAATAAAGGTACTTCAACAAAGGCAGTGTTAGGTATATTAGTGGTTGTCATAATCATTGTTGCCGCCACAGTTATCATCGCCACTAGGCCTTCGCGATCAACCCAGACAACCTCTACGTCCTCTACCGCCAGTCTCACAACCCCTTCGTCAACCACTGAGTCAACCCCAACTACCCAGGGTAGTTCTACCGCAACCTCCACATCCACATTTACACTCGGCCCACCCAACGCTAGCCAGCTAGTAGACAACTACCAGCAGGTCGCGCCCGACGCACTCGACCCCGCTCAGGCCTTCGGAATAGAGGATGAACCGATGCTCACCGCGGTCTACCAAGAGCTTGTCGAGTTTAACGGGAGCAGTATAAGCCAAGTTATACCCGTTTTGGCATCCAACTACACTGTGTTAGATAATAGTAGAACGTTTGTGTTCACGATTAGGCAGAATGTAACCTTCTCTAACGGCGACCCACTCACACCAGCGGCTGTTTGGTTCAGCTTTGTACGTGAGGTTTACGACGGCCAAGCGGTTGGCATATCCAATTATGAGGAGCTAACACTCAACCTCTCCGAGGTCTCGGCAACGGGCTATGATTTCCCGTGGGGTATAAGAGCGGCCATACAGGCGGCCACGGGGCTACCAGCAACCACCAATGTAAGTGTAGCCGTCGCCGCACTCAACAACATAATGAGCAACTTTAACCCGAATAACGCAACAATCCAGAAGGTCATCGAGTACCCCGACCAAGCGTACGTTGTTAGTGGGCCCGCTACCTTCACCATCAACTTGCTGCAACCCTACAAGCCCTTCCTACTCGACATAGCATCCTGGTGGGGAGCAATAGTTGACCCAGTGTTCGTTGACTCACACGGAGGAGTCCAAGGCAACAAGCCGAACTCATATATCAACAACAATGGATCCCCAGGCACCGGACCCTATGAATTTAGCTACGTTGCACCAGGGCTTGCAACCATAGTTCTCAAAACAAACCCAAGATACTGGGCAGTGCACGGTACAGGCATCCTCTCACCCCCGAGCATACCCACGATAATAATAAACTATGCACTCACTCAGAACCAGCAGATAGAGAGCTTCGCGTCAAACCAAGCCCAGATCTCATATGCTGGGAGCACAAACCTTGCCCAGATGTTCTCTGCTTACCAGTATAAGAAGTATTATGGTTTCAACCAGATATTCATCAACGAGGGCTCTCAGCCAGGTGTTCAGATGATATCACTCAACACCCAGATATACCCAACCAAGAACGTCAACTTCCGACTGGCACTAGCCCACGCGATAAACTTCACACTAATACTCGATAAGGTGTTCAGCTATAACGGCACACTTTTAGCGTCAACCTATGTTGGACCAATAAGCCAGCAGTTCCCCGAGTTCTACAACCCTGATAACCTAACACCATACACGTACAACATACAACTCGCGATAAGCTATCTGAACAAAGCCGGACTCCAAGAAGGCTTCAGCGTGACTCTCCCGAATGGTACTGTGATTGGAAACACGAGTGCACCACCACTGCAGCCTTTGACTATAGTGTACCCAGCACCAATAACGCCCTACCTTCAAGAGGAGCTCACGATAGTGGTAACAGAGCTCTCCCAGCTTGGCCTCAGCGTGGGTCTAGAGGGTGAGGCACCATCGGTGTTCTACACCACGTGGACCACACCGCAGGTCACCCCCGCGATAACGTGGTTTGCATGGTACCCAGACTGGCCAGACCCAATACTCCAGCAACTAGCGCCAGCCGTTACAACGACGAGCTACTTCCCCGCTTGGATGAATCTAACAAGCGTGAACAACATAATGGCCACACTACCATTCCTGACGAACACAACGCAACAGAGGCAGCTTGTGGCCGAGATATACAACATCACCTACAACTATGCCCCATACATTTGGCTGCCCAACCCCATAACCTACTTCTTCGTGCAACCCTACGTCCAAGGCTTCATCTACAACCCATTCACGGGGTACTACTACAACACGATGCACTACACATGAAGTATCCCATACTCTTTTTTTTAACTCACACCATTTTTGATTTATTCATATTGGAATCGGCTTTAAATAGATATACACGTATAGTTTTCTGGTGAGTTTTGAGTAAGCCCACGTTCTATGTTCACATAGGCCTCGACGGGTCAGAGGGGCCAGAGTGGTTTAGGAGTGTTTCAACCGAGATAGAAAACCTAGGCTTCAGGGGGGTGTTCTTAGCTGATAGCCTAGGCTCTAAGGGTGAACCACTAATACCGCTCACGGGTTTCGCGCTTTCCTCCTCGAAGCTGAGTGTTGGGACATGCGTGTACGTACTACCACTCAGAAACCCCCTATTTGCTGCGAAGCAGGTGTCAAGCATTCATAGATTAAGCGGTGGGAGATTCATATTCGGTGTGGGTGTGGGTTGGAGGCAGTGGGAGTTTGACGCTGTAGGCGTGGAATATGCGAAGCGGGGTAGGAGAACTGATGAAATGCTAGAGATATTAAGACTCGCATGGAGAGGGGACCCCGTAGGCTATGAGGGTGAACACTTCAGGTTTGAGGCAGTGGATGTCGGTGCGGGGGTGGAGGGGGCACCGCCACCCATCTGGGTTGGAGGCAACAGTCCTTCAGCTATCCGCAGAGCCGCTAGATACGGTGACGCCTGGATCCCCACCGACCTCTCACTCCAAGAATACGAGGATAATATACCAAAGCTTAGAGCCGAGCTGAGCCGGCTCGGTAAGCCACCCAGCTCCCTAGAGATTTGCTCGCACCTCGCACTCATACTAGATAACGACAAGTCTAGAGCACACGCACTAGCTGCCAAAATAGCCTCGGACTTCGGGGAGAAACCAGAGGAATTCGAGGGCTACGCACTCGTGGGTGACCCTTCGAGTATAGCCGAGAGAATCGCCCAGTACACCGCATTAGGTGTGAGACACCACGTTCTATCCACCTTCCTCACAGAATCAAAGAACACATTGCTCCACACGCTTCGCCTCTTCTCAGAAGAGGTTATGCAAAGTGTGTGATCCTAAACTAGAGACATCCAGACTATCCGAGCCAAGCCATAATGATACCCCCACCACCCAAAGCTGTGCTTCCAAGTATTGGAGACAGGTTAGCGCTGTAATTACATATGTACATGCAGAGGTAGTATAGATGTTTAAAATAGGTGTTGAAGAGTCGGTTGAGCGCGCCGAAAGGGACACTACGAATTCGGTTGTAACCATAAATAGGAGTGCACTAGCAGAGGCGGAGAGAGTGGGTAGGGGGAGTGTGGAGCCTTTCCCGTTCGGCGTGAAGGATATCGTTTACACCAAGGGTATCAGGACAACCATGGCATCCAAACTCTACGCCGACTTTGTGCCCACGTTTGACGCAGCCGTTGTCTCAGCGCTTAAACGTGCTGGTGGTGTAATGGTCTTCAAAACCAACACGCACGAGCTGGCGTCTGGCGCAACAACCACCTCATCAATATTTGGACCAACAAGGAACCCGCATGACCCATCGAGGATAAGTGGGGGTAGCAGTGGGGGGTCGGCTGCGGCGGTTGGGGCGAACATAGTCGAGCTCGCTGTTGGCACGGATACAGCGGGGTCTGTGAGGATACCCGCATCCCTGTGCGGTGTTTACGGATTCAAACCAACAAGCGGGAAGATAAGTCTAAGAGGCATCCTCCCCCTCTCGCCGAGCTTAGACTGCGTTGGCTTCCTAGCCTCTCACCCATCATGGTTTTCAAGACTCACCACCATTTTTCCAACGATTAAGGGTGATCTGGGTAATACCCGTGGCATAAGGGTGGGTGTCCCAAGCTGGGTTGATTGGTGGGGTGAAGCCCCCGAGGAGTACGCGTCACTCGTTGAGCGGTGCGTTCACGCATTCGAAAACCACTTGGATAGGCTGGGTCTAGAGTGGGTTAAAGTGAAAATGGATTTAGCTGAGAGGGTGGTTTGGAAGCTCTTACCCCATATTAGGCTGGCGGAGGCGGCAAGCACCCATCTGGATAAGAGGGAATCATGGGGGGAGTGCTTCCCAGATGTGAGGAGACTACTCGAGAAGGGGTTGAGCGTATCGGCCACAGAGTATATAAACGCACTAGCTACGCGACGTGAGGTCTACACGGAGCTCAAAAGAACCCTAAAGGGAGTCGACGTGCTCGCGACACCTACAACATGTATAACTGCTCCAAGAATAAGCGAAGTCCTAGGTAGGGAGGATGGAGCCGTAAGGGCTGTCCTCACACGTAACACAGTCTACGCATCATATATAGGTCTGCCAGCCATAAGCGTACCTGGCCTAACGGTTGACGGTTTACCCTTAGGCGTACAGCTAATGGGTGACAGGAACACTGATAGACACCTCATCGAGCTTGTTAAAACATTGGAGTAACCAATCAACAGCTAAATTTCGAGAAACATCATGGGATGTGTTACCCCTCTCCCCCTTCTTCTACATTTCTTTCAACACCCGCTAAATTTTACCAGAAGATGTTCCAACTTTTCTGAATAATGCATCGCGTGTTCTGGATGATTTAATGTGGATTCACAGTGAACACTATAGAAGATCATATAGTGTTGAGTGGTTCCAGGGCTTGTAGGAAGACTTATCGCAAAGTGGGTTAATGGTATGGTATGCCTTACATAAGAAGGGAGATTAGGCCTGAAATCGATCCCTACGTGGATTTTGTTGCGGAGGAAATCGTTGACGAGTTGGGTGGTAAAACAATCGAACTAGGCGAGGTTTATCTTAAAAAGTTGTTCGATGTATGCAACACACTATACCTATTACAGGCGCTTGGAGGGGCGCCGAATAGGAGTAATACCGAGAAGCTCGCAGCGAAGTTACTAGAAGTCTCAAAAAAGCACGCCGAAGAGGGAGCTTGGAGGGAGGGAATTCTAGGTAACCTAAATTATGCATTTACACGTTTAATACAGGTTGTACCAAAGAAGCTTGTGGATAGGGGGCTATGGAAGCAGAGTATGCGCTACTGGGTGTATGCTGTCACAGCTGGTGCGCTTGAGGCCTGCGCCCACAAGCTCCAGACAGAGCCCCTAGACCACTTTAAGGTGGCCCTAATAGGGGTAGTAAACGATGTCAAAGACGAATACAAGAGACGGGTTAACGCCGCATACGAAGATGAACAGATAAGGAAGAACGGGGATGTCTACGACGGCCCATACAGAACACCCCCATCACCATCCTCTTAACGCTTACTCAATCCTTTAAACCCTTAAACAAGGCAAACAGTACAAGACTGATTTAGCAGAAAAGGCGTGGACTACCCGCCTTGCGTCTGGAATGCAGTGTACTGGGTCGACCACTATGCTCAACAAGCTACCAAGCGTTACGGAGGCTACTACATACCCGCAAACGTAGATTCACTCCACCCCATTTATGCGTTACGGGTACTTGTTACTCTGGGGCTAGCACCACCCTAACAGTCAGGCCAACACTCAACCAAATTATAAGGGCATAAGGCATACAACCATTATTACACTTAACGCAAAGCGATGTTCGACTTGAAGTTAGGTTTATTCCATACTGTGGTATAAATAACATGTATGGTGTTAAGAGTCGGCGATGACGCACCCCTCTTCGAGGGTGTGACCGATACTGGTGAAAAATTCTCCCTCTCGGAGTACGTTGGCAAGGCGAATATTGTGGTCTACTTTTATCCTAAAGATGATACGCCGGGGTGCACTAGGGAGGCGTGCGCGTTCAGAGATTCCTGGGATAAACTCACCCAGCGTGGCGCTGTGGTCATAGGTGTGAGCTCCGATGGTGTTGAATCTCATCAGGCCTTCAAAAAGAAGTATGATCTCCCATTCATCCTTGTAAGCGACCCAAACAACAAGATAAGGGAGCTATACGGTGTGAAGGGGCTACTCCTACCACCGCGGGTTACATTCGTAATAGATAAAAAAGGTAAAATTTCGTATGTCTACAACAGCCAGCTAAACCCAGAGCGACACGTTGATGAAGCCCTCAGAGCCCTGCAGGCTTTGAATTCGGAGTAGTACTACCCCTAATTTCTTCGGGCTTCTTTAACCTTAGCGTTTACGGGTATATTGGTTAGGTTCCAACCCTTATTCTTGGCGATCTTCTGATGTGGTCTTAGTCTTACACCGAAGTTACCACAGTTGGGGCAAATGGTGACTAGCCTCTTCTCAGTCTGCTTATATATAATCTCAGACTTGTGTATCCAACGCCTACATGAAGCGCACCAACCATACATCGCATATGGAGAGTAACCCGCTTGGGTAAGTTTGCTCAGTGTGAGCTTCTCTTTTCCCAGTTTCTCAAGATTGAGTTCTATTTTCCTTGGCATATCAAACCACCATGTATATGCATTTACGTAATTAAACCTTATAAACTTTATGTGTACACTTGTACACACGCCCTAAACACCAGTACCTCATATGGCGCACAGAGCAACTGCGGGGAGTCGGGTAGAGCATCATTATTTAGGCGCATCCCAGTTGGAACCAGCCAATCCACTCTTCTTTGCCTCACCGAAAAGCCTCTCGCGTGTGGGGATGGATGAGGTGCCGATACCCGTAACCTTGAGTGCTGCGGCCAAGTTCGCGAGCATGCAGGATTCAGCATACCTAAACCCGCTGAGAAAGGCCCATATGAATGCTCCGTTGAACACGTCTCCCGCCCCAACGCTGGTTCTAACTTCAACTGCAAAAGGTGGTGAGTAGAGCTTGATTCCATCGTGGATCACAAGCGAGCCATTCGGGCCAAGCTTCACCACGAACGTTTTACCCAGCACGGAGGACAGTTCAGCTAGCTCTCTTTCGTAGAGGGATGAAAAGGCTTCGGCCTCGGATTCATTCATAAGTATAACGTCACACAAGTCCACAACATCATCCAGCTCATCGATGGATTTGAGCACCGGTCCAGGGTCGAAGAACACCTTAGAGCCATTCATCCTCGCCTGCCCTAAACCAATGGCGAACTTGCTGTATACTCTTTTAGTCATATTGGTCAAAGTGTACCCGTCGAAGAATATACCCCGCGAGCGCGTCAACACCCCCAGTGGGATATCGTCTTCGGTGAGCTTCGGGCCAAGTGTACCCAAAAACGCGTGTTTACCACCTCCGCCCAACAACACGATACACCTAGAAGTGGTTCCACCTCTAACCCTCCTAACATGGTCGACGCTCACGCCCTCCTTCTCTAACCCCTCTAGCACCATGTCGCCAAATGCGTCCTCACCCACATTATCAACGACTGTGACCCTAAGCCCAAGCCGGGACGCTGTGATCGCAACCGTACAGCTCCCACCAAGCGAAACCACGCTTGACCTAGCCAAAACCACGGAGCCCTCCACTATGGGAAAACCATTAACCTCAAAGAACTCGTCAGCAACACAATCCGACACAACACTCAAATCAACTAAAGCATCCACCATTTACCCACCACCTCTTTAGACTGATGGTTCGCCTACGACACCTAACGCTTATCTATGATAGCGATTTATATTGTTGGTGCAAGCCACCGGCAATGATTCAGCGCCGCAAACTCGCTATTATACTTTTACTGGCCAGTATAACCATACCTGTGGGTGGACCACACCCTTACGTTTGGAGGAAAATAGAAGCTTCTGCACAAGGTATTCCACCCACTTGCACACATGTGTTCCAATCAGTGCACGGCCTCGTCAACGTATCCGCTCAAAACAGTGTTGGGGGCGAGCTGCTTGTTGTGGCCTACTCTTCCTCGATAAACCATACCAGCGGGCACATTCTATTCTTTGATACAACCAACACAGCGATTTGGTGGAGCCAGGAGCCAGGCGTGCAAAACTATGGTTTTGAGGCGAATCGGGGTGTAGCCGGCTACATGAGTTGTTCAGACGGCTACTCAAACTACCTTATACACGCAGCCTCAGGGCATAGTCACTACACCTTCAACGACTCACTGGGGCAACTAGTCCTCGTGCTACTCGCCATCTGCACGCTCAACCCACCCTCCTGGGTTCCACTGGTGGATGGTGCACCCATGAGTCTTGCGTACAATTACTCGTCATCGGGCCTCACGCTATCACTCTACGCGGGATTATTCAGCACCGAGCCGAACCAAACAGTGGTCATAGACGCCCCATCACCTCATTCATACGTCTTCGTTTTCAGTGTTTCGACCAACCCATACGGCAAAGTGGTTGGAACCGTCACGCCTCGAGGCGCACTTGTAAGCGTTAACGGCACACCCATACCAGCAGAAAACGGTGTGATCAACATAACCCTACGATACGGTACATATGAGTTCGGCTTCAACGCACCACATCATCTAAACCTGAGCATAGTCGTTGAAGTATACGGTGGGAGGATAACCCCCCTAAGTGTTAGCCTCGTCTCACTTAGCCAAGCCAGGTTAAAAGTGGTTACCTCACTACTCACACGCGTGATGGAAGCCCTAATTATAGTAGCAGCGATCTACATGGGGTGGGCGTCCTACACGAGATTCGAACCTGGGAATCACTCTCAAAACAAATCAAACAGACAACAAACACCATGAGCGAAGGCACCAAAGAGCCACCACGTAGCGTAGAGCAAAACTAACACAAGGGCACAAACACGGTTCGAGCTTGGACTAAAAACAGCTACGCTCGAAAGCCCCTAAACACCGAGTTAGACCTTCTTCTCTACATGGCGCACCGGCTCCTGCTGGATGGGTGACTTCTGAGCGGGGTTACCCAACACTGGCTGGGCTTGGCTCGTAGCTGGTGAACCATCTTTGAAGTAACCTAAAATCCTCGAGTAGGCTTCCTCCACGTCACCGTTTAGCACGTGCACCTTTAGGTCATTGAGCAACCTCTTAGCCTTCCCCTTTAACCCATCATCATAACCCTGAAGTCCCAACGTTAACTCTACTGTAGCCGAGCCTGGGAGATTCCACCACTTAACAAAGTACGACCAACGCGGCGCACCCTGATCATAACACGCAACCCTTCCACCATCCCCCTCAACGGAAGCCTTGACTTCAAGCGTCTTAGTCCCCATAAACCTCCGCACCACGGCGGAGTATACCCCCTCCTGACCCTTCGAAATTGAAAGCGGGTTCTCAAGTGCAGCCACTATAATAGCTGGATTAAGCAGAGTATCCAGTACCCTTCTATTCAATCTAAACTCCAAGCGATCGGTAAATTCAAACATGTCCAAATTATTAAGCGCGCTAGTTTGATTTTAAACCGACGTAAAGATGGTTGGCGGAGTGAGGGGTGGTCATCTCTGCTCGATTGGCACATATTTTAGGCCGCGTGGACCCACGTACTCAACGTCTGGTCGAATAATCTTGTTATCCTTTAATTGCTCATTATAGTGGGCTATCCAGCCGAACACCCTGCTTGCGGCGAATATGGGTGTATAGAGTGGGATGGGTATCCCGAGTAGGTAGAATATTGGTGCAGCGTAGAAGTCGACGTTGGCTGGAAGCTTCTTCTTCTCCCACATGTACCTCTCTATTGCATCGCATAACTCGTAGAGGGAGGTGTCTGCCCTAACCTCCTCTATAAGCCTCTTAAGTAGGCCTTTTGCTAGCTGCGCCCTAGGGTCGACTCGTTTGTATACGCGGTGGCCGAAGCCGGGAACCTTCTCACCCTTAGCTAGCATGGAGTCAATAAACGCCTGGGCTTTGGCTGGATCACCCACTTCGAGGAGCATCTTCATGGCGTTCTCGTTAGCCCCACCGTGCAGTGGTCCCTTAAGCGCGGCGAGGCCACCCGTTACGGCAGCGTACACGTCGGCCAGCGTCGACCCTATGACCCTAACCGTGAAGCTGGAGGCGTTCAGGTCGTGCTCTAAGTAAAACATTAGCACCCGCTCAAAAACCCACCTCTCCGTCTGACCTGGGATACGCCCAGTTATCATGCGTAGGAAATCCGATGCATAATCCAGTGAAGAGTCTGGGTGCACGACCACCTGCCCATGTGCTATCCTGTAGCAGTTGGACACTAGGGCCGGCATCTTGGCCGCCAAGCTAAGCTCAGCGGTATGCCTATCCTGGGTGTGGCTCATCATTGCACCTAGGGCGGAAATACACGTCCTGAGGGAATCCATCGGATGTGAATCAGCTGGCAGTAGACCAGCGATCCGGTAGACATCGCTTGGAGGAGATGAATTACTTCTTAGAAGCCTCTCGAACTCCTCTAGCTCCCCCTTCTTGGGTAGTCGACCGTTAAGCACCAAGAAGGCGGCTTCGGTGAATGATGCATGCTCGGCCAAGTCGTCTATCGAGTAGCCAGCGTAAACAAGAGAGCCGCTCACATCACTCTTCGCGATCGCCGACTCATCCACAACGACGCCGTATAACCCCTTGGGCACCCTTATCTTATCTGACAAAACACAACACCCACTACGAGTTGTGCACGGTGCGCATTAATTCTTTCGCCTGACCCGCAAGGCTGGCGTCCTCCTTTTCATAGGAGTAGTAGTCGATCAGACGATAAACTTCCTCTCGGCTCATCATCACATCGAGCAGGCCAGCCTGCGTCCCACGTGAATAAAGCTCGGCGTAGGCCCGCTCAACGGCTCTAAGCATAACCCTGAACGCGGTCATCGGGAATATCACAACCCTGTAACCCATCTCCTGGAATCTCGAGACAGATATATACGGGGTCTTCCCAAACTCGGTCATATTGGCAAGCAGCGGCGCATCCACCTTCTTCGCGAACTCTCTGAACTCCCCCTCGGATTCAAGCGCCTCGGGGAAAATCATGTCGGCGCCAGCCCTAACGTACACCCTAGCCCTCTCAACCGCTGCGTCGAATCCCTCAACCGCCCTCGCATCCGTGCGCGCGACTATAAGCAGCCCCCTTTTCCTCGCTTTAACCGCGGCGAGTATCTTCTTCACCATCTCTTCAATCTCAACAACCTCCTTGTTGGGCAGGTGGCCGCACTTCTTCGGCATAACCTGGTCCTCGAGATGTACAGCCGCCGCACCAGCCAATTCGAGCTCCCTAACGGTCCTAGCAACATTCAGAGCCTCCCCGAAACCCGTGTCAACATCAACAATAATTGGGACATCTACAACCCTCGATATTCTACCCACCTCTGTAGCCACCTCTGTGAGTGTTGTGACACCCAGATCCGGTAGGCCAAGCGAGTTAGCGAAGCCCCCACCTGAAAAGTATAACGCCTTAAAACCCACCCTAACCGCGATAATAGCTGATATTGGGTTGAACACGCCGGGAGCCACCAACACCCCCCCACCAACTAGGAGCCTAGCTAGCTTGGCGGGTTGGGATTCAGCTTGACTCAACACACGCCACCCCCTCAACCCGTCTTAAGTGCCTCAACGAGCTCCCTGACCGATTTCTTCTCCAGGCCCCACAGTGTGGGAAGAGCGTCCTTGGGTCCCCCACACCTGAGATACTTTGTCTCAACCTCTTCGTCGCTTAAGGGGTTCTTGAAGTGGCCGCGTGGATACGTGACCTCCTCAGTGTATGCTGACCCACCCTTTGTGACAACCTTTACGCGCACCGGCGTCGACTCGGGGTACATCTTGTCGAACTCTGGGTCCACGTTAACCTTCATCACATTTAGGAGCCGCCTAACACTAGGGTCCCGCAGCTTCCACTCCAAGTAGCTGTCCAGCCAGATCGAGCCGTCCACCAAGGTTGCGGCTACAACGTAGGGTAGGCTGTGATCCGCTGTTTCCTTCGTCTTTGGATCCCACTTTTCTGGGTCTTTAACTATGATCCTCCACCCAACGCTGAAGGTGTCCACATATACCTCGGATATTTCGTCGGGGGCAACCTTCTCTCTAATTTTCCTAGCCGCATCCACAGCGCTCATAGCGTGGTACTCGACTGGGTAATACTTGATGTGTGTCTCAACAAGCTTTGGCTCACCTGAACCAAAGCTTAGCTCCAAGGGTCCCGAAACCTGTTTAAAGAAGCCCATTTCCCCTTCAAACACGGGTGAGGGACCAGTCATGCCGTGCTTTGCGAGGAGCGCCGCGAACAGCCCGTTACGGGCAGCGTTGGCAGCCGCGCATCCCTTCCACATCGAAAGCTCACCAGCACGCGTCTGCCTCAAAGCGATGTTGGGTGTTGCCGCTAGGTTCACAGCCTGAACTGTTCTATCCCTGTCAAGCCCCATAGCCTTTGCCGCGCCAACCGCGGCCGAGATGGCTATGTAGGTAACGTGGTCCCAGCCCCTGTCGCGTATGCTTGAAGCATCACCAAGCCTGCAGGCGACCTCGTAGGCGGCCACCACCCCCAGCAAAAGCTCGCGCCCATCGACACCCTCGGCTTCAGCGGCAGCCAAGACCGCAGGTATATTATCGCTTGGGTGTAGAGCTTCTTTTGAGAGGTAGGTGTCATTGTAGTCCAAGTATCTCGCGGCACAACCGTTAGCGAAGGCCGCTTCTTGAACGGGTGACTTCACCCACGAGCCAAACACGGTTGCACCATAACGCGATGTGGAGTACGCGGCCACGTCTCTGGCAATCTTCACAGGCGGCGCCTCCAGAGCTGGAAAGCACACGCCGACCGTGTCAATAATCCTCCTCTTAGCCTCACGTAGAGCCCGCTCTGACAGGTCCTTATACTCTAGGGATAGAGCGTAATCCGCGATTTTGTCCGCAAGCATAAACATCCACTCACAGCAAACACTATAAGGTTTACCAGCGTTGTGTTTCCAGATACGCATGAGCACAAACATAGTTGAAGCGACACGCAGAATTCTAGCCGACCGGGTGAGCGGGTCAACATCATTAGCCAAAAGATTGCTCAAAGCGTTGGTAGAAACAAAACCCACCCCCGAGGAGGCCCTTGTTGCACTTCAAACAATCTCTTCATCCGCAAAAAGCATGGTGATTCTACGCAACGTGTCCTCCACGTGCTATAAGCTAATCGAGCGTGGCGCCCCACCCAGTGAAGCCGCCGAAAAGATCCTTGAAGAACTCGACCGCAGCGTGGAAGAGTGCGTTGGGGAGGGTGTTATAAGATTGGGGGGCTATAAGAGATTCCTAACACTCAGTAACAGCGACCAGCTTTTAAAACTCTTTACGGCGCTCAGCCCCGCAATGGTATACGTGCTGGAATCAAGGCCGGGAGGTGAGGGAGCAATTCTCGCGAAAACAATTAAGAAACACGGAAAACCAGCCACCATGGCACCCGACCTTTCAGCACACATACTCTGCGGTCGCGTGGACTGCGTGGTTGTTGGCACAGACGCGGTGTATGAACGCGGATTTGTGAATAAGCTCGGAACAGGCCTTCTAACCCACCTGTGCGCAGCCTACTCTAAGCCCATCTACGCCATCACCACAAAGTGGAAAGTCGCAGAAGCCAGTAGGAGTGGGGATAGGGCTGGCCTGCGTAGCGGCTATAACAGCGTGTTCGAGTGGGTTGATAGCAGTGAGCTCGGCTCATACATCTCCGAACTTGGAACGTTGGAGCCACGTGGAGCGTACAAGAGACTACTCAAAGAGCTCAAAGCAAAAACCTAGCAAGCCTATACTCGAAGACTGCGTAAGACGAAATCTACCCCCTTTATACTATAACAGATTTAAACAATTATACCATATACTGATGTCTCTAAATACATGAAGACTTTTAAACTTTATCTATGGCTTTTAGACTATGCCTACTTATCTAGTTAGTTTAAGCTCAATTTCAAACATATAGAACATCTTTCTTTTTAATATGCAAAATCTTTATCATACCGCTCATTAATATTGTTACACGAGCCGTAATCTTGGGTAGGTAGTAAGCTAATGAAGTTTGATGATATATTCGAGGACGCCGTAGAGGAGGCGTTCTCAACCTATGGCCTCGTGGGCCCAGTAATGATTAAGGACATAGAAGCCAGAACAGGTATCAAGGTCTCAAAGTGGTGGAAAAAACCAGAAAAAATAGAGCAAGTGATACTACTCACATACGGGCAGGGTGGCAGGGCGATCACTTCAAACATAGTGAGTAGACTATTAGACAGACTACCACTACGCCCACAGGTGTCCGACGGAAGCTTCAGCCAAGTCATCAACCAAATCATAGACCAACTCAAAAAGTCAAAACAGATGTGAACTACCCCGTCTCACGAGGCGGACGGGGCTTCCCGCATCACAGCCCCACCACGCCTCCCCTTCTTTAACCCCAAGGAGGGTTGGTGGGGGAGGTATTGGGCCAAGCTCCACAGGAACCCCTAGAGGGTGGCACCCCCCCCGACCTCTTCAGAAGAACCAAGGGAGCATTCAGGTCCCGATCCAGAGTGAACCCACAGTGGGGGCAGCGGAAAACCCTATCTTTCAGCGTTAAATCCCGGTTGACTCCACCGCACGCACCGGAAGCTTTCACGCGCGGGAGGCGTTATAGGCTCGCACCGCCAAAACCCGTTTTACCCCGCTTCCCGAACACCCACTCCAAGCACCCTCTGAGCCCGGAGAGGGAGGCATCGTAAACTCTACGCTTCCTCGACCTAGCTCCACCCCTCTCGATAAAACCCATAGTGTCCAAGTCCTCCAAAATCAGCACGCCGTACCCCTCTGCGAGTAGAACACCAAGCTTGAAAAAGAGGCCACACCTAAAACCCTTTAAGCGCTCGCACCCTTTAGCGAGCCTTTTCCTGGTTTTAAACCAGTTTTTCGAAAGAAACATCCTTTTTGGAAAGCTTCTTGTGCAGCCCCCTAATTTTCTCCAGGAAGCGCTCAAGCGGCTTAGGGTTCCCAAGGAAGCGGCCATCGGTCGGAGAGCGTGACAAGCCTCGCTATCCCCAGGTCCACACCCACAGCTTTCCCGGGTTGCCCCAGTGTTTTCTCCAACTCGCTTTCGGATTCCCCCACCAAGAAGACCACGCAGATTACACCAGAGGAGTACAATTTAACGTAAACTTGGGATACCCGCTCCAAGGGAAAATCCCTGTGTAACACTAGTGTGAAGAAGCCGATCCTACTCAGCCGCAAACGAGCTTTCTACTTGTTTTTCCCGCCCTACTTGTCTTGTATCAGAAAGCCTCCAGCCCGATTGAGGGTAAACCAGGGAGAGGTGCTTGTGTGGCTTCTTTTCCTTCGGCTTGTTTGAGAGCCCATCAAGAAGGCGCTCCCGCGCCCGGTAGAACCTCTCAGCAACCTGCTGCGCAACCTGTGAGTGTAGCACCTGGAACTCTGGGTTCCGCCTCCTCAGCTCCAAGGCGAGCTGCCAAAGCTCATTTATACCCAGTGTATGCTTGTTCTCCTCATACTCTTCCTTTTCTACGTGTAGGAGCGTGTTGTAGAGCTTGCAGGCAACCTCTAACTGGGTCTTTAACACCCTCGTCGTTGTCTTTGAAGCATACGCCCTGTATCGGTAGGCTCCCACACGCACTGCAGGCTAATCCTTTCTCCACGAGTATTTATACCTTTATCACCACAGGGAGGAAGGAGGGGAGGGGGGAAGTGTATTCATCCCCTTCCGCCCTCACCGGTGAACCCAAAATCCATGTGTGGGTTACAATTAGCGCTAAGCGCTAATTTGGGTCCACCGTCACGGACGGGGTCTTCGCCTAAAGAGAAAGCTAACAAAAGGGTCAGAGCCTTAAGCAGGCCGACTAGGGAAACCCCCATGTCATCAAGGGAGACCAACCCACAGAACAAGTAGATGTGGCAGATCGCCTTTACGCCTAATTGTAGATTCAAGTCTACCACGTGGGGAGGTTTTCATCTTCTACAAAGCGACGCCCAAGCACCCATCGGCTCAGGCTATAAGGACACCTATTTACTCTCAGGGGAACACCTACGCACACAGTTTTTCCTATGCGACACGCTGGAGAAGAATACGGATTTGACGCTCAACTCGATAGTACACCAACGCTTTTAATCCCCCAAACCACCAATTTTAACGGTATGCCAACACATCACGCACTGAGCGCAACAATCATTAACGCTTCGCCTCATGAAGGCACAACTCTTCAGATATCATCCAAGGTCGCTCAACTATTAGCCAGCAAGGGATTCGGGGTGCGTGTCCTCGATCTCTACAGGCTCAACATAGGCGAATGCCTCGGCTGCTTCTCAGTGGCTCCAGAGAGGTGCACCTATCCATGCGTGGTGTCAGATGACATGGACGCGGTGTACAGGGCGCTGATAGACTCCCACGCAGCCATATTCGTCACCCCCACATACTGGGTAAACGTCCCCGGAAAACTCAAAAACCTAGTGGATAGGCTGACTTCACTCGAAAACAACGGCTTCCTACTCGAGGGGCTCATCGCTGCGGTGATAGCTATAAACCATGTTAACGGCGGCTGGGAAGCCGCATCCTGGCTCGCGGGTGTGCTCAACATGATGGGTGCGCTCATACCTCCCTACGGCATACAAGTATTCTACCCAGGAAGCGTTCAAAACCGCTTGGAGCAATGTCTGGGAGAGTCGGCCAAAGAGTATTGGGATGAAAGGGATCTAGTCACCCTAACGGACAACATCGCCCACCTCTGCAGTCTTAAGATACGGGAGCACAACTTCGGATTTAGGAGAAGAGTTAGTCAAACACACTAGCAGGGTTAGTATCCGCTGAATATTCGCTTCTGGCTGACGCTATGGGATAGCCGATGCGGTTGACCAAACCTTTTTGAAGGTTTCACGTAGGGAAGAGGCGAATGCGTGATCCTTTACGTACACCGCGACCACGGGCACACTGTGAGTCGAGCTGGGGTCGGGTAAGCCTATAATCACGTCGTCCTTGTCGGTGACCATCGTGTCCAGTAGGACGCCAGCCGTGAGCCTAACTTGGGCTCCGAGCGCCTCCATCAGCTCCAAGTCTTCCCGCTCAAGCTTCACATGGAGAGGTATTAGAGCCATGATTTCCAGTTGTTGACCTGAACCAACAGCACCCTTCACCGCCCCCCTAAAGTACACCCTCGCCTCCAAGGCCTTATTAAGTGTGAGCAACACCTGAGTGGATTTCGGTAGAACCTGGTAGAGCAACGCCACAACCTGCTCGAAACCCCTGAGAATCACGGGCTCCCTTAGAGGGTGTTCACCCCCCACCTTAAGAGAATCTATGAGGGTCATCTGGGCTTGAAGCCTTCTTGAATCCTCTTCTTCGAAGGCAGCTCTTAGAGCAGCCCTCCTAGCTGGGAGGGCCACCTCTGGACTGATTGCTTGCAACTCGCCACCAGAGTTCCTCACGAAGCCCTTGGATTCAAGCGACCTAACAACATCATACACCCGCGGCTTAGGTATCTTGGCTGCACTGCTCACTTCGCCCAAACTCATATGCTTCTTAAGCAGGGCAATATAGACCCTTGCCTCATACTGGTTTAACCCAAAAAACCTCTTCAACAGCTCAGCCTCATCCAGCGGAGCCCCAGCCAAACAGCCCACCGCTAAAGCATCACGTAAACCGTGTCATCTCGAATAGACACGGGGTGTGAGCTGAGCACATTCTCAGTGGGTGAACCCGGCAGAGGCTTCCCACTCGTCACGTCGAACACCGCCTGATGATACGAGCAGTAAAGATATTTACCAGACATCTGCCCGAATTCAAGCGGACCCTGCTCATGGGGGCATAGACCATCGAAGCAGTAGAGTTTCCCTTCATATTCAACCAGCACGTAGCGCTTACCCCTATAGCGAAAAGGCTTAATAACGCCGGGTTTTACCTCCGATCTCCTAGCAACGGACACGTATCCGTCCATTTAGAATAATTTACGCACACACCAAGAAAAGCGTTTCGCGTAAAAGGTGACGCCCTTTAATTATATTGCTTATCACTCTTGAAGATCCAAAGCGTGTGTATAAGCTCCGTTTGGCACATTGCTCACACTATGAAGGAGTGTCATCAAGAGCTTGGAGAAATCACGGGAGGTAGGGATTCTTAGGTTAGGTCGAGCTGAACGAATTCGTCTGGGTTAGCGAGCAAGCCAAGTTGCAGCATTTCATACACCATCTGCGCCACCTGCCCAGCAATCTCCTCGATCGGAACACCCAAACGCTCCGCCAACACACCCACAACTTCCCCCACACTCTTGGAGCCATCACACAGCTCCCAGACAGCTTTTACATCGTCGGACACCTTGTATGCTTCCCCACGCTTGTTCACAAGAAGATTAGAGCCGTCGGGTGCACTCCTCGAAGAGCCTGACCTGATGGGTTTAAGCTCTAAGGGCACACTCGGCTCTTGGGGTCTATCGAATCCCAGCTGTTTTTTGGCTTCATCCGACATCCTTTCAGGCGTCCAAGGCGGATCCCACACTATATCAACCTGAGCACTATCGACGCCGGGTACCTGTAGGAGCTGCCTTTCAACCTCCTCTTTGAGGAAAGCGTGAGCTGGGCAGCCCTGAGCCGTGAGAGTCATCTTAACGAAGACACTTCCACCATCTATCTTAAGGTCATATATTAAGCCAAGATCGACTATGTTAACAGGGATCTCAGGATCATAGCAGTTTCTAAGAGCCTCCAAAACCCTTTCTTTTTCAACCATAACAGATATACTCACCAGCCATCTATATTCGTTTTGGTGAGCAGCTAATCCTAGGAAGACTAATCGGTGGGTTGGATGTAAACTACACATGCGGATTCTCAACATCGGTATAGCGGCTAGTAGTGAGGATTCCAATAAGAGGGTTGCTCAGAGGTTTGTGTCTAACCTCAACCGCGAAGTCAGACTCTTCTTGGGCGGATATTGGGGCCTCATGAGAGACGTCGCGGACGCGGCCTCGGAGAGGGGGATAACCGTGGTGTTCCTCCTACCACTGAACCCCAAGGTATCACCCCCTCGCAGACCAGAGTTCATAGCAATCGACACAGGCATGGAGTATAGGGCGAGGAGTGTACTAATCTGCAGGAGCAGCGACGTGCTCGTGACGCTGGGAGGCGAAGCTGGAACCATAATCGAGGCGTATATGGGGTACGCCATGGGTAAACCCGTGGTCGTCCTAATCAACACTGGCCACTCATCTGATAAACTCGAGCTAATGGGTGAACAGCTCGATAACAGGGGGACATCGAAACTCTACTACACGAAGAACCCAAGCAATGCGGCCAAACTCGCACTCGCCTTGGCCAAAGAGCCCACTTCGAGGAGCCAGAGCCACACGCACGGCTGAAGAAGCCCAGAAAGCAGGCACCCGAAGATATTAGCTTGGTTGAGTAAGCTTTAAAGCCCGAATTAGCGATACTCAATAATGCGCAAATGCAGCCTGTGCGGCGCCAAGAACCCCGACTCAGCCGTCTCGTGCACCAACTGCGGTGCACCACTATATATTCAGCAAGAGGAGCAGACTTATCAGCAACAGACCTATACTGCTTCAAGCCAAGGTGGGACACCCGCTGAAGCTCAGAATCCCCCACAGGGGGTGACCCAGGGTGCTAACACGCCGGTGGCCGTTGTAGACTTCAAGCGTGGGTTGCCGATTATGGGTATACTCAGCACGTTGGTTTTCATAGTCATCGTAGCGATCAGCTCTCTTTCCAGTGGGGGGCTGAGCTACCCACTCCTCGCGTTTGTATTCATACTTGTAGCCGCCACCCTCATAAACGCGTTGGGGAGAAACAGGTCTGGTCTTGCTAGGATCAGATATGAGTTCTACCCCGACTCTATGAAGGTTGAGTATGGCAGGGGCTCAACTTCGGTACCCTACACTGAGTTTGAAGACCTAAGGTTAAGGGGGGGCAGAATAATAGTGGATCTCAAACCCGGCTCACAGATGAGGAGGATAATAGTCCCCCAAAACCCACCGGTGAGTGGGGGATCCACCACCCTTTACGAATGGCTCAACTCGAAGATCAAGGCGGAAGAGAACTCTGAGGGGGATTCGGCTGACCAAGCTGAGCCGTCGGCGCCTGTGAACCCAGGCGCGCCACCTGCTCCCTGAGCTTCACAAGCCTCTGCTTGGCTAAACCAATCTTCTCGCCGAGCTTATCCAAACTCACCCTCTGAGATTCAAGCGCCTCCCTGAAACGTTTGAGCTCGTTGACGCGCTCTGCCAGTTCTGCGTCCTGTTGGGGTAGACTCTGGGTGAGGAATTCGGCCATGGGTGTTTGAACTTCGACAACCCTCCGGTATGCTTCCTGAACGCGCTGGGTTAGAGAGGAGAACCTGTTTTCCTCCTTTAATATCTCTTGTAAACCCGACTCAAGCAGGGAGGAGAGCTCCGGTATAAGACCAGCCGCCAAGCTCTGGGAGAGTGACCCCTTCTCTATAGCCGTAAAGAGGTCGTCAAGCAAATCCGGCCTAAGCCTCCTCATTACCTCATCCACACGATTGGAGATATCCGCACTCTGAGTCTGGGCCGACGCTGGAAGATCAGAGTCCACCTTAAGCGACTTCAACATTAAATCGAGCACGTCGGGTTTACCAGTGACCGGTGTAAGAATCCTCCTAATAGACACAATATAGATTAGCGCATCAGAATAATGAACTTTACCCAAGACACCACGTAAGCACCGACGCAGAGCGATGTGCCACCAATAATCAATCAGTCCTACCAAATAGCACTAGGAAGTAAATCTTGCTAAGGAGCCTTAGAAAACGCCTATTCCTAGTCGAAAAGTAGAGTCTTGTTGCCTTAACAGTCACACCGTTAGTGAGCTCGCGTAGAACACCCGCATAATCCTCCCTTAACTTGATCAGCCTCTTCCCATTCACAAAAGAGACCCTGAGAGCCACCAGATCCGCCAACATCGTGATGAGGGCTCTCATAGGCGGAATCCTCGAATCACCGGGCATACGCTTATCTCTCCACAACACATCCAGAACCTTTATGTGGACACCCATCCTCTTTACTTGAACTATCAGCTCGGCGTCGAAGAAGAACCCGTCGGTCCTAACTTGGTCGATGAGCCTATTCGCTATATCTATGCGAATCGCTTTAAACCCCACTTGGTGATCGCTCACACCAGTCCTAAAGAAGGCCCTAACCAAGCCGTTGAACCCCAAACTCAGAACCCTCCTACTAAGACCGTATGATCCACCCTCAAGGTAAACCCTCTTAGCGACAACGAGGCCGTAGCCACGCTCAACAAGTCTAACCATCTCAGCTATCCTGCCAACCTCGACTGGTAGATCCGCGTCTAGGAACACCACGATCTGGCCCCTTGCAAGCCTCAAACCATTCCTAAGCGACCCCCCCTTACCCATGCGTGTTGAGAACTCGGCAACACGGATCTTACCATCGCACTTCTCAGCGTATCTAAGCGCCTCCTCAACGGTTCCATCACAGCTATGGTCATCCAAGACTATTATTTCATAGCTCAAGTTACCCGTCGCTTGAAGCTCACGGCTTACCGTTTCAAGCGTTGAACTGATTGAATCTTTCTCCTTATACGTAGGTATAAGCACCGAAATCCTCGGAGAGTAACCATTATCACGCATTGATTTCACCAGCCGTAATCCAGATCATCCATGTTTCACCAAGCAACCCAACGACATGCGAAGAGGCTTTGTGATTCTGTAGGAGTACCATAAGCCTAACCCCGCTCAACTTATGAATCAATTAGACCTTTAAATATTTTGCTCTATACAATCACCCTCGGTATGGCTGTATCATTTGATCGTCAAGCAGCGTATGCGCGCTTAAAGGTTTAGCGATATATTTATACCTGCTCAAGCTTAATAGTACAGCTTGAACGCTAAATCAATCTCTATCTTAAGTCAGATAGCTGACGTCATAACGCTAATACTCGTAGTGGTCATGCTCGTCGGGATAGTTCTAGGCATTTATAAGACCATTATAGACGTCAAGCAGATATACTATGCTACCTCGTTCGACATTGGCGCAAAGAACTTCGTTGTGGACACACTTACAATATTCGTAATACTCGAACTCATGCTGGGCTTCATGCAGTACCACGGGCAAAGAAGAATATCCCCACTCTACATCCTCGACGCGGGTCTCTTCTTTGTGACTAGGGAGCTCATGATTGAACTCTACGCGGGAAACATCTCTCCACTCACACTCATCTCATTCGGAGTAGTGATAGCCGCAGTAGGCTACACACGTGTGCTGCTAACCCAAAGAGTAGAGACGCGAATAAATGACTAAACCGACCTTTTTACCACCCTAAACGATAAACAAAAACAGTTCTAGAATACGTGCACCGCTTAAGCCGAATTTTGAGCCCACCCTAAAGAGAGAGGATTTCCGCACCCTTAACCTCATATTAGTAAAGGGGAACCTAAAACTTCTGACGGCGTTTTTATCTATCCGAAGTGTGGCTGGGCAGCGGACCGCGACTATAACGCTTCTCTAAATATTCCCCGTGGGGGATCGGGACTCCCCTGAGAGACCGTAGATAGGAGGACTCTACTATACACTCCCCTTATCCAAGGGGGTATCGCAGGCTTCTGGAGGAAGCAGAAATCCCGACCCCAGCGCGAGGAGGACACGCCCCCCTCGTAAGGGGCTGGGGAGTTCACACAGGACTCGTATTTACACTTAGCTCCCCTTCTTCCTACGGGCGGAGTCTCCTTTGAGCAAAGATTAAGCATGGGGCCAAGCGAGGTGTTGAAGCCATTATACTGGTACGCAGGGGTACAGCGGCATAGCCATATCGTAGTGAAACCCTCTTACTGTTTTTGCTCAATGAGTTCCAACCATATCCCGTTAGGATCCTTGATAAACGCTATACGGCTTGAGCCCAGCGTGTAGGGTTCCTTTGCTATTTCGACGCCCAGTTCTTTCATGCGCCTTACGGTTTGATCTAAATCCTCCACTCCGAAGGCTATATGGTCGAGTTGGTCACCCTCTGAGTAATCCGTTTTGCCACGCCACCACGTAAGCTCTATCCTGTGATCAGTGTTAGGAGCCCCGAGGAAGGCTATCTCAGCGTTGTTCTGCTTAATCTCCCTCCTAGCCAGAAGCGTTAGACCGAGCTTTTCTGTGTAAAAACGTATGCTTTCATCCATGTCTTTCACAGTTATAGAAGTGTGGAGCAGACGCAAACCAGCCCACCACGTAAGAAGAGGGAAGAGGGCACACTCAAGCTTAACTATCACCAACAAACCGTTTTAGATAATTATACGTATCATTCACCTCTTTCAGAATGTAGTCGCTAAAACCCTTATCTCGGAGAACACGCGCGTTATCAGGGTTCACCGCACTGATCTTCTCCAATGTATTCTCAGGATGACCCAAGTAGTGATCCACAACCCTCCAATGGTGAATGAGCACCCGCCTAGTCATGGGGGCAACAAGCGGGTTCTCAAAGTACAGCTTCTTCACCCCATCAGGTAATAGCTTAACCCCTTCTTTAACCCACATCCTAATGGCTTCTGGGGTTATGGATCTAAAACCCGCCTCAACAAGCTTCTCGGCATAACCATCCCTACTGATAAGCGTCTGCAAAAAGACCGTAATCCTTTTCACAGAATCCTGACTCAACCCACCCCACCAAAACATCTATGACCCACATAAGTTATAAGCGTGAAACACGGAGATCCCACCTCCCATTCCATCCCATTCCTCCCCCATCCCAGCCCTAAGCAGTAACCCAAAATTCTCTTAAGGCGACACACGCCGAGCGCAGACCTTGGGTCCACCCTAAGGAGCCAGGTTTATCGGTTCTTCCACCATAATACCAAGTCTGACATACTCTCCTCCCTAAAGGTCACAGCTTTCTCGCTCATAAGAGTGTATAGGGTGTACACGTTGAGAGATGGTGGGAGTGAAGCTTAATTTTTTGTATAAAGTGTGTGAGCCATGTTTAAGCCTGAAGATCTCTTTGAGATAGTTTCCATTGAAGACTTCGCTGTTCAGAATGGGCGTGTCGCCGTCGTGTGCTATGAGAATCAGCCGGTGGCCAGGATACTTACTGGGTTTGGGGATGGCTGGCTGGATTCGTCGGAAAAGCTGAATCTCGGCGAGCTGTTCGCTGAATCGGTTAGATGGTCTCCGGGGGGCCAACTTCTTGTGGAGGCCGATAGGGGCGGAGCTGAGAGGAGGTCGGTTTATATCTATGAGAATGGATCCCTTACACCTCTCCTAGCGGACGGATACGACAACGTTGACTATACGCCTTCACCTGACGGCAAACTGGCCGCCTTCGTATCCAATAGGGAAGGTGAAACAATGCACCTATACCTCCACGACTCGCAGAACATCACAAGGATTAGTCTAGGGAGCCTGCCGGTCGAAGGCTTCACTTGGTCGCCCGATTCAAGGTTCATAGTGTTTTCTCAGGGCGTCTACGACAACGACCTCTGGGTGCACGACACAAACACTGGGCGAACCAATAGGCTACTAGGACTGCGTTCAAGCGAGCAAAACGTGTACGAGGACGGTTGGGGTGCGGGAGGGCTTCTAGTGGCATCCAATCACGCAGATCGCTACCAAGTAGGTGTTATAACGTACGAGAAAATTAGAGCTGTATGCGAGGGCGCGGCCGCCATCAGTGATGCTAGCGATATTGACTGGCTCACACACACAGACTGGGATGTGGTGGGAGCGGCGTGGTATCGTCAAGACCTAGTATATGTGGAGAACGTTGACGGCGACCACACCCTGAGAGTCGGCAGAAACAAGGTTTTAGAGGGTGGAGTCATCGGGGGCGTAAAGGTTTCAGAAGACAAAATCTACTTCACGCGATCCACCCACGATAGGGACTACGAATTATACGCAGCGGATGCTACGTATAGTGTGAGTAGGCTAACGAACTCTTTGGGGAACATCAACGCCGAATTCACAAAGCCAAGACACATTGAATATGAGAGTGGTAACCTCAAGATACACGCACTACTCTACGAGTCTGGGGGGCATAGGGGGGCGGTGTACATACACGGTGGACCAGACTACCAAACCATGAACAGCTTTAACCCCACAATACAGCTACTCGTACAGAGAGGCTTCAGTGTGATAGCACCAAACTATAGAGGCTCCACGGGGTATGGGAGACGTTTCAACCACCTCAACGATGGGGACCTAGGCGGGGGAGACCTCGAGGATGTTATCCAGGCAAAAAGGGTGTTGGGAGCCAAGCGGGTGGCTGTGCTGGGCGCAAGCTACGGTGGGTACCTCACAATGATGTGTGTTACCAAGTTCCCAGAAGAGTGGTGCTCGGCGGTGGCCATAGTCCCCTTTGTCAACTGGTTCACGGAGAAACAGCACGAAAGAGAGGTGTTGAAGCAGTACGACGAACTCAAAATGGGTTCGGACGAACAACTACTCAGGGAGAGGTCGCCCATCTACAGCGTAGACAAGATAAGGGCTCCGCTTCTCTTGCTAGCCGGCGAAAACGACCCGCGCTGCCCAGCTGAGGAGACCATTCAAGTCGTAGAGAAACTCAGGGGGTTAAGCGTTAAGGTAGAGTATAAAGTGTACAGCGGGGAAGGCCATGGTTTCGCGAAGAAGGAGAACTGGGTTGACAGCTTAAAGAGAACAGTGGACTTCTTGGATGCGAACTGCGTATAGTTACTGCAGCAGTGACCTCGCGAAGAATCTGAGCGTCTGATCCCAAGCCTGCTTCGCGGCTGCTTCGCGATAATTCACGGGGTTCGTGTCATTAAAGAAGGCGTGCGGCGCCCCTGGATAGATACGCATCTCAAAGTCCTTCTCGTATTTAACCATTGCTCCAACAAGCTCGCTAAGACCCGCGTTAATCCTGTGGTCAAGGCCGCCGTAGATTCCGAGCACGGGTCCTTTTATGCCTGCAACCCGATCTATGGGTGATGGATTCTCGCCGTAGAAGATCACGCAAGCATTGGTCTGACCAGTACATGCGAGCTTCGCAGACATGCCCCCACCGAAGCAGAACCCCACGCTCCCAATCCTGTCACCCTTAACAAAACTCTTTGTCTTAAGATACTCGACGGCGGCCAGGAGCTCCTCTGTGAGCTTATGCGTTGGGAGAGAAAAGATTACACCCATCAGGCTCTGCACGACCCTCCTCCTCTCTTCTGGGAGCTTTTCAAGCTGCTGTCTAGCGTAGTCCATATCCCTCTGCCTCTCTGGTGGTATGCTCAAAAAGAACTGCATGGTCACCCTAATGTTCTCCTCCGAAAGCATTTCCTTCGGCACATGACCGCTCGAGAATAGGTGTGGGGCGAGTGCGACATAGCCCTGCCTTGCGAATCTGTCAGCCACATCCCTAATATGATTGTTTAGACCCCAGATCTCGTGGATCACTATCACCGCTGGTCTAGCCTCGTTATCGTCGGGCCTCGACATGTACGCCTGAATTGGCCCAGCTCTCCCAGCATAGCTTAGAGCCTCAGTCTTAATACTGTAGTTCAAACGCGATTCACCTAAGAAGTATTTAGAACCCTAAATATTAGGGTTTTTACATTCTATCGAGTTGGGGTTTCCAACTGACGGTGTCCGGGTTAGGGGTTGGCGGGCGCCGTGGTAGCCAAGCGTGGTGAACACTTATCCGGACACTATCTTCCAACTGACGCAAACTCTTAAAAGACGCAGCCCCTATGCTCAAGCGTTTTAGCCGAGATGATGAGCTCAAACCCCTATGACTGCCTTGAAGCTTTCAACCCGAGCGTGTACCTCTCCCTAGCGTTTCTCTTCGGTATAGCCGCACAGTTCAGGGCTATGGGTGGGTACTCGTTTCTACGAAAGATGCTTTCAACTCTGGGCTCAAAGATCGGCGTCGTATATGCTGTGGCGCTCATCACCTCAGTGGTCTCCCCGTTTATACTCAACGATGTGTTAATACTCATCCTTACACCCGTGCTCGTAAAAATATCTAGGGAAAGCGGGATAGGTATAGCCCCCCTTGTGGTGGCCGAGGTGACTTACACTAACATATCAAGCGCACTAACACCCCTTGGTAACCCTCAGAACATCCTCCTCTGGGAGTACTCGGGTCTCTCAGCCATCACATTCGTGGAGCTCACGTGGAGGCCTCTAATCCTATCCCTAGCACTCACAAGTTTAGCAATCTACCCCACTACGAAACATATTGGGAAAACACGGATTAAAGTGGATAACGAGTTCAATCTGAGGCCAGCCGTATATCTCTTCACGGTTGCATCACTCGTGTTCGCATTAAACCTCCTCAAGACCCCAAGCGTAGTGTCTCTCGCAACCTCCTTCTTTCTAGGCTTCGCATTCACAGCCAGATCTCTCGGAACCTTTAGACGCGAGTTCGACGTGAGAAGCCTCCTCACACTCTACCTCCTCATAACCAGCGTGAGCGTAGCATCAATATTCCTAGAGGGATACATGAGGCCATACGTAGAGTCTGCCGCAACAGGACAGCAACCCTACTCCGCGGCCTTCATGCTCATCGTGTCCAACATAATAAGCAATGTGCCCGCGACGCAGCTCGTGCTAACCGTGGGAAGCGTACCACCCACTGTGGCTCCAAAGCTAGCGGTTGAAGCAGGGCTCGCCGGCAACATTGACCCCATAGGCTCACTCGCAAACCTCCTTGCACTCAACATCATGAGGCAGGGGGGACTACCGATCAAAAAAACCATCATACTTCAACTACTTATAGGGATAGTATCCTTCCTACCAGCCTTCATAGCCTGATGTAAAACAATTGCGATGTGGGATCTCGCTGGTAGCCAACTATCCGTGAACTGCCGACTTGAGCTTGGCGTACTTCTCACTACTCAAGAGCTCTTCGATCTTCTGCCTTGTAGCGGAAACACCCGCCCTCTGACCAGTCAACACGTGCTCAACCCTACCATCATCATACTCAAAGAACACTTGAGGTATCACATAGTCCTCCGACCACTCACCGAACTCCTTCACAAGTCTATCGGCAACCTTCACCTGCTCTGGATTGTCTATGTCATACAGCTCGAGTTTAGCCCCAAGCTCCGAACTCGCCTTCTTCATAGCTTCCAGCGTCAGGGGATTGCAGTGTGGGCACCACTTTGCGTACACAACCTTAACGGAAACAACACGACTCATATATAGCCATCACGCAAAAGGGGAAAATAAACCTCATCTATAACTCAGACAACACATCGCGTTAGACTTCATTTCGAAGCGACCTGTACCCCCTATTATAGTATATGAGGGGGTCAACTTCAGAGGAACCTTCACCTCCCCCCACCACCCGCCCCAGCACCAACGCGTGGTCAACAACTTCAAACACGTCGTACAGGGCCGCTTCAACATAGCCGCAAACCCCCTCAATTAGAGGTGACCTAGTGCTTCCCCTAGTGAAACTCACACCCCTAAACCTTTCATCGGAATCCAAGCTAGGGTCAGCGAATCGCTCCGCTATCCACTTCTGCCCCTCCGACAGTATGTTCACGGCGAAGACACCACTCTCCCTAATACGCGTGTAAGTCCTACCGCTAAGAGAGAGGGACACCAAGACGAGCGGTGGGTTAAGCGATACACTAAGAAACGCCTGCGCAGTAGAGCCGTGAACCCAACCGTCCCCCGCGGTGGTGACAACCACAACACCAGACGCAAATCGCCGCATAATCGAGCGATAAGCATCCTGCTCTATGACCCTAAACGTACCAGATGAACTCATAGCACCCGCTTAATTCAGCCTCCAAACAAAATATAAACCCAGCAAACCAGTACCCAAAACTCTTTAAGAAGTAAAAAGCGAAAGATCATCAAAAAACAGGTCTTATGGAGAAGAGTTTACCGGGACATGCTGTACAAAGTCCGCAGGGCTAAAACCCAGTGCGGCTAAAACCATCCCTTCTTCTTTATTGCACCCTTAACCTTTTGGAGTGTTTCCGGCGGTATTTCGGTCATGTTGTGTGCTTCCTTGGCGTGCTGAGCTATTTTCTGCATCAGCTCGTCTTGAGTCTTGGCCTCCGCGGAGAAGCCACACTGCATGCCTATATCCTTACACGCAAACTCATATTTAGCCATATCATTCACTTTATGAGATTCGCGGAGGCGTATAAACCTTTTCCAACACAGATATAGGTGATCACAACGCCCATCCACCGCGTAATGAGAAGCCAACGTCTACCCTCCATGGACCGCACATGCGTAGCACACTTGATATTCACACAGGGCTTGGTAACAAGCCACCACACGCATTCGCGCCACGCTAGAAAATAGGAAGGCTCCAGCCTTAAGGCATCTAGAAACTTTACACCCCTAAAACACTTCAAAGTTCTAGACAGTGTTACGGATAGAGAGAAGAATTTGGCTGCCAAGTGTAAGCCTCGTTACACTTGTACCACCATAATTTTAGAGTCTTTATGGTCTAGTTTTCAGGCAGTTCAGTAAGGGTTAGTGTTTAAGGGGGTTAAGGGGGCGGAAGTCCCCTCCCGCTTCATAATTAGGGAGACGGTGGTTCACTGAGCTATAGCTTTAAGAGCAAACTATTCCGTGCTCACAGACGAAGAAGGGTTTGAGGTTCCCAGCGGACTTATCCACGGCGACATCTCAAGCCCACTTCAGGGCGTCTACCTCCCCCACAGACCCGCACCTTTCGTTAAGCCACAAGCTAGACCCCCTGTCCTTTATCTCTATCCATCCCTCTTCGGCTTGCACTTAGCAGACTCCCCGGGCTGGGAAACACACCCAAAACCCTTTAGCGCGTTTGTGTACTCACACTTAGCTCCCCTCCTTTCTACGGATGGGGTCTCTGGCGGTGAACTACCGCCCTCACGGAGTGGGTCTTCCCTCGTGATAAAGATGGGTTTTGACCCACTGCTAAGGGGGTGGCACAAGCGTACCCTAGGCATTGCACATCAACCCTATTTATGGGATATGAAATATCACAAGGCGTGTACCGCTTAATTCAACCACCTATTTACCGGGTTAATTATGTGATTGATTGCAAGAAAGATTCGCGAAGCTGCTTTAGAGGTCATGTACAACCGGGTCTGAGCGGCGAATTGGGCTCTAAACGAGAATGCCTTGGGCTGGCTGGATGCGGACCAGCTACATGTTAGACGTATCTGAGGCGTTCCACATGAGGAGGGTGGGAGCCATAGTCAACGTGGGAAGCACGTCCCACCCCTACTACCTCTCACTCATCCTTGAAGGTGTATGGGGCTTCCCATCCGTCGAATTCGAAGAGTGGGCTCTGCTTGAAAACGATACACCCATACTCTTATTCCTCGAGCACCGGGGAACGCGTGGGGTATGGGCTGCGGCACAAGTGGTTGAAAAGTTTCCAAACACGTTCCCCGTGAGCTACTGGTTCAAAAACCCCTACTCTCGCCCATTCCAGTTCAGGTTGAGATACACTTTACCGGAGCGTGTAGACCACGAATCCCTCGACGCCGTCAAACCCGTCACCATACCTGAACTCCGCGATAGAGGATTTAGCAAGCGTGGTGGGTGGGAGATAGCTGTTTTCGCGGATAGATACCCAAACCGATACGAGGTTTTCGAAGCCATAAAATCTGCTTTACTTGAAAGGAATTCTTCAGGAAAATCCACTATTCCAAGCTAACACTCCCTCACTTTGAAGAACCTATGATCCCCCTCTGTTGTTTATGATTAGGCTGAATGTCCACTTATCAACTCCTCACATACAAAGCTTTTATACTGGGTTAATGTTCAAGCATCGTGCAGCATCTTAAGAGCAAGCGGTATAAATTCATAGCCGATCCGGGTGATGTTAGACTCGGTGAGAGGCTTGGGTCGGATGGCTCTAGAGCCGACGTGGTTATAGTGGGCGCCCCATGGGATGGTGCCGTGGGCACCAGGCCGGGTAGCAGGCTTGCCCCCTCAAAGATTAGGCAGAGCCTTTTTACGGCCCCCTATCAGGGGGGATTCACAATCAGTGATTGGGGGGATGTGAACACAGTTGTGGGTGATCACGAAGAAACATGGAGGCGAGTATCATCAGCGTGTATAGAGGCGCTTTCATCCTCATCCGAGCTTCTCCTGATTGGTGGGGATAGCACAGTTTCGTACTGCGCGTTCAAAGCACTGAGGAACCACACGCAGAGTAAGATAGCCTACGTCTCGCTAGACGCCCATCCAGATGTTAGATCTATAAGTGAAGGACTTACAAGCGGTCAAGTGGTACGCTGGGTTAGGGAGGTAGATAAACAAGCGAGCACGTGTGTTGTAGGTATAAGAAGACACTCGAATGCACCATACCTATTCAACGAGGCTGAATCGCTCGGCGTCAAGCTATATGACGTAGAGGAGGCGCTGGAGCCAGCATTCTTGGGGGAGCTTGAAAACCTAGTGGGTAACGCCACACTGCATCTTAGCATAAACATGGACGTAGTCGACCCAGCGTTCGCGCCCGGTGTAAACAGTCCCTCACCCGGTGGGTTCACTTCTAGAGAAGTCATAGGGCTCGTAGAAAAGATTGCAAAACGCTTTAAACCCCGAATAGTCGACCTTGTTGAATACACACCAGCATACGACCTCGGGGACATTACCGCAATGCTTGGCGCCACACTACTCGCTAAGTCGATATGGATACAAAAAGTATGAGACAAAATTAATATGGGTTATAAACCATACTCTTCTGTGATAAACAGTGCGAAAAACTTCGCTTGCAGCTGGATTGATAATACTGGTATTAGTTGTTGGCATAGTGGGATACGCCGTCTACCCTTACATCGTGTCCACAAAGATCGACCAGCTACACGATGGGGCCACGGTGTACGTCTACGGAAAGGTGACGTCAAGCCGCTTCGCATTCGCCAACATCAGCTTGTTCCAAGTGAGTGATAACACAGGCTCAGTCTACGTAGCCTGGGATGGCGCCCTTCCAGCTACTGGCGCCCAAGTTCTCATCCATGGGGAAGTGGAGTCAATCCTCGGCGCCACCTATATAAAGGCAGACAGCGTAACGGTATGGTATTTCTAGGAATAGCTTCCAAAACCTCAAATTAAGCATGCCGATGACGGTCATCAGCGTACAAAACACTTTTTCATTTCTTACAGGTGATAGCGCAGAAAGACCACACCCCTCAGGAGGGGGAGATATGAGTAGCACTCGTAGACGAGTTCGTATAGTATATATACTCTGATGATAAATTCTGTAGGGAAAATGTCGCTCAGGGTTTTCATGTCCGATTCAGAGCTGGTCTATGCTGCGCCCACAGGGGGGGAACCACCCCATCTGGGAGAGCTCTTCGTGTTGAGAGGCAGCGATAGATCTGTTCTGCTGAAGGTGGTGGGTCACGGCTATGTGTCCACGATTAGAAACGAGCTGCTCGCAATGATGAGCAGGGATTGGGATAATGCCGAGCCAGTGCAGCTCACCTATAGCGGCTCGCCCACGACGTTCGTCGCAAAGCTAAAACCGCTAATCGAAAGAACCCCCAACACACTAAGACCCGTGAGGTCGGCGATTCCCCCGGGGACAGAGCTTCACAGGGCTAGGGGGGAGGATCTAGCATTTGTGCAGAGAAGCACCGGTCTTTTCTTGGGACATGTGAGGAGCGGGTACACAGTTTTACCAGTGGAGCTCAGACTCGACCCACTCAGAGTGGTCACAGAGCACGTTCTTGTTGCCGCAAGCACTGGGAGGGGTAAGAGCAACCTTTTGAAGGTGTTACTCTGGTCGCTTCTCGAGTCACCAAAGCTTGGAGTCTTCGTCGTAGACCCTCACAGGGAGTATTATTCGGCGCTCATAGACCACCCCCAAGCGCAGGAGAACCTCGTGTGTTTCAGCCCTAACCCCAAACCTGGAGAGGTGAAGCTTGCCATAAACACTAGGCTGATCAAGCCATACCATCTGAATGGTGTCATAAACCTCAGCGAACCTCAGGAGAGGGAGGCGTATCTACTCTATAAGGAGTATAATCAGGATTGGATTGAGCAACTCTTGGTGGGTGAGGGCTTGGAGTCTTCTGCGGGTCGTTTTGAAGAAGGTGACTTAGACCACGGCGCGCGTGTGGCGAGGGCTACGCTATCCAGGAAGCTCATGAGGCTTCTCTCGGTTAACAGTGAGTCATCCCGAGGCATATTCAGGCTTCCCAGCAGCGTCGAGAGAGGGGACGTTAACGGCTCAGACTTTCTTGAAAGGGTGTTTGAAGAGGTTGAGTCGAGGAAGGTTGTAGTGGTGGACACGAGTAACTTGAGTGAAGATGCAGAGCTTCTTGTGGGCAACATGGTTGCCTACATGATTCTAGATAGACACATGCGTATGAAGCAGGAAAACAGGCCTCTAACACCCGTGGGCTTCGTGCTTGAAGAAGCACCACGCGTGCTTGGTGTGGATGCACCTGAAAACGCGTATATGAAGCTAGCTCGTGAGGGGAGGAAATTCGGTATAGGGTTGGTTGCCGTGACACAGCTCATAAGCGTCATACCAGAGGAAATACTCGCCAACATGAACACAAAAATATACCTAGGGATGGCAAGTGGTAAGGAGAGAAGAGCAGCCATCGACAACGCCCTACACGACTTATCCGAGGAAGAGGACGAGCTACTCCGACTCGACGTGGGGGAGGCAATCGTGACGAGCACATCACTCGGGTTCCCAGTGCCCATTAGGATACCATTTATAGACGAGATAAAAAGGGTTGACGTCCCTAGACGTGTCAGACCGGGTGAAAAACTAGTATAGCCAGGTGTCTTTGTCTATGAAGGAAGTAAAGTTTGTACACGCATCAGACATACACGTGGGGGGATTCGCTGGCAGGGCTCTCCGTGTAAAAGAAGAAGAGACTTTAACCACGTTTGTGAATCGATGCATCGATGAGAAGGTGGATTTTGTTGTTTTAGCAGGCGACACGTTTGACAGCAACATCCCACCTATACGTGAGGCCATAATGTTCTCAAAGCAGATGAGGAAGCTTAAGGAAGCCGGGATAAGGGTTTACGCGGTTTACGGGAGCCATGATTACTCACCCACGAGGGATAGTCTCATCGAGCTACTTGAGGCGGATGGAGTCTTAACAGTGATAAACAACGAGGTGCAAGACCCCTCAGGTGTGTGGTTGAACGGTGTGCACGGGCTGGTGGGGGCAAAGGAGGTCTACCGCTTCGGTGAACCTGAGCTAGCAGCCAAGCACAAACCATCAATCTTTGTGTTCCACACCGCGGTTTACGAGGCAAACATGACACCCAAGGAGCTTAGTGTGCCAATAACAAACCTCCCACCTGGGTACACGTACTACGCGGCTGGTCACCTACACAAGAGAATCGAGCTAAGGAGTATGGAGGGTTCGCCGATAAACTATCCGGGACCACTATTCCTCGGCTGGAGCAAAGCCGACCTCGAAAACTACTTTAGAGGGTCGGATACAGGCTTCTACATAGTGGAGTTAGAGGGGGACGGTAACCCCCGATTCGAGTACGTGAGCCTTAGAGGCATTCGGGGCGGATTGGTTGAGGTTTCAGCGGAGGGTAGGTCGGCGGCTGAGGTGTCAGGCGACGTTGAGAGGAAGACATCCGAGCTAATAGGAAGCCTGCCCAGCGGCTCGGTTGTTCTCATCAAGATATCGGGGAGGCTTTCAACTGGAACAAGGGCTGAAGTTAGCATAGGGCTCGAGAAGCTCAGAAGGAAGCACGCTGAGTACGAATTTGAAATAAACGACAGACAACTCTCCGACCCGGAGGAAGTCGAGGTTGAGAGGGGTGAGCAGTTTGAGGAGAGGGCTATAACTAAGCTTGCAGCCGAGTTCCCCGTCAAGGTGGAGCCATCCTTCATCCAGCAACTCATCCACACACTTGGGGAGGAGCAACCTGAGGGGATGACAAAGGCTGACTACGAGGAAGCGCTACGCTCAAAGTGCGCCCAGCTATTAAGACACAAACTTGGAAACCGAGTCTTCGAATAGGGTGGGGACGCACACTGGGCTACATGGTAAAGAGAGTCAGGCTTGTGAACATAAGAAGTCACGCGGACACAACAGTTGAGTTCTCAACGGGCGTCAACCTGATAGAGGGCGACGTGGGCTCTGGTAAGACAACCATTCTGCAGAGCATAGAGTCCGCGCTCTTCGGCTACGAGATAAAGAACATGCTTAGAGTTGGTGAGAGCTCTGGTGAGATTAGTGTTGAATTCGACCCCCCTTTAAAGGTTGGTTGGAGGATCACACGTCAAGGTGTGCGTGGGGGTTACATAGTTCATGATGGGTCTAGGTCAGAGCTGGCCGCGGGGGAGATAAGAAGCTTCTTCGTGAAAAAATTCGGGTTGGGTGACAGCCCATCCCTCAGGAGTGAGCCAACCATATTCAGGCTGGCCGTGTATGTGCGCCAAGAAGAGCTGAAATCCATACTGAGGGGGGGTGCAGAGGTTGAGGAGCTTGTGAGGAGAGCCACAGGTGTGCGGGTCTACTCTATTGCCCGTGAAAACGCCAAGTCGATTCTCCGACCATGGCTTGCCAACCAAGTGGAATTGGTCGACCAGAAAATAAGGCTACTAGAGGAGAGGGTTTCCCAAGCGAGTGGGGTGGAGGAGGAGTTGAACAGAACCGAAGCTGAGCTAAATCAAGTAACAAACGACCTCGAAGCCGCCGAGAAGTCGTATCAGGGGGTTTCTCAGGAGTTTAACTTAGCACAAGAGAGAGCTTCGAGTCTTGAAAGCCAGATAGCGAGGATTGAGGGAGAGCTCTCTGAAACGGAGAGGAGTGTCAAGAAAATCGAGGCACAGCTTGCGCAGCTTAGCGAGCAGATACTCGATGATGAAAACAGGAAACTAGAGCTAGAAGGCCAAGGCTTTACGGGGCAGACGGATGTAAACTCTAAGGTGCTCGATGTCAGGATGAATGAGCTCCTTACACAGATCACTAGGCTCACCGATAGGAAGACCAGGTTTGAGCGTGACCTTCAGGCTGTGGATGAGCACAGGGCACGTATAAGGGAGCTGCAGGAGAAAATTGGCTCCGAGCTCGACTACGATGCATTAAGCGGAGAACTCCGCCTAGTGGAGAGGAGGCAGAGGGAGCTATATGAGGAGCAAGCCAAGATGGACAAGACCCTGTCAGAGTACAGAGAGATAGCTGAAACGGGTGTGTGCCCAGTGTGTGGTAGCCGAATAGCTCCTGACGAGTACAGGCAGCACTTAGCCGAGTTGGAGGAGAAACTGACGGGTTTACGGGAGGAGGTAAGAAGCCTAGAGAAAAGAAGGTCGGAGCTTTCTAGGCTCATGGAGCAGGCCAAGGTGCAGTCGGCTCTAAAGAAGGAGATAGAGAAACACGAGCACGAAATAAACAGGATAACTGCGCGCCTCGAGTATGAGGAGTTCGACGAGGAGATTGATAGGGCTAAGAGGGAGTTGGAGGCAGCAAGGAAACTAAAGGACTTACTAGTGGTGGAGGAGAGGCTCAAAGGGGAGAGATCACAGTACCAAGAGCTGAGCGAGGAGCTCGAAAGGCTCACAGGTAAAGCCCAGTCTCTCAGATTAAGAAACCAAGAGCTGCAATCAGAGCTGGATGCACTCAAACCTGTACTAGAGCGAATACGGCTAGATGTAGAGGCATTAGAGAAGCGGACAAGGGAGCTAACTGGTTTGAAATCCTCGCTTGAAAGCAGGAGGGAGAGCCTCATCAAGCTACTTACTCAAAAAGAGAGGGATCAAGCAGAACTTGAGGAGTCGAAGTCTAAACGCGCAGCGCTCGTGAATATACAGAACTATGTTGTCAACGCTTTAATACCCACCCTCGAGCAAATCGAGGTGGAAAAGCTTAGGTCGGCTAGGAGGGAGCTTTTAGCTAGGACTAAAGAGTACTTTGCGCTACTCATGCAGGATGATGATAGGGGTATAACTATTGATGAGGATTATTCGCCGACCCTGCAGAGGAGGATAAACGGTGAATGGGTGGATATTCCTTCACCAAGCGGAGGTGAAAGGTCGGCTATGGCGCTTTCATTCAGGCTAGCACTAAGCGAAGTAGCCAGATCCAAGCAGGGCGTCCAAGCTGACTTTATAATGCTTGATGAACCAACCGACGGATTCAGTGAGGATCAACTCACCAAGTTCCAGACACTAATAGAGAGGTTGGAGATCCCTCAAGTCATCCTAGTAACACACCACAGGGCTTTCGAGTCGCTCGGCTCAAATATAATAAGCGTGGAGTATACTCAGAACGGCTCTGTGGCTCGAAGGGTGGTATAAATGATAATTGATAAACCAATAGAAGAGTTACTCTTGGATGTGAACTCAGTCAACTTGGAAAGCTCTGAAAGAGTGGACGACCAGCACACGGTGCACGCGGGCAACATTAGCTTGGTGGACGACAAGAACTACGTTTTCTCTGAGATAAAGAGTGTAGCCGAACCACACCCACTCTCCTGCGTCGACGGCGGTAACGCACCTATAATGAATTATGGTACCCTCGTGATTGAGTTGAACAAGGTGATAAACGTGGACTGCCCGGTTCAAGGTGAATCCACTAGACTTGGACCATTCAAATTTCTAAGCCTCACCTACACTGTAAATGACAGTGTTAACACCAAACTTTACCACACCGAGGCCGGACTAGCCTTCTCCCCTAGGCAACTCGAACCCAAGGAGCTTAGGGGGCAATCGCAAACATATGTTCTAGCGGGTAGGGCTAGGAGGGTGATGGAGCTCCTCTTCGCAGCCCACATCATATCTATTAGGAAGCCAAGGGTGCTCTTGCTTGACGGAAGCCTAGGTCACACATTTGACAGGGCTGAGATAAATGCGCTTGACACCCTACTCGAAACAGCCTTAAACTCGGGGGTCACCCTTACAGCACTCACTAAGGTCTCCTCCATACTATACAGGGGGGAACCGATAACGCACCATGTTAACAGACTCGCTAAACGAATAGGGCTAAAGCACTTCTACACCATGGTGGGTACCGCTCGCCGGGGAGGAAACCACACTGAAACCCAGCTCTACGTTGTGAGGCTGAACTCACTAGCCAAGAAACCCTACCTCTTAGAGGTCTATAACTCTGGAGATTCAGATGCAGTTGCCCGCCTGATGTACACCCTAGCATTCAACTCTAACAACATAGCGCTTCCAGGCTACCCTCAAGGGCTAGCCCTAGCCGACAGGTATGCTCGTGTAACCGCCGAGGAAGCCAACACCGTGAAGACGGTGCTCAACAAACACCGTGAGATACCCCTAATCAGCGAGGCATACGCCCATGATCTCCTTGATTACTGGTAGTCATGCTTAGCGCACAACCATAACATACCGACTACAAGATAGCAAAAACACGCCGCCGGTCATTTGGTCACCAAGTGGAGCTCCATTTCGGCTCGCAGAGTAGGAATATGCCTTTACGGGCTAATTCAGGCTGGGTTGAGGTCGTCGAGCTTCGACCCCTCCAGTTTAACGGCTAAAACCCTCGCCTTCCTGTGCGTGTTCGTCCTAAAGCTACGGCTCCTGTGTGAACGCAGCGAACCATTGCAGCCGTTGGGGATGTGTGTTAACTCGTGTATTACGACCCTTATCTTCTCGGCTGACGGTAAGCCGTCGAAGAGCTCGGCGTTCACCTCTACAACATAGCACACGTTGGTCTTGAGAGCCTCCCTTATGGGCCTAGACAAACCAAATATCCTCGCATAAGACCTGAACCTTGCGTTAAAACTCCTTATAAATCTGACCCTGTTTAGGTCCACATGTTGCACAACACCTTCATCTACAATCAATTTGGCCAAGGCTTCAACATCAGGCGCATCTAAGCTATTCGTCATCACAAGTATTAATGAAAGACAGGCTATAAGCTTTCTTAGCAATAATCAAACTTCTAGATTCATCTCTAGACCAACCTTTTTGTTTATCTGTATTTATCACAATAATAATATATTAAAGGCAAGGTAAAAAGCAGGTTTGAGCAATCCTTTAATAAATAGGCGTGAATGTTAAATGGATGATGACAGCCCTAACCCCTAACCCCCACAACACCATTAATTCATCATTCAACCGTGTAGCACTCCCGGAGAATAAACGCTTCGAACCCACCGATGATTTCTGCGACCCCATGATTGTTGGGTATTCATCGTGGGAAAGATTCATTTGTCATAAAAAGTATGGGGTTAGGGATTTTGTGGTCAGGTGGGGAGAGTAAATGTGTGCTGAATGTGATGGGCGGCACGTGTCAGTCGTCATACCAACACTCGACGAGGCGCTGACCATTTCAAGTGTGATACGGGATGTGAGAAGCATCCTTCCCAGAGCCGAAATAATAGTTGTTGACGGTGGGTCAACTGACAACACATACGAGGAGGCACTAAACGCTGGTGCAAAGGTGTATATCAGCGGGGAGAAGGGCTATGGTAAGGCGATTATCCACGGCGCCACCCACGCTACGAGGGATATCGTTGTTATGGTGGACGGTGACAACACCTATGACCTCTCAACACTAAAGCAACTCGTAGCGAGGGCCTCCGCTGGAAGCGTTGTCGTGGGGTGTAGATTTCATTCAAAACCCCAAGGCATGGACCTTATAGGCTTCGTTGGAAACTGGTTAATATCAAGGATACTCAACATCGTTTGGGGTATAAGAGTGGTTGACTCGCAGAGCGGCCTGAAGGTTTTCCCCCGCGAACTCGTGACCGCATTTAGGCAGGGCGACATGACCTTTAGTAGCGAAGTGCTCTTACGAGCAAAACAGTTTGGAATACCCATATCTGAGGTGAGAATAGGTGACTATAGGCGCAGGGTTAAGGGCTCTAAATCAAAGCTACGAAAGTTGCCGGACGGCTTCGCTATACTACGCTTTATCCTTAAAGAGCGACTTACAAAACCGAGAAGTGCTTGAAAGTGAGGGTCGCCTGCGTGGTGGAAGCATACCCCCCACACGTGGGGGGCTCGGAGACAAGGATGAGTGAGCTACTCATGAGGCTCCCAAAAAGCTGGGAAATACATGTTATAACACCCAGATTCGACGACTACCCTCCCTTTGAGCTGAGCACGAATATAACGATCCACCGCGTGGGAAACTATGATTCCAAGCGATACTTCCTTAACACTGATAGACCCATCAACGACTCAGTAAAGTTCGGCATACAAGCCTCAAGGGAGCTAAAGAAGCTTGGCGCCTTCGATGTTAGCGTCTTCGGTGAGTGGAATCTCCTTCACTACGTTATATCGGAGAGAAGCGTTGACACTCCAAGGCTTGTGGACTGGTGCGAGGTTTTAGCGCATAGACTGAGGGGGGTGAAAGGGTTGGGGGAAACACTCCTCGAGACGTATTTAGCGAAGAGGGCGAGTCACCACACAGCCATAAACACCAAGGTTGCCACCGACCTAACCCTCATCCACCGTGTACCAAAATCCCGGGTGAGCGTTGTGCCAAACGGTGTACACCGGGAAATCCTCGCAGATTCTAGACCTGAAAAAGACTACGGGAGAATACTCTTTGTTGGTAGAATCACACCACACAAGCAGCCAGAGCTATTAATCCAAGCAGCGAAGAACCTCCCAAACTGTGTTTTCGTATTCGTGGGCTGGGGTGATCCATCCTATGTGCAGAAGCTTAAAAGAATAGCGCCGCGCAACGTGTATTTCCTCGGCGAACTCAGCAGGGAGCAACTGGTCACGGAGTACCGAAGGGCCTGGGTGTTCGCCCTACCAAGCACGAGGGAGGGCTCATCCATCTCCGCGCTGGAAGCTATGTCCAACTATACACCAGTGGTCACAGTTAACGCACCGCTTAACTACTCGGTTTACGATGCTGTCCAGGATGGGTTTAACGGGATAGTCACACGAAACGACCCCAAATCCCTAGCTGAAGGCTTAAAGAAAACGCTTAGGGATGAACAACTATACCAAGAGTTGTCCCACAACGCCTATGAGACAGCCAAGCGTAGATGTTGGGATGTCTTAGCGAAGAGGTTCACGGAGGTACTGGAGGGTGTCGCTATACAGAAGCATATTCAGGAGAATTAGAAGGTTCACGCTCTTCACAGGCTTCGGTGGAGTTTCATTCGCAGTATCGGAAGCAATAATCGCGTTTGGCTACACACTACTGGGGAGACATTTGATACTGGGTATTGAGGTGACAGCCGCATTCACAAGTGTAACCACAGGCTTCATCTTAAACGAGAAGATAACGATGAAGGGAGTAGGCGTGCACGGAGGCGGCCTTAAGGGGTTGGGTATAAGGCTTGCCAAATACCAACTAGTATACCTACTCGGCAACGCAATATCCATAACCACCCAGCTAGCCCTACTATACACGTTGGGCATAACTCCAGCCATCGGCAACATTCTTGGCTCAGCGGTGGCTCTACCAGTTAACTATACGGTGAGCTCTAAATTAGTCTGGAGGGCGAAGGCCTTCAATGAATGAGTACACAGGCAGTCGTAGCCACCCCCACCATGAGCCCAACGCCCCCAAACACACCGTTGCAAACGCTGTTCTCCACCCATCTACATTTGGTAACCCTAGGCAAAATACACCCATGCTACGCGCGGAGGGTTCAAACCAAACCCAAAAAGAGGGTGAATGGCAAGGGATAAAACAACCCGTATACCTCCAATGGAGTGACAGGCGAATACTACTCGTTTTAGTCCTGTCCGGAATCCTCCTCAGGGTCTTGGTGTTTATTTCATCCCCCCAGTTCATAGCGGTGGGCGACGCGGCCGAGTACGTGGCCCTCGCGAGGGAGCTCGCAGCCAACAACTTCGCAGTACCCCCACACAACACCCTCTACTATCCGGGCACACCCTGGATATACCCACCACTCGGGTTAGAACTACTAGCAGCCATAATCAGGCTCACCGCGTCAAGTGGGTGGGAGCCGTTCTACACACTCACGGGTTTAATGGTTGTGTTCGACTCCCTAACGGTGATACCAGTATTCCTTCTTACAAAGAGGGTCTTCGATAGGGGTGCGGCACTCGCAGCTGGATTAATATTCTCATCTTATCCCCCAGACCTATACGCATTAAGTTGGAGCGCCTACCCGCAGATAGTGGCCACATTCATAGTAGCATGGGTCTTGTTGCTTTGGGTTAGGGCTGAAACCGACCCGCACCCACTAAGGTTAAACGTGTTTATGGGTCTCCTAGTAGGTGTAGTCGCCCTAGTACACGACCTCACAGCCTTCATACTCGTGGGTGTCCTCCTAACCTACGCGGTTATAGGCACAATAGTAGGATTCGTGGGCCGTAGAGGACTCTCTAATACGACGAATGCTGCCTGGGTTTCACTCGCTGTGTGCTCCCCATTCATGGCTTACTGGTACGCTCCGAGGCTATGGTGGGTGGAGTATGCCGCTTCATCCGCCTCCACGCCCCAAACACTTGTAAGCGGGGTCAACCAATTTCTTCAAAGCTTCGCGATCCCCGTCGGCGTCTACTATGGGTACATGATAGTGTACGCACTACTACTCATCGCTTTCACATACACCATGGTAACCGATTTCAGACCCACAACACTAACACTCATCTGCTTCGGAGCGGTACCAGTGGCAATCATGGTATACAAGTCCACGGACATAACACTCCTAGAGAGGCTTCCCTACTACACGCTTCTCCCAACAACCATCTTCGTAGCCAAGGGACTAACCTACACGTGTACAAGAATTGAGAAGGCAGTCAAAAGCTTCAGACCGAGCTCTAGACGAACATGGGCTTACACCCTAGCGATACTCCTCGCGTTCACGGCGTTCACCGCGCTTTCAACTGTGAGCTACTCAGCGTCAGCACATACCTACTACGCTCAATGTGACTACTGCAACAACAAGGCCGAGCCGCTCACAGACCTATCCATCTACGAGTGGATAGAGACCAACACCCCCACAGGATCTGTTTTCGCCGCGGCGGGACACATCGGCTACTATATAGCAGCATACGACGGGCGGCCGACCATAGTCTACCACCCACTCGACTACCTAACACAGCCCTCTGAGAGATACGAGAGCCTCGCAGCATACACACTCGTGTTCACGCCGGACTACAACATCGTGGAGACACTCACATATATTATCCAGTACAACGTGTCATACATTGTGGTGTACAACACCTACAACATAACCGTCCCATACTTCTATAAACCAGTTTACAGCGACAACTTGGTCACACTCTACCAAGTCAACCTCAAGCAGATGAACCAGGTGTAGTCAAAACCTTTTTCTCCACTTCATCAATCCAATATCTAGCTATTTCCTCTCTAGTGGCCACCCAGACATCATCAAAACCCTTAACGTACTCAAGGAAACGCCTAAGAGCAACTATTCTCCCCGGCCTACCTATAACCCTGCAGTGGAGGCCAACACTCATCATCTTAGGCGAAGAGCGCGCCTCCTCCCTTAGAACATCCAGCGTATCCTTCATGTACTCATAGAACTGGGAGGCAGTGGCAAACCTGTTCATGGGGTATTGGAAGTGGAAGTCGTTAACATCCGGAGTATAGGGCAAAATCAGTATACCGCCCCCAAGATATCTGTATGGTAGGTCATCGTTGTACGCATCCGAGTCATATAGAAAACCCAACTCTTGGGCTATCCTGATCGTGCTCACACTTGGCTCCCTTGCGTAGAACCCGACGGGTTTCTTACCAGTTATGGACTCGATCACCTCAACCGACCTCTTCATAGATTGCTTCTCTTCTTCATAACTTAGACGATAGTGCTCCGTCCAGATCAAGCCGTGGTCACATATCTCATGCCCACCCTTCACTATGGCTTCCGCTGCAAATTTGTTCAGCTCGAGCGCACGCGCCGTTGCAAAGAAAGTAGCCTTGAACCCATACTCCCTGAGCGCGCTAAGTATCCTCCACACACCCACCCGGCTACCATATTCATACACACTCTCATTACCCACATCCTGTGTGCGCACATCCACGGGCGAAAACTCCCCCACCGACTCCACAAGCCCATCTGTGACCACCGAATGCTCTGACCCCTCCTCGAAGTTGACCACGATAGATAACGCCAAACGCTTCCCACCAGGCCATGTGAACTCTAGGCTTCGACCAGCGTAGCCCACAAAGTCTCTCATACTAAACACCAAAAAACAAACACTCACCAAGTATTATCTCTATTGCAAAAACATTTAACCGGCACCATCAGCGAGCCACGGTTCAAATTCTAGGAAAAATTAGACCACAGATAGAAAACCATTACAGAGTTTCAGACCCTCAACCTCACCGTGTACCCAAAAATCGCGTGTTGAACACAGTCAGTGTTTGCGCGGGTTTGACCAACTGTACAGGCTGGATCCATTGGCCGGAAACCAGAATGTGACTCGTAACTAGAGCCATCAGTAGCCGCTGCACATAAAGCAAGAGGACATGCATCTAAACACCCTGGGGAAGAGCTGCCTCGTTGGAAGAGTTCGAGTCAAGCTGAATAGGCGGAGAACCCAAACATCCGTGGGGCTCTGCCTGTATCATTCCTATGAGGCTTTAGTGTTTTAATTTGATTAACGTTTTTGTGCGGATGACCCGAGTTCCCTGAGTTTGCGACCAGCGTATTCTGCAATCTCCGTGTCTGCCTTCTTGGCCACCTTTTCAAGGTGTGATACACTATCCTCACCGAAGTTAAGCATAAGATCGACCACCTTGAGTCTCACTTCTACGGGTAGCTTCTTATCCAACGCTTTCTTAGTGAGCTCCTTAAGATTCATACCGTTGAACATTTCCTTTAAAAGGTCACCCATACCGTCTATGAAGTAGGCCACAGTATTCACCCCCACTTAGCTAGCTAGTCTGCTGGCCCTCCGTACCCTTGGCGCGCTCAGTGAGTTCCTTCACACCGAAATAGCCATAAGGCGGAACACTGCCCGACACACCCACAGGAGGCATGTTTGTGGGTATGAGCATAATGGTGTTCTTCCCCTGTAGGCCGAGTTCATATACAATATTCATCCACCTCAACTGGAAGGCTATGTTGTTGGTCTCATAGTATTTGGCTGCTTCAGTCATCTTCTGGGCGGCTTCGTACTCAGCTATCGCGAGTGTAACCCTAGCCCTACGCTCCCTCTCAGCCTGGGCCTGCCTTGACATGGCATCCTGTAATGCGGGAGGGATTATAACATCCCTGATCTCGGTTGAGACGACCTTGATACCCCAAGCCTCCGTCTTACTATCGATTATCTCACGTATCCTTGCACCTATCCGCTCCCTCTCAGAAAGGATCTCGTCGAACGTGACCTGGCCTATCACCTCCCTAATCGTCGTCTGCGCCGCGAACTGGGTTGCCAGCGCATAGTTCTCAGCCCCAAGAACAACCTTCTCAAAGTCAACCGGCTGGAAGTACATCACGGCGTCCACAACAACTGGCACATTGTCCTTTGTGAGCGTCTGCTCAGTCTTGAACGCCATGGCCTGCAACCTCGTAGAGATCACGAATGGTACCCTGCTAATAAAGGGCACAACGTAGATAACCCCAGGACCCTTAAGACCCCTATACCTACCCAGAGTGAGAACGGGCGCCCTCTCCCACTCCTTTAAAATCTTGATGCCGCTCAGAAAAATAGCGAGCACAACCAAGAGTATGAATGCACCCACCGCCGTGAGTATGATGTTTGCCATATTTCAATAACCATACTCCAAAGCAAGCTATTAAGCCTTATTACCGAGTTTTTGGCTTTTGCCATCACTAATACTGTTGAAACCAACAGCGAATTATACATCAAACTTCTTACAACCATTCCAACACAGTTGGAGCCGTGAGCCTCAACATCTGGGCTTAAATAGTTAGTGCTCCTATATCCCCGTATGTGGGAAAAATGGGTTTTCCACTCAGATAAGAAGTTGACTGATTCTACGATGATTATATCACTTTCAACTGGGGCTCCCCAATACTTCATGCTTTACTCGCAGGGCCGGGAGCTTGCTAAGTACTTCTTAGAACACTTTGAAAACGAGAAGCTCGCATCCTACTATGCTTCCACCATGGAGGAGTTCGTATTGGTGAACGACTCCGTAAGCGAGCTAACTGGGTACACCGTTCATAGATTGGCAATACCATCAAACACCGAGCAGGAAATACTGTTGTTCTCAGGATACTCATCACCACGTAGCCACGTTTACGAGTTCTGCGACAGCATACTAACCACTGCGAAGGAGAGGTGGGGGGTAAAGCAAGTAATATCCATAGGGGCTCGTTGGTCCGAGGAACCAACGCAGCCAGTCATAGAAGAGTCCAAGGTTTACGGCTTTGTAGGCTCCAGCGAAGATACCTATCTGCTGAGAAAGGCGGGTGTTGTAGAACACCCATCCGAAATAGCGCCCTACTTCGCCAACATAGTGGTGGCCATGGCACCCCTCTACGGTATGTCTTCACTAAAGCTATCCGTGGACCACGGAGAGGTCAGACCTCACCCAAAGCAGCTAAAAGCGCTCATACAGGCGTTGGGAAGACTCTACAACTTCGAAGTGGACCTCAAAAACCTAGACGAGGAAGCCGAGAAACTCAAGGTTGACGTTGAGCTAATATTAAAAAACCTTCGAAAAGACGGCAAGCAGGACGAGGGGCAAAACCAGATGTTCATGTGAAAACACCTCAAAAAACACTAGAATACTTCTGTCGACCGAGTGAACTCACACTCACCCAATAAACCCCTTGATATCCACCGCAAAAACATTGCTTTCGAAGAGCGTAAACTACGAGGTTACCGGGAACCCGCGCGCAAAAATTGTAAGAAACCGCTGACTGTAAAAATGTATTGAAGAAAACACCAGCTGAACACACCTAACACTTGGGTTGGGAGCCAAGCCTCCGTCAAAGGCAAAAACTTAGGTGATGATCATACATCTACACTACTTTGGGTGGGTGGTGTCTGAATAATGGATCCAAGGAGCGTCGAAACCAAGCATAAGGCTACACCACCGAACACAACCATTGGAAACTGGTATCCAGATAAGAATTTTCCACGTTTGGCTACCATGCCTGCACACTTATAATCCAGACACCATCGCTGGACGTACACAAAGCTTATCACGAAAACGCAAGTGAATGTGTTGATGGACCATGATTGTGAGATTAGCGAGTATAGCGGTGGTGGTCTCAGACGCCAAGAAAGCCGCTGAATGGTATACAAAGACGCTTGGCTTAGAGCTCTCATCTACGGGTGGTCACTGGATAACAGTCAAAACCAAGGATTCGAAGACAGTAATACACCTCTGCCAAGGCCCAGCATTAGAGCCGGGCAATACCGGTATACTCTTTGAATGCGACGACGTTCAGAAGACCTACTCAGAGCTGGCTTCAAAGGGTGTGGTGTTCACCAAGCCGCCAAAAGATGAAGGGTGGGGTCTATACGCCATGTTCAAGGACCCGGATGGCAACGAGTTCTGGCTTATGAAAGCGGAACAGTAGGCACTCTAGAAAAACACTCTACAACGATCTTTTTCGAATCACGAGAATTATAATGATATAATTCTTTTTTCTCCTTTTCTAGTAAGGCTAAAAGGTTTGGGTGGGCGTGGTATTGCATGCGGGATTGGCGCCAACTCATTTATCCCCCACTCACCGCATCTATGATACTATCTTACGCGATATTCTGGGCGTCCACCGCAAGGCTTAAGGTTGCCGCTCCAGTGAACGGTGTTTGGCTACCCACCGCTTCGGACGTGGTATTCTGGGTTACGATCACTTTAATCGTGTTGGCCTTGCCGCTTCGGAGGGTGCTCACGATTGCTGTGGAGGGACTGAGACGTAACCACTACCTTGTATTGGTACCTCCAATATATTTTGCGACACACCTCTTCGTGTACGGCCTTCTACTCGAAAGGCTCCTCATACAGGCTTTCGGTGTATCGGGTCTACCCCCCAACGGTTTTGAAGCCTTCGTATCATACTCATACTATTACTCCCCCCACACAGCGTTGAGCGCCCTGCTCACCCTAACCGTCCAACCAAGTCTGAATATAACCGTCCCCGCCTACTATAGCCTGGCGCTCGGTCCGTTCGCGGTAGTCATGGCGGTCATAATCACACTGCTCGTAACAGCTAGCACATATCAGATCACCCAGCTCACGCCGAGTCTAAGAAGGGTGGGTGAGTCGATAGCTATACCCGTGCTGGGTGTGGCTGGTGGCGCCTCCTGCTGCCTCTCCATTCCCATACTTCTCGAGTACTTTTCACCCGTGGTACAGGCATTCGCGGTCACCCAATCGGGGTCGCTCACACTCAGCATCCTATACTACGCTTTACCGCTGAGTGTTGCTCTCGCACTCAAGCTCGTGGTTGACGGTTTAAACAGGGCATGCGTGGTTCTGCGTGTCGCACGCCAGCCGGGTTAGAGGGAGCCGTAAGCCGCACCTCGCATTGGGTGCGGTGCTAGTGGCCTCGTTTATTAACCCATTCACGGAGAGGGTTGAATTCGTAAGTCCCCTAGTCTTTATGTTTTCACACTACGCGCTCTTTGCGGCTGGACTAATACTTGGCTACACTCTTCTCGGATTGCGGAAGTGGGTGTGGGTCGCCGGAGTCGTCGTAGCCGTGTTCTGGCATCTACCGGGGCCATTCGCACTCTCAGCGGGTCTTCCAAGCTTCAGAGCAGTGGAAGAGGTGACGATGCTGTTAGGCGGGCTACTCATGGGCTCGAACATCAAAACAATGAAGCAGGTAACCAAGCTCACACTCACCGTGCTATGGGTGGTTGGTGACACAGCTCTAAGCGTGTTGTTCATAGGTGAACCAACACTCTACTCTCACTCAAAAATAGCGTACTCCCCCTATCGGCCTTCGGCTTTCCCAATCACAGGAGTAGCCATGGTGCTATGGATGAACGCAGTGCTCATCTACTTGGTTTACGCCTACGTTAGAAGGGTGAGCACCACGATGGTAAAGGCGCAGGGAGCATAGCGCCCACACGTGAGGAAAAATCTGCCAGAAGGCTTAAAGCCTTAATTATCCGATCCCAATAAGAAGCATATGGGATTGGTGTACAACGCTGGAAGAGGCCTAATCATAGCCGGCATAATCACACTCTTTGAGGCTGCACTGGTCTACTCTAAGTATCTCCCAGGCGACGCAAACCTCCTCGGCGAGTACTCATATCTTTTCCTACTCGCAGGCGTGATCGTGATAGCGATATCCACAAAGCTTGACTTCCTAGACTATGAGAAGAAGATAGAAGGTGGGAGGACACGAGAAAAGGGTGAGGAGATGTCTGAGGAGAACGCTGATAAGCAAGCATAGGGTTTGGGTGAGGGCGTCCGCTATCACTCAAACTCTCTTTCTTTGGGCGACGTACGCAATAAGCGCGCCCACGGCCACGGCTAGAAGCGCCTCTAAGTCGCTAACCCTAGAATAGGACACGGCGTATATAGCCTCATCGACTATGGGTCTCGTCACGATGAGTTTAAGGCTTCTACTATGGGATTCAACGGTTCCACTCCAGCCTTGGAAGGCGTTGGGGTATAGGAAGCTACCCCCCAAGGTTGGGGGGACGCTAACCTTGACTATGGATCCGTTGGTGTAGTAGGTGTTAACAAGCGTGGCGTTGGGCGTGCTCAAATACACCTTGTACTCAACCTCATAGTTGGCTGTGATGTTGATTGGTGAGTGAACCACAACCGACGTGTTACCCACCGCACCAGTACTCCAGTTTACGAATGAAAGCCGCTCAAGGTTCGCCTCGACATAGATGTACTGTGGCGCGGTGAGGTTGATAAGCGCGCCGCTGCTAACCCACATAATTCTGGGCTGCTCGCCTGGTATCGTTATATTCACGAGGTACTGTGTACCAAAGAGCGCTGTCAGCATAATGGGCTTGGACACAAATATCCTCGCTGTGGCGAGCTTAAAACCACCCGGCTCAGACCACCCTACAAAGCCGTATCTGACGCCTGGGCCGAGGCGCTGGTAGCCTCCCAGCGCTTCGAGTGTTAACCCACTTGGTGGTATGAGGATAAGTATGCGCGCACCCGGTACGAGGGACAGGTTCGCCGAGTATCCCTCAATGTAGGTTAGATTGGCTGAGCCACTTGTGATGTTCGACTCCAAACCCATCACGCCCATCACAAAGCTGATGCGGGGGGTGCCGAAGGCGAGCGAATGGGGATAGCTCAAATTAACCGTGTAGTATCCGTATGTCTCGGGGTTAAACGCGTATTGGATCGAGCCATTATACGACACAACGGTGTAAATGCTACCGTTAATAATCACACCTACTTGGGCCTGCGGTAGGGGGGTGTATGAGGATGTCTTCGGGTTATAGTATGTGAAGTTGGCACCTATCACGATGGAGCCTCCCGGCTTCGTCTGGGTGAGCGCGTATTCGCCGCGGGTGCTCAGAGGCCAGAGACTTGAAGGGTGGAGGGTGCCGTTCGAAAAAACCGCTTCTGGCCTGTTAGGGTTCGACAGGTTGGGGTAAACACTAACACCCTCCACCCCGCTCAATGATATAATCCCATAGTTCAAGGTCTGGTTGGGGAACACCTTCACGCCTCCCTGAGTGATCGGTGTTAGACTCAGTTCGCCGAACGTGTCGTTGAGCTCGGCCACCTCGAAGGGTAGGGGGGCGCTAAGGGTTACCTGCATACCATAATTGAAGCCTAGCTGTGTTAGGCCGCCCACCCTTAGAATAGCCTGAGCCGGTTTGAGCCCCGGGTACAAGGTGACCTTATCCACTACGCCACCGAAACTCCCAGCTGAGGATAGAAGCGTATAGTTATAGACCAAACCTATGGCCCCATTGCTAGGGGCTATATACTCATCCAAGCTGAGGTTAAACGGCGGTTTAACTACGCCCAGAACGGGTGTGGTGTATTCGTAGTGGGTTCCGAAGCAACCTGGGAAGGATACGACTATTCCCCCCCTCCCTGAAACGTTACTCATCTGGTCGAGCGTGCCGGGTCCAACACAAGCGTATGTTTCATTCCACACCTGGTCAACAACGCGGAATGTGAATAGTCCACCCGAACTCTGATTAAACACAACGCCTAAAACGCTCCAATAAACGCCAGCTGTGGGTGAGTATACGGATGCGGCAAGCTGCAGGAAAACCCCCTTTCCCGACGCGAGTGACCCATTTGAGTAAATGTCACCCAAAACGTTAAGTGAGTTGACACTCACGCTTCCCAGAACCCCAACATACTCTTGGGTTTCGGGTTCGGGGGCTGTGTAGGATAAGCCAGCCGCGAAGAGGCCAGCGGGGTCGAAACCCGACGGGGAAAAACCCATCGAACCAGTATAACCCGCCGGCTTCGATTCCAAGCTACTATGACCGAACGCCGAGCCCCCTAGCGAAGATAGGGTGATCAGAATCAAGATCAACGATAAGCCTAGCCGAGGCATCGATTTGTGTTTACGCACACGCTTTAAAGCGTTGTGCCAACAAGATGAGCAGATGCACACACCATTACTAGATGAACACATTCTACTTAGTTCTGCCGGGATGGGGACGGCCAACATCTTTCTATGCTTGTGGCGCGTTTGAAGGCGGGAACCCTAGCTGCGCTGAAAACCTGTAATGACGGTTTCTCAGAACTATTTTGATGAGGGAGGACACTATGAGTAGGAAGAAGACCAGTTTTAGCAGGCCTCCGAGCGGAAGCGTTGCGGGGTAGAGGAGAAGGAAGCTCGAGGCGTCCCAGAAGCCGTGCACAACTATTGGACCAACCAAGCTACCGCCGCACTTATAGTACGCCCAGCCCAGACCGTAACCCATTCCGATTATCTCGGCGAGAGCCACGAAGCCCAGCGGACCAAGCAGGTAAAAATAGTAGACGTGGGCAAGGCCGAAGGCGGTTGCCTGGATGATGTTGAGTCTACGCCAATTCCTCCACTCAAAGGAGTCCAACAGGGAGCCGTAAACCATGCCTCTAAAGATTGTTTCCTCCGCGGGACCGACGACTAGTAGGCTGAGTGCTACAAGCGCGAGCGTCTGGGTTAGAGTCTGTGCTTGGATGGGGGTTGAGGGGTACTCATAGCGTAGCAGGGAGTTTAGACCTTCAGCGCCCACGATGAACCCCAAAATGATCACGCCTATAACAATTGAGGTGAAGAGAGCTATACCGAAGTACCCCCATGCGAAGTATAGTGAGTCCCTAGCGTTTCTCTTATAGTCTTCTAAAATCCTCTTACCTCTGAGTGTGTATCCGACTCCTAGGAGAACCGCGTAGAGTAAGGGTGCTAATACCAGTGTAATCCCTACGCTTCCAGCTAACCCCAGCTTTATAAGTGAGAAGTTAACCGCATTCACGAGCACATCTATGAATATGATGCAGGCTATACCCTGCTTGAAGGACACCTAGAGTGTACGCGGAGGCGTGCTTTAAATTCAATCAGCTGAGACCTAGCTTCTTAGATTCCTCGACAGCAATTTTAGCCGCTTTGTAAAATATTTGTTCCATCTTTTGATTATAGGCGTCAACCGGTGTGCCCTTATCGAGTGACTCGTGCACGTAGAGGCCTACCACCACACTGCTGGTTATCGGGTCCATGCGTGAGTATCTCACCAGAAAATCCCTGTCGCCATCCCCTCTATACTCTTCGGTAGAGTATGCTTCCGTCCTACTCTGAGTGGGTGATGACTTGTTGTTAGACTTCTTGTCTCTGCGGCCAAGTAGACCCCCAATCTGAGACAACCTCTCCTTCTTTACTTCCACTAGCCTTTCAACTTCGAAGTGGAGCACAACCCCACCTTCGAGCTCATCCTGCCTAATGAGCCTAACTATATACCCATCGATAGACCACTCCGCCAGGCTGTCCCCACCCATACTTTGGCACCAGGCTACGAATACACCTACTTCTATGAATACTGGGTTACACTAAAACCCAACGGACAAATCCGCGCGTACAACGACGGCTAAACGAATTTGAGCGACAGGTTTCTGAGCTTGTTCTTCGCTGAGACGTTAAGTATCAGAGGTGTGAGGGACTCCACTAGTTGGGCGGTTCTAAGGCTTCCAACATATAGCGGTCTCAGCCGTGGTATCGACTCGATCAGGTTTGAAACCCTCCTAACAGCCTCCTCCGAGTCGCCCACCAAGGGCACATCGAATTCGGGTTGGAGCTTCAGGTCAGCCAGCTTCTTTGCTGGCAGAGTGTGGAAGGCCGCGACCACTGGTACGTTCACCTGCTCGGCTATCGCCTCAGCCATACTGTGGTGGCCGTCTGGTGGCGAGTATAGGAAGCCATCCTCTGTTTTAACCATCGGCACCACGGGGGAGACAAGCACGCAGCCAGCTGGGAACTCGCTAGAGAGGCTTATAACAGTTTGTAGAGCGTATTCAGAGGGCACGGCCAAAACGGCAACATCTGAACCCTTCACCGCCTCGGGATTAGCCTCACCAGACACGTTGGGCTCGATGCCAGTCTCCTCCCTTACCTTAGCCGACAGTTCGCTCGCTATGTTCTGGGCCTTCTCCTTGATGCGTGAGCCAACAACCACTTGGTGGTTAAGGCAAAGCCTCTTAATCAACCCCTCACCCAAATCCCCCGTTCCACCCACTACGGCTATCTTCATTTTATAAACACATGAAAAGAGCACAAATAAGCTTGTTGACAGCCCTAAACAACACAACTGAAAATGAGACCCCTGTTGATAGTGGTGCACCATACACGGAACACTGGAAACCCACAGCACCAAGGAAAATAATCCTTAGTGTATGCAGAATCAACCAATAGTGTGCGTATAGGGATGCCATGATGTATAGACTTGGTTGAGAAGCGCATGAAAAAACCTATTTCTAGTCTAAGACGCTCAAATATATGTCTAAAAAATTTGAGGTCATAGCCGTCACTGGTCTACCAGAGTTCGGTTCTGGGGATAACCTAGGTGAGGCCATACTGAGCCGTCTGCAGGAAATGGGGTTCACACTCGAGGATGGGGACATCATAGTTGTTTCGCAAAAAGTGGTCTCCAAGGTTGAAGGTAGAATGGTTCGCTTATCCGATGTTAAGCCCTCCGAGCGTGCTATAACCCTCTCCAAGATCACAGGTAAAGACCCAAGGTTCGTCGAGCTAGTCCTACGTGAGTCCAGCCAAATCGAAGTAGCAGTAAAGGGTCATCTCATTGTGACCACAAAGAGTGGGATCACCTGCGCAAACGCTGGTATAGATGTATCCAATGTTGAGGGAAGCGGCGAGACGGTACTATTACTACCAGTTAACGCAGATATATCCGCGAAAAAGATTAGGGAGTACATAGCCGCTAAGAGCGGTAAGAGGATTGGTGTGCTCATATCCGACACACATGGTAGAACACTCAGGGAGGGGCAGATAAACGTGGCCATAGGTATAAGCGGCTTGAAGCCGTTTAAAGACTATAGGGGTACTGCTGATATGAAGGGATACGTGTTAAGGGTTAAAATGATAAACGTCGCCGACGAGCTGGCTTCGGCGGCGGAGCTAGTCATGGGCCAAGCTACGGAGCGCACGCCCGTAGCGGTTATAAGGGGCCTCGATGAGCTTATAGGGGAACACGAAGGATCGGGGGAACTCAACATGCCTCAGGAAAGATGGCTCTTCAAACCAGTGGGGATCACCGGTGACGGTGTCTAACAAAGTGAACAGAGTTGGCTAAGTACAGCGCTCTGATGTTCGACTTCGACGACACACTCGTGGACACTGCACCCGGAAAACAGGAAGCTTATAGGCGTGTGGCTAGGCTCATCCACTCCGAAGCGGATGGAAACGTGAGCCCAGAAGAGCTCATCAAACAGATTTCCAGAATCTCGGAGGAGATGAATCGGCGCCGTGCGTATAGTAGAGATGAGTGGTGGCGTATACTCGCACGAGAACATGGATTAAGCGTGACCAAGCACCTCGAGCTAAGAGCTACGGTTGCCTATTGGACGAGTTTCAGACAGCACACCCAACTTTATCCTGACACACTAACTGTGCTCAAGGCAATCAAGGCTCACGGTATACCCCTCGGCGTGGTCACCGACACCGACGGTTGGGTGGGTATAAAGCGCTGGAGGCTTAGAACATCACCAATCTTTGAATATTTTGACGCCGTTGTCATAGCTGGTGAGGACACAAGGAGGACGAAACCAGACACGAAGCCCTTTAATCTTTGCGCAGAAAGACTAGGGGTGCGCCCACAGGATGTTCTATTTGTTGGCGACAAGCCCTACACGGATATTGTGGGCGCCAAGTCGGCGGGGATGTCAGCCGCCCTAGTGAAAAGGAGGGAGTGGGGGGATGTGATGGGAGCAGACTACGTGATAGAGTCGTTAAGCCCTATCCTAGAGGTCCTGCGCTGAGCACTATATATCGAAGTACTGGTAGTATTCGAATGGCGTGGGTCTAATGGACTCTTCTTTCCACTCTTGTGTCTTGATGTCTTGGTAGGCTTCTAGCAGTGAGTTGGAGAAAACAGGCTTGAGGAAATCACTATCCGAACGTAGCTCCTCTAAGGCATCTTTGAGTGATCCCGGGAGCTCCCTTATACCAAGCTGCTGCCTCCTGTGAACGGAGAGGTGGTAGATGTTTTCGTCGACGGGGTCTCCTGGCTCCAGCTTCTTCTTTATCCCATCTAAGCCAGCCATAGCCATCGCAGCGAAAGCTAGGTAGGGGTTGGTGCTTGGGTCGGGTGGCCTGTATTCAACCCTCTTGGCGGCTTCAATCCCCCTATGGTACATGGGTACACGCACCGCAGCCGACCTGTTCCTCTTGCTCCAAGCGAGGTAGACCGGCGCCTCGTATCCTGGCACAAGCCTCTTATAGGAGTTGGTTGTAGGTGAAACTATCGCAGCAAGAGCCCGACCATGCTCTATGAGCCCGCCGATATAGTATCTTCCCGTCTGACTGAGCTCAGCGTACTCGTCCCTTGAATCATAGAAGGCGTTGGCTGAGTCACGCCACAGGCTCTGATGTGTGTGCATCCCTGATCCGTTATCCCCGAAGATGGGTTTTGGCATAAATGTGGCCACCAGGTTCATCTGGGAGGCTATGTTCTTCACGACATATTTGACGGTTTGCAGGTTGTCAGCGGTCTTAGTCAAGCCGCCGTACCTAAAGTCCACTTCACATTGGCCCGCCGTGGCAACCTCGTGGTGGTGGGCTTCCACCTGCACACCAAAGACACTCACAAGTGTATCAGCAACCTTTGACCTATACTCCATAAGGGTGTCCTGTGGCGTGGGGGGGTAGTAGCCACCCTTGGGTCTGAGGATGTAGCCCTTGGCCCCACCCGACCAAGGAGCCTCCCTTGATGACACCTTATAATATGCTTCACCAGCATCGGCGGAGAAGCTCACGGATTCGAAGACAAAGAACTCGGGCTCGGGTCCCCAATATGAGGAGTAGCCCTCATCCCTGAGCTTCTGCTCGGCGCTCTGAGCCACATAGCGTGGATCCCTTTCAAGTCTACCCTCAGCGAACCCCCGGTAAACATCTGTGAAAACCCTGCCAGTACCACTCTGCCATGGTATGGGTGCGAGCGTCGACCAGTCCGCCTTTAACACCAAGTCTGATTCGTAGATCTCCGTAAAGCCCGCCACGCTTGAGCCGTCAAGCTTGGCGGCGCCCTGAACCACGAACTTCTCATCGACTTCGCTCGTCTCCATCGTGACGTGCTTAAGATAGCCCTTGACATCAGTAAACCATAAATCAAGGTGTCTAACACCCTTAGCGTCCAAAAGACGCTGAATTTCTTCAAAACTCTTTTCAGCCATGACTTTTCGCCATGGCAAGCATAAATCACACAAAAAGATATAAGCATTCCTATCATAAAATAAAAATTTTAGGGTTTATAGCCTAAAGTTAATAAGGATTTACGCCGACTTATGCTAAACTTTTTTAATAAGTATATCTCGTTTAGCCCACGAAGGCGGAGTCAAGCACGCTACTACAACCGCAGCTACGCGTTAAGGGTATTCGGGGTATCGCCGCATAGAGCAGCTTACGCGCTGCCTCAATGTTTTTCCGCTGTGTTTCAACCACTTCTTGCGCCGTGACTGGGTGTTCCGCCCACACATCATAGTCCGTGACTAGTGCTATTGTGGCATAACACAACCCCAACTCTCTAGCCAAGTTGATCTCAGGCACAAGGGTCATACCCACTATGTGGGCGCCCATTAGCCTCCATAACGCAGATTCAGCCCTAGTGCTGAACCTAGGCCCTTCAATACACACGTATGTCCCCCCTAAGTGGCGCTCAAACCCCAATTCCCCCGCCGAGGATGATAGGATCGACCTCAGCTCAACGCAGAATGGGTCGGCAGCAGAGATGTGAGCCACCCGTGGTCCATCGTAGAATGTGTAAACCCTGCTCTTCGTCATATCGATGAATTGATCGGGGAAAACCAATTGACCCGGCCTTATCTCCTCCCTCAGGCTACCCACAGCACTAGGCGCGAGGATCCTCTCCACGCCGAGTTCTCGCAGAGCCCAGATATTCGCCCTGCTATTTATCCGATGCGGAGGTATTGTGTGGCCCCTACCATGCCTCGGAAGGAAAGCCACGCCCACGTCACCCAGTCTACCCAAAAACACGGAGTCACTAGGAGCACCATAAGGCGTATGAACACGGACCTCCCTGACGTCTGAGAGCATACCCGGATCATAGAAACCACTCCCACCAATTATGCCAATCCTAGGCTTAGTAACCGAAGCCATATCCTCCGACACCATTCTTTCACCCACAAACAAATGCTTGGGTGGTGTTAAGACTTTCCCTAACAAATGACGCCGGGGCCACACAACGGGTCAGTGCGCGCGGAATCCAGCTGTGGAAGTCAGTAATTCGGACACACTCATTCGCATACACGATACGGTTAAATCTGGGGGGAGTGGATGTGAATGGATGGCTGAGGATAAGTTCGATGAAGATATGGATACGATAACGCTCCGTGTATCCGGGGGAATGAACTCACTGCAACTGCAATCGTTACTCAGAGTCTCAAACAAGCTTAAGGAGATGCACAGAAGGGGACTAGTTAAAATTAACCACAGCGTCATGGAGGTTGTCGTAGCATCCTACCTAATAAGGAAGGGATTCGACGTGGACGTTGAGCACCCCTTGGGCGACCTTGTGTGCGATGTTTACGCGGAGAGGGGTGGTGCGCTTATAGTCGAGATCGAAACAGGCTTCGTACCTCCCGAACACGCCTTGGACCCGGTGAGATATATGGTTGCAAGGCTCATAAGCAAGGTTGCACGCTACAGTAAGCACGCTGAGCGCTTTATGCTGGCCACACCAGTGGACAACTTCGCACAACTTCATCCAGCACTCATAAAACGGCCACAGGAGCGGACACATCAAGAATTATTGGATATGAAGAGTGTGTGTGATGAGTACTACCACAATCCCCCAGTATCATGGGAGGAGATAGCCAACGCCAGGCTTCACGGGATATTTATTGTTAACGTGGATCAGGCCACAGTTACCGAACTTGAACCAGAAAAATATTATGGGCTCGTAAGCCTGATGCCCAAGTGATCTCCATTCGGTTGGCTTAGGTATACGTTACCTGCTTCTCTTGGCATCAGCAAGAGCCTTATTCAGGGCACGCTTGGTTAGCACACCCACCATCGCCCTCTTATACTCCGCAGAACCACGTAGTGGGTCATCTGTTGGGCGGCAATCCTCAGTGGCAGCCCGAGCGGCCTCCTCGATCACGCGGTCATCCACTTTTCTACCCACAAGAGCCTGTTCCGCCTTCTTAGCACGTAGGTTGGTTGGTCCCACCGCTGTGAGCCCAATCCCCGCATACGTACAGCTACCAGAACCATCAAGTGTGACCTGCACGCCGACCGCGGCTATCGCGTAGTCGCCCGCTTTTCTCTCAAGCTTCAAATACGCCCCACCAGAACCAGGCTTCGGTGTGGGTATAACTATCTCCCTCAAAATTTCACCCGTCTTAAGCGCGCTTTGAAAGCTCCCAACAAACCAATCATCACTCTCTATCACCCTCTCCCCAGAGGAGCCTTTAGCCACCATCTTGGCGCGAAGCGCTAGGATGCTGGACCCCATATCCCCAGATGGGTCACAGTGTGAAAGGCTACCCCCTATCGTACCCCAGTTCCTAACTTGGGGGTCGGCGACCACTGATGCACATTCTGCGAGTATGGGCACCCTCCTCTTCACGATATCAGAGGTGATGACATCATAATAGGTTGTAAGCGCCCCAATTCTGATTTCCCCACCTTTTTCCTCAATGTATTTAAGCCCTTTAACCCTGTTGAGGTCGATGACGTATGCTGGGCGAAGAACCCTAAGCTTCATCATGGGTATAAGGCTGTGCCCGCCCGCAAGCACCCTAGCCTCCTCACGATGCTTATTAAGTAGGTCTATCGCCTCATCCAAGCTCGCCGGAGCATAATACTCGAAGGACGCGGGATACAAACACAAATCACCAAAGCCTAACACCTTAAACACCAAAATAAATGTTTCCAAAAACAAAGCACACCTATGTGAATAGGGGAAAACAGATACTAACCAAAAATCTACCTCGTCACCGACTTGAATTATAGCCTGAAAGTTGTACTCGAGATCCTAGTTGGCAGGTAAGGATTTTTGGATCCACTCGGGAGAGGAGGCCGATAGTAAATCAGTCCAACCTCACTGGAATCGCGGAGTCAATATTGACCATATCGGCTCCGATTCTGACGCTGTAGGCCATTACGTCAACACCCCTAGCATGAGCGCGTGAAAGCCCACGGGAAAACTCTGGGTCAATCTTGGTGTTGGCCCTAAACGCCACCACGTCATCTCTTAGCGCTACAAATAGGACGCCCGCTTTGAAACCCTGCTCCATCATTTTTACAAGCGTCGCAAGGTGCTTCCTACCCCTTCGAGTCGGCGCATCCGGATAGAGTGCGTACCCCTGCTCTGCAAGAGTGCAGCCTTTAACCTCCAAGAAGTACTTGCGCTCGCTTGAGCACAACATGAAATCCAAACGTGCTCCGGGAACCGCAACCTCTTCGTCACAAACCGTGTAGCCAGCTAGCTCGACTATTATCCCGCATCCGAGAGCGGCAGCCACCAACCTGTTCTGTAGAGAGGAGTCGACGACCACTCTGCTTCCAGCGCACTCAGCGAGTATCAAATCGTATTCCGTGCGACCGACACGACTCACCCTCCTCAGCCAAACCCTAGCTCCCGGCGTGAGCGCGTAGTCAAGTCTACCGGTATTCGGGATGTGCACTAGCACAACATTACCTGCAAAACTAACCTCCCCCAAAAACCTGCTCAACCTAGCTTTGAACAAAGCTGGTAAAAGCGAGCCTAAACGCACCCCACACTCACCAATCAAATCCAACCACCAACTGTTACAAACACCATAGACAAACGATCATCCCATTATGATTTACTCTGTATCCAAGGCTTCAACCCTCAAAAACTTTGATTTCTCACAGCAGTATTTATAGCACACAGATATTAGGTGTGGTTTTCATGAGGACTACATTCAGTGGCAGCTTCCTTAGCAAAGCCCATCGATACGGTGAAGCTACTAGTCGGACCTACTTCTCCCTTATGCATACGGTCGAACTGGAGTAGCGGAAGCTTGACCCCCATCCCCCTACCCCTCAAAGAGGGCGAGGTAAGAGTTCAAATTCATACCGAACTAACGGTATAAGTAGAGCATCAGCCCCTAGGTATCCAAGCGGTCAAGCTACTTGTGGGTGTCTCGGGTTCGGGAAAGCATCCATCGAAGTGGGCAGCCTCTGCTATGCTCAGACCCACGCTTACAACTCTCTCGAGACTCAATTCGGTTACGGCCACTCTTCTGACGCCTCAACCAAGAGCACCGCATATTTCCACTGGGGTAAGACCTAATGCACATCTGGAACACACACCTTATAGTGGGGGTAGGTCTTAGAAACTATAACTGTGTTTGCCGCGTCTGAACACTCACGCCGGGGAATCCTCATAGGCTTTCCAAAACCACGCATTTTCTGATGCGTTCCCTAAGAAGAAAGCTTCCCCAGGCCGACGTGGTCTCCTATGAGTAGGCTCTAAACCTATACACCATCAAGGGCACAAACAAGCTTTCCTACACCACTATTTGTACCTTCATGATAACCACCCTCATAGGCGGGGTTTTGGAACTCTATAATGTGCAGGGGTCTACCAGTGAACCGAGTGTCCCAGACGCGCGTCAATGACCATCAGGTTGAATCTGCACGGTACCCTGATTGACGAGAATGATACGATGCCTCAGCGCACTCAAGCGCCAATGGGAGGCCAAGAACTATAAGTGTCGACTTAAAACCATAGGGATTCCCACGCTTTCCGACATCCAGTTCCTATTCAGTTAAGGCTTAGAGGTACGAGATCTGATTCAAAGGATAAAGAGACCTAGACGAAAAGGCTTAAGCTCTGCGACTCATGTTTTCGAAGTTGAGAGGAATCTTGAAGCGGGAGCTCCACGAACAAGGTAATACAACTTTCCTAAGAGTGTATAATGCCGCACACAAGTGTTTTGGGTTGGGTTACGGCAGTGAATGCCTGAAAGATACTACATTTTACCGTGCACACACTGATTCCAAACTGTATGATGATCTGAACGCATATCCTATTCTCCTGAGTAAGGCTGGATTGACGCCACCTCCTTGTCTGATTCGCCTAGGCGTGGTGGAGACCCACCCAAAATCTGCATCACTCTCGCTAAAGGCGGCTGAGCAGGCAAGACGGAAAGATGACAAAGAAAGTTACACCATCCTTGCCGGGGTGGCTCACACTCTATAGGTGGGTTTGTCACTATGAGCGCTGAGTTAACTGGCTCGATACCGGTGCTCGTCACACCCCTAAACGATCAGTATGAGGTGGACATTAGTAGCCTGCTTAAGCTTGTTAGATACTATTTGGATGCGGGTGTGGACGGCATAATCGCGCTGGGTGAGTCATCTGAGAGGGATGCACTCAGTCCAGCTGAGAGGGAGACCATTCTGAGAACTGTTTTCAAAGAGGTGGGAGGTGCTGTCCCCATAATTGTTGGGACGGGCGAGGACAACGCGGAGCTCACCCTCCAAGCGAGCAGGCACGCCGAGGAGCTGGGCGCCAAGGCGGTGATGATACCACCGCCAAGACTCCCCGAACTCAAAGGGGAAGAAATCCTAGAATACTACAAATACGTTGGGGAGCGTGTTAGGGTGCCCATAGTTGTCCAAGACTATCCACAAAACACTAGGCCGCGGATGCCTCCAGATCTCATAGCCAAAATTCATAACACGATTCCAAACGCAACCTATCTAAAGCTCGAAGACCCACCAACCCCTCCGAAGATTAGGGAGGTGCTAAAGCTAACAGGTAACAAGATGAAGGTCTTCGGGGCGCTCTACGGTAGAGATTCCTTCTGGGAACTCGAGGAGGGTGCGGCTGGCATCATGACGGCTACCCCCACTCCTGAATATCTGGTAGATATGGTGGAATCCCACTTTAAGGGACTAAGACAGAGGGCGATGGAAATCTATTACTTGACCACTCCACTCACACACTTCTACCCAGAGCTCGGGTTAGCCGTAAGGAAACAAGTCTTAGCATTCAGAGATGTAATAGCTACCCCAAAAGTCAGGCCGCCGAGAAAAGGGCTTGACGAAACCCAGCGCAAACAGCTTAGAGAAACCTTAAACTGGGTTGAGGATGCTCTGACGGCTAAACTGGGCATCAAACCCATTCACTTCACGGTTTAAAGCACTCAGTCCGAGCACATTCTATAGTGAACTACCCCGCCCTCACGGGGCGGACGGAGGCTTCCCTAAAGATAAAGATGTGGTGTGCTTACAAAGCTCGAATCGATGCGTGTTAACCATTGAAAACTAAAATCGCATCCAAACTAAGCCCCGGTCTCCCTGCGAGTTCGCTGTGTGGGGCCTAGGGATTAGGCTTATTTTAAGCCAAAACGAATGCTTGCACGGCAAGCTTGGATGATACCCATATTGAAAACGCCTCGGCAATTCTGAATGGTGTAAGGATCGACTACTACGTAGGTGGGGCGGGGCTTCCACCCATCATACTGGTACATGGTCTAAACTCTCACGCCGGCTCTTGGCGTAAGAATATACCCTCATTAGAGAGGGTTAGGCAGACTTTCGCCGTCACGATGCCGGTTAAAAGCCACCCCTCAGTCAAGTTAAAGGCGGCCTGGGAAGCGCAGCTATTAGACGGACTTATAACACATTTAGGTGTACCAAGCGCGACCATTGTAGGGCACTCTCTAGGAGGCTGGGTGGCCATGCTCTACGCGGCGCAGCACGCCGAGCGCGTGTGCTCCCTGATCCTTGAGGACACGGCGCTACTCGTGGACAACAATACGCGTGAAGACTCGGTGGATAACATTTCACACCGAGGTATACCAGTGCTCATATTGTGGGGTGAAAAGGACACGCTAATCCCCCTAGAAGTGGGCAAAGCAGTCCACTCAAGGATAGCTACGAGCGAACTCAAAATATATAGGAACGCCGGCCATGTACCCCACTGGGAGATACCCGATGAGTACAACGCGGCTATCATAGATTTCATCCAACGAAAAACCTGCTAAACACCCCACAGCCTCTGCGCCACATAGGGTGTTGATCCAACCCATCAAAGCATAAGCTCCCCCACCAAAGTGGGCGCCGCTGTGAAAGCAGCCAAATTACAGACAATACCAAATGACCCTCTCCACTGCGCGCCAAACCACCTCCCACCCACCCTTGATCCCCGCGAGATCCCAATTATGAATCCCACATCTATCTGGGCTAACTCCGAAAGTCGTTATTTAAAGAAGCGCTTAAAGCGTAGACCTCAATTGAGCAACTCCGCCCCGAAGCGCTAGATTTAGAAAGATTACGCAGTTTCCAACACCTCACCCCTCCTCAAAGGGGGCGGGGATCACCCAAACCACGAGCCATAAATGGAAGCTTTAGAGAGTATTCACGGGTACCTGCAACGCGCGAAGTGTGGAATTTGCACCTGCGTGGGGAAGCTGAGCTACAGCGACCCAGAAGGCGGTCGAGCCTAGTTGTTGAGGTAGGAAGCTACCTACTTCCTTCCTGAAGGGAGGAGGTGCTTACAATTTCCCTGCACAAAAGATACTTGTTTATCTTTATGAAGATAATGCTTACGATAGCCGGTAGGGGAAGCCTAAAATCAGCGTTCAAAGGGTATTACATATGGTCACCCTGAAAATAAAGAGGGTGTATGACGCCCCATCTGAGGCGGACGGCTACAGGGTGCTGGTTGACAGGCTTTGGCCGCGCGGCATAAGTAAAGACGACCTCAAAGTGGATATTTGGCTCAGGGATGTAGCCCCAAGCGACGAGCTCAGAAAGTGGTTTGGGCACGACCCAGCCAAGTGGCAGGGATTCAGATCGAAGTACACACAGGAACTCAACTCTAACAAGGAGTTTGAAAAGCTCCTAGACTTGGTAAGAGAGAGAAAGGGTCACGCTGGTATACTCGGCACGGGACACAGAGCACAACCAGGCGGTCGTGCTCAAAGAGCTCATCGAAAAGCGGCTGAAGGGTTAATCCCCGAGCCAGAGCGGTAACAAAAGTCTTGGGTATAGTAGAACCACCACCCTAACTTATCTCGACTTAACAAAGCAAATCACAGCTTCCCATCACCTCCCAGTCAGGAAGGGGTTTCGCTCTACGTAGGCGCACGTAGGTACGCATCAGCATACCTATCATACGCATAGTGGAGCTTGGGCTTCACAGCATCATGCAACTCCCTCACGAGTTCATCGGGAGTCTTCCGCTCCGCCCCTGTCAGGACGCACCCACCCATAAGGAGGGATGGTAGAACCACGCGGTCCCACCAATCCCTCTGGGGAGCGCCCTCCATCCTCAGTTCAACACGCTTCTTTCCGTCCTCCCAATTTGTTGTGTACACGAACGTGAGGCGCATGTAGAGGTTTATTGCTGCGTTGAGTTGCCTGTCCAATCGGAGCCCGCACCCACCACACACGAAGACGTCTGCCCCATTCAGGTCTCTGTTCTCCCACCCACACCTGGAGCAGTAGGAGGACGAACCATAGGGGTCGAGCTCCACTACTCTGGCTTCACCCAGCCTCCCTTCTAGGATTTTTGCGATACCCCGCCAGTCACTCCTCGAAATCCTACGATTCCACACACGCGAGCGCGTGTACATCCCCTGCTTTTTGAGCTCTTCGAGGCCCACCGGGCCACACAGTGATTGAATGACACGCGTGATTTCGAGCTGGTGTTTTCCCGCACGGTTCCTCTCCCTCTTTGAGTACTTTGAAAGAACTCTTTTTGCTTTTTTCGAATGTGAAGCCCTCCTCTGCACACTACGCCTCTTCTCGAAGGATGAGATGTGCACCGATGCCAGCTTCTTGGTGTCTATCCGAATCCACCCTGTTTCAGGCGAGTAGCCATCAAAGGAGAGGAGGTTGAAGTCCCACGCAACGGCGGGTTTTCCGCCTTGGTTCCCATCCCCGTAGTGCACTGGGAGGTGCACCTTTTCAAGCGTGATTACGGGTTCACCCAGCCCAGCCGAGGAGACCTCCCCAGGTAGAGGAAAGTACCTCTTCGAGAGGTCGAGGTACACGTGCTCGCCCGGCTTAACTGTCACCCGGAGCTTTTCCCCTTCAAGCCTGATGAGTGTCTGCTTCGCTCTAGCGAAGAGTCTTTTGGCGGTGGGCCTTCTCCGCCTCCTGTCTCCTTTAACATAGTTTTTCCTCCAAGACTTGAGTATTGAGTAGGCTGTCTTTATGACTGAGTCAACCCAGTGCGCCGCGTAGGGCCACTCTTGGAGTAGGCTGTCCCTGAGCTCCTTCTTATACTCCCCGCTGTGGATGTCAACCTTATACTTGGGTAGGAGCCTCCACTGCCTCTTACCCCCCTTCACCTTCCTCTTCTCCCACTCTATGTTATTCCAAAGCTCTTCAAGCACGCGGTTAACAGCGTCCCTGTAAGCTTTGAGGAGCGGTAAGAGCTCATCCCCGCGCTCATGCCTGAGTGAATAGCTCTTTAGCACGCTTCACGACCTCCTTTTGCTTATGGCTTCTCATCCCGTACAGTTTACCAGAAAAGCGGGATATTATCGTGACTAGGTCTTCGACGAGTTCTTGTTGTGGCGGTTTTACATCTGTCTGGTTTAGCACTTCGATCGTTGTTCCATGTGCTTCAAACACTTTTTTCAATGTGTCAAAACCAAACCTTGTGAGCCTGTCTTCATACAATACAACTACTTTATCAACCTCGTTGTGCACCACCCGGTCGAGAAGCCTCAGGAAGCCCCTCCTCTTCTCATCCAAGCCTGAGCCTACATCGGTAATAACTTCTTGTACACCGCTCTGCCTCAAATATTCAACCTGCCTCTCCAAGTCATCCTTCTGCGTATTAGAAGAAACCCTTGCATATCCAATAACGCTCCGTATACCTTTCTCTCCCTGCAACCTCCTGATTTCTGACTCAGGTATCCTCCTCCTTCCGCCCAAAGTCCTCACAACCCTGATTTTGCCTTGCTTATCCCACTTCTGAATAGTCCTTGGGTGAAGGCCAAGAAGCAAACACGCCTCTTTCAAGGTATATAATCTTTCAGGCACAGAATATTATATGACGAACACCTATAAAAAGTTATTTATTTTTAAACTGTTTGCGAAGGCGTTTCAAGAGCAGGGGGAAAACCATGTTAGCTATGTCGGCGAACGACACCTCCCGTGAGTGTTTTCTCTGCGGAAGAATCAACCAAGGCTTAACACTGAAGGATAGGGTTTTCCACTGTCCCCCCGTGGTTTCACTCTGGATTGGAACCTTAACGCTTCTTTAGTGCTTTTAAAAAGGGCAGGGTGGGTGCCGCCATTCTGGTGTGCTTGTTGAGCTTCGCCCAATACCTCCCCCACTATCCCTCGGGTTGGTGAGGGGTAGGCAAGGCGGAGCATTGAAGCAGGAAGCTCCAGCCTTCAGGCGGGGGTAGCTCACCCAACGGAACTAGCGCGCTTTGATCTCGCGTGGACCAGAAAAAGCTTTACCTTTGCCTAAGGGGTGAGGCTTACCGCTCCTCTATCAGGCTCTTGTATCGGCTTTTTGCTCTGCTCTTTCAACTATAAGTGTCAGGCCGTCTCTTGCCTTCACCGTAACCTTTTCGCCCGACCCAATCTTCTCCGAGGCTGACCTAGCCCTCCAGACAATCCCTTCAACCCTGACTTCACCTTCCGGGTTGAGCTCTGTTAGTGCTACACCCATCTTGCCTATCATAGACTCAGGGCCTGTGAGCTTCTTCTTCGTGCGGATGGGCCTTATTATAGTTCTGATATACACCCCGCCTATGACGCCAGCGCCTACAAGGGCTAAGAGCTCAGCTTCGGTTGTGGTGTTTAGGAGGGAGGGTGACGATGGGACGCCTAACGTTAGGAAGAGTATTCCGAGTGCCCCCGTGGCCACACCCCCCATGGCTGCGAAGCCGTGTCCAAGCTTGAGCTCAAGCACGATGAGTCCTCCCCCAACTATAAGGAGGATTATCCCAAGCGTCGACCCCGCCGCCGTGGGTGCTATCACACCCAGACCTACGAGGCCGAAAAGTATGGCGATGACTCCTATAACAGTGAGCAGTATTGTTGGATGGTAGAGGTCGAGTACAACCGCTAGCTCGCCTAGCAGTATGAGTATTCCATCCACAACCGAGTTACTCAGGGTGCTTATGAGTTGCTCATACACGTTCTCATTCACATACACAATGGGTTTTCCACTCAGACCAAGCTCATCCAATGCTTGGGTCATGTTCTCTGCGAAGCCGTTGGAGATGCCCACATCGTAGGCCTGCTGCGCGCTGTATGCCTGGTCTGCATACACCATAAGGTAGGCGGCTGTAGTGTTCCTATGCCACTTCTGGGCGAGCGAAACCATCAGGCTTATCATGGCGTCCTCTGTGTGATTCTGCTCCAAAGGCGTTCCACCTTCAACTATTGGTGTAGAGGGCCCTATCTCGGAGCCGTGACCCATGAGTATCTTGTTGGAGGCCATAGCAATATAGCTGCCAGCCGAAGCAGCCAAATCGTTCGGAGGCACATACGTGTACGTGGGAATACCAGATTGGTTAGCGCTGCCTATACTATCCACAATTGAAAGCATACTCTCCAATAGACCGCCAGGAGTATTCATAACTATTAGTATAGCCGAGGCGTCCAGCGATTCGGCGGTGGACACCGCCCTACTCATCATCGCAGCCGAGCCAGGATCCACTCCCACATCAAAATTCACTACGACGACAGCGCCACCCTGACTGGCGCCGACGCTCGAACTTAAGCCCAATAACAACGAGAGGGAGAGCACCACGGCAAGAAACGAGAAAGCCATTAGGCGTGGTCTCACGTTGCTCTTCAGGCGTGAACTATGATTCGAGTGCAGCATACTCATGATATATTAGGCCACGGCAATTATAAAGCCTTATACGGTTTACTTCAAATACCCAGAAAGGGTTGCTAAAAATCGGGGGTTGATCTGTGGTAAGTTGTTTTGAACCGTAGAACACCAATTGCTTCGCTACTGTTGGGGTTGTTGCTGTTTTGGCTGGGCCTGCTGTGCTTGGGGTGCAGAGGAAGGAATGAGCTGCGTTTGGGGGAGCATCTGGGCTAAGCCGCCTCCACCCATAATTATGTTCATCGGGTAGTAGGGTACACCTAGAAGCATGTTGGTGGCGGCTGGGTCGCTTCTCAAAGCCATGAGCTCGGAAAGCCGAGCCCTCACCGCTGTGTTTATGTCGAGGCCCAGACCGTTCAGTTGGATAACCCTGCGCAGGGTTTCATCCTCGGGTTCTATCCTTATCACCCTACTCATAAGCAGGTTCACACCTATTTCCCCCAAGTTAAGCTTGAGTGCGGCTGTAACAGCCTCGCTTATCTTATGAAGGCTCGCGTAAACCTCCTTGATTGACACGTTGTTCAATACCTGCGACACCGCTTGATCTATTATGGGTGAAATGTAGAGTGAGAGCTCATTCACGGTGTAGAAGACACCGTTGAACTGCACGGACTGAATGAGCTTCACTGGGTCCTGAACCTGGAAGTAGTATGCTACTTGGTACTGCAGTGGTATGAGCTCCGAGGACTGGGATACACCTACACTTCTCGCCTCAAACCTAGCCAAGCTCGCAAATATCACTTCAGCAAGCCAGGGCACGTTACCCCCATAACCCAGCCGGGAGAAGAAGTTGGACACAGGGTTATTCGGCGTGTTCAGATCATAGGCCCCAGCATCATAAGCCGCTGTCACCTGACCTTGTATACGCACAACAGCCTTCTGATTCGACTCTACAATCAGCCTCGAACGATTCCTTATGTCGACATTGTGATCACGCCAAAGAATCACACCCGGCGCCATCGCATCCTGACCGTTCTCTTGCAGTGTACGCACAACCGTTCTGAAAACAGACATTGCTACTCAAGGCCCTAACACGCAGACATTTAAAACCCTTTTGATGAATATACAGAGTTCCTATTCTGCATACGCACACTCTAAACCACTAAATATAGCCCAACTCAAAGCATCAAATAGCGCTGGAAATCCGATACGTCATCTGTGTTAGTGAGCTACACCACCATTCCTTACGGACGTGGTCTCTGGTGGGGCGAATGAGTGACCCATAAGCTTGGCGGCCAAGCACGAGTTTTGGATGACCAAGAACCATTCTTGGATCAGATGGTGTCCGTATTAGGGGTTGGCGGGCGTCGTGGCAGCCAAGTGTGGGAAACGCTTATCCAGACACTACCCTTGAATCACACAATAAGGATATAAGCACCAGCCCCCAAGTACATTTGGAGCAACGTGTGTGCAGGAGATGTGAGAGTCCTGATCGTTGCAGGTGTTTCTGCGTATGGTTCTACACCGAGGAGCAGGGGCCACCACACTGTCCATACTGTAAGCACAAGAGGTTAAAAAGGCAGTGAGCGGCCAATGTTCCACAGTCCTAACCACTTGTAGAAGTATATCCTTGACCACGCATCCAAAGAGGTGGTTTAGCGCGACCCTCGCTCATCGGGTGGGGTGATCACTCTGGCTAGCCTTGAGGCTGGTTTTCCATTGAAAGCGAATCCACGCGGGGATTCCTGTCCGACAGCCTCTTCCTCCTTAGGTCGCGGTAACCCTCTGGTTCGAGCTCGAACACGCCCACCCCTTCAGCTTCACCCATCGCCCACACACGGGGAAACGCGAATGGGCTGGCCTCTGGGCCGGTGACCTCCAAGTCAACAACAGCGCTCCCACCTCTAAAGTAGGGCGGCTGGCACACGTTGGCGAATGCGATGGGCAGCCTGTTCTCAAGCACCCTAGCCTTAACATAAACCATCCAGGCCTCTGCTGCTTGGTGAACGATTTTCGCGGGGACGAGTAGAAGGTCGCAGCCCCGCAGCGCGAATAAGCGCACTGTTTCGGGGAAGTCCAAGTCGTAGCACACGGCCACGCCGAGCCTGAGGCCTCTATGATCCACCATAAAGGGTTCTTCACCGCGCTCGAACCCCTTCTTCTCAGACTGGAACAAATGCATCTTCCTAGCCTTGCCCAGTATATTCCCATTACTGCAAAGGTACGCAGTTATATACCTGCCTTCCCGCGACCGCTCATATAGTGCGCCACTCACTATGAGTGAATCGTAGGATGAGCTTAGCTCGCACAGCGCCCTAAGGTAGGGGTGGGAGGCATCTGTGACCGTGTTCTCTTCGGATTCCGCAGCCCACTTCTCCGGTAATAAGACTATACGTGAACCTCTTCTCAGCGCCTCCTCGACAAGGAGTACACCCTCAGCCAATCTGTGTTTGAACAACTGCACCAGACCCAATCTCATCCAAATCACTACACCTAGATGGAGGGAGAATTAGAGCTTTCCCCTTATCCTCTTAAGGGTTTCACTCTACGTAGGCGCACGTAGGTACGCATCAGCATACCTATCATACGCGTAGTGGAGCTTGGGCTTCACAGCATCATATAGGGACCTCACGGGTTCATTGGCCCCATTCAGCTCCGCCCCTGTCTCGACGTACCCACCCACCATGCGATGCAGTGGGGAACGCCGACCATCTTCAGTCCCCTTCCTCCTCCCCCCTATGTGTGCATGTACCCCTCAGCCAGCGGAGGTCTTGGGTCTCTATCTGCTACCACTCACCCTACTGCCCATGCACAACCGGATCATTCAAATCCAGAAATCTATATAAACCTATCTATTCTGGAACCGCTGACTACGGCTCAGACTTGGGTTACGGGCTTAGCTCAGCGTGAAAACATTATAATATTCGAGCCGATAGGTCTGATTATGAACCTTACAATCAAGAACGCCAGAATACCATTCACCTCTGGAGTCTGGGACATCTGCATTGAGGGGGGACACATAGCGAATATTGTGAGCAGTGGAGTGCGGGGAGGCTCGGATGTTCTCGACGCGGGGGGGGGGATTGTGTGCCCCGGATTTGTGGACTCACACATACACCTTGACAAAGCCTATACGGCGAATAGCCTGGATGAGGCGGGCTTTGAAGGCGTTGCGGAGGCTAGGGACACCCAGGGCATAACACCCTCCCTCAGATCGCTTAAAGAGGCATTCAGCGAAGGGGATGTGTTGGATAGGGGTAGACGGGTGTTGACTGAGTCGTTAAAACACGGTACAATGGCGCACAGGGTGTTCGTGGACGTGGACCGCATAGTGGGTCTAAAGTGTTTTAACGCGGCCTCAAAACTAAAACGGGAATTCAACGGGCTAATGGACCTCCAGATCGTAGCCTTCCCCCAAGAGGGTTTAGCGGGCAACCCAGAAAACGTGGAGCTACTCTATAAGGCGGCTGAGCTCGGAGCCGACGTTGTGGGGGGTATCCCCTGGTATGAGAACACAGCCGAAGAGGGAGAACGACACTTGGACGAGGTCTTCAACGCCGCCAAGAGCTTTGGTAAGGATGTGCACATAGTGGCGGACGACACGGACGACCCGCTTTCAACCAACGTTCTACACGTAGCATCCAAGTGTCTACGTGAAGGATTTAAGGATAGATGCGCTGCGAGCCAGTGCAGGGGTGCGCTCGACTCCCCCAATGATGCCTACGTAAACAGGGTGATTAAGCTAGCCAAGCTCGCAGGGCTCAGCGTAGTTGAGAATCCCCAAACCAGCCTGATGCTATCGGGAGGAGGGAGCACCCACCCGTTTAAGAGAGGCCTCACACGGGTACTCGAGTTCGCACACGCCGGCGTCAACGTCGCGGCTGGCCAAGACGATATACAAGACGCCTACTACCCATATGGTAGGGGAAGCATGGTTGAAGTGGGATTCATCATGATCCACGCCGCCAGAATAAGCACAGCCAGAGGCCTACAACTAGTTTACAACATGATAACACACAACGGCGCGAAAATCATGAAACTAAAAGATTACGGCTTGGAGAATGGATGCCAAGCGAACCTCTTGGTATTTGAGGAAAAGAGTGTACACGAAATCTTCAGAAACATGGCTCGTCCAAAACACGTATTAAGGCTAGGCGTACCACTGCTCACCAGCACCACCAAAACACGCTTCCATCAACCCCACAACTTGGCTGATTAACCCTCTCGGCTAAATATGATCCAGGAAGTCTGCTAAGTCTTTATATGCTGAACCAAGTCATAGGGGTTGATAGGTGTGATAGGGTACACTCTAAGCTGGATTAAACTAGAGGAGGCGTTAAAGAAGAAGCCCGAGATTATAGGGCTGCTACCAATCGGAAGCTTTGAACAGCACGGATACCACCTGCCATTCTCCACTGACAGCATGGTGGCGTGGCGGCTGGCTACAATGGTTGAGCAAAGACTACCCGAAGAGGTGGTTCTCTTCCCACCCGTAATCTACGCCTGCTCGAGTGAGCACAGAGGTTTCCCGGGCACGGTTTGGGTGGACTACCACGTTTTCATCGAGTATGCGCGATGCGTGGTGGAGTCCCTGTTCGAAGCGGGGTTCAGGAGGGTGGGTGTCATCAATGCGCATGGTGGAAACGTTCAGGCGCTTTCAGTTCTACAGAGGATGGTGAATCTCAGCGGGCGCCACGCCGGCAAACTCTACGTGTTTAACCTCACCGAGTTCAGGGATCTCACGGCGAAGGTGTTTGGTAGGAGCCCCCCACTGCAGCACGCTGGCTACTCAGAGACCTCGATGCTCGAGTACATATGCCCAGAGTGCGTCGACCATGAGGGATTGGCTAGGATGAAGCCCGAAGACTTCAAAACCACCTCCAAGGAGGTGTTCTCAATACGCCCCACAAGAGAGGTTTCAAGAAGCGGTGTAGTGGATGACTCAGAGCCCTTCCAGCACGGGGATAAGAAACTTGGTGAAACGCTGATCACGGAAATAGTTAACGCAATCGTGGAAAGACTCAAAGATCCGACACACGCCTGAGCGCGCCAGAGTGACCTCTAACACACTACTCGTTTTAGCATAAATATGTTTATTTCTATCAAGTAAGTTTAAATAAAAGCGCATAAATATGCTAAGTATGGGTTCGATTCCCAATTCGGATTTAAAGAGTAAGTGGAAAAATCAGGCGGAACTCACACAAGAGGTCGTCGCAAGGCTCGAACGGCTACCCTTCTCATCCTTTCAGCTGCTGGTTGTACTCGCCGCCGGCTTCAGCGCATTCTTTGATTACTACGATTTCAGCACGATGTCGTTCACGATAGCACCAGTACAACAGGCATTCGGGCTCTCCTCGTTTGGTGTAAGCCTCCTACTTTCAATGACATTCATAGGTGCCTTCTTCGGTGGAATAATCGCTGGGAGATTAGCGGACCTCTTCGGAAGACGCCGGTGGTTCCTTATAACCCTGCTCATGGTGGCTCTTGGTAGTCTACTTACAGGGCTCTCAACCAACTACTACGAGATGGTTGCCTCAAGATTCATCACGGGCTTCGGCGTAACGGGGGACTACGCTGTTGTCGAAGCATACATCTCTGAACTCTTACCTTCAAGGGTTCGCGCCAAAGCGATGGGTATAATAGTGGGGGTTGCATCCTCGGCCTTCCTGTTCACTGCACTCATGGGGGTTTACCTGCTAAGGGTGCTACCACTCTCGGGCTGGAGGTACATATTCTTCATCGGCTCAGCCATAGCCATAGCGGTGTGGTTTGTAAGAAGACTCGTGCCCGAGTCACCCCGCTTCTACCTCGATAGAGGAATGCCTGAGGAAGCTATGCAAACACTGGAGGAAATAGAGCGGAAAACACAGAAAGGCGCCGGTCGGGAGCTACCTCAACCCACGCCTATAAGCCTAACACAGAGTGCTAGAGGTGCGGGTATAGGGGAGCTCTTCGGCTCCAAGTATAGGTGGAGAACCATACACTCAGCGCTCGCCTATGTGTTCGATTCAATGGGCTTCTACGGCTTCGTGACTTTCCTACCACTAATACTGGTGGCAAGACACTTCACCATAGTCAACTCGCTGAGCTACATAGCTGTGGCCGATATTGGCACAATAATCGGTGGGTTCGGGCTGTTCTTCGTTGGCGACAGGATTCAGAGAAAAGATGTGATGGCTCTGAGTGGACTCATCATAGCCGCAAGCACATTTATACTGGCGTACGCTGTGAGCCCCGTGTTCGTGATGCTCTTCGGCTTCATATCAAGCTTCTTCGACCAGCTCAGCTACGGAGCACTCTCAATATATCTCGGCGAAATATTCCCGACGAGACTTAGGACAAGCGGCGCAGGGCTCACAAACGCGCTCGCAAGGCTCGTGAGCGTCGCAGGAATATTCTATCTGGGCGTCGCATTGGCTGGTAAACCATCACTTCAGCTGGTGTTCATAGCCTCTTCGTGGCTAGTGTTTAGCGCCATAATAGGTCTGGGAGGAGTCAGGGTGAACAAGAGAATGCTCGAAGAGGTATCCCCATAAGGTGAGGTGGGTTGAGCGAGCTACTGTCAGACGGCTTTATAAAGCAACTTGAGGGGATCTTCGGCCCCAAAAACGTAAGCACAGACAACACCACGCGTAGGACCCTATCAGCGGACTACTCGTGGTTCTCCCCGCTCCTCAAGCAACGCGTGAGGAAAGCAGTGGCTGACATAGTGGTCTGGGCTCATTCACCAGAACAACTGAAACAAGTAGTAGAGCTCGCATCCGAGGCGCGTGTTCCCCTCGTTGCCAGGGGAGGGGGAACCGGTAACTACGCGCAATGCGTACCTCTTGCTGGCGGAATAGTTGTCGACATAACCAGGATGCGTAGAATCCTAGAGCTCGATGGTGGACATGCAGTCGTTGAGCCAGGCACACAGCTAGGCGAGTTGAAGGCGGCCGCGGAAAAGATGGGTATGACGCTCAGGGTTTACCCCAGCACCTACCTTGTATCAACAGTGGCGGGGTTCATCGAGGGTGGATCGGGCGGCGTGGGCTCCGCGGAGTACGGTAGGCTTTGGGATGACAATGTGGATGGAGTCAAACTAGTGGGTCCAAACCTCGACGAAACACTCATACAGGGTAAAGCATTGGAGGGAGTAATTCACTCGGCGGGAACTACTGGGCTCATCACAGAGGTCAGGCTTCCCTTAGCACCCAAAAGAGAGCTCTCAGGCATAGTCGTTGGTTTCAGTGGGCTTAAGGAAGCACTAAGCTTCGCGCTCAGGCTTGCGAGCGCCCCCCATATACACAAGAGAGTGCTATCGTTGTATGAGCCGGCGGTGGCACGCTACTTTGAAGGCTCGGTGAGGGATAGGGTTCTACGGGGGAGGATGGATGTATTCCAGGCCTTCGAGGACTCATACGTGCTTATAGCTATTTTGGATGCATCGGCGCAGGAGGAAGCTTCAAAGATGCTCCCCGCAGGCGACACCGTCGGCGTCGAGTGGCTCGGGGGGGATGAGGCAGAGATGCTATCAGATTACACCTTCAATCACACAACCCTGTGGGCTACAAAGCAGAAGAGCGTGACCTGGCAGCACGCGTTCTTCCACCCGCAGAGGGTAGCGGAGCAGACCTTCGCGATTAAGGAAAAGTATGGTGACAGAATTCTGATGCACTATGAATTCATAAAGAAGGGGGGCGTAATCCTACCCGCTGGGCTCCCAATAGTCTTTTATGAAGACCCGCAGGAGCTGCTTGAGATGCTTGGGTACATGGAGGCGCAGGGTATAGCGGTTGAAAACATTCACAGCTATCATCTCGAGGACAGACTAGACGCGCAGAAAATAGAATCTATCCGGGGACTAAAGAGGCTGAGCGACCCGAAAAACATACTCAACCCAGGCAAGCTCAAAGGCTACTGAAAACTCAGTATATACTTTTTAGCATTCTTTTTTGACTAGTAAGTTTAATATTTTTAGTAGCTGATGCGTATGTGTGAACTCTAAGGCCCTCTTCTTATCACACGCCTCGCCCACACTTCTTGTGGAAACCCACCAGCCATATCACCGCTTTCTCAGGGAACTCGGAAAGCAAATCGACCCTTCCGAATTCGACGTGATTGTTGTGTCTTCACCCCACTTTATGGTTAGAGGTAGATTCCAAGTCGTCAACACCAAAATCCTCAGGTGCATACAGGACTACTACGGTTTCCCAGATGAACTTTACGATTACTGCCTGAACGCTGAGAACCACACTGCGCTCGTTGAGCGCCTGCTCCAGGAGGCCTCAAAAAGCGGTTTAAACGTTGAGCCAACACAGAGGTGGGGGCTCGACCACGGCGCATGGGTTCCCTCACTCATAATGTGGGGTGAGGTTAAAAACAAGATGGTGGCTGTATCCACAGACCCATACGCCCACGAGCAGGACTACTCCTTCGGTAGAAGCATACGAATGGCGGCTGACTCCCTCGGGCTCAGAACACTATTCATAGCCTCTGGTTCACCGACACACAGACTGGACCTGTTCGAATTCGGCTCACAACCCAACCCCCACGACCCACTCTACGATTTCGACAGAATACTCATCAACACACTCGAGAACTCGCCTCAGAGCATACTCGAGATAAAGAGGCTCGCCGGTGATGCTTACACAAGAAGCGACCCCGAAGGTGGGCTTGGACCACTGATGACAGCAGCTGGCTTCTGCGGAGATGAATTCAGGCCCAAAATATTAAACCACGACACACCATATGTTGGGGTTAGCGTGCTAGCCGCATACCTCAACTAGTCCTCTCTCTAACACCTAGACCAGCAAATACACTTAGTGAGCGGCACCACCCTGAGGGGTAGACACCACCATTCCTCCCACTTTTCCCGTGGTAGATCTCGACTCGAACATCTACGCCGTCCTTCTATGGTTGATTACGGGGAGGTGAAAGCGGTGGGGCTATGATGTGTGAAGCTCCGGCCCGTTTTGGATCGCAAATCCGTGTTCAATAACAGCTGACACCAATAACGAGTTTTGATCTACCATTAGAGGGGGCCCACGTTGTGTGAAAACGCTTATTTCAGTGGCCGGGGTAGGTTTGTAGGCGATCTTGTTGGTCAATCCGAGGCGAATAACGCTCAGGGTTAACGGCCTGAACCATATGGTTACCGTTGAACCCAGGGAGAGTCTTCTCGACGTGCTGCGCAAACAGCTGGGTTTGACGGGTGCTAAGAAGGGGTGCGATATGGGTAGCTGCGGCGCGTGCACGGTTATGGTGGATGGTAAGTCACGCCTTTCGTGCCTCACACTCGCCGTGTCAGTTGAAGGTATGGATATTGTTACGGTTGAGGGCCTTAGCAGAGGGGAGCTCGACCCGCTTCAGGAGGCGTTTGTACGCAACGACGCGCTCCAGTGCGGCTTCTGCACACCTGGGCAGGTGATGTCCGCGAAATTCCTTCTAGACATAATACCCAAACCGAGCGTGGAGGAGGTAAAGTACTATATGTCTGGTAACATTTGTAGGTGTGGGGCTTACCCAAAGATCATCCGGGCTGTGCTGGATGCTGCGGGTGAGGTGAAGAGGAATGGTTAAAGTCGTAAAGACAAGGGTGGAGTTTGAGGGTAGGTTCAGGGATGAGTATACCGTCGTCGAAGGCGAACCACTCGAGGGTTGGTCGCCGAAAAGCGGACTGAAGATTGTTGGAAGACCGCATCCTCGAGTGGATGGCGCCGCCAAGGTCACGGGCTCAGCCAAGTACACACACGACGTGTACCTCCCAGGAATGGTTTACGGTAAATTCCTACGCTCACCGTATGCACACGCTAAGATCACCCATATAGATGCGTCAGAGGCGGAAGGGCTGCCAGGTGTTCTCGGAGTGTACACCTATAAGAATGCCGCCACACTCGGCTTCGGCGGAGCCGAGAAGGTGTTCAAGCAGGAGGTTACCTACCAGGGTGATGTGGTAGCGTTGGTGCTCGCCCAAGATGAATCCGTGGCCGAAGACGCGTTAGAGCTAATTCGAGTTGAGTACGAGCCGCTCAGACCCCTAGTCGACCCAGAGGAGATAATGGGCTTGGATTCATCAAAGGATAGGATTGTTGGACCCAAGCTATATGAGAGAGGGGATCTGGAGAAGGGCTTCGCTGAGGCTGACGTCATCGTTGAGGAGAGCTTTAAGACGCAGGCTGCTCTCCATAACTGCATGGAGACACATGGGAGCGTGGCCCACTGGGAGGGTGACAATCTGGTGGTGCACACCTCGACGCAGTCGGTGTTCAACGTCAGATCAGCCCTCAGCGAGGAGCTGGGGATACCACAGTCGAAGATAAGGGTTGTCTCCGAGTTCATGGGTGGAGGTTTTGGGTCGAAGTTTGGGGCTGGCGAGTACACCGTGGTAGCCGCCGCGGCAGCCAGACTTCTTGGGCGGCCAGTGCGAATAGTCCTAGATAGAGTAGAGGAGAACCTAGCCACGGGTAACAGGAGCCAGACCGTTCAGTGGGTTAAGATAGGCGCGAAGAGGGATGGTAGGATAACCGCCATCCACCTTAAGGGGCTTGTGAACGTCGGCGAGGACGGCTGGGTGGCGGACCTAGGTGGGCCGGCTAAGATGATGTACCACTGCCCAAACGTTAAGGTTGAACTATACGGTGTAAAAACCAATCTAGTATCATCCACGGCCTTCCGCGCGCCCGGCTACGTGGAGGGTGACTTCGCGCTTGAGTCGGCTGTTGACGAGTTGGCGAGGAGGCTTAACATGGACCCACTTGAGCTAAGACTTCTAAACTACGCCACAAGGGATCCTGTGACCAACAGCGAATATTCGTCCAAAGCTTTGAGGGAAGCCTACCTCAAGGGTGCGGAGCTCATCGGCTGGCGCTCCGAGCCCAGAGTTGTGCGGGATGGAGCCAAGATACGCGCTAAGGGTGTTGCTGGAGCAATATGGTGGGGTGGTGGAGGTCCCCCCGCCTACGCCGAGGTCAAGGTTAACGCGGACGGCGGGGTGACCGTGCTAACAGCCACACAGGATATTGGCACGGGTACGAGGACAGCCCTAGCTCAAATAGCCGCTGAGGAGCTGGGCTTACCTTTTAGCAGCGTGAGGGTTGTGTTGGGGGACACAATCACCGAGCTAAGGTCGCCTGGTAGCGGTGGAAGCCAGACGCTCGCCTCAATGGGTCCGGCTGTCAGAGCCGCCGCACACGACGCCAAAAACCAGCTGCTAGAGATAGCTTCGCAGGTTTACGACGTTGCCAAGGAAAGGCTCACCATAAGGGAGGGCTCAATATTTAGGAGCGATGGAAGCGTTTTGTGCTCGGTGGGCGAACTACTAGGAAACCTAGGCGACTTCAGTGTTACGGGTAGGGGTGCGCGTGAGCCGAACCAGGAAGGATACATGGTCAACACATTCGCTGCACAGTTCGCAGAAGTTGAGGTGGACACGGAGACGGGCACCCTGCGGGTTCTAAGGCTCGTATCCGTTCACGACTCCGGGATGGTTGTCAACCCCCTGACATTCACAAGCCAGGTTGAGGGAGGCGTGATCATGGGTATGGGGTACGCCCTCTGGGAGGGTAGACTCGTGGATGGGGAAAGCGGTGTTGTCATCAACCCCAACCTCAACGACTACCTTGTAGCAAGGTGTTCCGATGTGGGTGAAATAACACCCACCTATGTTGAGCCCGAAGACCCACACACGAATAGTCTAGGCGTCAAGGGCATAGGCGAGCCACCTATAATAGGCGTGGCGCCGGCCATAGCCAACGCCCTACGAGAGGCGATCGGAGTGCGCCTGAGGGAGTTACCATTCACACCTGAAAGGGTTTACTCAGCCATAAAGGGAATCAACCCAAGACCCACCACAGCCAAATACCTCTAATAAACACAGGTAGGGAAACCAATCATTTTTATGAGGTTTCCAAAACCTCGCCTTTTTAAGGTGGGGATTGGAGTGTTCGCGTTTCGCCTCAGGGGCACAGGCACTAGTAGTGCGCAAAGTGAGGAATTCACGCCTGCATGAAACCGTAGGAGACCCCCGTAACGGGGGATCGAGCCTACATCGGTGGAGGGAGCAGGAAGCCTTCTTCACGGTAGACCCAAAATCTATGCCCAGAATGCGTGTAACACTTAGGGGTAATTTTGAGTTTACACTCAAAGTGGTGGTGACTCACACTAGGGGTCTCATTTGTGGGGGCTTGGTGACCCACCATTTCATGGTTAGTGTGTGCACACTACCAGGCCTGCGCTAGACGTCAACAACAACGGTGCACACCCAGCTACCATCCCTTTTCTCGACGCGGAACATATGGTAGGTCACCGCTTTCACATCCATGCGCAGCTCCTGGCGGGAGGGGTCCACTACGTCGTACTCACCCTCACCCACCAACGTGTACCCCCCATTAACCGTTATGGCTACATCGACGTTCTTGAAGAGCAGGGCTTCGGCGTCCTTAAGATAGACAACTTCAGATAGAAACTTGTAGAGCAGATCCTCTACTGTATCAGCTCTAACCACGATCCTCCTCTTACCCGCGGCGCGCAGGGTGGCCGTGTTGGCCATAGCCTCAAAGAGGGCCATCGCGGCATCCTCGAACAGGCCCTCCAAACTCTCCGACTCAGCCTCAAATGCCAGGTCCGCTATAGCCACGTCTTCAAGGTACCTGAAGGGCATAACTCGCAACCGACGTACACTACCGTCGCCAGAGCTTAAGTCTTTGGCGCCACGACACGCCGCGCGACGCAGTGTGATGCGGTTGCGATCAATATAAGCTTCTACTACCCGGGGGACCAAACGCGCAAGCGTTAAATCGATGAGGGTGCACATATGGTTGACCGAATTTGGTAAAGCTTGACCCGGAGACCATTAAACGAAGGCTTTCAAAACTTGAGGGCTGGAGGTTTGAGGGGAACTCTCTCGTCAGAGAGCTTGAGTTCGACGATTTCGATGCTGCTATAAGCTTTATAGTTAAGCTCGCGCCTGTTGCGAACAAGTTAGACCACCATCCAGACATATACAACTCCTACAACAAGGTGAGGCTGTCTCTGACCACCCACGAGGAGGGAGGGGTTACCGAGAAGGATTTCGAGCTCGCAACCCAAATAAACCTTCTCCTACACGAAAAGTAGGGATTCCACTGTGCGGGAGGACAATTCAGACACTCTGGAGGACCTCAGAGGCGAGCTGAACAGCGTAACAGCGGAAATAGTCACCCTCCTCAGGCGCAGACTTGAGCTTTGCAGGCGTGTGCAGAGCGCTAAGCAGGCGGCGGGCGCCCCAACCCTAGATTTAGCGAGGGAGGAGGAGATCGTATCCAAGCTGATTGGGGAGGGTGACTCCACCCAGAACAGGATACTCGTCAGGCTCCTAAGGGAGATAATATCTGCGTGTAGAAGCATTCAGAGCGAGAGCGTAATAGCGGTTCCCCACGCGATGCGAAGCCACTGCATGGAGGCCGCGAGAACCGTGTTCGGCTCATCGTGCAGCTTCAGCTTGACGGGGGGAGTCGAGGATGCGTTCAGCTCCGTTGAGCTTGGATCCGCCCACTTCTCAATAGCTCCCTACGAGGGGACGGCGCACGGCGCCTACCCCTACACGCTCGACGCACTAATAGAGTCCGAGCTGAGAATAATGGGGGAGGTGGTCCTACCAGTGGAGTACCATCTCGTCTCCGCCGAACAATCACTCAGCTCGATAAGGGTTGTTGTCGGCGACGTTGAGGCAATATGGGCTTGCCAGAGGTTTTTAGCGGCCAACCTACCATCAGTTAAGATAGTCAACTCACCCAACCAGCCAGTTACGAGAAAAAGAGGTTGGGCCTACCTCCTCGGGACAAGGGAGGCGGAGGACTCTGGTCTAAACACCCTAGCACTCGGCGTTCAAGACGACAGGGATAATGCCACAAGGTTCGTGGTTGTTGGTAAGAGGGGGGGCTTCAACGTCAACCTAAAGGGAAACCTACCCTACAAGACCACGCTCGCGTTCACTGCGCCCAACAGGCCTGGGGTGCTCGCGGAGATACTCGCCGATTTTGGCTCGCGCGGAATCAATCTAACCATGATTGGCTCAAGGCCTCTGCGAAAGAAGAAGTGGGAGTACGCGTTCATAATAGACCTCGACGTAACCGAGGATAACCCCTCATTTCAAGATGCCCTAGAGCACGTTAGGCGTAAGACCACGATGCTTAGGGTGCTGGGCTCCTACCCTACACTCACATCCGATAGGCTCAAAATCAGCATGGGCAAGTAGTTTGCTCCCGTCTGCTCGAGGCACTCAAGCAGCTTTCATAGTCCTGACGCTTCAACCCAGATGGGTTTGGGCTTGTGTGAACCTTATATGTTTTCATTTGGTGGATGAGGTGGATCACCGATGTCCCAGCCAACGGTGCAGCCAAGCGACCAGGTGACAGAGGTCTTCACGAAGATTGGACCCATCATATCCTCTCGGCTGCGCGTAATACAGGAGACGGTTAACATGAATGTTCCAACATTCATTGTTGGGGCGCCAAGCGATCAGGCCACCCTCATCCAGCTCAGAAGGGAGGTGGAGGACTTGGGTTACACGATGATCGTGAGGAACTATCACGGCCAAGGAGAGCTATCAATTAACGTTGTGCCCAAATTCGTGCCCCCAAAAGCGGACCTCCGATGGAACGTAGGGCTGTTTTTAGCCACCGCCGCAACCGTTTTCATCTCGGGTTACCTGTTCTTCGGGGGAGTAGTGGGTGGTTTTGAGTATCTCGGCACACTTTTCGGTATTCTCGTGACGCACGAGGCGAGCCACTTCTTTATGTCGCGTAGGCACAGGGTGGCCGCAACACTCCCCTACTTTATCCCGTCGATACCCCCAATCGGCACGTTCGGCGCGGTCATAAAGGCGCGCGAGCCATTCAAGGACAGGAACCAGTTACTCGACATAGGCCTAGCTGGGCCGCTTGGGGGGTTCGCTGTGGCCGTGGTCGCCACATTCGTAGGCATATTCACCTCACCGCTCATCCCGCTTCAGGAGGCATCACACCTATCCTCCCTACCCTTCACACCACTCCTCATGTACCTCGTGACCATGGTTTACGTGCCCGCTAACAGAGTAATCACACTCAACGCGATCGCCTTCGCCGCTTGGGTCGGCCTAATAGTCACATTCCTCAACGCGTTACCCACCGCGCAACTCGACGGCGGGCACGTGCTACGTTCAATAGTGGGTCAACGCCTACACTCAAGCATATCACTGATAGTGGGTCTAGCGGTGATCGGACTCGGCGTGGCCGTGAACCCCGGCTTCCTGCTTATGGGTTTCCTCATGCTCTTTTTGAGCTACATGGGTCACCCCGGACCCCTCGATGACTACACCAAGGTCTCGAAGAACAGGTTTGTGCTCTACGCGCTCTGGGTAGTGCTACTAGTTCTAAGCCTACCTATCTAGCTTCGGGGATTTCAACCTCGTTCTGGGTGTAAACCCTCCTACTGCCAAACGGTCTGAAGGGTTTACCGTTACCTCTATAGAACTTTGAGAAGAACTCCACGTAGAGAAGCCGTGCACCCTGTATGCCTGGCTCGAATAGCCCTAGTACAAAGTTGAACGCTTGGCCGAAGACGAGTATAACCACCCCGTACACCGCTGATGCAACCCCACCACTCAGAGTGCCAAGGAAAACTGTGTTTATGACCTCCGCGAGTATAATTGATGAGAGCAGTATGCCGACAAGCCGGGTGTAGCTGAGCACATGGCTTATGAGGGAGGGTAACTCGATCACCGCTTGCCCACCTTCACCCACGACCACGAGCACCACCCCTAGCACAATCATACCAATATAGCCCCCCACAAGCGGGTTTGCCGCGGGGTTGAGCGGCTTCTGGTGTAGCAAGCCTAGTCCGAGGAGTGCTATACCCCACACCACGCTCAGCCAGCCCGCCTTCCCAAGAATATGCCTGGGCTTCCTCTCCCAGTAGGCATCCACTATGCCGAGCACGAAGCCAAGCGTGACCATACCCAGCCCCACATAGCCACTCACAAGCAAAAGCTTTTTTAGACCGAAGCTTGTGGTGGGGTCCAGCACCGCTCCCGTGGCGCACACCCCCGAAGTCGAGCGGCAACCCAACGCTTGGTATAGGTACTGGTTAAAGTGGAAGCCGAAGTACTCGTTGAAGAGGAAGCCGAATATTATCGCTATTATAGAGGCTGGTATTAGGGCTCTGCTGAGCTTCGCCCAACCAGAAGGCCTGAAGAAGGTCTTAGCGAAGACCCTCAGACCCTTGGGCACAATTGTATGGCCACCGTGCTCCGTGTACCGCTTTATCCACAGCGCTATGAGTAGTATTAGCACCCCGTAGCCAACGTCTCCAAGCATAAGGCCGAAGAAGACTGGGAAGATCAGTGAATAAATGATCGTGGGATCCACCTCCTCCGCCTGGGGTAGCGAGTAGAATCTTACAAAGGCCTCAAACGGCTTAAAGGGTCTGGGATTCTCCATAAGCGTTGGTGGAGTTTCGTGTCCAGGCTCGGAGGTGAACACGAGTGTTGTGTTCTCGGTGTTGCGATCCAGCGCCAACCTCAATTGCTTCAATCTACGCTCAGGAACCCAGCCCTCAATCACCACCAAGCTATCAGTAAATCCTAGGTTCTCTAACACTTCAAGCTTCCTACTCTCGATTGCCAGCTGCTCCTCCACACACACAACATCTACGTAATACTTGGCTGAGAGTGACTGAAGCTCCCCCCTTAACTTCTCGACCTCAGCCTTGAGCTCACGCTGTTGACGTTCTAGATTCTCTAAAACCTGCTTGGGGGTACCGCTTAGCTGCGGAATCCTCTCGAAGCGTAGATTCATTTTCTGGATTACCGAGCCGAACACGGAGAGTTTGTCGGTTGGCACCACGAGTAAGACGGTAACCCTCCCATTGGATGAGGTGTGACTCTCCAAGTAGGAGCCCAATGTATTTTTGAGCTCTTCGATGAATCGGGCGAAGACCTCCTCATCCATTTCACCTACAAAAGATGAGGCTGACTTTAGATTCAGGTTGGCGAGATCGACCTCCACAAAGGAGAGCTTACCAACTAATGAGGCAAGATCCCTGAGGTTTTCGAGCTTGGACTCGTACTCCTCTATACGAGTCTGCAGGTCTTTGACCTCTCCATCTATGTTTATGGACTTAGAAGCATCCAGCAATTCTGTGATGGAGGAAAACTTTCTCCTTGAAGTGACCGGCAGCGGGGGGAGGGCCGACTTTATACTCCTAATCCTGAGCAGCTCGTCCGACACCTCCCGCATGGGTTGACCGCCAACCTCCTTCTTGAGGAAGCCAAGAGCATCCCCCGATACGGGTTCAACCTGCACGGCGCCCAAGTCGTGCAAAACGGAGAGGATGGTGTGGCTGTTCCTCCTAAGCCCGACTACAGCCACCTTAACCATCTTAGCTGGTCTCAACACTTCTACGCACCAAAATCAGACAACAAGACCTTCTTGGCCATCTCGAGGAGCTTTTCCTCGTCGTGGGTCATGCTGTTGATACGCCCAGCCTGCTCCTCTGCCTCCTTGAGCAACCTGTTCGCCTCCGCCTCAGCTTCCTCCCTCGCAGCCTCAACGCTCTTCTCAACTAGAAGCTGATACTCAGCCTTCGCCTTCTCAAGCTTGGCCGCGAGCTCAGCCCTCAGCTTGGAGAGTTCCGCCTCAAGCTGAGCCCTCCTCTCAGCGAGCTGCTTATCCGCTTCCTCTTCAGCCTTCTTAACCTTCTCCAAAACATTCAAATAGTTGTCTTTAGACACGGCGCATCAACCCATCAAATGGTACACAAGCAAGCCAAAGGCGAGCACCCCAGCCACCTTGGCTATCCTCAGCGCGAGCATAACCCTGTAGAACCTGCGCTGAGCGTCGTTTGCAAAAAACGCGGGGTTCACCTTTGAGTAGGCTTCAGCGGCACTCTTCGCCTGATCCCTATAGTAGGCGAGTATATTTTTCGGGTTCTTTCCCCAGTAATAGTATTTGGGCACACCCGGCAACCTCTTCTCCACCACGCCCAGCTCACCCTTGTCTTCCTGAGTCATCTCTGCTCTCCTCCCCTCTGAGCCATTTTACGCTTCACCGTTTTAAGCTTGGTGAAGCTCTCACGCTCCATCTCATCGAAGACAAACTTGATGTACTTCGCGTTCTGCTCGAGCCTGGGTATAAGTATGTTCTCAATCGCATTGGAGCGCCTCTTAGTCCTCTCAATCTCTAGAAGCAGCCTCCTAAGAGCGGTCTCCTTCTCCGCCACGTTGAGCAGCGCCAAGTGGAGGTCTCTGTACACACGCACAACCTGGTTTATAGATGCGGGCATCTCGAGGAGGTGCTCCGCCCCATCGAACGCCCCACTCTGACTCAGCTCGGGTATCCTGACACCCATCACGTTCTTTGTAGCAACGCCCAGCGGGCTTATGTTGGGTACGCGCATCGATTCATACTCGAGCCGAAGGGGGCCCACGAGCATCTCGGCCACACGCACACTCTCGTACGCCCTTCTAAGCTTATTCCTCAAGTCGCTTCTCAGAGCAGCGGCCTCCTTACTCATCCTGAAGAATTCGAGTATCAGGGCTTGCCTCTTGAGCTTGAGAAGCCTGAGGCCCTTCCTGGCTATGGCTATCCTCCTACGTATCCTGAGAAGCTCCATCCTTGTGGGTCTAACATTGGTGGCCCGAGGCATCTAGCTCACCCACCCGAAGCCTTCTTCCTATACTTCTGAATATACTCGGGTCTAATCTTCTTGAGCTCTGAATCCGGAAGCTCGGCGAGCACCTCCCACCCTATCTCGAGAGTCTGCTCAATGGTTCTATCCTCGTACACCCCCTGAGCCACAAACATCTTCTCAAACCTCTCAGCCGCACGCAGATACCTGCGATCATTCTCACTCAGCGCCTCAACACCCACGATTGCGGAGAGGGCGCGCACATCCTTACCCTGCGCGTAGGCCGCGTAGAGCTGGTCAGCTAGCCCCCTGTGATCCTCCCGCGTCTTACCTCTACCTATACCCTGATTCATCAGCCTAGAGAGGCTCTCCAACACGTCTATTGGGGGATAGATGCCCGCCCTCTCAAGCTCGCGGCTCAGGTACACCTGCCCCTCAGTGATGTACCCTGTGAGGTCGGGTATGGGGTGGGTTTTGTCGTCGGCTGGCATGGTGAGTATGGGCATCTGTGTGATCGAGCCCTTCCTACCCCTGATCTTACCAGCCCTTTCATAAATCGTGGCTAGGTCTGTGTACATGTAGCCTGGGTAACCCCTCCTACCGGGCACTTCATCCCTTGCGGCGGATATCTCCCTCAAAGCTTCACAGTAGTTGGTCATGTCGGTGAGTATCACGAGCACGTGCATCTCCTTCTCATAGGCGAAGAACTCCGCCGTGGTGAGCGCGAGGCGTGGTGTTAGCACCCTCTCCATCGAGGGGTCTGAGGACAGGTTGAGGAAGAGCACGCTACGCTCGAGAGCGCCTGTCTCCTCGAACTCCCGCATAAAGAAGTTCGCCTCCTCACTGGTTATACCCATCGCGGCGAAGACAACAGCGAACTCCTCAGAGGCCCCAAGCACCTTAGCCTGACGCGCTATCTGCGCCGCCAAAACGTTGTGTGGGAGACCCGCACCCGAGAATAGGGGAAGCTTCTGGCCTCTCACAAGCGTGTTCATACCGTCTATTGCGGATATCCCAGTCTGGATGAACTCTGAAGGCTCCTCCCTACTGTAGGGGTTTATCGCTGAGCCCACGATATCGAACTTCTCCTTGGCAACTATGGGCGCACCACCATCACGCGGGTTACCCAAGCCGTCGAACACCCTACCCAGCATTTCATCCGAAACACCCACACGCGCCGTCTCACCTAGGAAGCGCACACTGGAAGAGTTGACATCCAAGCCGAGTGTGCTGCCGAAAACCTGCACAACCGCGAGCCCCTTACCCGATTCGAGCACCTGACCACGCACACGCTCTCCGAGCGCGTTTGTTATCTCCACGATCTCGCCGTACGCCGCGTCATTCACGCCCTCAACGAAGAGGAGGGGGCCGGCTACCTGCCTAATAGTCTTGTATGTGAGGGGTATCATTGTGCAACAGCCTCCCTAACAACACCCTCGATCTGCTCACCCATTTCCCGTTCTATTTCCTCTACGAGCCTATCCACCTCAGCCTCGGGCGTCCACTTAAGCCTGGATATCTTGGACTTCACTGGGAGGGAGGAGAGCTGGGTGGCTTGGGCGCCCCTTCTTATGGCTTCAGCGGTCCTCCTACCAAACGCCAGTATGGTTCTAAGCATCACATACTGCTTGTGAATAGACGTGTAAGTGTCCACTTCATCGAAGGCGTTCTGCTGCAGGTAGTCCTCCCTAATCATACGCGCAAGATCCAGCAAACCCTTCTCAGCCTCTGGTAGAGCGTCGTAACCCACAAGTTGAACTATATCTTGAAGCTCGGCCTCCTTCTGTAACACCTCTAAAGCCTCTTTCCTAAGCGCTGGGAACTCGTCGGCCACATTCTTAGAGTACCACGTGGAAAGCGTGTCAACATAGAGGGAGTAGCTCGTAAGCCAGTTAATCGACGGGAAGTGGCGGCGGGACGCTAGGCTCGCGTCAAGGGCCCAGAAAACCCTGGTAACCCTCAGCGTGTTCTGAGACACGGGCTCAGAGAAGTCGCCTCCCGGGGGGGATACAGCCCCCACCACTGTGACCGAGCCAACACGCTTATCCGGCGACACCACGACAACCTTACCAGCCCTCTCATAGAACTCGGCGAGCCTCCTACCCAAGTAGGCGGGGTAACCCTCCTCGCCTGGCATCTCCTCCAAGCGGCCTGAGATCTCCCTTAACGCCTCAGCCCACCTAGAGGTGCTGTCAGCCATCAACGCAACATCGTAACCCATATCCCTATAGTACTCAGCCATCGTGATGCCAGTGTAGATACTCGCCTCACGAGCCGCCACAGGCATATTGGAGGTGTTGGCAACCAGTATGGTTCTCTCCATTAGCGGCCGCTTACTCTTAGGGTCCTCTAGCTCCGGGAATGTGGCGAGAACCTCCGTCATCTCGTTGCCCCGCTCCCCGCACCCCACGTAAACTATCACGTTGCTATCAGCCCACTTAGCTAGCTGCTGCTGGGTCACCGTTTTACCGCTCCCGAATGGGCCGGGTATAGCGGCCGTGCCTCCCTTAGCCACTGGGAAGAAGGTGTCGAGAACCCTCTGCCCCGTTAGGAGAGGGGAGTCTGGTGGTAGCTTCCTAAGTATGGGCCTAGGAGTCCTCACCCTCCACTTAGTGGCCAGGAACAGCTCAACCTCACCCTGAGGTGTAGCTATCGAGCCGATTGGGTCACGTATCGTGTACTCCCCAGAGCGCAAACCCTTGAGTTTACCCCTAAGACCGATGGGCACCATGATTCTATGGGTTATTAGCGGTGTCTCCTGGACTATACCGATCACTTCGCCCTCAACCACTTCTTCGCCGTCCTTCTTCTGCGCCTGGAACTCCCACTTCTTCTTTTCATCGAGGGGTGCGATAGAGATACCCCTAGCTATGAAGTCACCGCTCTCCTCCCTTAACACGCTGAGAGGCCTCTGCACACCGTCGTATATCGACGACAGTAGACCCGGCCCGAGCTCCACGGAGAGAGCCTGCTTCGTGTTAACAACCTTGTCCCCAGGCCTCACACCCGTCGTGTCCTCGTACACCTGCACGGTTGCCTTCGAGCCTTGTATGCGTATGATTTCACCCACGAGTCCAAGTTCGCCCACCTTGACGACATCGTACATCTTCGGCTCTTCCAAGCCTTCGGCGACCACAACTGGCCCCGACACCCTAACAACATATCCATCTGCCAATTCGACTCACCCTGCCTTCAGATCCACGCCCAAAACCCTCTTCGCAAGCTCGGCCAGCGGTTCGTCTCCCGACTCCGACTGGGGGTTGGGCATGAAGACCACCAGTGGGAAGGTCGACGCCTCAAGCTTCTCCTTAAGGGTCTGGGGAAGCATTGAGGACACGGCCGAGCTGAGCACAATCAGACTATACTTATCCGAGCCCGTCAACTCATTGAGTAGCTTAATCGCCTCAGGCTGACCCGATGGGGTGAACGTATCCTCGACGCCAAGGAGCCTGTAACCCAAAACCAGCTCCCTCTCACCCACCACAGCTATCTTACCCGTCACAACACCCTTCTTCGAACTCAAAACGCATCACTCAACCAAAAGAAGGAGTCGTCTTATATTTTCTTCGGAGAGCCCGTAGTGTTTTCCGTAAACTATTCTCCTGATATTACTCCTCTCATACTCCGCTTGAATCATAAACCAGAACACGTAAACAGATGACATAGAGCTCGCACGCATCCTACTCACATATCTAGAAGCGAGCTCCCTGTCCAAGGCGACCTCGAGCTCGGCGATATTCCTAGTCGACTCATAAGCCTGCAGCGCATCGCTCAAGTTGAACAAACCCTGAAGTCTTTGAGCCACCTCCGTAAGCGGGGTGGAGTAGAGCTCAAGTATGGATTGCGTTGGGACAAGGCCGCCGTCAACTAGGTGTTTTTCAAGCCTCTCCCTCTCTACACCCGCCTCCCTGGCTTTGAAGAAGTTGAGGAGGTTCCTCTTGGTTATTTCAGCCTTCACATACTCCCTGAGCACACCCTCATCGCCACGCTTGAATCTGAGCTCCCAGAGCAGCTTGGAGTAATATTCAGTGTAGAGCGCCCCACTCAGCACACCCAGATCCCTAGACTTCTGGTAATCCGGCAACCTCTGTAGCAGAACACCCCCATAACCATACTTTACGAGAGACTCCACCACGGACTCCACGTCGGGTAACTCTAGAAGCGACCTCAACTCGGAGAAGGATATGAGGCCGCCAGCAAACCCGACTGGGATATTCCTCGAAGAGACCAGGAAAGCCTCAGTCTCACCTATGCTTCTCCCAACAGATTTGGCCGCGAGCACCAACTCGATGTTGTACACATCCCACTTAGCTAGATATGACCTCACGGCGTTCTTATCATAGGGTGGAGCCGAGTTCAGTGCAAGTGAGTTAAGGTTTACTAGGTGTCTGTTGAGTGCCACCTCCACCTGGTCTGGGAGGGAATACTTGGCGCCAGCCTCTTCAATATAGGGGGCATACCAAGTGGACTCTAACGCCTGCGCGACCTCCTTTACATCCTTTAGGCGTGTAAGGTTAAGTAAAAAGTCCTTTGAGAGGAAACTCGTTGATAGCACCTTAAGTTTACCGAAGGTGCCCGTCCAAATCATGTCGGGCATCGCTAACAACCCTAACTATTACTCTCAGCCAAACCCATTATAGCCGACCTTAACTCCTCTCCCCTCAACCTGATGAGCTCCTCGAATCTGAGGTCCAGCTCGAGGGAGCCATCCGAGGAGGTGAATACAGCACCACCAACACTGTCAAGGTCTGCGCTAGATATGCTCGCCCCAAGCTTTTCGAAAACGGATTTATCTTGGGGTCTGCAGCGCACACTTAGATCCCTTCCGAGGCGCTTCTTCGCGTACTCGAACATCTTTCCAAGAAGCTTCTTGTATTCTTGACTCGTGGAGTACTTCTGAAGTGTTTTAACCATCCATTCCACACCGCGCTCAACGTACATCTGCTTGGCTTCAGCCACAATCCTCTTCGCTTGGAGGCGTGCTGAGCCTAGGATCTTAGTCTTCTCCTTTTCTGAGAGGTGCTTTGCCTGCTTCTCGGCGTCCTCCTTCAACCTTGAGATCTCGTTTTCATTTGACCTCCGCGCTTCATCCATCTTCTGGGCGTACTCTGCTTCGAGCTCGGCCAACTGTTTTTTAAGCCTATCTTCAACCTCCCTGAGAAGCGCCTCGGCGCTCAATTGCGGCTAAGCCTCCGGGAGGCTAAAGTATGTTCAGCAGGATTATCACGCCGAGCACGAAGCCGATGATCCACAGCGTCTCAGGTATCACGAAGAAGAAAAGCACTTGGCCGAACTTCTCAGGCTTCTCTGCTATTATACCCATACCCGCAGCACCTATACCCTGCTGCGCTATGCCTGTACCTATGAGCCCTCCAGCCATCACTATCGCAGCCGCGAGAGCAAACTCGGGATTAGCAACCATTCTGCGTGTGCACCTTGGATACCCATCTGTGTAGTGGTATTTAACTTTCACGGATAAACGTATGCTCTATCTGCATTCATCCCCGCCCTGGGGAGGAGGATTTCCAGCTTATCCTACATTCATCCCCCTAAAGGCGAGGCTTTCAGGTTGCTGTAAAGGGTCTAAGAAGCGTGAAAAAGGTGAAGGAGAGTTTACTCCACGTTGATGTGCACGCCGCTCGGCTTGGCTTGCTCCTTCTTCGTAAGGCGAACCTCTAGAACCCCGTTCTTGTAGCTCGCCTTAGCCTTGTCCGGGATGACTTTGACTGGGAGCTCCACTAGCTTGTAGTACTTCTTCTCAGCCTTTATCTCCAGTGTATCCTCGGTTGCGTTGAGTTTGATCTCCGACTTGTCCACGCCGGGCATCTCAGCTATGACCAGGACCTCATTGTCTGTCTCGTTCACATCAACGAGCGGCTCCCTTTCCTGGATTAGCCCGCCGCGCGGTAGGTTACCGAACTGCCTGACGATTGGTTTACCTTCTGGTCCGATCACCACTGACCAGCCGTAGACTATTGGTCCAAGCTTTTCACCCTTTGCTGGTGCGGTGTTTATGCCTCTGATGAGTGATTCGAATTCTCTCTCAAATTCTCTGTTTATATCTTCGAACATTTCCTCTATCTCATCAAATATGTCTTCAAACCTTTTTACTCCAGACATGTTAATCACCAAAGGTTAGTATGATTAACTTAGAAATAAGCTTTTTGCGAATTCACTTCACAAAAAAACGCAAACCAAAAAATGAAACAAAGGGGCGCAAAACATAAGTGGATTCGTCCTGTTAAGTTATGGATGTCACAACCAACAAAAATCGTTGACTTAAAAGATTACGCTAGCAAGCTACTTGCGGAAATAGAGCAGGAGATAAGGCAGAAGAGTGACCAAATAGAGAAACTCAAGCTTGAAGTTGAGGAATTAGAGAAGGAGAAGTCCACAATACAGCAGATCCTCACAACAATTGAGCAGCTCAGCTCAACCTCTAAGCAGCCGGGTGTAACCGTGAAGGCAGAGGTGGAGATACCCAAAGAGAAGCCGGTGCAACCATCCCCCGAAGAGCAGAAGCCAAAGCAGGAGGTGGTTATTGAGCAGGCCAAACCCAAGCCCTCTTCCCACGCTGATAACAACGACGCTAAACCCACTAGCCCACAACAGCTTCAACCCGCACAGCAACCCCAGCGCGTAATATACCCCAAACCATTCAACGGTGAAAAGAAGTGGGAGCCAATTGTGGTGAACAACACCGAGTACGCAGCCTACAGTGTGAGTCAGTCAACCATCTACCTAGCCTTTAAGTTTGGTGTCCCAACGGATTCAAAATACGTGAGGGGCTTCATAATTGACAAGTACCTTCAGAAGATGAAGGAGGAGGCAGCGGAGCGTGTTGCCAAAGGTGAACTCAAAGAGAACGAGGCCTTCAACTTCGAGATAAGCACGAATGATAAGGGTGAGATAACGGAGATTAGAATCAACAACTTCGCACACGACCAGCTCCAAGACCTCCTCAACAAGATAAAGTGGTTCGTCGCAAGCGAAGTGCGCGACCTACGCGCGAAAGGCAGGCTGAACTAGCTTGCAGTTCTCCGAGCTCTGCGTGGCTCTGGACGCCCTAGAGACAAACCCTAGTAGAATAGAGAAAACCAAAATCCTCTCAGACGTCTTCAGGCGAGTTCAAGGCGAGGAAGCCGGGTTCACAGTTTACCTCCTCCTCGGAAAACTCGCACCAGACTATGAAGGCATAGAGATAGGTCTGGGCGATAAGATGATTATTAAGGCTCTCTCCACAGCTAGCGGCGCAACAAGGGACTCGGTTGAAAAACTCTACGAGAAGCTCGGAGACCTGGGACTAGTCGCGAAGACACTTCTAGAATCCAAGCGCGGTGCCACACTCTTAGACTACGTGGGTGGCCAGAGAAATCCTCTTAACATTCAGGATTTGCACGCAGAACTCCTACGCATAGCTAGAACCAGCGGCGAAGGCTCGCAGGAGGAGAAGATAGGCCTACTCACAAGGCTACTATCAAACTCTACACCCAACGAGGCGAAGTATATTGCAAGGATGGTGAGCGGCGACATGAGGATAGGTGTAGCCGAGCCCACGATCATCGACGCGCTCGCAAGCGTGTACACCCAGGGTGACACATCACTCATCGAGCGCGCCTTCAACGTTTCCTCCGACCTGGGATACGTGGCTAAGACTCTTGCCACTGGTGGGGTAGAGGGGCTGCGCACAATCAAGGTGACCCCGGGAAGACCCCTCCAACCAATGCTCGCGGAGAGGGCGGCCTCGTTAGAAGAGATATTTGAGAGGATGGGTGGAAGGGCTGCGCTGGAGTATAAGTATGATGGGGAGAGAATGCAGGCCCACTACTACGACTCCCAGATAACCCTTTTCAGCCGTAGAATAGAGAACATAACACACCACTACCCCGATGTGGCAAGCAACCTACAAGAAGGTATAAACTCTAAGAGCTACATCGTGGAGGGTGAAATCGTTGCGGTTGACCCTGAAACCGGTGAAATGCTTCCCTTTCAGGAACTCATGCATAGGAGGAGGAAGCACGGTGTCAAGGAGGCCGTTAAGAGGTATCCCGCTAGGGTGGTGCTCTTCGATGTGCTCTACGTGGATGGCGTGGATTACACATCCAAACCCTACCTCGAGAGGAGGAGGAAGCTTGAGGGCATAGTCAAACCATCAGAGTTCGTGGTGGTTTCAACGGCTACCGTAGCCGACAGTGTTCAGAGGGCGCAAGAGTTCTTTGATTCGGCCATCGACGCGGGCTGTGAAGGCATTATGGCCAAGACCCTTGACCCCTCAGTGGGCTACCAAGCCGGAAAGAGGGGGTACGCTTGGATAAAGTTTAAGCGTGAGTACAAGTCCGAGCTCACGGATACACTCGACCTAGTGGTTGTTGGAGGATTCTACGGTAAGGGGAGGAGGGCTGGTAAAATCGGTGGATACCTTATGGCCGCGTACAACCCGTCAACCGATACATATGACACAGTGTGCAAGGTTGCCACCGGCTTCAGCGACCAAGATTTAGCGGAGATACCCAAACTCCTCGAAGCCTACCGCATACCTCAAAGGCACCCACAGGTGAACACCAAGATTGAAGCGGACATCTGGTATAGGCCGGCGGTGATATTCGAGATAGTTGGCGCGGAGCTCACGGTTTCACCGATGCACACCGCCGCCTACTCTAAGGTGCGGGAGGAGAAGGGGTTGGCCGTCCGCTTCCCACGATTCACGGGGAACATTAGGACTGATAAGTCGCCCACCGAAGCCACCAGCGTGGATGAACTCCTCGAAATGTACAACTCTCAACTAAAAAGGGTTGAGGCAGACGGAGCCTAGATAACCGGCTTCCTATCGTCGCCACCCGTAATGTAAACGGTTGTCCCCAGAGTGTTGGTGGAGTACACCTTAACATTTCCGGCTGAAAGCTCGGCCACAAGCTCCATGACGTTTGAGACGAGCTGCGCCCTCCGCGTGGGTATGTAGCTCACCGAGCCATTCCTCCTCACAGCAATCACCCTGAGATCATCCCCCAAACTAACACGCTCAAACCCCCCTCCACCATCCAAGTACACGCCGCCCTTAAACTGTGGTATCAACCTTGACTCCTCGCGTAGCAGCTTGGGTCTGAACCTGCGAAGAGCGCCCGACACACTCTCCTCCAACCCCATGTGAACCGCGAGCGCCCCCAAGCTTAGCGCCAAACCCTCAACGTCGCGCATAAGTGTTGGGAAGCCATACTCCCTGATAACCGTGAAGCGCTGCCCAATGTTGAAGGCCTCCCTAAAACCAGATATCAATTCTAAATCGTGCTCTGGGAAATCGTCTCTCGGCGTGGTGTATACAACCACCCCCCTATCCAAAGTGGCCGCATACTTTTTGCTCGAGTACTCGAAGCTCGCAAAGTATGGTGTGAACACTCTAATCAACCAGGAACTCCTCCACTTTATCGACTATCCTGCTTATAGCATCATAGTGCTTTAGCTTCTCCGCCACCTGGGCGGCCCTCTCAACGTAACCATCACGCATAATGCTTGTGAGCGCGCCAGCAAACCTCTCGAACGTTAGCTCCCCAACCCTTATCCTGTAGCCGAGACCCATCATACTCACCGACTCTGCTATCACATCGTGCTCGGTGTGATTGGGCGTGGGAACAACTATCATGGGTAGACCGTACTTCATAGCTTCACCTATCGATGTCTGGCCGCCCACGCTCACAAACACATCCGCAGCCGCGTACCCCAAGCTTCTATCGGGCAACCACTCGTACACCGTGACGCGTCCACTCCTCACAGGCCGGGTTGAACCATTAGGCTCCCCCTTGCTGAGAAGCACGGTGTAGCCGAGACCCGACACACCCTTCGCGAGCGGGAACAGCCTATCGAACAAAGCCCTCCTCTCCTCTGGTAGACCGCTCAGCCCGAAGTACACCACGGGTGAACCCTCCAACCCCAGTAGCCGCCGCGCATCCCACTTACTCAGTGCACCCCGCGCACTACCCACTGTGCCCACGAACTCGGCCTTATGCCTGAGGAACTCGGGTATAACCACATTGTACTTTGACACAGTGTAGGGTGCTGGGTAATCGGTTATAAGCACCACGTTGGCCAAATCCCACCCTATACCGAACGTTTCGAGCACGACCCTCTCAACTATCTGTTTGAGCACACTAAGCCCCGGGAGCTTGTTAACGTCGAGCGGCAACATGAGTTTGAACTCATGCATTACGAGTATGGAGGGTATACCTAGGATCCTCGCGGCCAGCAGGGTGGATAGCCTACTATCCGAGACTACGACACGCGGCTTATGCTTCTTCATCACGGCGAGCTCCGCCTCCACCTGGTCGGAGAACGCCTTAAGAAGTCGGGGCGCCCCCTTAAAAGTCTGCTTAAGACTCACCGAGCCATCCTCCCTAACACCGTAGCTTATACTGCTCTCCCTGTAAGTCAGGAAGTTCTCACGCAGACAGAAGCCAACCGCGTCACCATAACTCGTAAACACGACACCGTAGCCGCGTCCAGCAAGCCGGCGCGCAACCGGAAGCATGCGCCCAACGTGGCCGAGACCTATACCGCAGGCGCCAATCACAACCGTTGGGCGCACACCTGGGCTGCGCATGAATCCCACAACCACCCTACCCAACAAGTATTTTAAGGTTTAGCTTCGCAGCGAATCAACCACTCTCAGAGAACCATTTACCTTCGAAGAGGTAGACTTCGGTGTCCGGCTGACACCAGCAATCCTCTGGGAGCCCAGCCTTCAAACAAGTCTGGGAGAGGAACTCTGAGGCGCCCCAGCCGTACTCGACGGCCACCTGAGGTAGAAGTAGACCTGAGAAACCCATCCTCCGCACGAGTAGACCGTGAACACCGAGCTGAATGCTTGCCGCTAGCTCCTGGGGCGCCCTAGAAGCTAGTGGTCTAAGCGGTCCAAGCAACGTCACCTCGAAGACCGATAAGGGAAGCTCACCAGATCTGAGCGGAGGGAAACGCGGGTCTTCGAACGCCGCGGCCATCGCCGCACGCTCAACCGCCTTAAGAAGGGGTTGACGCACCCCAACATAACCCATACACCCCCTCAAGTTATTCTCTATAGTGATCGTTACAAAGGCGCCATCAACACTCCTACCCTCTACAATGATCGGGGTGGCGTCAACCCGCTGACCCAGCGCCGAGGCGACCTTCCGCTTCGCATACCTTGCAAGCTCTATTCCCAATTCACGGCTAACCCATGAGAGGTCCTCTGAAAGCACACAATATATGTGGGCGCACACTGATTTAACGCTTATGGGGATTAAGGGGGCGGAAGACCCCTAACCCCCGCTAAAATAAAGAAGGAATTTGAGTTCCAAGACAACGTGAAGAGGAATATAGCAAACAAGATTGTGCACTACGTGGTTAGCAACCACCAGTATGCTGAATTTCAGAATGATAATATTGATTCATAGCAAAAACTCTTCGACAGAAAGACCCCGCACACATCGATTAGGCGGAGTCCGTGATGCCTTAAAGAAGAAGGCTAACACCCCTATCGAAGTTGGCATGTTTGTGAAGATAACGGGGTTTGCCATATATATAGGACAAGGGGTGAGCTGAAGCTGTCGAACAAGGAGTTCATTTGCTCTTCGTGCGGCTCCTTGCTTGGCAGGGATGTGGCCTCAGCTCTCGTGATAGTTAAGGAAGGGCTTAGCCTGTGGAGCGCAGGTGAATCGCTCGGGGATGACCACACCCCTACCTCCACGGTGGAATACCTAAAACGCATTCCATATGTAGAGACAAGCTCGGCGATGAACCGAGAAGCCCCGCCACCAACAGAGATCAAAAATTCGTGCTCAAGGCTCTGTTGACGCTAAAGGTGATCTTTGGTCTACTGCCCAAGAGCGGGGTGGTTCATCGCTTATGCGCCACCCACACTCAGCGGTAAGCGCACACTGGAGCTATCTTTATAATATACGCTTGGATTGTAGGTTTGAGGTAGGTTGTGATAGAGTCCGAGTTGCCTGTTGTAAGAGTTTCAGAGGTCATGGAGACGGATGTTGCCACAGCCTCGCCGAGGAGTATAGTGGCTGAGGTGGCCCGCATCATGGCTGAGAAGAGGGTGGGCACTGTGATCGTGGTGGACAGGAACAGGCCTGTTGGAATAGTCACTGAGAGGGACCTTGTGACAAGGGTTATGGCGAGGGGTAGGGACCCTATATCCACCTATGTTGAGGAGATAATGTCGAGGCCGCTAATCTGGGTGAGACCCACCGAGAGTGTTGTTGACGCCATCAAGGTTATGAACTCCAAGCAGATAAGACATCTAGCCGTACTGGAGGGTGGAAAACTCGTGGGCGTGGTCACTGATAGGGGTATACTCCTCAACACACCACAGCTCCTTGAGCTCGCAGAGGAACTATTAAGGGTTTACACCACCGAAAGGGAGGGCGTAATGGTGGAGACGGTTTCGGGTTACTGTGACAGTTGCAGGAACTGGTCGGATAGGTTGGTTGAGACAGAAGAAGGATACCTGTGCGAGAAGTGTATGGCTGAGAGAGCTGAGTAGGTTGTCAGCGCGTATATCCAGCTATATGAGCACACCAGTGGTCACATGCCACTTGAATGATAACCTAGCACACGTCAGAAACCTGCTCCTCAGACGCGACATAGGCCGCGTGGTTGTGGTGGACGACGGACACGTGTTTGGCATAGTTACTTGGACGGACCTGATTAAGGCCTTCGTTTCCCTTCAGAAGCGTTGGGCGAGCCACCCCATAGATGAGGTGCTCGTAAAGCAGGTTATGACGAAGAATCCAATACTCATCAGGCAGACTAGGTCTATTAGGATGGCCGCGAAGACAATGGTGCGCTACGGTGTGAGCGGCCTACCGGTCGTCGACCAGCAGAAGACACTCAGCGGGATAATAACCAAGACAGACATAGTCAGGGCCATACCACGCACTAAGTCTTCGAGGCTCAGCGTCTCCGAGGTGATGACCACGGATGTGGTCACGCTTTCACCCAACCACACACTATACAGAGCCGCATCCCTAATGGATCAGAACAAGATATCCCACCTCGTTGTGACCGAGGGGGGTGTCCCCCTGGGTATGATATCCAAAATAGACTTGGCAAGCTTTGCCCCCGCGGTGGCGGGTAGAATGAGTGCGCCCCGTAAAAAATTCGTGTTTGACAACGCGAACGACAGGAGGGTTTACTTTGTGCCAGTCGCAGCCGACCTCATGACAACAGATCTCATAACGGTGAAGCCAGATGTCAGCTTGCTAGACGCCTCGAGGATCATGCTCGACCACAGTATAAGCTCCCTGCCCGTCGTGGATGACTCTGGAAAACTAGTGGGGATAATCACGAAATCCGACCTGGTGAGGGCTGTAACCCGATTCAGGTAACCGCCTCCACGGCGCGCAGGCAAATATGCGCTGCGCGGTGGCTACCCATAGAGGCTTTCAGGTTTGCTCCACGATCTTTGATGGCCCTGGGATAAGGGGGAGAAGCTCGTCCACCCTTAGTGTGAGCGCGTATTCCTGGTACTCCCCACCCGCTTGCCGCAGAATTTTGAGCAACCTTTTTGCTACACTATCCTTGTCGTCTTCCCCCGGCACTATGCGGGCACAGGTGTATCCAACCTTCGCAGCGCTCGGCCACGCGTTGAGGCGTGGCTCTCCTTCTATTGCTAGGAAACCCACGCTGAGCTCCAGCGTGACGCCCCTCACATAGTTTTTTTCATGGAACATTACACCGCCTCTTGGAAGGTATTCGCCCGCCGGTGGTTGCAGTGAAACGCTGGAGGCGTCAGCGTAGAATACGTCCACCGCGCTCAGGCCAGCGCTCCACGCCCTGCTATAGGATGCGGCGAACTGTGCCGCCTCATAGAGAGATTGATCGTCGGATTCGGCCATTAGGAGCGTGAGTGGGGCGCCCTGTATGTCTGCGTGCAGAGCCGTGTACCCCTGCTTAGCGTACCTCTTAACTATCGCCTGGTTCTGCTGGGCGTCCCTGCCAGCTATCACGAGCTTGTTGGCTGAGGTGAAAAACCACCTATACTTTTCAAACCACTTCCTGTGGGCAACGGACAACCTGAGAACACGCTTCCTCTCTATGTCCGCTTCCACGCTGACTCCCTTTGCCTGCCTCTCCAGCTCCTCAGCGGCCCTGAGCGCCTCCTCGTGCTTCCTCCTCAGGGATTTGACTTCGTCGTAGAGTGATCCCAGATTGTCGTACGCAGACCTGCGCGGGTCAAACCTGAAGGAAGCGCTCCCAAAAGACAAAACCAGGGATATACCGTTCACCTCACCCACATTCAGCCCCAGTGGCTCCATGAGTGATGAGACTTCTGCCGCCGACTTATTCCTAGCGGCTCTGAGAGCTAACTCGAAAAGCAAAGGATTCTGGGAGAGAACTTCGGCCATACTCCTCAGGGCCTCAGCCTTCTCAGCCGACTCCTGCGCGGCCTGCCTGCTCTTGGCGGCCGAAGTGAGAAGCCTCTTAGCCCTCCCACTCAACTCCTCCACGGCCTCCTCTGAGAGAAGCCGCTTGAGCGCCGGTTCATAGTACTCAGCCACAGCCGATGAGAAACTAGGCCTCAACTCAACCCTAAGACCCTGGTGTTTGAAGAGTATGGGGTGCACATCCACAGCCTCACCGTCAGAGAACACCAAGTTTGGCTCAAGCATCCCCCCACGCACACCACCAATTATCTCGGCGCACACACCCTTCACGCGACCAACGGTGTCGCCGTCAACGCTACCCGGGCTCAACGAAGGCTCCACCCCCACACGGAAGAGCGCTTCAGCCATGAGTTCAGCTGGGCAGTTATACGCGTGGACGAGTGCCTGCAACAGTGTCTCACCCTTCAGCTCAACGCTCACGCCGAGGTCGACGCCACGGGGGGGTGGCGGTGTGTACTCTGAGCCGGGCTCCACAACCCTGTCCTTCACCCTAAAGTAGTTCAGGGCTGACACAACCCTGCCCTCCTTTAGAAGCACGATGTTACCCTTACCCACCAACTCAAACACAAGTTTATAGTCCTCTGAGAACTCAAGGGTAACAACGCGGTCGAAGTCCAACTGTGATGCGCTTCTAAGCCAGAGACCCTTAAGCCTAGCGCAGCTTAAGGCGAGCTGGGAGGCCACAACACGCTTTGTTGAGGCATCCGTGAGAAACATGAATCCCCGGGCATCCAGCACGAGGGAGCGTGCACCGCTGTTTGGGACATAGAGTTCCAAGGAGAAGCTCCTAGAGTGGAGTGCCTGCACCCCGTTCACGCGGGCAGGTAAAGCCTTCTGCAACTCGTACACACAAGCTGCGAGGTCGAGCGCGCTGAGGGAGAGCTTGGGTTTAAACTCCACCAAGCCTAGCCTCCAAGCTTAGGCTTCAAACCTTTATCCACGGCTGAAAGCACATAGATCAACGCCTGCTCCAACACCTTAAGCCTGAAGTATTCCTCTTCGGGTAGGTAGAGCGCCTCCTGGGCGGCTCGAACAGAAGCCAAACACCTCTCAACCCAAACCCTATCACACCTCATCATGGCCTCAACCACCGAGTGATCCATGTTTGACTCAACCAAGCCCTGAATTAGGGCCTGGACAAAACCCATACACACAGAATCATAGCCAAGCAGGGGGTTACGCTCAGAGAACTCCTTAAGATACTTCTGAGCCGCGCCCACACCATCAGTGTAAACACGCTCCAACACACCCCGAACAAGTCCGAAGCACACTTCATCGGAGGAGGCATCCAAGCTCTTAGAGCGACTCACACCAAACCCCACACGCATAAAGACAATCGTGCATCAAGTATATAAGTCAGAGGTAGCCGGAGGCATTTTCAGAGCCCAATATACAAATCAAGCGCTGTGCTCATCCCCTTTTTCAATAAAGCTGAGCAAACTCATGGTTGGCTTGAACTCCTCAAGCACACGCAGACACTCATCCTTATCCAGCCTCTTAAACTCGAGCCCACTATCCACGAGGAGTTTCCTCGCGGCCTTATTTATGCTGGGCGCCGCGAGCACACCCCGAATACCCCTCTCCTTCGACAGTGCCCTCAACCGTGAGACGTACGCTATGAGCTGGTTGACATCGGCTGTCTTAGCGGGGTTAGCCTTAAACTCAATGACAACAAGCCTCCCCCTCGAATCCAAGGCCATCAGGTCCACGAACCCCGACTTAACCTGGAATTCGTGGGTGAGAACCCTTAAACCCTTCTCCACAAGCTCTGGGTAGAAGACAACCGCATCCCTCATCTGAGCCTCGGTGCCCTTCTGCTCAAAGCTCGAATCATCCCTAAAGTTGAGTGTAGCAACCAAGTACACCTTGTGGAAAACAACACGCATACTCTCAGAGCCCCTCTTAGCGCTGATCACAACGCTACCCGAATCACTCTTCGCATACACCATGGCCCCGGGGGGCATATAGTTCACTGGCTTATACCCCCAAGTGCGGTGAACAAGCAACGAGCCATCCTCCTTCACAATCACTAGCCTCTCACCCCTAGCGAGCTCAGACGAAGTCCGACCCCTATAGGACACCTCGCACACCCCGAGCACAATCACAGCCCTTCGCTTCGAAGCAGCACTCATTATCACATCAGCGCACTCCTGCGCCCCAGGATTATTAAAAAGCCTAACAGCCTCCCTCTGCTCGCCCAACACCAACACAAAACCCCGAAAACAAATATATACATTGCGTTACCAACAACCAATATCGACCAGATAGAGCGCAATAAAGGAACCATGCAAACCCGCCTGTGAGCTACCCCGCCATAAATGGCGGAGCCTCCTGAATCACCGCCCCACCATGCCTCGCCAACCCTAAGGAGGGAAGAGGAGGTATTGGGTGAAGCTCAACCGCAGGCGCACCAGAAGGGTGGCACCCACCCTACACGCTTCAAAAGAACCAGGGAAGCGTTAAGGTCCCGGTCCAAGGAGAAACCACAGCGGGGGCAGTGAAACACCCTGTCTTCCAAAGTCAGGTTCCGGCTGATTTCCCCACACAGGAAACACTCACGTGAAGTGTTGAACGCTGGGAGAGGTAAAACAAGCTTCCCTCTTTTCACAAACTCCCACTCCAACACCGCTCTGAGCTCTGAAAAAGAGGAGTCGTGGAGCCGAAGCCTCCTCCTCTTTTTATTTTCGCCTTTTTGAACCAAATTTCGGACACCCAAATCCTCCAGCACTAAGAGGTCGTACTCCTGTGCGAGTAGCGCCCCGAGTTTAAAGAACAAGTCACGCCTAAAATCCTTAATGTGCTCGTGTTCCTTCGCAAGTTTCGTCTTTGTTTTAAACCAGTTTTTGGAAAGAAACTTTTTCCTTGATAGTGTTCTCTGTAGCACCCTGATTCTTTCAAGGGAGCGCTCAAGCGGTTTCGGGTTCCCGAGGAAGCGCCCATCCAAAGGAGAGTGTGGCAAGCCTCACTATCCCCAGGTCAACACCCACCGCTCTCTTGGGCTCCCCCTCCCCCGATGAATGCCCCTCTTGGCTCTCAGCCTCCCCCACCAAGAAGATCACGTGGATTCTGCCTGAAGGGTTGAGTTTGACGCACACCCGAGACACTTGGCTCTCTGGGAACACCCTGTGCACCACTAGGGTAAAGAAGCCGATTTTACTCAGGTAGAGCCGAGCCCTCCTCTTCTTTTTGTTTTTGCCGAGACCAACTTCCCTGACATCAGAAAGCCTCCAACCACTCTGAGGGTACACCAAAGAAAGAAACTTGTGAGGCTTCTTTTTCTTTGGTTTGTTCGCGAGGCCGTCGAGGAACCTCTCCCGTGCCTGGTAGAACCTCTCCGCAACCTGCTACGCAACCTGGGAATATAGCACTTGAAACACGGGGTTTTTCTTTCTCAGGTCTAAAGCGAGCTGCCTGAGTTCGGTTTTATTCATCGTGTGCTTGTTCTCCTCGTACTCTTCTTGCTCCGCGTGTAGGAGCGTGTTGTAAAGCTTGCACGCTACTTCGAGCTGGGTTTCCAACACCCCCGCAGTGGTGTTTGAGCAGTAAGCTCTGGAGCGGTATGCCCTTAGACGCATTACCAAGCGTTTTCCAGACTCGTACTTATATAAACCCTTTTTTGGCTGGGGGAAGTCCGTGTATCTCATCGCTAAAGCAACTGAGAATTACTGCTTCCCCCAAACCCCTAACAACCTTTTTAAATTGCTTAGGGATTAGAGGAGAAGCCGTATGCTCCCTTTGTCAGACCACCCCTCAAAGATAAAGACAATTTACTCGGCTACACCCTACGGATACCGAGTCCCACCGTGAAACGCACAATCCGCATAGGTTTGGTTACCAACGAGTCACCCAACACCAACCAGCAGAACAAAAACTTGTGATCGGGATGCAATCGCCGCTAACGATGAATTTTGACCTAACATACAAAGGTGGGGTTTTGGAAGCCTTATAAGTATACCCTCCCCTACTAAGTAGGGGGGGATATACTTGTTCTTTGACCCTAGGCCAAAGGAGAAAAGGGAGGATCTTTTTGACCGTGAAAGGGAGCTTGAAAGGTTTTCGGATGCGCTGGCGTATTCACCGCTCATCCTGATTTTAGGGGCGAGGAGAATGGGTAAAACATCACTTATGAATGTGGCCCTTAAAGAGTCACGCCAGCCCTATGTAATCATCGACTTGCGTGGTCTCCCCTACAACCCTTCGCGAGCCGACCTTCTACGCAGATTCGAGACGGGGTTCAAGAAGGCGAGCAAGAACTGGCGTTCATCACTCCTCGATGCACTTTCTAAGGTAAACGGGATTTCGGTTTTGGGTTCCAGCATCAGCTTTTCTTGGGGGAAAAACAGAGTTGACCTCGCCGAGCTGTTTGACACTGTTGACGAGTGGGCTTTGAAAGCAGGCGTAAAGTTTTTTGTGGCCTTCGATGAGTTACAGATAGTCAGGGGAGAAAGAGAGTTCCCCAGGCTCTTCGCACACGTGGCTGACACAAACCGTAACGTTGTGCTTGTGGTTTCGGGTTCGGAGGTCGGAGTGCTCTTCGACTTCCTTAAATTCGATAACCCAAGCTCCCCGCTTTACGGGAGGCACTACTCGGACATCACGCTCAACAAGTTTTCTAAAATGGAGTCCACAGAGTTTCTGCGAAGAGGCTTTGAGCAGCTCGGGCTTAGGGTTCAGGAAGATGTTTTGGAGTACGCTGTGGAGCAGCTGGATGGGGTCATAGGCTGGCTTACACGCTTCGGGGCGAGGTGCCGCGAGCTCAAATCATGCACTAAGAGTGTCGTGGATAACGTCGCCTACGAGGGGGGCCAACTCGCAAGAGAGGAGGTAGCGAGTCTACCAGCCCGCTCAAAACGTTACGCAACCATACTCAACCATCTTGCAAAGGTCGAAAACGCACACTGGAATGAAATCAAAAGGATACTTGAAGCAAGGGAGGGCCACACCATAACGAATACCGCGTTCACACAGGTTCTCTCCAACCTCGTAAAGATGGGGTTCATCGAAAAGAAGGAAGACACGTACACAATCTATGACCCCCTTCTTAAAAGAGGTGTCCTAGAGCACCCTCTCCCAGAATAGCTCGAGGTAAAAGCTAACCCATTCCCTCCGCCTGTCTAGGACAAGGCTTCAACTCTCTGGAACCTAGACTGAGGGTGCCCGGGTAATAATCTGCACTTGGCCGCTACGCCCACCAATCCCTAATGAACACGGTATCAGCGACCAACAGCGTCTTTACGAGTTACTCCACCCTAAACCGTGGATCAAAAATCGGCTTCAAGCGTTGATTATGACTTGAACACGATTTTGGGTGTACACTTCCGGGTACATTATTTTTTTGAAGCGAAATCGAAGCTTAGAATGTTGATCTATCATAAAAGGCGGGGTTTTGGAAGCCTTATAAGCAGCTTGGGTGGGGGTCATAGTTTTCCACACATACTTCCCAATAAACGTGTAGGAATAGTGCACGGTTACTGGGAGGGAATGCTCTTACTAACACAACGGTTGGGTTTAGCACTGCGCCTTAAGGAGGAATGGGAGTGTGTACTAACGCTATTGTGTCTTATCCATTTACCGTGTGCGTAAATTGTGTGAGGTTTAAGTTATTCCAATGGTTCTCCATTGATTGTGTTGAGACTTTTTATAGCTTGTGATATAGAGGAGCCAGCTGTTATTGAGAAGATCGTTGGTTTCCAAAGAGGTGTGCTGGGGGGATTTGACCGCTTGAAGCTTGTTGAAGCGGAGAACCTACACTTTACACTCGCCTTTTTGGGTGAGCAGCGTGAAGCGGAGCTTGAGAAGATTGTTCACACCCTTAGCAAGGTTGAGCCAGTGGGTGGGGAGGTTGAGTTGAGGGGTGTCGGGGGTTTCCCTTCGACTAGTAATGCACGTGTGGTTTTCGTGGAGGCTAGGCGGGGTTCTGAGGTGATCATCGAGAACGCCAAGCGTGTGAGGGAGGCGTTGGAGGGTGCTTCTATATGGTATGATAGAACCCCCTTCACGCCTCACCTAACCGTGGCGAGGCTTCGATCACCCGACAGGAAGCTTGCGGGAACACTTATGCTTCACATGGATGACGAATTCGGCGTGACCCCCGTGAGCTCGATCAGACTCAAGAAGAGTGAGCTAAAGCCAAGCGGCCCCGTGTACACAACCATCCAAGAATACCCTGCGAAGGGAAAGTAGAGATGAGTTTAAACCAAGTGCTCGACGAAGTTAGGCGTAGGGTTACACCCACAGCTGAGGAGGAAGGCAGGCTTCTCAGCCTTGCTGAGAGGCTTAAAAAGAGGATACTGGAGGTGTCCTCCGCCTACGGTGTGAGCGTTGAACCGATGCTTGTTGGCTCGCTCCCCAAGGGCACTTGGCTTAGAGGTGAAGGCGACCTAGACGTGTTTATGCTCTTCCCCAAGCACTTCAACAAGCGAAGCCTCGAGGATATAGGGCTCAGAATAGCCAACGAAGTCTCGGAGGGAAGAGGTGTCAGAGCCTACGCCGAACACCCCTACCTGAGGTTCTACGTAGACGGGGTCAAAGTGGACCTAGTCCCAGCGCTTAAAGTCGACAGGGCCGACGCGAAGGCCACAGCCGTGGATAGGACACCCTTCCACCTTGAATACGTGAACTCCAAACTAGACGACGAGCTCAGGGCTAATGTGCGTTTACTCAAAAGATTCATGAAGGGGATAGGCGTGTACGGCGCTGAGGCGAGAACCCTAGGCTTCTCCGGCTATGTGTGCGAGCTACTCACAATCAAGCATGGCTCGTTCACACGTGTACTCGAGGCGGCAGCTGGGTGGAGGCCGCCCACACTCGTTGTACTCGAAGCGCAGCCAACCGTAGCCTTCAACCACCATATAGTTGTGGTGGACCCAACCGACCCCTCGAGGAACGCCGCGGCCGCCGTATCGCTTGAGAGCTACGCGGTGTTCATAGCCGGCTCGCAAGCCTTCTTAGAGAAGCCGGGAATCGAATTCTTCTACCCACCCTCATTATCACCGCAGCGAGGCGCATACATATTCGAGTTGGGCTATGGGGTGGGGGGTAGACACCTGGTGCTGGTGGCGCTCACCGCCCCACAAGTAGTCGAAGAGGTGCTCTGGAGTGAGTTGAGGAGCTCGGCGCACGGGCTCACGCAGCATCTGGAGAGATACGGCTTTAACCCTCTCTCAACATGGTTCTGGTCCGACGGCGCAGAAGCCTACTTCTGCCTCGAGGTTGAACGCGTGGAGCTGCCAGCATACGAGAAGAGGGTGGGTCCACCCGTATATGCGCGCGAGGACGCCAAGCGCTTCCTAGCCAAGAACAAGGGTAGAGCGCTGCGTGGGCCGTGGATAGAAGCGGACAGATGGGTGGTCGAGCTGCCAAGAAGGGTTACACGCATCGCCGAAGCCCTGAGGAGACAAGGTGAGGTGGACCTATCACCCCACATACGCGCTAACTACACCTCCGCGCGCATATTAGTGGACTCGGAAGCCCTACAAGTGATAGCCTCCAACTCCAAACTAGCAACCGAGTTCACACGGTTCTACACCCACACACCAGCGTGGTTGAGTTGAACAACACAGCCAACAGGGTCGCCAACTACCCCTGCCCACCAACACCACAGATAATCCAAGAACTCGAGGAACTAGGAGTCGAACTCATTGAGCAGGGTGCCACCATGGTCAACGGTGTAAGGGTGCTGGGCAAGGGTACAAGGGGTATCGTGGTGAGCGGTGTCTACCGCGGGCTTCCAGTAGCCGTTAAGATAAGGAGGTGTGACTCACCCCGCTCCAGCATGCTCCACGAAGCACAGATGCTCAGGCTCGCAAACACAGTCGCTGTCGGCCCCAAACTCATCAGCGCTTCAGAGAACATCATAGTGATGGAGAAGGTGGTGGGGATACCGCTTAAAGAACACTTCCACATCAGCGACCACCAACTAGCCGTGTGCATCGAGGACTCCCTCAAACAGGCCGTAAGACTCGACGAGATAGGCTTAGACCATGGGGAGCTAAGCAGAGCCCACAGCCACGTCTACCACACAGACGAAGGAGCCAAAATAATAGACTTCGACAGCGCAAGCACATCGAGGAAGCCCCACAACTATAACTCGCTCTTCGCATACTACTTTATGGGAAAAGGAGAATTGCAGCGGAGAGCGAGAAGAATACTGCCGGCATACGCCACCAAAAAACCCGTGGGTCAATCCACAAAGTGAGCAAGCCCCCGCACACCAAGCCTTAAAAAAGATCACACAAGACAACTTTTGCCTCCAAACCAGCAATTTAATCACTCCCCCTCAAAATAAGCCAAGCAGGCGCGCATTGGCCAGAGTAAAACAGATAAGCTAATCACCCTGATATCCGAAAAAGTGGGTGGGGTCTTACGTCTAATAAAGCTTGGGAGGCTGGCGATTCCGTGTTACTGCTGGGCTTGTGCTAGAAGAGTCACTAGGTATTCTGTCTGGCCCACGACTAGGTCCAAGTGCACCGTGTAGTAGGGTGTTCCGTTTATCCCAGCCACCCTTTTAGCCGCTAAGAGCACTGTGTACTCTGCCTGTGAGCCAGCTGTAGTAAGGGTGCATTGCCCGCTGAGGTATCTTCCGTGTACGCCGAGCTGCGCTTCTCCCGAGGTCACACTATAGGTTTGGCCGCCGACTACTAGGGAGCCACCGGTTATGCTCAGGGTGTAACCGTTATGGAAGACGCCCGTCACCAGTAGTGTGAGCGCGCCCGACGCTGAGCCGTTAACCTCTCCGCCAACAACCCGGTAGCCTCCCGCCAAGCTTGTGAGGGTGAAGCTCACGCCGCTTGTTAGGGTTTTGCCACCGCTGTTCGCACCCCCCACACTGGTTATCCCAAGACTTGTCTGAGCCGTTATAGTGGGCCAGGAAGCCACCCCCAGCCCAACCGTTACAGCTAAGACCAAACCCAGTAGGACGAGTTTGGACAACATTTTTGCTCGACAACTCTATCCCTGCAGAGTATTTAACCAGCTTGAATGCGTAGTCTGTACTCTGGGTTCACAAGGCTTTTAAGCCGGCCTCCACTCGACTCTTTGGTGTACCACCCACTGCAGCAGAGGGTTACATATTGAGCTACCATCTGTTCCTAGTGGGCACATTGCTCGACTTTGTGAGCGGCTTCGTGGCGCTCCTTGTGAGCTACTACGCCTACCGATACAACAGGCTCCTTCGAAGCACACCACTGCTCTTTTTGAGCTTCGGCTTCATGTTACTGGGTCTCGGCCTACTGAGCGAGGCCTCCGTTCACCTCTTCTCAGCGGTTTACACACGCCAGATCAGAATCTTCGTTGAGGCCTCAGCCGTGTACCTAGTGATGCAGGTTGCCGCCTACCTTGTGATAGCCATGGGCTACGCGTATGAAGCGTACACGAAGGCCGCACTCAGCTCGCCAGCCGCATCCCTGCTCCTAGTAGGTGTGAAGAGACCCGCGGTGCTCCTGCTCCCCTATAGGCTGAGCGTCACCGCCGAGCTATTCTCAGTGATCATACTCGCAGTAGTGGTCTATCAAGCCACACTTGTGTACACCACGAGCAAGAACAGGTTGGCAGGAATGGTTCTCACAGGCTTCCTGCTCATAATGCTCGGCCAAGCCATCTCGTTCGGCGGGGTGATCGTGTTATCTACACTCGGCTTCGAGATCGGGGAGCTCACACGCTTCCTAGGCTTCCTAGTTCTCCTAGGATTTCTTTTGAGGAGTGGTAGAAGTGGGCAAGCCTGAGGGTGTAAGAAGCAAGCTCAGAATATACTTGGATATACTCAGGGTTATCGAAGAAGAGGGGGAAGCCATACCCACACACATCCTATACAAGGCAAACCTATCACACGACAGGCTCACATCCTACGTCGGCGACTTGGAGCAGAGGGGTCTCATAGCCCAAGTCACCCGGGGGGAGAGCAGAGTGTACACACTGACTCCAGAGGGTAGAAAATTCCTGAAGGAGCTCAAGAGAGCCGAGGCATTCCTAAGCGGCTTCGGAATAAGCCTGTGAGCATGTCTCAAACACCAAGTGTTTATTTGACTCTGACGCATCAATCTAATTGGGAAACAAAAACATGAGCGACGCCAAAACACCAAACCAGGACAAGGCTGACAGGCACAGGTGGACTAAGATGGTTGCAAGGGTGCTCGAAGCCCTAAAACAGAGCGGCGTGGAACCCAAAGACTACCTGCTAAGCATGCCCTACATAATAGCCTACATGATGGAGGACCAAAGCGACGAGGAAATAAGAAAATTCTACGATGAGCTAGTAGAGATAACAATCGACATAAAACACATATTCAATGAGCTACCGCAACCCGAAAAACACGATTAAGCAACCAATCCAAGCGTAACCCCCAACCAGAACGTCAAAGGTCACCGAGAAATCTGGACAGCCCCAACACTCTAACCAACTGGTTAGTTTATACTCAAACCAAGAGCAACTAGTGACAAAGGGTACAGGGATTCCACGTATAAAAGCGAACAGTTTAGCCCCACATATTTGATGGATGGTGCCCGGATTAGGGGGTGGCGAGCGTAGTATTCAGGCGCGGGAAATGATTATCCGGACACCATCATTTGAGGAGAGCAATGGATATATACCAGCCCTACAGCATATCCAATCCCACAAGCAAATAAACCTCATGAGTATCCATAATAGAGATAAACAAAGAACACGTTGAATAATGCAACCATTCATAACTTTTCTCGTAGTGTACCACCCCGTAGGGCGATTTTGAACCGCGACTCTTTTCAAGAGGATCTTAATTGTTGCTCGCCTCGTCTATATTACTCAGATGCTTGCAGTGCTTCTAAATATTCGCTACATCATTGTTGAGGGTGGTTAGGAGTTGAGGCTACGGGCAAGGGGGATGTCTCGACCCTAGAGTGTGAGTGGGCGGTCTTAGAGACGCTCAGAGTGGACGTGATGGGGCCGGCGAGATTTGAACTCGCGATCGCCACCGCCCCAGGGTGGTATCCTGGTCCATGCTAGACGACGGCCCCAGCTTAATCCGAGCTCATCTCCTTCGACTTCGAATATAAGCGCTTTGGCCACGTCTAATCCTACCTCTCACCGTAAGCACAAGGAGTGTGAGCGCAGCCACCGCTCCGGCAACACCTATGGCCAAGTATGTGGTACCGCTTGGGGGTGGTGGCCTAACTATATTGGAGTATGAGAGCTCGATGTAGCCCCCTGGTGGGGGGACCTCCAAGAAGACGGCTACACCCGTCTGGGTGTCGAAGTAGGCTTCGAAGCCAAGCGACTTATTGGTGTAAACGTAGGCTGGGAATGTTCCAGCGGGTGTGTTCACAGTTGTTTTGGCTACATACACGAGTGGGGCGTCGAAGCTTAGGGAGACTCCCAGCTTAACCACCTGCTGGAATCCGTGCACCGCGGGGTAGAACAGCGGCTGAGTATAGTTATCCAAGAAGAAAGCGGGTGTCTGAGGTGAACCAGTGACATAGTTCACCTTTTCAAACATGAACTCACCATCCCCCTCGGAGAATAGTGTGGTGTAACTCATGGTCTCAGGCGGCTGCCCCGTGGCCGTGTAGTTGAGCTGCGCCCCCGGTTGGGCGTAGACGGGCGCCTCGAAGCGCAGAGGGTATCTAGCCGGGTCGGCCGGTTCAGAGAACGCCTTAAGCCTCATTGTGAAAGTGGAGTTGGTGTAAGGGTTAGAGAGATTCTCATAGAGTATTAGCCCGTTGAGGCTTGAAACATAGTAAAACTTCCTAATCGCTGAGGCGCCACCCACTCCCTGTGAGGCTGTGACCAGGTACACATACGCAGAGATACTTGAGCCATCAAACTCGAAGGGGGTTGTACCCTTATAGGTAAAGAATATAGCGTACCCCGGCGATATAACGCTGAAGCTCCGCGGTGCAACCATATAGGAGGGTAGCACGGGTAGGTAGCCTGGGAAGAAAGGGTCATCCGCCACACTTCCGTTAGGGGCTAGGGGTGAGCTCACCGTGGACTCGAAGTTCAGCCTAAGCGAGCCGTTGGGGTAGAGACCCATCACTCTCACACTAGCCATCCCAGAGTAGTGGGTGAAACCAGTGAGGTAGGGGTAGCTACCCTCAACGGTGTAGCTTAGGTTAACTCCCTGAGAATCGAACCAAGGAGTGTATTCACTCACACCCACAGAGATGGGTGAGCCGCTAGGCGGCGGGGTTTGCTGGGCTCCCGCGGAGGGAAGCAGGGCCACGGCTAACTGGAAAGCCAAAAGCGCCGCCAAGAAGAGCGCTACTGGGCGAAGTGGCAAGCAGCATACCTCCCAGGCCTCACCTCCCTGAGCAGCGGCTCCTCCCTCCTGCATATCTCCTGGGCGAGGGGGCAGCGGGGATGGAAACGACAACCCGGTGGGGGCGCTATAGCGTTGGGTATCTCCCCCTGAGCCAAGCTCTTAACCTTCTGTGAGGGGTCGGGTACGGGCACCGCTGCCACTAGCGCCTGGGTATATGGATGAAGGGGTTCATTCACCACCTCATCTGTTGGTCCAACCTCCACCACCTTGCCGAGGTACATAACCGCCACCCTCTCAGTGAAGAACCTCACGGTGGATATGTCGTGTGTGATCATCATGAACGTTTTACCCTCCAACTTTAGCTGACCCATCACATTGATTATCTCACCCTTAACAGAGGCATCCAGCATACTCACAGGCTCGTCCAAGATAACCACCTCCGGGTTCATGGCGATGGCGCGCGCAACACCAACACGCTGCCTCTGACCACCCGAGAGACTCGTGATGCGCCGCTTCGCATAATCTTCAGCTGGCACGAGCCTAACGGTCTCAAGCGCCCTGTACACCGTCTGGTCGAGCTCAGCCCTATCAGAATACACACCGAGTATCCTCAGACCTTCGGCCACCGCGTCGTGAACAGTGAAGAGTGGGTCGATAGAGTCGAACGGGTCCTGGAAGACCATCTGAACACTTCTACGGTACTCCTTGAACTCGCTCCTACTAAGTTTAGAAACATCTTTACCCTTGAAGAGAACGCTTCCAGCGGTTGGTTTCACAAGCTTCATCAAAGCCTTGCCAAGCGTGGTCTTACCCGAACCAGACTCACCCACAACACCCGTGGACACACCACGCTCCAAGCCAAGCGTCACACCGTCAACAGCCCTCACATTAGCCCTCTTACCGCCAACCTTCACCCTAAAGTACACTTGTAGGCCGTTTGCCGCAAGAACATGGTTACCGTCAGACACCCAAACATCACCCCAAACCAAGGTCCTTCCTAGATGATATCACGTGGCAAGCCGCGTAGTGATCCTTAGCGTACAACTCCATGGGGGGCATAAGCTTCCTGCAAATCTCAACAGCATACGAGCACCTCGGGTGAAAAGGGCACCCCGAAGGTGGGTTAACCAAGTCCGGCGGGGAACCCGGAATGTAACCGAAGCTGCCATCCTTACGCCTGATATCGGGCACACTCCCCAGCAACCCCTGCGTATAGGGGTGAAGCGGCCTCCTAAACACGTCTTCAACCGGGCCTATCTCAACGAGCCTCCCAGCGTACATCACACCCACCCTGTCAGCCACGTTCGCGATCACCGAAATATCGTGTGATATAAAGATGGTTGTGAGCCTCTCAAACTGTTTGAGCTGCCTGAACATCTCCAAGATTTGAGCCTGAATTATGGTGTCCATCGCAGTGGTGGGCTCGTCGAGTATAACGATCTTGGGGGAGAGGAGGAGCGCTAAGGCTATCATAACCCTCTGCTTCTGCCCCCCTGAAAGCTCCCATGGATAGGAGTTGAGCTTGGATGGGTCCACACCCACGTGTTTAAGGAGCTCCGACGCCTTCTCCAAAACCTGCTTCTCACTCATGTCGGTGTGTGCACGCACGGTCTCAACGAACTGGTCGCCCACACGGTAGAGGGGGTCCAAGGCGTTCTGTGAAGCCTGAGGCACATACGATATAACCCTCCACCTCACCTCCCTGTTGAGCTGCGACTCACTCATAGAGCCCAAATCCTTACCATACACCGTCACCCTACCCCAGCTCCTAGCGTTGGATGGGAGAACCCTGATGATGGCGCTCGCAAGCGTGGTCTTACCCGAACCAGACTCACCCACGATGCCGAGTGACTCACCCTCGTAAACCTCGAAGCTCACATCGTTCACAGCCCTGAGAGCACCCCGGGGGGTGTAGAACTCAACGTTCAAACCCTCAACCCCAATAGCCCTAGTCTGAGACACCAACATCTACGTAAACCTCGAAAACTCCTCCTGAATAGCCGTGCCCACAAGATAAAAGCCCACCGAAAGCAGAATAATCGAGAAGCCAACGGGGATAAATATCCACCACAGGTAGCCGTTCGTGGGCGTCATATTGTTGATCAGGTTAGATAAAATGTTACCCCACGTGGGCCTCTGGGTTATACCCAAGCTCAGGAAATCCAGACCCGCGTCAGCGATCACCAATCCAGGCACAATGTAGGTTACAAGCGCGATTATGAGCGCCGCCGTGTGGGGCAGGATGTGGCGCCTCAGAATATACATGCTCCCACCACCCATAGCCTGAGCGGCCTGAACATAACTCCTACTCCTAACAGTGAGCACCTGGGAGCGCACAATCCTCGACACAGGAGCCCAACCCAGAACCCCCAAGATAATGATAAGTAGCAAAACCCTGTTAGGCGTGATGTGAGCAATCGTGAAGGTTGTGTCCAAATCGATAAGAAGCACCAAGCCGGGTATGAGTAGCAGGAAATCGAACACGAAGAGCAACACGTTGTCAACGAGCCCACCCAAGTAGCCAGCCAGTAGGCCGAGAATCACGCCTATCACCATCACGATGGCCGCGGAGCCGAAGCCTATCTCGAGCGCTATACTCGTCGACGTCGCGTACTCACTAGCCACATCAGCCCCATGGGGGTCGGTGCCCATAAGCCCATACACACTCCCGAACACCTGGAACTTGATATCCGATTGGTATAACCTAACACTGTAGTTTCCATGTGGGAAAACCTCTATCAGCTCACCCACAGTGTACTCCCCCGTATGTGAGAACACGCTCTGCGGCACAGAGTACACGGATACACTCCTATTCAGATAGGCGAGGGGCATAAGTGTGGACGCCGTGCTTATACCCTCCAATAGGTTCCAGGTGGAGTGTGTGAGTGGGGGGAGGGAGGGATTCGCGAAGTACTGAACGTAGAGGGAGCCAAGCTGGGGGTTCGACTCCAACGCGGCTTCACCCTGCGAGTCAGCCATCAGCGCCACCGGGTAGACCCCCGCGGTCGACTTGATAAAGAGGAACACGGCTAAACCCGCACCATCAACCTGGGCTGGGTACACCAGCGCCTGCGCGTAGAACATCTTGGGCGGTTCATATGTATAGTTAAAGTTGTGTGTTAGGTACACCGTTACAGGCGCATCAGAGCTACCGCTTATCGAGATAAGCTCGCTGCCATTAGCTGTGTTGAGCAGGGTGTACGTTGCCCCAGGGTTAGGTAAACCCGTGGGTCCGAACCCCGCCGTATAGCTACTAATCACGTTGGCGCCCCCAACCCCTGGGTCCGTCACAGTCCAGTAGTTCACGGCGGATGGAACCTTGAACGCCTGAAGAGGGTAGGTGGCCGGTAAGATTATGTTGGTTGGGAGCTTAGAGTACGCTGGGAAGAGCTTAACCCAGCCTGGGAGGGCGTTCGGCGCGGCCACATAGTATGATGAAGGGTTATAAGCATTCTTGTATGGTGCGAGCGCGGCGCCAACCGTGCCCACAACTACGAAAAACAGGATGATCGCGAGCCCCACCTTTGCATCCCTTCTCTTCAAAACGTTGAGTGTGAAGTTGTCCAACGACTACTCACCCAGCCTTACCCTCGGGTCGAATAGGGCGTACACGAAGTCGAGCGCGAACAACACCACGAGTATATAGACACTGAAGAGGAAGGTGCTGCCTATGAGTAGGGGTATATCGAAGCTCGTAGCCGCCTCGGTGGTCACTATCCCGAGTCCTGGAAACTGGAAGATGGTCTCAACGAAGAACACTCCGTAGATCAGGAAGGCCACATCCAGCCCCACCTGGGTCACCCATGGGAGCAGCGCGTTCCTGAAGGCGTGCCTGTAGAACACGCTGTTCTCATCGAGACCGCGAGCCCTTGCATACATCACGTAGCCCGCCGAGTTATACTCCTCAATAATATTGTTCCTGATGAGCTGCTGCCTGTGACCGAAGCCCACGATGGTTAGCAGAATTATGGGTAGGGAGGCAGCCCACAGGTAGCGCAAGTAGTACTCCACACCAGTATAGTTGTGGAGACCCCCACCTCTCAGAGCGAAGAAAAGGTTAATCGGGAACCAGTGGAGCTGCGCGGCCAACACCACGTACATTATGATGCCAAGCCAGAACGCGGGTATAAAGTAGGCGCCAATGCTCGTAAGCGAAGCAACCTTGTCCCCAACCTTCCAACGCGACTTGAGGAAGGATTTGGCGGCAACAACGCCTAGAACGATGCTTATCACACTTGTGGTAACCAGCGACACGGTCACGAGCACAAGCGTGTTGGGTAGGTACTGCGAGATCACTGTGAGCACCGGCTCCTTATAGGTTGGGCTCATCCCGAAGTGTAGCGTGAATAGGTTATAGAGGAACTTGGCTATCCTGATGGGTATCGGTGCGTTGAGGCCGTACGCCTGCTCGGCGGCGTCCACCGCCGCAAGCTGAGCCTGAGCGGTCTTCGGGTTAAGCTGGGTTATACCCACGAAGAAGAAGCCAAGTTTGAAGCCGAGCGACTGTGGTATGAGCTCGAACACGAGGAAGGAGAAGAGAACGAGCATGAGTAGTGTGATAAGCCTGTTGACAAGCCTCCCAATAATGAAGCGAATAGTAACCACAAACATCCACCCTCTACGGAAACGGGTAGCCTAAATTAAATATGGAAAAAAGGAGATAAATAAGGGTTTTGTGTCACGTGGTAGGCTTACCGCGGCGCATAGCCAGACCCACACCTAGAACCACTATTGCAATCACTATGAGCGCCACCACGACTACCAGTGCGGTTGGGAACCCGCTCGACACAGTGGTCGACGGTGTAGGAGAGCTACTTGTAGTAGTCGTTGTAGTCGTAGTCGTAGTTGTAGTTGTAGTTGTAGTCGTAGTTGATGGACTCACAACCGAGAGTGTGCCCATGTATTGTAGGAAGTACTTGTTACTCGAGGTCTGCCCGCCGCCGAAGTACATATAGGAGGCACCAGTCCAGTTCACCTGGGCCACAAGCGTGTACTGCCCAACACTCAGGCTCGAGGTGGGTATACTCGCAGTGTAGGTACCATTACCCTGGAAACTCATCGGGTAGCTAGCCAAAACCTGCAGGGTGCTCGGGTTGAGCACATACACAGTGGCACTCGCCCCATTCACCGGTGAGAGCGACGCGTAGTACCCACTAGAAGTGGAGCTCAGACCCGAAGAACTCCACACAGCCGCGTGGACAGTGTAGGTGGCGCTCTGACCCTGAGGCGCCGTCACCACGCTGCTGGTGGGGTTGAACAAGTAGTAGGGTTGGAAGGCGCTAACCTGAGCGTAGTTCGAGGAAGGACTCCAAGCGTTGAACACATAGGCACCACTCCACAGCTCATCTGCGAGGTACTGGGACTGACTCATCGACGCCCAAGTCGTAGGCTGAATGCTACCAAACAAGTGCTCTGGGAGGATCGGCAGACCGTAGATGCTGAGAATATTGTTCACCGAGCTCGTGTTAAAGTACACCTTGATCTGATATGGGTTGTTGGGCGGCACATAGCTGTCCACAAGCCCAGAAGCAACACCGAACCATTCGAGGCCTGGGTTCGCGCTCTCAGCGGTATAGTTCACTGTGACGCCGGGGTCGATTGTTATGGTGTCGGAGCTCGGGTTGTAAGGATTGGATGAGTATCCACCCACGTCGAGGTACCAGAGTGTGAAGTTGTAGTCTAACGCGGTCATGGGCACACCGTCCTGCCACACCGCGTTCGGTAGGAAGTTAAAGGTGATAACCGAACCGTTAAAGTAGTGACCGTTCGGGTCCACACCGCTAGCCGTGGTTATCGAGTAGTTGTAGGCTGCGTTCGCGAATAGCTGCACGGGGTTACTAAATGACACAACCAGTGGTGTGGTGTAGAGTAATCCGAGTATATCGAAGTCGTAGAGGGACGTAGCCTGGTATATGTTGAGTGTGTCCGGGCTCTGAGGCATCCCGAACCTGTAGAGTCCGCCGAAGTTGGCGCCAACGGGGTGCACGTTAGCCGTGAAGAGCACACCGTAGGGCGCCTCAATGATGTAGCCCTTCCACGAAGCCACATTCACGGGGGTAAGGCTCACACCCCAGTCGAGTATAACGTAGGGTAAGTCCTCCTGTAGAAGTGTAGCCGACTGAATAGTGTAGTTATACAGCGCCTGGTAACTGGAGGCGTCGAGCAGCTTAGTGGTGAGGCTCCAAACAGTCTGGTTATCATAGTTCTGATAGAAGGTATTCAGAACATAGGGTCCAAAGATATAGTAGAGCCAAGTTGGCGACACCGGTGCCCCAAGAGACCAGCCCAACTGGTACATCTCGTAGTTACCCGTGGGTAGCAGGTTATCGATGAACGTGTTAAAGTTCACGGGGACAATGTTTATGGTGAGGTTGATGGCCGCCGCGTTACTCGTAATCGACTGCAAAATCTGCTGCCTCAAGTCGAACCCAGTGCCCGAGCTAGTGTAAATCGAGAGGGCGCCCACCTGTGTGCCGTTGGGATAAGTCCAGTAGCCCTGCGCTGGGTGGTCAACCAAGCCGGCGAGCTCGAGCTCCCGAACCGCGGCGGTGAGGTTGAATGTACCATACTTCTGGTAGGCCTGAGCCTCCTGGGAGCTGAAGTATTGGCCGTAAACCGACGGGTACAGATAGTATGGTGACGCGATACCCAGTATACCGTTATCCAGAGCAGAGGCGATTGACTGGTAGTTTGTGAGGTGCTGTATCGCCCGCCTAAAGTGGACGTTACTCATGGGGTAGACGTGCACGTTGAAGCCCAAGTAGCCGAAGCTGTTTGAAGGCGTAATGTTGATTGCGATCTCACCGGTCTTCACATACTGCTCCACCTGATTGTACTGCTGAATATTAGAGATACCACCACCCATATACTGAATATAGCCGTTCACAAGCGCCTCAATAATGGCCTCACTAGTCGTAAACCAAGTCACATAGATAGTGCTAATATAGGGACCCCAATACTCACCCGTCGAGTTAAGCACACCCACACTACTAGGAGGAGTGGGCGCACCGTAAATCGAGTAGGGCGGAACATAGGGCGCCCCCTGAGCCGACACCTGAACACTGAACCCAATTGAGAACATCGAGAACACTAACACGCCTAGCAACAACACTAAAACCGAAGCCCTAAACAGATAACCCATAACCCTATAATCACCAAACAACTATTTAATTTTTACGTAAAACCCAAAACCCAGTTAAAAACCCCCAACCACACTAAGGCTAAAACCACACAGAGATAAGCCAAAACACACAGTAACAATAAACAAACACGGAAAGGAGAGAAAAAAGGGTTTAGGGTTAGGAGCCCTCAGAGGCCCACCGTCAAACCTAAGGCATTCTCCTTACGAAGACACCGTAGATTATGACGATGAGCGCTATGAAGGCTATCACCAGTGCACCCAGACTGTAGGCCTCAGTGCTACCAAGCCTACTGTTCAAAGCGCTGATCGAACCGTAGAGCGCTGAGATGCTGCTGCCAAGCGCCGATAGAGCGCTCTGCACCTGGCTGCTAAGCGTCGAGAGGTCACCCTGAAGCGTGCTCAGGCTGCTCGCGAGACCCTGCTCGGCGGATATGATGGATGAGAGCGTGCTCGACAGCGCTGTGCTTGGTGGAGGCGGTGGAATCGTGACCTTCGCGACAGCGTTGAACTCCGTTGTGACGCTGTAGGTTTGGCCACCGTAGGTTACCGTAGCGGTCACAACGTATGTGCCCGTTATGTTCGGTACAAGGTATGGCGCTTGGTACACACCCGCACCGACGCTGAGGAAGCTTATCGACTGGCTCACACCGTCGGGGTTAACCACAGTGCCCGTTATATTGCTCAGAGGTACACTTAGAGGCTGCCCGTTCAGCGTCACAGTTAGAGTTATCTCTTCGGTCGTGTTCACCGTGGCTGGGGAGGGCGCGCTGAGTGCTAGCTGTGGATGCGCTGGAATCGTGACCTTCGCGACAGCGTTGAACTCCGTTGTGACGCTGTAGGTTTGGCCACCGTAGGTTACCGTAGCGGTCACAACGTATGTGCCCGTTATGTTCGGTACAAGGTATGGCGCTTGGTACACACCCGCACCGACGCTGAGGAAGCTTATCGACTGGCTCACACCGTCGGGGTTAACCACAGTGCCCGTTATATTGCTCAGAGGTACACTTAGAGGCTGCCCGTTCAGCGTCACAGTTAGAGTTATCTCTTCGGTCGTGTTCACCGTGGCTGGGGAGGGCGCGCTGAGTGCTAGCTGTGGATGTGCCGGAGGCGTTGTGCTCTTAACGAAGAATGGTGCTGTGGCGTTGGTCACACCGCTTGAGCCTTTGGCGACCACGGTTACTGGTCCTGGAGAGAAGGCTGGGACACTGAAGGTGGTTGTGAAGAACCCGTTGGAGTTAACTAAAGCCGCTCCAGGCGCAACGATTGTGTAGGTCTGCATGTATATCGCAACACTCTCACCGCTAGCCCAACCCGTACCAACCACGGTGACCGTGGTATTGGGCGTACCACTGTCAGGTGAGAGCATTATGGATGGCATAACGCTGAATGGTACAGCCTGCGACATAGTGTTGGTCGAAGTGCTCGGCGACTGTATTATAGCCGACGGATTATACTGGTACACAGCCACCGAGTATATGACCTGCGTATACTTGGATGTTGGCGAGGGCTGGATGTAGCTTGACTCGTTTGGTAGGTTCACTGTGAAGTCGAATGTGCCGTAGATCGATGTGTTCACAGTGTTAATCAAGTGATATGTGGTCGACCCGGATACTGTGGCTGAGATGTACACGTACTCTTTGGCTGAGCCCGTGAATCCCACACCCACAATGTTGAGCGGGCTGCCCACAGTGTAGGTGGTCGGGAACACACCTGGTACACCAGGTCCTCCTAAGTCTGATTCGGGCGTTATCATAGATGGGTTCACGTAGACGTGTGCTGGAAATGATGAGTATTGCCCTGGTAGGATCACGTTGACTTGGAATGGTGTTGGAAGCTGTTGTCCGAGCATGCCGTTGCTACTTGCACCGTTGAGTACTATGGTGTATGGGCCGAAGCCTGATTGAGTTGAGGCTGGGAGGCTTGGTACGTAGAGCACCAACTCTAGGAAGCCGTTGCTAAGCGCTGTGGAGCCCATGATGTTCATTCCCGCAGCGGTGAGCGTCTTAGCTGTGAAGTTCACACTCGCCTGGGCGCTCACTGGGTAACCCGTTGCCTGAATGTCTATTATGTCACCCGAGAACAGGTTCTGGGGTGTTGAGAAGCTCTCCCAAGAGTTGGCGGGTATGTTGACGTAGTAGGCTGCGCTCAGCTTGGTGTTCACCCAGAAGTAGGCTGTGAAGCTCACAGAGGCTCCAGCTGTGGTTGCACCCGTGAGTGTGACCGTGGTGTTCCCACCTGGAAGCTCGGGTAGAAGCACGTTAAGCGTGGTTGACGTGCCACTTGACGTGGCTGGGAAGTTTCCGTCCGCAGCACTATAGTAAATGGTGAGGTAGTTTCCACTCGAATCTTTGGTATAGGTGACGCTGTACCCGTTGGACATGGATGTGAATGTGATACTCGAGGCCTCGAATGGCGCTGGGAAGCTCAGACCCGTGAGTGTTAGGGTGTCACCCACAGCTCCATAGGCTGCACCAGTGGTTGTATCTGTTACTGTGAACTGTGGTACCAGGCTATAGGTGCCCACCGTTTTCTGAACCTGCCCGCTAGCGAGGTGGTCGATAACCACAACGTTGGCTGTCTGCTCCGGGAACGTTGTCGTACCACTGCTGACGGGTACATATATTGCGTTGGCTGTCTGCTCCGGGAACGTTGTCGTACCACTGCTGACGGGTACATATATTGCACCGTTGGCATCAGCCGTAGTGGTTGCAGATGTGAGGGTTACTCCGCCGTTGAAGATGCTAATAGTCACGGTGTCACCCGCACCGAAGCCGTATCCCTGGACTAGTGTGTTGATTGAGCCCGAGCTACTCGCGGAGCTCGTGCACGTGTAGGGGTTGCTTACGGAACTCATGCATGCGTTGAAGAGGCCGTTGGTTGGCACGCTGGCTATGAAGGGCTCACTCTTAACTTGGATTCCCCCGATGGTGAACACCGCGTAGTAGCCCAGACCGGGCATAAGCGCACCCGCCAAAGTCACATTAACCTTAGGAAGACCGTTGGCTGCAAGATGAGTAGACACGAATTCCCCGTTGCTCCCAACACTTGTGGGTGGAAGTATACCGTAGGTCACCTGCTGACCAGCCGAATTATAGAACACAACGCTCTGCACTGTACCATAGGGTAGGCCTTCTCCGAAGAAGGTGAGGTTGAGGCCTGCCTGACCGGCGAGCACACTGTACAGCGGTTTACCAGATGGCATGAACTTACTGTCCCACTGTGTGAGCTCTGGCGCTAGCTGGTAGATTACCTGGAAGGGTGCCGAAGCACCGTAAGTAGCACCATTAGAAGTGGCTACGGCGAGCACCGTGTAGTCCCCAGAGTTAACACTGGGCACAACGAAGGAACCAGAGAAGGTTCCGGTGGACGACACAGTACCGGTAACCGGTGTCGAAGTTATTGGTCCGCTTGAGCCTATGAAGTATATTGTTATCCCAGTGGCGCCCGCTGGGAAGTTGGAGCCAGTAACGGTTACAGTTGTTCCTGGAATCGCCGATGTTGTGTTCAGCGTTATTGTTGGGGCTGGTGGGGCCAATAAGCTGAGAGGTGAGCTGACACCCACCTGCTGGCCGTTGTACACCTTGACGTAATATGTTCCTGGCATGACGCTTGATGGCACAGTCACATTCACATTACTGAAAGCACCGTTTACGAGAGGCACATTGGATGCTAGCAGTATGTCTGTTGAGCTAATCGTTGCGTAGCCGTTGGAGCTGAGGTATATGTTCGCAGCCGTGCCGCTTGTGAATCCACTTGTGGTTACCAGTACAGTTGTTCCTGGTGAGAAGTTGGTTGGGTTGACCGTTACTGTTATTGTTGTTGCTGCGTTTGCTGGTGTTACTGTGAGTGGTAGAGCCATTGTTGCCACTAGTATTGCCATTAGGGCGTATATTGTGTACCTTATGGTTTTGTTTTTGTTATCCATTTATTTTTCACCCTTTTTCAGGGTTGGATACAATATTTGTGAGTGGTATATAAGAGGGTGGATTGGCTTAGCTAAACCCCGGTTTATACAAGTGTTCTCTTCATGTTTTTAAGCAAAGAACAGCATGTACTAAAACTTAAGTATAAAATGATAAAGAGCTTAATGATTGGTGTTTGTATTTACGGAGCCCAAACGGTGATATATAGGCTCAGAGTGTTTTCTACATTCTTTTCTTGGATCGCCAGGTGTACAAGCATATTGTGTTCAACTCGGTTTCGCTTGAGACTAGCCGCTGTCAAACCACCCTGCTCGGATGCAACCTAGTTATCCGTGATATTCACATAGAACTATTCTGCGTGGTTCGCCTGGATGGTCAGTGGTTGCTGGACGCTGATCGTCCCCCCTTAGGGTGGGCTTGGCCGTCGACACTTCAGCCTTGTAGGGATAGCCTCGTGTTTGGTGGTTGGTTCGCTGTTAGGGTTTCTGGGGTGTCGGGTGTGATGGTTTGGGGTTGCTGGGTGTTAGTATAATAGTTGTACAGTAGTTGGATGCCAGTCCATGTGGTTGTATGGGTATATCGCTGTTGGGTTCGGAGTAATTGGGGTGTGCTCACTATGAGCATTTCTCTAACGGGCAGCGGTATGTTGAGTGTTGTGCTGGCTTCCACGTATATATTGTTGTGCTGTTGGGTGTTGGGGGCACTGTTAGGTTTGGGTTGGCTTCATGTGTCGAGCCCAATTAGAGGGTTGAATCGCTAAGGGTACTAAAGATGTGGAAGATAGATGCTACGAGTAACTGTGGGGATACGCATGTTGACTCAAGCCCGCAATCACTTCAGAACAGTTATTGTTTCGCTGGTCTTTCTTGCGGGTGTGGGGCCACGGTAGCGGGGTTTCTTTTTGACGGGTTATTGGGCTGCGCTGGGTGCGCTGACTGTTTGGGTGCATACAGTGTTTCTCCGGGTTCGTGGTTGTCAGAGGACACAATGCCTTATAGGGTGGATGGGGTGCTGAGAAACCTGGGTGGAGCCCTGCCTAGGGGATTAAAGGTATCCGGGGGGTGTATCTTAGGGAATTTGTGTGTGGTATACCAACTCACACGGTGAGTGTGTGGCAGGGGTGGGGTCTAGTGGTTGAGCACGTCTACCTTCTTGAAAGGGTTTGGCGCGCCATCCGGAGAGTGCGATAAAGGTAGGGTGGTTTAGACTTGCCTTGAAAATCGTATTTATGCGTGGGTGGAGAATGGGGTTTGAGGAGTGGTTATGCCTAGAATCCTTGGTGGGCCTGCGCTTCCCTGTTAGCCCACTTTTTCTTAAATTGATTAGCTAGAGGAAATCATTTAGTGGGGGGTGGGTAATCTAAAGCCTGCGGATATTTTCTGGTTTGTGTTCGAGTATCTTTGATTCATGGGGAAGGGGTGGTCTGGAGGAGGGTGTGGTAAGCCTTGCGATTCAGGCGTCAACGCTCACGGCTCTTTTGGGTGTTTGGTTTTCCCGGGGTTGCCACTCGGCTTACTTAATCGGGGGAGCGCTGCGTCGTCTGTTTGAGGGGTGGGGATAGGGTTGTCCGCTTGGGGATTGGTTGGGGTTCCTTGGGTTCTATGATTAGGGTTTGACTTGTGGTGTCACTGGTTTGGGTTTTCGGGTTATTCGGGGGTGTTTTGTTGTTTGGGTGGTTGGGTGGGTTTTGGAAAGCTTTAAGTTATTAGGTTTAGTGGGAGGTGTGTTGGTATGAGTGTTTAGGAAGAATTCCTGAGGCTCCTCAAGGAGGATGAAGTGTTCAGACTCGCGGCCGCCGGCCTCCTCGGCTGCACCGAGATCATAAAGCGGCTCGATGAGAGGAGAGGAGAATGGATGCCATGTTGGCGGAGATAGCCCGTCTGCGTGAGGATTTCAATAGGGAGATAAGGCTGCTTCACGAGGACTTCAACAGACTATCAGAAGAACAAACAAAACTAAGACTTCAACACTGAGGTCTCGCTGCTCTGGGAAGATAGTAGGAGGTTGAATGATAGGTTTGGGGTGATCCTGGGTAGGATGGGGCGGAGGTGGGGAGTCGACCTTGAGCGGACGCTGCTGGAGATGTTTAGGGAGGTACTCGTGAGGGAGGGTATCGAGCAGGGTGGGGTGGAGAGGTTTTCCTACCTTGACAGGGATGGTAGTGTAACAAGGTTGAGGGGTAGGCTGGTTGAGGTTGATCATGGTGGGGAGTGGTGAGGTAACAGTGATTGAGGTGAAGTCTTTTCCGGGGAGGCAAGACATGGATCATTTGAAGGATGTGATGGGATACGTTGAAAGGATACTTCAGAAAAGGGTGAGTAAATTCTACTTTGTGGCGGTGAACGTTGATAAGGACTTGAGAGAGCGGGGGAGCTTGGCTTCAAAGTTATCTATGGGGGGTATAGTTGAGTGAGAAGGTGGGTCCCCTTTCGCGGTTTGCTCCAACCCATATTTGTGGGCTGCACGCCCTGAACAGTGGGTCAAGAATCACTCTTACCCTCAGCTGCACACCAAGCGCAGATTTTTATTTACCGTGAATGGCGAAGCATCCTCCCCCACCCATAGGCTTGATTCACCGATGGTGTCCCATCAGTTTGGGATGGGCGTGGTCGCCAAGCGTGGAAAATTATTACCTGGGTACCATCGTCGTGGTTATTCCTATTCTGCTTCGCTACGGGTTTCGCTGGTTTAGAGTCTTAGTGTGTCCTCCTCTTTTTCCTGTGGCACGATGTTCCTCGAGATGACGGTTATACCAAGCTGTATGCACTCCCTGTAGGCGGCGTCTTCCACGTATGCGGCTATGAGTATTTTCCTAGTTTTCCCAAGGGTTTTCTCGGCCCACTCAGCCTTCTTGTTGAAGATGAGTACGTCGCCCTTGTTTGCACTACTCTTTACCTCTATGAGGAATTTTTCATTGTTTGAAGCGTAGGCGTCGAACTCCACGTTCTCGGGGTGACCGTACACCTCACCCTTCTCATCCCACATGATGAGCCTCTTGACCTCCTTTACCTCGGCTCCCACGACGGCTTTAAGCGTCTGCCTTACGAGATCCTCGAAGCCTCTACCCAGCCTGCCGCCCAGCCCCGCGAGCTCGACGCGTATCTCCCTTATCTGCTCGAGGATGGCCTCAAACCGCTTATCCATCTCCTCGAAGCGCTTATCAACCTCCTCAAACCTACGATTCATCTCACTAATCAAAGCCTCAAACCGCTTATCAACCTCCTCAAACCTACGATTCATCTCACTAATCAAAGCCTCAAACCGCTTATCAACCTCCTCAAAACGCCTGTTAACCTCCTCGAAGCGCTTATCAACCTCCTCAAACCTACGATTCATCTCACTAATCAAAGCCTCAAACCGCTTATCAACCTCCTCAAACCTACGATTCATCTCACTAATCAAAGCCTCAAACCGCTTGTCCTGCGCCTCCGAGTAAGTTTTAAAGTCGAGTCTGAGCTGCCTTATTTCATCTAGTATCTGTCTTAGCTCGGCTGGGACCACCAGCTGGAATACCCTTGTTCTGAACTCGGCGTCCGTCTCTAGGAGGTCGAGTATCGCCTCCCTTATCCTCTCCCTCTCCTGGGCGGTTAGCGGTCTACCCTGGCTTTCCACAAAAGTATAATGCAAGTAGTGTTATAAAGTTTTCAGAGCCTCACCTCCCTAAGGGTAGACCCGAATTAGCGTCTAGCGCTGTTTGTAACCCGCACACGAGTTTTGGGTCTACCGTGAAGGCAAGGGGGTAGGTGTCATGGAGGTATAAAACGGTGGTGGAAGAAGGGATTGAATGGGGGTGTTGGGAGGCTACCAGTGCCTTCATCTTGTGGGGTGTGTTTGTCGGACATTGAACCATTAGAGTAAGCCCATAATGTTAGGTTTTGGGGTAGGGTAAGAAGCGTCTAGAATGCGTGGCCGTGAATTCTCTGCTCCCGGATAGCCCTGAGTATGGCCCCCTATTTCTTGGGAGGGTTTGCGGCGTCTTTGACCGCCTTCTGGATGGGGTTGTGGTAAAAAGGAGGGGGTTGTGACGCGTTACTCTGGGGGTATCTCTTTGTATGCGAGCGCTATGTTGAGGCCCTTCCTTGTGTGTATTCTCTTTGAGGCTGTGTATATTATTGCTCCCGCGAGGAATGTGCCCACCACGTAGGCTTCGCTGAGGGGGGTGATGCCCCACACGCTTGGCGCTGAGAGGAATTGGTATGTGATGAATAGGAAGACCGCTGTGTTGAGTGCGCCCGCCACTATGAGTATTGTTTTGGCCGCACCCTTCTCTTTTCTTATCGCGTATATTGCGGCTGAGATGCCCACGAATGCGAAGTATATCATTGAGGCTATTATTGCTCCGAAGAGGCCTGAGAAGCCGCCGTAGAACACGGCTGCGAGGCCTACCAGTGTTATCGTGATTACGAGGTCGACTACGTGGGCCACGAGGGGGGAGCTCCACTTAGGGCTGACGTAGCTGAGTTTTTCGGGTAGGAATCTGTCGAAGGAGCCCGCGAAGAGGTATCTTGAGACCACTATGATGCCGTAGGCGAGTATGCCTATGTTCCACACTATCCACCCGAGGCCTAGGAGGGCGGCGAGCGCGCTGTTTCCCGCCACACCCATGGCGAGCGTCCAAAAGTTGAATGAGTAATCGAATACGAGTGTCTGGTTGGATAGCGCCTGGTTTATGAATGGTAGTCCACCCACGTAGTATAGTGTGCCGAAGGCGGCTGTGAGGAGAGCGAAGCTTGTGAGGGCTGCGAGGGGTATACTCATTTTGAGAGCCCTGGTGTTTTTGACTTCGGAGCCCACCGCTGGTGCGGCGTTGAGCCAGGGGTAGACGAAGGCGGCCATGAGTGGCATTATGGAGAGTGTTGCCGCGAAGTTGAATGTGGGCCCCTTGTAGCTCGACGCGAGGGACGAGTAGGTTACCCCGCTTATGCCCAGGCTATTAATGTAGGACTCAACACCGGCTCTACCCGCGTGTAGGAGTACGCCTATGGCTACGAGTGTTATTGTTACGCCGAAAGCGGTGAGCGCGGATACAAGCTTGTAGCCCGCCTTGGGCTTGAAGATGTTCAGGGCTATTAGGGCGGCGAAGATCGCTGCACCCACGCCGAATTGGAGGTAGGGTTGAGCGCCCTGTATTCCGCTTGGCACCGCGAGGCCGAAGAACCCCTGCTGGCCGAGAGCTAGGCCCACTGATCCTATTGCGAAGACCGCTGAAAGCACTATGAGCGCCATGTACGCCATGGTTTCGAGTGTGTAGCCCATGAATGAGATGGATGTCCCAAGGAAGCCTCCCAGCGAGCGGGTGACCCACACGTAGTCTCCCCCCGTTCTGGGTACGCGTGAGGACATCATGGTGTACACCACTATTTGGGGTATGGCTATCAGGAAGCCTAGAACCGAGGCTAAGACTAGGTTGACACCCGACATCGAGGGTAGGTATACGAGTGTGAGGCCCATCACGCCTAGGAGTGCGCCTATGGACATGTTGCTTATGTTGAGTGAGAAGGCGTCCAAGAGTGAGGTCGACTTGACGAGGCCCGTGGCCTCCCTTACGAACACAGTTTGGCCTGAGGCCTTGGATTTAAGGGTTGAATCACTATCCTCGTGCTTGTTGTTCTCGGTTTTATTCAAACCCATGATTAGCATGTGATTGTAGTTTTATTTAAGGCTTATCACGTAAAATTAGCATAAATATGCTAATCACCCGCGCGGGTGCTGATCATGCCACAGTGTGTTCTAGGTTCACGTGGGCGGCTGGCTGGTCCTGATTGCCTCGGCTGTCTTGGGGTAAACCTCTACGATTCTGCCTATACCCTTGGTGCGCCCCTCCCTGAAGATTATGGTTTGGCCGCGGTAGAGGTAGGCTGGCTTCTTCATGAAGCGCATAATCACAGTGCCCTTGTCGCCCGTTCTGAGCGTGTCCCTTCCGAGTATACTCACTATTTTAGCGGGTTGCCTGTGGGTGTACACGTGTACCACTGACTGGTAGCCCGGCTTTATAGTTGTGGGGTGGTAGAGCACGTGTATGTCCGCCTTGAACTCCTCAACGGCCTGTGGCTTGATCCTCTGTGAGAGTATAACCATGCCCTTCTCTACATCAGCGTACTCCACACCCGCGAGGGCCGCGGACATTATCTGCCCCGCTCTGGCTGAGTCAACACTCACCCTGTTCACGTGTATCGACTTAATCTTCACGGTTCTATAGGTGGAGTCGGGGAATGGGCCCACGTACACCTCTTGGTTGACGCTCACCCTGCCTTGAAGGAGCATCCCGCTCACCACGAGGCCTACACCCTTTACGAGGAACTTGTCATCCACATACACGAGTAGGTCTTGGTCCACCCTTTTCTCCCACTCTAGGCGTGGTGGCGCAAGGTCTAGGAATGTTCTCAGATAGTCGAGTCCAGCGCCCGTGACGTTGCTTGCGAGGAAGATGGGTGCGATCCTACCCGAGGATATGTGTCTTGCGGCGAGCACCGCGTCCTCCTGCGTGTCCACGATGAAGGGGATCTTGTTGACGCCTGGAAGCTTGAGCACCCTCTCCACGTCGCTTAGCGTGTTCTTCACGTTGTAGGGGTCGAGGTCAACCTTGGTTATCACAACCGCGAAGGGTATGCCTAGCACCACGCATATGCCTAGGTGCTCTCTGAAGGTGCCCACCGTACCCATGTTTGAGGCGACCACCACCAGCGCGTAGTCGGGTGTGTGGCCGAGCACACCCTTAAGGGTTGTCCTCAGGTATCGCTCGTGTCCCGCTAGGTCGACGAGCACCGCCACCTTCCTACTCCTCAGGTAGACCTGGCTCTCGTTGAGGGGGTCTAGGAGCTGGTCGTTCACCGTTTTACCCGAGCCATCGAAGCCTAGGAGGTGTGTGGACACGGAGCTTGTTCGCCTGTTGACTATCTCGTGGAGGTATCTGGCGACACGGGTGGCCGCCTCACCGTTCCCGTTATCCAGGCTACCAGTGCACAGAACACCCACAAGGCTGGACTTACCGCTGTCAACGTTGCCTAGGAGGGGCACAACGATTTGCACCGCTGCCTCAAGCCTCTGGCGCACGTGCACCTCGAGCACATCCCCCTCCTTACCCCTCACGCGGCGGGTGACACGCCACTCGGCGCCCGCCGACTTCGCCACCCTGTCAAAGACCGCGAGAACCTCCCTAACCTGCTCCTCACCCAAGCCCACCAGCTCACCGCTATCACTCACCCCAAGCTCGTAGAACGCCTCCCCACCACCCTGAGCAAGTCTGTAGCGCATCTGTGTCACAAGCCTATCGAGTCTATCAGCTGAAGGTGAACCCAAATACAGCTTGTATTCTACGTTGCCATCATTCTGCTCGGGGCCATTCACCCTGAGCTCAGAACCCTCTTTTGGAGTGTTAGGCATACTTCTAAACCGGTGCAGACAACTGCTTTAACGCGCTCATGAATATAGACCTATCGCACCACAACGCTAGATAGGGTATGTGACGTGGGGTTGCCTGGGATGCACCACGATGATGAGTTGGGGCAAAACCCTCACCTTCATCTTTTTGGCACCGCGTAACCACCGCCTGGAACACCTTACCAATCTACGAAGTGACCCAACCGAAGCCTTTTGTAACTCCCAATAAACAGGAAAATTACACTTTGAGTCTTTGAGGCTGGCTTGAGCGGTGGACTCATTACCCTTCACGCTTTGAATCTTCGCTTAGCTTGGTTCAAAAATCTTAGTAAAGCGCCACTTCGGTCAAACTAGTTCTGGGGATGCTGCAAAATGAGGAGTGGTTTGCCAGCCATATGTTTACCAACTACTTATGGCATCCAGACTAGGGGTGGTTGGCGTGGTCTCCAAAGCGTGGTAAACAATTATGAGACACATCCAACTACGGGTGAGACACCCCGCCTTGAACTGTAGATCAGAATCCGCGCCTAGTGCTGATTGTGTTCCATGCATGAATCTTGGGTCTACCGTGAAGGGCGTGGTTCTGAAATCTTTATAAAGCTTAAAAAGTATGGGTACCCATGAATTATGGGTACCCATGAATTATGGGTACCCATGAAATCTGTTTTCGGTAGGCCGGTTGATGAGCCATTCGACAGGTAGAGGGAGATCAGTGAAATTCAGTCTATGTTGCTGAGGGGGCAGTCGATAGCCGTGATAGGCGTTCGGAGAATCGGCAAGACATCCGTGCTTCTTAAAACCTTGAAACTTACAAGTGGCCCAAGGGTGTATGTGAGCGCTGAGGGTTACGTTGAAGGTAAAAGCTTCGATTTGAGCTCATTTGTAGCCTACTATTCATCGCTAGTCATAAGCCAAGCTTTGAGTAGGCTTGAACCGAATAGGAGGTTTCCATTAACACTTAAGGAGAGGAGCCGCGAATTGCTCAGGACTCTGAGGGACCTGCTCGCCTACCTCAAAGTGACTCTTGATGTGAATCCGGTTTCAATCGAATTCTACTTTGAGAACAAGAGGAGGCTGGGGGAGGCGCTCAGAGAAGTGTTCGAGTTACCACAACTCCTTGCCCAAAAGATTGGGTCAAACTTCACTATAGCAATAGACGAGTCCCAATACTTGAAACTCGCAGAGCAGAACCACCCTGGCCTCTTTCATCCGCTCAGGGATACCTGGCAATTCCAGAGGAACGTGACCTACTTGATTTCGGGTAGCTCCGTTGGTCTACTAAACCATATGATTGGGAGCGGCGACCAACCGTTTTACGGCTTCTTCTACCCTGTTCAGCTGCGTAGCTTTTCACGTGGAACCTTGCTGAGGTTTCTGGGCGAAGGCCTCAGGGAGGAGGGCGTAACCTATGCGCGCGGGGCGCTCGAGGAAGCAGTCAACCAGCTGGACGGTATACCCGCCTAGCTCAACCTCTTCGGCCTTAAAGTCGGGGGTCTCCGCCACCTGGATAGGAGGGGGGCCCAGAGAATACTGGGTCAAATGGTGCGTGATCCATCGGTGGAGTCGCTTGTTCTCCAAGAGTACAGCAAGCTCAGCAAGAATTCAAAGGCCGTGCTGAGACACCTAGTGGAGAGTGAGGGTGCGATATCGGGTATCACGCTGGGTAGGCCCAGTACAACCGAGGGGTTACGCACACTCTTACAGGCGGGGTTTATTGAGAGGGTGGGTAGGGGCCGCTATAGGGTGGTGGACCCAATGGTTCTCAGGGTGTTGGGTGGCCGTGTCTCTGGCCCCGGGTTGTAGTTTGACGTTGAATTGGGGTTTACTCTTATCTTAACGTTGTGTGAGGGGTAGTATCGGGCGTGCCTCCTTTTCCATATTATTCGTGGTGGCTGATCGAGAAATGCTTATTAACCTTTGGTTAGTAATATTTATTTGTGAATGTTCATGTCCGACTCATCCATAGACATATTCGATGTTCTCTCGAATGAAACTAGGAGGCGTATTCTCGAGATACTCGCTGAGGAGCCGGCTTACCTTAACCAGCTCACAAGGGAGATCAGGGTGAGCCAGCAGGCCATCCTGAAACACTTGGAGTACCTACAGGAGCGTGGTATCATCAAGTCATTCATAGTGAGGGGGGAGGGAGGCACCCCTCCAAAGAAGTATTATGAGATCGACGACTCCGTGCTGTTACTAAGCGAGTTGGCTAAGAGTCTGCTTGATAGGTCTGCGCTTAGAGATGGAGGGGTGGCCTCTGAAGGCGAACTCAAACTCCAAGTTGACCCATCAAGTGAAAAGCGTAAGCTCGAAGAGATAGGTTCACTCGACACCGAGCAGAGGATTAGGGCTCTGCGTGAATATGTGTGCTCGCTTGAGGACACACTCGAAAGGATTTCGGCCGCCTACTACGCGCTCACACAGCTCAAGATTCAGGCGTTGAATATGGCTCGGCGCACCCTCCGGGAGAAGTTCGAATCAGCCGAGGACCGCAGGATGCTGTATAGGGCCATAACCATGGATGATGACGAGCTCAGGGAGTACTTCAGGGAGATGATTGAGAACCAGCGTGAATGGGTTCAACGCGTCTTCAACGAGATGAAGGAGATATTTGGAGAGGAGTACTAGACTCTTCTATTAGCACCCAGCTTGCGCGCTCGCGATGAAGGTGATAAGCATAGTAGGTAGAGAGTGCCCACAATCACCCAAACGCCTACTGATAGAGCTTCATATGGTAGAAGCGGATTTGTATACGTGACCCTGAGGGTTAGGTTACCCGTGGCATTCACGAGCCAAGCGTTGAATGAGCCGTAGGCAGCATAGTGACCCCTATCTGGTTCGCCGTTCACGTATAGCGTGTACAAATCCGAGTACCCTGTGTAGTACACGAAGAAGAAGGGTTGCTCCGCGCGCACATTCACCGTGCACGTGTACGCTGAGCAAGCCCAGGAGGCTACCCTTGGCTGCATGCTGGAGTTGAGTAGTGGGCGTGGTGCAACCACGCCTCCAGTGGGTGGAGTGACGAAGAGTGTTGAGGACTGCGTGTTATAGCCAGCCAACTCGCCGGGTAGTGCGGCAAGTGAAGCGTATACCCAGTCAACCTCACCCATCACAGCCAGTCCGCTGGGAGAGCCAGCCACGTAGACCTCTAAGCCCCTGTAGCTTCCGGGGGGAAAGGCGGCCACGGCGTAGTCCAGCCCATCAATCGTACCCTGAACTATGGGTTGCCCGCTTATGGGTGGACCCCCGCTTGAGCGTTTGAGTGTGACGCCCGCGGAGGTGAGTGTGGGCTGGTAGGCGTAGGAAACATAGATGGGGTTTGCGCTTGTTATGTTGGCTGTGAAACCGCATTGGGCATACCCATCCTCCAAGGATAAGTAGAGGTGTCCGCCTGAAATTATGCAGGAATAGTGCCCTGGTACAGGGGTTGCGGAGCTCATGTTAAACAGTGGGCTAAAGGGGTTCTGTGGTGCGGGTTGCGCCACGACTCCCCTTACGTATGTTGAGAAGCCGTAGGCGAGCGTGGGTTGTGCGCCCCACTCCGTGTTGGTTTCCCAGCTGACCCTGTACACTAGGTCTGGGCCGAATCTCTGAAGGAGTTTTATGTTTGGTGTCGAGTTGAGCTGTGATTCTATGTAGTTGAGGTTGAACGGGGGCTCGGGTGTGTATGGGGGTGCTGAGGCGGCGTCGCCCTCCACGATGATGTAGCCCACACCCATCCTCTCAAGGAGGGGTTGAAGGCTGATGTTCGCACCCCCCTCCCACATATCTATTAGATCTATTAAGGCCTGGGTCCGCGGGGTGCTCACGTACCCCCCACCCACGACGGGCTTGGTGAGCGCCGAGGAGAGCGCATCCACGGCTATATACCAGCTGGTTGTTCGAAAGTTACCACCCACCGGTAGCAGTAGGACGGCGCCGTGTGGTGGTAAGCTGTTGGTGTAGGATACGAGCTGGGTGAAGTAGCCAGGTATCTGGACGCGTGGGGTGACATTATAGGTTTGTTCAACCCCGTTCGGGGCTGCGACCAGCTGGGTTCTCGGGAGAGGTGCTCCCACCGCGTATGGGGCCGCGAGCGTTGCTGCGACGAGTATTAGTAGAGCCACGCCAAGCGTTCCAGCCTTCGGCCGCTTTTGCTCCACGCTTATGGTTTTGGCCTGTGTGAGCGCCAAGCCAAGCATGACGGCGAGGCTTAGCTGAAATATGAAGTTTAGCGAGGTGAAGCTTTCGGTGATTGCCCTCATAAACCATAGCTTCACGAATGCGTAGACTACAATGGGGCCGAAGGGTTTCTCTGGGCCGGCGGCTAAGGCGACAACCACGAAATAGGCTGCGAGGAAGGGGGCTACAGCTTTAAGGATGTTCGCCGATCTACGCCTATCACTACCCAAGAAGAGGAGTGCGAGCAGGATGGCTAGGAAGGCTACACCTATTAGGGGAGATGTGAGGTAGGCGGGGACATTTGACTGAGGCGCGCCGAAGGGTCCGGGCGCGGGCCAGAAGTTCTGTGTTAACTCGTGGAAGTATGTTGTCTGGGTTGTGCGCCTCATAAAGAGTATGAGCAGGTTGGGAGACGTAGTGTTGGACTGTGCAAGAGTTGGCCCACTCGCGAAGTCGCCCACTATGACGGGCGCCAAGCTAAGCTGTGCAACCGTCAAGCCTAATAGCAGGCCTCCCAGCCCAAGCGCCCACCCAAACCAGCCTCTCCGCCTAGTGAGTGAGTAGACCACGCCGATGAGTAGTAGGGAGCCAAGCCCAGTGAGATAATAATAGTAGGTGAAACCCCCCGAGCCAACGAAGAACGCAACGAGAAGTATGACGAGGTTTTTGAGATAGTGTGAGAGCTCCCCCCCACCAAGCTCGGTGAGACCCAGGCTCGAATACACCATGAATGGGTAAGAGGCGTAGAAGCCCAATGGTATGTAGGCGCCGTCACTTACAAAGAACTGGTAGTAGGGTGCGTACACATAGAACACGCCCGCGACCAGACCAGTCCACCAGGGCGGCCTTAAACCCGCGGAGCCTGATACCCTTCCAATCAACGCGCAAACCCCGCCTTCGGCGAAGAGCGCCAACACGTAGACGTACACGAACTGGGAGAACCAGAGAGGTGTGAAAACATGGAGTAGGTTGACCGTAAAAGTGTAGAGAAGAGCGGAGGGCACCATACGCGTACCTGGGTAAACCCATGGTGAAAGCCCGAGGAAATTGGCTTTCGCAAGCGCAAAAATATACGATGGGGGGGTGTGACCCACAGTTGAGCCAAGACCCATATCGGCGTTATAGAGAGGCTTAAACCTGAACCAGGATAGTGTGAAAAGGGATGTGGCAAGCACACCTATGATTTGCTTCCTTACATCCGAGTCCAAGTGGAACCACCATTAACGACCAGACTTATTCATAGTGACACATTACACCTGGTTAGCACGGCGCACCCCAGCCAGAGACATGATTCAGCCACCCAATAAGACTTAGGGCTGCATTTAAGACCTGAACCCCATACTACAATCGATAGTAAATTGAGCACACCTCAGCTAGGAGTCAACGAGAACTAGGAAATATATCACATATACTTCAGATCAAACAGAACCGTGATGAGTGGTATGACCACTTGCACCATAGTATTTCAATATACTATTACATATGTTAAGCGTGATGCTCGGATCATTCGGTTAGACATTGGGTATAGCCGGCATATTGACTCGTAGAATAGTCCGAGGATGGTATGCTTCTGATTTAGTCGCTGGGTTGTCGCCGCAGCGATCTTACTAATCGGGGTGAGGCTTTTTGTGGGGGTCTCGCCCTAGGGTTCACACATCACTTGTCAGCCCTTGAGAGTCCGCTCATCCGACCCCCACCGACGGCAACCCAACCACGATGAACAGGGCCTCCCACCCCCACTCAGCCCTGAGGATGGCTCGAATCCGGACGTGAGGGCTCATCGGCGGCTAACAGTGGCCTCACACGTGGATTCCGCACACGGCGGGTACCAGTGAATCTGACGCAAAGGCTCCACTTAAGTATTTCCACACGACTCCCAGCTCTGAACTGGGGGTTCGAAACTCGCCTAGGAGCGCTCCCCACTCTGAGCCCAAAGCCTAAGTCTAGCGTGAATGGCTAGGTTTTGAATACACCTTTGAGATTGACATAGAAGCTGGCAAACCTCACCCTTTAAGGTAGCCGAAGCACCCCAACACTCAACCAGCACATCTAAGTTGGTCGAAGCTCTGGTGGGCGTGGTTTGAGCGACCCACCCACTCACCATTCAGGTCAGGGAGAATTCGCTCGCATTCCAATCTAAACTCTTACGCCAAGTACGGTGGCTATGTGTGTGGGTGCTGTGGGTTTGTCGGTTGGAGCCCAAGCTTAAAGCATGGGTTATGGCTATAATTGTGGAACCAGCTTGTCGGATAATAGGAGTGGTGTCCCCGTCCTCGACCCGTGGGGGGAGAGCAGTGTTGTGGATTATGGGAGGCTGTTCGAGGAGTTCGGAATCGAACCCATTGAGAGGTTCGCTGATAAGTTCCCCGCTACCCATAGGCTTCTGAGGAGGGGGGTGTGGTTCGGGTGCAGGGATCTCGGTCGGGTGCTCGACGCCGCTAGGTCTGGCTCCATATACGCTGTTATGTCCGGTATTAAGCCCACGGGGGTCTACCACCTGGGCACCAAGACCACGGCTGAGGCCATGGTGTTCTTCCAAGGGCTCTCTAAGGCTGCTAGGGTGTTCTACTCGATAGCCGATGTTGAAGCCTACTGTGATAATGGTTTGAAGTTCTCCGAGTCACACGAGATAGCTGTTGGTAACGTGGCCGACATCTTAGCCCTGGGTCTCGACCCTGAGCGCGCCTATGTGTACAAGCAGAGTGAGGAGATGCGTGTGATGAATCTCGCCTCTGTTTTCTCAAGGAGTGTGACAAACAACATGATGCGCGCCATATACGGTGATAGGGCGTTCGGACTCTACTTCTCAGCTCTGGTACAGGCTGGGGACATACTTCTACCCCAGCTTGGATTCTTCGGGGGTCCTAAGCCGGTGATAGTGCCCGTTGGGGTGGATCAGGACCCACACATCAGGCTCACAAGGGACCTTGCGCGTAGGTATAGGGATGAGTTCGGCTTCATTGAGCCAAGCTCTATCTACCATAAGCTTGTGCATTCGCTTACAGGGTCCGAGAAGATGTCGAAGAGGGATCCGATGGGCGTGCTCACACTCAACGAGGACCCCAAGCTTGTGAGGCGTAAGATCTCCAACGCACTCACAGGTGGGCGTGCCACCGTGGAGGAGCAGAGGAGGCTTGGGGGTGAGCCCGACAAGTGCGTGGTGTACGAGTACTACCGCGACCACTTCTTGGAGGATGACGAACGACTGCTGAGGATTAGGAGCGAGTGTTTGGGGGGTCAAAGGCTTTGCGGTGAGTGTAAGGCTGAGCTCGCCGACCTAGTGGTGGACTACATCGAGAAGCATAACGAGAAGAAGGCTTCGATGATGGATTTAGCGAGGAACCTGTTGGAGGAGGGTTCCCGCATAGCCAAGCAGGGGGGGAGCATTCTTTGAAGCCCTGCATCACCGGAGTCAGCGAGCCCCAAGGTGCTCGAGCTCCGCGATCGCCTTATTCCTGATCGTGTCGAGCGCGGATCGCACGTGTGCGTCGGAGGCGTCTCCGAGAACCCATTTCACCTTGTAGGGGGTGCCGGGGAAGAGGTGGCCCGCGAGTGTACCAATCCTCACACACACCTTTCTACCCTCAGAGTTGAGCGTCCCCCTGCTCACAAACACCTCCCAACCAGCATCAAACTCATCGATGAGTACGAGAAGCTCTCTGAGCTGCCTCACCCTGAGTGTGCCGGTGCTCACACAGTAGTTATGCGTGGTGTATAGATAAGGTTTAAGCTATTCCAAGCACACTATTCGGTTGGTGTGCTCACGCTATGAGTGGGGATGATGCGAACGCGGTGAAGAGGGTTCTGATGCAGCTCTTTGAGGCCGCTAGGAACAAGGACTTCGACAAGCTCGCTGAGCTCAACGATTGGGATGGGGAGTATACCAAGTTTGGCGACCTACCCCCCCTCGAGAGGCTTGAGGGTGAGGAAGCGAAGCACTATGACATAGTGGCCTACACCAATATAACCGATTATACCTGCGTTGTGGAGAACCTTAAGGTCTCGGTTTTAGGTGATGTGGCCTTGGCGACCTGCTACCTGAGGTATGGGGGTATACTCGTCAACGACTACGCGTTTGAAGCGCAGCGATTCACGAGGAAGAGTAGAGCCACATTCATACTGAGAAGAAAGAATAGTAGGGGATGGGTGATAATACACCAGCACATCTCAAGTCTAGGTGAGGCAGATAGACCCCTCTTAGAGTAAGTATAGCACACATCGCACACCAAACGGTAACGCAGGCCCTACTCAAACCCTGAGAAGGGGGATGGGTTTATTTGTCTTCAATCACCACTGCTTTGATGATTTATAACAAACAGAATATAGGGAATACAAACTTTCTGCTTGGGCGCTTGGTCTAGCCGTGCGTTATGGGTGAGCTACCCCGCCCTCCACGGTGGACCAAAAATTAGCGCTCAGCGCTGATTGAAACCCGCACTTGAATTCGGGGTTCACCGTCCAAGGCGGTTTTTTGGAAAGTTTATAAATGTTACCCGGTTGTGTATTAGCGTATGTGTAGGATGTTTGGTGTTAAAGGCTCGGGTCTCTTGGCCGTCAAGCTTCAGGTAGCGCTTATCCAAGCCGCTCGGCGTGATGCTCTTGACGATAACATAAGTCACGGTGACGGGTGGGGTGGCGTGTGGGTTTCAGCCTCCAAACTCAACTATTTTAGAAGCGGTGAACCTATTTTTTCTTCGGATGATGCGCGTGGCTTCTTTGACTCGCGGGTGAGCCAGATGGCTGGATTATCACATGCGAGGAAGGCTGCACCCAACGAGCCCGTAAGGGGTGCGTACGATTCGCACCCGTTCTCAGCCCACTTGGGAGATGACCTCGTATTTGTGACACACAATGGTTGGATAGACAAGCGCAAGCTGGGTTTGGAGGGTGTGGATGTCTCTAAGATTAACGACACAGAGGCCTTCTGCCTGCTGCTTGAAAAACTCTACTCTGGGGGGTTCACTCGCACCGTTGAGAACGCTCTTTCACACGTGTACGAAGTGGGCGCCAACATAGGCGCGCTCAACCTATTCTTCCTGAGGGTTACACGTGGGGGGGACTCCGAGGTGTACTACTACTCTGACTACGGCGAAAAGAAGGATGCGTACTACAGGCTTTACGAGTGGCATCAGGATGGGGGCGGCAGCGCTGTAATGTCTTCAACCGTCGCGTATATGGCTGGGTTGATTAATATCCATTCTGAAACGCTCAGGGAGGATGTTAGACCCGCACCCAAAAGGAAGCTTACAAGACTCGACTAGTTTCCAGCTAGAACACGAAGACTCAGTCCGAAAGGGTGGGTAGTCCGCCTAAAACTCAACTTTTCGCTCATCCTTCCTAAAGAATAGGTTATAGAACACGATGTTGAAGAGGTTCACTGGGACGCTTACGAGGAAGGGTAGCTCAAAGGAGTCTGCAAATAGGTAGCCCGCGATGAATGTTCCAGCCGAGGAGGGTATAAGCCTGGATGCCTGGTTAACGGATGTAGCCGCACCCCTTTCATTCTCGGTGACCATACCCATCATTAGCGACTGTTGAGCCGGAAGTGAAAGCATTCTGAGTGCTGTAAAACAGAAGTAGTCGGCGGAGGCGAGAACTATCCCGGGTATAAAGGGGAATAGGCCCAGTAGTAGTGTAGAGACGCCACGTGTAACCGATATCAGGTTCACGAAGCCAAGCTTCTTGGTGAGGTAGGGGGTAAAATAGAGGCTGAAGGCGGTTACAAGTGTGGCCGCACCCATTATGTCGCCTATTAACCCGTTAGAGATGTGGTAGTTCGACTTGAAAAGCACCGAGAAGTAGGGGGTGACCAAGCCTTGGCCGAGGCCGTTGAGCGCCCCCGTCACGGAGAATTTGGCTATGTTTCTACCCGACCTAAACCGGAACACCTCCCGAGCGGGCTTACGACTCTGGCTCTCCGATATGAAGAGCACTATTACCGTGGCCAAGGCGGATATCACTAGGCCAATAAGAAAGAGTGTTCTATAGTCTGGGATGTTTGTGAGGAAGGCGCCCACTGAGGAGGAGACGCCCCCCGCGACCGAGGCCAGACTAAAGTATCTTGTGCGCTCCCCAGGCGGAGCCTTCTCGGCGAGAAGCGCGTTCTGCATTGGGGCAACGTAGCCACCGACGCCGCCACCAACCGTGCCACCCGCAAGCCCAAAGCTTCCAAGCATCGAGGCGAGCACGATTAGGTAGTAGCTAGACGATAAGAGGAGCATGATCGTCGAAAACACGAGGAGCGAGTTCCCTATGACAAGCATCTTTTTCCTACCGTAAACATCTGATGTAAGACCGAAAACCAAGTTGAGGAAGGGCGCCGCAAGTGATGCCGCACCAAAAACGCTGCCTATTAGCGGGAACGAATAGTGAAGCTCAGTGTACATATAGAGGCCAACAGCAACATTCAAGAAGCCCGCCGCGAAGTTCCTGAACACCCTTGAAAACACTATGAGCAATACATCCCTCCGCGAACCACCAGCCCTACCAATCATAAAACAAAACCAAGTGCTTCAATAGAGATTAAATTTTAAAAGCCTAACGACCAAATCAGGGAAAGAAGCGCAAACCCACCAGTTGAGCATGGAACCACCACAGATATCACCGTTAGTGCTGGACGCTGGCTCCACACCGCTATGAACACCACCACGCTACTGGGCTACTCCTCACCTTAAAAGGTAGACCCAGATTAGCGAATAGCGCCAATTGTAATCCACTCACGAATTTTGGGTCCACCATGAAAGGCGAGGCTTCTCGCCCCCTCAAACCCTCCCATGTAAAACGCCTAAATGATATTTGGTGAAGGTTCAGAAAGCACGTGTTCCACTAGTAGGGAGAGGGTTTTGTAGGGTTGATGATCCACGCTTGTTAGGGTGCAGGGATAGGTTTATTTGTGTTTCAATACTACTTCCCATATGTCTCAAAATTATAGGGAGATTAGGATTCAGAGTTTGGAGAAGCCGCTCGACGTGGATAAGGAGGTGTTGGCGCAGCTTCGCGAACTAAAGTTGAGCCGTAAGTTCATAGAGTCGATGAAGAGGGACGCGGTGGATTGCCCCTGGGTTGGGTCAACCATCTCAGCCCTCAAGTGTATGGGTTGCCCCTACTTTGTGAGAAGATTTAAGGGGACGATTCACTGTGGCTACGGTTTTAAAAAGGTTTAGGGTGTGAGGTTGAGCTCGGTGGATTTCAGGGAGGGGAGGCGTGCCTTGAACTGTTTCAACGCCTCCTCGAAGTGATCCGCGGTTATCCTGAACTCCTCAAGTTTATCCTTGTACTTATCCTGGTTTTTGTCGAGGAACTCCCTGACGGCGAGCATCGAGGCGGTCTGAACTATACCAGCTATTTCGGCGCCGCTCAGACCAGCCATCTTCTGCGCTAAGCTGTTTAGGTCAACCGACTTATCGAGCTTCTTGCCGCGCAGGTGTATTTCGAGTATCTGCTTCCTAGCGGCCTCATCGGGCATGGGTATCTCCACGACCTTATCGAACCTACCAGGCCTGAGAAGCGCTGGGTCCACCAAGTCCACACGGTTCGTCGCAGCTATCACGGTGACACCCTTAAGTGGGAGTATGCCATCCATCTCAGTTAGCAGCTGGCTCACCACCCTCTCGGTCACGTTGGTGTCGCTCGTCGCCCCACGCCTAGGCGCGAGCGCGTCTATTTCATCGAAGAATATGATGCATGGCGCAGCCTGCCTCGCCTTCCTGAAGACCTCACGCACAGCGTGCTCCGATTCACCAACCCACTTAGAGAGTAGCTCTGGTCCACGTACGGCTATGAAGTTGGCCTGACTCTCCGTTGCCACAGCCTTCGCGAGAAGAGTCTTACCAGTACCAGGAGGACCATAGAGCAGGATGCCCTTTGGCGGAGATATCTTCGCGAACTCTAAGAGGTCACCGTATTTGAGGGGCCACTCCACCGCCTCCTTCAGCTCCTGCTTTACACCATCCAAGCCGCCGATGTCCTCCCAGTGGACGTTTGGCTTCTCGATGAGAACTTCACGCATGGCGGATGGGTGGACCTCCTTGAGCGCCTCCTCGAAGTCCTCCATGCTTACCACGATTCTGTTGAGCACATCCGCTGAAATCTTCTCCTGGTTGAGGTCAATCTCTGGTAGAATCCTTCTCAAGGCGTGCATAGCCGCCTCCTTGGCCAGCGCGGCGAGGTCTGCGCCCACGAAGCCGTGGGTCACCTCGGCGAGCTTGTTGAGGTCAACATCCTTCGCGAGAGGCATCTCGCGGGTGTGGATCTGCAGTATCTCAAGTCTACCATCCTTGTCGGGGACCTTGATCTCTATCTCCCTGTCAAACCTACCAGGCCTCCTAAGCGCGGGGTCAACCGCGTTGGGCCTGTTGGTCGCACCGATCACCACAACCTTACCCCGCGGCTGCAGACCGTCCATGAGTGTGAGCAATTGTGCTACAACCCTTCTCTCAACCTCACCCGTTACCTCCTCACGCTTGGGGGCGATGCTATCCAGCTCGTCTATGAATATTATGGATGGAGCGTTCTTCTGAGCCTCCTCAAATATCTCTCTGAGCCTCTGCTCGCTTTCACCGTAGAATTTACTCATGATTTCCGGCCCACTTATACTGATGAAGTGTGCGTTGGACTCGCTTGCCACAGCCTTCGCGAGAAGAGTCTTACCAGTACCAGGAGGACCATAGAGGAGCACGCCTTTGGGGGCCTCCACTCCAAGCCTCTCGAAGAGCTCGGGGTGCTTGAGGGGTAGCTCGATCATTTCTCGCACCTTCTGTATCACGTCCTTCATGCCCCCGATGTCTTCGTAGGACACACGTGGAAGCGTCTCTAGGCCGATGGGTCTCTCGCTCACCTCAATCTTCGTGTCTTCGACCACTATCACTGGACCGGCTGGTGAAGTTGAGTTTATGGCGAGGTTGATCCTCCTACCCATTATGGATATGGGTACAACGTCACCCTTAGTGATCACCCTACCCGAGAGTGTTTGGGCTATGAATTCTTCAACACCGATTATCTGGAGTGCCTCTGTGGGTGATAGAACTATCTTCTCAGCGGGTTTCACATCAGCCTTCTGGATTGTCACCTTGTCATCTATTCCTACACCAGCGTTGTTCCGAGCGAAGGAGTCAAGCCTGATTATTCCCCTGCCGTAGTCGTCCACGTAGGCTGGTAGAACCTTAACGTAGGTCTTGCGTCGACCTGTTACCTGCACCACGTCACCGGTGATTAGGTTTAGCTCCTTCATGATTTTGGGGTCGAGCCGGGCTAATCCTCTTCCAACGTCGCGTGGAAGCGATTCGGCTACCCTTACTTCGATCTGGGGATAGGACATATAACCATCACTCACTAACTATTGGTTAGTGAGCTATATTTAAGGTTTCCGCGTCAATCCTCAATACCTTCGACCACGACCACGCCGCCCACCCCTATCACGCCGCCCCCCACCACGCTCACGCCCACCCTCCACGCCTTCAGACTCCCTCCTAGGCGGCTTAGCGAAAAGCTGCTTAATCTTGTTTACCCTATCCTCAAACTCCGCCCTAAGCCTACCCGAAAGGTCCTCCCCACCATAGAAATCAAGCCTAGCGGCAATGCTCAGCTTACCCGCATAAGCACGCGCTATCTTACCCCTCTGCCAGCGTGGAGCATTGTGTATAAGTGGGTCCTGGAATATGACACCATGCTTAGGGGGCTTAGCACCCTTCCTGATAGCGCGGAATAGCGCTTTCTCCGCGCCCAACACCTGGACAGTGCTCGACGGAAACTTGGCTAATCGCTCTAAGTCGCCAGCTGAAGCTATGAGCCTAGCCCCAAGCGTGGAGCCCGCTAGCCCCGCTAGATTGGGCGCCACGCGAAGCATCAACTCTTCAGTGTACTTGGTTAGCTTGCCGCGAAGGCTGTAGAGCTGGTACACAGCGCTAGCCATGGTTCGTATGGGCTCCACATCCTCATCCGTGAATGGCGCCCCAGTCGAGTTTGCGGCGGCGTCAACAAGCCTCTTCGCGGGTTCAGCCTGATAGCCGAGCTCTCTAAGCTTCTCAAGAGTATAGTTCTCCCTGAGGCCAAGCGTGTACACGAGTCTAAGGTAGGCCGCAGGGTCCTCCACGAGCTCGTTGAGCTCTGGGAAGTGGAGGCCATACCACTCGCGGATCCTCGACACAAATATGTTGAGCGTCTTATCGAACTCGTCAACAGCCTTGATCGTCTCCGCGATTATCCTATCCTTGCGTCCAGACTCACGCGCAACACCCTTCCTAGTCTCCTCTAAGGCCTTGGAGCGAACAATACGCAAGACCTCATCCAAGCTTAAACCCAGAGCTTCAGCGAACCTCGCATGGGAGTAAAGCTCCGCGGAGCCGAAGTCGTGCTCCACGAGTTTGGCCACCTGAGCGAGGCCAGGCTCATAAGTGTACAACTCACCCAACCCCCTCCTCCTCGCCTCCTCGAGGAGAGCGTTCAACACGCCGTTGTCCCCATTCAACCTCTGGGCTAGGATAACCCTTCCAGACTCATCCACTATAAAGTAGCCGTACACCGTGGAGGCGAGGAAGAGCAAAAACGACACCAAAACTATGAAAACATAAGGCTAACTAGCGTCTACCAGCGGATTCGGCTGGCTTAGCGTACACGAACCTGCGTAGGTAGTTGACTCTTCTCTTGTGTCTGGGTATAGGGCTCCTCCTCGGTTTGGGTTCAATCTTAGGAGTCGCAGACCTTACCTTGCCCGCCTTAGTGAGTGAACCGTGACTAGGCAAATTCTACACCAACCCACATATGTTTGAACAAGGATTTAAGCGTTATTTGGAGAATCCGGTGGGGAGCCTAATAACGATTTTCCACGCTTAGCCACCAAGTCCGCAAGCTTCTAATCTGGACACCGCCGAGGATAATTAGGGTGCACAAGTGATCTAGGCACAATGCTAGTCTTCCCTCTTTAACAGGGAAGTGGCCTCGGCCGGTGAATATCGAACGGAGAAGCGGAAGTGGATTACTCCGCCTTAACAGATCGTGGCTCCACTAAACAATAGCTCTCTATCCGCCGCTCACTTCCAGCATCTACGACAATTTTCCTCTCGACCATGCGTAGAGAATTAACAGGGCTCCTATCGGGATAAGGGCCCAAATTGTAGCGAAAAACCATGCTCCAATCATCATTAGCACAACGAGAAAACGCGATACTCGCATCTCTTTATTCACGTATTTGGCGACGTAGCTCCCAAATGACGATTGCTTATACTTCTCTAGGTTGAGGAATCTAATAGTCACCATCCACGCAACTAGTGTCATGGAATCAATGTAACAACCACGCCTAGTATTAATTCATGAAGATGCAGTAGATACAGTGTGGGAATTGTCGTTATACAGTCAGTTGGCAGTTTGGCGGGATGTATTTTATGGTAAAGCACCTTTTCAGTCATATTCAAGTTTCCTATATCACTTTGTAGAAACCCTGTATTACCATGTTTTAAATATTCGGGCAACTCCCCATTCACAGACGGAGCTTCCTGCTTCCTAGCTGCATCCTGCCCGTGGCGGTAAGCCACTGGTAGCGGGCGGAGCTCCACAGGCACTACGTGTGGTTCCCACCCTGAAGATGGATCGCCGCTTGTCACCCGTGACTGGCCTTTGGCTGGGGTGGAGACGCGCCACGTAGGCCCTCACTTTAACCGAGGCGCCTCGGTGATGCTCACCCCCTCTATGAGTATAGTTGAGGTAGTTACGCTTAAGGTTGTATCTAAATCTACACGGGGGCGAGGCCATCAATCCCCTACCTTACGTGAGGGAGGGGGTCCTCCGCCCCATCTAACCCCCCATTAGATGAAAATGATGATGCTAAATGCGGGTAAAGGGCTTATCAGCTTTTAACAATCACTCGTAAACACCCTATGTCTTGCCCCATATCGCGATTAGCTTAGAACCCTAGGTATAGCTAAACCGTATATATTGGTTGCGTGAATATCCAGTGATGACACTCGTCACACGTGTAAGGGGTCGTTTCCCAGCTATTAGACCCCGTAGACTACGCTCGAGCGAGGCTTTAAGGAATCTTGTGTCCGAGACTCTGCTCGACACCAGCCACCTCGTGCTACCACTCTTTGTATCAGAGAAGGGGACTGGACCTATTGAGAGTATGCCTGGGGTTGAGAGGCACACTGTTGAGGGCGTCGTGTCAAAGGTTGAGGAAGCGGTTGAGCTCGGGGTTAACGCCTTCCTGCTCTTCGGCATACCCCAGCTCAAAGATGAGCTGGGTAGCCAAGCATACCACAGAGAGGGCGTCGTGCAGCGGGCTCTGAGGAGGCTTTCAGAGGCCTTCGGTGAAAAGGTTGTGCTGATCGCCGACACCTGCCTATGCGAGTACACGAGCCACGGCCACTGCGGTGTGATAATAGATGGGGGCGTGGAGAACGACAGGACTCTGGAACTCCTTGCTAGGACAGCCGTGAGCCAGGCTGAGGCTGGAGCCACGGTTGTAGCCCCCTCGGCGATGATGGATGGTCAAGTGGGCGCCATCCGCTCGGCGCTCGACGAGGCGGGGTTTGAGAGCACACTCATCATGTCCTACTCTGCGAAGTATGCGAGCGCCTACTATGGTCCATTTAGGGTTGCGGCCGAGTCGAAGCCGCAGTTCGGTGATAGGAGGAGTTATCAGATGGATCCGAGGAATGGTCGGGAGGCAGTCAGGGAGGTTGGGTTCGATGTTGAGGAGGGGGCCGACATAGTTATGGTTAAACCCGCGCTCCCATACCTGGACGTCATCGCACGTTTGAAGGCAGAGTTCCCGCTGCCGCTTGCAGCCTACCAGGTGAGTGGTGAGTACCTTATGATCAAGTCCGCAGCCGCCTTAGGCTACCTCGACGAAAGGCTAGCAGTGCTGGAGAGTGTTTACTCTATTAGGAGGGCTGGAGCTGACATAGTGATAACCTACTTCGCGGAGGACATAGCCAAGTGGCTGAAACAGCAGTCTTAGACCATTCTGGCGGGTGGTGACGAGTTGCTCATCCGGGTGGCCACACGGGGTAGCAGGCTCGCGGTAATCCAAGCCTCTGAGGTTGAAGATAGACTCAGGAGGCTGGGTTACTCCACCCGTAGGGTTGTGGTCGAGTCGCACGGCGACTTGGATAGGACAACACCCCTATACAAGATGAGTGTGCGTGGCATCTTCGAGAAGGAGGTGGATAGAGCCGTCCTCGATGGGGAGGCGGATATCGCGGTTCACAGCCTCAAAGACGTGCCCTACGAGTTACCGGATGGGCTAATTCTAGGCGCCGTACCCAAACGCGGCGCACCATTCGACGCTGTCACGCCCCACCCACTCTACCTAATTCCACCTGGCTCCAGAGTTGGCACAGGCAGTATCAGGAGGATGTTCACACTCAAGGCTTTGAGACCCGACCTAGAGGTGGAGGGCGTTCGGGGTAATATAGACACCCGCCTTGCTAAGCTTGGACGCGGCGAGTTTGACGCGCTCATAACAGCGGAGGTAGCCCTGAGAAGACTGGGGGTTGGAGGGTGGTTCAGGCTTAACCCCAGCTTCTTTGTGCCCAGCCCAGGTCAGGGTGCACTCGGTGTGACCTGCAGGGCTGACCCGCCTCAGGAACTCGCTAAAGCTCTTCGAAGAATAGATCACACAAGAAGCCGTGTGGAGGTTGAGGTTGAAAGGGAGATCGCTTCGAAGCTGGAGGGTGGGTGCACGTCCCCTCTGGGTGTGTACGCGAGGCACCTTTCAGCTGGAATACTCGAGGTTAAACTCAGCCTTGTTAAGTCTTCAGGCCAACTTCTACGTGTAAGTGTGCGGGGAAGCCCACAGCGGGTTGTCGCCGCCTCGACAAAGGCCTTCGAGCTTAGGGGTGGGCGTCTCGAGGTTGGGTACTGGAGGAGCCAAACCACACACTAGTGTGATTTTTGGAAACGCTTTTAGAGGCTCAGTCACTATTCATACGGTATGGGTTCAACGATTGGTAGCAGGTTCAGGCTCACCGTGTTCGGTGAGTCGCATGGTAGGGGGGTGGGGTGCGTTGTCGATGGCTGCCCCCCCGGTTTCCCACTCGACCTAGAGCGTCTGCAGTCGGATATGGATAGGAGGAGGCCTGGGCAGAGTGTGTACACAACCCTTAGGAAGGAGGAGGATAAGGTCGAGGTGCTCAGCGGTTTGTATAATGGGAGGACCAACGGGGGGCCACTTACACTGTTCGTTAAAAACGAGGATATTCAGTCCTCAACGTACTCCGAGGTTGGGTTTAAGCCTAGGCCAAGCCACCTCGACTACACCGCGCATCTAAGGTACCGCGGCTACTTTGACTATAGGGGTGGCGGGTTCCTTTCGGGTCGCATGACCGCGGCGATGGTTCTCGGGGGAGGGGTAGCCAAGCAGCTACTCGGATACGTCGGTGTGGGTGTGCACGCCTATATGAGGAGCCTTGGGGGTGTTGACCTTCCCCGTGAGCCGAGCCTTGAGGAGGTTGTGGCCAACACCTACAGTAGCCCTGTGAGGTGCCCAATACCCGAAGCGGCTGAAGAGATGATGAAGCGGGTGTCCGACGCGCGAAGTTCGGGTGACTCGGTGGGGGGGATAGTTGAGTGCCTCGTGGTGAATGTACCAGCCGGCTACGGTGAGCCAATATTCGACTCCGTTGAAAGCCTGCTCGCACACGCACTCTTCAGCGTGCCCGGCGTCAAGGGTGTAGAGTTCGGGGCGGGTTTCCACGTCGCCAACATGAAGGGCTCTGAGGCCAACGACGAGTTCTACGTGGAGGAGGGTAAAATCAGGACCAAGACAAACAATAATGGAGGTATACAGGGGGGTATAACCAACGGTATGCCCATAGTGCTAAGAGTTGCGTTCAAGCCAACCGCGAGCATACCAAAGCCACAGAGAACAGTGAATCTGGAAACAATGCGGGAGGAAACCATAGTTGTAAAGGGTAGGCATGACCCAGCTATAGCCATACGTGGGGTCATAGTGGTCGAAAACATGGTGGCCGCGGTGTTAGCCGACGTGCTCTACACAATGATAGACCAAAAAAAGTTTTAATGGTTTTGGAGACCCGGGCGTACACCGCGCAACAGGGAGGGTTACTCGAAGTACTTGTAGTACCTGAAGCCGTGATCCACCTCGGTGGAGCCCACATCCACTATTGCGAACTCCGACTTAGGCTGCAGTATACTCTTGGATTCGCCCGGCTTTGATTCGTGAAGTCTCTCGTAGTCGTCGAAGCCTATCCTGACGCGTTCATCGAGTTTCTTGAAGAGGTTCACACGCTCGGCCACCTCTTTGTACCCCTCCTGAAACACTCCTGCGAAAAGCTTCGCGCTCGCACCGCTACCATATGAAGCGAACCCCACCCTGCGCCCGAAGAGGTCCTTCTTTCTGTATTCTGAGTCGAGGATGCTGAGGAAGCTCACATAGAGTGAGGCGGTGTAGCTGTTACCGATCCTCCTACCAGCAATAGTCGATGGATACACCTTCTCAGCATACACCTTCTTGAATGCTGAGGAGGAAGAGAACTTCTTTCTGAACTGCCTGTACTCGTCTGTGAGCAACTCCTCCACAGAGTAATCCTTCCTTGGGGGTAGAGGGCCTATCTCCCTCTCGATATCCTTCCAGCGCTCAAGGTCGCGCCACTCATGGATAAAGTAGTATGCAGCGGCCTGAGTGGCCATCTCTGGGAAGGGTAAGTGGAAGGCCAAGTAGTGGGCATAGTCACTTGGAGCCTCGTTGGAGCCGAGTTTCAGGCCATGCTGCTCTATGAACTGCTTCACATAGCTTAGGTAAGCCGTCTTCATGGCGTCCAAGTAAACAGCAATAGAGTACTTCCCATCCACAACGGGCGTCTCCCTGTCGAGAGGCTTGTAGAAATCCCTCTCATGCTTAATACACGTGCCAACCGCGTCCTCCACAGCTAAGAGCCGCGGATTCTCGGATAGGAGCATAGCCACGGCACCCGCGCCCTGAGTGTATTCACCCTCACTTTTGAGGTCGTACTTGGCGATGTCTGTGGCTATCACTACGCCATACTTACCCCTGTTCCTACCACTCCTTATCCAGTCCAGCGTGTTCTCCAGAGCGTAGGTGGCACCTATACACGCGAAGACGTGGTCCACCCCGTCGACGTGTGTGAAGCTACTCTTACCAAAAACTTCTTCGAGCATCCCCACAACCTTGGAGGCAATAGGTTTACTCTTATCATCCATGGTCTCGGTGCCCACATATATCCGCCCAACCTGGCTGGGTCTAACATCATTCTTCTTGAGGAGTTCAAGGGTAGCGTTGGCCGCCATAGTCGCAGCATCCTCGTGGGCGTCTGGGACAGCCATCTGCTGCATACCTATACCCTTCTTTAAGTGCTCTGGGTTGAGTCCACGCCTCGCTGCGAATTCATCCATATCGATATAGAGTCGCGGCACATACACTGCGGCGTCATCTATGCCTACCAATCTCTCAGCCATTTTGGGAGATTAGTCACGAGTCCACTTTAAGCCTTTCTTGAACAGGTATCAGGTGAAGTATGATCCACTTTAGCGAGGTGCTAAGCCCAAGTAGAGTTACCCGGGCAATATTGGGCGTTAAGGTTTCCCCATAGTCGGGGATGCAGGCGACGCGTATAAGACGGTGTGGATCAAGGGGTGCGCGGAGTGAGTGTTCACAGCCTCCAAGGACACAGGCTTCGAAGAGTGGATGCAACCCAGGGCATATTATGGGTTCAACCTGTAGCCGAGTTGCTCCAGGACAGCCTTCATTTTAAGCGCGTCATCCTCAAGGTATGGGCTCTCACATATCAGCGTGATATCAACCCCTCTCTTTATAATGGCTTCAGCGAGCGGCCTAAACGGTGGGGCTTCCACATCCACCGTGTCGTGCACATCAACATAGAACCCACCCCTCTTCTTTAATCCTTCAAAGTGTGAGTTCACATGTGTGATACCCGCTTGTTTGAGTTTCTCGAGGACCGAGGAATAATCGATTTGGCCACCGTTCCTCGCAAACAGGTGTGCCCAGTCAATATAGGGCTTCACAATATCCACATCCCTGCTTAGCTCTATTAGCTCCTCGAGTGTACCGAATTGGGTGCTCTTCGCCATTGTCTCCCCACCGAGCATAACCCCCTTCACCCCCATACTTCCGAGCCTATCCCGAACATCGAGAAGGGAGTCACGTATCCTAGTGTACGCCTCCTGCACGCCGAGCTTACCGTAGTAGCCCAAGTGTATCGCAACAGCGTCTGCGCCAAGAAGGTAGGCCCTATGGGCGGAGTCGATTATCCTCTGCTTTGAAGCTTCAATCTTCTCTGGCTCGTCAGAGGAGAGATTGATGAAATACGGTGCATGCACGGAAAGCCTTACACCAAGCCTCCTAGCCTCCTTCCCAACCTCTTCAGCCTGTTTCGGAGGCATGCGCACACCCCTCACAAACTCGACCTCCATAGCATTAAGCCCAACACGCTTCAGGAAGCTCAACGCCTCAAGCGTGGACCCACCCTTCACAGCGTTGGGTATACCCGCTGTCCCAAGAAATATCATGGACACTCAACCCCACTAGGCCTATTCTCCCAGGTAGAAAAACCTTCGCATCCAAGGAACGCGGACACTAGGCTCGCCGAACCTTTAACGACCTCCTAACCGCGGTGTTCAACAAGAGTGCCAGTGTGAGTGAGTATGCTGCGACAACCGCGTTGAACACGCCGTAAAGCCAGAGCGTAGCATCGAGCACGTGTACCGGGATGGAGAAGCCCACGGGGGGTGGGTAGCGTAGAAGAGACCAGTTAACAAGACTCATACCAGCAACCCTAAAGGCAACACCCGTGGCCACACCCAGTTTACTCCACCCTGCGGAAAGGCGCTCAGCGAACATGTAGCCCAGCATGGTGAGCAAAACCGCGATGAGGTTGTACACTGGCCCAAGCAGCAGATAACTCTCCGTGCTCATAATAACTAGGAACACTATCGCTTCAACTCCAAGAGCCGTCCTAAAATCATAAAAGAGCAAGGCAAAATAGACAGGAACCTCCCATAGTTCTAGCGCCAGAAAGGGTAGGGGTGGGAAGGGTATCTTTGGCTGGAGGCTTAGTAAATACGCAACGGGTGCGAGCACCGCCATCACAGCTATTCTCCTACTCTGCGTGATCCTTCTACTACTCATCTCTGACGCACCGCACAAGTTTGAGAAGCCAATATTAATTTTACGCTCAGCGGGTTCAGGGTTGAGGTAGTAAAAGCGAACAGCACAACCAAAGAAGCTATTTAACCCGGCACAACATACACTTTACACAAATACACATCCAATGTTAAAGTGTTTAGCCAAATGTGTTCACCTCCACGTAGAACAACTGCGTAGAATAATCGGGACCAAGTTGAAACACTAGCGAAGCATCACTAGGGCGCTCACACGCCTAAATACGCGCCCTCTAAAATAAACTCTCGGTTGTGATTCATTCCGCTCCCAAGCCAGTTCGAAATCTGCGTCTATCCGAGTGAAGAGTTATTGGTGAACTATGTAGTGCTTGGTTTACGCTTCTAGATACTGGGATCGGGTTTGCACGTTGGTTGTTCTGGTGCACCACGCCTTGTTTGGAGTCATTTGTCTTCGCTTATTGGCTCCTTTCGTGGGTCGGAGGGCCACCAGTTTAGCTTCTTTGCTAGAATCATTATTGAGGGAACGTATATTAACCACACCACGAAGGTGTCTAGGAGTATACCTATCGCGAGGCTTAGACCTATCTGCTGAACCAGTTGTATCCTTGTAAGGACGAGGCCGAAGAACACGGAGGAGAGTATGAGACCTAGGGTGGTCACGACGCCTGCTGTGGTCTCCGACGTGCGTATTATTGCCTCCTCATCCGTGAGGCCCTTCCGCGCCTCCTCTCGTACACGCGTCATCATGAATATGTCGTAATCCACACCCACACCCAGCATGGTTGTAAATAGGAAGAGTGGGGCGAACACGAACACCGATGTGCCACCGATCTTGTAGAATATTATCCACCCAAGTAGTAGGGTCCAAGCTATGCTACTCAGTATGGTGGCTATCAGTCTGAGTGGTGTGAAGGCAGACCTAAGCTGGAGGAGGAGCACAACGTATATCGCTGAGACCAGGAGCACCACTATTTTTGGTAGAACACTGAAAACATAGCTCAGTATTGCTTCGGAGTCCAGTGAGCTTCCCCCAACATACACGGTGTACCCTTCGGGGGCGGCGGCGTGGACCATGTGCCGGAGGTTGACTGCATCGGCGAGCGCGGTGTCGCCGAATGGGTCACCTGAGAATACCACTTCAAAGTATACACTAGAGTTATCGGTTGACACGTAGCTGAGCATCGCCGATGCGTACTCGGACCTCACATCTGGCTTATAGGAATCGAGTTGAGCGTACGGTATACTGTAGTTGTAGGGTGTGAGTGGGCCGTACACCGCTATCACACCCTTCGCCTCCCGTATTGTTTGGGTTAAATTAGCCAGCACATTGAGCTCGGTGGCGTTAAACAAGTTCCCACCGGCGCTGAGCTTTGAGGGTAGCTCTACCACTACGTAGGTGGGTACAAGCGTGCTGCCCCCATAGTTGTGGGATATCTGATCTAGCCCCGTCTTCCCCGGTCCAGCGGGGGTTAGAGCTAGGAAGTTGATGTTCACGGGGAGGGTTGAGGCTATAACAGCCGCCACAACTGTTAGGGCTAATAGTACAACTAGCACCGTGCGGGGTCTACGCATGGCGCGCCTGGTGACCTTGGAGAGTATCGATGGTTTAAACTCAAAGTTTCTCTTAGGCCAGAAAACCCTTTTTCCGAGCAGTGCGAGGAGAGGTGGGAGGAAGCTGAGGGCTGCTGCCAGGATGGATACCACTATTAGGGCGTTTGCGGCTCCAACATCACTGAATAGGGGTATGTGAGCTGCCGAGAGCACAATGTAGGAGAGGATAACCGTGAGGCCGCTTGTGAAAACCGCCTCACCAGCCCACCTAGTGGACTTGGCGAGCGCCTCCTTCTCACCCCTACGTAGCTCCTGCCTATACCTGTTGAGTATCAGCACGGAGTAGTCAGTTACAAGTCCGAGTGAGAGTATGAGTATTATAATCGGGCTTATGTAGCTTAGGGTTGTGTGCTCATAGTAGCCCAAGTAGAGGTGTATCAACCCGAAGCCAGCCGCGGCGCCCACCCCGAACACAAGTATGGGTATTAGGGCTGCCACGGGTGACGCGAAGAATACCCCTGTAATGATTATTGCGGCCGCAAACCCGAAGGGTAGAGCGTAGAGCTGGCTTTCACCCACTATTTTTTGAAGACCGTTGCTGATTATCTGTGATGATGTATAGTACACCTCGAAATCCGTGGTGTTAAAAGATGAAGCTATGTGCTCGAACACATCTAGCGCGCTATCAGTGGGTGGGCTTCTGAATTCCACCGTTACAATCGTGGTGTTAAGACTGGGGGTCACAAGCTCGTAGAGCAACCCCTTAGTGGGGCTCACCGGCAGATCAGTGAGGTACTCCCCCTCCATCATGCTTTTCGCAATATACGCGTAGTCCGAGTTATTCAGTAGGAGGGTGATGGTCGAGTTCACACCAGCCAAGTTATATGTTAGGAAGGGTTGATTCGAGAGGCGTTGGGCAACGAGCCTGTAGGTGTAGCTGGCGCTCAGCGAGTCGAGTTGTGATACGCCTAGCGGTTCACCGCTACCATAAACCCCCTCTAAGAAGGACTGCAATGAGAGATCATAGTTGCTGGTTATGTTGGCGGCTAGACTCTGATTGTTCCTTTCCAAGTAGTCAGAGAATAGCATCACTGTAAGCCCTCTCAGTGCCTGGGGGGCGGGGGGGTAGCCGATTGATGCCACTTCTTCAAAGTATTGGGTTGGGGTCACGCCGAAGCTCTTCGTTATGTTGGCCCCCAAACTTGGGGGGAGGCTCTCAATGGTCACGTTGAGCGCTAGGCTCAACGAGGACGTTGGGCTCGGTTTTGCCCCAAGCGAATATGTCTCCTCTAAGAAGCGTGTAACATTCAAACCCTTCAGAGGCAACGTGCTCACCTTAGTTGTGAAGAGACCTATAACGTAGTCCTCAATGCTCGAGTTGGTGGCGGGGTAACCTAAGCTCACAATGGCTCTAACGAACAGCGTGGGAGTAGTGTTGAATTGTTGTTCAAGCGTGTGTGCGAAGGTTAGGGGGATAACCCTTGAAATGATGAGTACGGTGTAGTTATCCAGTAGGCTCTGATTCGGCGGGTAGCCAAGCGCGTACGCATATGAAAGGAACTGTTCGAGTGTTATGTTGAGGTGGGATTCAATGTTTTGGGCCACTGTTGGCTCCGTCTTGTTGACTTCATCTGCAAAATGGTTCAAAACGAAGCCCTTGACACCCTCCTGTTCGACCCCGTAGAAAGCCTGTCTCACGAATGAAGCCTCCTCAGGGCTCAAACCCTGCGTCGCATAGTATAGCGCAAGCCCGTCCACCTGCTGCACGCTGGGGTGCTGACCCAAGTCAAAGCAGGCCACAACGAATGAAGCCTCCTCAGGGCTCAAACCCTGCGTCGCATAAACCAATGTGAACTCATCCACCAAGCTAGGAGACTGGAAATCTGTCACGTTAAAGTAGGATGCCAAGAATTCTAGGAAGGAGGCCTGCTGGCCGCTCAGACCCGAAGCTACTACAAACTGTGGGATGGTGAGGCCCACAGCCTTATCCGCATAAGTGTAAACAGATGCCGCTACGGAGCTCGTCGACTCGCTCTGAGTAATATTCCACCACGAGTAGTAAAATAATCTATAGTATGCCTCGGCCTCCGGGTTCCCTGCAAAGTTGTTTTCGAGCGCAAACACCGTTTGATTCGAAGCCTGATCAACGTACGCGGTGGACTGCGTGAAGTTGGAGGCCGAAGCAGTCCTCAGCCAGATATCCGAGTAGAGGAGAGGTATACCGTAGATGAGTTGCAGGCTCAGGTTTACCTGTGACCTTAAAGCATAAAGCTGGCGGTTGGTCATACTTATTTTCTGCACCAAAGCATCCACTTGGTTAACCACACTCACAACTTCGCTTTGCAGGCTGTAGAGGTCCGCGTTAATCTGTGTGAGGTTTTCTTTAAGGGTGTGCGAGCGCGAGCTCAGATTAGCCACCGCGTAGGAGAGATTCCACATCGAAGATGCGAGTGTGGATATGTTAAGCGCTAAATTGTGTAGCGCCCTACTCTGCGCTGTAATATTATTAGCTAGGGAGTGCAGGGCATTAGATGTGGAGTTAACCGCCCGCTCAGTGCTCTGAAGCGCCTGAGCTGTGCCATCAATAAAGTTGAGGAGAAGCTTGTACTCCAAACTGTAGATTGAGGTGGTTGCGTTTAGCCCACCACCCCCAAGATGGGAAAATAGTGTTAAGTTGAGTTGAGTGAACTCCTGGTAGAAGCGTGGTGAAAGAACATTCCTCCCCTCAAGCACTAGGTATGCGGTTGTGTTTGATGACTGATATCCCCTGAACTCTGTCTGTATAAGATTCTGCGCAGTCTGGGATTCTTTATCGGATGATGGCACACTAATTGAATACGAAATTATGTGTGAAAGGGTGACAGCGTAGGGGGAGAGTAACACCAAGACTAGTACCCAAACGATGAGAAGATACTTGCCCTTCGAGGACATAAAACGTGAGTATGAGTCGAATAGGCCCTCTAGGGAAACCACGTTAAAGACTCGTGCTGGAAACCAAATAAGAGTTACGTCAAGAAGCTAGAACGCCGGTGGCTTACGGTTTGGGTTGCGCGTTTGTTTTAGTAGCCTAATGCAGGATTATGAAGTCATTGTAGACATCGTTCTTAGCCTCCTCCTTTACGGTCATCGAAGTTACACGTATCGGTGGCCCCGCGGAGCGCAGTCTGTTCATTAGTGATTCAACCTTCTCTCCGGGGCCGACTGCTATAATCTCAACGCTCCCATCTTCCAAATTCTTTACGTAGCCTCTGAGCCCTAGCTCTCGCGCTATACTTCTAACATAGGCACGGAAACCCACTCCCTGAACTGTGCCGAAGACCTGTATCCTAAACACACGGCCAGTTTGGTGCGCACACATCGCAGAAGTATATCAACACTATGATTATTAACTTGTCGTAAGCAAGAGGCTTACATCACACGACTGGCAAAGCTAGTTTTACCAGCCACACAACATGGAGACATAACAGTAAATTAGTAGTCTAAGCTAATCGTTCATAATATCCACTCAAGATGGTACTAGCGGGTAGCCCTAAGAGACTGTCTATCGCAATCTCAGCATTCACTACACTTATTTATACTCACGGATTGCAGTGTTTGAGGCAGGATGATCTCGATAATTGGGAGCGGTAAAATAGGTGCAAACGTCGCTGTGCACCTAGCCTTGAGGGGGCTGGATGACCTGACACTCGTGGATGTAGTGCAAGGGTTACCGCAGGGGGAGGCTATGGACATCCAGCACATGATCTCCGCGTATGGGATAGACATCGAGGTTCGGGGAAGCAATGATTATAAGGACATTGAGGGTTCAGACCTCGTGCTCGTAGCAGCCGGCTTCGGCAGAAAGCCTGGGCAGACTAGGCTCGACCTTATGAATTCGAACGCTGGGATAATAAGGGATGTGTCACTCCAAATAAAGAAGTATGCTCCAGAGTGCACCCTAGTTATGATAACCAACCCGTTGGATGTCATGACCTACGTTGCACACAAGCTCACCGGGTTCGAGAGACACAGGGTGCTTGGCATGAGCGGCACCCTAGATGGAGCACGCCTGAGGTATTTCGTAGCCAAGGAGCTTGGAGTAGCCACTTCATCTGTTACACCCATGATAATAGGTGAGCACGGCGAGAACATGCTGCCACTCGCTGAGTACACAACGGTGGGGGGCATACCGGTTTCACACCTGCTCACATGGGATAAATTCGCCCAAGTGATCAGTAGTGTTAGGGGTGTTGCCGCCGAAGTCATAGCTAGGAAGGGTGCCACCATACACGGGCCAGCTGCAGCGGTTACAACACTCGTCGAAGCCATCGTGAAGGACAAGCACGCCTTGATTAACGCCTCAGTACCACTCGATGGTGAATACGGCTACACGGATGTTGTGATGGATATGCCAGTCATCGTGGGCTCTAAGGGGTGGGAGAGAATAGTCGAGCTGAAGCTCACAGAGAGTGAGAAAGCCGAGCTCAAAAAGAGTTACGATACCCTGAGGGGTGCCATCGCCCAACTCAAACTATAGGCTTAGGCCTTAGCGGCCTGCTTTACACACTCCACTATCCTCTCTATTTTATCCTGGCTCAGCAATGGGTGGACTGGTAGACTCACAACCGTGTCAGCCGCCCTCTCACTGTTGGGGCACAGCCCCTTCTTGTAGCCGTACTTCTCCACGTAGTAGGGCTGCAGATAAACTGGGCGTGGATAGTGCACGGAGGCCTCGACACCGAGTCTTCTCAGCCTCTCGATGAATCGGTCGCGTGGTCCTATCTTAGACTCCTCAACCCTGATTGTGTACTGATGGTACACGTGTCGACCCCAACCCTTCTCCACGGGTGTAATCACACCGTCAACCCTAGCCAAACCCTCGTTTAACATCCTCGCGTTCTCCCTACGCCTACGTATAAACTCCTCCAGCCTAGCCAGCTGGGGTAGACCTATCGCCGCCTGTATCTCGGTCATCCTATAGTTGAGGCCGATACCCACATGGTTGTACCTAGAGCTCTGGCCGTGGTTCCGCAGGAGCCTAAGCCTCTCAGCGAAGCCCTCATCCTGAGTGGCGACGAATCCCCCTTCAGCCGTGTGGAGGTTCTTGGTGGCATAGGTGCTAAAGCACCCAGCTAAACCGAATGAGCCAACCATCTTAGAGCCATAGGTTGATCCAATAGCCTGAGCAGCATCCTCTACAACCGCAAGCCCCCTTCGGCGGGCTATGGAGATAACACCATCCATAGGCGCACTCTGACCGTAGAGGTGGACTGGTTCGACCGCCACACATTCATCGTCAACCACTCCATCTATACTAGCGGGGTCAACGTTATAGGTATCTAGGTCGATATCCGCGAAAACCGGTTGCCCACCTGCTAGTATCACTGTGTTCGCGCTCGCAGCGAACGTGAACGCAGAGACTATCACCTTCTTGTTCTTTACGCCTAGAGCTTCAAACGCCACGTGTAGAGCCGCTGTGCCACTATTGACGCACACAACGTGTTTTACACCCAAGTAATCCGCGAGCCTCCCCTCGAACTCCTCAACCAATCTGCCCGAAACGAGTGACCCACTCCTCAAAACACTGGTCACTCCCTGCACGATTTCGTCGTCAATATACGGGTCAGCTATTTTGATGTTTTCCAACTCGCAAAGGAAAGTACACCCAATACTTTAAGTGTTCCTCCAACAACGAAACTACACGTCTTAAACGCGAAGCAGCTCTTAATGCAACCCACTTTGGGAAACATGGATGAGTTAATTAGTGGGTGACGGTTCAACCCGACATGGCTAGGTACCGCCAACAAATCTTCAACCGTCTTCCAGCTTCATGACTCCCTTATCCTCTTGAGTATCGAAAGAGCTTCGGAGCAAAGGTTCCTCCAACCCTCGGGATTAAAAGACTTATTGGCCGGTAAGAACCCGTTTAGCTCTTCAAAGTATTTTCCCCCTGAAATCCTTGCAAGAGCCGACGCGGTCATGTCGAGCATCGCATTCATGGGTTCCACCAACATGGGTTTGAGGGCGCGTTTAACACTAGAAGGGCTCACCTGCCTTGCTCCCAACACGAAATCATAGACATCAACGGCTGACACACGCGGTCTACCATTCTTGACCGCGTGGTGTGTTGCGAGTGGGGTTGCCCTGATCACACCCTCATTTATACTCGACTGATAAATCATGTTGAGCTTAGAAGCCAAGAAGTATTCGAGGGAGGGAACACTTATTTCAAGGGGCTCATAGCCAAGCGACCGAGCCGCATCATTAATGTACTCCGTGTTCACCAAGGTTGAGTTGTACAGCAGTCTTTGACTAACATCCTTCTGGGGGAATGCTGTTTGCCTAACATCGAGGAATATGGGAGACACCTTGAGGTCAGATAGGCTTCGGTCGCCGTCCAAGTAGGCTAGCTTCGATGCGCCTGACGGCAGAACTCTACACGACCTCTTAAGAGTCATGTACCCGCCGTTCACAAGCGCCACAAATCTCAGCCTGCCTTCAACGGTGTTCTTGACGGATTCAAACAACCCAAGCTTTATACTCACACCGTTAAGCTCGAGGTCACCGATCAATCCCTCTTTCTCAAACTCGGTGTTAATCATCTCGCAAACCCTCAAAGGCTCCTCTATACCCCTTCTACCACCATCTTTACCCTTCCTTGTATCTTCTAGAGGGGTGTTGACCACAACATCCACTCCGCCCACCATTCTCCTATTGGAGGCATTGAAATAGGTGTTCATAGCAAGCGAGCCAGTGAAGAAGTTATAACCCTCCCCAAAAACCCGTAGAGCTACGCGCGCAAGCTTATAAGTATATATCTGGTATTCAAACTGTTCCTTGGACCATTGGTTAGTAGACGGCTCCCCTAGACCGCCCCCCACGTAGCCCATTTTAAACGTCTAAGTTCTATATTAGAGAGATTTAGTTATAAGCGTTGGGAAAAGAGGCAGGCGGTCTACAAGTTGGGGTGCCCTCGGTAAGGGAGGAAACAAAATCCAAGACCTATAATGCTACATACACATGGAACCGTGAAGCTTAGCCATAGCGCAACAAAACTCGACCAGCACACTTAGAGAGTCGAAGGTTATAGACACTAATCACTAGATGAATCGTGTTATGACCACTGGCAGCCACACCTAGGGACTATACTTATAGCAAAGTTTTTTTCTTGTCACCCCATTTGATGTTTGATTGCTTTTGGGTGGTAGAATTAAGGGAGTAGCCTTCGACCTAAACGGCACACTCGTGGACTCGACGAGAATAGTACTAGAGGCGTGGAGTAGGGCTTTTGAAGCCAACGGCTACAGAGTCAACAGGGGTGTCCTCGACAACCTTATCGGCGCGAGCCCCGCTAAAATCATAAGGGAAATAGCGGGCAACATCAACGACCAAGCCTTTGAGAAACTCGAAAAAGATTTTAACACGAACATTGAGGCCCAGATACACCTCGTCAAACCGTTTCCAGACGCAGCTGAAGCGCTCAACACCCTGCGGAGGGAGGGTGTTAAGGTAGCAGTAGCATCCACTTCAAATTCCTCCGTGGTTGAAGCGGTTCTTGCTAAGACAGGGTTGTTGAGGCTCGTCGACGCCTTCGTGGGGGGAGACGAGGTCCTGCTCAGTAAACCCGACCCCCAAATATACTCCGAAGCCTTCAGGAGGATAGGCGTGGCCCCCGCCATGGGAGCAGTGGTGGGCGACTCAGACTATGATGCGATCCCCGCGAAGAAGCTTGGCGCACTCGCCATAGTGGTCAACAGGGGGAAACTCATAATACAGCACGCCGATCTAGTGTTTAACAACCTTATTGATGCGGTGACCGAGATCCTCGACTCTTAGAGCTCCACCCCAACTACGGAGTAATATCAACTCATATAAGGGTTTCACTCTACGAAGGCATACGTAGGTACGCGTCCGCACACCTGTCGTACGCGTAGTGGAGCTTGGGCTTCAGCGCATCATATAGGGACCTCACGGGTTCATTGGCCCCACTCAGCTCCACCCCCTCGTGTCAGGACGCACCCACCCACCACTCGATGCGGTGGGGAGCGCCCTCCATCCTCAGTCAGCCTCACCCTCCTCCCCCCTTGTGTGTGCATGTACCTCTCGCTCGCCGAGGTCTTGGGTCTCTGCTATCACCCTACTGCCCATGCACAACCGGATCATTCAAATCCAGAAATCTATATAAACCTATCTATTTTGAAACTGCTGACTACGGCTACACCACTGGATACAACCCGTTAGAGGTTAACGGGTGAACAACAGCCTATAAAACACCTTAAGCCATCTTGAATCCAAAATATAGGCTATGATGCAGACCGCAAACAAGCTTCACGTGTGGTACACGGTGTGATGAGCCCAAAAATCATTTTAGTAAAACATATTTAGGTAGCCGCGTTATCGGTTTGTGGTTGGGCTTGGATAACTCGGCTGGACAGGCTTCCAATGAGGGGGGTAATCCTAATGAAAATCAGTGGTACACGCTCGCCCTCAAATACGCCAAGCACTACGCTGGCAAGGTTGAGGTTCTCCCCAAAGTGCCCATAACTGGCCTCAAGGATTTCTCCTACTGGTACACCCCCGGTGTGGCCGCGGTCTCCATGGAGATAAGCAAGAACAAGGACCTCTCGTTCGAGTTGACGGGTAGATGGAACACTATAGCTGTTGTTGGTGATGGGAGCCGGGTTCTAGGACTCGGAAACATAGGTGGTGAGGCCGCCCTACCAGTCTTGGAGGGGAAGGCGCTCATATTCAAGTACCTTGGGGGAGTTAACGCCGTGCCAATACCACTGGGAACACAGGACGCAGCCAAGATAAAGCAGACCGTTATGGCGCTTGAGCCAGCGTTCGGGGGAATAAACCTAGAGGATATAGAGTCACCCAAATGCTTCCAGATACTCGACGACCTGAGGTCGAGCATGAATATACCGGTGTGGCACGACGACCAGCAGGGAACGGCTGGAGCCTCGCTGGCGGCCCTAATGAACGCACTAAAACTTACAGATAGGAGGCTTGCTGACAGTGTGATAGTCCTGTTCGGGTCGGGGGCTGCGAACATCGCCACCACGCGGCTTCTTATAGCCGCTGGAGCCGACCCCGGTAAACTTGTACTCGTGGACTCGAAGGGTGTGCTACACGCGGAGAGAGAGGATATGGATGAGTTGATGTTGAAGCACCCACTCAAATATGAATTGGGTATAAAGACCAATAAGATCGGTGTTAGGGGAGGGGTTGAGGAGGCGCTTAAGGGTGCGGATGTGCTTATCGCTGCTTCAAAACCTGGGCCGGGCGTTATAAAGAAGGAGTGGGTCTCCAGGATGAACCATGACTCGATCGTTTTCGCACTGGCCAACCCCACACCCGAAATCTGGCCATGGGAACTCAGGGAGGCGGGTGCTAGAATAATCGCCACTGGTAGGTCGGATTTCCCAAACCAGGTTAACAACAGCCTGGTTTTCCCCGCGGTCTTCCGTGGCGCACTGGATTCGAGGTGTAGGATGATAACCGACTCGGTTGTTATCGCCGCGGCGAAGGAGCTTGCCGCCTTCGCTGAGGAGAAGGGCCTCAGGGATGACTACATAATACCAACGATGGAGGAGTGGGAGGTATACCCACGTGTAGCAGCTGCGGTTGCATCCAAAGTTGTGGAGGAGGGGTTGGCTCGTAGAAATCTAACCAAGAGGCAGTTCTATGAGCAGGCTCAGATGATTATAAGCAAATCAAGGTTCATAGTTGAGAGGTCCATGGAGATGGGCTACATTGAGCCCTTACCGGGGGGTGATTAGTTTGGCGGACGAATCAAAGGGCTTCAGGATAAGGGCCGCGACGCGTGGGGATATGGAGCAGATAGTCAAACTCATACTCAGATTGAAGAAGCTCAACGAGGAGTTCGACCCACTACTTAAGGTGAGCGAGGAAGCATCCGAGGACGCTGAGAAGACGTGTAGGGAGGCTTTGGAGACTAGGAAGGAGAGCTACGTGGTTTTGGTTGCCGAAGACAAAGGTAGGATAATAGGCGTCATAATGGCGGAGCTACGCCGCAGACCATTCTACGAGCCCAGGGTGAGTGGTGTTATAACCGACTTCTATGTTATGCCAGAGCACAGAAGGAAGAAGCTTGGTGAGAACCTAGTGAGGAAGGCATCGGAGGAGCTCAAAAAGAAGGGTGCGGGTGTTATAATGGCGGAGTTCCCCTTCCAGAACAAGATAGCCTCATCATTCTACCAGAAGCTTGGCTTCAGAGCCGTGGTTGGAATATTTGGAAAAGAAGAGTAGGGTTGGGATCAGGCTCACGACTGCTTGACGAACTGCTTCTTTTCGGCCTCGACGTACCCAACCTGTAGGAGAGGCTTCTCGCTTATCGCGGTTTCAACCGCCTTCTCAGCGAGTTTCTTTGCGTCCTCGAATCCAAGGTCATTCGAGTAGTTCTTTATTATATAATCCAGCGCCTTGTCACTGTTTCTGCCAACCGCGAACGCCGCTCCACGTGAGAATGTCCCCGAGGGGTCCACTTGGAAGAGGTGCACACCTCTCTGATCAACGCCCGCAATAATCAGTGATGCAGCTGGGAGCCTGACAGCGTAGAGTGTGAATTCATGGATGTATTGACCTACGCGTTTTGCGAGAGTGAAGATGTCTATTGGTGAACCAATGTACAGCCTGTGCTGCTGTGATTCGAGCCTGAGCTCATCTATCAGCCTCAACATGTCGCTTATGTACCCACTACCAGTCGCGCCTGCGTGCTCGTCGATCTCGAATATCTTGTCGTATGGGTCAACAAGTTCCCTAGGAGGTCTAACATGGCTTGCGAGTATGGCGAACCTATCGGTTCTGATACCCACAGTAGTCGACCCACGACTCACCGCCTCCGCGGCGTACTCGACCTGTATCAGCCTACCCTCAGGGCCATAGAAGAATGGCGGGAACCTCTCCGATCCAGACTGCATCACTGGACACCCCCAACTGGTATGACCACTACCTCCACACCGTCACCGGAGCCGGGGTCACGCTGCATCGCGGCTTGAACGGCCTTCTTAGCGACCTCCTGGGCTTCATCTAATGAGAGAGTATCCGAGTATGAGGACTCCAGAACCCCGTAAGCTATGGGTGACCCTGAACCATTAGATACAAAGGATTCGGGCGATATGGCGCCGCTAACATCAGTAGAGTATAGCCTCGGCTCAGTGTCGACCCCTGCAATTATGAACTCGGCTAGGAACGGCGCGTAACTCCTTAGGCCAGAGTAAGCCGCGTTGGCTATTAGCTTCGCTGTTTCATAAACCGACGGCCTAAAACCTCTTTCAAGGTGTATCAGCTTCCTCTGAGCCTTAACTAGGTTGACCAGGTACTCCGCGTCTGAGACCTGTCCAGCAATCGCCGCAGCCGTGTACTCGTCAATCTTGAAGATCTTCTGCGCATCCTTGGAGGCGATAAAGAACCCCTTACTCGCGCGCTTATCGGACGCTAAAACAACGCCCTTACCCGTTTTTATACCAACTATTGTCGTCATCACACACTTATCGCGTGGAAAGTATTTAACGACTAGGCATGTCGAAGATAGGTCACGGCTAATTCGATGTGTGGGGGAGTATGCTTCCCTTAGAGACAATTTTGGAGAGGTGTTCGAACACTTCGTGTGAAAGCTTGATGGCCTGGGTGACTTTATCACTGGTATATGCATCCGTCTCCACAACCACCTCGTTATCGACGAATCGAACCATGACTTTTATGGAGCCATCCACACTGATCCAGACAAGCCTCCTACCATCAGCTGACGCTCCAAGCCATCTAAGGTCTCTGAACCACTTCTCCTTCATGGCTGAGGCCACACCCTGAACATCCACGTTGTACGGTAAAACAGATTCTATTACGACATACCAGTCGGAGGCCGAGTCAACCGGGCTGTGCTCCACCACATACTCGTCCCCAACCTTGGAAACCAATCCCATATCCACGAGGCGTTTTAGGCTCCGCGAAAGAGACTCCTGGTGGATGCGAAGGGATCTTCTAAGACCCTGGAAACTCAGGCGAAGACCAGAATTCAACATGAACTCGTAGACCTGACGATCAGTCTGACTCAGATCGCCACTATCAGCGGAAAACCTCGCCAACTCGCGTAAACGCATACGATACTCTAATTCGAACCCCCTATTTAAGGCTCAGAGGCTCCCAACCCTTCACTTGTCGACTACACGTGAAAAGGTTTATATTAACCATTTTATAGCGTGTTCAGCGCTCACCCGCACTCTCAGCCTTCACGGATTCCTTGGTAAGTGTTCTCTCGATTCGAACACGCTTTATTTCATCTATGAGCAAGGGCACAACTTCGAAAAGGTCGCCCACTATACCATACGTGCAAACCTTGAATATGGGAGCCTCCTTGTCGATGTTTATGGCCACTATGACCTCCGAGTTCTGCATACCAACCAAGTGCTGTATGGCCCCAGAGAGACCCACCGCGAAGTAGAGTTTGGGTGACACAGTCTTACCGCTCTGACCCACCTGCAAGTGGTGGGGGAGCCAGCCCTTTTCACACACGCTCCTCGTACCCGCAACAGCACCCCCCTCGAAGAGCTCTGCGAGTTGGTGTAGCAGCTTGAAGTTATCCTTGTTCCTGAGACCCATTCCCCCAGCCACGATAACCTTAGCCTTCTCGAGGTCCTCCTTAGGGTCAAGGCGTTCACGAACACTCTTTATAACCTTTATCCTCGAATGCTGCTCGGCAAGTCTGGGCTCGAAGCTTTCAACTATGCCACTCCTATTATAGTCGGCGGGAAGAGGCTTATAGGATCCAGGCCTAATAGTTGTCAGCTGAGGCCTGTGCTTGGGTGTGAGCACAACGGACAGCTCTTTTCCTCCAAAGTCGGGTCTTATCTGTTCTAGCTGGCCGTTCTCATTAACCTCAAGCTGGATACAGTCAGCCGCAAGACCAGTGTTCACCCTGCCAGCCACACGTGAGGCTAGGTCGCGGGCGTTTCTGTTAGCTCCAAACAGAAATATGGATGGCTTCTTGGCCAGGACGAGTTGGGATACAGCCTCGGTGTAGGCGTCGGAGACGTATAACTTAAGCTTCTCATCCTGAATCAGGTACACCCTGTCCGCACCGTGGACTATCAGGTCACGTGCGAACCTTTCGATCCCGTAGCCCACAAGCACCGCGGAAACATCCTCCTTCGTCTTCTGCGCAACATAGCGCGCGGCCGCCAATAGCTCAAGGCTCACGTTTGTGAGCTGGTTGTCGTCGACCTCGGCGTACACCCATACACCCCTATACTCTGCGAGCCTCTTGAGGATCTCTGGATCTGTTACCACACCGAACCTCGGCTGCTGACTGGCCATCTACACCAACCCCTTCTCAGAGAGAGCCTCCACCAACCTGCGAACAGCCTCCTTGGGGTCGCCCTCCCACACTGTTCCAGGAGGCCTCGCGGGTGGGGGGTGAACCTTGGGTATAAATGTGGGTGAACCCTTCAGGCCGAAGTATTTGGGGTCCCCTCCCATCTTTTGGAGGTCTGCTGCAGTGACAACTTTAACCTGCTTCCTTTTGGCTTCAATATACCCCTGCAGCGTGGGTAGACGTGGCTCACCGTACTCCCTAGCTATACTCATTAGGATGGGGTAGGGCGCTTCCCACACGTCGTATCCATTCTCTAGCTGCCTCTCCACCCTAACACTCCTGCTACTCTGATCCACCTCAATCTTCCTAACATAGGTAATATGGGGGATACCGAGGAACTCGGCGAGCTCTGGCCCCACCTGACCTGTTTCACCATCTATGGCCTTAAGCCCGGTGAACACGAAATCATAGGGTATTGTTTTGATATACACTGATAATGTGTAGGCGGTGGCCCAAGTGTCCGCCGCAGCAAAAGCCCTATCCGAAAGTATGACGGCTTCATCTGCGCCCAGAGCCATACACTCCTGCAACGCCTTCTTAGCCTGCATCGGACCCATCGTGATAGCCGTAATCCTCCCACCGAATTGCTCTTTAAGTCTAATAGCCGCCTCCATCGCGTACCTATCATAGGGATTGAGCACGCTTGGAACTCCTTCACGTATAAGTGCGTGGGTCACGGGGTCCAATCGGAGCTCTGAAACATCTGGAACCTGCTTTATGGGCACAACAATATTGAGCTCTCCCAAAGAGGCCACCTCAACCGAACCTATAATTCACACCCCTACCAGCGGGGGGGTATGTTAGGGTGATCTTATGGTATGGGCACACAACCACACACGCACCGCACTCAACACACCCCTCATAGTAAACAGTCAAACGCTTATTCTCAGCATCCCAGACATAGTTGTCAACCGGGCAGCTGAAAGTGCACGGCTTATCCTTGCACACCGCGCACATGTCCTGCACAACCACCAGATGGTTTTTAGCGTGGATGTTGTATCGATTAACATAGATTCGCTCATCGATTTTACGTGTTAATTTGGCTACCATGGTAATACTGACCACACATCCGAATACAAATCACGAAGGAGTCTTAAATAGCCTACCCTCTCACGTATCTTCTTCCTGGCTTCGGAGTGCTTGGCGCCCTTATCCACGCCGTCCACCGTTACTAGTTCTCTGAGTATCTCCGCAATGAGGCTTGGGTAGTCGTTGAAGAACCTCTTATCATTCTTCAAAACCGCGCCATAATTCTTCTTTCTCTTGTGTTCCTTCATAACATAGCTCTCTTCAAGCTGCTTCCTGTACTCGGAGAGGCGGTTGTCCGAAAAGTCGTCGTTCTTTTTGGCGCGCGCCAAAACCTCTCCAGCTATCATCCCCGACGCCATGGCCATATTGGTGCCTTCAGGGTAAAGGCAGAGCATGGCGGCGTCGCCCACGGCGAGCACACCCTTACTCACAAGTGGAGGGATGGAGGTGTACCCACCCTCTGGTATAAGGTGAGCCTGGTACTCCTTGACCTTACCGCCCTCCAAGAGGGGGGCCACGTATGGGTGGGATTTAAACTCATCCAATAGCTCGTATGGCTTTAGCTTAAGCTCCATTAGATGGCTGAGGAGTATTGCAACACCAACACTCAGGGTGTTCGTATTGGTGTACACGAATCCGCCACCAGCCTTACCCTTTGTGACGGCTCCAAAGAACTCGAGCCGCGCGCCGCATCCCTTCTTAGCGTTGAATCTACTCTCGATTGTCTCTGGCGGTAGCTCAACTATCTCCTTTACACCTATGGCCACCTCATCGGGGTTGGGGGGACCTCTTATACCGGCCTTCTGAAGCACTGTGGACATCACACCGTCTGCTGCCACAATAGCCTTAGCGTACACCTCATTCTCCTTACCCTCCCCTGTGCGCACACCTACAACCCTCCCATCCTGAAGTATCACATCGCTGACCGGCATCCCCGTTATCAAAACCGCTCCCGCCTCCTCGGCTTTCTGAGCGAACCATGGATCAAACTTGGATCGAAGCGCCGTGAATCCCCCACGAGCCTCTTCACCAAGCTGATCATCCCTGAAAGACACGGTGAAACCCGCCTCCTTATCCAGGATCACCAGTCTGTGGTCAACCATTCTACGCTCCAAGGGCGCCGACTCCCAAAACTTCGGTACAAGCTTTTCAAGAGGCCACTTGTAAACCACGCCGCCAAAGACGTTCTTGGCTCCGGGGTACTCACCTCTCTCAATCACGCACACATCCACACCCTGACGCGCCATGGTTAATGCCGCGGCCGAACCTGCCGGTCCAGCCCCAACCACCACAACATCGAACCTATCGCTACCCAAGTATACTCAGCTCGAATAGATTCAAGCAGACCCAAAAATAAGTCTATGTTCCACATCTAAACACCCACTCTAAGTAGCGAGCTACCCCGCTCTAAGCGGTAGACCAAAACCCACGCCTGACACTGATTGCACCTCACCCACGAATTTTGTGTCCACACTAAAAGGCGGGGCTATGAGGCTTTATACTGCTAATTACATTTTCTCAGGCGCAAACACTCAGGCACCATAGTTTCCCATCTCAACGTTATGTGGGGATAATACCCGGTAAACGCTTCTCAGGTGTGGGCGCTCATGTGTGGCGACTGCTCATCCAAACGCCTCCCCTATGGGTCCAATTCTTTAAATAGGAGGAGGGCGTCGTGGCCGTTCTGATAGTAGCGCTTCAATCGACCTCCCACCTTAAAACCCAGCGCATAGTAAACGTGTTGGGCTGTGTTGTTTGTAACATCCACCTCTAGAACAACCCTTTCCAAGCCGAGGAGCCTAACTTCTTGGAATAAGTGTTCGAATAACTCTCTTGCATAACCCCTCCCACGCCACTCGGGGTGCACTGCGACGCTTAACACGTGGGCCTCTGACCGACGAATCAAGACAAGAATATACGCCGCCACTATGCCTCCTTCAACTTCACCCACCAAGAAGATGTTTTCCTCACTCAAAACCCTCCTGAAAACCTCTTCCCCATAGGGCTCATCGAAAGATGCGCGCTCAACTTCGAGGACAGCCCCCAAATCTTCCTCCCTGAATCGTCTAATGCGCAAACCCATATGGAACTACCCTCACTGGCTATTTAACACAAGCCACCAAACGAAAAGAATGTTGATAAGTTTTTTATACTATGCGCTACTGTTATTGGGTGTATGATCTTTATCGGGGTGGACGGTGGGGGCACCAACACGATAGGGGTGGCCGCTAACGAGTGGGGGGCTGTGAAGGCTTGCGGGGTCACCGAGGCCACGAACCACAGGCACGTGGGCCTAGATCAAGCGGTGGACACACTCGAGAAGCTCGTCACAGAGCTGCTACGCGACTCGGGGGAGCAGGAGGCCGATGGAGTATTCTTTGGGCTTGCGGGTATCGACACAGACAAGGACTATGAGGTGGTGAGTAGGGCGCTCAAAACAATCCCAAGAATCAAGAGCTTCGAGCTGAGAAACGACACTGAGATACTATACTACGCGGCAACCTATGGTAAACCCGGCATAGTTGTCATCGCGGGGACGGGTGCCAACGTCTATGGTAAAAACTCGTTGAACGAGTCGTGGCGGGCGGGGGACCACGGGCACATATTGGGTGACCAAGGCAGCGCCTACTACGTTGCCGTGGAGGCGCTTAGGGCGGCTATGAAGGCGTACGATGGGCGGGGGCCAAGCACAGCGCTTGAAGCCAAGATATGCGAGCTCTACGGGGTGAGAGACCTAGGGGAGCTACCGGGCGTGTTCTACGCCCTAGGCCAAGGCGTCTCAGAGATAGCTTCGCTAGCAAGATACGTTGCACAGGTAGCGGAGGAGGGTGATGCTGTGGCGGCCAAAATACTTGAAGACGGAGCACACAGCCTAGCCGAAGCGGTTCTGGCTGTAGCCTCAAAACTCGGGATGCTCAACGATGAAATCACGGTTGGCTCAGGCGGCGGGATGTTCAGAAACACAAAACACTTCTGGCAACCCTTCGCAGCCAAGGTTAGGTCGATGCTACCCAAAGCTAGGATAAAGAAGCCCCTCTACTCCTATGAAGTGGCTTTAGGAGGCATAGTATACTATTTGAGCCAGAGAATTAACGTGAACGACGCCTTCTTCAACAAGATGGTGAGCCAAACAGATAAAAAATTCGAAACACTACAAAAATATGAGTGATGAGGATCCTCCGAACAAGATTGGCTAGGGTAACTGGGCGCCGCAGTTCATGCAGTACCTTGCACCCATAGGGTTGTTCTTCCCACACATGGGGCAGAACCTCTCGGGCTGAGTCTGCGCCTGCTGCTGGTAGCCAGGGTACATGGGTGGATAATATCCAGGCTGCTGTGGGGTTTGAAGGGGCTGCTGCACACCCATAGTGGGCAAGTAGTCAACCTGCCCAGACTGAATAATTCTCTGTATTTCGTCTAGTATCTCCTTCTCTATCTTAAGGTTCCAGAGGGTCTCAGCTGTGCTCAGCAGACCGAGTTCGTCCCCCACGAAAACGGTCTCTATAACATCCACAGCGATATCCTGACCCCAGTTGGCCACACCCACGTTGACCACAACGTTCTGCGGGTTACCCGATATGTGGACTGTGAACGCCCTCTGCGCGCTTATTATCGCCCTTAGAAAACCACCCTTCTTAGCCTGCACTATGTAGCTCTGATCCGATGACTGGTACCTCTGCGTGGTGTAACCCTTCGATGAAAGGTAGCCCTCCACGGCAGCCGCAAGCTTCGCTAGGTCTATATTTCTTCCTGTGAAAACCCTTTTACCCAAGTTGACCCCCTACGGAATCTTTTAAGAAAGCTTTAAGATTGGTGTCACGCCAGCGCTTGACTTGTAGTCACATTATAGTTGACCGCGTAGATTGATATTGCGCCGTCGGGTGTCTGATATACGAGTGTGAAGCCCTGTGGCACGCTGAAGGTGGGTAGGCTCACCTGCCCGGAGCTTAGCTGGTCTAGTGAGTACTGCATGGCGGGGTTGGAGCCGAATATCAGGTTGTATAGTGTTGACTGACCAGCGTAGAGCCCGGCTGGGACTAGGAGGCCGTTGGAGAGTTGGGTGTAGTAGTCTGTAACATTAGAGTACTCTGATGAGCTCAGGTTTAAGCCGAAAACCTTATCGAACTTTTTGAAGTTTGTGCTCGCAGCTATGGTGAGCATGGCCCCACTCTTATAGAAATCACCGTCAGATGAGGGGTACTCAATACCCTGGTAGGATGATATTGGTTGGTATATGAGTAGGTAGTTTACGTGGTAGAATTTGAATATTTTTAATGCAACACTAGAATTGGACATGAGTGCTATCGCCAAGTACTGTATTTGTGTTGTGTTTGTGGTTGATGGGTCGGCTAGTGTCGCCCTATCCGCCCCCGTGAGAATCCAGTAGCCATAGTCCCACCAGCTAGCCACAACAGAGTTGGGTGGCGTATTATATTTTAGCCAGGTGAGCGCAGCCGGCCAGTCCTGGGTTACACGGTTTCCCACGACGAGCATCAGGGGTGGCTGGTTGGATGAAACTATTCCTTGGTAGGCGAAGAAGCCCACTGAAGCCACGAGTAAAACGAGTAGTATTCCACCAACCTCCCAATCCACGGTTTCGCTTCTAGCAGTGCTTGAACGGTAAGCCTTCATAACGATGGGTGCATAGGTTTCAATTATCTTGGCCAACACGTACGCTGAGGCGATGGCTGCGAAGGGTGTGAGTAGCTCCTCGGCTCTCACATAGCTAGCCGTTGCGTACACGGAGGTGATAAGGTAGAGAACCATTAGGGCTCCCACGGCGTCTTTTCTCCTGTAGAACATGTAGGCTCCGATGGGTATGAGTAACATCTGGATATTGAATCCAGCATAGAAGTCATACCAAGTTGTAAGCGAGTTCTCGGCCACCGTGTTCACTATTGGCTGAAGACTCCTCGTGAAGGGGTCAACGATGGCGAGGATCCTACCCCCCAGAGCCGAGTGTAGGAGAAACGCGGACCCAACGATGAACACCACGAAAACAATAACCATCACCGATTTGAATATCTGCCTCGATGCGGCGCCCAAGGTCCTGTAATACTTCATTAGAACTGTGATCAGAAATGTTGCGGCAAGCGGAGCTATGTCGCCCGCGTGGGAGACGCCGCCAACATCTTGGGGAACCAACGAGGCCGTGAGAATAGCTGGTGCGGCTATCAGCGCAAGCATCTTCAGGCCCATATTTGGAGTCACACGCCTAGTGACGACGGTGACGAGAACAACCAGTGCCACCATGTCATACATATATGCGGAAACTGGCCCCCAGCTCGCGACAGCCAGGGAGAGGAGGACGCCGCTAATGAGCATATCCGATCCACGTTTAGTACGCAGTGAGCGCACCATAAAGTATAGGCTTGGAACCAAGAAGAAGAAGGATATGAACTCATCCTTGAACTCGCCTAGCATGGTCTGCTGAATATTTGCGGGTGATACGGCGAGGAGTAACGCGGACAGCAAACCCACTTTTTTTCCACCGATCTCTTTGCCAAGTGGATACATCATGACAGCTGTGGCGGCGGTGGCAACAACCGGTATCACAACTGCCAGCTGGTAGAAGCTTATGTTTATCCCGAGTGTCCGTACAAAATAATAGACACCTATTGAGAACATGCCGAGCATGGGTGAGTCGTGGTAGGGCACATTAAGGCCGTAAGGGTAGAATTCCAATGGATTGACAAAGTGGAACCAAGCCGCAACACCGTTAGTAAGCATATAGTGGGCCGAGTAATAGAAGAACCAAGGGTCAACCTCAGCTATCTGGAATGCATACTTAAGTGGGCCAAGCCTCGCGATGACTGCTATCACGAATACGAAGACTAATGAAAGCGCTGTGAGCGTATAATTCCAAAATCCGAGGGAAAGCTTAATCCTAGGTGGCTGCAACTATTCTACCCCATTTCCCAGAAAACCATCGGCCCATTATTTAAGTTTGCTTGTAAACAGCTAAACTAAGAAGGTGATAGAGGAAAAACATAGTAGCGTATAGATAGTCATCCCCCACTCATCAACCCATCGAGCGTGTCACCTACACACCACAGGCGAAGCCTCCTAGTGAATCCAATGTCAGCGTTGCGTTTCTTAATCATTCTATAATAAAGAGGGCTATCCACCCCTATCTCACAGGTGGAGGGGAGAGTTCCACCACCTTAAACCTCATATAAGGTTAAACGTTGGCACCATACAGGCTCGAAAAGGCATCCTCCAATTAATGAATGCATTAAGCCGCAGGAAGGTGGTCATGCTCCGACCTTGTGGTAAAAACCGTGCGTAAGAGTAGTGAGGCGTGTATTATTCGTTGTACTGCGCTCCGCGAGTAGCTCTAGGTGAGCTTCTGAATAACTTTTTCTTTAATATCCCTCTTTTCAAGCTGACCATCTGGCCAAGCCCATTTAGAGAATGCAACCCATCCAAACTTTTTCTGGAGGCTTTTCGTATACATCTCGCGCCAGTCAAGTTTAACGTAGTCGGCCCACGCCTTAAAGACCCGCGGGTCGATATAGTTTTTGAGCGAGGTTGCCAAGTTATAATCTCTAGTCTTCTTTAATAGGTCTATTTCAAGCTCAAGCTTCAGTTTTTTACGCTTAAGGCTCCTTTCCTGTTTCTTGGTTTTGGGTTTGGCCTTTAAAAGCTCTTCTAGCTTCTTGTTCTTCTTTCTAAGGGAGGACACATAGTTCTTCGCCACAGTCCTCTTGTGGTTACAGAACACCGCTGCCTCGAGGTTTGCGAGCCTGGCGTAGTATAGCTTGTATAACTTGTTGAGCCTCTTCGCCTTGGCGGCAAACCTTGATAACGCGTTCTCGACCACCCTAGTTGCATGGTAGGTCCTAAACACCTTGGCTGTTAGACCAGGCATGTATTTCCCGAGGAATCTGTTCACAGACGTGGAGGACACGGTGTCGAATATCTGGTCGGTTGGGCGCTTTCCTTTTATGAAGGCCTGCAGGTTGGCTACGAATGCTGGGTCAACCTCGGAGATCTTTATACTCTTATGCCACGGAACAGAGTCCTTCCCAAGGAACCTGAACTCTATGGTTTGCTTTTTGAAAACCACGTGCTCCACTCTGAGTGTTGTAGCACCAACGGTATCGGCTTCATCCCTGTCTTTTTCGTCGCCAACCCGCATACCCAGCTTGTCGATAAGATAGCACACGGTCGCAACCTTCCTTGTCTCAAGGCTTCTCGCATGCAGCGACTTAACAATGTACTTTCTGACACGCTCGATTCTGGATGCGAGCCTCAAGGCTTTTTCAAACTTTTCCTTATCCTTGTTTTGGCGAATCCTAGAGCTCTCGTGTAGCCAAACATACTTCATTTTACCAGTGAGCTTATCACGCCACCTCGCAACCCACATCGCCGAGGGGTCGTGGACAATACCCCCCCAGTCTCCTGGTGGAACTGGTGCATCCTTGCTCAGATTTAGTGTTATATCCCTATGCCTCACACGCGGCTTCCATCGCCCACGAAGCGGGTGATCACCCCTACCTAAGAATATTCCTGGGGGCTCAACCATCCAGTTGGCTATCTCAACCCTCCTTCCGTCTACAAGCGCGTACCCATAGGTCTTCTTTAGCTGGCGTTTGAGAAGCTTCTTCTCCCTACTCAGCTTCTTACTGCGCTTCTGTCTTAACGCGAGCCTCCTGTAAACCTGAGCCACCTCTGAAAAATCTATCTCATCAATGGAAGAAGGCTTCTTGTCAACCTTGAGTTTTCTGACGAAATCCTTTAAAAAATTCTTCTTAAACACTGGGTCAAGCACCCTAGGGGTCTTTAGGAGCTTAACCCAAGCAATTGCCATCTCCTCCGCCTCAGGGCTGAGCTTGATGGATTCACCGTTGAGCTTTACGCTTACACCCAAGTACTCGGGTGGAGGAGGAACATAAACACCATTATGCCTAAAACTCGACCAATAAACCTTCTCCACACCTTCATCCTCTAATTCTACCTATATAGGCTTTACCTATCCTGAACACCACTTCATCTATGAACAACCCAAGAAAGCAAAGATACATGGTGAACACGTACAAGAAACACATAGAAAAGCCGGATAACGCACGGTAGATGGGCTAACAACAGAACACACATGTGAGCTACCCCGCCATGAAGAGCGAAGTTTGGAAGCTTTATAAAACAGCACTAAGGAGTGTTACTGCAGCAGTTAGGTTGAGGTCATCGAGGATTTGATATTGTACCAAAAGCTTTAGATACTATATTGAATGGTTAATAGCGCTGCTCAACCGATTGCTGATTGGTTGTATGATATAATCAGTGACTTGGGACTAGAGGTCATAGCCCACCGATTCCTACCCGCGGTGAAGCCCAGCTACACACTTCCAGTGGAGAGTCTACCCCTACCGGAGGGTTTAAAGCGCGGCTTAAACATTAGGGGGATAACCACCCTATCCGACTTCCAATGGGAAGCCTATCAAAGTATAACTTCAGGGGAGAACACCGTGATTGTGGCGGGTACTGGGAGCGGTAAAACAGAGGGCTGGCTACTACCCATACTCTCAAGGCTTGAACACAGGCCTAATAGAGTTGGATGCGTAATTGTGTACCCAACTAAGGCTTTGGCGAGAGACCAGCTCGCAAGGCTCAGCCAGATGTGTGAGTGTGTGAATCTATCGGTGGATGTTTACCATGGAGATACGCCTATAGCTAGACGTAGAAGCATACTCGCGCATCCACCGGATATTCTTATCACTAACCCCGATATGCTTAACCTAGCGGCGCGTGCTCCCGCCTTCAGATCGATAATATCCGAGTTAGACTACTTTGTGATGGACGACTTCCATGTGTACCAAGGAGTCTTCGGAGCCAATGCCTCATGGCTGCTTTGGAGACTGAAAAGGGTGTTCACCCGAAAACCCGTCTTCATCGCTTCCTCCGCGACCATCTCAGATCCCGAGGCACTCTTTAAGCGGGTGTTCGGCGAACGGTGTCGGATTGTGTCGAGTAATGCGCGAATAGCCAATCAGCTCCACCTGCTTCTAGGCTTCCGTGTAGGGCGCTCCAAGAGGGTTGCGGCTGCGAGGCTGTTCGAAAAACTGGTCTCAGCTTCGCGGCGCACAATACTCTTCGTGGACAGCCACCAAGTAGCGGAACTGCTCTATAAGATGGTGCGCCCCAAACTCAAAGCAAAGGTATCCCTGCACAGGGCGGGACTCACAGCGGAGCAGAGGGAGGGGGTGGAAGAGGATCTGAGGGCTGGTAGGATTATGGGCGTCATCTCCACGCCAACGCTTGAGTTAGGAATAGATGTTGGGGAATTGGATACAGTCATCAACTACGGTGTGACCGCTAATCACAGCAGATATATTCAGAGGGCGGGCAGAGCTGCGAGGCGCGGTGATCTAGGCCTTATAATCCAGCTACTAGGTGAAGACCCCATAAGCCAATACTATAGGCAGAGACCCAACGAGTTCTTGGAGAGAAGGCTTGAACCAGTGTTCTTGGACCCAGACAATACGGAGATAGCGAAGCACCACCTGCTCGCATCAACACTTGAGCGCCCACTCAGACGGGATGAAGTGGGGGCGACGGGCTCTGTGGGAGCGTTCAACACGCTTGTGAGCTCTGGTCTGGTCGCCCCCTTTGGAGGCTACTATTTTAGGTGTACGAAGGAAGGCTACGCCTACCTCAAAGCCTGGCATGGTCTCAGAGGCTCAACGGACACCGTGAGCATACTGCTCGAAGATGGTAGGAAACTCGGTGACAGAGACCTTCCAATCGCGGTATCCGAACTACATCCCCAGGCCATCTATAACCACATGGGCACACCCTATATTGTTACAAGACTCGACATACAGAGGAGACTGGCCTATGTGCGTAGAATCCACTCAGACAACGTATTCACCAAGAGCCTGGGTCAACGCATACCTAAGCGCTTTGAAGCCATCCAAAACAGGGTTGTCGGAGGTGTTGCCATAGATTATGGGGGCTTAACACTGCAATTAGACGTAACCGGATTCGTCGTGAAAGACTTGGATGACAATATCCTCGCTGAGCGCGTACTCGACGAAGCCGTAAGCTACACTTTTCAAACTAAAGCCATAAGATTCAGGCTTGAGCCGAAGAATGAATGGGGGATTAAGGGTAACGCCGAAGGGTTCCACGCCTTAGAGCACACACTTATATCGGCTGCAAGTATAACGGTCGGGGTGTCGGATGCTGACTTGGGTGGTATAAGTACACCTTACGGCGAGGTGTATATTTATGACGCACAGATAGGTGGGTCGGGCGCCTCCCAAGAGCTACTCAAACGCTTTGAAACCACGCTAGAAGTAGCAGACACCATACTTGGAAGCTGTGACTGCGAGGATGGCTGCCCTAAGTGCGTGTACACAGTGCACTGTGGAAACAACAACAAGTTTCTCTCACGTAAAAAGGGCTACACACTGTCCCATGAATGGCTAAGTCAGATACACCTATAGAACAAAGTGTATTAAGCCTCCACCTAGAGTATCAAGAAGAAAGGCGAAACATTGGAGAAGTTTAACTGAGGATGGTGGTAACTAGCATGAAACAAGGCATAACTATACAACCCCAGCTGAGTCTTGATATTCTTCCTAAGTGGCATCTGGTTGCAAATATTAGAGAATATATCTAATGTTCAGAATAGCGAGCCGTTCTCCTTATAAGTCTTCATTATCACGAGTGGGTTTACATTCTCTACGCCCTGAATAGAGTTAATCCTCTCATTCACAAGCTTCCTCATCTCCTCGATGGAAGCAGTGTACACGAGCGCCATAATGTCCGACTCTCCACCTATCTCATACACCGACTCAACGTCTGGTATGCGCGCCAAATCACGGCACACACCCTCGATGCTAGCTTGGTTATCAACGGTTATAAGGAGGGCTGCGCCTGTCCCTTTACCGCTCTTAGACCTGTCCACAATGATGGTGTAACCCTTAATGATACCCTTCTTTTCGAGCTTCGTAACCCTGTTGTAAACCGTGGAAGCACTCACGTTTAGCTTCTCAGCTAGCTCGGCGAACGTCATCTTACCATTCTCCCTAAGCGCACCAATAATCCTCCTGTCGAGTTCTTCGGATACCGCTCTCTTGAGTCTGGCCATTATACATATAAATAATGGAAGAAACTCTTAAGCGTTATACAGACAGGATTTAAACAAGACACATCATGCGCCCCCGAGCACCACTTCATTTTCGATGTATGGCCACCATGTTTTGCGGAGTTTAAACATATTCGCAAAACCTTTTAGTCGTCCTAGATCACTAGACTTGAAAGCTTTCAAATGGAAGAGTGTATCTTTTGCTCCATCGTGCAGGGGGGAAGTAAGAGTTTTAAGGTGTATGAGAACCAAGGCCAAATCGCATTCCTAGACATTCATCCACTCGTGAGAGGACACACACTGGTTGTCCCAAAGAAACACTTTGACACGCTTATCGACATGGATGAACACTCGATAGGCCAACTCTTCAACACAGTCAAAATAGTGGCCATGAACCTAGTCCCAGCTATGGGTGCGCACGGCTTCAGGATAATGCAGAACAACGGTGAATCGGCTGCACAGGTGGTCAAACACGTCCACGTGCACATACTACCATTCAAGCTCGGGGAGAATAGCTTCGGGCTTCGCAGGCTGAACCTGAGCGAGGAGGAGCTTAACTCTATAGCCAACACGATCCGTAGTAGCTTTAAGGAGCGCCAAGCGAAAAACTAGCCTTTAGTTTTGAGCGCCAAACCCAGCCTTTCCTTTATCACATTGAGCGCCCTACTCATGGTGGCTTCATCCACCACCTCGAAATCGAGTTCGCCGCTTGCAGCGTAGTCGTGTCCACCCCCCTTAAAGAGGCGTGCAAGGTCTGAGCAGTCAACCAAGGGATTACTCCTTCTAAAACTCACCTTCCTGTTTTTCACCGAAACCTGAATGTCGCTTTGAACCTTTTCCCTTATGATATCGCACGTCTTTGTGGCGCTGAGCGGGTCACGCGTGAAGCCCACGGCCACCCTGAATCCTCCCACCTCAAAGAGGTGTATGTTGGCGACCAGGCTTCTGACAGCCTCCGATTCAAGCTCAGAGTACTTGAGGTAGTCTTCATAGATTTTGCTGTCAACTAGGATGCCCTCCGCGACCCGCCGTGCAAGCGAAACCATCTCCCCATTGCAATCTGGGGGGGTAAGCGTGTTATAGTAGTCTACGACATCCACGAGCACGCGGTCTACACAGTTGAGCTCCAAATGGTAATCTGTGCGGTGGGCTATTTGAGCTAGTAGACGGGAGTAGGGGTCCGACCCTCCAAACACATTATACACCAATTCGGCGCCACAAGCATCTCTATCCCCAGCTTTAACAAGGTGGATACCCGTAGCCTCAACCTCTTTAAGCGCCCGCTCAGACCAGTTGTGGTGGTCAAGCCAGTAAACTTCAACACCTAGGCTCACCGCTTCCATCAAAGCCCTTTTAACACGCTGCAAGTAGAAGTCATCCAAGCCAAAATCGGCTATAACTATACGCCTTGAACTCCTCGAAGCTTCGGAAAATCGGTTTAAAAACTCCCCCATATTTAATTCACCATAATCAACAAAGAACACACCGCTAGAGGGTTCGACTCTCAGGAATATAGCTGCACTCATCAGGCCGTCCACGTCTCTTCTATGGGCGAAAATGGTTGAAGCCATAAGAAATGGACAACCAGCCAAAGCTTAAACCCCACGTGTTAACGCCCGTTAAAGGAGGGAAGAAAATTTCTAAGAAATATGTGCTAATTCGTTAGGTGCGCTAAGCGTTTGACCAACATTCTTATTACCCGAAAAAGCTTATTTCGATTAACACATTCTAAGACAGATGTCTGAACGATCAGGTGTACATTGGGTTCTGATTGGTTTGGGGACGTCAATAATTGTAGTATCGGTCGCCTTTGCCTTCCTCAGGCTACTCAACCCACCAGTGGTCAACGCCATCCTAACACAGAGCCTGGGGGAACTCGTAGCGGTGATAATACAGGTGCTCTTCCTAGCTGTAATGATATGGGGTGGAACCATACTTCTAGACAGAGGTCTTCGAAAATCATAGCGGAAAGGTGGGCACAATGCCTCTCAAGTTGTCTATGACGGTGTGCCGCTACACATCGAGACGGGGCAAAGGGGTGTAGCCAGCCATGAATACTGGAACACACAACCTAATAGGCTTCAGATTTGCTGCGCCCCTATGCATGATAGCTTTCCAAATCTGCCCTTCCGCACAGTTTTGTAGCACTACGTTTGTATTAGCCCAGGGCGATTTGTTTTGAGCTTCGGTCAGCCCATCACTAAGGCCTTCAGTGCCGCCATGCTGTCCCTCACAGCCGTACTAATCATCCTTCTATTACTGATCGGTCTAACAGTGAGCGCGCTACCACACAACGTGCGATTCTCCGACGCGAGCATATCACAGCTAAACGGTGAGCCCGTCTTCACGGCTCAAGCCGTGATAGGAAACCCCGGGCCGCTGCCCCTCGAACACTCAAGCGCAGGGCTGAGTTTCAACACATCACCCAACTTCAGGGTGGTAGCCCTTTCACAAACCGCATCTGTGGGTGTGGGTGGCAACATCACGCTCCCTGTGAACCTGAGTATACAGCCTTCTAGACCAGCGGCATGCGAGCTACTTTTCCATGGCGAGGAGGTAGCGCTTGGGTTCTCCCTCAACACAAGTGTGGGTGGTATACTCCCCATCTACGTGGAGTCCTATACGAATACAAGCTTCGGAGCACTACTAGGAGGACTCACGGTTAGGGTAACTCAAACTAAGCAGTCACCCCTTCAGGCAGTATACACCATTCAGTACTCTTTTACCGATAACAATAGCTATCTACCCATTAACGCCACCCTACTTTTAGCGGTGGCGCAACCCCCGCAAAACACATCGCTAAGTATAGCAATAAACGCTTACCCATCACAACAAATATCAGCCTCGAAAACCCTCGTTGGGCAGCCGACCGCTGGAAACATCACAGTGTATATTGTAACCATGTGGGGTGAATTCGAGCTGCCCTATAACCCAGCCACACAGGCCTACACGGGTGATGTGCTCTGCGGCTGAGCCCTTCGAGGATGATTTTAGCCGTCATTTCAGCCCTAGTAAGCTACATACTTCTACTATACCTGCTTCCCAGGGTGCTCTCAGCTCTTGGTTTTGGCTCAAATCCAAACGCAATACTACCCCAAGAGTCGATTTACGCGGCGGTGGGCATAGTTGCTCTGGAGGCCGTGTCCGCGCTGTTTTCAACAACCCGAATCAGGGGTGCGTTCATGGTGGGCCTAGGGTTACTAGGCTATCTATTCATAGTGTCCGCTTTCAAAAGCGGCATAATAGCCACCCATACACCAACATATTTAGTGAGCGTTAATATAGGCTTCGTGGTGACAATTATGAAGATTCTCGCGCTCCTTGAAGCAGCCCGTGGCTGTGTCACCCTTATGGCGGACAACACTTAAAAGGGAAATCAATCCTAGAAAACGTGCACAGCCACCGGGTAGCAACACCATTAGGCGTGAACCACCAACCACAATCGCTCCTTCGCCTGGGCGGCGCATCGTACTGGGTCGCAGAGATATGCATCTACAGAAGCCAGCGAACCTACATGTAGGTATACTCCTTCGAATGAATTACACAGCTACCAAGCCGAATACTAGTTCCCAAATTATACTTCACCTGTGCTTAGCCATGAGAAGCAGGCATCGGTCTCCTTTAGGGGTTGTGGACACTTAGTAAAAGTAAAATCCATGTGGAAGGTAATAACTATTTGGGATTAATTTGAGTGAAATATTCGAGGAGAAGATACTCTACCACTATGAACACCCCAGCAACAGGGGGGTGATTGAGGGTGCTCAGATCAAGCACAGAGACCTGAATACTCTCTGCGGTGACCAGGTCACCATATACGCCTCACTAGATGGGGACGTTATAAGCGACATTAAATTTCAGGGTGTGGGATGCGCCATAAGCATGGCTTCCACTTCGATGCTCACAGAGAAAGTAAAGGGTATGAATATTAAAGACGTCTTGGAGCTAGGTCAGAAGGATGTACTGGATATGCTCGGCATCGAGTCACTCACACCTATGAGGGTGAAGTGTGCCATGCTGGGTTTGAGGACCCTGCAGAAGGGTATAATCGAGTACACCGCCAAGTCGGGTGCTCAGTCCCCGCCTGCTAACGGTTCATACTCATAGGATGACACGATAGCTCTAAGTGTTGACTTCTCAGCCACTAGGTCCCTGATTGAGAGCACTCCTGCTAGCTTACCTGCATTATCGACAACCACTAAGTGGCGGATTTTCTTATTCACAATCTTCGTGGCCGCGCTCCCAACATCCTCCTCAAATGTGGCTGTAACTGGGTTCTTTGTTGCTACATCCCAAACCGCCGTGTTGGGTGGAAGGTTGTTCGCGAAGGCGCGGATTATATCCCTCTCCGAGATAACCCCGAGCGGTGTTTCACCCTTCTCATCCACGACCACAAGTAGACCGATGTTCTCCTGAACCATTATACGGGCTGCCTCAATTAGCGTTGAAGCCCTGCGCACAACCACGGGTTTGCGTTTGATAAGATCCTTAACCTTCAACTTTATCACCCCTACGATCCATCTCCACGTATGGGCTATTCAACTTGCCTGTGTAGTAAGCCTTCGGTCTTACAAGCCTGTTATCAGCCAAATATTCAAGTACGTGTGCCACCCAGCCAGCGTTTCTACTCATAGCGAACACTGGGGTGAACAGGTCTGTTTCTATACCTAGAGCGTTGAATACGAGGCCGGAGTAGAAGTCCACATTGGGGAAAAGCTTGTGCTGGGACAGCCTCTCCACCGCGGCGCGCTCAACGGCCTCAGCGGTCAAGTAGAGGTTCAGTGTACCCTTTCTTTCACCCAACTGTTTTGCGAGTGGTTTCAGAATCATGTATCGGGGATCATAGTTCTTGTACACGCGGTGGCCGAAGCCCATTATACGCTGCTTCGCAGCCAGCGTCCTATCCACTGCTTCGGCCGCCTTCTCCGGTGAGCCCACCGACTGGATGTACTTAAGGGCGGCTTCGTTCGCCCCACCGTGAAGTGGTCCCTTAAGGGTTGCTACGCCAGCTGTTATTGCAGAGTACATGTCGCTCAGGGTTGACGCAGTAACTATGCATGAGAAAGTGGATGCGTTCATCTCGTGCTCCGCGTGAAGTATCATTGCTTTATCCATCACTGATGCGTCAAACGCGTCTGGCTCAGTTCCCCTAAGCATATACAGAAAGTTTGAAGCAATAGGGAGATCCATCTTTGGCTCAACCGGGTTCACACCACGCCTGATACGGGCGAAGGAGGCTATAATCGTTGGTGTGACGCCTATCACCCTTAGCCCCCTCAATCTGTTGGCTTCAAGGCCACCATCTACCCCCTGCCTATCATAGAGAGAGAGCATGGATATCGCAGTCCTGAGCACATCCATCGGGTGGGCCTGGCTTGGAAGTGTTTTAAGCCAAGCCAAAACCTCCTGAGGGGGAGTGTACGACTCCCTCAAAGTGCGCACGAATCCTTCGAACTCTTCCCTCTTTGGAAGCCACCCGTATATCAGCAAGAACGCCACCTCTTCGAATGTAGACCTCTGAGCCAAATCCTCAACGCTGTAGCCACGATAGAAGAGCTTGCTATTCTCACCATCAATATAGCATATACTGCTTTCTGCTACGTATACGTTGTCCAAACCCTTGTGTAGAACCACCGTATTCTCAGATGACATCGTAATCAACTAAGAATTTTAACCCTTAAACATAAAGCCTTTGAGGCATCGATTTGAATAGAAACGCATCCAAGCAAGGTTTTTAACACGCTTTGACGTATACTTAGATGAAACATTATGATGAGGGGTAGAGGTTTGCTGTCCGCGTTCATGAGGGAGGCGGGTGAGTACTCCAGAGCGTTCTACGAGGTGGTGCTTCCACCCATCGACATATACGAGTTGGGAGGCCAACTCGTGGTTGAAATGGACCTCGCAGGTTTCGCTAAGGACAACATAAGCATCAAGGCCACCGCTCACACGCTGAGCGTAACCGCTAAAAGGGAGGAGCAAACAGATGAGGTGGATGGTGTTTATCTCAGACAGAGGCCTTCACGTATACACAGAGTCATAAGGCTTCCCGTGGATGTCGACGAAACGGTTGAGCCAACAGCCAAATACGAGAACGGTGTCCTAACAGTTAAACTCACAATGAAAGGGGCAAAAAGAGTTAGAATAGAGTAGCCAAGAAATCACCTTTTCAGTGCGTCATATAGTAATAGTATAAATGCTAATACCATTCCTAGATAAGCTGGGAGCTGGTCGTGAACGTTGAAGTGTAGATAGAGTAGTGACGCGGCGAAGATGAAGGTTGAGGGCACCGCCATCCTACTCTGCCTGCCACCCCTGTGGTTAGTGAAATCCTGGGCTTCGAGCCTCCTCAGTAAGCTCGGACCCACTCTGTTGACGAGCACTATTGTCTCAAGCATTGATGATATAAATGAGCGCACATTATCCATGCGCACCTCGTCGAGGTACCCCTTCTCGGTGAGTAGACTCACTATGATTTTGAGGAGGTTGAACTCGGGGTCAAGCTTTAAGCACACCCCATCGAGTATACCAGCCATTCTCATATAGAGCACGAGTTGCCTTGGAAGCTTGAAAGGGAAACGGTAGATAAGTCGGTTAGCCAGATCCATGAGTCGCTCGAACTCCCACTCCGCAACACTTTCACCACCGAGCTCCCTTATCGCAAGCTCGAAGCCACGCTCTACAACATACCTGTTGGCTTCGGGGTCCAGGGCGCCTAACTCAAGTAGTTCGTCGACTATGGATTTGGGGTCGCGCAGTGAGAAAGAGGCGTAAAGCCTCACCAAGTGTTTTTTCGTGTGGGCGTCTAGGGAGCCAACCATCCCGTAATCGTAGAGGATTATCTCGCCGCCCTGACCTATTGAGATGTTGCCTGGGTGGGGGTCAGCGTGGAAGATGGGTTTGTCGAGAACCATGCCTATGAATAGCCTCGACACCTTGCGGGCAAGCCTCTGAGTGTCCACGCCCACCCTCCTTAACTCCTCCACCTGGCTTATCTTTATTCCCTCATGATAACTCATTACGAGAACCCTGTGCGAGGTAACCTCCCTGAAGACCCTAGGCACCACTACGCCCTGCCCCCTCAGCTCCTTAGCAAGCATCTCCATATTAGAGGCCTCCTTAAGATAATCTATCTCATCATCTACGTGCTCCAAGTAGTCCTCAACCACGGATGAAATACTATAGGCAACGTTCTTGTCAACAAACAACCCAAGGAACCTTAACAGCCACTTCAAAACGGCTCCATCCTGCTCAATCATGCGCTTAACACCCGGCCTATTCACCTTAACCGCCACCCTTTCACCCCTGTACTTGGCTTCGTAGACCTGTCCAAGGGAGGCGGAGGCGATAGGGGTGGGTTTAAAATCCTCGAAAACCTTTTCAAGCGGGCCCAAGTCCTCCTCAATCATGCGTTTGGTTTCACTGAAGTCAGCAGGGGGCACATCGTCCTGCAGTTTTTCTAGCTCGCGTATATATTGCGGTGGCAGTATATCTGGTCTTGAGGAGAGTATTTGGCCAAGCTTTATGAACGCTGGACCCAGAGATGCCAGAGCCTCGTAGAGCGACCTACCCTGCCTTGATAGCCTAGCGGCCTCCTTGGGTGTGGGCTCCTTTCCCCTATGCGTCCTCCTATACCAAGCGTAGACGATGAGTATGGGTAGAAGCTTGTAGGCCACCTTAATGAATCTGCGCAGAGGTGGAGCCAAACACTTCACCCATACACCATTTTCACAATTGCATACCCAATCAGTCCAGCGACCACTTTGGGGGCGCTCGTGTCATAAAGTACATGCTGGATAGGGTTCTGTCTTGGATCGAACCTGTCCCGGTGAACCTCGAACCAAGAGTCGTACTCCCTGACGTGGAAGCCGTGAGCGCATCTGTACTGCCTCAGCGCGCCCTTCGGGTCGCCTAGCCAAGTCTCTTTACAGCAGGCGGGCACGCTCCCTAGCTCCTCCTTTGATATCACCCCTCCCACTCGAGCTACCCACTCTTCAAGCTCGCATTCCACGCAACAAAAACCAATTCGACGTAATATAATCCCTGCGGGGATATGAAGATGATCCTCCAGCTATTTACCCTTGAATGTGGGCTTACGCTTCTCTATGAATGCTGTCAAGGCCTCAGAGTGGTCTTCGGTCCTACCAGCCACACTCTGTAGGGAGGCTTCATACTCGAGCGCTTCCTCAAGTGAATGGTTGAGCGCATAATTGACCGCCCTCTTCGCATACGAGTAGGCTAGGCTGGGCCCCTCGGCCAGTCGCCGCGCCAGCTCTAAGCTTGCACCCTCAAGGTCCTCGTGTTTGACAACCCTGTTCACAAGCCCCAGTCTCTCAGCGGTTCGGGCGTCGATTGGCTCACCCGTAAAGAGAGCCTCAAGGCTCCTCGCATAACCCATAACTCGGGGGAGAAAGAAACTGATCCCCGAATCGGGGGCGAGGCCGACCCTTGAGAAGGCTGGTATAAAGCTCGCCTTATCTGAAGCCAACCGCAAGTCTGATGCAAGCACTAGGCTGAACCCAGCGCCCGCTGCCACACCGTTAACCGAGGCAATTATGGGTTTGGGGGTTGACACCATCTGCAGTATTATTGGGTTATACTTTCTCCTTAGTCTCTCACCCATGTCTAACGCCCCAACCCTCCTTCTATGCTCCATAAGCTCGTTCAGATCCTCACCAGCTGAGAACCCCCTGCCCGCGCCCGTGACAACCACCACTCGCACCCCCGTATCGGAGGCGCTCACGCGAAGAGCATCAGAGAACTCTCTCGCCATCCTGTCGCTTATCGCGTTGAGCACACTCGGTCTATTGAGGGTAATCCTTGCAACACCTCCATCAACAGTGTATGTTATCTCAGCGTACTCCAAAGCCCTCACCTGCCCTTGAACTTTGGTTCACGCTTCTCGAGGAACGCTGCCATCCCTTCGACTTTATCCTCAGATCCGAAGGCCATATAGAACAGCCTGTGCTCGAATAGTAGCCCAGCATCAAGCGTTGTGTTGAACGCCGCCTTCACAGCCTCCTTCGCGAGGCGGACGGCGATGGGTGACTTGGAGGCTATTTCACTAGCTATTCCCAAAGCGTGGTCAAGCACACTCTCAGCGGGCACAACCCTATTAGCCAAGCCAAGCATATATGCTTCCTGAGCGCTTATCGGCCTACCGGTGAGTATCATCTCCATAGCCCTATATTTACCCACTATTCGTGGGAGCCTCTGCGTGCCCCCAGCGCCGGGGAACACACCTATGTTTATCTCTGGCTGACCGAACTTGGCATCTTCAGAACAAACAACTATGTCACACGCCAAAACCATTTCAAGCCCGCCCCCATAGGCGTAGCCGTTAACCGCCGCTATAAGGGGTTTGGGGTAGTCGCCAACAGCATCCCAGAACCTACCCATATCTGCAAGGTACGCCTCAACTAGTGTCTTCTCACTCATCTCCTTAATATCCGCACCAGCGGAGAAGAACTTCGGTCCACCCGTGATCACAACAGCCCCCACTTCATTATCCCCAGCGAGGGATTCGAGCGCCGCAAGCAGCTCCCGCATCAACTGTGTGCTTAGGGCGTTCCTCACACTTGGCCTATTGAGTGTTATCAAACCCACCCTGTTCCTCTTCTCAACCAATATGTTCTCATACGACACATGAACCACACCACAACTATTACGCAAAGCTTAATTTGTGTTTCGAAGAAAGTGAGGTGGAAACGATTAGGAATCTGAAAACCGTCTAATATCAAACACGCTTAGTCTTTATGTGTTACTAGTAGAACCAAATCGGAGACGTTGGTTCCCGTTGGCCCGGTGAGTATTGCTCCACCGACCCTTTTAAAGAAGGTTCCAGAGTCGTTGTTATCCAAGTATTCTTCCGGTGAGACTCCTTTTTCAAGGGCATCCGAGTAGGTATATCCATCGATGATGCCACCCGCTGCTTCACTGAAGCCGTCTACACCATCTGTGCCCACCGAAGCCAAAACAACACCACCGCAACCTCTTAGGGCTATGAGCGCCGATAGGCACAGCTCCTGGTTTCTACCTCCCAAGCCACTACCCTTCACGGTCACCGTGGTCTCACCGCCTATAACGTAGGCATCAAACGGAGGGTTACTCAACGATGAGCCAACACCCGCTAGGAATCTACCCACCTCCCGTGCTTCACCCTGCATTCGGGTTGTGAGTAGGAGGGGGTTGTAGCCTTTCTCTTTGAGTGAACTCCAAGCCCCCATACACGCATCCGTGTTCGAACCGATTATATAGTTGTGGGCTGTTCTGAAAACGGTGCTTTCAGGCTTCGGCGTCTCTTCCTCGAGACCCTTAACACCCCTCTCAAAGAGCTTCAATACCGCTTGGGGGACACGGTTAAGCAGACCATACTTCTCCAAAACCCTGTACGCATCACGAAAACTCGTTGGGTCGGGTACTGTAAGTCCCGATGCTATAACCTCCGGTTTATCTCCCACCACATCAGATATTATGAGCGCAATTGTAGTTGCGGGATAAATCAGTTTCTGCAGTTGGCCACCTTTAACCCTGGAGAGGTGTTTCCTCACCGTGTTTATTTCCTCGATATCCGCACCGCACTCGAGCAGCAGCTTGGCTGTCTCCGCCTTATCCTCAAGGCTAACACCCTCCCTTGGTGAGACAATCATGGCCGAGGCACCGCCAGATATAACGACGATATATAGTGATTGGGGTGTTGCCTTAGACGTAAGCTCGATTATACGTTGGGTTGCTTCAAGCGACCTCTCATTTGGCACAGGGTGTGATGCGGGGTTAATCCTCACAGCACCAACTTTCAACTCACCGTCGACCTTCGCCGCCACCTCTCCCCCACTTATCCTCTCCCCAAGCATATTGTTGAGCTGGGCGACCATCTCCACGGAGGCTTTACCTCCACCTATCACGTATATCTCACTGAACCCATCAAGGTCAAACGCATCATTCAAGACATGTAAGATGCTTCCAGTAACACGCACCTTTGAGCGGAATAGGCTCTCCGGCATAACGCTTCTAATGGCTGCTTCAGCAGCCTCTAACACGTGGGTCCGCAGCCTCCTAACACCTTCACCGTGGGGGGAATCTGCGAGCGCTTCAAAGTTCTTTATAATCAAGTGCAGATCATGTAAACACCCCTCAGGAAGGCTAAAACCTTTACTCACCTTTCCCCAAGCCTACACCGGGTTTAACTGCACACGGCAATTATGCTTTAGACGTATGGAAAGACTAATACATCCTGCCTCGTTTTCAATACGGATAAAATGGATGTACTCGAGTACGACGTAGCCATAGTGGGTAGCGGTCTGGCCGGTATGAGGGCCGCGCTACAGGCATCTGAGGTATCTCAGGGGAAGCTTAGGGTGGCATTAATATCCAAGCTTCACGCGATGAGAAGCCACTCTGTTTCCGCTGAGGGGGGTATTTCCGGTGTGCTCTATCCAGGGGAGGCTGGCGACTCAATAGAGCTGCATGGTTTCGACACAGCCAAGGGTTCAGACTACCTGGGAGACCAAGACGCCATAGAGCTCCTTGTGAACGAGGCGCCGAAAGAAATCAGGTTCTTCGACCACCTCGGGGTCCCCTGGAATAGGGATGACTCAGGTAGGATAGTGCTCAGGGCGTTTGGGGGGATGAGTGTTCCTAGGACTGCGTTTGCCGCGGATAAGACTGGGTTCTTCATGATGAGCGCGCTCTACGACAGCCTCCTAGAATACGGCAACCTCGACATATTCCACGAGCACTATGTGACCAACCTACTCCTTGATGGAGGCGTGTTCAGGGGTTTCCTCGCAATAGACCTCGCAAGCGGCGACCCCAAACTATTCATAGCCAAATCGGGTATAATAGCCACTGGGGGATTCTCACGGATATACGGTTTCACTACAACAGCGTATTCGAGTACGGGCGACGGTATAGCGTTAGCGTATAAGGCTGGCATACCACTGAAGGACATGGAGTTTGTGCAATTCCACCCCACAGGGCTTATTCCAAGCGGTATACTTATAACCGAGGCGGCTCGGGGGGAGGGTGGATACCTGCTCAACAACAAGGAGGAGAGGTTCATGGAGAGGTATGCTAAGAGCAAGATGGAGTTAGCCCCACGTGACATAGTTTCAAGGGCGATGGTCACAGAGATAAATGAAGGTAGGGGATTAATACATAAGGCTTCGGGTATGAAACACCTCCTACTCGACCTAAGACACCTTGGTGATGAGAAAATAGATGAAAGACTACCCATGATAAAGGAGATGACAATCAAGATGCTGGGTATAGACCCTGCGAAGGAGCCGATACCCGTAAGACCTGCAGCCCACTTCACCATGGGTGGAATACACACCAACATCCACGGTCAAGTCATGCTCGATGACTCGAAAACACCTGTAGAGGGATTATGGGCCGCTGGGGAGTGTGGGTGCGTGAGTGTGCATGGTTCAAACAGGCTTGGAAGCAACTCGCTAAGCCAGTGTGTGATATGGGGTAGAATAACTGGTGAGATGGCTGCGAAAAGGGCTTCAAACACCGGGGAACCAAGCGACACCCGCTCCAAGACCGTTGCGAGAGCCGAGGAGGAATACAACAAAATAGTTAAACTCTTAGACAACAAGGGCACACAGAATCCCTATGAGCTACGCTCCAAGCTTTGGGAAACCATGGATACACTCGTCTACGTGTACCGTGATACGAAGAGCCTGATGGAGGCGAAGAGAAGGGTTGCTGAGTTAAAGAGGAGCTACTCGGACATATACATAGCCGATAAGGGTAGGGTGTACAATACTAACCTGCGCGACGCCCTTGAGATTGGTAACATGATAGAGTTGGCAGAGGTCGTGATAGTTAGCGCAATAGCCAGAAAGGAAAGCAGGGGCGCTCATGCTATGGTTGAGTATCCGAAGAGGGACGACGCCAACTGGCTTAAGCACACCTTGGCCTATAGGACAAGTGAGGAGCCAAGACTATCCTATATACCGGTGAAGATAACAAAATGGGAACCCAAGGAGAGAACCTATTAGGGAGGCGTGGTTGGTTTGGCTAAGAAGTCATTCGACTTTAGGGGGAGGGCTTCAAACATAGGCAGGTCATGGAGGTTTGATAGGGAGGCGTTCATCCACGCGCTATTCTACCGTATACTCATACCCTATAGCATCATATACGGGCTGATTCTCCTCGTAGGCGTTTTCCTAAGGGGTGCAGACTTCTTGTTGAAGCCCCTAACACTAGTTGAATGGATATTGTTTACACCACAAGTATACGAGACCGCTAAAGCTTTCTCACTAATCGCATCACGTGGACAAGCCTTCGGCCACCTAAACGAGTCCTACCTCTTCCTAGTAAGGAAGCGTTACGGATCGAGGTCAGGTGTATACCGCGTCCTACCCTACGCTGTGATGATCCTGTGGGTCGTAGGCTTTATACTTGCAGCCGTGTGGTGGTCCATATGAGGGCAAGCAGGGTTATGCTTCTAAGCTATCTAGGCATGGTGGGTGTACCCATCCTGCTATGGCTTATAGCCATCATGTCACCATTAAACCAGACAGCGACTGCTAGGGAGGTGCTGGGCTTCCTCGCAGCCCTTGGAGCAATCGTGTTCGGCTTGGTGGGTATACGTGACGCCTATGTTCATGGGAGTTGAGACCTGCTTTGAGCGAGTCCAAAACGGTTGAAATACGGGTTAAGAGGTTTGACCCTGACACCAAGCAGTTCACAGTTAAGTCCTATAGGTTAGAAGTTGACAGATTCACAACCGTCCTCAGCGCACTCATAGCCATCAAGGAGAAACAGGACCAAACACTGTCCATCAGGTATAGTTGCAGGATGGGAATATGCGGATCCTGCGGCATGGTTGTTAACGGTAAACCGCGGCTCGCGTGTGAAACCAACATACTCAAAGAGTGCGGTGACACAGTCGAAGTTGAACCCATGCTGGGTCACCCCGTGCTACGCGACCTGGTGTGCGACTTCGACGACTTCTTCGCGAAGCACAAGAGTGTCAAACCATGGCTCATAAGACGGGATAGGGCTGAAAAGTTCAGGGCTGAAAAGGAGTATGTGCAAACAAGCAAACAGCTCGATGAATACCTGCCATTCACATACTGTATAAAGTGTGGTCTATGCGTTGATGCATGCCCAGTTTCAAACCTAAACCCAGGCTTCAAGGGTCCGCAGGCATTGTCCCAAGCCTATAGATACATCGCGGACTCCAGGGATGAAGGTGCAAAGGCCAGATTGGAGGCGCTGGACACGTTTGAGGGTGTGTGGGGCTGCGAGTTTCTGGGCGCGTGCTCGCGTGTTTGCCCCAAGGGTGTGGATCCAGCTCTAGCAATCCAGCTACTCAAGATGCGGGTCATCAATCCCCCGAGGGATGACACACACTAAAACATATAGTTTAATGTCAAACTTCTAATAACTTTTTAAATGGTTCTTTATCGCAACTGTATTAGTTTGAATTAGAGGTTTCGACTAGCTTTTATAACCCCATGTTCGATTTGTATTTGATTGAAGGTGTCCCTCAAAGGCTCCAAAATCTGGCTTGACGGAAGGCTGGTGGACTGGGAGGATGCGAAAGTACACGTTTTAACCCACGCCCTACACTACGCCTCAGCTGTTTTTGAGGGTATAAGAGTGTACACCACACCTAAGGGGCCAGCGGCCTTCCGTCTTAAAGACCATCTAAAAAGACTTTTCGAGAGTAGTAAGATCTACATGATGGACATACCATACAACATGGAGGAATTGATTGATGCTGTTAGGCTCACTGTTAACGCAAACGGTTACAGAGAGTGTTATGTAAGGCCAATAGTCTTCAGAGGATATGGTACGATGGGTGTTAACCCCCTGAACAGCCCGGTGCAGGTGGCCGTTGCGGCATGGGAGTGGGGTTCATACCTTGGTTCAAACGCACCGATGAAGGGTGTCAGATGCATGGTTTCTAGCTGGAGAAGAATAAACGCCCAATCCCTGCCGCCTCAGGCTAAGTCAACAGCCAACTATGCTAACGGGGGATTGGCTAAGGCGGAAGCTGTTAAGAACGGCTTCGATGAGGCCATCATGCTCAACACTGAGGGATATGTTACCGAGGGTAGCGGTGAAAACATCTTCAGGGTTAAAAACGGCGTGCTCTCAACTCCCCCAGCAAGCGCGGGGGTTCTACGGGGAATCACACGTGACACCGTGCTCAAACTCGCACAGGAAATGGATATCACCACTGAGAGAGTGAACATAACACGCGAGGAGCTCTACACGGCCGACGAGTTATTCTTCTCTGGCACCGCCACAGAGGTGGTACCCATAAGAGAGGTTGACGGTAGGCAGATAGGCGACGGCTCAAACTACCCTATAACAGCGAAGATAAGAAAACGATATCTAGAGGTTGTGCACGGCGAAGTGGACGGACACGAAGACTGGCTACTCTACCTCCGCTAGAGGTATGTAGAGTTCTACTCAACATAGCTAAGCGTAGCCATATGTTTGACTCGGAGTTCACCCATCCGGGGTGAACCATGTATATAGCTAACAGCCCAGTCTGCACCTGCAACTATTTGCAATAGATTGGTAAGGCATTGTGAATTACCTTTTTACTTTTATATCCGACTCAAATATTTATGCGTGGTTTGGCCATTAAAGCGGTATATACAAACCTAGTTAGCTTATTATCCCACTTTAGATCGGAGAGAGCAATATTCGGAACAAGGTTTTTAGAATCACATATTAGGAATAGGTCGCTACTCTGGCTCTCTATAGGTGTGGGATTTGGTATCTAGAGAAAGGGTTATACACTCTAGCAATGTAGGCGGAGAAAAGAGAAGTGTATTGGTAGGCATTCCAGTGTACAATTCCGAGAAAACCATCACTAGCTGCTTAGAGAAGGTGTTAAACCAAGCCCAAAGTTCATGTTATATCCAGAATGTGCTGGTGGTGGCCAGCGGGTGCACCGATAACACAGTGGAGCTTGTGAAGAGAAAACAGAGTGTTGACGCAAGGTTGCTACTCCTCGAAGAAGGGACACGGCGTGGTAAGGCCTCCGCGCTGAATAAGATTTTCGAGTTCTTCAACACTCACCCATACGACTACCTTGTTGTCACGAATGGCGATACAAAACTAGATGGAGCAGCCGTGGATAGGCTCATCGAGCACGCAGAACACACTGGGGCTAGACTTGTGTGCGGCTCACCTAAGCCATCCACACACCCAGTGAGCCGACTAAACTCGATCTATGAATTCATATGGGAACTGCACAACTTATTCTTAGAGGTGGGCTCAAAGCTCGAGAAGCCACACTGCACCGACGAGCTAATGTGCTTCTCCAGTGACGTTAGCTGGCGGATACCCTCTGAGGTGGTAAACGACGGCGCATACTTCTCCGTGCTTCTAGCGGTTAAGGGAGAGAAGCGTGGGTATTGCTCCCAAGCTATAGTGGGCGTCTCTGTGCCAAAGACCGTTAGCGGGCTTATAAAGCAGAGGTCCCGCATAGTTCTCGGCCACGTTCTACTCAAAGAGAGGTTCGGCGTCACATCCGACACATTCGAAAGCACAGTAATCCTGAAACCAAAACTCGCCATTGATGTGCTCGCCCATCAAGTGATAAAGCGCGGCCTGATATGTTTTATAAAGACCACCGCGATAGAGGGTATATCGCTATTCGTGGCCATGATTCGGTACATGTTTGGCAGTGAGCCTTGGATATGGGAGAGGGTTGAGTACGCAGAAGCGGATACCTAAAAGCGTGCTGGAACGGATAATCTTCTTCGTCTCAGTGGCCCAAAGCAATAATGCTGCGATATCTCTACGAGACTTACTCAACTTGATGCCCACTGACCAAGTGCACAGTGCGGATCAGCTAGAAGACATCATCAGAGAGTGTCTGGGGGAAACACTGCTCGTTGAAGGGGGATACGTAGTTACGCGGGGAGCCTTAGAGCTCGCAGAGACCACTAGGATGACGCAGCTTGAATCAGCCAAAAAGATTCAGCAGGTAAAAAGCTTCGTAGACTCACATCACAAGCTCTTCGCTGACACACTTGTAGTGGCTGTTTCCGGCTCTGCGTCCTATGGCTCAGCCAAGAAAGGGGACGACGTGGACATATTCCTCATAACAAAGAATGGCGCCCTTTGGAGCACGCTCTTTAAGATTCTACTCTACATACGCGTCAGAAGGATTCTAAGAGTCGACTCGAAAAACATTTCTAACCTCTGCTTTAGTGTGATTTTCACAAAACGCGGATTCGAAGAGTTATTAAAGAGTCGGTGTGATCCCCTAAGCGCACGCGAACTCATAAACCTAAAGCCGGTTAAAGGAGGGGAGACACTAGGCTGGTACCTCGCAAACACTGAATGGATAAAGGCATACTATCCGAGATTCAACTCACCTTCACCACGAAAACAACCCCCCACGGCGTTTAGTGGAAAACAAGATGATACACCCCTTAGTATACTACTCGGCGCATATCTAGCAATGGTAGCCAAATTCAGGAACACACTTTTCAGGTTACAGGGAAGAGAACAGGATGTGTTTCGAGTCATAAGATCCAAGGACAAGCTGGTCTACGAATCACATAGGTACGTGGAGCTACGAGCACGCTACTTCAAATTCTTTAAAGACGAGTCCAACCAGCCAACGGAGACAACCCATAGCTGAGGAACTTGGGAGACACATAGAGTCATGCATCGCGACAAAAACCTGCAGGGCGGTTAGCGCTTGGTAAAAGATATATTGGGGTCACCCTTGTTCGAAAAGTATGGGAGAAGCTAGAGTCTACGCGGTCCACAGATACTCTCTTGCAGTTAACATACCCGTGTTGATCGCTGGAGCCGTGCTTATCGGTGGGTTACTTAGCTATATCGTGTTCGCTCTCATGGCGGTAGGTTCACTCATGCTATTCTTCTTAGCATACCTTGGAGAGGAGAAATCCTATATGGCTACATCCGTGCTTGGAGTGGTCGAATTAGTTTACTCCCTGCTTGGGATGCTCCTGTTTAAGCCGTGGCCATACTCCGCTTCAACCCTTGCATACGGCGTTATACTAGTGGCGCTCGGTGTTGCCACCTATATGCGCTTTAAGCGTAGCAGGGCTGAGGGGAAGAAGGCTCTCTCAGACTTTGTGCCCCCCGCTTTTGGTTAAAACGGTGCGCGCAAGTGAACACCAAGCTTGTTTACACAATAGCTGTACTCATCCTCTTCATAGGCATGATTGGTCTCACGTTTAGCGTGAGCCGCAACCCCCTCTATGCCGCGATGATGGGTGGACTAGTGTGCCTGTTCGGATGGCTCACACTAAATGCGGCAACACGCACCCAGACCTAAAGGTCGTAGCAAAAGCTAATTCACCCTTTTAGCTATACTCTTGATAAGTTGGAAATCTTTGAAACATTGTTGCACTATGGCTTTATAGTCTATTAACCCATCCTCTATGCCTTGAAGCTTCTGCTGTAGGTCAGCGGTGTACTCCTCTCCTAACACTGTGGTTAAGCTCTTTAGCTCGCTGTTAAGGAAGCCATAAATACTCTTACCCGTGGTGGTTGGCACAAGCCTGTTACGCGGCGTGGGAAAAATGTAGCCGTGCTGTTTGAGCTTCTCAATTGTGGATGCATACGTGGAGGGTCGACCTATCCTCTTAGCCTTCATGTATGCAACTGTTTCACCTTCTGTGGGTAGGAGTGATGTTGAAGACACCGCATAGTTTAACTCCGTGACACGTAGGCTTTGACCTTGAGTAAGAGGAATGGTCATACGTGGAGGGTTGACGCGTGTGAAGCCATCCACCTCGACATCCACGTACCCCTCCACCTGGGTGCGGAGACCTTCAACCTCAAGCTGAGCTCTTTGCCTAACCAACACTGAGGGAGACATCTGGCTTGCTATAAACCTCCTAAATATCTGGTCGTAGAGTCTCAGATGCCTATAATCCAGATACTCGGCGCCCTGAATCTCCAGCAGGTCGATCTGACGCTTCAACTCCTCCGCGTTGAGGGGTCTGGTTGGCCTGATGCACTCATGAGCCCCTTCTTCACCCCATTTCCTAGGCTGGAAGAGCTGCTTCCACTCCTTACCCCAAGTTGACTCAAGATAAACACGGGCTATCTCGATGCCCGCTGAAGACACGTGCGTGTGATCCGTGCGGTGATAGGTTATTAACCCAGCCTCGAAGAGGTCCTGTAGGCGACGCATTATTTCACCCACAGACCACCCGAAGCTACGAGACGCATCTTCAAGTATGGCGTCAGTGGTATATGGGGGAGGTGGTTTGACCTCAACCTTCTCTTTCTCCACTGTGGTTACGATGACCGCTGAGCTGGTGAGCCGCTCCCTGAGAACCTTAACTTGTTTTGCGTCGAGTTGTTTGAAGGGCACCGTCAGCGAGACCGTAAGCGTTCGACCGCCCCCGGCGTCGCACGTTAGCCTAAACCTTCTAACCTTATTAGCCTTAAACTCCTCGCTTTTCTTTATCACATAGCCAAGGGTTGGCAGCTGAACTCTACCCACGGGCACACGCAACCTCTCCACACCGTGGGTCAACACTTTACGCTTATTCTTTGTAAGCAACTCTGTGAGCCCGTAGCCCACCCACCTGTCATCTATGCGTCTGACTATCTGCGCCGTGACCATGTTTAGGTTTATGTCTGAAGCATTGTTTATGGCTTCTAGAACAGCGTTGGGGGTTACCTCATGAAACCTCACCCTCTTAATGTTTGGGGTAAACGGGGAAAGAAGCATAACTAGGTCCCACGCTATCTTCTCACCCTCCGAGTCGGGGTCTGTTCCAATATAAACAGTGGGCACATCCGCGGCAACCTTCCTAAGAGCCTCCACCACCTCCATCGAGCTCTGAACATCATCTGAGCCACACTTGGGGCAAACACTCTTGGTACCAGTGAACTGTACACCACAGCTTCTACATCGGCTTAGAAAATCGTAGAGAGGCACAAAGTGGTTGTTCATCTTAATAACGCCATAATTCTCCCTCTTACGCGCCTCATTGGGTAAATCGATAATGTGGCCGCCAGAGGATGTTATCGTGAAGAGAGTGTTGTTTATTACAACCTCATAGAAAACCTTACCTTTAAAGTAGAGCCTACCAGGTCTGCCGAAGAAGTTGGCTATCGTGCGAGCCTTGTTGGGTGACTCAACTATGAGTAGAGCCGTCTTTATAAGATCGGTTTCCGACTTAGCTTTCGCGTTAAACCTACGGTCTTCATCTATCTCTCTTAATACTTCATCCAAATCCAACTCCTCCAGCTTATACCACTTCGTATTAGATGAGGCTATCTGCATCGACCGCTGCAGAGCGGACATAACCCGTGGGTTATCCACAAGCACAATTGACAAGCCCTTGGCTAGTTTACCCCCGAAAAGCCTACTCGAACGACCACTAGCCTGAATATACGTCTTAACGTCGGGTGCGAGAACAAGTGGGCCTTCGGGGGTCTCCTGGATGATCAACCTATCGGACTGTGTGAGTTCGTGTAGCATGTTGGGTGTGGCAAGCTGGTTATGAAATATCATCCTACCCACCCCTATCTCCTCCTGAACTTGACCCAAATAGCCCGTGAGCTGCCTGTTCTCCTTTATTGCGAGCTCCACCATCCTTAAATCTGAAGGGGAAAGGTTCTGCACCATCTTACGGAGCTTAACCGCTTGCTGGAACGTCTTCTGACGCTCGATTGGGTCCCTAATCAGCTCAGACATGGCGTACAATAGCCTTATTATCCCAAGTGGTGAGAGCTCTTCATCCTCGAGCCTACTCGAGAATTTTGGGACGCCTACGAAAACCGTGTACCTAACCGACTGAGGCAGGTCTATTCCCCGCACAAGCTTGCCATAGTAGCTAGCCGGACCCACAAGTACGTCTATCTTCATTGACGCGAATTCATCCACACGCTTGTGGAAATACGAACTTGTCTGCGACGCTTTAACACCAGCCTGGTTCAGAGCCTCTTCAATCTTCTTAGCGGTCTCCCTCCCATAATCCTTCGCCACGAATATGAGGCCACCTCTACCCAGCCTTTTCACCAAACTCACAACCTGCCCCAACACATCATCATCGAGCTTGGCTTCCACATCAACAATGTTTCTAAGGTAGGTGGCGGAGGAGCCAGCGTCGAAGCCGAATAGCTCCCTGAAAACCTTCACCTTTAGGCCGCGAGGTCGAGCGGTGGCGCTGGACACAATAAGCTGCCCAAGGTTACTATGAGTATTCTTATATTCATCTATCTGTTTTCTCAGCGTCTTATACCTACTTAGCAGTGAGTCCACTTCCTCAGTTCTCACTTCACCCTGAGCGAAGAGTCTTGCGAGGCGGATGCGCAGGAGTATGGCTTCAGTGGCGATCCCCTGCACCTCTTCGCTGAAACCCAACAGTCTTATAACCCTGTCAATATTCACACTCTTCCTAAGCAATGCATCCACATCATCCACAAGTATTAAGCCAAAGCCAATTTTGAGGAGACGTTCAAAAAGGTTACCCAATCCAGCGGCGGTGACCACCACTATGTTAGCCGAAGCGTCATCAACCATGCTCAGCGCCTCCCTCTTAGCCTTACCAGTCTCTTCACCGTGTAATTCAGCCACCTTTATTGTGTGGTCGTACACCGCCGAATACCGCTTAACCCACCCAGCGGTTTGACGTGCCAGCAGAGCTGTGGGCGACACCATAAGCACCCTCTTACCCATCCTCGCCATGTACACCGCCAACACACTCAGAAACGTGGTTTTACCAACTCCGGTGGGCGCTATTATAGAGAAACTCTCCCCCCTTAGACACCTCTTAGCCCAGGTTAGCTGAGCACTCCAAGGCTCCCTGGATGTTAAACTATGGAAGACGTTCACGAATTCCTTGGCTCTATCTTCGAGGTTAACTATCTCACGGTAGCGGTTAAGCGTGCCCTGCCTGTCTAGCTGTGACGCGACCAAGCTGTGCCACTCTTCAATGCTACGAGTAGCGGGGTCAACTGGTTCAGGCAGGCACTTCTCACAGGGAAGGCCTCTCTCAAGTCTACTACTTGTAATCATCCCACCACAGTTTGGGCAGGCTGAAACGAATATTGCTAATTCGGTCAATGCTGCTTCACTACTCTGCCATCATTATATAGACTTTTTGGACGAAAAAATGAGGAGCGGTGGGTTCTAAAAGGTTTTACGCTAGTGGGTTTACACACGGCTACGCAAAACAGTGTTCGGGGAAATAGTCGCGTTGGTTTCAACCCTAGATGAGGGATAGAGCACACTGTTAGCACCTATTCTTGCACCATTTCCAATCACCGAGCCCATCTTATGGATTGGTCGACCGTTACTTATTGTGGGCTCAAGCCTTGCAGGCATTTCAGAGTCGCGAAGAACACTCAGAGTGGTCACATGTGGCTCGAATACAACCTTCATACCAACCACGCTATTACCAACAAAGCAACCCCTCCCAACCCATGTTCCAGGCCCTAACACACTCCCACTAACCTCCGTGTACGCCCCAATAGACACCCCCTCCTCAAGAGAGGAAAAGCTGTGAACCAAGGCGCCAGTTCCCACGTACACATTCCTACCAATATACGCTGGTCCCCTAATAACCGCGTGGTGGTCAACTACTGCACCCTCCTCGATAACCACCGGGGGCTCTATTATCGCCGTAGGGGACACCCTAGAGTGAATGCTGATAGAACTCTGCTTTAACTCGCCTAGAAGCTTTGAGGACGCGGTGAGAACATCCCAAGGGTAGCCCAAATCCACCCACACACCCTCCCAAACGCTTATTCCAAGAGTGTAAGTCTCAGCAAATCTGTTTAGCACACCGATAAACCCATCCTCCTCCCCTCCAAACTCAAATATCGATGTTGGAAGCACAAACGCGCCTGCCAGCACATAGCCGCCCATATTTGGGTCGAGCGACACGGGCTTCTCCACTATCTTCTCTATAGCACCGTTCGACCCCAGTTTAACCACACCATAAGTGGTAACATCCTTTTGGAGCACGACTGAGGCAACAGGGTAGCCAGCGGCTGATGAATCCTCTACGAGCTTAGCATAGAAGCGGGGGGTTGAGACTATGTCGCCATAGCTCAGAAGGAAGCTTCCTTCACCAACACGGCCGACCAATGAGTTCTTAGCCGCAACGAGTGCACCCCAAACCTCCCTTAAGGAGCCCTGCTCCACCACCTCAACTTCGAGCCCTAACTCCTCACCCACCTGTAGTGCCCTCCGTCTGAGCTGCTCGCTGCCCTGGATAACTACGATAACCCCCTCTATTCCCGCAGTTTTGAGTCCCTGAAGTATACGGGTTAGCACATCCACGCCGAGAAGTGTTATCAGAGATTTAGGCAACCCCACCGAGAGGGGCTCCATGTCTCTGCCGGAGCCTCCACATAGCACCACAGCGTATCTAATAGAGGAGTCAAATGAATCCATGCATCTCACTCCACTGTTACAGTCTTTGCAAGGTTGCGTGGTTTGTCGGGGTCGTAACCCCTGCTCAACGCCAAATAATACGCGAGGAGCTGTAATGTGGGCGCGAACAGAATTGTATTGATTACTGGTAGAGCAGATGAAAGAGTAAAGGTGTAGTCGAAGCCTGCGAGTGTATGGTTTTCACCTGCTGGTATCAACCCCACCGTGTAAGCATCCCTACTCTTCATCTCCACTAGGTTGGACGACAACTGCTCGAAGGTTCCAGTGTCAGATGCAACAAACACTACGGGGAACATACGAGCCACCAAACTTATTGGACCATGCTTCGATTCTCCCGCCTCATATGCCTCACAGTGAATGTAAGAGACCTCCTTGATTTTGAGTGCGCCCTCCTTTGCAAGAGGCACACCAAGCCCCCTACTCAAACAATACATGCTAGACCTATCTCTAAGAATACGAGCCAACTCTTTAGCACTTGGCTCCGATATATTAATATTCTTCTCGACTAGTTCCGGCGCCTCTTCTAGATGCTTTAGGAACGCTGTATACTCATCTTCACGTAGCTTCCCATTCATCACGCCCAGCTTGGCCGCGAGAAACACAAGCGAAGCCACTTGAGTGATGAAGGTCTTTGTGGCTGCAACACCGATCTCGGGACCAGCCTTAGTGTACAGCTGCAGATCCGACTCACGCGCTATAGCACTATCCATCATATTTGTGAGCGAAACCACCATAGCCCCACGCTCCTTGAACTCTCTGAGTGCGAGCAAGGTATCTATCGTCTCACCCGACTGGCTCACAGCTACCACACAATCACCCTCCTCAACACCCAGAGCGTGCAGGGCGTACTCCGAGGAAACCACTGGATAAGAAACCATGCCCCCAAGCGTCAGCAGGGCGTCTCTTGCCGCAAGTGTAGCATGGTGGGCGGTTCCCGCGGCGACCAAGAAAATCCTCTTCGAAGAGAGCATAACCTCAGCCGCTCTCTGATATGAGCCGTCATCCAAAAGAGACTTCACAGTGTCGGCTAGAACACGGGGCTGCTCATGTATCTCCTTAATCATATAGTGGGGGTATCCACCCTTACGCGCTAGCTCTGGTGTCCACCCGATTTTGCGTATTCTACCAGATAGATCCACCCTACGCGCCGAGGCCAAATCCTCCACTACAACTGAGCCGTCTAAAGCAATGAAGCCCACCTCACCATCAGATAGAGCCACCACTCTATCAGTGTACTCTAGGAAAGCCGGGATATCGCTCGCAACAAACAGGGCATCACTGGATATTCCGAGAACAAGAGGCGAGTTGCGCCTCGCAAAGAATATCTTGTCGGGTTCCTGTGTTATTAAGGCTAGAAACGAATACGAACCGGCTATACTCATTAGCGCAGCCTTAAAGGCGTGGTAACCCCCATAGCCAGCCGCAAGCTTCTCTTCGATTAGGTGGGCGAACACCTCCGTATCCGTCTCACTCATAAACCTGTGTCCACGCGCAAGCAACTCTTGCTTAAGAAGCGAATAGTTTGATATAATACCATTGTGAACAACCGCGACCCTACCCGTACAGTCCCTGTGGGGGTGAGCGTTAATATCGTTTGGCTTACCGTGAGTAGCCCACCTCGTGTGACCCATACCAACATCACCGTTAAGACGGTCAAACCCCTGAGTCACACTAACATCCTTTATCTTGCCCTTACCCTTCCTGATCACCAACTCATTTTCAACTATACACGCAAGCCCTACGGAGTCATAACCCCTATACTCGAGCTTCTCTAGGCTCTGCCTAATGATTTGGCCAAGAGGTTGACCCAGCCTCGCTTTCGACAGCCTAACAACACCTATTATGCCGCACAAGACAAACACTTACGTGAGCCCCGCATAATAAACCTTGCACAACATTCACCCACTAACTACCCATCTGCTCTTTAGCTAGAGTAGGATCCAGACAAAGCGTATTGGAAACCCGAATATGTTCCCATTGTTCAAGACAACATTTCATAATACTACACCCTTCTCGGGCTACCTGAGCACGGTGGGTGTGTGACCAGTGAGAGCGGGCTAGCGTGGCTAAGTGTTCAGATGACCCCTCAACATGGAAACTTACACATGATTGATGTTTATCCAGACACTCTCTCCCCCCTGCGCCGAATGGAAACACGAGCTAGTATAACGAGTTGTTGGAAAAACTCAGCGCCTTAGTGAGCTTATCAAGCACGAATTTCTTGATGCCTTGCTTTGGATCCAGACAGAGGATGTGTTGAACCCGAAATACCTCCTTCTCGTAGAACTTGATCAGCATCTTTGACCACAGTTCCCCCGCACGCCTTTCTTAGTCTATTCATTACAGCTAGACCCACGCCAGATTCGTTGAACGGCTCAACTAAACCTAACGGTTCTGTTCTCCTGTCGAAAACACGCAAGGCGTGGAAAAGGTTCTTTGCAACTTCGTAGAGGTCTCCTCGGCTACCCAGCACGATTGTTGGGGCGCCTATATAAGCGGAGGTTTCACGGGAACACAGTACTACGTGGTTAACTCCCCTCATAGACAGTTCGCGAGATAGTTGTACGAGAACACTCTGGTCTGCGGCCATGAACAGGGGCTTGGTGGGTGCGTAGTGCTTGTACTTCATGCCCGGAGCGATTGGCCTATCCGCTGCTACCCCGCGGGCATAGATGGACACTTCGAGTTTGGGGAAGAGTTTTGAGAGCTCTTCAGGGGTATAGGGTCCAGGTCTAATGACGGTTACACGTGAATCTTCAACTTTCAGGATTGTTGACTCCACTCCGAAGAATGTTTCACCCCCATCGAGCACTAAATCCACTTTCCCCCAGAGGTCCTCCACCACGTGTTCAGCACGAGTGGGACTCGGTTTCGTCGAGGTGTTAGCGCTAGGTGCGGCTATTGGAACCCTGCTTTCATCGATGAGTCTAAGCGCCACTGGATGAGCGGGCATCCTTACAGCTACAGTGTCGAGGCCAGCGGTGACTTCATCTGGAACGACCTTCTTACGGGGTAATACCACTGTAAGCGGGCCAGGCCAAAACTTTCGAAGCGGCTCCAGCAGCCACGGAGGTGGTTCGGCCACACTTCGTAGCCCATCAAAACTAGAAACATGAACAATGAGTGGGTTGTCCACTGGTCTACCCTTGGCGTTGAAAACCCTGCGAGCCGCTGAACCATCGAGGGCGTTTGCACCAAGCCCATAAACGGTTTCCGTGGGGAAGGCCACAAGGCCTCCCCCCGCTATTATGCGGGCCCCAAAGCGCACCCCCCAAGGTTCAGGGTTGAGCGGATCGACCTTTATTATAACAGTCAAGTCAAATACCTAACTTGTAACACAGATTAAGGATTAGCGCTTCGTAGAAGGAGACCGTTAGCATTAAGTTTGATATTACACATAACCGTAAATATCTTATGAGGCCTTCAGGAATATATGTGCCCATCATAACACCCCTGACAAATGAAGGGGCCATTGATTTAGAAGGGCTTCGGACGCTTGTGGACAAACTCATCGGGAGCGGCGTGAACGGTATAGTACCCCTCGGCACAAGCGGTGAATTCGCACTCTTAAACCAAGATGAACGTGCAGAAGTCATCCAAACAGTGGTTCATCAAGCAAATGGACGCGTACCAGTCATAGCTGGTGTTTCAGACGCTGGGACAAGGAACGCGGTGGAGAACGCTCTCAAAGCTGAAAGGCTCGGTGCGGATGCCGTTATCGCAACGCCACCATACTACTATCATGTTTCACCACAGGGTTTGTTTGAACACTTCAAACTAATAGCCGACTCAGTGTCCATACCCGTGATGGTGTACAACATACCATCCTACACCCATACCGAGATACCCATACACACACTAAAACGGATAGCTCAACTCGATAGGCTCGTGGGTATGAAGTACACCACAACCGATTTTCAAAGCTTCCTCGAAGCCTTATATGAACTTAAGAGTGATAAGTTCTCGGTTATGATCGGATCCGACAGCATGATATTCCAAGCTATCCAAGCAGGGGGTGACGGCGCCGTTACTGGGCTGGCGAATATTGCGCCCAAAGAGTGTGTCCAAATCTACTCCCAGCTCAAGGCGGGCAACACCGACACAGCTTTAAGAATACAGAAAGAAATCTTTCCACTCGCCCAAGCCATGGGAATCGGAGACTTCCCAGCCGCCTTAAAGGAAATGGCCAACATGCTTGGTTTAAAAGCGGGACCAGTACGGCGACCACTCCAGCCACTTAACCAAGAGCAACGCCAGATTGTGAGAAACGCACTCCTCTCAAGTGGCCTGCTGAAGAATTAAAAACTCAACCCTTGAGTTCTATGGGGATTCATTAACAACACGGAAGCCCTAACGAACACATTGAATTAATTAAATAGGCATCAGATTTAACAAAAACAAGCAACCAAAACGCTAGGACACTCATGTGAATGGTTGGGTGTCCACACTTTTAGAATAAAGCTCGTACAAATTATCTGAAAAAATGGGTGGGAAACTTTAGAGGTGTTTTTGTAGGCGTTTTTCTGCGTCATCCCAGTTGACAACATTCCACCAAGCATCGATGTACGCGTTCCTGTTAGTCTTGTATTGGAGATAGTAGGCGTGTTCCCATTGGTCAAGTAGTATAACTATTGGTAGGTCCACTATATGATTTATGAAGTGGTTTTCAACCGTGGTGAAGACCAATCTACCCAAGTCCTTTTCATAATACATTATTGTCCAGCCAGAACCAGTTAGAGACCTCATAACGTCGGTGTAAACCTGTTTGAACTTGTCGAAACCACCAAACTGCTTGTCTATTAGGTCACCCAGCTTGCCTCCAGGCTTACCTCCACCCTTGGACCCCGGTGAACCCAAGTTCTGCCAGAAGACATTGTGGAGACGCGCCCCGTTCGAGTTGAACACAAAGTTCCTAACAACACCGGCCCAGTCGTGATCCTTGACTTCCCCCTTGAAAATCTTCTCGATTTTGTCTATGGCCGCGTTTGCACCATTCACGTAGCCCTTGTGGTGTACGTTATAGTGAAGATCCATTATATCCTTGCTTATATAGGGTTCCAGTGCGTCATAGTTGTACGGAAGAGGAGGCAACTCATATTTTTTTAACTCCGGTTTAAAAGTGGACATCTCAGACCTGTTGAATCTCCTCACCCATGTATTTAGCTCTTACGTGCATGACAAAAAGAATGACCAATAAGTATTCCAGATGATTAGACCGCACTAAACTAGAAGACTACATCATGGGTTTTACACATTTTCATACTATGAGGCCTACTGTAAGCTCGTCAGAAAAGAGAGGCTCCCCACCCCATTCACAGAGCTCCACTCTCTACCGAATGTTATGGCGACCACGCCTCCAAATCGTTGAAGTCATGTGTCCCCGTAAACTATATTAACGCAATAGACCCTCGATACTACAAATCCAATATAGCTTCAAAAACGCAATGACTAGACTCTGTTGTTCTGCTTTCTAACAACGAAACGCACTAGGAGTAAGCCGACCAAGTATAGGCTAGAGAGGGTGAGCCCTATCACCGTCTCCATGAGCCCACCTGTGGCCCCTGGTGAAATTAGCAAGGCTATAAAGAAGCAGCCCAGCACAGCCCAGCGCCAACCAGCCCTCCACGTCTCATAGCTTACAACACCGATATATGATAGGCCCACCATGAATACGGGTAATTCAAATGAGAGCCCTAGGGCAACCATGTAGGCTACCACTATCATGATAAATGAACGTACACTCATGGTGGGCTCAACACCCAAACTCACTGTGAGTGAATGTATAACGCTGAAGAGCACGGGTAGAATAATCCAGTATGCGAAGAATGCACCAGTTATGAATAGCAGTGTTGCGGGTATGATGAGTGCCCGCGCCAGCCTCTTTTCACGATGTGTAAGTGCGGGTGACACAAACGCGCTGATCTCGTACGCCCACACAGGCACGCTGAACACGCCAGCTAGCAGGGCTGCGACGTAAAGCGTTGATATAAGAGTATCAAAAGACCCAATATTGATGAGAGTGAACTTCTGGTAGAGGAAGTGGTCAACCATTAGATGGAAAACTTGGGTGCTCACACTGTCGAAGAAGCTTGGAAAAGGATAATACACAACTATTGAACCCAAGTCTGCCCTCTTAATAGTGAAGAAGAAGAAAAAGAGGAACTCGACGCCGAATACGACAAGCGCCACAGTTAACCTATGAACGAGCTCAGATATATGTGATAACAGTGAGGTGTTCTTAGCTGGGTCAAGGCTCAAAGGAGACTAAACCAAACACTAAAAACAGTGATTTTAAACCAACCTAGAATTTTCGAAAAAAATCTACTGGGAACCAGCGGACTGAGTCTTTTTGAGCTCTCTGAGCTCGCGTTCGAGCTGCTCTATCCTCGCTGCTATGGACGAGCGGTCAGCGCTCTGAATTGAAGGAGACGTCGTCGACCCCGTCCCAGCTGTGGCAGCTACCTGCTGCGTAGAAGCCGAACTATTCGCTTCAGAAGCGGCTTGTGGCTTCTGTTCGGATGCCGCGTCAGTCATGGCTCTTATCTCCTTCTCAACCTCCGCTTGCCCACGCCTGAACTCACCCATAGCCCTACCTAAGCCACGAGCCAACTCAGGGATCTTTTTTGAGCCGCCGAAGAGTAAAAGCGCAACCACGAGTAGAATGGCCCAATCGGTAATACTACCGATCATGACACAGATAGCATACCACGGAACTCTTAAAGCCTACTATTCACACATTAGGCGTTGAATCGCACCCTACGCGTGTATATGTGTCTACGACATAACTAAATGAGCCCATCTGTGGATCCTTAGTTATTCTCTAAAGAATAATCACAGTTTAAGTATGCAGTGTGAAAAATCGTCTAGTGTAGACGTAGGTTTGCTCGCGAACGTTTGACCATGTGTGTTTTATATACACATGGACCTAGTACATATGTGTGAGTGAAGAGGAGTTTTGGAGCTGCTATTCGGAAATCGAGGAGGCGGCTCACTCGTCTTTCGAAGAGTTTGCAAGTAGCGATAAGCTTTTGGATAAAGCTCTTGAGGGGATACGTGGATGCTTACGGGTTACGGAGGGTGAGGCCAAACGGCTCGCGGAGAGAATGGGTCTGGATGTCAACGGAAATATAATTGAACTATCATGGGTGCTCGCGAAGGCACGTGTCATAAGCCCCAAGCTACTGGATGACCTTGAAGACGTGTACGCGATCTCCCAAAAAGGAGCTGATAGGCTAACTGTTTACTCGGCTCTCATAAGAAGCATGGAGGTCATAGAGGCCTTGTGGAGCTCGGTAAGAAGCCAGCTAAACGAGCCCACACATCGTTAACGGTCGAGATTAAGGGGCGGACCTGATATCCAAATAGCTTGTGCCAGACTCTATGACGTTGACAACGTGAGGTGTAAGCCTTATAACAAATCTATATCCTCTAAATCTTGATGAGTAAGATTCCTGATTACATAGAACTCATGAAACCCCGGCTTATCCCATTACTCCTATTGGTTGCAATAGCCAGCATGGTTGTCGCGAAGGGTGAGGCTTTAGGTATTAGACCACTGGTCGAAATGGGCGTATTGGGGTTTATAGGACTAGGGGGCTCAGCGGCTCTAAATAACTACTTTGACCGGGATATAGACTCCAAGATGGATAGGACCGCATGTAGACCCATACCGTCGGGGAGGGTTCCGCCGAAGAACGCCCTCCTATTTGGGCTGGTGCTTATTGGTGTATCAATTATCCTCACAGCCTCTCTACTCAACCCCCTTACAGCCTTCATAATAGGGCTTGGAGCTTTCCTGTACGTGTGGTTCTACACACTCAAGCTAAAGAGGAACACGCCGAGCGCGGTGGTTTGGGGTGGGTTGGCGGGGTCGATACCCGCACTCGGCGGCTGGGCTGCCGTGTCTAGAACGGGGTGGCTCACTCCACTATTCATATTCTTGGTGGTCTTCTTCTGGCAGCCGAGTCACTTCTGGTCGCTCGCACTACTCGTAAAGCAGGATTATGGGAGGGCGGGTGTACCCGTTTTACCAGTACTTGAAGAAGAGAGTAAAGTGGTGTCGAACGCCATCCTATACAACGTGCTGGTCTTACCCTTCACATACCTATTATTCATAACAGGAGGACTGCACCCATTCTATCTATACTCAATTACGGTGCTAAACCTCTTTTTGATGGTCTTCTCCGTAGTGGCCTATTTTGTAAAGAAGAGGAATGTGTACAGGTCAAACTATCGGTTCTCTCTTGCCTACATGTTCATGTTTCTCCTTGCGCTCATAGTTGGAAAGCTCGTCTAATCTACTCTGTGCTACTCTTCTCTTGATGTACACCGTCCGCATCAACCTCTGCTGGGTCTATAAATTCATCAGAAACAATTCTCTTCCTATACATGAACCCTTCATATACCCCGTGCCAGTGGTCGACGCTTTTTTCACCTATCTTCCAACACAAGTAGACTTCTTCGCCCAGCCTGAGTGCCGGGAAATCCACTAACCCCTCATATATATCCTTCAGTAGACATCCCTTTTCCTGTAGGCTGACGACAAGCTCGGCTAATTCACTGTAAAGCTCCTCGAGCCTAAGCCTCATCGCCACTTGGTCAAACACCTTAGCTCCAGATATGGTTGGCGCCTCCAAGTCGTCACGTAGAGAGTCAATCTCCGTCTGCTTAACTATTATCTTCTCCACTATTTGGCGTACAAGGGGTAGAATCGTGTTGGCCGACGCTGGGGTAAAATACTTTTTCTCCTGCACAATAACAATTATCATCAAGGTGAATAAATCCATGACGTCGATTTCTAGCACACCAATCAGACTGAACCGGGAGAACACAGCGTTTGGTGGTGAGAAGCAATAGCTCTATTTATGGGTGTAGATATGACTACTTGATCACATTGAGTGGGGAAACAGAGTACTACGTTGCCTATCCAAAAAGAAAGTCTAAGGTTAGCCTCGATGAGGTTGATAGGATCATCGTGGTAGCCCAGAATTCTCTCGCTGAGGTGGAGGAACAAAGTGATGGGCACACAATCAAACTTGTGTTTCCAGATAACTTTCAGGCGAGGGAGTTCAAAGAAAAGCTCGCTAATTACTTCCCTAATTGGACAATGAGGAAACTCGTGAAAAAACAGTAGATGACACTTGGAAGGGTTTTTGTGTACCTATTGCTTGGTTTGCTTGGTGCCCATGATGCCTAACGATGGTTTAAGATACGTTGAGGAAGCGAGGAGGATAGTCTCCGAGCAGAACGAGTGGAGAGGCAAGAAGACGCTCAACCTGATAGCGAGTGAAAATGTGATGAGTCAGGGTGCGGCTAGCGTTTACAACTCCGATTTTGAACACAGGTATGCTGAAGGTGAGATAGGTGAGCGATACTACGAAGGCACAAGGTATGTTGACCAAGTCGAAGCATTGCTTGACGAAGCACTGAAAAAACTCTTTAAGTGCGCTTATGTGAACTACAAACCCATATCGGGAGCACAGGCCAACCTCGCGGTTTTCTACGCCTATGCGAAGCCAGGCGACTCGGTGATGAGCCTTGACGTGCCAAGCGGCGGCCATATAAGTTATAGGGAGTTCGGCGCGGCGGGGTGCAGGGGGCTCAATGTCCACGACATACCTTTCAACCCCTCCAAACTTGAGGTTGTACTAGAGGAGCTACGAAACAAGGTACGCCAAGTAAGGGATAAACTCAGGATAGTCACACTTGGGGGAAGCCTGTTTCTCTTCCCGCATCCAGTCAGGGAGATAGCAACCATACTACGCGAAGAAGCTCCAGACCAAGATGTGGTAGTACACTACGACGCGGCTCACGTTCTCGGACTAATAGCTGGCGGTGTGTTTCAGGACCCCCTCAGAGAGGGAGCAAACATAATCTCGAGCTCAACCCACAAGACATTCCCAGGACCACAAGGAGGGCTGATCCTAGCCGAAGGGTTGACTGACAAGAAGATCTCAGCCATCCGCAAATCAATCTTCCCAGGCCTCGTGTCTAATCACCATCTGCACAGGCTACCAGCACTACTATACACAACAGCCGAAATGATAGCTTTCGGACACCAATACGCGCTACAAACCGTGAGGAACGCTAAGCGACTGGCCAAAGCGCTCGACGAACTGGGGTTCAAGGTCCTCGGAAAGGAGAAAGGCTACACCGAGTCCCACCAAGTGGCGTTCGATGCATCACCTATTGGTGGGGGCACGTATGTGGCAACTAGGCTAGCAGAAGCCAACATAATCGTAAACAAGAACCTGCTACCAGGCGAAAACTCTAAGAACTCGAAAAATCCTTCGGGGATACGTATCGGTGTCCAAGAAATCACGCGCTACGGTATGAAAGAGGAGGAAATGGAGCGGGTGGCCCAAATGATGAGTGAAGTTATCCTCAGCAAAACCGAACCATCAAGGGTAGCCATAGAGGTTGAAAAACTAAGAGCCGAGTTCCCACACATAGGATACACATTTGATGCAATTGTGCAGGGCTAAACTTTAAATGTGGTGGACGCCACACGATGGTGTCCGGATAAGACTTCATCCGTGTCACCTCCACTCAGTGTACCAGTGCATGAATAGTTCTAGGAAGTCGAGAAGAGGTGTGAAGGGTGTTTTCTTCGGGTTTATGTTGTTGTAGAAAACCCTTGTTCTATCCTTGAGGTACCCGAAGAATCGCTCAACCAACGGAGCTACGCAACCCAAACGTCTGTGAACGTGGTTTCTAAAACCAGCTCTGCTCACAGCATCACGCTACCATGGTCCCCGATCCGTTAGGATCACAGGGTCACCCAGGCATCTTTTTCTCAACCTACGAAGAAACCTGAGGGCGTTCTGTGTGGTCCTTGTGAGTGAAACACCGAACCAGACAGATGGGTTGCCTCGTTACAGCGTCCACACCAACCCACACGTACAGTGGTTGGCCCCTACACTTCACCACAGTCTCGTCAACAGCGATGACTGGATATTCGCGTGGCTTTGGGTTGAAGCTCAGCTTCTCCTCCGAGAACCTTTCTCGTCCACTCCTCAACACTCGACTTCGAGACTGACTCGCTCTGAGAGTAGTCTAAAGAAGCTAGATGTTTTTCCTCGTTGAGGCTTAACCCAAAGGCGTTGAGTAGCACAGCCACCACCTTGAGCTCGTGAGAACCTCTTCTTGTTCCTCACGAAAACATTTAAATTCCTAAAGAATGTAAAGACATCCGTGGTGAGATCCACGGGTAGTCACCAATTCCGAACCGTGGCGCCCACCACGTTTAAGCCTTATCCGGACACCATCCGCCACACACCTGAATTGATTTAAGAGAGTAGAATCCACCACTCAGCGAGGATGTGTCACAATCCTTCTTTTAGCAGCCTAAATGTTTTAGGAGAACAAGAAGTGGTCACCCAGCATATTTCTCAATAGGATACCTAGAATCATTAGGAGAACAAAAAGAAGTGGTTCACCTGAGGCCCTGTTTACAGCTCTACTACTGCGTGGTGCTATTGAACTGCGCACAGATTAAGATGGTCAGCATATAGGGCTAAGCAAAGAATATGTATTTTAAGGAGAGACAATTTGGTGTCTCGAAATCTTAATAATGATACCAGCTACCATATCTTTTCCCAGTTCTTTGTTATGGCGAGTCTCAGTACTGGGTCAGCGATGGTGTAACCCTCCTCACTCTTCTCGACGTAGCCATACTTAACTAGTTGCTTTAGCGCTTCATTGAACTGTCTTTCCGAGGTGTCCACGGCTGCGCTCACAAACCTGTAAATGTAGGACCAGCTTGCGCCGCCCTGTGCGAGCGCCTGTAAAATCGGCTGGTAGTATTTTCCTCTGAGCTTTTTTACCTCTTCGAGCTCAAGCATTACGGCGCTCCTCATTATTTCATTTGTGTTCAGCCCCTTAATCTTGTAGTTACCATAGTGAGCGAGCCAGCCAACTATCCCATCCAAGGCTTCAACCACCCTCTCAAGCTCCTCGGGTGGTTTGACACCGCATGCGTGAAAACCTTTGTTTAAGAAATCTAGGGAGCGCTCCTTAGATAGTCTCTTCACTTCTACTCGGTTTATGGCCCTACCAAAAAGATAGGCTGACGCGTCACGCTCTCCTAAAAAATCCTCAAGCAAGCCAACCTGTGAGCCTGTTAGCACAAAGCGCACATGGCTATTATAATCATAGGAGTGAGCGATAGCGGCCTGAAGACTCTTGTAACCCCGCGCTTCCTGCACCTCGTCGAGGGCTACCGTGAAGGGCGCACCCTCGCTTGCCGCGTAGTCATCGAATATGTCGAAGAGCTCTGAAAGGGTTATCGACTCACCCACCACCCTGTCAAAAACAACGCCGAAGGGCCCAATGTTGACCCCCCGGATCCTCTCACTTAAGAAGGCCCACAACCTCTTTATTCGGGATGAGTTGAGTGCTTTTTCAAACCTCTTAAAAAGCTCCCTCGTTGAGGGATTCGGCCCCGTCTCCCTCAAATCCACAAGGATACCGGGCTTCCCCACTAAGAAACACTGAGACCACGGAAGACTTACCCACCCTTCTAATCCCCGTCACAACTGTTATCGGTAACCCCGCACTCTTCTCCAATAAACCAAGCTCCTCCTCTCTATCGTAAAGATCCTTCCTTTGAGTCTTAACCTTCAAACTGAAGTAATCCGGGTCACAACCGAGGGTACCCACAGTAACTGGGGGTACCCACAGTAAAATATAAACATTATCACGAACCCTTAGGGTTCTCTTTTCCGAAATTATTAACACATAACAATTCAAATCATAGCGTGGTATTAACAAACCGCAAGTTTACGTGGATAATTAAACAGAAGAGCGCGTGCTGGCAGACTTAGCACAAACGACACAGCTATGTTGCAACACGTTCACCCGTCCAGGGTCAGGTAGCTGTGGTCTGAATACGTCAAGACCGGGAAAGTTCCACAATTGAAGAAAGCGGGAGGCCAAGGAGGATTATAACTGAGCTTGAGGGGGAAGAAGTTGTAAGCGCATACAGGGAATGCCCATCAAATGCCATAGCACTTGAATGCGTGTTAGGGAAAAAGGGATAAATAAGCTTCCCCCTAACATGGTCCATACCATATTGGAGAAGCACAAACTCGCATCGGATCAAAAGAGCAAGCAGAAGCGCAGGAAGTGGGTGAAATACGAAGGGAAGCATACAAATTCGCTGTGGCACACGGACCAGTACATGTTGATGGACAGGAGGTGGATGGGAAAGTGGCTGATGGTTTACATTGATGACGCTTCAAGGTTCACAGCGGACTGGGGACTTCTTGATGAAGCCACAACCGAAAACGCAATATATGTTCTTGACAAGGCGATCAGCGAATATGGCAAGCCAGCTACAATACTCACAGACCATGCACCCCGGTTTTACGCAAACTTCGGAGACAGCAAGTAAGCCGGCATAGCCGCGTTTCAGGAACACCTTTCAAAGCTGAGGATACAGCACATTCTCGGCAGGTTACAACACCCCCAAACCAATGGTAAGGTCGAGAGGTTCTTCGGGTCAATGCAGGTTAAGCTGCACCTGTTTGGGTCAATCGGTGAATACATAAAACGGTACAACACTAAGAGGCCTCACATGTCCCTTGACTGGGACAACCCTGAGACTCCAGAACACGCATTTTACCGGAAGTGGGACAAGAGGAGAAGGCTTATATCAAGAGAATCATATCCTGGTGACAGTTGATGGCAGATATAAACGTGAAACGAGGCGCTAATAATTTCAGGAAAAAACAACGCACCCTTAGGATACTGTTATAATATTGGCTGCCTGTTAAATGTAGGGTCATGTTTATTCCCGTGCAAACCAGCCTATATTACTAGAGCAGAAAGTCGAAAGCCTTAGTTCGGGCTTTAGGAGGCGGGTTCACTCCACTCGCCGCGCTGCGGGGGGTTGGAAATATACGTCTGCGGATACCGGTTGGGGCCACCGTACCCCCCTTATGGTGGTCGAGCCTGATTGGTGGCTAAGGCTGAAAGCTCCGCCCTTACTGCAGTTCCAAATTCGCGTTTGACGCTGATTGTGCCCCGAACACTAATTTTGTGTCTACAGTTTTGGGGGTAGCTCACATGGCTATCAACTGCTTTTCCATCATCCCACCACTATCCCTTTGGGTAATGCTGGGAAGGGGGTGAATCACAATTAGATACCATGTTTCCTCGATTTCTGAGCCGTCATCGATAGTTCGCTCATGTCTTAGTGGTTGCAGCAAACCCATGTAGACTCTCTTATGGAAGCTAAGGGGTTAGCATAGTGGATTGATAGGTTACGTTAGCGATTAAGGGTTTGCCACCCTAATAGCCACTTCCAGAGGGGGTGAAAACAATCTTTTTGTCTCCAAACTGTTTTTGTCCTTCGGCGTTCCAAGTGATAACTGTGAGTTTTTTGGGCTTTAATTCACGAGAAGCCTTTAAGAGGGCGTCTATTTCCCTTGTGTGAACGTTATTCAATGAATCCGCGTATGTTACCTGTAGGAGCTCCTCGACTTTGCCGCCTACTCTTAGCACGAAGTCTACTTCGTTCACGCCGCTGTTCCAGTAGTGTATCTCTAATGATGGGCTTGTGTTCCGTTGTCTTAGGAGTTCGAGGAACACGCAGTTCTCCATGAGTTTCTCCTTGTCTTCAAAGAACCTTACGGTTTTGGCAAGTGCGGTGTCGCAGAGGTAAACCTTACTTAGAGTAGGGATTCGCGTAGATGCGCTTTGGAGCTGAATCTATCAATGAAGAAAAAGTAGGCTGTGTCTTCGAGTTTGGAGGTGTAGTCGTAGACTGTATCCTTTGAAATCTTTAAGTCCATAGATTTTGCCCTCTTGAAAACAGAGTTGAGTGTGACCTCGGATGAATAATTTTGAATATAGAAGTTAAACATGAACCTTGCAAGCGCGAAGTTTTTGATGTTATGTCTTTCTATGAAATCCCTGAATAGTATTAGGTCGATGTATTCACGGAGTATTTTTAGCTTGTCTTTGCCGTACACTACGTCTGGGAAGCCTCCGTACTCCAGATACTCCGTTAAGAGAGCCCTTAGCTTCGCCTCCTCATCCTTCGACATGTGTTTTTCAACCTCAATTTCCTTAGCTTTCAAAAACTCCCTGAATGAAAACGGAAGAAGAATGTAGCTGAGGGTTCTACCCATAAGCTGTGGGGCCATCTCCTTGGAAAGCAACTTGGATGATGAGCCAGTTATCATCATCTTGTACTTTTTAAGGTCGTGAATCTGTCTTACCACTAGCTCCCACCCTTCCACACTCTGAATCTCATCTAACAGCAACACCTGCGGCTCGAATCCGTAAACTTCAACGTACACCCTCACTATCTCCACTTAGATCATCGTAGCCTATACCCATTAGCCTCAGGTCTTCAAAATTAACATAGAGAGCCTTGGAGAGCTTATTCCTTATTGAAAGAAGGTAGTAGGTTTTTCCAGCCCTTCTAGGGCCCACTATCGAAACAACGAATCTATCATCGGGTTCCACGCCTAGCTCCCTAGGTATCATAAAGGGACTAAACCCCTCATACTCCCTCAGAAAATCAACAACCAAACTCCTATCCATCTTTCCCTATTAAAAGGAAAACTTATAAAAAAGTTTCCTTCTTAGAGAGAAGACTATAAACAGAGCCAAACAAGAGTCTCATCTAGAATCCTACGAGAACTCCGAAGAGCTTGTCTATGTACACATTTTCCTTTCCACAGCTAAAGTGGAAACCGCGCACATAGGCCATAAGGATTACAACCACTTTAGCGGCGCCATTAAGTCACCGAAACCCCACTTCGGGTTGTATTCATAAATCAACCCACACCTTCAATACCTTATTATACGTTAGTGGCATCTGATTCTGAGGCTCTTGAGCAACGCGGGATTTTCCTTGTTCCTGTCTGACCTCGTGAACAAGTATACAAATGCAACCTTGGCTCCATTCTCGGCCTTCACCCTCGCTAGATAGTGTTCAGATAACAGTTTTCCACGCTTAACCACCGCGTTCAACGCTACCTAATCTGGACACCATCTCAGGTTGCTCCAAGCTTAAAGACGCCTTAAAGCACTGCGCGTGCATGTGTTTTGCATATAAGTGTTACCAAAATACGGGTGGATTTTCCGTCTACACGCTTATATTTGTTGGCGGATGATTTGTTTGACGATACATGGCCACACCACTATTTGACGGCGTCTACCAAGTTGACGTCGAGGGATATGGGCAGCAGTTAGCAACGCTAAACCTTGTGCCGGGTGTACGATCATACGGTGAGCGACTCATAAAGACCGACTTTGGGGAGCTAAGAGTCTGGGACCCCTATAGGAGTAAGCTGGCCGCAGCGATAAGGAAAGGCATCCGCACAATGCCAATCACCACTTCCTCTCGGGTTCTCTACCTTGGGGCGGCTGCTGGAACAACCGTGAGCCATATTTCAGACATTGTCGGCCTTAGTGGGGTGGTGTACGCCGTCGAGTTCTCGGCTAGGTCTATACGTGAATTACTCGTTGCCTGTGAGAACAGGCAGAATGTAGTTCCAATCCTCGCCGACGCGAGACGACCCTTAGAGTACAGAAGGTACGTTGACTGTGTGGATGTGGTATACGCGGATGTTGCCCAGCCTGACCAAGCTGAAATCACTGTTGAGAACGCGAAGGTCTACCTAAGACGGGAGGGCTGGGTGGTGCTCAACATTAAAGCTAGAAGCGTAGATGTAGCCGTGGAGCCCACAAAAGTATACGATCAGCAAAGGAGCGTCCTATTGGATGCCGGCTTCAAGATCATTGAGGAAGTCGAGCTTTCACCTTACGAAAAAGACCATGACTTCATCATAGCCAAACTCACTCGATAAGCCTCAACAACGCTACGAACTCCATTTTAAGACCGAACAATGCGTGGCTTACACCGTGGTGTACCAAGCTCTTAATACCAGCACATGATTTTCGGGGGCTTGTTAGGCCTCACTCACGGACCCCTAGCGTCCTTCTTATACTCTTCCAAGTTGTACGCGCAAACTCTGGCAGAGAACCGGTCTTTACATAGTATTCTCTAATGAAGCGCATGGTGCGTGGGTCGCTTGGGTAGCCGCTACCAACATCGCCGTAAAACTTGTTTAGTTCAGCTATTCTCCTGTCACGTGTGACCTTGGCTACAATGGATGCCGCTGCGGTAACAGTGTATTTGGAATCAGCCTCATGCTCACTCACAAAAACTATGTTGGGCGCCCTCTTGGAGAGTTCCTCCCGGAATCTCTCCTCATCCACATCCACAGCATCAACGTAAACCGTATTCACCCCAAGCCTTAACGATATCTGCGCCATCTTTATGAGCTCAAGCTGGTTGAGGTTGAGCCCATGCCTGTATCTCGAATCAATCTCTTGGGGGCTTACTTCAACCACCTCTACCTTGTCGGCCACGCGCGTAATGACGGAGTATAGCTTTTCCCTCCTGAAGGGGGAGAGCTGCTTGGAGTCGCGCACACCCATTCGCTTAAGCTCCTCTAAGAGTGAGTTTTTGAGCGCCACACCAGCAATCACAAGCGGCCCAAGGAGTGCCCCCCTACCCGCTTCGTCTATTCCACCAACACTTTCATCAGTAGACAGGCTTTCTTCACCGACTACGAAACACTTTGATAGGATTTAACAGTTTCGCACACATAGTGGGTTAACGTGGACAGAGGGTTGTACACTAAGCAGGTAGTGGAGGGAAAGACGCTCCTATATGTCCCAGATATAATCATGTATGCCAAGAAGGGTAAAAGGGTTGGACCGTGGAGTGCACCCGTATTCTATAACCCCAACGCCTCCGCTACGAGGGACATCAGTCTTGGGATAGTGGGTGCGTTGGGAAGCCGTCCGAATGTGCTTGACGCTATGTGTGGTATTGGTGCGCGTGGACTGAGGATAGCAGTGGAATCTAATGCGTCTGAGGTCGTGATTAACGACGTCAACCCCGATGCGCTAGAGCTTGCCTATAAGAGTGTGGAGGCGAACGGGGTTGCGGGAAAAGTGGATGTTCAATCGGTTGGCGCCAACGCCCTATGCGCTGCCTACGATTATAGGGAGGGGTTCGACTATGTTGACGTAGACCCCTTCGGCTCGGTAGCGCCGTTTGTCACCACGGCTCTATTAGCGGTTAAACGTGGTGGGGTGCTCGGTGTTTGCTCGACGGATGCTGCAAACCTTTGTGGTAACAGGCCAGAAGCGCTCTACAGGCTGTACTTCGCGCGGAACACTTACACACTTGGGGTTAAAGAAGTTGGGCTGAGGATACTTATCGGCTACGTGGTGAGGGCCGCGGCCAGTATGGGGTTCGCTGCTTCACCGCTTCTGTGCTACCATTATGGGGACTACTTCAGATGCCACTTTAAACTCATTCGCACACTCAGCGCCGCACAGGAGCTTATGAATCAAATAGGTTATCTCCACAGCTGCTCAGATGGAGCGAAATATTTGGATTCACAGCTCTGCAGTGAGTGTAAGCGTGGCTCAGAGGCGGGACCGCTCTGGATGGGGCGTCTTTCATCAAGAGATTTTCTCAGTTCGGTTCTAACAGAGCTTAAGAGAGTGGAATCACAGAGTGCGCGGGAAGCAGAGCGATTGTTGAGGACACTACGTGATGAGGATGAGGTCACTCTACCCTACGTTAACACCCACAAGCTCGTTAAGGGCTCTGGTGTGAGTCCGCCCAGCACCCAAAGGTTGATTATAAAGCTACGCTCACAAGGTTATGAGGCTAACCCTACACACTTCGACCCTAAAGCCGTCAAGACAAACGCACCACTCACTCAACTCATGGAAGCCGCACGCTCAATCGGGGGCAAAACCGTTTAAACCACGCTAACTGTTTGTTTTTGTATGGTTGATTTGGAGTTCCTCGCAAACAGGCTACTCGACTCGGATAGGGAGCTAGCCAAAACGAAGCTCGCGGAGGAATATGTGCTTGCAAAGAACATGGATAGGGAAACAGCTTCGGCGTTCGCTGAGGCGGTACTAGAAGAAGTCGAACGTAGTAGGAGAAAGCCTCACAATTCTTTTGTAAGGGATGTTCTGGGTCTCCATTCAAGCTGTGTGAGAGCCGGTGTATTCGGCGTCGGCTCGCGTGGTGAGGGTGACTTCCTAGTCCACTCACTCATCGCACGAATCGCACACACAGCCAACAAGCACTCTAAGTTGAGGGTGGTCCTCGAACCAGTGGACCACGATGATGTTGGCGGCGTAGCCCTCAACGGGGGTGCTGTTGTTGGCTCAATTGATGGAGCCCATTCGAGGCTTAGTGGATACCCATTCCTTATGGGTTTCCACGTGGCACGTGCAGCCCTACGTGATGTTTGCGTCAAGGGTGCAACACCCCTATTCATGGTGGACGACGTCCACCTTGCTGATGACGGGGATATCTCGAAGATACTCGAGTTTGTAGCCGGTGTTGCCGCCGTGTCGGAGATAAGCGGGGTTCCACTGGTGAGTGGTAGCACCCTCAGGGTCGGGGGAGACATGGTTTTGGGTGACAGATTGGTTGGGGCAGTGGGCTGTGTGGGCTACTCGTATTCGGGGGTGAAAGTCAAGAATAGTGCTCGGGTTGGAGATGAGTTAATAATGACCGAGGGTAGTGGTGGCGGTACAATCTCCACTACAGCCATATACTCGGGTCATCCGGATATAGTAGCCGAGACCCTGAACCTAGACTTCTACTTTGCATCGGAAGCACTCAGAGAGGCCGGGTTATTCCGCAAACTCCACGCCGTCACAGATGTAACCAACGGGGGGCTAAGGGGAGACCTTCAGACAGCGGCTGACAAGTCGTCTGTTAGAATAGTGGTCGACCAGGGAAAAATCAACTCACTAATCAACCCAAAAGTTCACAGAATGCTACGTGAACTTGGCGTCGACCCCTTAGGGTTATCGCTTGACTCACTGCTGCTATTTAGCCCCCCAAAGCTCACCGATACAGTCCTACAAGAGCTAAAACGAGCTGGTGTTAAAGCTGATACCATCGGCAGAGTCGAAGCCGGTAGGGGTTGCTATATAGTTAGGGATGGAGGAGAAAGTCCTCTTACACCACTCTTCAGAGAGTCACCCTATACGAAAATCAAAAAACTCGTAGGAACTGAACCCCCGGAGCGCAAAAAGGAGATGGGGGAACTTCTCGAGCACGCCGCGAACGAGGCGCTTAGAAAAAAGGCAAGAGTTGTAAGACGTGTGCTACTCAAGTATAGGAAGCGAGAGCTAAGCTTTAAATAGGCTCGCCCCACCCCCCCAAGGAGAGCAGATGTACTTCTTATAGGCCACATGGTCTATTCCTTCGGCTAGTCTATTGGCCTCCCTGTCACCCTTAACCAAAAAGTACACCGCTGGCCCAAACGAACTCATACCCGCTCCAGCCGCCCCAAGCCTTAGCCCTTCACTGATCGCCTCCAATACAGATTGGGACTGAGACTCGAGCTCACGCTTTTTGAAACCAGTCTGCTGAAGCATGTTTATTGCCTCACCGAACTCCTCCAAGTTACCTTCAACCGCCGCTGGGAGTAGCTTGAGTAGCACAACTCTAGAAACCAAGCCCACCTCCTCCGCTGGTAGTGGTGATACCCTCTCGAAAACACTCTTCTCAACTTCCCCGTAAACCTTCTTTCCACCCCTTGGCACCACAACCACAAATCTCCAATCGGTTGGAAGACACATCTTGACGATGGGTTTCGCTGCCTCAAACCCTTCCGAATAATCGGATGACGTGAAACCCGTTTTACCATTTGGGCCGAAACGGTGGCCACCGTCAACTATAAGTGAGCCTCCCCCCTCAAACCCGGCTACCCCTATACCCGAAGTGCCACCCCTACCCATTATGCGCGCCAACTCCCGCACAGAGTACCCGAGACCCATTAACTCTGAGAGCGACCTAGCCACGCTGAGTGCGAGCTGGGTGGTGGAACCCAACCCAACATGCCTCTCAAAGCACTCATCCAGCTCAAGCTCAACACTCAGCGTTCTGGGAACAGTTTGAAAGAATTTTTTTGCGAACGGGAGAAGCTCCTCATTGATAACATCCCTACTCGCTTTGCGCGCCACCACACGCACAACTGGCTGGGAGAGGATTATACCCACGCTACCGTCCACCCTACCGATGGACCCATTTAGGTCAATCAAGCACACGTGCAGTCTCGCGTGCGCCTCAACACCCACGGAATCACTCAAGGCCAGCACATCCTAGTGTGAGCTAAACCCAGCTCTAAACCATACGCACACTCAAGCAGCACCCACCGCATTCTTACTGAGCACAGCTCAAGGGGGCTTTCTCGCATCATAACGCTACGAGACGCCGAACCTCTGCTGGGTCTGCGTGCTACGCACAAGCTCAATCGATTTACCCTGACTAGGTTTGACGGTTTTGAGGGCCTCCAACAGGTGCTCAGCCCTAAGCTTCGGCTCTGCGCCGTCCTTCTCCTTAAGCTCTATGTACTCCCTTATTGCAAGCTGCACCGCCCTGTCAACCACGCCTTTTAGGTCAGCACCACTATAACCCTCGGTTAACTGGGACAACCTAAGGTAGTCTATATTCTCATCATGAGGATGCTTGTTCACGTAGAGTTTGATGATAGCACTCCTCGCTGAGAGGTCGGGTAACGGCACGTAGAGGATCTTATCGAACCTACCAGGACGTAGAAGCGCTGGGTCCACTAGCTCTGGCCTATTAGTGGCCGCCATAACAACCACACCGTTAAGCTTAACCAAGCCGTCCAGCTCCGTTAGCAGCTGGCTCACAAGCCTCTCGCTTACATGGTTATCCTCAGCCGACCTCACGGGCGCGAGCGCTTCTATCTCATCGAAGAATATAATGCATGGCGCCGCCTGCTTAGCCCTCCTGAAAACCTCCCTCAAAGCCTTCTCACTTTCACCCACCCACTTAGAGAGGAGGTCTGAGCTTGTGACCGTGATAAAGTTAGCCCTACTCTCGGAGGCCACCGCGCGGGCGATAAGAGTCTTACCGGTACCCGGAGGACCATAAAGAAGAATACCCTTGGGGAGCTCGGCGTTTATCTTAGTGTATAACTCGGGATACTTGAGCGGCCACTCTATGGACTCCATAAGCTCCCTTTTAACGTCCTGTAAGCCCACCACATCATCCCACTTCGTAGTCGGTACCTCTATTCTGAACTCCCTCAGAGCCGAAGGCTCGATCTCCTTTATGGCTGCCAAGAAATCACTTCTAGTTACAGCGATCGATAGGTCGAGGTCGCTCATCCCGTAGAGCAAGTCCTGCGTCTTCCTCTTCAGCGCTTGGAGGGTTGCCTCACGCACAAGCGCCGCTAGGTCGGCGCCCACGAAGCCGTTAGTGAGCTCCGCAATCTCCTCCATGTTCACATCAGAGGCAAGCGGAAGCCTCCGCGTGTGAACCCTTAATATCTCAAGCCTCGCTGGTGCGTCGGGCGCAGGTATCTCTATCTCCCTGTCAAACCTACCAGGCCTCCTAAGCGCGGGGTCAACCGCGTTTGGCCTGTTGGTCGCACCGATCACCACAACCTTATCGCTGGGGGAGAGACCATCCATGAGTGTTAGAAGCTGGGACACGATCCTCCGCTCAACCTCTGTGGAGGTGTTATCCCGGCTGGGTGCTAGCGAATCTATTTCATCCACGAATATTATTGACGGCGCCGTCTTCTCAGCCTCCTTAAATATATCCCTTAACCTCTTCTCGCTTTCACCATAGTACTTACTACCGATTTCGGGTCCACTTATAAGATAAAAGTTAGCCTTAACGGTGTTGGCCACCGCGCGGGCGATAAGAGTCTTACCGGTACCCGGAGGACCATAAAGAAGAATACCCTTGGGAGGCCTGATAGAGAACGTCCTAAAAAGCTCTGGTCTAAGAAGGGGTAACTCAACGAGCTCTCGTAGCTTCTGTATCTGCTTTGTCAGTCCGCCAATATCTTCGAATGTCACGAGTGGGACGCCTTTCGGCTGAACCTTAGATGGCTCCCTGATCATCTCGATCTTAGTGTTATAACCAACCACAACCGCCTCCTCCTGTGGTGAGTAGTCCTCCACCGCCGAGTTGATTATCTTGCCTCCGACACGCACGCTTATTATGTTGCCTCTACACAGCGGCCTACCGCGGATCGAGATTATGACCTCCCTGAGGTCTGGTTGCCCCTTGAAGTCTTCGGGGTAGCCGAGCACTATCCTCTCAGCGGTCTTGGGCTCGATTTTGCGCACAACCACACGGTCGCCCAAGGTCACACCCATGTTGAGCAGGGTTTCCTCGTCAACCTTCATAACCCTTCTCCCATAATCGCGTGAATCGGATGGTAAAACTATAAGGCCTGTACGTCTGTAACCAATGGCCAAAACCGGGTCGTTGGCCGATAATCCAAGCTCCTCCATTATCTTGGGGTCAATCTGGGCAACACCCCTACCCCAGAACTTCCTATCCAGCGATTCAAGCTTGACTAGTGCTTGTCCACCCACACTTAACCAATTATTATAGTGTGCACCAATGTTAAATCGTTTTTGCAAGAACGCTTCAAACCTTCGTGGAAAACAGGTCAGAAGCTTTGGTGACAATTCAGCAAACTTATCTTAAACCTAAGAATTCTGGTAATACATGGGTGAAACCGATTCGTGCTGTAAAAACGAGATAAGGGTTGCGCTTGCCGGTGTTGGCTCTGCCGCGAGTGGGATGCTTCAAGCAATTGAACTATACTCTAAGGGTGAGGCTCAGGGCATCCTGCACCCCGCGCTATCTGTTTATACACCCTCGAACATAAAAGTGGTAGCCGCGTTTGATATCGACTGTGAAAAAGTGGGTAAAAGCGTCAGCGCCGCGTTATTCACCAGGCCTTGGAGTCTCACCAAATACACAGAGGTGCGCTGCGACGTGGTCGTCCAACCGGGCTTACTACTCGACGAGCCGCGGTTCGAAACGGATACACGTAGCTCGGAGCTGGAGAGCGTTGTGGAGACGCTTAGAAGAAGCGGCGCTCAAGTGCTGGTGAACACGATTAACAGCGGGCTCAACAGGTCAACCGAGGCATACGCTAGGGCGGCCATCAAAGCTGGTCTGGCGTTCATCAACGCTACACCTACACCTGTCGCGACGAGCACAGATATGGAGAGAGCTTTCAGCAGCGCGGGTCTACCTCTACTCGGAGATGACCTGTTAAGTCAGATTGGGGGCACCGTGTTCCATGCCTATATACTATCCTTCCTTAATTCTCGCGGCGTCAGGATAAAGCAAACCTATCAGGTTGATGTGGGAGGAGGACTAGAGAACCGCATAACAGTTGAGCAAGACGAGCTTAGGTTACACAAACGGTCCATCAAGACTTCCACCGTTACAAGTACACTTCCTTACCCTGTTAAGGCGGTAACTGGTACTACCGAATACGTCGACTATATGGGCAATAACCGTGAAAGCCATTTTGAGGTTGTGGGCGTAACAACGCTGGGGGCCGAAGTAGAAGCCGAAATAACACTGCGCACATCGGATGGCGCAAACGCCGCTGGACCGCTAATAGATGCGGTGAGGGCTGCTAAAGTGGCCCTCGACAAACACATTGGTGGAGCGGTCGAGCAGGTGAACCCGTACCTCTTCAAATTGGTGCGCTCCCCCATCGACCCTATCAGCGCGCAGACCAACTTCCTAAGGTTCTTCGAGGAGTAGCTGGTGAGGGAAGTGGGCGGCGAATATGGTATAATAATACATGGGGGAGCGGGTGCTCTCAGGAACACTATTAACCCTGAGAGTTACAGTGAGGGTCTACGTCGGGCGGTGATAAGTGGATTCAGAAAACTCGAGGATGGGTGTGCGCTTGAGGCCGTCGTGGAAGCGGTGTATGTAATGGAGGAGTCTGGCATATTCAACGCGGGTCTGGGATGCTGTCTTACCGCTGAGGGTACAGCGGAGGTGGATGCAGGTCTAATGGATGGGTCAAGCCTAGCGGTGGGCGCTGTGGCTTCACTCAAAAACATCAGGCACCCAATACTCGCAGCCAAAACAATTATGGAGAGAACAGACCACGTCCTCATGGTGGGGGAGGGCGCTATGCGCCTACTCTCACTCTACGGATTCAAACCCGACCCAGAGCTGGTCACAGAAGCTAAACTCAGAAGGCTTCACGAGCTCAGGGAGAAGTGGCTGAGTGGGGCCGACCGGAAGATGTCCAAGAACAGGGAAATAGTGAAGGCGCTCTCCCATGGCACAGTGGGCGCCCTAGCGATTGATAGAAAAGGGAACGTAGCGGCCGCGGTATCCACTGGAGGCTACTGGCTCAAGCTCAGCGGCAGGGTTGGGGACACACCCATAGCGGGCTCAGGCTTCTACGCTGAGAACGGTGTAGGGGGCGCCGTCGCAACGGGGATAGGTGAGTACGCCATTAGACTAACTCTTTGTAGAAGAACGGTTGAGCTTATCCGCAGCGGTCTTAACGCCAAGCTCGCCGCCGATCGGGCGATCAGCGTAGTTACGAGTACATTCGGGGAGGGTACAATGGGTATCATCACAATAGATCAACAGGGAGGTTACGGCTACTCCTATAACACCGAGGGCATGGGTAGGGCGATTATGATGAAGGATTTCAGCGAACCAGTAGTGGGTATTTTTCAATAACCAAAATAGCCGCTTCACACTTTTATGCTAGAGACTTAAACACCGTAGAGCTTGCATTCTTTCTTAAATAGAGAGGTGCGGGTATACGGTTATCGTCATTTGAATATAACTGTAATCTTAATTTCGCAGTGTCTTGCTAGAAAAACTCTTTTAGCTATGGGTGCCTCTTATAACGCATGGATAGTTTGGATGAAGATGAATTTCTAAGGATGCTGCTTTCAGAGGAGAGGAAAGCATGGCAGAATCCGAGCGATATCCTTTTAAGGCTTGGTCTAACGCGTGGTCAAAGGTTTCTAGATGTGGCTTCTGGACCAGGCTTCTTTGCCGTTGAAGCCTCCAAGATGGTGGGTGAAAAAGGGTATATCTACTGTGTGGACACAAATACGAAAGCGGCTGACATCTGTGCTCACAACCTGAGCCGGGTGGGTTATAGGAACTTTGAAGTTATCGCCCAACCCATAGAGGTCGCCCCGCTACCCACTGAACACTTCGATGTGGCGTTGGTTGCTAATGTGCTACACGATTTTGGCGACCCAGTTTTTGTTTTGCGCAGAGTCTATGAGTCACTCCGTAGCAATGGGGTGTTGGGTGTGGTTGACTGGAAAAAGATGGAGACACCATTCGGTCCCCCACTCAGTGTTAGGCTCAACGAAGAAGAGAGCATAAGAATCATAGAGGAAAGCGGATTCAGGGTGGTTGAGGTCATAAACTCTTATCCCTACCACTATCTAATCAAAGCTGAGAAGAGGTAGCCGCCCACCAGATATACACTTTTACAAACCATATTTGTGTGTAGACATCATGAATGTATAAGTCTCGGGACGAGGAGTATACCTATGAGCATGACGGTAAGAACCGCGAATGAGAGTAGGACGTAGAGTTTGTCCTTTTTGTACACGAAGTCTAAGCCGAGCTCTAGTACGCGTATTACGGGTGTGGCTATGAGTATTATTACCCCCACAAGTATTATTGCCTCTGGTTTACCCGCAGCTAAACCCTGCAATAGTGTCGAAGTAGAGTAGTAGGATGTATTGTACACTGATTTATCATGCTCTAAGTAGTAGAGCACTAAGCCCGTGATCACGAATGCAGAGGAGAGTATTACGCCGATGCGCAGCGTCAGGCTCACTATTTTCGCTAGGTCAGTCATGGTAGGAGTCCCACCCCTCTAAGTATGAGCTCCGCGCCGAGAAGTATGAGTACAACTGTGAAGATCTGCCGAAGCCTCCTATTGAGCATTTTATTCAGGTAGCGAGCCCCCAGCAGGGAGCCGATAAGTACTCCTGGTATGGTTGACGCCACAAGTACCGGGTCAATGAAGCCAAACGACCAATAGAGACCGGAGCTAGTAGCGGCGGTTACACCAATCATAAAGTTGCTTGTAGCAGTGCTTATCTTAAACGGAAGAGACATTGCGAAGTCCATAGCCAAAACCTTGAACGCACCAGAGCCTATTCCGAGGAGTCCTGATATGTATCCTGCAAGAAACATGCCCGCGACACCAAGCGGGTAGCGTCTACCCTGATACTCAACGGTCTTCTTGAGGGCTTCATCATAGTATGTGCCAAAGAGGCTCAGCTTCTTGGTAAAGTAATCGGGTTTAACACCCGTGGGAAGCTCGGACTTCATTCGAACAAAGTTTGGGAACGTGGAGAATATTAGGACCGCCCCAAACAGTATACTGATTACGAAGAGGAGGTGTAACCTCTCGATTGTGTAAAGCGTTAGTGACCCGCATATCGCGCCGGTGGTGGTACCAATCTCGAGGGCTATGCCAACCTTCATGTTTGATAACTCATCCTTAACGTAAGCAGAAGCCGAACCACTCGAAGTGGAAATGGTTGATATAAGGCTCGTACCTAGCGCATACTGAATCGGCACACCCAATAACAATACCAGTAGCGGGGTAAGCACAACTCCTCCTCCGAGGCCAGTAAGGGAGCCTAGAAGGCCTGCGAGGAACGCTGCAAAAAAGATTTCAAGAGAAAATAGGGGGTTTATTATCAAGGTTGGCTACACCTGGGCGAGTCTACGACGTGAAAAACGCGTTGACGATGCTCTGAGCTACCGATAGGGGCTTTCAAGGATGGTACACGTAGAGATGTATCCCGCTTGCTACCACGCACACTAGTATTCATGTGCTGTAACACCACTGCTTTCAGGACCCCCGCCCAATTGTGTGCATGCCTAAAGTTTTGCGGCCGACGAGCCTTCTTGGCTGAGCGTAATTCGCCCAGCTTGGCAGTTGATAATAACTTGTTACAAAGCCACTGCCCTCTATAGCATCAGTCGAGGGGCGGGTAGTGGGAGCAGTTAGCATAATCGGGGTAGTAAGGGCATGTTTCCCACCTCCTTCAAAGTTAGTGGGAGACGAAGAAACCCCTTCACCGCATAACTCGACACATGAATCCACGTGGAGCCACGCCAAGTCGTGTGAGACTCTAAAAAGAACTTTGGCCATACCCACCACTTTAACACCAAGAATATAAGTTTGGCCAAAAATATCAAGAGAGAGCGCTTCTAAGAAGCGTTACAACTAAACCGACACACCCATGATATACAATGAAAACTTAAACATATCAAACCTCCAAACATTATCACTGACCCCTCCACACCATGAATGACGAATCAAAAATCATTCTTGGGTCCGTCGTTAGCGAACACATATTTTTGACCCACCGGGGGGTCGAGGCTTTCTCAACCCTATTCTCTGGGCAGGCTAATGGGTGCGTTTGAGTCGCACACCGATTTTTTCCGGTAGTGCGGCGACTAGTAGAGGTAGCGTTATTGTGGCGTCACCTATTACCACGGCGTGCTTGGATGTGGGCTTTATCTTATTCCAGCTTATGGCCTCCTTGGGCCGCGCGCCGCTGAGGCTCCCATCATATTCGCTAGCAGTGGTCAAATACACCGCGTAGTCCAACCCGTCCTTAAACTGGTTCCACCAAATCGTGTGATGCTTGCTTATGCCTCCCCCAATGATTAGGGCGCCTGTTCGCTTAGAGTCGAACACTATGTCAGATAACTCTGACATATCCCTGAGTATGTTGAGTGTGAAGCTATGGGTCTGCGAGAATGTGAATACATGTGTGCCCACAGCGCCATCCACGAAGCCTGGCACATACACTTTTACTCCAGCGGTGTGGGCGGCTCTAAGAATACTATTCTCATCTATGGGTAGTTTTGAAGCGAAAAGGTCTATTAGCTCCCTTACACCCCACTCCCGCTTGGCGGCGGCGCCAGCCTCGGCGAGCGTTGAATGGACAAACTTTTCGGTTAGGACGCCGTAGTCCTCTACAGGTATAAAGATGTTACCGAGCCTGCTTATCCCCAGCCCACGCAGCTCTACGTCGTCCGAATCGAATGAGCCGAATGAGTAGCGTGCACCGAGGGAGCGCGCTATGTCGTGGTCGAGTGTTCCACAGGTGGTGATAACCACCTTGAACAGGCCGCTCCCCACGAGCTGAGCCAACACGCCCCGTAGACCAGTTGAAACCAAATCAGCCGTAAACGAGAGAAAATTGGTGGACTCTGAGTCAGAGAGCATTTCACACAACACTTTGAATGAGTCCGACAGGTGTCTGGCCATAAAACCACCCATCTTAGAGTATTCTTCTAAGAGCCCTGCAACACTCATATTGGGTGTTATATGGGCGTCCTGAACGAGCTCCCCTAGCAACTTTAACCTCTCACCACGTTTTTCTTCGGACAACCTGAAGCACCCTAACCACTTGTTGCTCTCCGACACTTGGGTCTAGCGGTCGCTAAGCCACCGTTAAACCGCTTATTTTGGTCGAGACACAGATAACTATTTCATGGTCCGTAGGGTGAGTTTATCTCCTCGTCGTCGCTGTACTCATCCTCATCTTTCTCGGCGCTCAACTCTTCGGGTAACTTAAGCCTGTCCTTGGGTATCATTTGACCCCCCAAACTCCTATCCACATATATCTGGCAGCCGGTTCTAAGCGCGATGGCGATGGAATCCGACGGGCGAGCATCAATTTTCACCACCCGGTCAGATTTGAGCTGCTTGAGGTATATTGTGGCCGTGAACACACTCTTTATGAGCCCATCAATCTTTACCTTATCCATCTCGTAGCCAAGCTCCTCGAGCATGTTGGCTATCAGGTCGTGTGTTATCGGTCTCTGCGGTTTCACACCCTGCAGGGCGAGTTGGATTGACATGGCCTCAGGTTCGCCTATCCATATGGGTAGAACCATTCTGTTCGACTCATCAACTAAAAACACAACATCCTCTTCCTGGTCGTTACCCTTCACTTTATATACTCCAAGAACACCAACCCTGATTTCCCCATCCTTTTCCTCCGTAACCATCAACCACATTACATTACGACACCCACATATATAATCTGTTCGCTTTGCGCCTATGGAAAACACGCTCAACATCCACGCCAAGTTTAGCTTAATTAGCGGTTAAACGCATGGTATACACATTGAGCACAAGAATCCGTGAATTTATTAATTCTAGACCATTCCTCATATTGCTTGTCTCCTTTCTAATAGACCTTGGGTTGAGCTCAATAAACTTCGGGGTGCCACTCTACGCATATAAACTCGGCGCACCACAGTACCTTATAGGGTTGATGGCATCAGCGTTCGGTTTAAGCTATATTCTTTCCGCTACATACTCCGTCAAGATCGTTTTCGGCAGGAACCTAGCCAAAACCATAGCGATGCTACTCATAGGTTACGCAGTCATAGCAGCCATCTACCTATTAGTGAGAAATCCCATGCTCTTCGTGGTAATAAGGTGCTGTGAAGGATTCACTCTTGGTAACCTCTACCCACTCACTGACACACTTCCAGCCCCAGAGGGAGGTAGGGAAAACCTCGTGCCATGGTACAATGCGGGGTGGGCTCTCTCATATATCGTTGCGCCACTGGTCCTAGGCTACTTAATAATAGCTTTAGGCTTCGACTCACCATTCATCCTTGCGATGCTCGCATCGCTGGGCGCACTTGTGGTAATAAGGCTATCCACAGACAACCTACGCCTCAATACACTTCAAAACAAACCAAAAGCTGTTTTAAGCCTCCAAAAGAACACCTTGGGCGAAATAGCACTCCCAGCTTTTATAGCTGGCTTTGTAACCGCGGTGTTCTCATCACTCTACCCAGCCTACCTAGCAAGCAGACACTACGACTACGAGTCCATAGGGTTGATAGTAGGCGTGATGGCGGCATCAAGAACCATAGTGCTGGCTACTGCTGACCGCATCCAGTCAACGCTGGGCTCCACGCGAATAAAACCCTTCGGCTACACACTATCAGCGCTCATAGCGATACCCACAATACTGCATAGTATGCCTGAACAGTTTATCTGCGCAGTGTGCGTCGGCGCAGGGGTTGGGCTACTATACCACGCCGGCCTAAGTAACTCGTTAAGCAAAGAAGGAGACTACCAGACAAGCACTCTGGAAGCCTCCCTCGGCACAGGCTTCTTCAGCGGCCCATTATTGGGAGCAGCACTCAGCGACATATCACCCAACTACGTATACATCGGTGTATCAGTAATACCTGTGGTATCACTTCTGAGAAGCCTTAGGAGAACATCTAACGTGGAAGCCAGAAAGATAGACTAAGAATTAATTAGACAACTTCATCTCAACAACCTGCGAACACCGCTTAATGCGGATTTGAAGCCCTTACAAAAATTCTATACAAATTTCAATACCAGCGCGTCGGTTTGAGGCCTGATAGCTTGTGATTCAAGCTTTGTAAGCAACCCCGCCCTACCCAGAAGGAGAAGCTCCCAGACTCGGCTGCCAATCAGACTAGACCACCCACCACACGGGGGTTGCCGGGTCTCCTTCTAGGGGTGTCCACAGACGTATACTCCCTTACCCCACACACCGCATGCGGGTATCAATGAACACACCCCAGAGAACCCAGTTAAACTTTTTCGGTTTCTTTCGAGATTAACGCGCAGGGGTTTCGAGAAACCTTATAAGTTGTTTTTCCTAGCGAAAACCGTAACCCAGCTTGATTACTTCTCCACGAGGTTATTAGGACGGCGCCCGGATAATGGTTTTCCAAGCTCGGAGACCACGCCCACTGACCCCTAATCTGAACACAATTGCTTATAGGCCACTTAGCTTTTTAGCCTGAATAAATACGCTGTCCAGCATCTCTGGTTTAAGTAAGCCTGTCTGCGTGTTTCTCCTACTAGGGTGATAAGACGATATTAGGTAAAGGTCACCCTGCCTTAGGATGGCCCCATGACTAAACTTCTCCCCAGCTGGGAAGCCTAATAGACGGACACATGAATTAAAGGCTACACCGCCAAGCGCCACAACAACTTTTAGCCTCTTTAATAACCTGAATTCCCATTTAAGGTAGATAGAGCAGTTTTCAAGCTCTTCTCTGAGGGGGCGATTCGCTGGGGGAGCACACCTCAGTGCAGCAGTGATGTATACGTGCCAAAGCTTTAAACCGTCATACCTATCGTTTGAAGTGGGCTTACTTGCCAAACCAACACGGTAAAGTGAGGCCATAAGCGTGTCTCCAGAGGAGTCGCCCGTGAACATCCTACCAGTCCTGTTCCCCCCGTGTGCCGCTGGCGCTAAACCCACGATGAGTATCTCCGCATTAGTGTCTCCGAAGCCTGGGAGAGGTTTACCCCAGTACTCCCACTGCAAGAATCTCTTGGTCCTAACCTGAGCGACCCGTGTGCGGTACTCGACGAGGCGCGGACACTTATCGCACGCTATAATATACTGATTGAGCTGCCATAGGCTTTGAAAATTCAACTCCAAATTCAGCTCAATGACATGGGTTTAGAATAGTGTTTAAACGTTTTGATTTTACTCTAAACAACTCGGGGAGGGGGGCACATTATAGAATAGACTCCCAAAAGCCACATCCCTATTGAGGAGTCGGGGTCTGCGACTGATAGCGTCCCAGAGTGGGCAGTCACCAAACTTGAGCGCCCACGCCTGAGAAGCATTTATTCGCACACCGCCTTGTAACAAGGGGAACTTATGCTGATATCCAATTCAGGGTTACCTGTACCAGTCTTATGATGGGGAAACCCACGCTTCTGGTAGCTGTGTGAAGGATCATAGTAATCCCTTCGATGGTGGGAGGTGAACTTTGTGGTTGACGCGGGATCCTTGTACTCCAAGTAATAAAGTAGCTCATTTTGAGCCCACATTATATTTTTGTTTTAGCAAAACACTCAATCTGGGCTTGAACCTCTCTAGCGTGATGGCTTATATCTTGGAGTATCCATGATGTGTTGATGGTTGAGGAGAATCTGGATTACTTGAAAGTGATCGAGTTGGCGCGTCAGCTCAGAGTCGGCGTCACCGAGGAGGAGGCCAAGATTATAGCGAAAGACCTCTCCAAGGTGCTCGAATACGTTAGGAGACTTGGAGAACTGGACCTAGAAGGCTATGAGCCCACCTATAGCGTGACCCCAGCAAAGAGTGTTTTAAGAGATGACGTGGCAGAGGAAAATCTTCCCGTGGAGGAGGTGTTCGTGAATGCTGTGGGTGAGAAGGGCTTCATCAAGGCACCCAAGATCTGAGTGATTAACCGTGGAAGCAGTTTTCAAAATGGGGGCAAGCCGTATAGCTTCGGCTGTGAACGCTGGTGAGCTGAGTGCTAAGGAGGTTGTGACCGCATATCTTGAAAGAATCGCGGAACTCAACGGTAAGCTCAACGCATATCTCCACGTTAACTCTACGGGAGCTAGAAGGGCGGCTTCAAGTGTTGATGACTTAGTGGTTAGGGGGGAGAAGTTGAACCTGGCTGGTGTGCCAGTGGCTGTAAAGGATGTTATATCGGTTAGGGGTCTACCTATAACGTGTGGGAGCCGTGTGCTCAGAGGGTATGTTGCCCCCTATGATGCGACTGTGGTGAATAGGCTGAAGAGGGCTGGCGCAATAGTGCTTGGGACAACCAATACCGATGAGTTCGCCATGGGTAGTAGCACCGAGAACAGCGCCTACGGTGCGAGCCGTAACCCTTGGGCTGAGGACAGGGTTCCCGGTGGCTCTAGCGGTGGGAGCGCGGTTGCCGTCAGCGGTGGGATGGCCACAGCCGCCCTTGGTACAGATACTGGTGGCTCGGTTAGGTTGCCCGCGTGTTTCACTGGCCTGTTCGGTTTAAAGCCCAGCTATGGTGCGCTTAGTAGGTATGGTTTGGTGTCATATGCCAACAGTCTAGAGCAGGTGGGCGTGTTCGCTAGAAGTGTGGATGACCTTGCGCTTGTGTACTCAGCGATGCTTGGTGCAGACCCTAAAGATGGGACGACGACCAACTTTTCTTGGAGTATACGTGATGCACTGTCGAGGGGTGTTGAGGGGTTAAGGTTGGGGGTTGTGGTGGAGATGTCCGGGGAGGGCATACATGAGGCTGTGTCATCCGCCCTGTCTACGACGTGTAAGGAGCTTGAAAGAAATGGTGTTAGCGTAGGGGAAGCCAGCATCAAACACATGGGATACAGCTTAGAGGCCTACTACCTGATAGCCATGAGTGAGGCTTCAAGTAACCTCGCTAGATTCGATGGCGTCAGGTATGGCGAGCACCCCGCGTTTGAGGGAGACTGGAACGAGGAGTATTCTCGCGTGAGAAGTCTATTCGGCTTAGAGGTAAAGCGGAGAATAATACTTGGCGCCTTCGCGCTGAGCGCTGGCTACCAGGAAATGTATTATGGTAGGGCTTCTAGGTTTAGAACACTGCTTATACACGAGTTTAGAGAGGCCTTCAAGCAGTTCGATGTTCTCATAGCGCCAACTTCACCTACACCCCCATTCAGGTTCGGTGAGAAAACCCAGGATCCGCTCACCATGTATCTAAGCGATGTTGACACGGTACCCGTTAACCTAGCTGGGCTACCAGCGCTCAACGTGCCAGTGGGTACATTCACCACTGATGGAACAACCCTACCATTAGGCGTACAGCTCATAGCCCCCTACGGGAGGGATGACCTTCTTTTCACGGTGGCGTCCCAACTTGAGAGAAGTGGTCTCAGCTCCGCAAGGGTGGTGGAGCCGTGGGGGAGAATCGTGTGAGCGTAATCACGTCAAGAGATATGGTGAGGCTTGAACACAACTCTGCATGGATGGGCGTCGACAGCTTCCTACTCATGGAGAACGCTGGAAGAAGGGTTGCCGAAGAAATTGGTAGGCGGTATTCTGGGAGTATAGCCGTAATAACGGGCTCGGGTGGGAAGGCTGGCGACGGCTACGTGGCGGCAAGACATCTTAGCTCCATGGGATTCAGGGTCGGGGTGCACTATTTGGTCGAGCCAACCCTCAACGAGAATACAGCTGCACGTTCGCACTGGGAGATAACACGAAGACAAACAACGATAGGTGTTTCCAGGTTTCAGGGTCAAGTGAAGGCGGATGTGGTGGTCGACGCACTGCTTGGCACAGGCTTCAAGGGTAGACTCAGAGAGCCATATCGGTGGGCGATTCAAGCAATCAACTCATCCAGTGCTAAGAAGGTGTGCATAGACATTCCGAGCGGTCTTGAAGCCGACTCAACCATTCTTGGTGGAGAGTATGTAAAGTGTGATTTGATTGTGACGATGCACGCGCCCAAACCATGTCTTCAGGGTTTAAAGGGTGTGGACATCGTGGTGGCCAACATAGGCATACCCCAAGAGGCCGCTGTTTTCGCTGGTCCTGGAGACATTGAGGCAAACTACCCTCACCGCCAACCACTTATGAAGAAGGGGGATGGAGGAAGAGTTGTAGTGGTGGGGGGCTCGACCAAGTACACTGGCGCCCCAATACTAACAGCTCTTGGCGCATTTAGAGGCGGCTCAGACCTAGTATACTTGGTGGCACCGAAGCCAGTCGTTGAGGCTGCTCGGAACCAGATACCGGAGCTTATATGTCACGAGTATCAAGGCGACTATCTAAATCCCAGCTCACTAGAAACTGTAAAGGATGTTCTGGGTAGGGCTAAGTGTGTAGCGATTGGACCAGGTCTCGGCTTCGATGAAAAGATTGCACAGGGCGTGCGTAGAATAATCGAATCATGTTTAGAGCTATCGGTCCCCACAGTTGTTGACGCCGACGGGATTAGATGTGTAGCCTATCTTATGAGTAAAGGATGGGTCCCTCCCCGTGGCATTATATTCACACCTCACGCTGGAGAGTTCGAGTGTCTAGCAGGCTTCAAACCCAGTGTTGACCTGACTAGGAGGGTGAGGGAGACAAGTGAACTAGCGCGTAGGCTGGGGGCAATTGTGCTACTCAAGGGTCCCTGCGATATTGTCGCTTCCCCATCAAAGGTCAGGCTCAGCGCGACGGGCACACCCGCAATGGCTGTGGCTGGTACGGGCGATGTGCTCACAGGTTTGACTGCGGCTATACGCGCTAAGGGTGTGGACGACTTTGACGCGGCGCTCACCGGCGTGTGCGCCCTAGGATTGGCTGGGAGCCTAGCGTCGGGCGTGATGGGCGAGCAGCTTATAGCACGAGACATCGTGGAGTATTTGCCTAAGGTCTTGGCGGACCCGCAAACGTCGGCTGCCAAGGTTGGTGTGAGAAGGCTTCCCGATGAGGTTTTGGGTGATATGGGTTGGCTGAATCTGATCACAGGGTTATGATAGGCCTCGAAGTGCACGTTCAACTCAACAGGTTGAACACCAAGCTCTTCTGTGGATGTAGGGCGGAGTATCAGGGCTTGCCGCCAAACACCAACGTGTGCCCAGTCTGCCTTGGACTACCTGGCTCTTTGCCTGTGTTGAATAAGTTGGCGGTGAACCACGCTATCATGGTGGCCAAAGCTCTGAACTGCACCATCTCTAGGAGTTTTAACTTTGTCAGAAAGAACTATTTCTACCCGGATATGACGAAGAATTTCCAGATATCTCAGTATGAGAAGGCTGGTGGAGTACCCGTGGCTCACTCTGGCTGGCTTGGCTTTGCAAATGACTCTTTAGAGAGGAGGATTCGTATACGCAGGATTCAGATCGAGGAAGACCCTGGCAGGCTTGAACACCCAGAGGGTATAGGGAGCTCTAAATATGTTCTTGTGGATTACAACAGGGCTGGTGTGGGCCTGCTTGAAATAGTCACTGAACCAGATTTGGCTTCGCCTGATGAGGCTAGGGTGTTCATACAGAAGCTTAGAAGCGTCCTTGAACACTTAGGCGTTTGTGATACCTCTCGTGAGGGTGCTATTAGAGCTGATGCCAACGTATCTGTAGATGGGGGAAACAGGGTTGAAGTCAAAAACATATCTTCTTATAAAGAGATCGTGAAAGCCATAGAGTTCGAGGTATTGAGACAAACTAAGATCATTGAGGCCGGGGGCTCTGTTAGTAGAGAGACAAGGCACTGGGTCGAGGCCAAAGGAATGACTATAAGCTCGAGGCAGAAGGAGGAGGAACAGGATTACAGATACTTCCCCGAGCCAGATATACCCGTCGTAAGCCTAGACGAGGATGCACTACAGAGAATATTCGACTCGATGCCGGAGCTACCAGATGCGAGGGCAAAAAGATTTGTTGAGCAATACGGGCTAAAAAGTTATGATGCGAACGTACTAGTGCTGGATAAAGGTCTGGCTGACTACTTTGAGGAAACGGTAAGGCTCTACACTAACCCCAAAACCGTCGCGAACTGGATCCAGTCAGAAATCCTAAGGCAACTCAACGAGAAGAAAATCGAAATAAACCAACTAGCGGTTACACCGGGTTACCTAGCTGAGATGCTACACATGATTGAGACGGGGGAGATAAGCGGCAAGATAGGTAAGAGGGTTTTAGTAGAGGTCGCCAACACAGGTCTTCCGCCGAGGGTTGTAGTTGAGAGGCTCGGGTTAACCCGTATAGCGGATGTCGAGTTCATAAGGAGGGTTGCCGAGGAGGTGTTCAGGGAGAATCCTGATGCAGTTGAGGATGCAAAGAGGGATCAGGAGGCTGTGAACTACCTTATCGGTCAAGTTATGAAGAAAACGCGTGGAAGAGCAGACCCCGAGGTAGCTAATAAAGTTGTCCGCCAACTACTCAACGGCGGCTGACCTCCGCATCTTCTTGAGCTTCTGGCACGCTCCTTTTCGATCGTCTGTGTGATGGTTCTTCGGGTAAAGGTATATCTAGGCTACGCTTAATATCCATGAGTATTAGGCGTGTGTTGGTGCGTAGTATGTTGGGATTAGAGAGCATGCCCTTCACAAAGCTGCTCAACTCTTCGCGTGTCCTAAAGCGCGCAAGTATAATTACGTCCGTATCACCTGTGACGTCGAACACAGCGTAAACGTTTGGGTACTTTGCTAAGGTTTGCTCCACTTCAACTATGTGGCCTCCCTGCACGCTCACCTCTATTAACGCCTCGATCGTGAAGCCGAAGACATCGGGGTTGATTATGGTTGCGAATTTTTCAATCACGCCGCTCTTTACGAGTTTATCTATGTGCATCGACACGGTCACGGGTGAAACCTTAAGTCGTTCCGAAAGAGCCTTCTTACTTATTCTCGCATTTACTTGGAGTTCCCTTAAAATTTTTAGGTCCAATTCGCTTAGCTCCATAAACAAAACTATGAATATCTACCTAAAATCCTTACGGAAAAAAGTCTTCTAATCCATGGTGCTAACACGCAATGTTAATTAGGTGGTTAGATGGTGTAGCACAGAGGCAATTTATGAGCGGAGATAAAGCCGGCTATACGCCAGAGGTCGACGAGTTGGATCTGCAGATCATCCGCTTCCTCCTCCAAGACGGTAGAACCCCATTCGCCCAGCTGGCAAAACAATTAAACATCAGTGAAGCGACCGTTCACGCTAGGGTGTCGAAGCTAGAGGACGGCGGGGTTATAAAGGGGTTTACAGTAATAGTTGACCCAGACAAACTTGGCCTAAGCCTCGCTGCACTCGTACTGATTAAGACAGACCCCAAACGCACACAGCACGTCTTCTCAAGACTTGCCGAAATGAACGAAGTCATCGAGCTATACGATGTGACAGGGGACTATTATGGTGTAGCAAAAATCTTAGTCCGCGACCACCATGAGCTGGGTAGATTCCTAGACAAGATTGGTTTACTAGACGGTGTGACATCCACCAATACGCTTGTGGTGCTTAGGAAAATAAAGGAAACCAACATAATTAGGGTCGGATACTAGGTTCTATCTAACACGTGTTCTGAGCGCTCTTTCCCTTAGGGGGCATGTATGCGAGTACTGTGCACATCTTTGAATTTCGAACTGCATGAGTTTCCTATGCATCACCCTGCATTCTCCGTCACCGAAGAATTCACAGTCAACCTCTATATTCAGTGATGGTTGCTCCTGTGATGTGTATGATTCCATCTTGTGGTCAACCACTTCTTCTGAGGGAGCCCTGTCTGAATTCGCAGCGAATATTGAACACGATTTAAACTCATACATGCATCTCTGGCGGCTAGTGTACAGTTTAGCGAGGCGTAGGTCTTTAACGGCACTACACATATCCATTTTATAGAAAGGGCAGGGCAAAGCGTAGTGTTTATGCACTCAGCTTTTTTAATGTTTCTATAACGGTTTCCTCATTATTCGGCGTCGTGATGAACATGGGCATGTTTCTCACACCGGTGGCGCTATAGCTGGAAAGAAGCCACTCTCCACTCTGCAACTCAAGCGTCTTATCCACAATGGTTGGGTCCACCGCGAATTGGTCGCTTATAGTTGTGCGGTCATAAGGTCGTGGGAGGGTGCCGACGAAATACGTATGAATCTGCTGCAACACGTTGGTATTCAGATAGGCAAGCCTCTGGGTTGCTATGAGTCCACCCAAACCGTACTTTCTACCCTGACGCAGGAGTTGCTCGATGGCGTACGAGGAGTACCTCGTACCATCATCATCACGTGCTTCTTTGGGTATCAACTCTTGTGCCTCATCGAAAACAAAGAAGACTGGTGGGTCCTTTCTAAACCTCGATTTCCTGAACTGCAAAACACGTGTGCACACATTGGCGGCAAACCTCCTGAGCCTCGAAACATCTGTGAAGGAGACAACCACTAGGCGTACACCCGCGGGGTCATTCAGTAGATTGACTAGCTGGCTATCAGAAAACCCCTCCCAGTAGGCTTCTTTATCTGGTTGGCGGTTCACCGAATCAGCAATTACTCGCATGTCGGTCATCAGGTTCTGCATCGGCTTCTGGCTGAGGTCGACGTTAAGACCCTGTATAAACTCACTCAACTCTGCACCCACGGGGTTTTCCCACCCTAAGTTTCGCTGTTTTATAAAAGAGCTAAGCTGGCCGAGTACGCCTATGAGCAACACTTTAAGGGTGGCATTTTTCTTATCAGCATAGTAGTCTATCTTCTCGCTTATCATCTCGGCAACATCATTATAGGTCACCCTTGTCTCCAAGTGGCGTGCATAAAGCTTGTGTTCGGCTACCTTAGAAACCCTTTTTCTACGAATGAGCGCCTCGGCGAACGTGTTAACAGATGTGGCAACCTCACCCGCGAAGCCTTTGGGTAGAGTGAACCTCGAAGAGAGTTGGTCTGCGCTTAAAACCTCTTCCTCGATGAGCAAAAGCGACTCGTAGGCTTCTGACAGCATAATGTCAGCTAGATTCACTGAATATTCTCCCGCTACATCGAAAACCACCACTTTAGTGGTTGGCGTACTATTCATCACCGTTCTTATTAGGTGGGAAACAAGGTTGGACTTGCCACCGCCCGTATATGCGAAAACCCCCACGTGATAGCTGGTGAGTGCATAGGCATCCACCTTGACATTGACCCCCTCATGTGAAATCAGTTTTGCAATAGTGGGGGAATCCGTGGGTAACCCATTGTTGATCAGATGGGAAATAGAGCTCTCGGTTAAGAAGCTCACTTCGCCACCGAGCAGTGGGAAACTCCACCCCCGCTCAAAACTGTACTCTGAGCCGTCAACAATCAGGTCGTAGTTAATAGGGTTCCCTGTGAATTGTATGTAAGCAGCTTTGGAACCCTTTACCCACTCGTATCGAACCTTCTCGAAGACCTCCTTCCTTATCTCAGGCAGCGTGTCCGCTGTTATAGCAGCCGCCCCAAAATGAACAGGCCTGAAACCCACTAGTTCAAAGAGTGTGTATCTCTGCTTAGCATCAGATCTAAAATTGGGCACAGCGAATATCATTCCCGGCAGCAACCTACGCATCACCTGGATGTTATACGTGGCGGTGCAAACTCCTATATAATGTGAGGATTTGTAACGCTCGAATTCAACGACCGAGTTATCAAGCCTTTCAAGACGGGCTTCAAGAGCTCCATCAAAGTCTGTTAACGCGTCTGCGCCCAACTCCTCCGACCCCTCTCAAACTCACTCCTCTTCTGCCTGAAGGGTTTAATAATCGAAAGATACTCACGGTAGGCTGGATCCGTGATCAGCAGTTTTTGATAGCCCTTGACTATGCTTCCCAGCCCAGACACAATGTGTTTAACGTACTTATCGACCTCGAAGAGTGGATATATGTGGCCCAGCGCTTCAGGTATCGAGCATGTTGGCTGTGAAAGAGCAAGGAGTAGCCCTAGGGTGTACTCTCGGTCAGGGTCATCCATCTCGTAATATGGAGGAAACACACCGACTGCGCGCCGTTTTAATCGCTCACATACCACAACATCGGAGCGAACACCTTCAGTAACCATAAGCTGGACATAGAACCTAGAAAAAACTCCTTGCATAGGAAGTTCGTTGGACGTGGGGTTCGACTCTGAAAGAGGGTCATACTCAATCGTGCTCCAGGGCTCGTTGATAAGAGTGGGCTCTCTAAGAGCCGAGTAAACCTCCAGCGCGAGCTTGTCAGGTAAGATGAACCCTCTTTTAGTAGGGCTGGTCCCCCCGAAGATAAGTTCCTGCAGACTCGTGGATGTACTATCCTTCGCAACACTAATTAGTAGTTTTCCCAAATGTTTTGCTTTCAGTAAGAGGTCAATGAACGCGTAGGCTCTAAGCAGGTCTATGTCATCCAAACCAAGCGGTCTATCTAGGAGCACCAGAGGATGAGAGGCTCTGTTGAGTGCAATGTTCTGCCTCACTAGAGCAAGGGTTTCGGTCAGCCTATCCCAGCTCTTCATCGCCTCCTGAGATAGCGTTAACGTGCGAGTGCTCAGCTGTATTTTATCTGGATAAGCAGCAGCAAAAGCTTGAAGCTGTCTAACACAATTCCCATCCACCCCATCAAGAACAACTGTCCCACCGTTCCTTTCAGCGCTGAATATGAGCGCGAATGGGTTTGGCGGCCTTGCAACTAGTAAATCTAAACCCCTGTATAGGTTTATGAGCAAATCATATTCATCAAGCTCACCCCAACCCGTCTTTAAGCCATTAAGTCTTGTTTTCTTGTACAATCTTTCGTTGATGGATGCGTTTACCGATGTCTTATAATCCATAGAGAGGGAGCCATCTGATAGCACAATGTCCGCAATACTCATAGTATCGGCGAGGGTTAGAAACTCCAAAAGCTTCATTAGGTTTGAAGCCAAGTTCGCAAAATACAAAGAGCTATCAGAGGATTCAGCGCCTGCTTGATGGGCTAAGACGGGTAAAATGAATGAGTACTTAACACCTTGCTCAGGCCACTTTTCAATCCAAACCGTATCTGATGAAACCATTTCGTATATGAGCGAAGCAGCTGCAACACTGATAAAAACAGTATCGCCGAAGACATCAACACTGCAACTACCATCAACCGCCCCAAGCGTAACACTCGGTTTACCCATCAAACCCCGCAGTCTATCAGGTCTGAGGCTACCTATTTCTTGGATCACCTTTTGCCCATTCACCACCACGTTAAATTGTGTGTTGTTAGCCTGATTCATCGACTCGGTAATAAGCGTTAGAGTCGAGGCTTTGAGGCGTTCGAATTCTTGTTCATAGTCCACCTGTTAACACTCCCCCCACAGTGTATGTATCTGGATGACGCGAGCTGCTCCGTTGTCACGGACGGGGCTTCCTGCCTCAGTGGCCCACATCTGCAGTGATTGAGAATTGATTTTGTATAGCCATGGGTACTTCTTTCTCAAGTCAATCAGCATATTCTGTGCATCAAGATAATTCAGGGATAATTTCACTACATCCCTATACGTTAGATAATATTCATCACTCTTTGCCAATGAGTAATCATAGAGAGACCTACAGCTACCAAAGTGATTCCCCAACAAAAACTTCTGATTCTGATCAGGATAGAGCTTCACTTTGGTGTCAACCAGCATTATTGGTTATACCTACAACAATATATTTATAAACATTCTGAGCGGAGAGGGGGCGTATCCCACCGCCTCCTCACGGATCGGAAGGAGACTTCCACCCCTAAACACCCACAAAGTTAAAACCCAATATGATTAGGTGATGGCCTACATGTGGAAGTGAGCTGGGTGTTTGTTGGACGTTTTTCGATGTTTCTCAAAGTTAATTAATGGCTATAGAGTGGGATTCTTGGTGTTAAGCTTGCCAGACAAGAGGTTAAGCGTTCCCGAGCATGTTAGCATGGATGAAATGAGGTTTGGGGGCTTGGTAACTTTGCTTCGAGTTGACATCAATTCTCCCATTGACCCTTTAACAGGCAAAATAATCGACCACACACGTATAAAGTCCCATATACCCACCATCAAGAACCTTATTGACCAAGGAGCAAAGACTGTTCTCCTTGCACATCAGGGCCAAAGGGGTTCACAAGACTTCATTTCACTCAGGAACCACGCTGAGATACTATCAAGCATCTTAGGCACCGAGGTCAAGTTTGTTCCAGAGGTTTATGGGAAACACGTGGATGAGGAATTGATTCGACTCAAAGACGGCGAGGTGCTTATGCTTGAGAACACACGCTTTGTTGATGATGAAACACGCGAAGTATCATATGAGGAGCACTCTAAATCACCATTCGTAAGAAGCCTTTCCTCGAGGGCGTCAGCCTATATTAACGACGCCTTCGCCGCAGCACACAGAAACCACGCCTCCCTAGTAGGGTTTCCCTATATTCTACCGGCCTTCGCGGGCGAGCTCATGGAAGCCGAGCTCAACGCCCTGAACAGGGTTGTGGGTGGTAACCTACGTCCAACCGTGTTTCTAATAGGTGGAGGAAAAGTTGCTGATTCTATAAGGATGATCCTGAGGATACTGGAATCAAACTCGGCTGACAAGGTGGTGGTCACAGGCCTTGTTGGAAACATCTTCCTACTCGCTTCGGGGGCCAGATTAGGGAAAAAGATGAGTGCTTATGTAGCTGAGAAAGGTCTCGAAGACGCGCTTATAGCCGCACATAAGATCCTCACCGAATACAGCTCTAAGGTCGTGTTACCCGTTGACATCGCTGTTGAGAGGTCTGGAAAAAGGGTTGAGGTGGATTTACAAAGCGTTGCCGAAGACGACAGCGTTATGGATATCGGCGAAAGAACCATCAGCATAGTGCGCGACGAGATAAGTGGGTTCAGAACAGCGTTCATGAGGGGGCCGGCAGGTGTAGTGGAGAAGCCTGGATTTGAGGTGGGCACATCCAAACTACTCCAGCTATTGGCCGACCTTAAAATTTACACGGTAATCGGTGGGGGGCACACCAGAATCATGGCTGAGAAGATGGGTCTGGTGGAAAAACTGGGATACGCGAGCACCGGGGGCGGAGCACTCCTAACGTTCCTAAGCGGCGAACCACTACCAGCCCTCGTAGCGCTAAGTCAGGCAGCGCAACGCACAAGGCTATTTGTTAAGAAACTCGACGCACGCGTCGAGAGGCCATAGGGGGGACGGTGGGTTTGAAGGCCGTTATTCTAGCGGGCGGATTCAGCACAAGGCTAAGACCAGTGACTAACTACATCCCCAAGCCGCTTGTTCCAGTGGTAAACAAACCCATAATTGAGCATGTAGTAGAGCGGCTCAAGGAGACCAACATCCGAGAGATCATCTTTACCCTCTATTATAGGGCGCAGGAGATAATAGACTACTTCGGCGACGGCTCAAGGCATGGAATAAACCCTGAATATAGGGTGGAAGAGAAACCGCTCGGCACCGCTGGTTCAGTCAAGAATGTAGAGGAGCTACTGGACGACGTCTTCCTAGTGGTTAGCGGGGATGTACTCTTCGACTTCGACCTCAACTCTGCGCTAAAAAATCATGTAGGCAACGATAATGCAGCCACCGTTATTCTGAACCAAGTAGAAAACGTGCAGCACTTCGGTGTTGCCGAACTCGACCACGACAACAGGATAGTGGGGTTCGTGGAGAAGCCAAACCCAGCAAGGGTTAAGAGCCGGCTTGTTAACACCGGTATATATATCCTAAACAAGAGTGTACTCAACCTCGTTGAAAGAAACACTAAAACAGACTTCAGCCTAGACGTGTTCCCCAAACTTGTGGAAAAAGGTCAGCTCTACGGTTTTGTGCCAAACGGTTTCTGGTATGACGTGGGTACATTCCAGGGTTTGATTAAGGCCCAAAGGGAGGTGTTAAGCGGTAGGACTAGGATAAAGATTCCCGGCAAGCGTTTGGAGGAAGGCGTGTACATTCAAGGTGAGGTTGAGATTGAAGACCTAGAAAGACTCAGCGGCCCGACGCTGATAGGTGAGGGGTCTAAGCTGCGAGCCGGCGTAGTAGCCAAGTATTCATCGATAGGCAGACGCGCAAAACTAGAGGAGAGGTCCTCGCTTGTGGAATCGGTTCTTATGGATGACTGCCTAGTCGGTGTCGAGAGCGTTCTCGCGGGTGTCGTGCTTGGACGCCGATGTGTCGTGTCGCCGCATAAGTCCCTGCTCGGACCAGTTGGCTTCGGTGATGATTCACACATCTGAATTAGGATTCTTAGCGGTATCTGGCTATGAGCTTTTTGAACTCCTCTATTTTTCCAGCTGGAGTCAAGTCCTGTGTGGCTATAGGTGAGGCTGGGTCTTTTAGCTGCATCGACTCGAAGGAGGGGCTCTCACCTTTATAGAGTAGACCCGTGGGTATCTTGCCCTCTTGGAGTGTGTTCAACACGCGTTCGAATACTAGAGCCCTATTCGTAGGGTCGAAGGATTTATCGGCATTCATATCGACGGTTGACTTTCTCCACTCAGCATATGTGTCATTGTAGGTTACACAGGGGCTTAGCACGTCGAGAAAGGCAAACCCCTTACCAGCGTTGGCGTGCTGGATGGCCTCTTTGATTAGAAACTGGAGTTGAACCTGATTGCCTGAGAAACCTCTCGCCACAAATGTTGTCGACCTAATCGAGAGGGCGGTAAGGATGGGTTCAAAGGGTATTTCCTTGGTTCCTTCGAAGCCTATCTGAGCGGTGGGTGAGGGTTGACCCTTAGTGAGCCCGTAGGTCCCGTTGTTCATAACGAGATAGACTATGCTGGGGTTGCGTCTAAGTGCGTGTAGGAAGTGGTTTCCACCGATAGCATAGCCATCCCCGTCACCCCCCGCAGCTATCACTGTGAGCCGAGGGTTGGCGAGCTTAATACCTATTGCTGTGGGAAGGAGCCTTCCGTGTAGGGAGTGGTAGCCGTATACCAATAAGTCGTTGTGTATGTGACCCGAGCAGCCTATCCCACCCACCAAGATTGTTTCGTGAGGAGGAATCTTCAGGTCATTAAGCGCCTTTTTCAACGCAGCGAGAACACCGAAGTCACCGCAACCAGGACACCATATGGGTGTCTGGGGTGTGAAAACTTTAGGCACTTCACTCACCCCCATTCCTAGGTAGCTGGCTCAGGGTTTGAGACACAATATCGCTAGGCCTGAAAACCGATCCATCATACTTGTTTATCCTCACTATTTTATCAGCGTAGCCATACTCACGCCTTATGAGGCCGGCTAACTGCCCGGTCAAATTCGACTCGACCACGAAAGCTGTGTTCACCGATTCAAGGAACTCCTGTACCTCCTCAAGAAGCGGATAAATCGAACGCAACAAGAGGAATTTGGTCTTAAACCCCTGTTTTCCAAGCTGCTCCATAGCTTCAAGTATTGGTCCTAGGTTTGACCCATAAGAAATGAACCCTACCCTAGCATCCTGATCACCGTAGACACGACCACGCGGCATATCCTTTTTGGCCGCTTCAACCTTAAGCATCCTTTTACGCATTATTTTAGCCCTATTAATCCTGTCAACAGATACGAAACCCCATTCATTATGTTCGTTACCCGTAACCTGGAAGAAGCCATCGGGTGTACCAAGTATAGTCCTAGGCGAGACGCCGTCCTCAGTGAATTCATACCGTTTATACACGCTAATCCGGTTCAGGTCTGCCTGAGTAAGTAGCTTCCCCCTGTCTATGTTAACCCTTGAAAAGTCAAACTCTGGGACCGTCTGAGTGTTCTGGCCGAGGGCTTGATCCATAAGTATGAACACGGGTAACTGGTATTTCTCGGCTAAGTTTAGCGCGTCCACAGTCAGATAGAAGCAGTCTGACGCGTCCGCGGGGGCTACAACCAGTCGTGGAAAATCACCGTGGCCCGCGAAGACCACGTGGTTTACGTCCGATTGCTCGTGCTTTGTGGGCATCCCCGTGCTCGGTCCAGCCCTCTGAACCTCGACTATCACCAAGGGTATTTCGGCCATACCAGCTTGCCCCAAGCCTTCCGTCATTAGGTCTTGGCCGGGGCCAGAAGTTGCAACCATGGCCCGTGCGCCCGCTAGTGAAGCCCCTAAAGCCATGTTTATCGCGGATATCTCATCTTCTGCTTGGAGGGCTACCCCGTTGAATTTTGGAAGATTTGCTTGGAGGTACTCGAGTATCTCGCTTGCGGGTGTGATAGGGTAACCCGCATAGAACCTTCCCCCGCCAGCTATGAAGCCCATGCCCACAGCCTCATCCCCAGTTATCTGTATTAAGCCCTGTTTTGGCTCAGTTTTAGGAAAACTAATGGAGGGTTTAACACCCAACTGGTCAGCCAGTCTAAAGCCGATCTTCAACGCCTGCAGGTTGCTTTGGAGAACATCCCCACCACGCCTAGCGTACCTCCAGTTTATGGCTTCCTCCGCCAGTTGATCAGCGAGACCAAGCACTCTACACAGCACGGCGAAGCTTACGGTGTTCTTAAGCAGTGTCTTCTTAAGCTCAAGCCCAGCGATCTCACCGAATTTCGCGCTGTAAACCTTCACAGTGGGTTTGAGAACAGTTTTGAGCTGCGAATGAGAGTTATCATATATTACAACAGCGTGGTCCAAAAGCTGCTCTTTTGCCACTTCGACTGCTTCCTCGTCGAAGGCAACAAGCACGTCCAACCCGTCCCCTATGCTGAGTATGGGTCGAACACTAGCTCTTAGAACACCGTCAGCGTGCCCGCCTCTTATTCTAGATAAAACGTTTCGGGTATCATACGTATATGCGCCTATCTGTTTGAGCGCGTGTGAAAGCAGGTTTATCACGGTGAGCGTACCGTCACCACCCTGACCACCCACCATTACCTTTAGGTCCTCAAGGTGTACAACACGCGGCTCACTCACCTCGGTTGTTTGAGTCGACGACAACTAATTAATCACCACCAACAAATCTTTTTACGTAGTTAAGCCCCCTCAGGTTTATTTAAATCTTGGTTAAACCGTAAACATCGTTCACGGCCAATACCTGAGGTCGGAAGCCTTAATTCACCCAGTTTGACCTACTTATAGGGGATAGGAAATCAGCTCACCTCAAAAGACAGAGAAACCCGTATTCCCAAAGCTCGGATTCGAGGACAAAATGAAGTATATGACGCTCCCAAAGGACTCATTGGGGTTCGGTGAGCTAAAGTATAACGTTACAGATAAAGGCACATGCTGTAGGTGCGGTGCCTGTGTGGCTGTATGCCCGGTTAATGTATTAGACATTGACAGAGTGGACTCGGGAGTGCCCGTGAACACGGGTAAATGCATAACCTGCTCGTTGTGCACATGGGTGTGCACGGGTATAAACAGGTGGGAGGGACCAGCCTCTAAACCCATCGGTGAGTACGTCGATATATTCATAGCCACCTCCGCGAATAGGGAGGACAGGGTGCAGGATGGAGGTGTCGCCACCGCTCTGGTGAGGTTTGCGTTGGAGCGCGGTTACATAGATGGCGCCGTGCTCGTTGAGAGGGATGAGCACTGGGTTACAACCCCGCGTATAGTGACCAAACCTGAGGATGTTCCCAAAATGGGGTCGAGCACGTATTGGCTGGTCCCACTCTTCCCTGAAGTGACTGAAGCCATAACAGACAAACACCTTAGCAAGATAGGAGTTGTTGATGTGCCTTGTGGCATAGCAACCGCTCGCTGGGTTGAGCGGGTGCCCAAATATAAGAACAAGATAGCTCTAAAGATCGCGCTCTTCTGCTATGAGAGTTATTATCGCGAGGAGTTTTTAGAACACATCCAATCCATCACCAAGACCCCTCTTGAGCAGGTTAAGAAGATCGATATAAAGAAGGGTAAAATGACCATCGACGTTGAGGGTGGGATGAGGGTGGGGGCGGACCTTGAGTCATTCACCAAGTACACGTGGGATAGTTGCTGGACTTGCCACGACCTCACCGGCGAGTGGAGCGATGTATCTGTTGGAGCCATTGGTAATCCACGTGAGGGTACAAACGTCGTAATAGTGAGAACCGAAGTGGGAAAGAAGCTTATAGATGAGGCTTTACAGGCTGGTGTGATACTAAGGCTCCAAGATAAGGTTAGAATAAAGACTTTGAGTAAAATCGCCCTCAAAAAGAAGCAGAGGTCTCAGTCACAACCGGTAGAGCAACCCCAAATAGGTGTGAAACTAGTAGATGAAATCCAGAAAGTCAACCCCATCGAGGCATTCATCATGCCCTTCATCGTCACAATACAGCAGATAGCAAGAAAACCAGTAACCGTCGAGTACCCAAAGGTTAAGCTACAACCATCCGAGAGATTCATGGGAAGACACAGACTCGATATGGACCTGTGCACAGGTTGCTCCATATGTGCCAGGGTGTGCATAGATTCATCCATAGAAATGATACGCACAGAAACAGGCAGAGAATACCCCAGCGTCAACATGGCCACATGCTCCTTCTGCGGCCTATGCGTGGACTACTGCCCACGCTACGCGCTAACCATGACCAAGGAGTTCGAGTTAGCTGGCTATAACAGACATGAAATGTGGTATACGCCAGAACAGCTCTCCGAGATAAAGGAGCCAGAAAGCTATGGTAGCGAAATCTACCCCAAACCCCACATCAACATTGAGACCGTGAAACCACCTGAAGCCCACAGTGACGAAGAAGAGTAAAACCTTCAATAAGAAACTTTACTCCAAAATTTGAATACGACTAAATCCGACTTAAACACTGACAGTGTAATCCACTCAATGACATTGGGAATAGAACTAAATACGGGTTCCGATATTAAGTATACTGATATGAGTTTAGAAAAATTGGATGAACAAAGTAAGCCGCTTATCATAATCACAGAATCAGCCGCGAAAAAAGTGTTGGAGGTAACAAAGCAGCAGAATAAGGTTGGCTACGGTCTAAGAGTGTTCGTTAGGGGTGGAGGGTGTTCTGGTCTGACTTATGGCCTGAGCCTAGAAAGAGAGCCAGAGCTGAATGACATAGTCATAGAGCAGAAGGGACTGAGAATCTTTGTTGACGGGTTTTCGGCGGAGTACATCAAAGGTTCAGTTGTGGACTACGTAGAGTCATTTCAAGCCTCGGGGTTTAAGATCGACAACCCGAACGCCGTTCAGACATGCGGGTGCGGCCACTCCTTTAGGACAACAGCGAGACCCGGTAAACCTCAACCCTGCAACCATACGAAGTGAACAGCCCCATCTTTAGGGATGCGGTCATCCCGCTTTAACTTTAAGGGGTTTAAGGAGGACGGGAGCTCCCCTTCGTAAGGGTCGGCGGTTCACAGTTTACCCACTATTCTTGTGGGTCACGTATTCCCTGGGTGGTGATTTCGAATACAACTTCACCTGGTTCAAGGTAGCTGCTATCAACCAGCCTAGCAATCCTCTTCTGACCCTTACTCTTCCTCAGGTATACCCTGTTATTTGGAGTGTGACCTATTATGTTGCCTCCAACAGCCCGTGTGGGGTCACCGTAGAACATGTCGGGTGTAGCCATAACCTGATTGGTGACAACCACAGCCAAGTTGTATATTTCGGCTAGTCTAAGAAGGCTGTGTAGGTGTAGGTTGAGTTTCTGCTGACGGCTAGCCAGATTTTCCCTGCCAGGGTACTCTGACCTGAAAAGACTCGTCACACTGTCAACCGCGATGAGACGCACACCATGTTTCTGCACAAAGTCCTTAGCACCCTCAACTATTGCTATCTGGTGATCCGAGTTGATAGCCCTTATCCAGTAAACATTCTGGAGAGCATTTTCAGGGTTAAGCCCCTGAGCCTCAGCCATACTCCTGATCCTTGTGGGCACAAACGTACCCTCCGTGTCGATAAACAGAGTGGTCCCTTGCAGTCCACCTTTTTCAGGTGGTAGTTGAACGTTAACCGAAAGCTGGAACGCCAACTGTGATTTACCCGTGCCGAATTCACCGAAAAACTCGGTGACCGCCTTTGTTTCAACCCCCCCACCCAAGAGCTTATTAAAGTTAAGGCTACCAGTCGTTATCCTTCTAACATCCTTTAGCTCCTGCTCCAATTCATACGCAGTCTTAATGGTGAATTTGAGCTGAGCTCTAGCTGAGCTAATAATCTTTTGAGCCAAGGTCTGGGGCAGACCTGTTATCGCGGATAGCTCGTTGGCATTAGCAACAGCAAGCGACTCATATGTGGTGAAACCATACTCAACAAGCTTAGTAGCCGTCGCTTCACCCACTCCCGGTAACTCTGTTAGCTTTTCTAGCACCAGGTCAACCTCGTTTAAACCATCATCGCTAAGATTATCACTCTCCACCGGTTTCACATCCTCACCATCCTTATCCTTTTTAGGCATAAACACTCACTACCAAATGTGTCTAAAACAAGTTATCAACGAACTATTTAAATCTCTTTGAAAAACGCTGCAACACGAAGAAATCCAGATGTCTTAAGCAACAAAAAACTGAGAACAGTCTTCGACGCATACATACACGTACTCAAAAACAAACTCGTCACCCATTCACAAAAACTTGGGATAGCCCCGGCCGGATTCGAACCGGCGTCAGGGGATCCAGAGTCCCCGATCCTTGGCCGCTAGACGACGGGGCTAGTCTTATACTTCTACGACGATACTTTAAACCTTGCGGGGAGAAATCGCCATCTCATCCCCAGTTGATAAGGATGTTATCTTAATCCGACACTCTCCCCGCCGTAAACCGTGGATCAAAATTCCTCCTTAGCGCTGGCCGTGTAACAGATGCAAACCTAGTCTATAATTGATGGGTGCAACCCATCAAGTTGCGAACACAATGATACGATTGGGTTGACTACTATAGGTTTCTCGCGGCGTCCCAGGCATCCTTTATTAAACTATAGAGCGACGCTTTTCCTTCCAGATTCCTTCTTAGAACGCTGAGCAGATGGCCCCTATCCCCACCATCCACTGAGTACATTTCATGTAGGAAACTATTTATGACCTCGGGGTAAGCGTCGTATAGTCTCCTGTTTGCAAAGAACTTTGGATAATTCTTGTATCTTCTAAGGTGTTTTAACACGAAGCTGTTCTCGAGTAAGTGGGTATACTCTCCAAGCACCCTGCTAGAAGTATCCCCTGTTTTAACCGCCTTAGCGGCGACCTCACCCGCGATTCTACCCGAACCTACGGCGAAATCCATGCCCCTTAGATTGAAGCCGTTATTCAAAACGAATCCAGCCGCCGAACCAGCCACTAGGAAGCCGTCGCCGAATAATCTTGGAACCATATCCAAGCCCCCTTCGGCAACCAAGCAAGCGCTGTACTCCACTAATGTGCCTTCCGCAATCAGTTTTTCTATGAATGGATGAGACTTGAAGTCCTCGGTCACCATCGAGATATCCAAGTTGTTCTCCACCGCACTCTGCATGTTAAGGATCACACCAAGCGAGAGGCTCTGCTTATTTGTATATAGGAATGCTCCACCCTCAACACCCTTCGGGCGGCCGAGAAACGTGTACTCAACACCCTCAAGCCCGCTTAGCAAGAACCTCTCTTCGAGCTTTCCCGTTGGCAACTCAATCACCTGTTTTACCCCTATACCAAGCGTTGAACCCGCCCACTCGCTTCTGAAACCCTTCTTTTTGGTGAGCAGCGAGTTAATTCCGTCACAAACCACGGTAACATCAGCCTCAATCTGATCGCCCCCAGATATGATACCCTTGACTCTACCATTCTCTTCCAATAAGTCATCAACCCTTGTCCCCGTGACAATCATAGCACCCGCCTCCTGAGCCTTCTGAGCTAGCCACTTATCGAGCTTATTACGCAATACTGATACACTGTTGTATGGTGGCTCACCGAACGAGGTGTTATAGTGGTCTACGAGTGTGGCGGATGAGTCGCCTAAGAAGCCTAGCACATACCTCGATATCCACCTTTCAAATGGAGGGTCCTCTTCAGCCCAGAAATCTCCGTACAGGTCTCTTAATACGTGTGTATAGAGAAGTCCACCCGAAACGGTCTTCGAGCCTACTTCATGCCCACGCTCAAGCAGAAGCACTTGGACACCCGCCTTAGCCGCCGCGTACGCCGCAGCGCTACCAGCCGGTCCCCCGCCTACAACGAGCACCTGAAATCTCTCCATAGCAAACCTGAGCACACCAAACACACACTTAACGGTTATGCATAACTTGAACGCTGGGGATCGAATTATATAAGTAACATCAAAGCTACAATAGAATTATTATATTGGTTTACACTATTATTTTGTGATGGCGATTGATGAGTACAGATAAAAAGCTTCACGAAAACATCGATTTTCGAAGCGAAGATGTAAACCAGCTTGCAAAAAACGCCGAAAAAGCCACCCTTTCAGGTATCGGTCTAAAAGAGTTTTATACGCCCGCCGACACAGACGGGCTTGAGTACGCTTCTATGCTCGGCGACCCAAGTGTATACCCCTACACACGCGGCATACATAGGGACATGTATCGGGGTAAGATATGGACTATTAGACAGTTTTCTGGTTTCGGTACGCCGGGCGACACAAACAAGCGTTTCAAGTATCTTCTGGCTCACGGTGAGGCGGGGCTCAGCGTGGCGTTCGATATGCCCACGCTAATGGGATATGACCCAGACAACCCCCTCTCAAAGGGGGAGGTGGGTAGGGAGGGAGTATCTGTAAGCTCAATCGTGGATATGGAGGAGCTCTTCTCGGGTATACCACTCGACAAGGTGAGTGTGTCGATGACCATTAATGGTCCAGCCATAATTCTCCTAGCCCTATACATCGTGGCCGCGGAGAAGCAGGGGGTCTCCCAGGACAAGCTCATGGGCACAATACAGAACGATATACTCAAGGAGTACATCGCCCAAAAAGAGTTCATATTCCCACCTGAACCCAGCGTGCGCCTAGTTGTCGACACATTCGAATACTGCAGTAGATATATGCCGAAATACAACTTTATAAGCGTGAGCGGCTACCACATCAGAGAGGCGGGTGCCGACGCCGTTCAGGAGCTCGCCTTCACACTGGCTGACGCTATAACATACGTTGACCAAGCCGTTAAGCGTGGGCTCGACGTGGACAGTTTCGCGCCGAGAATATCCTTTTTCTTCGACTCCCACATAGACTTCTTCGAAGAGATAGCCAAGTTCAGGGCTGCTAGGAGAATGTGGGCTAAAATCATGCGTGAAAGATTCGGTGCGAGAGATGAACGCTCAATGAAGCTTAGGTTCCATGTTCAGACGGCGGGTGTATCACTCACAGCCCAGCAGCCACTAAACAACGTTGTGAGGGTGGCCTATGAGGCGCTCGCCGCTGCTCTGGGGGGTGCTCAGAGTCTGCACACGAACGCCATGGACGAGGCGCTCGCACTACCAACAGAGGAAGCAGCTAAGCTCGCGGTGAGAACCCAACAGATACTCGCACTCGAAACGGGTGTGGCCAATGTGGCCGACCCATTGGGGGGCTCCTACTATGTTGAGTGGCTCACCGACGAGGTGGAGAGGCGTGCTTGGAAGCTCATAGATGAGATAGAAGCACAGGGCGGCGTGATAAAGTGTATCGAGAACGGATGGTTCCAGCGTCAAATAGCCGACTCGGCATACCGCTACCAGCGCTCACTTGAAAACAAGTCAAGACTACTCGTGGGCGTTAACTGCTTTAGGGAGGAGGAGAAAGTCAAGGTGCCCATATTCAGAATAGACCCAAGAATAGAGCAAAGCCAAGTGGAGAGAGTTAGACGTCTCAGGGCTACTAGGGACAACAAAGGAGTCGAGCGGAAACTTGAGGAGTTAAAGCAAGCCGCCCAATCCAAGCTCAACCTAGTACCCTACGTGGTGGAGTGTGTTAGAGCTTCGGCCACCCTCGGAGAAATAGTGGGCTCGCTCAAAGAAGTATTCGGCGAATACACCGAACCCAAAATATACTGATGGTGCATAGAGTTTGAGCCAAGCTCTGGACAAACCCAAGCAAGAAACTCGGAAAATAAGGGTTCTCGTAGCAAAACCAGGTTTGGATGGCCACGACAGGGGAGTGAAGGTTCTCGCCAGAGCTCTGAGTGACGCGGGTATGGAGGTAGTGTACACAGGGCTTCACCAGACACCATCACAGATTGTTGGCGCGGCCATCCAAGAGGATGTCGACGTGATAGCGATAAGCATACTCTCAGGCGCCCATATGGCCATCGTTCCAGAAGTCTTAAGGCTCCTTCGGGAAAACAACGCAGGGGACATAGCGGTGTTGGTTGGAGGCATAATACCCGATGAGGAAGCAGAGGAATTAAAGAAGATGGGCGTATACGAGGTTAAGGGACCCGGCACACCCCTTTCTGAGCTTGTCGAAATAGTCAAGAGAGCCGCGTCGGCTAGACACTAAGAGCGGGTGGGTGGTTTGACACAAGAGCTCGAAGAGCTTGTTTCACTGTTCAGAAAGGGTGACACTAGGGCTCTCGCCAAACTCATAACGATGTGCGAGGAAAGCGAGGATAAGGCGCGTAGAATCATCGATATGCTAGACGTAGACACGCAGAGGAGGGCGCACATAGTCGGCTTCGCTGGGGCTCCAGGTATCGGCAAGAGCACCCTCATAAACAGGGTCATCGAAGAGTACAGGCGTAGAGACCTAGGGGTCGGCGTTCTCGCGGTGGACCCAACAAGCCCTTACACGGGTGGAGCTGTCCTCGGAGACAGGTCCCGTATGAACAGGCACTCAGTCGACCCGAAAGTGTATATCCGTAGCATGGGCACCCGAGGCCAACTAGGCGGGCTTTCTAGGGCTACGAGAGACGCTATCAGGCTGCTTAGGGCGTATGGGAAGGACGTGATCATTGTTGAGACAACGGGAACGGGTCAAAACGAAGTCGACGTGGCAAGGGTTTCTCATACCGTTGTGGTTGTCATGATGCCCAATCTCGGGGACACCGTTCAATTCATTGAAGCCGGACCCGTTGAGGTCGCTGATGTGTTCGCCCTCAACAAGGCTGACCTAGTTGGGGCTGACGCCACAATGGCTGAACTCAGATCGATGGTTCAGTTGAGGTTCGCGTCAAACTCTTGGGTACCCCCAATAGTTAAAACCATAGGCACAACTGGGGAAGGAGTCAAAGAGCTTGTTGAGTGGATAGAGAAGCACTACAAATACCTTGTAGAAACGGGTGAACTGCGCCAACGTGAGAGACGGGCCTACCTTTACGAGGTTGTCGACCTAACAAAACACAGATTGTCAACCTTAGTGGATAGTGAGATTGGCAGCGACAGTCATGCCTTAGAGAAGATAGACTTCCTTGATGGGAGCGCCAACCCCTATAAGGCGTCGGATAACTTTGTTAAGCACCTGATAGAGAGGATTTCTGGCCACACTCAGCAAAAACTTTAGGCGTACCCTAGCTTTCGAGCTATTTTTTTAAGGGCGACCCTCAAAGGCGTGAGGCCTAAACCGAATGCTGATTCAAGCCTGCGTGGCGACGATACGAAGTCGCTTATGAGTACGTCCAGTTCATCTACGCTCAGATATGGATTATATCTACGTTTGGATCTTTGCCGCATGGCGTCGCGGTAGGCTTGCTCCAAGTCTACGTGCTTAAAGTAGACCTTCCTGTTTAGGGTTTCCGCGAACAGTCTAATGTACTCCACGAATCGGACAATGTCCTTTCCCACTAGATCGTAGGTCTTCATCCACTTACCATCACTTATGATGCACCCAACGTAGACGTGTACAGCGTCATCCACGAATATGGGTTGAACTCTGTACTCACCCGACCCGTACACAGGTATAGTCCCACCTCTTAAAATGTTTTCAAGAAGGTAGCCTGAAAACTCGTCCCCTGGCCCAATAATATAGGAAGGACGAAATATAGTATACCTTAGCCCGCTCTCCCTTATTATTCTCTCGGCGTGTAGCTTACTCAGAAAGTATGATTGTGTAGTATGCGTGTTAACACCCAACCCACTGTTGTACACAAAGCCTTGAACGCCGCCGCGCTTGGCAGCTCTCACCAAGTTTAGTGTTATGTGTGTGTTGACTTCATACATGTTGATAGCAGCAGACTGGGAGCTTACACCAACGAAGTGGTACAAGACTTCACACTCCTTTAAGGCTTCTATAAGAGAGTTGGTTTCATTGTAATCCACCTCGACTGTCTCCACCCCAATCTGAGAGAGTTCGGTGATCCTCTTGGAGGTAGAGCCTCTTCGTATTAAGCCGCGCACACTAACACCAGCTTCAATAAGACCCTTTACAGCATTGTAGCCAACAAATCCCGTCGAACCAGCCACAGCCACCCTTTTGGTCATCAGCATAAACATCCACAACGAATTATAAGGTTTCAAAAACACCGCCTTAAAGAGCTGGGTGACAGTTTCCAGATAAGGCTAAACTTGGTGTGCATCGAGTAATTAATTTAAGGATGAGTAGTATTATAATGCTGTGTCATCGGTTTTTGACCGTCTGAGCGAGGATAAGAAGAGGGTTTTGAGTGAACTCAGAGCCCAGATAATGCAGTTGGACAGCGAAATAATCGAGCAAGTGAGGCCTCATAGAATCGTGTATTCCAAGAATTTCTTTATGATGGACTTTGCGGAGATAACCTTGAAGGGTAACGCTATCCAAGTCACCCCGATATCACGTGAAGCGAATAAAACTGAAACCGTGTTAGTGAACGACCCAGAGTCAATTCAGCGCGCAATCGATGTGGTGAGGGCGGCTCTAAAGCGGCTTACAGATTGAGCATATTTCATCGTACCTCAATCATTGTTTGATGTTGCTCTCAACTTTTTCGCCAAAGTGTAATGTGGTTTGAAGTAAGTCTTTAATATGACAATTGTCATAGATCTTCGTGCTAGAATTAACGCTTCTCTTCCTAGGTCTCTTGGCTGGTTTCACAATATTCATCGGACTTCCAATCGTAGCGTTGATTGGCGATAACGAGAGGAGTAAGGGTTTCCTGAGCGCGATCGCGGCGGGCATACTATTATTCATACTTATTGAAATATTGTCTGATGGCGCGGAACCGATAACCGCGACGAGAGGCATACTCCATCTTGCAGGCTACTCCGCGCTTTACCTAGCCGGCTTCACAATAGGTGTCTTTACCCTTGTGGCGTACGAGGATAGGCTCGTCAGGAGGATGAAAGCCCAAAGAGTGGAATACTCCATGGCAACCATGACGGCGTACGGCATAGGTCTGCACAACTTTGGTGAAGGTTTAGCCATAGGCGCCGCCTTCGCATCGGGCGCACTGGGACTTGCAACGTTGCTTGTGATAGGCTTCGGCGCTCACAACACAACCGAAGGATTCGCTGTGTTTTCACCCCTCAAAAGGGCTCAGATGGCGACGGGCAGGGTTGTGTGGCTGGGTTTACTCGGCGGCGGACCCACACTCATAGGAACCATTGTGGGTGGATTCTTCGACTCCGGCGTATTAACCACTTTTCTCTATGCCCTAGCGGGTGGATCAGTGCTCTACGTTTTGATAACAGTGTTTAGCGGTGTGCTAAATAGGTCAGGTAAAAGGGTAGGGTTCATGGGCTTACTCACGGGTTTCGCGCTCGGTTTCGTAACCGACATCATGATAGTGTTCGCATCAAACGGAGCGCTCTAGTGGCTCTCGAACCAGTTAAGCATCTGTTTGAGCCTATCAATCCTCCTTGAGGGTTTGCCTGAGCGTGAGAGTTCGTGCCCCTCTTCTGGGACACGTATAAACACGGCTTCACGTCCAAGCTCTCGTAGAGCCGTGAAGAACTGCTCAGCCTGCTCTATAGGGCACCTGAAATCCATCTCGGCGTGGTGTATGAGTAACGGTGTCCTAGCGTTTTTAACATACTTGAGAGGCGACTTGTCCCATAACCTATCCAAATCATCCCACGGTCTTCCACCTATCTGATCGTATGTAAAATGATAGCCTATGTCGCTCGTCCCATAGAAGCTGACCCAGTTGCTTATGGATCTCTGGGTGACGGCCGCCCGGAAAATATCTGTGTGCGTAATGATCCAATTAGTCATAAATCCTCCGTATGAGCCGCCAGTAACGTATAGCTTGGAGCGGTCAAGGTTGAACTTTGAGGCCGCATACTCAACGAACTCCATAATGTCCTGATAGTCCCTTTCACCATAATGACCCACCACGCTCAGAGCGAACCTTTCACCGTAACCAGAGCTACCCCGCGGATTACAGAAGATCACGTTGAATCCCTGATTCACAAAAAATTGGAATTCGAACATCAACACTTCGCCGTAAGCGGTTCTCGGCCCCCCGTGTATCTCGAGTATTGTGCCCTTTGCGGGCTGCCTGCTTGCCCGCATGAACCAGCCATCGAGCTGTTCGCCGTCGCTGGCTGTGAAAGTAAAGCGCTCGGGTTCTACAAACCCCATCCCCCTAACGCTACGCTTACCAAACCCAGTCAGACGCCTGAGATTACCATTTCCCTGTTTAAGGGCATATAGATCGGCTGGCTCCCCCCATGTGAGCCCGGTAAAGTAAACAGTTTCGTTAACAACGTGATAACCTTCAACCGATATCTTCCCTGTGTCAACCACCTTCACACTCGACGACCCAAAGTCGTAGTTGGCGAGCCTAGTTATCCACCTATCAGTATATACAAAGTACACCCTTGAGTCAGACCTATCCCAGAAGGGGCTCAGATCAGTGTTTCTGTGCCTCACATCAGTGTTAAGCGAGTTTTCAAGAGACCTGTCAAAGCCGTCAGTCATACACTCAACCTTACCACTCGTGGTAGATGCTACGTAGAGCTTGGTGTTGGTAGCATGGCCGTGCTTCATATCGTGGCCGAGAAAGGCGAGCCTGTCGGCCTTATGCGAGAGGTTAAGCGCATTTATCGGTCCACTCCACTCGACAACCCGCTTAGGAGAACCGCCGCTTAAAGGAACCTCGTAAATGTGTTTCACAAGTGAAGTTTCTGCGTCGGCATCCATGTTGGAGGCAAAGTACACCCTAGAGGAGGCTGCATCAACGCTGAAGGAGCCCACATCGAAGTCTCCCTCCGTGATTCTCCTGAGCTTCCTAGATCCAACGTTCAGCCTGAAAAGGTGTGAGCGCCTGTTATGAAAGTAGCCTTCATTATCAAGCCTATACCTTATTCTCGACACCCTCTTAGCGTCACCCTCATCCCTGGCAACCACTTCCCTTTTACACACAACCAGTTCATCCTCACTAACCCAGCTCAAACCAGTGAAACCCACATCCTCCTCCGTGTAGAGGGTTAGTGGTCCCCCGCCATAAACCGAAACAGTCCTAACACTAGCCTGTGACTTACCGTTCGACCTAACAGTGTGCACATAGGCTAACATCTCACCCTTCGGCGACCACACTGGGCTGGCTATCGACCCATAAAACTCAGTCAGCCTAACCCTTCTACCCGAGTTAATCCAGAAGAGAGCCGATGCATACGTATCCTTCGCCCTATCTATCCGGGTAACGCTGAACGAGACAACGCCCTTGCCACTCACACGTGGATCCGAGACAGAAACCAATCTAGTGAGTGCTTCCGCGCCAAACATATCGAGCACTAAAAGCAAAACACTCAACCCCATTTAGCTTTTGCGCGGAGCTTAAAACGGTGCGGTTGGTACAGCTACAGAGTAAACAGGTTTATATACTTAAATGGGTACTACAAGATAGTTCTCGACAAAGTGGTAATATTAGCTCGCACAAAAGATATTGTGTGGCTACTAAAAGAAAAGACTGCTGTGGCTCTTTCATGGATTCCCGAAACACGTAACTTTAATAGTAAAAGGAAGTACGGTTCAATCGATACTTGGTGGTATAACGGTTCGCTTGGTATAACACTAACGTTCGACAGACTCTATAAACGGACACGTGATATAACCTATGCACAAGTTATTAGGAGCGTCTTAAACGCGAATCCCCTCAGACACTACCATGGAAACATAAGGTGCCACGGCTTGACGGTGGTTGGCGAAGTCTACTTAGAAGCTTACAGAACACTTAGGGACCCCTGGCTTTTTAGGATCCCCCCCGCATCGCGTCGCTTTTGAAGCGGTTCGCCAGAAAATCCGAGCTGGGGGCTTCATGGTTGGTTGAGGGGGTAAAACACACGGCTGACCTTATGTTGGGTTGCTCGGGGATAATCCACTTCTTTTTGAAAATAAATGGAGGACGCTTTGGGTTCCCAGCCATGTTGAATTTTTGAATCATATAGGAGCGGGTGGGTGTTTTGGCTGAGATGTTTAAGGTTCTAAGAGACCCCTTGGTTAAGCGATTGGTTTTGTTGAGCGCTCTGGGTAACGCGTCATTCTCAATTTGGAGTGGGGCACTGATCATCGACCTCTTCTTGAGGTTGTCAAACATATTCTATGTGGGTGTAGCTCAGTTCGTACTGAGTATTATAGCAAATATTTTACTACCATATCTGGGCTACCTTGTTGATAGGTTCCCTGCTAGGAGGGTTGCGGCGGTGGGCATGCTGCTTGAGGTTTTACTACCACTCCTCTTGGCGGTGAAGATGAGGGTGCTCACGGGGTTCTACTTGGTCTACGCGGTTCTGGCGTCGGTTGCCCCACTCGGTGTAGCCACCAATCTTATGGGTGTTTTGTTTAGTAAGATGTACAGGGGCCTCATCAACTCCCAGGAGCTTGCGCGTCAGCTCACATCGCTTAGAAGCACGCTGCGCACAATAGTGTTCGTCGTATTCGACTCCCTCACAGGTGTGTTGGTCTACCTTCTTGGGCCTTCCTTCACGTTCATCATAGCCTTCCTTATTGAGTTAGCCGGATTCGTATTCCTTTTTATAGCCTTTAGAGGCGCCTGGTCGAAGTGGAATTCGGCTGCCGTGAAGGATGATGGCAAACCCCCTTTTAGGGTTTATTCAGTCGTTTAAGGCCTCTGTGGGCAACCTCAGGTCGCTGCTTAAAGCCTCCTCGGCCTTCGCCTTTATTTTTGTCTTAACACTCACACTGAGCTTTTTGAACTCGGCCAACACGCTTCTCATAACGGGTATACTGAGGAGTTTTAAACTGTTCGCGATTTACGCGGGGCTCTTTTCATCACTCCTCTACGCTGGTCTAGCGGTGGGCTACCCGCTTGGCTCGGTTGTTAGACTCCGAAGAGGGCTGCAACTACTCCTACTTGGGGCGGCGGATTCATCCCTAGTCTTGCTAGTGGCCGTAGAGCACTCACCCCTCCTAATTTTGGCAATCATCTTCATAATCACCTTAATGGAAGGATTAGAAGGTGTGTATAGTGAATCCATCGTCTTCTACACACTACCCAAAGAAATGTATGGGCGCCTAAGTAGCTTATACCAAAGTTTAATCACTATATTGATGACTGTGGGTAGCCTGCTCATAACCTACCTTGCGAGTCTACAGACGCCAGCCCACATACTCTTCGCGGTGGCACTCACCTCCGTGATGATAAATTTGGCAATCATAGGCCGCAAACGCTTTAGGGACGCCCCACTAACTTGATAGACACACGCTTCAAACCCGCCCATCTCAACTCGCGCGAACCAAACAATCTATGACACCTTGGGATAGAGTCTGGATGTCCCCTGCACTTAGCTCACACCCATCCTCCCCCAAACTGGAATTAATTGTTTACAAGTTATTCGACTGATTGTTTATAGGTGGAACACAGATATGTTGATGCTGTCCCTGATACCCATTTGAGCGGTTTAGGAACCCAGCGCCAACCCCCATAACCACCCCTAACCAAAAAGCGCGTGACTCCACCTATAGTGAGGAGAAAGAATAGATGGGTGTATACCAGATTATTCATACTGAGAGAGCCAAACCCTACCCTCAAAGTCCTCCGCCACCCCATTAGTGGCCAAGCCCCATTTAAGAGCATGGGCGGGGAGTCGGGATCCCCAACCCGGACAGGCGGACACCACTTGCGGCTAAGCCCACGAACCACGATACGCCCCCCACACAAACGCTTCCCTAATACCCATAGGGTAGATTATGCGAGGCATCTTGGATGTGGCTGTTATCGCAAAAAAGCTACCCTTTGCTTTGATTTTCTGGTGAACCTTGATGCTTCCTTCATCTATCTGTTTGCTCGTCGAGTCTTTTGAGTCTCTCCTCAATTTTGTTGAGTTGTACTAGGAGCATCTTTTTATAGGCTGACAATAACTCCCGCTGCTCTGACACGGTCGCCTTATCCAGGGATCTAAATAGGTCTGTGAGAGACTTGTCTAGATCAGACAAAATCTCCTGTGCTGATTTTGAAAGCTCGGGGAAAGTTTCCTCAATGCCTTTTAAAAGGGTTTTACCCGTTACTCCAACCAGTTTAACCAGACTTTCCGCGAACTCCTTTGCACTTCGTGTTAATTCATCCTCCCTCTTCTCAGAACTCGAATCGCTCATAGGCACACAAATCTTAAAGTGGCCACCACCGTTTTAACCTTTCTAAAGCCACAGAGAAGATTGGTCAGATAAGGTCATATCCTAGTTAGGAGGGTTTATCCCATGTTTTTTGGAGAGTATGACTGGTTTACTATGCTACTATCAACTATTCGGCAATTTGACGAAGCTATTCAGATAACAATTTCCCACGCTTGGCGATTACGATTATCGCCCCGAATCCAGACAGCGTTAATCTGACCACTAATATGTGGTGCGGTGGCTCAGAGTGCGGGGTAGTTGTTAAAGTAAATAGGCTTCGCCTTTGAGAGTAGGGTGGCTTAAACCAAGCGGATTGACTGCATTATGTGTTTTGGTGTTCAGCGTTTGGCTCTATGTTTAGAGTACCACTCTAATTCTTTTTCAATTAGCATCTTATATGTGAGAACCTTGTCTGCTTGGCTTGGGGCGATCTTTCTGTTGGCTAGGGCCTCATCGCACATCTCTATGAATTCCTTGAACCTCTGTAGTGTGTCATCATCGTATTTTTCACGTGGGATCACTGAGAGGTTTGCTGTGTACTCAACTTCGATTATCCTTACTAGCTGACCAATCGTTGAAGCCCTTTTCACAGTATATTGAAGCATGTCCCCAGATATTACCCTTACCTTGAGGATAGGGTAACCAGGCTAGTTTAACGGTGTTGAGGAATGTGTTTTGAGGCGTTGGAGTCTTTTACATAAAGGTTAAAACACCACTTTGGTTTATTTGTGCTGATAGAGTTGCGGGTGGTTATCGGCGGTATAGATGGATATATTGGCTGGGCTTTGGCGCTGCATCTCATTTCTAGAGGGCACAGCGTGATTGGCGTTGACAACTTTATAACGAGGAGGAGGGTGGAGGAGGTGGGGTCATGGTCTGCTACACCCATCTTGGATATGTACGAGAGACTCAAAGTGGTTGAGGAGCTAACAGGTCAGAGGATAGACTTCGTGGAGGGTGACCTGACAGATTACGCCGTTGTACGCGGGGTCTTCAACAAGTACAAACCCGACGCATTCGTGCATCTGGGAGAGCAGAGGTCGGCGCCATACTCGATGATAGACGTACACCACGCGGTGGAAACCCAGGTTTCCAACATCACGAGCTCTCTGAATATAGTTTACGCCATGAAGGATGTATCACCACACACGCACCTTGTGAAGATGGGTACTATGGGTGAGTACGGAACACCCAACATCGATATACCTGAGGGGTTCTTCGAGGTTGAGTACAATGGTAGAAGGGATTATTTGCCCTTCCCCCGAATGGCTGGAAGCTGGTATCACTGGAGTAAAGTGCACGACAGTGGAAACATGATGTTCGCAAACAAGATTTGGGGGCTGACGATAACAGATGTTATGCAGGGTGTGGTGTACGGTACGAGGACCGATGAAATAGTGGATGAGAGGCTTCACACACGCTTTGACTTCGACGAGGTGTGGGGTACCGCGCTCAACAGGTTCTGTGTTGAAACGGTGCTCGGTCTACCCATGACCGTGTATGGGAGAGGTGGGCAGACGCGGGGTTTCATCAGCCTTACTGATAGTGTTCAATGTTTGAGGATAGCAATAGAGAATCCGCCAGACAAATCCGAGTATAGGGTGCTTAACCAGTTCGACGAAGCATACTCTGTGATTGAACTCGCTAAGAAGGTTTATGAAGTGGCTAAGAGAAAGGGGCTTGAGCCGGCGATCGCGAACGTGCCCAACCCAAGGGTTGAGGCGGAGCAACACTACTATAATCCAATACACGAAAAACTCAAGAAACTGGGATACAAGCGCACCAGGATGCTTGAAGACGAGCTGAGTATAATACTCGATGACTTGGTCAAGTATAAGGAGAGGCTCGAGGCGAAAAGGGAGGTCATATTCCCGAGGACCGATTGGCGTAGGCCAAGGAACCCTCTACGCTGAGCCTCGTTATATCAAGTGCCTTTAGGTATCCCTCAGGTGTGCCCACACTCAGCCACTTGTATTTCACTTCGTCCAGCTCTAGTGCATAAACCCTACCACTTCTAGTGATCAGGTGCATTATACCATCTGTGAGCTCAACTTCACCAGTTTGGCCAGCCGTGGTGGCTCGAAGTGCATCCATGATGGTGTGGTCGAACACGTAAACAGCCACGAGCGCCATGTTTGACGGGGGATTACTCGGTTTCTCAACAACGCCATCAACACGGAAAACTCGCGAGCCGTTGACAACCTCAAACCTTCCTGAAACAACGCCGTACCTAGTAGGGTTATTAACGAGTCTCGTGAGCAGCATGCCGGAAGCCTGAGTCTTCAGAAAAGCCTCAATCAGTCCAGCGTACACTTGGCGACCATTCAGAATGAGGCCGTCGCCAGCGTGTAATACGAATGGGTCGTCCCCAACAAACTCGGCCGCCCTCCGCACAGCGTCTCCAAATCCCTTTGGTAGCGGCTGGTACACAAACTCGAGGTGTACATCTGATAGGATTCGTCTGAGCACCTCTAAATCCTCTGGGAGTTTACCCATTCTTTTTAGGTACTTTAAGTAGGTTTCTCTAAGCGTAAAGTAGTCTTTAATCATGTGTTCGCCCCGCCTAACAACAAAGCAAAAACTTCTTAAGCCCAAAGCGTAGAGTTCCTCCAAGATTATTTGCACAAGTGGCTTGAGGGTAAGCCCGTCAGACGCGCTCTTTGCGCACAGGGGGAGCATCTCCTTCCTGATGCCCCGTGTGAGTGGAAGCATCCTAGACCCCTCACCAGCAGCGGTTATTACTGCCTTTTCAACCTTCAAACAATACACCTTGGGTCTACACAACGAACCAAGCTATATACCTGTTTGGCAACATATGGATGCGAAAGGCTTAGGGCTCACCGAAGATTAGACTGTGCGTGGCGTATTCCGAAAGCCCCTATATTAGAGAGGCAACTCGGGATGACGAACCAAGGATACTCAAGCTCGTAGAGCACACCTGGAGTTGGGGTGACTATATACCAAGTGTTCTAGACAAATGGCTATCCAACGATAAGAGTAAGGTGTTTGTGTGTACAAAGGGGGATGAGCTTTTGGGAATGGTCCACCTCAGTATTGAGGAAGGAGGGCTCGGATGGCTTGAGGGGGCAAGGGTTGCACAAGATCATAGGAACAAGGGTATAGCCACTATGCTCGCAAATCACACGGTGGAGTATGCGTCTAAAATCGGTTTGAGCAAGCTTAGACTCGCTGTAGCAGTGGACAATAAGCCCTCAATAAGACACGTTGAGAAGGTTGGATTTAGGGCTTTTAAAACGTTCAAAAGAGTCTCGTCACACACGTCCATGAAGACCCACACGGTATCCACTAGAAGACTCGAAGAGAATGAAGTTTCATCTGTTTTAACTTCGAAGTTCTACGATTCGTATGGTGGACTCTACTACAAATCCTTCAGGTGGCTGGACCTTAGTGGGGAAACCCTTACCCGATTATCGCTTACGGGTAGAGCCTTTTGGATAAACAAAACACTGCTAGTCCACTCTTCTGAATACTATGAGGATAATATGAAGGTCGCCGAAATAGGCTACACACAGTTCGACGAAAAGTTTGATTCGTCAGAGATTGTTAGCCTCTTTGCGCTTCGGCTCTTTTCCAAAGTGGATTTCATTCTACCAGATAAAGTGGAATTAGCTACAGAGGGTTTTAATGAAGAAGGTCAGAGATTCATCGTCTTCGAGCGAGCGCTCTAAGCATGGGCCCTAAAGTCTTGCTTGACCTTCTCGGCGAAATCATGGTCATCCACCAGCCTGACTGCCACACGGGCCAATGCTTCGGAAACAGTTTGCAGAGCCTCTTTTGCCTCCCTTGAAGCCGCTGCACGAGCGGACACCTCCGAATGCCAGGGCGTGCCTTCTGGAGCTATCTTGCAAGTGATTTCAAGTGCCGGTAACAACTGGGAAATGTTCGCAAAATCTGTTGAACCACGAGGAATACTATTCGTCGTCTCCTTATAGTCTTTTGGTACTACTCCGAGCTCTTTAAGGACGTTTTGGGCGTACTCTATGAGTGGGTAGTTAAACTTGGTTGTGGAGTACATGGGTCCAATATTCCTTATAGAGTAGGCAGCGTTCGTCGCCAGTGCGCACCCCTGAACTATGAGCCTGAAACGCATTATGAGCTGCTTGAGATAATCAACATCAGAGCTGCGAAGGCCGTATACTAAGACCGCTTTGTCTGGCGTGACATTAGAGGCCTTACCACCCTCTCTGATCACACCATGGATAACAACATTCGCATCCCTCCTCACATGCTGCCTAAGCATGTTGACAGCAGTGTATGTGAGTATGGCTGCATCCAGGGCGCTAACCCCCTTTTCAGGGGAAGCGGCTTCATGAGCGGCTACACCACTGAAGGTCACCTCCAAGTCCTGCACGGCGAGTGAGGGTGAACCAAGACTCCAACCGTCACCTGGATGAGTCATCAACACAAAGTCAATATCCGAAAAAGCCCCTTTTTCCGCCAGTAGTATCTTCGAACCGCTCCACTCACCACTACCCTCCTCGTCAGGCGTGCCTATAACGACAATTCTACCAGCCTTAAGCCGAGCCGCAGCCTTGACGGCCGCGAGAATGGCAGCAGCAGCTATTACGTTGTGTCCACATGCATGGCCGACACCGGGAAGAGCATCATACTCAGCTAGGAAGCAGACAGTGGGACCCTCACCGAGCCTCTTCTCAGCGCGGAAAGCCGTGGGTATTCCCATATATTCACTCGTAACGCTGAATCCCTCGGTCCTAAGCGTTTCTACTAAAAGCTTTGAAGACTCGTACTCTCTACTCCCAACTTCAGCCAGCCCATGTATTTTTAATGCAATAGACCAAGCGTCTTCTTCAGAAAGCATGACAAAATAGAGCCAAACAGAGATAAAGCTCTAACGGAGAATAGGGATATTGTCTAGATAGATTAAGGCTTGCACGCTTGGATCGCTAACCCACCAAACCCAATATCCAGAAAACACTGGACTGGTAGCGGGCAAACTTTTTATGCTAATAATATTCAAACAATTCTTCCAAGGAAGAGTTTCTGTCGTGCTCCATCAACAAGAGTTTTGAAGTGAGAACAGGATCTTGGAGAAACACAAGCGCCTGTTTTCTATAGATATTGATGGCTCTAAAAAGAGAAGATATACCAGATGCATTGATAGTTGACAGTGATAACTTCCTTGATCATTTCTTAATTATCTACCAAAACATGCTATCTGAGTACTGTTTTTATACTCTGACGGATTGGAGAGGCTGAACAAGCGGTGAGAGTTACACAGACATTTTGCGCAGATTAAATGCCATGATATTATAAGGATGTATATGACGCTATTCAATCCCTCGATCCCTCACCTGCCAGTAGAGTTGTAGATAAAACAACATTTGCTATACTATTTTATTACAGTGGGGTAAGCTACCCCGCCCTGAACTGTAGACCCAAAATTCGTGTGTGGGTTACAATTGGCGCTATGTGCTAATTTGGGTCTACCGTAAAGGGCGGAGCTTCCTGAATCACCACCCCACCATAAATGGCAAGGTTCGCTCGTTCTTGATCAAGCTACTCATAAGGACTCAATACTACACGGGTAAGCCCAAGCTCCATTAATGTGCGATACACACGCAAATGCCATCTAGTCTACGTTAAGTGTAACCCAAAGTGCGGTCGCCGGGATTTGAACCCGGGTTACCACCGTGGCAGGGTGATGTCCTAGACCAGGCTAGACGACGACCGCTATCACTACAAAACTGAAAAACACGTACGGTTAATAAACCTTGCTTTGATAACTCATCCGTGTCTGAATAAGGCTTAAACATGAATTGGCGTCATCGGTCGAATTTATGATAGCCCCTGAAGCCAGACTACCACCTACCTAGCTAAGGACACGGTCAACTTCTTCAAGGATTTAAGTGTTTTGTGAGGAATAGGATCCTGTCCGGATAAGCCTTAAGTGGTGGGCGCCACGGAGCTGAATTGGTGAACCACCGTGGAGCCCACAACGGATATCTTTACACTCTTCAGGGATTTAAATGTTTTTAAGAGGAACAAGAAGAGGTTCTTCTGAGCTCAAGGTTATCGCCGTGCTACTCTACGCGTTTGGGTTGAGCCTCAGAAAAACCTCTGGATTCTTCTGGCTTCTCTCCGAGCCTCTTTCCAAGTCAAGTCGAGCGTTCAGGATTGGGTGAAAAAGGTTGAGGCGAAACTCAGCTTCGAGCCAGTGCAAAGCTGGGAGCGATCGCGGTGGATGAAAGCGTGGTAAAGTGTGGCGGAAGACCACTGTAGGTGTGGGTTGCTGTCGACGCGTACACGAGGCAACCCATCTCGTTCGGTGTTTCACTCACGAGGACAACAGAGAACGCGCTCAGGTTTCTCCGTAGACTGAGAACAAGGTGTCTCGGAGACCCCGCTCACGGATAGGGGTCCATGGTAGCGTGAAGCCGTGATTCGAGCGGGGTTCCAAAACCACGTCCACCAAACCTTTGGGCTGAGGAGCTCCGTTGAACGCTTCAGGGCTACCTCAAAGACAGGACGAGGGTTTTCTACAACAACATAAACCCGAAGAAGACACTCTTTGCACCACTCGTGGACTTCCTCGAACTATTCATGCACTGGTACATTGAGTGGAGGTGACAAGAATTGGGCTTATCCGGTCAGGTGCAGGAATAGAGGAAGATTCCTCTGAGCTCAAGGTCATAGCGGTTTTGCGCAACGCTTTTAACCTGAACATCCACGATGAGATACCACGCAACGTTTTAAACTACCCACAGAGCTGGTCTCGAAGTCGTGCGTAGAGTTGTCGATAAAATTGAGTAAAAACTCGTGTTTAAGCTAAAGCCAGGAAAGTATTTTATTATCACGGTAGACGGGGTAGTCGTTAAGTATAATAGTAGATCTTCGAGCCATTGCTAGTGGGTCACTTCTCTAGCCGTAAAAGATCGAAAAAGAAGCATCTACTACAAACATCCCGAGATAAACGCCATTTGAACCACTCTTAGACTTCCTAAAGGTATTCTTCGAGTTTTACACAGTGTTGAGGTGATGTGCGCCAGCCTATCTGGACACTATACCTCCTTCAGTTGTCCGGATAATAGGTTGTAGAGCGCGCAATCTAGGCTTGGAAGCTTTTATTTAGGCGCTACCTAATTCACGCATGACAGGTTTAAATATGCACGGCTGGAATGAATGGGCATGCGAAATGCAGTAGTTGGTCACCATTACTGGGACAGGCCGGGGGGCGGACAGCTTGTGTGTGCATCTTCGGCGTACGCCCTTGAGAAGTCAGGTTATAATCCAGTGCTGACATCGACAACCAGCTTTAATCCGCAGAGCTACACTACTTGGTTCGGGATTGATCTCTCCAGCTATCCAAGAGTCAACTGGAACATAAGCTTAAGGATGTTCGGATTGCACTTGAGGCTAGTCGCTTGGAGACCCATGCTTAAGGCAATCAGGGATTACGGTGCAAAGCTACTCTTTACCGATGAGGTTACATATAAACCACTACTCAAGCACAGAGTGAAGATGGGCTTCAGGATAATCGAATACATACACTTCCCCTATGAGGTTTCCACAGACCCAAGGTTCAGGGGTACAGGACTCAGTTATGGCGAAGATCCCTACGTTTTAGAGAGGTACGGTAATTTTCCCATGAACATTTACTGGTGGAGCTACATAAAACTTTTGCCACACTACATGAGGGAAGATCCATTTGAATCTGCAGACCTCGTACTCACCAACTCTGCATGGACAGCTGAGCTGGGGAAGAGAGTGTACGGCAAGACTCCAGAAGTCCTGAATCCCCCGCTACCACCAAACGTGCCAGTTCTTAAAAGTGCAAGGCCATTTGAGGGGAGACAGAAAGCTATAGTGATGCTTGGCAGATTCAGTGAGGAAAAGAGGTACCACTGGGTTATAGGTGAAGTCATGCCGAAACTCGTAAAGGAGGTACCAGGAGTAAAGTTGCTGATATTTGGCGGTGCTGGCACGAGGACGGCTAAGGCATACATTGAAAGGCTCAGAAGGATGGTCAAGGAGAAAGGAATTGAAGACATGGTGATCCTTATACCTGATGCGCCGAGGCACGCTATAAATGAGGCCATGGATAGTTCAAGAGCTTTCTTTCACTCAACAATAAACGAGCACTGGGGAATAGTGGTTGCTGAGGCCCTAGCTAGAAGGTTACCCATAGTGGTCCATAAATCAGGAGGCGCTTGGTCCGATATAGCAAAAAAGGGCAGATACGGTCTCGGCTATGAAAACACAGATGAAGCTGTACTCTGTTTATCTAAGCTACTGACAGACGAAAAGCTTTGGAATATTTATTCATCATCAGAAAGGGTAGAAGATCTAACTTTGGGTAAATTTGTTGACAGGCTAGGGAGATTTTTAAAAGAATTAAACTAAGCCTTACAACGATTATGCAGTTTTTCTTAGTTAGTCAAGCAGTAAAGCCTTTAAATGAATTCAATTTCACAATAAAACGAAGTAATTTATCTATCATCTTAATCTATGAAGGTTGTTACCAGGTGTGTTAATAATAAACGTAGAAATTAGCAAGCCAAGAGGAACTCTGGGTAACAAAGCCCTATCCAAAACGGACAGGGAACATAAAGCCTACTGTAGCCGAAGAGATTACTTTTAGGAAAAGCAACTGTGTAGCATAAGCTACTAATTTCTTAACAACGCGCCAAAAATGTGACATAATTATCACACATCTTCCAAGAACTTTTGAGTTTACCATAAAGGGTAGGTTTTGGAAACTTTATGAGGCTCATCCAAGCGTCAGCGCTCAACACGACCTTACATGAACACCATCATCAGATCATACAGGCCGCGTAAAAACATAAGTTGTTGGTATGCGAACCGTTAAGCTGAAATAGTGTATCTCCGTTTTATACAGGAGACAGGGGATTCTAACATGGTCTATGCGACTGAGATAGTTGCTTTGGTTGGCGGCTTACTAGGACTGCTTTACGCGGGTCTACTAGTGCGTAGTGTTCTCTCACAAAGCCCAGGGAATCAGAAGATGAAGGAGTTGGCTGACTTTATCCGTGTTGGCGCCAACGCCTTTTTGAGAAGGGAATACACGACCATAATACCCATAGCGGTGGTGCTTACAGTGATAATCGGCGTCCTCATCCAGCCGCGCCCAATAGTTGCTCTTGGATTCGTGGTGGGCGGTTTACTATCAGCTTTGGCTGGTTACATAAGTATGGGTGTAACCGTCCGGTCGAGCTCCCGTGTGGCTGAGGCCGCAAAGAATGGTTTGGGAAGCGCCCTAACAGTTGCCTTCAGAGGAGGGTCGGTGCTTGGTATGACTGTTCCAAGCTTGGCACTCATCGGTTTAGGAGTGTTCTATCACTTCTTCCCACAACCCACCGCTCTCGTGGGCTTTGGTTTCGGCGCAAGCCTGGTAGCGCTTTTCATAAGGGTTGGAGGAGGAATATATACCAAGGCAGCCGACCTAGGCGCTGACATAGTGGGTAAAGTTGAGGAGGGAATACCCGAAGATGACCCGAGGAACCCTGGAGTCATCGCTGACAACGTGGGCGACAACGTGGGTGATTGCGCTGGGATGGGTGCCGACGTCTACGAGTCATACATAGTGACGGCTCTAGCAGCTGTCCTCCTTGGCACATTTGTGTTCTTGGGGGGTGCTTCAGCCCTACTAAACCAGCCAAGACTAGTGCCGTACCCATTAACGATAGGGGGAATAGGCGTCGTAGCCTCAATACTCGGAGGGCTATATGTTCGTCGATCAAGCAAGGGTGAACCCATGAGTATCCTGAGCGGTGCATTGTATATTGCCGCCATCGTCGCAGTGGTGCTCGACGCGGCTTTTACACTCTACACCTTCAGGGCACACCCACTCTTAGGTTACGCGCTCACGGGGGCAGTGATCCTCGGAATAGTTGTGGTTGTCATAATCGAGAAGATAACAGACTACTTTACATCCTACTCCTATAAGCCGGTGAAGGAAGTCGCCGAAGCGTCCCAGACTGGGCCGGCCATAAACTTCCTGTCAGGATTCGCGCTTGGGCTCAGAAGCGCAGCTCCAACCGCAATCCTACTCGTGGTCGCCATAATAGCCTCATTTGCTGCGGGCACTTATGCGAGCGGGGGGAACTACTATTTCGGCGTGTACACAACTGCTATAACAACCATGAGCATGCTTTCACTTACGGGCATCATACTCTCCATAGACGCTTTCGGTCCGATAACAGACAACGCCAACGGAATAGTTGAGATGGCGGGTGTTGAGGGTGTCAGGGAGGTGACAGATAAATTGGACGCGGTGGGTAACACTACTAAGGCGACCACGAAAGGTTTCGCAATAGGCACAGCCGCACTCGCAGCGCTTTCACTCTTCATAGCATTTCAGGGCGAGGTTCAGCGTTACTATTTGGCGAAAGGCCTCAACCCGCCCGTATTTAACCTAACGAGCCCCTACCTACTCATAGGACTACTCATAGGTGGTCTGCTACCATTCTACTACTCTTCGTTCCTAATAGGCGCTGTGAGCAAGGCTGGCTACCAAATGGTCAACGAGATCAGAAGACAATTCAGAGAGATACCTGGGCTGCTTGAAGGAAAGGCTAAGCCCGACTATTATAAGTGTGTTGACATAAGCACAAGCGCAGCCCTCAGGGAACTCGTCAAACCAGCACTCCTCGCAATACTAACCCCCATAATCGTAGGCGTGATACTTGGACCGATAGCCCTCGGAGGAGTACTCATAGGCAGCGTGGTCTCCGGAGTTTTCCTCGCCCTACTGATGGCCAACGCGGGCGCCGCCTGGGATAACGCAAAGAAGTATATCGAGGCGGGCAACTTCGGTGGCAAAGGAACACCCACACACGCCGCCGCGGTGAGCGGAGACACTGTGGGCGACCCATTCAAAGATACCGCTGGACCCAGCATAAATTCGCTCATAAAGGTTTTAAACACGATATCCATAGTCTTCGTAGCAATCTTCGTACTCCTCCACCTCTAATTTTTTAGACCATTTAATGGAGCCACGATAAGGATTAAATTGAATTAGCGGTCACAGGGTTTAGGCCTATGCTTAAACAGAGGGCTGCTAGCGGCGCTGGTCATTTATTCGTAGGCAACACGCTATCACAGATAATCCAAGGGATAGGGATAATATTGGTAGCCAGATTGTTGGGCGCCACAAACTACGGGCTCTATACCCTGCTCTTAGTCCCCTCAGCAACATTTTTTGTATTCACGCAGGTAGGGTTCGGGGGAGCGGCTACAAGGTATGTCGCATACTATAATGCTTTGGGTAAAAGAGCAGAGGCCGACAGTATAGCTACAACCACACTCCTATATGCCGCCATACTGTATGCGCTTATATCTTTGATCTCAGCGGTCGCCGCCCCAGCCTACGCGTCATACGTGCTACACCAACCAGGCATATCCCACTTGGCCCAGCTTGCGAGCGTGATAATATTTTTTCAAGGCTTGATGAATTATACAACAGCAGTCCTCAACGGCTACTACAAGACTAAGCAGGTTTCTGCCATTATGCTCATCCAGTCACTCGCCAAGACCACCCTATCCGTAGGCCTCATAATTATTGGACTACGCATATATGGTGCGCTGATTGGGACAATAATTAGCTTTGTTATCCCGGCAATAAGCGGCACGATTTGGATCTTTAAGGCTGTCCAAACCAGAAAGTTCATGTTTGACGCGAAGATTTTCAAAACCATAACATCCTTCGGGTTACCAGTGTATGCTGCAAACATCCTCAACGGTATCTCGCGGCAGATCCAGTTGGTGATCCTGGCGGGTTTCGTGAGCGCAGCCGCTGTGGGCGCCTTTACGGCCACCCAGAATCTAGCTACCCTTATCAGTGTTGTAACCTACCCCATAAGTACTATGGCTGGAGTGGCCTTCTCAGAGGTCTCAGCGCATAACAACAAGGTTAGGATCAGTTCATCCTATGTGAGTGCTACGAAGATAGCCACGATACTTGTGGTGCCAATAAGTATTTTCATCGCACTTATAGCGAAACCCATTGTTACAATTCTGTATGGTGCAGTTTACTCTAAATTCTACCTTCTACTATCCATATTCGCACTCGGATACCTCTCCGTGGGTCTGGGAGGACAAACCCAAAACCCACTCTTTGGGGGGTTAAACAGTACGAAACTCAACACTTACTCGGCCGCAATCTCAGCGGTCTTACTCCTATCACTCTCTTTTGGGTTGGCTTTCAAGCTCAGCGTTTTCGGTGTGGCCCTCGCAACAACCATCTCAGCAATAACTACAGCCGCGGTAATGCACATACTCATCGTGAGGAGACTAGGCGTTAAGCTTTCCAAAGCCAAGTTGGTAGCCGTGTATCTAGCAAGCACGCTATCAGCTGTCCCCCTAATACTCATACCACAAAAAATTTTCCACCACGGTTTAATCGGCTTGATAGAGCTAGCGTCGTTTCTAGGTGTGTATGTAGTAATTTACTCCACAGTGCTACCGCTAGTAAGAGGAGTTAACGAGGATGAACTCACCCTCATATCGCATTCTTTAAAGGGCGTACCCATACTAGGATATATATTGAGCGCTCTAACGCGCTACTCAAAACTCTTCATATATGAACACAAAGAAAAACCAAGCTAGCTACACAAGTGAGTAGACTTATGCTAAACAGCAGATCAGAAATCTGTTCTCAAGATATTGATGTGTTTGCACGTGTTTTTCTGACTATTATATATTGACAGGGGGATAGTGTCCAGATTAGAACGCGGCGACCTCTGTCTCCAGGCGTGGAGAAGCGTTATCCGGACACCATCTACAGGGGTTTGAAAAGTTTATAAAGCTAAAAAGCGGGTTCGGTGTGAGTGTTACCAATGAACCGTTTACAGCTGTTGGCTTTAGGGTTAAGCCTACTAGGCTTGGGTGTTTCAGCCTATCTCACGGCGCAGTCGTTCAACAGCCATATACCCCTCAGTTGCCCTTCCACAGGCATCATCAACTGCGCTAAAGTGACAACGAGCACATACAGCCATATCTTAGGCGTCCCAGTCGCACTCCTCGGAGCTATATGGTTCATAGTTATAATAGCACTCGTCCTCCTTGATTTAAACTGGGCTTTACTGCCGTTTTGGACACTCGGTCTAGTTTTCGTAGCCTACCTAGTGTTCACCGAGGTCTTCCTCATCCACTCCATCTGTGTGTACTGCACCGCTGTGCACATAACAGTGCTCGTGTTGGGATATCCTGTGGGGAAGCTTTCGCTAAGCGGCGAATGAGCGCCACCAGTGCCAAGCTCGCCCTCTAACGCAGGTATTGGTTGCCTGCCGCATACGCTTGAAGGCTTATTACCATCCACTTTACATATCACCGCGGTTATAGCATTAGTATACTGCCTGATACCCACGCCTATCGATGTGTTGGAGCCTATGAATCCTGCTATTTGCGTCCAATTATAGTTGTGCCATGACTGAGGTACAAATGGTGACGAAGCAAGCACGAACGAGTTGCCAAAGTCGATAAACGGGTAACCACCGCCGAATAGATTCCACACCTGCGAATAGTTTGATGGGGGCTCCGCTATTAAGCCGTAATCCCTATTCTGAACTTCATACCCCTGAAACACGACGTAGGGGCTCGTATAAGAGGCGTAGCGAAAAGTGAACGTGGGAACATTATAATAGGACTCATTCACAGGGGGGGCGGAAACCATATACTCCAACCCCGTAAAGTTCCCGAAACGCATAAGCGCCAAAATAAGTGGCCATCTAGTTGCGGCGCAAAACGGACAGTACTCTGCACCTATAAACACTATTATCGGTTTACCCCCACTAATCCAGGGGGTACCATTATAAGGTTGGAACAACGACATATTGGTGAGTGGACCTCCATATGTGCTCATCGCCAGCGAACTTAGCTCGGAGTAGAAACCCGCACTAACAGGTTGTCCAATATACGCCGTTATATTGGGCGTCGAACCAGAAAGATAATTCACGCCGTAGTAAACACCTATAAGCAAAACAAGCACTACGGCTATACCAACACTTAAGTAAATAGTCCTCTTTTTCTTCGCCTTTACAGACTGCTTCTGCTTCTTCTTCTCAAGCTTCTTACCAGGCATACTACTGAAAGAAATCTGCTACAACCACAATTAAATCTATCGTGTAAGAATGATGGCCACAGGGAGCACCAAAGCAGCCGTAGACTACAAACTAAAAACAATCGGACGCTCAAAGTTTTAGCCGCCACACCTGATGGGAAAGTGCACTCTTACGTACGTGGTTAGCCCAGCACCAGCAAACCTTTTCCCTAAGTGCGCTGCAAGTTGTTTTATTGGGGGTTAGAAGGAGGTTTGAACATTCTTGTCGCGGGTGGTGCGGGTTTTATTGGAAGCAACCTTGTCGACGAACTCTTGAAGCGAGGCTTCGAAGTCAGGGTCCTCGACGATCTCTCCTCAGGAAAGCTGGATAATCTAAGACACCACATGAATGATAAGGGTTTCGAGTTTTTCCAAGGCTCCGTAACCGACTACCCCACCGTTTTACGGGTTGCGAGTGGAGTAGACGCGGTCGTCGACTTGGCAGCTAAGGGAAACTTGGCTAAATCAGTGGAGGACCCAGTGAGCTACCACAGTGTTAACACGAGTGGGGCACTATACTTGCTCGATGCATGCGCGCGAAAAGGCGTGGAAAAATTTGTTTTCACCTCTTCTGGCTCCGTGTATTCATCGGAGGCTACGGGTGCAATAGACGAGAGCACACCCTATGACCCCGCATCGCCCTACGCGGCCACCAAGGTTTGCGCGGAAATATACTGCAAGACCTTTAGAAAAGTGTACGGGCTGAAAACAGTAATCCTCCGTCTTTTCAACGTGTATGGACCCCGCCGCGAGAAGAGTAGCTATGCGGGGGCGGTGACCAACTTTATGCTAAAAATAATGAGGGGTGAGCCAGTCGAAGTCTTCGGTGATGGCACCGATGTTAGGGACTACGTGTACGTTGGGGACGTAGTCAAAGCGATTATTTTAAGCCTTGAGAAGGATGTCTCAGGCGAGTACAACGTCGGCACAGGTGTAGGCACATCCACAAGCAGTTTGATCCAAATGATAGGTAAAGTCGTCGGTGTCCAACCATCCCTTATTAACAAACCCAAAAGACAGGGTGATACACCCAGCAGGGTGGCCGACATCACAAAAAGTAGAAAAGAGCTTGGCTATACACCCGAGCACGACCTATACTCCGGACTCACAAAACTCAAAGACTACTTTTCAAAAGCAACGTAGCCACTTTTTGTCCTGAATTCATTCACGCCCAGCAGGCGGGTTTTGGGTTACACCAAGACCCGTTTCTCACCCATTGCGTGACTCAAGCGTGCGGTTTTAACGAGTATCCCTTAGTTCGACGTAAATGTTAGATCCCAACTGTATAATCAGTTGAATGGATTCAGCGCTTCTCACTAGCGGCTATTTATAATATATCTAAAAACCGTTTGCAGATTTATGGTGTCAAGAATGAGCTACTTTTTTTAATAGATCAAGCGGAAGCCTAGTATAATTGTCCGAGCTTGTGAACTACCCCCACCTAGAGGCGGGATCATACCATATCATGACACCACCTTGCCTCCCCTCTCCCTTGAGAGCTCTAGGACTGGTGAGGGAGGTGTTGGGTGGAGCCCCGCCACATGCGGACGCACCTGTGGGAGCGTGGTGCCCACCCTGCTCTACTAGGAAGAATCAGGGAAGCGTTGAGGTCGCTATCCAAGGTGAAGCCGCGGCGCGGCAGTGAAATACTGGGTTTTCCAAAGTTAATTTTTTGTTGATTCTTCGATTACCTACAGATAAGCGCTTCTCATCCTCATCCAACGCGAGGATCTCTCTGTCCAACACGGGAAGATACTCCTATATTGAGATAAGGGACACTGCCCCCTTGGAGTGGAGTTCACCTTATCTTAGATTGACTTTAAAATAACAGTATTTTGACGTCGATAAGATTAGCTAATGATCCCAAGGTGTGTCCAAGTGAGCAACCCTTAGAGGTTTACGATGAGTTTCCCCCTTAAGGTTAAGGGATTCGATTTTGATTAGTTCTCAGACAAAGTGAGACCAGCCCTAGATAAGCCAGACTGGCTGATGGTCAAAGTGAACCAAGCCAAAAGGTTCGTTGAGCAAAACTACTCCTACCAAAGTATTAAGAATAGGGTATTAAGAATAGGCCAACACGGGCTCTTAATGATATACTCAAACTAGGCTGAAGCCCTCTGTTTCTGAACCTCGCGTTTGAGGGTATCGAATAATTCGTTTGCTGTTCTGTCCCAGTTAAACTCCTCAGCCACCCTTCTTGCCTCCCTCCCGAGTTTATGCCTTACCTCAGCGTCACCCATAATAGAGTCAACCTTAGTTCTGAGGTCATTGGGGTCATTTTCAAAAAGCACCCCAGCCCTACCAACCACTTCAGGTATTCCCCCCGAGTTAAGACCTAAGACTGGTTTACCGCAAGCCATGGCTTCAAGGCAAACCAGTGGAAATGGATCACCCACACTTGTTACTAGGACCACAGAGGCCGCCTGGTAGAGCGCCCTAATCACCTCCATACTCGGGTTTTCCACAATCCTGATGTTTGATACACCCCGCGTTTCCTTCAAGATTTGCCCGTAATATTTGGTGTCATCCGGCGAATCCTTCCTTGCGTACCCAGAAAGAACCAAATTGTATTTTGAGCCTCTAAGTGCTCTAACCGCTAATAGCTGATTCTTATAGCGTTGAAATCGCCCATTCAAATAGATGTACCCTTTATCCTCCCATGTGGGCTTAAAGAACTCGGTGTCCACCCCAGAATATAAAACGCGGACATCGGCGTTTGGCTCCAACCTTAGAATCATTCGCTTAGTAAACTCGCTGTTACATATGATCGGTTTATATTTGAGCGACTCCCTCTCAATTGACTCTAAGCGTGTGAGCCACCTGTATATACGGTTCACCGGGCCGTGCTTTATTGGAACGGGCACATGAACCCTCGATACAGCGGGTGCATCTACCCCCTTTAGAATATACTTGGTCCATAGGAATCCTGCTCCAAGCATTATTATGTCTGGTTTCCACTCATTCGCCTTTAGCGTCGCAGCCCTAACTGCCTTCATAGAATAGTACATTCTAAACCTTCCAAACAAATCAAGCCGATGAGGGACAACTACTTTATCCATTTGAACAAGTTCCCTGAAAGCATTGGAGGGATCAAACCTATTACAGAATAACTTAACTTGACACCCAAGCAATCTAAGTCTCTTTTCTGTTTCGATTATAAACCTCTCAACCCCGCCTCTTATGTCGGGAGCGATATAAACATAGGCCACTTTCAAACTGAGCTATCCCCCAATATATTTTAGTACCAGCGTCAAAGACCCTGACCTTCAAAGTACTCTTTTAGCGGTAACCAATTAACACAGTATAATCTGAGTGACCCAGCTGAATAACCCAGTAGTGTTATTGAAGCATTGTTTATCCTAATGCGTCTAATCCACTCTCCATGGGTGCCAAGAGCCGCCGCGACAAGGGCTCTAATGGGTTCAAGGTGGGTTACGAGCACAACTCGCCTTCTACCAGCCGATGCGAGCTCTTCAACAAACTTCACCACCCGTTGCATCAGATCGGAAAACTTTTCAACACCATATTTTTGCTCGTCTGTAAAATATTCCCTGTACCAAAAAGGGTCGGATGACCTGATCTCTACATAGCTTCTGCCTGCGAGCTCTCCCAACTCAACTTCTCGTAATCTGTGTTCAACAGTCACGTCGATCCCAAGCTTACTAGCTATAATTGATGCGGTTTCCATAGTTCTAACAGTTGGGCTAGAGTATATTGCCTCAATTCCGATACCAGTTAGGTTTCCTGCTAGAAATTCAGCTTGGCTATAACCCCTAGGAGTCAACTTAGTGTCGTGTGTCGGAAAAAAGTTGGACACGTTTGCCTCGGTTTCAGCGTGACGCACACAGTAAACCAACAACTCGCGTGGACACCCACGTAAACCTTCTTAGGATATCAATAATTTAAGCTTAGACCCTTAACTAATAAGGTTAGACCAAAAACTAATAAAGCAAAATTAGATGGATTGATGCACTTAAATAACCTTAGTGGTGATTGCTTTTGGGTCTGGCATGGCCGGGGACTGCGAAATCCACTAGGGAGTTTGGGATACAAAGTTTCTTACACAAAGAGCCAGACTTGGGGTCGATGTATCGTGTTTAAGAAGCCATCTCAAAATCTTTTTGGGCCTAACTGTGAGGTTGAAGTGCTCAGTTTTTGGAAGGAGAATAGGGTCTTCGAAAAAAGCGTTGAAACTAGACGTGGAAAACCACTTTTTCGGTTTCTAGAAGGACCGCCGACAGCGAACGGGTTACCACATCATGGCCACATTAGAACTAGGATGTTCAAAGATCTGGTTCTCAGGTATGCGGCCATGCGGGGACACTATGTTCCACGTGTCGCCGGCTGGGACACTCATGGTCTCCCAGTAGAATTGGAGGTGCAGTCGGAGCTAGGGCTCAAGTTTAAGGAGGATATCGAGGCGTTCGGCCTCTCTAGATTTGCGGAGGAATGCAAGAAAAATGTTTTCAAATATGAAACTGAGTGGAGGAGGCTTACTGAAAGAATCGGGTTCTGGTTGGACCTTGAACACGCTTACATAACCTTCAAAAACGAATATATTGAGTCTGTGTGGTGGTCGCTTAAACAGCTATATAATAAAGGGCTCATCTATAAGGGTTTTAAGGTGGTGCCCTACTGTCCGAGGGATGAGACACCGCTTAGTAGCCATGAAGTGGCATTGGGGTACGATGAAGCCGACGACCCTTCGGTGTACGTTAAATTTCGGATAATTGAGGGACCTCACAAAGACGAAGTTCTCTTGGTATGGACAACAACGCCTTGGACCCTGCCTTCAAATGTTGGTATAGCGGTCAACCCTTCAGCCAACTATGCTCTTGTTGAAGTAAACGGAGAGAAGCTTTTGTGCGTTGTGAATCGGCTGAAAGCGGTGTTCGGGGGCGTATCTCCTCTCAAATTATATAAGGGATCCGAGCTTATAGGCGCTCGCTACGCTCCTCCCTACGATTATGTTAAGTCAGATGGGGATAAGTATCGGGTTGTGGGTTACGAGAACGTGTCCGTAGAGGACGGTACAGGTATTCTCCATATGGCTCCTGCATTTGGTGAGGAAGACTATGAGGTATGTAGGAAAAACGGACTCGCTTTCTTTCAGCCAGTGGATTCGAAGGGTAGATTCACATCCGATGTGGAGTGGTTAAAGGGCGTGTTTGTAAAGGAAGCAGACCAGCAGATCATATCAGACCTCAAACGGAGAGGACTTCTAGTGAAGGCTGAGCGTATAAAGCACACCTATCCCTTCTGTTGGAGGTGCGGTTCGCCTCTACTCTACTATGCTTGGCCCACATGGTTTATCAGGACTACCGCGCAGAAAAGTAGAATACAGGAGTTGAATCAGCAGATAGAGTGGTACCCATCACACATACGGGATGGGAGGTTCGGTGAATTCCTCCGTGAAATGGTTGATTGGGCCCTGAGTAGGAACAGGTACTGGGGTACACCGCTTCCCATATGGGAGTGTGCGAAGTGTGGTAACAGGGTGGCTGTGGGTAGTATGAAGGAGCTTCTTGAACTAGCTATCAAGAAGCCTGAACGATTGGAGCTGCATAGGCCCTTTGTAGACGAGTTTGTTCTCCGCTGCGGCGTGTGTGGTGGAGACATGAGGAGGGTGAGTGAGGTGATTGATGTATGGTACGATTCGGGTTCCGCTAGTTTTGCAAGGTTCCACTACCCATTTGAAGGCGTGGAGGAGTTTAAGGCGAACTATCCCGTTGATTTCATCTCGGAGGGTGTGGACCAAACACGCGGATGGTTCTACAGCCTCCACGTGCTCGGCACACTGCTCTTCGATGAGAAGGCCTACAGGAAGTGTGTTGTTATAGGATTAGTCCTCAACGAGAAGGGTGAAAAGATGTCGAAGAGCAAGAAGAACTTTGTTGACCCCTGGCTTCTCCTCGAACGCTACGGAGCAGACCCCTTCAGATGGCATATTCTTGGGTCAACACCGATTTGGGAGCCAATCAAGTTCGGTGAAGCCGGTGTGGCCGAGGCTCAGAGGAGGTTTTTCAACATACTCGAAAACTCGATAACATTCTTCCTCACATACGCTGAACTGGATGGGTTTGACCCAAAGCTTAACGTGGTTCCACCCGAGGAGAGGCCCCCAATAGATAGGTGGCTACTCACCGAGCTCTCAAACCTTGTGGGAAACGTCACTCTCTGGCTCGATGAATTCGAGGTTAATAGGGCTGTGATAGCGGCTGAGAGATTCGTGGTCGAGGACCTGAGCCAATGGTATATTCGGAGGTCGAGGCGGAGATTCTGGAAGGAGGAGAAGGATAGGGATAAATGGTCCGCTTACTCAACCCTCTACGAAGTGTTACTCACGCTTTCAAAGCTGCTCGCACCAATAATACCCTTCACATCGGAAAAAATATACCAGACACTAAGGTCTGAGGGCGAACCGTTTAGTGTCCACCTTTGTGATTACCCAGTAAAGGGATTCGAGGACCACAAAGCACACTCAGGGGTAGCTGCCTCAAGACTGGTTGTTGAAGCGTTTAGAGCAGCTAGAAACGAAGCAAAGATAAAGACCAGAATGCCACTGAAACTGGGGCTTGTTTACTGCGAGGACGATATATGGAAGGGTGTAGAGGAGAACATGGACATAGTTTTGGATGAAGTGAATGTCAAGGAACTTAGGCGTCTAACTAGCCTTAAAGGGTATATAAAGTACGCTGTGAAACCAAAACTGGGTGCAATAGGTAGGAGATTTAAGTCGAAGGCGAAGAGTGTTTTGGAGCTTATTGAGGCCAATAATGAGCAGCTAGCCGTTCAACTATCTGAATCGGGTAGTGCTAATCTCCTATTGGATGGTGAGGAGGTCAAGCTGACATATGATGAATTAGAGCTCCTACTCGGCACCCAGCCCGGTTACGCTCACTATGGGAGGGGTGGTGTTCACGTGTTCCTTAACACCGAGGTCGACAAGAAAATGGAGAGGGAGTGGCTCATGAGGGAGGTTGTGCGCAGAATCCAGCTAACGCGTAAAGAGTTAAACCTGAAATACGACGAGAAAGTCGGGCTACTATTATGGGTAGACGATGAGTCGCTTAAAAGCGTTATACAGGAGTACGCCGAGCACATAATGAGGGAGACGCTTGCGGAGAGCCTCGAGTTTAACGAGTCGGCTAAGAACTCGGTCAAACACCAAGTCGAAGAGTACACACTATGGGTAAAGCTTAAAACCCGTAGCTAGCAGGGTGGGGGTACACTCGTAGTGCCGTTAAACGGTGAATAATACCACACCACAGTCTCGTTGGGTAGTAGGTAGTAGGTGTTGGCTGCGCTCGGACCCTCAGCCCAACAGTTCTGGGTGCCTCCCAAATAAACCCAATACGTCCAATAGGTGCTCGCTGAGTTGTTGTTACTCAAACCGTTTATTGCGGTGATATAGTAGCCTTCGATTCCATAGTTGGTATAGTTTATCCTCCACCCGGCTTTAACCATGGCCTGATATAGGTTGTAGCCCTCACTAACACTCATGTTGTACCACTCTATACTCTTGTTTGTATAGCTACCTATACCTAGGTTAACCTTGATGGGTACATTCAAACTGGCCACTTCCTCCCTCAACGAGGCATTCTGTGTATAGAAGTAGGCTGAGAGGCTCCCAAAAACAATTGTGAGTACAACGAAGGCTAGGGCAATAGGCATCCACACGTTAGTTTTCCCGCTATTAGTGGGTTGCGACACTTTCAACCTTCACCTCTGAGCCTAGTCTTGTGAAAGCAGAGATCAGCACGGGGACCACCAGCATGAACACTAAAAAGTCGGATACCTCATGAATTATAGAGAAAGGTATACCCATGATGAGTGAGTAAACCACCCGGTTCCATATGGGTCCAGCATAGAAGTATATTCCAGTGTACACATTTGTTATGAAGTCATATATCGCCGCGCAAACGAAACCCACGAACCCTAAAACAACACGCCGAGACATACCAGAGCCCACAGCTAGGTTGAGTCTACGCAACCCCCAACCCGCTAATGCATAGGTTGTCTCGCCGCCCATAAGTACTAAGAGTAACCCTGGGGTGGCTGAGCCGTAGGGGTTGATTGTTCCATATACAAGCCAACTCAAGATGGCAACTGATCCACCCACTTCGAAACCGAAGAGATTGGCTCCCAAGAACACTAAACCATCCATGAGTTTAACATTAGGAACACCAACTAACAAGTAATCGGTCGCGACACTCACTGCGGTAAGTAGCGCAATAAGCGAAACCTTGCGAGAAACATTCATCATTGGATGGTTTATCCAACAGTATTAAAAACCTTACGAACAATATTATTACTCCTAATGTTTTCTCCAACTGATACCACATGCTTCAGTGATTAATTAACCACCATCTGACAACGAGTTAAACAACAAGCGTTTTACGCATTTTCAAATCTATTGAAAAGTGTTAAAACAGCATAGCATTAAATCTACTAGGCGCGTATAAGTTGGTGACCTAAAATGAACCCGTGTTTAATAGCGGCCGTACAGGTTTTGGGTACAGTTGCTGATAAGGCGGCGCTATTTGTAGTATCAAGGAGCACGCCACCAGGTCTTAAAACAGCCCTAGAACACGTGCCTATATGGACTCATGCTCACCAAGTGCTCGAAAACCACCTCTCACTATATACCAGTGGCGGGGCAGCAGGTGCGGTGGGTAGTGATTTGGCTGTAAAGAAGCTGATGCTGAAGAAAGCTCTAATTAGTAAGCAAACTAGCGGTTGAATTATATAGCAAGACTAAAGCTCTTTGACGGGTTTCGTAAGCAGCCGACTGCGAATAATACTAATTATCCTTATTTTTCATAAAGGGTTGTTGAGTTGAAGCGAATTTAGTTGATTATAAAGCCAATTCACACTTTTCCATACGCAGGATGAAAAAGTAATCGTTATATGTTTAGTAGTGCTGTTAAACACGTAATGTTGGAGGCACTAATTCGAGGAGTGCGTGCGAGGGGACCGGCCGCTACGTTTAATGCTTACGATATGGTTGAGTGCATATTCCTATTGGGTGAGAAGGGGAGCATCGGTAGGGGTAAATTGGGGAGCGAGCTCATGCTTGGCCCAGGAGCTGTTAGAACCCTTATTTCGAGACTTAAAAGTAAGGGGTACATCAGGGTTGATAGGAATGGTTGCAGGCTCTCTCCTAAGGGCTTGTCTCTATACTCTGAGCTCACCAAGAAAATCGTTTATAGAGGTGGGTTTAGATGCTGGGATAAGACTTTAGGTAAGGAGTGCTTCTTGACCTGCGTGAGGGGTGTGGACCCTAGCTCTGTTAGTGTGGTTAGTTTAAGGGATATAGCGGTTAAGGCTGGGGCTGACGGCGCGCTTATACTCAGCTATAATGCTGGAGAGTTCTACTTTGCTGGTGAAAACGTTTCATATGAGAAAACCCAGCCAGTTGAGTTTTGGAGGGAGATAAAGACCCACTTCAAATTCGGTGACGGCGACACACTCATAGTGGGTTTTTCGGGTGATAAGAGGTCTGCGAGAGACGGTGCGCTTGCAGCCGCGCTAAGCCTTATCAGGGTCTAACGCAGGACTCTGAGCATATCGACGTATTGATCGAGATTCAGCAGAAAGTCCCTGAGTGCATATGATGCTACAACGGGAACACCATCTACGAACCCATTGAAGCCGAGTGTTACCATCAAAGGGTAAACCTCCTTATTACTGAGGAATTCTGCTAGGAGCGCGCTTCGTTCGACTTGTTTTTGAACGTACACCCCTAAACCGCGCGTCTTAGACCAGTGCTTACAGTCCACCGAGAAGGTTCGCCTACCCTGAATCGCTAGCACATCGATCTGCCGTCGCACTCCCCTATGTTTAAATCTGTAGTCATGTTTAACATTGTAGCCAAACGACTCGAAGACATTGGAAACAAACACCTCGAACTCACGCCACTCGAGGAGGCGTGTTACTTTATCAACACTGCAACCCATTCTGACGGCTTCAACCGCCAGCTCACACCTGTTCTGAACAACCAGAATTTTTCGGCCATCCAAATCGGTGTGCACAATCACACCTGGTAACTCGCCTTGAAAATCGCCTTCAAAAACGGCATTACCATTTCGCAAAAGACACATGATTAAGGATAATGCCCCCACTCTGTGCGTTTTATCTCAAAGTTAGGTGTTAACCCAAAGATATTAACATTGAGGTTCGTTTGAATTAGTAGTGTAGCCGTCGCCGCAGCCTCCTGCTACTAGGAATTTGGGTTGAGTACCTTCTTATTAATACCCATAGGTTTTGAAAAGCATACTCGTACACGGAGACCCAAGCAACACTGCAGAAAAGCACATGGTAAGGCGGATATGAGCAACCTATTGTATGGAGAAAAGTATAACTTTTTGGGTATACCCAAGTAAACATCAAACGTGTTGAATAGCCGCATACAAGATGATCAGCTCACCTTTAAGACGCGCCCATTAAACCCTGCACTTAGCCACAACACTCTCTACGGCGTATTATCCAGACAGCGTAAAAGTCCATGAATAGTTGGGTGGGACGCTGCTTAAGATTGGATTACTCTAGGTGTACACAGATCTTATAGTTTGATCTTATAGTTTAGCGTAGACATGGCTTAACCGCATTAGATTGCTTTAAGCGTGTACTAGTCATACTCACACGGATTATTTAGAACCTCACAACCATTATAAAGTGCTTTAAGCATGTGGAAAACTAAGCTTGCAGAGATTCCTAGCTACCCTTGAGCACCAAATATCTACGCCTTAAGTATGCCTCGCCGTTCCGCGTAGAGTATTATTACCGCGATGATACCAAAGAGGGCGAAGAGAGCTACGTTTAACTCGAAAGGCGGGGTCGTCCTATCATGGCTTCTAGCATATAACACGGAGGCTCCTAGGGGTACAAACGCGAGAAAAGCCAATATCACTTCGAGCACATCTGAGGTGTTCATTTTAGCTGTAATTAGCAGCCTAGAGTGATACTTAAACCTCTCCATTTACTGGAGTAAATCGAATAAGGACTTCTCCATAGGTGATATGTTCCGAAGCCTATACTGTTGGGGATAGCTGTTTGATTAACTCCTCTTTGTTTGCGAAGTGCTTGCGTGCTGGTTCAAGCATTTTTATTAGGCTCTCTGCGACTGTAGCCTTAAGGTCCAAGGGGTGTATTTCACCTTTCAGGTATAGAGCCTTCAATTCGGGCCATGTCACTTCGATGGGCCCCCCCTTATGTGGGGGTCTGTCTACCAGAAGTGTCTGTGTATCGTCTCTAAGAATCAGGTGTTGAACATAGTCCACGATTGGATTGTTCTCGATAACCCTTTCAGGGCAATACGCCTTTCTTATCTTTGAGCGGATTTCCTCAGGTGTGTCATGTATGAATATGGCTGTGTCGGGTTTGGATTTGGACATCTTGGATGATATTTGAGCGTCTAAGGCTTCATTCTCATCCATACCCATCTTTCTTGGACCAGAGAGCCCGGCGAGCAAGTGGTGGTGTACAGCTACGGGGGACCACAAGCCAAGAGTTGGGCCAACCTCTTTGGCAAGCATATTGGCCTTTCTCTGATCCATACCCAGCTGTGCTATGTCCGCGCCAAGCATGAATATGTCAGTCACCTGCATCATTGGGTAGATGTATGCACCGAACTTCAACGCCTCACTCTGAGTTCTACCCATGATAGGTAGGGCGCGCACAACGTGGTTCAGCGTAACACGGCTCGCCACCCGTAGCAAGGTCTCCCAATACTCACTTCTGGATACCAAATCATCTGCCATAACGTATTCAACGGCTGAGGGGTCCACACCTAGGGCGGTCCATCCCTCAATGAAATATTTAGCCGCTATACGAATCTTCTCCATATCCCCCCCAAACTTGTTGTTTAGCCAAGCGTGCCAAGTTGCAAGCAACACTTTATACCTTACGCCAGCCCTAACTAAATCCATTATTTTTAACGCGGATAATAGACCTGTTCCAAGATGCATTAGGCCGCTTGGCTCAAAGCCATTGTACGCTACGGGTTTATCCTTGGATGCTAACAACTCGCGTAGCTCTTGGGGGGTGACTATCTCCTCGCATGGTCTACGCGCAATGAGTTCGACACGTGTGTCAACATCCATATGCGAACACATTGTAGAGTATACTGAGGATATAAAAAATGATTGGTTAACCCATGTTCACTTGGTTAATGGTCCGCTGACCATTTGCATCAAGCTTGGACTCCGGCGTCAAGTGGGAGTCGCTCACATCGTTGTAAACCCTAGTGAGTGATTCGTTTGGATCCCATGGCAGGTATACAAGTGAGGCTATTGTGCACCCATCCTTACCTCTGGGTACCTCCATTGACTCAACAACATACTTGGTCTTGGTTATTGTGAGGCCGCGAACCTTGGCCATCTGCTCTAGCTTGTATTTTAGCTCAGCTGTGAGAGCACGCTCATCCTTGTAGCCGTGGGCTTCAGCCACAAGGCCATAACCCACGCCAGCGGGTGAAGAGCACAGAGCGTAAGCCACACCTGCTCCTATGGTTTCACGGCTCCCACCATCCATCCTAGCCAGTACAGCGAACGTTATTGTTCCCGGTGTCAGCATCACGGGCTCAATCTCTTGGGCATCCGGTGGGAGTATGCTTGAAACAGATACCAAGTTACACTGGGTAATACCCGCCGCCATTAGTGCTTCGTCGAAGGCGTTAAGCGGTGAAATAGAGCTTGCGGCTTTACCCTTCGTAAGGAAGAAGTACTTCGGCAGAAATCCCCCGTGAATTGTTTTTTGTTTAACCACCTGCACCTGGGGTCTTTTTCCTCCAACGTTAGTTTACTTCAACCACTTAAAAACCTTATGGTCACCTTCTGATAGTGTCCAGATAATTGTTTTCCACGCTTAACCACCACGCCTGTACACTTGATAATTCGGAAACCATCACTCTTCTCAGGGTGTTCGGATAAGGGTCTCCCACGCTTGGCGGCCAAGTGGCACAACGCATCATCCGCGCACCACCCATTTTCTTATAGGGTGTATCGTGCAAAAACTAAGTATGCAAAAATCAAAGATCGCCTTGTTCTCTGGGTGTTGGGGTAAACGTCAAACGGTTTTGCTTGATGATTTGCTGCTGATCTCTAGTAGCGCTTCGAGTGAGGCCTCTGTTGCCTTATGGACGCCCTCTATCACTTCTGGCTCATAGGGTTTCTGTCCACGTAGAACTTCAGACTTCTTTTTCCCATATATTAGGTTACCATCGCAAACTAGGATTGCGCCAGCCTTTACACCCTTTATACTCGATAAAACGAAAAGGCCTGAGGCCTCCATTTCCACACTCACCACGTTTAGGTCGTGCCATCTTTTCGCTACATCGATGGTTTCAGCATAGTATGCTTCGCTTGTCCACACTACGCCCTCGTGGAATCTAAGCCCACTCTTAGCACAGTACGAGCTAAGCGCTTCAACAACATCCCTACTAGCCACCGCTGGGTATCCTAGCGGCGCATACATCTGTGTCCCACCGTCAGTCCTAACCGAGGCGGTGGCTACAACCAAGTCGCCCACCTTAACATCGGGTTGAAGCCCCCCAGTGGTGCCAACCCGTATCAAAACCTTTGCACCCACTCTTAACAACTCTTCCACAGTGATTAACATGGCTGGAACACCTATACCCGAACTCACGATGGACACGGGTAACCCCTTATAGTACCCACTCACAGTTACAAACTGTCTATTCTCAGATACCTTGACAGGGTTGGATAGATGGGTCGCCATCAATTCAACCCTTTTAGGGTCGCCTGGGATAAGAACGTGCTCTGCTACGTCTCCCTTACCAACCATAAGGTGGGGTTGTAAAACGTCCCTGTTTGTAGCCATGCTGTAGAACATGAATTCTAAGATTTAACATTTATCATAATGAGGGCGAGGGGGGCGGAAGACCCCGCCCATTCCGTAGGGCGAAAGGGGGATGGATAGCCCCCTTCATTCATCTATCTATTATTAGGGTTTCCAAACCCCGCTCTCCCTGAGCGAGGAACGGGGATCACAAAGAAATAAATACACGTGCAGAGAAGATTAGCCTGCAGCGCGTGTGAGAGCATACAGGTTCAGAGCGCACGCTTCGAAGACTACGGCGGGGGTGTTGAAAACCCAGCTAGAGGTGGCCTGCGAGCCCTACAACACACTCTTACACGCCGAACAGCAAGAGCACGGAAAAACAAGCACACACTGAGTAAAAACGGGCTTCAGCAACTCGCCTTGGGCCTGAGAGAAAACAACGCGGAATTCCAAGTTCTCTACTCCTAGGTTAGGTTACATGGCAGGTGACTGAGAGACTCTACTAGGCCAAGCGGAGATTCTTCGATGGACTAGCAAACAAACCAAGAAAAAGAAGCCCCACAAATACCTCTCACTGGTCTACCCTCAGAGTGGCTGGAGGCTTTCGAATATAAGGCGGGTTGGGCATATGGTAAAAACCAAAGGAAAAAGGCCCGGCTATACTGATCAAAATCGGGTTTTTACATTAGTTCCCCACAGGGAGCTCCCAGTGGATCGAGTGTCTCAGGTGTGCGTCAAACTCGAACACTCCTGTCGAATCCACTTTGTGTTTTTGGTCAGGGAGCCCGAAACACAGGGGGAGCAGCCCAAAGAGGAGCCCAAGAAAGCCGTGAGTGTGGATGTGAAGCTCACGAGACTTACTCTCTGATGGCCGCCTCCTAGAGAATCTGAGACTGCTTGAGCGCGCTCTGGATGAAGCTTAGGATGCTTCAAAGAAGACTCTCTAGGAAGAGGTTTCTTTTGAGGAACTGGCTTAAAGCCAAAGACAAAACTGGCGATTGAGTATGAACACCTAAAGGACTTCAGGCGAGACTTGTTCTTTAAGCTGGGGCCCTCCTCAAACGATGAGTACGATGTCCTGATTCTAGAGGATTTAGATGCCCAAGGCTTAATCCAGAGAGGCGAAACCAAGAAGAGGAGAATGAGGTTCTATGACTCCTCGATCTCAGAGCTAAGAAGGATACTGGAGTGGGAGTTTCAAAAGCGTGGGAAAATCGTGCTAGCCGTCCCAGCCTACAACAGCTCGCGTGAATGTTTTTTGTGCGGAAAAATCAACAAGAGTTTGATCCTGGAAGACCGTGTTTTCCACCGTCTCCACTATGGTTTCAATTTGGATCATGACCTTAATGCTTGCCTGTTTCTCTCCAAAGAGAGTAGGGTGGGTGCCACTCTCTCTAGGTGTGCCCGCTTAGGTGTTGAGGTCCCACCCACTACCTCCTCTTCCCTCCCTGGGTTGGCGAGACTAGGCGGGGCCGTGATCCAGGAAGCCCCGTCCGCGGGGCTGGGTAGTTCACCGTATTATAGCACACACTGAGTGAGCTGGGCTAGCTCAACACATGGATGTATTCTGAGCTGGTAAGCTTGGGCACCGTTTGAACGTCTTCTACAACAAACTCGTAGGAGTATGCGCCTGTACGCTTTTTTCGCCCGCTCACACTGAGCCTCTTATACTGGAATAGTGGACAGTCCAAAACCAAGCTCTCGTACTCACCCCCCTCCCCAATTATACTCACACCATAGCGTTGGTTAAGCTCGACGAGTTTTTGGAGGTCCTCCGCTTGAATGAGCCTCCCCACCCATGTGTCACTGAACCCGAGAGCGTATACACCAGAGAACATGAATTTGAATCCATGGTCTAAGTAGGCCTTAAACAGCGTTTCGGGTTTCTTGTGCCAGAGGGGTGAGAAGCACCTCAGGCCAGCGGCCTCACACGCGGAGTCGAATCTTACGCGCTGGTACTCGCTCCACACCCCACCAGTCACTAAAGCTTCAAAGTCATGCTCCTCTTTCAGCCTCGAGAGTTGGGATGAGAACTCTTTCACCTCCACTTCCCTGACTCCACTCACACTGAGGCTTGCAAGTGGTAGGTTAGCGCATTCGGCTTGTTTCTCGACGACGTGTAGGTTTACTGTGTGGAACAGGTATGAGTCTGGGGCTCTGGGTAGAATCCTCACGAGGAGGATCGGCTCCCATCCCTGAATAGTCATATAGTAAGCTGCGAATAGAGAGTCTTTACCCCCACTGATTAGGGCGGCGAACTTCATCACGCTAACCTTTTAGTACACGAAGTACAACTCTATTAGTGTGGGTTTACTCTTAAAAGAGGTTTACGCAGCCTACGACCCAGATACGGGTAAGACACACAGGGATACAAATATTTACATTGAGGACGGCTCTGTGATCGAGGTAGGTGAGCATTTAGGTGCATCGTGGAAGACTGATACAGTAATCGAGTGTAAACGCAAGATTGTTTTACCTGGGTTCGTGAATGCCCACACACACCTCGCCATGACTCTCTTACGCGGTTACGCAGAAGACCTATCCTTACAAGCGTGGTTAAACACTAAGATATGGCCCGCTGAACAACGACTCGACCAACACAAAGTATACGTAGCTGCAAGGCTAGCTGGGCTAGAGCTCCTATACTCAGGTGTTACAGCTGTGGCCGACATGTACTTCTTTGAGGATAGTGTTGCTTCCGCCGTGACATCGCTAGGCCTTAGAATACTTGCAGCGCCAGCTATTTTCTCCAGCGGCTTTATGGGCTCCAGCCTGAAGGAGGCCATCAACACTGTGGGCAGTATCAGGGAAAATCAGTTGCTCAAATGGGCCCTTGGACCACACTCGACCTACTCCTGCAGCAAAGACACACTTGAGGAGGTAAGGGAGGCTGCGGAGGGGAGAGAGCTCAGAGTCCACATCCACGTGGGTGAGTCTAGGCGCTCACAAGTCACAGCTGAAACAATATATGGCAGGAGGGAGGTGGAGGTGCTCGGAGATTTGGGGCTCCTTTCACAGAGACTCATAGCGGCTCACTGTGTGTGGACCACAAAGAGAGAGATTGAACTGCTTGCTAGAGGTGGTGCTAACGTGGTCTTCTGCCCTGTGTCAAACGCGAAGCTCGCTGAGGGTGGCGTGGCACCGATCCCGGAGATGTTGGGTGCTGGGGTGAATGTGTGCTTGGGTACTGATGGACCAGCAAGTAATAACTCGCTGAGTATTCATGAAACAATGAAGTTTGGTTCACTAATACTCAAAAACCATCGTTGGGATCCCACTACACTAGACGCTGCAACCTCTCTTAGGATGGCGACCACTAATGGATATAGGGCGCTTGGTTTCCCAGCACCCGGACTAAAGCGGGGGTTGGCGGCTGATTTCATAGCCGTGCCACTAACACCCAGCATCCACGGGCACCCCGCGGCATCCATCCCGAACTTGGTTGTTTACTCAAGCATTAGTGTTTCCGACGTGGTTGTAAACGGGGAGCCAATATTGGTTGATTTTCACCCCGTTAAGATTGACGAGCAAAAAATAGTGGATGAATTTCAAATGGCAACCTTAGATTTGGATACACACGAGCTCAGCTCTTGAGGAGGGAGTCCGCAGCCTCCTTTAAACTATTAAGCTCAGACTGGTCTACCGCCTCAATATAGACGCGTATGAGGGGCTCTGTTCCCGAGGGTCTAAGGAGTATCCAAGAGCCAGATGCAAACTGGAGCTTCAGGCCGTCTATCGTAATCTTGCGGGTGACCTGCATACCCGCGAACACGTCTGGTGGGGATGCTCTCAGCTCATCGATTTTACGCCTAACTTCTTCCCTTAGCGGTAGATTGAACTGGAGATATTGGTTAAACCCGTATTTGTCGGCTATACGCCCCCACGCCTCGCGGAGTGAGCCGCCCATTCTACCTATGGCCTCACATAGGAGGGCGCCACTCATGATGCCGTCCTTCTCTGGCACCGACCAGCCGAAGCCCAAGCCCCCACTCTCCTCAGCGCCCAAAACCGCACCACTCATCAGTTCTTTTGCAATATATTTGAAGCCCACAGGTGTCTCTACAACCTGGACACCGTAAGCCGAGCAGAGTCTGTCTAAGGCGCTGGTTGTGGACACTGAGCGTGCAACCCGTCCCCTGATATTCTTTACGCCGAAGAGGTAGTCGGCAATTATAAGCACGAGCTTATTAGAGGGATAGAAATTACCCTTATCATCCACCGCTGAAAACCTATCCGCGTCGCCGTCATTGGCTACACCCATATCCGCACCGCTTTTGACAACGAACTCCGCTAGCTCCTTTGTGTTCGTTTCATTGGGTTCAGGGCTCAAGCCTCCAAAGTCTGGGTCGGGTGACCCGTGTATCTCTGTGACACTAGCACCCCTCCGTTTTAAAAGCTCAGCTAAGTAGCCAAAACCAGCACCGTATAGTGGGTCAATCACGATGCGCATATCCCTAGCTACACTCAAATCCACTCTACTCTCTAAGAATTCGAAGTATCTCTCTTTTGGATCGAAGGCCACTGGAGGCTGACCCCTGACCTCCACATCGTGTTCTGGAAGGCGCTTTTCTATTTCAACGGTGATCTCAGGGAAAGCTGGACCGCCATAGCTGGGGATAAATTTGAAACCATTGTAGACAGGTGGATTGTGGCTTGCGGTTATCTGTACCGCGGCCGAAGCCTTTCTATCCACAACACTGAAGGCTATAACGGGTGTAGGGGTTGGTCTACTAGTCATGTAAACCTTAAAGCCAAGGCCGCCTAGGACATCCGCCACGTTGCCCGCGAACGCTTCCGAATTACGCCTGGTGTCGTAACCCACCAATATGCTACCCAACTCTCCCTTATCCTTCAGGTATGACCCGACCGCCAAACTCAGCCTACGCACATTGGCAACATTAAAGTCAACATCCATTCTACTCCTCCAGCCATCTGTGCCAAATCTAATCCTAGAGGTGAACATACTTTACAATAACCACTAAACATGATTTAACACTTTCTCTACATCAATAATTAGGTAGACACTATGAATCAACGAGACGTTCGTTCGTCGAGTTATTAATTGCCCATATCTGTGTTGGGTGTTATGTCTGGTTTATGTACCTGCGTAGTCTCTCGAGTTCTTCATGTCCTCTTGCAGTCAGCTCTACAAAGGATATTCCGCTTTTCCTCTTCCTCTTAAGATAACCTAGCCTGATGAGCCTTGACGTTACCTCAACTGACTGGGTCTTCAACCCAAGCGCCTGGGCAAACGTGGTCTCTTCAACAGTGGTGTACTTTTCCACATAACTGAGTGCTGCCATGATTGAGTCGAGTTGCTCCCTCTTGAACACGTTTGGGAGGTAGGGTTTCTCACTGATATCTTCAACCTCTAGAGGTGGAGCGGATGTGTTAATCAGTTTTTCAAGCTCCTCAAGACTCACTTTACGCGTAGCCGCCTGCTTTGAGAATGGGCTCAGCGAGCCGCTTCTCGTTAGCACATAGGATGCATTGTCAGCGATGGTTGAGTTGCTAGGGTTTAAATCACTAACAATCTTCCTGAATTCGCCATCCGCACCCATATAAACCAGTGTGCCAAAACCCTTCAACCCGTCCCGTTTAAGCCTTCCCTTAGGTAGCAGGAAAACCGTGTTGTGAGTCAAACGTAAATCGTTTAAAATGTGGGATACGACATTCTCCCTGAAACGTGTGAGGTCCAAGACCAGTGTTCTACCCCGCTCAGCCAAGCTTTTAGCAAGCGTATACATCACGAAGCAGTTTGCCTGCACGGCATCAATCTGTGAAAGGTCGACTATTAGGTTGGGAAGTAGATCTGGCGGATGATCCTTTACAAGGCCCCTCCACACGTTGTTCGTCTTTAAACTCTCTTGGAAGGCGTATAGCTCATCGTGAACCCTGGATGAGAGTCCGCGGGACTGTGTTTCAGCCTCCAAGATATCTCCGAGGAGGAAGGGATTCAGAGGCTGTCCCTCCTTGTTTGCTTTCGAGATGGTTGAAGCCAACACTAAGGCGGATTCTGTGCTAAGGCCATAGCAAACTTCGGCGACATCACTTATGAAACCCCCATCCATGTTCTGAGCGAAGAGGTTGAAACCGAAGTTATAGCCAAATCGGAGGACATGGGCATGAGACCAAACTTGCTCGGGTAGAACCTCCAAAGCTGCTAGGATATGGGGCTTCTCAGCTGATAGTAAGACAAATTTGTCAGCGAAATCAAAAGCTTTGGAGACCGCCGCGCCATAGTCCTCTTCGGCGAAGACTATAACTATTGGGAACACCGTTTTGAACTGATTTCCACCTTCAGCTATAAGGGACTCATCCACGTTTGTGTCGGGCACAATCCTATACCCTTTAATACTAAGAAGAGAGACAACGCTCCTTATGGCAAACGAGAGTTTCTGTTTGGCCACTCTGTCAGTTAGTGCTGTTGTGTACAAAATAATCTTATGGGCCTGAACATCAGTGTTAGGCATCCTAGTCAAAACTGCGGTAGCCTTTACACCAAGTTCCTCCCCTAATGCTAGGGCATACCTTACCTCTAAATCAGGCGCATCTGTATAGAATGATGACGCGTAACTTTTACGGAGCCTAACGATGGGTAGCCTCACCGATACACCAGACCGCCTACTAAGCCATCTGTAAACGAAGAAGATCATGGGTAAAATGAGAAGTGTCACGCCTAAAACCAAATTATATGAACTAGCTAAACCCACGATAACGAGATAGGCGATCAAAGAAGCTACGTAAACCGCGATCCTTTTCTTACTGGCCATTACGCATTAACATAACACCCCTTACGGAAAAGGCTTTTCGCTAAAATTTTAGCATTCTACAGAGTTGGAGGATTATCACACCTACTTCAAAACCCCCATGTATATTACTCTTAGGAGTGGCAAAACGTGTTGACGGAGAACCGAAATGGTGTACGTTTCTAGTTGTTTATTCGGTGTATATCGGGTTCAACCGAGTATCCACGCAGTCTGTGAGAGTGCTATCAATAAAGCTTCTTCACTCCTTATCGTCTCCACGCCTTGCTCCGGTAGAAGTCTGATCCTGATGTCGAATTTAACAGCTAAAAAGTCTTCTGGATCCATTTTCTGATTACCCACAAAGAAGATTATTTCTTTATTAGGTGGATTCCGTACAATTCTTAAGGATGGCTCACCGCTTCTTGTTAGCTCAACCTTAAACAAATCATCTGGCAAGCGTTCGCCAACATCGTCCACATCGATAAATTCTATTTTGGGCTCCAAGTAGATTTTATCCAAAGACAAAGGGTCCACTAGCTCGGTTAGGACTACTTTCCCTTGCAAGCCAATCACCTTAACGTACACATGGTCCCCTATTTGGAGGTCACCACGATGTGGGGCCACGGTCTGCAACCTAAAGCCCGCGTTTAGAAAGAGCCTCTCACGCTCCACCCGTATCACACTAGCCTTTCTTACTGGTTCTAGCGACGCTTCTTGGGGATTTTTGCTTACAGTGTGTATCGGTATCTTTATTGGCGGAGCCAAACCCACATATCTAAGATGGGGTTTCAAACCCATCTCCGCTTTGAGGTATGGCGGAAGCAAAAGGTATTCAAATACATCCTTTAGTTCCCCGTGTTGGGTGGGGTTACCACCATCTAGTATTACCATAATTCTCCTAACTCTAAAAATGGAGCAGTAGCGTAAGAGACTGGCTGCCCTAAACGTCTTCTCCCTTAAATGTGTTCCAAACCAAATAGAAGAAAACGGTAACGCCACTGATACACTCGATGGCTTAACTATTAACATCACTTAAACTACAGAATCATGCATATTAAAAACCTGTGTCAACCAACATTCTCCATCCATACTATCCGCACTTTAATGGTGTGCCAACGTTTGGTGATGGTTTCACTTACCCAAGAGGAGCCTTTGAATATACCAGAATATTCTTCTCTGTTAGATATCAAAACCAATTATAAAGGCTTCAAACCTCTCTCCTTCTTAGTGGTGTTGATTGCGTTCCACATACGATTTCGAGTCTATAGCTTGGGGCGGGGTTTATCATAGAACACCGTTTTTACATCCAGCACATGCTCAATCCTCTAAGAGATCGAGATAATCCAAGCCCAGCACAGCGCTGCTATTTTTGTGGCTTCTATTACGCTAACCGTGCTGCCTAACTTATTAGGTATTTGAAATATTAAACGTAAATTTGAAATAGCAAATCAATTTTTATTTTATTGGGTGAACACTAACGATGACACGTTATACTTTGATTGTCCCAGTTGGTAACAACATTCAGTCATTGTTTATCGGGCTCAGAGAGTTTCCAACTAGGAAGCTGGTCCTGATTTATACGAAGGACAAGAAGCGGGACGTATCTTTATTAAAAGAACAGTTGGCTATATTTAGACTCCCCATTGAGACGTATGAGCTGAAGGACAACATATTGAATGAAACATTAAACATATTAGCTAGACTACATAAGGAAAACGATGACCTCATAGTGAACACTTCTACCACTGACGCCTCTATGGCAAGCATAGTTCTGAGCGCGGCAAGCATTATAGGTATAAAGGCTTTCACCGTGTTTAACGACGTACCGTTTATACTTCCTACGTTTAAGGTCAATCTCTCTAAGCTCGTTTCCAAGAAGAAGTCAGAAATTCTTAAAGCCCTTGTAAACGGACCGCTCAGCCTCTCAGAGCTGGCTAAGAGGGTCAGATTAAGCCCCCCACTACTCTCCTACCATCTGAATGGTAACAAGAGGAACCACGGTTTGCTTGATATCGGACTGGTTAAAGTTCAGGGTGGCTTAAGAAACAAAACCGTTGCGCTAAGCGATTTAGGAAGCATGCTAATAAGATTCTTGAATACTTAAATAAAAAGTTTAAGTACTAAGAAAAATTTATATTTTACCGAGCGTCTAATAATATTGTGGCTTAAGGGGGTGAGGCACGGTGGAGATAAGGAGTAACACCGTAACTCCCTTAAGGTGGAGTAGCTCAGTTCTTTTGGGTTTGCTCGGAGGGTTAATCGGCTCACTGATTATGGGTGCTCTAGGATACCTAGCTCCTGCACCAAAGTTTGACTCACCCTTCTACGTAGCCCCCTTTATGGCGGTAGGGCTAAGAGGGGCCCCAGCGTACGCGGCTGGCTGGGTTCTTAACATAGTCGTGGGTCTGATACTGGGTGCAGCGTACGCAGCCGTTGCTAGTGGGGTTAAAAGAATGAGCGCCCACAGGCCGAGCAGGGGTATACCTTGGGGTTTGGGTGTAGGCGTAGTTGGCTGGCTGGTCTACGGGCTACCCGCAATTAGCTCAAGCGTTGGGCTTGGCCACCCAGTGCTTGTTGGACTAGTGCTCGTGTTCTCACTGGTGTACGGCGCATTACTTGGAGCTATCTACTCTACGATAGCTTCAAGGATGGTTAGCACCTCTAGGGAACGCCCCCAGACAATTAGCTCTTAGACCTCCGGGTAAACCCTTTTTTGATGAGTTTTTTTGAGTGGTAGTAGAGTTGGTTTTGGGCGTATCCTGCATAGACGCCAAAATAATTCCTCATTTTCTGAGAGATCGCTCGATAAACGCTGACACCCAAACTCTTCGACTCATCCTTTAGGACGCGATAAAGGTGTTCTCCAAGCAGGTGTGGGTATAATTCAGCTAGCACACGCCTAATCCAAGTGTCTATGGGGAAAGATTCTAGTTTTTCAAGTGAGAAGAGGCTGACGCAGTCAGCCACCTTAGGGCCGACGCCCGGCAGACCAAGCAGCGTTGACCTTACTTCTTCATAAGGTTTACCGCGCAATCTACCGAGATCGACCCCCCCTTCTCTAAGGGCTCTCGCCAACTCTAACACATACTTAGACCTGTAACCCAAACCACATCCCACAAGCTCTTGTAGGGAGGCCGCTGAAAGACTTTCTAGCGTAGGGAACAGGTGGACAACGCCGAACTCGGTTTTCACCTTCTTACCGAAGGCCCTGTTAACGTTAAGCGTCATCTTAACTATCCTCTTATAATTGTTGTTAGTCGATAAAACGAACATTAATAGACACTCCCAAGGATCCTGCCTTGTAACCCTTAGACCAGGCTGACTGTTTATGAGCCTGCGAACAATTGGGTCGAAGCCTATTGATCTAATTATAGTTGGATAATCATCGTCTAAACGGAAATAACTCACAGGATCCCATTCGCCTCCACCATAAACTCTGAACAACACAGTGTTCTGGGTTTGGAGTAGATAGACAACACTATCACCTGTAGCCCCAATCCAGCCTCTCCCCCTCCTCACCCACTGGAAGGTTTGAGCGGAGCTTAGGGTGACACCAAGGTTCAGGGGGGTGTTTAGCGCTAAGCTGTCGGTCCGATACATGGATTCATCTTACTCTGCTTCTCCCTCATCAATAGCCCCAGGCTCCTCGACGAATCCCTGTGAAATCAGTTGCTCCACGAATTTCTGAATAGCCTTCTGCTCCTCAGCGTTATCACTTTCCCCAATTATGCTAACCACAATCCTGTACGAACCGAACAGTTTAACAAATCTGCGCATAATATACTTCCTAAAGCGAAGCTTTTTAGGTCTTCTGTTACACATCAAACTACGTATTACATTAAGCGAAAGCTTGATTGGAAGTAGCAGCCTCCTGTGTGAGCTTAAAAATCAAGTCTATCCATAAACTAGATTACGACTGACTCCCACAAGTTTGGACTATGGATTTTTAACCGAAACCCAGAAATATATGGTAGCTACGCAAAATAGTGGGTGAGGGCTTCCACAACCCCCTTACCGTCCTCTTTGGCCGACACGTAATTGGCTTTCTCCTTAAGCTGCGCCACTGAATTTTTTAGCGCCACCTTTATACCGCATAACTCGAAGAGTGGGAGATCGTTTTCACCGTCGCCGATACACACCGTCCTCTCCCTTTCGACATGTAAAACTTCGAGCACTCGTAGTAGGCCGCTTGCCTTGTCAACGCCTGGGGGAAGAAGCATCAACCTATCCTTGTTTCTCTCTAAACGTCCCCCCGTTTTGGACGCCAACCATTGTGCTTGTTGGTGTAAATCTGCATCCATTGACACTATTATTTCTTCGCATCCCCCTATGAGGTTAGGGGGTAGGGTTGAACGTTTTGCTAGCCACCACTCTGGGGCCAAAACATGCTTTATGCCTTTGGTTACTATGATCGCACCGTTTTCCACGACCATCGCATCAAACAGTGCTGGGGGCACCATTGATCTAACATCACCCAAACATCTCCCCGTGACCAACACGAAGAGGATGCCACGCCTGCGTAGCCTCGCGATACAGTCCAAAACCTCTGAGTCGACTTGTCCGAAGGGGGGTTTAATTGTTCCGTCCAAGTCGAGTGCGACTAGAAGTGGGTCCATGTGTTTGTTCACGTTCTTCTGATTCGACCCGGCTTCGGCTCGAAGAGCATCCCACCTCTCTTCCTCATCTCAAGAAACTTTTCAACATCCCTCTCACTGAAGCCCTCCTCCTTACAGCGCTGCTTAAAATCTGCCTCCAAGACACCCTCGCTACCAGCCTCCTCAAGCATCTTGGCGAGCAACACATCTATCCTGGCCATCATCCCCAACTCCTCAGATGTTTTTCCGACGTAAACAGTGCTAAGGTCGGCCTTTTCGCCAGTTAAGGTTTGAACACCTATTCCCTGGAGGAATATCTTGTAGAGTCTGATGGCGGACTCAGCATCCTCAGCAACAGCCACCTGGGATAATCTTAGCCTAGCGTTAGCCTTAGTGAGCCTCACAAGACCTTCAAGCTGCCTAGTAGTGATAACGATGGGTGAATCAGGCGACTCACTCTTACGCCTCATCTCAATATAGAAGCTATTGAGGCTTTCAGCGGCAGCTTCGGAAAGCTCTGGGTTACAATTCATGCGGGCATAGGAAATATACTTACGCATCGTGTCAGGTGAATAAGGCACACTTATTTGACCCTGACCACGCACCTTCAAGACAAAGTCTGCTAGCTCCTTATCCCTTTCATCGTCTGGCTTGTCCTCAACGATGAATATCAAGTCAAACCTCGAGAGTATTGTGGGAGGAAGGTTTATGTTATCTGCCACACTCCTATCCCTAAGATACTTGCCGAATGTAGGGTTACCAGCCGCTATAACCCCGCAGCGCGCATTGAGCGTTGCGTGTATACCAGCCTTAGTTATAGTCACAGTCTGCTGCTCTAAAGCCTCGTGTATGGCGCTCCTATCACTTTCATCCATCTTGTCTATCTCATCTATAAGACAAACCCCACCATCGGCCAGAACCATAGCCCCAGCCTCAAGCATAAACTCTCCACGCGTATCCTTCACCACAGCGGCTGTCAACCCAACACCGCTACTACCCTTACCACTCGTGTATATACCTCTTGGAACAAGCTTTGACACGGTTTGAAGCAGCTGGGACTTCCCAGTACCGGGGTCACCTATTATAAGAATGTGGCTATCGCCCCTTACACGCGTATTATCAGGGAGATAAACCGGCGGCGCGCCCACAAGCGCAAGCAGTATGGCCTCCTTTATATCCCTCAAACCGTATATGCCGGGCGCGAGGCTCTCAATCATCTTCTCCTTCAGCCAAGGATCCGAAGCCATCCGCCTAATCTCCTCTAAGTCTTTTTGGGAGAGCTCCAACACGTCATAATCCTTCTCAGCCAACTCGAAGAAGTTTATCTCAAGAAAAGTCTCGAGGCCCCTCTCCGACTGCGTCTTAGCCGGCTTATATGCTCTGAATATCCCTGTGACCCTAATCCTACTTCCCGGCTTAACTTTGTCGACTAAGTCATCTGTTAGCATGGCCTGAACACCCCGGGGTAACACACCGCTCTCCAACTCCTCCTGACGCTCCTGCAGGAGTATACGCTGATGATTTATAGAGTAACTCGAGGAGGCATCGAGTATCATGGGTCCATTACACTTATCGCCTTCAAGGATGTTGGGGCATCGCGCCGGAGCAAAAACCTCTGTGAGACCCACTACGCCAGGCTCCATGAAACCGCACTTAACACACCTGTAAACAGGTATAACGAGGTACGGTTTGGACACCGATACACGGAGCGCAACAGCCTCAACCTGTACCAGGGTGTCCACGTGCTCGGCTCCAAGCTCCCTCAACCTAACGGATGAGCCCTGAGGAAACCTGAACCTCACATTCAAAGGTATAAGCGAGGCGGCCTCAGCAAACCCACTCACCTCGCCTTTAATCTGCTGATTCTTTAAGGCCTTTTCACGCACCTCTCCAGCGTACTCGGGGTCCTGCCTCTCCAATGCCTCAAGCAAAGCCTTTTTAAGCGCTGGCATCGAGTAGTCGGGTCTAAGCTGAATCGACCTCGCAAGGTCACGGTCATGTTCTATGAGATGGTCGAAGTCTACAATCAAACTCCTAGACTTATTGGCCACCATCTCGTTAACCCTATTCTTATAGACTAGTTCCCCGTTGAATCTGAACTCTGTTAGAAACGTGAGAAATCTCCTTTGAATTGTGGCCAAATCAAGCATACTAGCGACTTCGACTACCAAAACCACCACCAATAATACTTTCAGCTGGAACTAAAAACTTGGTGCCCAAACAAAAGTCTTGGGAGACCCATCTAGGAAATCTTAGGTATGAAGGTATGCGGAGCAGGTTAGCCCTATTAATAAAACTTATTTTACGTTCAATTATCACACTAAGGGATACAAAATGGGCAAAGTAACGATCGAGTCCTTGGGTTATAGGCCTAGGCCCATTGACCCAGACTTCCTGAGTAAGAAGGATTTGTACCCGGAGACTGGTACGCACAATAACCACAAGGTGTACGGGGAGGGTGTGCAGAGGACTGATGAGGACGGTAAACCCTACCCCACGAAGCTGGGTATACACGGCACAATAGTGGCGGTCGACTTCGAAGCGTGCATAGCCGACGGCGCGTGCATGGACGCCTGCCCAGTACAGGTGTTCGAATGGCTGCTCAACCAGGGTAAAATGGGCACAGGCCAAGACCTGGACCTAACAGACAAACCAGACCTCAAAGCCAAGTACGCATGCGACAAATCGGACCCAATCAGAGAATCAGACTGCATATTCTGCCTCGCATGCGAAAACGTCTGCCCAACCCACGCAATAAAAATAACACAACCATAAATGCCTAATGCTTATCTAGCATACGCTTCAACTCATTTATTTCGGCTTCAAGCTCCTTTATACGCATATCCACGGACGACTGATTAGTAATAGAGGTCTCCGCAGACTTCACACGGTTTACAATCCCAGCGTCAATAATTGATTCGGCCGATCTACTATCTTCTCTTTTGTTGACCATTGTGCTTATCTCCCTCTCAACCTCAATCTGAGCCTTTCTGAATTCACCCATAGCCCTGCCCAAGCCCCGGGCCAATTCCGGGATCTTGCTTGAACCGCCAAACAAGATCAGGGCGACCACAATGAATATTAACCAGTCGCTCAGGCTATCCAGCATATATCGACTGTTGCTTGGTGCAAGATATAAATGTAACCTCTTAACAACTGTGTATATATATCACTCAATTTATAGTATGCCCTATCTCTACGACAAGCTCTATAACTAGAAGAGAAACTTACGCGAAGGTGGAATTAATTGGGGCGACTCAGAAGGGCCTGCGGTTTTAAAGCTAAACACCGAATTCATAGAGGCCAAACAATCAGCGACCATATGGTCCCTGAAGGATTGTTATGCTCCCAGAAAAATCAAACCAAAACTCCTGTATGGCTAAGGTCAACTCGTAAGACTCAGCAGCCAAAAATGTACACTTTATCCATCGCGCTAAAGACGCCAAACTTAATGGTCACCCCGAAAGATGTGATTTGGTCGGAAATGTCTGAAGCGGAGACGACTAGTTACAGAATAATCAAGCTGGGAGATAAAGAAATAGAGATAAACCAAGAACTCTATAGAATTGTCCAAGACTATATTAAGAATAGCTACACGCTTGACACGCTCGCAGAGAAGCTTGGCCTCGACGGTTGGTCGGAGGCATATCAATTCATAGCTTCGCTGCCCCAGTGGGTTGTGTGGTTCACGGAGTCCCAACTCGAAGAATACCTGAGCCAGCCACACCAAGAGCGCCAACAGCAAGCTGGAACATCCAAACGCACAACGAGGCGACGCAAAGAGCAGTCTGAAGCAACACAGGCCGAAGACAAGAGTGTGGCCGCGGACAAAGAGGAAAAACAGTAGCGACTTGTTGAATTCTGCACGATACGATCAGTATACCCACAATTTTGCTTGGATTTTCAGTCGACAAATAATAACTTGTATAAGCAGTATGATTTAACTCACTCAAAACACTTTAAACTCTACTGGTCTTTTATTAGCGATGTGGACATAACTATTAAGTGTGCCCGGTGCTCAAGGGAGAGGGAGGGACTAGAGGTGCGATGTCCCTCCTGTAGTGGGCCTTTTAGGTTAACTGTTGAAGGCGAGTTTTCCCGGGAGCTTAGGCGTAATTTTCCATACGTGACTAAGTGGGTAAGCCTAGGTGAGTGGAACACTCCTCTAATATTCATGGATGGCTATTATATGAAGCTTGATTTCTTGAATCCCACTGGCTCATACAAGGACAGAGGCTCCGTCACTCTGATATCGAGGCTCCACCAAGCCGGCCTTACTAGAATAAGCGAAGACTCTTCGGGTAATGCTGGTGCAAGTATCGCAGCTTATGGGGCTCAAGCGGGCATGCGTGTCTCGGTTTTTGTGCCCACCAGCGCGAAGGGTCAAAAAATAAGGCAGATCGAAGCTTACGGCGCACAGGTCACGCGTATAGAGGGTTCGAGGAATGATGTAGCCAAAGCCGCGGAGAATTCAGCTAACTACTTCGCATCACACGTTTGGCAACCCGAGTTCAGGGATGGGATAAGGTCGCTCGCATATGAGATTGTCCGCGACTTGGGTTGGAGAAAACCCGACACAGTTTTCTTACCAACGTCCGCAGGCACCCTCCTCTTAGGGGTTTACGAGGGGTTTAAGCATTTGCTGAGCAGCGGTATCATCGACGCTATGCCAACACTCATCGCAGTGCAGACCGAACAAGTGTCACCCGTCCACTGCACACTTAAGGGTATACGCTACACGCCACCTGAAAAAGTGACATCCATAGCGGACGCACTCGTATCAACCAACCCAACACTCCTCGACGAGATGGTGACGGCTCTAAAAGAGTGCGGTGACAGCGTCACCGTAAGCGAAACGGAAATAATCCAAGCTCACAACGAGCTAGAAAAGAAGGGTTTACTTGTAGAGTACAGCTCGGCCACAGCACTAGCAGCCGCCAAAAAATACGTTAAGAAAGGTGTTACAAACGTCCTAGTACTAACGGGCAACGGCTTGAAAACACTTTAGTGATCGTCTGGGCTGTATAATCCCTATATTTAAGTAGACGAACGAAACACTTAGAAGAATTGGCTAGAAACGCTGTTTGGATTCACCAAACGCCCACGCCGGGATTTGAACCCGGGTCAGGGGAGTGACAGTCCCCTATCCTGGACCGGACTAGACGACGTGGGCTCAAGCACTATCTATTTTTAGGCATACTTAAAAGCCCATCGTAACGTTCACTTGTGGCGTCGGGAGGGTGGGAATTGAACCCACGACCCGCCGGTGGCAGCGGCTGACGCGTGCACACAGATGCCTTTAGGCCACTCACACGCGCGGTTTCCCCTACAGCCGGCCGCTCTACCACTGAGCTACCTCCCGCAACTCTGTGTTATACACAATGGTATATCAGTTTTTCTTTGCCACTCATCTACACGTGTAGTTAAGCTCATTTTAGCCCCGTGTGAACTACTAACGATTGTTTTGGCAAATATAGGCAGGGCTTTCACAGCTGCTCAGAGGGTTTCTGCGGTTATCTTCATTGTGCTCACCGTCGCCTACAGCTTTACAAATATACCCATATTAGGAGCGTTGAGCCTAATCAGCGCCACCCTCATAGTGGTTTTCTCATTGAAAACAGGCGGATGGGTCAAAGTTGCAAGGAGTATGGGCACGGGGCTAATGCAAGTGGGGCTACTCACACTTATACTAGAGCTTGTCCGCATAAGAGTCATGTTCCTAGGTTTGGCGACAGCATACTGGATCACACTTATAGGTATACTTCTCAACGTGGGCTTAATAATACTTGAAGGTGACGACACCTGAGAGGACGAGTGGTGCTATATTAGGGAACACCTCTTAGAATTCTGATGACCGTGCATAACGCACGTATATGCGCGCAAGTGGGGGCAGCTTGGGCGGCACGGAGACTCCAAGTGAGATTGCTGGTTAACAAGCAATCTTTAAACAAAAACACGTCTTACTCTGGAGGCATGCTTAAAGTTTGATTAAAGGGTATACTGCACTATTGTGATGACATATACAAGTGCTCATCCCAACAGTGAAGAAGTTTGGTTCACACCCACTTGATGGATGCTGATGTTTACGTCAGATATTATCGAGTTCGCCAAACCCTAATCGACATGATTGTGCTTATGCTTGAGGTATTCAGGCCACCATGATTGGGCTAGGAACGCCACCAGAATACTTGACTGTGACCTCTATCGTGGATTTGACCGCGCGCTGGACTATGGCTGGGTCTACGCCCTCTACACCCGCACCCACGACTAGAACACTCTTTGTCCGACTGGTTATCTTTGTGCGTTGTGAGTCCCTGTGTGGGAAGAGGTGGAGGGCATGTTTGGGTTCGGCACAGTCTATAAGGATTGGTACACCTGGGGGTAAAGTTTCCTCAACGTTTGAGCCTATCGCCAAGAATAACTCACCACCCTCTGAGTGTTTGAGCATAAGACTACCAGAGAGTGTCAGAGTGTCGTATAGCCCTATTGGTACAAGTGTCTTGGCACTAACATAGTTTCCCGCGTCAACAACACTGTTTATCTTGGGAAGACGCCCACCATTAAGAACCCTTCTCCTCAGGGCTTCACCTGCTTGTCTAATCTTAGTGGGGTCAAGGCCGATGCTCCAGTAGAACCTCCTGTACGCCTGGGCCACTGGGTTAGCTTTTGTGTCACCTTCACATCGAATGATTTCCTCTAGCTCACCCAATTCATTAGTAAACACATTACCGTTTTCCACCACGGTTACACCATCTATTACACAGTAGACTACGTAGACTCCCAGCCTTTTCAAGGAATCGGAGATCGTTATCAACACACGCATACACCCTTAACTGGATGCTGCCGCGCTAACCCCTATCCCCACCATACATGGACACACTCCGTTCGCCTTGTTTGCACGTGGAGCGCCCCCGGGGAGATTTGAACTCCCGACCTACTGCTTAGGAGGCAGTCGCTCTATCCATGCTGAGCTACGGGGGCGTGAGCATATCGAGTATTTCCTGCAGTGATTTCTCAACTTGAAGCCCGCTTTTAAGCTCTTTCAAGGTGTACACACCCGTAGACACCTCCTTCCTGCCAACTATGAGGGCGTGGGTGTAGCTTCCAGCACCAGCAAAGCTAAGCTGCCTCCTCAAAGGCCAATCCTTTATTGTGTACTCAGCAACTATACCCCTTCTTCTCAGCGCGGTTGCGACGCCGATGGCGTCACGCCTTGTCTGCTCATCTGTGTTGGCCACGAATACTCGCACGGGTTTCTGCTCTTCCAGCTTGGAGAAAACACCAACCTGCTCGAGCGCCAGCATTAGTCGTTCTATACCCCCAGCCACACCAGTTGCTGGTAGGTGGCGGGATCCATATATGGCGGTGAGGTTATTGTATCTGCCACCCCCAAACAAGGAAAGGTTTGAGCCCTCAGTGTAGCCCTCAAAAACTATTCCATCATAGTAGTCTAATCCCCTCACGATACTTAAATCGAGCGAGCAACTCTGTTTCTTATCCAGTGAGCCAAGCTCGTCCCAGAGCACATCCAGCTCTCTGAGTGCATCTTCAACCTGTCTTAGCACCCCTTCGCCTAGTTTAGCCTTCAAACCGTCCAAGTCAGCCCTAGAGTAGACCAAGTCAACTAGAAGCTGGGAGCTCTCCGCTGGCAGCCCAGCGCTCTGCAGGAGTTGATTCAGTTCGTCGCGACCTATCTTCTGAGCCTTGTCGAGCGCATTAAAGCATCTTTTGACCTGCTCCTCGGTTTTGGCTCCAAGGACACGCACTACGCCCTCAAGCAGTTTTCTATGCGAAACGTGCACTGTGGCGTTGAGGCCAACGGACTTCATCACATCCAGCCCCAGTGAAATCACCTCTGCATCAGCGTAGGCTTCGGTTGGTCCGTATGTTTCGACATCCCATTGCCAAAAGCATCTATAACGCCCAGCTTGGGGTTCATCATATCTCCACATGGGTGATATAGCGTAGAGCTTTATGGGTTCGGGGGTTTTGAAGTCGTTGGCAACCATTCTAGCCATACCCACAGTGAGATCGAATCTTAGTCCAAGATCCCTTCCCGCCTTATCCTTGAAGTAATAGATCTCCTGGAGAATGGCCTCACCACTCTTGGCTTTGAGCGTGTCTAAATGCTCAATGAATGTCGGCTCAACCCGTCGGAAGCCATACGACCTAATCACAGGCTCAATCTTGGATTGAATCCAGAGCCTCCGCTCCATCTCCTCTACGCCTATGTCATTCATCCCCCGCGGAGTTGTGAACTGAGTCATCTTCACCACCAAGTGGGCTAGACGAGTGCGCCCGTGATAAAGGACACCATAGCCAAAAGCATCGGGAACTTATAGAGTTTTTTGACAGACTGAGCCGATGAGACATCCATGAGAAGCTTAACGCTGAGGTATACGAACAGAATATCGGTGACAAACACCACTGGTAAGTATCCCAGAGGTGACAGCCCCCCCACAAAGATGGGGATGGGGCTCAACCCCACTGCGATAAGTGAAAAGGCCGACCCAAATTTGGCTGCCACCCTTGGACCGTGCACCCGGGCGAGGGTCCGAACAGATCTAAGCGCGTCGCCCTCGGATTCCGCTATGCCCTTAATGATTTCTCTACCCGTGTTAGAAAGAAACGCAAGCAGGAAAAACGTGGCTAACACAATGCTTAGCTTGTTTACCACTAGACCACCGTATAGGAAAGGTAGGGCCACGTTGTAGGACACAGCTAGGTTGCCACTCAAACCCCTCAGTTTAAGGGTCTTAGAGTAGAGGATTGAAAGAGCACACGACAAGCCAGCCAAACCAAGCTCGATCACCCCATCGTAAGCCGCTAAACCCAGACCGACCACCGCAAGAATTAGGGCGTACACCCACGCACCCCTGATAGATATCGCCCCACTCGGCAGAGCCCTACCAGGCTCGTTGACCCTATCAACATCTATATCGTATATGTCGTTTACAACCATGGCGAACCCAGCTATGGTGAACGCTGTAACACAGGCCGCAACGAGTCTGGGTGTGGGTGGCGTAAGGTGGCGTAGGGCCACGGTCACCGCTACGTACACCGCCACGGAGGTCATAAAGGCATTTAAGGGCCTAATCATACTGGCCACAGTGGCTATCCTAGACCTCACAGTGAACCCTCCTCGCCAGAGATTAGTAGCTCCTTAGATGGCGGCCTCGTGTCAACAGAATAGTAGGTGGGCGTCCCATGTTCGTCGACGATCGCGAGCACCGGTGTCCAGCTCCTCTCAACATAAGTTTTAGCCCTCGCCAGCAGATTCTTAAGAGTCATTGGCTTATCCAAGCTAAGAGGAATATAAACCATTTTTTCACCCTCCTTCTGGAGTATTATGCCCAGCTCGTCGTCATAGAAGATTTTTTTACCCTGATTAGAGAGGTCTGCAAAAACCGCGTAAACAGTCCAGAACCCCCTTTTACGGGAGGATAGAGTCTTAATGATTTCCTCTGGGTTGTCTACCTCTATTCTACCCCGAAGTATGAGGTAGACAGCCTCCATTCCCCCCAGCTCCACACCGGAGCCCCTCGGCGTCCCGAAACCACTATTCAGGAGAGTTGAGGAGAGGGGGGGCCCTACAAACAGGCCGTTAGGGGTGATCTCAAACGGTTTTTGGGTTGACACACCAACACACAAAACACTTTTTAACTCATGTGCTAAAAAGCGTATTGATGATGGATCTAACACCAGTCAAATGGGAGGCGGGTTGTGTTTCAATATTAGACCAGAGGCTCCTTCCATTTAGAGTTGAGAGGATTAGGTGTACCAGAGTCGAGCAGGTCGCGGATGCGATAAGGACGCTGGCCGTCAGGGGGGCTCCAACGCTAGGTATAGTTGGCGGGTACTCGGTGGCGCTCGCCGCCCAGGGATGCATGAGCAATGATTTTAACACATGCATTGAGTTCCTACAAAAATCGGGTGCTCTTATAAAGAGCACTAGACCCACTGCCAGAAACCTTTTTTGGGGTGTCGACCGAGTGCTAGAAGCAGCTAAAAGATGTGGAAGTGTCGAAGAGGTTAAAGCCACAACACTTGAGGAAGCGCACAGAATACTTAGGGAAGAGGTTGAGCGTGACGAGCTAATCGGTGGCTACGGTTCTGAGCTAATCAAGGACGGCGATCTCATTCTGACACATTGCAACACTGGCCAACTCGCCACGGGTGGGATGGGCACAGCGCTAGGCGTCATAAGAGCTGCATGGGAGCGTGGTAAGAGGTTTAAGGTATTCGCCACGGAAACCCGCCCTCTTCTGCAGGGCGCCAGACTCACCACCCTCGAGCTGGTAAACGCGGGGATACCAGTTACGCTGATAGTGGACTTAGCTGCTGGATACTTGATGCGCACCAAGAAGGTCGGGTTAGTCGTGGTTGGAGCCGACCGTATACTTGCCGATGGGTCAACCGCCAACAAGATTGGGACATACACGTTGGCGGTGCTCGCCAAGCAACATGGTGTTCCATTCTACGTTGCGGCGCCACTCAGCACGTTTGATTTAGAGTCACGTGAAATAACGGTTGAGCAACGCTCCCCCGAAGAGGTGCGTGGGTTTAACGGTGTAAAGACCGCGCCAGACGGTGTGGACGCGTGGAACCCGGCTTTCGACGTCACGCCGCCTACACTTATCAGTGGGATAATAACAGAGAAAGGCGTATTGGAACCTCCCTATGAAGAGTCAATAAGGAAGGCGTTCGCATAGTTACCTTATGATCCTCGCCCCATTCGACCGCACACCGCCAACTGTTGCGAGAGCGATGCTCAAACTCGCAGGTCTGAGACAAGGTGAGAGGCTGCTTGATGTTGGCTGCGGAGACGGAGTCATCATAGCTGAAGCAGCTAAGCTGGGCGCCACCGCGGTGGGGGTGGACATAGAGGCTCGCCTAGTGCGTCAAGCTTGGGAGAGGTGCGCCAAGCTTGGTTTACTGAGCCGCGTACACCTAGTTGTGGGTGACTATAAGGCAGTGAAGAGCTGGGAGTTCAACGTCATCGCCCTCTACCTAACAACACGGGGCAACATAGCGGTGCTCGAAGACCTACTAAGCCACCCTAGTCCCACTAGCCAGCTACGTATAGTGACACATGATTTTAGGCTACCAATGCTTGAACCCGTGCGGGTAAGAGAATTCGGGTACAGGAGGTTTGACAGACGCACACTCTATCTCTACACCATTTAAATCCCTCACCAACACGTGTGGCTTACAAGAAGACATGGAGCCATGCGTTTACACGCCTATGCGAAAGACTCTAATGTTCACACGTTTATGTTTCTTGATTAACTTGGCTACTGATGATTGGATCTGCGGTTTCGAAGAGGTGCGTTCTGGCCTCACAACAGATGTTTACTTAGAGAGGATGATGGAGGCTCTACGCAAAGACGGTAAGGCGGACACACATGTTTGGGCTGAGTTTTCAGGCGACCTGCCGGATGGATACGAGTGGGGTGTCTTTGCCGGGTTAAACGAGGTCATGGGGCTACTAAATGGGAGAAATGTGGATGTTTGGGCTTTGCCTGAAGGAAGCGTGTTTCGTGGGGAAGACGTAAACGGTATTGAAGAGCCGGTGATGGTGATTAGCGGCCCATACAGTGAGTTCGCCCTTCTTGAGACAGCCATCCTAGGAATTCTATCGTATAACTGCGGTGTGGCCACCGCCGCAGCTCGTGTTAAAGTTGCAGCAGAAGGTGCACCAGTTTTCGCGTTTGGGATTAGGCGCATGCACCCCGCGCTCGCCGCCGTGTCTGATAGAGCCGCGTACATAGGTGGTGTGGATGGCTTCAGCGGTGTGGGCGCAGGTAGAAGACTTGGAATAACACCAGTGGGCACAATGCCACACTCATTTATACTGATTTATGGACGCCAAGAGGATGCGTGGTCTGCATTCGATAAATACGCACCACCCGATGTGCCCCGCACACTTCTCTGCGACACACTTTCAGATGAGAAGGACGAGGTGATTAGGGCGGCCAAACTACTCGGGGCAAAGCTTGCGGCGGTAAGACTGGACACGCCTAAAAGCAGAAGGGGGGACTTTGAACACATAGTACGTGAAGTGCGCTGGGAGCTCGACCGCCTAGGTTTCAAAAAGGTTAAGATTATGGTTTCTGGCGGACTCGACGAAAAAAGTATTCGAGGCTTAAAGAAGGCTGGCGCCGACATGTTCGGTGTGGGCACAAGCATAGCCGCTGCAAGAGTAATCGACTTTTCAATGGATCTGTGCCAAGTTGGGGGAAAACCCGTATCGAAGAGAGGGCGTTTTTCGGGTGTGAAAAGCGTCTATAGGTGTACGGAGTGTTTAACCGATGTGGTCGTTGGTTGGGAAGACTCAGTCGAGAACTGCCCAAAGTGTGGGGGAATCATGGAGCCGGCTATGATCAAGGTTATGGAGTCCGGTAAACCACTAGTTAACGAAGACATTCAAAAGATCAGGACGCGCTCAATGCAGCAAACATTAAAGCTAGGGCTAAACCTCGATTCAAACTGACGATGAAAGCTTAGAGGCTTGCTCCTTTATACTCAAGGCTAACTGGGTTGTCACACCTCTCAGTTGGGTGAGCTTTTCAACGGGAGCCTCGGCGACATCCTTTAGTGTTTTTATACCACTATTATAAAGCTGTCTGGCTCTAACTCTACCAATACCTCTAAGTCCAACGAGTGGTAGGAGCTCGGATTTTACACCCGACTCGAGCCTGACGCTGAGATCAGTATAGGCTTTTACAAGGCTTCTATCTGACTTCAGTGTTTGGAACAGTGAGGCTATGCCCCTACTCACCCATGATGCAGTGGTGTATAGTTGGTAGAGGTCTCCTGGTTGGACACCGATGGCCTCCTCTATCTTCGCTTCACTAACCTCGTTAACCCACCACTCTAAAACCTTCGCGGCTTTCCAAGCACCCAGATACTCCTCATAGGGGTCTGGTGATAGGTCCATCATAGTCTCCACATACTCCTCGAGTGAGACGGGTAGTTCATCCTCCTCTTGATCAATCTCGTAGCTCAAATCTTCTTTCTCCTTCATACCCAATCTTGGCTTCGGCACCTCAACGCTCAAACAAACCAAGTGGAGGCTGTGCCTATCGACACCGCTAACGCCATAGTCAGCAGCCTTTTTCACCAAGATCGCGGTGTATGGGTGAAAGTATACCTCACTCGTCTTCTTACCGAAGGCCGTGGGTAGAAGGTAGCCCCCCTCATCTGTGAGAAAAGAGTTATCGAGAAGAAACTTTAGACATCTCGAGATAGATCTCCACATAGAGGGCTTAGAGGAAAGGGTACCAGAGAATGTTTCCGAGAAAAACTCCCGGAGCTTCTGCTCATCAGCGGCATAACCAGACGTCACATTTGATAACACATGGGGTAAGAGAGTCAACTCACCCAAGAGCTGTGGCTCAGCGGGTTCGGGTTTGGAGCGCACGTACTCCTCCAGTAACTCTTCAACCTCATCCGCTTTACGGGCTATAAGCACCGCTTCTCCATATGGGTCCAGACCGGGCCTGCCCGCCCTACCCGCCATCTGGTGATACTCCAAAACGGGGATACGAACCCTCCCAAAACCCTGCTCATACCTAGTAACATCATATATTATCACACGTCTTGCTGGTAAATTCAAGCCGGCTGCAAGTGTGGTGGTTGAAGCCAAAACCTTCACCTTCCTAGCCATAAACGCCTGCTCGAGGATTGTTCTCGCATCAAACGAGAGCCCTGCGTGATGGAAGGCTACACCCGACTTTATGAGGGAGACCAACTCATCGTGGGTTGGCCCTAGCTCGTCAAAAGAGCCAAGCTTCTTAGCGAGCTCGCTCAACTCCTTCTTTTCACCTTCAGAGAGGCTAAGCTTCCCAGTGAACTTTTTAGCCACACTCTCAGCCTGCCGACGGGTGGAGGCGAAGATCAAAACTTGTCCTCCCTTGTTTATCGAATCCAATGTTAGGTCGACAACAGGCTCATCCCCAGTGTGTTTGACATTCACCGTTTCACCCGTATCAAGATGAATTAGGCCACCATAGTAGACTCCCTGCTTAAGTGGAACAGGTCTCCAATCACTCACAACTAGCTTAGAGGACAGCCACCGAGCGATTTGTGAAGCGTTACTTATGGTTGCACTAAGAGAGAGAAACCTTATCTCTGGGTTAATTTTCTTAAGTCTTGTTAACACAACTTCAAGGGGCGGTCCACGTGACCTGTCGCCAACCAGATGCACTTCGTCAGCGACCACAACGTTAGTCTCCGTTACCCACGACTCAGTGGCTCTCCGCCTCAAAATCGAGTCACACTTCTCATAAGTCAAAACCACTATATCATAGTCAGCGAGCCACTTGTCATACCTATCAAAATCACCCGTACTCGATGCCACGCGTATCCCAAGCCTTTCCCACTTCCTTAATTCTTCTAGCTTCTGCGCGGCGAGAGCTCTAAGCGGAACAAGGTATAGGGCTTTCCCACCCTTTTCAAGCAGTACTTTGGTTATCATGAGTTCGGCGATCAGTGTTTTACCGCTGGATGTAGGTGCGCTCACAGTCATGGATTCCCCGTCCAGCAACCCAGCCTTTATTGATTCAACCTGCGGAGGCCAAAGCTTCTCTATATGTCTTTCATACATCACCTCCTTTACTTGAGGAGGGATAGGGAGCTCGTCTATCGTCAATTCACTCATTTAGATTCATCCAGAAATCCACTTTAAACCCTGTGGGATACATAAACCAGACGGGGTCAATCCAATCTTGGAAAAGCTTTCGATACTCTTCATACCAAGCTTTCTCTTCGGGTAATAGTGCATCGAATGCCTCAGATTTTGCGTTGGATTCAGCCATACGCCTTATCTTTTTAATCCTCATTCGCAGGAGGTCTTGAAGCATAGATTGGGCGGCCGCGAAATTAGGGTCATTCGACCTTAACATATCCTCTATCGGCTTCTTAAGCTCAGCGTAGTAATTCTCTGCGAGTTTTTGAGGATTTGTACCTTGTTCCTCCTGCCATATACTCCTTGCTAGTTGTTGTCTCAACGAAGTTTGCTGAGAAGTGTACTCAGCATAACCCTTTTCTATGAGCCACTCCGCAAGCCATCTTGGAACATTTGTCTCATAGCCTTCTTCTACGGGTTCAGGGAGACTAGGAGAATAGTCAGACAAACCCTGAATGGTTTTCTTAAACCTTACCATAACTGGTTTTTGAAGATACAGCAACAGAACATACCTATGTATAAGCCTAAAATCACGCGTCATATCCTCAAAATATAATATTCTCGGAAACTAATAAACTCAGTTTATAGCATGCTTGCCCCCACCGTAAACTCTAGATCAAAAATCATTTTAGTGTTCGTCGTTAATCAGCCACAGATTTTTGGTCTACCGTGAAGGGTGAGGCTTGTCGTTTCTTTCAAAATCCCCCGAGTTGGGTTTTTCGCTAAAACCAAAAACGTAGCCCAGACTAGAATCGCTATGTATCTATGATAGACGATGTCGGGAACCAACTCCTCAGCATACTGGCTGAGTCAACTTATCCTTTGGGGGAGGGGAGCCTGTGGTTAGAGGGGGAACTACCCTACTAATAGGGGTGGAGCTCACATTAGGAGAAGTATTATTCAGCGCTGGGAACCACAAGTGGCAACCAGACCTAGGGCGCCTCGCTTAAAGGAGCGGCTAAAACGCACTTTTTATTTCAGGTTTACACAGCAACCTTAAACCTCACAACTCCGAGGATCAGTGGCGCGATGTGTAGGTAAGTTTAAGGAGGGGTTGACCATAGTGACAAGTGGGTTGGATACACAAAAGTTTATTTCTTAAAAGAGGATATTCATTGGTAGCTGGTCAGCGTTTATGAGCTCCGACGAAGAGATGATCTGGACTGAGAAATATAGGCCCAAGAAGCTTGACGACCTCGTTGGAAATGATGCTGTAGTGCTCCGACTCAAGCAGTTTGCTCGTCAAAAGAATATGCCGCACTGTCTTTTCATAGGTCCAGCGGGTGTGGGTAAGACGACGGCGGCTATTTGCCTCTCGAGGGATATTCTTGGCGAGCACTTTAGGGAGGGTTACCTTGAGCTTAACGCTAGTTCGGATAATAGGATTGATGTTGTAAGAACACAGATCAAGGACTATGCTAGGACAACCACGTTTAGTGGAATACCCTTCAAGATACTGGTGCTTGATGAGGCCGATAATATGACGCCCGAAGCCCAGCAGGCCTTGCGTAGAACTATGGAGATATATTCTAATGTATGTAGATTCATACTTATAGCCAACTATTCTAACCGGATAATCGAGCCAATACAGAGTAGATGTGCGGTTTTCCGCTTTACAAGACTGTCGAAGAATGACGTCGTGGAGAGACTGAGGTATATCGCGGAGCAGGAGGGTTTAAAGTATGACCGTGAAGGTTTGGAAGCGATCTACGACGAGCATCAAGGGGACCTTAGAATGTGTATAAACACTCTTCAGAGTCTGGCGGTACTCAACAAAAAGGTGGATAAGCAGAACGTGTTAGAGGTTTTGGGGTCTGTTTACTTAGCCGATATAAGCCAGATCATCGACCTTTCGCTCGAAGGCAAATTCAATGATGCCCGTAGGAAGCTCCAGGATGTGCTCTACTTAAAGGCGATCCCCCCTGAAGATGTGGTCAGACAAATATACCGGGAAATAGTCAAGAGTGGCTTACCAGATAAGGTGAAGGTGGAGGTACTTGGCTACTTGGGGGAGGTCGAGTTCAGACTAGTACAAGGCTCAGATGGGGAGGTTCAGCTTGATGCACTCCTAGCAAAGATGGCTTCCATTAAGAAGTGAGCTAGACTTTGAGTACAGCGATGTGGACAGTAAAGTATGCCCCGAAAACTTTGGAGGAATTCGTGGGCAACAAACAGGCGAAGACCGCTTTCTATGAGTGGCTCGATAAGTGGACCCCTAAAAACAGGTGGGCTCTACTAATAGGTCCACCCGGAGTTGGAAAAACCACGCTGGTTTACCTTGTGGCTAACACTCTTGGCTTAGATGTGATAGAGGTAAACCGCGAAAACATAGGTGTAAGTGTAACACTCGAAAAGCTCTCAGAGACGGCTTCAACCACGGCCACACTTTTCGGTGCATCACGTAAACTTATTCTAATCGAAGAGGTTGAGGTAACACTGAGCGCCTTTACCGAAACAGAACGCCTCTTCGAAGTTCTCAAAAACACCAGAGTCCCAGTTGTGTTCACGATGAACGACCAAGACGCACTCTACTCTAACCGCAAACTCTACTATCTAAGGCAGGAGTACTGTACCCAAATCAAGTTCGACAGGGTTCGCTCAGACCAAATACAGGGTTTACTGGGCAAGATCTGCCGCTCTGAGGGTGTGAGCGTAGAGCAAGAAGTGTTAAAGGATATCGCTGAAAACGCGGGCGGCGATCTGAGAGCGGCAATAAACGACCTGCAAGCGGTGTGCTCAGGCGAGCAGGTTGTGAGGAGTTCTGATATCAACTGGGTAACGAGGAGGGACACGCAGATATATGCGTACAAAACCGTGCTCGACCTTATACGCTCACAGTCCATCTACACCGCTAAAAACATTGTTACAAACAGCGTGGCGGATTGGGATACTATTTACGCTTGGCTCGCTGAGAATCTGCCAGCTTACCCTAAACCCCCCGAAACAATACAAGAGTGCTGTGATGCGCTTAGTAAGGCTAGCGTATACGCATATCGAGCAGATAGGTTCCGCGTGTATGAGCAAAGAAAGTTCGCTGAAGACTTCATGTGCTACGCTCCTCAGCTTCTGGGTGAGAAACCGTTCAGGAAGCTCGAATTCCCCCTGAGATTAAAGTACCTTTCAAGGAGTAGGGAAATCAGGATGAAACTCAACGCCCTCTCAGCTATGCTCTCAGACTATCTACACACATCGGAAAACTCTTACGTGGATTCCGACATGCCTTTTATAGCACTCTTCACGAGTGTAGATAAAACTTTCTCTGAATGGTTCGAACGCAGATTCGGTCCTGAGGCTGCAAAAACAATCGTCAGGATATTAGATAAAGGCGAACATACACCTATAGAGTGATAATAACCAATCTAAGTCTGAGATTTTAGATGAGAGATAGCGTGTCACCTTAATTAGACCCTCCTCTAACATCACCCAGTTAGCGTCATCATCGATTTTAACTAGGATTAATCCTCTTGGCTTAGCTGAGTGGATACTTGAAAATTGTGTGGGGGGTGTTCCCATTAAGTCAGCTAGGGTTAAGTAGCCCACGATCCTTCTGACCTGCTGGTAGCCGAACCCCCTAGCCCTGAAGAAGATAAACTCATTCGTAGTGGTTGAGAGAAACTCGATTTGACAGCCCTCGGAAGGCGGGGCTCCGCCCCTCTTGTATAGCTTACTCAAACCGCCTTCACGATTAAGCTTGGAATAAGCCTCATTAACCGCTTCAGGGTGTAGCCATCGACCTTTTTTGACGTACACATAGGTTTTGGATGACACTTCTCCTAAGCGGGTGGCATAGTGGGTGATGGCTACATCGTTTGGTAGAACCCTGTTAACCGCCAACGGCCTCACCGAGAACCCTTCGAGCGCGATAATCTGTGAAAGAGAGCTAACTCCCGCATCCGTCCGGCTGAAGGCCTTTATACGCTTAACCTCACAGCCTGTCTTGAGTAGGGCGCTCTCGAGGGCGCCCTGAACCGTTGGTTTATCTTTCTGCCTCGACCATCCTGCGTAGTGAACGCCGTCGTAGAAGAGTTTAAAGTACACTTTACCGTTAAGCTTTAACTCTTGAGGTACACCTGATTTATACCCGCTCATACACGATGTTCATACCGTCTTGGCATATTTTTTATTTGCCTTCTTAGCTCGCTGATAAGTGGGTTCAAACTGTGGGGTACGGATATATTGGTGGTCCTACCCCTTTGACCCCTACCTCCAACAAAGGTGTCTATGATTCCTAAATCGTATAGCTTCTGCACATAGCACCACAGCTGGGTGTGCATTCTGGGCTTAAGATTAAGGCGCAGACAGAGGTCAGAGTAGGCGGATTCGGCTTCGCCCATACTCAATCTTGTTTGTTCTTTCGCGCTGAGTAGTGTACAAATAGAATAGAGCAACAACTTCTCGTGGATATCCAGCCTCCGCACAGCCATTGCCATTGAAACATCTAGATAAGATGCTTCAACTTGGGTGACGTGTTCTAGTCTTATTCTAGTATCCTTGAGTTGGGATGATAGGGTAAAGCTGCCTGCGAGCAACTCCATCGCGTATCCCATATCACCCCTTAATCCGGCCTGTGAAACTATGTGCTCTTTTGCTTGATCGTCAACCACATCCTCAATACCCGCTAGACGCAACCTATATGTGAGGATTTCATCCACCTGAGTCTTACTGTAGGGCTTAACTTCCAATGTTCTAGTCACATCGAAACCCTGTAAACCCGCGGTTGCCGCGCGAGTGGATACTACTAGGCAAATCGGTTTAGATCGCACGCCATCATTCAGTTCAATCAGCCTATTTAAGAGACTCGTGGTTCCTTGGGTCAACCTCAATTGATCGAGCAAGACTATAAGACGTAAGTTGCCTTCAACTAAGCTCTCGCCTAACACGCTCGCAAGCTCGTTATCGGAGACGCCTACCGTTGTCTTAAACGGCGCCAAATAATTCAAAATCTCGGAGAGAAACCCGTGCACTGTTCTAGGCACAGTGTCCGTGATATGGACGAAACACGTGCTCCTATCACCGTTTAGGGTTGGCGAAGAAGCAAGAACTCTTACTGTCATCTCCACCGCAGAGCTCTTACCAACCCCTGGGTCGCCAACAACCATTATCCCGGTGTTTTTGTCAGGGGATTTTATAAACGCCCCCAGCTCATCCCCAAGCCATCTTATCTCCAAGTCTCTAAACGGGAGGGTGGGGGGTAGATAGTCCCGACTAATCCTATGGAGGTTAAAGATGCTTCTATATATTAATCCCTGTTTGAGGAGCATACACTAACTATTTGACCCCAAACATAATTAGTGTTGTTTAACCGGGTACTAGACCAACACGGATAACACTAATTCATATTAAACTTCGCGGTGCGAGGGTAAAAACGTTTGGTCCAGCAGGTGATCGTAGGCTTAGATTCTCGCCAAGTGAATGACGCTGCTTGTGTGCTTCTCATATCCATTTTTCCCAGCATATAAAAGCCAGTTCCCCGAAAACCTCAACGCTTATCTTGGCTCGACGATTCGACTTGGCTTTTAACTGCTCGAAACCCTTTGACCTCTCCCTAAAGTTAATGGAAAAACTATTGTCGCCGATAGCCGAATACACTTCCTCAGCCTCCTTGTAGGGTCCACTGCAGAGCTTCAGCGAGCCTATTTCCTCTACACCCCTACTCCTAACCAGGGACTTTAAGTTTTTGACGCACTCAGCGGTCAAACCCACCACAAACGCTGTGTGAGAGCGGTTTGAGAGAGGGGTAGACCCACCGCATCCGCTTAGGATAACCAAATCCAAGAACTCAACCACCGCTTTATGGGATCTACCCGGCTTCGATGTGGCCAATACAAACATATTAGGGGGGCTCCGCTCACTCAAGATCCTCATCACCAAGTCAGCTAGGCCGGAGCAGTCATCGCCATAGAACACTTGTAGACCAACAAATTAAGTTTTCCTAATACCCAAACTACACCATACATAGAGAGATACCCAGTGAAACCCTAATTATACGTGTCCGCGCAGAGTTTCTTTGAGAATCACAGGCGTCAACACTACTAAACCGCTTCGCTCTGCTGCATCCAACCCCAACATAACAAAAAAATATGTGTGCTAATCTAATAGCTAAAATGCTTGAATACCTAGTTTCAGCTTTGATGGTGGGTGTGTCCGCGCCCGTGGCGTATAAGGTTCGCTTTCTCGATGGATTAGGAACATTAACCGCTTGCATTCTAGGATTAGCAGTGGGTTTCACGATGGGTCCAGTGTTCCTAGGCGTACTTATAATATTCCTAACAGTTAACAGCCTATTCACAAAGATGGGTTACGTCAAGAAGGCGTTGCTGGGCGCGGCCGAACCCAAAGGTGGGGCCAGGACTTGGAGGAGTGTTGTCGCCAACGGGTTATCAGCAACGATATTCGCGGTCCTCAGTATTCTCTTCTATCGTCAAATCCTAGTTGTAGGCTTTATGAGCGCTATCGCAGCGGCCTCAGCGGACACGGCCTCCACGGAGGTTGGCCTGCTAAGTGGTTCAAAGCCAAGGCTGATAACTAATCTTTCCAGCGTTGAGCCGGGGGTTTCTGGTGGGGTGACGGCTCTTGGGTTAGTGGGTGGAGTGATAGGTGCGATAAGTATAGGTATAATTGGGCTCTATGTTGTGCACGCCATATATGGTTTCCCCATGCTGAGGCTGCTTACTTCAAACGACCCATTTATCCCCACTAGTGGAATCACTAGGTACGCGTTAGCTATAAGTGTGGGGGGATTCTGTGCAGCTGTTCTTGATAGCGTGCTAGGCGCGACGCTCCAAGCTAAGTATGTGTGTAGGGTGTGCTCTAAAAAGACAGAGCGAGCCGAGCATTGCGGTGTCAAGTCAACGCTTGTTGGGGGAATAGATCATCTAGATAACGACACAGTAAACGTATTAGCAACATTTCTTGGAGCAGTAATTGGGGTTTTAGTATTCTTGGCGTAACATATTACCATTCAGTGGTTGAAGCCGACTTGGTGAGATTTGGAAAACCATATACCTATGTGTCTTGAAGTTCTACATGTGGGGAGAGTATACATACTCACGCCTGGAGGGCAGTACAATCACCTTATATTTAGAAGAGTCCTCGAACTGGGCTATGAGGCATCCATGCGGCATTTAGAGATTGACTCTGAATCACTGCGTAACGCTGGTGCTGTAATAATCGGTGGTGGCCCGGGTAGATTGAGCCTCGACAACAAGGTGTCAGAATCTCTAAAGGATGTATTAATAAACGCACAGATACCCGTTCTCGGAATATGTTATGGCCACCAGTTATTGGCCCATTTATTTGGGGGGGTTGTTGCGCCCTCAGCTAAGCCAGAGTTTGGTCCAGCCACAATAAGGGTGATTGAGAGGGATGAGCTGTTTGAAGACGTGCCAAACACGTTTACTGCTTGGCTTAGCCACAACGACGAGGTAGTAGAGCTTCCAAAAAACTTTGAGGTGCTCGCAGACAGCCAAGAGTGTGCGTTTCAAGCGGTAAAGAATGTCAACTCGATGATTTATGGAGTCCAATTTCATGTGGAAGTTGAACACACACAGCACGGTAAACAAGTGCTTGGAAACTTCCTTAGACTCGCGAAGCGTTGAAATCTACAACGCGTAAGTTTAATTTTAATGTAGCCTGAGCGTAGTTTGACCCAAATGCCAAACATTCTGGTAACAGTAAAGCAGGTAGTCGATGTTGATTCGCTTAAAATCGATAGGGCTACGAACACTATCACCACAGTTGGGGTGCCAAGAAAGATGAACGACTTCGATAAGAACGCCTTAGAAGAAGCCATAAGGATTCGTGAAAAACAGGGGGGAAAGGTTGTTGCTGTTAGCGTAGGCCAGCAGAGTAGCCGCGATGTGTTGAAAGAGGCTTTAGCTATGGGTGCAGATGAGGCATATCTAATCACGGATCAGTCCATACCAGAATTCGATAGCCGTGCTGTCTCACATTTAATCTCTAAGTTTTACACCAAGTTTGGCCCCTTTGATTTAGTGATTATGGGTGAAGGAAGTGTTGACCACTTCAGTGTACAGGTGGGGCCTAGGGTTGCCGAACTCCTAAAGCTACCCCAACTCACGTACACCCGCAGGCTTGAGTACTCGGGGGACAGCGTGGTCGCTGAAAGGGACCTAGAGGATGGTTTCCATGTTGTTAGGAGTCCCTTACCCTGCGTTGTCACGGTAGCCCAAGAGATAAATCAACCCCGACTCCCCACACTGAAATCGATACTCGCCGCATCCAAAAAACCAATCAACCTGGTTCCCCCATCCCAGCTTGAAATCAATGCAGATATGCTACAACCAGTGGTCACAACGAAAACCGTGGTTCCCCCTAAAACTGAACGAAAAAAAGTCGTAATAGACGGCTCTAAACCAGAAGAAGCGGTGCAGACTCTTATCAAACACCTTACACAGGAGGGAGTGATATAATTTGACTCACCGTGTCCTAGTATATTCGGATAGTCCAAAACATATACCTGAGCTATTAACATATGCCAACCAGCTTTCTGAGGGGGGCGGGGTCACCATGGTTACACAGGATGATAAGCTAGTTGATCTTTCATTCGAGTATGGAGCTAGCAGGGTTTACCTAACAGAACCCAAAAGTACCAGCCCATACGATGCTACAACCACTTCGGCTGCTATCTTCGAAGCCTATAATAAGGAGAAGCCAGAGTTAATCATCCTTTCAGCCACAAAGTTTGGGAAGGAAACCTCTGCGCGTCTAGCGGCGAAACTTGACGCTCCACTTGCCACTGAGTGTCGAAGTGTTAGTTTCACGGATGGCAGAATTGAGGTTGAGAGGATGGTTTTCAGCGGCAACGGTCTTTCCACAGAGATTATTGGTAGGACACCCGCTATTGTAACCCTCCAGTCAGGTATCGTGGAACCTAGGAAGAATCCTCACAACGGGGAAACTGAGAAACTCAGTATAGAAGTTAAGCCAATGACTCAAACCCTCGAGGTCAGAAGAAAGTCGGAGACATCCGCAGCCAGACTCGAGGAAGCTGAAAGAATAGTCGCCGTTGGTAGGGGATTGCAACGAAAGGAAGACTTAGAGCTCATAAGACAGTTGGCAGAAGTGCTCCATGCAGCAATAGGGGGCTCCAGACCTCTTGCGGCTGACCTCGGATGGCTCTCAGACGATCAATGGATAGGCCTTTCAGGGCACAAAGTAAAACCCAAACTATATGTGGCCATTGGGATAAGTGGTCAGATACAGCACATAGCGGGTATGAGGGATGCAAAGGTTGTTGTGGCCATAAACAAGGATCCAAATGCGCCAATGGCAGCCAATTCAGACTACTATGTGGTCGGAGACCTCTACACGATTGTTCCGGAGCTTATAAAACAGTTGAAACAAAGGGTGTAGCAAACGAGGAGGTCAACTTATTTTCGTACACTCACCTATTTACTTATACCTCTTATTCTAGGGCTAGCGCTCCTCACTTATACCTCATATTCAAACACATGCGCATTTCCGTGCGGCATAAACCACCCATACAGATTGTATGGTTTAATACTGATATTAGCGGACATATGCGCTTATGGCGGGGTTGTATACTGGTTCCGAGCCTCAACTTCAAGAAGGAAGCATACAAAGAAGGTTGATGCTTAGCGCAACAAGAGTATTACCAAAAATACTGGCATAGTTCTAAACACACCAGCTTTATACATACGGTGGGTAGCCCCGATACAAATTAAGGATTGATGACTCCTCATAGTTTGGTGCTCACTGTTATGCATAGGGATGGCATCCGGCTAGGGAGCGATGATTGTGGTGATCAAGGGTGGAAAATTCTTATCGGCACAACATCTCCGAAACTGCTGGTTATGGCGCGAAAAGCTTATACCATTCACAGACGGATTTGAATTAAACTCGTCGGCCATAGGTAGCGGGGAAACACCCGGTCTCATTCCGAACCCGGAAGTTAAGCCCGTTACCGTTACGTGTTCCGTTAAACCTTAGGTTTAGCAGGGCACGTAAGCCGACGAGTTTATATAATTTCTAGTTTGCCTCTTCTAATATGCGGAGAGAGTTAACGAAAACCTTAAAGTCCGTTTTAGAGCCACTAGTACCTGTGATGAGTTGGGTATCCACGCCTAGACACTGAGGCTAACGCAATCCTGCAACAAGGGTCGGGTGGTTGATGGGGAAGCTCAACCATCAATGATGGGTAGCTCACACGCGGCTATGATGATCCCGATCTCACACGGATCCCCTTTAAATGAAGTTGAAGAGCCGAGCTGAGCCGCGTTTAGCTATCTGATCACATTTAATCTCAGTAAACGCTTTATTCGGGCTCATGGTTAGTGGTGGGATAGGAGTTGATTTTATCCGACTTTGACCTTAAGAACTATATCGCCGGTGGGCGCCTCTACATAGACCCGTTGTTCGACGACACAATCCGCGAAAACGGCGTGGACCTACGTATTGGTTCGCAGATAGCAAGGCTGATTTCAACCAGAGAAGTGTTTGATACAAGAGGTAACGTGGACTCTTCAAGGTTTTATAGAATAATCGAAGCTGAAGAGTTCATCTTAGAAGCCGACGAAAAAATCCTAATAACAACCTTAGAGAGGGTGAGACTACCATCTGACCTAATGGGATTCGTGCAGTTAAGGTCATCTTTTGCCAGAGCTGGACTACTCCTGCCCCCCACAATCATAGACGCGGGGTTCGACGGCAATATAACAATAGAGGTGAGGGGGACATCGTTCCCTGTTAAGTTGTATAGTGGTCAGAGGTTTGTTCACATAGTGTTCTCAAAACTCACAACACCCCTCGAGAAGCCTTATAGTGGAAAGTACCAGGGCCAGAAGGGCGTTACGCTACCCATATTTAGTGACCAAGTAAAGAACTAGTGGTAAGAAGAAAAAATTAAGAGTCGGCGCAGGCATTATGATTTAGGAGCTGTGAAATATCAGAGTTAAGCTGATACGTGATGAGAAGGCATTTATTTGAGCTCCGGGTTTTTGACCGTGAATAGCATAGTCGTTGGCGCTATTGTGTATCTTAGGGATGAGAATGGTAGAATACTACTTCAGAGACGTAGAAGCGGTTTATTCAAGGGTTACGTTGGGCTACCGGGGGGGAAAATCGAATTCGGCGAAGACATCGTGGACGCAGCGCTAAGAGAGCTTAGAGAGGAAACGGGGTTGAAGGGTTTTCGGGCTAGTGCTAGCGGTGTTTACTCGGAAGTGAATTTTGACAACCAATCAACGAGCAATCACTTTGTACTCTTCGTTATCAGGGCAGGAGCGTACGAAGGCAACCTATTAGAGACAACACCTGAAGGCCAAAACTTCTGGATGCATGAGGAGGACATAGATTCACTCGAACGTGTACTGCCAGACCTATTCTTCGTGCTCGACGCAATAAATAGGGCGCCTTTTGTAGAAAGCCTCAGACGATATAACGACGGCAATCAAACCTATGTGGTGACATCGGATGGCCGCAGATATCCTAAACAGCGTTAGAGCAGTTGACTGCCACGCCCACCTCTCCAGCAGTGAGTTCGAAGTCGACAGAGGGAGAGTGATTGAAGAGTGCGCAAGCAAAGGCGTACTGGTGGTGGATTCGGCTCTAAGCAAACAGGAACTCAAAACATCACTTGAAATGACTAAGACCTCCAGCTGGGTGAAAACCACAGCAGGCTGGGAGGCGCGCAACCTCGACCGGGAAGGCGCACTCGAGGTGATAAAGCTAATAGAGTCCAATCAAGAAGTGATCAAAGCAGTAGGCGAGGTTGGATTGGATAGGTACTGGGTGCGTGACAGAAATCTTTGGAGCAAGCAAGAAGATATTTTTAGGATGTTCATCGACCTCGCTGACAGGCTCAAAAAACCCTTGGTGGTTCACTCTAGATCCGCTGGTCGGGCTTGCATAGAGATTCTCAACTCTTCTGGTTTCAACTCGGTTTTGATGCATGCCTATGATGGCTCTGTTGGCGACGCTCTTATGGCTGCCAAAAAAGGCTTCCTCTTTTCTATTCCACCCTCTGTTGTCCGTTCAGAGCAAAAGCAGAAGCTCGTTCGTAGACTAGAACTAAAAAGTCTTATGTTAGAGTCAGACTCACCCGTCCTTGGACCAGAAAAGGGTGTTAGGAACGTGCCAACCAATGTTTTCGTATCGGCGAACACGATTGCTCAGATTAAGCGTGTCCCACAAGACGACGTGTTACGCACCACGCGAGAAACCTCATTGGCCTTCTTCGGTATTATGGGTGGTAAAAGTTGAGCTATGTATCAACCAAAGCTAGAATAGGAAAAAACGTGTTTTTTGAAGGAGAGTATAGGGTTTATGGAGCGACTGAACTTGGAGATGAGTGTTTCATTGGGCATTCCGTCGTGTTGGGTCATCCAGTAAGAGCGAACCTCCTTGAAGGCGTGCGGCATCTAGATAAGCGAAACCTTGATTCTATAAGTGAAGGATGTAGAATAGGGTCACAGTGCATTATCAGAAGTGGAAGCGTGGTGTACGAGCGCGCGAAGCTCTCAGACAAAGTCGAGACTGGGCATAGTGTACTCATCAGGGAAGACGTTGAGATTGGTGAGGGAAGCCGTATAGGGACTAGGTCAATCCTTGACGGTGGGGTTATGGTTGGCAAAAAGGTAAACATACAGTCCGGCGTATATTTACCACCAGGAAGTGTGGTGTGGGATGGCGTGTTTATTGGGCCGTTTGTTATTGTAACCAACGACCTATACCCACCCTCACCTAAGGTTCTAGGTGTAAGGATAAATGAGGGAGCAACCATTGGTGCGGGAAGCATCCTAATAGCGGGTGTAAGCATAGGTAGGGGTGCTGTCGTGGGAGCTGGATCCATAGTGACGAAAGACATCCCCGAGAACGGTTTCGCATTAGGCACACCCGCTAAAATCGTTGGCACACGCGAAACATACGAAGCGAAAAAGGAGAAATACCTAAAAGGGTAGGTGAAGGAACTGATTCCACTCCTCCTATACGTGAGCTATCACCTCATGAATGGTAGATCAAAAATTTTAGTTAACAATGGACGCTAAGACGACTTTAATCTAGCGGGGAAGGACGAGGTTTTGGAGCCTCAAAATTCGTTAGTTTCTATCTTTCACGTTTCCCCTCAATAAACTCCATAAATTGCTCTTTCGCTTCACTGTATGGAAGCTGAATTGGTGGGTGTTTCATAGTCCAAGCCGAAGCCGAAGTAATCGCTCCTCCCACTCTTCTTTCAAGTCCGATCTTCGCGGCTCTGACCGCATCAATCATAACACCAGCACTATTATAGGCATCCCACACTTCCAGTTTGAGCTCGATCCTGATGGGGGCACCGCCAAAGTATTTCCCCTCTAGCACTATATACGCGTATTTCCGGTTTTCGAGAAACTCGATATAATCGGACGGACCAATCCTTGTCGGTACTGGATAGGGCACGAGGGATTGCACAGCTGAAGTCTTGCTTTCACGTTTGGTTTTAAGCCTTGATTCCTCAAGCATATTAGCAAAGTCGGTGTCACCACCGATATTCACCTGATATGTTCGAAGAAGTGTAACACCCCTGTCGACCATTAGCCTAGCGAGCGTCTTATGGAGTACAGTTGAACCCAACTGACTCATGACGTCATCACCTATAGCCGGCAAACCTTTCTCTCTAAATTTACGATCCCATGCTGGATCGGAGACTATAAACGTGGGCATGGCGTTAATGAAAGCCACCCCAGCCTTCAACGCCTGCTCAGCGTAAAACCTTGCCGCCCTCTCACTACCAACCGGCACATAGTTTATCAAAACTTCGGCTCCGCTATCCCTGAGAGTTTGCGCGACATCCACTTCCGGTTGATCTGAAACTTCCACCATCCTACTTAGATATTTTCCAAGACCATCCAACACGGGGGCGCGGCTAACCACGACGCCCAACTTCCTCGGCGACACGATTTGGAGTGTGTTATTCGGCGGCGAAAATATCGCCTCACCCAAGTCTAAACCCACCTTACTCTTATTCACATCGAATGCGGCTACGAACTCAATATCGGAAGGCCTATACCCTCCCAATTCAGCGAAGGAGAGACCCTCCAAGTCACCGTCTTCCTTTGATTTAATCACACCTTGAACAAGCGCCGATGCACAGTTACCAACCCCCGCTACGGCCACCCTAATTTTCTTAGACATACCATGCGGATTCAATCCACTGATTTAACAGTTACGCTTCCAATATGGCAGTGTTACTATTCTTGTCCTACTATTTGGATACCCAGTTCAGATGTAGCCCACAGCAGTAAGTAACAAAACCAACTAGAGCCTTACCTAGGACTCATAGTTTCTCTGAAATACTCATCTATAATTGGCAAATGGCTCTATACACCAACAATGAAGAACCTTAAATCAGAATTTGAGCCTTCTAGAGATATTGACGGCTAGTGTGCCTTAGATTTAACCCGACCCTATTTGCGGATAACTCATCTTATGCGGCACACCTTAAATCTATGTTGCTATGAAGTTGAAGAGATGGGCGACTTTCAAAGAATAGGTGTCGGTGACCGTGTACTCATAGTTCTGAAAAAGCACTCTTATATCGTAAGGGTTGATAAAGGCAAAAAGTTTCATACACACGTGGGCTATATCAATCTAGATGACCTAATAGACGCATACTACGGCTCATCTCATAAGACAAGTTCAGGCGTTTCCTTCACTGTTTTGAGGCCGTCAAAGAAGGATTACGCGCTTAAATTACCCCGCTCAACCCAAGTAATATACCCTAAAGACGCAGCTTCAATATTGGTTTGGGCGAATATTAAGCCAGGGGACCGCGTGCTTGAGGCTGGGACGGGTAGCGGGGGACTCACGATTTTTCTCGCCGACGCTGTAGGAAGAGAGGGTGTGGTCTATGGGTTCGATGTCAGGGAGGAATCGCTTGAAAAGACAAGACGTAACCTTGAATCGGTTGGGCTACTGGATAGGGTTGAGCTACGCCGCGCCAACGTGCTAAATGGGGTTGAGCTGAATGGTTTAGACGCAGTGGTGCTCGACCTACCCTCACCCTGGCTTGCGGTGGGTGTCTTAAAGAATAGCCTCAAGGGAGACGGTTACTTCGTGAGTTTTTCTCCAACAATCGACCAAGTTGAGAAAACCGTTATAGCGCTACGCGAAAAAGGGTTCATAATGATTGAGGCGTTTGAACTCATACAGAGGTTTTATGACGCTAAACCCGATGCTACGAGGCCCAATAGCTTTGGGGTTCAACACACCGGCTACATTGTTTCGGCCAGGAACACGCTAGCTGAAGGGCCTGAGACTCCGCCAAGCGATAAGCTTAGTAATGAGGAGTCACACGCCCCCCATGAGTTCTTCGATTCTCTTACAGACAGCCCTGCTACCAACATATAGGGGAGTTCTTTCATCGTGTCTGGTTACGGTTTTCTCAAGTATGGGTTGTTTACCGTCAGTCGCGTACCCGCCAGCCGCCTCCGCGATAAATGATATCGGACCAGCTTCGTATAGTGCTCTTAGCTTGCCGCTCGGCGAGTCACTTGTGGAGGGGTAAGAAAAAAGTCCACCGTAGTGTAGTACCTGATTGAAATCCCCCGCAAAAGACCCACCGTACCTCAACTTATATCCCTGTGATTCTAGCTCTTCAACTAGCTTCTTAACCTGAGGTAACCATTTCACCCTAAGTCCACCCACCCCGTAGACTTCACCCCTCTCATGTATCCTGAGATTATCACTTGCTACGACAAACCGATTTCTGGACTCCCCACTCCTTGACAAAACAAACTCAGCGACCCTATTCTTGGTTGCAAACACCATGGTCGTGGAGGGGCCATACACTGTATAGAACGCGCAGACTTGACTAGCCGGTTTCAGAGGGAAGCTAAAATCCCTGTAGACACCAACGATTGTGCCCATAAGATTATTTGATTCAATATTCGAGCTCCCATCGAGTGGATCCATTACAACAGCAAACCCACTACTATTGAGCCTTAGAGGTTCACCCAACTCCTCGGTGGCTACGATTGAAACCACGTGGGTTGACTCGAAGCAGCGTATAAAGAGATCGTTTGCGACCACATCCAGCTTCTTTTGTTTTTCACCATAAATATTCGTGCCACCACTAACACCTCTCGCCTCAGGTATTTCATCAAGCAAAGACACAACAGAGTGTTCGAACTCTGAAAAAATAACGCCCAACTCAGCGCTTATTCCGTTCACAAAATCGCTAGCATACATGGTTATCCAAAAGATTCACAGAGATTTAATCGTTTGGGATAAGCTTTTATTGAATTTCATGCATATACTCTTATGGTCGCATCGATGGAGCAATTTATGACGAATGGCAGAAGCCTGCTACTCGCCTATGACCAAGGCTTGGAGCATGGCCCAACAGACTTCAATCAGCAAAACTGTGACCCAGCATACATAGTGGAGATAGCTCGAAAGGGGGGCTTTAACGGGCTGATACTCCAGAAGGGTATCGCAGAAAAGTACTATGACGGTAGTGTTCCCCTTATAATCAAACTAAACGGGAAGACAAATATCTTTAAGGGTGAACCAGTTTCGCGCCAAATATGTTCGGTAGAGGAAGCGCTGAGCCTCGGGGCAAAAGCGGTTGGGTACACCATCTACCTTGGAAGCGAACACGAAGCCTTGATGTTCCAAGAGTTCGGGAGGATACACCACGAGGCGCACAGGTTAGACCTACCAGTCATCGCTTGGATATACCCGCGTGGTGCATACGTCAAGGATGATACGGCTCCAGAAATAGTCGCATACGCGGCGAGGGCCGGTCTAGAGATTGGGGCTGACGCCGTAAAAATAAAGTACACGGGTAACCCCGACACGTTTAGGTGGGCGGTGAAGAACGCCGGTAAGGTCAAAGTGTACATGTCGGGCGGGCCTAAGGCTCCAACGGAGGAAGACTTCCTCAGACAGGTTCAAGGCGCGGTCTCGGCTGGGGCGGTTGGCTTGGCAGTGGGAAGAAACGTTTGGCAAAGCGACGACCCATTAGGCGTTGCGAAGAAGCTAAGGGACATAGTTATTGAGAACAAAAAATACGTTTAAACCAGGCTAAATGAGCTCTAACTCTATTTTCACGTCATCTGGAACGCTTATCCGCATAAGCTGCCTGAGAGTCCTCTCCTCCGCGGGTATATCTATTATCCTCTTATGAACCTTCATAATCCACTTATCGTAGGTATCAGTGCCCTCACCAGCTGGGCTCCTACGCGTTGAAACCCTGAGCTTCTTTGTTGGCAGGGGTATTGGCCCAGACACCTTCACACCAGTCCTCTTGGTTGTTTCAACTATTTGGGAGCACACCACATTCAGCTTTTGTATGTCTGTGCTCCAGAGCCTTATTCTCGCTTTCTGCGGCAACCTAAAACACCAAACCAAAAAGAAAGGGATTACTTCTTGGTAACCGTAGCGGGCACCAAGTCGATGATAACGCCAGCAGCAATGGTTCTACCCATATCCCTAATAGCGAACCTTCCAAGCGGCGGGAATTCCTGATACTTCTCAGCGGATAGCTGCTTAATCGGCTTGAACTTCACTATGGCAGCATCACCCTGCTTGAGGAATTGCGGCGCTTCGGGTAGAGGCTGCCCCGTCTTGGGGTCCAGCTTCTTCTCAATTGAAGTCATCTTGCAGGCCACTGTCGCGGTGTGGATGTGCACAACGGGGGTGTACCCAACGGATACCGCCGTCGGATGGGATAATATGAATATTCTGGCGGTAAATTCATCCACCACAGTTGGTGGGTTACTCACCCTCCCACACACATCGCCCCGCTTTATCTCATCTTTGGAGACGCCTTTGACGTTGAACCCAATGTTGTCACCGCTCTCAGCTTGCTGAATCTGTGTGTGGTGGGTCTCAATACTCTTGACGTCACCAGTCTTGTTAGAGGGCATAAATATCACTTGGTCGCCCACCTTTAACACGCCTGTCTCAACCCTACCCACAGGCACAGTGCCCACACCCTGTATCGTGTACACATCCTGTATTGGGATTCTCAGAGGCTTATCATTGAGCTTAGGTGGAACCTTTAACGCATCCAGAGCCTCTAATAGTGTTGGGCCCTTATACCAAGGCGTATGGGTGGATCTTTCCAGCAAATTGTCACCCAACCAAGCGCTTATGGGTATAAAGGGTATATCTTCAACCTTGTATCCAATCGTTCTAAGCAGCTTCCCGACACCATCGACAACCTCCTTATATCTGGCCTCACTCCAACCAACGCTTGGATCATCCATCTTATTTATGGCCACTATGAGCTGGTTCACACCCATTGTCTTGGATAAGAATGCATGCTCCCTAGTCTGACCAGTAGCGCCGATACCAGCTTCAAACTCACCCTTCTTAGCCGAAATCGTAAGGATAGCAGCATCAGCCTGACTCGCGCCCGTGACCATGTTCTTAACGAAATCTCTATGACCGGGCGCATCGATGAACGTGAAGAAGTAGTTCTTCGTTTCAAACTTCCAGAAGGTGAGGTCAATCGTTATACCTCTCTCCCGCTCTTCCTTCAGTTTATCGAGTACCCAAGCGAACTTGTTATCCTCTTGTCCCTTCTTCTTAGCCTCTTCTTCTATTTCCTGAAACTCTCTTTTATCTACAAAGCCAGTCAAATATAGTATATGCCCTACTAGAGTGCTCTTACCGTGATCGATATGGCCTATCACTATCAGGTTTAGGTGTGGTTTAGACGACATAGCGAGAACCTCTTTTTATACAAAGTGTAGACCAAGCCGACATATTAAGCTTTGCGCGAACTACCGCATCCAAGTCCACGACTAAGCTATGTAGCCTATGAGCAGCTCCACCCCAACGTGAACTACCCCGCCCTAGCGGGTGATGACCTTAGCCTGCACACTCACCCCAGTCGCCCTCATCTGCAACCTGTGTGAGCAGCCAGTTTACCTCGGCGAGTTTAACCGCTGTCCTCTCAAGCTCCACAACCACCGCCCTAGCGGACGGGGTCTCCCCCCCCACCTGACCGCCTTTAAGTTAAAACACGAGTTTTTTGATACAATGTTAAGGGCGGGGGGTCTTGGAAACCTTATAATGAAGAGTAGGGCATAGCGTGTGTTGTAACCTGATATCTAGCCACTAGAAATATTAGGGGAAATCCATAGCACTATCAGAAGCTACTTTTCTACCTCGACGCTAAGGCTATCCTTTCAATTTCGTCTCTTTTGCCAACAGCGTAACTCCTACTGTCTCCACTGGCGGCCGCAAGAAGCTCCTCTGCAAGAGATTCTTCAATAGGCTTTGAACTATTCTTGTTTCTTGTACGCGCCCCCTCCGCTAAAAAGCGTAGAGCCAAGTCAACCCTCCTACTAGGGGACACGTCGACCGAAACCCTGTACACGATACCACCATAAGCAACCCTAGTTGTCTCCTCCCTAGGGGCGCTGTGTTCTATCGCCTGAACCAACACCTGAATAGGGTTCTGACCAGTCTTAGCATGAATGATTTCAAATGATTGCCTAACAATGTTTATCGCACGCGTCTTCTTGCCACCCTGTCTGCCAGGCCTCATGAGCATGTTGGCTAAACGCTCAACTATTAGCACATAACTTTTACCAAACGGCTTTGCTTCATGTCTACCTGCCGAGTAGGGGAAAATCTTTGGTCTAAGACATATATACCTTTTCAGACCGGGATCCCTGACCGACACCTCTGAAAAATCCCACTTACCGAAGAGTTTGGGTATCACGCGCCATCACCTAACAGGCTTCTGCCTTTTACCAGTTATAAGGAGATTTAACGGGACACCGTTAACCTTAACCACCTTGTACCTTACTCCTGGAAGGTCACCCATGGAGCGGCCCAACGTGCCCCCGATACCTTCAATGATGACCTCGTCGTGTTCATCCACATAGTTTAGGGAGCCATCGCCAGGAAGGAATGCGGTCACCTGCTTACCATTCTTTATAAGCTGAACACGCACACACTTCCTCACAGCTGAATTTGGCTGACGGGACTCAATACCAACCTTCTCTAACACGATACCCCTCGCCTGCGGCGCCCCTTCAAGCGGGTCCAGTTTTTTTAAGCCAAGCATACGTATATAGAATTCCCTCTCCGACCATCTAAAATTCAACCTCTTTTTTCTAAGCTTCCTTGCAGCATAGAGACCACGTGGACTTTTAGAGTCAGCCAATCACAACACCGTTCACAAACACACAACCAAGGCAGGCATATAAGTTCTTCAACCCACACTCACTTTATCTCTACAACGTCAATATCGTAGTACCTCTTTAGCAGTAGCCTAGCCTTCTCAACATTCCTACCATTCTTACCTATAGCCAAGCCCTGATCCTCCACTTCCGGATAGACCCTGACCCTTTTCCTACCATCCTTATCTTGGTACACTTGGACAGAGACTATTCGAGCGGGGATAAAAATAGATTTAACGAAGGTTTCAAGCGGCTCAGCGTACTCAACAACCTCCACCTTCTTCTTTAAAACCTTGGATGCGCGTTCAACATTCACACCCTTCCTCCCAATAGCCCTAGCCGCGTTACCCGGCTCCACTACGAAAAGTATGGTTTCCCCGTTAACAAGACAATCCTTAACACTAGCACCTGTGAGTGACTCAAAGATCCCGATATAGCGCATCTGTTCAAGCGAAAGCTTGATCTCAACCAAACCCGCTGATACCCCCAAGACTACTGCAGTTTGCTGAGTATGTCTGATTCACCGGGGTCAACTATACCCAGCGCCGACACCACGTGGGCACGCGTACACACAGCGGCCAGATCCCATCCGCTACCTGGAAACTCATACACTTTTACTGCTAGCTTCTTCGCCTCTTCGACAAGACGTTTAGAATTCGGCGCCGTGGAGGAAACGACAACAAGTTTGACGCTCCGCTTTGCCAACCCCTTTAAAGTCTCCTTTTCTCCCAAAACCACTCTGCCGGTTTGAACGGCTACTTTCAAAGAATTTATTACTTCAGACATTCTTCAACGCCCTCAGGTTAACCATTAAGTCAACCATTCCGGTACCCATAGGTATATAGTTACCCACTATTACGCTTTCCGTTACGCCCTCAAGCGTATCGGTTTCAGCGGATTCTGCGGCTGCCAATAGATGGCTCACAGTGACCTCGAAGGCCGCCTTCGCCAAAACACTCGTCTTACCAACGCTTATACCCGTCCTCGTCACGGGTTTAATTTGACCAGACTCAGTCATCCAGTCCGCCAAAAGAGAGACGTGGCGTACATCCACTTCCAATCCCTGTTCGTGCAGCGTCTTCATTATCTCCTCAATTATGCTGTTCCTAGCCGCCTCTATACCCAGAACCTGGTAGATCTCGTAAATGTTATTCGTAGTTGTCCTAGTTCTGTCCACACCGTCAACCTCTAACACCTTGGCCAAGTCGCTTCCCTCCGTTATAATATACCACTCCTCGTCGTGGCCATCGAGGGGTTGGGACAGCTTCGTCCTTTCAAGGTAAACCTTAGTCACCCCCTTAATACCTTTAAGCACAACGGACATAACCTTATCCTTTATCCTATACCCAGTCGACCTAGTCATCTCCTCGTTTATAATGGTGAACGAGTAGTCGTCCTCCTTCTCCACCGTAGCCTTCTCTGAACGCGTTTTACCCAGCGACCCCCTGACTGCATCAATCACCTGGTCCAGAAGTATCCCATGCTTATCCATTTCCTCCGAGTTAAGATAGAAGGACAGATACCCGTCACCTATCTCTATGTTGTCGAGCACATCCTTCACAGACACCTGCAGAATCCTCTTTGCTACCTCGTAGGCCTGATCACGTGTAAAGCGATGCCTATCGTCAAGCCAAACAGTCATAGAGGGAGTGGACGGACTCTTACGGGCGTCAACGATCTCTATCAGCCTTGGGAGGCCGAGCGTAACGTTGTACTCCCTCACCCCCGCATAGTGGAATGTTCGCAGCGTCATCTGGGTGCCCGGCTCACCAACCGACTGTGCGGCCACAACCCCCACAGGCTCACCCGGCTCCACCTGGCTCTTCAAGTACTGCTTAACAGCCTCCTTTACAACCTCCTCTAGTCTTCTCTCACTGATAGACCTCTTGGAGAGAAGTTCCACGAGCCTGTCCACAACCGGTTCGGGTAACAGCTCACTACTAAGTTCGGTGATACGCTGCCTAATCTCCTTAGCAGGCTCTGTTACCTGAGACTTTTTCTGGTGCGTGAGCTTTTCACTCATGGGTGACGACCCTCTCAACTATCTTTTCAACGTTAACAGCCTTACCCGCATCACTCTTACTTGGGTCAACACCATCCTCACCATACTTGTACTGGATAATCATCCCATTAGGCGTTCTAACACTCTGATCATACTCAACCCTCAAGTCTTGGAGCGCGTTTATAAGCCTCCTCTGCATATAGCCACTCTGCGAAGTTCTAACCGCCGTATCGACCAATCCCTCCCTACCACCCGCTGCATGGAAGAAGAATTCAATCGGATTCAAACCCCGACTAAAACTTGAAGCCACGAAGCCACGCGCCCTAGCACCCTTATCACCTCTCTCAAAGTGCGGCAAAGCCCTATCCGTGTATCCCCTATAAATCCTCTTACCCCTCACTGAAACCTGACCAATGATTGCAGCCATCTGGGTAAGGTTGAGCATGTTACCACGCGAACCAATCTTAGCCATAGTTAGAGCGCCGCTTTCTTGGTTCAGGTGATTGGCTGCTAGGTTACCTATGTTGTCACGCACTTCAGTCAACACCTCCATAACCCTCTGCTCAAACGTTTCCTCAAGTGTCTTACCTGGTAGGGGCACCATCTCACCTTTCGCATACACACCGATGAGCTCTTCGACCTTCTTCTCGGCTTCACGCACCAATTCATCTATACTCTCCACCACGTCAGCGGGTAGAAGCACGTCGTCGAGTGTCATCGTAAACCCATGATGATCCAGGTAGTATAGGAATGCCTTGAAAGCCTTATCTATGAAATCCCTACCCACATCTGAACCGTAATCCTTAACCAGCCTGTGCAGAAGGCTCTCTGGCTGCCCTTCCCCTATCGCCTTCTTATCTATAACGCCAGACAGAAGCTGCCCACTCCTTATATAAACATAGTCATCATACTCACACTTCTCCTGCTTACAATCCTTGTGAGTCGTGTTGGACTTGGCTTCGAAGTTCATATCCGCCGGTAAAAAGACGCTGAACGCCTGTTTACCTGTCCATAGACTCTCTGGTTTACTCACAGCTGGAGGAGGAATTCTATCCAAGCCAACACCCGACGCAATCAAGAGCTGCTCAAGCTTATCCCTCGTGAGCATGGTGCCCTTCTTCGTAAGATAGTATGCACCCGTTATATAGTCCTGCATGGCCCCAATGATGGGTCCACCGAACCTTGGTGACAGAATCTGCTGTTGAACCAGCATAAGCACTTTTGCTTCAGCCTGCGCCTCCATACTCTGGGGGACATGCAGGTTCATTTCATCTCCGTCAAAGTCCGCGTTATATGGTGGACAAACAGCTGGGTTAAGTCTGAAAGTTCTTCCAGGAAGCACCCTTACAATGTGCGCCATAATCGACATCCTATGTAGCGATGGCTGCCTGTTAAAGAGTACAATGTCCCCATCCCTCAGGTGTCTCTCCACAATATAATTATGGTCAAGCCCATCGGCCACTTCGTTGCGATCCTTAACTCTACTAAGGTCAATCCTCCTACCATCCGGCCTCACAATATAGTTGGCACCGAACAAATCATCTGGTCCACGTCTCACAGCTTCACGAAGAGCATCAATATTAAACTGGTTCACCCTCTCTGGCACGGTAAGGATCTTAGAGATATGCTCGGGAACACCCACTTCGTTTATAGTCAAACTCGGATCAGGTGAGATAACAGTCCTAGCCGAAAAGTCAACCCTCTTACCTGAAAGGCTTCCCCTGAAGAGGCCATCCTTACCCTTAAGCCTTTGAGCAATGGTTCTCAGGGGTCGACCGCTCCTGTGCTTTGTAGGCGGGTACCCCGCTATTTCGTTATCGAAGAACGTGGCCACGTGGAATTGGAGCAAATCCCACCAGTGCTCTATCACGATCCTAGCCGACCCGTTAACAACACATTCATTCAGCTTCTTGTTCGTTCGAACTATGTCCACAAGCTTGTGGGTGAGGTCGTCCTCAGACCTATCACCCGACTCCAAAATAATAGAGGGACGCACAACAAGCGGTGGGACGGGTAGCACGGTCAAAATCATCCATTCAGGTCTAGCGTACTCAGGGTCCAAACCCATGAGTTTAATGTCTCGTTTGTCCTCGATGAGTGTGAGCTCCATGAGAACCTGGTCGGGGTATAGTTTCACATCCCCCTCAGGCTTTTCTTCGATTATGGTCACTGGTTTCTCAAGCCTTATTTTTCTTCTCTCTACCCCGCAGTGTGGACAATTCGGGAGCGCCTTCTCACCCGTCCTCGAACCAGCTGCCTCCGCTACAACTTTGCGCACAAACATTCGTATCTGCTCCGGTCTCCTCGCTTCAAGCCTCTCTAGGCGCGCATAGTACTCTACAACCTTCTCTTCGGGTATCATTAGCCGATGGCAATTATGGCAAACGGCCTTCAAAACCTCAACAATCTTCTTCACATGGCCAATATGGTAGACTGGCTTAGCTAACTCTAGGTGGCCAAAGTGTCCGGGGCACTGGTTCCACAGCAACCCGCAAGTCTGGCAACGTTGCCCGGGTTCAAGTGTGCCAAGCCTGCGATCCATCAAGCCATCCTTTATCGGCAGACCGTCCCTGTCATATAGATCCTCGGTCTTTATCTCCATAACAGACATTTTCCTTATTTCATCTGGCGACAGCAAACCAAACTTTATTCCCCTAATTTGTTTAAGCATAGCATAGCTCATTTATCTCTCACCAACCTCACCCAGTTTAAGTCTGGGCGATATACCCAAACTAATCAACTCCTGCATGAGGAGCTTGAACGCGTAAGGCACGCTCACAAGGCTCACTTTAGCCTTGTTCCCATCAATGGGGCAAACATATTCTCCTCTCCTTGAGTCAAAGTAAACGAAGTAGCCGCAATTTTCGCACACAGCCACAGTTGTCTTATCGGAGTTATCCAGCAATCTATCCTTAAGTAGAGCCGCTGCACCGTGGCCTATCAGCACATCCCTCTCCATCTCACCAAACCTCAAACCACCCTCACGCGCTCTACCCTCAGTGGGCTGCCTCGTGGTTATCTGAACGTTACCCCTAGCCCGAGCGTGTATCTTATCGGCCACCATGTGGTGGAGTTTCTGGTAGTACACCACGCCTATAAATATCTCGGCCTGAAGCCTTTCACCAGTCCTACCATCTATGAGTGACTCGACACCAGCTGGGTTAAAGCCCAACCGTTTCAGGGCTTCTTTAAGTGACTGTGGTTCCTCGCCAATAAATGGAGTACCATCCACCTGCCTTGCTTCAAGCGCCCCAACCTTCCCAGCTATGAGTTCAATAAGCTGACCCACCGTCATCCTAGACGGGAAGGCGTGGGGGTTTATTATCATGTCGGGCACAATGCCCTGAGGGGTGAACGGCATGTCCTCCTGCGGCACAACATAAGCCAATACACCCTTCTGCCCGTGTCTGGATGCAAACTTGTCACCCAACTCAGGTACGCGGTTATCCCTCACCCTGACCCTAACAAGCCTGTTACCATCCTTGTCGAATGTGATTATCACCCTGTCAACCCGTCCCTGCTCACTGTGTTTGAGGGCCACTGAAGTGTCCTGCTGCAGTATTCCTCCTCCCTCAACACTCTGCAACTGGGAGCCGAACCTCGAAGGACTAACACGTCCAATAACAACTTCATCACCATACAGCATCGTCTCAGGTAGAACTATACCATCCTCATCCAGTTTTTCATACATCTTAGAGCCACGGTATCCCCTCACAGTCTGCTCGGGGATAGAGATCTTATCCGTAAAGCCGCCGGGATACTTCTTTTCAACTGCCTCGTAAAGCCTGAAGAAAGTCGACCTGCCAAGTCCCCTCTCAACGCTTGCTTTATTTATTATTAAGGCGTCGTTTATACCATAACCCTCGAAAGGTGCGACCGCGAGAATAACATTCTGCCCCGCTGGCCTCTTCTCAAACCCAACAACCCTTGCACCCGAAGTGGTAACAATCGGTCTCTGGGGGTAGTGCAAAATATGGCCACGGCTATCCGGGCGAATCCTAAAGTTAGACGAATACAACCCTAAAGCCTGCTTGGCCATCGCCGACTCATACGTATTACGCGGCGACTGGTTATGGTCACTGTAGGGTATAATCGATGCGACAACACCCATAATCGCCCAAGGGGCTATCTCAACATGTGTATATTTTTCGGGGTGTGAGGAGTTTTTGAGCGTTTCAAAATCCACGGCTATTGTGGCGTTCTCCTCCTCTGCAGCATCCAAGTACTCGATCACACCAGCGGCGACAAGGTCGCTCCATTTAAGCCTCTGGGTGGCCAAGTCTTCTATGTGTTTAGGGGTGAGCGCGCTTTCACCGTTCCTTACAACAATGAGCGGCCTCATAACCCTACCCGAATCGGCTGTGACGACCAACTCGGGTTTACCGTCAGGACTCGCCGTCAAAGCTACAGATATCTCCGGGGAAATCTGTCCGCTACGCCTCCTAGACCTGAGTTCCTCGGCTAGCTGGTGAACATTCTGGTGATAGCCTATTAGCCTACCATCAAAGTAAACCCTTTGCAGACCAGTGAAATTCGTCACGGATGATAGAGGCTGAACACCATGCCTCCTATAAAGCGAATCTTCGAAGCGGGAGGACTCAGTCTCAGTGAGCCCCACGGAGACTATGGCTGTGAGCGCCAAGTTCTTAACCAAACCCACATTCACACCCTCAGGAGTCTCACTGGGGCAGATTCTACCCCACTGAGTCATGTGCAACTCTCGCGCCTCAGGGTTAGCGTGCATCCTGTTTAACGGTGACACAACCCTTCTTAGATGGCTCAGAGTCGACAAATAATTCACGCGGTCAAGGATTTGGCTTACCCCGGTTCTCCCATCAGGCCAGTTCCCAGTGGCTAGGGCGTGAACAATCTTATCTGTTAGGAGGTTCGCGCTAACAAGAGCCTTCATCTGAATTCTACCCTTCCTACCCCTGCTCCTATCCAAGTTGTGCCTCAAATCCTTAACAAAATTCTGGACTGCGTTTCTAAGTACAATGGCTAATAGATCCCCAGCCAGCCTAAGACGCTTATTCGCATAGTGGTCTTTATCAGTTGGCTGCCTGCTACCCACGTTTACTTCAAGGAGCCGCTCAATCATTAGCGCCAAGAACTGAGCTTTCTTAGTCTTCACCTCTTGCGAGTTAGAGGTACCAAGATGAGGTAGAAGCCTAGTGGCAATTATTTCTTCCCCACGCTTCTTTGGCTCTGTCGACTTCGTAAATCCCCCAAGCACCCTGTTACCAATATAGCGCAAAGCCTCAGACTCGGTGGTCGCCAAGGTCTCCCCCTCAATAAACGACTGCGTGAGAAGCTCCTGCAGGCGTTCATCTCTAGTTATCAAGCTCGCTATATCCCTATCAGTAACAAATCCAAGCGCCCTAAAAACAACAGCCATGGGTATCTTGGACCTCAGAATATACACATATATTCTTCCATCCTTGGTAAGCTCAGCCTGCGTGGTTGTTCTATTAGCGGTCCTCGTCACAGAGCTCACCTTGGACACTGTAAGCACAGACGAATTACTCGGGCCCTCCTCGACAAAGATGTGATTCGTGCCCAAATCCTCCTGGGACACAATTATCCTTTCAGAGCCATTAATAATGAAGTAACCTCCAGGGTCTTCCGGGTCTTCACCGATTTCGATTAATTGATCTTTTGTGAGGCCATTGGTGACACATATACTAGACTTCAACATCACTGGTAATTCGCCTATCAACACCTGCTGAGCCTCATATTGATCGTCGCCGTCAGTTATAACAAAGTCACAGTATATAGGCACAGTATAGCTTAAACCCCTAAGTCTCGCCTCCATGGGTGTTATCGGCCTAGTCACAAAATCCGGCTCGGTTACCTCAGGAATAATGCGCTGCTTACCCGTCCACGGATCATATATCGGCCTTCCCAAGACTGGGTTAGCCGCCTTAATTTTGACATCACCTTTGGTTGACTCTATGACACACACTTCTTCAATTATCTTCTTGAATTCGCTCTGAATGAACCTATTATAAGAGTCTAGGTGCAGTCTTACAAGCCCCTTCTCATCGATAAGTGACCTTACAAGAAGCCCCGAAACATCAGAATCCTTCCGAAATGCAAAACTCTCCATGGCTTAAATCTCACCTCAAACGAACTACTCCTTACGCTTTCTACTCGACTTAGCTGAGCTCCCCTTCTTGGCCCTTGATGCCTTAGCCTCAACCTTCTTGGTATCAGTAGCCTTTTTAGATCCCTTCTTTACTCGCTTCGCGGGCTTAGCACCCACACCCTCCTTAGCAGATCCCGCTTCTCCAGAAGCCTCCTTCTTCTGAGATGTGCTCTTTTGCGAGAACGAAGGAACAACCAAACGGTACACTTCATACTCACCAATAAGCCCACTACTACGAATCACCCTAACAATCTGCCCCACATCAACGTTAAGATCCCTTATAGCTGGATCATCTTGAGCTATACGTGGAAGCTGCCAAACCTTAACACCGAGCTCTTTGAGCAACCTTTCCGACTCCTCTTTAGATAGCACTTCATGACGGGGAACTAAAACATGTGTGAATTTATTGTTACCAGACAAAACCAACACTCCAAACAAGTCGTGCAAAACGCACAGTATCATTCCCAGCAATAAGCTTTACTAATGCACACGACCTTCCTGAAAGACTCTTAATGTAATATAATACTTAAGAGCGATATAAACATTTTTATCCAAACAGCGCATAGCTATGCTAACTACACAACTCCAACAAAACGAATTCCTAAGATAATAGACCATATCGCAGACTACCTTATCCCATATACCAGAGAACGTATCCATTTAACCCTCTGTTCCAGTAACCACCCTGAATAGTAGATCAGAACAAACCATCAGCTTAGTTTTTAAGCCAAACGTTAAAAATATAGCTTTACACCAACCTCCAAGCCCATCATCCTGTACATAATAGAGGACCTTGTGAGCTATCCCGCCATAAACGGTAGATTCAAAATTCGTGTTCGGAACACAATCAGCGCTAAGCGCGAATTTTTGACTTACCGTGAAGGGCTAGGCTTTGGAAACTTCATAATCGTCCATAAATGTGGATTCAGCTATACATCAGCACACCTGAGAGGCCTGTGCGGATACACACGTAACACCGTCCTTACCCCGTACCTCTAATACACTGTGTTTTGAAAGTTTAATGGCTGTCGTAAGATCCTAAAGGTGAACCACCCAGCTTCTCAGCATCAGGTTTAAATTAACCGCATAGTGGTTTTCAATAGCTGGGCCCGTAGCTCAGCATGGTAGAGCGGCGCCCTTTTAAGCATGTGAGGTAAGGCGAAGGTCGGGGGTTCAAATCCCCCCGGGCCCGCTTAGGGTGTTAGGTATGGCGAGCGATAATTCACTTAACAACACGAGCAAACCACCTGTCTCGAAGTCTTTTAACGGGGAGAATGTGGTTCTTATCTCAATAATCTTTCTCGGCGTGGTCTTAAGGGCGTCTTGGATGCTCAATCCAAGCACTTACTATACTGTGGATGAAGTGTACTATATCCCAGCGGCACTGCACTATCTCGCCCCGCTTGACACCCACCTCAAAAATGTGGTAAACCTATTCACCGAAGATAGGTGGGCTCCATACTATGTGAACCCAGAACACCCTCCACTAGCGAAGCTCATAATCGCTAGCGGTTTGGGTATATTTGGGAACAACCCGCTTGGTTGGAGGTTCTTCTCAACACTCTTCGGTTCGCTAGGCATGGTGGGGATTTATTTGGCCGCAAAAAAGGTGTCACCAAGTGCCTCACTTATGGCCACCGCCATCTATGCGTTCTACCCACTCGAGATTTCTATGAGCCAAATAGGGATGCTTGACGTGTTTTCAACCACTTTCCTCGTGTTTTCATTCGCAGCTCTTGTTAGTAAGAGGCCGAAGATCTCCGCTCTTCTGTTGGGTCTCTCCACTGCCGCAAAGCTTACAGGTATAGTTGGTTGGTTACCCCTAATTTATTACATCCTCATGTACAATAAGGGCGTAAAAAGGGTTCTGAAGTCGTTCTTAGTTGAACTGGTAATCTTCTACACTGCCTTTGTTGTGTGGTTTACTCCAATGGTTATGCACTACGGTATAGACTCAGCGATACTAGATCAATACTATATGGTTGCAGTCCAAGGAAACTACGGCCCAGGGCCAGGCATAGTGACACCATTTATGTGGCTATTCAGCTTCACACAACCATCCTTCAATCCAACACTCTTTCTTAACAACCCACTTCTGACGGCGATAAGCATACCCGCATTAGCCTATACGGGTATCCGACTGAGGGGAAACGCCAACTCCATCCTCGTATTAGCCCTGTTTTTGGCCTCCTATGGACTCATAATCGCCGCGGCGGCAGCCCGCCCAATCTACCTCTTCTACTTCGAGGACACATCGCCCGCATTCGCCATAATAACAGCCTACTTTCTTGGCGGATTACTAGAAACCAACACCAAACAATACAAGTATCTAGCATACGCTCTCTTCGCAGCAATCATAGCCACCTCAGCGTTAACGATACCCGTACTCCTCTATGGTTATAAAGTACCATACACGAAACTTCTAATCAAACTCTCATACTAGTTCCTATGCTGAAAAAAGGCTCATACAGTATGTTTACCACATCAGCTTCCCCCCGAGAGCGCTTAGTGGGTTCCAGGCGGGAAGATAATGTTTCGCGCCTCCCAGTACGCAGGTTCGAGGTATCTAAGGTAATCAGGATTATTCCCCTTCCGCACGGAAAGATAATAGGCGAAGAAGTACAGTGGAATTATTGTTAGGAAAGGTGATAGTATGATTGATGTACGAGGGATATGAAACAGATAATCTACGTCGAGGTGTTCATCTGATATAGCCATTGTTTTAGCACCCAGTTTTTTAGCGGCCCGCAAAGCTACTGTGTGTCTATCAATCGAGGCATCTCGAGAGGCTACGGATACCACTAGGCTATCGGAGTCGAGCGTCACCCACGGGCCATGTAGAAATTCTTCAAGCGATATACCCTCCGCTGATATGTAGGAGGATTCCTTAATCTTTAAGGCAGCCTCCCTCGCTGTGACCACGTTAAAACCGGAGCCAAGAATAAAAACCCTCTTGACCGTAGTCAAATCACCCGCAGCCCTTATTGCCTCAGCCTCTGATTCCTGAAGGGCTTCGACCATCTTTCCCGCTAGGTGCCCGCTAAACTCCGATTCCAATTCTTTATCCACATGTCCTCGTCCGCGTAGTAACCCAAGTGCAAGTATTAAGACAGCGGCAGCAGAGTCGGTGTATGTCTTCGTATGGCACCGTGACAGATCGGGTCCATCACCGACGATGAGTGTGACATCCGAGAAAGAGGATATGGGCTGATCCGCGTGGTGCGTCACCCCTACAGTGAAACTCCCCCTCCCCTTAGCCTTCGCGAGCGCGTCAACAGTACTCTTGGTAATCCCACTATGGGAGACACCTATAGTTATAGACCCATTCACTATTGGTGTATACCAAACCAGTTCATTCGATTCAATCAGATGATACCCATACAAGCCGTTTAGAATCTGTGACCCCATCCAAGCAGCGTAGAAAGAGGTACCACTACCCGTAAAATAGATGTGCTCTTTGGGTGAAATTTCAGGGTAAGCGCGCATCTTTTCAACAACCTTCTTAAAGCTCGTCGGAATCCCACGAATCATATCATACATAAAAAACGGGTGAGAAACCCTTTGCGGCCGGGGAAGAACTGGTACACCCGCTTCGGCCCTATCTGATAGAGGTATATCCTCACCATCAACCAAATCCATCACCAAACACCTCGGATGTGCACCCAGACCCAAAAAAAGCGTTTCCATGCACAGCGCATTCACCAAACTCATTATTACTATACAAACACAAACAATCCATTCTATCCAGAAGGTACAACGTCATATTTAATCCTAGTGGAACTCGAAATGCATCAAACAAACGGAACTAAAAACTCATAAAGATTCCGAAACCCCGCCCTAAAGGGCGGCGCAGTTCACCTCTATTCATCTTCGCTTGATTCTCTTTATTTTGGAAGAGTTGACGTTGCTCTCCATACCCATTTGCGCTAATACACATATTATTATAAGTGAACAGTTTACAGACACATACGCCCTGATGCGGGGGGCGGGATTCGAACCCGCGTAGCGCTACCGCACGGGATGTCTAACCGGCCTAAGACTTGTGGTCTTAAGTCCCGCGCCTTTTCCAAGCTCGGCCACCCCCGCCTACCTATAAACCATACCCATACACTAGAGTGCTTTAAGTCCTTACAAACCGTAAGGCACAAACAGAGACACGCACTACGAGGAGAGTTGGAAGAAGACTCTTTTTTTAAAAAAAGAGACTATAGTTCAAGCAAACTTTCTCGTTAAATGACTTAGCGTTTTTCGCATAATGTAACCATAGCAGTTAAACCATTATGAAGCAAGCATTATGCGCTGCGTGGTAGCACTCAAATCGTCTTATCCTTAAGACAACACTACACGTATGGTTTGGCTGATTTTTACAGATTGAGCCTAACACACTCAAAAACCTTAATTTGAGGATTGTTGGTGAATGTTTGGCCCCGTAGCTCAGCATGGATAGAGCGGCGGCTTTCTAAGCCGAAGGTCGAGGGTTCAAATCCCTCCGGGGCCGTACGGACATGTGGGTCTTGTTTAACAACGTCTTTAGGTTAGTGCCTATACGTATTGGGGTTGTTCAGAACACCATAGCTTCATCTATGAGCCTGTTTTCATCGAACCTTTCAGGTGAGTAAGGACGCATAAGGTCCGGTATACGACCAGTGGCTATGTACTCGGCCATTAACTCGCCCGCCAAGGGGGACATCATCATCCCGTGACCGCTGAAGCCTGCCGCCACGAATAGGCCTTCAGGCCAGGAGGGGTGTGCCCCCATTATTTGCGAGTGGTCTGGTGTTACTTCGTAGTAGCCACTCCACTGCCTATTTAATCTGACGTTTGAAACCGTTGGGAGCGTCTTGATCAATCTCGCCGCGTACGCGACGGTCCACTCGAGTGTAGAGACAAGTGGGTGGTATCCTTTCCTAAACATATCAGTCACCCCTCCGCGTATCTCACCGCGCAGACCCTGGGCGAAGTACACCCTGTTTTTTAGGCTTATCACAAACGGCTTAATGAAGTGCTTTACGGGCTCAGTTACACCTAACTCCCTCCTTTCGGGCGTTATTGGGAGGCTTACCCCAAGCATAGCGGTTACTTGGGGGCTCCAGGCACCCGCGCACACTACGAATCTTTCGGCTCTTATCTCTTTTGACCCTATTAGAACTGAGCGCACCCTACGTGAGGATACGTTGAATCCCGTCACGGGGGAACTCTCAAGTAGGGGTACACCCATCCCTTCCAGCTTTTCTTGGTAGCCGAACAATATGAGGTCGTGGTGGAAGGTACCATCCTGAGGCCCGTAGAATCCCCCCAGCAATCCTTGCGGATTCAATTCGGGTATAACCTCTCTTACCTCATGTGTATCCAGAAATCTGCCGCCAACACCCAGTGATGACCACATAGTGTTGAGGCGTTTGAACTCTTGGAGGTCGGCTTCGGTTGAAAGAAGCCATAGATATCCAGAATCAAATATTATCGGATTCCAACCCATCTCCCCACCGAAGCCCACAAGGCGCCTTCTACCCTCAACCATGAACTTCACATTGTGCTCAGAGTTAAAGTGAACCCTGAAGCCAGCCGCGTTACGGGTGCTCGAGCCACTCCCAGCGTAATTCTTCTCGATGAGTATAACACGCATGCCCTTACTTGCAAGATGATACGAGGTTGCAAGACCCACCGCGCCAGCCCCAATTACAGCCACATCGTATTCGATATTAGAGTTCACTGGTTTCATCACCCAAAGATGCCAACCAAGCCAAAGGTGTGGGCTGGGTAGGTAGACGTTGGGTATATGGACGGTCACCCAAGATGCGCATACCGTTCGCTATACACAGTTTACCTTGGCATACACCTGTACCCCAACCAGTAAACCTCTTAGTTTTCTCCGGGCCTCGCAGCTTTTTGTGTTGTGCCAACACGAAGTCGCGCACCCTAACATCTTCACAGAAACATACGAAAGCATCCTGATGCACAACTCCAGTAGTGGATGGGTGCACCACGGTTGGAGGTGGGGTTAGCTTAAGCGCTGAATCCATGTCGCCTGAAAGCGTGTATCCTATAGCCCTACCATGCCTAAACGCGTCGTTTAGCTCGTAAAGACCTGTGACAGAGCCTGCAAGAAGCACGGGCGCATTCGAGCTAGGCTCACCTTTAGCCTCAGTGCATACAATCTTGCCCCGCTGGGCGCTAAATGAATAAGCGAAACCAGCTTGGGCTGGTAATTCAAGGTTGGGTTGCCTCAGTGTGCTGTAGACCACGTACTTTGCTTTAACCCTACTACCATTGTCGAGTGTGACCACAAGCTCTTTCGAGGACAATCTTACCTGCTTTATATGACTAGCAACCTTGTCTTCTAAATTCAATGGCGACACCAATACTGGTAACAAATCATCTTTCAAAGCGCGGTACACCATCTCACCCCATTCATCTTCAACGTAGAAGACTACGGGTGACATAAGAACACCAAAGTGTCTAAGACGCAAAGCGTAGTCAACAGAGATCACTCCCGGTGAGTCGTTACCAGCAAACAGTGGCGGTGGACACTTAGAGCCATTGGCGTAAACCAGTCTGCTAAACTCGACCCGCAGAATCCTGTTTTCCCCTACCACTAAACCAACGCCCTCTTCGTAGAGGCCCGTAAACAAGCCGACGATCCGCCGCGTCGCTATTATTTTAGCAAGGCCTTCTGCATCAAAGTTTAGAGCACGTCTAAGCTGAGGAAAATTCAAAGCGTATCTAATTCTTCCACCCAAGGTTGGATTGGGGTCGACAAGCAGGAAATCCAGGTTTTTCTCAAGTAAAGCCTGAGCGAGACCCATTCCGGCTGGACCTCCACCCACAATCAGAATATTTGTGGTGAGCCTCCCACTTTCTGGCCTAACAACTTTTTCCCCGGCGTATTTTGGAAGGTTAGCCGAAGAAAGTATCATCCTCCTCATTATCTTCCAACCAAACCCGGTCCTTATCAGGCCAGAGTTTTGGAAACCCACACCAAAGAAGGGCAGTTTACCACTCAATATTGAGCCAAAACTCGCCCTCCTATCAATTATAACCGTTATATCTCCCTCAACCTGGAAGCTTAGCGGATTCACTAACCCATACCCATTCACATAAACACATTTATACTGGGGGTAGAGGTAAGAGTCATCCATAATATCCCGCAGCCGCCCAAACTTGACGCTCCGAAACAAACCTCTGAAACCGGCCTTCTTTATGGCCACATCGAGTGGTGTACCTCGTTCAACGGTTATCAACCTACCGTTAACACTAACTGTGGGCACAGAGCTGGAAAGAATTACAAAACCTATAAGCCTTTCAAGCAAACGGGTACATACGGGTCCTATTATATACCACGCTCGAATATTCACTGAATAGCCAAGTTTCACTGGCTTCCATGCTCTGGCACTAAGGCGAATAGACGGGCCCGGAGGGATTTGAACCCTCGACCAACGGCTCCGCAGGCCGCTGCCCTATCCAGGCTGGGCCACGGGCCCATCCACTACTGCCTCAAAAAGGTTATTGTGGGTTTTAAGGGTATTGCGTTCTCTGCTCTAATCTTATCACTCGCATCATTTACTCCTACAACCCTTATTTCAACACCACACACTTCTCGTAGGTAGCTTGAGGCGTCTCTAAGCGTGGAGGCTTCCTCTTCGATGAGGCGTGCGAGGATGGCTTGGTCGAACTCCCTCCACTCGGATAAACTCCTTATAAACCGCTGAATATAGCCCGAGGCACTTTTCTTATCGCCTAATTCCTTCGCAGCAAATTCCACCATTTGAGGCGTTATCCTCCCACCACCCCTTAGCTGGGGAATGAGCGCTTTCGCGAGCTCTATCCTCCTTCTATCAGCAACGACGATCTCCGCCGACCTCGACTCCCGCATAAGGCGCTGCAGGTTAACCACGTCTTCCTCTACACGTCTGATGTACTCCTCTCTTGCCATCAAGAAAACATCCTCATCATCCAGCTCCGTTGGAGGGTATCCTACATGCTCGATGAGCCCTGATCCACCCAATTTTGCATAACACCACTGCGATAAGTGCGGTATAAAGGGGTGGAGGATAATCATCCACCACTTAAAGAACTGGTGGACAGCAGCCTGATTACGGTTACCATTTCTTTTCAGATACCTCCTATAGTCCTCCCACACTTCAAACAGCGCCACATTCAACGCGGAGCGTGTGCGCATTTCACCCATATGTTCCTTTACACGCCTAGCCTTTTCCTTAAACCTTGCTAGAAGCCACCTATCGATATCGCTCAGCTCACCCGCACCGCTGAGTTGGTTTGAAGCCACATGTTCAACCAAATCCAAAAGGGAGCTAAGTTTATCCACAGAGTTTGAGGCGGCAGTCCTGTTCCAGTCTGGGTCGTTAAGGTTCTCTGTACCGTTAAGCAGTGTGAGCCTTGTTGCATCAGCACCATATTCTTGGATTGCCTGCTTAAGGGACACAAAGTTACCCTTAGACTTATGCATGGGCTGACCCTCCAATGTCAGCATCCCATTTGTTGAAACAGCCTTCGGCCAGTGTTCTTCCGGGAACAATGCGACATGGTGGAATATAAAGAATGTAAGGTGGTTGGGTATGAGCTCCTTAGCAGAGTTCCTAAGGTCCACTGGATACCAGTATAGGAATTCCTCGCGCACACTTCGGAGGGTTTCCTCGTCTACACCGGTAAGTCGGGCAACTGTTGACAGCTCACCCTTACCGTAGAACACATAATCAAAGAATTCTGGGGTGAGAGACGTAGGACTCACGGCTCCAGTGTTAACATATTTTGATATGGTATAGTAGGCCATGTACACAGTTGAATCACTCAGTGTTTCCACTATCCACTCCTTGTCCCATGGTAGAGGTGTGCCGAGGCCTGACCTACGCGCGCAGGGCTTGTTCTGAAGCCAATCTATTACGTCGAGGAACCACTGCCTAGCTTCATGTGGATACACACCCATTCTCTCCACACAGAGTTTGGCTTTAGATTTCCAGTCCGCATCACCATAGCGTAAGAACCACTGGTTCTCGAGTATCTTCACGATACACCTCGTGCCACACCTGCAAACCACGGGTGATGGCAACTCATAGTACACAGCAGCAAAACCCATATTCTTTAAGTCTTCAAAAACTAGCTTTTTCGCGTCAGAGACACGGATTCCACTATATTTGCCACAGTTATCCTTCATAACACCCTTCGCGTATTCCGCCTGATACACCCTCTGTGTGGCCTGATCCAGCTTCTCATCCCTCTGGGATACTATACCCATTGAGTTGCAAACCTCTATAGCCGGATAATCACCGTAGCCCTCCACCCTAATGATTGAAATGGGAGTAATGCTTCGAACCCTTTCGAGGCTCAAACCCATCTTGAAGAGAGCCTGCTCATCCAAGCGTTGAAGTTCCCTCAGAGCAGCGTAATCATAGGGAGCATGTGCCGGTACACTATAGACCACACCTGTGCCGAATAACGGGTCCACGAAATCCGCTGGCAGAACAGGTAATTCGGTATTTGTGAGTGGGTTAGCCGCCACCCTGCCCACCAAGTCCTTCCCGTTTAGCCTAGAGAGTCGTTTAACATCATGTTTCTGCTCGGCGAGAACCGTGGAAGAATACTCGGAAACAATCCACTTCTCTCCGTCAATGAGCGCAAGCGTGTACACGCCCTCCGGTTGGACCCAGATGTTTGTTGCGCCGAAAATGGTTTCTGGCCTAAACGTGGCGGCCACGATGAATGTTGGTTGCACGTCTTCTCCCTTCATTGGGAACTTTATGAGGAAGAGCTCTTCGGGTGATACCCCTTCGCCCTCAGCCCTGTCATGGTCACCGGTGGGACTCTTATCGTTAGGGCACCACACAACGGGATGTGTCCCCTGAGTTATGTAGCCCTTTTCACGCAGGGTTAGATATTGCCACGTAACAAACCGCGCATAACCCTCATTCAAGGCGGTCGTGAACTCTCGACGCCAGTCCACCGAGAAGCCTATCTCCCTTACAACATCCCTACCCTCCTTAGTAAAGTAGCGTGCAAAGTAGTAGGGGTCAGCAAAGTTGGGTATTTCGCTCTCGGGCACACCGTCAAGTTTAACAAGAGTCTCAATAATTTTCCGATCACCCTGCTTAACACGCTTCGCACTACCCATAATGGGTTCGCCTGTCCAGTGCCAAGCCCATGGGAAGAGCACGTTATAACCCATTAGTCGCATAAATCTGGCGTAAGCGTCAACCCTCGTCGCGCTCAGAGCGTGACCCACATGTAACGATCCATTCATATAGGGATAGGGGAAAGTAACAAGCTTCTTAGGTTTGCTCCTGTCTGGGTCAACTTCATATATCCTCGATGAATACCAAAGTCCATTAACCTTCCTCTCAATCTCTCTAAGCCTCTTAACCCTAGAAGCCATATCGCCACTATCACTCAAATACATTCACCCAAGCACAACCTACATCAATCACAGAGACCGCAACAAGTAAGGCATCATTAGGGTTTTAAAGCCTTTGCGTACACGTCCAGCGTCCCACATTATCCTCATAATGAGCTACCCCGCACTTAATAACAGATCAGAAATCCATGTTGGCGTAGCAGCTACGCTAAGAGTGATTTTTGACCCACACTGAACGGCGAGGTTTTTGGAGGCTTCATTAGGTGACCATGCAGTACTCAGATTTCTCGGGCTACCTCGAATATAAGGCTCCTCATATCCCGCAGTGGTGTGTCCTCATCGAACAGGTATTCACCGTAAGCTTTGCCACCACCTCCCTTCCCCTTATACTTAGATTTGAGGACGCCCACTAGCTTGGAAACGTCGTAGCCACCTTGCGTGGGAGAAGAGACGACAACCCTCCTCCCTCTAAGGGTGAAAACCACTATTTTCTTAGTGTTCGCAAGCCTTGTTGCAATAAACCGCTGGTCAACGCCATCATCTTCCCCACTTAACACTATGTATCCAACTTGACCAATCGGAGTATCAAGCATACCCAACCTATCACCGAGGAGATCCGCTATCGAACTCTGCAGTCTTTCGACTTTGACGCCCAGAGATTTGTTTTCATCGAGTATATTCTTAATTTTATGAGGTAACTGGTCTATTGGGGCCCTCAGCGTCATGGAGAGGTCCTCTAAGAGGTTGGCGTTTTTACGGTTCAACTCTACGGCGGAGACGCCGGCTGAAAAAATAAACCGCACAACGCCGTCTTGAGGGTACTCAACCTTAATGATACTGATAGGGCCTATGGAGCCAGTGTGCTCGCTGTGTGTGCCCCCACAAGCTTCCACGTCGAAGCCCTCAACCTCGACGATCCTTATTATGGAGCCGGGTACAACTCCCCCCTGATAAATCGTGAAGCCATATCTTTCTTCAGCCTCATTTCTCTCCATGAATCTAGATATGACACGCCGATCCTGCTGCACAACACTATTAGCCAACGCCTCTATTTGCTCCAATTCCTCTCGGCTCACCTTTTTATAATGCGTTATATCCAGTCTAGAATAGTGGTAACCCTTCTGCGCACCAGCCTGCCACACGTGGTCGCCGAGCACACTACGTATTGAAGCAAGCAAAATATGGGTGGCATCATGGTGCTGGGTGTGTCTGAGCCGCCTCTCAGCGTCAACAACTCCATGCACACGTGAGCCAGGGATAAGGCGATCAAGATTCTGGTCCTTTTCCAAATAGTGAACAACAACCCCTCCAAAAACCTGCACATCAGTCACTTTAAACTTCACATCATCAATAATAATGTTCCCAGTATCCGCTGGCTGGCCTCCACCCTCAGGGTAAAAACATGTCTGATCCAATACAAGCTTTTCACCCTCGACTAAAAGAACATTGGCATCGAACTCTAATAGGCCGGGATCCTCATAATAGAGCCTACGGGTTTTAGGCTGCCCAAGAATTGAGGGACCTATATGAACCGTTGACTGAGCCTTCGGCTTGGCGTAACCGTGTCTTTGGGCAACCAAGGTAAAGAAATTGTCTGGGACTGTTACAGCAATGTCCCGATTCTTAGCCTCCTCAGCAACTAGGTATGGGTCCACGCCATGGGAGTCGTACAGGCCTATCAACTCCTCCACCCCAATCTTACCGCTTTTAGCGGCCTGCCTTAGAGCCGCGTCAACCAAGCCAACCGCCTTTGAGACGGTTTCAGAGTACTTCCTCTCCTCTAGCTCTATCTCCTCCAACACTCGCTTCGACCTCTCCGTTAGCCTAGGGAAGTCTTTCCCCCAGAACTCGAGCTGCATTGAAACCAACTCGCTTAGACTCACCGGATTGAGCCTCCTCCTAAGCCTGAGCGCCCTCCTTAAGACCAAACGGGCCAAGTAGCCTTCGCCAGTGTTGGATGGGACTATCCCGTCGGCGAGCATGAAGCCAAGAGTCTTAGTGTGGTCTAGGATCCCGAACATGGACTCAACGGGTATCATCCACCTTTCAAGCTCTAGGGGATCCACTCCAAGCTTTTCAGCTACCTTCAACCTCAGCTGCCTAGCACTCTCACCTCCCTCAACCTTCATTAAGGCGGAGTACTTAGCAGTCTCGATGAGCGCTTGGGGTGAGGGAAGGCTTACACCTAGGAGGTCGGCGAACCTGTCCACGAGCCTACCGTAAATAGCGTGGAAACCTGTTGGCGACCTCTGGGACAGCCAACTCATACGCTCAATGCCGTAGCCAGTGTCAACTATCTTTAGTGGAAGAGGAGTCCATGAACCATCCTCCCGGACGTCATATTCCATAAACACGAGTGTGGCGATTTCAAGCCCTCCCACGGCGACCTCGAAACACGGCCCAGCGTTACCGCCGCCCACCCAAACACTCTCCTTTAAAGTCACCTTGTCTCTGCGGATGCCCAATTCCCTAGAAAAGAAGTCGTAAGCGTAACGCACTGTCTCATCCTTCCAGTAGACTTTGTGGTCAGGGTAATTGAAGGCGTGGTGTCCACCCATCTCAAATATGGTGAGGTGTCTACCCGCTGTTAGACCCACATTATCGATATCCGAGAGCCTTATACAGGGTTGACTCACAACTAGGGGGTTAGCTGGCGGAGGAACCTGACCGCTTGTAACAAATGGTTGAAATAGGACTATGCTGGCTATCGTGAGGTAGAGGTCATCCCGCCACCTGGCTACAACCTCCCTTGGCTGTATCGCTTTGTGGCCTCTCTCGCTGAAGTATCCAATAAACGTGGACCGCATAGCGGATACGTCAAGCGACCTACTAGTGTATTGTGTATCGAAAAAATCGTATGGGTCACACGGCGCGTCACCGCAGGTTTGTCGCTGCGGGTCAAGCGTCCAGAAGTATTCACCGCAAACGGCACACTTTTTTCTTAAAAAGCCTTCTTCGGTGAAATAAGGCACCTCGTATAGTGATGGGTCAAGTTGCATGCGATGACTACCGAGTTTAAAGGCCGCCGCCTACAAAAAAGGTTTACACGTTGGAGTAGAGGTTGCAAGGAGTTAGCCGAAGAGGGCTCCAAGACCCTCAGCGGATACCTCTTCCTCTTCTTCCTTCTTTTCTTCTCGTTTCTCTTCTACCTTAGCCTGTGGCTGCGCCTGCGCCTGAGGCTGAGGCTGAGCCGCTGGAGCCACACTCAGACCCTGCTTAATTACTTCGTCAATGTTAACACCCTTAAGTGCAGCGGCTACAGCTTTTATCTGCGCCATATCAGGCTCTATACCAGCTGCTTCAACAACCTTCTTTAGATTATCCTCGTTTATCTCTTTACCACCAGCGTGCAGTAGCAGGCTAGCGTATATGTACAACATCCCTAACGCACCGATTCAGATTAAGACCAGACGGTTATATAAGTTATTACGCGACCAAACAACCCCTCTAAACCTTAACCAACTCTGATAGAGCTTTGGCGGCCGATATGCCTCTTAATAGAACCAGTGGTAGTGTTTCTGCAGACAGGTACCCCGCCTCAACGCCTAGTGCTAATGCGTTCCTAGCGGCTTGGGCGACTATCAGAGGCATCGCTTCAGCAACGGGGATGCCCAAGTTGACGCTTAATGTTAACGCGCTGGTGTGGGCTGAGGAGAGGTCTCTGATGAAGGAGGAGAGGTCTACGTTGAGTTTTTCGCCGGGTATATACAGCCCGTCCTCTAACGCCAACTTTAGCTCAAACGACGATGTGAGTGGAGCAATGTCGAGAGCGCGCAGAAGTTCAGCTATCCTCGCGTTAACACGCTCGCCCTTCTTAACCACCAGAGTATCCTTTTTTATATACACCAAGTTCTTTTTAACTTCGAATGGGATGCCAAGCGCTGTGAGGGAATCTGTTAGGGGGCCAGGCTGGAGTGGTGTGACACCGGCTGGGACGATAACGTCTACAGGTGTGCTGCGATTCGGCTTAATGTATGCGTTTCGCTTGAACCTGAGCAACTCGGCGGCCAAGCTGAAAACCGAGTCATCTGAAAAAACTACGGCGTTTTCAGCGGAAAGCCTTGTCTTCAATGCACTCTTGACTTCTTCTGGGAGGCTTGTCTTGTCTATAGCCTTAGAGAGTACAGTATTCTTCACAACCCTAATAGTAGCCTTACCTTTCAAGGCCTTCCTAGCGCTCTGAACAACGGATGTTTCCACACCTGTAATCCCTATAACCATTAAGCCTCTGTGCTTAGGTATCTCGCCGACCAAGTAATCTAATAGCTGCTTCTTACCTTCACGCCTTCTTTGATACAGAGTCAAAGACACCTTCCAACTCACCTGAACTCAATCTTGACCGGTTTACTCATGGTTAGTTTAACCAGCGCGTGATCAAGGGCTGCACGACCGCCCTTAACCTTCTGAGTGGTATAGTTAACAAGGTCCAATATGTTCTCGGCTAAATCATCTGCATTCATATCTTCCGACCCCACCATGCACCTTATAACAGGTTGACCCTTCAGTTTGACGAGCACAGAATTTCTGAGTCTCTCAACTATGGGTTTGGGGTCTGCGTTCACTGGGAATGGTGTAGGCATCTTTCCACGGGGTCCTAGAACCTGACCCATAACCCGGCCTATAAGCGGCATGAGTGTTGCGTCGGCGACAAAAAAGTCATACTTTTTGGCGAGCTTCTTCACCGCTTTCTTATCACCCGCCAACGCCTCTATATCACTCCTAGTCATAACCGCGTCAGCACCCGACTCCCTCGCCCTAGGCAGGGATGCTCCGTCAGCGAACACGCAAACACTCCGCCTTTTGGTGCTGAGACCCTTAGGTAGCGGATGCGTCTCGGTAAAACTGTTTTCAGGTTTACTTGCATCCACGTTTTTCAGCTTCAACTCGAACTCAACCGACTGTATGAATTTCCTCTTCTCTGAAGTTGTTTTAACCTGCTCTAAAACTTCAACTAACCTCTGCTTATCCATCATGGCTAAACACCCATAATACCATCAAACTCACCCGCGTCAACCTTCGATATTAAGTCCTTCGCGTCGGAGCCGTCAACCGTCACCCCCACCGACCTACAAACGCTCAAAACCGTTTTGACCGCCGCCTTCAAGGATGTTGTGTTCATGCTGTTGATCTTTGACTTAGCTAGCTCCACCACGTAGCTAAAATCTACGTTTCCCACCTTAACGGTGTGTGGGGTGGCCGAGCCCTTCTCAGCCCCGACCTTTTTGAGCAGAAGGGAGCTGATCGAGGGCTCCATCACCTCGACTTGAAAGTCTTTTGTTTCAAGGTCTATTATCACATCCACACTTACACTCATACCCTCATACTTCTTTGTGGCTTCGTTTATTTTCTGGACCACCTGCGGAGTCTTCACACCTGTGGGGCCGAGAGCGGGCCCAATAGGGGGACCGGGCGTCGCCTTACCTGCAGGGACAAGGAATCTGAGCTTCTTTATGGCGGTCATGGCTGCGTAGCACCCTTCTCTGCCTGCTTAACAATTTTCACCATGTCAATACTAATTGTCATGGGCATGGGTATAGCCACCTCAGCAGGCTGGAAAGTTACCTCGTTACGGGATTTATCAATCCTGAGAACTTTACCCCTGCTACCCCTCAAAGCTCCACTCACAACCTCAATTTCATCGCCCAAGTTTAACACCTCCATCACCGTCCTTGGCTTAATGAGTGGCTCTATCTCTTCGAGTTTAACGGTGCCGTATATTCTACCCTTATAATGTTTTTGACCTCGTAAGAGAGCCTCAAGATACCTTGGATTAGATGTTTCAGCAAGTAGGACACCGTTCATCTTCGGTATGTATACTATTGCCTTTATATCCGCGTTACTCAGTTCACTAGAATCCTCACTCTGCTGACTGCTCTTCGGAGAGTTGATAAGGTCGTCTATGAAAAGAGCCATATTGGTCTCCTGGCCCTCCCTTATCTTGAAGGCGAATAAGCGCGCTGACACTGCAACCTACACTGAATCTTGATTAAAACACTTATTTAAGACATGCTAATAGAAACCCTGCGGTGTGGGGCAGACCACTCCACCAAGCTGTGACTATCCCACGAGCGCCCTAATTAAGTGGAATACTAGGTCACCCGTGAAAGGTGTTATAATCATTCCTACGAACATGAAGGACACGAGCGGTAGACCCTGACTCACCCATATCTCATCTTTCGGATCGAGTTTACCTGAGGCTAAGAGTGCAGACAACTCATTAAATGATTCGTCATCCGAAGCCAGTCGAACACCGTAAATGGGTGTAAAGGTAACACTTCCCTGCGTGTCTACAACTGGTTTCTCGGCTAGAAACAGCTTATAGTAGTTACGCATATAGTTCTCCACACTGGTTTTATAGGCATAGAGAATCATTCCGAGCTTCGTGCGGGACGAGGCATCAGCGTATCTTCCAAGGTAACCCTTTACTAGAAGGGCCCTAAAGAGATTAACCACTACGAAAAGTGCCGCGTACACCACAGCCAGCACAACTCCATTGTCGAACACCGTCACACCAAACAGTCCGATTTGGGATTCAAACGGGGGTATTGGTCTAGGCATAGAGAGACCAAGCGCAATAAGTGCCTTTGCATCCGCGCCACCAAATAAACCAAGATAGTAGAAGAGTAGACCCATGCCGGTTAGGAGAGCTAATTCAACCGCCCACAATCTTGGCTCGATTAAAGCGGAGCCCACTAGGATAGTGTATATATTGAGAGCCAGTGGTAAAGCCGCTATGAACCAAACGTAGTCCTCAACCTCCCTCCTCCTAATATCCTGAGCGGAACCTATACCCATCATTATTATTACCGAGGCTTCGACTACTAATTCGTAGAGTGATGGTGTTATCATTACCAAAACAATCTTCCATTAAGATATTTATACTTCGCGGGTTTATCTGGGTACTATCTAGGAAATTAGAGATGAGTGGGTGTTGTAGTTGGGCTCGGAAAATTGTTATGTGGGTCCTATCTGGATAACCATCTCCAACGCTTGGATACCATGCACATACTCCTCCTAATCCGGACACCATCTTTATGTGGACACTATCTTTCTGTGTTGGTTACTATGGAGCCAAAACCTTTTTTGTGAGTTTTGATTATTTGATGTGAGCTGTGACGAGGAATCCGGGTTTTGAATTAGGTTGGTGTAATGAAAGGACCAGCCGAGCTCATCTTTAGTGGCGCTCTTGTGCGCTACGCTTTTCTTAGTGCTGATATATCTGGAAGCTGATAGGCGACGTTTCCCACAGATGCGCTCCCTCGGGTGTAAAGCGAGATGGATGATTCCCTAAATATACTGCACGTGGCGGATAATTCCTACCCGAGTATAGGTGGCGTTGAGCGCGTTATACACGAGGTTGCCAAGCGTCAGGCAAGTATGGGCCACCGTGTAACCGTTGTCTCACAACTCCAAAACTTTAGTAGCCTGCGGTCGTCGACATTCCAGTTTGAGGGTGTGACATATGTCAAACTTCCACGCATAGTCTTCCCCTACTTGGCTTTCGCATACAGTGAAAGGCTTAATCCAGATGTTGTCCACCTTAACAGTTATCTGAGCTCTAGCTTCTTCTCGAAATGGGGGATCAAGGAGAAGGTGGTGCGTCACATCCACGACGTGTACACAAGCATGTTCCAGAAGTACTTTGGAGTGAACATCGAGCACTTAGCGTCAAAACTTGAAAAACGATGGACGGAGCGATTCGACTACTATATGGTGCCAAGCAACTCAACAAAAAAGAAGCTTTCAAGGTTGGTTGGCAACCATAAGAAGGTGTGGGTTATACCTAACGGCGTTGACACCTCAGTTTTTAGACCCAGACACGAGTTCCTCCTGAAAAGACGCCTTGGTCTAAAAGAGCACGCGAAGCTAGTTGGATTCGTTGGCAGAATAGCCTTGGGTAAGGGCGCTTTTGACACATACCTCGCAGTGAGACCATTCCTCGAGAGAGACAAGGATACCTACCTTGTGTACATTGGTCCCAGTGAAACCTTGGGGACAAGCGGTCAAAAGAGTGCTCTCAGAAAGATTATAAGGCAAGCGGTATTAGATGGTCTTTCTTCTAAGTTACGCTATGTGCCTCCATTAAACGACTATGAGCTCGCCTCAGCCTATAGTGAGCTAGAAGTCCTAATGCTGCCAAGCGTGAGCGAGGGGTTTGGGTTGAGCGTGCTTGAAGCCGCTGCGTGCGGCACACCTAGCGTAGTTTACGACTCGGGGTCACTTCCAGAGTTGGTTGATGACGGTAGGACTGGTCTAATCGTAAAGCGGGGAGACGTGCATGGGTTAACGCTCGCGTTGGGCACAATTTTGGGGGATAATCGACTCAGAGAGGAATTATCACACAACTGTGTACTGAAGGCAAAAAGGTACGACTGGGATAACGTTGTTTCAGAGGTCACCAGTGTGTACAGACAGGTCTTAAATGGCTCTTAGACACGCTAAACACCTTTATGTTTGGGTTACACGCTTAGTCCTCCGAGGTAAAATGGATATAGACGGCGAGAAAATAGTGGTTGACGGAGGAGTATGGCGCACCCCCAACAGACCCATCATCCTGTATATTGAGGGTGATGGTATCGGTCCGGAGGTTACGCGTGCGGCTATGCGTGTAGTCGATAGCGCAGTGGAGAGAGCATACGGATCCTCAAGGAAAATAAGCTGGAAAAAGGTTTTAGCTGGATGGGAGGCGGAGAAGGAGAAGGGCACTCGCTTCCCAAAGGAAACCGAGGAGGCAATTATGCAGTACAAGGTGGTCTTAAAGGGGCCGCTGGAAACACCCGTTGGGGAGGGTTGGCGCTCCCTCAACGTATACATAAGAATGATCCTTGACCTTTACGCGAATATTAGACCGGTGAAATACATGCGTGGATTACAATCACCGCTCAGAAACCCTGAAAAAGTTGACCTCATAATCTTCAGGGAGAATACAGATGATATTTATCGTGGTATAGAGTGGAAGCATGATTCGCAGGAGGCTGAAAAACTACGAGCATTCCTACGCGAAAACCTCGGTGTAGAGCTCGAGGATGACACCGGTATAGGTATAAAACCCATGGGGAAACACAAGACGCAGCGGATAACTAGGCTCGCCTTAAGATACGCGCTAAACAACGGTAGAAGAAGTGTGACGATAATGCACAAAGGCAACATAATGAAGTACACGGAGGGAGCATTCAGAGAATGGGCCTATGAAGTGGCTAAAAACGAGTTCGCAGACAGAATAGTCACAGAGGAGACTTTACAGGGGAACCCCGTACCCACAGGTAAACTACTGGTTAACGACAGAATAGCCGACAACATGTTTCAGCAGATCATAACGAGGCCGGAGAGCTATGACGTGATCTTGGCTCCCAACCTCAACGGTGACTATATTTCCGACGCTGCAGGCGCCCTAATAGGCGATATAGGGGTTCTCGGTGGTGCTAACATAGGCGACCTAGGTGGTATGTTTGAGGCTGTACACGGCACCGCGCCGAAGTACGCGGGTAAAAATCTAGCTAACCCGACAGGGATGATTAGAGGCGCGCAACTTATGCTTGAATTCATGGGTTGGAGTGAGGCGTCACGACTTATTGATAGAGCTATAGATAGAAGTATAGCCGATAAAAAGGTGACACAGGATTTGGCCCGCTATATGGGTGTAGAGTACCTAGGCACAAAGGAGTACTCCGACGTCTTAACCCAGTACATAGCCAGCTCATAGGGCACAGTGAGTGTGGTTTACACCCTTCAAAACCCAGCCCTCCGCGGTAGCTCAAAACCAATTCTCAGCACGAACTGTGTATTGATCAAAGATTTTTGTTATACAGTTCGAGTGAGGGGGTGGCTTACTTACTAAGTCTTCGGAGCCGCTGCCAGAGACCCTCATACTCCTCTTCTATTTTTGCTAGAAGTACGCCGTGATTATCCGAGCCATCGCTTCGTTCCTGCGAGCGTAGTTGATAGTCCATAAAAACAGTTATGTAATGTTCCCCTAGGACTGAGACTGAGAGCCATAGCTCGGCTACCTTGCCATAATCGTCTATTAGGGTTTTTTTGGTGAATACTAAGTTTGGCTTAATATCCACCACCTGGTAGCCGAGGCTCTTGATATATTCCACAGTGAAGTCGAAAACTTCTTGAACGGATGGGCCTTCTACTGTCAACTGCTTTGAAAGCTGCATTCCTAGAAGGAATATACGAATTTGTTTTTAGGTGTGTCGGATTTATTTTACGTCTTCATGTTTCCTCATGTACACAAAAATAATACTGGAAAGTTCGGGATAGCTAAAATACACCTGCACCATTGATATGTTGCAGCACTTATGAAGCTATATAACACCCTGAGCAGGAGCGTTGAAGAACTAACCATTAACGGAGGCCCAATAAGAATCTACGTTTGCGGACTAACACCGCAAAGCCATATCCACGTTGGCCACACTAGAACGTTCGTTGTGTTCGATGTGTTACGCCGGTTCCTAGAATACAGTGGTCATAAGTTGATACACGTCCAGAACTTTACAGATATAGACGACAAAATCATCGCAAAGGCAAAGGAGCTTGGAATCCAGCCGAGTGAGGTTGCCGAAAAATACATTCAAGAATATTTTGAGGTTATGGACAAGCTCCACGTGCTGAGAGCCCACTACTATCCACGTGTAACCCAGAACATACCCGAGATAATCGATTTTGTAAACAGACTAATAGACCGGGGATACGCATATGTGAGTGACGGCGACGTTTACTTTGAGGTGAGAAAGTTTAAGGACTACGGTAAGCTTTCACACCAAAAAGTTGATGAGCTGATAGCGGGTGCGAGGGTTGAACCATCTGAGAAAAAACGCAACCCAGAGGACTTCGCGTTATGGAAGTCGGTTTCTCCGAGTGAGATAGGGTGGCCGAGTCCTTGGGGTAAGGGTAGACCGGGATGGCACATAGAGTGCAGTACTATGATTAAAAAGTATTTGGGGGACACAATTGATATCCACGGTGGGGGGCAAGACCTCATTTTCCCACACCACGAGAATGAGGCGGCTCAAAGTGAGGCGCTCACAGGTAAACCACTCGCCCACCACTGGGTTCACGTTGGCTGGGTCACCATGGGTAAGGTTAAGATGTCGAAGAGTGTGGGTAACGTGGTAAACCTAGTAGACCTGCTTGAACGTAGAGAGTCCAATGTGGTCAGGCTAGCGCTTATCAGCACACACTACAGGGGACCACTAGAATTCGACGACACGCTACTAGACCAAGCCGAAGCAAACCTGAAAAGAATAAGCACAGCCCTATTCAATTTACATCAAAGGGTTAAAAAAGATGTAGTGGACCGTGGCGAGCGCTTAAAACCCAGTCCTAAAGAGGTGTTAGACCAATTTTTAGTAAGTCTCGGAGAGGACCTCGACACACCGAGGGCGCTCGGGATACTATTCGAATTCATTAGAACCATTAACAATGCCCTCTCATCCGACACGCTCACAAAACCTGATGCTCTAAGTGCATTAGAGACGTTAAACCAAATGCTAGGCATCCTAGGATTGGAGTTTAAGAAACCTAGTGTAGACCTAAACACGGAGAAGCTTATTGAACTAATACTTCAGCTCCGCGAGGAGGCACGTATGAGGAGGGACTACGCAACAGCGGATAAAATAAGACTCAAACTTGCTGAGCTTGGAATAATTGTGGAGGACACGAAGGACGGGCCAAGATGGCGAGCCAAACAGTAAGAATTATGTGGCTAAAGTTCTCTGTTTAATCGTGAGTAGTACCAACAATTTTCGAACAACTTGTGTGCTATCCCGCCCTTCACTATAGACCCAAAATTCGTGTGCAAGAAACAATCAGCTTCAGGCGCGATTTTGGATCTACCGTGAAGGGCGAGGTCTCGAAAAAGATATAACACACTTTAATAGTGGTTGATTATTATGCATGTAGTCATCATACTATACTGCATATGTATTGTTTTCATTATGAGTCTATGTTAGAGGTCCTCGGAACATTGATTTCGGGTTTGAAATACGCTTATTTTATACTTCGATCAATGTTTTTTGAGGCTACATGAAAAATGAAGAGCTTGTGATGCTTCCCGGGCCGGTTAATGTGGACCACAGAGTCCTACTCTCGATGGCTACAGCCATGTTCAACCACCGAGGGCCAAAATTCAACAAGTTATTCGTGGACGTTAAGGAGAAATTAAGGAAGGTTTTGAACACAGCTGGTGAGGTGTACTTTATAACGGGTTCTGGTACGGCTGGAAACGAGTTCGCGGTCTCCAATCTTGTTGCACCCGGTGATAAGGTGGTGGTGTGCACCAACGGATACTTCGCGGATAGACTGCGCGACACGTTTAAGGTGTATGGTGCGAACGTCGTGGAGGTCAAATCGGAGTGGGGTAGGGGTGTAGACCTAGAGACCTTGAAGAGTAGTGTGGATGGGGCTGCAATCGTGGCTATGGTGTTTAATGAGACAAGCACTGGCGTTCTCAATCAGGTTAGAGAGGTTGCTCGAATCGCGCGGAAGGCGGGTTCCCTCTGCTTTGTGGATAATGTTTCTGGGATAGGTAACGATTATGAGATGGATCCGTGGGGTATAGATGTTACCGTGACAGCAACACAGAAGGGGTTGGCTACGCCTCCTGGGGCTGCGTTCGTGGCCATGTCTGATAAGGCTAGGGAGAAGGCGGCTAAGACGCCTAAGCGTTCATTCTACTTTAACATTGAGTTGTTTGATAAGGCAGCCGAAGACCACTCGACACCCGCAACCCCTGCGATAAGTGTCATCCACGCGCTGAACACTTCACTAGACCAGATCCTTGAAGAGGGGGTTGAGAAGTTCGTTGTAAGGCATAGTGTCAACGCGGAGGCATTTCGTAGAGGAATCGCGGCGATGGGCTTGGACCTCTTCCCGGAGAGAGGGTTAGCATCAAACACGGTCTCAGCCATCAAGATTGAGGGTAAAGCCAGACTTGTGGCGAACACAATGCGTGATAGGTTTGAGGTGATCGTGAGCGCTGGGCTCGGAAAGTATAGGGATGATGTACTAAGGGTGGGCCATATGGGTCGCGTGGATATGAAGGATATCATAACAACGCTTTCGGCGCTTGAGCTAAGCCTTAAAGAGGTTGGTGTAGGTAAAACCCGCCTCGGCGAAGGCGTCAGTGCCGCACTGGAATACTACTCCATGAACACTATTTAAGGTGTATTACATGAAGATAGTTGTTTGCGATGCAATAGATGCTGAAGCAATTAAAGCTCTAAGCCAAAATCACCATGTGGTCGATAAGTCAAAAGCCAGCAGACAAGAGCTGCTGGACGCTATAGTGGACGCCGACTGTGTCATAGTGCGTAGCAGAACCAAGGTGGACCGTGAGTTTTTCGAAAGAGCCCCCAAGCTTAAGATCGTCGCTAGGGCTGGTGTGGGCTTAGACAACGTGGATGTCTCCGAGGCTAATAAGAGGGGGATTAAGTTGCTCAACACCCCTGAAGCACCAACTAACGCGGCGGCTGAGCTAACAGTTGGGCTACTCATAGCCCTTTTCAGGGGTATCGCGAGGGGTGATAGAGGTATCCGCAGGGGAGAGTGGCTTAAAAACGAGCTACTTGGGGAGGAGCTTGCTGGTAAGACGCTTGGAATCATCGGCTACGGTAGAATCGGTCGCCAGGTGGCCAAACTGGCTTCCTGCCTAGGTATGCATGTGTTGGCCTGGGATATACTTGGTGAATCCATAAGCTACGCTCCAGCCTCCTATGTTAAACTTGAAGAATTACTCAGCCAAGCTGATGCGGTAACACTGCATGTACCACTTACACCAGAAACTAGAGGGTTCTTCAACGCTGAGATGTTCTCCAAACTCAAACAGGGCGCCTACCTAGTCAACGCGTCTAGGGGTGAGGTGGTGGATGAGGACGCCCTCTATAAGGCGCTCAAAGATGGTAGGATTAGGGGAGCAGCGCTCGACGTGTACTCTCGCGAGCCATACTCGGGGCCCCTCACCCAGCTTGAGAACGTGGTCTTAACACCACACATAGGGGCAAACACCAGGGAGGCTCAGAGGAAAGCCGCACTTCAACTCGTGGAGCTTATTACCCGTGAACCAGGCGGGTAAGCCGTATTGTGCCCAACCCTAAACGTGGATGTTGGGGATAAAAAAGTCGAACTCGGCTTTAGCCTACTACAAGTTGATTGGTTAAAGCCACACGAAGAAATAGTTTACTCAAACTATAAGGAGCTGTACGACATCATAAGCAGAAGCCAGGTTTTCCTCAACCCAATCATAGTGGATAGTTCGAGCTGGACTGTACTCGACGGTATGCACAGAGTCGCGGTTGCTAAGTCGCTAGGTTTAACATATGTGCCAGCAATGACCGTAGATTACCTCTCCGACAGTATCAGGGTTGACGTGTGGACCAAGGCTTACAGAGGGGACGTGGGCAGGGCGTTAAGGCTTCTGGTTGACATGGGTCTCAGGGAGACGGATAGGGGAGACTGCCTAATAGTCAGTCAGAACGTAACCGTGGGTTTTGAGATTCCAGCTCAAAGTATAGTATTGAAATATGAGTTACTGCGTGGCATCCTAAAACGGCTCCGAGACGTGTTCGGTGAGCCTACCGTCACAACGATGGGAACAGTACAAAACAGCGGCGAATTCCACATAGTGCCGCCAAAGCTCTCTAAGAAGGACGTTGTCGAGGCGGGCATGAAACACACGCTTTTCCCACCAAAGACAACCAGGCACATCTTAAAAGCAAGGATAGTTGAAGCACCAGTACCGATCTCGCTACTTAAGCAAAGAGCTACTTTTGAAACCGTCGAAAAAGAATTCCTACAGTGTACTAGTATTAGAAACATAAAGACACTCGACGGAAAGGCAGTGTACAAGGATAAATACTATGACGATGACAAAATCATAATCCTAAGTTGACATCAAAGCCCTAATAGTTTTCCTCGATGAATTCAAGCCACGACGAGTAGGCGTATAGGGCGTCATCAGGATTCTTTGTGATGAGCCTATCTCCCTCGTCAACCTGCACCCTATCGAAAACAACTTTTTCACCCACCAGTCTACCGTGGAAAATAACCCTAGCCGGCTCTCCGCGTGAGTGCGACTCGGCCTCAGGGAAATCGGCTGTAAAAACCAAGTCAACACTATCATGGACGCGGGAAACCTGATACAACGAATTGCCCGCAACATATCTCAGCAATTTATTGTAGGTAACCTCTAATTTATCCACATCGTTATAAACCTCGGAAGAAAGTTAAAGAGGTTACTGGGGGACGCTTAATGGACCACCAGTCAAATAGTTGTGGGATTCAAACAAACATCACCTGATACTCCAACAGGAGCAGTTCTCGTTATGACATTTAACAGATACTTCTATAAGCTCGCCAACACAGGCACCATCTTTATTATTGAAACGGTTCATCCATCAATTTAAAGCTCCAAAGCTTAGCTGCCCTTTTCTAACACGATCTCAATTCGTTTGTTACCCGCACCCTTATTTTCGTATTTCGCGAACACTATCTTCCCGACTTCAGACGTGTTCGCCACGTGTGTTCCACCGTCCAGTTGGGCGTCGAACCCGTCTATCTCTATTATTCTAAGTGTCCCACCTGCCGGAATGTGTGCTTCATCACCCAGCCTGTACAAGCTTGGATTGGCTAAAGCTTCATCCCGCTGTATAAAGCGGACTGAAACGCCTCTACGCTCGGCTACAATTCTATTGGATTCGCCCTCTAAAACCTTAAGCTTCGACTTATCAAAACCCTTAATATCAAGGTCTATGCGCGCCCTATCAGCATATATCTGGCTACCGCTTATCTTGGCGCCGAAGAGTTTAAACGCGACGCCGGAAACTATGTGTAGAGCCGTATGGTGACGCATGTGCGCATAGCGTAAGTCCCAATCGATCACACCCTTTACCCTTTCACCCACATTCAGCAAACCTCCCTGCACTTCGTGGTAGACATCCCCATACTCCGTTTTTCCCACGCCTATCACATTGAGTGTAGGGCCATTTTCCACCATAAGCAACCCCCTATCGGGCGGCTGGCCTCCACCTCCCGGATAGAATGCAGTCCTGCTGAGAATAATTCGCCCAGCGTCGACCGCAACCACTTCAGCCGTAAACTCTCGCAGATAGGAGTCACTCAAATAAAGTTTTTCCGTCAACCCAACTCACATGAGTAAGCAGCAAAACAGTAATAAAAACTTTCTATTTTTAGCGGCTACATCCAGATAAGTTGCTAACACGGTTGATTCCCACACATGAGAAGGCTCAATCTGGACACCGCTATGTTAACGATTACGGGTAGATAACCAGAGGGGGTGGTGATCTAGTGTGGAATCTAGTTGTTCATATAGTTATTCTTATTATTCTCATAAGTAAACTAAAAAGCAGGCTTGTATCATGAGCGCCTACCCGTGCTTCGCTGGAACACTCCTTCTTACTTTATAGGGTGGTCTAGCGGAGTTAAGGGCCACGACGACCACTAAGAGGACGATTAACACGGCGTGGTCAACCGTCGTTTTAAGGTAGAGTCCTAGGTATCCTTGGAGAGGAGCCACAAATATTACTCTACCAAGAACCCTGTTTGGAGGTATACCTGTGGGGCTCGTATCCAGCCGCGTTGTCGGCCACTGGCTTGTTATCCCCTTTGGTTATATAGCCCACTATGCCATCCGTAGCATTAACGTTCACGGCCACTATACGATGCACTATGAGTTCATAGTAGAGTAATTGATTTGTGCTACGGTAGACTATTACTTGGTCCACCCTATATTGTTGGTGGTCAATGCTGCCCTGCACTACTAGAAGGTCTCCTTACGTGAGGGTCGGAAGCATGCTATAGCTAGTCACCGCTGCGAGAAACACATGTGACACCACAACGAACCCTACGAGGATAATAGCTGCGCAGAGAAAAGCAGTCAAAGCAACGTTTAAAGTCAAACCAGATTGAGGGATGCGGTCGCCGGGATTTGAACCCGGGTCGTTGGCGCGGGGGGCCAACGTCCTAGACCAGACTAGACGACGACCGCCCATGTGGAACGAGGGGATTAGGCCACTTAGCCCTCTAGGTACACGCTGGCATGGACGGCCAAGTCCCCTACGTATCATGTGTAGAGAGGATGATGGAAAGAAATATACTTTTCGACCACCCCTCGATGATTATATTCCAGTGACAGACAATTATTAACAATCACAAAGTAAACTGTCTACCCATCAAGATATCCTCCTGTGGGGTGGCTAGGTAAGATTCTCTTATGCGTGAACGTTAAAGCCTGGCCATCACATATCAGGGTACCAAGTAGGGCACAGCGGGAGATATTTGTGCGGAATCGTGGCCGTTTGGTTTATGTTTAGGGTTCCGGGTGGGTAGATGTGTGTAGTGTGGGCTTGGCTCGTATCACGGGATTTGAGGAGAGTGGGTTTCCAGACGGTCACCCGATGAGGCCTGAACGGGTATACCTAGCGCTGAAGGTTCTGGAAGCCTCTGGGGTTATGCGTGGTTTAAGGGTAGTGGAGTTCGACAGGGATGACGGTGACGACTGCGTTGAGCTACTCAGACTTTTCCACGAGGAGTCATACATTCGTTTTGTCAAGAAGATGTCTGATATCGGGGAGGGTTTACTCGATTACGGCGACACACCTGCCTTTCCACAGTGTTATGAAGCATATTCACATGTGGTAAAGGCTTCTGCTGAGATGTGCAGGGTTTTACCACAGACACAGCACACCGTCAACCTCTATGGTGGATTACACCACGCCCAGCCCAATAGGGCGAGTGGTTTCTGCGTGTTTAACGATGTGGCCATCGCTATACGAACACTTCGGGGTATGGGTTTAACCAGAATCGCGTACATAGATATCGATGCCCATCATGGGGACGGTGTCATGTACCCCTTCTACTCTGACCCCAATCTTTTGATACTCGACTTCCATGAGGACGGCAGATATCTCTTCCCTGGGACTGGCTCCATAGAAGAATTGGGTGAGGGTGAAGGCTTCGGTAAAAAGGTGAACATCGTGTTACCACCCCACGCGGGTGATGCGGACTATCTCTACACATTCTCCAAAATCGTGCCAACCCTGATTCGAAGCTTTAAACCCGAGGTAATCCTACTCCAAGCAGGGGTGGACGCCCATTCAGGAGACCCGCTCACCCACCTAAAACTCTCCGACTCAGGCTACCTCCAACTTGTTTCTTCGATCCACCTATTGTCCCATGATGTTTGTGGAGGCAGGTTGATTGCTTTCGGAGGCGGGGGGTACAGGTTGAGCAGCGTCGCCAGATGCTGGGCTGCTCTCGTAGCCGAGTTGGCGGGCCTAGAGCCAGCTGAGCCACTCTCGGCGATCGCTAGGAGGGTGTTCGGTGAGTATAGACACACTTACGAGGAAGTGGGTGTGTCCACAAGCCAGATTGAGGTGTTGAATCAAACCCTGAAAAACACTGAGGCTCTTATCTCCGGGCTCTCACGCGCCGGATGGGAACTCAACGCCTACTAGCTCTGGCTATAAGCGCTGGTATCTCTGAAGGCGTCTTTGCAACAGCTACACCAGCCTCGGTGAACGCCTTTGTCTTGGCCTCAACCGTCCCCTCGGTTCCGCTCACTATGGCGCCCGCATGACCCATCCTCTTTCCAGGTGGAGCGGTTCTACCGGCAATATAGGCAACCACGGGCTTCGACAAATGCTCTGAAATATACGCGGCAGCCTTCTCCTCTGCATCACCACCTATTTCACCTATGAGCACCACAGAGTGGGTTTCAACATCATTCTCGAACATTTCCAAGACATCCTTGAAACCGGTGCCCACAATCGGGTCCCCCCCTATACCCACAACGCTGCTTTGACCGAGCCCGGACTTTGTGAGCTGCAGGGATACCTCATAGGTTAGTGTGCCACTTCTACTCACAACACCAACCCCGCCGCGTTTGAAAACACTTGCGGGCATTATGCCCACCTTAGCCCTGCCGGGGCTTATCACGCCTGGACAGTTTGGACCTATGAGCCTAACACCCCTGCGTGCCGCGTAGTTCACAGCCCTCCACGTGTCGGAGGGGGGCACATGCTCGGTTATTATGACTGTGAGGCGTATTCCAGCGTCGATGGATTCGAGGACAGCGTCAAGCGCATTGGGGGCGGGGACGAATATTATGGAGGTGTTAGCACCAGCCTCTTTCACAGCTTGCTTTATGGTGTCGTATACTGGCACACTGTCTAACACCTTTAACCCCCCTTTACCTGGGCTTACCCCAGCGACCACATTTGTTCCGTAGGCTGCCATTTGGGCTGCGTGGAAGCCTCCCTCCCTTCCAGTTATACCCTGAACCACGAGTCTTGTGGATTCGTCTATAAGTATCGCCATACATTCACACCCCACTATAGTTTTGAGGCTGCCTCCACCGCCTTCTTAGCGGCCTCATCCATGTCGGAGAAGACGTTTATACCGCTCCCCGCGAGTATTCTGCGTCCCTCCTCCTCATTCGTACCAGCCAACCTGATCACGAAGGGTTTGGACATCCCGAGGCTGCTTCTTGCCTTAACAATGGCTCTCGCAACATCGTCGCACCTAGTTATACCCGCAAGAATATTCACGAAGACAAGTCTAACCTTGGGGTTCTCGTTTAGTATACTCAAGGCCTGCATAAACTCCTCCTCCGACGAGCCGCCGCCAGCATCCAGAAAGTTGGCTGGCTCACCCCCATAGTACTTAATTAGGTCTAGTGTAGCCATGGTAAGACCAGCTCCGTTCCCGATTATACCTATACTCCCATCCAGCTCAACGTATTGCACACCCAGTTGACGCGCCTTCCTCTCAAGCACCGAATACTCTGCGAGCCTCTCATCGGAGTTGTTCGAGAACTCCTTGTGACGGAAGAGCGCATCGTCCACAATGTTGAGTCTCGCATCGGCTGCGACTATATCACCCTGCGAAGTGAGGGCTAGGGGATTCGACTCCACGAGTTCGGCGTCAAACCCGTCGAAGAGGGAGTACATCTTGGAGGCTATGTCAGCGAAGCTCTGCAGAACACGCCCCGTGAGACCTATGGACGAAGCGAGAAGCCTACCCATGAATGGTTTGAAACCTATCTCGGGGTCGACGTGCACCCTCTTTATCGCATCAGGCTTTGTTTTAGCTACCTCCTCAATGTTCACCCCTCCTTCAGAGCTCGCGATAACCACGGGGCTCCTCTCACTCCTATCCCACGTGACCCCAAGGTAGAGCTCGCGGGATATATCCAGTTTGGGCTCAATGAGTACGGCACCCACCCTTTCACCCTTAATCTCCGAGCCGAGAAGTGTCTTCGCGGCGCTCTCAACCTCTTCAACGCTTGATGCGAACTTTATGCCACCCGCCTTACCCCTGCCCCCCACGAGTACCTGGGCTTTAACCACAACACTCCGCTGCGCTAGCCTTGCATAAGCCCGCTTAGCCTCCTCCACACTGGTTACAACCTCTCCTAGGGGTGTGGGTATACCTATGTCCCTAAAAATCTTTTTGGCTTCATGCTCATACAGCTTCATGTGTGGATCACTCGAGAAGCTCCTCTGGTCGGGGTATCTCCTTGGGTAGACCCTTCCTCTCCCTGATCTTTTGAACAGTGGCCAAGAGAAGTGACTGTGGAACAGGAGCCCACCTTGAGAATTCGAGACCCCAGAAAGCCTTCCCAGCAGTAGCGCTTCTAAGCTCTGTTGATAGGTTGAATGTCTCACTCACAGGCATCTCCACAAGCATACGCATCTGGCCGCCGCTCTGGTTTATTTCAAGAACCCTACCCCGCTTCTGAGCAGCGATCCTGTTTATGGCGCTCACGTACTCCGCTGGTATCCTTATGTCGAGCTTGAGGGTGGGCTCAAGCAGTGTTGGCTGCGCCATCAAGAAAGCCGCGTGTATGGCGTTCTTGGTGGCGGGCATCACCTGAGCTGGACCCCTGTGCGCTGGGTCCTCGTGAATCATGGCGTCCACCAATAAGACCTTTAACCCACGTATCGGCTCCTGGGCAAGCGGCCCAGCCTCCGTAGCCCACTTGAACCCCTGTATTAGGGTATCCTGAATTTCCTGAAGGTGCTGGATACCCTTCGTGGCATCTATGAATACGTTAAGCCGCTCATCCACACTCCAAATATTCCTCGCCTGGTCAGTGTCCCAACCAGCCTTCTCACGCAGTATCTTCGCCCTCTCCCGGAAGTCCTGCTCATCATAAACTTCACCCGACTGTAGGAGGGCCACCGTGGCCTCGTTGAGTGGTTCAACAACAACCCTAAACCTGTTGTGCTTATTGGGTGATTTACCTTCAACGGGTCCAGCTACACCCTGAATGGTCTCACGATACACCACTATGGGTGGCGTCGTCACCACTTCGAACCCTTTCTCCTGCAACTCATAGAGCACTATATCGAGGTGGAGCTGACCCATACCTGAGATAAGGTACTCACCCGTCTCCTCATCTATTTTGAGCTTAAGATTCGGGTCCTCGATACTCATCTTTCTTAATGCATCCACGAAGCGTGGGAGGTCCCTACTATTCTTTGGTTCAACCGCGATTGTCACCACTGGCTCAGACACATACTTCAACCTCTCGAAACCCACCTGTTCGGCTTTAATACTCGGGTCAACTATGGTTTCACCAGCCCTAGCCTGGTCGAGGCCTAACACGGCAACTATGTTACCAGCGGGAATATGCTCGGCTACCTCCCTACTCTGACCCATAAACAAGCCAACCTGGAGTATCCTAGCTGTTTGGTTGGCCGAGACCAAGAAAACCTCCTGACCTGTTCGAACACTGCCACTGAATATTCGGCCTGTGGCCACGAGCCCAGCGTGCGGGTCCACTACAACGTTGTTAACCGCCATGATAAGGGGTCCGTTAGGGTCGCAATCCATCATGGGCTTAAGTAAAGGCGAGTCCGGCGCACCCTTCCAGAGTTTGGGTATCCTGTACTTCTGCGCTTCGAGGGGGTTGGGTACGTGCTCAACAACCATGTCCAGTATCGCTTCATGAAGAGGGAAGTTCTCGACGAGTTTGGAGATGTCGTTGTTGTTATAGGCATTAACAATATCGGCAAACTTGAGGCCCTTAGCGGTGGCTATGGGTATCGTAAACCCCCACTTATCCTTAGCCGCCCCGAAGGCGATCTGCCCACGGGTGAGGTTAACCTTCCACTTCTCCCTGAACTCTTCCTCCGCGTAATTCTCAATAAGGGAATTAAAATCCCTCGCGATGCTGACCAGCTTCTCCTGGATTTCCTGGGGTGAAAGCCTGAGCTCCTTTATCAGTCTATCTATCTTATTCACATAGAGAAGCGGTCTCACACGTTCCTCCAAGGCCTGCTTGGTCACGGTCTCCGTCTGGGTCATGACGCCCTCAACACTATCCACCACAACCACCGCGCCATCCATCACCCTAAGCGAGCGGGTCACCTTACCAGTGAAGTCCACGTGACCCGGAGTGTCAATCATGTTCACAACATACTGCTCACCCTTATACTCGTGTAGGAGGCTGACGTTAGCGGCCTTAACAGTCATCTGCCTCTTCTGCTCAATCTCTAGGTAATCCATAGCCAACGCCGTACCAGCCACTTTGGGGGATATTATCCCAGCTGCAAGGAGCAGGTTGTCGGACAGTGTAGTCTTACCGTGGTCAACGTGTGCTATGACACCCATGTTCCTAATGTTGGATGTTCGACTCATCAACCTCAATATTTCATCTGTTTGTTTGTACTTCGGCATCCAAACAATCGCCTTATCTCTTCTCACAACGCATCGTGCTTAAGTCTTACGCAAACAGCGTGAACCAAACAGGTGCGAACAATCTAAAACCAAGCCTCCACGCTAGATTTAAAAATTTACACCCAATACACCACCCTACTCAAGATTAAATTTTAATGCACAAATTAAGGTTGGATGGTTCAAAGGAAGGTTAGTGCGGAGTGGGTCAGTGCGTAGTGGTATGACAAAGCTGCAAGCGCGGCTGCACTCAGCACGACTGTTAACCAGTCGGCCAAACCAAACTTCAGATCCCTTATTCTAGTAGGTCTAGTTGTGGCTCCGAAGCACTTTGATTCCATGGCTTCAGCAACCTGTTCAGCTCTTATAATGGTGTTGACTAGGAGGGGGATCAGGATGGGAACATACTTTTTAATCCTCGCCACAAACCCTCCTTTATCTAGCTCCAGACCCCTCGACTTCTGACTGTCCTCTATTGATCTGAGCTCATTGGCCACCGTTGGGAGAAACCGTAGAGACATTGTGAACGCCAGCACGAACGTGTATGGGAGACCCAACTTGAGTAGGGCTGAGCCCAAGTCTTCGGGTGATGTTGTAAGGGAGATCACCGAGAATATCTCCACGAAGAGTACCAGTCTTTCAACAACTAGAGCGGAGACAACGAGGCTGCGCGTCGCCCAGAGATTCACTGCGAAGAGAATGACTGAGAGTATAGCGTAGGAGCGAATAGAAGCGTATACCTGTCTGCCTAAGCCGCTCGCGTATATCACGAGGAGAAGGATTCCGATTATTATTAGGTAGACCGCAACACCACTTACAAGTAAACCTAGACTGACTGCGGCTGAGATGGCCATCACACCCTTCGACCTAGGGTCAAGCCTATGTAGAAGAGTGTTACCCTTAGTGTATATGAATGCGTTGAGATAACTCATCCGCAAATCCTCCTAGCTATATGCTCGGCGAGCGCGCCTGGCTCATACACACCCTTGAACTCCACTATCCTCATTAGCTCCTTAAGAAACATGGCCTCAGTGGGGACGAGTCTTGAGCCGTGCATAAATGAGCCGTCCAGACCAAACTCGGAGACCCCTAAATCCGCCCTAACCATGCCCTCACTTAGAACAACGACCCTCTCAAAGTAGTTTAGCGCGAAGTCGATGTCATGCGTCATACTCACAACACACTTACCACTACTCACGAACTCGCTTACTATCCCCCCAATAATCGCTTTATTACGGTAGTCTTGGCCCACCGTTGGTTCATCGAACACTAAGATATCCGGTTCATAGACTATCACAGAGGCTATCGTGAGCCTCTTCTTCTCACCCGAGCTGAGCATAAACGGTGAGCTATCAGCGTACCTTGAAAGACCCAGCCGCTCCAAAGCACTGGACACCCGGCACCCAACCTCATCCTCTGGGAAACCGAAGTTCTTCAGCGCGAAGGCGACCTCCTCTCTAACACTACCAGCGAATATCTGATGGTTGGGGTTCTGAAACACGACCCCCACCCTCCGCGCCAGCTCTGCAACACTCTTCTTTGCGGTGTCAACACCGCAAAGCAGCACCCTCCCGCTTGACGGTCGAAGCAAGCCGTTCATCAGGCGCACAAGGGTGGACTTACCAGCCCCATTTGGGCCAACTATAGCGGTCGAAGACTTGGGGGTGAACTTCAAAGACACATTACTCAAAGCTTCCCGGTCGGAGCCAGGGTACCGGTAACTCACTGCTTCAAGCTCCAACACATTTGATCTCCTTTTTTTGAACGGCCGATAACAACTCCTCAATCGTGCTTATACCATCCACCTTTAACCCATTCCTTCGAAGTCTCTCCCTAAGGGGGTAGAACTCAGGTCTCTCAACCCCTATATCGATAGGTATCTGAGAGGTAAAAGCAACATAGGGATCAGCGTCCAAAACGATTTTACCATTATCCATCAGCAAAACCCTGCTAGAGTACTTGGAAACCATACTCAACCTGTGCTCAGCCACCACAATGGTTGTACCACTCCTATTGAGTTCGCCAAGCAAATCTATAAGCGACTTAGCTGAAAGGGGGTCGAGGTTGGCTGTGGGTTCATCCAACACCAGTATACTGGGTTTCAACGCTAGGATTGAAGCTATGGCGACCTTCTGCTGCTCCCCCCCACTAAGCTTAAACACCTGGGCGTGGCGCAGCTTCTCCACGCCCACCTTCCTCAGAGACCAGTCGACCCTTTCCAATACGTCTCGCTTGGGTAAGCCCAGGTTACCTGGTCCGAAAGCCACATCATCCTCAACCTCTAACGCTATAAGCTGCGATTCTGGGTCGGGAAAAACCAAACCCACCATCTGGGCTAGCTGGTGCACACTACTCAACTTCGTATCAACCCCCTTCACACGCACTGAACCCCTGAACTCTCCCCCATGAAAGTGCGGAATCAACCCATTCATACACCTAAGAAGAGTAGATTTACCGCACCCACTCGGCCCGGTGATAACCACGAATTCCCCACTATTAATACTAAGGCTAACCCCCTTAAGAGAGGGTTCAGTGTTCCCAAGATACGTGAACCAAACATTCTCGAATCTAACGAGCTCATCCATCAATTCTTCAACCACAAACTTCTTTTAAGATTTTACCAAAAAAATATGGATGCCCTACTACACCAACAAACAAGATTCCCACCCGAACTACGTGCATATGGGGTTGAATAGAAACCGAGCGCGCCACCCGCCCTTTACGACACACCAAAATTAATCCTTTACCTGTTGGTGAACCCAGCACAAGTTTTGATGCGCCCTTAAAGAGTGAGAGTGGCGCACTCCAAACCACCATACTTGAATAACACTATGCACCTAGGGTACATTAATAGGTGCCCATATGTCGGGATTCCCCTCAAGCACCATACACGGTGATAACCCTATTGACTGGGATCACGGCTCTAGTTTTCAGATTTAAAGCATCACTTTAAATTGCTCATAAGTTAGCCCTTTAGGCTTCGTCTGTTTCTGGTTTTGAGCTTACTACAACAGACCTTCTAATCCGCTCGACTTCTGCTTTAAGAGCTGACTCTTGGCTCTGGTAGACTACCACCCTCTCCTGCAACTCTTCTTTGTACTTATCGAGGCCGCTCAATACCTCCTGTATCGTTGTCTTGTAGAGGACGGGGCCAGTGGATTTATAGACCTCCGTTTCAGGTGGAAGACCCTGCACCTCAGCTTTTATCCTCTCCGCTTCTTTTATCTCTAATTCAAGCCTTTGTCGCTCGGCTATAAGAGCCTTTAATTGTTCTTGTATTCTGGCTATTTGCGCGGATTTATCCTGTGTACTCAAGCAACCTCACCTAGAAGGGTTGCGGCCACGTGGAGCCATGAGCCCACGCTGTTCAGGGCAGCCCTCATATCAGATATTCTAGTGGCATGTATATAAGCACATACTGTGCTACCGGAGAGAGTTAGTCTAACATTCGTCGCACCCCGTGGCCAAGTTTCCACCTCTGGGAGTACAGCCCAATAGACGCTTTCAGCCTGCGCTGGTGAAACCATGTGGACACAGAGTTCAGCATCGACTTCAGTTATCCCTAAAGTAGAAGTTGACACACTGCACACCTCTGAGGGTGAGGACCACAACCTCCTTACCATTCTTTTCGAATACATCGATGTTAGTTATGAGTTTCCCCTGCGCTGGCGGAAGGCTCGTCAAGAATTCTTTTAGCCTGAGCGCCATCTCGGATCTGGGGGTCTTAGAGGAGCCCACCACTCTTGCAACACCAGCCTTATCCACCAACTGTTTCAGTCCGCGGGAAACACTGAAGCCGCTGAAAGCCAGTGTCTGGGTGGGTTGTCCCCTAACATATAGTGTTAGGCCGGCTGGGTTGCCGAACCTCTCGAAAACCACTGCTATCATCGAGTCAGCTCCACACTCGCTTAGGAGTGTGTGCAGACTTTTTTTGCCTCTTATTATCTTGCGTGCGGGTGTTATCAGCGCTAGCGCGTTGACAAGCGTCCTTGACCTTGGTGAAGGTGAACGTGATGTGGTGATGTACACTGCGGGGGGATTCAAACACACCACTCTAGGCCTTGGCGACGTGTGCGGGTCCGGCGTATGTATAGGCGCATGAGGGGCACGTCCAAACACCCACGGAGAGCCTCTTCATCAGCACGAGCTTACCGCACCGCGGACAGGCCACCTTTTCATGCCTCTTCTTCAGGATCTTTAGCGCCCTTCTCCTCACAGTCATACCGTACCTTGCGCCATAGCTGCCCGTTTCACCAACAACTTTTGTTTTACCCATACAAATCACCCAAGCTTAGCTAGTAGAGACCTTATCTCCTTACCCTTCTCATATGCCAGATCGTATATTTTAAGCACATCGGGCTCCTCAAGCGTCCCGGAACCACTCTTCTGGATCGATGAAACAATGCCCGACTCAAGCGTGGTCATCGTCACCCTCACATCGGCCACATTCTCTTCGGAAAGTGAAGGGTCAACCACCAGATAATCGCCTATCTTTGCCACCGTGACGGGGACAGGTCTCTCAACCATTGGGATGCCCTTAGTCGACTCGAGTAGGACAACGTCCTCCCCCTCAACCTTAACCTCAGGTATCTTAGCGGTGAGCAGAGCGGCCAGAGCCGCGATACCCGAGGCGTCAACTATGTTACCATCATGGTCCATAGCGTAGATGTCAACGTAGATAACCCACACCTTTTTACCCGGCAACACGCAGAGCTCAGACGTCTTAATCGCCTTGGACTCCCTCAAGCCGCGGTCAACTATCCTAGACATCTCAACCGCGTTCTCATCCGGTGGACCCGGCTCAAAGCTGGGTGAAGCGTGTGGTAATAGCTCCAAACTAACCGTTAGAACCCCCTCGTTAGGTGTATCGGGGAAGGGTTCACCGAGTTCAGCCTTCACACCCGCGACAGCCACGGTGTTACCTATCTTAACCATGGCCGAGCCATTAGCCTTCTCATAGATGGATGTCTGAATCTCCACCTTCCTGTACTCATCAAATTTTCTCCCATCCTCCCTTACACCCGTCGAGAGTAGCGCTAGAAGCTCCTTTTGCTGGATGGGCACAAACTCCTCCACGGTTGAAAGGTCAGCCAACAATCACACCTCCACCTGCGCACCGCTGAACCTAGCCCTTAGGGCTTGCTTCTGAAGCGAATAAAGCTCTTTGATTCCTTTCTTCACCAGGTTTACACCTTCCTCTAACTCCTGTCTCGTGAGTCTACCGTTCAGTTGTAGGAGGGTTATCTTGTTAAGGCTGGGCATCATGGCTATAGGCATATCCGCCTCACCATGCTCATCCTCTGCCTCGTTGAGGTCGAGCACCACCTTGCCTCCAACTTTGCCAACCGCCACCGCGGTGACCAAGTCCCTCATAGGTATACCCGCCTCGGCGAGTGCAATCGAAGCTGCTGTTATACCGGCGCTACGGGTTCCAGCATCAGCCTGCAAAACCTCTATAAATACATCTATCACAGTCTTAGGATACTCTTCAAGGAAGAGCGCTGGCTCAAGCGCCTCCCGTATCACCTTACTAAGCTCCACTTCACGTCTAGAGGGTGCGGGTGACTTCCTCTCATCGGTTGAGAAAGGCGCCATGTGATAACGCGTCCGAAGAATAGCCCTCCCAGGCAGCGCTATGTGTTTTGGGTGAGCCTCCCGAGGACCCTGAACCGCCACCAAGATCTTCGTTTTACCCTGCTCGATATAAGCCGAACCAGAACAATTCTTTAGTACGCCCACCTGCATCTTGACGGGTCTTAACTCATCGATTCTCCGACCGTCAAGCCTAACACCATCCTGTGTTATTAGAACTACACTCTCACTCAAACACAAACGCCTCGCTAAACGCCTCCACTATTACCTTCTTCTCCACTAACACTAGGTTGTACGCCGGGACTCTTAAGTGTTTTCAGCATCTCCTCAACCCTAGAAGTCAGACCCTGGGTGTGCGCTTCGGCCTCAATCATCTTAACAATACGCACAGCCCTATTAATAGCTGTGCTATCATTCCCCCTAACCCACACATACCCATTCTGGGCGACAACAATATTCGCATTCAGCTCCTTATTCAGGAGCTTAATCATAGAGCCATTCCTACCTATAACCCGTGGGACCCGCGTTGGCTCTATGGCTACAACCACACCCTGCTTGATCGGGCCGAACTCCCTGCTCGCCGTAGCGTCCAGAACAGGCGCCCGGAACCTATCGAACTCCGCTATCTCAGCGTACACGTAATCTCCAACCTTGAGGTACTTACGTATATCATCTAGAACTGGGTTTATCCTAACCGGGAACCTCCCCGCGGGTAGCGTTGCTTCATAAGGCGAGCGTATATCCACAGACCAGCTACCCATCGATATGTCTACGACCATACCAATAACCCTGTCACCCTTGCGAGGCATGTATGGGCCTCGTAGAGCCCTAACGCTTAGCACTCCGTTCTGAAGCTCGAATGACCCCAGAACAGTAGCATAGTAGCTGTCCTCACCAACCTTAACCACGTTGGCTCCAACCCTGAATCTACCCCGAGCGAGCAGGTCACCCGGTGTCACAATATCCCTGTGCTTAAAGTAGACTGTCAATTCACTCACCTAGTCGTCGACTCCTTAACACTTGCTTGACCATGCGTAAAGTTATTAATCTTGCTTATAACGTCCAGCTTCATGCCGCCAGGAACCTCTAGCACCACGGTAAAGGAGCCGTCCTCCTCCCATCTGGTTGACTTGGCGTTACCAAGCTGAGATATCTGATTATAGTACTTCCTAAACGCCGCGGGGACGCGCACCTCGAGCTCCGCTATGGATGTCTTAAGCGGCAGAACAGTTCGGAGCGCCTTTATCGCCTCCAAAGCCTGCTCTTCGACTGGTTTAAGCGGATTCACTGCAAATCTAACCTGGCTTAAGGCGAGCTCTATCCTCGTGGGGGGATGCGGGAGGTTGGTCTTAGGGTCAACACAGTTTCTAGCGATATAATTCACGATCTGCTTGCGGGTGTTCTCCACCATCTGTTGCCTCTGCTGCGCCGTGAGCTGGAGCTCTCCTTTCAAAACTATTTGCTGGGCCACGCTTATTGGGTCGGTTGTACCGAACACCTCCTTGAGAGCGGATTCGGGAGCCCTCAAACCCTTGTTGGCGTCCTTATATATTTCCTCACTCACAAGGACGTCTTCGATCTTCTTGGATTTACCGTTCTTAAACTCCCACGCCTCTTCGGGCTTAACTAGAACCTCAAACCTGTGGCCACCAGCCTCCAACCTAGCTATAACATACTTGGAGCTCAACTTAAGCCAGACCCCTCTAGCTTGTCTATAATGGAGGAAACCTCCGCTTGTGTGAGCTTAACGAACAGTCCAGTGCTCCTCCTAGCCACCCCTGCCTCAATCTTCTCGGGGTCGAAGGCCACGCTCGTCTGAAGCGCTTCCTGCTTGGCTTTACGCAAGGCCTGAAGTGCTGTGAGAACAGCCTGCTCAATGCTCATACTCGGCGTGTACTGATCCTTAAAGAAGTCTGTTATCGCTTGGTCATACATACCTATGGTGACCGCCTTATAACTCGTGTACGCGCCACTCACATCGGTCATAAAGAGCTTCGGCACACCCCTACTTATACCCGCCGTGATAAACGCGACACCGAACGGTCGTGTACCCCCGTGCTGGGTATAGGCCTGCATCACGTCACCCATCCTCTTGGTTAAAGCCTCCACATCTATATCCTCATCATACATGATGCGATGAGTCTGAGCGTAAACGCGGGCATCTTCTATAAGAACACGAGCATCGGAGGATAGACCAGCGTACCCCACCCCTATATGCCTGTCAACTAAGAGAACCTTCTCGGGCGCCGAGACGTCCACAAGCGGTGAAGGTTTAATCCTCTCGGCAACAATTGCAACACCTTCGTCCACCTTTATACCCATGGTGGTCGAACCCTTCTTTACAGGCTCCATAGCATACTCTAACTGGTAGATTCGACCATCGGGTGAAAACATTGTTATGGCCCTATCGTAGCCCGCAAAATACATTCCAGACATTTTGTTTATAAACAATCAAAACCAAACAGATATATAAATGAAACCTACCCATCCACCATGGACAGACAAATACATTACGAGTCTTGGGTGAGCTTTTGATAAGTTGACTCAAGAAGCTCCGGCATAACTTTCGTTGAGGCCACGATCGGCATAAAGTCGGTGTCACCCCTCCATCGGGGCACAACGTGGATGTGAAGGTGCTGGGGGAGACCTGCGCCCCCTGCAACCCCGATATTCACACCCACATTAAGTCCGTCTGGTTTAAGCCTAGACTTGACCTGACCTATCCACTTCAACAGAGTCCTATACAACCCCACCGACTCCTCTTCTCCAAGCAGGGAGAAGTCATCCACGTGACGCACAGGAGCCACAAGTAGGTGTCCAGGGTTGTAGGGGTAGAGGTTAAGTATAGCAAGCGCATGGGGGTTCCTCTCCAAAACAAGCTTCTCCCTAGAGGGATTCCCCGCCGCATCGCACAGAAAACACCCATTGGGAGACTCGCTCCAGGACTCGACGTAAACCATCCTCCACGGCGCCCAAAGGTTTTTCAACGATACCACTGAACACCTCAGGAGTAGGATACTTATTTTTGCAGCGGGGAACCCATTAAGCCGTTCTAGGCGGTTTTGAGCTCCCTTATCCTCTTTAGCACCTCTAGCATCTGGTTCAAGCGTTCAAATCCCTCCAAGCCGCCCCCATTCGGCGAGTTCATCCTGTCAACCTCTCTGTGGATCATGTTGACCATCAGCTCTTCGAGTTCTGCGAGCACAGATGGGAGCGAGAGCTTCTCCACTATCTCCTCATCTTTTGAGACTATAACAACTCTCTTCTGACAGTTCACACAGTAAACTTCACCCGACTTCTCCTGGACGAGTGGGGTCGAGCACACGGGGCATGATTCCGCGAGTAGCTTTCCACCCTCCATCAAAACCTTAGCTATCTTTTTACTTGCCTGAGACACACATGAAAACACACACAAAACTATATATCTCTATCTCCCATCAATGGTTTGGTGAATGAAAAATGGCTCTGAGAATCAGTAACGACGAAAAAATTAAGCAGGCGTCGGTTTTACTCCAACAGATATCAGATGACAACACTATACCACGAAACATACGGAGAACCGCTCAGGAAGCGTTAAAAACACTTCAAACCAAGAATCTCACCCCGGGCGTTAGGGCTGCGAACGCTATAAGCATAATAGACCAGATATCCCAAGACCCCAACATGCCCCCGCATACACGTGTACAGCTATGGCAAATAGTGAGCACCCTAGAGACCGTGAAAGATTAGGTGAAGCGAGATTTCGGCGCCAACCCAGACTCTAGGGGAGGCGCCGCAAACCAATAATTCGACTAGTCTACTGATTACTTGGTGCTGCTGCCTTAAGGTTAAGTATGTTCACACGCACTTCACCCATCCTGTTTATTATGCTAGCCGCCTCCCCAGATACATATTCCTCTATCCGACCCTCGTCACATATTTTGGGTAGCTGTGGGTCTATGGGTAGGCTACCCAACACTCTCAGGCCGAAGCGCTCGGCGAGCTGATTCCTAGCCTCTCCATAGATATACACACGCTCCCCGCAGTGTGGACACACCATGTAAACCATGTTCTCAACCAACCCAAACACTGGCACACCCATCTTTTTGGCCATGTTAACAGCCTTACCCACAATAACCTGTGCAAGCTCCTGGGGTGAAGTAACAACGATGAAACCGTCAAGGGGAAGCGACTGGAACACTGTAAGAGGCGCATCGCTCGTACCAGGCGGCAGGTCAACCAGCATATAGTCCAACTCGCCCCAATCAACATCAGTGTATAGCTGCCTTATCACACCGTTTATTATGGGTCCACGCCAAATGGTCGCATCCGACTCGCTCGGAAGAATAAGGTTCACTGAGACAACCCTGATACCGCTTGCTGTAGTCGCTGGGAATATCTTTTTCCCGTCGGTTTCAAGCTTCGTTTTAAGCCCGAATAGCCTCGGTATACTCGGGCCGGTTACATCGGCGTCTAGTATGCCAACCCTGAAGCCCCTTCTCGCCAACTCGACCGCTAGGATGGCTGTAACTGTGCTTTTACCCACACCACCCTTACCCGAGCCCACTGCTACAATGTTGTGTATGAGGCCCTTGCCCAGCCTGCTTATGGGGCCAACCCCCATCACACCCTGAGGCTGCCCCCCGGCTTGACTATGCATCCTTGTGCGCCTGATCTCCTGAACCCTCTGTATCAACTCGCTCCTCTCAGACTCACTCATCGAAGTGAACCTAATATTCACACTGGACGCGCCCAACCCTTTGAGCGCCGAATTAACATCCTTTCTGATAGTAGCTGTAAGTGGGCATTCGGGAACAGTTAGCGCTATCTCTACTTCCACGCCGCCCCCAACGCTAACATTGACCCCCCGCACCATGTTGAGGTCAACAATGTTTTCACCGATTTCGGGGTCACGTATCCCCTTCAATACTTCGAGTATTTTTTCCTTTGTGAGCATTCTACACTAAACACTATAGCATCAACCCATAATAAAAGGCCTAGTTCTAAAGATAACATCACAACTTTATCTTCATAGTGTACCTGACTTTCAGTATAGTATATATGTATGTGAGTAATAATCTGTTTAATGGTGTTCAAGCTACCAAAAAAGAAATCGAAAACCGACAAGACGGCTGAGGCTGTACCTCACTACACCTTCACTGAGAGTATGGCTACATTCGCCTTCCGGCACTTCGGGAAAATATCCCAGAGGATGCTCACATTCATGCCAGACTCACAATCGCTCTTCCTCAAGAGTGGGCTGAACTATACTCCCGAAGTGTTCTATTCACTAGTAATACTCTCCTCACTACTAACACTACCCATATCAGCAATAACCATATTCCTAATAATACTAAACCACAGGCTACTAGTACTCTTCCCACTTATACTCCTACCTCTCATCGTTTTCGGCTTCGGCCTACTCTACCCCAGATCGGCTGCGTCGAGTAGGGCGGGTGCACTTGATAACGAGCTACCCTTCGTAGTGGGCTATGTGGCTGTTCTCGCAAGCGGGGGTATCTCACCCATAATGACACTCAAAAGGCTCGCGAACGTGAAGCTTTACCCCAAGGCAGCCATCGAAGCGAAACGCATACTCATGGATGTAGAAGTATTTGCCCTCGACCCCATAAGCGCACTGGAGAAGGCGGCGCGCTACAATCCAAACAAGGCGTTCGCAGACTTCTTCGGGGGATACACGAGCGTGCTCAAAACGGGTGGTGATGTTGTGGACTACATGCAGAACAAGATACGCGATATCTTCGCCTACAGGGCACTCAAGGTGAGGACAGCCGCGGACACAATAGGCACATTCGCCGAATCCTATATCTCTATAGCTGTCATACTGGGTATAGGCCTCTTCGTACTATTCGCCGTGCAAACCATCCTCGGTTCAGCCGCTGGAGGCGGGGGAGGTGGGGGTGTGCAGAAGATCATACTCCTCACAACGGTGTTCAACCCCCTAGTGGCCGCCGCCTTTATATTCATCACACATAGCACCCAACCTAAAGAGCCATTCAATTACTACAAGCCCTACATATTCTTCGGCATAGGCCTAGTAATGGTGCCCATAATACTACTCGTCCCGCCCATACTGCACCTCAGTATCCCATTTGTGTATAGGCTTGCCGCCGCGCTCACGGTTTGCACCATTCCAGGTGCTGCTGTGAGCATAGTTGATAGTCGCGCTAGGCGCAGCGTTGAGCGGCTTCTACCAAGCTTCATAAGGGATATCGCAGAGGTGAGGAAGACCGGTCTCGCACCAGAGAAGTCCATAGAGGAGTTATCCAGCAGAAACTACGGTGGACTCACACCTGTGGTGAAGAGTATGGCCTCCCAGATAAGCTGGGGAGTACCCCTAAGACAGGTGATGGCCAATATAATCGAGCAGACTAGGAGCTGGATAACCCAGACCACAATGTTCCTCCTCTCAGAGGTTATAGATGTGGGCGGAGGCACACCCGAGACGCTTGGAAACCTCGCCGACTTCGTCGAGAAGATATTCCAAATAGAACAGGACAAAAGAAACCAGCTTCGACCATACATATTCATACCATACTTCGGCGCAATAATGATAGTTGTTACAACTGTACTCATGGTGTACTTCCTAACATCACCCATTGTGAGTGGCGGAGGATTCAACCCATTCGCTTCAAGCCTCTCAAACATATCAAGCGTGACAAACACTATGCTCGCTGGCGCAATATTTACGAGTTGGATAATGGGCTTCGTTTCGGGTAAAATGGGTGAGGGAAGTGTTGCAGCGGGCCTTAAACACGCATCACTACTCGCAGCCGTAAGCGGAATAGTAATCTATGTTGCCACAATATTCTTCCACATAGCGGGTGTATAAAGAAAAGAATATATCGCCCCAGCAAATATAAGCTCGCAATGCAGCGAACAATTGCATCCGCCCTACTACTCATACAAGCTCAGATAGTGTACTACTTTACGATTATCGGTGTAGGGATGGGATACTCCAAACCCCTCCTACTAGCATTCATACTCACAGAGTGGGTGGCAACACTAAAACTACTCGACAAACTCGCAAGCAAAACCCTCATAAGAGGGCTAGCAATATGGCTCACCTTCTCACCACTCTTCCTACTACCATCAGCCATCTCTATGTGGAGACTATACCTCTACGGGGCAGACCTCACCCATCCAATCCTAACCACAGCCATTATGATCCCCCTCCTCCTCATATATAGAAGAACGGGGCTCAATAGCATTACAAGCGGTCTAACTGCCGCCATACTCTTCATGATTGGCGCCATCTCAAATATGGGTATACCTCTCTACGCCTCAGCAATCCTATCCATAATCACCGGAATATCATTGAGCCTAAACCCCATCAAGTTTCAACGCTAACAGTGGGCGGATTTTCAACTAACTGGCTTACTAGGTATGCATCCATACTTGAATGGTAACCAAACCACAACGCACCCCACCAAGAAATCGTATAGCTGCCATCAAACCCTATCCCCTGGGAACAAGTCGGTGCCAACACAGGATCAATCTCCAAAACATTAGTAGTGGAGGACGCGGATGCTAAAACACCACCACCGCATTGCCCTACAGAGTTTGTGAAGCCATAGAGCGATTGTAACTGTGATTGAGCCATGATAAATCCCACAGTAAAACCTTTACTAGGAGAACAAGGGTCAGAACTTTGTTGTTGCGGTGAAGCCAGCGCGGAACAAATCATGCCCCAAAGATGGTATTGACCACCCACAATAGCTTGTTTCTTATTTTGAGTGGTCTGGTTATATTGGTCGAATACTTGAGTTCCTAACTGAACCTCAGACCATTGCTGGGAGGCACTGTTTGGGGAGTTTTGTATAAAGATCGAGCCACCGTTTACCTGAATACTGTTCAGCATTAGATCGTTAACATTTCTTTGTGTATTAGAGGGAACATTCACGAAGAAGGCTCTTTGAAACACCTCTATATAATTTGTATCCGCCGGAATAAGTAGTACCAGCTGAAAGTATACACTATAGGCATTGTTGAAACCAGCAAAATTTTCTGGCTCAACCTGAATTATATCACGCACAACGCCTGGAACCAACGTATATGAAATGCCCCCATTGTTCATTGAGGTTTGACCATCAGCGCGTACAAAACTTACTGTGAAGGTTTTGCCACCAACGCTCACCAAGAGCTGCACCTGATTGCCTTGGAGTTTTGATGTGTCAATTGAGAGAGCCCCATTCATAATTGTGGAGCCACTGGTGCAGCTTTGTTTTGCCGTGAAATACTGCCTTGATTGCTGTGTACAAGGTATGGCGTACGGTGTCTGATTCCAGGAATCAAGGCCCTCCCAATAGACTGTGAGGCTTTTGGTTTTTGAGGGAGCTACGAGCGCGGCGACCATTTGAAAGCTTGAAAAGAGTGTTTCGTTGCCAGCTAACCCAAGCGGAACCGTGTAGTCTGACGCCCAATCCTCAACCTGAAACGGCACCTGGAACGGTTTGGTTACCCCACCATTACTGCTTGTAGTGTTTGTCTCGTTAACCAAGATATCTTTTACTGGAACTGGGGGAATGGGGTACTGTTGTTGGGTTAGAAGCTGACCCAACATTGATAGGGTGCCGTTATTATAGACCTGAACAACGAAAGGTTGGGTTATCGGAGGATTATATGTGGGCCAGTTAAACGTGTATGTTATGGATGAGTAGCTTGAAGCTATGGCTAGAATCCCGCGCTGGTCGACTACACCCAATATATACGCGTTTTGAAACCCACTATAAGATAGCGAGTACGTCCCATTACCATAGTTGGTGAACTCTGTTGGGTATTGTTTAACCCATTCATTCAATCTGTTATTATACGATTCGAAGTAAAAGTTGTTTGCTTCCAGGTTTGTGAGGGGTGAGTTACCCTGTGCTTCGACCTCTACTATTGCAGCATCGCCTTTGGGGGGGCAGTTGGGTGGGCAGACGATGCGTACTAATAATTCTTGTGTGGCGTTACTGTTTAGCCCAGTGAAACCCAGGGATGTCAGATTGAAGTGGACGGTTGACCTCGCATATGTATAACTTATAGGGGAGTACCAGTATGCTGAGAACACTGGCTGCGTCACAGAGTACGTGAAGCCATAGTATGAGTATAGATTATAAAGTGTATTGAATCCTGCAAAAGTGAGTGTTGTTGCCTGCTGCCTCGCATAGGTATAGTTGCCCGTGACATTTAGTATTGTGGAGTAGTAGGAGGCGCTCGCCGCTAAAACCTTATCCGCTGCCTGTTCTACCGAGTTAACCGCGCCCAGAACGTTCTGGGCTACTATTTGATTCGTGGGGATATTGGTATACAGAAATGTTACCACTGAGACCATGATTATAAGTATGAGTGCGGCTGCAAGTATGATGAACTGCCCACCTTTAGAGCGTTTATGGATCATCATAGTTCACCTAGTTGCAAGACTACTAGACGTGTATAGCCTGATGCCGCGAAATTGGTTGACGGGATCACCTGTGGGTGGAAGAACTCGAGTAACGCCAAAGCGGTGATTCTTATGTCCGGTATACGCACCAAGCCAATATCAATTAAGTAGCCTCTATGGTCGCTGTTAGTGTAGACTTCGGCTGGATAATATGTTGTACCGCCAGAGGTGAAGTTGTTAAACACAGCCTTGATTGGTTGAAGACCACAACTATTGGGGAACTTTAGTGGCCGTGAAGAAGACTGATAGGGGTTCACATATATGCCGTAATAATTCTCTGTGGCAAGTAGGCTGGGGGAAGCATTAACAACTGTAGTTCCACCTGCACCCACATTGATACTGCAGGATCCAACATTGGTGAATCCTTCTGTAAAGCTATTTAACCCCGGTGGACCGAGGCCGCAGATCCCCACTATACCGAAATAGGGGTAGCCATCGCCACAACTGTAGTTTGTTGTTGGGGAAGTGAAGAATTGTGTATTGTTAATTTCATAGAATGGGTAGCCCACCACTTGAACCCAAGTAATATTATACACCACGACCTGTTGGCCAAGCCACTGGTCATACTCAGTGCCACCACCAGATATTTTCTGCTGTGGTATGGGTGCTGATTCGCCGAACACGTTTATTATGATCGAGTTATTGGCGCTATAGCTAGTTTGATCTACTTGTAGTTCACCGTTGTTTAAAAGTGTGTATAGTTGGTTCGTGTTGTTTATTGTTATTACTTTTTGGAAGTATGTTCGCTGTGTTAGTAGTTGTTTGAGGTTTACTGCGAGTGATGAAGCTGTGTAGCCTGTTATCCACCACCCCAGTGCGTCGCTGCAGTTGAGTATGAATACGGTGGAGGGATATGGTTTGGTTTTGAGTATGAATGTGAGGTTTGGTGAGGGCACCACGAAGCTTATTGTGACGGTGAACTTGGGTTTACTTCCACCCAAGTTTGAAATGTAGCCGATTGGGGCGTACTGTGTTGTGTTCACGCCGTCAACAGTATTGGTGGTAACATTATAGTATGTAAGGTTGTACACTACGTTTGCTGGTAGTATCGCTTGTAGTGCTGACTGTAGCTCTCCTTGGTAGAGCGGGTTGTCTGGGTTGAATGCGGCCGCCTGTAGAACACCTGACGCCGTGAGCTCTTGAAGGGCTGAGTAACCCAAATTATAGAGCTGATTCGAGTAAACCGAGCTGGGTGGAGGTAGTTGGAGGTATGCGGTGAGACCAGCCACGCCGCCCACCAGTATGGCTACGGCGATCATGGCCTCAACTGTGCGCATCACGGCTAGTAGCCTCCGAATACTGGGCCGACATCCGGCCAATACGCGAACTGCGCCACATAGCTTATCCCACTTATCTCTACGATTCGCGTAAGCGTCACAGCTGAGGAGGAGCCATGGGGACTATACCCATAAGTGAGCTTTAGGTTGAAGAGGGGAGGCGATATTGGGACGAGCAAGAGCTGTAGCGGACTACTAGCACCCCTTTTCGATATAGCAACCGCTATGTAACCATCATAGAAGCTTCCCGGACACGACGCCGTACTATGGGTGTTCCCTGAGCCCTGACCAGCGTTTAGACACGTTCCTTGGCCTTGGGTGGATGATGGGCAAGCGCAAACTTGGAATAGACTATAGCTGTTTCCAGACGGGATTAATAACGTAACATTATAATTGTCCACCCCACACGGCGGGGTGATGCTGTTTACACAGTGTTGTGTAAGGTTCACATAGTTACTTCCTGGGTAGACTGAGATGTTTGCCAAGGCGTAGCCTATCTGGTTATTAGTATAGTAACCTGCTCCATAGATACCTGCGGCTGATACTTGGACGAGTAGGTAATAGGTTGACGATGGCTGTGTTGGGAAACTGATCACTGCCTGTCCGGTTGTGTTGGTAGTAGCACTGCTGGTTTGCACCCCAACGCTGATATCTTTTGAGCCTCCACCATCATTTATAGCGTAGACGTACTGTGCTGTTACTTGGGCGTCTGGCATCGGTGCCCCCCCATACCCAGTTGCTGTGATGAGGAACTCTTGCTCTCCAGTCTGTGTGGTAGAGAGTGGCCTGACGGTTATGTTTAGGGCTGGGGTGAGTGTTAGTTGGAATTCGTAGCTCCCACTTATTCCCAGAAGCTGTTTGGCGTAGGTGTAGTTTACGTAGTAGTTAGGTGGCTCTATAAGGGTGACGCCACCTAGATTCATATAGTAGTAAGTCCTGCTACCCACCTGTAATGGCTGCATCGGCATGAGCCTTAGCACTGCTCCTGGGCTCAGCGTGTACTGTGGTGCTCCAGGTTGGGCTAGGCCGAAAGCTGTGGGCTGGTTTGAAGTGTAGCCCCAATTAAAGGGTGAACCAGTGCTGAGTAGGACGTAGTCAAACAGGTTCTGTGCGTTGAGCGCGTAATTCCTCTGTGTCGAGTAGGCCACCCCGTTTGTAATCATGCCACTGAAGAAGAATAGTGCGGCTATGAATATGATGACCATGCCGAGCGCTGCGCCCATGTAGTCAATCATTTCGTTAACCAGCGTAGATCCCCCCTTCAAGTTGGAGGACAACCTCACCAGCGGGTTGACCTGTGCACGCTGATCCTTGAGCCGTCTGACCTCCTATGCTGCCGGCGCATTTGTAGAGTTGGGCTGATATGGTTGTTGCCCCTAGTGTTGTGGATGGGTTCTTCGCCAGCGCAAAGTTTTTGCCCAAGAGCACCGTTGAAGAGGCTTGGCCGTAGGTTGCTGTGAGGGTGAGTTTAACAGTGATGCTGACTAGGCCGGTAGTGGTTTGGGTCGTGCTCAGGGTGAGGGTGTAGGGGTAGCCGTCAAGCTGGTTTGGTAGGCCTAGGCTTTTGAGCACGTAGTTCGTGTTGCTTGGTATCTGCGTGGTGTTGACTATGAGGTACACTTGCTGTATTAATTGGGCTACCTGGGTTGCTTGATTCTGCAGCAGGCTTTGCCTAACTCTGATTGTGTATATCGTCGCAAGTCCCGATGCTGAAGCCACAAATAGGAGTAGGGCCACCACGAGTGTTGCCGTGAGTATGACGTTTCCGATCACAACGTCCGCCACGTCAGTCTACCCTCCCCAGAAAGTGTGAGTGTTCTTTAACCGTGGTTATCCGCCTCCTAGTTCCACTGATCCCACGTAGAGTTGGAGCTGCCACTCTCCGCCCTGCGAAGGGGGATGTATTGTTTCTTGTAGTGAGGGGAAGATGAAAAAGGATGTTGGGTAGAGCTGACTTGCTGAAGAGGCTGATACGGTGATTGATTCAACGTTCGCAATTGTGCATGAGGCGTAGCCGGCTCCCTGCGTAGATATGTATCCCGTGGTTACATTATATGTTACAACACCTATTTTTGGCGGCGTGATCTGCGTGCAGCTTTGTGGTGGTTGCTCTTGCTGGTTTCCGGGTACGAGCTGTGCTAAGTAGATCTTCGTCACGTACTGGGTTTTCTGCGTTGAGCCCGCCTGTAAGGTGATGGTGTTGTTTATCGCAAGAGGTATGGGTGCTATGACCGTGTAAATATATGGTTGGCCTGAGGTGAAATATTCTTTTGAGTAGGCTAGTGAGTAAGAGCCAGCTCCGCCCAAAGATACTAGTCTAGTGTACTTTTGTGGGTAGATGGTTTGTTCGTAGTTTTGACCAAGGCTGTAGAAGTGTGCCGAGATGGCCACGAGGAGTATACCGGTGTAGATCTGAAATGTATAGGTATTGTCAGCCGCAGTCACCGTAATAGTGTACACGAGAACGTTAGGTATATAGGCGATCGTGGCATACTTGAAGCCATAACCTATGCTTAAGCTGCGGCCAAAGGTAAACGCAACCGAGTTGACTGCTTGGGCCAGGTTTGACGCGAAGCTTTGCGCCTGATTCAGGTCAGACTGGGCATAATATGATGTGAGCTCAGTCTGGGTGAATCCCAGCGCGGCTGAAACGACCGCTATAAATATGGCGATAAGTATGATCGTAGCTACGACCGGTGACACACCGGCTCTTGGTCTTAATTTTCTCATCGATTCGTATCTCTCCTTAACGCAGGGCTTTAATAAAGATTACTAATAATGTTCGTATATAATCAAGAATATTATTATGATTCTATAATACTGAGTAATCAGATAAACCATTACTTAATATACCTCTATATTTATTTCGTAAAAATTATCATAATGGTCTTCAGCGGAAAACTGCACTCCAAAGTGAACAGCATTGTAAACCTCCAACCACACTTACCAAGCGTTACGCACTATGAATCAAACGTGGATCTATCCTACCTAGCCTTCGCTGTGAAACCTGCTTAGTTTCTACGAATTTATGTCGCACCCAATTGGAATTGGCTTATACACTCTGATAATGATGCGAAATCACGTGAAATGAGTATTTGTAAAAATTATGATCCAGTGCGGGGTGTGGGATTTGAACCCACGCAGCTCTACGCGACGGAGCCTGAATCCGTCTCCTTTGACCAAGCTCGGACAACCCCGCCTGTAAATGAATCGGTGTTGGCCTACTAAAAGGTTACTTTCATACACGCATCATAATACGCCCTTGGCAATGGGGTAAGAGAGTTAAAGCCCAAGAAGAGCTTACAATAATGTGTATCCGTGAGATAGCATCATAATCCGTGGACCAACATATGACCAAAAATGTTGCAACATGGTTTTATTGGTCACGGGAAGTAGATACTTATCAGCCGTTACCTTGTCCTTACCCAGCACGTCGTTAATTGGTTATGGCAAGCAGATACTTACTATATATTACGATAGAGGTTTTTAAAATTCTTTTTTCCCTGTTGACCCTAAAATTTATATATCTTTAGTCTATTTAGTATTTGTGGATAGCGCGGAAGACACAATCGAGGAGGTTATCTATAAGTACGTTTACATTTCCGGCGAAGTGACCTTCAGGAGACTGCTGTCGTTTTTGGCGCAACACTCGTCGCTAACCCTTAGAAGGGATAGGGTAGCGCTCGTTTTGGGGTCGATGGCTTCTGATGGTAGGATAAATGTGAAAAAGGTTGGAGCCGAATGGAGAATTAGCCCTAAAATAAAGAAATCAGTTAGACAACTTTGAGCATTAGTCTCGTCGGTATATTATCGCTCATCACGGCCGTTATGGCTGTCCCACCTTCATCTAGGGTAGAGAGTGGCTCCAAAGCCTTTCTGACCCTTTGGAGCACGTTGAGTTTGTCCTGAAGCGTCCTCACAGACTCCTCGAGAACCTCTGCCTCTTCATCTGGCGAGACGTTTATTATAACTTTGAGACCCATTAGATCTATCGTCTGGGAAGTTGTGGGCTTCACGGGCGTCTGTCCTCTGCCGCCTGTGAGCTTGGCTATGGCCTCTTGAGCCTTCTTGATTTTCTCAACACGCGCCCTCGACTCATCAAGCCTGCGAAGATATTCGCCTAGAACAGTCTTAATACGGTTTACCTCATCGTCCAATTCTTTTATTAGGTCGCCTACGGACTTGTATGTTTTTAGCTCCATCGACAAAGTGTCTTCAAATAGGTTATGAAACGTGATTATTTAACTTTTTCGAAATCAGCGAAGCCCTTGTAGATCAAACAATCTCTAAACAATCGATCACAGCCGTATACAGTGGGACACATGTGTTATGGGGTGGGATTAGCAATGTTAACACGGACCTCTCCAGATCTTGGCTTCCCGCTTAGATCAGGTTTACTCGGTTTGCCTGTTCAATAGTTCAACAATTTTTTCGGCGAGGTTTGGATCTAGGATCTTCACGGCGAAACACTTGGGGGATGATAGGGCCTCGTCGTCGAGTGGCGCAAAGACGATAAGGCGTTTGTCTATGACCATTAGGGGTTCTAGGACTGAGTGCGTCAACCTCAGCTTTAGCTTTTGGTTGGGCTGCCTGAGTGAGCTGGGTATGCTTTCGAGCTTCTCTGTGTAAACCAGGGTTGCCTCTAGGGGTGGCGTTGTTTCAAGCGCTGACAGGAGTGCTTCAACGAGTTGGGTTGAGCGCATGTTAACTGCGTGGAAGCCGGTTTGGGCTCTTCTTATCGCGGCCATCAGCAGTTGTTTTAAATTGTACGTTGAACTATTAACAAGTATTCCATTCGACTCGAAGCTCTGATCTACACTTCCAGCCGCCATGTACTCATAGTGAGCTATCGCGTATACTGCTGTATGCTTTAAGTCTCCCAGGGAGCCGTCCTCCTTCAGCTTGGATTGGACGTAGCGCAGACCCCTCTTTACTCTCTCACCCGCCACAAGGGTGTTTATCATTGTTAGCAGACGAACAGCGTATATGGTATCCATGAGGTCGCCCCCCCACCCCCCATCCTCCCCCTGTCTTATGAAGAGGTTGTTTATTACCGAGTTACACGCTTGCTCACCGATCAGCTCTGCCTGCACCAGGGATTTGACGTAAGGGTAGAGCTGTATGGGCGTGTAGGCGTCCAGATTCCTCAGAACCTTCTGTTCGAATAGCTTCGAAGTGTGCTTCAGAGCCAGCTGAGCCATTGGATCCTTACTGTTTAGGGCGTAGAACGTATAGGCCAACTCGACGTGCTCACCGATTATGGAGCCATCCTGAAGCTGGAGCTTCCTTATGTCCTCCACCACAGTAGTGCGAAGCTCCTTTGCGAAATCGGGGTCAAACTCGAGAGATAAACCGTATAGGTCTAGGAAGGCCTCTGGATCCTTCCTTGGCAGGTCGACCAGAACACCGATCTTGAGAGTTAGATCCTGTTTCACACGCTCTATCAGTGCTCTAGAGTGCGCTTCAATGTCGCGTGAGCCGAGCTTTAGGGCTTGCAACGCGTATATGTGGGCTTCAAACGGTAGCTTCTCGGGGTTCAGGCTGAGCTGAGTCTCCAGCCACTTCAGCGTCTTGTCTAAGAGAGGCTGCATTCCCAGTGTCTCGGTGGGCTGCTTCTCCAAGAAAGGTCTGAACTAGTAAGACGCATGAACTTAAAAATCCTTGCAAAAAGCGAAAGGAGGAAAGAGAGAGGGGCTAGGCGCAGCCGACTTGTAGTGTGCGGTTCAGCGGATAGTATTCGACGACTAGGTTGCAGGGTGTTGGCGCAGTAGTTTCACTTATGTTTAAACTGTACACCACGCGGTTTGCCCCGTATGACTTGATTATTTTGTTGGGGTCTGATATTGCTGGGTATGGTGCGTTGCAACCCGTATAGCTGACGGTGTTGTTATTAGCCGTGATGGTAAGGGTGGCGTTTATGGGTACGCTGATGCGTGAGTAGGGTTGGGTGTATGCGGCTTGGATGGCGTTGTTGATTTGAGTGAGGGGGTTAAAGCTTATCGCGCATGTGGGTTGCTTCCACACGTAGCTGAAGCCGAGTAGTATGAGGGGAACCATTGTTGCTAGTAGTAGGAGGGCTTCGAGGGTTACAGAAGGCATTGAAGAGTCAACCCCCAGGGCGTCGTTACTGTGATCTTGAACGTGGTTGCTGTGTGTGTTACTATTAATATCTGGTCTCCACTCCAAGTTATGCTGGACTGTGTTGAGGTGTATGCGGCTGCTCCGTAGATTGGTAGGCTTTGCCCGTCCACTGTGTATCTCAAAATAAGCGTGTATTCTCCCTGCGCTTTGTTTTCCCCTACGAGTGTTAGGCTGGTGTTCACATAGTAGGGTCCAAGAGCAGCCATGGCCGTGGCGCTGCACTCCACGCATAGATTCTGGCTGTATCCGTAGTATTGGAAGTTGGGTTGTCCCCATACTTGTATGTTTAGTTTTAGTGTCGTGTTTTGCTGAGTTGTTTGGTATATGTATTGGTTGAAGAGTTGGACTGCATAGGTTATGTTCTGTGTTCGGGATGCGCCTGCGAGGGCTTGATTCAGCGCCTCTGTGTATAGCTCTGCTTGTATCGGTTGTGTTGTTGTTTGGGTGTAGTTGAGCGTGATGGCGTATATAGAGTATATTGCTGCCGCCACTATTAGGGCTCCTAGGATTAGGGCTTGAGCGCTGTGTGTTTTTTGTATACTCACCGTGTACCCCCCACTCATCCTACTTGAAGTATGGCGTAGATGCAGGTTGGCGCGAAGATGAAGGCTATGGCGGATGTGGCTTGCACTATTTGGCCGTTTTGGGCTTCTAGGATGAGCGTATTACCCGAGCAACTATAGACTTGCAGTGTCCAGGGATTGTTTGTGGTTATGGTGTCCAAGGTTTGGGCTAGCTGTGCTTGGTGGTTTAGCCCATACTGCAGTACGCCTGTGTACACTATATAGTCGAGTATTGTTTGGGCTGAGTTTGACGGCTGGTCGGGCTGGATGGGGGATGGTTTCGGTGTGAGTAGGGCTACCGATATTATTGTGAGCGCAAGCAGTGCTTCGAACACTCTTATCTGGGCTCGGCTGCTCCTTTTCAGCCTAGGCATGATGTCACCTCTAGGAGGGTTTGGTTGGGTGTGAATGTGTACGCCGTGTAGCATGAATCATACTCGGGGTTCCCCCCGATTATTGTGTTGATGCACCACTGTGTTGTGTTGAGGTCTATGACGCATAGGTCTATTTGGCCTGTTATCTGAGTTGGTGGTTGAAGTGTGATTGTTGCGTTGTTGAGTTTGATTAGTGTTGTGTTTGGTGTGTACTCAAGTTGGGGTTGGGCTGCTAGTGTTTTCTCCCATTTGGGGTTGTGGTTTACCGCGGCCATTATTTGCTGGGCGATTTGCTCTTCGTAGCCGTTGAGTGTTGGCTGGGGTTGGTGCTGGGTTATGGTTACCTGTAGGGCGTAGGCGGTTATGACTAGGAATATTGTTGTGGCTAGGAGTGCGTCGAATGCGTCGTCCACCTTTTAGATGACGCCTCCAATGATGAGTATCACTGTAGCGATTGTTGTGGTTACCACTGAGTCGAGTAGGCCTAGTGGGAATGAGCCTGTGTGAGCTTTGCCTGCGAGTAGGCCGAGTAGGTAGCTGTTTACGATTATCGCGATGTCTACGTACATCTGTAGGTTTGGGGTGATGTGTGGGAGTAGGCCTGCTGTAAACATGGGTGTGTAGTCCAGAGGCGTGCTGAGTTTCTTTATGGTTGTGGTGATTGCGACTGAGGCTGCGGCCAGTATTCCTGCGCTCGCGTAGGCTGTTAGTTTGAAGAAGGAGGATTTGGATCGGTAGGAGGAGTGTGTGTTGGCTATGGCGTTAAAGGTTTCTGCAACGAGTTCTAGCTCTTCGCTGCTCGCACCCAGTTTCTCGGATTCTGTGAGCATGTCCATATAGGCTTGGGCTACGTATGGTCTTGGTCGCCTCCTGTCGTATAAGGATATTAGAAGGTTTTTTGGATATTTCAAGGAGGCTATGAGTTTGCGCATGGCGGCTGTGGGAGGTGAGCCCTTCTTCGCCTCTTCGGCTATGTCTCTTGAAAGCTGTGGTAGTGTGCTTATGAGCTTAGAGTGCTCTCTTGCAGCTGACGTATAGTAGATCGCAATAGGGAGTGTGAATGCGTTAAAACCCGCCGCCACGCTGAACGGTAGGGGTAGGGGTCTCAGCGCTTCGAAGGCTCCTAGAAAGGCTGCAACGCATCCTATGAGTAGTAGTGGGGGTGGTTTAGACGTGTGGGGTTTTAGGGTTTGGGGGTAGGCTTGTTCGATTAGGAAGTTTACAAGGATGAGGGAGGGGATGGTAGTTGTATAGCTGAGGGTTAGAAGCGAGGGCTGGTTTGTTATGAGGGAGAACACCGTTAGGGTTAGTGGTAGTACGGCGAACATCATTAGAACCGTGGAGGATGCGACGCCGAGTTTCTCTGAGGCGATCTCTGTTTGGTGGTGTGCACTTTCTAGCTCTGCTCTGGCTATGTCGCTTAGGGAGGAGTGTGGGTCACCCACTCCCCGTTCTGCGGCTGATATTGCTCTTAGGAATGTTTGGAAGCGTGTTGAAGGATGGTTTTCGGCGAGCTTGTTGGCGGCTTGTGCGGGTGTGGTGTGGTATAGGTGTGAGTATTTTAGTATGTTGAGGTATTCTCTCGATGTCCTCTTTAGTGAGGGTATGTGTAGTGTGTTGGCTAGGGTGGCTGTAGGGGTAGAGTGGTTTGCGGCCATAGTTATGAGTGTTGCCGTAAACGGGAGCTCTGTTTCAATCTCCTGCCTCCTCTGGTAGGCGGCTCCCGACAGTTTGATTATGTCGTAGAAGGTGTAGAGCAGTGTAGCTGCTGCGATAGTGATGAGTATGGGCAGTTGGTGTGTGAGCCTGTATGAAATGAATCCTAGAAGGATTGCTGGGGGGGCTGTCAAAAGCGCTTTCCTTTTGATTGATTTAAGGAGCTCTTGGGGTGGTTTTCCGAGGTCTGCTTGGACGATGAGCTCGTACAGCCTCATGTTTCTATCGCCTTCTCTAACTCTTCGGCCTCCCCACACATGGGGCAGGAGCCGTCGCTTCTTAGCGGGGCTGAGCAGTTGTGGCAGAGGGGCCTCAGCACTCTGAGTAATTCGTTTGGCTTCGCTCTTAGCTCGGGGTTTGCCTGGTAAGCCCAGCTTATTTTGGATACGGAGTCGTGTGTTAGGAGTTCGGGGTCGACTTGTGATGCGCTGCTCACCACTTCTAGTAACTCCCTCCTCATTCTGAGTTCCTCAAGTAGCTCATTTTGTGTGTAGATGCCTTGCTCGATTAGTAGTCTTGATGTTGGTAGGTCGAGGATTTCCTCATCTTTAAGCATCGCGCTTGATGGGTGCCCTGCTTGGTAGACCCGCTTGAAAACTGGGCTTTGTGGTTGGTATTCGTAGTCGAGCACGCTTGAAATGTAGCGCTTTGAGCCTGCCGCCCTAACTTCGACCACGGCGTGAAGCGCGGAGAGGCTTTGAGGCTCGACGCTTATAGGTGGAGACACCAGTCTCTGCGTGGCCAGCTCGGGGGTCTCGCTGTGTATTGAGGTTAATCCCCCGTGGCCTGTGAGTATGCTCTGAGCCCAGCTAGCGCCCTCCTCTCCCCGCACTTCACCCACTATGATGTAGTCGGCCGACATTCTAAGGGCGTGCTTTACGAGCTGGTCAAGACTTATCTCGGCGTACTTATTTTGGGTGTATGAGTAGCGCGCGATTAGAGGCGTCCAGTAGGGGTGGCTGAGTTTGAATTCGCCCGTGTCCTCGACTGTGACGATCCTAGCGTTACTAGGTATAAAGCAAGTTAGAGCATTTATGAGGCTCGTCTTACCGACGCCGCTTGTTCCACACACTAATAGTGCCTTGCGGTTCTCAATAAGGATCCAAAGCCAAGCGAGCAAGTCTGGTACCACGCTTCCTAGTTGCATTAGCTGTGTTATACTCCATGGGTTTGCTGGGAACTTTCTGAGCGCTATCGACGTGCCTCTATGGCTTACCTCCAATCCATAGTTTAGGGTCAGCCTGTTACCGTCTGGTAGACGCATGCTTAGAAGTGGGTTATAGGTGCTCACAGGTTTACCCGCCATGGCCGCTAGCCTCTGCGCTAACTCGTTTAGTTCTACTTCGCTAAAGGAGATGTTCGTTTTGAGTGTGCGACCCCGATACTTTACTGATACTGGTGTGTTGGGTGCTGCTATCACTATGTCCTCGACGCCTGGATCGTCGATTAGGGGTTGGAGTACGGAGTACCCTTTGAGTTCGCGTCGGACATAGTAGAGGAGTGTTTGAGCACCGGTCTGCGTTGAGCCTATTGCTTCGACTAGTTTTTGGTCGTCGTAGAAGAGTTCTGGTGGAAGCCATCTTAGCTTCCTATCCAAGGTCTCCCTGTAGACTCTTATAGCCTCTTCGGATAGGTTTGGGTCCTCGACGTAGTATGTTTCTTCGTCCACGTAGATGTCGGCTTCTCCCACCTTGTAGGGCGGCGTTTTGGGTGTGTATTCCGGTGGTAGACGGTTTACCCTGAAGAGCGGCGGTTGGTCTTGTCGCACTTCCTCGGCAGGATTTCGTTTTGATCTTAGTTTTATTATTTTGGCGAGAAAGAGTTTGAGCGGTGGCTTCATCGTACACTTCTCAGCTCTGCACGAGTGCTATTGTTGAGAGAGTGGTTTGACCAGCATTGACCACGACGCTCACCGTTGAGCCAACCTGCAGGGTTCCCAGTGAGCCTCCGAGGGGGACGATTAGGGTTGCAGCCTGCCCGGGTTGGAGGATGAATTTGGAGGTGAGGTTGAACAGCTGGTTGTTCACATATACCGAGCTTATGGTTGCCGCGGAGCCGCCTGAGTTCTTGATTGATATGTATAGTTGTGGATTCGAAGTTGAGGCACCCTGAATCACTGGTGTGCTCATTGTTGTAAGTATTGGTGTGCTGATTGTTCTACCGAAAACCCCGAAGGCCCAGCCAGCATACACCGCGACCACAGAGAGGGCCACCACTATTAGGATGATTGCCTCTAAACTCTGCGATACACCTTTTTTGTTTAAGGTCTTTCTAAACATGGTTATCACTGGGAATTTCTTTTGGGTTTAAATCAATGCCTGACTTAGGCTGGCTGCACGGAGACGACGCATTTTTGCTGGCAGCCGACTAGAGTGATTATCCAAGCACTAGATACGCCTCCACCCATTAGCTCGGCGTTCAACCTTATTGTTGCATTTACGCCAGCATATTTTACCGTGAGTGTGTTGTTCGATGTTACAACTTGGACTGGCGCGTTTAGTGTTAGGAGTGTTTGTGGTGGCTGTTGGCTGTTGGGGTCTACATAGAATACTACTTCTTCTCCAGCTTGCAGAAGAGAGCTCGTCTCCGCGACTAGTACGCGGTTATAGAACACTCTTAATTGGCCATCTATTTGGCTGCTTTTAATGTTGAATACCGCTATTGAACCACTCTTTACCCCATACTGCTGGCTTCCAGATGATAATGTCACGCTGTAATTAGCGGTTGGGAGAATAACTTTAATTGTGTTCTGAGTGTTCAGTTTGAATGTGAAGCCGTAAGATATACGCATAGCGTAGCTGGGCAGGCTTTCGAGTAGCACCGCCAAGGTGGAGCCACCCGGTACAGTGAGACCCGGGAAGGTTCCACTTCTCGTACCTCCTAGAAATTCACTGCTCCAATAGAAGGGAGCGGACTCCACAACGTCGAAAGGCACCTTTCCAACCCCCGTGGCATCCCCCTTAATTATGAATGCCCCCAACCACACCCAGCCAACTGGGTCGGGTGATCTTAGCCACCAGTTGAACGTCAAGTTGAGCTGCTGCGTTCCCTGTGGGAGGTAGACCATGGTCGCATAGTAGTCCCAAAAACTAGTTGTAAAGCTCCTAGTTAAACTATTATTGGTTACCACCATGTCTGTGCAGGGTGCCGAGTAGACGCCATATCTTGTGCCCACCAAGTCTCTGCACGTCCAACCTTCAAGTGTGTCCTGAGGTGGGATGAACCAGAACACCGATTTGTTTACCGAGTCGATGTAGAGCTCCGATGCGGAAGCGTAGAAGAGTGAGGCCGAGTCCTGAGTGAAGAGTTGGGCTTCAGCTTTTGCTTGCGGGGTGTTTGGTTCAACATATCTCAAGTAGAGAAGTGTCGCGGCGGAGGCTAACGAGAGCATTACCATCAGAATGACGGCCTGTGCAACAACCTTATCCATAATATTTACACCTCGGAAAGATAGAAATAGCTGGTTTGGATTAACCGCACGAGTATGCATGTATTGGAGGCTGTGTGGAAAACAATGGTGTTATTAACGTAGAGCGATGGCTGATTTGCACAGTAGTATCCAAGGATATAGGGTTGTGAGTAAACCTCATTGTAGTAGCCGTCTAGGATGTGTGTAACATTAAAAACAGGGTCATAGAACGTGAAAATCGCGGTTTGAGAGTCGGCTGTCTCAACTAAGCTCTGAGTGTAACATGGACCTATAAACAGTTGGCCCTGATGTTGCACATACAAACAAGAACCTAAGTCCGTAGTTGAACCTGTGCCTAAAGCTATTACGGATTGGATTCTTAAATTAAGGGTATGAATAGAGCCCGCTACCACTCGAATTATGACCAGTGACTCGGTAACGTTTAACGGGTCGCCCGTGTAAACTTGTACGCCTATTCTGGGTGGTAGCAGAGCGCTAATGTCTAGTGTGGAAGGGGGTGTTGGGTTGTCCAAGTATGCATAAGATACTGCGTAGACTGCTAGCGTTATGCAGACAGCAACAACAAGTAGTCTTTCAAGTGTTCTCAAAACCCATCTGAAGATGGGTGCTTTTAAAAATAAAAGATTAGGTTAGGTTAAAAATTGCTGGACTATTGTTTGACTTGGAGTTCAACCACTTTGTGATCCTGTTTTTCTCCTGTGAGTGCGCCCACCGCGCAGCCGGCCACGGCGGCTTTCTTACCACGCCTCAATGTGCCGCGGTACAGGCCCTGTTCCAGTGTGCGACCCGTCTTCTTCTCCCATTCCTCGATGGGTGTACCATACTTTGCTTGGATTGCATCCCTGTACCACTCTGGGAAAACGTTGAAGGCGCAGAAGGGTATAATCCTGTTGTCTGGTGTTAGATAGTGTATGTCGCAGCGCCTTAGCCTCTCCTCGTCGTGGTTATACTTATCTTGGAAGTGCATCATACCCAAGAATAGTGTGCGTTTGTGGAGCTCGCCTAAGGCGGAGTAGTTGTGTCTTACCAGCGCATTGAAGAGGAGTTTAGCGAAGTTTATCCCTTCAGGCTGATTATCTTTGTCGATGAATGTGGGCAGCCTGCTGAGGATCTTTGCGGCAACCACATATTTGTTTCCTCCAGCTTCGAGCTCTTCTGTCTTTTCTTGGAGGTACTCTAGGAGGCCTTCGACGTCAACAAAGTTTGTTATAGGCACCAGTTTACCCTTGTTTTCAAACACATATGTACCCGCGCCGCAAGCAAAGTGTATTGAGAGTTCATACTGAGGTTTCTTGGTTATGGCTTCAACGAAGTGGGTTATCGGCACACAACTCGGTACCGGGAACCATGCTTCCTTAGGTATCATGCCTCCCGTCTGATCTTCTATGCGTTGAATACAATCTGGAATCGTTATCCTGTACTTCTCCCTTTCGCTCTTGGTCATCCTACCTGTAAGTGATACAGGCTGGAAGTTAACGGCGCGTATTACATCCATGTTGCTCTGGGCGAACCTAATGATGTCGCCTAACTCATGGTCGTTGACGGATTTGATAACTGTCGGCACAAGCACTATGCCTAGGCCAGCCTTTCTACACGCCTCGATTGTGTGCGGGGCCTCCCAGTGGTTCTTCGGGTTTGTTTTCGGCGTCACGCCGTCAAAGCTCATATAGAGGGTGTTGACACCCGCTTCGCGGTATATTTTAGCTAATTCGGGTTTTAAAGCTATGTTTATACCGTTCGTGTTCAACTGTATGTGGTCCACACCAGTAGACTTGATTATCCTGATTATTTCAGGCAAATCCTCTCGTATTGTTGGCTCACCACCAGTTATTTGAACAGCGTTACCAGGGACTGGTCTCTCGGCCCTGAGTTGCTCCGCCATCTCCTTTATATCCTGCAGGGACGGCTCATATACATAGGCTCCCTCAACACCCTTCTTAGCGTAGAAGAAGCAATACCAGCAGGTAAGGTCACACCTATTAGTGACAACCAAGTTCGCAAGCCCAGTATGACTTAGATGGCTTTCACATAGACCGCAGTTGTTCGGACAATCACAGCCCACCTTTCTAACATTTGGGTTCTCAGTGCCCTTCCCGTTATGCAGATAGCGGCTGAACTTGACGTACATATCATACGATCCAAAGTAAAGCTCTTCCGTACGGCCGTGCTCTGGGCAAACTTTATCCATGTACACTCGGCCGTCCCTTTCATAGACGGTCGCTGGTAAAACTAGGTTACATTCTGGGCAAACACTTTTTGTTTCTGTTATGACATGACGGCTTATAGTATCAACAGGTATTACTTCGGTCGCCATTTTGATCAGTCATTTAAGCCACCTGTGATATTTAAGTAATTCCCACCTTTTAACCGTAGGAAACATCTATTCCGACCTCTTCCCGCCTTAAACGTTAGATCAGAATTTGTCCTCCGCTTTGGCCGCACACTATATGCGCAGATTTCTTGGTTTACCGTAAAGCGCAGAACTTACAAGCTCTTTATCAATTTTATCAATCGAAAACACAATACGCACCTAACCTTACGGAGAACAACTCCTATAGCGTCTTAACAGATTTTTAGCAGACTCACACCACTAACACTATCTGTACAATTAGGACAGGGTATGTATGTGACACATTTTTAGAACGCCTCCAGCCACGTAGTTAAATAATGCGGGGAGTGGGATTCGAACCCACGCAGCTCTACGCATTGGCGCCTCAGGCCAACCCCTTTGACCAAGCTCGGGCATCCCCGCCTGTTTATTTTTTAATTCATCAACGGTATTAAAGGCTTATCAAAGATTCCTACGTCTTTAACATCCGAAGAACGCTCAGCCTTAGCCCATGTTCTCCTCGTCGAGATTTTGGAAAATACGAGCTTTATTTCATTTCTCTGGGACTACGCATAGCTATTAACACCATACTGCATGGGGGGCGTTGTTGTTTAGTCGGCTAAACATTTTACGAGCAAATGAAGATGGTGTCCGGATTAGAGAGTGGTATGCGTGGCATCATAGTTGTGGAAAGCGTTATCCAAGCATGTGTTATGAGCCCCGTGAACCCACTTGGTGGTCTACCCACCGTGAGCTTCAGTTGAACCTTGAGTTCAATCATTTATAATGCGTTATCCAAGCACCACCCGAATACGTGCGCTGTTAAGGTAATGAGCTAAGCGATTTTTCATGGTGTGGGAAATCCCGTTACGCAGACACTGCCCGACTAAGGATTTGAAGAGACAAATATGTACTTATTCAAGCATTAATTCAAACCACAAGACTGCTAAAAGAACTTCGCTTTAAGTTTTCACTCCGTTGTTCACCAAGTATATTTGGGATATATAGGAGCCTAAGTGATCAGCTGTAATGTATTATAGGATTCAAAACACTGCTTATATGTGACCGCAGGTATATTGTGATCGGTAGAGGCTTTTGAACCATTTCTATGAGAAAGCCGGGCTAGTGGTTTTCGGTGAAAAAGAGAAAAGATTACTTACGGCCAAGGACGTACGTGAACTCATTTATGAAATGTTCATGATGTATTCTGAAGGCTGTGTGCTTACACAGGAAGCAAAGCTCTTTTTCAAGAGGAAGGGGTACAGGAGCGACCAAGCTAAGGCAATACTTCTATTCGGTGAGGAAATGGGCTTTCTAATACATGGCTGCGATAATCTCGAGAACTATGTCAATAGGCTCAAACGGATAGGTGAATACAAAAATCATCTAAGATGGCTTGCATCACTGGGGTACACTGAAGAAGATGGATTTGTAGAGGTCTACGCAAGACCCAAGAACACTCAAGAAATAGCTCAGGATTCTGAATACTAACCCGTTAAGCCAAATCAAAGCATTTCGGCGTAAACAATACTTTTCGATATTGGTACGGATAAGACCTCCTTTAATGTGGGATTTCATTTATTTTTAGTAAAAAACCAAGTGATTTTAAATACACTAATTATTTTCTATTATCTTAGTGATACCTGCTTTCTAAGCGAATACTACTTTATAATAACATAAAACATTGGGTGCAGTTATCTTCTTTAATCGGTAGAAATTCTTATGAATGAATAGCCATATTAGGGTTATATTATGGCTAATAGGTGAGCGTGTTGAGCAAGAAAAAGGAATGGGGTTTTAACACTAAGGCTATACACTTAGGCCGAACAGTTGATAAAAGGTTCGGCTCAATATTCACTCCCATCTTTATGGAGGATGCCTTTTTGAACCCCAATAAAACCGAAGGTGTCGTCGTTGACCCTCTCTCCAACGAAGAGTACATTTACACAAGGTATGGAAACCCCACAATTACAGCGTGTGAGAAAACAATAGCGGGCCTAGAAGGTGGGCAAGCCGCCTTAGTCTTCTCTTCTGGCATGGCAGCGATCTCAGCCACACTATACTCACTATTAAAAAAGGGTGACCATATCATATCGCTACGGGATCTTTACGGGCAAACATACTCACTGCTCAAAAACGAGTTGCCACGTTTCGGCGTTGATGTAAGCTTTGTCTCGGCAAATAACATTGAAAGCGTACCGAGCCTAATCAAACCAAACACTAAGGCCATATATGTTGAGTCAATAACGAACCCCATCCTCCGCGTGGTCGACGTAGAGTATCTAGGGAGAATAGCTACACAGCACTCAATAAAACTCATAGTCGACTCAACGTTTGCGACACCATATAATCAGAACCCACTCAAACTTGGGGCACATATAGTAATACATAGTGCTACAAAGTACCTGAATGGATACAATGATCTTATGGCTGGTGCTGTTGTTTCGGATAGGGATACGATTTTGGGGATAAGGGATCAGAGGATAAAGACCGGGGGGAGCATCGACCCAATTGGTGCCTATCTCCTTATGAGGGGGATTAAAACCCTGGGGTTAAGAGTTGAAAGACAGAACGCAACTGCTACTAAGCTTGCGGCGTGGCTTGAGGAGAATCCCTATGTTAAACGCGTATATTATCCAGGGTTAAAAAGCCACCCAGATCACCACATCGCCAAACGAGTGTTAAGGGGATATGGGGGTGTTGTTAGCTTCGAAATTCAAGGGGGAGATGATGTTGCCAATAAGTTCGTGGACTCCCTCGAACTAGGCATAAAGGCGCCAAGCCTAGGAGGTGTGCAGACGCTTGTCACAGTTCCAAGGGAGACTTCACACCACCCCAGAACAGGGGTAACAGAGGAGGAACTTCACACACTAGGCATAAACCCCGGACTAATACGCGTTGCCGTAGGTATAGAAGACCTCGAAGACCTAATACACGACTTTGACGACGCCTTTAAAACCACGTTTAGATAATGTGGACTGGGCGGGATTTGAACCCGCGGCCTCCCGCGTGCGAGGCGGGCGCTCTGCCAACTGAGCTACCAGCCCCCTGATTAATTTACCGACCCTGACTATTTAATGCTTCTATCGGTGGACCGAGCTCCCGCTATATGGTTGCTTCAGTCTACTTCACTAGGTTTTGGTGGCGCCGCCTCTGCAATGGGTCATCATGGCTCACGCTCAGACCGCCCGTCTCCGCGGCGCTTTCACCGAATATACTTATAATGGTGCAAAAAGGATGATATTAGTTATGAGTGTTATAACGATAGCTGACCCCAGCTTCGAAGTTGTGGGAACCACTATAAGTGTGGATAAGTCAAAATTTATTCCTCCAGAGTTACGCTTGAAAGACTTGTTTCATGAAAACCTAGAAATCGGACCGCAAGTGTTCGATGCGCTTTGCGCCGCCGGCACGCATTCAGAGAAGGACGTTTTTGAACTGATGAAACACAAGCTTCGACAGTTCGAGAACGGGATTAACATGAGCCAGGATTATCACAACTTGGGTGAAAGTGTTAAGGATTATGTTTCAAATTATACTTTAAAAGTGTTCCGGAACACGCTTGCTCGTGGACATATTGATGTGGCGGACATGGGTACTTATCTGGTTGTGGGGCGAAACGTGCCACGCTTAGTAACACTCTTCCTTTGTTCACCCCACTATCTCTCGCACGAACAGCAATCGTTACGCTATACTAAGGCCAACAGTTTTCACATACCTAACGCACTTAGGGGGAGACCTCTAGAGGAAAAGGCTCGAGCACTTATCACCCAAGCCTACTCGCTATATTCGAGAATGGTGGAGAGAGGCATCCCACTAGAAGATGCGAGGTCGATTTTACCTCTCGCAGTCAACAGCAACATAACATCCACGGGTGGCGGCAGAGAGTACACCTACTTGGGTATCCTTTCAAGGTCACCCCACATTGTTCTACCACAGGTGGTCAAAGATTCAGTGGACCAGATTTTGAGAAGTGTTTCAAGAATCGCACCACAAGTTTTTTTGGATTACGGTCCAAACTATGATATAAGAAGGTACTATCCATCCCCACAATTCTTTGCAAAAACCAATCACTTCGTGAATAAACTTATCGCGCAAAACAAAGGCGAGAGGGTTGTCCTACTCGGTTTCCACGATAATGGATTAAAACTCTCAAAGCAAGAGGTGGAGGAAGGCGTGAGAAGCGGTGACCCAGCGTTTTTCACTAACCTTCTTCATATAAGAGCTGTGTTCTTGGTTAAACTCTCCCTCGAGGCCGCTCATCAAGCTATACGTCATAGAACTTGGAACCATGATTTCGAATCGCTATATGATGCGGCTGAACGGTTTGAATATATGGTCCCACCGAGCATTCAATCTTCCGATTTCCTAGCTGAATACCATGCTATGCAGTCAGAGATGCGTGAATTATACATGAAAGTAAGAGATGAAGTATCTAGAAGCGAATCACTTCTATTTCTTACTAACGCCCATTATGTATATGACGTGATGGAAATTGATGGATGGAACATGATAGGAAACCTACCGCTCCGTACATGCGAAAAAGCACAGTGGGAGATACGTGGGATAGCTAAATTAATGACGAGTAGACTTGCATGGGGCTCCGCGCAGAGTGGTTTCACCGGCGACAAAACACTAAGCTTCTATACGTTGCCCACGTGTCAGACGTTCGGGGTGTGCTATGAAGATAATTCTAAAGATGTGTGCCCAATATACAGGCACAAATTCCTTAAGGCCTAGCGCACATTTAGCGCGTAAACATTACATGGTTCTTCAAACGCAAGTGTCAAGTGGTACTCACCCCATCCACCGTCCACCACACTATAAAGTCTAGGGGTGTCCAATTTGATAAATGATCTCTCTCCCTTTTTTATCACATCATCACCCATAAGATGGGAGCGCAGAGGATGCTTGTTAAGTCTAACCTCGATGAGTTCAGAGTGTTGCAGCGGCTCAATGAATGCGTAGAGTCTACGTCCCCTATACTTGAAGTCGATACTACCCCTATTGACATGCACCGAGTAGTCGTTTAGAACATATTCCCCGCTAACACTAAACGAACGCCAAGGTTTTTGTGCAGCCCACCAATCTGAACAAAACGGGCCCAATGAATTGGCTCTTTCAATATCTTCTAGTTGCTTGACAACGCTATCGGAAGAAGGCGAAGACCGAGCACCTAGTATATCACGTAGCGCGGTCTCAAACCAATAGTAGCCACCTCCCCCAGACTGTGAGTAAAGCACTCTCCCTTCTTGGTCTACAATGACAAGTGTGTGGCAGCTCTTCACCGATAACCATTCGAAAAAGAAACTCTCGACTGTGGCAACCCTGTACTTTATGGCGTACCTCGATACACTATCCATAATCATCGCCCTATCGTAACTAAATATGGGATTTGGAACAACCACGCCCACGAGCTCTGCAAACCTTTTGAGCCATCCATGGATTGATTTAAGATACGTTATATCGGTTATACACTCAACGCACGTGGGCCTCCAAAAATGAAGCACGATCGTCTTAGAAGAAATGTCCGAGTTAGAGTGAGTGTAGAAATCGGTCAAACAATTAATGACCGCATGCATAAAGACACCATAGCCCCGGCCGGATTCGAACCGGCGTCAGGGGATCCAAAGTCCCCGATCCTTGGCCGCTAGACGACGGGGCTAATACATGTAGGAAGCTATTAGATTTAACTGTTACGTCGACTGCTCGTGCTTGTATTCTTCGTCTAATATGCGCCTTATCTTCTCAGCGGTCTTTCTACCTATACCTTCAACCGACTCTAACTCCTCTATAGTGGCGGTGAACACGTGTAACACGCTTCCAAAGTGTCTTAACAAACTCCTCGCCCGAACCGCATCAACACCTGGGAGGGAGGCCACTATGAATTCCTTGATTTGCTCGTCGTTCACCGGTTTCCTAGAATCACGTATTATTGGCCTTGAACCAGCCTCTCTCTGCTCCCTTGCCGCCATCCTTGCGATTAGATGGGCGGTCTCTTTTGCGGAGCGTGACCACAGTATTGGTATGCTGTAGTCAACTGCAAGGCTAATGAGAGCGCCGCGGATGGACTCTGGGTTAAGCCTAGACGAGTAGATATTTTCACCCTCCACAATAAGTATGGGCTTCCTATACGTCCTCCTCATGTTCAGCGCTTGGTCGAAAAGCCTACCGTCCACAATCGAAGCAGTGAAGTCATCCACAGTCTTACGCTCAACACAGATATCATCTGAAACAACGTAGTCGGAGACGTTTAATTTGGTTAATTTTAGTTTGATTCCAAGGTTTGAAAGGTAAACAGCGACTTCGGAGTTCGTTTCCCTTACATCAGCCGCTACCTCTATACCCGTGTACATTGTTTCCTGCGTGGTTCTTAATGAAATAGGAGTAGGCGGATTGTTAACATCGCTTTTAATAGCGCTTACAACGTGCTTACGCCGCCTCTTAGCAATATAGTGATATACTTCATCTCTAGTGTGCTTTGTAACCAAATAGACTATTCGGCCAGCTGATATTCTCCCCGTTCTCCCAATGCGTTGGATGAGTCTAAGAGGGCTTGGCACATTATCGTACATGACAACAAAATCGCACTCCGCTATGTCTAGGCCTTCTTCAGCGACTTGGGTGGCCACCAACACGTTGTACTCTCCATCTCTAAACTTCCTTAATATTTCAATCTGATCTTTTTGAGTTAGACCACGGTCACCGACCCTGTCGGCTTGCCCAACAAATCTTGCAGGTCTTATTAGACCCTCTCCCAGTAGCGTTTGAACGATTAGCTTCGCCGTGTCCCTGTAGTTAGTAAACACTAACGCTCTTTGACCACCAGACTCAAAGTGTTCCTTCAATAGTTCTCTAAGCCTTAAAAGTTTGGGATGCTCCAATCCCATCTGACTCAGTGACTCCAATTGTATGCGTGCGGTGAGCCAGAAAGGATCCCTCACCAGCATCCTGAGTGAGCTATTCATACGCCGTCCAGCAGCCTCCTCAACCCTGCGAATATACATGAGGGTTGAGGTTACACCCTGGGTTTCAAGGAGGGCAATAGCGTGAGAAACCCTTATAGCGTTTGTGACTAGTATGGTGTAATTGATATATTCAGCGCTCAACCCCTCCTTAGCGACTCTTTGAGAGAGTGTTTTTTGCAAATCAATCAATTTTTTTAAGGATAATGTTCGAGTATCTTTGTAGCTAATTAAGGACGCCTCCTTCAGGGGTTTTACAAATTTCTCGAGGAGTATGTCAAAATACTTGACTACAGATGTAAACTCGACAGGAGGTTCTATCATCAACGTTTCTTCGTTAACCCTTTGAACATACCTTCTCACCTCAGGGTCATCTCTATCCTTAAAGTGAACAAGCGTGACGCCGAGATTCGCGCGGAGTTCACGTATTTGCTCATCTGAGTAACCGGGACTAGCTGTCAGCCCAATTATATGACCGTTCGGGTTTTCCTCTAAATACTTTTTAGCTATGTAAACATAAGGGTAATCACCAGTTGCACGGTGTGCCTCATCGAATACTATGAGGCAAACTTCTTTCAAAGAATACCTGGAGGCTAAGATGTCGTTTTTTATTACTTGAGGAGTAGACACAATTATACGTGAGCTTCTCCAAATCTCAACACGTTTTTCTGGGGGGTCATCTCCGGTAAGACTTGCAATTAACCCCTTCTCCAGCTGTATGGAGTGTTTGAAGCTATTTAGAAGCTGATTTACGAGAGGCTTAGTAGGCGCCATAGCAACAATCTTACATAAAGCGCTTTCCTCGAGCTTATGGGCTGCGACCAGCACGGCGATCAGAGTTTTTCCAAGGCCGGTTGGTAGCACAATTAGCGAATTCCCTTTGAGTGATTCTTTGTACAACCCGACCTGATAGTCACGCACCTCTATGTTTTCAACGTTTATATTACTTGGTAAGTCATCTGCCTTTAGCGACAGACCTAGTCTCCTCCACGATCCCCATTATTTTATTTGAGATTTCTTCAACGCTCTTGGTAGCATCAATAACAAACATACCGTACTGTTTAGCAAGGTTCAAATAGATCTCTCTGACCTTTATGAGTGTTTCAATATTCTCGAAGCGGTCAAAACGATTTAATCGTTTTAAGCCTAGTGTGGGATCTATATCCATTAGGAACACTAAGTCGGGTTTCGGCGCGAAGGAATTTACCCTTAATATATAATCAATAGGGACGCCGAGTGCCCCCTGATATGCAACAGATGAGTAGTAAAATCTATCGAATATGTTAATCACATCATCTGAAAAAACAACGCTGTTTAAATGGGTTGACCTATCAGCTGCGTAGAGTAGTACTACTGCGCGTGGGTCGGTTATTTGCCCATTAGCGAGTACTTCTTGCCTTATAAACCTACCAATAACACCCTCTGTAGGCTCCTTAGAGTAGCTCGCCTTTAAGCCCTGATTATTCAAACGTCTTGCAAGGATCTTAGCCTGAGTGGTCTTTCCAGACCCATCAATACCTTCAAAAACAATCAACACAACCCAACACCCACTAATTTTTTGTATGACTTAAACCATGATAATCTGGGTTGTGAATATGCTTTTCTATAGTGAGATCATGGATCCAATCCACGGTTATATTCCTTTTACTGACAGTGAAAAAGCGGTGATAGACACCGAGCCGTTTCAACGCCTGCATAGGCTAAGACAGCTTGGTATGGGTTTCTATGTTTACCCCTCAGCTACACACACCAGGTATACACATTCTGTTGGCGCAATGCATCTAGCCGGTCTTGCTGGAGAAAGATTGCTAAACCTAGGATTGATAGATGGCGACACACAGCAGATTTTAAGGATGGCAGCTCTGCTACATGATTTGGGTCACGGCCCCTTTTCACACTCTTCAGAGAGTGTCTTACAGCAAACAACGGGTTTCACCCACGAGGACATGACTATTAAGCTAGTCAACGAGAGTGTTTTGGGTGATGTGTTAGAGTCGTTAGGCTTTAACAAAAAGTCTTTATCGGAGTTTGCGGTGGGTAGGAAGCCATATAGTGGTGGCCAAGAGTATTTGACCAAAATAATCGCTGGGCAGGTGGATGTTGATAAGATGGATTTTTTGAACCGTGACTCATACTTCACAGGTGTCCCATACGGAAAAGTCGACCATAGAAGACTAATCGAGGGGTTATTGGTTAAGTCGGACGGTGTGGCCATAAATATGAATGCACTTTACGCCCTAGAGCAATTCATTATTGCGCGCTACGAGATGTTCAAAGCAGTCTATTATCACAGGACTGTAAGGGCCGCTGAAATAATGTTCGATAGAATCCTAAGGCACACCGCCGTCGACCTTGGGATTCACCAGGGTATGAGCGTGGATGAATATCTTAAACTCGATGATGGTTATGTGTGGTCCAAGCTTCAGGAGCTAGTAAGAAGCGAGAAATTGAATAAAAACGCACTTGGCTTGTTTAAGATGTTAAACAGCAGACAGCTACTCAAATCGTGTTATGAGGTTGTAAGACACGAAATTGATCCCCAAAGCAGAATATTCAACAATGAAAAAGTACTTTACGCGCTGGTGGATTCCATCGCCGAGAAGGCAAAGGTAGACCCAGAAACAGTCTTTATAGATACACCAACCCTCCCCACAATACCTTTAAACAACATAGTCAAAGACGGTTTCGGTCTACTTGTTTATGATGAAAAAACCAAGAGTGAATACGACGCTTCTCACATTTCTCCTCTTACAAATGCATTAAGTCAGTACATGGTGGTATTAAGAGTCTATACTTTTGCGAACCAAAGAGAGACTGTTGCAACGGCCGCAAAGTCAATCTTTACTTCAGAACTGATATCCGAGAAAGTGTCATATTAAACCCATATGAAATCTAATTCGAATTGGAAATAGAGCAGGTTTATACGCGTCTACCGTATACCCCAACAAAAACCCAGATAAGGATACTAGATGTAATATTTAGAACACATGAACGATGTATATATTCGCTTATTGAGGCTGCAAATGGTGTTGGGAAGACTACGTGTCTAGCAACTGCTGCGGCTCTTTTGGCTAAGCAAGGTGTGAGAACGACCATCTTCTGTATGACATATAAGCAGATTTCAAGGGTTATAAATGAGCTCAAAAAGATTGATGCGGATATAAAAGCAGTGGTTATAGGAAGCCATAACGCACTGTGCTGCTCTGATAATTCTGCTACCCCTAGAACCATATGTCGTATAAAGAGTCTTAGATTTTCTTGTGCCTATAGCAGGCCTAGTGCAGATTACTTACCATGGTTGTTCGATGCTGATGAGCTGGTGAGAGAATCACGTGCTAAAGGGGTGTGCGCATATGAGGCGGCTTGGCAGAGTGTTAATAACGCTCAGATAATACTCGCAACACAAGCGTACTTACTCTACGACAATAGCTGGAAGAAAATTTCTAGATTTGTTGATAACACTTTTTTGCTTGTTGATGAATGTCACAACCTCATACACAGTGGCGTAAGCGTGTTTAGTTTTACGTTAGACTTCGAATCTCCAATATGCAAAAGAGTCCTTCAAAAAGTGATGAGCAGAACAAGGTGGTCTAAGAGAAAACTTTTAGAGAAATTAGGAGACGAGGAAAGCTTTCTTAAAAACACAGAACAAGAAATAACGGCACTGATTGATTCGAAAAATAATTATTTATTATGGAAAATTATAAATGAGTATAGTCAGATAAAACTCCTATGGGAGGCAAATTATGAGAGACTGTTTATACGCCAAAAACAATGCGAAGGATACCTCGGATACCCAGAAGAATATCTGAATCAGAGGTTTAGGGCATTCCGCGGTGGTGTCTTGGTTTCCGCAACACCGGGATCAATCGAAACATATAAAAGGATAGTTCATGACACACCGCTATACGTCGAAAAACTACCAGCACCTTATACCAAAGACCAGCTAAAAGTATTCATATTGAACGATTTCAGCACAAGATACAAGGAGAGGACACCCCAAAACTACATAAAGGTGTGTGAACGAATATTCAGACTGCTAGGCAAAACTGGAAACCTAGGCGTGTACTTCCCTTCCTATGAATACTTAAATAAAATAGCTGCAACTATCGCTGAAAGATATCCAACTATTCCTTTTATAGCGCATTCAGCTAGTCTCGTTGAGCTTAACCATTACGGAAATAGAGTAATGCTAAGTGTTCAAGGAGGGCGGGAGGGGGAGGGATCCGAAATACCAGGTGGGCTAGATATGGTGCTCGTAGTTGGTTTAGCTCTACCATTTCCAAAATCACTGCTTATGGCACGTGAAAAAATGTATAGGGGACTGGGCATCTCAAACCCCGAAGAGCCAGCCTATATAAGTTGGGCAACGCAAAAGGCTGTTCAAGCGATAGGAAGGGTGATAAGGGGACCGAATGATAAAGGCATTGGAATACTAATGGATCGCAGATTCGAATACCGTCACGTTTTAAAAAGTCTGCCGTCTTGGTTCCAAAGCTATATATGGCGCTCAGCAGATTTTGAACAGTTGATGAGACTATTGGAGGTATGAAAGCACCACATGATTCATGGAACACTTGACCCCATGAGCCAGTTAAACTTCGGGAGGCTTGAAAAAAATACAACCTATCTAATAGTAGGTCCAAGAGGAACGGGTAAAACACTCTTCTGCATGCTAGCCGCGATGAGCTTCGCGTTGAAGGATTGGAGGAGTTTATACCTGACAACACAGAGTGATTTATCGTTTAAACTCGCCGAGAACCTAATTGAAAACCATAGGTTACCAATAAAAATATTAGATAACGTTATCTTTGTCAGACCAACAAATAGAAACGTTGAGCCCAGAATACCTAAACTAATCGAAGCAACCAGACCATCAATCTTTATCTTTGATGAAGTAATTTGGGGCTATGGGAGCTATGTTATGGAAAACATAGAACTTGCGGTTTACAGAAGTAGGTTGCTTTCAAACATGCTCGCAGAAATTCATAGTCTGCGTGAGAATGTCGGTTTCACAACTATATATACGGCGGACACTCAGCAAGGCGGAAGAGTTCTAGCAAGCAAGGTGCTTGACTATTTTTCCGATATAGTGGTCGAATTTATCAAGCAAAGAGGCTATCAAGGCTCCTATAGAGCGGTGTTACGGAGTAATAAGTTAAGACCCAAAAGCTACTCTTATACAATAGATAAACTTGGTTTTCACATCGGTGAGAACAACTGAATATTCTGATAATTATTCTAAATACCATATACTATCTACTGCCAGCCATGGTTGCAAATGCTGCACCAGTGCTCATAAGGAGGGGTCATCCGATAGACCACGGTTTAAACCTATACGATGGGAAGAGGATATTTGGTGATGGTAAAACCATCGAGGGCTTTTTGTTCGGCGTCTTTGGAGGAACACTGATAAGCTTCGGTGAATACGCGTTTAGTTCCACTCTAAGCCAGCTGCTAATAGGCATCTCGCTTTCTGTAGGTGCACTGGCAGGCGACTTAGTCGGCGCCTTCATTAAGAGAAGACTCGGTCTACCAAGGGGTTATCCAGCGCCATTATTAGACCAACTCGACTTTGTGTTAGGCGCATATTTTGTTTCAGGAGTTTTTAACTACGTGGCTCAACACGATTTCACGGTTTTCGGTGACCTCGTACCACCCACATTACAACTACAAATGGTTCTCACTTCCTTGTACATTATACCACTCCTCCACTTAGCTACCAACATAGGCGCATACTTTCTACATCTTAAACAGACACCTTGGTAGACTCGGCCCGATGCGTTGCCGAATCTACACCGACTTTAAACACTAAAAATTCAGCCTGGCATACACTTATTTTTTAGTTGAATCTATAGTATGATGTGTCAGTCACACTTGGATCGGAGTGGCCGTCTCAGGACGAATTAGTTATAGCAGTAGTGACAGAAATACTTGACCATGGAGCGTATGTCAAACTTGAAAGCCATGGTGGCAAAAAAGGCTACTTACCCATATCCGAAATAAGCCAAGGATGGGTTACAGATATTAGAAGATTCATAAATCCGGGACAAAGAGTTGTGCTGAGAGCTATACGGGTCAATCCGCAAAAGGGGCAGATAGACCTATCACTAAAAAGGGTGACACCTTCAGAGAGAAATGCTATGCTAAAGGCGTGGAAAAGGAGGCGTAAGTTCTCCAAGATAATGGAAGAATTTTCCAATGAGCTTAAACTACAAAGCGAAGAAAGAAACAAGATTTTAAGCATTCTTATGTCTAACCCAGACCCGCTAGGTGTATTAGAAAGAGCCGCCTCCGAAGGACCGAACGCTTTAGAAAGCTTAGGTATGGATAGCTCTATCGCCCAAAAACTAGCAGAATATACCAAACGCATAGTTAAGGTTAAAGAATATTCTGGTAAGCTTGAATTCCAGCTCCAAACCTCGAAGAAAGGTGGCGCCAACCTGATCATGGATGCATTAATAGAGCTAGAAAACTTCCTTAACTCTAAAAATGTTAGAAACAGGGTGTACGTCGTTGCTGCCCCTAGATACGCCTGTGAGATAGTCTCTGAAAAACCTAAATCTATCAATACTCTACTTAAGGAAATACCTGCAAAACTAAAAGATATCGCCGCAAGGTTGGGTCTCAAGCTCACACTAGACTCCACCTAACTGTGTACTAACAGCTAAACGATACTACTCACCACTAAAAATCCCTGAACATTTTCCGGTTTAAGTGTCAAAATAATTATATAAATATGGCTTCCCAATAAGCCTAAAATAGTATTAGATATTAATCACACATATGAAGTCGATGCTAAGAAAGTGTGACGTATGCGGTATTTATACTTTGAGAAACAAATGTCCCAAGTGTTCGCAGAGCACAAAACCAGCACATCCACCGAAGTTTTCACCAGATGACAAATACCTAAAACTAAAACTAAAAACAGCATATGATAAATGGTTGAACAAATCTGACAAAACTTAAGAATACTACCCCCCACTATTACCACTTACGAGAATAAGTTGTATCCTTAGATAGGAGAGATATTCCTCATATCAGGATATTGAGTTTGTTTGATTTTGCTAATTATAAAAACAACGGTAGTGCCAGCCGATTTGTTCATAGTAAGAAACGGATACTATCCCTATTTCACGGTTAAGTATACGTTAAACCTGTTCATGGTCCATGGCTGTATATCCTTCCCTAAGCCAGAGGTAAGCTTAAATTTAAGAATAAACTCTAAAAATCGATTAACGAAATGAGCTTTTTAAAAAAGATCTCCGATTTTTACGATAAAGCGGGTCAAATACTATCATCGATTTTTGAGTACTTGGTTGTAATCTTTATCATCGCCCTTCTAGGTGGAGCCCTTTTCGACATGGTTCAGAAGGTACCCCCAGAAGGAGGTAGCCCAAACGGTGGAATCATTGTTGTGGCACCCACACCAAGTTATCAGTTCCAAGCTGAAACCTACATAATGGGAGCTTTACTCGTGTTTGGGACAGTGGGTTTTATAGCCTTGTTTCGTGCCGCAAACACGATCGGAGAGAAGCGTTACGCAGCTGCCCTTGCAACGCTCGGAATAATATCGCTCTTAATCACAATCATCGGCACAATTTACTTTGCGTCACTAAAGTAAGGCAATGACCTAGTGCTCTGATATTATTTCAGCTATAATTTCGGCTTTTCCACCAGTAGGCTTGGCCAGTACAGCGCCGCATATCAGACACTTTACCTCCATCGCAGCATGTGAGAAAATCGTCTGAGTATTACCACACTCTTTGCACTTCACATCGTAAAACCGAGAATGGGGTTTGGGAACAAGGTCTTTATGAGGCATCTTTAATCACTGTGTAATTTCAGCCTTCTTTAGTCTTATACCTTTTCGGTGGAGGGTATAGCCGCATTTCTCACATCTAAGTTTAATAGTGACCCTCTTAGTAACCTTAGCAAGCCTTCGCTGAATAGGTTTTTTCGAGCCTCCGTACCCCCTATTCTCCATAGCGTGACGCTGTTCTCCCCAAGCCAATGCTCTCCTTCTGCCCGCTTTGTACAAGCTCACTTGATGAACGGTGTGAGTTCTACACCTCGGACAGAAGGTATTAATCGATTTCGGTATCTTCAAACTGTCACTCCCCTAATAACACATCAACTATTCCGTACCTTGACAACACTAATGCGTCTTCCTCCGGTATATAAGCCATATCACTCTTTTCAAAGGGGCCCAGTGAGTTCAACTCTGAATCCACAAAAGGCTCCAATTGGGTGTTGAATAAAACCAGCATTTTGCTAGAACCTCTTTCACTAGCATATGGTTGTCGCAGAGTAGCAACGAGCATTTTCAGGGCTCTTCTAAACTCGTCGTATTTATGGAAAACGTATCTTTCCTTCTTAGTCGCAAGCTTACTTTCTGCCCCGTTAATAACTTTGGTAAGCCTTATAGCGAAAAGCAGGACCAGTTGCTCAGAGAGGAGATTCAAAAAATATTTAGCCAATTCGTCATTATTATCAATAACTATGCTGAACACATTATTATAAAACTCATCATCGAGTTTTTGAAGAGTCTCCGTTTCGAACTCCGACTTCACTATATTTGATATGTATTCGAATACCTCATACGGCTTCATCTACAAAATCTCCTCCTCCACGTACAACAACATAATACGCAAGAGCACTATTTAATTCAACCTCTTTGCCATTTAGCTCAGGTGACACGGACTCGTCGTTAATAACCACTTCAAAAGGTACCCTCTTGACGTGGACCCTTTTCCTCGAAACATTCTCCATTGAAGCATGCCTAAAAGGATCAAAGCCCTCCAAGTCATTCTTTGTGATTGCTTTACACACAAGCCCAGACCCACCATGAACAGTACCTGGGGCTCTCAGAAGCCTATTTATGTCCACAGTGACCCTTTCATCTACAGCAACAGTATAACTTCCCAAAACAAAATCGAGTAACTTTTGCATAGAAGTAAACTCAGACCTATTTAAGCGCACACTAGAAGGATTTTTAGCTTTTCTAAACGCGGATATCACCCTTTTCGCTGTCAGGTCAGACGATAAGCCAAGCTCTTCGAGCTGGGACTGCCCCATAACTCTTATATACTCAAACAATTTCCTATTCCATCCATAATCATGTGGGAAGGGTTGAAAGACGTTTGCTTTGATAGGTTCACTCGGCTTATACCCTATTGACACATACTCTACGATCTGCCTCCTCAGTTTCTGATCAAGGTTGATGTATGGTTCAACCAAAACTCTAATATGGTAACCCCTGCCGCCTGAAAAGACAAGCATATAGTCCTTTTCGTCAAGCCCAAAATCTGCTTCAATAAAATCTTCTAACAAATATAGGAATCGCTGCTTTATTTGCTCATATACACTCTGAGATATCCACCCAGATTTTATCAACTCATCGCTTGTCTTCAATAATTGCTCGGCATCCAAATCGAATGGTAGTTCCGCGTTAACCCACCCTTTTTCATTCATAGGGCGTGTGGGTTCTAGGTAGGTGGCTATACTATAATAGACATCTTTTGGCACCATGCGTTGTATATAGTTTACGTATTCTTCAAAAACTTTGAAGCCAATGTGCCTCTTGAAAGACCCCCCGAAGAAATTAAACCCAAATTCTCGGCCGTCTATGCTGTTTGGTTTATATATTTTTGAGTAATTATATCTATAATATTCACTCAAAATCGATTTTAACGTTTCCTCACGACACATATCCGTAACCATCACCACACTCACCAGTCTCGATAATAACATGTAAAGATGCCTTTGACGATGCACCTTAACCGTAAAAAATTAGAACTGTCGAACCACGGCATAGGTTTACAAGAGAAGACAATCAAGACCATTAGGAAATCACACGTCGATTTATTTAATCCGGCTTGCACTGTAATAACTTTAGTGTAAGGCTGTTTTAAAGGTTAATACGTAAAACCTCGGTTCTGTTTGGATAAGCACTGATCGTGTTCGGGGACGCCTCTAATTAGTCTTATGTGAGTATTGTGTTAGGAGGCAAAGTTTACGGTTAGTAAGCTGGGAGTCGTGGGGAGCGTTGTCGCAACTCGCTGGACTCATAAACCGCTCAATTTGCATCCAAACACTGCTCTAAAACCTGGCGCACAAGATATCAAAGCTATAACGCCTGCCGGCTTTCGCTCTCACTGTTAACAAACATTATTTTAGCGCCTAAATACATAATATGTATTTAGTGTTTTTGTGAGCTACCCCACCCTAAACGGTAGGTCCAAATTCGCTCTTTATTATGACTCGAACACGAATGTAGGGTCTACAGTAAAGGGCGATTTTTTGGAAATTTTATAAAAAATTAAGTTTTATGCAGACAATGTATATAAAAATTTCATTCATCGTCGGCACGAGGCGCTAATAAGAACGATAGCTTTATGTCGCCTGGAATTTGATATTCCAGCTTTAATGGGGCACTATTTGAAAAGCTTATCGACACCGAAACCGCTTCGTCGACACTAGTTATGTACTCCAAGTATTTGATGCCATAAGAGGCACGAATTTTCTTTTTATCTGATTTAACCTGATAATCAAGCAAGTATCCACTCTCTTTTGTAAACTCTAATGACACGCTACCACGACTGCTTTTTGATTTTATATATAAAGCGTTTGGTTCGGCTTCAAATGTGGCAAAGTCGCTAACAACACCCACATCCTTTACAGCCTCCTTCAGGGCGGTTGGGTCTGCTATTGCAGTCACCTCGTATGAAAGGTTTGGCATAGGTGGCGTATTGGAGCCTAACTCTATTAAATTAACAACAAATTCACGCTTTATTTGACTTATAAAAGCTAGTACCAAACTGTTTTCGCTGGGATCAAATGAAAGCCTGAGCTTATCATTCTTTGTTGCTCGCTTTAAAACACTATTTAAGTCATCAAGTTTAATGCCCAAATTGGCTTCTTCTATAACGGTATACGTTTCAAAGGCATTCTTCGGTATATAGAAATCTACCATTGAGAGGTGTGCATTATCCATTGCCCTTGCTGACACGCCTTCCTTCTTGAATGAGACAGATATCTCATCGACAATCTTTGAAACACTGGAGAAAAGAGCTCCCCATTCTTTCGCTTGCGGAAAGACTGCTTCTATCAATACAATCCCTAAACAAGTTGAACCAACTGATATATAGACTTTTTTGGTGAAAAGTCGTCCAAAAACCCTAAACTCAACATGTTTGGTGAATTAGTCCTTTAAAAGCGTTGTCTACAGATTAATCATATTCCCGCCATACGTGGCCACACTTGGTGCATCTAAAGAACCTAGTGGTTGCCTCATCAGCGGACCTAGTTTGCTGCATCCACCAATATGCTTCATTATTCCCACACTTTGGACAAACGACTTTTGTCTTTGGCAACGACGTCGAGTTTGCACCTTCATGCTCAACTATCATTGGCTGATCCATCTTCGTCTTTTCTGTCCTCCGAGATGAACTCATATTCCTTTTTCCTACAGACTCTTGGTAGCCACATTTCGGACACAATTGCACTAAGGAATCCGCCTTTCTCTGAGTTCTCAATACGCCGCCACAATGTGGACAAAATTTCAAAGTGATACTACACCTTCCTTTTTACTTCTTCGAAAAGCGTTTTTAAAAACTCAGTGTACACTTCCTCTTCCTTATGTCCATTTTTTATCTGCTCAAGTAAGTTGCTTGTTAAACTCTCAAATGATATCCCTAGATCCAAATAGGCGAAGCCTACCAAACCCTCATACATTTCAGCCAATACATGGGAATCATGATGGGGTGGCTTAGCTATGTCTAATCGTTTAAAGGCTTGCGAAAGAACCCTGTTCTTAACTCTTATACTTTTTGGATGCCCCACCGCAACGGTACTAAGAGTGGCCGCAGCGTTGAGCACCGCATCACCGACCACGGTATATTTTTTATCTAGGAATATGGGTTTAGCCGACATGAGTGTTAACCAAGTTCATAAGTTCTGACAACGCACCAACCAACTTATCTGACGCCACCTTAACAGCTTGCTTGGGACTAATAGAGCCATCTGTCTGCACGTACACTACGACCTCATTACTTAGGGGGTGCGGAATTCTATAGCCACTATGCAGCACACCTTGCACCTTCCTTAATTCAGAGCAAAGGATGTTGGCAAGAGTGTGATCCTCGCCTTTAAAAACAAACTCAGAGGAATTCTGGTTAAGAATCTTTTCTATTATTTCCAAAGCTTTCACCGCTTTTACTTACTCCACCATGTCTCTTTAAAATATAATTTGAGCTTAACTTTCTTCTATCCTTAGCCCCACAGTTGGGACAGATGAGTATCTTGGTATCGCTCTCGAGCATGCTACCACAATTTCTACACCTGGCGAGTATGACCCCAAATTCGGACCCCTTGGTTGAGAGTATGAATGGAGAACTTGTACTTTCGACTTTGGCGATCACTATGTCCGATTCAGTATATAGCGAATCAGCTGACTCTACACGTTCTGTGCTTATCATCGAGATTGGCAAAAGAGCCGTAAAAGGAGGTTGGAAGACCTTTTTATCCATAGAAACAATGTCCACTACCACCATTTTGGGTTTGGCGTCGCTCACAACCCCATAGACAACATCTCCCTTGGTTGGGACATTGGGTGTCCGACCGCTTCTCACGACCTTTAGTAGATGTTTTGAAGTATCGCGATGCACAAAGCCCACTGTAGCCGCCCTTAACACGCCGTTATGCTCATAAACAAACCCTTCGCCAAGATATTCCTCAACAACTCCTACCGCATCACCTGGTAAAACGATCTCGCTCACTGTAAGATAAACACTCCCTTATCCACGTTTAAACCTTTCAAATAAAGTCCGTAGACCTCCCTGGCCTCAAATATGGGTATTGGTGATCTATCAAAATCGTCGGTAGCAAACCTTGTGCAACCAGCCGTAACAACAACTTCATATCCAAGTTCCTTCAATCCCAGTAAGAATTGGTCGTTCAGCAACTCTGTAGTAAAAGAATTTACTTGCGAGGTGGGTTTCACACGTTTTAAGAAGACTTCGAGTTTTTCTATTAATGAGGAGGTATGTTGGCCAGGTAAGCTGATATCCACCAATGCCACTTTTTTCGCCGATTGCAAAGTTAACGCTGCGAAACCCCGAATCCTATTAACCCTATCAACCTTCGATTTGGAAACCCATTCTACACTTCCAGCATATGGCTCGACATGTAGAACGGGTTTAAATACGGAAAGAGCCAAACCGATAGCGTGGAACTCTCCACCCGCAATTATTAGATGACAATCCACTTTTGAGTCAATTCTAATCGCCGATAAATAGTCGCACCCCACCACTTGCCCTGGATACAAACACCGTTTACCTGGTTGACCCATAAAGGGTTTTTTACCGTTCCTAGCCAAGTATTCATACAGTGTTGGGAGGGTATTGACGTGTTGCACAGACGCTGACAATCCTACTTTTTCCATATTTGACAAAGCGTCTAGTATTTTATGGAACAATTTTGTGGCGTCAATCTTAGAGAATGCGGGGATATAAAGGATCGGATAGCTGGTATTGATGAAGCCTGTATGCCCAAAGTGGACAACAGCTTCAAAACCAGTCAGATTAGTATACACGTCGCAGGCACCGAACCTCCCCCTGCCGTCCACTACCGTATCCGCACTAGTCATCTGCTTAATGTAACAACCTATCTCAGGTAAATACCGTATCAGGCCTGGAGCCGACTGAAGTAAAACCTTCTTAAAATTATTCTGCCTAACCCAATCGATTACCCTATCCAATTCAAAGTCGTAAGGGCTTTCAGCTAGATTCACTTGCATGCACGCCATCTTTAACCTTTGAAACGAGTACAACAGTTTCTAACGGCAGCTTTGCTTGAGCAATCCTGAAGGCTTCCTTGACCTGTGGAAGGAACTTTTCATCAACATTGACGGTGAATAATACATCCCCCTTTTTTACCCGAACAGCCAAACCAATAGGTTTTCCAAAGGATAGCCGCATACCCTGCTGCATTCTATCTGCACCCGCGAAAGCCATCATCTTGTTCTCTCTGATCACCTGGTGAGGGTACTTTCTAACTTTAAAGTAGTAATTTTCTTCACCCAAAGATGAAAGTATCTTGTGTACAGCCATTCTCGTCGACTCCAACGCATTATGTCTAATCTGGCCTAGATGTGTTACCACCAGGTCGAGCCTGTATTCAAAGGTGTTTTTCGACGTGCCAAAATCAAATTTGGTTATCTTCGAGTTAGGAACACCGGGTATATACTCTTTCCTTGTATACGGAGGGGTATCAATCCTCCTATAGCATCTTCCTGGGCGTAAGGGCATAACTAATCTTATTCTAATTGACGCACAGACATTTAGGGATTTCTAGGGAGAAGACTTACTTGCAACGTTGATCAACCTCTGAATTATGTTATCTGACTTGCTCCATCTTATTGGTAAAGCGGTGTTGCCTATATATTTGTTTAGCTTAAGCCCACTTTTTTCAAGGATTTCTTCTACTCTTAATTCATACAGACCACCAGTTTTTAGCCTCCAAGAAGGAAGGGTAAAAACCACTATACCACTGTTTTTTAGTACCTTTGAAAGACTGTAAAAAACTGATGAGTAGAGGTCTCTGAGGTCGTCTGCTATTGCCTGCGCTTCGCTAAGACTCACGGTCTCCTTGAGGGGTGGACCGAAGGGGGGTTCTGTTACAGCCACGTCGAAGTAGCATTCAGGAAAGTGTTCTGTTAGACGGCGTGAATCAGCCAAGACAACATGCGAATCAGCTGTCTTCCCTTTTTTGGCTTGAAACCAATTCAGGTTTTCCCTAGCGCCATTAACATTAGAAGGATCCAAATCAACCCCATAGGCATCTAACCCACTATCGACCGCCTCTATAAGAATCGTGCCTGTACCACAGAAGGGATCCAAGAGTTTTCTACCTGGGGACGGTGAAGCTAGGTTAATCATAACCCTAGCAAGCCAAGGAGGCATGCTAATTAAAGGGTTTTTATATGGCCTGCTGAGGTCTCTTTCCTTGAAGCCTCTAAGATCTAAATACTTAATTGTCCTCCACACTGCAAGCTCAGTACCCCAACGAGCAAGTATGAACTCGTAGCCATCAGTCGCCAGCCTCTTCCGTATAGCCTTAGTCAGGGTTACTCCTCCCTTCTCTGAAAAAACAGACGTCGAACTAACGTAGATGGATTTTTTATTAGACTGCTTTATCAGGGACTCTATTTTATGTCTTAATTTCTCAGCCACCGCAATATTATCATCAAGAACATAAACGCTCCAAGGTATACTTTTCTCAGTGTAAGAGAGGTCTTCGCTAAGTAGGTCCGTGAGACCCTCAATGCTAGAATAGTATTCAGCCACACGTAGAATGGATCCAAAATACGGGTCAACAGTTCTTGACGACTCAAAAATCAAATAGTTAAAACCCTCATACACAACTTTTAAGGCTTCAGCGTTAACGAAGGCATAGGCCTCGGCCTTCGATAGCTGCTTAAAGTCCCCAAACTGTAATAGATAAACACGCTTAGTCATCTTGGTTTGCGCTTGAGCTTTGTTCCGCAATCTGGACACACTCTTCTCCCGTTAAAATAAACACGATGACAACTCGGGCAAAACCATATCCACTTAATTACATTAAACCCTTCCTTACGCAAACCGACGAACGAGTGCTTTAAACCAAGAAATCTAGCCACATTGGTAAGCGCATAGTCATCCGTAAACAACTCAACAGGCCTCCCATCAGTCTTCCGCAGCTGGAGCGCCAAACCTATCAGAGATAAATCTATTTCTGAGAGCAAAACAGAATCACCCGTCTTTGAAGCGGCCATAGTAGCGCAAGCAATATACTCTTCACTTGGTTCCATTACTGTTACAAACGGCGAAAAAGGTGCCAGCTCAAAATCTACCCCAAACTTTTCCAGTTCACGTAAAACACCGTTAACTGTATAGTTGTCATTAGTGGGGCTGGTGCAACCCGATAGAATGGCTGCCGTATCCAAAACAACAACTGACTTAGCTGATTGGCGGCCACTCATAAAATACTCTATTCGACTAAGCTCGCACCAAACATATTAGTTTCACACAAATCAGGATATTACTAATCCTGGCACAACTTTAATATTTACACCTTGGCATTTTAAGATTGACGTATAAGATGTTTTATATTGTTAGGTCTTAAGACTTTTATTATATTTCTAAATATAATTTATTTGTGGTTTCAGAAATAAGGAATACTATTAATAGGCTACTATGGGGTGATCCGAGGAGCGGTGAAATCGTGTTTGTAAACAGGACGCATTCTGGCTTAACCATAGAAACAGTATTAGCCTCAGAGGTTACAGGCACAGCAAAAGACTATTTCAAGGTGGGATTAGGTATTAATGCGAAGTATATTCCTTACCATAGGGTTGTCGAGATAAGGTATCATGGCGGTCTGTTATGGAAGTCAAGAAGATGGAAGATTCCCGAATGATTGTTCGAAACCCTTTTAGCGGCCTAAGGGAAGCACCAGATTTAGACGCTCTAGAAGATTCAATCTTTAGAAGGGTTGCGAAGATAAATTTACCTAAGCACAGTGATCCATTGAGCATTTCGAAAACCAAGATAACGGTTTTTACGCAACTTTATGAAAATAAGCTAAGGAGATTCACCATACTATACAGGCAGGTTAAGTCGGCTCATGCATTCCATATCTCACTGTGCGATTCAATCTACGAGGGAGGATATAATCAGCTGCTTCGTGACCTAGAGAGCGTCCTCAATTCAATGGCTTTACTCAAGAAACTCAAACACGAATATGAAATAAAGCTTAAAACAAATCCATTAAGCACCAATCAGCTAAGAAGGGAGTTCCTCGGTAGAGCCGGATCCATAATAAAGAGCTTGAAACCAGTTTTTGCAAGAATAAAGACACATTCCACACTACTCAGCAATTTACCAAACATAGACTTAACTGTTTTTAAAGTCGTAGTTGTGGGAACGCCTCACGTGGGTAAATCTTCGCTTGTATCAAACTTAACGTCTCGGAAAATCAAAATAGGCTCATATCCCTTCACGACCAAAGAGATAAACGCTGGAGAACTAAGAGAGGGTTCAACCCACGCAATTATCTATGATACACCAGGCTTACTCGATCGTCCTCTAGAAGAGAGAAATAACGTTGAAATCAGAGCTATTATGGCGTTAAAGCACCTAGCAAATCTAGCTATTTTCCTTGTTGACCCCACAGAAAGAGCAGGGTACCCAGTTACCTATCAGAAAACCGTCCTCAGTTCACTAAAACAAGTGTTAGGCGATTTAGAGTTTATCGAAGTCTATACCCACGCAGATGAGTTGATGACAATACCTTCTGAACACATTATATGTGTGTCAAACATAACGCTGCAAGGGATAACCTTCCTGAAAAACTATATACTAAAAAAGGCTCAAAGCTGGTATCTTTCGCAGCAAGGCATCCTTAAAAGAGGCTCTTAATAAAGGCTAAAATCTTCTATATTGGTATGTGGCTTGCGAGGATGATCAAAACGGTGAATACGACTGATATCCCTATAATATAGGCAGGTTTGAGTTTGAGGCCTATATTTGATTCTTCGTAAAATCTAACTAGACCAGCACTTGACATAGGTGCACCCTGCTTTTTCTTCTTCTTTGAACTCATTCTAGTACCTCTACTAGATGACTCTCTATAGAAAGATATAAAGTTTTGTAGCAATCACGGCACGAGACGCTCGGGTGTTCGTGGCAAAAGAACAGCTTCTCTTACGTTTTTCAAATCTAACAGCTGCATTACTATCCTCTCTATACCTAGAGCGCCTCCCCCGTGTGGTGGAACTCCATATCTGAAGAAGTTAAGATAGAATTCGAAATCCTTCGGGTTTAATCCCTTTTCCCTTGCTTGAGACAACAACACATCATATCTGTGTTCCCTTTGGGCCAGCGTGCATATCTCAAGGCCTTTGAAAAGAAGGTCTGCACGATTAGTCCACTCTGGCTCTTCGCTCTTACGCATGTGGTAGAACTGAGCTACCCGCCACGGGAACTCGGTAAGGAACACAAAATCATGCCCAAACTTCTCCTTTACTGCCAAACCCAATTCTTTCTCGCCAGTCGGATCCAAATCTGACCCATACTCAACGTTTATTCCTCGCTCAGATAGAATCGAGTAAGCTTCACGCATGGTCACACGTGGGAAGGGTCGACTCGGCGTTTTTATCTCTTTCTGCAACAAATCTAGTTCCTCTTGAGCCTCTCGTCTTAAATAGTCAAGCGAGTAAACCATAAGCTCCTCCACCACGTCGATTACATCTAGGTGATTCTTTATGTAACCCATTTCTAGGTCAATGCTCGTATACTCACATAAGTGTCTAGGAGTATGATGTGGTTCCGCCCGGAAAACAGGCCCAATCTCCCACACCTTTTCGAAGCCAGCGGCAATCATCATCTGCTTGTAAAACTGTGGGCTTTGCGCCAAATACGCTGTTCTCTTAAAATAGAATATGGGGAACACGTTGGCGCCACCCTCAGTAGCCTGGGAAACAATTTTACTAGTGTGTATTTCATAAAATCCCTTTTTATCGAAAAACTCGCGTATAGCCTTGCCAAGCTTACTCTGAATCTTAAAAACAGCCGCAACCTCAGGCCGTCTAAGGTCTAAGAAGCGCCAGTCGAGACGTGTGTCGAGATTGGTTTCTGTTTTTCCTGCTACATCAATCGGAAGGGGGGTCTCAGCTTTGGATAACACCTCAAAACTCTCTGGTTCTATTTCGAACCCTAGTGGAGCTCTAGCGTCTTTCTTTACTCTCCCCACTACCCTCACAACAGACTCCCTACTTGTGGAGTCAATTAAACCCAATAATTCTTGTGCGGCGGTTTTCTTATTGAAGACAACTTGCACTCTCCCTTTAATGTCCCTTAAGATCACGAATTTTAGGCCGCCGAGGTCTCTTATTTCTTCTAAATGACCTTGAACAGTCACCCTTTGACCTTCTTCAAATATTCCTTCGCGCATAGGCTAAGAGTGTTTCGTTTAGTAGTTTTTAAGGCTTAGTTGCAAAGAGATGTATTTAGGAAGATGGTTTACGCCGTGCGGATTCCAAAACGAGAAGCCGAGACATTACGGTCTTGGCTTAAAGAAAACGGGTTCTATGCGGGCGAATTCCAGCCCAAAATAACCGAACAAGGAGAGGTACTCCTACCCGTTAAACGAGATTTCGCGGTTTCAAACCCTTTGGGTTTAGAGGTGGTGGAGGTAAAGTTGCTTAGAAACCTTGTTAAACCACAACCCAAACTACCATTCGACGTAATCGGAAATATCTGTATTTTTAAACAGGGGAAAAGAGGAGTTAGATACGTTGATGAAATCCGCAGGCTCAAATCAATTTATAATTTCCTAGAAGCCTTTTATCTTAAGGTGGGTATACTCGAAGGAGTGGAGCGGGTGCCCCCACTCAAACTACTCGCTGGACCCGATAGAGCTTTAACAATCCACATAGAAAATGGATTAAAATTTTATGTGGATGTGAAAAGAACATATTTTAATCCGAGGCTGGCTACTGAGAGAAGGCGGGTATCCGAGTTGGTTAAAAACGGCGAACAAGTTTTAGATATGTTTGCCGGTGTTGGCCCATTTAGTATAACCATCGCCAAGTATACGGGGGCAGTGGTTGACGCGGTGGATATAAACCCATACTCCATCATGCTCCTCAAAAAGAACATCGAGATAAATGGGGTGAAAAGATTGATCAATGCGTACAATAGTGATGCATCAAACTTTTCACCCGAAAAGAGATATGATAGGGTTTTGATGAATCTCCCATTTAACGCTCTAACATACCTTAAAAAGGCAATAACACTATGTAAGAGAAACTCTGTACTACACATCTATCTTGCCCAACGCAGAGATAAGAAAGATTATACACAAGATATACTTGCAACCCTAAGAGGGCTACAGAGGGAAGGTAACGTGACCAAGACAAGGGTGCTGGAATATGCCCCCAGACTCCTTATAGAGCGATACGACACACAACTTGACTAGCCAGACTCAAATTATGAGCAGCTCAACTTTGGCTCTTTCACCTTGGCTAAGCCTTTTCACCAACTCTCTATCTATATCAATCGCTGACTTATTCGCACGTATGGCGACCGTGCGAGGAGACGTATAAGTGCTCTTCCTAATGACCATGCTTCTGCTATCAGACAGGCTGAGATTTGGGTCTCCGAAGCCCACTACTTCATCGACTAGTTCACCCAGTCGTATAGTGAACTTTACTTGGGTGTAAGCACTCCGAATTGCGGCTTTAACATTTTCTGGTAGGTCCGCGGCTGCAAGGCTACATTCAACTAGAAGTATGCAGTTCCCACGAGTAGTGAGCCAAGTTTCCTTGGTGAATTCGAGCGTTGTTCGATGAGTAGCAACTATGTTTTTGTGGCCCCTCCCATAGAATACTAGGGAATAACGCATTGTTTAAACCCACAGACCCCACCTATTTAAGGCTGAAAATGGTTGAGCGGCTTACAAAAAAAGGTTATATTAGAAGCGATCACGTCAAAAAGGCTCTGCTTGCAGTTCCGCGTGAGAAGTTCGTAAACCAAGCAGCATCAAGGGCGTATTCAGACAAACCACTTCCAATAGGTTTCGGTCAGACTGTATCCGCACCCCACATGGTTGCAGTCATACTTGAAGAGCTAGAGCTAAGAGGGGGAGCTAAAGTGTTGGAAGTTGGTACAGGGTCTGGTTACCACGCCGCGGTGACATGTAAAGCCCTCGAAATACTTGGCGGAGGAGAAGTGTACACGATCGAAATAGATGAACGACTGTACAGGATTGCGCAGAGAAACTTTGTAAGGATAGGGTTAACCTCAATACACGCCTATTTAGGTGATGGGTTTAACGGTCTTCCAGATTTATCACCGTTCGATAGAATATACGTTACTGCAGCGACGCCTGAAAAACCCGAGCCACTTTACGCCCAGCTAGCGCCAGGAGGCATACTCATTTTCCCCTTTGGTCCGCAAAATCAGATACAACAGCTCATCAAGGTTAAGAAAACCGATGATAAATTCATTGAGGAACGCCTTCTGGAGGTTGCGTTTGTGCCTTTAAAGAGAAAGGGGGAGAGAGGACAACCGCTTTAGGCGGCGGAAAACCAGCTATCCAACGATTTTTGTTCCGGTTTATCCAAGGCGCTTATATATCGTTGGAGAGCTGCATCCACTCTTTCTTGGGAAAAATCGTGCTCCTGGCAGAGAAAACTGCGCACACCGTCGGCATCTACATCGCCCCACTTTATTTCATATGTTTGGCTTACACGGGGTTGTAGAAACTCGTTAATTAGAGCTTCCACATCAAACTCAGCCTCAAGCCCCCTTTCCTTTAAGGCTTCATAAATTGAAGAGTGCTTCTTTATTAGCTGTAACGCTGTCTTTGGACCTATACCAGGAAAACCTTCAGGGTTATAATCCGTACCTATGAGTATACCTACCTCCACCAATTGACGACGAGTAAGGCCCGTGTCTTTTAGAACCTCATCCAAATAGATAAGCTCAGGCTTCACCTCGACATACTGGTTTCTACCAGGAAGCTTTCTTTTACCACTAATGGTTAAGTTCCTGATCAATCTTGGAGCACCGAATAATAATGCGTCATAATCTTGACTCGCACAAGCATAAGCTTGGCCATCAATCACTAGTTTGGCTGCCTGAGCCTCGCCCTCGTATGGAGCCTGCACAAAAGGTATGCCCATATATGTAAGTAGTTGTTTTGCCTGAGCCACCATTTCCTTTGTAAGCGATGCAGCCTGCATTGATTTGCGGTAAGCCACATCATAGTGTCCCTCCTGCAGGGCTTGAGAAGCTTCGATTTTAGCCTTTTCCTTCCTCTGAACCCTCTGCTCAATCTCTCTCTTCTTTAACGGAAGAACCTCCCCGTCGAAAACATAAATCGGTTTTAAACCGAGCTCTACCAAATTTATCGTCCTGTAAAACAATCCCTGTAGATGGCTTGTTATACGACCGTGTGAATCGAGAAGTGGAGTACCATCAGGCTGCCTTATTATGGTTAAAAACTGGTAGAGCGCGTTGTAGGCGTCCACTGCCACCTTAGATTTAGGCAACTGTGTTAGATCCACCACTTTGCGGGGTACTATCTCCCCTAAGTCAACCCCCATAAGTCATCCTTTACTCCTTTGGTACAAGCACTAGCTCGCCTTCTTTCCGTTCATAAGTCGTAATTAACCCAAAAAGTTCAAGTCTCATAACGGCGTGCCTTAATCTCTGCTCAGTCATCTTAGGGTCGTCACGCAGAATCTGATCGTAGAGCTCCGAAAAAGAAATAGGCTTCTTCTTCTCATACAAATAGTCACATATTAGCCTTTCAGGCTTATCTGTTTCAAGTATCTGTGGCGCCATCTGAACACCTTAAGCGTAGTTCATCAGAACCTGTTCCCTTGTCTTAAGCTGCCTAGCTTTTTCACCCCAGTTAACATAGTACTTCACCATATCTTCTGTTATAGAAGCCCTAACAAGTTTCAACGCTTCTTCGAAATGACGCCAACGCACAGTCACAGAGTTGATATCCTCCCTTAGCGCGCTCAGCGCGGCTTCTCTACAAAGCAGTTCGAGGTCTGCACCACTGTAGCCTTCAGTTATGCTCGCCAACCTGGACAAGTCTACATCATCTGCAAGTGGCATCTTCTTAGTGTATATCTTGAGTATTTCAAACCTAGCCTGAGCATTAGGGGGAGCAACATACACCAGTCGGTCAAACCTTCCGGGCCTTAACAGCGCTGGGTCGAGGATATCGGGCCTGTTTGTAGCGCCTATAACCACTACGTTCTCAAGCTTCTCTATACCATCGAGCTCTGTTAGAAGCTGTGTAACAACCCTTTCGGATGCACCAGAATCTTCATAACCAGCACCCCTCATGGGGGCTATAGCATCCAACTCATCTAGGAAAACTATGCACGGCGCAGATTGCCTAGCCCTCCTAAACGCCTCCCTTATCGCTTTTTCAGACTCACCCAACCATTTACTGAATATCTCTGGTCCTTTAATGGTTATAAAATTCGCTTCGCTCTCCGTTGCTACAGCCTTCGCGAGAAGAGTCTTACCAGTACCCGGAGGACCATAAAGCAGGACTCCTTTAGTTGGTTTTATACCGAACTTTTCGAAGACGTCTGGATATTTGAGAGGCCACTCAACTGTTTCTTTAAGTAGCTCTCGAACATCGGTTAGACCACCGATCTGGTCCCAATGGATCTCCGGTGTCTCAATATAGACTTCCCTGAGAGTAGTCGGTACAACCTCTTTATATGCGGACAGAAAGTCATTCATATTAACAGTCATTTTTTCTAGGATTTCCGGCGGTATACTTTCTTGTTCAATGTTTATGTTAGGAAGATATCTTCTCAGAGCCTTCATAGCGGCCTCCCTAGCCAACGCAGCAAGATCAGCGCCAGTGTACCCGTGGGTCATGTCGGCGAGACGCTTAAGGTCGACATCCTTCTCTAAAGGCATGTTTCTAGTATGTATCTGAAGAATTTCTAGCCTTCCCTGTTTATCTGGTAGCGTTATTTCTATCTCCCTGTCGAATCTACCAGGCCTTCTAAGAGCTGGGTCGAGCGCATTCGCCCTATTAGTGGCGCCTATAACTATCACATCGCCTCTGGCTTCAAGACCATCCATGAGGGTCAGCAGCTGTGCGACCACCCTATGCTCAACTTCACCAGTAACTTCCTCCCTCTTTGGGGCTATGGCGTCCAACTCATCGATAAAGATTATGGCAGGAGCATGCTTCTTAGCGTCCTCAAAAACCTCCCTAAGTTTCTGCTCACTTTCACCGTAGAACTTGCTCATTATCTCTGGACCGTTTATCGCAACAAAGTATGCATCAGTTTCATTTGCCACAGCCTTCGCGAGAAGAGTCTTACCAGTACCCGGAGGACCATAAAGCAGGACTCCCTTAGGGGGTTCTATACCCAACCTCTTAAATAACTCTGGGTGACGAAGCGGCAACTCAATCATTTCTCTGACTTTAGGTATTATCTCTTTCATACCACCTATGTCCTCATATGTCACACGAGGTACACCTGAAGCCTCGGCAGGTTTATCTAGGATTGTCACCTGAGTATTCTCCGTAACTATGACCGCATCGCTTGGCCTTACAGTCACAACAGTGAAGGAAATTGCCTGGCCCAAAACGGGGATAAGCACAGTGTCACCCTCAACAAGAGGATAATCGATGAGTTTCTTTTTTACATAGGAAATAAACGGTGGATCCACCGTTATGGAGTAAGAAGAAGGAGCCAGTTTTACGGACACAGCCGGCTTAGGTGTTATTTTACGCACGATGGCTTTGTCACCAATGCTCACCCCACAATTCTTCCTAATCAGGCCATCCATCCTAATAGTATCAGTTCCCTTATCTTCAACGTAGGCCGGCCACACTATGGCAACTGTACGCCTCTTCCCAATTATTTCCACAACATCACCAATTCCGACATTAAGCTTAGCCATGATATCGGAGTCTATTCTAACTTTATTACGACCAACATCCCTCTGCTTGGCCTCAGCCACTCTGAGTACGACTGCGCCATCACCAGGAGGCAGTTGGCTGGCACCTTTATCAGAAGCCGACAAATCTTACACCAGATTAGATGTTCTCAAAAGGTGGAAAAAAACCTTACGTGACTAACAGCCGAGGAATCATAACCTATAGACGTATTCTATTTCGATATTACTCACCGAGTCAAGCGATGACACTAAAGACTCTATAACTTCTGTTCCACCATCTAGGTTCTCTGGCACAATCATATGTAACCTTAAAGCCACCAAACCAAAAGCGATCGGTTCTTCATCAGCCTTCTTTATCTCCGCCACACCCTGCAGTTTCTGCTTTACTTCATCGAGCAGCTTAGCCCTGTCAGTATCCACCGATTTAGGATAAACCTTTCCAACCACAACAACCTTACCAGCAGCCATACACACCACCGAATTAAGTGGGCCCGAAGGGATTTTCAGACACCGTCATTTGAACCCTTGACCGTCAGGTCTCCCCCAGCTAGGCTATGAGCCTGCCGCTCTACCAAGCTGAGCTACGGGCCCACCTAAACCAACATTTTTTATACCGGTTCAAAATAAGAGTTTTGCGGTTAAAACAAAAAGGCCGCAGTGGCGTAGCTGGCTAACGCGCCGGCCTGTGGAGCCGGTGATCGCGGGTTCAAATCCCGCCTGCGGCCCTCCTCAGGCTTCAATTTATCGCTTAGAAAGCCTCTTACACTGTATCACAAATTGGCCAACCAGGATAGCACCTCTATATATTATCCTTCACCAGGCATTGACATAAACATCCACAACTATACGTAAAACATTCTAGAGCCATCACAGAACCTAAGCACCATATGCAAAGGCGCCGGCGCGAGGATTCGAACCTCGGACCGCTCGGTTTCTGCTATAGTTTAACAGCCGAGCGCTCTACCTAGACTGAGCTACGCCGGCGCAGAATAGTTGAAATTGTTACGTTTTATAAATCTTTTGAGCGCTTGCGTATTCATCGAATATTGGAGAAAACACTTAATTTCACTTCACATAAAAGGCATAAAGGCCATACAACAAAGCATGGAAACTAGGTATACAGGGAGGAGAAGGCTCTCGAACAGCTTGAGGCTTAAGCAACTCGGCTATTCTGCCAGCATACATCACAGAAACTCTGCACGTAACCCCGAATTGTCACCAACATCATGAGTAATATAGACGCTGGTTATCCTATATTCAGAGCTCAGCCTCAAAGGTAGGCGCAATGCCTTAGATTGCACAAGCACATCCCAATTGGTAGCTGACTCACCCTCAATCGAGGGCACGGGGTTAATAATTAGCCTAAGCAACTATCAACCAATTCCCAGATAACGCTTTTTTACGTGAAAAGTCAAATTGACAAACACTTATCCAAACGGATTCAGTATCGTGTCTCATTTAAGTTGCACCAAGCTCCCGCAGTTTCTCGGGTAAATAGGTGTTAGCTAAATAGGTTACTCCTATCGTAGTGTTTTTGCTTGAGAAGGCCTCTAATTCAGCCTTTTTACGTTTCCTCATGAACCATTCTATTTGGGCTCTGAAAAATTTATCATTGTATCTTGGGTCTTTTTTGAGCTCTTCCAGTCTCTTGTAGTCAACATCGTTAAGCACTAAGCTGGGGACCTTGTACTTTTCGATGTCGGTCGCCCAAAATCCCAACCACTTGGCTGATGGTGTCGCAAGATCTTTTATATGGGCTGATTTCGCTGAGCCGCTTATTATTACGAGGGCTATATGCATCCCCCAAGGATCCGCATCGGTTAGTATATATACAGGTAATCCAAGCTCTTTATTGAGTCTTCTTATAAGTATCCTTGCAGCCCTACTAGCTTGACCACCTGTCTCAATCAATAAAGCTCCAAACCGCTCATGCAGTTTTTCGCGTATCAGCTGGATAAACACTGCGTGTTTCTCAACAACCAAAACAAAATTAGAATCGCTTGAAACAAAGCGCGCCTGAGCGAGCGCCGGACCTATGCTTACTCCATCGGGATGGGACATTAGATCGACTCTGTTACCTTGGAACCCCTTAATGGTGTACTCTAATACTAATCTCCCAAAAGCCGTACCCCTATCATGGGGGATAATGTTGAATGTCTCCCTAGGAACGCTTAAAATTGCCTCTAAGTCCTCTACCTGCGAGTCTGTCTCGGCTTGCTCTTTAATCTCGAGCATCTTTTCGTTAAGAGATGTGTAGTATAGGTCACGGAGAGTGGTAACTTGGTCGCTTTTTATTAGCTCGTTAGCTACGTATGCCACCCATAACAACTGGGCCAAACCCTTCGCTCCCCTTACATTACTAAAACCTCTCCTAATGGACTTATGGCCCAACACATACTGCTGAAGTCTCTCATCGAAAACTATGTTGTCAATTGACCGGCTAGGAATGCTAACCGCTGGAGGTTCTAGGTTTGATAGCTGAGTGTATATTTTGTCGCCTAGCTCTACTATTAGTTTTCCAGCCTTCTGGGGAAGTGTCTCTCGCTCAGATCTCTTCTTTTGCGTCATCCCATTTTGCACCCTTAATTAACAAGCCGAGTTGTCTCCCTTCAAGTGGAGCCTTACCTGATAAGGCTGAAGAGTACTTGTTTATCAATGTAAGGTAACCCAACAACTTTTCGTTACGCATATGGAAGTTTTGTTCACGCTTCTTTTTCGAAAGGTAAGTTTTTAAGTCGCGTGCACACTTTCTTAGGGCAAGTCTGATCTCTCTCCTTACTTCTTCACGATCTGCAACATACTCTTTGCCAGCAGTCTTGAATGGAACCTTTGAGGCAGCTATATGGATAAAGATTAGTAGAGGATCAACTTTTGGGTCTAAGCCATAGTTAGCCCAGTCTATGTCTTCTTCTATCACCTTCATAGCCACATCGTTGGAAGAATCATAGATTAATGGTATTTTATTCGCGAACCTTAATAGTCTAACCTCATTTGAACCGTTTTCCGAATTTATACCCCCGCCATATGCTAATGCCGCTTCAACTATAAAGGAGAATCCCTCATAAGCTGAGGGGGGTCTCGTGGTAACTGAGATAAACTCAGGATTGTACTCCGAAGTCAAACCAGTCCTAATCGTCTGCTCTCCAAGCGGAGATAGCGAAGAGCCATCCGGAGGAAGAAAAGTAAAAGATTTAAAGCCTTCAACTATCTTCTTTATTTCATCATCGGAAAGCTTTTTAACTGGGCGGTTAGGGTCAAGACCAAGCCATGTGACGAATCTTGAAGCGGTTGTAACACCAATCCTTGAAAACTTCTGTAAAAACTTTAAAAGTGTAACCTCTCTTTTGGAGGAGTCTACCATCTCCTTCACCTTAATAATATCGACGCCATATGGATGGGGTTTGGATTCAACAGGCGGTTTAGGCATACTTTCCGTTAAAGCGGGAGCCAAAAAAACCTGGTTTTCTGGGTCGAAAAATATAATTGACGCGTAAGGCAAGGCAATGCGTGTCATCCTAAGATATCTGATAACACGGTTTCGCGCTGAAACATAATCTCCTTTAAATTTAATCGAAACCGTGGTTCCGCGATATGAATTTGGATTATGGAGTATCTTTTTTTGATGAACAATCGGTTGGTTAAGCTTAATATCTATACTTAACTTTACTAAGTGAATATCGCTACCTATACTTGTTGCAACATTTACGGGCTCACCCGTCGTTAGCTGACCGTATAATATAGCCATTTTACCGCCAAGACCAAAGGTTCCCCTACTCTGCCTTATTGTATATTTTGAGCCAAAAAAGACCCTTCCGAATGCGTCTGCGATATACCGTGACGGAACCCCCACCCCATTATCAGCGATAAGAACTTCGAGCTCATCTGCGGCAACACGTTTCAAAGAAACATAAATTAAAGGTTTTATACCGTGCGCATCACACGCGTCTAAGGAGTTCTCAATCAATTCACGCATAACAGTATAAACTGCCCTTGTAGGGTTATCGAATCCAGCCATTGATCTGTTGTTGTAGAAAAACTCTGCTGGACTCAGCTGTTTAAATTTCGTTGAAGACAAACTATTTCCCCCATATATCTTTTACAATCCTACGCTGTAGGTTTTTTATAACAATTGACTGAGGCTTACCAAGAATTACTTCCTCTATAGCAACCCTAGCCAGCTCAATCGAGGAATAGCTCCCCATAATAATAACACTGCCCTCATGGATAATTATGTCTGCCTCTGTCAATTCTTCTAACTTTCTTTTAAATGAGCCTTTGGACCCTATTATTCTGGCTACGGTGCGAGTGATATCCTTAGGTGCTAATGTATCGTTTAGGTCTATCTTTAAATAGTATTCATCTTTCAAAAAATACTCCTGCGCTCTGTTAAGGCTTACACCGTGAGTAACTAGTTGAATTAAGTCAGAAACTTTAGCAATCCGGTCAGGTGGGCCTCTTGCTGTTACAACTCTGCTATCACTATCAATCTGGAGCTCAACGCCCTGGGATTGCAAAAAACTCCTTAATTCTTCATATAATAGTGGAAGATCAGATCTAGTTGCTAGTTCGGCTATAAATATTCTATGATACTCCACCTGTTTCCCCTCATGCTACACAATAAAATTCCTATATAGCTTATCCTCGCTCAAACATAAGCTTTTAGAGGCTGCAATGATGTGTTCAGATAAGCCTCCATCCGTGTGTGTCACCTCCACTCTGTTTACCAGCGCATTAATAGCTCTAGGAAGTCTACTAAGGATGGGTGTGAAGAGTGTTTTCTCCAGATTAATGTTGTTGAAACTGCTTGCCCTATCCTTGAGGTATCAAAAGGAGGTACCCGAAGAAGCGCTCAATGGAGCTTCGTAGCCCGAAGGTCTGGTGCACATGGTTCTGGAAGCCAGCCCTCGCGAGTCACAGAGTCACGATACCACAGACCCCCATCCATCCGTGAGGATCACGGGGTCACCCACGTAGACACCTCTCTCTGAGCCTGCGCAGAAAACTGAGCGCATTGGCAGCATCTGGATAACACATTATTAGATGCGTATGCTAATACACGGTGAGTCCCACTGGACAACATCTTGATTTTGATGGTTTCAGGACAACAAAGCCTAACGTTTGGATACAACGCTTCCCAAGGGCGTTATCGAGAAAGCTTGATTTCGATTGTGTCTGGGTTAGGGGTGGTGAGAGTACCTAGGCGCGGGAAACGGTTATTCGGACACCATCTCGATTCCATCAAAACATTTATAAGTTAATAATGCTTAAATATAGGTGCTGATGGCCGAAAAATTTAAAGTTGGGTTTCTCGGCCATCCTCAAATATTGTATGAGGTGGCAGCGTATGTCTGAAAAAATTAAAAACGGCGAAGTTAAGCCCGAGCAGCTTATCTGTCCGAATTGTGGGTCAGTCAATATTATCTATAGTTCACGAGGGGAATTGGTTTGCGATGATTGTGGGACTGTGATAAGTGAAAGAGAAATAGATTTCGGCCAAGAGTGGCGCGCTTTCACAGCCGAGGAGCGGGAGAAACGTAGCAGAGTTGGCGAGTCAATTAAGCCAGGAATGACCACTGGAATGATGAGTACAATTATCGATAAAAGGGATATTAACAAATTAAAACTCGATGCGCAAAGAAGAGTTGACGCGCTTCAAATGAGAAAGTGGCAAATGAGAAGCAGATTTCAGACTGCGCGTGACAGGAGTACCGCTCAAGCTTTGGCTGAAATAAGCCGTATTGCAACACCTCTCAAACTCCCAGAAAATGTTAAGGCTGAGGCCGCAACTATTTATCAGAGAGCAGTTGACGCAGGTCTCGTACGCGGTAGAAGCATAGAATCAATTGTTGCCGCAACACTCTATGTAGCATGTAGGAAACTCAACCTACCTATTTCACTAGATCAGATAACACAGTATACAAGAAATCAGAACAAAAAGGACGTTGCAAGGTGCTATCGCCTACTAGTAAAGGACTTAAACATAATTATGCCTGTACCTGACCCTGTTAGCTATATTCCAAGAATCGCCTACAAATTGGGTTTGGATGAAGGCGCCCAAGATAAGGCCCAGGAAATAATAAGACAGGCCCAAGAGGTGGGTATAACTGCCGGAAAAGACCCTGCTGGACTCGCTGCGGCAGCAATCTACGTCGTAAGCTTGCTTGAAAACAAGAAAAAGACTCAAAGAGAAATTGCAAGTGCCGCAGAAGTGACAGAGGTGACGGTCAGGAACAGATACAAAGAACTTGTAGACAAACTAAAACTAATGCCTCCAATTCAGGACAGCAAAGTTGTTTAATCCACGTATATTTGTTCCTTATTGAATCCTAACCCCACGAGTAACGGCACCACCTTATCTTTATGGTTACCCTGTAACTCAATATAGTTGTTTTTCGCGGTGCCACCACATGCTAAGGAAGCCTTAAGTTTACTCGCAATTGACTTGATGTCTATATCATCCGTAAATCCCTCGATTATTGTAACATCTTTCCCAAATCTTCGCCTTTCCGTTCTGACAGTGATGGTCTGCTGCTCCTTAACTATACTATCCCATACACCTAAGTCTTCTGTTCCAAACAGAACCTTTTCCTTCTTGTCTACCATTAAGCCTTTCTACACCGATTGTCTCAATAACTTCATATTATAATATAAAGTTTTCCCATGCCTGCTTACAATCTCATTGGAGATCATAAACGGCTCTATCGGAGAGGCGACATTGTTCAGGTAACAGACTCAAGAACATGGCCACCGAGTTTGGGAACCCCCTGCCCGGACGCAATAGATGAAAGTACATTAAACTTAAAACTTTGGAGGGTGGTGTATATTAGAATTGACTCTTAAATGCACTGAGTGTGGGTACGAACCAAGGCCTGATGAGGTAAGTATACGTTCTTTTCCAAAGTGTCCAAAATGTGGCTCAAGGGTTTTCATGAAGGTTTCACCAATCAACCCCCGTTTCAAGACTGATTAAAAATTATTTTTGTTTAGCCACTGCATACTTAACAATACCCTCCAAAATTATTTTAGCTGCCGTTATGCTGGATATACCTGAGGGATCATAACTGGGATTTAGCTCCATCACATCAAACCCAACTAGATTCTTATCCACAGCCTTATCGAGTAGCTCGATTAGAGTGTGCGTGCTTATCCCTTCTGCTTCAGGGTTTCCCACTCCAGGCATGCATGATGGGTCTAAAACGTCGAGGTCCACAGATACGTAAACCCTCTTAGAGCCCTTAACGAGCTCCGTGATTGTAGACTCAGCAAAACCTATACCATTAGTGAGAATATCCATACTGCTTATTGTTTTAATTCCTTTGTCATGGATATACTTTATTTCATCATGACAAGATGCTCTGACACCAACTTGGAGAACACCTTCTGGCCCTATTGCTTCACTTACTCTTCTAGAAATAGTGGCGTGACTCAGTCTAAATCCCATGTATTCGTCACGCATATCTGTGTGAGCATCAAAAACAATGAAAAGATCTGGTTTAAGTGCTTTAACTGCCGCGAGCGTCATCGTGTGTTCTCCACCCATCATAAAAATAGGCACACCAAACGATGAGGTATCCATAATAGTCCTTTCAAGGATCCCAAGTGTTGATTGTGTGTCCCCATGAATCACCGCTAAGTCGCCCAAATCGTCTATTCTAAGTTTTTCGGAGTCAAACCTGTACCTGTAACTGTACGTTTCAATATTAAGTGAAGCATCCCTTATAGCTTGAGGCCCAAGTCTCGTACCAGGACGCCACGATACACCCGAATCAAATGGGACACCTAACATGCATACATCAGGCGAAGGTTTATCGACTGCTACTCCTAGGAAACCAGGTCTACGCTCATTCAAATAGAATGTATGACTCATTTGGATTTTGTTTTGGTTGTTAGTAATATAAGCGCAGCTAAGATGATTAGAACAACGCCAAAAGTTAAGCGTACCAGAACATACGTACTAAGCGTGGAGCCATTAGCGGTTGCGCTAGATACAACCAGCTGCTGACTGCCGCTTGAATCAATATAGCTTGTTGTAGCAAATTCAAGTTGGTTATGGCTATAGACCTCGACTATATATTCACCCTGAGGTAACCCGTTAAACGTGGCGACACCCTCTGAATCAGTTATATTAGAGTAGGATTTGGAGCCCACTAATGTAACGTTATATCCTACCAGAGGTGAGCCAAATTCATCACTAATCTTGAAGCTGACATAGTAGCCTGTCGGTAGCACAACTTCAACGGATACATTGGACCCCACAGCCACAGTTATAGAGTTGGTCAAACCATTACCGAAAGCAACCATTTGATAGTATCCAGGTAGCAATTCAGTAAAGCTACCAGATGAAGTGGAAGAAGAGTTTAAAATTGAACCAGCGTAGAGTAGGTCCACCGCCTGAGCCTGAGCGGGTTCATGATTCACGCCAACAACTACATATTTCAGTGTTAGAAGGGGAGCGGTTATATTCAAAGTTTTGTGGTTAAGGTTGATTGTTAAATTTGCATGGAAAAACAGTGGCCCTCTATACGCTGAGACAGTGTATATTCCTGTAGGCAAAAGCACTGAGCCCTTTGGGTTGTTTTCATTAACCAAGACGCTTGAAACATTGGTGCTTTGAACACCGTTAATCGATATTGTCGCCGATGACAACAAGCCACCTCTAGGATTCATAATTTCATAAGTCACGTTAACAACGTTTACTGTAAGGTTAAAACTCAGCGTTGTATTAGGTGTAAGTTGTATGTGATAGTTCTCTAAAACAATCGTGCTCATAAAGGTAACGTTTAGGTCTGCGTTTATACTTTGATTTAACGGGAAGGTTATATTTGCTTGTCCACGTGCATCAGTAGCTGGGAAGTTTATTGGTCCTATACTCTTGTTACCAATCATGTACTCTATATCCGCATAGGCTTTCGCGACTGGGTAGCCATCTAGGCTTGTCACTTTTAACTTAACAGTTGTCTGAGGCGTGGTAGCAGCTTTTACTTGAACAACACCAGCATACATCAAAACTACTATAGTAAGTAAAATAATTGAGATAACTATTGGTTTATTCGTCGGTACTCACCCCTTGGGAAGCCCTTATTGTTGCTATACTATTATCGGCTATACCACTACGGGCAAGTGTAGACTCGTTACAGTGAACCTCGTTAGGGGGCACATCATCCACTGGTATCACGCTTAACTCGAGTTTTTTCTTTCCCGCAATAACGACGTCAATCTTATCTTTTATTTGTAGCTCTTGAACAACTTTAGAATTCATTCTGGCTGCGGTCGGCGCAACATCCGTTTTCCTTCTTAATCTGAGCCGTCTTTCTGGTAACCTTGAAGTCATCTCTTCATCCACCAGTTTCACTCAGCTTTAATCCTTTCGTTCTGCCCAGCGGTAAAGGGTTCCCCGAGCGTGTATATTTCTGCGTTCTCAAAAATAAATTTCTTTAAACTCAAAACCAAATCATTCATTTTTATTCTAACCTGCAACCAAGTGTCTCTATCTCTTAGTGTTACACTATTGTCTTCTAGCGTCTGGTGGTCAACAGTTATACTTGCTGGAACACCGATTTCATCTAGTCTAGAATAGCGTCTTCCGATGGAACCGTCGTCGTCGTACGTAACTTTTAATCCAGCTTTGGATAGCTGAACGAATATGTTTCTAGCGACCTTATCAAGACCATCCTTCTTAATAAGCGGTAAAACCCCGACGTGGGGATATGCAATACTACGCGGTAGTCTGAGTACAATTCTTCCATCCTTCTCTGTGTAAGAGTTATCAAGCATTGCATAAAAAATCCTATCTACACCAAAACTTGGTTCGACAACGTTTGGGAAATACTTTATACCCTTTTCTTCTTCCGTAACCTCCTCAACCCCTAAGTCTGATACCGCAATCTTAATCCCGTCTACCTCTAAAAATCCACTTTCTAAAGCTACCCTAACTTCGTCGTCATCCAAGCTTTTTATCCTAGCAATTATGAGACCCGTTTTCTCAGCGTAAATCGACCTTAATTTGTTTACATCCCACTTAAACCTTAATCTTTTCTTTACTATGGGTTTTTCTAATGGTTTAAAGACGCGTAGATCCACACCGCTCAACTTAGAGTGTGCGCTAAGATCAAAATCCCCTCGAAACGAATAACCTGCGACTTCCACCCAACCCCATTTATCAACTTTCACCATTAAATCCCACGTCTGCTTAGAATAGTGTGGCAACTTGAGTTTGGGAACCTCAAGGAAATGGTAGCTCTCAGGCGGGAAACCTAAGCTTTCAATAAACCTCTGTCCTAGAACCATGAAGTATGCTAACCACTGATTACAAACAATGTTTGTATGTATAGCATCTTGAACTTTCACTTCACTCACGGCTTGGTGGTTTTCACAGAGCAATCTTAGAGTGCTGTTTTCAACATCAGCCAAAAGTTGATTCTGAGCATCGTCAGGGTCAAAGAAGAACTCTAACTCCATCTGCGTGAACTCTCTGAGCCTGAGCGGACCCTGTCTCGGGGAAATCTCGTTTCGACCCACTTTACCTATTTGGGCTAGCCCAAAAACCCTTTTCTCCCTCAAGTCTTCATAGGCTCGTTTAAACATAGTGAACATGCCCTGCGCGGTCTCGGCCCTTATATACCCAACAGAAGACGCGTATGGCCCTATAGTGGTCTTAAACAATAAATTGAAGCTGTAGGGTTGACCTAATGTTCCGCCGCAAAATGGGCACTTTACACCCCTCTTAAAATACTCAAATAAATCTTTATTATCCAGGTTTTCAATCTTAACACCAAGCTCATCGAGTAAATGGTCAGCTCTATATATTCTCCCGCATTTAGAACACTCGACCACAGGATCCGTAAAATGGTCAACATGTCCACTCGCTTTGAACACTTGCTCGGGTGTTATTATCGGTGTCTCAACCAGATAAACAAGGTCTGGGTGCGATTCAACAAATATTTTTTTCCACAAATCAACTATGTTGGATTTAATCTGAGCCCCGATTGGTCCATAGTCGATAAACCCGGCAACCCCTCCATATATCTCTGCTGACTGCATATATAACCCTCTTCTCTTCGCCAAATCAGTTATTTTCTCATACTTAGATGACAATTATTATTCACCGTAAACCATTAGACCCACGACAGATTTATTGTCCAGACTTGTAAGTGTTTAGACCATTCTTTAAACTCAACCAAATTTTAAGGGCTACAAATACTCGGAACCGGCAATACAATACTATTCGCTGTTGAATGAGCACTGTTTGATTTCGGTACGCTTTTAGCCTAAAAATCATAATTTGAAGCTAGCATCAAGGCTCTACTACAATGCAAAGTGCATATGGCCATTGTTACTTATTTCAAGAAAAAAGACCTTACTTGCTTAACCAAGTGTAATGCCTAGATAACACCCCTTTGTGCTACTTCTCGAGAGTAGTTGATGCTTACGTAGACAGCGTCTAATCAAACGTAGGTCTCTAAGTCATTATAGGCTAACCTACACAGTGTTCTCTATAAGCGTGAGTATTCCATCGCGAATACCATATTTTCTTACGGACTCAGATTTTCAAGAGTTGATTCTAACCTTGAATGCTCGCAACCTAGAATTGAACCGTTTACACGGATCCAAGAAAAATGTAAACATTTATATGGTCTCGAGACGAGATTTATAAGTACCATACATGGCTGACGATCAATTATTAAATAGGAAAATAAACGCGGCCTTACAGAATTTTATGGAGGAAGCTCACACTGTATTTAGACATTTAGCTGAGGCCTGTGATCTATTTATTAAGGGCGACAAAAACAGCATCAACATGTTGGCTTCAAAGAGCAATCAGACCATGTTTGAAAAGCTATCGGAACACAAGCGTAATATATCTATCGAGGTGGGAAAGTCTTATAACATCTTACCTCTAAGTACGGAGCACTTAAGAATTTGCTTACTCATCTGGGATGCAGGTTATGTTGCCGAACGTGTAATTCAAAGGCTAAGTTATATCACGGGTAGAAGTTGGGTTGAAAACTCATTCTTCTATGATAGTATTGGTCTAATCGCTTCATCTATACTACATGAATTCGAAGTAGCGCTTGAAAACTTGACAGTGCTGCTACGCAACAAAGAAAAGGCAATGAGGCACAGAAAGGAGATAGACGAGCAATTTCTACAAATAACGCGTTATATTGATGCACTAAACAAACTCATCCTCGATGAAGTCGACAAGTCACCCGCCCTAATCTCGTTTTATGATGTTGCTAACGACTTAGAAGAAATCTCTAGAAAGATTTTGGAGGCATCAGAACTTGTTTTGGTCATAGCATACGCTGATTCGGCGCTGGATTGAGCCAACAATATAACTACGTGGCAGGGTTCTTAAGATCGCTGTTCTTAGTGTGGGTTTTACTTATATAAGTATAGAAAAGTGAGCCAGTTAGCGGTATGTTTACTAAGTATAGTACTAACCGCGTTAAGAGGTCAGCGGCTGTCGCCACACCCAAAGGTACACCAAGAGCGACATAGGAGGCGATTATGACCGCATCCAAGACGCCCAGCATACCGGGGATGCCTATTGGTGTTGTGGACACTAGTTCGGCTATCATCATCACTATCATGATACCCCAAATCGACAGCCCATAGTAACCTAGTGAATACATCACTAAGAGAGCCACCACGGAAACCAGTATCCATCTTAAAGCTATAACAGCGTACGATGTAAGTAAGCGTACGGGTGAACGTTTAATTCTACGCATCGCAAGAGTGAAGCTGTCGAAAGCACGGTCAACCTCGGAAAGATCCACATCTCTTTTAGACAGCTTTTTTATGACGGGCGAAAGTTTTATTAGTACGCGCTTAACTAAGCCTTTTAGCCATTTGGCGTATATGCTTAATGCTAGAGCCACCGAGATAAGTATTAGGGTTGATACTATGGCGTAAAACGCGGTTTTAACAAATGGCGAAGTGGAAAAAGCACTGTAAACAACAAACGTCGCAAAGCTTGCGACGGACACAAACCCTAGCGCGTAAAGCACCCTATGGATTATAACGGAAGCGGTGGGTCCACCGTAGTCCACCGCATGTTTACGCGTCATGTTTATTCTGACCGCCTCAGCCGCGACACCGCTCGGCGTGGTATAGATAAGGAAAAGACTTCCCATGGTTATCAAATATGCGCGTCTAAAGGAAACGTTAATCCCGCTTGGTTTCAGAATCAAATACCAGGCTAACGTATAGAGGACACCCCCTAATACCTCTGTCGCGGCCGCCAGAACTATAAGAAGGGGATTAAGGTGTTTCACCTTGCTTAGCACGACCACTGGATTAGTATAGAGAATGATTAATGATAACCCTAGGATACCTATCAGCGGTCCAGCTAAGCTTCTAGCCCTAACCATTTTCTCCTTAACGTATATAGCTACTCCGACACATAACTTTAGTGTATGATTAGAGTCGAAAAGACCGGTGACGCATACCTTGTATTTGGCGAAGAAAACGCTGAAACCCTGTATTGGGGTGAGTATTTCGGTCGACCCCTAAACAATTCGAAACCTAAAATAGGGGATAAGCTCTCACCCATGCGCCTATCAAAATATGAAGTTCTTTATCTACTTGAGCAAGGAAGGGTTATCGTGGTAAAAGGAAACAGGAAACTGAACATAGCAAAACCTACTGGTAACAGTTTAACAGTTTATATAATATACAAAGACCTCAGATCAAAAGGACTTATTGTCAGATCCGGGTTAAAATTCGGCGCAACATTCGCCGTGTATATTAAAGGCCCAGGAATCGACCATGCCCCCTTCTTAGTCCAGGTCGTACCAGAAACCTATAGGCTAAGCGGCATAGAGGTGATACGCGCGGGCAGACTCTCCCATGGGACAAGAAAAAGATTCGTGTTTGCGACCGTGACGAAGCAAAGAAAACCAATATATATAACTCTAAGCTGGGTTAAAATTTAGGTAGATGATGTGGCTCGAAAGTTCTGAGCACGCGGGTGCTGAACCCACGCAGAGCTGATACCAATTATAAGCCTCGGGCGGGATTTGAACCCGCGACCCACAGCTTACAAGGTTCAACCGGCTAAAGCCGACTGTTGCTCTACCAGGCTGAGCTACCGAGGCTCACATGTTCTTATCTTCAACCTTTTTTAAAGGTTTACCCAATGCGTGATGCCCAAGTTCGAAGATTCAACAACAAGTATACGAGACAAATGTTTGCCCTAAGCGTCATTATGATAGGTAACATATACCGGTACCTATTAGTTAGGTTATACCGTGATTATATGACGAAAATTAGCCAGCTGGGTGAAACACTACTAATAGAGTGGTTGGTTGACAGGTTTAGTGCTAAGGACCCGAATGTGATTGTTGGTAACGGAAACGACGCATCCGTGATAAGATTAGCTGGGAATATTAGCTTTAAAGTCGATACGTTCGTGCTACAGGAGCTACCACACCACTTTGATTATTACGATGCAGGTTGGAAGGCGGTTATGGCCTGTGCAAGTGATCTTGCAGCTGTTGGGTCAAAACCAAAATACGCCTTGGTTTCCTTTTCATGCCCACGCAACTTAGAAGTGGAGAGTTTTAAAAGGATTTTCCACGGGATAGAAGATGCGCTTAGGACGCTTAACTCAGTGCTGCTAGGTGGAGACCTTAGCGAAACAAGTGAGGTGTGTTTAAGTGTCTGCATGTTGGGTGAAGTTAAGGGTAGACCGCTGTTACGCAATCATGCCAGCCCCGGGGACCTAATAGCGGTTTCAAGAGGCTTTGGACTTGAGGCACTCGGTCTAAAAATCCTGTTCAAAAAAGTCAAAGCGGAAGCTAGTCTGGCTAGAAAGGCTATTATTAGATTTAAACACCCATACGCAGAAGTTGAATACGGCGAAAAACTGTCATCTCTAGGCTTCATTAGTTCGTGTTCGGATTCAAGCGACGGCCTAATAATAGCCATCAAACAGTTGATTGATGACAAGGCTAACGCGATAATAGACAAACTCCCAACCGAAAGAGCCTTAGACAAGTTAAATAGGGAGCTCAGTAAAGAGCTCACGATGTATGGAGGCGAAGAGTACGCCTTGGTGTATACTTATAGCCCACAAATGGATGCAGAGCTCGTTGAAGCCTTAAAAAGTATTAAAAGAAAAAGGATACTAATTGGCCGGGTTGTTGAGGGTAACGGTGACATATTCCTGCAAACAGGGCACACGCTTAGAAAACTCAAGATAGAAGGATGGAGACAATTTCAAAGTCGTCCACTGCGCCAACGTAAAGCGGGTGAAAAATAACTACACAACTTTACGAATCATGGTTTGCTTTCTTTTGAAAAAGTGATGTGAGATGTGGGCTCGCCCGGATTCGAACCGGGGACCTCCACCGTGTGAGGGTGGCGTCCTAACCAGACTAGACGACGAGCCCCTATACAGTGAATATATTATAACTCTAATATTATTGTTTCGAGGCAACAAGCGAACATTATAGATAAAGAGCCGAGAAAATTAACAGTCAAGCGTGAAAACTCAATTATTCGTATAGTATCGCAGTAGCAGAGCATTACGAAATTACTCCATGATTAAGTATATACACAATAGCCATACAAATCAGACAGGTATGTCATTGCGAGACCAACCAGTATGAAATCATAAAGAGAAGTGGCGGTCCCATGGAAACAAATGGCTGTACGTACAAGTACATTATAGTCAAAACAATCCGAAGGGGTATGTGCGTTGAAAAACCTTTTATTTTACTGTAAAAAGCATATACCATAGCCCCTGTAGCTCAGCGGGAGAGCACCCGGCTGAAGACCGGGTTGTCGTGGGTTCGAACCCCACCGGGGGCACTGAGCTTGTGAATACATCCTCTTCAGACATCTCTACGTGAAAATCCCAAAGTAGCTCGGAAAAACCCGATATAATGCGATTCAGGACATTGACAAAGGATTTCCGGTGAACTCGGTGGGAAACAGATTTTAGGCTAAAATCGTTGTTAAAGAACACTAATACCTTGTAAAGATAAATGTGTTCTGCCTAACATCTCGTTATTTTACTTTGGGCGAGCCGACAGCGGATCGTAGATATATTCGTCGCCATTAGATCTACGACTGCTACGACCATATAGCTGAAAAATATAACTACCAGTATTACCTCCTTCATTAATAAGAGACTCACCTGTTTTGCGCCATCAGAAACACAATCATGTTTATGATGTCTAGAGGATCCTTCTGCAAAGCACACAACCATACCCTCTTCGCATGCATTATACTCACTGGTTCTTGGCTAGAGACTAGTTTTACGGCACCCAAATGCGGGTTTAAAGGGCTTATTATTATTTAATTATATTTACTTATCTAGTCTTTGAATGTAGAGAATATACAAAACTTTACATATATGGATTGAGTATTTAGCAAGCGCACCTTTTATCATAAATAGTGCTTATCCGAAAATAGTAAGGAGGCCATCAAAGAATTTTTATGCGTCATCGTCTAATATACAAACGTGGAAGAAGCAGAGGTCACAATTCTCTTTGAAAGTAAAGATAAGGTTGAGGTTGAAAGATTTAAAAGGAATTTGCTTGAACAGATTAGTCCCCACATGGGAATTAGATTCTTAGAACTATGTTTTGATAAAAGAGAAGACCTCTTAACCAAGGGGCGAGAACTTGCGGAGAAATTTTTTAATGCGGCAGTGGGTTTGGGCGCCATCATTGCGTCTGAAAGCCAAGAGCACCAAGAATCATCTGGACTCGCGTTTACACCTGAATGGTTCAGTTCGTCTTCTAAAACATCGGATGAAAGGACGCTAGCAGAGTGCTACGTATATGCTAAGACGTTTGGATTGAACGATTTTCCCGCAGTGCTTACGAATAAGATAGTGGTAGCCGCAGGAAGATTGCCAAGTTTAGAAGAAGTTGCATCCCAACTCAAAATACCTGTACCATCACCCAAGGAGCCTTTAACTCAAAACATTAGACAAGAAAGGGAAAATATCCCTGTTGTCCCACAAGAGATGGGTACACAGAGCCTTACGCAGATTCAACCTGAACCACTGCATGTTCATTTGGCACAAGAGCAAACCGAAACAACAATACTCAACTCTGACATAAGTGGGGAGCGGCAAACAGCAGTAGCAAGCAGCACCCCAGATATCATGCTGGACGAGCAGACAAAAGCACGTATAGTGGAAGTGTTGAAGAGAACTGGTTTTCGTGGACCAGAAGAGTGCACAGGCTGTCTATACTTTATAGAAAACGAAAACAGGTGTGCGTTACTCCATATCGCGATCTCTGATGTGAAGAAACCTATCTGTAGGCTAAACTTGGGTTGACGCTATTGGTTTACGCCTGATAACTCTATTCTAATTGGAAGCTTATATAGCGCTAACTTTAACGCAATATATTTAAGTAGCTCGTCCTGTGTGACCTCACCATTCTTAGCATCTACTTCAACGCTGACGATGGCTCTTTCCCCTGAGAAGGGGTCTTGGGCCACACTAATCATGCACCTCTTAACGCCTGGATAGGTCAAAAGAATGTTCTCTAAATCGGGTTTCCAAACCCTGGAACCACTGGTCACAATAGTGTCCTGCGATGTTTTAACAAAGATATAACCCTCTTCCGCATCTTGTTTGGCATATTCTCCGCTAATGATCCACCCAGTGGAGTTCAAAGGACTTTTTCTCCTTTCTAAGGGGGTTCTGGAGTATATCCCATCAAACTGTGGGCCACGAACACCCAACAGTCCTACTTGATTAATTTCAACCGGCAAATCTTTATCCTCAATATTAAAGATTGCTGCTTCGGTGTCTGGAAGCGTCTCGCCCATTGATCCGGGTTTTGACTCTAAACCAAGTTTCTCAAGATGGGTTATTAACCCTTCAGGTGTAGCGTAACCAGAAACGATTTTTACCCCACTAATTCGCTGAAAAGCGCCTTTAACTACATCTGGTGGAGGTGTCGGCAAACAAATCGCGGCCCTAACAGTCTTAAACAGATCCCGATGATCGGCCAGCGCAATAAAGGCTTGAAACAGGCTCGGCGAGCCTGGAATAACTGTTACCTTATGTTTCCTCAAAGCCTCTATAAAGTCAGGCAACCTCTCGCCTATCAGTTTAAGCGAGTAGGATGTAATCAGAGGAACAAGTACAGTCTTGGCTCCGCTGAAAAGAGTCGATGTAAAAGCGGAGACTAGCATATAGGGAAGCCAAAGTGGGGGCAAGCCGAGAACAACATCGTTCTCTTCTAACTCCAAGTGTGAGGAATACTGTAGGGAGTTGACCACTAGGTTTCTGTGCGATAACTCTATTTGCCGAAGACTCCCTAATGCACCAATATAGTGTATAACCGCCACGTCGTCAGGATAACTCGAAACCTCAGAGGGTTTTCTACCAAGCTTTTTCCGTGTAGCGGTCAGCCAATCAATGGTGTTCTCCCTTTTTTTGGGTTTAATATCCTTTAAAACACCGAACATGTTAGTTAAACTAGACCACGCATCAGTCATACTGGTAGTGATAACATGCTCTATTCTTGTAGAATCACGTACAGCCTGTATTTTATAATAAGTATCGTAGCCAAACACGATGTCTCTGAGTGTAACAACGATTCGAGCATCAGAAGTAACCAGTCTAGCTTGGAGTTCTTTTTCCCCGAGCCAAGGGTCGAGCAACAATACAGTACATCCCGCCTTCCACACACCGAAAACCGTCATGATAAATTGTGGTATATTAGGTAGCAAAACAGCAATCCTTGAACCCCTGTTAGCCCCCATTTCTGTCAAAACATTAGCAAACCCATTAGAGAAAGCATCAATATACTGCCAACTATATTCACTGCCACCATAGTAAATCGCGTCTTTACGCTTGAACTTAGAAGCATTTTCGATCAGTAGTTCATGTAAAGTCGTATTTGGATAATTCAGAGCAGTATTCAACCCCAATTTTCTTTTTTCGATTCCCATACCTAACCGGATTATACTACCCCAGACTTAAATTATTTCCTTGCAGAAACCATGTTAATGGCAAATTGAGGAAAAATGTTACTCGTGATAAAACTCTCTATTTAGGATACTATTGTTCGAAAATTTTGTACCCTAACAGCCAAATATATGGGTAGACCCATAGACAACGATCGCGCTTAAACACCTCCACTTAAAGAGGCGTTATTCGGGCAGTATCCAATATTTTATCAACATTTTAAAAAATAAGATATACTAGACCTGTTTGTATCCAACCGTGTTTTAAGATAGTAGGCTATGAAGTTAAGTACAGATCTTCTATAATAGTAACCTAAAGACAGCTTTTCTATTAACTTACACACTCCTTGAATCAAGGACATGGCGACAGGAAATACTGACAGCATAAAAAAGAAACGTCATAAACCCCCCATTAGGTTTATTAAACCTGTTTTATTGATGTATCTTAGCGGTCGTCGTCTAGTCTGGTCTAGGACAGCAGCCCTCCAAGCTGCTGATCCCGGGTTCAAATCCCGGCGACCGCAATTATATGTGGGAGCTGACGGGGGCCGCCGAGCCTTTTCGACTCTGCTGAGTATAGAACTTTTACCGCCACAGTTTCTAGCGAAGCTTAATGCAATTACACACCGCAATTATATTTGCTGCTTGCTGTAATAGTACTTAGATGAAATATTATAGTGTGTGTCTTGTGGCGACCTTAATCATTAAACCTATTACAAAACAGGTTTCTTAGATAATTTAGTACGTTCAGTAAATCGAGATTATTTTAGAAGTAGCTACTTTTGTTAGGGATTTTGTTTTAGCAGCTATCTTTAAGCCCCATGGTTTAGTCTTCATGTAGGAAGCTTTCTATAGAAATTAATATCTGAATTAGTCCCCTGTTTATGTATAGATCCCGCGTTCATTTCTGCAAGACTAACGAACCTAGTGAGCTAAGGTTTGTTTATGGAGCATATGCTCTAACTTAGGATTTATAAGCTAGGCTTTTCACGGGTTTTAGCTATATAATCATATTTGTTGATTTACAGACTTTTTATGTAGGGAGATATAGTATTGGATTAATGGTGCGTATAGTTTAAATGTTTGTTACTGATATAATTAGTGACCAAAACGAGAAAAGTTATATGTTTTATTGGAAGGTGAAAAGTCACGAGTAATAGCCTAAAAAATGAAAAATATATTGGAGATGAAATTAAAGGTCCTATAACGGCTCTTCCTCCTACTGGTTTAATTGAGGAACTTGACCGCTATCCTATACTCGAGCCATTCGTGTATACAGTGATTGGCCGCGACTTAGAGACAGGAAAATATTATTACTTAATAGATGAGCTCAAGCTGAATGAAGAAGAAATAGGCATTTACAATAGGCTTGTAAAAACACTGCAGCTAGAGCTTAAGGTCCCGCGTGGGAACGTGGACCCACGTATGTATTTTGAAGAGGGCGCGAGAAGTATTGTAGAAAAATATAGAATAAGCATGGGTAGAATGGAAAACGTGGCTTGGTCGAAGATCCTTTATTATGTAGAACGTGATATCGTTGGCTTCGGACCTCTAGACCCCCTGATGCGTGACCCAGCAATTGAGGATATTAGCATAGACGGTGCTAAGAAGCCCGTTTACGTCTTTCACTCAAAGTATGAAAGCATGCCAACCAACCTAGTATTTGAAAAAGAGGAAGACCTGGATGATTATGTTGTTCGTTTGGTTCACATTTCAGGAAAGCACATTAGCACAGCTTTTCCTGTAGTTGACGCGACGTTGCCGGGTAGACATAGGTTTATGGCAACATTCAGACAGGAAGTAACTCCTTTTGGTAGCACTGTCACCATTAGGAAGTTTAGAACTGATCCTGTGACCATAATCGATATGTTGAACTATGGTACACTTAACGAAGCAATCGCGGCTTATCTTTGGCTTATGATGGAGAATCGATTAAGCGCGATAGTCGTGGGAGCCACAGCAGCAGGAAAAACTACCCTCTTAAATGCTCTTGTAAGTATGGTTAGACCGGGATCGAAAGTAGTTACTATCGAGGAAGTTCAAGAGATGAACTTAGCGATCGAAAACTGGGTGCCCATGGTTAGCAGACCAAGCTATGGTTTGAGCTCGGAGAAAGTTGGCGAGGTATCCCTTTTCGACTTAGTTAAAGCTTCGTTAAGAATGAGACCAGACGTGCTCGTGGTAGGCGAGGTAAGGGGAGAAGAGGCATATGTACTATTTCAAGCTATTTCAACAGGTCACGGAGGGCTATGCACGGTGCACGCTGAGGATGTTAGATCAGCAATAAAGAGGCTCACATCTAAGCCCATGGATGTTGCTCCTTCGTATATACCATTCCTTGATCTTGCCGTGGTGTCACGCAGAGTCATACTCCCAGGCGGAGATAAACTTAGGAGTGGGAGGAGAATAATTGCGGTAGAAGAAATAATCGACGTGGACAAACAGATCCCCATATTCGAGTGGGTGAGCAACCAAGATAAATTCACAGAACATCTACACGATAGCCTAAAGATTAGAAAACTCGCTGAACTTAGAGGGGCGAGACCGGAGGACATAATATACGAGATAAGAAGACGGGAGCTGGTGTTGAATTGGCTTAAAAAATCCAACGTAAGACACTACACTGAGTTACAGAAAATATTCACTGATTATTATTATAACCCTGATGCAACAGTTAAGAGGGCATCTGAAGAACTGAGGCAGAGTCTACCTAACCCTGAAGCACAAAACTGATACTCGAACCGCTTAAGACTTAAAACAAAGCGACATTTACTTTCGCTTATTAGACTTTAAGTGCTGGGATTTAATAATACTACCGATGACTGGTAGTGCCCGAATAACAATTTTCTACACTTGGACCCCATTCTCACTCATTCACTGCCCAGATACTCGTGACACTTCAGTGTACTCTAGCTAAGACTCTATAAGTACCACTGATACCAGCTATCCGGTTGTTACCTAATGGCACAGGTAAACTTAATACTCAGCGTGCTCACATCAAAGTTGAAAAATGCTTCTTGGTTCTACGGTTGCATTCGTATTCAGCGTATTGGCCACAATCATTGTGTACACTCTACTTAACTTGCTAAGTAACTTTTTCCTAAGGCATGGGTATTACGGTATTGATATACACAAGCCAAATCAACCAAAAGTCCCTGAGATGGGTGGCATCGCATCATCCATAGTGGTGACATTGTTGTTAGTTGGTATTTACATTATTGTACCCATTTATGCAAAGTTTTATGTTTTCGATGTGCTCTTCCTTTTTATTTATTTCTCTTGCCTTGGTTTAGTTGATGACCTCAAAGGGTTGTCTGGTAAGTACAAGCTTTCGGGTACTATTCTAGGAGGAGGCTTAACACTTATCATTGCCAAGTTGACAAACACCAACTTTTATGTCCCAAGACCCTTCCTGCCATTCATTGGTCAGATACACGGAGTCAATTTCCTATACCCATTTCTTATTGTAGCCGCATTTGCAGTAACATCCAATGCGTTCAATATGTACGATGTCTACAACGGCACTTTAACGTTTGCTTCAACGGTGGTCTTCGCCGAATTAGGTCTACTAATACTCTATGCAAATGTGGCTAATTATGCCGCTCTCACCTCTATAATTTCATTTATCTTTGCGGGAGCTTCACTCGGGCTATTCCTTGTAAACAGATATCCCTCGAAATTCTTCATCGGCGACACCGGTAGCCTGTCGCTTGGAGCCGCATACAGCATGATAGCGATTATGGGGCGTGTAGAAGTGGTTGCTGCGGTAGCCATTATACCTATGCTGATAAATGGGTTTCTGTCGTTTAGCAGTGTCGGTAAAATCTTCGAAAGACATGAAGTAAATGCGAGACCAGTTTTGGTTGAAAACGGTAGGATACGTGCAAATCCCACGCCAGGAGCACCCATGAGTCTAGCTAATTTCTTAACTTCGAGCTCCCCACTGACAGAGAAGCAAATCATATTGCGCTATCATGCCTTGACTTTAATAGGAGCAGTACTCGGCTTTATGACGTTTTTACTTATACAGTGGTGAAAGCATTGAAGTTAAGCAAAGTCGATCCACTGGTTTCAATAGTATTTTTAATGCTTGCTTTCTGGGGTTCTTTAATGTTAATTTTCGCCTTCACAAAAACAGTATTACTACCCTTAGGGTCCACGAAAAGCATGCTTGACCCATTTATTATACATTTTACAAAATCGTTAATATTCCTTGGCCTCATCGGAATATTATTTTATGCTTGGTTTAAAATCACTCGAACTTTAAGGGATATGTATCTAAGTAATTATGGATGAAATTAACTCCAAAGGGTCTTGAAAACTTTGTAGTGTTAATCTCGCCAACTCACTCTGTCTAGCAGAAATTTTTTCGAGGTTACCCAGGATATATCCCAATTTATTACCCAAATTAGATTTTGTTACATGGGAAAGTAGCCCTATTTTACTTAAGGCTTTCTCAATGTAGAGACTCTTCGGGAAGGCGGAAAGCGTTGGTTTTCCCAGTAATGCGGCCTCCCAAGTCATTGTTCCTCCAGCACCAATAAACACATCAGAAGAGGCTATTAGGGACAATCCTTCCTCTTGGCTATCTAAAACGACAGCATCTGGTAATTCGTCCTGCAAGGCTACGCGTTGACTTCTGTAACGTGGTAGCACCAATAGTGAGAACCTCAGCGTCTTTTGAGCCGCCTTCAGAGCGGGAGTCAAATAAGAAGAGTTGGTAGAGGTTTTAACATATGATGCCTTAACTTCTTCTGGTCTAAACAGCACGATAGGTCGTCTTAGGCCAAAATCTTTTGGGAAAATCTTTTCACGCTTTAACCAAATAACCGACTCTATTCCATGGTAGTTGATAAGCGCGGATCTGGCTAAACCTAGTTTGTACCATGCGTTCGCAGGTATGAAGTCTGAACTGATGAGCTTGGTTGTAAGGGGGACTGTTAAACGTGCCACCGCTTCTGCGTGGGGCGAATCGTTAATATTAATTGTTGGTAAACCCAAACCGAACCCTATCCTTGTTGCTTCTGGCGAGGCGTGACAGACCACATACTTTATATCAATATTCTCGATGATTTTATAGAGCTCTAGTAAACGTTTGACACTTGCTTCAAACTTTTTCCTGAGGTCGGAACCCCCATGTTCGCCTACATAAATGGGTCTGAGGGATAAGATCTTTGAGAGAGAAGGAAGTTCATCGTATTCGCGGCTCGTTAAAAGGAACCGATACCCTTTTCTCATAGCGACCTGCTCAACGTATTTTGCTATCCTAAGATGCTTTGGTGTCAGAGCATCAAACCATATAAAGGGCATCATTTTTTTATAATGAGTCAAGCCTATAAGTCTTAAAGGTTCATCAAGATGTGTTGCAGCAGACAACATTAAAAAGACTTGAGGATAACGTGCGATTTTTTTGTAGCATAGAACCAAGCGAGGAACTAGCAGAGCTCATTCAGCCTGCCTTAAGATCTGAAAGAGTAGTACTCACATACGATCCATACTCCGAAGCCTACGCTGAATTAGCTTCATGGCCTCTGATCACATTTGGAGTTAATGTTTCAATTATTAATTCGCATGATGCATTGTACTACTATGTACCATATACAACTGAAGGAACAAATTACATCTATTTTACCGATAACCCGGAAGGCCAGCTGGGTATTCAATTAGAATCAGCACTTAGAGTGATGGGCTATAATCGATACATTTTATCGTGGTATAAGACAAAAAATGATGAAGTGTTTACTTTTTCAAGCGGTAGCGATGGAAAATCAGTCTTACAAGGTGCCAAGAATGTGGCTTATGCCTTTACTAAGGCACTCTATAAAGTGAATTCAAACAATAGACTGACTCGGGTTTTAAACAACTTCCTAGTTGATCACTCAGAGCTACTCGATTATATTAATAAAGCAATAAGCTATACGGAGAGTTGTACTGCCGCCACGATAGCATCACAAGGACCACTCTTATCTATCGCAAAACTAGTCGAGTTACTTAACCCCCAAATAAACGCTATTCCAATAATTCAACTTCTCACTAATTCTAAAAATAAAGATGTTGAAGTTTGGGGACTCGATGTTGACTCCGAATTAATAGCGAGAGTAAGGTTTGAAAGAGGACCGCTTAGCCGTGTTATCCATTTCGGGTTGGACCCCCTATCATCTGTTTTAGTGAGCGCATATGCAGTTACCTATGCGGAGACTTTCAGCGCGTAATCACAAAGAAAAATTAAAGGTTAAGGTAGAAAGAATGGGTTGTTACCTATGAAACAATGGTTGTTGGATATTTTACAATGCCCTATTTGTCGAAACGATAAATTATCGCTTAAAACCATTGAAGTTAATGGGGATGAAATTGTTTGGGGAGTTATTCTTTGTGATGCCTGCAAAAGGTGGTTCCCAATAATTAACAGTATACCCCATATGTTACCCGACGAGTTTAGAAAAAACGAAGATAAAGAGTTCGCAGAGCGCGTATCTAAGCTTTTGGAGGGGATAACACTTGAGCTTCGACCGCCTAGATATAAAATCAGCGACGATATTCGATAAGTTAGCCCACTTCTTATAAGTGGGTGTATAATATGGAGGTTGTAAAACAATGATGCGCTCAGTTATGGCGTTGATGCTTATCGCTATCTTGGGAATCTCGCTTTTTATGATACAAGATACACACGCTGCACAGTTGAGTTCTGTGACTATTTCCGTCGATAGAAAAACCACTATTTATCCGAATTACGCAGTGAGCCTGGATACCATAAAAGTTTTGAACGGTTCTTTGACATCAATAATCGCAGAGTTTCCATCAAATACCACAATATTGAATGTCAGCGGACCCGACATACTTTACGCTTATCAACTAAGCTCCTCCCCTGCACGTGAGGTTATAGTCTTTAAAAACCCTGTTACTAGCGGGGCCTCAACTAAAATAATATATATTTATACTGGTTTCATAAATTCAGGCCAGCTAGAGGTGGCTTTTCAAGCAGGTTACTCGGTAGCCAGTGTTAACGACACGGCAACCTATTATTATGGCATTGAGAACTGGGGTATAACACTCCAGATATTTTATAACGACCATTATCTAAATGTTACCCAAGGTGAATTATTCTCATTCAACGGTACAACAAGCCCGAACTCATTTGTTGAGGCTACCAATCCCCCAACTACGAGTATGCCCACTCTTTATCAGAGTTATTTGGAAGCCCTTAATAGCCAAATAGTTTACAGCAATGGGGTCTTCCACATTAATGATCAGGCGATTTTTGTCTGGGCTTCTTCGAGCGAATCAAATCAACTATACCTTCTTATGCCTAATAGCGTAGTAAATAAATCTGTCTCTGTAAGTTATTTCTATGGTAACGTTTCATCAACAATAAAGCATGACGCATACCCAGGTTATGCGCTGCTTGTAATTAACTCTCCAGTTCAACTCTCACGCAACCAGATGGTGGGTTTACAGATAGATTACTCCATTAAAGCACAAGAACTTAACTTGTCGTCGATTGGATTATACGGGATGTTTTGTGAAACGTACGACGTAGAAGTGGCCAACATCATACCCATCTCTGGTAGCTGGAGCAAAATAAATAAAGACTACTTCGCCGCGTTTAGAGAGGTAACTCCAGAGATTAGCGGGTATTCAGTAAAGGGTACAAGCGTGTTAGATCTAACAAGTGGTGCTAGTTTGGCAGTCTTGATTGTCGGCCTTTTCGCTGTTGCCTCATCATATACCTACGCACAAACAAAATCCAAAAAGGCATCAAAACGAGGTGCGCCTCAAAAAGTTATCGCGACACTGAACTCAGCCTCCTCTTCAATTGATTTAGCTCATGAAACCATCAAAAAATTCCTTGAAGGTAGAATCCGAGCTTCTGCTGCAAATGCTGCTCTTGCTACATTCGATGACTTAGAGAGAAAAGTGTTGAGAGAAATAAACGAAAGCGTAGGTAACAATGAGATAGACACGGAAACTGCCAGAAGATTGACTGAAAGTCTAAAAGAGATAAGAACTTCATTTGCAGACCTGATTGACCTGCAGACCCAGTTTAACCAGAAGAAAATCCGACAAAACATCTACGGCGACTTAAGATCAAAGTACCAAAGAAACCTACAGCGAGCTATAAACAGCTTTAAAGAAACAACTAATGACTTGAGACAAAGCTAAGTGCTATTGGGTTTGAATGAACCTCCTTTTTTGCGCTCTATATACCTGCCTTAACTGCTCCACATAGATTTTGCCTTCGCTTCTCGATTCTAGAGAACGAATTAACCCCCGTATGCTTCCAGAGACCACGAGGGTGTATAGGTCACCAGGCATACCATAAATTACAGTAGCAGACCTTACATGTGGCAGGCACATATGACTAACCCTTAACACAAACCAAGTTTTTTCTTCATATATAATCTTAAACAAACATTTAGACATCATAATCTCGCCGAAAGTTTGCTTAAAAAATAGAGCATAAGAACGAGCGTTAATTTTATTATTATACTTTACTATGAATACGTAACGCCTTTTATCATGTTTCATATAATTCACTAACCAGTTGACTTGAGTTGACTTTGATGAGTTTGTCGAATTCCATTGGTTTGTAATCCAAAATGAGCGCGGCAGCGGCTAACAGGTCGCGCATAGACGGAGGCTTTTCTAACACGCTTGAAAAAACCACTTTGTCGATGCCGAAAGCCTGTACAAGATTTTTTAACCATAATAGGGTATTCTTAGACGAATAAGCTGACTTGATTATCTCTGGTGTGAGCTCAAGCCACCATTCCTTATTTACTATTAGAGGGGCATTAACCCTTGGTCGGATTATTTTCGTAAAGCCATGTTGAGCGAGTAGATAGTTTCGATGGAAATACTCTTTTAATGCTTTCCCTTCGTCTGTGTTAGGACCTCTAGGAATCCATTTTAAATCTCTAATAGAGTGTGCAATACTTGTGAAGTCTTTTCTTGAAACATTTAGTGCAAAGAATTTTAACTCTAAATAATGTGGATGGATAGATTCAAGTACTTTTATGTTCATACAGAAATCAAAGTATGATCTACGCATACTTTTCCCCTATAAGACCAGCTTCTTTAAGAATGTCGTCGTAGGTCTTTCCTTTAAGATAGCCACTAAATCCAACAACCACCTTAATAGCGTCACCCCCACTTGCCAAAACAATTCTGCCAAAGTATGCATCAAATTTTGAAAAGCGGAGAAACAGTTTTGACCCATCAAACCTTAACTCGGCACTGTTCAATATTGTTCTAATCGCCTCTTGGTCAAGATGTGAAAATATCCTTTTAGCGCAAGCCTCCGCCTCCTGATTCTTAAGATTAATACTCAGAATACTTATCTCATCGCCATAATGGCCTTCTGCTTTAAGTGTAGTAAGCTTAGTACTATGGTGCAATATATCTAGAAATATACCAAGACCTTTGGCAACTTTAGTCAAGTCTTCTGTTGCATAACACATCACGCTTAGATTAACGCTTTTAACACGAACCACGCTATATAGAACACGTAGCATAAAAATAAGTGTTGAAAATAGTGGCGACCAGATTAGGGTTTCGAAAATCGGCTACACTAACACAGAAAATCATTATCTGGAAGCATTTCTTGACGCTGCTGGGTATAACGTTCTTGAGAGAGATAAAGTGCTAGCCGTTATCCGAAAACTGTCAAGTTCTTTGCGAAAGGAATATAGGTCTACGATTATTATCATTTACCAAATGGTATCAATTAGCCGTCTAAAATCACATTCATGGAAAGCAATGGTGGGCATAAGGGGTAATACTGCCTATGTTGCAGCCTATCGGAATAGATTGGCTTCGTGGAGAAAGCAGAATACTATAGTAAGGGTTGACAAACCAACGAGAATTGAGAGAGCCCGCAGCTTGGGGTTTAAAGAGAACAATAAGTCGATTGTTGTCCGTGTAAGGGTCAGAAAGGGTAATCCCTACAAACTTAGACCTAAGGCTGGTAGAAGACCCAAGAGGATGGGTGTCAAGCAATGGACATATAAACTCAGCGATAAGCGAATAGCTGAGGGAAGAGCCCGCGCAAAATACTCCAATATGCGCGTTAGCGGAAGCTACCTTGTGGGAGAAGATGGGCTATACAAATGGTACGAAGTAGTTCTTCTAAGGGACTGATAAGTGGACGTCAGGCTGGGACGGCGGCATCATCGGTGGCTACCTCATGTCGTCGCGAGAACATCATTCGTCCATCATAAGCTTATTCACAATCGTATAAAAGCCTAACCGACGGTTAGATAAATTGTTAATTGGATTAGTAGGAAAAACAAACGTTGGGAAATCCACCTTTTTTGCCGCCGCTACCCTGCTCAACGTTGAAAGAGCTAACAGGCCGTTCACAACGATAAAGCCTAACAGAGGTATTGGATTTATTCGGGCAAAATGCGTACACGATATCTTCAACGTTAACGATAAAATATGTATCGATGGCATCAGATTTATACCAATTGAGCTACTAGATGTAGCTGGACTTGTTCCGGGGGCGCACACTGGTAGAGGTTTGGGTAACAAATTCTTAGATGATTTACGGCAAGCCGATGTTTTTATTCATATCGTTGATGCCAGTGGTTCGACGGATAGTGAAGGTAGACCAACTGGACCGGGAACTAACGACCCACTGGATGATATACGATTTCTAGAGAATGAGCTCGATGAATGGATGTATGGGATAATATACAAAGATTGGGATAAATTCAGTAGAACAATTGACCAGCGTGCTATTGACATAGCTACTGCGCTTAGTGAAAGATTATCAGGATTAGGCTACACTAAAGGAATAATTGAGAAAACACTTATTGAACTGGGATTGGAAGGAAAGAAGGCAGTTAACTGGAAAGAAGAGGATATTAGAGAATTTACTAAGTTTGTTAGACGTAAGGGTAAGCCTGAAATTATTGCAGCAAACAAAGCCGACATATCAACTGCCCCAGATAACATAAAGCGAATAGCCGAAGAGGTTAAGGTACCAGTTATCCCAGTTATCGCCGAAGCTGAATTGGCTTTACGCAGGGCTGCCCAAAAGAATATAATTAAATACAGACCAGGGGACTCTGACTTCACCGTTCTCTCAACCAATCTACCAACTGCTCAGCTTGAGGCGTTAAAGAGGCTAAAAGATATATTATCGGAATTTGGGGCAACTGGTGTTCAACTATGTCTGGACAAAGCAGTCTACGAAGCGTATGGTGGTATCGTTGTTTACCCTGTGGAAGATATGGCAAGACTAAGTGATAAAAAAGGAAATGTGCTCCCAGATGCGATCATCCTGAAATCAGGTTCAACCCCAGTTGAGCTAGCTAGGAAAATTCACTCAGAATTAGCCGAACGATTCCAGTATGCTATTGATGTACGTTCAAAGCAAAGACTAGGCTCCGATTATACACTTAAAAATTTGGATGTTATTAAAATAGTCTCATCATGAATTACACGTGTAAAATTCGTTCTCTAAAACATCCCGTGTGACAACACATCCAGGATAGATTCTTGCACCAGCTCCTATCTTAACACCGGGATTTATTGTCACATTTACACCGGTCTTTACGCCAGGCCCAATAAAGCATCCCAGTTTAACAAGTCCCGTATTAATGGGCTTATCTGCCACACGAACATTAATAGGCTTCTCATCAAATCTTAAATTTGCGGTTATAGTTCCCGCCCCAAGATTGGTGTTCTCAGCTATAACACTGTCCCCAACATAGGAAAGATGTGATATGTGTACACCCGCATATATAACTGAATTCTTAACCTCACAGGCATTACCAATTTTTGAGTTATCTGCAATGCTTGTAAATGGGCGAAGATATGCATTAGGGCCAATTGTTACGTCTCTTCCCACCCAAACAGGTCCCTCAATATAGCTTCCAGATTTAATCACAGAACCGGTGCCTAGGGAAACAACACCATTAATATGAACACTGCTCTGTATTTCCCCCTCTACCTTAGCTTGTAAATCCTGCATTAGTACATTATTAATTCTTAAAATATCCCAAGGATATGTAAGATCATACCACTCATTATCATTTAGTATGACTACGTTTATATCGCTTTTCACAGCCGCGCTGTTTAGCGCATCCGTTAGCTCTAATTCGCGTCGCGGTGAAAGCGTCACATTTTCTAAATACTGGTTGAAGTCGGGTTCAAAAATATACACTCCTGCCAAAACAAGGTTATGTATTGGATTATATGGTTTTTCGGTCACTTTAACTAAGTTTCCTTCTTTACTAATCTCAACTACCCCATACTTTGTGGGGTCTGCCACACGTAAAACCCCCACGGTGGCTACTTGACCCCTGTGGGCTTCCGATAATCTCCGGACAGCGCTGGATAACACGAGGTTATCACCATATTGAACAAGAAGAGGTTTTCCTGAGGCTTGAAGTGCTATTCTCGCAGCATCAGCCGTGCCTAGTGGCTTATCTTGGGTTAATAATTCAAAATTTAGGAAATAATTTTTAAAAAGATCTTTAAAGCTTGGGCTTATGACGATATATTTTGGATCGACTCCGGATTCTTGATGCTGTTCGATTAAATGTGTTAAAAATGGTTTACCTATAAATTGTAAAAAAGGTTTAGGAGTCCTGTGCGTTATGGGTTTTAACCGTGTGGATAGTCCTGCGGCAAGGAACGCTGAATTCATTGGTTATTCTCTACCGTACCCTGGCTTATCTGCTCTGTATTAGGTGGTGAGAGAACCTTTACTTTTCTTATTTCTAGAGCGTTTACAGAAACGATTTTTCTAGCGGCTGAGAAAATCTCTGCCGATGCTTTACCCAAAACTATTTCTTGAACGAATTCATCAAAACTGCTGTTGGTAGCTTTTTCGATGAGAATTCGGCTACCAGCTTTTCTGACTGCGGTGCGCTTTGAGCGATGAACCTTACCCTTTGAGATAACGATTGTAAAGACCCGCAGCCTTGCGCCATCCCGTGTTTCAACGTCAGTTATCACCTCGGTTTTAGTGGTACCCCTCCTTACCATGCCTCTTACATACTCCCTAGCTAGTTCTAATTGGTCGAAGCGCGTTTTAGCTACTCCTCCTTCTACACCCACAATTCTAAACTTCAAGAATACTTGTATTTGACGAATGTCTCCAGTCAAATCCGATAGAGAGACTGTTATTCTTCTGTTAAGTACTGCCTCATTAGATTGAGCAAGAATGCGCGGTAGGTCAACTTGATTAAAAGACATTGGCGCCTTTACTGATACCCAAGTTTTCTGTAATTTGGAAGCAGACATCTTATCTTAGAGTATTTGTGATGAGATAATTATAAGTGTTTTACTGAGTGGCGCGTTCAAGTCGAATTAGGAGGTCGCAGTGTGCTAATACTTCGTCAATTGTTGACCTAAGCCTTCTGTAATTCACGTCGCACACAGTTACCTCTAGCGTGTTCAACTCAACACGTTGGCTGAATACCAAGTCCCGTGGTGTCTCAACTAAGTCAGGGAGAAGCACTTTGTGCAGGTAACCTGCCTCGGAAATACTTGAAACACGCAGGGATACCCTCAGGGTCCACTTAACCATGTTAACCACTTAGTCTTACGTCTACGTCATCGAAAAATGATTCAACGTATGGTGTAGGGACATAAGCTATTGCTTGAAGTGAAGAGCCATACCCTACACCCTTAGAGCGCTCGGCTGCAACTTTAAAAGTATTTCCTAAGTCAATCGTGGAACTATTTTGCGGATTTACCACCCCTACTATCTGTGACCACTGATTTATAGGAGAAACCATTATCACTGGTTTAAAGTAAAACGCCCTATTCTGCGAGATAACTTTAACAGTTCTTAAAGCTAAGCCCCTTTGCGTTTTAGGGGGAGCAAATATATATAGCGCATTCTGCGTTTCCCTAAAGTACTCCTGTGTCTGAGTTATTTGCTTGGTTAACGACGCAATCATGGTGGAATAGTTCTGCATCATCTCAAGTACTTGTCTGTATTCCTCCTTTTTACCATGCAAAAATACCTTATATATAGATGTGTAAGACTGCAAACTTATGCAAGCCTCGAGAGCTAATGCGGCACCAATAATATTCCTTAGAGGAGAATCAGCGGGGTGCCTTCGATCCATATATATAGAGCCTAAAAGCTTTTTTTCATCAAGCTCTTTAAATCCACTTTGTGACCTAATTTTAGATAATTCATCAAATAGAACCCTTGCATCCGTACCAGTCACCAAACCGATTTGTTTGCTCAACTGCTTCTTTTTAATCAATTCTTGAACTACAAGCGTACTACCTTTTTGGTCACCGCTAACTCCTAAAACAAAGGGGTCTAGCATTAGCGATAACGCGAGAGATAAATCTAGCCCTTCCGTCATTGGTATCTTTAGACCGTTAGATGATTCGAGCAAGCTATTTCGCTCTAAATCGGAGAGAACCACTCTATTAAGGCCATCGAGCCTTTCGGGATCCAGCTCTGACTGTGAAGCTAGTATGCCGCCCATTACAATCGAGGCCAAGTCAGTCGTAGTATACCCCAGCTCTTTTAGCAAAAGATAAGTTAGTGTCGTTGTCGAGCTAATAAGTATGCCATTTAATCCAAACAAGTGCGGATTTAAGACCTCTTCACCTGAAGGTGGGTCAGAGTAGTATGAGATCTCAAACGATGGGTATGATTTCTGATGCTGCAGACCGGTATAGCCTAGAAAAAACGTTATTCCCCGTGGAGGTCTCACTAGCTTGTTTACAGATAAAAAAGGGTCAACGAATCTTACTGTAAAAGGTTTATTACGAGATATTAAGTATGTGGAGAGTAAAAGTGAAGCTGCGATAGGATCGGGTGATGTCTCTACCACCAAGTTGATATATCCGCCTAAATTCTCCACTGCTTTGAATTTCGATGATTCTTCTAATATTGCCTTTTTCAAGTTTTCGATTTGACTGGACATACTTGGATTAGCATATTATTCATACGTGGGTTAAAAAATTCTTTTATTATGTAAATGAGGCTGCTCGTGGCTTATACTTCCAATCCTGTGGTAGAACTCCCTGCCGTCGATAGTATTTTGACAACCTAAGGATTTTCGACTCAGTTATCTCAAGTCCTCTAAGCGAAAACATGTCTTTTGGATGTTGCTCTAAGTGAGCTATAGTTCTTGACGCATGCTGTAGTAATGCCTGGAGATCATCGGGTATTTGTGGCTGAACATTATTACCAACCAAAATCTTCGTAAGCTTCTTACCCAAGAAGCCTTTTACAAGTGGGATACCATATTGGTCTCTTAGTATTTGACCTATCATGGGCTTTGTGTACCCTTTTTTTGCTAGGTTTACAATAATCTTTTCAACTTCTTCAGGGGTCATCTTAACCCATTCTGGTACTTCTAAAGTCACCGGTCTTTTCGAGTGAGATTTGCCTCTGGGGGTTCCCTTACGCATCAATAAGTGAGCCTTTTACCTCTATTTAAGTGTAATTTACAGTGTTTGTATACCACTTCGAGAATGCGATGAATGCCCGTGCTCTATGGGACAATTTGTTCTTTTGACGTGTTGACATTTGAGCGAAACTCTTCGGAAATGATTCTTTCGGCGAAAAAATCGGATCAAAACCAAACCCATTTTTACCCACGGGCTTATTCAAAATAAATCCATCTACTCGTCCACTGAATATTTTAAGCTCCACACCGTCAAAATACGCAACAATAGCTTCGAAAAAGGCAGACCTGTCTTTTTTTCCCTTTACTAGGGCAATTAACCCATTAATCCCAATCGTTGTAAAGGCATATGAGGAGTAGACGCCAGGAAAGCCGTTTAGAGCTTTCACGAATAAACCAGCATCTTCAACTATTAGAGGCTTGTGCAGGTGTTCATAGGCTTCTAGTGCAGCGTAAGTGGCCACCTCTTGGATTGTTGAGGCCTGTATCTCCATTTTATTTAGAGGCGCCATTATGAGATTAATGCCTAGCCTATCAAGTAAACCAGAGGCTTCTATAAATTTGTGTTTGTTTTGTGTTATAAACGCGACCTCAGTTTTTTTCACGTCTTTCATCAACGTACCTACCTCTCATTCTAATCTGCTTAACTCGGTCAAGAACCTGTTCACCCTGCTTTGGACCCAAGATTTTAAAGTAGTTCTCTTTAAACATAGCCAAAATATCGCCGTATATATTTGGTTTAAGTGCTTGACAGACCTTAAGAAAAAGATTAACATCAACCGCTCTGTGTTCTGTATCATAGCTGAACTCACCTAAACCGAAGTCTATAAAAAATATGTCATCGTTTGAGATGATGATGTTTGCCAAAGTTGGATCACCGTGCACTATCCCGTTTTTGTGTAAGACACCGATATCAGATGCGATAGTAGGCACATAAGTAAGTAGATTATTCTCGTCGACCTTAAGGAGGTTAACTCCCTCAATATACTCCATTAATATGCTTGCGTGAACCTTACTCACAGCTAACACGGTCGGCGCGTTAATCCCAGCTAGGCAAGCCCTTGTGATTAGTCTAGCTTCTAGAATAGTCCTCTCTGATCTTATTTTCGTGTCCAGTACTGTATTCCTATATTGCTTTGGTTTCCTATACTTCAAGATGGCCTTTTGACCGAAGAAATTCACTAGATAAATGTAGGCTTCAGCGCCCTTTACCAAAGTCGAAATTACCTCTAGTCCAAACGTTTCCTCCATGGTATTTCCACATCTTCTATTCTCCAACGGGGAAAAACCGCACTTTCTTCTATTCGAAGATACCTTTCTGAACGGTAAAGCATCGAACCTACGTACGCAATCATCGCGCCATTATCCCCAGCCAAATTAGATGGTACAACAGTAAAATGACTTTCATGTTCCTTACAAACAGCTTCGAGCATTTGGGCTAGACGCCTAGCTCTTGCGACCCCTCCAGTTAACGTCACTTCTTGTTTACCCGTCAACACCAGCACTCGTTCTGTTGCTTCTGCAAGCATGGAAAAAGCGGTTTCTACCACACTATATGATAAATCGGCTGGATCCACTCCAACCTTTAATAGGCGACGTGCGGCTGTAAGTAAGCCTGAAAAACTCATGTCTTGACCCTTAACGGAATAAGGAACATTTAGATATCTTGAGGCTGTATCGGCCAACTCCAAAACTTTCGGTGTTCCAGGAAATCCGAAGCCTAAGTCTCTGGCTAATACATCTAAAAGATTTCCAACGGAAATGTCAAGTGTTTCCCCAAGTACCACGTATCTCTTTGATGCATAGTCAACAATTGCTGTGTTACCACCCGAAACAAAGAGTGTTATGGGGTCTTTTGTAATGGAAAATTTCCTTGCGATCTCTATGTGTGCTACTGAGTGGTTAACTCCAATTATAGGAACGCCAAATTTGAGCGAGATGGCTCGAGCGGCCACCCCCCCTATACGTAGACATGGACCTAGACCTGGACCTTGCGAAAAGGCCACGGCTACAAGTTTATGCCTGTTCTCCTCAATATACTTAAAGGCATCGTGAATAAGTGAAGGTGCGTATTCTTCGTGATGTTGAGCAGCCTCACGGGGGTGGATACCGCCCTCTCTTGTTGTGTATGTGTGTGATAAATTAAATAAGATGTCGCCGTCGAGAGAACACACGCCAACCCCGAAAGTATGGGCCGTGCTCTCCAGACCTAACACAATACTACTCATTTGACTTCTGCTTTACAAACTCCGTATAGCCGCATTTACCACAGCTCCAACGCGCCCCGCCAACCGTGTGATAAGCCATGTTAGAACCACATCTGGGGCATTTTTTCCTGAGGCTTTTGATCGACATATTCTTATAGTCGTATTCATACAGTTTACTTATATCCGACATAGGTTTTAAACCTCGAGTTACTATTTACGCTTTTTGCTCTTGTTGCACTGTCTGAGAATTAGACTCGTTCTTCTGCTTTTTAATACCTTGATCTCTGTTTAGTAAGTAATCTCTTTCAAACGCTAAGATTTTATCAGAAGAATCATATATATTTGCATCAGCAGTTATAATGTTTGTACCATAATCTGGTTTAACTTTAATGATCACTATTAATTCTGGGTTGATTCCTAAAACTGCGCCTATCTGCTGTTTTAATTGTTTTCTCGAAGGAGTGGGTTGCCCAGAAGGATTACTAATTCGGATTCTTACCTCTCTCCGCCTCGCAAGCAGATTCCTCTTATCGTGGAGTACTACACTTGATTCAGCCATAACTTTTAACCACCATCTCGTTAAATATGTTTAACGCTTCTAATCTTTTAACTTTATTGACATTCACACAAACCACACCCATTTCCGGTTGGCCATAGAATACTGAGTAGCCACTGGGGGATAATATAATTGCCACCAAGGTTAGCAGATCTTCCTCACCGTCAACAAGTATTAACGAGGAATCTTTTTTATTCAGCGCGGTCGAGAAAACAATAAACGAATCAAGGCTAATCATCCCTGCAGGGTTCCACACGTTTATAGGGTTAAGACTCTTCCAATCATAAGCAAATTCTTTCCGTTTAGTTTTTTGGTCAACAATCATTATTCTTGGTCTATATCCACTAGAAAAAGCAGTACTACTAACCACGTCGCCTACAGTGATAACCTTAGATAGGTCTCTTTTTGAGAGAAGAGAGAGGTATTCCTTATCGTTATAAACCCTACCCATAGGCTTTGAAAGGAGAGTTCTAAGCCTAGACGAGATAACCCACGCAATTTTAGTATAATTCGAGGGCATATTTCCCGCGCTTTGTTATGCTAAGTGTCCTTGCTATTTGAGAATTATTGGGATCATATATTATTATTAGCCCACTCCAGGCCTCAGAAAACTTTTGAGCGCCACAATTCTCACATACCACAGCCTTTATAGGATTCAGGAACTTACAAACCTTGCACGCCTTGAGGGTAGATGATTTTGCGGGCAATGTTATCCCCTATTGAGATGGCTTTAATTCTTGATGCCTGATCCACTCGATTTTTCCGAGGCCTGGTTGTCTGCAGGTCAGCATGAGCCTACTCTCTCTTGCCTCATTTCGTGTGCTTATGCTCGTTATCCTGACCCGAACCATATCATTTATCTGCAAGACTTTCTGAGTGTTTTTTCCAATTAGTGCTCCTCGTTTAGAATCATAAACAGCATAATCACCGTCGAAGACTTGGGAAATATGAAGCACACCTGTCATCGGACCTACCCTTATTTTTGCCCCAGCCTCAGTTATCTCTTCCACCAGACCATCACTAATATCCCCTGGATAAGGGATGTATGATATTAAGTCAGCAACTACTCGAACCCGCACACCCCCATCGCCAGGTATTAAGAAACCCTCATCATCTATCTCTGGAGCATCTAAAACAGTCACTATATACCCGAGTTCTTTATCATAAACTCCCACATATTTCTCTCTTAGCGTCTCTAGAATCGCTTGTTTAAGCGGGATGTTAAATTTAAATGGATCGACCCTGACATACTCTTCGAGCTTTACAAGGTAAAACATAAAGTTATTCCTCAATAACCATATTTAAGAGTTCCTCTACTATAACTATTAACGACGTACATAAAGGGTAAATCAAGGATCATATTCTATTAATATACTTAAGGACTGAAGATTAGTCTATTATCATTTGTTATAATAATCGCAGGAACACCCTGTTCTGAAAGACGGCGTCTTAATCCAGAATCACATGTGAAAACTATCCCATCATGCTTTAAAGAAGCTTCAAGAAGTGAATCATCTGCAATCAAGGTTTGTGTATCTATAATCGTACACTTTTCACAAAGCTTTAGTGAAAGAGCTGCAAGTAACCTAGTTTTTCCGGTACCTGTTGCAGATAATTTTTTAAGCTCCTCTAAAACTGCTTTTGTTATGCCGATCTTATACGGGGAAGCAAACAGTATGTCAAACCATGAAATAATGTCTATCCTTCTTGAAAGAGCGTGGATCAACCCGCTTGAATCAAGGAGTATCAAAGGGACTTTATCGTGCCGTAACCTGTAAGTCTCCATTTATCTTGAACCCTCCTAGCTAAAGCTATACGGGCCCCAATCTCTGCTACAACTGGCCTTGAAAACCTTATTTCAGCGCGATCCTTCTTAATTTGCTTTACGACGGCAGTGACGATAGCAGGACCAACCGCGACCACCACTTGCTCGCCTGGCTTTATTGGTTCCAGCACCCTCATTTCCTTAGTCCCTATAACTCTTTGGAACACGTGAATTTCGGCATCTATCTCATAGGTTGGATTAGGAACCATGCCAACCTTGCCAACAACATTACCGACCAGATTATCCGCTTTTGTTAAACTTGGATCTAGATCCGTTTGAACACCTATCAGGCCACCTGGGTCAGCTGAACTTAACTCTATATCTCCGCTCTTTAAGCCCGTAACTTGCGCTATGAGTGGCTCAATAGAACTGTCAAGTTTAGCCCCAGGTAATATCTGTATTTCATCTCCCACTTTTATCAAACCGCTCACAACAGATCCGCCAATAACGCCGCCTCTAAACTCCTGTGGTAGCGTTCCAGGCCTATTGGTATCAAACGACCTGATAACATACATCTTTAAAGGCGCCGAGGGGTCTCTTGCAGGCACGGGAATATACTCTATTAATGCCCTTATGAGCTCCGATAGATTAGCACCTCTTAATGCGGAGACAGGTATGATTGGTGCTCTCTCCGCCCAAGTCCCTGACACCATTTGCTTAATTTCCTTGTAATTTTGTTTGGCAGCCTCGGGGTCAACCACATCAACCTTGTTTTGCACGATGACGAGATTACGAACACCAATTATTTCCAACGCTGCAAAGTGTTCTCTTGTCTGAGGCTGGGGGCATGGTTCGTTTGCCGCAATCACCAAAATGGCCCCATCCATTATTGCTGCACCGCTGAGCATCCTAGCCATAAGTACCTCATGACCAGGCGAATCCACAAATGACACAGCGCGAACGAATTGTGTGACATTACCACAATATGGGCATCTGTCTGAAGAACTATATTTTCCACAGACGGGGCATTTATAAAAAGCAGCGTTAGCGAATCCTAACTTTATAGTCATACCACGCTTAATCTCTTCGCTATGTTTAGCCGTCCATACACCTGTAAGCGCCTTAACAAGAGTTGATTTACCATGGTCTACGTGTCCTACGACACCTATATTTAATACAGGCTTAAGATTCTGCATTCAATAACTCAGCCCTTTTTAACTGCAGCTGTGTTTATCTGAACAACGGATTCAGTTATCATCGAACCTCTCCTCAGGACTCTTTTACGAATACCTTTTTTGTCCTTCAATAAAACTCGTACAAGCCCACCACCCTGAATATTCTTCAACATCGGAAACCCAGCAGAATCGCTTCCACCAGTTATAACTAACTCGTACTCAGGTTTACCCACTAGCGAACCATCAACCTTATCCCCTATCCTCAAGCCGATGAAATTAGAAGCATTCTGGCCGCTAACACTCACAGTCTCTGTCTTCCCATCTTTATATGAGACCACAACCTTGAATTCGACCATATAGTAGACTTCAACATCACCCCCTTTAAATTTTACTAATAGGCCCCCATCTAACCTACACATATTAACGTTTCTTAGTTTGAGGCAAACTACCTGTGACGCGTTAGATGAGCCGAAGTAGCAAGAAGCATGACAAGCAAACTTTGAACGCGAGACTAACTGAGACTATGTGCATGCTTAGAGAGCGAAACTGATGAACCAACAACGAAAATCTATTGCATACATGAGAGTTCTCCGAGCGAGCGCTTATTATACTTGGTACCCGCGCCTCGGGTAATGTTGCCCAAATACTATCCAGAACTAAGAATTACTTGCCCAAAATGATTCCTGCATACTCGTCAAGTATGTTTCTTTCATCATCTGATAGAAACTCATGATACTTTGTTTTGAGCAGTGCGAAATGTTCGAAAGGAACCGCCACATACAATATCTCACCCTCTTTCAATTGTCTTCCAAACGTAATGTCTCCCTTTATAGACACAGCAACGCTCTGCCCTTTTACAGCTTGGTTAACTGGTTGACTATTGTATTGGATTTGCATTATTTCACCCAGTTTAACCCCCCTTTCTGACACAAGAGAGTAACCCGATTTTATTGAACCACCCAACACTTCTACGCCAATTATTACAGGGTTACTCCTCCTGAACACATAACCGGGGATAACCTTTATTTTACCAGGTTTTACAATGGTGTCCAACTCTAATTTAAGGAGGCGGTTCTTTTCCTCCTCCAACCACTTAAGATATCCATCTATTAGCTCATATATTATTTGGCTTTTGAATACTGGTATATTAAGAGCCTTTGCCTCTTCCTCTATTCCTTGGAGGAACTTCACGTTAAACGCTAGAATGACGCCATAGAGCGGGTTCTCCCTCCTGCTAATTGAGGCCTCTAATAGATCTCGCTTCGAAACACTTCCAATATCAGCTATACGTATCGGAATACCATTTTTCTTAAGTGAATCAACAAGCGCTTCAAGTGTTCCCAACGTGTCTGCCTTAACCACAACACCTTCGCTATCAGTCTTTATCTTTATCGATTCGATTTCTTGCATCACTTTCAATTTCGCTTCATTAATTTGGGTGGGGTTGTTGACAACATAAATGGGTGATCCAGCTATTACTCCTTCTAAGTCTGCCGCGACAATTTTAACACCAATGGCGGCAGGGGCCTCCATGATCTCAGTGAACTTTTCGGTGGCACCCCCGGGAATTGGTTGGCGCGGTAGTAAGAGGGCTTTGACTTTTGTGATAATCGGTTCATTTATCCCCATGACGATAATATTGTCATTCTTTCGTAAAATGCCGTCATATATTATAGCGTCAAGTGTATATCCCAATCCTTGCTCTTCTTTTACTTCTAATACAACACCCTTTGTGTCATCAGGGTTCACTTGGAGGCGTTTTCTTAGAAATACTTGGCATAAGCCTGCAGTAACAAGTAGTAATTCAGGAATACCTTCGCCAGTGACTGCACTCACGGGTACAATAGTTAAAACGCTACGGAAATCCTTGACCCTATCAAACCTCTCAGCAGTGAAACCGAGTTGATTTAAATCATTCACCAATCTATAAAACAATGTATCAAACATTGTTTTGACCTTAGCAGTTTGTCTGTCAATACTACTCACCACATCCAGTTCGGGATGTGAGACCCATCCCGGGATTCTATCAATTTTATTCATAGCGACCAAGAAAGGAGTCTTCCTTTCTTTTAATATTTTAATACTTTCTACTGTTTGGCTTTCTATCCCTTTTTCAGCATCTACAACGACTATGGCTATGTCAGCTATACTTCCGCCTCTTTTTCGAAGATTAACAAATGCTTCATGCCCAGGTGTATCAATAAAGAGCAAACCCGGTACTTCTAGCCTAACACCATATTTGGCCATTAACCGCCCAGAGATGTTTTGAATTGCTTCCGCATGAATGAAACTCGCTCCGATATGTTGCGTTTGGCATCAGGGGATCATGCCCGCAACTTCTCGGAGCTGGACCGTTGTACCTCTAATCTTATCAAGAAGAGAAGTTTTACCTGCATCAACATGACCTAACATGGTAATTATCGGTTGTCGAAGGCTAATCACACTCACCTCCGATTGTAATGATAATAAGGAGATTTAGGTGTTTCCGGGTGGGAACTACTTACCTTAAAAAAGGAGACCTATCTCATATTCGGCGGACGAAAGAGAGTCGGATGCATGAACAACATTTTCTTGGACAGAGTTCGCAAAGTCCCCACGGATAGTACCTGGTGGTGCTTCACTAGCATTTGTTGGACCTATAAGTCTTCTTACAACACTAACAGCCGCCTCCCCCTCCACTACTAATGCCACAACTTCACCCGATGTTATAAAATTAACAAGGTCTTCGAAGAAAGGTTTTGATTTATGCACAGCATAGAATTTCTCAGCTAGGTGCCTATCGAACTTAAATTTCTTTATAGCCGATATGTGAAGACCCTTCATCTCGACTCTCCTTATTACTTCCCCCGTAAGACGCGCCTTGACGCCATCGGGTTTAACCATTAAAAGTGTCTTCTCATGCGCCATATTCCAACTACTTACCCCTTAATTTTAATGTATTTATTTGTCCATTTGAGTTTTTGTGGCCTCCTTTTCAGATACAGCATGTTGTGCTTACATTTTCTACTGCAAAATCTAAGTATCGTGCCATCCGTCCTCACATATAGCAATAATGAACCAGGATTTATTTTTTTACCACAAAAACTGCATTCCACTATTCTAACCATGCTTATCGCCTTGTTGATATCTTTCTTGCCTCTCTCTCCGTTTCTCTAAGCATGAGAATATCGCCCAAGCGTACCGGTCCCAGCACGTTCCTAGTTATTGTCCTACCCTTCATAGTACCTGAAAGAACCCTGACCCTGACTTGTGTAACCTCGCCTGCCACACCCGTTCTCCCTACAATGGAGACAACTTCCGCGGGGAAGGCATCTTCGGTAGATTGGCTACTCATGCAAACTTACGCCTCAACTACTTCTTTTGTTTTAGCGATAAAATGGTGTTTGTGATTTCTGCTAGTAAATCTTTTTCTTGGGTTTCCACAACGCAGGCGGCTGCTGCACTCACCTCGAGTCCAGCCGCTTCACCGATCTTCTGCTTAGACGTCACGAACACATATGGCACTTTTCTCTCTTCACATAGCAGTGGTAAATGGGCTACAACTTCAGGCGGTTGAACATCGGTTGCCAAAACCACAAGCTTGGCTAACCCTCTTTCCACAGCTTTTGTTGTCTCATTTGTACCCTTTCTTACTTTTCCGTTCTCATGAGCCTTCTTCAATAGCTGTAACGCCTTCTCCTCAAGCTCAGGTGTTGTTTGATAAGTCACATAGAATGGGGTCGACATGTTTATTCACGAGCCATCATTGGCAGATAATGGGATAGCCAAAGCGGTTTTAAAGCTTTATGGATATAACCCACAAATCAACTAACTAGCTAAGCCATGAGCGTTAGAATAACCACCACACCACGGGCCACACAACAGACTTAGTAGTTATGCTCACGTGCACATTATCCAAGTAGAAACACTAAATTAATCATGCGTGAATACAACCCTTATGCTACCATTATTGGATTCGCGACTCGCGTCTATTCTAGCATACCCTATCCTCACCATTTGAACCACGCTTCCAACTGGCTCATGGGTTATCGATGGCTCTATTATTCCTGTGTGTTTCTCTAGATTTAGGCCAACAGCTTTATACATCACCATACTAACAGAGTCAGTTGCGGGGACCCATTGAATAATCGGGTACCTGTTTCTTTTTGCTTCCTCCACTTCTTTAGATTTATAATATCCAACCGCGCCGCTCTCAGAAAGTCGTTGAATCTCAATATTGAAGAGGTCCATCAACCTTACGGTTTTTGGTAATCCTTCTAGGTCCGATTTTGCAACCATGATAGATGCACAACCATCTTGAATCGGTAGTTCTATCCTTCTCTCACCCAATTCTGGGCGGCTGGGGTGAACCTTTATCTTAGCGCTTATAAACGGATTCTCAGTTGGTACACCTTTAACAATTAGGTTTTGAGGGTTGAGAACAGCGAAAAATCTTTTGGCTATGGGCTCTATTATACGTCGATTAATTGCGGCTAGATTATCCCAGCTTATAGAGGCATCGATAGGCTTTGGTCCTACTTCTAGCATTAACTCAACGAGAGCTTGGGGCTGAATGCCTCGCCTCCGCAAACTCATTATAGTTGCCAACCTTGGATCGTCCCACCCATCACTCGTAGTAGGCCAATCCGACAGAAATTCATGAGAACGAAGTGAATTTTTGATCTTAGATTTACTAAGAATGTAGCCTTCAAGATTAAGCCTGCCAAACTCCACTGACATCGGTTTTGTTAAGCCGAGTTTTTCCTGAATTTTACCTTGAATGATGCTATTTGTCAAATGCTCTTTTCCACGCAGGATAAGCGTTATACCCATTAGGGAGTCATCGATTGCCGCAGAAAAATTGTATAGCGGAAAGACCCTATACTTAGCGCCAACACGTGGGTGGGGGGTTATATTGGTGTTAACTATACGTAATAACGGAGGGTCCCGCAGGGCTGGATTTGGATCCTCCATCGAGGTCTTTAATCTTAAGACCGCCCTACCTTCTTCTACGAGGCCTGAAATCATCTTCTGTAAGAGGGAAACGGAGTCTGTCCGCGTCCGGTGTGGACAGCTCTTACCTAACAGCTTGTATGATTTGAACTCTTCGGGAGAACACTCACACACATACGCATCACCTTTGTCAGTTAACTTTAAGGCATAATCATAGTACAATTCGATCCTATCAGACTGAATATAGAATTCGTCCCAATCTAAACCGAGCCATATTAAATCTTGTTTTATCCACTCATATGCACTTAGCATAGGTGGTTTCACTTTCGGGTCAGTGTCTTCTAGTCTAAGAATAAATTTTCCTTTATACATTCTAGCATAACTGTAGCTAAGAACTGCTGCCCTAAGGTTCCCAATGTGGATGGGCCCGTCTGGATTGGGTGCAAACCTTGTGACAATAACGGGGGGGCGGTTAGGTAGTTCGGGAAGAACATTGCTCTTTTCGCCTACGTTTGGTTTAAAATCAAGGATATAATCAGAGTATTTTTCATATTCTCTTTGCTGCTGCTCCACAGATAGAGTTAGAACGTATTTGACAGTGTCATCGATTAACATTTTAATTGCCGATATATTGGCTTTTAACTGCGGATGATTAGCTATTATTTTACCAAGTATCGCTTGTGATGATGGTTTTCCTTCGTGTTCTAATGCATTTTTAAGAGTATACGCAAGAATCTCCGATTTAACATCTTCAGTTAAGCTCATTAAGTATCTACCTTAATGATCTCTCTTCCACGCATAGTTTACCAAATCAACGAGGAGTCTTCTTTGCTCATTATCAGGGAAGACGGAAAGTGCGTCGAGAGCTTTCAACCCAAAACTACTAGCCAAATCCATGCATTTGGAATCTATCCCTTTTCTTTTTAAGCCTTCAACCACCTCAATTAAGACTGAATCATCAACTTTATCCTGATTTGATATTGTACTCATTAGATGAAGTGTTTTATTATCGGCAAACTTTGAAGCCAGTATTGTGACCGCTGTTCTTTTACCACGCCTAATATCGTTCCCAACGGCTTTACCTGTTTTTTTAGGGTCTCCAAAGATGCCCAGATAGTCATCCCGTATTTGGAAGCACAATCCTAAGTTTTTTCCATATTCAGCCAGAGCGGTAAGTTCTTCATCTTCCTTCATCGTTGCGTGATTGAGAAGCCCACCAATAACAGCTGCGGCCTCATATAGAACCCCAGTTTTTAAAGTGACCATTTCAAGATATTGCTCCATTCCTACGTTTTCTTTATTTTCAAAGCTTACGTCTAAGAATTGTCCTTCGTCAAGTTTTATAGCTGCATTAACCAGTTGCTGCGCAACACCCTTACTACCACTCAGTTTTTCGGCCAAGATAACGGCTTCAAAGGCTTTTGCAAACAGTAAGTCGCCTGTGAGAATTGCGATTGGCTCACCATAAACTTTATGCACAGTTGGGTGTCCTCGTCTATAATCATCGCGATCGATTATGTCGTCATGAACAAGCGTAAAGTTATGGAGCAACTCAACGCCTAAAGCGGAAAGATAAAGAGGCTCTTCCGTTGCTCCCAACATTCTGCCGCAGGTAATAGTCACGAAAGGCCTTAGCCTTTTACCACCCAAACTAGGAAGATATTTAGCCGAATTATAGAGCTCCTCTGGACTTCCGTCTAAGTATTTGGTGAGTAAGTGATTAATCTTGTCAGCTTCTATTTTTATAGCTTCAGATAACTGAGCGCTGATACCACTTTCATTCACAGACATTTAACCCCTCTAAAAAAAGCCCCACAAATATTTTAGTTTGTCCAAAATACAGACAAAGTACTTACTTCTAGGAAGCCGAGCCAAGATGCCCCCTGATGCATGCATCCAACTGGGTCGGTACATCTACACTTGAATAAAGTAGCTGTTTAGTTTAAAAATAATTAACGAACATCGCCTCCCAACTCAATGTTAATAATAACCTTCTAATATATATTAGTTAACTAAAAAGACAATTTAAGTGCAGCATTTTGTTAGTTATTGAAAGCTTGTATTTCAAGTTCCTACTCATTCTATTCCCATACGATTTTGGTGCACAGGATCTTTTGACCAGAAATTGCAGCTTTCATGTTACCAGGCTTGGATGCATTAATAATTAAAGTTTCTATGCCCGCCCTAGCCGCTCTTAGCCCTTGTTTTACTTTATATTGTATACCACCTGTAACATCAGTCGTCACAGAGAAGAATTTTGTGGAGCGATTGACCTCGCGGAGAATCCGATTATCATCTAAATTTGGAAACACGCCGTCGACGTTTGTACCAAAAACTAGCCTCTTTGCTTGTAAGATAATAGCCAACTCGGCCGCAAGAAAATCACCAGAGAGTATTTTAAACCCTGTTTTCTGATCTAAAATCACATCACCAAATGTCACAGGAATGAATCCCTGGTTCAAAGCAAGATTTAATAATTTCTTTTGATAAGCTCTGAATCTCCCTTGATCACTTAATATTGCGTGTGGGGGTAAGCTTAAAGGGGATAAACCTTTTTCAACCATAGTGTCCATAATTATACTGTTTAAATGCATCATACTGACCATAACCTTAGAAGCAGCGTGTGTGGATGAATATTGCTTTCCTTTGTGAACTAAGTATTTTTTTGCTAATGTATGGCCAAAGGAGCCACCACCATGGACAAGTACCAAGTTTAATTCGGTTGAAGATAGCTCATCTATTATGCGTCTTAGTTCACTTGTGTTTACCTTTAGAGACCCAGTGTTCTTATCGGTGATAACGCTACCGCCGATTTTTACTATAACGGTTGGCTTCATAGCTTAACAAGAATTTTCCAAGATGGGATATAAGCACATCCTTTATAGCCCTTTTTATGGGTAGAGGTTATGTATTGGTTCAGTTCCAAAAGGTTTTCGCCCCATTCGAATAAAGCTAAAAGTAGCCCTGAGAAGCAATTTAAGACAGCCGCCAAAGCGCTGGTGTTCCTTTTCCTTAAGGCCTCAGCAGCCTCAACTGATAATCTACCCACAGCATGACTCACGACATCTGTAACATAGCTAGATAAACGCGTTTTTTTGAGGCCGTCTAGCTCTATGTATTCATAGTGCACTTTAAGCAATCTCCTTTTAAACACTATTACAGGGTCTTCGGATTTTTTTGCTGCAATACAATAACCAGTATAGCTCGCATAAACCAAGGGCAGTGAGAGCTGCCACATGCGGCCAAATATAGGTTTCAATTCTTTTGATACAAGTGCGCTTGAGACGCCATCGCCGTGCTTAATCTTTAGCGCCGCTGCCAAATATAGACACTCTTTTTGGTCTTGGGAGAGATTGGGCAGGCGTAGTTTATTGGTTTCTATTATTCTATTGTACAAATCTTGAATTGACTGTAAACCTTCTTCGTCACATACAACAGTCAATTCTTTTCCAGCCGCTATAATAAATGGTTCTGACGGAAATATAGTTGGATCGCCAAGTAAGGGCACAGGAACGCTGACGCCTACACGTTTCATTTTAATAAAACACTACCGAGGCATATCCGACTACGCTTTCATAGTTGCCAGTAACATCCCCGCTAGTCGCATATTTGAGTAACTGAGCTTTTCCAACGCCCAAAATCTTTAACGCATGTATAACTGTAACTATAGGTCCTAAACCACATGCGTTAACGTCTAAGTTATCAGCTACACTTAAAACCTTTTCCTCATCCATATCAAGGATTGCTTGAATAAGTGCGCGGTCATTCTGTTCTGCGATGGTTTGAGAAACATAATGTGAGAAATCCGAGCTAGCTAATAGGACAATAGGACGGTCACTTACTGCTTTAGCTATGGCGTCACCAAGTACAATGGAAGTTTGCAGTGATTGATCTAAAACACATATCGGAACAATCTTTACATCCAACCCATATATAAACTGAATAAAAGGTAATTGAACTTCGATAGAATGCTCAAATAGGTGGGACGATTGGTCAAAATCTGGAAATATCTCCAGTAACTTTTCTGAAATTTTTTCATCTACCTGTAAGGCTCCTAATGGGGTCTCCCATACACCTTTAGGCCAGACGCTCACCGGTGTACCATACCCCGTATGATTCGGGCCAACTATTATAACGCTACGCGGTTTTATCCTTGATTTAAGGAAACCATATGAATATGATGCAACGCTTCCAGAATATGTGTACCCAGCATGGGGCACGATCGCGCCTACAACTGGCAGCTGCTCACTTGAATCTGTGTGTTCGCCGTATCCCAAACTAAATGATCTCTCTAATTCTTTTTGCAACAAACCGGGGTCTCGGGGGTAAAACCCGCCGGCAACCGCGAACTTCCTAATATAGCTTTTTGACGAACTCATAGAACTTTCTCAAAATCTTCTGGTTTTACACTCCACTCATCTACATTGAGGAGTTCACCACGTATTCTAAGTATTTCCCTCGCTAGCAACCAATAGACCAGTGCAAGAGACTTTCTCCCTCTATTGTTCGCAGGTATAACATAGTCAACATACTCTACCGGAGAATCGGTATCACATACAGCGATGATCGGAATACCCATTTCAGCCGCTTCCATTACTGGTTGGTTTTCATTTAGTGGGTCGGAAATGAGGACGGCGTCTGGTTCAATATAGGATGGAAGGAGTGGGTTTGTAAATGTGCCAGCAACGAAGCTTTCTACAAGTGGGGTTGACTTTGTATTAGCGGCGAATTTGAGAACTGGTGCATAGGCATTTCTTCTTAAGCCTACAGCGACGACTTTTTCAGGCTGAAACTGCGCCAAAAAAGCACTCGCGTATCTTATTCTTTCATTTATTTGATAAACATTAAAAAGGTATATACCATCAGACTGAATTCCTTGAATAAACCTCGACATTAATTTGGCTTTGCGGTTAGTGCCTATATTAACGTTGTTAGTCTTATAGAGATCTTCAGGCACGAGTAATTCAGCTTTCTCCGCCAATCTTCTCACCTATATTTTCAGCCTTATAAACAGTGAATTTAAGGACTTCGTCCATGATCTCGACGTACGATATAAACATTCTTCTACAACAGTAGCGTTTAACCCCAAGATCATCCAATATTTTTGAGGGGGCTTCACCAGCATCCACTCTTTTTTTATATTCATCCCATTTGTCTCCCAATACCTTACCACACGTAAAGCATCTGATTGGAAAAAGCAACCCATATCACCTATAAGATTTCTGGAATCTCCTTCTCGCTCCAGGTCCACCAAATTTTTTGGGTTCCTTTCTGCGTGGGTCGCCACTCAGAATAGTCCTATCATATTCTGTTAGAATCCTTTTTATCTCGTCTGACCCAGTGTATTTAACTAGACCCAGACCAATAGCCATTCTAGCCGCATCAGCTTGACCCATAAAACCACCACCGTGGGCATTAATGAATATGTCAACCTGGTTTCTAAGCTTTTCAGGGATTATGTTGAGGGGCTCCATTATCCTTTGTTTTGCTTGCTCATTGGGGTACGCTTCTATAGGATAACCGTTATAGACAACCCGGCCGACACCCTCCCTTATTATTGCCCGAGCCACTGCGGTCTTTCTCTTACCCGAAACTATCACATCAACCATTTGCATTTTCGACCTCTTTCCACCCGAATCTTACAGCGACCTTGGACAGAGTAACATAATGCCTACCCGAACCACCATAAGTATCTTTGTAATTTATGAATTCGACGTTTTCGAGGTGTTTTGGAACTCCTATATAGATACGCAACCCACGCAACGCCTGTTTACCCTTAGGTTTTCTCCAAGGTAGCATACCCCTGACAACTCTTCTAAAATACATGTCTGGTCTAACATATCGCTTGGGTGAATATCTAAATGGATTTATTGCGGATTTAAGCTCAAATCTAGACTGCCATTCCTTCTCCACGGATGACCAACTACCCTTTAGCACAATCTTTTCCGCGTTAACAACCACCACTTGGTTACCTCTAAGTAAGTTTTTAGCCACTATTGAGGCGAGCCTTCCCAAAACTTGGCCCTCACCATTCAAATAAATGGGCATCTCCCTGCTTTTAGAGGTTGAACTCATCTTAGAATAATCACTCCTTTACCTTTAGGGTTCTGCTCCAATAACTCATCGAGCGTAAGCGCCTGACCACCTGCCTCAATGATCTTTCTTTTAGCAGTAGCGCTAAATCTATACGCTGCGATTTTAACTGGCTTACTAAGCTGGCCAGAGCCCAATACGCTACCAGGAACAATAACTGTTAATCCTCCAGCAGTACTCCTTTCTATAAGAGATAGATTGACCGCTACTCTTTGCCTTGATGGTTTTAGAAGATCTGTCGCAATGCGTCTCCAGACCTTACATTTATAAATATTTGAATATTTTATTAGCCTTGATGCTAAAAGCCTCAACCAAATATTTGTTGGACCAGTTCTACGCATTATTATCTACCTCTTAAGCTCCAACTTTCTCGGAAACCAGCTTAAACTTCTTGAGTAAAATAAGGATCGCAGTTTTAAGTATTACCTTTGGAGGTAAACTACCTGTTGCTTCTATGGTTAGACGAGCAACACTCTCATCCCACATAATCTTTGTCGCACCACTTTTACACGCTTTTTCGCATGCACGGCATAATATACAGTCCCAAGGATTTGTAAACACGAGCTCACCATGCTTGTACTCTAAACAGTTAGTCGGGCATACGCTTACATGCTGATCGCATGGCTCATCTTTGGTTTTATCGAAAATCAAAACAGGTTTGTAAATATACACTACTGGGCTCACAGGACTGAATTTCGCGTGCTGCTTACCCAAACCATACCTAGCGGTAGCCTGAAGTTCGACAACTTGATTCTGGCCGAGCTTAAACAACTGAATATTGTCATACACTGGTCTAGCCTCTTCAACACCAAGAGGTTTCAACATATCCGAGGATACAGTGAGCGGTTGGCCTAACTGTGGTGGGCATTCAGCACGTAACTGATATTCAACTCTCATGTTAGGAGGATTACCTCCTTGAATGTCGATGGAAATCTGAGAAAGGATTTCAGGGTCATCTGGTGTCTTAATCGGCACCATCCCTAGCCTATGTGCGATATACTCTCCATAAATAGGCGATGAATTTTCTGTAAAAAGGACTTCATCGATTGCAAGTGTAGGTACCTCAGCAAGTATTGTTCTCCGAATACCATTTAAGACCTCGCGTCTTAAATTCGAAAACTCAACAGTTAATAAGCCTGGCTTATCTTCTATGACCTTTACTGATAACTCGGTTTGTGACAAAACCTACACCCTTCTACCCCGCCTGCCTCCAGGGCGACGTGTTGAGTCTGTTGGAAGAGGCGTGACATCTGTAATCTTACCGATCATGAATCCAGCACGAGACAACGCTCTTATAGCGGATTGTGCACCCGGTCCAGGTGTTTTCGGTCCATGACCCCCTGGAGCCCTAACATAGACCACTAGCGCGTTTATCCCCTTCGCTGATGCCTGCTGCGCGGCCTGCGAAGCTGAAAGCATAGCTGCGTATGGAGAAGCTTTTTCTCTATCAGCTTTTACTACCCTACCACCAGAGCTAACACCAACGGTTTCAGCGCCTGACAGGTCAGTGATATGAACTATGGTGTTGTTATAGGAACTAAAAATATGAGCCAACCCCCATCGTAAATCTAGTTGCGACATTATGCTTCATCCCTCCACTTTCTGTGTAACGCTTTCGTTAATCTTCTGCTGGTAGCGTGAATAGAATACACTCTTGGGAGATATGCTTACCTTTTCCTCCTCGGCTAAATTAACAAGATAACCAGGAATATCAACTATACGACCATTAACGGTTATGTGCCTGTGAACAACCATTTGTCTCGCAGCGTGTATAGTTGGAGCTAACCCCTTCCTAAAAACTATTGTCTGCAACCTTCTCTCTAAGACCTCTTTTGCCGTTAAGGAAAGCACAGCATCAGCAGTGGCGTCCTGATATTTTATAAGACCCTTCCTATACAACCTTAGAATAAGAGGCCGTTCCTGAATTAACCGCTCATTTTCGGGTAAAGCCAAGACCTCTCGTGCCATCTTTCTGTAACGCCTCGCAATAGTTTGCGCTTTAAAGAGCTCTTTCTTATTTCTTAAACCGTATTCGCCTATTAAACTAAGACCCTCGTATAGGTCCTCTCGTCTCCAAGGATGCCGTGGGCCTTCCCAAACACGTTTAATACGCCGAGGATCACCCATCTACTTACTCGCCTCAGTTTTTTGCTGTTGAGCCTGAGCAATTTCCTTCTTTCTTTTCACTCCCACTGTTTGCCCAAGTCTACCAGTTGTCTTCGTCTTCTGCCCACGCACCTTTAAACCTAAGGAATGACGAACACCCTTCCAACTCCTAGTCTTTATCATTGTCTCAACATCTTTTCTAAGAGCCATAAGCAAATCTGGACCTATAACGTGGAGGTTCTGACCACTAATAGGATCTCTCTGTCTATTGAATAACCATGACGGGATCCCATACTGTGCGGGATTCCGCAAAACGCTTTCAAGGTCAGATATATGCTTATCAGTCAAGACACCAATTGGCGAGTTAGGATCTATTCCCAACACGCGCAGAGCAGCGCTTGCAAACGACATGCCAACCCCTCGTATCCTAGGTAAGGCGTACCCCACCTTCAAATTACCAGGAAGGTCAACCCCCATCAACCTTACAATCGCCCTATACGACGTAGCCGACAATCAATACTCCACCTAGACTATATTCAAAGAAAATAGAAGTTATTTAAGTTTCTCTTATTAACCCAAGCGTAGAACATTCGACGCCGGGGGCGGGATTTGAACCCGCGCGGCCACATGGACCACGGGCTCTCCAGGCCCGCTCCCTGCCAGGCTAGGAGACCCCGGCATCAACATTTATTGGTTCGAGCACCCTTATTGGTGTTGCTACTATGCCACTTTCTATACCACGCAAGTCTTCAGCGTTCCTCAAACAGCGCACCACTTCTATAAGCTCTCCGTTTTCGGAGCAGACAAAGGCTTCGCCTCCACTTTTTATGTCGTTCGATATACAAATCACGCCACGAACGCTGAGGGAAGCTCCCGTATAGAGGTTTTTCTTGGCCGATTCCCTTACGATGATTAAGGGCTTATCTACCAGTATTTCTTCTATTGGGTTAAGTACCTTAGTTAGCTCTGATGATTCTCCCGTCTCTTTGTAAACCAAGGTATAGTATGCTAGCTGATTGAGTGTCACAGTACTTGACTCATCAAATACGCCGCTCCTTATCCGTCTGAGTTCAATCATATTTATTCCCACACCGATGGCTTCACCCACATCGAAGCATAGTTTTCGGATGTATGTTCCGGATTCAACATGAGCCTTAAACAAGACATAGTTACTATCTGATTCAAGTGGAATAAATGAGTATATACGACGCTTTCTTATGCTACGCTTAACCGCTGATTTCATTGGTGGCGTCTGATAAATTACCGTTTCAAACTCCTTCATTATATTATAGACTTCTTTAATATCGATAGCCTCATGCAACTTCATTATCCCAACATAAACCTTATCCGTGTTCATAAGCCATTTAAGTAAACGATTGGCGGAATTCAAAGTAACAGTTAAAACGCCACTAACAGGGGGATTTCCCCGTATTCCACTAGGGTCCCCCCGTGGCCAATCTTTTTCACGTTCAATAGGCGACCAACCCACGCCGTTACCTCATGGCTACTGGGTCCACGCGGCTTATCAATATTAATAAAACTCCTCATTAGCAGAGAGTTGACGTCAGAATATAATTCGCGGGGATTCCTATAATCCCAGCCAACATCCTCCCTTAGCATCAAAAAATTATCCCTATCCCTTTGAACGGGAAGAAACACTTCTATCATTGTACAACCACACCCTTAATAGGCTTGGATTTTAAGATCGCACTAATGACCACATCTAGTAGATCTTGGAGGTCATAAAGTGACGTGTTGATAACCAAGTCAAAATTGCTTAGCAAATCCAAGTTAAACCCATAAATCTTTTTGAACCGTTCCTTCTCGCTAGTCTCCCTCTGCACGGTTTCTTTTATTGCCTTATCTATATTTATAGACTCCCTCTCTGCGATACGTTTGGCCCTCACGTCTAAAGGGGCATTAAGGTATACCTTAAGCTCAGCATCTCTTACGACCCATCCAGTTAAATGACCCTCTATCACAACGTTGCCCTTCTCTGCCTCAAGTATAGACCTAGCATCCACTTCTCTATCAATAGAGAAGTCCTGCTCTGCCTGCTTGTTTAGACCAACTACATCAATGCCTTTCGACTGAGCCATCTCTCTAAACAACTGACCTGCCGATACAAAACGCAACCCAAGTAAATCGGCTATTCTCTTTGCGACGGTAGATTTACCGCTGCCTGGTGGCCCACTGACAGTGATTACAACCATGTTAAACTATGCATTATCAGGTGTGAAAAGTTTAACGATCTTTGATGCCGCTTGCGTAGCATCACCCTCGACATTTCTAACTATGAGAACACTTGCACCCACAAAGACTGCCGAAGAAATAGCAGCACTTCTGTTTAATTCCAGAAAGAGTTTTATTTCTTCTACAGTTGACTGATCATCCCGTACCCTCATGGTGTCGTTTAGCCTACGTTTAAGTATTTCCTCTGGCAAAGCTTCAACCAAAACAATAACATCTGGTTGCAGTGTTTCTATAACCCACTTGGGGAGCCCCGGTAGAAAACCGTTCTTAGTAGTTATCAGGGCATGCGTATCCACAACCACGTTCCCTTGTCGCGCTTGGTCAAATAACTTTTCAGCCGCCTCCTCTTGCAAAAGAAGTTGCTTACTAAGGGGCAATCTTCTTAAATCATCACGACCTCCTACCCACCCATTCCTTTTGGCAATCTCAAGCATAACATCGCCGTAATTAAATACGTTAACTTTCAAATCTGGAGGCAATAGTTTGAGCATCGTGCTAAGAACAGTTGTTTTGCCGACGCCATTTATCCCTGCCACTATCACCAGCTTACCACTTCTAACTAGACGTGTATTGCCAGAATGCATTTGCCCTCACTCTAGCAGACGAGCTATCCCCGGATATAGTTCTTCTATTTGTTCCTGAACCAATATCTGGTATATCTGATAGGTTATAGATACGGCAAGAAGCAAACCAATACCTGTACCATATGCACCCAAGAGGTCGGCTACACCAGCTATCAGGCCAGCAGCAAGTGCACTTAGAAACGTTAACGCGTAAATCGGTTTACGCAGAACCGCTTCAATTATACCAACGGAGCTACGGAATCCTGCTATTTGAAGGCCGCTAGCAGATAATTGCTCTGCTTGATCCCTTGGTCCTAAACCTGCTATCTCAACCCACATATATGAGAACATAACCGAGAGAACTATGAGTAATGCTACAAACACTAAGCTTCTAATAGGTTGTTCGATTGTTGCTCCGAGTCCTCCAGGATTCTGTAAATACCAAGCTATACCACCAGATGGCTGGATGCCGCTCGCGGTTCGTGTGTAGGTGCCTAAGAAGTTAAGGTACCAGACATTGTTATTTGGGTCAAATCTTGACCATATAATCTGCGTAAAGAAAATATAATCGGAGAATAGTATTCCAGCCAACAGAACAGGAACGTTTGATACATAAAGAAATTGGAGCGGGATTTTGCTTTTGTAGCCCTGTGCTTTCTGATAAACCACAGGTATTTCAACCTTCATCCCCTGCATGTACGCTAAGATCAATACGAAAGCGATAGTTGCAACCAATCCAACAAGGTCAGGGGGAGGAATAGACCCGGCTACTGCGGGGTAACGAATAATACTAGATAGAAAATGTCCATTGAGCGCAGCTTGTATAGCTGCAATGATAGCACCATAGGCGTAAACTGGTTTTACACCTGTATTATACGGCTGGAACGAAAAAGCTGCATTCACAACTTGGAATGCTACACCAGCAAGTATAAAGAGGCTTATGCCACTTCCAATACCCCACCCCTTCTGTAGCATCTCATCTAGAAGTATAACGAGAAGTGTAGCGAAAACCAGTTGTAAGAAGACCAGTACTTCTTGCGGTAGAGTTAGGCTACCAAATATGCCAGCCCCCACATAGGCGGCGGCCTCTATAAACGTAAATATAACAGCAAAGCTCTTCTGGGCCTCAGTGAAATCTATTCTTCCCTGAGTGTCTGAAAGATCAACATCAAGAATTTTTGAGCCAACCAATATCTGCATAATCATTCCAGCTGTGACGATAGGACCTATACCTAGCTGCATAAGTGTTCCCTGTCTTGATGCGAATATCAGGTTTTGAATGTTAAACTGATTGCTTATTTGTGAAGGTATCCCGTAGAGTGGCGTGCTCGCCATAACCAGAAAAGCCAGTAGCGCCAAGCCAGTCCACGCAAACTTCTCCCTTAATGAGGGCTTCTGTGAGGGCTTAGAAGCCGCAGGGAGAAACTTGGCAAACCCAGCTAAAGCGGATATAAATCTACTGGCCATAGCATTTAACCCATATCCGAGATTATCACTTCGCCGCCGGCATTCTTAATCTTTTCTATTGCAGACTTAGAGGCTGCTGGCACAATTACCTTTATTTCGGCATTGATAACACCCTTCCCAAGTAGTTTTGTGTAACCCAACTCTGCTAGGTCGATTTCATCCCTCTTCAGTGTCGCAGCCAACTCGACTAGACGCTCAATATTAATTTCTCTTTCCTTGCGCTTGATCCAAGCACGCTTGAATCCGTGTTTCCCGAATGCATCCTTTCCATACTTAACAGTCCAACTCCATTTGTGTTTATGCAAACCAGCCTTGCCGACGCCACCCTTCGATCCAGCTTTTCGGTGCTGGCCGATTCTTCCCCAACCCACGGATCTAGTGCCTCTGTACTTCCTAGACCTTTTTTCTCTACGTACTGACAATTCCTACACCATCCTCATTATTAGCTTTGAAATGCTCTTCCCATGATACCCAAATACACCACCACTTGAAAAAGGCTTTCTGAGTTCCCCGTCAAAGCCTTTGCTTGGAGGGGTCATGTTAAAGCTTCGTACCAACCCCCTTCTTATATATTCATTTAACCTCCCCTGCATTATTGCTTCAGCTAATTCTATATGCGATTGGCAGTCAAGTTTTCGTAGTGATTCAACATTTAACTTTACCCCACCCTTCATCTTCCCCCTCTTCTCAAGCAACATGGCAAGAGTGGCGCTATCAACCTCCCCCCAAGCTATGTATTTCTCCACCTTCTTTAACATTCCCCGTATGTCGGGCGTATCATAGAATAAGGCTAGGTTATTTCGTTTATTTAGACAAAGCCGTGAAAGGGTCTCTTCATCCTCTTTTGCAACATTCACCTTCCCTCTGATCCGGATTATTCCTAGAAGCGTAGCCATAAATCCCACTTATCGTGACCAATCCACTGGTTTTTTAAATCTAAGGCCGCGTCTAAGCGCATTAAGTGTAGCGTAAGCTGTATTAACATGGTTTCGAGTTTCCCCAAAACTTTGAACCCATACATCAAGAACACCCGCTAAGGCCAGGACTTGTTGAGCGATTTCTGATGCCACTATACCTGTACCCTTTGGAGCCGGCATAAGAAGCACGCCCACGCTACCCGCCTTCCCATATACTTTATAGGGTACACTGTGTTGTGTGCCGCATCTGCACTCCCATGCACCACAGCCACGCTCAACGTACGTTATATTGAGTTTGGCATCGATCAAAGCTTTTTCCTGAGCCTCATTCAACTGGCGGGATTTGCCTGATCCAATACCTACAAACCCGTCTTTGTTCCCAATGACAGTCACAATCTTAAAACTATTCACCTCGCCCGCGTCAGTTTGCCGTTGAACAACACCACTATAGATGATTTTCGATTCTAAACTAGGTAATAACACATCAACTATTTGATGCTCTCTAATCGGCATGTTGTATTCTATTACATCCTTTATAGAACTCACTTTACCCTCTTTAACCAGCTTACCCAACTTTGTTTTTGGGACCCATTCATTTTGAACGGACATCTATTTCTCACCCTCAGTCATTATTTTCCGTTTAACTTCATTAAAAACGTCTACTAGATTCTCTGGCTGAACGTTTGCGGATATAAAATGAGAGAATTGCTTAGTGTATTTTTCTTGATTATTAGCCTTAAGGAGCTTTGCGTATTCAGCTATATGCCCGCCGCTAATCCTAAACTCTTCAGGTAAAACCTCTTCTGAGCATGGTATTTCCAAACCTCCATCCCTACATCCCTTAACGAAGGCATAGAGATTGCTTTTGGCAACATGGTGTATTAATCCCATATCAAGTATCGCTTCTTTGAAGCCTAATTTTAAGACGCGCTTAGCCATAAGCAAACCGGTTAAATAACACGCGGGTGCAGATGTCAAACCCGCTGGATAGCCAAATCTAATAAGCTCTTTACTCGATGCCGATGTAAACGTCTTATCACTCCCTGTCTGCGATAAAACCAACTGTGCGTAAATATAGCGATTAGATCTCCGTAGCACTAGGCGCGGCTTACCCGAAAGTAGCAATTTCAGCCTTAATCTGTAATCTGTGAGCCCTAACCTTCTCCTCTTAAAGTTTAACCTGTACCTTGGACCATACGACATTTACCACACTCACCCTACTTCCCAATATAGTTCTTCAAGGAGGCCAGAGAAGTAAAAACTCCTCCCTTTATTTTGAGGTAGAGAGCCCTGTAGGTCTTAGCATCGATCACACCGTCCGCGCGGAGTTTCCTTAAATACTGCCTTTGCTTTCTAACGCGGAGTACCCACTCCCTCTCCGGCTGCCTTCTAACACCCATTCCTCCCTTCCTAGATCCAGCGGCCTTCCTTTTACCTTTCGCCTTCTGTGTCCTAACAAGTCTTTTCCTCCCCCTCGTTGGAGTTGATGGAGAACGAATATCGATTAAACCTGTTTTTATAAGGGAGCGTACATCATCCTTAGTTATAGCTTGCGAAACGTCTTCCAAATGCTCTGGCGCCACGTAGATTCTTGATACACCAACTCCAAGTATCTTAGCAGCCAACTTTTTCTGGATACGCACATTGGACATTTATTCCCCCTCCTTATTCACGTTGTCTAGGTCTTGCTTTTTCTGTTTTCCGTTGACAACGTATACCCCCCTTTGACTTGCGGCTGCTTCTATTCGGGCGAATTTCTGCGCACCTATATTTGAAGCTATAATAACACACTGCTTTGAGGGGTCCACTAGTTCAAGTTCCGCCATACTATTAACACGTGTGGGTATCAGCCCACGTGGATGCAAACCACGCACTTGTCGAGGTGTCCTATACCCAATGTTAACGGTGGGGGGGTATCCTTTAAATGCATGTCTAAGTTTATTGTCTATGCCCCGCGGCTTTCGCCAAGAGTCACCAAGTCTCACCCTAACCCAATGGTAAGGTCTAGGAAAACTGGGTATATCTGTTTTAAGTTTTCTAACTTTATTAGCTGCCACTCCTAATCACTCCCTCGCATACACATAAATACCGTCAGAGAAAACACGAGGATCATAGTCTCTGATCTTAGTAGCCCTCTGAATATTTGCAGCACTTTGAGAAACCTTTTCCTTATCAAGCCCGGAAACGACTATATCTTTATCTTCGACGCTTATGCTCACCCCATCAAATATTTTAGCTACTCTAGGGGCTCTTTCACCAATGAAGTTTTCAATTTTCACAATATTGCCTTCCACCTTTATATTAACCGGGAAGTGAGCATAAATCATCTTTAATCTATATTTATAACCCTTCGTAACACCCACTATCATGTTTCTCACATGGGCCTCGGCTGTGCCAAGAAGGCTTACTTCCTTCTTCTTTATGTTGCTTAATGCGATGACCAATTTTTTACCTTCTAGTGAAAAGCTAAGAGGCGTGGTCTCGAAACTGTGTGAAACCTGACCTAACGGGCCTTTTACAACAAGTGTTTGACCTTTAATTTCAATCTGAACGTTGTCGGGTATCTCTAAACTCCTAGAAATATATGGGATATTCATACCCTTTCACCCTTAATAAACATAAGCGACAGCCACGCCTCCTGCTTTCTTTTCTCTTGCTTCAAGGTGGGACATAACACCTTTGGACGAGGAGATTACCAGTACGCCTATATCTTTCGATGGTAGATAACGAGTTGCCAGTTGGTCTATTTGGGCTGAACCAACACTAACACGGGGTACAATTACACCACAATCATTAACCCTACCCAATAATTGAATCTTTAGCTTTCCACCACGCCCATCATCTATAAACTCGAACTCACCTATGTACCCAGACTTCTGGATTACGGCAAGAACTCTACCAATAAACTTAGAGGTACCTTCAACTACGCAGCTCTTTTTCCCGCGTTGCTCGGAGAGTTTAATGGCGTTCATCAGGTTGGACAGCAAATTTTTAGAAGGCATTGTACAATCACCTAGTCATATTTTTTAAACCCAATTTTAACCGCTACTTCTCTAAAACATTGCCGACATAAATTTAAGCCATATCTTCGTATTAGGTTTCCTTGCGACCCACACCTTACACAGCTACGTGAACCTCGACCAAATCTTCTTTGCTTCGGAACAGATTGTTTACCCATCTATATCACCCTGACACCGAATTTATCCGTAACATAGCGCACCACCTCTTCAGGGCTCACAATATGGTTTCTACCTACCCTATGTGGCCTTAACTTTCTTAGAGAGACGCGAGCGCCTCTTCTAACCAATCTTACGCACACATCAAGGCCAAAGATACCTAATTCTGGATCATATTTTATACCTGGAATAAATATGTGTTCTGTTATTCCAAAGCTGAAATTACCCATACTATCTATTGAACTGCGCTTTAATATATTACCGACAGCTTCAAAAGCTTTTCTTAAAAAGGCTTCCGCTTTAGGGCCTCGTAAAGTCACCTTACAACCTATTTCTTCACCTTTTCTGACAGAGAATTCACGAATAGACTTGTGCGCCGTAGTATAGACAGGTTTGGCTCCTGTTATGCGTTCCAGAACGGTTGCGGCTTTCTTTACTCTCTCACCCGCTTCGCCGACACCTATGTTAACAACAACTTTCTCGACGAGTATTTCACGCATAGGATTCTGCTCCATAGGGGACTTTGCTACTTCTTGCGCCAAATCACTCCACTCCTTGGAATGTTATAATAGGCTCCTCCCTTCCCACCACATATACATAATCCAATATTGTCTCTATTATGCCCCCATCTGAAGCTTTAATCCTAACAAGCGACTTTCGTCGTTTGAAGGCTGGCACGATCTCTTGAAGTACGCCGTGACTCCCACTGTTTTTACCACTTATGACTAAAACGTATGAGCCAAGATCGAGCTTCAAATGGTCTAATATCTGTTTGCCCCTAAGGTCAGTTTTCAGCGAATCAAGCGTACCATAAACATTATTTTTGGCATCCTGCGGGTCTTTAAGGTCTAAAAGCATATTTACCCCCCCACTTAGATTTAGCTGTAACTTAAGCCCTTTAACTATAGTTTTATTCTCGACCCTTAGTAGGCGGAATAGCTCTGAATCTTGAATGCGGTGTGCTGCAAGCGAGCCATTATAAGGCAACACCCTATAGTGAGCCCCCATGTCTGGTATGCTCAGTATATCCATTACACCAATCGGAAAATCGGGTCTTCTAACAACTTTTCCATTAACCATAATCTTGGACTCATTCAGTATTGTTCTCGTTTCATGAAGGTTTCGGGTAATCCCCATCAAATCTCTTAACACTAGCAGCAAAGGTAGACTAGTCGAAGAAGAATAAGGCCCAGGTGATGGCTTAACAACCCACGCGCTTTCTTTCCTACGCACGGGCCACCAAGACGGCGCCGAATATCTCTTAAGAGTCCTGTTTCCACCCATCTTAGCCATATCTCAACTACCTCCCTCAGCTTCTTTCTTTTCTTCCGTTGGTTTCCCCCCAACCGCTTCAGTTTGAGAGACTGTCTCGCCAGGGCTAGTAGTCTCTGATTTTACACTTTCAGTTTCTGGTTCACCAGCCGCAGGCGCTTCAACCACACCAATCTCTGGCTCCTTCTCTAACAATTCGGGTGATACCCCTTTACGTTGCAAAATAAGCTTTCTATATTTATCAGATAGGTCAAGTCTCGTTAGCAACAAATTTGATACGTGAATACCAACAAGCTTGGTTTTACCTTTTTGAGCCTTACCGGTAATGCCCTCTACGTAGACCAGTCTCCTCTTTACATCTGTGCGGGCCACTTTTCCTGAGCGACCTTTGAACCCCCCTGAAACAATCTTTACAGTATCATTTGCTCGAACCGGTATAGACTTTATTTTTAAGCGCGCTTTCAGATCCTTGCTCAGAGGAACGCTCATAAGTTTTATCGCAGAACTCCAACTAGCGTTATACAGCCTTTTTCTTTGTTTATACCTATTGGAACTAAAACTCATACCATAAACCTCCTTTTTTCAGACCACGATGCTCGCTAAGCTTCCAAGCTTAGGAAAACGTTCTACCGCTTCTCTAGCAACTGGGCCACGGACTTCAGTCCCCTTTAACTCGCCTTCTGGCGTGACTATAACGGCCGCATTATCCTCGAACTGGATTCGCACCCCATCCGGTCTTCTAAACGGCATGCGCTGCCTTATGATAACGGCTCGCACTATCTGTTTACGCATCTGAGGGTTGCCACGTTTTACCGAGGCAACAATTATGTCGCCCACAGCTGCTGCAGGTATTCGTCTAGCTCTACCCTTAAAACCTAAAAGCATTACCATTTGAAGCGTTTTAGCACCAGTGTTATCCGCGCAAACCATTTCAGCTTCATTCGGTAAACCAGCGCTTATGTTGGGTCTAAACGTAGCGCCGCTCTTTCTTCCACCACGCTTTACCATACTAAAGTCTCCTCCCTAAAACTACAAACGAAACAGACTTCGCAATAGGCCTACTTTCACCGATCAAAACAACATCACCTATATTCACATCGACACATGGCGGCAAATGGGCATGAATCCTGGATCTACGCCTCTCATACCTTTGATATTTTTTATTATAGAAAGTGTACTCACGCTCCACAACCACCATGTTCTTAGAACGCATCTGATAGACTTTGGATTCCAGAATTATTCCTCTCACCTTTAAATACCCATGATAGGGGCAATTAGCGTCATTACACGACTTTACTGGCGCTAATACTCCAGTTATACCAATGTTTTTGGCCGCCACCACGATTACCTCTTTAACCTATTCCACGCTAACCCTAGAAGGTGTAATCCTTTAACCTTAGATTCATTTAGGATTAACGTTACTTCCTTCTTAGGGAAGGAAACAGACTTGTCGCCCACTTTAAGCTTGACCATATTACGTGTCTCCTGAAAAACTATACCTGTGATAAGAACATGCTTATAGTGCACCACGACTTCTAACCCTATGAGGCTACCGATGGTTTTGCTCATTAATCTCTACTTTCCAGTAGGGTTATGACTCTTGCTATACTTTTTCTTATAGTGCGGATAGCCTTGGTATTCTTTGAACCACCTTTGGTAACAACAGTGGCTCTTTCCTTGAACAACTCAGATTTAAACTCGTAGAGTTTCTTTAATAACTCCTCTTTGGATTCCTTAGCACGTGCTTGACTCATTGCTCAGGTACCTTCTCGTTTTGCTGTAAAAGTTGTTGTTCAACAGTCTGCTCAGATGCTTCGCTCTTTACCTGTTCTACAACACTTTCTTGTGGTTTTTCTTCTTCAAGTTGCTTTTTCAAGTTGTTTAAGAGAGATTGGTCAACCTGCTTAAACACGACTTGAGGTGTGTACATATTGGGTAAAGCTATCTTTACCTTTATACCAATAATTCCAGGCTTTAGGAGAACACTTGTAACCGCCTTATCCACCAAGTTAGCAGGCTCTCCTGACTGGTGTATTTGACCTTTTCTTAGCTTAATAAACCTTGAACGATCAGTGGTGAACTTACCTCGCAAAGAAACCTCAGCACCCATAGCGCCCGCCTTCAATATAGAATCCAACGAAGCAAAAGCCACCCTTTTCTGCCTTGCGCCGTGCTCTAAATAGGAACGCAGCCGCCCAGCCATAATTCTGGCGTTGAGCTCTGGTACATCGACTCCTTTTACATCTATTTGAGGGTCCTCCAACTGATACTCTTGTTTCAACAGTAAAGCCAAATCCCTTATCGAATAACCCTTGCGGCCTATTATTATACCAGGTCTTTCAGCTTGGATTAGCACTTGATGACCAAGTGGCATTTTTGTTATAACCACCCCGGCGTAACCAGCTTTTCTAAACATCGATTCCAATCTTTCATCGATCATGAGCTTCTTCTTGTTCTCCGCAATAAACTGTTTAACAGGGGTAACCATAACCAACTCACTCCTCAATCTGCTTTAAACCTATCTCAACATGGGTGAGAACCCTATGTTTAATATCGATCCTACCAAATGCTCGTGGATAAACCCTTGGTATGAAACCTGCTTTTTGAGCCGCCGCATGATAAACCACAAGACGAGAAGTATCCAAACCCTTTTTCGACGCGTTGTTCTCCGCGTTCTCCAAGACTTTTAAAACCGCCTTAGCAGAGAGGACGGGGTAGCGTCCAGCGGCACCGCTAACTCCTCCAAGAGACCTTTTATGGCCCACTTTCTTCCTGTATTTTGTAAATGCCACAGGTATCTTTTCTTGGGCTACTCCCCTTAAAAACTCCTTTGCCACCTCTAAACGCATACCCTTAATAGCCCTGCATACATTCACCGTCTTCTTAAATGATACACGTAGATCCCTACCCGACGCCAAAGCCATTGTTGTTGGGTCGTAGTTTTCTATAGAATACCCGCTTTTTGTCAACTTTAATAACCCTCTACTTAAGTGGAACATACATACTTGATCGCGTCGCCCTTATACCGGGTTCGCCGTGAACAACTCTCTTAGTGGTTATCGCATACTCCCCTAAATAGTGGCCTAGCATCTCTGGTTTAATCTCTATCGGCACAAACTCTTTCCCATTATGCACATGTATTGTCAACCCAACCATCTCAGGTAGCACAATCAAATCCCTGCAATGCGTCCTTAACTTAAGTGTTTGAGGGCCCCGACCGTCTCTTTTAATCTTTCTTATCTTTTCTATTAGAGGCGCTTGCTCAGGTTTAATACCTCTCTTAAGGCTTCGTCTCACTCTCGCTGGAAAAAGTTTTATTAGATCCTCCATATTCATCTCGGCTAGCGCATTGATGTCATACCCTTTATATTGTAATCTTAAACTTTCTGCTTCAGACATATATTCTAGTTTTGAGCTGAGGGGTTAATAAAGGGTTGTGCCTTTCGCCTGATGCCACCTGGGCAGCGCTTTACATGCGGATTTGGGGGTAATGATTAGGGTGATCCGCTTGGGCTAAATCCACGAAAACGAGATACATTAGTACCAGTTATAGGCATCCCACATTGTTTTCACTTTCTTCTTTACATGTTACTTGGGTAGCATTCCGTCTAATATTGACAGCACAATAAGTGGTATACGTGTTCGATACATATACTCCTTTATAACATTTTTCATTATTTGCGGATCCTGTCCGGATAAGCATTCATCCGTGTCACCTCCACTCAGTGTACCAGTGTACGAATAGTTCGAGGAATTCTACGAGTGGAGCAAAGAGTGTTCTTTTGGGGTTGATGTTATTATAGAACACCCGTGTCCTGTCTTTTAGGTATCCCTGAATCGTTCGACTGAGCTACTCACCCCGAAGGTCTGGTGGACGTGGTTGTGGAACCCCGCTCGGAGCACGGCTTCACGCTACCAGGGGCCCCTACCCGTGAGCAGGGTCTCCGAGACACCTTCTTCTCAGCCTGCGCAGGAATCTGAGCGCGTTCTCCATGGTCCGGGTTAATGAGACGCCGAACCAGACGGGCTGCCTAGTATACGCGTCCACAGCCACCCAAACGTTGATTGGTCTGCCACCCCCACACTTCACCACACCCTCATCCACAGCGATCACAGGGTGCCAGCCTGGCTTCGCCTCGAAGCCTCAACCTTCTTCACCCAACCCTGCACGCTCGACTTCGAGAGGGGTTCAGAGAGCACCCAGAAGAAGCCAGAGGTCTTCCCTCACTGAGGCTTAATCCGAAGGTGTAGAGTAGCACGGCGACCACCTTGAGCTCAGAAGAACCTCTTCTTATTCCTCTTAAAAACGCTTAAATCCCTGAAGAATTCGAATATGTCCGTGGTGGACTCCACGGTCGCTCACCGATTCCGAACCGTGGCGCCCACCACGTTTAAGCCTTATCCGGACACCATCTATTTGCGGTATCCAAGGTCACAAAATTGGCAAAATTTTACCACTAAAGCCTGCCTGACCGCCTTGCAGAGATATGCCCAACCTTTTTCCCTGGAGGTAGTCGCCGGCTAATAGTAGTGGATCTACTCACAGAAGGATGGTTTCCTCCACCATGTGGATGACTCACAATGTTCATAGCTACTCCTCTAACCTTAGGATACTTTGTTGGCTTCGTCTTCATTAAATGATATTTGGCACCAGCCTTCAGGAATGGCTTCTCTATTCTTCCACTAGCAGCAGCGACCCCTATGGTGGCCCGACAACGTGAGTCTAGCACCTTAGATGTACCAGACGGTAAAGTCAATATAGCTTTACCTTCACTATGAGAAACAACGGTGCAGTATGTGCCTGAGGCCCTAGCTATTGAACCACCATCACCAAACTTTAGCTCAACGTTAAACACCTTGGCGCCATCTGGTACAGCTGAAAGAGGAAGAATGTTACCATTAAGTGGGGGAGCGTCTTGGCCTAATTCTACTTCTTGCCCTACCCAACACCCTTCCCAAGCAACAGTAAAGAAACGGTTTCCATTATATTTAATTTTTGCAATTGGAACACCTCTTCCAGGGTCATGCAGCAGCTCTACAACAACGCCTTTTAACCGTTGTGCTAGCGGGTACTTTGCAGCGGCAACCCTTTTCCAAGTTGGACTGCGGAAAACAGAGGTTCCTCTACCAGCCCTCCTAACCAAAATACGCTTACCCATTCTCAAACTCACCCAAACTAGAGTATACCCAGCCGTGTCGCGATTTCCTGTGCTTTGTATTCTGGTTTAAGCCTGACGAACGCTTTCTTCTTATTGTCGATTGTGTTTATTGTTCTAACACGTTCAACTTTAACATCATAAAGACTCTGAACAGCGGCCTTTATATCTGATTTCGTAGAACGGGAGTCAACAACGAATGTAAGCGTGTTGAATCGTTCAATCATTGATATGCTTTTCTCGGTTACATGCGGGGCGAGAAGCACATTCAACGCTTGAATTTTCTTAGTGATGTCCTCCTTCTCAGACTCGTCTTTTTTCTTCCTTTCTTTCTTGCTCAACGTGACCACCCGCTTATAGACATTAACGCCTTCTTACTCCAAATAGTGAGCCTCCCAGGCACACCACCAGGCGCAACTAACCCAATGTTTAGACCATCAACGCCAACAGCGTCCACTCCAGCAATGTTTCTGAAGGCCTTAATAGCCGGTGCTCTTCCTGATGAGAAGATAATCAATGGGCCCACCTTCCTCTTAAGTCTTCTACCACGAAGCTTGCCTTTTCCAGCACGGATTTTAACGCCACCCTTAACTCTTTCAACATCCATGTAAACACCAAGCTTCTGGAGAAGGAAAACCGCCTCTCTAGTATGTGCCAGTTTTTCGACATCGTCAACTAGAACAATAGGGAGTTTTTTTAATGCAGCCTTATCAAAACTATGACCGCGTTTAACCACCGATTCATAATCAGCAGTCGACGCGATCGCGGATAAAAGCGCAAGCCTTTTCTCCTTACTATTAATTCTCTCCTTAATCTTTTTATCCACGCGTGGTGGATGAGGCTTATAACCTCCCCGTGTCATGGGGGCAAATCCTCCACGCCCACTTGAATGCCTCGGTATGCGCGCCATCTCTCTACCCGTACCAAAACTTTCGACTGAAACCTTCTTTCCAGCTAATGGATCCCTCCCCTGTGGTTGTTTTTGCGAGGTAAAATATGCTAAAAACGCTCTTCTAACAATGTCGATACGAGGCGTTAAGTTAAAGAGTGTTGGGAGCTCGACTTCCCCTGCCACTTCCCCATCTAACGAATACACGGGCACTTTTCTACTCATCTCTTGGGTAAGAATACATGATCACCCCTTCTATACACTTGAAACATACTGTATCTCTGGCGCCTCCTTTAAAGGTTTAAAGTAACTACGCACAGCACTTCTCAAAATAACCAATCTCTTAGAGGCACCGGGCACAGAGCCCTGTAAAAGCACCACAGATGAGCGTGGCAACCCATAGTGCCTGAATCCACTCTTAGGCGTTATTTTAGAAGGATCCACTTCTATCGATACAATCATCTTATTTAAATCAACCCTGTTATGAAAACCGTGCTGCCCAGCGCGTGGTACAGTGGACATGACAGCGCCAGGCGTCATAGGAGAATCCGATCCTGGTCCACGCTTAGTTTTCTTGGCTTTTTTACGCTGAATTATTTTTATTCCAAACCTCGCAACAGGACCCTCATAGCCCTTACCCTTTGATACGGCTATAGCATCCACTATAGCGGTTGGTGAAAAAACTTCGTTTACACTTATTTCTGAACCTAGTGACTCGAGGTACCTAAGTTGCTCATTGAGTTCACCTCCTAACGGTATCTCGATGATCTCGGGCTTCTTCTTCGGTAAACCTGCTTTCCAAGGCTGAGTTACAACTAAGGCGCGCACAAAATGGGCGCTAGACTTGAATCGCTCTACGTCGACCGTGCTGTCCTTTTTAGGGAGGGAAATAACCTTACCTACTTCCTTAGGAAGATTCTTTGCCCATACCTCTCCAATCGTTCTCAGAACTCTTTTTTCATCTATGATGTAGAATCTAAGACCTGCTAAAATTACTGGGGGGGCCTCAAGAACGGTCAACGCGCGAAAAACCTCTTTACCAAACGTAGGACTATACTGGTAATTATCCTTAACAATAGCGTGGATCATACCTACCTTATAAGCTGGATAACCCAAAAGTTTTGGGCCTCCTGACTTAGGCCAACTTCTAACATGCGGCCTAATAGACTTCGCTCTTTTCCTAGGCCTAAAAGCCAAAGAGCCGTGTCTCGGAGCGCTGAGTTTTCTATGGCCCATTGTTCACACCTTTTAAATCAGGTGTAACATTCTTCAGTTAAGACAAAAATAAGTCTTCCGAATCAACAAAGCACTCAAGTCAACAAAACTTCACTTAGCCAAGATGGGCTCGGAGGGATTTGAACCCTCGACCTCCCGGTACCCAAGTGCCACTTATCAGCCGAGCGCTCTACCAAACTGAGCTACGAGCCCACACCCACAAACATTCCATTAGGAAGATTTAAGCATTCATAATAACAATTAGCGGGTCAACTCGGAAAAACAGAATTCAGCAACCACAAACACAGCATCTGGCTTACAAGCAAACCATATTAAGGTGAACACAAAACTAAACCCCAAAGAATACTTCGATAAGCGCGAACCACATATTCAGTCGTCTATTAAATAATGCACAAGGTTAAAATTGTGTAACTAAGCTATTATAATCATACGACCAGCTAAGTTTGGTTCCGTTTAAATCTTGGTGTGCAGGTGTGTATGCAGGGTGCACATTACTTCCGACAACCCATCAACCAAGATGATTGGCGCTAATGAATCACTTGTCTCTATAGTTATACCTACTTATAATGAAAAAGAAAATGTAGTCCCCATTATTCATAACCTGCATTCAGTAATGCAGAAAATTAATTACAGAATTATTTTTGTGGACGATTCAAGTCCTGACGGCACAGCCGCAGTGATTCGCATGATGGCTAACAGTTATCCTGTTGAATTAATCATGAGGCCTAGAAAAATGGGTTTAGGCTCTGCCGTAATCACAGGCGTAAATAGTACCTCATCGCCCTTTATAGTGGTCATGGATGCGGATTTACAACATGACCCAAACCTCGTAAGCATAATGGTGGAGAAGCTAACTGCAGGGTTTGATTTGGTTATCGCCTCCCGTAAAGTGCAGGGAGGTAGAGTGGTTGGCTGGAGCCCAGAGAGGAAAATCATCTCCGACTTTGCTACTTATTTGGCACATCTATTTGTGCCAAGGGCTAAAAACATAAAGGATCCACTCTCTGGATTCTTTGCTTTCAAAAGGGATATTCTGAGGGGCGTTAGCTTAGAGTCTAGGGGGTTCAAATTGCTACTAGAAATACTGGCTAAGGCACACTACAAGAGGGTTTGTGAAGTCCCATTAGTGTTCCGGGAAAGGAGAACTGGGAAGAGTAAACTCAACCTAAACGAGTACCTACTCTTTATATTGCTTCTAATTAGCTTGGCAAAATACAAATAATGGGAAAGGGACCTATGGACTGGGCGGGATTTGAACCCGCGGCCTCCCACGTGCAAGGCGGGCGCTCTGCCAACTGAGCTACCAGCCCTTAAAATAGATACTTGCCCCAAAAACATAAGCTTTGGCTTAACTCGTAAAAAGAATATAGCGCTAAGCCTGACTTTAGGTCAGCGCTTACTAAGAAGTTTGATTAGAAGATAGATAACTGCTATAATGGTGAATATTTGCAAGTAGTCTAGTTGTGGAGGACTCTTTAGAACTATGCCGTTTTTATAGTAAACAATTTTAGTAAACGTTAGGAAACCAAATTCATATTTGATAGCGACGGGAACATTAACTAGTGAATGAGGATATATCTGTAGCGACACCCATTCTAGAGCCGCTCCAAGCACAATTATACCTAATGCAGTCAAAATGGTATTGATGAGGGAACTCTTAGAGTTCACAATATAGCATTAAAAAAGTGTTTTAAAAACCTATTAACTAGGCATGAAACTGCAAAAACAATGCCTGAGTGGACTGATATAATTGACCCAAATACGGTATAGACAAATAGCCCCATTTACGCTGGAAATAGTTATAATCTAAAGTGTTTTCTTCGAATGAATGTTTTTTTCTGAAATTGTCTGAAATTGCTATTTAGCAGCTTTTCTGTGCGCATTGTACCCGACGTGTTATCCAGAGTGAATGGGGGGAATATGTTACCCACATATGAGGGGCTAAACCGGGCAGCACCACAGGAATTAGCCTTAAGTTAATATTGCACCATATTTATTATGGCGGCGAGCCACTGGACGGCCTCCGGACCGTGGGTCTGAGGACGCTCCGCCCACCGTGTGGGAGCGCGACGCCGTAAGGCGTTTGGGGAGACCCAAGCCTCTGGCACAGAAACGCTCGGCGAAACCAATACGGATGACAATGATGGTTCACTGAGGACATGGTTTCGCCTTGAAACGGTCATGCCGCGCGGTGCAAGGGTCTATGCGCCGATGAGCCCCCACATGAGGCGCAGGTAACCCGCATAGTCAAATGCCGTCTAAAACTCAAGGCGGGCTACGGGTGGCACGCCGCCACATTTAGGCTTTCGAGAGGTTAAGATTTATATTTGATTACACATTCTTAATAAATCATGACATCCGCCTATGTGTTAATTAACACTGAGATAGGTAGTGAAGATGATGTTCTATCCCAGTTAAAGCAAATACCCATGGTAAAAGAAGCGTATTTAGTGTATGGTGTTTATGATGTTATAGCGCGTGTTGAGGCTCCTGACTTAGATAAACTTAAAGAAACAGTTACGTGGAAAATAAGAAAACTCGATAAGGTGAGATCGACACTCACAATGATAGTTGTCGAAAAGCCAAATAAGTAAAATCTATGCTCTTTCACATAGGCATAGATGACACAGATAGCGGACGTGGCGGCTGCACAACCTATGTGGGTTACAGAATAACAAAAAAACTCATTGGATTAGGGATTAGGGTTTTAGACTACCCCAGACTATTGCGCCTTAATCCAAACGTCCCTTGGAAAACAAGGGGCAACGGGGCCGTCGGCTTAACAATTGAAGCTGAATCATTAGATGATATAAGCGAAGTGTTGCAAGACGAGGTGGATTTAGCATTTAGGAACTATGGTTCGTCCCCCGCATGCGTAGTAATCACAGAATCCTTGAGAACGAAATTACAAAATTTTTTCTCACAGGCAATAAACAGAATAATCGGCATAGAACATATATCCTGGCTTCTAGAAGGCACTCAGTTCCCATACGTTTGGGTGAGTAGGAAGCAGGGCTTAATAGGCGCCTTAGCAGCCGCATCAAACTTGCTCGATTACGGCGACCATACATTTGAGGTCCTTGCTTATAGGCAGCAAAAATTCATAGGTACGCCTAGAATTATAGATCCTGTAAGCGTTAAAAATATGGATAGGGCTTACGCCAGCATTACCTTCAACAATATAGATGGGGACAGAGTACTAATAGCCCCACATGGTAACGACCCCGTTCTGCTCGGTATCAGAGGGGAAGACCCAAATAAACTATTAGAGGCCCTAGCAATGATTAAATCAGAGCCGCTAGAGGGTGCAATGGTCTTTAAGACAAACCAAGGAACAGACATGCACTACGCCCCTAGGAGGCTAAAGGAGGTCCGCTTAGGTGATAGTGTAAGCCTGCAACTTAGGGTATTAGAATATCCTGTGATAAACTTAGGGGGGCACACCTTTCTCACGCTTACAGACGGAGAGAGCAAAATAAAAGCCGCGTTCTATTGGGAAACTGGAGAAGTCAGGAAAGCAGCCTCACTACTCATGCCCGGTGACATGGTCACCGTATTCGGAGGTATAAAAGTCTCTGTCAACCCGACAATAAACGTTGAAAAACTACTAATAAACAAATTGCAACGCATTTATGTACAAAGGAACCCATTATGCCCAAAATGTTTTTCAACGAGCGAAAGCATAGGGAAAAATAAAGGATACCGCTGCAGAAAGTGTAAGACATCAGTAAACGGGGTGAAAATCATACGCATTAAAAATCGCTCGCTCACCCCAGGACTGTATTTACCCCCACTAAGATATTTCAGACACCTGATGAAGCCGCTTAAAAGGTATGGAAAGGAAAAACATGGTTATCATTTTACCACCGACCCCTTCAAACAACTCTTATAACACCAAAAAACAACATCACAGATAGCAAATCAAGCTTAACAGCTACTTAAAATTTTTTAGACGCATCGATATTCATGGCTGCGTCCGTGAACTCGAACCTTATATTGTGACATAACTTCAATGATAAAGAGTTTTTCTTTAAGACATGATGCGTATCGTGAGTTATTACATACAACGGCTTAACAGAATTGAAAAGAAGAATATAACAAATAATGTGGTACTTATCACAGCCCCATGGGATAGCTAAAATCCTTCCAAAATTAAGGCTGGCGTTCAATAGACCTAGATGTGGCGATCGGGAAACACGTACGTTACTCAATACAGCAGTGGTCACAACCCATTTGTATGCACTAGAAACACATAACACTGCCGCAACATAAGAATCTTAGACATTTTCAGGAATAGTGACACAACAGCCATTGACTCCCTCAGTTTATAGAAACTTCCATGCGGTTTCAAAAACTTTTATCCGCAGATCGAGAACAACAGCGTGATCGAGTGTAAAGATCAAAACGGTTGTATAAGAAATGTAAGGTTTTTATGGCATAATGATGAGTTAGCTATGAGGGCATGTTTTTCTGTTATTGAAATCATGTGGGTAGCACGTGTGCAGGGAAGGTGGGATGGTGTAGGAAGTTGGCCTAAGTCACTCTATTCGCATTATGTAAGAAACCATGACGAGCTAAGAGGGATATGTGAGTATAGTATCCCTCAAAACCAATGTAAAGATTCGTTATATATGCCCTAAAATAATAACAGTACAAATTAACCTTAAGGCTTAAATTACAATATAGGGGATAAATTGAACTAGCGGGGTAGGGGAGCCTGGTTACCCCGCAGGGCTCATAACCCTGAGGTCGGTGGTTCAAATCCACCCCCCGCTATCACACAATAAATACGACGGGTGGTTAAGTTGGGTACACCTGTAGCGCTTGTTAACACATATTGAGGATCTTGTTTATTAGAAGTCGTTCTCAGCATAACTTGCGTTTCGTGGAAAAGAGTTCCCGAAAACCTAAAGGAGAACTATAGGTGTATATGGCAACAAAAAGAGTTAACCTCGTCTTTATGAATATTTATAAAGCACACAAGCACCGCTTGCAAGTTTCGAAGGCTGAATCGGTTTGCCTTAAACCTGCGTAGTCCCAAAATGACTCAACATAACCACCCTATTAAAGCTAATTTTGACCTTACTTACAACCTATTATTCACTGCAAATATAAACGCCATTATTATATTCGAAAATATGGTTCAAGAAGTTATAGAACCAACATTTCAAGACATAGTTGAAGCACAGGGTAGGATCAACGATTTTGTTAAGAAAACACCGTTAGAGCATAGCAGTTCTTTCAGCAGGCTTGTGGGAGGAGATATATGGTTGAAGGATGAAAATCTGCAAAAGACTGGCTCGTTTAAGATAAGAGGTGCCTTAAATCGTATACGTGCAGCCTCCATAGATGAATTGAGCGCCGGCGTAGTTACAGCCTCTGCCGGAAATCATGCGCAGGGGGTAGCCCTAGCTTCCTCACTCAATGGTCTAAAAGCAAAAGTATTTATGCCAACTTCGACCCCGCCGATTAAGGTGGAGGCAACCCGTTCATATGGGGGAGAAACCATCTTAGTGGGTGAGAGTTTCGAGGAGGCGTACAACGCCGCAATAAAACATGCGGAGAATATGGGGTCATTATTTGTTCATCCATTTAAAGATAAATATGTCATCGCTGGACAAGGAACAGTGGGGTTGGAAATATATCAAGAACTCCAAGAGCCGGATTATGTGATCGTGCCTATAGGAGGCGGAGGACTAATCTCTGGCATCGCAATAAGCCTGAAGAAACTTAACCCTAAAGTCAAGATAATTGGAGTGCAAGCTAGCGGTGCCGCCCCAATATTTCTCTCATTCAAATCAGGTAGACCGACTGAGATTTCCACCGTCGAGACATTCGCAGAGGGAATAGCTACAAAGAAAGCGGACAAAGAAATGCTCGATATAATTGAAAAGTACGTGGATGACATAGTAACTGTTACTGATGATGAAATAGCCCACGCCATAGTTCTACTCTTAGAAAGAGCGAAGTTAGTTACTGAGGGTGCTGGTGCAGCGTCGCTTGCCGCTGTATTAGCAAACAAGGTGAATGTTAAAAACAAAAAGACCGTCTGCATCCTAAGTGGTGGTAACATAGATCTATTGACACTCGACCGCGTGCTAGATAGGGGGCTCAAAACAGCTGGTAGAAGACTGAAGATAAGAGTTGTTTTAAAAGACAAACCCGGCCAGCTACGCAACCTGTTAGATATCATCGCAAAAAAAGGTGGAAATATCTTGTCCATCGACCACGATAGGACAAACACGAACATATCACTTGGCTTAGCGGATGTGACCTTAAACATTGAGACATTAAACTATGCCCAACAAGAAGAGATAATAAAGGCTGTAGAGAATCAAGGAATACCCCTCCAAAAGCTGTGAAATGAATGATCGCGGTTTAAATAGAAACTACGCTAAGGAAAGCCTTTTAGGAGTGCGGCACAGCTAACAAAATTATGTTAAATGAGGATAAAGGACCCCGAATAGTAGTCGAACCCCCAGGACCGAAGGCAGTTAAACTAATCGAGGCAGACAAAAAATACATTATGCAGTCTTTTAACAGATGGTATCCATTAGTCGTCGAACGTGGATCTGGTTCGTATGTTTACGACGTGGATGGAAACAAGTACCTCGATTTTAACGCAGGTATCGCAGTGATGTCATTGGGACATGCGAATAAATTAACTATAAAGGCTATAACGGAACAGGCCCAAAAGCTTATGCACTATTCATTTACAGACTTTCTTTACGAACCAGCGACAAAACTAGCCGAAAAGCTATGTGAAATTGCCCCTCAGGGCCCTGAGTGTAAGGTGTTCTTCGCAAACAGTGGAGCAGAGGCGAATGAAGCAATGATAAAGGCTGCAAGATGGACAACCAAACGTCAATACGTGCTCGCTTTCACGGGTTCATTCCACGGGAGAACACTGGGCTCACTCAGCCTCACCGCGAGCAAGCCCGTTCAAAGGAGATATTTTGGACCACTACTCCCTGGAGTTGAACACGTTCCCTTCCCCTATTGCTATAGATGCCCCTTCAAGCTCGAACCAAAGAGCTGCGACTTCTACTGCATTGATTATATCCAAGAACAGACGCTCAGATACACTCCCGCAGAGGAAACTGCACTTTTTATGGCGGAAGCAATTCAGGGAGAAGGAGGATATATACCAGCACCCGAAGGATACTTTCAAAAGCTAAAAAAGCTACTAGATAAGCATGGAATATTATTAGGCGTGGATGAGGTTCAAAGCGGCATGGGTCGAACAGGCAAGTGGTTTGCTATAGAACACTTTAACGTAAAACCTGATTACGTGAGCATGGCTAAGGCTTTGGGAGGGGGCCTACCATTAGGCGCACTCATTGGCCGGGAAGAATTAATGGAGCTTGACCCCGGGTCACATGCTAGCACTTTCGGCGGAAACCCAGTAGCTTGCGCCGCCGGGTTAAGCGTATTTGAGGAAATAGAAAGCAGTAATCTACTACAGGATGTTACTAAAAAAGGAGAATATGTTATGAAAAGATTAAGAGAAATTCAAGATAAGCACCCAATAATCGGTGACGTTCGCGGTAAAGGTTTGATGATTGGCGCGGAACTCGTTAAAAACCCCAACACTAAGGAACCGGCAAAAGAGGAACTGCAGAAGATAATAGTTGGGGCGTGGAAAAGCGGACTAGTAGTCATAGGTGCGGGTGAATCCACCATAAGAATATGCCCCCCGCTTACCATCACCCAAGATGAGCTAGATATGGGATTGGAAATATTAGAGAAACAAATAAGGAATATATAATAAAAGCCGTAAGCGACACCCCGCACCCCTTTATTTCTACTGGAATAATTGGAGAAAGTATATTACTATTCCCCTTTTTCTTTATTTTAATTTATAATTTATAATTTCGAGTGGATGCAGTTGAACAAGTGGTGTGTGTGAGTGTTAACACAATTAACAGTTAAGTTTATGGGTATAATTGTTAATTCTTCATACCCCCCTAGTTCCACTGCAGCAACTCGAACCAATATTAACAAGGCATATAGCTTGTGTTATCAGAATGAATAATAGTGATGTTAACAGTTAACTTTATAACACCTTCCAAAATGATTGTTGTGCCCCTGATGCCCAAACGATTCAGATTTGAAGTAATTGATGATAATGGTAACAAGATTAGCTTGGGATTAGAGGGTTACTTCTCAAAGGAGCAGGTGGAACGGTTGCTTCGTTTGGTTTCAGAGGTCAGTGAAATCAAAGGCCTCCAGCAGAGACCCTTCGATGAGGGTACGATATTCGGAAAAGTGGCGTCCCTTATTAACGATATCAGCACAGAGGAATGGGTTTCATCTGGGTTTATTAGGGATGCTTATCAACAGCGTTTTGGTGAAACAATCAGTCTCCCAATAATATCAACATACTTAGCCAGATTGTGCAAGATGGGGTACCTCGAGAGGAAGGGCGGTTCAAGGAGAATGGTTTACCGCCTAGCCAAGGCTAAGCATTCCGATCAAGCCCAATATTAATGATGTAACTAAGCAGAAAAGTAAACCCATGAATATGAATTTTCGTCCAATGTTAAGAGCAGAGTACATCTCCTCTAGTTTAGTTCCGAAAACGCTTGTTTTGAACGCAACTCCAATTTTCCTGTATAACGTAGGAGACATGGTTTCCTCCGCTTGTTTAACACATTTTATTACCGACTCGAGTAGCTCATTTGCGCTTAAAGAGCCACCTATATAATAGCCGGGTTCCTTACGTGTAATCCCACTATTCCAGTGGTTATCAGTAGTTGTTACTTCGCAAAACTCATACCCCATGCTCTTGACAGCTTTCTCAATCTCCTTATTTAGCCCACAACTGAGATTATTGGCATCGATACTAATGAACGCGATTTTCCTGTCCCCATTAAGAATCAAAGCACTAATTCCTCCAGGCCCTATATCCAGCGCATCTAGGCGACGATTTGCGTAACCAGCTGATTTAATTGAGAAAGTTGCTAAAGGTTTGCCCGTGGCCTTATCAATCATTTGTATCAGCATCCTTATCTGGTCCGCAGTGTATTGAGCACTCGCTTGATCACAGAGCGTGTTGTGGCGATCAATTAAGTCTAGACTATTATTAACCATGTGGGTTATTTGCATCGGCAAATCTTCGGTGCTGTCTTCCTTACTGATAAAGCCCAGCTTGTTACCACTAAACTCATACATGCTCAGCTTTATCTTACCTTCGTGGCTTTCAGTGTACCCCACGTTATCCAGGTTTGAGAATGGTGCAGTGCTGGTAGTTATGGTTTGTTTTATTAACCTAACTAGGTCTCTCGTGTCCTGTCTGCTTGCAATATTGAGTGAGTGGTCTGAGGCTCCATGCAACACCAGAGGTCTGTCCTCACTTAAAACCTCATAAATTAGACTTGGAAGTTCACCGCTACCAATTGACTTTGCTGGTCCAGGATGAATGTATGGAACAATGATTGTGGCGATTTTATCTTTGTTATTCTTAAACTCATGAATTGATACGTTTAGCTCTGATAATTGGCCAACTTTTTTACATAACTCGTCAAAAGCGTATGAGGATCTATCCATCCACGACATTGCAAAGGTATTGATCAACTCTAACCCATTAACGGAGCCCAAGCGTATGCTTGATATCCTCCCACGGATAACTAGAGCTGTTAAAATCGTTAACATATAAGCGAGTATAATTGTTAAAGGGCTGACCTTCTCTATAGTAAAGTAGCCATACGTCGCGACGAATGTGGCTGTGATTAGAGCCCCCTTAAAGGTGTCGGCTTTAAACGCGGTAATAAACACTAGAAGAAGGAAATAGGAGATAATGGTTATAGCTGCCAAAAAAACGATGCCAGATATAGCATTCACAGGCTGAATGAAGTCCGTGATCAGTATCAATGTGAGCGGCGTATTTAGATACATGTATATATAAAAAGCTCTTTTTATAGTAAAATTTCTGTCTTGAATAAGTAGTTTTGCAATGATTGGGTTGAGAATTAAGATAGGGGTTAGCCCAAAAGTTAAATATATTCCGGATACAAAGTACTTCGCTAGGCTGAGCAAGATCCCCTCAGCCGTAATAAATAATATGCTGTAATGAGTTGGGGGCGCCTTTAAGATCAACCCTCTTCCCCGAAACTTTGTAGTATCACTCATGCTAGTTTATGAAGAAGTTTGAAGCTAAGGTTTAAGTTGTTCGATTAAACCAAATAAAAACAGTACTATGAGCTCAACTTATGAGGCCTTGGTGCTAGATGAACCGTGTACTAGGTGCAACTTTCCAAAAATCGAGATGCGAAAGTTGGTTTATATGTCGCCAAATGAGTTTGAAGTCCTTGTATTTGTTTGTCCAAACTGCGGTTATCATCAATCATATATAGCGGATTTGAATAGTAAAAAACCAGTTAGATATACTATATATATAAATCAGCAAAGCGACCTTAATACACTGATATATAGGTCGCCTCAAGCGGACATAGCTATCCCGGAGCTTGGGTTGGAGGTAGATCATACTGGTTTTACACAAGCGAAAATTACCACCGTAGAAGGTTTTCTGTTGGAAGCTAAGAGCCAAGTGGATGCCTTGTTTACTAAAAGTGAGGCTGAGAAATTCTTAGCTATGACTGAAGCTGCTCTAAAAGGGAGATTGAAGTTTACCTTTATTTTGGATGACGAATCAGGTGCTTCTTGGGTTAAAGCACGAACCGGAACAAATTATGAAGTGGAATATCAACAAAACACATGAGACTTGGGAGCCTTCTTTTCGAAATAGCTTAAATTTGGGGTATGAATATTCTCAAAGGGGCCCGTAGCTCAGCATGGTAGAGCAGCGGACTCTTAATCCGAAGGTCGGGGGTTCAAATCCCCCCGGGCCCGCTTGGATCCATATTGGTCATTGAATCTCTAAACCCCAATTATTTATTAAATATGGATTACATTAGGTGATTAATGTTGTAGGAAACCAAGTTCTGATGGAATAGGGTAGACTTAAATAAAACTCAATTGAGCTAAATATTGTTAGGTGGGCTCGCCCGGATTCGAACCGGGGACCTCCACCATGTCAAGGTGGCGTCCTAACCAGACTAGACGACGAGCCCTATCTTCTTAGCTCCTGTTTTTTGAGTCTAAGGTTCTTGCTATGGCATCTCCGGCATTTTACTGCGCTTAACGGTGCTTTAGCCCCGCAGTTCCGGCACACTTTGTATTTAAGGAGGTATCTTGCCGCGATCTCCCTTTCTATTGGGTCAGCTATAGGCATTTTAACACCCCAAACCAGCATTCTTCTTGGCTATAGTCATTTTAGTTTTTCTATTATGACGAAGGCCTGCGTCTCCTCTACTCCCTCTATTGATGAGACCTGTTTGAGGAAGTTGTCTAGGTTGTTGTATTCAACTATTGCGATGAGGTCTGTTTCCCCGGTGACTCTGAATAGCTCATTCGCACCGCTCTGCTTCGCTTTCTCGTAAACTTGGTTTCTCGCCTGTGGTGATACCTTTATGTGGACGAATGCCTCGACGGTTGACTTACCAAGCGCGGCTATCCCCTCAGGGGTTATATCCACGAAGCCGCGTCCAGTTCTGACATACTTTGCGGCCTTTAGCTTTCTAAGATGGATGCTTAAGGCTTGTCTTGAAATCCCGAGTTCCTGGGCTATTTCAGCCTGTGATTTGCTCACCGAATACACCTTTGTAACTTTCGCGTTCCCAAAAAGTTTCTCTAACAGCTGGTATTGCCTTTCTGTGAGCCTTTTTGACATAATATAATAGATAAACATAAAGGTATTTATACTTTTTGGTAAAAAATATTCGAAAGATGCTCAAAGGTAGTACTACTTCCAGGAAAAATTTAAGTCTAACTAAGTGTTATAGTTATACTTATATTTTGAGCGCACGGATTTAACAATGATCACCATGAAGGCTCCTATTTGTAATTTTTGTCTCACAAGCACAATATTGTGCTCAAGCGATCAAGCAAAGCTCGATAGTGGGAGGATTTCTCAGCTTGAAATAGATATCTCAAGGGCTCTATTTAAGCTTGAGAAGTCACACAAAGCGATCGCCTCCTCTAAAATATTAGGCGCTAGATCCGTTGACGGCATTATAGTAATATTTATTGAATCACAGATTCCTATAAGCTTGGGTGAAGTATTGTCTATTAATAAAGATGCTAGCTCAGTGATCTCTAAGGATGTAAAGATTATTGAGAAGAATGCGCAGCTCAATAAAATAATCCAAGAACTATTGCTACCAGCAAAGGTTGTTGGAGTTTCTAATGTGTGGCTCCCCGATGGGTCTACTTTTATAAAGGTTAAGCTCAACGGGAGCCCAAACAAAAATGATGTGAAAACATACATCCACAAGCTTAACGGTGTTGTTAAAGAGGTTTTGGGGTTAGAAATTTTCTTGGAGGATTAGCGCCTGCTAAAAACGATAGAACTACGGTAGCATACATACCCCTATGTAGCCTGAAATATAACCACACGTCGGTCTTATTGATAAGATATTGCGGCTTAATCACCCAAAAATAAAGTTGCCTTAACGAGCCCTTAAAATCACCCAATAGGGTGTCCCTAAAGTCGTTTGGTGTCAGCCCGTCCTCGGAAAGTACTTCGGCCTCAATTTTTCCAAATTCATCTGTTGCTTTTTCCAAGTTTGTTCCTGGGAGCGACCCAATAAAGTATAGCCGGCTGGGGTCTATCTTTTCGGTAATTCCACCGTTAATCAGCCTGGTTTTAGATTTTACTGGTAACCCGTTTAGATCTTTTGGGGCTACTATGATCTTAGTTTCGCGCAAAAAAGGCGTCAGACCAAAAAATTTCTCGAGCGCCCTATTAAAAACATGCGCTTGGTACGCGTTAATGAATAACCTAAGTATAGCAGGTGGTAGCGATAAGAGCGCTTGCTCATCATTTTTGGAGTTATTAAGCGATTTCTGTAGTAAAGCCTCATACCATCCGTTTCTGCCTTCCAGAATCTTTTTAACCGCACTAGGGTAGTCTTTTTTAAGGAGGTATAGTCCCACAAGGTGGGTGTCGTTCTCGAGCGTTCCAAATCTCTGTGGTCCGTAGTATGCTGGGAGAGGTTTCCTATATAGGGAAACAAACTTTTCAGCTAGGGTCAAAGGCTCGTCAACGTTTTTTAAATGAATCGTAAATGAATTGCCCCAAACTTCACTTGTGGACATATGGGTATACCTTGTGGATAGGGGGGTGAAGCGTATATTCTTAGTGTTAAAACCCGTTGCTCCTCCTTCTATACTTATGAATTGCCAGCTTATGGAGTGGGCGTCTTTTAAGCCTCCGTAGCCAACTGTATTAACCCTAAAGCTTCTCTTTATTGTAAATATTGCGTTTATGGTAGATATGCCTCTTTTATAGAGTATGCCGAAAGTTATTCTCCCTTTGCCTATGTGGTTTGTTGTGTTTGTTTGCGAAGCTTCGAGGCCGCTAATATGTATCTCTGACACTTGAAAGCATTCCTCTTTTTCACATAGCGTTAGGGGGAATGTATTTTTGTTATTATTGCAGGGTACGAAGTTCGTCATAAGAGTTTTAAGTCCCCCGTTAGCCGGTCGATAATAGACGCCGGGGCCGGTCCAAAACCCACGCAGGTAAGTGTGCCAGCTGAAACTTGAGTTAACCCGGCATCTAGAACTGGGCTATATGGTATTGATAGCCTCTCTGCCATAGCCATGAGTTCCTTTAACTCCTCTTCGCTGTTTACTTTAACAGCTATCTTTTTCCAACCGCTCTCTATCCAGTTTTTTACCCATTCTGGTCTTTGTATCTTACACGCTTCGTATGCTGCAATTGAGGCATGTGCAACCTGAACAGCTATCTTACCGCAACCCATATGTAAATCGCGTCTTACAGCCATCACTTGTTTGTATTCTTCTGCACCCATTCGAAACAATTATAGTTGTGTGAGATTTAAGTTATTTTGAGATGAATATTTTTGTTGTGGGTGGTGGTCCATCAGGTTTGCTGGCCGCCGCTAAACTTTCTGAGGCGGGTTTCAAGGTTACTGTGATTGAGGAACACTCGAAGGTGGGGTTCCCTGAGCATTGTACAGGCATCGTTAGGGAGAATTTTGTCAATCTTGTTGGATACAGTGACCTTAAAAGTATAATATTAGCAAAGTACACGGGTGGGTACGTCTCTCTTGAGTTGGGTAATGAGATACACCATGTTGACACGGGAAGCATCAAGGCGGTGATGATTGATAGGCCGCTTTATGAGCGCGTGTTAAGCGACTACGCGTCTTGTGCAGGAGCACAGATTATACTCGGTAAACCCGCCAAGATAGTTAGAGCGGGTGATTCATATGCCGTCAAGTTCGGAGATCGGATATTTAAACCGGATTTGATCATTGGAGCTCGCGGACCAAGAGCTAATCCGAACCTTAAAGTAATAACCGGCCTCCAAGCGTATGTTTTATCCCCTAAGAGTCTCGAGCAAGGATCTTTATATGTAGCCTTTTCGCGTTTCTTTGCAGATTTTTTTGGCTGGGTGGCCCCATATGGGGATGGTACATTGACAAAGGTCGGCGTTGCTTCCGCGAGCAAAAATTTAAGGTGGTCTTTAATCAGGTTGGGGCAAACCTTTTTAGGTGCAAATTATAAAGTTAAGACTTACTTCGGCGGTTTGGTTGTAGTTGGAGCAAAGGAGTTTATCCCAAACACTGGTGGTTCCAATTATGTCCCGATAGGTGATGAGGCAGGTCTAGTTAAACCCCTTACTGGAGGCGGTCTTGACCTTGGTGTGCTGGGTGTAAAGAATTTAGTTGAGGATGTGCGTCTTGGCGGGCTAGGGTTAGAAAAATACCGAATGTGGCTACGCAAATCCCGGTTTAGACTATTTGAAGCTCAAATACTTAGGGGTATCCTTTTTAATCCACACGGTATTAACAAAATACTTCTTACTAGGCTACTTAAAACTCAAGGTCTAGGTAACAGTTTAAAACAGGCTGATTTCGATGACCATGTTGGCGCCGCGCTCAAGCTCATACCATTATACCTCCGTAGTTCATTTGAAGGGTTTTTATAACAGTATATTGAATAGTTTACTATGGTTGAAAGCGTAAACACGCTTAATATAGCTCTCCCACTCTGCACCTCGTGTCGCACACCGATTATCCCAAGCGAGAAGGGCACAAAATTTTTCTGCCCCAAATGTAACACAGTCATTATCTGGAGATGTTCGAGGTGTAGGAAGACTGGTACACTGTATAGATGCCCTAACTGTGGCTTTGAGGGGCCTTAAAAGGGTTTAATCTCTGATCGCTCGCGTGGGCTTTGGCTGATAAAGTTCTCGAACTCGTTTTCATTTTCCAAAAGATTGCCGATTACGACACCGTCCGCCCCACACTCCTCAAGGCTCCTAATATACTTCCAATCCCTGATACCTCCTCCTACGATTAATGGCACATGAGTTATCTTCTTCACTCGTTTAATGATTTCTAATCGAATAGGCGTCCTTACCCCTGATCCGCCTTCTAGATATATGAGCTTAAAGCCCAAATACTCAGCTGCGAGTGCATATGCCTCAACCAGTTCTGGTTTATCGTACGGGATCGGTCTCGCGTGGCCAACGTAACCAGCAGTACCCCCATCACCCATGATGATATACGCAGTTGAAATCGCTTCTAGACCCATTTTCCTAATTATTGGGGCTGCTTGAAACTGCTGATCAATTACATAGAAAGTGCTTGAAGAGTTGAGTAAGCTTAGAAAAAGCACCGCGTCAGCGTAAGGGCTCAAATTACTTATGCTGCTTGGGAAAATAATCACAGGTTTATCGGTATTCTCTTTAAGCGTTCTTACAATTGAGTCAACCCTATCCTGCCAAATCGTTGTGCTTCCACCGACCAGAAAGGCGTCGAAAAATCCCATCTCCTTTCTTGAGGCTAACTGCCTCGCTTTATCGGGTGAAAACTTATCTGGGTCTAGCAAAGCGAACATTAAAACTTTGTTTTTACGTCTTTCAATAAGTGTATTTAGCACGTTAGCCAAGATTCTCTCCCCCCAGCATTGACAAGAGGGCGTAGTAAGCATCGATAGGTTCGGATCCAGCTGCAACTGAAAAGCTTTTAGTCAACCCACAATAGGCACATTTAGCGATTACTGCCCCATCTTTTTCAACATCCAGCCTTAACGGGAACCCTTCGCATATTGGGCACCGGAAAACCTTCGGTGGGGTTCTTTTGGTTTTAAGTACAATCTTGCGTTTTCTCCTTCTTCCACCCATACCTATTATCCACCCCAAAACTCCCTTGTCCTAATATATTCTTGCTCTGCTTTGAGTATTTCCATATATAGTTGACGTTCATCGAGTATTCTGAGCCTTAATATATTTTTAGCTGTCCTCGGTCCAACTCCGTAACCACTTAGAACAATAATACCTAATCTACCGTAGTCGAGGAATAGGTTGGCGCTTTCAACAAGCTCGTTCTGCACCTTCTCAATTTCTTTGTCACGTGGTTTAACGTTGTTTCTCAGATTTCTAAGCGCCTGTTTTATCTCGGTAGAATAGGGGGCAACAAAGCCTATGTATCTGGACCCGCAAATGGGGCATTTGAACCCTTCTTGAAGTTCACGGACTTTTATCAGCGATTCATATTTAAAGCAGCTTAGACAAACGCTGAAGTATGTCTTATTTTGAATCCTTGTTTTAACGATATCAGACAAATCTGTGTTTTCATCGGGTTTTGCTAATGGTGTTAAAAAGCTTTTTAGAAATATTTCGGCTAGTATTTTCATTTCTTTATCGTGTGATAGATACACTCTCTTTGTGGATAGTATAGCTTTTATGCCTTGAAGGTTTAGTAGGTCAGTGAATATTTCGTTTAAACCTTCTTTTGCGATGACGGTTGATAATAGCATTAGATGTGTTCTTCTTGCACCGTAGCGCTCTATCATTGAGTCGACGTCGACCCCAAACCTCCTTGCGACGCTAAAAAACCTGTCTGTGAATTTTCCGAATCTACTCGATCCTTTGATTATAACTTCCTCAACCTCACTGGTGTTTAGACTCATCAATATGTCGTAAAGATTTTCAGGTCTTATTTTTAGTCCTTCTACCGCCACACCCATAGACGACGAATAAACCCTACAGGTTATTCCACTTTCCCATAATAGCTCTTCCACTAGGATGGCCAAAGCCCTGTTTCCTTTTGTTCCAAGTGGTGAAATTATTACGGTAGTGTTCGAAATGTCTGTTGGTACTATTGTGATTGAATTGTGTATTAATCTTATACGTGGAATACTGAGTAGGACTTGTTTTGCTTGTTCGCTAAGCGTCACGGATCTAAAAATTTTTTCACGCTTTGCTTGTAACAGATCAACCACCCGTTGTGAGACGTATGAATCAACAGGTAGCGTGTCCCCACTCCACGTTGGTATCGTAGCGTTACTTGGGCTGGTTTGCCTAACATTAATTGTTTTAGATCCAGAGTCGATCGACACTATTTCCCAGGCGGCCTTACCAAGAACAATCTTAACGTTAGTGTCGCAAAATCTTTCCACGAAGGCTCCGTCGAGTATGCCTATGTTCCGTCGTGAGACGATGTCTCTAACAACATACTGTTGAAGAGAAATTATCGTGCTAAGATTAGCATAAAAGTAGGACTTCGCTTTTGGGCCAATAGAAATAATCCCGTTGCTTGCCCTTATCTGTTTATTGTGACTTAAGAAATCGATAACGGATTCAAACTCGTTTTCTGATAATTCGCGGTATGGATACGTTGATCTAAAGAGTTTTAATAGGTCACCCTTAGTGGATGTCTTTTTAACTAACAGATGTGCGACTATTTGATTTGCTAGAACGTCTAGTGGTTTCATGAAAACGCTGGGTTTCTCCAGCCATTTACATTTTAATAGGTATGTGCACGCTATGCACTCTAAGAGATCAAATGGGTTAAAAGCTATAATTGTGCCTGTTGATATGGAACCGATTTTGTGTCCTGATCTACCCATACGCTGGGCTAATGTTTCTACTGTTCTAGGCGAACCCACTTGGATGACTTTATCAAGTTGACCTATATCCATTCCCAATTCTAATGAAGATGTGGCCACTACAGCTGTTAGTTTGTCTTTTTTAAGGTTCTTTTCCACCTCCAGCCTTTTAGCTAGAGAAAGTGAGCTGTGGTGCACATCGAAATCATCTTTTTCAGCTTCAAGTGTTTTTGCTAGAGACTCACTTAGGTGTCTGGTGTTAACAAAGATTATAGTCTTCCCCTGAACATGATTCGTTATCTTATCTCTTAGGGAATCAACTTCATTATAATCGTTTATAGTATCTATACTAATATTATATTTCCTTTGCGATTCTAAATAGATAACCTTTCCTTTCTCCCCGATGAAAAAATCACGAACCATTTTCCCGCTTTTTACTGTGGCCGATAAACAAATAACTTGAATATCGCGCGCCAAATACGTCTTAAATCTCGCAAGAGCTAGAATTAGTTGGGTGCCTCTCTTCGACTGTATCAGTTCATTTGCCTCGTCAATCACTATATGGTCTACTTTCATTAGGGATGAAAGGCTTTGTTCCTCGCTTATTAGCGCTTGGAAGGATTCAGGAGTCGTGATAAGAAGATTAGGGGGGTTGTGCCTCAGATGTGAACGAACCTTAGGAGGAGTGTCCCCATGTCGTAGCCCAACACTTAACCCGAGTTTTTCTGCGAGCCAATAGATTCTTTCTTCTATCTCCCTATTAAGTGCCTTTAATGGTGTGATATAAATTATTTTGGTCTTCCCAATGCTCTCTTGCGGATTTTCAATTAATTTGGTAAAGAGGGGGAGGAGAGCGGCTTCGGTTTTACCGGAGCCAGTCTCGCTACAAATTACGGCGCTAAAACCCTGAAATATTGGTTCAAAGGATGCTGACTGTATACTCGTTAGTTCAGGAAACCTCTGAGCAACTACCTCTAATACCTTTTTAGAACTTGAGTCATGCATTAGTCCTGCTTAGGTTTAATATGTTTCCCCTGGCTTTTAGTTTCATGTTTAACTTTACGCTTTTCTCATATGTAGGCCTTATTCTTTCGTTATTTGTGTTTGTCGCTGTAGTGGCGTTAGCCATGCTCCAATCAGGAAAAGAAGAGGTTGCCTAATGCGCATTGATTGCTATATAATACATGAACGCGAATAAATGTTTGCAGGGTTCATCTTTTTGATGCACAAAATTTTTCATATAAAAGTCGCTACATGAACAGTAATAAAACCCGTAAATAGTGTAACTTTTCTTACATGTGGCAACAATGACGCGATCTTTTTCAACTATAAATTCTGCGTTATGAAGAACTTCTAATACTGACTGGGTTTTTTCCTTCGCGAATTTTTTTAGTAAATCCTTGCTCCGCTCCATAGCATATGTGGGAAAACTTTTCAATATATTTTTGGCTGTAGACTCTAAATCTTTGTACCCCATAAATCACTGATAGCGATGGTGCTAACTGCACATATAAACCCACCCGCTCTGTATTTTACATCGAACAAGAGTCTTATCATCGCCGAGTTGCATTTGGGGTTGGGTATTGTGGCGTCAAATATGGGAATAGCTGAATCAATATTTCAAGCATGCATGAAAGATTTGATAATGCTTGCTAATAAAGTTGAGGTCAGGCGCTTAGTCATTAATGGTGATTTTAAAGAGTCTATTGGGAAACCAAGTCAATACGAACTAGAGTTGATAAAGAGGTTTGAGAAGCTCACGGACAAACTTTTCGATGATGTTATCTTGGTTAAGGGTAACCATGATGGTTTAATTGCTAACTATGTAGGTTTCCGTGTTGTTCCTTCCCATAGTTTTGTAGAAGATGGGGTAACTATTAATGTACAGCATGGTCATGTAGTTAAGCCAAAGCCAAGCGTGCTTGTGCTCGGCCACCTTCATCCTTCAGTGTGCTTACCGGATGGTTCAAAAATATTCGCTTGGGCCTTTTTGACATATAAAAAAGGTGTCAAGAAAGACCGTTTGAGTAAAGTAATTATAATGCCTCCCTTTAACAGATTTGTTGGCGGAGGCTCTCTCAAACAGCCTAAATTATTCACTAGACTAAATTTCAATCCAAACGAGTGGGAAAGTGTTGTTGTGGGGGTTAACGGGTTGATTTTCGGTGAGTTAGGGAGCTTTGCTTCTGAGTGTTAATTATAGCTGTTAGTTTCCTTTCTAAAAATTTAACTAGATGTGAATTGTCTTCCATGCTTAAAACTTGACCACAGTTAGCGCATTTAAAATCTTGTTCCATTGCTTCGTCAAAAGTATACCTCCTGCATTTTTGCGTGCAAACAAAAAAGTTTTGATTCTTTTCATAGTCATATCGTTTCCTAATTTTCTCGATAATGTTATTTCGCTTAAAGTCAATATACGTGTTAAAGAAATCTCGATTTATCTTCCAGTAAAACGTTACCCAATTCGTTTTTTTATCAATATCCTTTCTAAATATAACAAGTTTGTGTTTATCAAGATTATATATTATTTGTCTTATAACGTTCGGTTTAACCCTAAAAACTCTGCTTAAAGTATCATCTGTTGTTTCACCATTTTTAGCTATATATTCAAGTACTGCATAACCTTCAGGCCCTGTAAGTTTGTAAGCGACAGCCAAAAGCTTCATATCAAATTTACTAAGTTTCCTCATCCGAGCCCACGGTCCCCATAATAGATATTCTTCCCTTACCTTTTAAGCTTGGGTTCATCCTAACTGTTCCTTCAGTATATCGAGGCCAGTTTCCGCCATGGATTTTATCCAAAAATATCGCTAGGGCGGCCACTTCTGAATGGGGCTGATTGGTTATTGAGATGTTGTAGTCGGCTATGGTGTACATTTTGGCGGGTACCTTAGAAGATCCAACCATGACTAAAAAAGGTTTAAGTCGAATATGACGTAGAAAGTAAAGGTCGCTTAAAACGTTCCTTATGTCCTCCCCATACATCGAAAGATTGATAATCACGCCACCTAGAGACCGCCACACGTTTATCACGCGATCTGTGGCTACCGAATCTCTAACCCAGAATCCTCCTCCCCACGCAATATTTAGGCTTTCAATCTTTTCTATTATTCCCTTTGCCTCCGTATCCGCGATTATTACGCCGTTGGCTCCAAACGCTCTCGCGGTGAGACATGCGTGCGTGGTTACCCGGAAGTCTCTTGGGCGATGATTTAACCTTAGAACTACTATTTCTGAGCTTTTAAGTAAGTCGGTTAATTTGGCTAGGTTTTCTTCAATCGAAGTCCTTAAGTTTTGCGACATGCCGTAATTCCAACCCCGATTCACCCAGGCTCCCCGGTTTGAGGAGTTGTGTGTTTTCACGCTTGGCTAAAAGTGTAACGTGTAGAAATCGCTCTAATTTTCTAGCAGTCTCTATATCTGGCTGCAGCCGTCCCGCCTCGATTCTACGTAACACACTTTCTTTAATTCCAATCTTTAACGCCAGCTCAGGTATCGTTGCCCCATTCTTCTCTCTCGCCTCCCTCACTATCTGAAAGTAATTATCGACAATATCGTAGTCTGGCTCCCGAATAGTCTGGCTCCGCCAACTACGAACCCTAATCAGTGTTGACTGTTCTCCTTGTTTTTGTGTATATTTCTTCTTTTCATTGTTCAGGCACTGCTTGCAGACAAAAAGTTTCTCCCCGTAGTGATTGATTGGCGTTAGGGCCTCGTTGCTCATTCTACCGCACATTTCACAGAAAGAAGGCATTCTCGCTGCCCAGATTTTATATTGTTCCTCTGACTTATAATCTCTGTTGTGGCTAGCTTATGAGTGAATATGACGCCAATAAAGTTGAAAATCAGGGTAGAAGCACTAAACCAGGCGAAAGTGAACTATACATCCGTTTTAAGGAACTAGAAAACAAAATAAGGCTCTTAGAAGCTGAACGGGCATCCCTTCTGATAGAGCGTGAACAGTATGTTCGTGATTTGGAATACATGCGTAGAGAATTAGAACAAGCTCGGAGCTCGCCGCTTGTTGAGGCGTCGGTGGTTGAAGTTCTGGATGATGGCAGGGCGGTTGTTCATAGTTCAAATGGACCCAATTTGGTTGTTTATGTTTCACAAAATATAGATCTTAAGCAATTAAAACCTGGCACACGCGTGGCTCTTAACCAACGAGGCTCTGCGGTGATAGAGGTTTTACCGAAATCGCAAGACATGTATGTGAAAGCCATGGAGGTTATAGAAAGACCGAAATTCCGGTTTCAAGACGTGGGCGGCTTAAAGAAGCAGATCGAGATGGTGAAAGAGATCGTTATCTTACCTCTTACCAAGCCAGATCTCTTCAAACAAGTTGGGATAGACCCCCCCAAAGGCGTTCTTCTTTCGGGCCCCCCAGGAACAGGGAAAACCCTATTAGCTAAGGCTGTTGCGGGTGAAACTAATGCTACGTTCATAAGCACAGTGGGTTCCGAGTTGGTGCAGAAATTCATAGGGGAGGGGGCAAGGATAGTTAGGGAGCTTTTTGACCTCGCTAGGGAGAAAGCACCGTCAATTATCTTTATAGATGAAATTGACGCTATTGGGGCTAAGCGAATGGATGTTGGTACAAGCGGGGAACGCGAAGTACAGAGAACCTTTATGCAACTAATAAGCGAGATGGATGGGTTCGACCCGTTGGATGACGTTAAGGTTTTGGCCGCCACTAACCGAATAGACATCCTAGACCCAGCGCTACTTAGGCCTGGCAGATTTGATAGAATAATACACATTGACTACCCATCACTAGAAGATCGTGTTGAAATCTTTAAAGTGCACACGAAACGAGTTAACCTGCACAGTTCTGTTGATTTACATAAACTTGCAGAAGAGACGGAGGGAACAACGGGGGCAGAGATCAGACATATAGTTATAGAAGCCGGTCTATCTGCGATAAGAAGAGGCTCGAAAATTGTCGAGAAAGAGGATTTTGAGAATGCTATCAAAACTGTTTTAACGAGCAAAGCAGGAAAGACAAATGCCTATGCACTCTTCGTATGACAATAGGATTCTACTAAGAAAAGTAGCCTACTTACTCGATTTCATGTACGGCCCCCCCGTCGGAAGCACGATAGTAGCCCACCCTCTACGTATTTCCCTTTCCAGCAAAACAAAGAGACCTAAGGCTGTGTATTCAGGCGACTTTCTCGTGGCGGTTCGTAGAAAAGACGGGTATTTCCTCCTCGAAAGGCATGGCTTGAATCTGCTCTCTAAGGTTAAATTAAGCAAGGCGGTGGTGGTGGATGATGTGGCCAAACCGTTTGTTATGGGCGGTAAAGACGTTTTTTCACACCATATAACTCATTTCATAGGACGACACTATGTAGGCGAGGACATGATAGTGACGTCCACTTCTGGGGAAGTCTTAGGATGTGGACAACTCATCCTTCTACCATCAGAAGTAAAATCTTTTAAGAGGGGGGTAGCCGTAAAGATAAGGGTTGGTTTGGGGGGTAATAAATGAAATTGAATAATAGCGACATGCGTAGGCTCATGCGCCAGATGGGGTTGGGTGCACAAGAGGTCATCGACACAGAAGAAGTTATAATACGCACACATGACAAAGTGATAACCATTATATCACCGCAAGTAGTCAAACTATCAATACAGGGTCAAACCCTATACCAAGTGATCGGTGGCACGGAAAAATCTTCTGAGCAAAAACCAACTGCCAAAAAAGAGGAGTCGTTTGCTGTCAGCGACGAGGATGTAAGCTTTGTGGCAACTCAAGCTAATGTGCCTCTAGAGGTCGCTAGGTCCGCTCTGGCTGAAACCAAAGGTGACATAGCCAAAGCCATTATGAAGTTAAGAAGCACCTGAATATTTATCTATCATTTTTGCATTTTCTTTAAGACTATATTCAGTTACACGCATTATTCTGGCATAATCCGCTGTGCTGGATATTTCCATGCACCCTAAATATTTCTCCCCTTTAAACACCACGTTGTAGACTATACTAGCCGCTAAAACGTAGGGGTTCTTTCCCGAAGTGACTTGGCTTGGTAACGATCTCAGGCAATTATCCGCCTCCTTCGCGATCTCGGTTATAACTCTCTGTTTCTGTAGGGGGTCGACGTTGACGTAGTTAGATAGCATGTTAACCACCCTAGTTATAAAGACATCTGGCCTCATTCTTTCGGGCGACTCTCCCATGATCTCTTCGATTATCCTATACGCCCTAATCATCTTCGACGTGGTAGCACGCTTACCCTTGTTTCTTATAGAAGAGTAGATCTCCTTGAACGATATTGGTATGTTGTTTTCACGTACAGCAAACAGTATCGCTGCTCCCGCGGCGGAGCTAACTGTAAGGTTTACCCGCCGTCGTGTTTCATTGAAACTGGTTTTAAGGAGGAATATTGCTCGTTTCTCAACATTCTTGTTAAGACCGAGGCTCCGACATATCTGTCTAATCAACTCGAACCCACGCAACAGCGTGCTTTCAGCACCTAACGCTCTGACGTTGCTGATCGATAAAGCCATATTCGAGTGATCCATATCCACGAATGAGCCGGGAACAAGCGTGCTAGTGTTCTCATTGAACGTCCGCTTACCAGTTACAAGGTATTTATTGTTGTATGCTTCATTAACAGTCATTCGTGCATCATCGACAACAAGACCACAGGAAGAACACACCACTTCGCCGACTGAGTTAACAACGATCACAGAATGACACTCAGGGCAAACTTCCAATTTTTCTCAAAAATAAATATCAAATAACCTTAAAAACCTTCTTGCATGGTTCATTGTAAAACATTACGAGCCTCGTAGATCATGTATATTAAGAAGTTGCACTTATGCTATGTGTTAGCCTCTGGCGATTAATCGAAGATTACGCTATTAGCAGTGGGGGTGAGTGGTATCTAAAAAGGCTTAAAAATCGATTGTGAATAAAGGTTCATAGGGGCCATAGCTCAATGGCAGAGCGCCCCCTTGGCGTGGGGGAGGTTCCGGGTTCAAGTCCCGGTGGCTCCATAAGATAATGACTGTTAATATTACCCCTGTAAGGCTTATTTGAGTGGGTTGAGTCAGATTTAAGCCGTTTATGACGTCTCAAAACTTGTTTTCCAACCTCGGTAAAAGCAGGATCTTCAAGAATAGAAGCGTGTTAGTATCTGATTTTGTGCCTCTTACTCTCCCGCACCGTGAAAATGAGATAACGCGTTTAGCCCAGATAATGAGTCCAGCGCTCAACGGTACGAGACCTAATAATATATTCATGTATGGTTTGACGGGAACAGGTAAAACTGCTGTTGCGAAATATGTCTCAAATATGCTAACAGATGAAGCAAACCGCCGTGGTTCTCCTGCAACTGTTATATATGTTAACGCTCGCAAGGATGATACCAGCTATAGAATTATAACCCAGATAGGTCGGCTTCTTGATTTAAAATTACCTTTTACAGGACTCTCCGTCGCTGAAGTGTATTCACGTGTGGTAAGTCGAATAGATAAGAGGGGCGGCATGATAATAATCACGATAGATGAAATCGACAATTTGATAAGGGAAAGCAATCTTAATTTACTATATAAACTGAGTAGGATAAACAGCGACCTACGAAATGCTCAAGTGTCTTTAATAGGCATAACCAATGATGCGAGGGTACTTGAGGTTCTTGACCCACGTGTTAAAAGCAGTCTTGGTGAGGAAGAAATAGTGTTTGCACCCTACAACGCTGAACAGCTGCGCGATATTTTACATGCAAGGGTGCATGATGCCTTTGTCGAGGACTCGTTGGAGGACGATGTAGTGCCCTACGTTGCGTCATTAGCTGCCAAAGATCATGGTGACGCGAGAAAAGCCGTCGACCTCCTCCGTAAAGCGGGTGAAGTGGCTGAAAGGTTGAATTCTAATAGAGTGACCATTGACCATGTGAAACAAGCACTAAGCGAAATAGAGGTTGACACCACACTTGAAATAGTTACAAAGCTTCCACTACACTCAAAACTTGTTCTTGCTTCCGCGCTTGAGTTACAGAACAAGAAGGAAATAGTTGTCACAGGCGACATATACACCGGCTACATTATGCTCTGCAAAAAAACCGGCCTTGAGCCTTTAACGTCTAGAAGAGTTAGTGAAATACTCAATGAGCTCGATATGGTAGGTATAATATCAACTAAAATATTAAACAGAGGGCGGTTTGGACGAACAAAGCGTGTTGTGCTCAATATTAAACCTACAAACATTCTGGAAGCTCTTAAAAAAGACGATGCTCTTAAAATTATGTGAGCGGAGGTGCGGAGATGGTATCTGGCAGACATGTAATGGTTGAACTCTATGGCTGCTGTTATAAAACCCTCTCCGACCTAGAGCTCATCAAACAAATTCTTATTGATATAGCGACACGGTTAGGTAGCCGTATTTTATCAGAGCACTTTGTTAAACTCGACCCCGGTATCAGCGGCGTACTGGTGATAGGCGAATCACACATATCAATTCACACTTGGCCTGAGAAGAGCTATGCATCTATAGATATTTACACCTGCAACAAAAGCTCAGACTTGGATGAAGCCTTACTATTTGTTAAGAAAAGGTTTAACCCTATTCAACAGTGCGCACTACTCGTAGAGCGGGGTCTACCAGAAGGCTTTAGGGTAACAGAAATGAAATGGGGAGAAAGCCATATTGAGAAATCAGAAATGGCACAACATGTAAGGGAATAGCAATGTTTATTTGGGACAAACTCGGTAGCGGTACCTACCACGTTTTTAGAGTCGACCGCATTTGGATAAAAACTGCCTCACGTTTCCAACAGATTTTGATCTGCACTTTGAGAGATTTCGGCAAAGCCCTATTTTTAGACGGCTCATTGCAATGCGCAGAAGCAGATCAAGCGCTCTACCACAGAGCGCTGATACTACCTTCTCTCCGAGTTATCCGTGAGCCTAAACACATATTAATAATTGGTGGGGGGGATGGTTCAGCCGCGTACACGGTGCTCGCACAGAAGGAGGTTAAAGTGACAATGGTTGAACTGGACGAAAAGGTTGTGGAACTAAGTAGAGAGTACTTACCAGAGTTCCATCACGGTGTGTTCGAGAATCGGGATCTAGAGTTAATTTTTATGGACGGTAAAGATTTTATGGAAAAAACTAACGAACTATTCGACATTGTTGTAGTTGATGTTACAGACCCTGGTGTCAGTAAGCCTTCCCAAACAATATATAATAAAGCTTTCTTTAAATGTGTTAAGGACCACTTGGCTCAGAATGGTATCATGGTCACACAGGCTGGCTCCGCATGGTTTACTAAGCAGCACTTTTCAGAGGTTGGAAAACTTATAACGCAGGTGTTTTCTACTGTGGTACCGTATGGTGAATTCATACACTCATTCGGTTCACTATGGGGGTTTTATATCGGTACGGATTCAAGACAGCATGATGTTTATCGCGCACTAAAGGATTTAGGTCACTCTCTTCTGTAAGGAATAAAAACCGGTAGGTGATTTATTCTAGGTTGCCGGGGTGGCCGAGTGGTTAAGGCGGCAGACTCGAGATCTATCTGCAGAGGCTGGAAATCTGCTGGTCCTTGTGGCCGCGCGGGTTCGAATCCCGTCCCCGGCGCTACGATAAGCTAATATTCTCATAGACGCTAAGCCTCATAATGCCTCAATATATTGACGTGAAGCTAAAAAGCGATGTTAGCTTATCTGGGAAAACCTTTGTTACAGGCTTCCATGGCATAGGCCTTGTTGGCTATGTGACCGTTAGATATCTCGTTAAAAAGCTTGAGGCAAAGAAGATAGGGTTTATTGTAACGGAGTCCATGCCGCCAATTATAACAATGGAGAACGGCGAAATAAAACCTCCACTTGAGCTCTATATTTATAGACACGTGGTGTTTATGTATGCGGAATCGCCCCCTACTACGAGAATACACCGGTTTTCACGCGGTATATCTGAATGGGTCATTAAATCGGGATTTGAAAAAGCATTGCTCGTAGGAGGGCTTGATTCAAGCTATTCCACATCCGCAAACCCTGAAGATAATCTCCGTGTTATCAAAACATCCCAATATAATGGGCTTAGGAAGGGGGCCTCTACACTAGAAGATGGGCTATTCGTTGTTGGGCCGCTTGCGTTACTTATGCTTAACTTCTATATCGCTGATTTTCCAGCCCTTGCAGTTCTACCTTACGCATCCAGAGACAAGGTGGATTTGAGGGCGTCGGCAAATGCAATCCAATTCATAAATCAAGAGCTGGATTTGGCTGTAAATGTGGACGAACTAATCCTTAACGCAAAGAGAATTGAAGATGAGGCACTAAAGAGCGCAGAATCCCACGCCAACCTATCTTCCGAGTCATTGCGCTACATTATGTAGCACTTAATCTTTCCACATTCTTCAGCTTTCTGCGAAGAGCAGAATAAAGTTCAGCATCAACAGTAGCCACTAGTACACTCTCTTGAATGTTAATTATGCTAAGTATCTTCCTAATATCGGGCTTAGTTTTTCGAGAAGCAGTTTGATAAACAGGGTACACATCCAGCATCTCAAGTGGCACAAGCCCAAATTGCCCATCCAAGACCATAATTAGGGTCTTGTCGTCAAATCTCCAATCATCCTTTAAGATTAAAACTTGGTCCTTAGATGAAAGTATTACTAATCTTTTTGGTTCTAGCTGTGATACAAACTGTCTTATTCTTTCTCTAAACAGGATAACTTCAGGTCTATCATACCCGAAAGCGAATAGGCCGCTCACGCTAGGAGTTGTTATCGGCGAATACTTGGCAAGATATCTAGCCCTACGGAGCATCCATCTAAAAGCATCAAATATTTGTGGGTGTGAGTGCATTCTGTTTTGAAGAAGATCCCAAAGTGTACCTTGGTAGATGGCGAGTCTAATTCGTGATAATTCCTCTGCAAGCACACTTAGATTATGCTCAGCAAGTAGTTTCTCCCTCTGCTTTTGAACCATAGAGCGTAACTCGTTGGCCGTATGTTTCTCACAGACTCTGCACCTGCATGGTAGCTCAGTCAGAGTTTCCAGTCTATATGTTTTTTGCGGCGTAAGATACCTATCATCTTTCGCAAATAAAGCGTAAGACGCCGAGTCGAACAAATCAATTCCTAGAGCTACGAAATATGGGAGAATAGCAGGGTGACCAGCACCGAACAGATGCACAGGTCTAGAGGGGGGTATGTGTTTCTTTGAGATTAATATCATTTCGAGTATGGTTTGATACCGGTAACCCTCAAGGAATTCTGTCGGGCTTCCCAATCCATGAATATGGAAAGGTAGGTCCGCCACCTTCTTAGCGCAGAACTCAACCAGATCTAGGTACTCCCCGCCTTGAATCGGGCCAACCCATAAAACGTCGTCTCTGTTTCTAAGCTCAAGTGATTCGACAGCGTTGTTTAGGGTTTTATCTACCGTTTGCTTTGCCCACTCTTTGCTATTTGTCTTCCCTGTGGGTGTATCCAGTATAACTCCTATATCCACGTCTATTTCTTCTTGGAACCTTATGATTTCTTCCTGTGTGGCATTTATTTCGCCGAACTCAAGCATCTGATATGCGCCAGAATCAGTCGCTACGATACCGTCAAACTTGAGAAACTGGTGTATGTCACCTACTTTAAAACCGCGTTTAAGTAAAAGATAGGAATTTGTCATAACGGCTTTAAATCCGAGTTGACGGATCCTTTCAACGTCCACCAATTGCCGCTTCACATCTATTACAGGAAAGAGGGCTGGAGTCTCAAGGTAACCTCTTTTCGTCTTTATCCTACCTATTCGGCCGCAAAGCGATCTGTGTTTTACCTCGAAAACAGCGTCTGGTTCAAGCCGCATTGGTCGGAGTCACTGGATAATATCACTGCTTTGCCTCTTTCTGAAAGTATTCAACAACCTGTCTGACGCGTTCTGCAATTGGACCGACTCCTTCAACCCTACCATCGCTATAAACCTTGACTCTTTCTGCCACGATAATAGTTTCCGCATCCTCAAGGTATCTAATATTATTGGGGTAGATTTTAGATAACTGCTCATACAGGTTTCGCATAGGAAGGCCGCCCTCTTCGGCCGCAACTTCCGACACAACTGAGCCGTTCAATACTAGTCGTGAAATCTTTTTACCGTCGCCGCTTACCTCTTTAGCGTCAAGTAAACAAATATGTAGTGTTTCTGGGTCCAATGAAGCCAAAATTCCTTTGTATTTTTTACCGTTCGAAAGAATTACAAGCACCTGCTTGTTAAGCATAACCCGTGTTTCCGAAGCAATCGTCCTAAGGCCTATGCTCATTGCGTATCAACAAACTATTAATATTACTAGTATTAAGTTTGTCGTATTTTGTTTTAAGCCCCCTCATTCACCTTGATGCGTAACACAGGTATGTATTATGAGCCACGTCTCAAAGCCAAAAGTCTGTATAGCTTATCATTCAAATAGTGTATATTTTCAGCGACTTTTCCATGTTTTCTATTCAGCGAATCAATAAAATCCTTCACCAACCTACCAACAGCCAGTACAGCACCATCTTCTGATTTGATAACTACTATGTTGCTCGAATCTTTTAAATCAATACTTAAAATTCCAGGGGCCATAAGATCCGCACCGTTTAGAATATGCGGTTTAGCACCCTGATCAACCATGGCTTCTGAATAGTAACCTTCAAACGTTTTGGCTGCGATAACAGTCGGAAAGATACAGTTATCCTTCTCAAAAAGAAGAGGAAACTTGTTATTTAGGAGATATGCTTTCAAATGTTTATCTATCTTTAGAACCCATAACTCATCCTTTTTCTTATCGAAACCTATATAGTCGAGTAAAACCTTGAATCTGTCAGTCTCCTGCTTGCTGAGTTTAAAGCTGATAAAATGCAATTTGAAATATTTAATGGTGGTCGAAAAATTAAGGTTTGCCCAGCTTTTTATAACAATAGCTGGCTTTCTAAGAGCGAAAGTTAGCGGCTACTATTACTGGGCATAAACGATGTGAACACAACTAAGCTTAATAGTCAGAATATCGTCATTCCATCGATAAAGTTGGCTGAGGCAAACACACAAGCTTTGCTTGGGGAAGCGGTAGACTCAGTGGTTCTAGTAAAACTACGGGGTGGTATATACGTGAGGGGAAAGATGAAAAGTTTTGACCAACACTTAAATCTCCTGATTGAAAATGCGGAGGAAATGCTCGATAATAACACTGTAAGAAGCTTGGGCACTATTATTGTACGGGGAGATAACGTGATTTTAATATCTCCAAGCCCGAGGTGACCCAGAAATGAAGGGAACAGCTTCTCAGGGAAAACGAGGTAGATCTAAAACCCATATTGTCTGCCGAAGATGCGGTCATAGGTCATACCACGTTAGAAAACACAGATGCGCCCACTGTGGGTTCGGCCAGTCAAAGAGGCTAAGGACATATTCGTGGATAAATAAAAAACCGTAATACTCAGCGCAAACGCACGGTAGCTAGGTTAGTAGGGGTAAGTATTTCAGGCTTGACCTTGTGGTTAATATAAATCTTTTTAAGAGAGTGGGCAAGTTCTGCCGACCTTGACGGTTCGCCGTGATTTATCAAAATCTTTTCCGTTGGTCTGACAGCTGTTATATACCTTATTAGCTCAGATTTATCTGAGTGGCCTGAAAATCCTTCTATTGCCTGCACTTCCATGTTCACTTTAAATAACCTTCTCCCCATACCTGAATTATCAGCCAACTCTACTTCCTTAGCTCCCTTTAGGATGGCTCTACCCAGCGTTCCTTCGGCTTGATAGTTGACGAATACTAAGGTATTATCGGAGTTGGATGACAGTTCCTTAAAGTACTCTATAACTGGACCACCAGTCATCATGCCACTTGTAGCCATTATTATACTGGGTCCTTGCGAGAGAGCCTCATCCCTTTTTGAGGAATCATCTATTCTTATAAATTCTTCACGCAGAAAAGGATTATCGCCTTGGTAAATCTTCCTCTTTACGTTCAAAGCTAAGTATTCAGGGTAAGCTGTGTGTATTGCTGTGCTTTCAAGGAGCATCCCATCGAGGTAAACTGGAACACGCGGTAGCTCCCCTGTAGCCATTTTTTCTGCTATTATCATCATAACTTCCTGAGCCCTACCGACAGCCAACGTGGGTATAAGTATTTTACCGTCACGTTCAACCGTCTTCTTGACTATATCTATAAACTTTGTTTCCGCATCAAGCCTACTTGGCATAATGTTACCGCCATAAGTGGATTCAATTATTAAACAGTCCACTCGTGGGAAAACGGTAGAAGCCTTATCCAGAAGCCTTGTTTGGGCGTATTTTAGGTCGCTCGTATACAATACATTGTATCTACCTTCTCCGATGTTCAGGTGAACAACCGAGGAGCCAAGTATGTGGCCAGCGTTATTCAGGGTGAGCTTTATGTCAGGAGTTATATCGGTAACATCCCCCCAGTTTATGGTTATTGTATGCTCGACTGCCTTCTTTATATGTTCGATGCCGTATGGTGGGACTTCACCCAACTTCTGCTTTAAATCAATATAATCTTTTTGCGTTAACACCATGAGGTCTCTGGATGGTGGTGTCATGTAGACCGGTCCACGGTAACCGTACTTAAAAAGATACGGTAAGGCTCCTTGATGGTCCATGTGTGCGTGCCCAATTATGACTGCGTCTAACTCCTCTAGTGGAAAGTCTAGGGCGTGAAAGGCGGGGAATTCCTCCGTGATCGTGTTTGCTTCTGCCTTTAACCCAACATCAAGTAAGACCTTTGATTCTCCGGTGTCTACCAGCACCGCTGAACGCCCAACTTCACCAAATGCTCCTAAAGGAACTATTCTTATTGGCCCATTAGTTATAACCGGAGGCTTGTAAATTCTCTCACCCACTTCTTTTAAAAACCGTTGCCTGTATTCCTTGCTGGTGTTTAGAACTCTAAGCATTGACTCAACAGTTCCAGACCTTATTTCTGGGACTCTGATTACCACAGGTCTCCACCCCGTTTTAGCCAAAACCTCCCTCAGTAGAGACCCTCCTTCACCGATAACCACACCAGGCCTTAATGCTTCAACTATAACCTCACCCTTATCGTCGTTAAAAGTGTAGTTCCTTACATCAGCCTCTGAAGGGATTAGCTCCCTAAGCATCTTTATTGTGTCATCTCTGTTCAAACGCGCTTGAGGGTCAGACCTAATAACAACCCTCTTTTTGAGCAGTTTCGCAAGTCTTTTTATGGCCTCGCTATTATTCATTATAGCAGAAGGGTTGCCACAGTAAAGTGCTATTTCGGGCCCTTCGAATTCGATTCGTTTAAGCTCTGCTTCTACAGGAAAATTAGTGAAAATCGTGGACCTTATGTTGGTGAGTAGCTCCTTTGTTGTGGTTATCCTCATTATATATGGCCTCCAGCTATGTATTCAGCCACTTCATCCTCCTCCATCCTCTTAACTCCCTCTCTATCAGCGTAAACTACGTCGACTCCTTCGCCAGTAGCGGTATCCCACTCCATAGCCGCAGATATACTCCTTATCGCGATAGGAATAGCTTCGGCGAGCGAAAGGTTTGGCTTTAAGCGGTTTAGCGCTGACCCCAAGGCGGTATGCATACCTGAACCGGTCGCCACGTAATCTTCAGCGCTAAGCGAGCCGAAAAAATCTATCATGAAAAGTTCTGGGGAAGAATCGTATCCTCCTATTATAATCTGCACTGGGAAAACACTAAACTTTTTAGAGTTAATTAGAAGAGAAGCATAGTTAGCGATACTTTTTACACCCATCCTAACGTTATTCCTAAGCTCATACATATACGCTTCCGACCTTACTCTGTCAGCTAGGTTGAATGCTTCACCCACCGTTCCTGCTATTGTGATTGCGCAATAGCTTGTCACCGTCAGAATTTTCTTTACGTGTTTGTTTGCTACCGTGTAGCCAGCAGTGGCTCTCCTATCTGCAGCTAATACTACACCGTCTGATGCCTTTATACCAATTGTCGTTGTCCCCTTTCTTGGAGTAAAACCATTCACCATAATTCATCAACAGCAAGAATAAGACGCCCTAAATACAATCAGGATAGGCGAAGCCTTTACTTAAGGCTTTTGAGCAGGTGGCTCGTTCGTTGATAAAGATGGTTCCGCTTAACACGCCACATACGATTCGCCTACCCGTCGAAGTAATCGTGGGTAAGAATGTCATTGAGTATATTGGTAAGATAATAGCCAAACATCTTGAAGGCGACGAAGTAACAGTGCTCACTGGTCCAAATATAAGGCCACTTTACTCCAATACCGTCACGGCCTCCCTCATGGATTATGGCTATAAACCACATGTCGATACTGTTTTCTCCCCAAAAATATCAGAGGTTGAAAGACTTCTCACACAAACTCCCTTTTCTACCTCCGCGATAATAGGTTTAGGAGGTGGGAAAGTACTCGATGTTGGCAAAGTCCTAGCTTATAAATTAAAGAAACCGTTTGTAAGTGTACCAACGAGTGCTTCACACGATGGAATAGCATCGCCCCAGGCTTCGCTTGAAGGGCTAAATGGCTCCCACTCCATCAGAGTTGATACTCCTTTCATCGTGATCGCTGATTCACATATAATAGCGTCAGCCCCTAAACAGCTCACATTAGGAGGCATAGGTGATGTCCTAGCAAAATTTTCATCTGTCTTGGATAGCAGGCTCGCGCAGAGTTTAGGTGAATATATTGGAGACTACTCTATATCGTTAGCTGAAATGTCAGCCAAGCTTGTTTTCAACAACTTAGCCCAAATCATCAGTTTAAGCGACAATGGTATTAGAACTCTCCTCGAAGCGCTCATCAGCAACGGTATAGCTATGGCCATAGCGGGGAGTAGTAGGCCGTGTAGCGGTAGTGAACATTTGTTCGGGCATGCGCTTGACTTACTCACATCCAAAAAAATTCTCCATGGCTTCACGGTGCTTTTAGGCACCAAAATATCGCTTGCGTTGCATGGAGAGGATTGGGTAGAGTTTTCAGAAAAAGCCTTAGAAGCAGGTCTACCCATGAATGCGCGTCAATTAGGAGTACCCCCCGTCTACGTTGTGCGTGCGCTCACCTTTGCAAACAAGATCAGACCAGACAGGCCTACGATATTAGGAAACGGTATAACACTTGAAAAAGCTAGGAAAGTTATAGATGAAGTAAAATTGGTTTAAATCTAGGCAGCGTGCACGCCGCTCAAGGATTCGACACATACGCTCCACTACACATCGATAAATTATATTTGAAAACCCACTTTCCTGGTAGATCTAGGCAGCTAAACTACAATTAGGGAAGTGAATCGCAATTAAACCAGTAGAAGATTTGGTTCCGCCAAGCGCTCAAAGATAGTAATGGTCAGGCTTGTAGTCTTGTTATCTTTGCCCCCTCAAGATATTGTAAAGAAGGGATCATTAAACTCCTATCGAGCGTGTGCGGGGAGTGGGATTCGAACCCACGCAGGCCTTCGCCGGCAGATAACTCATATGGGATCTTGAGTCTGCTCCCTTTGACCAGGCTCGGGCATCCCCGCGTACAACAAGAACAAACCTTTTATAATTTAAATTTTTCACCCCAATTTAAGCACAGCATCAAGTTAATATACTTAAAAACTGGCGTGAGTTCTAATAGAATGTATAACTTTTCGCATCTTATGGCGATGCTTTAACTCCCTTGAGTCGAATTTTATGGGCTAGTCGCCTTTAATATTCAATATGTAATCACTGTTCCTGTGGATTTAAACAAGCTAGCGTCAATTATGATGTTATCACGTTTGCCACTTGTAATTATCGCGGGTATATGGCTACGTTTAAGAATCTTGATCGAGGCGTCATCTATTAAATCGTATGTACCCGCAAGTGCTGGCTTCTCGGCAATAAGCTTCCCAAGTTCATCTATGTGAACTGATGGTAAAAGCCTTGCGTTAGGCGAGGATGGCTCATCGGTATACACTCCGCTCACCGACGTCAAAATTATTAGTCTATCAGCCCTTATACGCTCCGCTATAAGGGCTGCGACGGCCGTCGTGGACTGCCCAGGTGTAAGGCCACCCAAAACCACAGTGTTAGAAGTGGTCCAAGCTGAATCGAACTCGTCAAAGGATGTGGGTGGGTTAGGGTAGCAGAATTCGGGTAGTAAGTGTATCATGATATAAGCATTTATACGTGAAACTTGGATACCTATATCGTCAAGGAATGATTCGCTGAGTCCGAGTGTGCGTCCTATGTTAATCATTGTTCTCGCATAAGTACCTCCTCCAACTATTACCGCCAATTTGTGGCCTAGCTCCGTCAAGCCCCTTAACTGCTCCGAATACTTTCTGTAGGCATCTGCTCCCTCATCTAACAGGTGACCACCTATCTTTATTGTAAAACGCATGTTTTATCCCATCAATAACGTAACTTATATTTCATAAGTTTACCTATTAATAGGACGCGTGATGTCAGATCAGCAAAAATACGATTCTTTCGACGAGTATAAGATTCGAAAGCTTATTTCGGAATTGGAAAGTAAGGAGGGTAGGGGGACAGAGCTTATCAGCCTCTACATCCCCCCTAAGAGGGCAATTAGTGACGTGGCAAGAGATCTACGTGAAGAAGCGAGTACGGCATCTAATATTAAGTCGAAGACCACAAGAAAGAATGTTATGGATGCGATAGAATCCATCCTACAAAGGTTAAAGCTGTTTAAAGAACCGCCGCCAAACGGTCTTGTTATCTTTTGTGGCGCCATACCGCATGGCGCGCCAGGAACAGAAAAAATGGAGATACATGTGTTAGAACCGCCTTTACCCATAAATATCTACCTCTACAGGTGTGACTCTAAGTTTGTAATAGAGCCACTTAAGAAGCTCATTGAAGAGAAGGATGTTTACGGACTAATAGTTATGGATAGAGCAGAAGCCACATTCGCAATACTTCGTGGTAGGAATGTCGAGGTTTTAAACACAATCACATCGGGGATACCAGGCAAACACCATGCTGGGGGACAATCTGCCAGACGTTTTCAGCGAATAATAGAACAAGTCGCCCACGAGTTCTACGTCCGAATAGGTGAGTATACTACGAAGTATTTTCTTGGGAAGGATATTAAAGGGCTTATAATAGGTGGGCCTGGCCCAAATAAATATGAATTCTATGAAGGAGAGTACCTACATTATGAACTGCGGAAGAAAGTCTTAGGCTTAGTTGATATAGGCTACACTGGTGAAGAGGGCATTCGCGAACTAATAAATCGGTCCGAAAACCTTTTACAGCAGTCAAAACTAATGCACGAAAAGCAAGTTTTCAATAATTTAATGGCCACTATGGTTAACGACTACACCAAGGTTGCGATAGGTAAGAAGGAGGTTCTTGAAAAGCTAGACAGGGCAAAAATACTTATCATGTCAGAAGAAAACGATGATTACCACTTAACATTTATGTGTCCTAATTGTGGGTTCCAGCTCGAAGCAGATATCCAAGACGAACAAGAGCCAAAAGAAGGCAGAACGTGTCCAAGATGCGGTACGCAGATGGATTTGATCTCAAAAGAACCGCTCGTAACGCATTTGGCTGAAATGTTTAAGAACCGTGGCACAGTTGAGCTTATGTCAACACAAACCGAAGAGGGAGAGCAGCTCAAAAACTCCTTCGGTGGGTACGCAGCTATACTCGGGTAAAAACTGCTTTTGTATACTATAGGTCTCTGTATCGCGCTGGGATAACGCGCTGTATTATTTGGCTGCCAACTAGTGTAAGCCCTCTATCGGAACAATATATAGCCTTAGAGAAAACTTAAAGCTACCAACTAAGAAAACACCTTGACTCCCGATGGTTAAAATTCGCTATCTTGGGCATGCATGCTTCACTGTTTCAGAACAAGGTAAAACAGTGATTATAGACCCGTTCCTTTCTAATAATCCACTAGCGGCTGAAAAACCAGAAACTGTTAGAGCCGATCTAATTCTGGTGACCCATGGGCATTTTGATCACTCAGGCGACGCGGTGACCATCTCGAGTAAAACTGGTGCCCCAGTATATACTACATTTGAGCTTGCTTCACGCTTAGAAACTCTTGGCGCAAAAATCGTTGGGGGAAACCACGGTGGCACTAATGATTTTGGCTTCGCTAAGGTTAGAATATGCTGGGCAGCTCATAGTTCATCTTTTGGCGAGAAGTTAGAATATGCAGGTAATCCATGCGGTTTCGTTTTGAATATGGGTGGTAAGAGTATTTACCACTCTGGAGACACCGATTTATTCGGGGACATGAGGCTAATAGGCGAACGCCATAAATTGGATGTAGCCCTGCTACCTATCGGTGGATTCTTTACCATGGATGCTGATGACGCACTTGTAGCAGTTGAGTATCTGAAACCGAAGTTCGTTATTCCAATGCATTATAACACTTGGCCGCAAATCGAAGCCGACCCCGCATCCTTCAAGAGCAAGGTCGAGTCGAAGACGAGCACTAAGTGCGTGATACTTAAACCAGGCGAAGAGTTCACGATTTAGCATTCAAAGCTCTCTTAGTTCGCCTCTAAACAAGCAATAAATTTTTATCAGGTTAAAATGTTTTTGTTCTATGCGGGGATGGCCGAGCCTGGTCAAAGGCGCGAGTGAGTGCTCCGCGAAGCTTAGGACCTCGTGCGGTAGCGCTTCGTGGGTTCGAATCCCACTCCCCGCACACGCTCGATAAATACAGAACGCATATGCAAAAACTAATTTTTCAGTGATTGTGGAGTAGGAAAGTTCATTATTTTTTACGGCAACACGAGCTACCTACTACTTTTTGAACTATTCTCATTTGGGTTGTGGTCTAAGTAAGCCTTTAATTCCATGGTGGTGCTTATAACTAGTGATTAGAATTGCAAAACGGTGAAGGAAAGTCTTTATCTGATTACTCAGAATACTTGAGGATGCTTGACGAGGTTTATAAAGATGTTCCACGCGTCCGCTCCACTGGGGAATGGTTCGCAATACCCCAACTTAAAATAGAGTATGAGGGCGATAAGTCAATACTGGTAAACTTTAAGGAAATCTGTGAACTATTCAGAAGAGAGCCGAGTCACATAATGAAATTCTTAGTAAGGAATCTTGCTACGGCTGGCTATGTAACCGATGACCTAAAACTAGTTCTCCAAGGGCATTTTAATGAGGACCAAATAATGAATTTACTAAATCGCTATGTAAGCTTCTTCGTTCGTTGCCAAAATTGTGGGAGACCAGATACGAGGCTTATTAAAAAGGCTAAAGTGGTATATATGGTGTGTGAAGCTTGCGGCGCAGAAGCACCAATAAAGACAACAGCGTAGTTACAGTTTTGGTTAACCGATTCACATCAGAAGAAGCCACATATGTTGTAGTATGTGAAGAAGCGCTCGTTAACAAAGAATTAGAAAAGGGTTTTTTCGTAGACCCAAGATACTTTGGGGGGATTCAAACGGATTTGGATAACGCACTCATAACTGCAAAAGAAGCTGATTATGCTACACTCCTCGGCAACCGTGTAGTGGAGCGGGCTATCTCTCTAGGAATATGTAGTCCATTATCAATAAGAAGAATTGGGAAGATCATGTACGCCGAGGTGGCTAGAGTTTGATACCGTGCCCCAAGTGTGGTTCGCCTACAGACCCGAATGCGGCAACACACAACCTCTGTAAAAACTGCTCCTCTGAACCTTCTGCGCGTGAGCGCAAAAAAAGGAATATTGTGTTCTGTGGTGTTTGCGGTAGAGTCAGGATAGGTGGAAAATGGCAATCAAATCTCTCATTCGACGAGTTCATACAGGAACTGCAAAAACAAGGTAACATCGTATCACGTGCAAAAGATAGGCTAGTGTATGAGGTTATTGATTCAAATAAAAAAACCCTTATTCAATATCAGCTTAAGAAATCACTCTGCATGAATTGCCTCATCCAGAAAAATGATTCTTATCTCTTCGAGGTCAAAATAAGAGTCGAAGGAAGAGCTATGAACCCAAGAGAAGCAATGTATCTAATGGATTCAATAAGGAGAACTTGCCTAGAGAGCTTGGACCAGGACTTTGTTTACCGTTTTTCAAAGAACAAAGAAGGCGTCGATGTTTTAATATCGAGTAAAAAACTCGCGGAGCAAATAGTTGGGGGGTTAAAGAAAAAATTTGATGGTAGATTGACGCAGTCTTTTAAGCTTGTAAGTGAGAAACACGATAGAACAAGAGTTTTTAAAACCACCTACTCGTATAGAATTCTCAGTCCAAGTGTGGGTAGCGTTTACCGCATTAATAATCATCTATATGAGGTTGTGCGTGTAGAAAACGGCGAAGTATTCTTGACTGCGATTAAAGGGAGAGAAAACATGGTATTCACAAAGCACGAGTTAATTAGCATGTATAAATCGAACAAGGTCGAAGTGCTAACTCAGCAGGGGTCTATATTGTAGTGTAAACGTGAAAGCGCAGTGACGAAAGCGGCACTAATTCTGGATAGGTCGATAAGATTATTGCCTCGCACCATGTTAAATTCGTTTGCATTAACACTTTTTAATCTCAAAAGCGTTAAAGCTTGGTAAAAAGATACATCATAGTGTCTTCTGAACTATTTGCCATTTCTCCTATCGATGGAAGATACAAAAAGGAGATCGGTGACCTTCACAAATATTTTTCCGAATTCGCTTTAATCCGGGAAAGAGTATATATAGAGATTAAGTATTTAAACTTCATTTTACGCCTACTCGGCAAAAATGTTGATTCATCACTAACCAAAGCGCTAGAAGGTGTCTACGAAGACTTCGATGTTGAAGATGCCACAGAGATAAAAAAACTTGAAGAAAAGTTTGACCACGATGTCAAAGCTATTGAAGTCTACCTAGAAAAGTTTGTGGGCGAATATTCGCCATACGTCCATTTTGGATTAACATCTGAGGATGTAAATAATTTGGCGTATGGTAGACTTCTTACACGATTTATGAAGGAGGTTTATTTACCTGCTTTAGTGGCGCTCATTAAGAGCTTAGTTAAGCTCGCTACTAGGCACACTGATTCACCCATGCTGGCTAGGACTCATGGGCAACCCGCTTCTCCGACCACCTTTGGTAAAGAGATTGGCCTTTATGCCTACCGTTTGGCTCGTTTTCTAAGAAGGATATCCCGTATACGGGTGAGTGGTAAACTCAACGGTGCTGTGGGTAACTTTAATGCGCTAGTAGCAGCTTACCCCGATATTGATTGGATCAGGGAAGTGCCCATATTTATTGAGGAATTAGGGTTAGAACCAGAGCTCTTTTCCACACAGATATTGCCGTATGAGTCATACATAGACCTGTTTAATAACGTGGCTTCCGTGAACGCAATACTCACTAATCTCTGTAGAGATATGTGGATGTACTACTCGTTTGGCTACTTTTCCCTTGAATCAGAAAAGTTACAGGTCGGGTCCTCCACGATGCCCCATAAGGTTAACCCTAAGGGTTTCGAGAACAGTGAAGGAAACCTCAAGCTCGCAAACTCTTTGCTACATTTGTATGCCAATGAGCTATTAGTAAACAGGCTTCAACGAGACCTTTCTGATTCCACGATACGAAGAAACTTCGGTGTGGCGATGGCCCATTCGATACTCGCCTACCGGAGATTAAGTCGGGAATTAGGGCGCCTAACCTTCAATAAAAAACGGGCCACGGAAGATTTGAATAATCACGGTGAGGTGTTCTCAGAAGCCTTGCAGACAATCCTCCGCAGGGAAGGCGTAAATGAGGCCTATTTCAAGGTTCTAGGCAAAGTCAAAGGTCGCACATACACACTTAAACAAATTGAGAGTATTGCACGATCTGTGAGTCCTTCTCCACGTGTAAGCAAAGAATTCGAAACGATTGTAAAAGAGAAATACTTGGGTTTAGCCCCACAACTAGCTCGAATGATGATCGAACAAACTAAACAAATAATAAATATGAACGTAAACTAGTACTCCATATTCACATGCCTGAAGAAGTCGAGTCGCCACTATATTATTGGCTTTAGATAAGATTCAGTAGCCTTATATCAGTCAGCCAGCTACTTTAGGTAATGGTAGAAGCCAACACTCCATCAGATAAAGAACTTAGGAAGCCAGCCGAAGGTGAACTTTTAGGTGTCATAATTCAATTGGTGGGCTACGATAGAGCCAAAGTACGTTGCTCTGATTATAAAGTGCGTGTGTGCCGGATACCTGGGCGTATGAAGAAAAAGATCTGGCTTAGAGAGAATGACATAGTTTTGGTTGCTCCTTGGGATTTCCAGTCGGATACAAGAGGTGACATAGTGTACAAATACGAGAAAGATGAAGTGAGAAAACTAAAAAGCTTGGGAATCCAGCTCCCCGAATAACGCATACCCTCCTAATTGTTGACACTACGCGCCTCACAGTACTTAAATATTCTTCTTAACGCACCTGTGAGGGTGGCCATCTCCCTCTTTGAGACGTAGCTTCTTCCAAGCAAGTTGAGTAACGCCCTCCTAACTAGGGTTTTCCTATGCTCTACCTCATGTGTCCTCTCAAGTAACTCGACGACTATATTCACGAATATTTCCTTTTCATGGTGAGACGCCGCTTGTCTAGAGGGCTTCACCGCTCCAGTGTGTATCGCCAACTCATATAGGATCACGGCTGCACTGTGACTTATATTCATGGCTGGGTATAACTTACTTGTAGGTATACTAACAACTAAATCGCATGCATCAAGCTCCTTATTACTCAGGCCCGACCCCTCTCTACCAAATAACAGCGCGGTGAGACCACTCGTCCTCGACCAAGCTTCAGCGAACTCGCGGGGCGTTACATAGTTCCTAGTAAAATTTTTTTCCGATGTGGGCCTCGTCGACGTTGTTCCCACGACAACATCAGCATCCTCCAATGCGCCCTTCAAATCGTCTATGATCATAGCCTTATCTAGCACATCCGCTGCGTGCATAGCTGTTTTAGCACCCAGCAACTTGACATCCACCACTGGTTTTACAAACCACAGTTCGTCGAAACCAAAATTCTTCATCGTTCTCGCAAGGAAACCCGCATTTTCACCGGTCTCACAACCCACAAAGACAACCCTCAACCTTCTACTCATAACCTATTACATCTGTAGACTTCTAACCGTTCATAAAAATCCGATTGTCTCTTAGCAAGCGACCACTCGAAACCCTTCTCCCTTAGAGCGTTGAAAAACAAGTCGGAATCCTGCGTTGAGCTGCGCACAATTAGAACGCTACCTCCCCTCCTAACTTTACGCCTCGCTATTTCCAGCATATTCAGGGCTATTCGCAAACCATCTGGCCCCCCGTTCCAAGCGCATGAGAGCGCGTCCTGCTTGTATAGTGGACCGCTGGGTAAGTAGGGTGGGTTAACAATTACTAGGTCAACCATGGGAGAATTGGACCCATCATCCAGAAACACGTGAACTTTATCTCTTAACCCATTTATGACCACGTTCTTTATCGCATTTCTATATGAATATAAACATGTATCGTAAGAGAACACGTTCTCAGCCACCTGTGAGGCGACCAAAGAGAGTATACCGCACCCGGTCCCTAACTCCATGGCTTGGCCAACTCTAGGGTGTTCTAAGATCGCATCCGCCATAAGGAAGGTATCAGTGGATGGGTCATACACGTTGCTATCGACAATTATTTTGAACCCCATGAACTCAAAGCTTCTTTGCAAGTTCGATGAACCCCGCCACATCTAGGCAGCCGACCCGCATCTTGAGAAGATCGGGATTAGTTGTTAAATTCTGCAGCAAAGTGGATAGTTTAGCTAAGTTTAAAGCTGTACGCAAAGTCCTATTTTTATAGTTAAACAACCTCGAAGTTAGGTCTTCAAGAAGTCGCGCTGTATGCTCATCATATGAGTCTTTAACACTCAGCACGCTTAGAATAGAATCCACGCGTGGCTCTGGATAAAAGCATTTGCGTGATACTCTCTCCAGCAGCCTAATATCACACGCGTACTGAGCCAAGACACTGATCTCCCTGTAATTCTCTTCGCAGGGCTTAGCAGTAAGCTTTTCAGCGAACTCTTTCTGTAATATAAGCACAGCATGCCTCCACTTGCTGCCATCTCTCACTAACTTTAAGATGAATGGCTTAGATATCGAGTAGGGAAGAGCTGACACTATGTAGTCACTTCGAGGCAACTCTACTCGAAGAAAGTCTCCTCGTATCAGCCTGATTTCGTCGAACTTATTCTCTAGATAATCCGCTAATTTCTCATCTATCTCCACAACAGTTAGTTGTCGAGTCTTTTCGATTATTACGCTTGTAAGCGCGCCAAGCCCCCCGCCAACCTCAACCACATCCACATTCGGCGGAAGGATTTCTGCAACCCTGAGAGCTAACCCTTTATCAACTATGAAATGTTGACCCCATTTCCTCTTCGGTGTGAAACCTATCTTACGAAAAATGTTATCCATGTGCTAGCTAAGGTGGCATCACAAATATTCGGTATTTCTCATTGCCCTGTAACTCACTAAGTATGCGTTCAATTATCTTCTTCTTTATACCTATGACTTTAATCCTAGTTTGGAGGTCGTCAATACTCTTAAAAGGCTGCTTTTCTCTTTCAGCTAGGATCTCCCACATCAGTTTTTTACCGATACCTGGTATCAGCTCTAATTGGTGCATCTTAACCGTTAAGGGTTTCGCGTTATTAAAAAAATCAACAAAACGCGCCTCATTTATATCAACGATCATCTCAAGTACGTTTTCAAGCTCCCTTTTGGCCACCATTGAAAGATCATTATAGGTGATTGGGCGAACCACCCGTGAAACCTGAGAATAAAGCCTGTCTTCAGGCCCTCTCCCAACGAATATTCTATCCCCAGTCTTGATAGCGATGCCCTCCAGTGGAACAACTTCCAGCAAGGTAAAGTATTCTTCGCCTATAACTTGGGCGACAGGTTCTCTTCCATGTGGTTGACGGCTTTCGGCAGGCGACCCGCCTGGTAGATAGTCAAGCACATAGAAGTATTGATCCCTATGTGGCCTGCGTTGCTCCTTGGCGTCAATACTCATTGCTGCTCATTAACTCCTTGTATATATTCTTTGATTATATTCAAAATCTTTTCTTTTTTTGGAAGCAGAGTCGGGTCTGAGCCAACAAGCGATATATACTCAGTTTCGGTTAGAGGTAATAGGTCAACCATCTGTAAAGCCAATCTTTCAGGTAATCCCTCCTCCATCAATTTCTGCTTTAATTCAGCCGCCTTCTCGCCGGGTAGCTTTACTGTCATGTTCAAGAGCTGGATCAAAAACTGAACATTCTGACTTTCCTTAGCCTTCTCATCCGTTTTCTCCAAAAGCTCTTTCACTTCTGAAGCAGTAATTGGTACTTGGCTTATCACTTTCCTCGCCATTGAGCATCAGCCTAACCAAAAGGTTTGATGTGCACAGGCCTTACAACAATAACTCTGTCCTCTGGCTCCATGGGTACTTTAACTACATAGGCCCTACCCCTCTTCTCAACTATTGTCCCTATTTTACCTTGATATCTCCTATGCGGCATACCCTTCTGCACGCTAGGCTCAATATCTATAACCACTTTGCTGCCTACTTCGAATTCTTTAATGAACGCGCTCGGCGGCGGCAAACCACTCTCCCTAGGCGCCTTTGTGAGCAGCGACCTAGATTTGTTTCTATAACCCTTGTTTCTCGTCATTTCCCATATCCACTCCCACTAAATCAAGGGCGATACATTTACATCTTATCCCCAATATTTGAGACACACTCGGTTTAGTTCTACCGTCGTCGCCGCTTATAAATTCTTTTACGTATGTTCCTCCCTGACAAACAACTGTGAAGAGCGCTGTATAATCGTCAACATACTCAACCTTAAATGAGTACACCTTCTTATGTCGCACCTTATCCGCCCTACGCTTTTTAACCCGCCAAGGCGTCTGTTGCTCGAGTGTTATACCACTTAACTCTTTAGATGCCTCCACGAGTTTATTTAGATCTACTCGCTCAAAAAACTTTATGATCCCGCGATACTCCTTAGTGCTCACCTCAGCAAGCCTCTTTAACTCCTCTATTCTTCGAGAATCAGTAAACCCGATTAGCGTGATTTGCACAATGCCGTTTGAATATTCGTTGACGGCCTTCTCGATCGCTTTTAGGTCGGAGATTCTCCGAGCAGGGTTAACGACCTCTACGACGAACGGCCTGCCTTTTCCAACCACGAGCACGTCTACGTCCTCCCTGCCTCCCGCGTGGAAAACAACGCGCTCAGCATTGTATAACAAGCATATTGGTATTGTGATAAATTCTTCAACTGAAGCTATAAAGTGTCGTCCCTTATAGTTACACTCAGCGCACCCATTACCGTAACAGTTGTTACACACCCACGTGGCCTGTGAGATGTTCCTGAAAAGTTTAAGATACCTACCCTCTAAATATTGAGCTGGACGCTTAATAGTCAACTGCCCGCGCTCAAAGTTGATGAGTAAGTCGGGGTTCACGGGGTCGAAAACTTTACCGCTACGCTCAATCATTGAACCAACTTCTCTTTTAAATTCTCTTTTAAAACCCTCTTTGAGGGTCTGAAAGAGCGCCCTACTCTTTTCATCCAGATTGGGTGGTGACCTAATTAACACATCGATCCTAAAGCTATGCCAATCATCGACCACACTGTTAAGCTCCTTAGAGACTTGCTCAAAAAACTGTGCGTATCTCCCTCTAACATCCGAGCACACCATACAGAGAGTATCACTCCTCCTCTGATAGGTGACCTCGTTGAGGCCGCTGATTTCGGCAAGCGTTCCAGTACACTCGTTGCAAAGGTTGAGACTTTGGGCGTATTCCTTTAGCTCCTGTTCGGTAAAGTCCGTCACGCGGTTCATCTTTGGTGCCTATAAACTATAGTTTATAACCCGCGAGTTTCTTTAGGAGGGCCCTATTACGCTTTAAGAGTTTCATTTGGTTCCTCATTTGCTCGTATCTTTTGATAAGCGCCCTGACGTCTTCTTGGCTCGTGCCGGAACCAATGGCTATCCTCTTGATCCTCGAAGAGTTAAGCACTTGGGGGTAGAGCTTCTCTTGTTTGGTAAATGAGTTAAGGATCACCTTCCATTTTTTCAGGTCTTGCTCAGCATTCTTCATGAGTTCAGATGGTACAGTGCTTAGGCCGGGTATCATCGTCATAAGCTTTGAAAGCGAACCCATTTTGGAAATAGAATCTAAGTAGAACTCGAAATCCGCGAGCGTGAATTTGCCGCCTGTGATTATTTCTTCGAACTGCTTTTCATTCAGCTGAGCCTCGGCAACCTTCTCAGCCAACGCCTTTACGTCACCCAACCCCAAAAGCCTACTTATGAATGATGGTGGGTCAAACACTTCGAGGTCATCCAGCCCTTCACCAGTACCTATAAAGATTATTTTACCCCCAGTTGAAGCCACAGCTGATAGAGCGCCACCTCCACGCGCCGAGCCATCTAGCTTGGTGACCACTATGTAGCCCACGGGAACAGCTCTGCTAAATGCCGCTGCCTGTGGGCCGGCCAGCTGACCAATCGTAGCATCCAACACCAAGTAGACAGCGTCTGGGTTAACAGCCTTAGCGATCTCACGCATTTCATCTAGCAGCTCCTTCTCCTCCTTGTGTCTGCCAGCCGTGTCCACTATCACTAGGTTAACCCCCTTCTGCTTAAACTCTGACACACCGTTCTTAGCGATTGTTATCGCGTCACCGCCTGAAACGTAAACCGGCACACCTATCTTGTCGCCGAGTTGAGCGAGCTGTTGTTGCGCACCAGGCCTATAAGTATCAGCGGCCACCAAACCAACCCTGTACGACCTCTTGGCATAGAACTTGGCTATTTTAGCAGCACTAGTTGTCTTCCCAGAGCCTTGCAACCCAACCAGTAAGATCACGTAAGGTTTGTTCTTATTGGGCCACACTAGGTGTGTTTTCTCCCCGCCCAGTAGCTCGATGAGTTCATCATATATCAGTTTGACCATGAAGTCCCTTTTCGTTACCCCTGAAGGTGGCTCCTCAGTAGATATCCTTTGCTTTATTTTCTCTCCTATACGCTGAACCAGTTCGATGTTCACGTCTGCTAATATTAGCGCCTTTTCGAATTCATTAACAAGTTGGGCAATGATCTTTTCGTCTAAATTAGGCTGTCTTAGTATCTTATCCATCAGTTTTCTAAGAGAATCACCTATACCTCCCAAGAACGAAATAGTGGACCCCCTCTCCCCTCATAATCCACCGCAAAAGTCCGGCAAGCCTGGCACGATCATTGGAGGTCCATCTAATTCATTTTTTACGCATGATTTTCCTTCTATTAAGTATTACCCAATACTCAACTTGGTCGCCCACGGCCAGCTGGTTGACCAACTCTTCGTCAACCTTCGACTCAAAAGTTTCAAAGTTTTCAAGGTCCATGAGCTGATAAGTGTTATTACCTAAAGCCGCAATTATTTGGCCTGTCCTCTTCTCTATTATCGGGACATCTATTCTCGCGTCAACTGGGCTGACAATACTGCGTTTAACATCGTCGAAAACACCTATGGCTACGATCCTCGCTTTCGCGCTCCCGTGCTTTCCTGGCTTACTCTTTTCGACGCTCACAATCCTGCATGGCTCATTATCTATAATACAGAAGCCACCCTCTTTAAGCTCGCCGATTTCAACTGGTTTGCTCATACACTGTTCACACTAATTCACATAAAGGGGGTTAATTTAGTTATTCCCCATTGTTTTGACAGGCATATAAACACAGTCAGATTAATACGTTTGCTTTGTTCACTAAGACTGTGGTCAGAGTAGGGGTAGTCTCCAAGTCTTCCGAAGAAGCGCAGAGGGCGGCTTTACTGTTCGTAGAAAAGCTAAGTAGGAGGGGGGTTGATAACCTTAAGCTAATACCCCTAGCAAACTCTGATGCGACTGAGCTTTCTTCGTGTGATACGATATTCACGTTTGGCGGGGATGGCACCATCCTTAAGACCGCTCGCGTATTCGTATCATCTACACCTCTAATCGTTGGCGTCAACTATGGGCACCTCGGTTTCTTAGCAGAAGTTGAGCCACCTCAAGTTGATGAGGCTCTAAACAAAGTTTTAGATGGCAGCTACTCTTTTTACACGATTAACAGAATGGTCATAAGCGTTGTAAAGGAGGGGAAGCGGTTCACGAGCCCCCCAATAATGAATGAAGTCTACTTTGCTCCCCATCTACAAGCTAGAATGGTTACGCTTAAAATAGACGTCCCCGATGTTTTCGTATATAAGGGAAGGATGGACGGTCTACTACTATCCACAGCCTTGGGTTCAACCGCGTACTCCCTTTCAGCTGGAGGACCAATAGTTGACCCCGATAGTGACGTTAATATCGTAACACCCATGTCGCCCATTAACATAGCCCTTAGACCCGTGGTGATAGATAGGAGAAAGAGTGTAAATATAGTCAATGTCGACACGGAGCCCATTGCCCTTATAGTCGACGGTGTGAAATGGCTTGACCTTGGTGTGGGTGAATACGCTGAGGTCTCCGGTTTCGAGTATCCAGTAAAACTCTACCGTACGAGAACCGACCTCTTAAAAAAGCTATTTGATAAAAGGCTAAGCTGGAATCATTCGCCCTAAGCATTGGAAGAGGCAAAAAGAGTTAACCATATTCCTCTTTGAGATATAAACGGGCTTCGAAAAGTTAGGTTAAAATTAACGCTACGCATGTTTGCTTAAAGCATGGCATCCAATACAGAGCTAGTAATAGGTGGGGTAACTTTAGGAGTTAGGGTGAAGGACGGCGTGGTTTTAGCATCGGAAAAAAGGGTTGCTTATGGTTATACTATACTCTCTAAATCAGCAAAAAAAGTTTATGTTTTAAACGAAAGAATAGGTATAGCTTTCACCGGACTTGTAGGTGACATGCAAACCCTTGCGAAGAGGCTCCGCTCATTGATACAGCTCTACGAGCTCGAGAACCATACAGAGATGCTGGTCCGTTCGGCGGCGAAGCTCTTAGGTAATATATTATTTGAAAGCAGGTTCGCTCCATTCTTGACACAAACCCTTATAGCTGGTAGAGACTCTGAAGGCTTTCACCTCTTTAGTTTGGACGTGCTCGGCTCAGTCATAGAGGAGGACTTTACCGCAATAGGGAGTGGTGCGCCTATTGCGATAGGAATCCTCGAATCAGAGTTTAAGAAGGATATGAGCATAGAGGATGGCGTTAGGCTTGCTAGAAAGGCAATTATGGGTGCTGTTTCACGGGACATTGGTTCCGGTGATGGTGTAGACATCCTCATAATTGATTCTGCGTCTATGCGTGAAGAGTCACAGATCCTTAGAGGTTTACAGGCGTAGCCATCGTGCCATCAAAGCCAAATTCCGAGGACCCACTTCTGAGTAGATTTATGGAGGAGCTTGATTTAAAGGAGAAGGTGAAGCTTGTTGGGGGTAAAACTATAGAAGAGTGTGGAACAGTCATTTCACTGCTACATAGGGGCAGGATAGAAGAGGCGGACCGGCTCCTTTCAAGTGTCAAGAAGAGGGTTGGTCTGATTACAAAGTTGTGCACTGAGCATCCTATTTTGCTTCGTCTACCAGTAGTGAGAGATGCAAACATGGAGTACGTTGAAGCTGTGTGTTACTACTTTTTCCTGACCGAAGGAAGGGTTCCACCGTACACCTCATTCAAAGTTGAACCGGATGAGTATATTCTGGGCCTAGCTGACTTGGTGGGTGAACTTAGAAGAAGGTGCCTAGATCTAATAAGAATGGGCAAACTAGAACTAGCATCAAAAACATTCGACCAAATGGTTGAGACCTACGAATACATCTGGAGGTTTGAGTACCCAAAGAAACTCGTCAAGGGTTTAAGGCATAAAATCGACATCGATAGAAAACTTTTGGAGGACACCAGACTAATTTTAACCCAAGCACACATTCTTGCAAGGTGAGTTTAGTTGGTGGCGCAAAACAAAATGTTCCTCGGGAACTATGGTGAGCGGTGGTTCGACTTCGCAGACGTACTAGTGCCGCTCGTAGAGTTCGGTGGCTTGCATGGTTATGTGAGGCTTTCCGGCTCATCATTGGGTAGTCTATTAGGCATTTCTCAACAGGCAGCTGCGCGGAGGCTCATAAAGGCAGCGGAGGCTGGTTTCGTCAACAAAAGGCAGAGTGTATTTGGATTCGAGTATATGCTCAGCGACAAGGCTAAAAACCAGCTGTCTGGATTCCTAAGCACATTCAGTAAAAGGCCAGAGCCGAAGCGTATAGATGCGAAGGTTTTCTCGGGTGTAGGTGAGGGTAGATTCTTCTTAGAACTAAGAGGCTATAGAAAACAGTTTGAGCAAATATACGACTTTAAACCATACCCGGGAACACTGAACCTCAAAGCAAAACAGAGCGTCCTAGACCTCTTTAAGCCCTTCCCTACTAAAATTGTGAACGGTTTTAGAACGGGTGGGCGAACATATGGCCTTGTGTTGAGCTATAAAGCTAGGATACACTATAATGGTCAAAACCAAGAGTGTGTGGCTGTTTTCCCGCAAATTTCTCGATACGGTGATGAGACAGTTGAAGTCATAGCGCCCACCAGTTTGAGAAAGAAACTGGGTTTAGCGGATGGCGATATTGTGGAGCTGGAGCCTATTCTTGATTAACCTTGGCCACGTCAAGTACCCTTTTAATTATTTGTGATGTGCTGCTTAGCGGGTAATCCGCGAACCTCTGTGGGAGTTTTATCACCTCCGCCCTTATGCCTCTTTCTTGTAGCTCACGTCTAAGCTTGTCCACTGGGTACTGTTCGTCTGGTCCAAGCAGAATAATATCTGGACCTATAGTTTCAATTGGTTTAAGGAAGTCCTTTTCATCGCCGAGTATGGCGTAATCAACTGGTTTAAGGCTCTCAACAACCTTCAGACGCTGTTCTTCGGGGACTATGGGTGGTCTACCCTTAGCCCTAACCACGTTCACATCCCTAGCAAGGATGACGTATACCCTCCCATATTTTTTAGCCTCCCATAGGAAGTCGATGTGCCCCGGATGGATTAGGTCGAAGGTTCCAACAACCACGACCTTTTTAGCCGACCACTCCCAAGCCTTTTCGCGCGCCTCAAGTAGAAAGTGACCGTCAAGAAGCCCTTCAGCGTATGTTGCACACACGATGGAAACCGTATAGTCCCCTTTCGCATAGTAGTGTTTTGCATCCGCTAGGTAGTTGTTAACTGCAGCGTAGATACGGGTACCATGGGCAACACTCTTTAGCGCCCCTTCCACGTTCGATATATACTTAGCGGCCAAGTTCTTCAACGAGTCTTGCATGAGCGGCCAACTGCTCCTGATTCACGCCCAGAAACATAAGCGCTTCTGCCTCAACTGCGTCAAGCCTGCCGGGGACAATCAGACTCTGAGGGAAAGCTGTGGCGTGAATTCCACCTAGTCCAAGAAGCGTAGATGCCACAGCGCTCTGCCCCTCAGAGCCAACAAAACTCAACCCAACACCCAAAAGCCTCTCGGGGCTAACACCATACCCAATTAAACCCTCCGCTAACACCTGTGCTCCCCTCGAAAACGACATAAACCTACCCTTCACAACATCTATATCAAGTAGTAACAGTGTGTGCAGCCCCCTCTTAAGGTTGCCCACCACTTTCTCAAAGGCCGCCCTCGGCCTGTAAATTTCGGATGGCTCAACGATGGTAGCTGTTGGGCCACTCTTGTATATCTGTAAACCCACAAGTGAGAACGCAGCCGAGTGAATAGATACACCTGGAACATACAGTGTAGGAATACCTCTACCCATAGCTATGTTCCTAATATATACATGCGTGGTGGCTATGAATGGGTCGCCAAGTGTGGCGAAGGACACCTTTGATTTTAACGCTCTCTCTATTAGCTCCCTGCCACCCTTATCCTCCACGTCTTCACGGCTTAGTGGTGTTACAGCCTTGCCGACAAGCTTGGAGAGCTCCTCCGAACCAAACCCAGGTATATATGAAGTATAAGTATCAAAATAGATGTAGTCAGAAGCCTTAAGTGTGTCAAGCGCCCTAAGACTCAAACAGCTTCCACATAAACCCAAACCCACAAAAGCTAACCAATTCAAAGCAGATTAAACGGAATATAAAAAAGGGTGGTTTAATCCTTGCTCTCTTCGCTGCTCTCGCTCTTACTCTCGCTCTTACCCTTACCCGCCGAAGTAGACTTCGCCGCAGCCACCATATCATCTATCCTTATTATTGCGCTTGCAGCTTCAACCGCTGACCTCACAGCCTGTATGCTCAGGGTTGCTGGTTCGATTATCCCATTAGCCAAAGCGTCGATGGGTTTACCCGTTGTTAGGTCGACCCCGAAGTATTTGCCGTTCTTTGAATGAATGGCTCTAAGCTCCGTTATCACGTTGATCGGGTCCAAGCCAGCGTTCTCCGCGAGCGCCTTCGGGATAATCTCTATCGCGTCAGCGAATGACTCAACTGCAAGCTGCTCTCGGCCGCCAACCTTAGCGGCGTATTCACGCACAGCTTTCGCTATCTCCACATGGGTTGCACCCGCGCCTGGAAGTATTCTGGCATCCATTACAGCTGTAGCAACCGCCTTTAGGGCATCGTGGAGTGACCGCTCGATTTCATCCGCGCTCCTCTCTAGCCCAGCTCTGATGAGCACGCTAACTGATCTGGGGTTCTTGCAGCCCTCGACGAAGAGCATCTTCTCGTTGGCAACACGCCTCTCCTCCACGAGCTCAGCGTACCCCAAGTCCTCGGCTGTTAGGTCCTCGATGGTGGTCACAATCCTGGCGCCAGTAGCCCTGCTAAGCTTCTCCATATCACTCTGCTTAACACGCCTCACAGCCAAAATCTTGTGCTTAGCCAAGAAGTGCTGCGCAACATCATCAATACCCTTCTGGCAAATCACAACATTCGCACCAACAGCCGCCAACTTCTCAACCATATCCCTCAAAATATTCGTCTCCTGATCAATAAACGCCTTCATCTGATCGGGGTTGGTTATCCTTATCTCAGCGTCGATCTCTGTTTTCTCGATCTCAAGCGGCGAGTCTAGTAGCGCGATCTTGGCTTTCTCAACACGCTTGGGCATACCCGCGTGCACAACCTCCTTGTCGACTACTACCCCCATCACTAGCTGAGTGTCCTTAGCTCCTCCTCCCTGCTTCTTAATGATTTGGATGAGATCCACGTCTGCATAGTTCCTTTCTCCCCTCTTCTCAACTATATGGAGAACCGCATCCACAGCTATGTTGGCAAGGTGATCCTTCGCGTCGGACACAGACTTGCTGTTCATCGAAGTTATAGCGATCTTCTTTAGCGTCTCCTTGTCATCTAGGCTGATCGGCTTCGCTAACTGGTTTATCACATTCAAAGCGGTCTCCTCGGCTTTCCTGTAGCCAGACACTATCACCGTGGGGTGAATCTTTTTATCAATCAGCTCCTCAGCTCTCCTCAGCAGCTCGCCGGCAAGCACCACAGTGGACTTTGTACCGTCACCCACCTCATCGTCCTGGGTCTTGGATATCTGCACAAGAAGCTTGGCGGCCGGGTGCTGCACATCCATATTCTTTAATATCGTAGCCCCATCGTTTGTAACAGTGACCTCACCCAGCGAGTCCACCAGCATCTTATCCAAACCCTTGGGACCAAGAGTTGTCTTAATAACCTCAGAGACCGCCACCGCCGCAGCTATGTTCGAATGCAAAGCCTCACGTCCCTTCGAACGCTGGGAACCCTCTTTAAGCACTAAAACTGGAGTACCACCTAGGGTGGGTACGGCGGACATATTCGACACCATAAGTCCTAACCTAAGTAAGACTTTTTAAGTTTACGTCTATGAAGGGATGTTAAAAACACGCTCTAGCATCCAGAAAAAGAACACGCTCGGAACTCTTCAACAACTTTGGAGGCTTGGGTAGAAGACCGCACCAATAATCTATGCAATGGTGTTTGGACTGGTTGGTGATGAGAGTGGTGGACAAGTGTGGAGGCACGTTGTCTGGGCACCACCGCTATGCAAAGTTGAGTATAAATATAGGATACGTGTTGGTGGAATGTCAGAATATGGGTAATATAAAAACTCGCATGATTAAGAGAACCGCGCTCCAGCTCGTGGACAGCTACCCCGAGCTCTTCTCGAAAGATTTCGCGGCAAACAAGAAGATTGTGAGCCAGCTAATACAGGCTGACTCGGATAAAACCCTGAACAAGGTAGCGGGGTACGTCACACGTCTTGTCAGGCGGAAGGAGAGAGAGAAGGAGACCCCCGTCGAGGTCTAGATTGGGCGGGTGTGATGTCATGCTGACCTGCACAGATGTCAGTGAAGAGCATGCGCCAAGCTGACCCGCCAGGTGTTCGTATTGAGGGTAAAGACCAAGACCCTAGGATGGCTCCGACAGAACGGCGCAAACCAAGAAGTGGTGGAGCTGGATGACCGAGCTACGCTTATTAAGGCGCTGCGAACCGTGTTCAATCAAAGTGTTCTAGAGAGGATTGTTAGAAATGGTAGGATTTCCAATCAAGTGATCGTTTTAGTCAACGGAGTGGATGCGAATCTCATCGGTGGGCTTGATGCGGAGCTCAAAGACGGCGACGAGCTCACCCTTATACCAGTAGTGCATGGTGGATGATTTGGTGCGCTTTCTAGCGCCGAACTGGAACCTTATCTATCAGGGCTTAGTGGATGTGGCCTCGAAGATAAAGAGCAGTGGTGAAGAATTCGATGCAATAGTGGGAATAGCCCGTGGCGGTTGGATACCCGCGCGTATACTCAGCGATTTTCTCGGAGTTAAGAGGCTGATTTCCATGCAAGTATCCTCATATCAGGGCCTTACAAAAAAGGCGGTAAAGAGCTTGGATGAATATCGGCTAGCGGCTACCGAAAGGAAAATATTGCTCGTGGACGACGTGGCAGACACTGGTTCAAGCCTACTCTACATCAAGAATCGGCTGACAGAGGTGGGCGCCATCTGTAGAACTACCACAATATATGTTAAACCATGGACCAATTTTTGGCCAGACTATTATTTTAGAGAGGTCACAGAGTGGGTTGTCTTCCCTTGGGAAATTATTGAAACCGTGGGTATACGTCTAAATCAGGGGTCGTCCAACTACGATCAGGCGCTCAACGAAATCGGCTTAGACCCAGAGCTATACACGATAATTAGGCCCATGGTGGGTGAGCTCTACGGAGATAAAAATAGGCTCAAAAAGATTTAGCTTACACGTTCTCCAAGAACGCAGTGAGCACCCCACCCAGCCAGGCATCGGGTCTATCCTAAGCGGTTCAACCTTTGAAAAGGTGTTGTACCACAGTCAAGCTGAGCTGGACACCCTCCTTATCTACTCAGCGTTCTACCACGCATGTTTAAGGTGGTCCACAGGTGAGAACATATCTAAAAAGTTTGCGTACGAATTCCTAGTGTGTCTCACCGGTGAAACCCAACTCAACCGGCTACTCCCGTACACAATTTGCACACCAGAGAACCATACCTCTGAATTTAGACACTACCTGTTTGAGTTTGAATTAAGCCCAATCGAAGAAGTTAATACACAAACCTCCGTTCAAACGGTTGACCCCATGGACCCACCTCTACACTGGCCACCAACTAAGGGTTTGCGCGCTAAGCTAGCCGAGATTCAGCTGAAGCTCTTATCAAAGTCATCGTAGCTCTCTAGTTTTTGAATTGAGATTTCATTTTCTGAGCCAAGCGTTAAGTAAAGCTTAGAGTCAACAAGGTACATAATCACTTCACGCTCGTATGCTTCAAGGTCAACGGGGGCAGCTATGCTCGAGGTGATTAGATGGATGAGTCGCGCTTTTGTCTCTTGATTCTTTACTCTGTGCACAGTTATCCGATACTTAGCACCGTTTAGCCATGTATTGATCCACGCCGACAATCCGCTGATGCTTTCTTCATCGTCAACATCTACTACTCTATCCGCTTTGGTCACCTTTAACAAGGACCTGAGCAGCCAGATGTGTTTTCGGAAGGCCTCCCTCAGGGCTGTGGTTAGATCCCCTTCGAACACGACTCTTAGTATGAGTATGCCGGGTGAATGCGTCTTAATGGTTTGAGCGACCTGTAGCTGCAGGGTTTGGGTTGCATCCAGGAACTCGTAGTAAGCGTTGGCCTCTCTGTTCATCCTTGTAAAAACAAGTAGTGTGTGTTCCCCCATATGCTAGTGAAAAATTAATAGGGTGTGAAATAAGTGTGTGCCACTCTACTGAAGCGTGGCAAGTGTTATATTATATTTGGAAGGATTTATATAGAGGTTGGGCACGATACCCAAAAATGTGGATGGTAGGTATGAAAAGTAAAAAAGAGACTGACGAAGAGCTCGATGAAGATTTCGATGAGGACTTCGACGAAGAAGACTTTGAAGACGACTTCGATGAAGAATTCTTGGATGAGGACTTCGAGGAATCCCAGGAGGGGGAATATGAAGAAATCTCAGAAGAAGCAGAAGACTTCGAGTAGGGTTTTTATTTAATAATTACGCAATATAATAAAAAGAGTGTGTAATTATATTGGAGTATTGTCCTAAATGTGGAGGGGTAATGATACCCAAAAAAGTTAAAAACAAGAGGATTCTCTTCTGCGCTAAATGTGGTAACACGAAGCCTTTTAAGAACAAGCAAACACGGGAGAAACTGGTCCCCCCTAAAAAGTTCGTTGAGGTGGCAGTTGAAACTGAGCCCGTCAACCCCGAGAAGGAGAAAGAGATAAAAGAGGCGTTCCTCGAATCATTCGAACCCACAGAGCAGGAAGAAGAAGAACAGGAAGAGTAAGTGGCTAATTTTTAGGGTATGGGTGGTGGCGATGAGAATAGCCGCTGTAGAGACTGAGCAATGCAGGCCTGAGAAATGCGACAACCTCTGCATACGCGTCTGCCCCGTTGAAAGAACGAAGCCAGAAACGATTGTGATAGATAAGACCACAGGTAAAGCCAAGATCGATGAGAACCTGTGTATTGGCTGCGGAATCTGTGTGAACAAATGCCCATTCTCAGCCATATCAGTTCTCAACCTACCCGATGAGTGGTCAACCACAGTTGTACACAAGTATCCCACAAGCGGCTTCGTGCTCTTCTGGTTACCCACCCCCAAAAAGGGCAGCGTGCTTGGCATAATAGGTAAAAACGGCGCGGGTAAAACCACTGCCCTAAAGATTCTTTCAGGTGAGTTGATTCCTAATCTGGGCTCAGATAACAACGCTACAAAGAGTGTGGTGGACTTCTTTAGGGGCAAGGAGCTTCAAAGATACTTCTCCGGGCTCTACTCGGGCAACCTAAGGGTCGCGGTTAAACCACAATACTTGGATCAGCTAAGGACCCAGCAGACAGTTAAAGAGTACTTGGATGGGAAGCTCGGCTCACCCCTTATAGATGAGTTCTCATTGAGTAGTGTTCTCTCTAGTAGGCTCGATGAGCTCAGCGGAGGCGAATTACAGAAGGTGGTAATCGTAAAAACCATTGAGAGCGAAGCCGACGCCTATTTCTTTGATGAACCAGCAAGCTTCCTAGACGTAAAGGACAGGCTCATCATGGGTAAAGCCGTGAGGAGACTCGCATCCCTCGGGAAATACGTGTTGGTAGTGGAGCACGACTTGGTGGTGCTCGACTATTTGGCTGACTATATAACCATTGTGTACGGTGAGCCGGGAGCGTACGGATATGTTTCTAACTATTATGGTGTGAGGAACGGGATAAACTATATGCTCCTTGGCTACCTACCCGACATAAACATGAGGCTGCGAGCAGATCAAATAGTGTTCTACAAGCACGCCGCCAAGGCCTTCATCCAAAGCGAAGAAGCGTTTTCATGGGGAGCAATGTCAGTGTCCTATGATAACAGCTTCAAGCTAACCATTCAACCGGGTGTGGCGTATAATGGTAAAGTGGTGGGTATATTGGGTGAAAACGGGGTTGGTAAAACCACTTTCATAAAGCAGATACACTCTGTTCTAAACAAAGAGTACTACAAGGGTCGAAAGCTAACCGTGAGCTACAAGCCGCAGACGCTCAGACCCAACTTTGAGGGAACAGTGGAAGAGTTGTTCAACCTCAGGAAGGAAGCCCTAGAGGATGAGGTATTCGTAACCGATGTATACGAACCACTCAGAATCAAAAAGCTATCGCAGAAGAGTGTCAAGGAGCTAAGCGGCGGAGAGCTCCAGCGCGTGGCTGTAACATTCAACCTAGCCATACCTGCGGACATCTACCTGCTCGATGAGCCAAGCGCCTATCTCGACGTGGAGGAAAGACTGGCCGTATCCAAGGCCATAAGAAGGACTGTTGAGAACCGCAACAAAGTGGCCTTCGTCATAGACCACGACCTAGCAATGATTGACTATGTCTCAGACTACCTAATAGTCGTGGATGGTGTACCAGGGGTGCAAGGCAACGTGCACCCACCCACGTCCCTAAAGGATGGGCTGAATGAGTTTCTCCGCCGTGTTAACATAACCTTCAGGAGGGACCCGGAGACGGGGAGACCACGCGCCAACAAGGAGGACAGCTTCTTGGATCGCCAACAGAAGAGTGTGGGGGAATACTTCTACGAGTCAAGTATAGTGGAGCCATCAGCCGAAGCCACTAACTAGATCCTCCAGTGCCCTCCTCGGGTTATCCGCCAGAACATACCCAGAGGCAACTAGTACGCCCGCGGCGCCTAGCGCCTTAGCTTTACGTACATCCTCCGCACTCTTTATACCCGCACCGCAGATGCCCCGTGTTGAGCGCATGTTGACTGCTACAAACCCGAAAACCGAGCTGAGCAGTTCCGGTTTGGCGGATGACACAGAGATGTTCCCCCCTATGAGTTCTGGCGGCTCGACCGCGAGGAAATCCGGCGCAGAATTCCTCAAAGCCTCCAGGAGCTTCTCATCTGGTATACAGACGCAGCTCTTCAGTCCACGCCTCCTAGCCTCGCTCACGAGGAAGAGTATCTCCTCCACGCCCTGCGGGTACTCCGAGTGGTTTATGAGCAAGCCTTTAACGTGCAGCTTGGTAAGTGTCTCCATACTAATCTTCCCCGTCCCACCATTACCAATCACTGGGTCGCAGTGTTGTGCGAACACGGGGATCCCTGAATAGCAGAACATGCTTGTGTCTACCAACTGGGGTGCTATATAAAGCTCCACGTCGTGCTCTTCCGCGACGTCCAAAGCGGTTTGAGCGAGCTCCAATCCCTCCTTACCCGCCGCTTGGGGGTAGGACTTGAAGTTAAGGAATACCACGGGTTTCATGATAACAGTTCATCTATGCGGCTAATTAAACTATAACCCTTTAGTTTATGGGCTCATTCTCTGCTGGGTAAGCAATTTGGGGTTTCTAGGGCATCAACCTTAAATTTTAAAAGGCCCCTAGTAGCTACAGGTCCGGTAGTATAGCCAGGTCAAGTATTCGGCCCTTTCGAGCCTTAACGCACTGCTTGGTGTAGTAAGGCCGAAACCCGGGTTCAAATCCCGGCCGGACCACTCCCCCACCTAACCCCAATCCTAGTAGCCCACCTAAGCAAACCTCTACCCGTCATATTATTCATAGTATTTAGCAGGTTCACTGCCCACTACGTTAGAGTTGAGCTGTGTTGACCGTCGAATCTGTGATTACCACACCAACGTGTATTTATTAAGGAGGGGGACGGCTAACGGGTTCCCTCACGTCTTTGTGCCTATTAAGAAGAGCTTCCACACGCTCTCAAGCAGCTTAGCGGCGTCTCCACACGATCTGTGGTGTTGCCAACATGAATCTATGAAAAACATAGTACATGTAGCAAAATGTTCTTATATAAAGTTTTCAATGGACAACTTTATCAATTCACTTAAATCTATGTTTGGGGTATGAGTTCTCGGTGGGGGTATAGGTGGGGGTAGAAGCCGATAAGCTCAGATCACTCGTTGATGGGTTTAACGGCAAGAGTGTTGTGGTTTTGGGTGACCTTATGCTTGATCACTTTGTGTACACGGAGCCAAGAAAACTTTCGAGGGAGGCTCCCGTGGTGGTTGCTGATTACTCTTCGGAGTCGTATAGGCCGGGGGGCGCGGCCAATTTGGCTGTTATACTTAAGCGGATGGGCGCCCGCGTATCCCTTGTGGGCTCAGTTGGGATGGATGAAGATGCGGATAAGTTGCTCGGTGAGTTGAAGAGTAGCGGTGTGGATATATCCGGAGTCGTAACCACTGGGAGAAAAACATGTGTAAAGCGGAGGATATACGTAGGTAAGAGGCAGTATCTTAGAATAGATATCGAAGACCGCACGCCACTAGAGGGGCCTATCGCGGATCGCGTCTTAGCGATGTTCTCCCAGAGCCTAGAAGGCGCCGACCTAGTGCTGATGTCAGACCACGATAAGGGCACGCTAACATCCTCGCTGATCTATCAGGCGCTTGAGTTGGCTAGGACGGCTGGAAAGTGTGTTGTGAGTCGACCCAAAGTAGAGCACGTATTCGACTACACCCATACCGACAGCCTTGTAACCACTGTTAGAGAGGCGAGTGAAGCTGTGGGTGTTAAAATCCTTAACGATTCAAGCATACGCAACCTTGGATTCAACATGCTTACGCGTATAGAGTGTGGCAGCGTGTACCTCTACGACCAAAACACCTCCTACCTATTTGAGCAGAGCTCGGTGACCTACGTGCCTCCACTAGCTAAGTCCCCCTACCATGAGGTTATCGGTGTTAGAGATGTTGTGACGGCTGCCTACGGTTTGGCGTATGTAACCTCGAAGAACCCACTTTACGCGTCGCTTATAAGCAGGGCGGCGGAGAGCCTCTACGTTGAGGCCACCAATGGTGCAAGGGCTCAAATAAGCGAGGCTCACCTGAGAGAAAGCATATCAAGGTTTTTCGAGGATGGCTATTCTTACAGGACTGTGAAGGTAAGGTGAACCACTTGGAAGCAATCCAGTTCGCTGAGCCTAACAGGCAGGTTTCGGTTGAACGCCTCCAAGCAATCTCCCGACAAATACGCAAGGACATACTCGAGATGCTTTCAGAGGCTGGTTCCGGTCACCCCGGAGGGTCTCTGAGCGCCGTGGAGCTTGTTGTTGCGCTCTACTTCGCTAAAATGGTGCATAACCCCCTCGACCCCAGGTGGGCTGACCGTGACCGTTTCCTTCTCTCGAAGGGCCACGCGGCCCCACTTCTCTATGCCGTGCTAGCCGAGTGTGGCTACTTCCCCAAGTCAGAGCTCAAAACCCTGAGGAAGCTGGGGAGCCGACTGCAGGGCCACCCCGACCCGACTAAGCTGCCTGGCGTGGAGATACCCGGTGGACCCGAAGGCATAGGTCTCTCCGAGGGTGTGGGTATGGCTTTGGCCGCCAGGCTTGACCGTAAAAGCTACCGGGTGTACGTGCTCATGGGTGACGGTGAACTCAACGAAGGTGAGGTGTGGGAGGCTGCGATGGCCGCGGCAAAATACAAACTTGACAATCTAACAGCCATAGTGGATAGGAACGGGGTGCAGCAGGACGGCCTAACCGAGCAGATAATGCCGATTGAGCCAGTGGCCAATAAGTGGAGGGCTTTTAACTGGAATGTGATAGAGGTTGACGGCTACGATTTCGAACAGATACTCGGAGCCATAGACGAGGCGAGGAGTGTTAGGAATAAGCCTACTGTGATTGTGGCTTACACCACTAAGGGTAAGGGTGTGGAGTTCATGGAGTGGCAGTCGGAGTACCACGGCAAGGTACCAGACAAGCAGACCGTTCAGAAGGCGATTGAAGAATTACAGAAAAGGTGATGGTTAGGTTGGTTAAGATAGCTCCATCAATACTCGCAACCAACCCATTACACGTGCTCGAAGACCTAAGACAGCTTGAGGTGGTGGGAGTTGACCTCATACACGTGGATGTCATAGACGGGGTTTTCGCACCCAACTTTGGGTACACGCCAGCCTTCATTAAAGCGCTCGCATCGGAGACAAGTATACCGATAGATGCGCACCTTATGATAGTTAACCCCCTCAAATACGTGAGCGTGTTCGCTGAGGCGGGCGCCGAGTATATATCCGTGCACGTCGAATCACTCGACGCCTCTTCGGCGAGGATGCTTCTCAATCTTTCACGGGAGCAGGGATTCAGATGCGGCTTCGCTATCAGGCCCTCCACACCAGAGCCAAGCTGGCTCGAGGATGTCTTGGATAAAGCCGACTTCATCCTACCCATGTCAGTCGAGCCAGGTTTCTCGGGTCAAAAATTCATGCGCTCCGTGCTACCGAGATTCAAGTGGTTCTCCGATATTAGGCGGCAGAACGCCTACTCATATGAGCTCGAAGCAGACGGGGGTGTGACCCAGGAGAATGCGGCTGAGCTTGTGGGGAGCGGCGTGGACATACTCGTAGCTGGCTCATCCATATTCTCATCAGGGGACGTTAAGCAGGCCGCTGAGAAGCTTAGGTCCGCTTGTGGGGTGTACACTGTTTGAGCGCCAAGCCAATCCAGACATCTATGCGGGACGCACTAGGTGAAGCCCTAGTCAAGCTAGGCGAAGAGATACCCGAGCTCGTAGTGGTGGGCGCAGACACCTCAGGCTCCCTGAAGCTCTCGGTGTTCGGCTCAAAGTTCCCGCAGAGATTCTTCAACGTTGGTATAGCCGAGCAGAACATGGTGGGCGTAGCCGCCGGCCTCGCGCTGGCGGGTAAAAAGGTTGTGTGTGGGTCCTACGCTGTCTTCATGCCGGGTCGGGCGGTGGATCAGATAAGGAACACGATAGCCTACTGTAGACTCGACGTGAAGCTAGTGGGGAGCCACGGCGGTGTGTCCGTTGGCCCCGATGGAGGCTCACATCAGGCTCTCGAAGACATAGCCATCATGAGGAGCATTCCAAACATGAATGTTGTAGTCCCAGCGGACGGCATCTCCACCAAAAAACTCTTCACGCAGGCGTGCAGGAGTGTGGGTCCCTACTACGTAAGGCTCGCAAGACCCAGCTCACCCGCAGTTTACACAGAGGGCACGGAGCTTAGGGTGGGTAGAGCTGAGATTCTCAGGGATGGGTCAGACGTGGCAATCATAGCTGTAGGCTTAATGGTGGATAAGGCCCTGAGGGCTGCTCAAAGCCTCAGAGAAGCGGGTGTGTCCGCGATGGTTGTTGACTCGCACACCGTGAAGCCACTGGACGCAGAAACCATACTCTCCGCTGCGAGAACCACTGGAGCCGTTGTGACAGCTGAGGAGCACAACGTTTTCGGCGGCGTGGGCTCGGCTGTCGCCGAGCTACTTGTTAAAACCCACCCCGTCAAGATGGAGATGGTGGGTGTTAACGACGTGTTCGGTGAGTCGGGTGAAACGGATGAGCTTATGGCCAAGTACGGGCTTACGGAAAAACATATATTTGAAGCCGCCATGAAGATGGTGAAACAAAAATGAAACTCTTCATAGACTCCGCCAACATACCCCAGATAAAAAAATTCTTGGATATAGGCGTTCTAGACGGTGTGACAACTAATCCAACCCTTCTCGCCAAGGAGGGCGTAGACCCAGCTGAACAGGTAGAGAAAATACTCAAACTCGTACCCGGACCCGTGAGCGTCGAGGTGCTCTCCACCGACTACGAAGGAATAGTTGGGGAGGCGAGGCGCATAGCCGAGATGGGTGAAAACGTGGTGGTCAAAGCCCCCATGACGCAGGACGGCCTACGCGCGGTGCGGAAGCTTAGCAGAGAGAATATAAAGACAAACGTCACACTAGTTTTCTCACCAAACCAGGGCCTGCTCGCAGCAAAGGCTGGAGCCACCTATGTGAGTCCCTTTATAGGCAGACTTGACGATGTTGGATACGATGGTATGCGCGTAATAAAAGACCTAGTCGAAATCTTCCGTAACTACTCTATGGCTTCCCAAATACTTGTATCGAGTGTGAGGCACCCCGTCCACGTTCTCAGAGCCGCAAAACTGGGTGCACATGTGGCAACCCTGCCACCCGACGTGCTCGACAAGATGTTCAACCACCCACTCACCGATGTCGGTCTAAAGAGGTTCACCGCCGACTGGCAGGAGTTAGAAAAACACCTAGGTAGAAAACTCACCCCCTACCGCTCCATGCCCTGAAAGGACTTAAATCTTGACCCCAATTGTGGAATTGTGCGCCGGGGTGCCCGAGTGGTTAAGGGAGTGGCCTTGAGAGTAAACCACGTAAGCCACCGTCCTACGGGACTCGCGGGTTCGAATCCCGTCCCCGGCGCCTGAATCGGTGCGAGCTTTTGAGTAAACAGAAGTCGCTTGACGACTATGTGGGTGTCTCCACGCGTGGCACACGCGGATTAGGGGAGGGCTACGCGGAGCAGGGTGGTGGGTTTATTCAGGAGGATGACTACATAGTGGACCTCCACCTCCACTCACGCTACAGTAGAGCCACAAGCGAGTTCATGAATCTTCAGGGCATAACACGCAACTCCAAGCTCAAGGGCCTCAGACTTATTGGGAGCGGTGACGCTCTTCACCCCGCCTGGCTCAAAGAGCTCAAAGCCTCACTCAAACACGTAGGCGGAGAACTCTACGAGTATGAAGACGTACTCGTTGTACCCACCGCTGAGGTGAGTACAGTGTTCTCCGACGATGCGGGTGTTACTCACAAGGTCCACCACCTGCTCGTGTTCCCCGCGATTTCATCGGCTGAGGCGCTCGCCGAGAAGCTTGGCAGATACGGCGACCTCGCCTCTGATGGTAGACCAACACTAAACGTGGACCCACCAACCCTAGTGGATGAGGTGCAAAGTGTGGACCCACACATCGAGGTCATCCCCGCACACGTTTGGACACCCTGGTTCTCACTATTCGGCTCCAACAGCGGCTTCAACAGCGTGGAGGAGTGCTACGCGGATCGATCTGACCTTATACATTCACTTGAGACGGGGCTGTCGAGTGACCCCGAAATGAACTGGATGATCAGCCGCCTAGACAGGTTCAACCTGCTATCTAATAGTGACGCCCACTCCCACCACCCATGGAGGCTGGGTAGGGAGGCCAACGTGTTCACGTTGAAGCAGGCTGATTATGAACACCTGCTAGACGTGCTAGTAAGAGGCGAAGGCCTCAAGCTCACACTCGAGGTTCCGCCCGAGTTCGGCAAATATCACTGGACTGGTCACAGAAGCTGCGGCGTATCCATGCCACCCGAAGAGGCGCTTAAGAGGGGTAACGTGTGCCCAGTGTGCGGTAGGAGGATGACCGTGGGCGTCGAGCAGAGGGTGTACGAATTAGCCGATAGACCACGTGGGAGCAAGCCTAACGGTAAACCCCCCTTCATCAGGGTTCTCCCCCTTCACGAACTCATTATGGCCACAACATCCTCGAACACCTACACCTCGAAAAGGGTGAGGGACATCTATCAGGTGCTCACAGCCAAGTATGGCAACGAGTACAGGGTCCTACTCGATGCGCCCATAAGTGAACTAGAAGCATTCAACCCTCAGCTAGCCCGCCTGATCAAGGATATGAGGAGTAACCGCCTACGGGTGGAGCCGGGCTACGACGGCGTCTACGGTAAACTCATACTCGGGGATACCAGCTTCTCACCCGAAGCCGACTGACCGGGTGGAGGCCAAAAGGATTAATTCTCGGTTATCCATATCAGTGTGCTATGAGTAACTCCGACGCCAAACAAGGCGAATCCGCATCGCTTGGGTTAACGGTTAAGAAATCAGAGAACCTGTCAGAGTGGTACCAGCAAGTGGTGCTCAAAGCGGGGTTCGCGGATTACTCCCCCGTGGGGGGCTGCATGGTGTACATGCCTTGGGGGTATGCTATATGGGAGCATATAAGGGGCTACTTGGACTCCGAGTTAAGAAAGCTCGGCCACCAGAACGCCTACTTCCCACTCCTAATCCCAGAGAGCCTCCTAAAACTTGAAAGCGACCACTTCGCGGGATTCATGCCAGAAGTGGCTTGGGTTGAACACGGTGGGGATGAGAAGCTTCAGGAGAGGCTGGCCATCAGGCCAACGAGCGAAACAATAATGTACTATATGTACGCTAAGTGGATAAAGAGTCACCGCGACCTACCCCTCCTCCTCAACCAGTGGAACAATGTTGTGAGGTGGGACACTAAGTCCACCAGGCTATTCCTACGCACAAGGGAGTTCCTATGGCAGGAGGGCCACACAGCCCACGCCACAAAGGAAGAGGCTGAAAAGGAGGTTTTCACCATACTCGGCATATACGAGAGACTGCTGCGCGACGCCCTAGCCCTCCCATCCATTGTGGGCCTTAAAAGTGAAGGTGAAAAGTTCCCCGGAGCACTATTCACAGCCACGCTCGAAGTGCTTATGCCCGACGGTAAGGCTGTGCAGGCGGGAACCTCACACCACCTAGGACAAAACTTCGCGAAGGTCTTCGATATACGCTTCCTTACAGAGCAGCAGACCAAAGAGTATGTGTGGCAGACGTCGTGGGGTGTAAGCACGAGGCTCATAGGCTCCCTTCTAATGGTGCACGGCGACGACAAGGGCGCCATCATCCCACCAAGAGTTGCACCGGTTCAGGTAGTAATTGTACCCATATACTACAGCGAGCAGGACGCTGCGACGGTAACAGTCAAGGCGAAAAGTGTGGCTCAGAGGCTAGAAGCCGCCGGACTACGCGTCAAGGTGGATGACAGGGCTGATAAGACGCCGGGATGGAAGTTCAACGAGTGGGAGCTCAAAGGCGTCCCACTCAGGGTTGAGATAGGGCCGAGAGATGTGGTCAAGGATCAAGCGGTGCTCGCTAGGAGGGACACGCGTGAAAAGATACAGGTCAAGCTGGAAGAGCTCGAAACCCGCGTCCAGGCCCTGCTGGATGATATCCACGCCACCCTCCTCAAAAGGGCTGAAGACCACCTCGTAAGAAACCAGTGGGATATCGAGGACTACGAGCAATTCAAACGCGTACTCGAAGAGAAAGGCGGCTTCCTACGTGCCTCGTGGTGCGGTTATCTTGACTGTGAAACCACGATAAAAAACGAGACTGGGGCCACTGTTAGGGTGATACCATTAAACCAGAAACCCAAACACGAAAAATGCTTCCGCTGTGAAAGGAAGGCCACCAAGCTGGCGTACTTCGCGCGGTCCTACTAAGTGACGCATCTAGGCTATCCCCTACTCTACTATGACACGCTTGGATGCAGCCCTCTCCGCGTGGTTCTTTTTTATTTTTAGCTCGAAGAATGGTTCGGGGTTTATCCGGCGTACGAATCGGGCGGCCGCGATGGCCGCGGCGGCGAGCGCCTCACGAACACTGAGTCCCCTTACCCTGGATACGAAGTATGCGGAGCCGAACACATCGCCGGCGCCCAAGGTGTTCAGGTATCTTGTTGGTTTAGCAAGCGCGGGGCAGAAGTACTTGCGGTCACGTGTATGAACCTCGGCGCCTTCGCTGCCTCTTGTAACAACAACCTCTGAAACCCCCTCTTCAAACGCACGCCTAATTAGGCCGTGTTCATAGATTACCTCGTCGTGTGAAACCTTTAGAAACCTCACCCCTTCAAATGCAACCATGGGTTGAACCACATTCACAAGGCCAGTCTTATCCGTGTGTCTGGCGAACCCCTGCACATCTAGGAACACCTCTCTTCCCTCAACTATCCTATCCAGTGCTTCACGGCCTACTTCACCGAATGTGAACGAGGCGTACACATACTTCTCATCGATGTTAACCCGCCTAAAGTAGGCATCCAACCCGAGCGCGTTAAAAGTATAGAGTCTGCGTGGAGGGGGCTCGAACGTTATCGTGAACATAGTGGTCAACCCGTTTCCAACCCGCTCCACACGTCCCACATCCACACCCAACCCCCTCAACCTCCTTAGCCAAACACCTAGAAAATCAAAGCCCACAGCCGAATAAACAACGGGTCTAACACCCATAGATTTCGCGGTGAGAGCCGAATAAAGCGCTGGCCCACCGGGCTGAACCCACTCCCTCCCAGAATGCACCACCCTGTCAACAGTAAATGAACACGCGTAACCAATATCCAAAAGTACTCTCCCTCCACCTCTGCATTAGCCTTATTAAATGGGTTGGCAAAGATATAAAGGGTTACTCATTGACCAAGAAAAGACGAAACCGTGGTAGAGCTAAGGGTGCAAAGGGCCACGCTGAGCTCGTACAGTGTGATGGCTGCGGCGGCTGGGTTCCCAGAGACAAGGCCATCAGGGTCACCCGCACCGTGAGCCCCGTGGACCCACAGCTTGAAAGGGAGCTCGCAAAGAAGGGCACAGCGATACTGAAGACAACAGTTGTCAAAAACTACTGCGTCAAATGTGCAGTGTACATGGGTCTGCGGAGCCAGCGTGCGAGGGAAGAGAGAAAGCAGAAAGAGTTCTATTAGAAAACACCTTTCGGCACACGTGAGCCTACCCCTTTAGGTGTAGGGCGTGTGATGGTGGCGGGTGTGCGGCTGGGCTAGGAGTCGCCGAGCTTCCTCCAACCGTACACAACCCTCTGCACAACCGTGAAGTTTGCCAGCACAGCCAACGCTATGAAGAAGTAGTTGGCGTAGGCGCTGAATATGAGTGTGAGTACAAGTATAATCATTCTCTCAGGTCTCTCAAGGATTCCCACACTGCTCAGCGATAGACCTGTCACTTCAAGCCTGGCGCGTGAGTAGCTCGTGATAAGGGACCCAGCGAGCGCGAAGAAGCCGAGAACAGGCATCACCCTCATAGAGTACCAGGCGGCCGCTATGATCAGAGCGTCACCGTAGCGGTCGAGCACAGAGTCAAGCGCCCCCCCAAACTTCGTGACCCTGTTGAGAAGGCGAGCGAGGGCGCCGTCCACGCCATCCATGAATCCACCAATAGCTACGAGTGTCACTGCGTACGGATATAGTCTAAGCAGTATCAGCCAAGCCCCAATGGCGGTAACGGCGAATCCAAGCAGTGTGACAGCATTGGGTGTAAACCCGAGCCTAGAGAACCCCCTTGCGGCGGCGACGAACACTTGGGTCACAAGCGGCCTAATCCTGTTAAGCATGAGTTAAACACACGGAGCATATTATTGGGTTTTCGTGTACCCACATGACAGACCACGCGGAGGCCGCTCGAAGAGCCTGTTGAGCGGTGACAGATATGTGGCTCGGGGTGGCATAGGCGATATAGAAAACTCATAATCCAACCTAGAATGGGGCAGAGGCATCGGTTGGTACCCTTAAACCCTGTGTGCACGTCTACTCAACACCTGCGTGGAAGTTGATGTTAGCGGTTTGGTTCGATAGGTTTAAACGAATCCCCTAAATTATAGTGGAGAATAGGATGAGTATTAGGTCTAAGCTCAAGGAGTACTGGGACGTGCTCAAGCTCACTTCTAAGCCGGACCGGAAGGAGTTCATGTTCATACTCAAAATATCCGTGATCGGCATACTCCTCGTGGGCGTCATAGCCTTCGCTGTTCAGACGCTCTTCAGCGCTATCGTGGGCTGAAGCATACATCCCTCGACCCCCGCTTACTATCTCTGAAGTATGGGGTCTATGTTTCCCCATATGACGAAGCCTAGAGTTTGACCACGCTTAAACCGAGTGCTTCAACCCCCTCGATAACTGTTCTACGCTGTTCGCCCCTCAACCCATCCCAGTCTATGAGCGCGTAGGTGGGCTGCGGCTCGCTCCTCCGCACGGCGGCCTCAACAAGCCATGTGTCACCCGGTCTGATAGCGTGCTTGGAGATTATGTGACCCACACAGTAGCCCTGTGTGAGTGCATACTCGGTGAACCTCGAGGCGTAGTGTGGCCCCCCAAAACAGCACGCAGCCCTCCCCGTTGGGGGGTCGTACTCTGTGAGTGCGCGCATCAAGGAGCGCACTACGTGGCGTGCGTAGTCGGCGCTCGTCCAGTCAGCTTGGCTCACACCTATCTCTGTGAATATGCAGGGCCGCCCAATATCCGTCGGCCCGTGGTGTGTGGCTTCGTACACCACTGGTAGAGGCGAAGAGTGTGTGAGCGCCTTGAGGAGGGCGTGTGAGAGTAGTGGCGCGGCAACCCCAAGCGTCCTCGGCGAACCCCCAAGCTTAGCCTCATCCCCAGGGTTACCCGTTGAGTGTAGAGTAAAGCAGCTCCTGTTACCCACATGCCGGCTCAGGAACACATAGCAATCCGCCTCTGGAAGATCCTCTGCTTGCGCGTAGACGAGCTCCCTATCCAACTCCACTACTTCAAGTGTAAAGCCACCAAGAACGCCCCCGTTCAAACCCGACTCGGCGAGCGCCCCACGCATACTCCTACTCGCCGGGTCGGTTTTAGAGAAGACGAGGGAGATCTTCATAGCACAGAGTATAGCACCGCTATCGCTGTGTGCAGCCTGTTCTCAGCTTGGTCGAACACGACGCTTGCCGGGGACTCAAGCACATCCTCCGAAACCTCTTCACCCCTGTGCGCTGGTAGGCAGTGCATGAAGAAAGCCCCGGGCTTTGCGAGCTTCATGAGCTCAGCGTTAACCTGGTAGCCCCTTAGCGCCTCAAGCTTCTTCTTAGCCTCGGCCTCCTGACCCATACTCACCCACACATCCGTGTAAACAGCGTCAGCGTCCTCAACCGCCTTCTGCGGACTCGACAGAACATCGATTTTGGCGCCCGTCTTCTCAGCCTCAACCTTCGCGGCCGCGATAACCTCGAGGCTCGGCCTATAACCCTCAGGTGTGGCCACACTCATCCACACACCCAGCTTAGCAGCTCCAAGTATGAGTGAGTGAGCCACGTTGTTACCGTCACCGACATACGCCAGCTTTAAACCCCGAAGGGAGCCCTTCCTCTCCTTAAGCGTCATAAAGTCCGCCAACGCTTGGAGGGGGTGCTCGAAGTCGCTGAGCGCGTTGATCACGGGCACCCGGCTCAGCCTCCGCATCGCCACCAGGTCACTGTGGGAGTTCACCCTCGCCACGATACAATTGGACATCCTCTCAAACACCCTCACCGTATCCGCGATGGGTTCACCTCTCGAAAGCTGGGTCTCACCCGCACCCATATAGATGGGGTGGGCCTTCAACATCCTAGCCGCCACCTCAAGCGAGAGCCTCGTCCTGGTGGAGGGCTTCTGGAAGAGCAGGGTGATTATCCTACCCTCCTTCTCAAGCCCAAACAACCCAGCCTTAACCGATTTCTTCACACGGATGGAGAGGTCGATCAAAGACTCGAACTCATCCACACTCAGGTCATTCACCGAAAGAATACTCCTACCACTCAGAGAGTTAACGCGCATGCAATATCTACTATGAAGTGTCCTAAAACAGTTTCTTAAGCACTACCTCCGGGTCGAACTCCACGAGGTCAGAGTAACCCTGACCCACACCGATAAAGTAGATAGGCTTCCTAATCAGGTTTGAAACCGTGAAAACGATACCACCCTTCGCATCCGCATCCATCTTAGTAAGGATCACACCATCGATGCCCACCTTATCATTAAACTCCCTAAGCTGATTCACGGCATCATTACCAACAAGCGCCTCACCCACAAACACCTTCAAATCCGGCTTAGTCACCCTCACAATCTTACGCATCTGGTCCATAAGGTCGGAGTCGGTGTGCATCCGCCCAGCCGTATCCACCAGCACAACGTTGTACCCCTTAGCCTTAGCCTCCTGGATAGCCCCAAAACCAACCGACGCCGGGTCCGCGCCATACCTCCCAACGTAAACCGGGACACCCGCCTTCTTCGAGTGCTCAGCCAACTGCTCAATCGCACCCGCCCGGAAGGTGTCCGCGGCCACAAGCAGAGGTCTGAAGCCAGCCTCACGCAGGCGGTAACCAATCTTCGCGATGGTCGTGGTCTTACCCGCCCCATTAACACCGAAGAACACCACCACACACAAGCCCTTCACACGCACAACGTCGCCCACAACACGCTGAAAACTCACACCAGCCGAGGCGCTCAGTATACCTCTAAGCACCTCCTCCACCCTACGCCTAACAGCCTCCTTCGCATCCTGCATCCTACCCACACGCACCTCAGCCACAGCCTCCCTCACCGCCTGCGACACCATCAGTGTGACCTCGTAGGCGACGTCGGCGCCAAGAAGCTCCCGCTGAAGCTCCCCGAGAACCTCCTCCAACTCCTTCTCGGAGACCTCACGCGTCAAAACAGCCTGCGAGACGTTCGAGAAAACCTTCTTCAGTGACTCAAACACGTTCACTGACCAGCCTGAAGCTCCCTCACAAGCCTGTTAATCTTGGGTTCAAGCAACCCCATCCTCTGAAGCGTCGCCGAGTAATCCTTAACCAACTCATCAGTACGCCCCTTCAAAAACTCCCTACGCCCATTAAGATACTCAACCACCTTAGAGGGCTCAAGCCTAGCGTAAATGTTAAGGCCGAGGCTCACAAGCAGCTTATCATACTTCGCAAGCACAGTCTCAGCCATAACCCCACTGCCAAGAGGCACAAGCAGCTCCTTATTCAACCCCTTCTCACCCAACTCCTGAATCGACACCATCGTGACAACAAGGTCCTGCTGGGCGGACTCAGCAAGCCTAATCTGCTCCTCCAACGCCTGGGCAACAGCCCTCAAATACTCATACTCAGCCACCAACTTCTGAAGCAACTCATACTTACCCTGAGCCGACTCCTCAGAGGACAAAACCCAAACACCCCCTCCACACACAGTGAGCCTCTAGGCGTCCGCCTCTCCGCCCACACCGCCTAGATAGGCCCTCACCGCAGGGTCACGCACCTCCGACTCATCCTCAACCAACCCAACCTCCCTAATCCTGATAAGATTCCTCTTCAATCTGTGGTTGCTACCCATAAGCGAATAAGTCCTCTCACGCGCATCCTTCTCACTCCTCGCCACAACATACTTCTTAAACTCAACCCAACCAAACAGGTCACGCTTCAAGCCAACAACCCTGTAAACCCTGAAACCAACATTATCAGAAGGCATAAAACTAACACACCGCGCCCCCTATATGAGCATAGCTAACCACTACACGCACACACAGTGAGCCAGCACAAAGCCAACCCGGGCGGCCACCGCACCCAAACTACTCTATGCCAAGCGCCGAGCTCACCTCCGCCATCTCGATACCCGTCGAGGTGTACCCAAGAAGCGCGAATCCGTCATTATAGATGATACCGCTGCGAATATAGGGGTAGCCGGAGTTCACCGTGACACGCCGACCCCTAAGCCCGGATGCCTCGCTTATAACCCTGATTTCATCATCCGTGGTCTGCGGGTGGCAGGCGAAGCCCCGATTGTTGAGGGCGAGAGCCGAGCCCACCGTGTGCAGCCCCGCCACCGTGGTCCTCACAACCTCAACCCCTAGGGTGTCCTCGATGAGCTTAACCGTTGAGGCTGCAAGCCGAGGCGAGGCGAACCCAATCTTAGAGTTGGCCACAACGAGGTTGCCAAGCGCGTTGAGCTTGGTGTTCGAGCGGGCCACGTTAAGCCCCACGGCCTTCACCCTGCGCACATCCTCCTCATCAACGTTATAGGGAAGCATCACACCCACACTGTTAGAGACAATCATCGCCCCAACAACAGCTATCCCCCCAAGCCCGAGCTCCACGACGTCCACATCCACCCTCCCCTCAAGCACCCTCTTCACACGTGGCGCAGTGTTCAGGGGGATGAAAACCGCGTTATCCGACGCCTGAGCGAAAACCCCCAGAGCATCGGTGTTAAAGAGTTTCACACGCTCAATCATCAAGCGCTACTAGACTTCTTAAGATACACATAGGCCTTTTTATCCTCAGTCACACCCACGTGGACAGCTAGACGGCGAGGCGGCCTCTTAATACTCCTAGCCCAGATAGCCTCATTCACCTCATTATCCAGCACTACACGCTCAGCCTTGGTGTGCTTCAACACGAACTCCCTAAGAACCCTAACAGCCCTCTTAGCACGCTTATTCCTACCAAGCCAGTAGACCCGCTGAAGAGGCACAACATAATCCCTCTCAAGCTTAAACTTCGGCTTCTCTTCCTCCTTCTTTTCCTCCTCTGCAGCGGCGCCCTCCTCCTTTTTACCCTTACCTTCACCGCCCTTCTCAGCTTCGGCTTCAGCCTTCTCCCCAGACCCAGCCTCCGCCGCGGCCTGCTCCCTCTGCTCAGAGCCAGCACCTTTCTCCTCCTCGGCGGCCACTGACTCCTCTTGCTTCTCCTCCTCTCCAGCCGTCTCCTCGACGCCACCCTTCTCCCTATCTATATTCTCAGTCTCAGACAACAAAACACACCTCACCAAACACTACCCAAACACCACTACACCTTAAGACGCCGCTCACTCCAGTTCTTCCGCTTCTCGTTACGCTTAAGCTTACTACCAGTCCTCAGCACAACCCAAACAGGCACATTACCATTACGCTTGTTAGCGGCGCCAAGCCTCACCTTCCTACCACGCGGCTTAAAACGAGCCAAAACTCACACCTCACCCTTACGCCTAATGGTTATACTCGTATCACGCGTATTAGAAGCCGAAATCCTAGCGAGCAACTGCTTCAAAGCCTCATCCGTGATGGGCCTATCAATCCTCCCACTCTGGTAGAGCGCTATAATCTGATCCTCCAAAACACGAGCCAACTCATACTTCACCATCTTAACATTCTGCAACCTCTGCCTCGCCTCAGGCGTGAGAACACGCCTAAGAACAGCCTGCCGCCTACCCTCCTCAGCCTCCGCCTCCGCCGCGGCCTGTTCCTCAGAAGCAGCGCGCTGCTGAAGCCTAGCAATCTGCCTACGCTTCAACTCCTCAAGCTCAGCATCATAATCATCCCCACCGCTGCCCCCACCATAACTCATCCAGCATCACCCCACATACAGCTTCAGCCGAGGCTCATCCTTCGACGCCGCATCCAAAACCTCCGAAGCAACACCAACAACAAGCTCCCAGCCAGACTTCGAAAGAACCCTACCACAACGCTGCTTCTCAACAAGCTTAGCCCCCTCAAGCTGAATCAGAATACGCCTAACATGCCCACGCGCACCCAACACGAAATGCTCCCTACTCCTACCCCTCCTCCTCTTACCACTATACTCATAAGCCAAATCAGTAACACCCATACAACCCTTAACCGCGAGCTTCCTCAAAACAGAGGCAGCGCGGATATACCACCAATCAAAAGACTTAGGAGGCTCAAAATTACTGCTCACAGTCTTCACAAACTGAGCATACGCGGGCGGCTTAACCTCGGCGTAATCACGCTTCAACCTCTCAGCCAAAGCAAGCACAAACCCCTCATGTGGAACAACCTTCACCCTCAACACAGGAGAAGCCTCAAACACCACACTACGCCTACGACTACCACCACTACCTCTCATAAGCCAAAATAGTATCCAACAGCACACTATAAGTTTTACTTAACACCAAACCCAAAACAACCAAAGAATAAAACCAAACCACAAACCAACAAAACACAAACAATGATAAGAGAAAAAACAAAGAAGAACTTGATGAAAAATGCGCTGGGGGCGGGATTTGAACCCGCGCGGCCACATGGACCACGGGCTTAGCAAGCCCGCTCCCTGCCAGGCTAGGAGACCCCAGCTCCCAGCGGGACCCCCCTAAACACAGTGCGCGGGGAACTAAGAGCTTAACGGCACCCAACCCTTCACCCTTACAGGCTGGGAACGTGCATGGTCGAGGGTTAGGCTGCTCCCTCCCGGGCCTGACCCGGTCCCCCTCACAGATCAGCCGGGACACCCCTACAGGCACCCCGACCGAACCCACACACCCCCCAGCTATGGGCTGCATCGCGGGAGCCGCCGCCCCAAGCCACCCACACACCGCGTCCAGGAGGTTCCTGGTATCCGCGTATCGCCCATCTCGGACTCATACGAGGAGGGAGGGCGAACCCCTCTACCCTACCCCAAACACACAACACACACACCAACTTATTTTTTATGATTAGCACGTTTAGGGGGCACCCACGCTCACACCCCCACCCGACTTCTCCGCGTACCTGAGTACATACTCACACGCCTTACAAAGCTCCCTGCCAGGCGAAGTGGGCTCACCGCAATTCCTGCAAGCCCTAACATGCGCACCAGTGGAGCCCAGCCTCTCCAAGAGCTTATCCTCAAAGTTGAGAAGCGCATCGTGCACCCCGCTTATCCTGCTACCGAGAAGCTCAAGCGCCTCCCTCACCGCGTCCCTCACAGTGTCCTGCGAGAATGGGCACTCCACACTCTGAAAACCGTAACCCCTAAGATAAGCGTACATGGCTATCTCCCTCTCCGACAACCGCTTAAGAGGCTTAACACGCGGGACAAACCCACCCACACCCACCCCACCAACCTCTTCAGCAGCACCCGCGCGCACCATACGCTCCAAGTCACCCCTCAAAACATTCATGAGCACAGTCTGCGCCTCGTCATCCTTGTTGTGACCCGTGGCGATCTTGGTGGCGCCCAGCTCACGCGCAGCGATGTTGAGCGCCCTACGCCTCAGCACACCGCAAACACTGCACGCCGAACCAGCGTAGACACCGGCACGCATAAACTCTGGAAGCGTCGCCCCGAACAGTTCCTTATAGGTGTAAACCCTGTGCGGGATAGAGTACTTCTCAAGTACGCTCCTCGCAAGGCTGAGCGCCTCAGCCCTATAGTCACCCGCGGGTGTACGGATACCCTCATCCACGGTGACACCCACAAACTCAACCCAGCGAAGCCTCCTACCCAGACGACCCATTATGTCGGCCAAAACAACACTATCCTTCCCACCCGAAACAGCCAAGACAACCCTATCCCCCCGCTCAAACATAGCGTAACGACGAACAGTCCTCACAACCTTTCTATAAACATAGCCCACAAAGCACTTGGCACAATAAGAGAGATCGGAGACTCCATCGTAAAATACTGGGCTACTTAGATTACAAATCGAGCATACCGAAGCTCCACCAACCATAATGATAGTGAGTGGACACCAGTCTAAAAATCTTCCCTAAACCACACACCCACAAATAAGGCGGCCCAAACATCCATAAGGCCAAGCAAAATCCACATACAAACTCGAAACCACGATCCAAACAAAAAACAATGATGCATATAAAAAATGAGAATATAAAAAGGATTCAGTTTTAACTGTTGACTACAAGGGTTGTTGACAAAGTGTTGCCGTTGCTCAATCCAAGCTGAACCTGTACTGTCTGCCCAGCTGTATAAGAAGAAGGGAAATATACAACCACTGTCCCGCTTCCTCCGGCAGAAATCACTGTGCTACCGCTTATGCTAGCTACTGGTATTGTCTGTCCGTCTACCGAGGCGCTGACAACAGTTACCGCACTGCCCCCCTGATTCGATAACATGATGCTACAGTTAGTTGTGTTGCAGCTTGATGCGGAGGCCACTATTGTTACCGCCTGTGTTCTGCTGTAGCTTCCGAATAGTCCGAACACCCATCCGGCGACGGCGATGGCTATCACGATTGTTATGGCGATGAGTATGATTGTGGCTATGACTGGGCTGATTCCCTTCTTGGCGTTGTGTGGGCGGCTGGATTGTGTTCCCTGTGTTTTCAACCTCTGTAGTCTTACGCTGCCTAGTGTATACATATATATCGAGTTGCTAATCTGATACTGATTAATTATAGTTTTCGGTAGGATGCGCTTGGGCGTGATTCTCACTCGAGCGGCCAAGAACCCTCTATATACGGGTCTAGTTTGGGTTTGCTCCTCTTTTAGTGGGTTTTGTTGGGGCTGTTTTATTTTATAGTTCTTGTAGTACTTGGTCGACGTGGCCGTCGACGCTGACTCCTCTGAAGGCCTTCTTTATTCTGCCTTGCTCGTCTATTATGAATGTGGACCTCTCAACCCCCCAGTATTCCCTCCCGTACATCTTCTTCTTTACGTATACGTTGTAGTGTGTTATCGCCTTCTTTTCTGGGTCGCTGAGGATGTGGAAGTTGAGGCCGTATTTTTGAGCGAATTTTTTGTGGCTTTGCACGCTGTCGGCGCTCACGCCGAGCACCACCGCGTTTCTCTCGCTTATTCTTTGGATGTTGTCGCGGAAGCTGCACGCCTCCTTGGTGCATCCAGGCGTATCATCCTTGGGGTAGAAGTATAGCACCACCTTTCTGCCTTTGAAGTCGCTCAGCCTTATCTTGGCGCCGTTTTGGTCTTCGAGCTCGAAGTCTGGGGCTACGTCACCCTCACCTATGAATTTCAGGCTCATAATTACGATTGTTGAGCTAGTGGCTTAAAGCTTTTGTCTTGGGATGCTGCAAAACGGGTCTCTGCTGCGCTTGGTGGCTTCGGTTTGAGTTTTGGCTTGTGTTCTTTCGGCTTCGGGGTTGTTTGTCGCGCTGCTTTTGGGCTTCGCTTGTCGCCTGTTTTGGTGGGGGTTAAGCTTTATTTCGCCATCCTTGTTAGTGGTTTGTCTGCTATGTCTGTTGTTGTGGGCGATTACGCCTTGGATCCCGGCTTGGGTCGGGTGTATCGGGGTTTCGGTGTTGTGGTTGAGGGTGGTGTCATAGTGGATGCGGGGGAGGGTGATGTTCTTGTTGGGCGTTATCCCCGCTATGAGAGGCTTGTTGTGAAGCGGGGCGTCATCGTTCCCAGCTTCGTTGACTCGCACACTCATCTTGCGATGGTTTTGCTTAGGGCTCGGGCTGGCCTGCTCGGGATGGGTGAGTGGTTCTCAGAGGTTGTGTTGCCCCGTGAGAGGCTTCTTGGACCCGCTGAGGTTGGGTTGGGCTCGCTTGTGGGTGGGGTGGAGCTCGCGCTTAGCGGTGCCTCAGGCTTCGTGGATATGTATTTCCATGAGGAGTCTGTGTTGGAGGCTGGGCGGAGGCTTGGTTTGAGGGGTGTGTACACGTATGGTATGGTGGATAACGGGGACCCTGCGAAGGCTGAGTCGGAGCTTAGGGAGACGCGGCGCTTGGCGGACCTTGTGGCCAGCCTCGGGGATAGGAGGGTGCGCACAGCTGTGGCCCCCCACACTCCGTACACGTGCTCCCCCGCACTGCTCAGTGAGGCGGCCACCCTCGCGCGTGAGAGGGGGCTGGACTTGCACATCCACCTCGCCGAGAGGGCTGACGAGAAGCGGCTCACCGCGGAGAGGTTCGGGGTGGAGGTGCGTGACTGGGCTTCCTATCTTTCCGGGTTGGGCGTGCTTGGAGGCGGCGTGTCGCCCGTGTGTTTCCACTGCACCCACCTCTCGCAGGATGAGTTCTCAGCGCTGGGGCGTGGGGGTGGTTTCGCCGTGCTCAACCCCACGAGCAACCTGAGGCTGGGGAACGGTGCGCCCCCCATCCGCAGCGTGCTCTCCTCTGGTATAGGTTTCGGTTTGGGTACCGATGGTGCGGCCTCGAATGATGACCTATCAATGCTCTCGGAGGCGAAGCTCCTAGCGCTTCTTGCAGGTGTTGGGTCGGGGCTTGATGTGTGGGGTGTTCTACGCGCACTGACGCTGCCCGCTGAGCGCTTCTTCGGTGTTAAGGTGGGTCTGAGGATGGGTTGCACAGCTGACCTCGCCGTGTTCAGGATGGGGTTGGGTTCTAACCCGGCGGCCGACCCGGCCTTGGGCCTTGTTTTCTCGCCTGGTGGGTTTAAATGTGAGTACCTGTTTGTAGGAGGTAAACCCGTGGTGGAGGCTGGTAGCGTGGTTGGTGTGGATGTTGATTCACTGATGGATGACTATGAGCGTGCGGTGTACAGTGTAGAGGGGAGGCTCGCCGGGGTTGGGCGCTGAGCTCGGCTGGCAGAAGATCAGGTGGGCGGAGGAGCGTATGCTCACGCTGGGCTCCCTCTCATCCTCCGCTCTCGAATCGGGGGTGCTGAGGGGGGTGCGTGTGGGGTTGGTGCTACACATTGAGGCGAAGACCGCTGTGCTCGCGCTCAAGCTTGCGCGCGCGGGGGCTGAGGTTCACTTAGCCGCAAGTAACCCCCTCTCCACGCAGGACGATGTTGTGGAGGCCGTTAGGGGTGAGCTCGCCGCCGTGTACGCGAGGCGTGGTGAGTCCTCTGAGGAGTACTCGGAGGCCTTGAGGCGTGTGCTCGCCGCTCGTCCTGACTATATTATAGATGATGGTGGTGACGCGATAACGCTCTCTCACAGGGAGGGCGTGTCATCAGTGAAGGGTGCGTGTGAAGAGACCACTACGGGTGTTATTCGTGTGCGTAACCTCGAGCGCTCGGGTCTCCTACGCTACCCCGTTATAGCCGTGAATGACGCCTACACGAAGCACCTCTTCGATAACAGGTTCGGTAGCGGCCAGTCGGTTGTGGATGGTTTCATGAGGGCCACCAACATTCTGCTCGCCGGTAAGAGGGTGGTTGTCGTGGGCTACGGCTGGGTTGGCCGGGGTGTGGCTCAGCGCCTTCGGGGTATGGGTGCACGCGTGGTTGTGTGCGAGGTTGACGCGGTGCGCGCGATTGAGGCGTACATGGATGGCTTCGAGGTTGAGCCGCTACTAGAGGCCGCGGGGAATTGTGATGCTATTATCACCGCGACCGGCGATGTGAGGGTGGTAAGGGAGGAGCACTTCAGGGTTATGCGCGACGGCACAATCCTAGCCAACGCGGGCCACTTCAACGTCGAAGTGGACGTTGACCACCTCGAGAAGCACTCGTCGAGTAAGAGGGTTGTGCGCCCGAATGTGACCGAGTATGTGTACGCTGGCAGAAGGCTCTACGTGCTGGGTGAGGGGCGGCTCATCAACCTCGTGGCCGCCGACGGCCACCCTATCGAGGTGATGGATATGAGCTTCTCAGCGCAGTTCCTAGCGCTCAGATACCTCGTCGAGAACTCCTCTAGGCTTCAACCAAAACTCATGAAGCTACCCGAGGAGCTTGACACACTCATCGCCAAAACATTCCTTAAAGCACACGGTGTGCGTATAGATGAGCTCACAGAGGAGCAGAAACACTACTTGGAGTCGTACTGACATGTGCGCGCGGCTTGGGGTAGGCTTATTGGTTGCGGTGTGTGGTTGCCTGGTGTGGGCCCGTGGCCCAGCCTGGATAGGGCAGCGGCCTTCGGAGCCGTTGGTCGGGGGTTCAAATCCCCCCGGGCCCGCCTTCTGTAGGGGCTTCATGTATGGGTGGTGAGGGCTTTATGGCTTCCGGTAGTGGTGGGGGTAGGGGTGTGGGTAAGGCGGCTTTGGGTGGTACTTTCGCGTTGATTCACAGGGGGCATGTTCGCCTGTTCGATGAAGCGGCGCGGCTGGGTCTTCCCGTCACTGTGGGTGTCACAGTGAACCCGCTTATCAGGAAGTATCATGAGATTCCCGGGTTTGAGGAGAGGTGTGAGCGTGTCAAGTCGTTTTTCTCTTCGGGTTACCGTGTACCCGTTGAGGTTGTGGGCCTGCGCGACCACTATGGGCCTGTTGCCTCCGACCCCGAGTACACTCATCTTGTGACTAGTGAGGAGAGTTTGGCTTACTCGTGCGAGCTTAGCAGGGTGCGGGTTGAGCGGGGTATGGGCGGGCTTCAGATACTGCTTGTGGACACTGTGAGGGCCTTCGACGGGCGCCCGGTGTCCACGACTAGGATTCTTGGGGGTGAGATCGACCTTGAGGGTCGGCCAACGTGTGAGGTTAGGAGGGATTACTCTTGGTGATACAGCTAAGCGACGTTGAGGTCAGGGTTCTCGAGTATCTTTCGAAGCATCCGGGTCGCCCACAGTCTCTAGAGGAGGTGGCCGCCGCGCTTGGGGTTGAGCGCTCAACCGTGGCCTCCGCCGTGGAGACGCTTGCGGGGTACGGGCTGGTTGAGAGGCGGTCTGTTACGCGTCAGGTGGCTGAGCTCACGGCGCGTGGTCGCAGTATGGAGAGGCTTCCTGAGGACGTGGTGTTCGGGCTTCTTCTGGCTACGGGTGAGCTTCCACTCGATGAGGCTAGGGTGCGCAGTGGGCTTGGGGAGGAGGACTTCAGGGCCGCTGTTGCTTGGGGTGTGAAGAGGGGTCTTTTCCGACTTGTGCGTGGCGGAGGCGGTGGTACCCGTGTTGTGAGGGACTCTGAGGACCGCTCTGTATCCGAGCTTTTCGAGGCTATCCGCGGGTCGGGGCGGCTTGAAGTGGACCCCAAAAGCCGGGAGGTGGGTGTGCTCAGGGAGAGGGGTATCATCACGGTGAGGAGTGTCTCCGAGGTCTACGTGGAGCTCAGGGAGGGGGTGGACCCCTCTAGGCTTGAGATTCAAAGGAGGGTTTCAGTCCTCACTCACCGCGACCTTGTGAGCGGCGCCTACCGGGAGCTTGTTCTCCCAGAGTACACTTTTAAGTATGCGCCTGGCTACGTGGTGAGGGGTAAGAAGCACTTCTACGTGGAGTTCTTGGAGATGGTGAAGGAGGTGCTCGTCTCACTCGGCTTCGATGAGATGTACGGGTCATACGTTGAGCGTGAGTTCTGGAACTTCGACGCCCTATTCGTGCCCCAGGACCACGTTGCACGCGACTCGCATGATAGCTACCGTGTCTCGGGGAGCGTTGAGCTCGGGGACACGCTTCCTGAGGGCGTGGTGGAGGCGGTTGGGAGCACCCACCGTGACGGCTGGGTGACCGGCTCGGCTGGTTGGGGTGGGGTCTGGGATATGGGTGTCGCGGCCCGCATGATTCTCAGGTCTCACACAACCTCCGTCTCTGTGCGCAGGCTCGCGGAGCACCCGCGAGGTGGCTTCAAGTATTTTACGATTGACCACAACTTTAGGCGTGACGCGGTGGACGCCACGCATCTTCCGGATTTCCATCAGTGTGAGGGCATAGTGGGCGGGGAGGGTCTAACGCTTAAACACCTATTCGGCTTCCTCGAGAGCTTCTCTAGGAGGCTTGGGGTTGAGAAGATAAGGTTTAAGCCAGGCTACTTCCCGTTCACCGAGCCGAGTGTGGAGGCCTACGTGTACCACGAGAAGCTTGGGTGGATTGAGGCCGCGCCTGGGGGCATCTTCAGACCCGAGGTCACGAAGCCCCTCGGCGTGGAGCACCCCGTGCTCGCGTGGGGTATAGGTATCACGCGTTTCGCCATGATCTACTATGGGTTGGATGACATTAGGCAGATTGTGACGCGTGATGTCTCCGAGATTCTTGGTAAAGAGGAGGCTGCGATGAAGTTTGGCCACTATTGAGGTTGACACACGCCTCCTTAGGAGGCTTATGGGTTTGGAGCTGGATAAGGAGCGCTTGGAGGAGTTGCTCTTCAACTTTAAAGGTGAGGTTGAAGGGTGGGGTGACGGCCAGGTTAGCGTGGAGCTCTCATCCGATAGACCAGACCTGCTGTGCGCCTCGGGTCTATCGAGGGCCTTCAAAGGCTACCTCGAGCTCGAGCTCGGATTACCCCCCTATCTTGGCTCCCACCCGGCTCACCCTGAGGGTGTGCCTACGCTCCGGGTGGATGGCTGGGTTGAGGCGAGACCCTACATTGACTCCTACTATGTGTGGGGTTTAAAGCTAGATAAGGCCTCGGTGAGGGATATAATCGGCTTCCAGGAGAGGCTTCACGCCTCGCTTTCACGGGGCAGGAGGAGGTTCGCGATAGGTGTTCATGATGTATCACGCCTGAAGTCCCTGAGCCTCGTGTACCGCGGCGTGCCCCCCCACCACATAAGCTTCACGCCTCTCAACGAGGATAGGGCCATGGATGGGGAGGAGGTGCTCAGAAACACAGAGAAGGGTAGGGAGTACGCCCACCTGCTAGCTGGCGCCTCAGCCTACCCGATACTTTCAACCGAGGAGGGGGAGGTGCTATCCATGCCCCCCATCCTCAACTCTAACCTCACAAGGGTGGATGAATCCACCACCCGAGTGCTCGTAGACGTCACCGGGCCCACCCAGGGAGTGGTTGAAGCCGTGGCCCAACTTGTTGCCTGCAACATCGCCGAGTACGGGGCCAGCCTCACGCATCTACGCGTGGAGAACGCCAGGTGGACTCCCACAGCTAGGGGTGTTCGCACCCACACACTCGACGTAGCCCAGGTGAGGGGTGTGCTTGGCCTAGAGCTAGGCAGCGGGGAGGTGGCTAGGCTGCTTGGTAAGGCGAGGCTGGACGCCCGAAGCCTTGACAGCTCGAGGCTGGAGGTGGATGTACCCCTCTACAGGGTTGATGTGCTCCACCCCGTGGACCTCGTTGAAGATGTAGCCATGATGTATGGATACAACAACATCAAACCCGAGTTGCCAGACCACTTCAGCGTGGGCGGCTACCACCCGATGACACTCGTAGCCCGAGCGGCTCGAAGCAGCCTCAGCACCCTGGGCTTCGTTGAGGTCAACAGCCTAACACTCGTCTCAAGTAGGCTACTCGCCCAGCTCGGGTTCACGGGTTGGGTGGGCGTGGAGAACCCGTGGTCGGAGGACTTGGACGCGTTGAGACCCACACTTATACCCGGCCTATTAGAGTTCGTTGGGCGCAACCAGACCAAGCCCAAGCCGCTCAGGGTGTTCGAGGTGGGCCAGGTGGGCCAGGTGGTGGGCGGGGTGTACACTCAGAGGCTGAACGCCGCGGCCGCCCTGTGCGACAATGTGGCCAGCGCCGACCAGGTGGAGTCATATCTTAACCGATTCCTAGAGGACCTCGGTCTGGGTGCGTCGTACACTGGGTGCGAAGCCGCTCTACTCACGCGTGGTAGGCGGGCCACTATTGTGGTTGGCGGCTCACCTAGTGGCCTCGTGGGTGAGGTCTCACCCGAAGTGCTCAGGGCGCTGGGGATCGACTACCCCGTGGCCGTGTTCGAGCTCACGGTTTACACCCCGAGGTTCGAGGGGTTAACGTTTAAGTGAGCCTCATCCAGACCTATTCTTCGGGGTGGCCGAGCTAGGCCGGTTCGAGGGCCGTGTTGAGTGGGCGTGAAGCCAACCTGTGACACACGGTGTCAGAGGGCCGGTGACAGGCCACCCCGACCCCCTTAGTGAGGGATGGAATGGTGCGCTCAACGTGTTGGCGCTCAACCTCAGTGGTGCGTAGCTCCTAGTGTGTGCTGTCGGAAGCCGCGCCCCGTCGGGTCACCCCACCTTTATTGGGTCTAGGCGCACAGACTGGTTTCCTGTGTTTTAGCTGTGCGTGGTGTTGTTAGCTATCCTTATAATATCCAGAGTAGATTTTTTGTTCAGAGATGGTGTATTATGGGTGGAATATCACCTAACGCTGCTAAGTATATTATACGTATAAGCTGTGAAGTTGAGGGTATGGTTGACAAGAGTGATGTTATTGGCGCTATCTTCGGTCAGACGGAGGGCTTGTTCAACGAGGAGTATGATTTCCGAAGCCTGCTTGAGAAGGGTAGGATTGGGAGGATCATCGTCGACTTGGATGTGAAGGATAATAAGAGTGTGGGTAAGATACTTATTCCCTCCAACTTGGATAAGGCTGAGACGGCGCTTATAGCCTCCATCGCCGAGAATGTGGATAGGATTGGGCCCTACTCCGCTAAGCTCACGCTTGAAGGTATTGAGGACACTAGGCTTGAGCGGCTTAACAGGATTATCACGCGTGCAAAGGAGATCCTCGAGGGCTGGGAGAAGGGTCAGAAGAAGCTTGATGTGAAGGAGATGCTTCAGGACCTGGTGAGCAAGGTTCGGGAAACCTCGGTTGTACAGTACGGTCCGGAGAAGCTTGATGCTGGACCCGACGTGGATTCCGCTGAGTCAATCATCATCGTGGAGGGTAGGGCTGACGTCATAAACCTTCTACGCTATGGTTATAGGAACGTGATCTCGCTGGGGGGCGCCTCCGAGCGGGTTCCCAGAACGATTATAGAGCTGTGCAGGACGAAGGAGGCCACGGTGTTCTTGGACGGTGACCGCGGCGGCGACCTGATTTTGAAGAGGCTTCTCGAAGTGGCGGAGATAGATTTTGTGGCGCGCGCCCCGCAGGGTAGGGAGGTTGAGGAGCTCACGGGTAAGGAGGTCATGAAGGCACTCACGAGTAAGGTGCCAGTGTCCCAGGTGCTACAGCAGGAGAGGCCTCAGGTGGGCCACCAGCAGCCCCCGCAGCAGCAATCATACTCCCAGCAGCAGGTTCAGGAGGAGCAGCCCCCCCATCAGGCTCCGCAGCCTCAGCCCCAGCTCCAGGCGAGACCCCGCCCGCCGGTGCCCGAAAAGCTTGCAGCATACGTTAAGTCGCTTGGGGGCACGCTTGAAGCAGTCGTGCTCGACTCGGAGTTCGGCGAGGTGGCTCGGATGCCTGTGAAGGAGTTGGCTGACAGGCTTCAATCCGTGGATCAGGGTAGACCCTACGCCTTGGTGTTCGACGGCGTGATAAGCCAGAGGATACTCGACATGTCCAGTGAGAAGGGTATACGCTACGTTATAGGTAGCAGGATGGGCAACGTGGTGCGTAAACCCTCTGACACAGTGGTTGTAACATTTGATGAAGTAGTTTAGTGATGCGTCTTTTGGGGTTCGATAGGAAGTCGAATGCTGCAACCGTTCAGGTTACCTCGCCCAACGACCTGTGGGTGCTCGAGGTGCTCCTCAGCGAGGGCGACGTGGTAACTGCACGCACCACTAGGATGCTTAAGAGCCCGGATGGCACCGAGCGTGGTGAGCGTGTTCCAACCACTCTGAGTGTTAGGGTTGAGAAGACTGTTTTCGAGCCCTTTATGAATGCGTTGAGGGTTACGGGGCGGGTTGTTGAAGACCCGGATGAGCTGGGGGTGCTTGGCTCCTACCACACCCTGGTGGTTGAGGCTGGCTCCACGCTCACCATCAGGAAGGATGAGTGGTTGGAGGGCGAGCTGGAAGAGCTTCAGAGGGAGGCGTTCGGCGGTGAAGTGGTTATCATCTCAGTTGACTATGAAGAGGTTGCGCTTGCTAAGATGTGGGATTACGGCATCCAGCCGATAGCCAGCTGGCGTCTCTCCAAACCTAGGAAGGAGGACCTGAAGGATCAGGAGAGGTTTGAGCGGCAGGTTGAAAAGATCTCGGAGGAGTTACTCGGCCACGTTTCACCCAACACCTTTGTGATAGTGGCTGGACCAGGCTACCTCAAGCAGAAGGTGCTCGACGGCTTGAAGCGTAGACTTGAAGCTAAGGGTGTATCCTTTGAGGCTACGCTTGTAGACACCGAGTACGGCGGCGTGAGCGGTGTAAAGCAGGCCGTGAATAAGGCGGTGGACGCGGGCTTCCTAAGGAAACTCAGGGTTACGAGGGAGTCGGAGGTCGTGGACGGCCTCTTCAGGGAGATAAGCCGGGATGAGGCTAAGGTGGCCATAGGCCTCGACGCGGTGAAGAGCGCAGCAGAGAACGGCGCAGTTGACACACTCATAGTTTCAAGCCGCCTACTCAAGGCCTCTTATTCCCAGCTCAAACCCGTGATGCGCGCCGTCGAAAAGTTCGGTGGAAGGGTTGAAGTAGTAGGGGAGCACCACGAGAAGGGTGAACAGCTCGTAGGCCTCGGAGGGGTGGCCGCAATACTCAGGTACCCTATACGTAGCTACAGCTCCTCGTAGACTGGCTCACCGTGCACGGGTACAAACCTCACTATGCGCCCACGCGCACGCCTGAGCGCTGAGCCGTCGTCGAGTAAAACGGCGCCGCTAGGCCTCCTACTGTAGAAGCTTGCCACAAGCCTGTTCCTGTACTGTATAAGGTACTTTGATTTAACCGTGCAGTAGTGCACGGGTAGTATCCCGCGGATCCTTGAGACCTCCTCTAGGATCTTTGCGGGTGGAACGGACACTAGGGCCTCAGAGCGCTGGTTGGCTTTGGGTGCGCGCGCGAAGAAGTTCTCCTCATTCACTTCATACTCATCGAGCACCATGAATTGAGCCCCAGCTTCCCTTGCCCTCCTAGCCACTTCTACGAAGTCTAGACCTGGCAGGGCGGGTATCTCCACACCCACCCTCCAGTCGAACTCGGAGGCAACGCGGATAGAGTTCTCCACACCGTCTGTAGCGATAATATGGAACCTGAGCTCATCGAGCCCAGCCTCATATAGCTTCCTCGCGTTCTCACGCGTAAGGCTTGGGAAACCGCTGTAGAGGTGTATGTGGTGGGAGTCTCCGAGAGCGCGTTTGAGACCTGCCACATACTTGGCGACGCGGTCCACCACAACGAGCGGCTCACCCCCTGTGACCGCGGTGCCCATCGCACCCGACTCCCTCGCCTCCTCAACAGCCTCCTCCACACTCGTGATCCTACGCTCGTTAGCGAACATAACATCCCTGCCCATCCTCTCAGAGCTCACTGGGCAATAGTAGCATGAGTTGGGGCATATACCCGTGATGAAGAGCGTCATCTTTCTCCCCACAAGGCAAAGCGTGCACCCATCCACGAGCGCACCGCTCGAAACGTTGAGATTCTTCTCCAGCATTAGTAGATTAAGGAAATCAACCAGATTATTAAACCACCGATCACAAGCCTCTTACCAGCCCTCCTCTCTAAGCCTGTGAACCAAAGCAGCACGCCCACAACAACCACAACTAGGGCCACCGGCTGCAATATTGTGAATAACGCCTTAACCACTAGGTTCAGAGTCCAAACAACAAACTGTGTAGAGTTATTAACAATGTTCTGTAGAATCGATTGGGCGTTCGAGACAACATCTAACTCTGTGGGTAACATCCCAAAACAATTTTACAGCTAACATAATATACTTACAGGAGTAGCATGACACCTAACACTCGACACTATATACTCGATGACATTTGGCGACGGCCCATGCAAGTTTGTGAGCTACCCCGCCTGAAGGGCGATGTTTTGGAAACTTTATAAACTTTGGGTTAAACCCTTTAGCAGCCTAATCCATCCATTATCATTTTGAATTATACTGTATAAGTAATATTGATTTTAGTTTACGTAATTATCGAAAACTATATGTAGTATCCGTTCCGCTAATCTACCCAATAAGTTTGTGGTGTTTCGACTTTGCGATCGCAAGCTTCAAGATCAGGTGTAAGCCCCGTTATAGCCTCAATCGTCCTCATAGCTATAGCGGTTGTCATAGCGGTGGCTTTATCGGGCTGGGCGTTCGGCCTATCCAAGAGCTATATGAGGGCTGACGGTGTGACAATACTACCATCAGAGTCCTCGTGCAGTTTGAGTGGGGGGTGCCGTATTGTTGTATCCAATCAGGGCGATAGTCCAATCTCGGTGGTCCGTGTGCTCGCGAACAGCCAAGATGTCTCCCAGTACACCTTAAACCCCGCCCCCTCCGGCGGCTACACAATCCCCGCGCACACACAGGCAACAGTGGTGTTTGGCTTGACGGGGATAAGTGTCTCATCCACCCAGCAAAACATAGAGGTGCAGATAGGTCTTAGCAACGGTAACACGGTGAGCACGGTCGTACCCGTCACAAGCTAGCCCCACTTTGGGATGTGGGAAGAGGGTTACCAAGCTGGTTGCGGTGTCTAAGGGAGACAGATCAGCGCGTTGCCCTTACCCGAGGTAACACCCGTGTCTGGCTTAAGAATTCCACTGAGGTTTGACGCTTGGGTCATCTTCTCTCTTTCCGCGTTCGCGGTGTGGCTTGCTGTGAACTCGGACTCGGCTCTTCTAGGGTTCAACTCCACGCTGATACTTATCGATATGGCAACGCTCAGAAGTGGGGTTACACCCATATTCCTATACGCCACATACCCCCTCTCGCTAACCCTGTTTGTCTATGGCTTGTGGGTTTTTAGGCGAGAGTGGCCGATATCCCTGCTATACGCATCCTCGCTACCTGTGCTCGCAATCGTGCTGTTCGAGTTGGTGTGGCACACCCTGGGCTTCCTGACATCCGCATTCCCCTACCCTGTGAACCGCGCTGGGTGGATTCTCATAGTGGTTTGGCTGGTCCTCGGTTCAATCACCATTCCTCACTGGAGGCTGAGCAGACCCCTCGCACTGGTCCTCATCACCAACACGCTTAGCTGGGCCGCGTGGTTCCTGAGCGGGTACACCCAGATTGGCACGGGCGCCACCTCAGCCTACTTCTACAACTTCCTGCTTAAAGCCGAAACATTCATTGTCGTGTTCACCCTAGTATACCCATACAAAGCTGAGCCCACCAAAAATAGACGTGAGTATAGCTGGATAAAGGAAGCAATGGTTAGGCTATCCATAATCATCCGTAGCTAACAGAGCACCCCTTAGTTAGGTGTCCACGTGTGTAGGGTTGGGTCGCGCTTAGTGTGATGTGGGTCAGGCCGGATTCCAATCGATATCGGTTCGAAATCCAGCCCTACTCCGCTTGACATAGTAGTGTTCCACCGGTTCCCCGCTTGACGTAGTTAAATAAATAAGATCTCCACGCCTGCACCCGGAGAACGTCTCCCAATCGTATAAAAATGAAGCTTTAAGCCTGACCTCCACGCCTGCACCAGGGGGGATACTGCGGACCCACCCGCCCGCCCGGGCAGGCTACGTGCGTGTGCTACACTACTGCACTGCACCACTGCACCGCACTGTGCTGTGCTGTACTGTACTGCACTACCCTGTATTACACCCCACCCCCCCTCCCCCCAAAACTATATTTATTTCCTGCTCCCCTTCATGGGAAATGTGCTTCACCATTATTTGGGGAACAGTGGGTTGTTGTGTCGTGTATTTGGGGAATAATATGGGAACAGGGGGGTAGAGTGGGGGGGTGGGTTATGTCCGCCGGTCGGCCGGCCGGCCGGCCGGCTGGCCAGGGCCGTGTGTGCTGTGCGTGTAAGCCTGAAAAAAGGACTAAAAGAACCGGAACACGACACCAACACACCCCCCCCTCCCCCCTCTACTATATTTATTTCCAGTCCCCCTTCACTGGGAATGTTAATGGAGAAGTGTTTTTCCTTCCTCTCCGTGTGTGTTTCTCCCCCCACTCCACCCCTCCTCACTCATACCCCACCTCTTCATTGAAATCGAAGCGGATCCATGACACCGCGAGCAGGGCGACGCACATGGCGGCCGGGGTCTCCGGCCTGGTTGGCTCAGGGTCCTCAACTGTTTCCCTGATCCACCTCTCAGACCTGAAGAGCCCGAGAAACTCGGGTTCGACCGTGGGCCAGCTCAGGGCTCCCCACCACTCTCTGGCCTCCTCCAGCTGCTGGAGGGCGTGTTCCTCCAGGAGCCCGGGTGTGAACGCGCTGAGCGCGTCGCCGAGCTCAAACTCGTCCACTAACCGGCTAGCAATATTTATAGCGTAGCTGAGAAGCTCAAACACGTACTCCGCGTGACCCCTCCTCACAAGCTCCCTTGAGAGCGTGAGCCGCTCCCTCCTCGTGAACCCGAGTGCTTCGAGCTCTCTAAAAGGGTTCACGAACACAGGCGAGTAGTCGGTTGCGTAGTAGTCGGGAGGCCTCCCCGGTCTCCTCCCGGGGGACCCCGACCCGGGTCGCCCCCGCTTCCCCCTTCTTCTCACCTCACCAACTCTCCTCAGCGGTGAGGCCTCGGCGGATATCAGCCTGCGTAACTCCTCTGAGCGCCTCCGCCTATCCTCCACAGGGAAGAGGAGGGTGCTCGGGAACGCCGCCTTCCTCCCCCGCCTCCCCACACCTGGGTAGGCTTCCGGGAACGCGGAGGCCATGAAAGGGGGGGATCCGGCGCCGGGTTCGGGTTCTGGATCGGGATCGGGAGGCGCCTCCTGCAGGGGGGGGTCATGAGCAGCCTCCCCTACTCCCGCAGCCTTCAGCCTGAATACAGCGTCCGCCAGGAGCGCGCGTATAAGCCCCCCTCCGAGGAGGCCGGGCTCTTTAGATACCTTCGGTCGTCTTGGGCGTCTCAGGCGTGTATCAGGCTCCCGGAGGCCGGGCTCTTCATTTAGGGGCGCACCGCGGTCTAAGAGCGCGTCTAAGCGCTCGAGCTCTGCGCGCAGCCGTGAGGCGTGGCTGGCCACCGCGCTCAGCGCCCTTGACACACGCATAGATACCGGTGACACAAATCTCCATATAATTTTTCCACGTTTATAACCTTAGCGGTGTGGAAAATGGAAGCGGGAAATGTCCGCGTGAGGTATAAGACCGTGATAGTCGTGGATTGTCCATTCTGCGGGTACAGCTGGACTCCCTTCGTTGCGAGGCCGCGTGAGTGTCCGCGCTGCAGGAGGCGGCTACCGTGGCGAGAAGAGTGAAGAAGGGGAGGCAGGATCCCATCCTGGCTTATGTTGAAATGCTTGAAAAGCACCTTGAGCGGCTGAGGGAGGTGGTCACCCGTGGATGACGCACGTAGCGACCGGGCGCGCTTGATTTACTCGATGAAAACAAGCTGTCACCGAAGTCGGGAGGAGAGGGAGAGGTGGCCGTCTCCTCTTAACCGACTTCCAACCCGTCGGGGCATTAGAATATGTCGAAGCGGTCTAAAAAACGTATTGTTTTAACTGAAGGCGAAGCGCTTGAGCTACTCATGTAAGTTCAAGAGCTTAAGAAAAGCTGGAGGCACTCGGTCAATGATCTGCTCCCAATCTGCGGCTCTTCCGAATTGAGAGGTGTTCTTTGTGGCAGATGAAGTGTACAGTCTTTCAACGGAACCAGTAGCACCAGAAGAAATGGTGAAGATCGCGCGCACGCTTTTGGAGCAAAATTACGTTGTACTTCCGATTAAAAAAGGTGATAAAAGACCGATTGTCAAAGAATGGCAGAAACTCACAGTCGGAGAGGAAAAAACGAGGTGGCTCGAGTTCGAAAAGCTGTTTCGAGATGGTGCGCAGTTAGGGATAAAAGCCGATAATCATCTCTTTCTTGACTTTGAAGACTATCACACATTTAATGAATTTCTTGAATTTGTGAAAAAACGTAATCCAATCTACAGATCGAGTTTAAATAACACGTGGGTGGAATTCACAGGCGCCCGCTGCCCTAAGTGTCAGTTGCGTTCAAAACATGATATTAGGAAAGAGGGTGATAAGTGGAGATGCGCACTATGCGGTCTTGTCTTCGATGCTTCGGAAAAGAGTGCGCGAGGGGTGCGCGTAATCTTCAGGGTGCGCACGCCTTTCCGAAGGGCGAAAGCATATGGACGCTACGGTGAGGCGTTGGAGGTCAAGGGGGAAGGAAGCCAGATCCTCGTTTCTCCATCCATTCACCCATCTGGTGTAAGGTACCAAGCGGTGCAAAACTGGGGGTCGGCTATCGAATTATCTGAAGAAGAACAAGCCGCGCTGCTTTCTGATTTAGAAATTAGAGAGCGTGAAGTGTTTCGTGGTTCTGTCGTTATTCCGCAAAAAGAGCGAAAACTTGATGCAAACACAATACACACAATTTACTCTTTGATAAATGAAGGGTACAGAGAAGGGCACAGAAATGATTTAGAGCTGGCGATCTCTGGTTGGTTAAGAAGGGCAGGTGTAAGTTATGAAGATGCAAAAAAACTATTCGAGCTTCTCACGGAGGGCGCTGAAGAAGAACACAAAAAACAGGCGTTCCAGAGGCTTGAGCGCACGTACACCATAGAAGACGTAAGCGCGCTTCCCTCACTAAAATCGGAAAGAGGCGTTCTCGAAGTTTTAACGGAGTCGCTCGGTGACGAAGAAAAGGCGCTTGCAATCGTTTCTCAACTACAGGACACCATCGGCTTCGGCTCTCCTTATATGAGGGACGCAGTATTCGAAGAATTGGGTGGAGATAGATACGCTGTTTCTCTGCCATCCAAAAGAAGCATAGTGAGAGGACGATTTGAAAAAGAACAAAACAGGTTCCGCATCACCGATATTGTCCTTGCATGCTGTCCCAGAGAAGTGGTAATCTACTCCACGCCTTTTTCGAGTGTAAGGACCTACGAAGTTACGTTTGAAAGCGCCGAGGATGGACACGTCTTCAAGTTAGGGCCTGCAACATTAGAGGAAATCCTGGGGAGACTACAGGCAGAGGGCTTCGTGAAGAATTCATTTCATGCGAAAGACACGCTCGCCGCTGTGATGATAGGATGGGTGAGAAAGGGGCGCGCATTAATTAAAAGAGAAGCAGACAGGGCTGGCTTCTTCTTAGAGCAAGTCAATGGTGGCGAAGCAGTCGCGCCTGTAGGGATAGATTGTGAACCACCTTTCATCGACGAATTAAGGCAAGCGCTCGAAACTCTTAATATTATTATGGATTTCTCGAAACATTTTGGCGCAAAAGCCTCTGAGATCGTTAGAAGAGTGGTAATAGCCCCCTTTAATTTCATATACAAACAAAAGGGTGTCTACATCCCCTGGCTATGGCTTTATGGCTTCACAGGCTCGGGTAAAACCACTTTTTCGCTCACAGTTCTTCATATCTGGGGAACTCCTTCGATCGACGGTAACCAACACGCAACAGTACCACGAGTAACGTCTGGTTCATCCACGAACACCGAGGCGCGTTTGGGCGCATGGCTTGCAGGCTCAGGCACACCGCTTCTCATTAATGAAGCCTACAAACTGTTGGAAAAAGGGGAACTACTAGAGATGATCAAAAATGCAGTAGAAAGCACTCAAGCACGGGGGAGATTCATGAGCGGAATGTGGGAAACAGTGCCTTCATTACCATTCGTCATTTTTTCAAGTAATCAATTAAAACCCGATGACGCGGCTCTGCTGAGAAAACTCACATTTATGAATTTCAATAAAAAAGAGTTCATGAAGAGTAACACTCAGAAACACGAGTTCATGAATTTCGTTAAGCAAAACGCAAACAAGCTTTCTGCGATCGGGAAAATGGTGGGCTTCTACGTTTCGACCGATCTTTACAAGCTGTCCAATGATTGGCTCACTGATTCGATTAATCTTCTTAAAATGCTTTTCAAAGAGGTGGGAATGCAGACGCCTGAGTGGGTGTTTGATCAATACACACAAGAGGAAGCATCTGTGTTTGAAAGGCTGGAGGAGATGAAGGAACAAGTGAGGGTGATTTTTGTAGAGGCGATTAATCAAGCGTTCCTGAGAGCTTTCAAGGACCACGAAATCAGTGGCGAGGAAGAGGATGTTGAGACAAAAGTTGAAAAAGTGATCCAGGCAAAACTTGTACCATATCTTCTCCCATACAGAGGGAAGGGGAAGCGGGAACTAAGTGGTGTGATAATCACCACCGCAGTGGGCGAAGAAATAAAAAGAAGATACTTGAACGAGGCGGACTTCGGTGCGTTTTCAAATCTCGCGGAAGTGTTGGGAGACGGCTTCGAATACACATCTCTCAGGGTAGGGGATAAAAACATGAGGTGCATTAAAGCAGACATGCAGGCTTTCCTGCGCTTCCTCAACCCGAACTTTGAGGAACCTCCTCAATCGGTGCCATGAGGAAAGCAAACACTTTACTTCTCCAGTTTGCTTCTTCATTTATTATTATATAATAAATATATATATTCTTATATAATAAATATGAAGAAAATATGCCACAAATGCCACAAATGCCACAAATGCCACAAATGCCACAAATGCCACAAATGCCACATATTTCATAGCTGGGTCCGGGGGGTGTTAAAAGAGTTTACCCCCCCCACCGATGGGAAATGTGGCATATTTTTCGAGTTTGGCAACTTGCCATTTTTTTACCTCATTTTGTTGCCAAAAATATAAGTCGATTATGCCACATTGCCCTTATTTTCTGTTTGGCACTTGCCATTTTTTTACCTCATTTTGTTGCCAAAAATATAAGTCGATTATGCCACATTGCCCTTATTTTCTCCAATTCCCAGGGGGGATCAGCGTAAATAATGCTGAATTTCCCCTCTGGGAGCCCGGCTCGGGCGCTTTCTTTTCTATTTCCTGAACCATCCTGACCTTCCATTCAGAGACCTTGAACTTTTCGGACGCTATTTTACGGGTATCAACTTCAGCTTTGATCGATTCGGACACAGTGTCCGACAAGTATTTTTGCTCTGGTCTCCATCTTTTTTCAATGGCATTTTCTCCCCTTTGCTTTTTCGCCTTCTCGCTCAATATCTTCCTGTACTCGTTAGCTAGGACAGCCTTCTGACCCTCCGTCAAATGCGGTAGAGGGCTGGATCCAGAACCGGATCTTTCTTTAGTTTCGGTCTTCTCTTGATCGATTCGGAGACTGTCTCCGAATCGATGTTTCGTTTTTCTTTAGTTTCGGTCTTCTCTAGGTTTCCTGGTTCCCGGTGAAGCGGGGGAAAAAGGACTGCCTAAGGAAAAAGAACCGTGCTTTTTCAGTCCTTTTAGTCCTTTTTCGGTTCTTTTTTTCGGAGCGTTTATGTTTCTTTGCGCATCATAGCTACCCATGAGAGGCCGTAGAGGTAAGAAGGAAGAAGAGGAATTAAAACGAAGAATACGCACCCTCCTCAAGGAGGGTAAGACGTACAGGGAAATACGGGAGGAAACGGGGGCTGGCAGGACCCTCATCGCCAAAGTTAAGAAAAAAATGGAGAAGGAGGAGGTGGGCCACCGCTCACCCCTGGAATCCAACCCAGGCACACAGGAGGACCAGGACGAGAATGCGCCCCCCCTGGAGGAGATAGACGAGGAGGAGGCCGCTAGGCAGCTTGAGGCGATCGACAAAGCCGCGGGGAACACGGCCCTGAATGAGGTGATCGCGAAAGTGAAGGCGAAGGCGAAGCTCGAAGTGGATGAGATATACCAGCTCGGCCTGGTCCTCCGCGACGTGCTTCAAGGCGAATTGGGCGAAGAGTACTATAGGGAGGCTGAGAAATCGGGTTCCCCCCTGGATCAGTGGATCCGGCAAACACTTGAACGTGCGCTGCGGGACCGCTACTACTTTATTTATTCGCTCTGGGTGCACCCTGACCTCTATAGGGTGATTAACTGGAGCCTGGACGCCTGGAAGCTCTGGTACCAGGAGTGGAGCTACGAGCTCCTCAAGCAAGAATACGAAAAAAGGGATTCCTTCGGGGACTAGGAAAAGAGTTCTTCGAGCTCCACCCAGCCCGTGAGCTGCTCCTAGCTGAAGCAAGGAGCTTCCTTACGTTACGACGGGCGACACGGATCCAACCAGCTCTATCTAATGTCTTCTGCCTTTCTCCCCGCGGTTCCCGCCGGAGAGCTCCCTGAGCCTCTCCTCTTTGAGCTCCTCCACAACGCGGCCGAGCTCCGCGAGTAGCCCGAGTATCTGCTCGTCCTTCTTCTTCTGCTCCTCCTCCATCCTCCTGATCTTCTCCCTCAGGGCCTCGGCCTCCTCCTCCGTGATCCCCCCACCCCCACCCTGGTCCTCCTTCTTCGCGTAAAAGGTGAGCTCGGGCACGGCCTTCAGGTAGTCCTCGAGGATCTCCCGCTCCTGCGGCCTGTAGTATGACTCGGCGAGGCCCACGTTGTGGCCCATGAGGATCTCCACGTGCAGGCTCTTCATGTGCTTCTCGCACACGCTCTTGAAGAACTTGCGGAAGCCGTGTGCACCCTGGAACTCGTGCCTCCTCTTCCCCGGGGGGAGGGGTTTCCTCAGGCCCTGCGCGAAGAGAGACCTCTCGAGGAGGCGCTTTACACCTGAGGACCTGAGCTTCCTCGGGGTGTTAACCTGGAGGAGACCCCTAGGGGTGGTTGTGTCCCATAGGTCACGCATGAGCCAGGACTCGGGTGTCACCCTCTCCCCCTGGCCCGCCCTGTACTCCATCCACTCCTTGAGGCACAGGTAGGCCTCCGGTGTTATGTACGTCGTGTACTCCTCCTCTGTCCCCCTGTACACGGTGAGCCTCGCGGCCACAGGCTCCTCCGGCTGCCCGCCGCCGCTGGTGGGGGCGGACTCTGCGTAGATGGGCTCTATATCCTTCCACCTGAGGTAGTCCCAGGCGCCCAGCCTGATACCCGAGGAGACCATGAGGAGTATGATGGGCTTAATCCTCCGGTCGGGGTACTCCATCCATCTGAGTATTTCCTCCCTTGTTGGAGCCCTGTCCGAAGCGTATTCGCGCACCCTGGGCAGCTTTCTTGAGATCTTCTTCCAGTTGAGCATGATATCGTTCTGCTCGCAGAAGAGCTTCACAGCCTTAACAAAGTTGGTGAGTGTACCAGCGGTTATCTCCCCCCTCTCCACCCTCTCCTTCTCGAAGCGCACGAACCCCGTGACCGCGTAGTACGCATAGGTGGGGTCCTCCTTCGCTCTGCGCACAAACGCGGAGGCCTGTTCCCCGAGGTCCTTTCCCTCTATCCCCGCGTGAGCGAAGAACACCCTGATCCTCCTCTCATAGTACCTCCTCGTCAGAGGGTTATCCAGGGCGTCAAAGAACTCGGTCAAGGGGTCTATCCCTAAGGAGTACACCACGTATGTAGAATATAAGCCTGTCTTATATAAGAACCGCTATCGGTATGGGTCAGGCCGGATTCGAACCGGCGATTTCCACCGTGTAAGGGTGGCGTCATACCAGGCTAGACCACTGACCCACTCTTTACCTACTCACTTGTACCTTATTTGTTTTATGTGTTCACAGTTGTTGGGTAACCAGAGTATTTTTCCCTTTATTAGCCTCACTTTGGCTGTGCGTCCGGGTATGTGTGGTTTCCCACACTTGGTGCATCTGATGAGTCTGAGGTTTTTCGGTATGGGTGTATCGGTGTGCACACACAGCCTCCAAGCGTGTTCGAGGGCGTTCTGGGCGAGTTCAGGGTCATCTGCGTAGTGCCTTACGCTTAGCGCGAGTAGCCTCTCCACCTCGGTGAGTATGAGTTGCCTGCTCAATTCGTGTCACTCGGCGAGTTCGCCGATGAGGTGGTCCGCTGTGGCGTCTCTCACGGTCACCCGGACCCACTCACCATGGATTTGTGGAGCATAGGGTAGGCGTATCTTGATGTAGTTGGTGGTTCTAGCCTCTGTTGCTTCCTCTGGGTTGGAGCCTGTGACGAGCGCGTCAACTGTTTCACCCACGTATTGCTTGTTCTTCTCAAGCTGTACCCGTCTCGCCTCAGTTGAGGCCAGCAGGCTTCTCCTCTTCTTCTCCGCCTCGTCAAGCTGCCTCAGAGTAGCGGCCTTGGTGTGCGGCCTAGGAGTAAAGCGGAAGACGTGGAGCTTGTCGAATATCCCTCCACGTATAACCTCCAGCGTCCTGTAGAATGCTTCTTCATCCTCCCCAGGGTAGCCCACCATTATGTCTGTGGCAACCCTGAGTTCGGGTATCTTGCTTTTCAACTCTAACACAAAGCTCACCACCTCCTCTGGATCATAGTGCCTGTTCATCGATCGAAGCACACCCCCATCCGCTGATTGGATTGGAATGTGTAGGAACCTGTACACCTTGGGGTGTGAGAGCATGTCAGCTATCTCCTCCCTCATCCTCAACGCACCCATGGGGTTCATCATCCCCACCCTCAGCATATACCTACCCCTCACACAGCTCACGATCTTCCCCACGAGCTGGGCTATCCTGGTGTTGGGAGGCTCATAGTAGTCGGCGTTATCCATGCTTGTGAGCTCCACCTCCACAGCGCCCGCACCGACGGCTCTCCTTACGGCTTCAACTATCTCTTGGGAGGGCTTACACCACAACCTGGGCCTTGCGAGTTTGGTGAGGCAGAAATGACAGTTACTTGTGCACCCTTCAGCTATCTTGACGGGGTATACAAGCGAGTTGAGAGTGGGGGTGGGCAGCCTCGTTGAACCATAAACCACGCTTCCAGCCTCGGCTCGGAGGGCGTCCACTATTTGCTCACTGTCCCCCCCAACCAGAACTATTGAGCCTGGCGCATCTGTGAGTATTCTCGCGGGCCTAGTGTTAGCGAGGCAGCTGGTCACCACCACCCTCTTACCCTGAGCCTGAAGCCCCCTGATATGGGTGAGTATGCTCTCCTCTGTTTCATTCCTAACAGAGCAGCTGTACACCACAACCGTATCCGCTTCATCCTCATCCTCAACGACAGAGTAGCCGTGTGAGGCCACGTACTCCTTGGCGGCGAGCATGTCAGCCTTGTTCATCGTGCACCCGTAAACCCTGAAGCCCACCTTACCCACACGGTCGCCGCCGGTCATACCTCACCACCAACCCTTTTCCCCCGTGTGGGGGAGGCGCTCAGTGAACCCATGAGCCATCCTCAACCTCCCTCATGGGTGTAAGCAGCGATATCACCCCACCTCCCTCGGCTGCAAGCAGCATGCCCCGGGATGTCACACCAGCGAACACCGAGGGCTTCAGGTTCATGAGTACAACTATTTTTTTCCCAACCAGCTCCTCGGGGGTGTACTGTTCGCCGATGCTTGAAACAATGGTTCTAAGCTTGCCCCCCACCCTCACCCTTAACCTTAGAAGCCTCTTGGTGTTCGGAACCCTCTCAGCGGAAACCACGCTCGCCACTCTGAGGTCGAGTCTTAGGAATTCTGCTATGTCCACCTCGGGTTTCTCCTCCACCATACACTCGGCCACTAACGCTTCAACCTGTTTGTCTGTGAGCTTGGCGTAGGCGGGCTTCGGCTCCGGTAGCTGTGCGCCAGGTGTGAGCGGACGCTTCAACTCGTCCAGGCTCAGTGTGTCCTCTAATGGTAGACCCAGCGCGGAGCGCGTCTTAGAGGAGAACTCGGGTAGGAGGGGTTGGGCGAGCACGCTGAGCGCCCTGAGTGCCTCGAGTGTTACGTACACCACGCTAGCCGCACGCTCAGGGTTAACCCTGAGTAGGCTCCAGGGAGCCTGGCGTGTATAGTATTCGGCCGCCTTCTTCGCAAACTCGAATAGTGAGGCGTACGCCTCAGAGTTGTTGAGCGACTTTATAGAGGAGATAATCCTGTTGTATACTATATCGATCAACCCGAGTAGCTCCCTGTCCTCATCCCGAAGCTCTCCGGGTGTGGGTACACATCCATACTTGGAGTGTGTGAACTGTAGAACCCTCTGGGCGAATTGACCCAGTGAATCAACCAACTCCTCATTGATGCTTTTTTGCAGCTCGTACACGTCTACCTCCATATCCGCCTCAGGGTTGATTCGGCTCAACGCGTACCTTGTGGCATCTGAGCCAAGGTGGTCGACCAGCCTCGAAGAGCTCACACTAAGTGGCTTCCCATTCGCGCTAAACCTCAAGCGGCCCACTACCACTATTCTTAAATCACTCCCAGCGGCACCCAGCGCCTCGCCCAACTTGGGTAGGAGCTCCTTGTAATGTGTGCCGAAGCGCTTGGTAACGAAGTGCACACCCCCAGCGCCTACATCGCCCCCCACCTGCCCTCCCCTCCCAGCGAAACTCATGGAGGCGGTGAGTGCGCTAAACCACGGGGCAAACGTTTTACCCTTATCGCCAGGAGTGGGTACACCCAAACCCAATTCGCTCACTATTGGCACATTCACAATACTGGCTTCTCCCCGTGCTTTCAGCCCGTAGGCCCATTCCTCAACCCTCTTAACACTGATTGGGGCGTCACATACCCCACACTTGGCCTCCCTGAGGGTGCTGGCGGTTAGGGTGGCGCCGCAGGATGTGCAGCAGCCGAGCCCTTCAACGCTCGAGCCACAGGCACCGCACTTGCCCACAACCTCGTCGAAGAGTTCGCCGTCGTCTTCGCACACCGCCTTCTCCACCTGAAGTTTGGCTATAACACCCGACTCGGCGAGTCGTGTGAATACAGATTTGAGTGTGTCCGCGTGTCTGGGGTCCGATGTGTCACCCAAAATGTTTGGTGAAATGTGCAACTGTTCCATTAGCGCGCCGAGTGTGCGCCTCTTTGAGGCCAACTGGGCTTTGACTTCCAACCCCTTCACCTTTGCCTCATGCAGGGTTCGCGAAGCGTAGGCTTCAAGCCCTGTGGCGGACACCACCCTCTCACCCCCAGCCGCCAAAAACCTAGCGTACACGTCGGCTGCAACCGTGCACCTCAACCACTCAGCATCCTCGGGGTCAAAGCAAGCCTGACTCGTTATAAGCTTCGCCAAAACGAATCAATCGTATTTATCGTGGGCGGATAATAAGAGCTAAGCGCCCAGCCCTAAAACTCGAAGAACTCGGTCTTATTGTGGGGGTGACGGCAAACACCCCGCCCAACTGGGAGGTCCGCCAGCCTCTGACACACGTCGACGCCTATACCACACCTCTTACTTAGTATGTCGTATTCGCCTCCACCCTTGAGTCTGAAGGCAACAATTGTTCCAGCCGCTGTGAGCACTTCCTGGGAGAGGGTTGAGGGTAGCTGGTTGACCATAACCATACCCTCCCCAAACTTCCTCATCTCCTCCACCAACCTCTCCATTATACTCGGCGGCTCCTCCGCTCTCCTGTAGGGCACGATATTACGCGCCTCCTCAGCCACTATCACATGGGGCTCCACAAGCTTCCTAGACACCTTGTAGTCATAGAGGAGCTTTAGTATGGCCTCCACCACAAATATCTTAGAGTAGTTATCGGTCACCTGCCCTATGTCAACTATCACATTCTCACTGAGCAGGTCGTTGAACCCTATCTTCTGGTTGGCGTTAAGCATCCTGCTAAGACCCGTGTCCGCTAACTTGGATATCCTTCGCAGCACGGCGAGCTTTGACTCCTGCTCCCACCCCGAGTATGTTCTAAGATCGTTGACCGACGTTATCACGTCCTCCACCGTAACCGGCTTCGCGTCTTCACTCATACCGTGCCCCTTATCTGTGAAAACCCTGCGCAACGCGCTTCTCAGGATGAACTGCTGTGAAACGCTCAGGTCGAAGCTATCGGTGAATATATCCATGAGCACATCGATATGCACGAAGGGGTCGACGGCCCTGGGGTAGTCGAAGATATCGAACCCAAGGTCTTGGTCTGGGGCTATCACAAGCGTGGAGCTGTCCCTGAGCAGGGCTGAGTACTCGCCGTGCCAATCGAACACTAAGAAGTGAGTTCCACGCTCCCCCACAGCTGAGAGGAGTTTCGCCACGAAACTGGACTTACCAGAGCCGGTTTCACCCAGAACCACCACATGCTTGTAGACGTCGTCCACCCTGAGTTTGAACTCTCCCCCACCCACCAGGCGCCCCAGCCTAAGAGCCTCCAACACTGGCTCCTCACCCACACCCATGGGGGCCTCCAATATGTTCCTGAAAACCGCTTGTAGAAGCCACGCCTCCCCGTCGCGAGCGCCGTCACCTTCGGGGTTAACGTCTAATCCAGCTACCTCGGCGAGGGACTTGGCCTGTCGGAAGGAGCGTTTAACGTCTTTAACCACCTTCCTTTTACCGAACCCCCGAGAGTAGACGAGTAGGAAGCCCCCCCTCCTAGGTGGGCTTAGAGGAAGTAGCTCGTGTCTGCCAACAACGAGGAACGCGTAGTTAACCCCCGCGCTACGCATCCCCTCAACAAACCTCTGGAAGATTGCAGCGTCGGCGCTGACTCCCTCCCTCGGCTTGACTTCCACGAGTGTGTAACCAAACCACCTGACGCCTTCGCGTAGAACCCTTACCCTCGGCCCGCTGAGTGGGAGTTCGAGCATCTCACTGACCCGTTAGGAACTTGAAGAGTTTAAGGTAGCCCTGCATGATTGACTGGAAGAGTGTGGAAAGCCCCCCTCCGAGCCCGCTCAGGGGCTGTGTGGCTGACTGGAACCAGTTGAATATTCCCAGGAAGGCGGACACCAGAACCGCGAAGAGCACGAGCGCTAAGCCCACGAGTAAGCCCTCCTCGAGTAGGGGTGAACCCCTCTTATCCATTAGGAGTTTCAAGATGAATTTTAGTACGCCAAGCAAGTTTTCCACCAATATACACCTTTGATTAGACACTAATAGCTAGATGGAGTACCTGAGCGCAAGTTCGCCTACGAGCAGTGTTAGGAGTAATACCTCGTAGAGTGTCTCCGATTTATAGATGTAGGAGAATCCTAGGTAGCCTGCATCCAAGGAGAGTGTGGGCAGCACACCTAACAGTGAGCCTGAAGAGAACTTGAAGAAGGCTGTACCCGTTAGCAGGGTTATGCTCAGAGCGCTCATGGAGAACATAACGGATGCGACGAGCACGTTTTTAGCGAGTTGCTGGCTGAGCTCTGACTCTAATCGCTCCGACACTCTGAGTAGCGACCACGAAGCCCTAAACCAGGATGGCCTGTAGCCCAGTGCGGAGAGAGCCTTGCCGAATACTCCTAGGATTACGCGGTGGTCACTCCTCACCATCTTGGTTGAGATGTGTTCGAGTATGCTTGGGACGCTTGGGTTATAGCTGAGGTCAGCGACTCTGAGTGAGCCGAATTCGGATGTGAGTCGCACAACTTTAGCCTTGGCGGCTAAGCCTTGGTTGCCAAGCGCCTTCATGAGTGCTACAAAGAATGCCTTCTCCCTTCTCTCGGCCCCTCTCCTCCTGATTTCACGGGTATATAGTGTGTAGATTGAGCCCATACCGAAGCCAAGTAAGGGTATGAGTGCGATGTGCTCCCTGTTTGTGGCTAAGAAGAGTGCGATGAGTGCTATGCTGAACGCCTCCGCCAACCTGCTACGCATGAATCTGCCAGTCCTCTGCGACACGAAGAACCTTGCAATAAACACAGTGTAGGGAACCACCCCGAAGAGTGCGGTAGCAAGCCTCGAACCACCGTAAATATAGGTGATGATGTAGCATGTGAGTAGCCCGACGGTTGAGAGCCCTGAGATGAGGAGCACGACGTTTTCAAGAATGAGCATCTTGGAGGCGTATTCGCTTTTCGCCCTAATCTTATAGTCTCCGCTAGACAGATAAGCAGCCCCGCTTCCACTCTTCGGGTCGAATAACCCCTCACATATCACGGTGGCGGTTGGTCTGTTCACACCCATCTTCACGAGCGCGCCCCGCAGCCTTGAAGCGAGCACTGAGTGGTACACTGTACCCTCCGAGTCCACCTCAAATAGAACCGAAGCGCACATTATAAGGAGGCCGAGCTCAGGGTTTAACGCGTACAGGCCTAGACCCACTGTAGCCACTAGGGGTTGCAGGATGCGTCTAAGATGGTAACTCAGTGAGTCCAAGAGCCCTGACCCCCTCTATGTACGCCCCCTCAAGGCCCCCCTCAGCCAACCTCAGCCGATCGATTGCTCCATCCGAGTATATGGTCAATGACTCCATGCCGGAGTTCTCGGAGAACTTGGTGTAGACAACTTTTCGCACAACCCTGCGGCCCTCACGGTGATCTATAAAGACAGCTAATAGCGGCGACCTAATGTCGAGTCTCATACCGTAGATGTTCCTCCACCTATTCAGTAACCCCTCTAGGCTGGTCGCGTGAACGGTCTGTATGCAGGGGATACCCACCGCCATAAGCATGGCGGCCGCAAGTGTCTGCTGCTTTGTTTGAAGCTCGCCCACGAAGACGAGGTCGGGCGACCTGTGCAGGCTCTTTGTGACTTCGAGTAGTTTATCGGTGTTGAAACCCGAGTCTGTAGAGTAGCGCACAACTCTGTCCTCCGCGCTGGGCGACTCTGTCTCAAGCACGTCCTCGATGTATAGCTTCCTCCACTCAGCTGGGAGGTGTTCGAGTATGGCGTTACACAGTGTTGTCTTACCGCTCCTAGGCAGGCCGCACACGAGTAGTGAGTAGCCCGTCCTCACGGCGCCCACAAGCAGCGCGGCCACCTCAGCGCTCAGGGTGCCGTTACGTATTAGCTGGTCCAGCGTCCACTTTGAGTGGTATAGCTTCCTTATAACACAGCTGCCGCCGTCGGCGGCGAGCGGCTCTGAGTCCACGCTGACACGTAGACTCAGTTTACCCGTCTGAATATACCCCTTAACACTGTTGGATGCGTAGCTGAGTGCCCCGCTCACCGATAGCTCGGTGTATAATCCAAGCCTCTGGAGGGTGTATCTACCAACCACGTAGGGGTACCAGAGTCTACCGTAACGCGTTTGGTCAAGGTAGCATAGCGCTCCAGGCCTATCTAGGTAAACCTCCTCTACCCCCTCATCTAGGAGTAGGGGGGCTATGGGTGTTAAGCCGAGCGCTGAGAGCGCGCATAGTGTAGCGGTCTCCTCAACCCATTTGTCCACCCCAGCCTCGGCGAGCAACTTCAGCGCCCGCGTGTTTAGCTCATCAAATATTTGGCGAAAGAGGTTCGCGGGGCCACCCACCCTAACTTTGAGTTGAGTCAGCTTCGAGCATACACTATTTATGCGTGATGTGTCCACGCTTGGAGTCCACCTATAGCTAGGCCAAGGCTCAGCGTAGATATTAACGGCGAGTGGGCCCACAGCGTACTCGGCCACACGTCTACCCATCGGGAAACGAGCCCTCCTCAGGATGTCGCCATCCAGTGTTAAGGTGTTCTTCACACCAACAAAGCAAACCTCCCCCCCAGCCTCCGCCTTAACACCCTCGGCCTGCTTGGGATCATCCACGAATACCACGCTGCTACCCGGCCAGCCAACGGTTATGATCGCGAAACCCACCTCAGCTTGATAGTCAACTAGCATAAAACAAATAGTTGAATATTTACTCGATGCCAGCAGAACTCTTATCCGAACAACTCGTGCTCTTCCTACTCATAATAGTGGGTGGACTCGTGGTCTCAAGCAGCGTGGCCGCACTGGGGGGTTTCCTTAAGATTCAAGCAAGGGTGGTGGGCCAAGAGAAGCTAGCGTACTTCTTCGACTTCGTGGGCTACGCGTGGACTGACAGGGTTAACACGCTTGTTGCCCCCCCGGCTGACACAGCTTGGTTAGAGGCGTCGGGAACAACGCTAAGAATCCATGTGAACGGCACAACCTACACCGAGAACTACCCATTCAGCGTGTACGCCGCCAACACCACAAACCCGACCTGCCTTAACATCCGCTACACTGCTGGCGGAGTCTACATAGTCAACGTAGAGGAGGCGTTGTGCTCTTGGCGAGCCTCCTAGAGTACATGGCCGCGGTTCTAGCGATCGCACTCATGGTGACGATGGGTGTGTTCAGTGTTAACTACACCCACCAGATCATTAAGACGGTGCTCCAATTCTTTAACTATCTTGGAGACGCGCAGAACTGGAGGCCTGTTATCCTATGATTGTGTACACCGACCTAATGTTGGCGGCCTTCGCCGTGATGCTGCTCCTAGCCTCAACACTAGCCCTCACGGGAGCCTCGACGTCCTACGAGCACCTGCACACAGAGCAGGCGCAGGCCGCCCAGAAGCTTTACACACTTTTCGCATCCTGCACGCAGGAGTCGTGCGCACCAGGCCTCCCCGCGCGCTCCGCCTCCGAGGGTGTTAACCTAAGCATCAGCCCATCGAGTATGGTGGTATGGTTTGGGAGCTAGGCGTGCTCTGGTAACCACCCTCAGCCTTGTCACGATGGCTGTGCTAATCGTGGCTCTCTCGGTTGGTTTCGCGGCGCCCGCGGGGATGCCCAGCTTCTCGCCGCCCACGCCACTATTGCTCTCCTCCTCAAAGGCATACGAAGAGTGGCTCATATACCACTACACCCAAGCCTACCTAACCAGCCAATCCTACACACTTGACAACAAATCCTACGCCTCCCTACTTCAAAACCTAGCCTTCAACCTAAGAGGTGGGCGGTATGTGGTGTTCCATGTGAATGCCGCCACTGTGAGCCTAACGCTCTACAACTTTCAGGTGGACTACTCCGAGCCCCCCGCCAGCTTCCCACTATTCGCAGTGGATGCCACAATCTACCTGCCTTCTGAGCGGGCGCTCATCAACTATACCTACACAGTTACGCCACCCATACGCTACTATATAGCGCAGGAGCTCCTCGGCGTGGTCGCTGGGCTACCCAACAACTCCTCATCTACCAGAGTAGAGGATGCGGTGTACGCGTTCATCGGGCAGCTCCAGGGTGTGTCGGGGACGCTCACACTTGAAAACATTGGTCAAACCTCAACAGTTAATCTAGACCTGACGGATTGCTACCTCAAAATATACTATCAGACCTGCCCCATCTACCTTGGGAGTGAAACCCTGTATAAGGTTCTACCCAACCTAACCTTTAGCTTCTCCTCCCCTGCCTAGTCTGCTGTGTGAGCCAGCCAGCTCATCTGAAGCCATGGCTGCGAGGAGGGATAGTTCGCCTGAGAGCACGCCCGCGGCTATCACCTCGGCTAGCCACTTAGACCTCATCCCTTCCTCCACGCTGAATACACCCGTCAGTGAGAGTAGCTCCCGCTGGGTTTCAAGCTTTGTCCCACCCCCCACTGCGCCCACCTCTAGGCTTGGAAGTGTAACGGAGAAGTATAGGTCACCCCCACTCCTTACCTCAGTGAAGCAGAAGCCTTGACTTGACTCTACAACCTGCGCCGCGTCTTGACCCATAGCGATAAAGCTAGCTGCGACGATGTTGGCGAAGTGAGCGTTCTGCGCAAGGGAGCCACCCACAGAGCTGCCCAGCATGTTTTTGCGCACATTTATCTCATTTATCTCCTCAGCGGTTGTCCTAAGCACCCCTGAGAGCACCTCTCTAGGCAGGGTGCACTCCGCAACAACGCTCTTACCCCTACCCATCAACGTGTTTATATACGCGGGCTTCTTATCCGAGCACACGTTACCACTCAACGCCACTAGCTTAGCACCCGTCTCCTTCTCAATGTATTCAGCCACCCTATCGGTGGCTATGGTGACCATGTTCATACCCATGGCGTCACCCGTCGAGTAGGAGAACCTGACGAACACGTTTGTACCCACAATAAAGCACTTGGCGCCCTCGAGTCTCCCATGCTTTGTTGTCGATGAGGCGATCCTCCTGAGCTCATCGAAGTTGGTCTCCACCCACTCTCGGAGTCTCACGCTCTCATCAATCGACTCAGTCCTGAACACAGGGGCACGCGTCATCCTATCCCCAATCACCCTAGCCTTCACCCCACCACTCAGATAGGTTGCCTTCGCACCCCTGTTAGCCGAGGCGACCAGCGCTCCCTCCGTTGTGGCAAGGGGGAGGAACACCTCAGCCTTCCTGAAGGAGCCGTCCACCAAGAGGGGACCCACAACACCGACTGGTAGGACAACCCCGCCGACTGGGTTCTCAATATTCCTACCCACCAGCACATCAAAATCAAGCTTTAAAGATTTAACACTGCTAAGATCAACACCCATCTTCCTTTCAAGCACAGCCGCCCTCAGCCTAGCAGTATCCGACTCACTTGCAAGAGAAAAATAGGCCTTCAGCCTGCTCAATGAGACGCCCTTCTCGATCGCCTGCGCAACCATTTCGTCGAACTCATCCATAAAACCAGAATCACACACCACAAAGATAAAGATAATCCGCCGATAACCGCTTATACCGCACACCAGTAGGTGTCTACACACATTTTCCAAAACCCCACACTCCCTGCGGGTGTGTCTATCTGAAAAGTTCAAATGTGTGGGCTGGTCGCACCAGGGATCAATGGTTACGCATGGCTAATGCGGGAGTTCACACTATATGCACACTAGGGTTGCACGGTCACCACTGCACATGTCGGACTTGGTGGGTACACGGATGGCTATGAATTTTAGCCCCCGCACCGAATCACCTGCTGCCGAATTAAGTTGATTTGCACGGCGGGGAGTGGTTTGGAATTCTTACTTCACCGAATGGCTTGATTCCTCGTCGGGCGGATAAATACTTTGGTATATGGTGTACGGGTGTCTGGTATACGCCCTCAGCGCCCTCTTACCCTAGGTCGCCTGTCGTGTTTGGCGACCTGCCCGTAGAGCATGACTCCAGCATCCCCGAAGAGCCCCGCAAGGCCGAACTTTAAAACCTTGAAGTCCTCCTCGTCGAGGCGTTCACCGCCCTTGTATGCGGGGAATATTTGCTTTAAAACCACCCACGCCGCGGCTTCCCCGAGGATGGATGAGAGCCCACGATGCACACGCTCAAAGGGCACACCCTGTGTGTCTGAGGTAAGACTTACACCTGTTTCCCCTCTAAAGCCATTCGATCTCCCATTGTTTCGCCGAATTATAGTAGTCAAATTAATCTATAATATAGGTTCACCTAGTTATGTATCTTTCGATGATTCACATTTCCTAAATCCAAAAACGCGTAAACACGAAAACCGATATAAACCGTGACTCGGTCTAGCGGCATACCCGCGGTCCGAACTAAAGCATATCACTGTGTAGTTGGTCGGTTTAGCTAGCCATGATTTTCTCGGATTATCTGAGTTCGAGGAACACGGGCGCATGGTCTGAGCCCCGTAGGCTACCAAGGATTCCCGCGTTTACAACCCTGCTTCTTAGCTCCTCTGAGACCACGAAGTAATCTATTCGCCAGCCTATGTTCTTCTCTCGGGCGTTGAATCTGTAAGTCCACCAGGTGTAGTGGCCACCCTCTTTAACGAAGAGCCTGAAGGTGTCCAAGTAGCCGAGGGATAGGAAGCGTGTCATCCAGTCTCTCTCCTCCTTCGTGAAACCCGCGTTGTTCACATTGTCCTTAGGTCTTGCGATGTCTAGCTCCGTGTGCGCCACGTTAAAGTCACCGCAGATAACTAGGGGCTTCCTCTTCCTCAGGCTCTGCGCGTATTCTTCGAATTTGCTGTTGAATCTCAGCTTGTACTCAAGCCTGGTAAGGCCGCGTTGGGCGTTTGGGAAATAGGCGTTCACAAGGTAGAACTCGGGGTACTCGAGCGTTATCACCCTCCCCTCTTCATCGAACTCCCTAACACCGATACCCATGCTGACTGAAAGAGGCTTGAGCTTCACAAGCGGCAGCGTACCGCTGTACCCCCTCCTCCTCGCAGGGTATATGAAGCACTCGTACCCCAAAGTTGAGAGCTCGAGTGGCACGGTGTCCGCCTTAATTTCTTGGAGGAGCACCGCATCATAGTCAGCTGAGCGCACAACGTAAAGTAGACCCTTACTCAGAGCGCTCCTTAAACCGTTCACGTTCCAAGAGAGGAACAACATTGTTTATCACATGGGGGAGAGCCTCCGCAAACCCCCTAACTACGCGGATCAGTGGGGCTGCAGGGATTTGAACCCTAGTCGCGAGCGCCCAAGGCTCGCAGCCTACCAGACTAGCCGACAGCCCCGAAGATAGTGCTCAACCAGTGTGTTTTAAACTTAGCTACTAATACGAGGCCGTCTAAACCTCAACGATCTCCCCAATACTTGGAGCGTGCACGGGTACACCACTCTTCTGCGTCATCTCCTGGGCGAATGACCTCAGAGATTCCGCCTCGCCGTGTACAAGGTAAACCTTCGGTGTGCCGCCTAGAGCCTGTATGAACTTCACTAGATGGGATTTGCCTGCGTGTGAAGAGAAGTCGAACGACTGAACCTTTGCTTCAACGCTTCTCAGCTTACCCCTGAAGGGGAGCTTACCGCTTTCGATGAGCATTCTCCCCGGAGTGTTCACAGCTTGGTAGCTCACTAGAAACACGCCGTTCTTCTTTTCGAAGGCCACACGCTCCATATAGAACGCCGCGGCGCCACCCCTCAACATACCCGCGGGGGAAACAACGACGCCTGGTGTCCTCACAGCCTTTTTACGCGAACCCCAACCATCAATCCAATCCACAGAGTTAAGCGCCCGCTCCACCTCGGAGTGGTCACGCAGATAGGTGGGGTGCCTAAGTATTATCTCCGCGGCCTCACGTGCCATACCATCCAAGTGTATCTGGTGTTTGAATCCGTTAGCGCGAAGCGAGGCCACCACTTCATGGGATCTACCGACAGAGAAGGCGGGTATAAGCACTGTTCCACCTTCCTCCACTATCTGGTTACATGCGGCCACAAGCTCCATCTCCATATCATGCCTATCGGCATGGTCCTTATTGGAGTATGTGCCCTCCATTATCACAGCATCATACTCCTCACTCACAGTTTCAGCGCCCTTGAGGAGCCTCGTGTCAAGCATGTTGAAGTCACCCGTAAACAGAATCCTCTTCGAATCAATACTGAGCGAAGTCATCATGCTACCCGGTATGTGGCCAGCGTTCAAGAAGCTCATCTCAAACCCTCCGCGTGAAACCCTGTCACCGTAGCCCACAAGCGTGGCTCTGCCACTCATCTTCTCAACTTCAACAAACTCGTACGGCAGCCTCTCACCCGAGATGTTAAGGAAATCCCTAAGCAGCAATCTGCCAAGCTCGAGAGTCGGCTCCGTCAGGAACACTTCAGGCCCATTATTAATATAGAGGTAGGGTAAAGCACCCGAGTGGTCAAGGTGGGCGTGCGATAAAACAGCCGCATCCACCTCCGTGGGCCGCACATGCTCCGGGAACTTCGGATTATCATCCGACACAGTGCTCCCATAATCTAGAAGAACGGTGTGCGAACTGTTGGATACAAGCACACCCTCCTTCCCAACTTCAAGCGCTCCACCAAGGAACCTAATCTTAACACTACTCATAACTAATCAATCCACCCAAAATCAAACATTGTAATCGGAATAAAATATAGCAACCTTAAAGCCGAACCACCCAATTCACTGCTTTTTCTCCTTCTCGGAGGACTTACCCTGCTGGGGTGCCTCCTGCTTCTGCGACTGATTCTTCTTAAATATCTCCTCTAGAAGCGTTGACTTCTGTCTACCACCCAATACACATTCACCTAATATATTGAACTGTCAAAGGCTGTTATAAACCTTGGGTCAAAAACAATCTGGGGGCAACCACACCAACTTGAAGAGCCATTATGATGGCGGCATCAATACTCCCCAAACCCAAAATGCGCCCACCCAAACCCCGATCCCCACAGGGTTATAGTCTTCGCGTTTCATGAAAACACACTCTTTAATGCCCCCGGCTGCCGCGGAAACTCTACCTCAACCCAACGCGATACTCTCCGAAATTTACAGCCTAATACAAATATACTAATTTACACCCGTGACGCGTGACGATTAATATCAGATGTGTAGGGCTGGGTGAGCCATAGAAGTGCTTATATTTCCGTGTTGACCAATATTTGGATGCGCCCTGGGTGGCGGTGCAACCATTGAGTAAGGGCTCCGCCCCGCTGTGAATGGTTGCCATCCAACCCGTGGGTACATCTATGAAGATGGAAGTTTGCGTAATGGGGGCTTGACCTCTAAAGATCTTGCCCGACGTCCGCCGTCAACAGCCGAATGCTTCGACACCCCAATCCAGCCGTATTCTGTCGCTAAATGCGGCGACCGTACAAACCCGGTTGATCCTGCCGGACCCGACTGCTATCGGGATAATGCTAAGCCATGGGAGTCGAACGCCTCCAGCCACGTGGGGGCGTGGCGTACGGCTCAGTAGCACACGGCTAATCTACCCTTGGGAGGGGTATAACCCCGGGAAACTGGGGCTAATATCCCATAGACGAGCAACCCTGGAATGGGTGCTCATCGAAAGGGCGTGGGAGCATGCTTCCGCGTCGCCCAAGGATGAGGCTGTGTTCCATCAGGTAGTTGGCGAGGTAACGGCTCGCCAAGCCGATAACGGATGCGGGCAGTGAGAGCTGGAGCCCGGAGATGGGCACTGAGACAAGGGCCCAGGCCCTACGGGGCGCACCAGGCGAGAAACCTTAGCAATGCGGGAAACCGTGACTGGGCTATCCCGAGTGCCAGCCGCTAAGGCTGGCTTTTCCCCAGAGTAAAAACCTGGGGGAATAAGCGGGGGGCAAGACTGGTGTCAGCCGCCGCGGTAATACCAGCTCCGCGAGTGGTCGGGACGATTATTGAGCCTAAAGCGCTCGTAGCCGGTCCGGTAAGTCCTGTGCTAAATCCAACGGCTCAACCGTTGGGCCGCATGGGATACTGCCGGGCTAGGGAGCGGAAGAGGCCAGGGGTACTCCCGGGGTAGGGGCGAAATCCTATAATCCCGGGAGGACGACCAGTGGCGAAGGCGCCTGGCTAGGACGCGTCCGACGGTGAGGGGCGAAAGCTGGGGGAGCGAACCGGATTAGATACCCGGGTAGTCCCAGCTGTAAACGATGCGGATTGGGTGCCGGTACGGCTTCGGGCCGTATCGGTGCCTCAGGGAAGCCGTTAAATCCGCCGCTTGGGGAGTACGGTCGCAAGACTGAAACTTAAAGGAATTGGCGGGGGAGCACCACAAGGGGTGAAGCCTGCGGCTCAATTGGAGTCAGCGCCGGGAACTTTACCGGGGGCGACAGCAGTATGAGGGCCAAGCTGATGACTTTGCCCGACGCGCTGAGAGGTGGCGCATGGCCGTCGCCAGCTCGTGCCGTGAGGTGTCTGGTTAAGTCCAGGAACGAGCGAGACCCTCACCCCTAGTTGCCACCGCGCAAGCGGGCACACTAGGGGGACCGCCACCGCTAAGGTGGAGGAGGGAGGGGGCAACGGCAGGTCAGCATGCCCCGAATCCCCCGGGCCGCACGCGGGCTGCAATGGTGGAGACAATGGGTTCCGAACCCGAAAGGGGGAGGTAATCCTTGAAACTCCACCGTAGTTGGGATCGAGGGCTGCAACCCGCCCTCGTGAACCTGGAATCCCCAGTAATCGCGTGTCATCATCGCGCGGTGAACACGTCCCCGCTCCTTGCACACACCGCCCGTCGCTCCACCCGAGCTGGTTTCAGATGAGGCGGGATCGGTTCGCCGGTTCCGTCGAATCTGAGACCGGTGAGGGGGGAGAAGTCGTAACAAGGTGGCCGTAGGGGAACCTGCGGCCGGATCACCTCCTGAGTACGCGGCTGAATGGGTGTCGAAGCCGGTTAGTGTTGGCGGCGGACACTTCAAAGCTATATGCAGCCCTCAACCCCTAAGGGTTGTGGGCGAAGGGTTAGCGGCGTGCGGCGAGCGCGCGCCGCGGTGAGCCGTGTGTTGATGTGTGGTACGCCAACTAGACCAGTGTCGTAGGGGTCCAATGCACCTAACCCACTTGGTGGATGGCTTGGCTCGGGCGCCGAAGAAGGGCGCGGCAAGCTGCGAAAAGGCCCGGGTAGACGCATGCAGTCGTTGATCCGGGCGTGCCCGAATGGGACTTCCTCTAGGCGGCCAACCGCCTAGGCGCCGACGAGGCGCGGGAACCCCCCGAACGGAAACATCTTAGTAGGGGGAGGAGGAGAAATCAAACGAGATTCCCTGAGTACCGGCGAGGGAAAGGGGAGGAGGCCAAACCGAATCCCGGTGCGATGAGTGCCGGGGTGTGTGGGGTTCGGGCCCGGAGTAGGGCCTACCCCCGCGAGCGGAAGCGCGTTGGAAAACGCCGCCACAGAGGGTGACGGCCCCGTACGCGAAGCGGGGAAGGCCTGTCCGGGTTCCAGAGTACCATGCCCTGACGGGCGTGGGAAGATGGGAGTAACCGACTTCCAAGCCTAAATACGTCCCGAGACCGATAGCGGACAAGTACCGTGAGGGAAAGCTGAAAAGCACCCCGAGAGGGGAGTGAAAAGTGCCTGAAACCAGGTGGGGATACACGGCGCGGCTCGAAAGGGTTACACCCAGCCGAAGGAAACCGTGGTGACGCGGGAGTACGAGGCTGGGTTACCGGGGTTGCGCCGTTCGTCTTGGAAAACGAGCCGGGGAGTCCATGGCTGTGGCGAGGGTAAGGGTTAAAAGCCCGCACCCGCAGGGAAACCGACTTGCCCGCAGCACCGCAAGGTGTGAGGGGCGGGGTCCCAAAAGGGCCTGGAGTCACAGTCATGGGACCAGAAACCGGGCGATCTATGCCTGCGCAGGGTGAAGCCGGGCGAAAGCTCGGTGGAGGCCCGAAGGGGTGCTGACGTGCAAATCGCTCCTCAGACGTGGGCATAGGGGCAAAAGACCAATCTAGCCCGGTGATAGCTGGTTCCCCCCGAAGTGCGTCTTAGCGCAGCCCGGTCGGAGATTGCCAACAGGGTAGAGCTACGGATTAGAAAGTGAGAGCCGAAAGGCTCCGCTTTCTCGTCCAACTCCGAATCTGTTGGCTTCGAAGAAGACCGGAGTGGGGTTCTACGGGATAAGCTCGTAGGCCGAGAGGGGAACAACCCTCACTGGGGTTAAGGCCCCCAAGTGCCGGCTAAGTGTATCGAAGAGCGTCCCGTGCCTAAGACAGCGAAAAGGTGGGCCCAGAAGTAGCCATCCTCTAAGGAGTGTGTAACAACTCATTCGCCGAGGCGCGGGGCCTCGAAGATAGACGGGGCTCAAGCCGGCCGCCGAGACCCCGGCGCACCCTCCACTGGAGGGATGCGGGTAGGGGGGCGTCCCAGCTGGGTAGAAGCGGGGCCGTGAGGTCCCGTGGACCGGTTGGGATTGCAGATCCCGGTGGTAGTAGCAGCAGTAGAGAGGAGGATATCCTCTCCGCCGGAAGGGCCAGGGTTCCTTGGCAACGATCTTCGGCCAAGGGTTAGCCGGTCCTAAGGCGGCCCGCAACTCGGAGTCGCCGAAAAAGGGTGAAGGGTTAATATTCCCTTGCCACGGGGATACGTGCCGCAAGGCGGGCCGGTGCCCGACGCTTCAGGGTAGGCTGAGCGGAGATGCCGCTCTGTCAGTGCGGTCGAAGCTGGGGGAGTGCTGTAAAGGCGAGAACCCGGCGAAGGCCGTGCTGGTTCCCCGCAAGGGGAATTCGGCTGCGCCCCGGAGCCCGTGAAAAAAGGCGCCGGAAGGATTCCCCGTGACCGTACCTAGATCCGACACAGGTGCCCCTGGGTGAGGAGCCCGAGGCGTGTCGGGTTTACCCCTGGTTAGGGAACTTGGCAATTTAGCCCCGTATCTTAGGTATAAGGGGTGCCTGGCATCCTGCCGCAAGGTGGTGGTGCCAGGTCGCAGTGACAAGGGTGAGCCGACTGTTTAATAAAAACATAGGTCACCGCTAGCCGGTAACGGTTTGTACGGTGGCTGAATCCTGGCCACTGGCGGGACGTTAAGCCCGGGTTCAACTGGGTGAAGCGCCGCTGAAGGCCGGGAGTAACTCTGACTCTCTTAAGGTAGCCAAATGCCTTGCCGGGTAAGTTCCGGCGTGCATGAATGGACCAACGAGCTCACCACTGTCCCAACCAGGGGCCCGGCGAAACTACGTCACTTGGTGCATAGTCCAGGGACCCCCGACCGGGAGAAAAGACCCCGTGGAGCTTTACTGCAGCCTGTTGTTGAGACGTGGTTAGGGATGCGGAGAGTAGGCGGGAGCGAGGAAGCCGTGGTTCCGGCCGCGGTGGATGCGACGTTGAAACACCGCCCATCTTTAACCACGTCCCTCACCCCGAAAGGGGAACAGCAATAGGTGGGCAGTTCGGCTGGGGCGGCACGCCCACGAAAAGGCATCATGGGCGCCCAAAGGTTGGCTCAGGCGGGTCAGAACTCCGCCGTAGAGTGCAAGGGCAAAAGCCAGCCTGACCGTGTCCTTATGGCGAGGGACGCGGAGGGGAAACCCAGGCCTAGCGACCGCTCATGCCTCTATCGGTGGGAGCTGGGCATGACAGAAAAGTTACCCCGGGGATAACAGAGTCGTCGCGGGCGAGAGCTCCTATCGACCTCGCGGTTTGCTACCTCGATGTCGGCTCTTCCCATCCTGGCGGTGCAGCAGCCGCCAAGGGTGGGGCTGCCCGCCCATTAAAGGGGAACGTGAGCTGGGTTTAGACCGTCGTGAGACAGGTCGGTCTCTCCCTATCGGGGGTGCTGGTCGCCTGAGGGAAGGGTACCCTCAGTACGAGAGGAACGGGGTGCCGCGGCCTCTAGTTTACCGGTTGTCTGGCAAGGCAGACGCCGGGCAGCCACGCCGTATCTGGGTAACCGCTGAAAGCATCTAAGCGGGAAACCAGCCCCGAAAATAGGCGGCCACTCCCATCCGTTAGGGTGTGCCCGTAAGGGTGCACTGGGGTGGGACGAGGGCACCAGTAGAAGACTGGGTTGATAGGGTGGGGGTGTAAGCGGCGAGGCTTCGGCCGAGTCGTTCAGCCCGCCACTACTAACAGCCCGAGGGCTTGGGCTTCGAAGGCGCTGGTCTGGGCGAAATACCGCACATCAACGCACGGTTCACACGATGCTCGTAAAAATGTTGCTGTTTTTGTGTGTGCTACTCTTGTGGGCGGGGTACTTTTATCACGATGTACTTGTTCTTCTTGGTTCTATAAACAAGCCACATTTCATCCACGTCGAAGAAGGGTTGGCAGAGAACCCTTCTACCACCCCCCTCCCTTCTGAGGTATTTTGACGCGTACTCGTTTGTGTGCTTAAAGCTCTTGCACTCGATGATCGTGGGTTTCTCACCGTCCGCGAACACGTCCACTCTCTTGGTGTTCAAGTCCACGTCGACCTGTATCCTCTCCTTAGGGTAGCCCTCCTCTAAGAGTTGGCGTATGGCCACCCGCCTCAGGTTGTTGTGTGAGGTGAACTTGAAGTCTGTGGGGCTGGGCTTAGAACCCATTTGCGAGAACCTTCAAGCATTAAACCACACAGAGAATATATAAGCCTTCAAAGATGGTTTAACCTCACTCATCTACCCAGCGATCCGGTGCCCACCTTCGTGGTGTTTTTGATACGTAGGAGCTCGGGTTCATTAGAAGTCTTAACTTTGCTTATGCCCTGAGTCTAAAAATGGCTTTGAAGGCTGGATTGAGAATTTATGGGTATGTTATGGTCATCTGGACTTTGTCTGGCTTAGCGGGGTGCGCTGAGAATGGGTGGCGTCGGTCGTACACTGTTCAAAATGATTGTGCCTTTAAGCAACAGTCTTCCATGAGACTGTAGAGGTTAGTTAAAAAAACGTGGTTTTAAAAGTGTATTCCCGTTACCCCCCATATGAAGCATCCGCGTCAAGTGTTATAAGCTTGGTTGCAAGAACGCATGTGTTAAGTTTTTGTGGCGTTATAGTATTATTTATTATTGGAATTCTTGAGGACACTTTGGTTTATAGTTTCCATCAAGGCACCTTGTCGTTGAGAACGGCGACTGCACACTTTTCGGCGTCCTCTGAATACGGGACTTCTTCAGGGAGCAGAAGCTTCTCCAGAGCTTCCTCAGAGACGAGGAAGAAGAGGTCCACGCCGTCGACTGAAATCGGGTTGCCGTCCAGCCTGTTCCAGCTGTCCGCCCACAGGCGCGTCAGCCATTGGCTTTCTTCTCCAACTGGACCACGCAGAACAGGTTCCCGTCCGGGTCCTCGAGAACCCTGAAAAGTCGTCCTTCGGGCCGTATCTCTGCCGATGGCGCCTTGCGCCTATGCTGAGTAGCCTCTACACCTCGCCCTCCCTGTCTTCCGTGTACAGGTCAATGTGAAACCTGTTCCTGCCCGCACTCCTCCTCTGCACGCGGTTGAGCGATATGTTCGGCCCCTCCCCTCCGTCGGCCAGGACAACCCATCCACCCTCTGCCGGCTCCCTCGGCCTGTAGTGTAGAGTCTCCTGCCAGAAGGCAAACATGGCATCGAACTTCTCATAGTCGATCACTATCGAGCCAACTTTCAACGCTTTTCGTCTTTGTTCTCATCGTCTCCCTATTATGCCTTCCTCCAGTCCCTCTGGCATGTAGAGCCCGCCCCTCACTTCGGAGCTTGGCCACGATTAAATCGCCTCGACCAAACCTTGAATAGCTTGGAGGCACCCGAACCAAAGCCGCGATGTTGTTCGGGGGCATAGGCGTGGTCTTCATGATGGGTGTCGTCGGCGTAGTCTTCACGATACCCGTTGTCCTTATCCCGAAGCTCCTAGCCCCCAAGAAGCCCAACCCGATAAAGAACGCCCCATTCGAGTGTGGTCAGGTCCCTGTCGGCGCTGCCAAGATGCAGTACTACGCATACCTGCTTATATTCATAGTCTTCGCCGCGATGGCGCGGTTGCTCAAGGGCTTTGGCTGGACGATGGAAAGGATCGTGAAGGAGCTTGGGGCGGTGGTCAACTAGGGCATACGCAGGGCTTGCGCCGCGGAGAAGAGCGGGCTCGCCGAGGAGGTCGTCGACGTCCGCAGGAGCTGAAACAATGGGATTATAAACCCTGAAGACAAGGTGCCTCAGCGGGGATTTGAACCCCGGTCCCCAGCTTTCCCCACCGTTGGGGTCGAGAGGCTGGGATACTTGACCTGGCTATACGACTGAGGCGTTATTATTGTTGGTTGGGGTTCATATTAGTTTTTCATTTGGTTCAACTAGTCTCTGCCTCCGGGGTTCTCGTATTGCGCTGTTATGGTGAGTAGTCTTTCCCTTATTTTGAGCTCATCGAGGATTGTGATTGTTGTGTCTGGTACGTATTTTCGCCATTGGGGGTCGCCTTTGAGTAGCCACCTCCTAATGTTTGTGCCCGAGCACTTGTTCCTCATGTAGAGTTTGGGGTGTTTGACGGTGATGCCCGCGTCCTTGAGTAGCGCTGTGACGAGGGGGTTGTTGGTGTACACGGTGTTGAAGGGGGGAGAGTAGGATTTGAGGTGGGTGGGCCATACCGAGTTGTACTGGATGTCGGGTACTGTTATCGTAATCGCCTTATCCAAGCCCAGCTTTCTTTGTTTGAGTGCGCTCTGAATCATGTACACCCTCTCACCCGCTGTGAGTGGGTTTTCGAGTGTGTAGCTTAGCTGGGCGCTTCCCACGGCTATTATGACCTCGTCGTTTTCTTTGAGTATCTGGTTTATCACGTATTCGTGCCCTTTATGGAAGGGTTGGAATCTACCCACAAGTAGCCCTCTTTTAGTGTGTGTCAATCAGTACCACCTCGTCTCCCTCTGTGACCCCTAACACAGATGAGGCGGAGCCCTTGTTCACAGCCACCTCATAGTAGCCTTCGCTTCCCTCGATAAGGAGGAGTTGTTGTGCTAAGCCAGCGCTGTAGTTTGGTGCTTGGCTGACAACGAATTCGCCTCTTCTCGTGGTTAGCTTGTACGATGGGGCGTCGAGGGACCCGTTTGGTATGTTTGTTATCACGTCTCCGAACACATCCGTATAGAACACGCACCCATGCACTCTATCTCCACGCAGCTTGTAGGCGGGGTAGTTTAGCTTTACAACCGCATCTAGGCTCGCGGGCTCGACGTTCTCCCTAAGTCTTCCCTCCACGATCTCAGCCACAAGTGGCGCGAATACATCCCTGGCGTGGAAGGTGTGCGAAACAGGCGTGGAGGGGGGCTTCGCATAGTATACTTCTCCTCTAAACCACTCGTAGGCCAAGGTGAGAACCCCGTTATCGGGGGCGACGAATACACAGTGGTCACGGGGCTTGAACACGACTATTCTCCTATCCGTGCCCACTGTTGGGTCCACCACCACTAGGTGCACCGTGTCCTCACCTAGGTACTTCCCAGAGACGCCCACAGCGTAGGCGGCGCGTAGAACGTTCTGCCTGCCAACATCATGTGTAACGTCCACGAAGGTTACGCTACGTGTAACCCTGCTAAGTATCGTGGCCTTCACCACGGCGACGTAGTGGTCCCTGTAGCCGAAGTCAGATGTGAACGCTATCTTTGTAAACTCCACACCCAAATCAACCCTTGCGTGTCTAAAAGCTTAACCAAAAGCCAGCCTCCTCCAAGCGTCACCTACTGCTTGCGTGGGTGGGGGTTGTGTGGAAGCTTATATGTTGACTCAGATAACCCTATTAGTGCTTTGGATAAAGAACAAGTGGTTGCACGTCTGGTTGAATCTTACGGGTATAGTCCCTTCTTTGCTGAGAAGCTAGTGGGGGTGCTCGGGGAGGAAGCGCTCTCGGCCGCCGAGGCGAGTGAGAAGCCGCTTAGGAAGGCTATCAGGGTTAACACCCTGAAGACAACCCATAGGGAACTCGTGCAGAGGCTTGGGGGGAAGGGTTTCCAGCTCAGCAGGATACCTTGGCTTAGAAATGGCTACTGGGTTCAAGCTGAGCCCGACACACCTCCACTCGGCGCTACACATGAATACCTGTTCGGCTACTACTTCGTGCAGAGTCCCCCTTCAATGTACGCGGTTGAAGCCTTGGACCCGAGACCAGGTGAAACAGTGCTCGACTTGGCAGCGGGCGCGGGTGGTAAGGCCACCTATATATCCCAGCTTATGGAGAACAGGGGTGTTCTCGTGGCGGTTGAACCGAAGCGTGGTAAGGTGGCTGCGCTACGCTCGAATGTGTCGCGTATGGGGTGCACAAACACCGTGATCCTCCAAATGGATGGGCGCTCACTCCCCTCACTGGGCATGGTGTTCGACAGGGTTCTGCTGGATGCACCCTGTACCTCTAGTGGAGTTGTCTCAAGGCACCCAGCCTTGAAGTTGAGGGTCTCAGCCAAGGACGTGGCAGAGCAGCAAAACCTACAGGTGGCCTTGCTTGAAGCCGCCTATAGGGCGCTTAAGGTTGGAGGTGTGCTGGTGTACTCCACGTGCAGCTACTTTAGGGAGGAGGGTGAGGAGGTTGTTGGTAGATTGGTTGACAGAGGTGCAAGCCTGACACCTCTAGGCTCGCCGGGTGAAACGGTTAGCAAAAAATGGGTTAGATTCTATCCTCACATGCATGGTACAGAGGGGTTCTTTGTATGCAGGGTAACCAAGAACTAAGAGGCATCCTCAGACCCCCTAATCCCGATGAGCTTAGGAGTTTTAACTCGGCTCTAGAGGGATGTGGGGCAACACTCCCAGCCAACTATACTCTACTTGTTCATGAGTTGAGCTACAGGGAAGTGTATGTGTTCTCTGACACCATGGTTCTCAGAGTTGCTGAGCAACTTTCGGTGAAAAGGAACGTGTACTTCGCTGGAATATTCGCTGGCTCCTTCAGGAGGGGGAGGTTCCGACTCGGCTTGGACTTAGCCGAACACCTCTATAGGCTTGGCCGCCTCTCAAGTATAGTCGAAGTAAACTATGAAGAGGAACAGCGTTTCCTGTATGGTAGGGACCTTGAAGGTTTAACGCCGCGAGAAAATCTCTCCACTAGCGGTACGGTTGTCGTGGTCAACGGGGCTGGGGATGTTCTAGGCCTAGGGCGCTACGATGAGCGCTCAGGTAGACTTGCGAACTTGGTTGACAAAGGCTGGTATCTGAGAAGGGGGCATTAAGCCTTAATACACCTTTGTGTGAATGTGTGTGTAACAATGTCTCTCAAAAACGGCGACTTTATACTACTGGATTACACTGCGCGAATCAAGGAAACATCGGAACTCTTCGACACCACTTCGGCGGATGTCGCAAAGAGGGAAGGTGTTTACCGTGAAGATGTGGTGTATGAACCACTCCTCGTGGTTGTAGGCGAAGGCTGGGTTGTGCCAGGTTTGGATAAGGAGCTCCTCAAGAGCAACGTGGGTGAGCGGAGGGTCGTGGAGATACCTCCCTCCGAAGCATTCGGGGAGAGGGATCAGAGCAAAATCAGGATAATACCTGAGAGGGAACTAGTCAAACAGGGTGTGCGCCCAGAGGTGGGTCAGCGCCTCGAGGTGAATGGACAGGTGGCCGTTGTAAGGAGTATTAGCGGCGGGAGGGTTCAGCTTGACTTCAACCACCCGCACAGTGGCAAAACCCTAGTGTATGAGTTCGAAGTTAAAAAGGTTATAACCGACCAAGCGGAGAAGGCCCTCGCCCTAATCCACAGGTATACGCCGTCCATAAGCCCCGAAAAGTTCAAGCTGAGCTTCAACGACACGACTGTAAGGGTTGAGCTACCTGAGGATGTGGTGTACTCTGAAGGACTACAGAACTTCAAGATCAGGGTGGCGCGCGACCTCATCAAGTACTTGGATAACGTGGAGACGGTCGAATTCCTTGAAAGATTCACCTATAAGCTGAAAGAAGAAAAGAAGGCCGAAGCGCAACCTTCGGAGACCACCCCGCAGGAGACCCCTAAGCCCCCAGTCCAAGCCGGGGACGAGCAGGCTGAGAAGACTACTGGCTGATACCTACGAAGATTAGCCTAAATCCTCGTGGGCAATCCACATCGCCACCCTCCTCCTCCAACTTGACCTTTACGCCCTCGGTTAGCCCATTATCCACGCAGTATATATAGTTTTTACAGAACCTCCAATCACACTGCACTGGCGCGTACTTTATCGTGGCGCTTGGAATATACTTTTGCTTCTCAATGCTGATCTTGAAAAGAGCCTTCTCAACTTCGACCACCTTGGCCTTGGAGTCCACGAGTGCACAGTAGTGCTCGGCGCTCTTAACCTGCTTCACAGTGTATCGTACACCCACCTCTAGATTGGTGAGACACACTGTGCGCACCCTACAGGTTTCGCACTCTGGTCCAGCGTCCGCCTTAAACACAAAGTCATACCCTTGCTTCGCAAGATGCGTGGGCACAAGGGTTATAAGCTTCTTGGGCTCACTATGAGTTTTCACACCCATGCTATTTGATGTGTCCTGTTTTATCATGCTAATATCAACAACCCGGCCACTTATAAGTGGGGCTTAACCGGGGTCTCTCAGACCCTATCCCCCGCTAGGCGTAGTCTCTACCGAGTATCTCCCTTGCAAGAAGCTGCTTCATGACGTTGAGTGCGCCCTCGGCGCCCATCAGGTATGAGAAAGCTCCCCTAACGCTTGCTTCGATTAGTGAGTACTTGCTGTAGCCGTACGCACCAAACCATGTGGCAACATCCCTTATGGCGTCGAACGCAAACGTTGGGCCAAGCCACTTCACAGCTGAAACGCTTTTGACAACCTCTGAGCGGCTGAATCGACTGCTTCTATAGTATTCATCGGTCATCCAAGCAGCCTTGTACACTAGAGCCCTTGCAGCTTCAAGCTTGGCGTAGTGTTCCGCTAGCTGGAATTGTACTCCTTGGAACTTGCTCAGTTTTTGACCGAAAACCTCTCTGTTCTTTATGTAGTCCACACCCATTTCGAGCACTCTTTGGGCTGCGCCTATTGTAGCGGCTGATACAAGTATTCTCGCGTTGTTGAAACCCTCCATCGCGTAGTAGAATCCACTGTTCTCTTCCCCTACACGGTATTTCAGGGGTAGCTCCGCCTCTCTGAGGGTTATTATACCTGTGGATATGCCCTCTCTACCCATGTTCCTGATGAGGGATACGCTGACGCCGGGTGTATCCCTCACAGGGGTGTAGATTATCGTCATACCCTTGTGCCCAAGCTCTGGGTTGGTCTTGGTGAACAGTAGGAAGCCTCCCCCATATTTGTGGGCTTCACCCACTCCACTTATATACGTTTTCTCCCCGTTAACCACATACTTGTCATCAACCCTCCTCGCTAGTGTTTTCTCGCCAGCCACATCGGAGCCACCACTCGGTTCTGTTGACGCCACGCCGAGGAAGTATTCTCCCGAAGTCACGTGTGGGAGTACCTCAGCCTTAGCCTCCTGTTGGCCGTACTTGTCGAATATGTAGCCCCATCCCGCCTCCAAGAGGAAGTAGACAGCGGTCGCGAGTGTTATGTCAGCTCTGCCTATCTCCTCCGCGGCTATCGTGGATGTTACAAAGTCTGCGTGCATCCCACCGAACTCCTCGCTCACGGTGATGCCCAGCAGACCCATCTTAGCCATCTCCCTTATAGCCTCACGGGGTATCTCCCTGTTTTCCTCCATTTCACGTAGGCGCGGTGTTAGGTGGGTGCTGAGCCCCTCCCTTATGGTGCGCCTGAAGAGTTCCTGTTCATCGCTGAAGCCAAAATCCATAAGACCACCATCAAACACAATTGACCCGATCAAACTTAAGCCTTCTCTACATCAGAATTTGGCCACACCCCACCCAAGCAGGGCGTTGTGTATCATTTGGGCAGCTATGGCCGCGAGTATTATCGTGAACAATCTGCTTATTGCCTTCACACCGTTTTGACCGAGCAGTTTAAAGATGTACTCTGAAAAGTAGAACGTGAGGTAGACAATCAAAGTTGATGCCATGCAGCCGATAAGCACATCGAGAAGTGATACACTTTGCTGGTTTGTGAGAACTATTAGCGCGGTCATGGTGCCGGGACCCACTAGGAGGGGTGTTGCAAGTGGCACAACCGCCACTTGGCTCAAATCTATCTTTCTTCCTTCAGAGCCGTGGCTTAACATGTCTATCGCAAGGTATAGCAGGATTATTCCGCCCCCGAACTGGAAGCTTGTAACGTTCACTCCGAGTAATTGCAGTAAGGGTTGGCCTAGTAGTGCGAAGAAGAGCATGAGCGCGAACACAACGCCAGTCATGGTCTCAACAACCCGCCTACGCCCCGCCTGGTCAATGTCACCTAAAAATATCATGAATGTGGGGAGGGCGCCTATGGGGTCGAGTATGGCGACGAGTTCAACCACCACATAAGCAGTGTGAGCAGGACTAAAGCTGAATGGCGACTGGGAGTGTGTCTGTATTGTTTTAGCGATGAGGCCTATGAGTATTAGGAGTACAACACCCAAAACCCTTCTTAGGGTCTTGGACTGACTGTATTCAAGCCATCTCTGCCAAGTGGTTCTCTTCCCACTCATACCATCACCACACTCCTCAGCCCACCTATTAGCCTTCGCGTCTAACTCGTCAGCGTTGGGATTAGCTTGGTAAAACTAATGAGTAAGCTGGGGGGAAGGTATAGGCAAAGGTGAAGGAATAAGTTTGTCTGATGATTCCCTCAGGGAGTGGCAGCATGATGTGGCCCATAATGTGCTGAGCGGTAAGAATGTATTGCTCGTTGCACCAACTGGTAGCGGTAAGAGCCACTTAGCGCTCTGGCTCTGCAGGAATTATAATAGGGTTCTGTGGGTTCTGCCCACTAAGGCGCTCACTAGGGAGTGGTTCATGGCTGCCTACAGGGCTTTATCGGACACTAAGAGGGTGAATATTTACACTGGAGACTACAGAAGGGAGTCGTCAAAGTATGAGGGCGATGTTGTTCTGGCTACGTATGAAAGCGCTCTCCTCCAGCTGCGAAGAAAGGATGAATGGTTTGGTGGCCTAGATTTGCTAGTGATGGACGAGTTTCAATTCATGGATGACGATGAGAGGGGTGGTGTAATAGAGGAGTTGCTTATACTCCTCAGCGAGTTCAAACCCAGCGTACAGGTTTTGGCGCTCAGCGCCACGATCGGCAACCCCCGTGAGCTTGGTCGATGGCTCTCCACGCTGTTCACAAAACCTGTTGAAGTGTTCGAGGTTCCCATGAAGCTCAGACCTGTACACCTCGTCCAGCATGCTGTGAAGTTCAGAAGCGAGAAACATAAGAAGAGGTACCTGTTAAAACTCATAAAGGATAACCCAGATAAACAGTTTCTCGTGTTTGTGCCAAGGAGGTTCGAAGCGGAGGGTTTGGCTCGGTACTATGCCGCCCTCGGTGTGAGGACCGCTGTGCATCACGCTGGCTTGGATAGGCTTTCAAGGATAACCGCGGAGGATGGCTTTAGAAGCGGTGGGGTGCAGGCACTCTTCTGTACCGCTACACTACAATACGGTGTTAATCTACCCGCTCACTTCGTAGTGGTTTATGACCCTATTTGGAACACAAGGAGGGGTGAGTTCAGCATCTCCGTGAACGACTACCTGCAGATGGCTGGCAGGGCTGGGCGGCCTCTGGTGAGCCCGGTTGACGGCAAAGAGATCTTGGAGGGGAATGTGGTGGTATTCGCTGTGGGTTCTAACGAGTATAGGTATGCTAAACTGCACCTACTCAACCACGACGCTGAACCGGTGATGAGCTTCTTTGAGACGAACCTTGTGCAAAGGGTTCACGGATTGCTTCTCTATAGGGAGGCTGAGGAGATAAGGAAGCTTCTCTCTAAGAGCTTTGCAAGGGTTGAGCCAAAGATGGTAAACCACGCTTTGCAGACGCTTGCTAAGATGGGCTTCTTGGATGGAGGTGGCCTTAATAGGGTTGGAAGGTTTGTGGCGGAACTTAACCTCAATCCCTTTGTGGCCTACAGGTTCATAAGGGAGCTCAAGGGCTTTCCACGCGGTGAGAGGTTTGGTCAGGTTGCGGCGCGTGTTGTGTTCGAAGCTGTTATGATGGAGGCTTCCTCGGCTCCTCCCCACATAACCAGCTACCAAGACCTTCTAAGGTGGAGGTTTGTAGAGAAGCCCTACATGGATGGAGTGCTCCTTATTGTAAACTATGATTCGCCTACAATCCTTCGTGACCGAGCTGCTTGGTATATGTATTCGTATGAGAGATTGTCCGAGTTCCTCGGGTACACGGAGCACTCCAAGTCGATTATGAAGGAGAGGCTCAGACTTGAGGGACTGAGTGAGTATGAAGCGCCAAGTAAGAGAATTCAGGCGATCCTATCCCAAAAGCAGCTTTACGTTGAAGTTGCCATACGCGAGTACGATGAAGTGGAGAGGGTGGGTAAGACCAACTGGATGGGATTCGAGGTGCTTGTGGGGGGCGCTCCACGCGGTTGGACTGAGCCGGTCAGGGTGACTAGGGTTGATGGTAGAACAATCTTCGCCGAGCTTCTCAACTCACCGATACCCGCGTGAACGGTGGGTTTTTGGGTATTAAGTTTATAGGTTTCCTAAGTATTTATTTTTGTGCTGTATGGTGTAACGAAGAATGGAGATAAAAGACCTTGTGAGAGGAGGTATCAAAAACGTCAACGTTGAAGGCGTCATAGTTAGAATATCTGAGCCGAGGACTGTCACCTTAAGAAGCGGCCAGCAGAGCAGGGTTGCGGATGCAGTGCTACAGGATGATACGGGGCAAATAGACCTTTCCCTATGGGATTCCCAGATTGAAAGCTTCAGTGAGGGGGATAGGGTAAGGATCGAGAACGGATACACAACCGAATTCCGTGGTAGAACCCAGCTCAACGTGGGTAAGTACGGAAGCATCGTTAAAGTAGAGTGAACAAAGACTAGTTTTTGCTGGTAATCTATGCCAAAAACCTTAGTGGTCTGCACGGCGGGTCTTAAGGGCTCAGGTAAATCCGTGCTTAGTGAAGCCGCTGCTGAGCTCGGCTATCAAGTGGTGAGTCTCGGCGAGGTTGTAAGGAATGAGCTTGCTAAACGCGTGGGCAAGATTAACCACGCAAGTATGAAGGCGTTCAGCGTTGAGATACGTAAAAAGATGGGTCCAGCAGCCGTGGCCGCCCTGAGTGCTGAGTTGGTTAAGGAAGATACTCCGAAGGTGGTTTTCGACGGTTTAAGAAGCATGGACGAGTATCTCTTCTTCAAACAGAAGTTCGGGCGGTGTGTTCTCGTAGCCGTCCATGCTTCACCGAAGACACGCTTTAGTAGGCTTACAACAAGAAGCAAACCCGACGACCCAAAGACATTCGAAGAATTCGAACAGAGAGACCAGGTGGAACTGGCGCTTGGCCTTGGCTCACTCATGGTGTTAGCCGACTACCACCTTGTGAACGAAGGCGTTTCCCAAACAGAGTTCAAAAAAGAGTGTATAAACCTGCTAAAAACACTCTGCAACGCTGGCAACGGGCAGTAGCAACCCATCTTCAAACTGGCACAACGAGCAGTGTGACGCCCAGATTTCCACTTGTGTCGTTTGGGTTATATACTCAATAAAGGGTTGTGCAGGTAACACTTTTTTGAATGAATGGGATGATAGAATTGATGAGTGACGTAGACACTGTTGTCGTTGGGAGGGTTAGGGTTTACGTAACAGAGGATCGGGATAAGGTTGTCCGGGCTGTTACAAACATGGTGCGCCTCCCCCATCTAGAAACTATAGAGAGAACCGAGTTATACGAGCTCTTAGAAGGCGTCGCCTACGGTAGGGAGAGTTTGGCGTCCCTTAGAAGAATTATAAGAAAACAGAAGACCCTTGACGTGGCCCGCTCTTATATGGCTCGCACTATGCGTGGGCGCTCCTTCAGCTTTGATCTGCATAAGCAGGCGGCGTATGTGGGTGTAGCTGTGTTTTGCTCAACACATTCAGAGTCGCCCTTGGGCCCTATCTCCTTTAGGGTGGAGGCAGAGAACCCACAGGCGGTTCTAGACTGGCTTGCCACACCCACAGTTGGCGGCGTGCCTATCGACGAGTTATCTAAGCGGAACCTCAAGCGTAAGCCCGTCAGACGCCACGATGATAGACTCGCCGCCGAGGACGAGTTTTTCTAGGTCTTCGGGCCGTGTTCTCTGACCGATGTTTGTGATTACGCCCATCTTGCATCCCGACTTCCTTATTACATCCAAAGCCTCGCTGATGGTTGAGTGGCCCCCCGCTTGGGCCTCCTCTAGGTGGTCATCGGTGAATGTCGCCTCATGAATGAAAACATCGGAGCCCCGTCCAAGCTCTAGCACGGTGTCGCATGGTCTAGTGTCCCCCGAATACACAACCCTTCTACCCCTTCTCTTAGGGCCGAGAACTTGCTCGGGTGTGACCACCCTACCGTCGACCTCTACACTTTTACCCTTCTGGAGCTCACCCCACAGTCGCCCCCGTGGTACACCTAGCTCAAGCGCTTTCTCAACATTGAATTCACCAGGCCTATCATCTTCTACTAGAGCATACGCAAAACTCGGCACAACATGTCTAGAGGAAACCGCGTACACGTTGAAGTCATCGCCTCGGTGTACTGGGGTGGGTGACGGTGTCTCTTCGAGTTCAACAACTTTGAGCTCGAATCTGGGCTGAAAGAGCGTTGCTTTAAAAGCGCACTCCAAGTAGTCACCAATGCCCCGTGGACCATATATTGCTAGACCCTCTGGGTTTGCGTTTAAGTTGAGCGTCATGATTAGGCCAGGCAATCCGAGCACGTGGTCTCCATGCATATGTGAGATGAAGATAGCTTCTAGCTTACGAAATCTTAGCCTTTGTCTACGCATAGCGAGCTGTGTAGCTTCACCGCAGTCAAAAAGCAACCCCACGCCTTCACGTCTTATCATTATGGCCGGGGAGCCCCTCGTCAGGCTGGGTGCACCAGAGCCAGTGCCGATGAAGTGGATGCTTAGTTTGGTCAACTAGGCCACCTTTGTTACAACAACAAGCATCCGAGTGAGCCCACTGTGAATACGTATAGTGTAGGTATACGTAAGCTTAAAACCCCTTGAAACAAACACATCCAATCCTCTACCAAGAGGTGTAAAGAAACACGCAAAACCGCCCGGCTTAAGAATGCGCCACAAACCTTCTGCTACCTCCGCTAGTAACACTTCAAAGCTTCTTCCGAAGAGACTGGATACTTTTCCGTACGGGGGGTCGAAAACCGCTGCATCAATTATACCCGACTTTAAGGGCGGGTTTGCAGCGTCCGCTCTCAGGACACCAAGCGCCCCGCCTAGTCTGAGGGAGGCTATATTCCTCTTACAGCCATATGCTTGCTTCTTGCTTATATCCCAGCCGACCGCGTTTAACCCCAATTTTGAGGCTGCTATAAGAGTTGAACCTACACCGCAGAATGGGTCAAGTAATAGGCCGCCGTCGGGACAGGCTGCGAGGTTGCACATCAAACCGCAGAAAAAGGGTTGGAGCGCTCCGGGGTGGAAGTAAACCCACTTCTTCGGCTGTAGCTTGCTGAGCACCACCCTCGCTGTACCCAAAATAAGCTTCAAGGTGTACGAGCCGCCGCTCTTGGTGACCCTGAGTATGGCATCCGGTGACCTGATGTCCACGATTCCTCCCATGTTGTGTACAATCTCCGTGATAAGGTCTCTTTGCCCCCGCTCCACTACAACCTTGTAGCGCATAGACCCTATGATGCCAGCTGCTAGCCGCACTGCACGTGGAATATCCTGCTTAGCGTATTCTCCTAAGAGTAAGCCTGCCTCCCTAGAGCCACACATCCGCGAGAGCAGGCGTTGAGCCTTATCTAATGGTGCTTCGAACACGAGTTCACCGTTGGATATACGTCCCGCGTCTCCTCCATACATTCTCGACAGTGTTCTTGCTTCTGTTAGGTTGAGCTCCGGAAAATCCTGAGCGGGCCTTACAAACACCTCTATACTATTCATCGTAAGGCTCAATCACCCTTCTTGGAAGCCGTGTCTTCGGAGCTCCTCTACGAGTTCTGGTGCAACACTGTAAGAGGTGAATCGGTTTTCAACCGTGTTAGAGCCGATGACCCGACACACCCCACTGGACGCTAGGAGCTCTTCAGCGCCGCCCACCATTAGTGCGTGGACGCACACGGCGAATATTGTTTGGGCGCCAGCCTCCTTAACGATGCGTGCAGCTGAGGCTATGGATCCCCCCGTGCTTATTATATCATCCACAAAAACCACTGTTTTACCCTTGACATCTACCTCTGTGCTTGGGTGCGTTGTCACTTCACCCGTGAGCCTGTCGCGTTGCTTAGAGAAAACGATGAGCTCTAAGCCTAACCTATCGGCGATGGCCTTAGCTCTATGCGACGCCTTTACATCGGGTGCGGCAACCACTTGTGGTGTTTTATTGAGGCTCGACACAGCTCTGCTCATTGAGTCCACCACCCTGACGTTCCAGCACTTCAAACCCAGGGCGCTCACAGCCTCATCGCTGTGTGCCTCTACGACAAACATTTCATCCACACCTGAACACTTTAACGCTTGGCCGATTGGCTGGGGGGACACTGGCTCTCCTTGAAGAAAAACCTTGTCCTGCCTAGCGTATGCTAAGTACGGTGCGACCAGGGCTATTTTCTTCGCACCGTTTCTCTTGAGTGCGTCACACATAAGCAGGGTTTCGACGAGTCGTTTGTCTTGGTTGGGGTACATTGTGTTCACCACAAGCGTCTTCTCTACACCGTCAATTCTAGGGAGGCGAACGTAGCTTTCGCCATCTGGGAAAACCTTTGTCTCGAAACGGGCGGCCGAAGCCCCGAGGAGCCTTGATAAGTCCGCCGCAAGCTGTGTGGAGGAGGAACCATACACGATCATGTGATGACCCAGTTCACCAAAGGTGTGTGGGTATTGATTAAGTTGTTGTGCGTAGTCCACGCATGTTTTTGGCCGCCACGCTAATAGCAGCCGCTTGTGCTATCCATATTTGTTGTGGGCCATATGCGCATTCAGATTCTGAGTATTGGTTACGAGTTGCTCATAGGTAGGGTTGTTAACACAAATGCCTCATGGTTATCAGCGGAGGCAACCAGACGTGGCCACACGGTTGAACGCATAGCGTGTGTTGGGGACAGCGAGTCGTGGATTGGCTCAGAGCTTGATTATTCAATCACTAGTGGGGCGCAGATCATCATAACAACAGGTGGTCTTGGACCCACGTTCGATGATATAACCGCGCAGGCAGTGGCCAAAGCGTTGGGTAGAAATCTCGTTCTAAACGAGGCTGCGTTTACCATGGTAGCAAAAAAATATGAGTCGCTTGGTCTGCCTCTCACACCTGAGAGGCGTAAGATGGCGGAGCTCCCAGAGGGTTCGACTCCTCTTGAGAACCCTGTCGGCACTGCTCCGGGGTTCACTTTGTTGCACAAAGGTGTGCGCATAGTGTGTCTTCCAGGTGTTCCAGAGGAAGTGAAGGGGATGTTTTTAAAGCACGCAGACACATTTCTTCCACAGGAGGGGGAGCTCTTCGAGCAGAGTGTTAGGGTCGCGGGTCTACCGGAATCCACCTTGGCCCCACTTATAGCCGAACTAGTGAGGAAGAATCCATACGTGTATATCAAAAGCCACCCCAAGGGCTCGGAGGGTGAATCCCTGATAGAGGTGCATGTATACACTGTTTCGAATAACCCGCGTGTTAGAGAGCTATGCTCTAGTGTGGCTGAAAAGCTTAGGGCGGAAGTTGTTAGGATAGGTGGCAGAGTGGTGGACTAACTTTGCTAGCGGCCATCTTCTTCATAGGTACGGCTGGCAGCGGCAAGACTTGGCTTGTGAAGGCGTACTCCGAGTACCTCGCAGACCAGGGTTTGAGTGCGGCCACCCTCAACCTAGACCCCGCGGTGGTCACACTACCCTACAACCCGGATGTTGATGTGAGAAACCATGTTTCGATAGGCAAGCTTCTCCTCGACCGCGTGCTGGGCCCAAACGGAGCCATTGTGGCCGCAATGGATATGCTCGCAGCCGACCTCAAACCCTTAATGGATGAGTTGAGTGAGGTCGAAGCCGACTACTTGCTCGTGGATACACCCGGTCAGCTAGAGTTATTCGCATTCAGGGAGATAGGCCCGCTCTTATTGGATAGCATCCTTGATGTGGAAAGGGCTGCCGTGTTCCTTCTAGACCCAGCGATAGCCCAAGAGCCCCGCGGCCTCGCATCCCTCCTCCTGCTCTCCGCGAGCTCATCCCTCAGGCTCGGCGTGCCAACCATAAACGTGATCAGCAAAGCCGATACGCTAAGCCAGGGGGAGCTTGAGCGCATAATGGGTTACTTCGAATACCCTGAAGACTTTGTGAATGTGTTAAGCAGAGGGCGCAGCCTTGTGAGCTCACTCTCCGCCAGACTCGTGGAAGATGTTTTCGAGGTTGCAGGCCCCTCCCACCCTATTCCTGTTTCCTCCCAGGAGTTGAGCGGAATCCCAGAGCTCCACGCTGAAATCCAGCGGGTTTTTCTTGGAGGAGAAGTTGAGGACCCCGGCAGCAGCGCGTTTGACGACACCGACTAAACCCACTTCCATTACACCAACCTCCTGCCTTGCGCTTCTTGCGGTATTGGGTTACCGGCTTAGCGTGTTTTTAGCTTTATCTGTACCTGATTGGTATTTTAGCTTAGGTGCTTCTTGTCAACTCTGTAAACCCCGAAAATCTTATATTACAACTGGTTGAGCTATGTTTACCTGCGAAGAAGGCGATGCTATCAGTTGCTTAGCGGACTAGATGAGCTTGAAGAAAAGGCGAGAAGGCTTCAGGAATTGATAAAACAAGAGAGGGATTTGGCTTCAGCCGAAGCCAATAAGAGGGATGAGTTGAACGCAGCTTTTAAAAGACTTATAACAGAGTATAAGCAGCTCAAAAACAGAAGGGACGACCTTATCAAGACGCTTAGGGATGTGAGAGCAAAAAAGGATGTGGTGTTCAAGGAGCTCCAACAGCTACACGAAAAACTGAAAGGTAGGGAGACAGAGGTAGCCGCCATCGATAAGATAGATAAGCAGGTGCAGCGGCTTGAAGCCGCACTACAGAAGGCGGAGTGGGAGTATCAGACGCGTTCTATGTCCACTCTTGCTGCTAAGAACTTGGAGAAGGAGATAGAAGAGCTAGAGGCGAAGCTTGAGGCTGCCAAGAAGAAGCAGGAAGTGTACAAGGAGACGTTGGAGTTAAAAAGGCAGTATGATGAGAAGCTAAACGAGTTCAGGCGTCTTAAGGATCAGTTTAGGAACACTGTTAGCGAGTTGGATGAGGTAAGAAGCAGGGCTGCATCGCTTTTGGCCGAGGCCAAAAAGGTTAAGGCTGAAGCAGATGAATGTCACCAACGCTATATTCAACACGCTAACGAAGTTATAAAGTATCAGGCGGAGCTCAACGCGGTGAGACTCCAGGTCAGAGAGGATAGAAGGGAGATGCGTCAGCGCTCGCAGTTCGAGCAGAGGGCTAGAGTGAACAAGGTGCTTGTCGAGAAGGCTGCGAAGGCCAAGGAGAAGCTCGATAAGGGTGAGAAGCTCAACTTTGAAGAGTTGCAGGCATTACTCTTAGCAGATGAGTTGGGGGGACAGCAGGATTCACCCAAAAAACTGGGTGAGTGATACACCAATTTTAAATCTCTATGAACCCTAATCTAAATGGGGCTGATGCAAGAGAAGATTGTTGTCCTCGCAGTGGACATCGATGATGATGTCTCGAAGAGTGGGGTTAAGACACCCATCTTTGGAAGAGAGAACGTTTTGGATGCAGTCACCAAGCTTGCGCTCATTACCCCCGAGGATACTGATGTGAACGCCCTTTTCGGCGCAATAAAGCAGCTTGATCTTCTAAAGTCACAGGGTGTTGAGAACGCAGAGATAGCGGTTGTCTCAGGAAGTGTTAAGGGAGGTGTTGAAGCAGACCTGAACATTAGACGTGAGGTACTCGAAGTCAAAGAAAGGCTCAACCCTTCGGGGGTGGTCTTCGTGAGTGATGGGGGTGATGATGAAAGAGTTATACCCATAATCCAGTCCCTCCTACCCTTATTCTCCGTCCAACGAGTCACAGTCCAGTACTCTAAGGGGATAGAGGAGAACTATCGTGTGCTCGCATCCTATATAAGGAAAGGGCTCACTGAGCCGAGGTTCATTAAGTACACACTGGGTATACCCGGCCTACTAATAATAGCTTCAACGACACTCGCTATCGCGGGTCTATCCGCATACGTTTACTACGCCTTCTATGCGATCGGCTTGGTTATTGGTATTATAATGACCATAAGGGGGTTCAATGTGCCTGAGGTTATAGGGGAGGAATGGGAAAAACAACCTATCTACTTCATAGGCAGGGTTGTAAGCCTAATAGTGCTTGTTGTAGCCGTATTCACCGATGTGGAGATAGTTTTGAGCCACGTGAACCCCGCTGAGAGTGTCTCCCTCGTCATCAAAGGCACATTCGACTACTATGTGTTAGCCTTGATAGTCTACTTTTCCTCTATAGTGGCCACAACCTACCTTGAAGGTGCGCCACGCTTCTGGAAGGAGGTGACTGGTGCCACACTGCTTTTGAGTTTACGGCCAGCCGTGTTCTATATTCTCACCAATCTGATTGGGGGCACAGTAACAATTGGGGCGGTTGAAGGCTTCCTAATACTTATGTTCTCAGCTACGCTACTCACAATTCTTATGGCCGTATTATCCTTAAGGCTTGAAAAGTGGGTTAACACCAGGTTTTTCTCGGGTCAGGCGCAGGCTTCAAACCCTGAGACTGGTACGGGGGGCCAAGTGTAGTGAATAACCAATAACACTGATGATGCTCTCAGAACGCCTCCAGTCTTTGCGAATGCGCTTTCAAGACTGATTGACTGAATGCCAAATTAATATTAACAAGCCATAATGGTTGATACGGATAAATCAAAGCGCTTTGATCATGGTAAAACTATGGGTGAGGGCTTATGACCAATGTATGGCGGTGGTCTAGCCGCGTTGGAGTCCGATGCACTATGCACCAAGTCTTCTCTGTTTGGATTGATAGGTTCTTATAGCTCTTAAAAAGTCTATCTTCCTAAGGTCTGGCCATGGTACATCCATGAAAACGAACTCAGAGTATATTGCTTGCCATGGTAGGAAATCGCTTAGTCTCGTCTCGCCGCCCGTTCTTAGTATAAGATCTGGGTCGTCTGCACCAGCCGTGTACAGATATTTTGAGAACACCTGTTCATCTATTCCCTCGTAGCTCAGCGCACCTGAGACAGCGTCCTTGACGATTTTCCTGACAGCGTCTATTATTTCCGCCCTACCGCTATAGCCCACCGCGAGGAAGAGGTTGTGTTTGGTGTTATGCAAGGTATCCTGTTCTAAGGTGTTTATTTTCTCAAGTAGTTTAGGGGGTAACAGCTCCCTCCGCCCTATGACTTTAACGCGCACAGCGTTGTTCTTAATCCGTGGATCCACACTCAGCTCCTCAACCGCGTGCTCAACCAAACCTATCAAGCTACTCACTTCCTCAGGGTTGCGTTTCTTCATATTATCCAATGAAAGCGCATACACAGTAACCGTCTGTATTCCCAGCTCCCAGCACCACTCTAAAACCTGTTTAGCTTTATCGTAGCCCACTCTGTGGCCATATGTGGGAGGCATACTTCGCTCCCGAGCCCACCTCCTGTTCCCATCCAAGATTATACCTATATGCTTAGGCCTGGGGTGCATCATAACCCTACTTTCTAATCTCCACGCATAGAACCTGTAAACCCAACCCAATGTATAGTTTAACACACGGTGCTTTATGTGTGCAGCAATGGTGCGGATGAGCGAGCTCAACTCTCCCACCTCAGAATGTTGGGTTGTAGCCCAATTTGCAGGCTACCCCTGAATAGCGGGGTTTTAAATCAGCTACCACTCTACGCTCACAGATTTTATTCCCCCATGTTATAAGTGTTTGTAGTGTTCTAAAACCACAGCTTATGATTTTCAGAGGCATGGGTAGAGCCGATAATGTTGCAGTGTCCGCGCTCAAAGCACTATTCATACGCCGTGTGTTGCTTAAATCTTTACCTCGAACTCTTCCTACCAGCTCTTAGGGAAGCTTTTCTTGACCCCTTACGTGTTTCCCCCTTCTGCTCTGAATACGGCACCAAGAAGACCTCCTCCCCGAGGTATTTGGTTGGCTCTATCTTTGAATATGGTTTTATAGCAAAGTATGGCTCGCCTGTGGGTCCGAATACCTCATCTACTTTCCCTATTATGTACCCCGTTTTATCAGCCACGTACCCCCTAACCGGGTCGGCTTCTTTAGATTTAACGATAAGTCTCTTTGAGACCTTTGAATAATGGAGCACCTTACCCAGCTTCCTCATCTCCTGCCCACTTCCTTGGCACCGCGAATCTTTAACAGCTCATGCGCCAAACTCTTCAGGGCCTGCGTCTTTTTTACGCCAGAGATTTCGACAGCTCCTCCATCCATCCACCAAACTGCACTATGCTTTACTTGTAGAGAAGTGAACCTGTAGCCCAACGCCCTACACGCTTCCTCCAGCTCCCTTATAGTCGGTGCCTGTATAGCTAAGGTAAGGGGAATCCTACGCACACGCCTGCTCAGATTCCGGTCGAAGTAGGCTACATATACTCTGACTCCTTCCCTCGGTATCAACTCTTACTTTCCTCTACTAGTACACCGTTAACTGTGCCATCCCTACCCGGCCGTGAGGAGATCCTAACTAATCCCAGCTGGGTTTTCACGATAGCCCCCTTAATAACGATTCCACGCCTCGCGTACTCCAGATTCGCAGGTGTCCTCTCCACACCCAAAATCTTGGTTTTAGTGACTTTTCCGGCAGGGTCAACCACGTTAACATGGTCAGCCTTAACAACTCTGAGTTTTAGCCTTCCACCGCGAACCCTTTCAACCCTGACGAGCGTCTGCTCCCCAACAGTTGGAGCAGTGAACGGCCCGCCCAGCTCATACTTCCTCTTACCTCTGTGTGGACTCTTTAAGCCTCCGCTTACCAATCTAAGATCGTTACCCTGATAATAACTCATATATTCCGACACCCACACGCTGGAATCATAATTAAGCTTAATGCCAACTAGCAGATGGTGTCAAGATTAGGGATTGATGGACGTGGTACCTAGGCGGGGGATAACGATTATCCGGACACACTTGAGACCTAGAACTCTGGGCACGTGTCCATCGACGGCAAGCTCGTGGATAATGTTCCACCCAACCAGAGGAATGTGGGCATGGTGTTACGGAACAACGCTCTCTACCCCAACAAGAACGTTGCTGAGAACATCGCTTCGCCCGTTATCCGGACACCATCAACTAACAGAAATGCTCAATAAAGAAAACCGTCTTAGGCTCAAACGGCTTAGAGTGGTGTGATGGCTTTGTTGCAGATGATCCATTATATTTTTCTAATTGCACATTGGGCAGTTCGCTAAGGAACCGTGGTCCCTGCAACCTTAAATATGAACTCTGTGTCCATAGTATATGTTTCATCGATGATCTTAGCTAAACTTAAAGCGGTCTGCGACGTATTATATACGTTCTACTGTGTCGAATTTGGATGTTGACTTGCTGGCCTCGACTTTTCCACTTGATGATGTTAAGGTGGACTGGGAGGAGGTTGACAGGCAGTGGAGGGATCTCATATCGGCTTATCCTGAGTTTGCTACGCCATGCTTTACGTGTCAATTCTTTGATGAGTGTAAGACTGGCGCCAAGCATAATCCGCTTACATGCGACTTCCTGTTAGAATGGTTCTTAAAAGCTGACGAGCAGCAACCAGAAGAACAGGGAAAAAGGTCTAAAAGGTAGACCTGTGAACGGTGGGCTCAGTGGACTGGATAGCATTAAGAGGGAGAGATAAGTACTATAGGCTTGCTAAGCGGCTTGGAGTACCAAGTAGAGCCTACTTTAAGCTTGCACAGCTGAACAACAAGTACGGCTTCTTGGTACGTGGGTCCAAGGTGGTTGACTTAGGCTCGTCTCCAGGCGGGTGGTTAAGTTACGAGTTGGAACGTGTGGGTCAGATGGGTAGGGTTGTTGCCGTTGACGTAGATAACATCAGGGTGACGTCACATGGGAATCTTGTCTTTATCCAAAAGGATATATTCGACCTCGACCCACAGGAGCTATTGGGAGCCTTGGGTGGAAGAGCTGATGTTCTCCTCAGCGACCTTGCCCCCCGCTTTACGGGTATTAGGAGCGTCGACATAGCAAGACACTACGACTTGGCCTCAAGGGCTTTGGGCCTCTCCTCTCAAACTCTGGATAGTAGGGGCTGGTTCGTTATCAAACTCTACATGTCACCTGATGTGAAAGAGTTTGTAGGCATGTTAAGACGGCGGTTCGAGAACGTTAAGCTCGAAAAACCGTCGTCCTCGAGGCCCAGTAGCAGTGAGGTATACGCCGTTTGCCACAAAGTTCGTGATTAGGTTGCATTTGCTCACGGATAAGGTAACCGGTTTTAGCCGGATTGCAGGGAGTAGCCAAAAGAAGGGTAAAGCTTGAGCTATGACTTCATGGGTGGCTTAGTGGTAAAAGAGCTATTAGAATAGAATCTAGCGCTTTCTGCTACCTCTTAGCGCGCATAAGGATTCATGCAGATTACAAAGCGTTTTACACCCTAAGACCTGAGAATGCATAGAGATAAAGATAGGTACGACCCGTTCTATTATTTGGCATAGATATTTCCAGCTTGGCCAACGTAGATCTGTATCTTTAACAATGGAATATATGCTGATCCCTACGTTGAGTAACCGGTCTTGGATTGAAAACTGAGCGGTGGTACGGGTAATATATAGCATCGTACTGTGGAATATAGTCGACTAGGCGTCTCGCATGGGTACAAACACGACTGTACACCGCTAGCGAACCATCGCTCAGACGTATAAGAAAGTCTGTGTTACCGTTAGAGCCGACAAAGTCGATTGACGATACTTCGGTAGGGAATCCAAGTTCGCTATTGGCCGAACGCCTCCAGTGGTGGTCGTGGGTCCGCTAGTCCCGCTACCCCCATCTCCAGCAGGATTACGATTATTCGCCCCACCGCATTAGGTATCCTAAGCCCGTAGTCATCAAACGAGCTATTGCGATTGCACTCGCTAACTGCTTTATAAGGCGTCTGCGTTGAAGGTCTATTTCAGTGGTGTGTAGGCTCCAAGCGCTGGGCGACTATCGCCGAGCAAGGCGCATGTTTCAGTTGGAACCAACCCATATATTCTTATTGCATCAGCTGATTAATGGTTTCTTTGGGTAAGCGTTAGCCAAGTGCTCATGTCTGGTAAACCGTTATTCGATACTTCCAGCTGATGGATCCTAGGAGCAAGGGTCGTTTGACTAGAGCATAAGAACCCATTTAGCTGATCATTCTCAATAAGTAGTGGACAGGTGTACCATTCAATTTCTTCGGTTGATTGGTCTCCATGTGCTTAGAAAACTCTATAACACTGTTTAAGGCTATTCATTCGATTGACTTTTGATCGTCTTAGCTGTAAGTGATGTCCATGCGCCGAGATATTTAGAGTCCTTTGTGGATAGACTTTCCCATTGCCACGCAGATATAATACTTCTTGCTGGTGATATGGTTGATAAGGGTAATCCAACCGCTTTCTGGGAGGTGTTTAAACACCTGCGCGAAGTTTTTGACGCACCTATTGTCTCATGTTTTGGTAATTCTGAGTGGTTTAGCTATAGGGAATTCCTTAAGCGGAGGTTTCCTGAAATTGTTTGGCTTGACGATGAAGGTATGGTGATCAACTCTCGTAATGGCGAAAGGGTTGCAATATTCGGGTCCCTAGGTGTTTTACATACCCCAACCAAGTGGCAACTTAGGAATTATCCGAACATCATACAGGTCTACCAGAACAGGCTTCATAAGATCGCAAGATACTTTGAAACTGTTGAAAGCGAAAGGAAGGTTCTACTCACACACTACGCCACTTCTAGGGAAACGTTAACTGGTGAAGGCGAAGAGTACTTGGATGAATTGGGATGCGACCTTAGTGATCTGTTCGGGTCATGTGGTATCGACATCTCTATACACGGTCACGCTCATCTGTCCAATGTGCGCTCGACCAAAATCGGGAAAACAAGGGTTTATAACGTGGCTTTCCCCGTAACATCAGGGTGCACGCGTATTGAGTTATAAGAAGTATTTTTATCCACCAGCCATGGGTTTACTATTCTACTTGCTCATCTTGTTACTACTAATCATACTGGTTCCCCTCCTAATACTTGGGGTAACCCAGGTGTTCAAACAACTGGGTTTCACGCCGTTTGCAGCTTTCGCTATAATAGTACTAAGCTTGGCGGGTAGCGCGATCAATATACCTGTCTTTAAGATCGCGAATAATCAACCAATAGTGCGTGTTGAGTATTATACGCTCTACGGTGTAACCTACCCTGTACCCTCCATAGTGACAACCCAGCAGAAAACCGTGATAGCTGTGAATGCTGGGGGCGCGCTGATTCCTGCTTCGATATCAGCCTACCTCTGGTACCGTGAATATGCCCACACGCCGCAGATACTGCTTTGCATACTTTTGGTAACACTGGTTTGCTACAAGCTTGCGAAGCCTGTTGAAGGAGTTGGCATAGTTATGCCCGCTTTCATACCCCCAATCGTAGCGGCTGTCTCAGCGCTCGTGGTATCGCTTGGAAGCTCCCCACTCCTATTTAGTTTAGCCTACATAAGTGGCTCTCTTGGCACCCTGATTGGGGCCGACCTGCTAAACCTGAGAAGAATATCTAGGCTACGCGCCCAAATAGTGAGCATTGGGGGAGCGGGCACCTTTGATGGGATATTCATATCGGGTATTCTCGCGGTTGTAATAGCGTTTCTCCTATGATGACGTGGAGGAAGCGTTTCGAAACCCCGCTAGGTGTTGTATTTGGCCCACGGTTTGGGCTGGGAGTCGATCACAAATTCTACTTCGTCAGCCCTCAGGGTGCTTCTGATTGTGTCCTTTTCTGAGGCAACCTCCTGATAATCCTGTGGAATGCCTATAACCACCTTGGGCACTCTCTGACCTAATGGGATATTACTTGACGCCTTAGCCTTTCTTGCCTCCTTTATGGTATAGATGATTTTGGAGCCAAGCTCGGCGAGTTTGTCGTCTGTGAGGATCTCTTGGGGTAAGGGCCACTCCGCGGCGTGGATACTGGGTTTATCCTTGTCTAGGAATAACCGCTGGTATATTTCCTCGGCTAGATGGGGCATTATGGGTGCTAGCAACCGTAGAGAAGTCCACATTACCTGTGATAAAGTGTTCTTGGCGTCCTCGTCATAGCTGACCCTGTGCTTTATGGCTTCAATGTACTCGTCGCACAGTTCATGCCAGAAGAAGTTGTGAAAAACCTCTAGCCCATCGTTGAGTTCGTAGGAGTCAAAGTATTTTGTCATCCGGGTAACCGTATCCTTTAATCTTTGAAGTATCCAGTTATCAACCGGGGACTTGGAGGTGTGCTTATTGATGCTACCTATATATGGTGTTGAGAACCTGTAGGCTGACCAAACCTTCTGCATGAAGAGCTTGCCTCTCCTTACGAACTCCGGGGTGAACTCGAAATCCGCTCCGATGGAAAACGTCATGAGTGAATAGCGCAGCGAGTCGGCGCCATACTCTTCGACTATACGTTTTAGTGGCAGAGACTCCCTTGACTTGGACATTTTCTTGCCCTGTGCATCAAGGATCCAACCGTGGATTAGGGCTTCTTTGAAGGGTGGCTTGGATGTTAGCACGGAACACCTGAAAATTGTGTAGAAGAGCCAGGTACGTATAATGTCTTGCCCCTGAATCCTAAGGTCCACAGGGTACGCTTCACCTAGGGGTTTGCGCTCAGAGTATTGACCCGTGACAAAGAGGGGCGTAATGCTTGAATCTATCCAACCATCGCACACATCTAGAATCGGGTCCACACGATTCGAAGCGCATTTTGGGCAGGTTTTAAATAGAGTCTCACTTTTGCGTGGATCAAACGGAAGCTTATCCTCGGGGACGGGTATAAGCGAGTCGCAGTCTACGCAGTGATAGAATGGGAAGGGTGTACCGAAAACCCGTTGCCTCGAAGCTATCCAGTCCCATTCAACACTCGCAATCCAATCATTTAACTTCTCCTTCATAAAGGGGGGATGGAACACTATATGTGATGCTGCCTCGGAGACTTTATCGAGAAGGGATTTGGTTTTGATCATCACTTGCTCCTTCTCTAGGAACTCTATGGGCGCCCTGCAATCAGACCTCTCAGCGTGTATGAGAACGTTGTGTCTGATCTTTTTCTCCTCTAGGATAGCCCCAGTGGACCTGAGTATGCCCACGATTTCCCTTCTCGCTTCACTCACACTTTTACCTTTGATTTGTTCTGGGGCGGTAAAACGACCCTTCTCATCAATTATTTGTGATGTGGGCAGTGAGTATCGCTTAATCCACTTGATGTCGGTTTCGTCCCCATAGCTACACACCATGACTGCACCCGTCCCAAAGTCGGTGTCAACCTCTTGGTCTTGGAGCACGTTCACATAGCGCTCCGTGAATGGCACCTTAACACGCCTACCCACAAGGTGGGTGTACCTACGGTCTTGAGGGTTGACCATTATGGCTTGACATGCGGGAATAAGTTCTGGTCTGGTGGTGGCTATACTTAGATAGCCCCCACCTTCAACCTCGAATCTCACAGTGTAGAGAACGCCGTCACGCTCCTCGTATCCCGTCTCTGCTTGAGCTATGGCCGTGGAGCAGTTGGGGCACCAGAGAACGGGGAACCTATCTATGTAGAGTAATCCCTGCTTGTACATCTGTATTAAAGATAGTTGAACCGCCCTCAGATATTCGGGGGAGTGTGTTGTGTACTCGAAATCCTCCCACTGCGGCCTGTAGCCCAGGCGTACCATATCCGATTTCATAAGTTCTATCATCCGCTGCGTCCACTCAACACATTTCCGTTCGAACTCATCTCTATCCGCTCTGGAGACACCCAGTTGCTTCTCTACTTTGAGTTCTGTGGGTAGACCGTGTGTGTCCCATCCCTGTGGGAGGATGACGTCGAACCCACGCATCCTCTTGTACCTGGCGAGGGTGTCCGCTATCGAAATCCAGTAGCCCTGACCTACGTGTAGATTTCCACTCGTGAAGGGGGGTGGTGTATCAAACACGTAGAGCGGCCTCCCATCTCCTTTCATAGCGTAGACGGCGCGATAAACCTCATCTCTGAGCCAGTGGTTTTCCCAAGTCGGCTCCGCCTGTTTCGGGTCATACACCTTAGGTATGTTCGAGTGCTCCATAAACTCGAACAAAATCCACAGCTTAAAACATAAACCTTGCGTTGAACCTAGGTGGTGTTATGGATAACGCACTCTTAGGCGTGAGTGTTTAAACGAGGGTCGCATATCTTAGCGCCTTATAAACCCTTAAATCATAGCTGTTCAACGAGTTCTACCATCAGTTGGTTTTGGAAGCTGGCATAAACAAAACCTAAAAATTGCTCCTGAACATATGTTTCACTGTTACGGTGTGCAAGTTTGAAGTATGTGTTCGTGACGGGCGGGGTTCTGAGCAGTGTGGGTAAGGGTATCATAACCTCATCTATAGGTAGAATACTCCAGTTTAGGGGTTTCAGCGTCTCCGCGGTTAAAATGGACCCCTATGTTAACGTTGACGCTGGCACTATGAATCCGTATCAACACGGAGAGGTTTTTGTCACCGAGGATGGTGGGGAAACCGACCTTGATCTTGGCCATTATGAGAGATTTCTGAATATTGAGCTCAGTAGGTCTGCTAATATCACAACGGGTCTCGTCTATAGGGAGGTGATTGAGAAAGAAAGGAGAGGAGACTACCTTGGTCAAACAGTCCAGATTATTCCCCATGTTGTTGAAGAAATAAAGAGGCTGCTCAGACTCAACGCTTCGATGTCGAAGTGCGATGTGCTCATAGTTGAGACGGGTGGTACCGTAGGGGACATTGAAAGTCTTCCGTTTCTTGAAGCTATACGTCAGCTAAGAATCGAGGAGGGCTATGATAACACAGTATTTGTGCACGTCCCGCTCGTACCCACTCTTAAGGCGACGGGTGAAACAAAGACCAAGCCGGCACAGCACAGTGTTCAGGAGCTAAGGAGGATAGGAATCCAGCCGGATGTAATAGTGGCAAGAGCCGAAAAACCCTTGGATCAGGCTTCGAAGGATAAGCTAGCGCTCTTCACAAGTGTGCCTGAGCGTGCTATATTTACGTCGTATGATGTGCAGTCCATATATAGTGTTCCGATAATCCTCGAGGAGCAGGGTATGGGTGAATACCTGCAGAAGAGACTCGGCTTGCTTAACGCTTCGGTTGAGACCAACTACAATGATGAGTTTGATAGATGGAAGAAGCTGGTTGATAACATTCTCGACGCAAAAAAGAGTGTTAATATAGGCATGGTTGGTAAGTACACAACCCTACCAGATGCGTACCTAAGTATAACTGAGGCGCTTGTTCATGCCGGGGCTAACATCGGGGTTAAGCCCAAACTTGTGTGGATTCAGTCCGAGCGTCTTGAGCGGGAAGAGGAACTTGATGATGTCTTTGCGGGCGTGGATGGCATAGTGGTTTTACCGGGCTTCGGGAAACGTGGGACCGAAGGGAAGATACGTGCCATAAACTATGCGAGGACGCGTGGTGTACCCTTTCTAGGTGTGTGCTTCGGTATGCAGCTAGCGGTTGTTGAGTTTGCGAGGAATGTTGTAGGACTCCAAGGCGCTAATTCTACGGAGAATGACCCCAACACGCCTCACCCTGTGGTTGACCTGCTCCCTGAACAGGCCTCGATTGAGAAGAAGGGTGGGACAATGCGTCTTGGAGGATACAAGGTTGTGCTCACGAAGGGTTCGAGAATCCATTCGCTCTACTCCTCTGAGGTCATCCAAGAAAGACATAGGCACAGGTATGAAGTAAACCCGAAGTATATTGCTCGCCTTGTTGAGAGTGGGTTGAGTATAACTGGATTAAGCCTCGAGGGTGGTAGGGTGGAGGTGATAGAGTTGAGAAACCACCCCTACTTCTTGGCCACACAGTTCCACCCCGAATTCAAGTCTAGGCCGCTGAGACCAAGCCCACCCTATTTAGGATTACTCAAAGCCGCCGTTGCCCACACCGAAGGAATCGTTGAGAAGGTTAAAGAGAGGTGACTGATTAGACGCATGCCGGTTTACGCTGGACTGGATGTGAACCCGCACGAAGCGCACTCTAAAAGCTCCACTTTCAGCGTGACGATTATACGAGAAGATAACACCAGAAGGGTTTTTCAGGCTGTGAGGTCAACCGCTCTGGCAAGCCTAATCAAACAGCACCATGTGGATGTGTTGGCATTCGACAATCTCGCCGAGCTCGCGCCTATTCTGAACAAGTTCACATTCGAGCTCTCTGGGTTAGAGAGGAGTGTGGAATTTGTTGAGGTTGCCCACGACGAACCCTTGGAGGTTAAGTCTCAAAGACTGGGTCTCTTCGGCGGCGGTAAACTATCCCCACAACTCGCATCTGAGATGGTTGCGGTACTCGCACGAATGGGGCACGGTAAAAGAGTGGATCTCTTCTCGCCTAAAACGGTGATAAGGGTTGTTAGAAGGCGTGTACCGGGGTCGGGTGGGTCGAGTACACTACGATTTAAGCGGAACGTTGAGACGCAGATAAAGTATTTGAAGAGCAGGATTGAAGACAAGCTTAGGGCAGCCAAGCTTGACTATGATGTGTACGCCCGAGAGTCGACTGGTGGCTACTCTTCTGTGAGTTTTATTGTGTACTCTGACCCAAAATCCCTGAGGGGAGTCGTGTACCCTTTCGTGGGTCGAGACTACGCGGTTAAGCTTGAACGAGTTCAAACTAGGTTTAGATACAGAGAGCCACGGTCGATTTCTAGGCCGATTATAGTTGGTTATGACCCTGGAATAACCACGGGTATAGCTGTGCTTGATGTTTCAGGTAGCCTTTTGGGGGTTATGAGTGCGAGGAACTTTGATAGAACCGAGGTTGTATCGTTTTGCTCAAGATATGGTTCACCAGTGGTGGTAGCAACAGACGTGTCGGATCCCCCCGATGCGGTGAAGAGGTTGTGCAGCACGTTTGGCGCCAAGCTCTTTCTCCCAACTGAAGACATGAGTGTTGAGGAAAAGAGGGAGCTTGTAAGGAGATTTGGGGTACATGTCAAAACTACTCATGAAAGGGATGCGGCCGCCTCCGCGATAAAGGCATATACCTTCTACTCAAAGCTTTTTGACTCGATAAAGCAGAGAGCCGTGAGTGACGGCCTCTCCTCACACCTGCTTGAGCTTATAAGGTCAGTTTTGAATGGTAAAAATATTGATGTAGCGCTAAGCGAAATCAGGTCTAAGTATGAGTTACAAGAGACCGCTCAACCGAGGCTCCAGCCATCTTCAACTGAGCCTCAGCCAGCCTATATAAAGCAACTTGAAACGGAGCTAAGCCTTCTGCGGGCTAGACTTATAGACGCGGAGAGTAGGGCGGCAAAAGCTGAGGAACGATCATTGACTCTGGAGGGAAAGATTAAATCAGTTTTGAATGAAAAGGAAGCTGCCCTAAGACGGGATAGGGAGCTGATGAATTTGGAGTTTAGGGTCGGCGAGCTCACAAAGATGCTGGACGAGTCCCAGGTCAGGTTGAGGTCGCTTGAAGCGGTGATTTCTGGGCTCGCGCAGGCTATTAGAAGCGTTGCCGAAGGCAAAGTCGTGGCTGTAAGGATCATAGATGACCTCTCAAGATCAACCATTGAGAAGTGTTTAGGCGACCCAAACGTAAAAGTTGAACTAGTGTTTGTGCGTAACCCAAACCACTGGGAGCGTGAAGGTATCACGCTGCTCAAGAGGTATGGCGTTTTGGGTATAATAGTGGAGGGAGCGAGACCGCCCGCACCACCCGTATTCGAGGAGTATGAGCTTCCATTAATGGGTGGCGTTGAAGCGGGTTTTCAAGAGGTTCACCCAGCTGGGGTAGGGCTTGTTAGTGTGGATGCCATAAAGATGGTTCGCGACAGACTTAGAGAACTACAGCAGAAAAACAAGGAGAAGAAGCTGGAGGCGCTCAGAAGGCTCTTAGACAGTTCAAATGAGTTGGGTGGGGCGCCCGTATAGTCCCAGCCTAGCACACGTCCAGTTCGCCGCGAACAAGCATCTCTGTGAGCTTGGGTAAACCCTCTATTTCCTCCCTTACTATTGATTCTAGGCTTTTTGACACAATGGTAGCCCTCTCGTTGTCCCCTAGGAATTCCAAATCAACTTGGAGTGGATTGTCTATTGGCCTACCTATCTGGCTGAGCATCTTGACGTAAACCTCCGTTATCCCGAATTCCTTCACGATTCTATCAGCGATCCTTTGAGAGACTAGATTATATATTTTGCCGACATGGCTCACGGGGTTCTTGCCTGCGACAGCCTCAAGTGACATGGGCCTATTAGGCGTTATAAGACCGTTGGATCGGTTTCCTCGACCGACTGCACCGTCATCTCCGTGCTCCGCACTTGAACCTGTAACTGTCAGGTAGGCGCTATCCGCGTCTCTATCCGCGGTGTTGACGTGAACATTGATTTTTGACGAACCGATTATGCTGGTTGCCACTTTCAAAGCTTCCTCCGAGATCTTGGCTTTAACGTCAAGATAGTGTTCATAGTTCTTCACGAGGGGTGCTATAATTGCGGCGGCAACGGTGAGAACATACTCGTCGCCCCGCCTTAGCCCCATCACCTTGATATCTTCGCCGCTCTCTGGAACCCTTCGTTTAAATGCCTCTGAGTTCAGTGTTCTCTCAACGCTCAAGACGGTTTTCTCCAATGGTGTAAGCGGTGCAAATCCAACCCCGAATGAAGTGTCATTGGATAGGGGTGTTTTCTTTGCGCCCGCGTTATAGAGAGAAACAAGGTCGACCGAGCTAGGATTAATCTTATGATCCACCACAATGTGCCGTTCTGGGTCCATATACCTCAAATTCTTCGAGATCCAACGCTTCGCCGACTCAACCGCAAGTCTACCGACGGGGACATCCCTTAGCTTGCCGTCATACAGAACCTGCTTTGTGGCTCTGCCCGCCTGCACGATTAGAATTGGAGTTATAATCTCCCCTCCACCGTACACTGGGCGGGCCTGCCCACCCACTAAGAGCGTCTTATCAACGTTATGGTGGAGTATCGTTCCGAATTCCTCTAGATAGTACGCTGAAAGACACCTAGAGAACTCTTCAGCAACGGAATCAGCAATATAATCCGGATGGCCTAATCCCTTTCTCTCCACGAACTCAACGTGCTGTTCAGTGACCCTTGAGCCCTTTAATAGTCGGACACTAATACTTGTAGCATCCATCTCTTATTCACACACTAAAAGCAGGAACACTTTTAAATGTTTGCCTAACTTTAACCGTGTGTATCGTGTGTAAATCAAAAACGGAATCCCGTGTTTTACTCGTTACTATGGTTGAGGCGCGACTCGTACAAAGATAATCTGGCTTCCCCTTATCATGACTTTACCTAGGTTAATACGCGGGTTGCCGTCTCTGTCAACTTCTTTCGAATCCTCCAGTATAAGGTTCATCACTGAGTCGTAATCAACCAACTTGCCAACAAATTCGCTTCCATCCTTCAGCCTTACGAGAACCTCTGTGTTCAAGGCGTTTCTTATATATTTGGGCGGTGGGTCCACTCTCAGCCTCTCCGACCTCGTATCGGTTTTCTGCGTTTGATAGACCAATTTTATCCTCCGTAACAACTATTAGTGTGAAGGGTGTTTATAAACTGATTGTAACCCTCTCATACCTACGCGCTCAACCTCTAAACTTTACATAGTTAGATCTTTGACTAGCGGATTCGTTTTGGTGATACACCTTGACCAAGCTGTCTGGATAGTGAAGTTTAAGGAGAATGTTTGGTCGTTTAGGGCTCCTTATATCCACGGGATGAAGCTAAGTGTTTTGGACGTCGACGAGAAAAATTTTCGAAGTGAATGACTTAATGGCTGTTAGGTATAAGACTTGTAACTGCCTCTGAGGGACACTCGATACGTGAAGTAGACATAGCAAAAGAAGATCCTTATGCATAAGCTCCCAACAAGCATAGCTGCTACCTCAAACAAAGAGTGGGATTAAACTTGATGGGTTAAATAATATCAGGTAGAGGATTCTCAGTGCCTTGAAGTGCATAAATAGAGAGCTTTCGAGGTGGAACGCTCAAGTTTCTCTACCAACAGATAAATGCAGGCTAGCGTAGTTTGGGCTACGATCACATATGTTAACCCTGAGAGTTCTACAGGGGGTTGCCTCCGTGCTCTGATACATGGCTCCCCGTGATGGTGAGCTGTTTAAGCATTATACATATAGTTCGGCATCCAAATTTATGGTATTGTTGTTGGCGTATTGGATCTCCGGTGCAGGTAGACTGTGCTCCTGAAACCTCCTCGTAGAGGTAGCGATGGGGAAAGGTCACGCATCCCTAATAGATGGTGGCTCAAGCTAGAACCCTACGTTGTTGCCTGTTGATGAATCAGATGAGTAAACATTATCTCTATGCGTTGTTTTTATGTGTATAGATGAGTGAAAATCTAGCTGTTAGTAAGGAAGTTCTGTCGAGGCTCAATGATGTAAAGAAGGCTATGGAGTCCTTGCTTGGACGAGAGGTGAGCTTTGATCAAGTGCTTGTGGCCTTGATAGATGTTTACACTAAGGGAGGAAGTATTGAGGCTGGTAGGATAGACATGTTGATAGACATGTGGGAGAAGCTTCAAAGCCTAGAGAAAAGGGTGAGTGCACTCGAAAGGCTTCAAACTCAAAGTGCAGAACGGCAAGAAGCCCAGACGAAGGCTATGGAGGCTATAGCTAAGCCGTCTGATAAGCCGCACCAACTATCCCAGAGGGAGGTCAGGTCAACACCGCAGGTCATAACACCCAAACCGGTTCAACCAGCTACATCTATATCTGAAAAACAGCCTCAGTCACAACAGGACAGCTTTCTCAGATTCCTTGAAGACGTTGTTGTTTATCCATTGGATAAAATCAGAAAGCCTCGCGAGCAGATAGAGAAGCTCATGAAGGAAAACGTAGTGAGCATAATGAGTGTAGGAGGTGAAGAGTTACTTGTTCACACGCCAAGCTATCAGGCATTCCTAAAAAAGCTCCCTATACCCATATCCGAAAAACAAAAGCTCAGCCAGCGTGAGAGGAGGCTGCTGGAGACGCTTAGCGAAGCGGGACTAATATATGAGGATGCAACAACAGGCCTAATTAGGTCAGTCTAAGTAGCTAGGGAAATTATACCCGACCCATTTTTAATTTTCGGAAAAAGCTGGGGGGTGATGGCCCCAATTACTTTGAGAGAACGATCTCAACGGTTGAAACATTCTTGGTCTGATTGTCGATTGTTATCGTCTCTGACCCTATCTCCACTTTCTTCACTTTGACGTCTTTAAGGAATCTGTTTCTCAAGATTTCAGCTGTATCCACTGCTCTGGTTATTGCCTTGCCTCTGGCCTTCAAAATCACCTCGCTTGACCCACCGTTGAATTGGACTAGTGCGGCTGTAACGTAGTTCATCACTGGCTTCTGGCCTATGAGTACCACGTTTTCCTGCGTTTTACTACTTTTCCTTTCCTCGTTGGTGCTCATGTTGATCAAAAACTAACCCTCTCTCGATTAATTAAGTGTTGCGTATATTTCTCACAAAGTGTGCCGAACCAATAATCTATTTTGTCAAATCAGTGTGTGCATTTTTGGCGTTCAGTGGATGAGGATAGACGGTAGCTTTGTAACTTTACATAATACTTAAAAATCCTGTTAATGTGAAGCCTGATATCGCTTTCTGTTTATAAAGAAAGGTGAAAGAAAAAGTATAATTGCTATGATTGTTAGGATTATCGCTAACTCAGAGAGCTGGGGTGCGAGCCTCCCGTAACCGAACACTATTGGTATTGGTCCTATTAGAATCACGCCTCCGACACTAGTGGTGCTCTGCGTGTTTGATGTTAAAGCTATAAGTGTGGTTGCTGTGAAGATTAGTAGGAATCCCACGAATATGAGTACAAGGAAAACTCTGAACACATTAGACCACCCCCAACACGAATAATGTTTCAATCACTAGCACTATTGTTATCAAGATAGCCGCTATAACCATCCACTTAGCTATTCTCTTGTTTGAGCCAAAAACTATAGGGAGGGGCCCAATAAATATCACTCCCCCTCCCTCAACCTCACCTTTGCTCGACTTATCCTCCGTCTCACCCCCGCCTTGGTTGTCTCGTTGAGTCCTTCTCGAGGCGAGTATGAGTGTATAAGCTACTATTCCGATTATACCAATGAAGACTAGTAGAATGCCAGCATAGAAAAGGATCGGTGCGATAAGCATCTATATCACCTAGGCAGGGGATGAGCCTTTATACCCAGCCTATTCTCTATTTCTTTGGCTAACACTTTAGCGTAACTGCTTCTCCAGCCATCGGTGTATACAACCTTTGGCTTGGCTTCCTCGACGTAATTCAGTAGTTGGTTATAGTCTGCGTGATCACTCAGCCTAATCATGTACCCACCCTCCACCCTCGTGACTAGGCTGGGAGCCCATCCTGTGAGTAGTATTTTTGTGCCTTGGAACCTCTCTCTTGCTTTGCTCAGCGACTTAAAAACCACGCTTCTTCCCTCGGCCTTCTCTTGGTCTAAGAGGTTGTACTTGGGTAGTTTAAAGCCGTGTTTGAGGTATATTTTGGCCACCTTATCACATGCGCTATCTAGGAGGAATTCCGCGTCAATAAACCCTCTTAGAATGGCCAATGCTTCCTGCACCTTAGAGGTGTATCCGTAAATACATATCGGTCCATCGTGGAGGTGTTTTTCGACTGTCTCCACTAGAGCTACCTCCGCGTCGCCTACTTCACGCCTGTAAATTGGAGCCCCATAGGTCGCTTCCATGATGAGCACGTCGGCGCCAAGTATTGGTGTGCCTGGCTGTTTAAAGTCACCCGTATAGGCGACGCTTCCGAATCTGGTCTCAACAAGGGCCTGCGCTGAGCCAAGTATATGGGTCGCGGGGTATAGAGTTAATATTTCCTCACCGTATGCGACTGGCTTGCTATAGCCCACTGTGCGCACCCCGCTCGGCCTGTAACCTAGTGTATGGCATGCTAAGTCGTATGTAGCTGGGGTGCACAGCGTCTCTCTGCTCCCACCCCTCCTCCTCAAACCACCGATGTGGTCGCTGTGCGCGTGGCTCACAAAGAGGGTTCTCTCAGAGCATGGGCCATCGGCTGCAAACTCTGAGCCGATGAGTATGGCGCCCTTAGAGTTGATAGAGACATCCTCTATGGGTGGGTGCATGTTATCGTCTTAACACGATTGGGTGCTAATAAAATATTTTCTTCTGGTGGAAGTGTTTACAGTGGTCATCGTTAATGTTAAGTAGGGGGGAGGTGAGAGTGATGTGTGTTGAGTGTAGAAATACGCCCAGCGGATGTCTCGGAGATCGATGATGTGATTGCGCTCAACAGAATGAACCTTCCAGAGAATTACCCTCCACAGTTTTTTTATGAGATATTATCCCAGTTTCCAAAGACATTCATAGTTGCTAAGCACGGCCTACAAACCGTCGGATACATAATGATTAGGGTGGAGAAAACCCTCTCCGTTCTGAAGTGGGTGAACCGCGCCCATGTTATCTCCGTGACTGTGCACAAAGCGTTTAGAAGACAGGGGATAGGTCGGCGCCTAATGCTCATTGCATGCAACAACGCTTATTCGGAGTATAAAGCTACAGAGGTCTATTTGGAGGTTCGGGTTACGAACGCCCCTGCTATATCGCTTTACAAAAAACTTGGGTTTGAAATAAAAGAAGTAAGCGTGGGGTATTACTCTGATGGAGAAGACGCATACGTCATGCAGGCTCAGCTACCCCTGAAAGAGGGTTAGACTAAAACGGAGCGCCCCGCCTCTCTGCGGGTTGATGTGTTGTCTGTCACCTAACAACGCATATAACACGGTTTGGTTGAGCTTCAGTGTGTTGGGTTTGAGCGTGGTTGCACTGATTCTACGATTTTGATTGGATGTTGGGGTTGATTTCGTGTGAGGTTTTACATTAGAATTTAAATAACCGCTTAGCCGCCTCTTTACATAGGGTGTGAAACATGGCTTTAGCAACAACGCCACAGGGTCTACCTGTGTTAATACTCAAAGAGGGCTCTAAGAGGACGACGGGTCGTGAGGCTCTTAGGACAAACATTTTGGCTGCGTATGCGGTTGCAGAGGTCCTAAAGAGCTCGCTCGGTCCTAGGGGCCTTGATAAAATGCTGATTGACAGCTTCGGCGATGTGACAATAACCAATGACGGCGCGACCATTGTGAAGGATATGGAGGTTGAGCATCCGGCTGCGAAGATGCTTGTAGAGGTCTCGAAGGCGCAGGATGCCGAAGTTGGCGACGGTACAACGACTGCCGTGGTTTTGGCGGGTGAACTGCTTAACAGGGCTAACGTTCTTCTGGATGACAACGTTCACCCATCCATAATCATTGATGGCTACAGGAAGGCTTACACCAAGTCTATAGAGCTTTTGAGTAGCCTCGCTAAGACGGTTGAGGGGAACAACTTCGAAGTGTTAAAGGAGATAGCCAAGACAGCGTTGGCGAGTAAGATCGTTTCTGGCGGCGCTTCACTAGATGCTCTATCGGAAATGTCTGTGAAGGCAGTGCTTCAGGTGAAAGAGCAGCTTGATGGCGAAGTGAAGATAGATTTGGATAATGTCAAGATCGAGAAGAGGAAGGGTGAAAGCACAGTCAAGGCAGAAATAATAAACGGTATAGTGATCGACAAGGAGGTTGTGCACGCGGGTATGCCCAAGCGTGTTGAGAAAGCCAAGATCGCGCTACTCAACGCTCCCCTCGAGATCGAGAAGACAGAGATCACGGCGAAGATATCCATTACTTCGCCCGATCAGATGAAGGCGTTTATTGATCAGGAGACGAATATTTTGAGGGATATGGTTGAGAAGTTGGCGGCTGTTGGTGCGAATGTTGTGATTTGCCAGAAGGGTATTGATGATGTTGCGCAGCACTTCTTGGCTAAGCACAAGATTTTGGCTGTGAGGCGTGTTAAGCAGAGTGATATGGAGAAGCTTAGCAGGGCTACTGGCGCCAGGATTGTGACCACCATCGAGGACCTAACAGCCGAGGACTTAGGGTACGCTGAGCTCGTGGAGGAGAGGCGTGTTGCCAACGAGAAGATGCTCTTCGTCGAGGGCTGCAAGAACCCCAGATCAGTTACCATCTTGGCTCGCGGCTCAAGTGAAATGGTTCTCGATGAGGTAGAGAGGAGTCTCAACGACAGTCTCAACGTGATCCGCAATGTTGTTCTAGACCCCAAGATACTGCCAGGAGGTGGTGCGCCCGAGACCTATCTCAGCGTGAAGCTCAAAGAATACTCAAACACTGTGGGCGGCAAAGAGCAACTTGCTGTGCAGCAGTTCGCCGAAGCGCTACTCGTGGTGCCCTCCATACTCGCTGAAACCGCTGGCCTAGACCCAGTTGACGCCTTAGCTGAACTTAAAGCAAAACACGAAGCGGGTAGCCATGCTTATGGTGTAGACGCTGTTAAGGGTAAGATCGCCGACATGTATAACTTAGGAGTTGTGGAGCCGCTCAGAGTCAAGACGCAGGTACTCAAGTCTGCCACTGAGGCAGCGCTTATGATACTGAAGATCGACGACGTGATAGCTGCCACGCCTCCAAAGGCTGATAAGGGCGGTAAGGGCGAGGGTGGTCAGGGTCCAGGTTCCGAGGGCGGAATGGGTGAGTTCTGAAGGCGGCGCGCTTGAAGGTGTGCCCGTGGGTCCAGCTTGGCTCACCCGCTTTGAGAAAGCAAGGATAGTGGGTGGAAGAGCCCTGCAACTCTCAATGGGCGCACCACCCCTTATTTCTAGTGATGAGTTAAAGGGGAAGGATGTTCTACAGATAGCTGAAGAGGAGCTTAGACGTAAACTTCTCCCACTCACAGTTGTTAGAAGAACCCCGAAGGGAGAAGAGTATAGGATACCTATAAAGATGCTCTTGGTTGACTAGCTGGTTTTCATGACGTCTAGGTCGGCGAGTTTGGCGTAGATTTTCTCCACTGCTTGTCTGACTTCTTCTTCGCGTTTCGCGCCTGTGCACACCATTTTTCCGCTGCTGAATATGAGTAGAACAACTTTTGGGTCACTCATACGGTAGATGAGCCCTGGGAACTGTTCTGGCTCATATAGGACGTTGTCCAATAGTAATGCTAGGCTTTCAAGGTTTATCTCGGCGTAGAGGTTGGCTGAAGCCACAACGTTCTGTATCTTATAGTCTGGCTTAGCGTCCTTGATTATACCCTTGTTTTCGAGGGCTGAGACTATCTGTTTGACAGTCTTCTTTACATCCTCCTCACTCTTTGCGCCTGTGCACACCATTTTTCCGCTGCTGAATATGAGTGTGGCTGTTTTTGGTTTGGAGAGCCTATACACGAGCCCTGGGAACTGTTCTGGCTCGTATTCAACCGTAGATATGAGTTCGGCTGTTTTTGAGAGATTGATTGGTTGGCCAAGTGTTACGGAGGCAACAACGTTTTCGATTTTTACCGAGGGTTTTGGCAAAATTTACACCACATGCAAAGCATATAAAACAACCATAAAAGCTTTGTGGGTTGGTATAGGCGGTTTCCGGATAATATGATAATGGGTGTAAAATTCAAGCGCTGGAGCTTTTTATCCATACATCACTTAGTACACATAGTGTTGGTTAAGCGTTCTTCTACGCTTGGCGGCTAAGTGGTACAGTATATTGTCAAGATTTCGTTTTAATACGGGTAGTGTTTGGGTAAGGTCTTTTTACGCGTTGGTCACAACTACAAGAAGTGTTCGTTTGGACAGCAATTAATGTATAATAATAGGCTGTGGCGTTTAGGGAATAGTGGTTGGTTTGCGTTTTTTGCTATTATAATGTTTCTAACCCTCATGAGAGGGTTTTTCTTGGTCTGCCATCGGTGAACCCCCAGAAAACGATGGCGCCTAGTATTATAACCATGAGTAAGAACCCCGTGGGCTGCTTGAGGAATAGTACAAGGAAGCCCAATAAGGGGACGACGAGTACGACTTTACCAACCACGTTTTGAGGCGGTATACCAGTGGGCGGTTCGAAGCCATACACTGTGTCTGGGTAGGGATTGTTGTCTCCTTTGGTTACGTACCCTACTATTTTACCGTTTGATGTGTTTATCTGTATGATTCTATGAACTATTAGCTCGTCTGAAAGATATGGGTCTGTGGTTTTATAAACGATTATGTTGCCGACATTGAGTCTATACACGTTGACGCCCTCTATAACCAGCAAGTCTCCCTGTTTAATTGTGGGCGTCATGCTTCCACTTGTAACTGCTGCGAGTGGAACCTGTGTGTGCAGTATCGTAGCTGCACTTAGGAAGGCTGCGACAGCTATTATAAACCCTAATGCCACGTAGAGTGTCTGTCTCCAAATCAATTTCGTCTTATACTGCATGCTAACATAAAAATCCTCAAATCTTACCTGCCACACAGGCCCTCACACGCTTAAATATCCATTGCTTCATCATTAGTTATGGATAAACTTAGGCTTGCCGTGGTTGGTGTGGGCTTCTGGGGTAGGAATCACGCAAGGGTGTACACTGAGATTGAGGGTGTGGAGCTAGTCGCGGTTGTTGACCCTGATAGATCCACGCGCGAGTTGGTTGCCTCAAAGTATGGATGTGGAAGTTATTCAAGTGTTGAAGAGTTACTGGAGAAAGAGAAGGTCGACGCGGCGAGTGTGTGTACACCAAGTGTGCTACATGGCGAAGTGGCTTCTAAGCTTATAGATAGAGGCGTGGGGGTTCTGGTTGAGAAACCCTTTACAGCAACGCTTAGTGAAGGTTTGAATCTCTATGAGAAGATTAAACAGAAACGTGTCCATGTTTCAGTGGGGTTCATAGAACGCTTTAACCCAGCTGTTAGCCTCATTAAAAAGATGATAAAAGAGGGTAGACTGGGAGATGTCATACTTTTTTATTCACGGCGTGTGAGTAGCTGGCCAATACGCATCGGTGACGTGGGCGTCATAAAGGATCTATCTATTCACGACTTGGACTTGGCGAGATACCTTCTTGGGTCAGATGTCGTAAGCGTATATGCTGTGAGCGGTATATCCAACACCCGTATGCAGCAGGAGGATTACGCTAACATTTTGCTGCGTTTTCCTAAGGCGACAGCCTTCGTTGAATCCAACTGGCTCACACCTTATAAGGAAAGAGTTCTTGTGGTTACCGGGTCAGATGCAACCGCCACAGCCAATTACCTTACACAAGAGGTGAGCTTGGCCAACGTAGAAGGAAAGTTCATGCCCACCATAAAGGTTCAGGAGCCATTGCGACTAGAGCTAGAGAGCTTCGTAAGGTCTATTCAGACTTCTGAGCAACTCTGCGCAAGCGTGGAGGATGGTCTGAAGGCCCTCGCCCTCGCTGAGGCCGCCCTAAGAAGCGCGAAGCTCGGTACCAGTGTAACACCGCCTTTCTAATACTAAGGAATGGATGCTTTACTCACATGGCGCTTAGAAAAAGCCTAGCGAATGAAGTGAGAGGAGTGCAATTGGACCCCAGAGCCAACTATTTCTGAGTTGCGCGAACAGTTTAACGGAGGTAGGGACTCGATGTATTGTATTCATGAACTATGGTTAGCTCGCAGTGTCTCAAAGTTTGTGTGTAGGCTATATTGCGGAAGAGATAAATCTACGTAGGCGTTATCTTCCTAAAATGCCTGTTGGTGCTTTAGGTAGAATCGTGGTGGTGGGTCTAAGACCTAAGGAGGATGTTGTATCCCGAATCCTCTCTGTAGCCCAGGAGAGGAGCGTTGATTACGCTATCGTACAAGCAATGGGCACGTTGAGCAGGGTTGTCCTGGGTTTTTATGATGGTGAGACCAAGAAATATGTTACCAAGGAGCTAAGTGATCATTTGGAGCTCGTATCCTGTATGGGTTCACTTGCAAAAGATTCAACGGGCAAGCAGGTCTTACATTTACATGCAACTGTTTCCGATAGGAATCTGAATGTTTTAGGAGGCCACCTTGTTGAGGCCCAGGTGGGCTACTTGGTGGAGGTTTACCTGAGTGAAGTTGCTGGGACAGAGCTAGTAAAGATATATGATGATTCACTTGGACTCATGGTTTTCAAGGAGAACACACGGTTGGAGGAGCCCTGAATAGATTGGGCTTAGCTGAGTATTGGTGGGAGAAGCCTTTTATGCGTGGACTTTTCCATTAGGTCTGTTACCCTGTATACTATTTCAGCCCCAAAGCCGAGGCCTACTAGGTCGCTTGCCCGATAGCCTAACTCCGTTAAGCCGTACAGTATTAGGTCAGCAACCTCGTACTTTATACCCAACTCACCTTCAGCGGTCTGTCCAGCCCAGAGAGCAGGGCTGCTTGGCTTGTTCACAATTTTACTCGGCACACCTAGCAGTGCGCCTAGTCTTCTTACTTGTGTCTTATATAGAGAGCCAAGCGGTAGTATGTCCACCCCTCCATCACCATACTTGGTAAAGTAGCCTAAAAGTAGCTCGGAGCGGTCGCCCGTCCCTACAACTAGGCCACCTAGTTTGTTGGCGTAGTAATAAAGTATGGTCATCCTCACACGTGCCTTGATGTTACCCAAAAGTTTAGCGTCTAACACACTTAGCTCGCTTCGGTATGCGTCAACAATGGAATCAATTGTGTGTTTTTCGTGTTTAACTTTTAACAGTGTTAGGAGCTCCTCGGCGTCCTTAACATCTTCTTGAGGCGTGGTTCTCGTATCAGGCATTATTAGTCCGAGCACATTCTCTGAGCCTACAGCCTTCACACACAGCGCGAGGGTGGTAGCCGAGTCAACCCCCCCGCTTACGCCCACTATGAGTTTTTTACCTCCCGCATAATCCCTTAACTTGGCACTAAGCCTGTCAGCTGTAACCAAGTCCACCTCTGGTAACCTTAATTCAACGACACTTTTATGCGTCATTCTACAAACCTGAATTTCTAAGGTGAGAAATTAGCCTAGCTAGCCTCGAATACGCCATTCTTATCATCCATCACGCTCAAGAGAGTACTGCTCCTACTTCTGCGCCGCCCACCAGTTTGGAGTACTGGCTGAGAAGGCCTGAGTTATACTTTGGTTTTGGCTGAATCCATTCTGCTCTTCGTTCTTCGAGTGCTTTGTTGTCCACTAGTAGATCAAGCCTGCAGTTTTCGGCGTCGACAACAACTTCGTCTCCATCGTTAACAAGTGCTATGGGTCCACCCACGTAGGCCTCCGGAGCCACATGACCAACCATCATCCCCCTTGTGGCCCCTGAGAACCTCCCATCGGTCACAAGGGCTACTTGCTCCCCTAAGCCTTGACCCACTACGGCGGCTGTGACGGCGAGCATTTCACGCATGCCTGGCCCACCCTTGGGGCCTTCGTAGCGTATTATGATTACATCACCACTCTGAATCCGTTTATTCATAACCGCGTTAAACGCCTCCTCCTCAGAGTTGAACACACGTGCGGGTCCCTTATGGCTTTTAACCTTAGAGGCGGAAGCCTTTACCACTGAGCCTAGAGGCGCTAGGCTTCCCTTCAAGATTCTTATTCCACCATAAGGGTACATGGGTGAGTCTACGTCTCGCACAACACTCTGGTTTCTCGGTGTTTCGATTTTCAGTTCTTCAAGGTTTTTTCTAAGTGTTTTACCCGTTACGGTTAGCGTTTCACCGTTCAGTAAGTTGGCTTTGAGTAGTTTTTGCATTATTAGAGCCACACCCCCCACTTGGTGTAGTTCAGCCATTGTGTATTCGCCGCCAGGCTTCATGTTAACAATCTCTGGAACCCTGTTGCTCAACAGTTCGAAATCATCTAGGCTCAAATTGACGGATGCTTCATGTGCGATTGCGAGTAAATGAAGCACGGCGTTTGTGGATCCACCCATAGCCATGAGGACGCTCACCGCGTTCTCAAACGCCTCAAAGCTAAGTATGTCTCGTGGCTTTATACCCGCCTCGAGAAGGTTCATGAGAGCTTTACCGCTTTCGAAAGCGAACTCCGTGCGTTTCGCATCAACCGCTGGGGGGGATGCGGACCCGGGGAGGGCTAAGCCAAGAGCCTCGGTCATGGCCGCCATGGTGTTCGCAGTGTAGAGCCCCCCACATGAACCTGGTGTGGGTATTGCGTTTTTCTCGAGTGTGACAAGGTCGTCATATGTCATTTTCCCAGCTGAGTGGGAGCCAACAGCCTCGTAGACGTCGCCTATCGCCACTTTAGAACCCTTAAAATAACCTGGGAGCGTGGTGCCCCCGTACATTATCAACGAAGGAATGTTCAGCCTTGCCATAGCCATCATTATTCCTGGGCTTGTCTTATCGCAACCAGATATACCCACGAAGCCGTCGTAGCCATGAGCGTTAACGGACATTTCAACCGTGTTCGCGATTACTTCTCTGCTAACCAGTGAATACTTCATTCCCTCTGTTCCCATCGCTATCCCATCTATAACAAGCGGCGTCGTGAACATTCTCGGTGTACCGCCGCCTGCGACGACGCCCTCCTTTGCGCGTTCGCCAAGTGTCAAGGTGTGTATATTACATGGACCCGCTTCACTCCAAGCAACGGCCACACCCACTATGGGTCTGGCAAGATCTTTATCGCCGAGACCCATAGCCCTCATAAATGCCCGATTAGGTGCCCTCGCAACCCCGCTGTATACGCTTTCTGAACGCATAAACCCAAACCAGTCAGCAGAGCCAAATAAAGCTTTTCCAAGCCTGGCATGACGATGTGTAATTAGGATAGGGTTTACCAGCTGCGGTTATTCTCTCAAAATCGTTAGGCTGAGCATCATGCCCGCTTAACGATTAGCGTGTTGTGACCGGCTTAGGTTTCGAACAAAGTAAACTTTTTTGAGTCGTTTAAGATAAGCTGTATAAATCTATCCATTATAAAGTTAGAGCGTGAAACCTTATTCGAATAAAGCTGGAGTTTACCAAAAAGTTTATAAGTAAGTAGCACTTTTACTAACGACAAAGGGGCAAAGGTATCAGATGTCAAATAACGCACACGTCTCTTCATTTAAAAACGCATACACACTGACAATTTTGCCCCTAGTACTAAACGTATAGACGCCCGTCTTTGGGCTTTTGGAGGTGGAAAAATATATCACCAATATTTTCTGGCGCCCGTGGTCTTATTGAGGCCTTGAGAATTGAGGGTGTAGAGGTCGTTTTCGGTATACCTGGTGGGGCAATAATGCCAGTTTATGACGAGTTGCTCGGGAGCCCAATTAGACACGTGTTAGCTAGACATGAGCAATCTGCTGCGCATATGGCTGATGGTTACGCGAGGGTAACGGGCAGACCCGGCGTCGCTATGGCCACTTCTGGGCCAGGCGCGACAAACCTCGTAACGGGTGTAGCCACCGCCTACATGGACTCTGTCCCCATGGTCGCAATCACTGGACAAGTGGCCACGCGTCTAATAGGCACTGACGCCTTCCAAGAGATTGACACCGTGGGAATATTTAACCCAATCACAAAGTACCAGTTCCAGCCACGTCGCCCATCGGAGGTTCCCCGCGCAGTTAAAGCCGCATTCTATCTGACGGCCACGGGTAGAACATCGCCCGTACTCATTGATTTACCCAAAGATGTGCAAATGGAGAAGGAGGAGATGGCTTTCCCCGAGAGTGTTGATATACCGGGATATAGGGCGGAGTACGAACCCGATCCCTTGCATGTTGCCAAGGCGGCTGATTTACTTCTTGCAGCCGATAGACCAGTTCTTCTGGGTGGAGGTGGTGTGATTAAGAGTAATGCGTGCGACCTTCTTGTCGCGGTCGCAGAGTTACTCAATATTCCAGTTGCAACCACACTCATGGGTAAGGGGTGCATACCCGAAAACCACCCCTTATCACTTGGGCCGATAGGGATGCATGGGACATACCACGCTAACAAATTGATAATGGAGTCCGACTTGGTTATCTGTGTTGGTGCAAGATTCTCCGATAGGTCCACAATGAATCTCTCTGAGTTCACTAAAGACAGGAAGATTATCCACTTCGATGCGCACTCTCCCGAGATAGGGAAAAATCTAAAACCCCACCACTACGTTGTGGGCAATATTAGGAAGTCTCTCAGGATCCTGCTCGAGGTCTTAAAGGTTAAGGCTGTAAAGTGTGAGAACACTGCCTGGCGTGGGAGGTGGATGGAGTTAAAGTCTGAGTACGAGGATGCTATTTTCGGTGCATCAGGCGAGTTCACGTCACCACGTATAATACGTAAGATCAGGGATATGCTTCCGATCGACGCGATTGTGACAACAGAGGTCGGTCAACACCAAATGTGGGCTGAACTCCACTATAGGGTGCTTAAACCTAGGACATTCCTAACGAGCGGAGGCTTGGGGACGATGGGCTTCGGCTTTCCGGCTGCAATAGGAGCTAAGACCGCTAAGCCTTGGGTGCCAGTGCTCGATATAGCTGGTGATGGTAGTTTTCTTATGACGTCCGACTCGCTGGCAACAAGCGTTCAGGAAAACCTTCCTGTTATAGTTTGCGTCTTTAATAACTCGTGTCTAGGGATGGTTGCCCAATGGCAGAGAGCCTTCTATGGTGGTAGATACTCTGGTGTTTGGCTTGGCTCAAAGCCAGACTTTGTCAATCTAGCCAAGTCTTATGGGGCGGAGGGTGTCAGAGTTAACGGTATGCTCGACTTCGAGAGAGCCTTAAGGGAGGCGTTAAAGAGTGAGGTTACAACGGTGATTGATATACCGATTTCGCCGGAAGAAAACGTGTTGCCATTTGTCCCAACTGGTTCAGGTCTTAACGAGATGATTGTTAAATGAGTGAAGATGAGTCGGTCGCGTTCCAAATATTGGTCGAAGACAAACCAGGTGTGCTTTTCAGGGTACTAAACCACTTTCGTAGGCTCAACCTAAACATTGATGCTGTGAGTGTTTCGTCTCTCCCTGGTGTTGTGGGGAAAAGCGGTATAACCGTCAACCTTAAGGCAAGCAGTGAAGAGTGCGGTATGGTTCAGCGGATGCTCAATAAGAGTGTTGATGTGGTGAATGTTAGGCTTGTAAGGCTCTCTGAAGCTATTAGAAGGGAGTTAGTGCTGGCCCAAATAAAGATGGATCAAAACACAGGATTTGAGAGGCTCATTGAAAATTATGGTGCAAGGGTGGTGAGCATCAGAGGAGATACTGCGGTAGTTGAACTCACAGGCGAACCCGAAACTATAAATAGTTTTATAAACAGTGTTTTGGATTCTGGCTTGGTATCGCTTGGCCGGACTGGCTTAGCTGTACTATCGTTTGAAGAAAAGGTGAAGGAGTTTGCCGAAAATATATTATGAGGAGGATGCGGACCTCTCTTTTTTGACGGGTAGAAAGGTGGCCGTCCTCGGCTATGGTAGCCAGGGACGCGCGCACGCACTCAACCTGCGCGACTCCGGCATAGATGTTTGTGTGGGTGTAAGGTTCAGTGGGAAATCTTGGATTCAAGCTAAGGCGGATGGATTCGAACCCCTAACCCCCGACGAAGCCTCTAGGCGTTCGGATGTGATCATGATGCTGACACCCGACACAACACACCGTGAAGTCTATGAGTCCTCGGTTAAGCAGCACCTCAGCAGAGGTAAAGCATTGGGCTTCGCTCACGGGTACTCTATCAGGTTCGGTGAGGTTTCACCGCCTAAGGATGTGGATATTTTCATGGTTGCGCCGAAGGGTCCTGGCCCCACTGTTAGACAGGCTTACCTAGACGGTTTTGGTGTCCCGGCGCTGCTCGCCGTTGAAAGGGACTACTCTGGTCAAGGTGAAAAGCTAGCGCTGGCGTACGCTAAGGCGCTGGGTGCCACTAAGGCGGGAGTTCTCAAAACCAGCTTTGCGGAGGAGGCAGAAACCGACCTATTCGGCGAGCAGAGCGTCCTTGTAGGCGGAGTGATGAGTCTGATAGAGAAAGGGTTTGAAGTGCTAGTTGAGGAGGGCTACCAACCCGAGCTAGCATACTTCGAGGTGTGCAACGAACTTAAGCTGATAATGGACCTGATATACAAGGGTGGCTTTGCAGGTATGCTCAAGGCTGTAAGCGATACCGCTAAGTATGGTGGACTCACACGGGGAGGCAGAGTTGTAGATGAAACAGTTAAGTCAAACATGAAGAAGATACTACAGGAGATAAAGAGCGGCGAATTCGCTAGGGAGTGGACAGGTAATAGAGATGAAAGCGCCAAAAACCTGAGACGTATGATGGGTCAGCTCGAATCCAAGCAGATAGAGTCAGTTGGCTCAGTTATCAGAAGAATGGCGGGCATAGAGTCAACCGAGAAAGACTCTGAACACTGAATGCTTTGACCGCCTCTACATAAGCGTATACCCAACACAAAAGCTGTGTGTTGAATATGGTTACATACAATATAGCTTGTATACCCGGCGACGGTATAGGTCCTGAGGTTATAGCAGAAGGCAGAAAGGTTCTGGACGCTGTGTCAGAGGCTGAGGGTTTCGAGGTAAACTGGGTTGACTACAACTTCGGCGCTGAGAGGTATTTACGTGAGGGTACACTTGTTTCCGAAGAGGAACTAAAAGAGCTAAGCAACTTTAAAGCCATATATTTTGGGGCCGTGGGCGACCCACGCGTTAGGCCTGGGATACTTGAGCGAGGTATAATACTCAAGCTGAGGTGGTACTTTGACCAATATGTTAACCTCAGACCAGTTAGGTTGCTTAACGGTGTAAGCTCGGCTCTCGGATCTAAAACCCCCGCTCATATTAACTTTGTGTGTGTAAAAGAGAACGCTGAGGATATGTACAGTGGACTTGGTTCAAGCGTTGTGCGCTCGGCTAAAGCGAGCATGGTTATGTCTAGGTCAAAGTATCAGGTTAAATTCGACGTAGACGCCTCAATGATTGGGGGGGATGAAAGCTTTGCTTATGAGTTGGGTGTGATAACCCGCCTAGGCGCTGAGAGGGTGATAAAATACGCTTTCAACTACGCTCAGAATAATGGGCTACGCAGAGTGGCCTCAGTGGATAAGGCGAACGTGATGACCAACATTTACTCTATCTGGAGGGATGCGTTCGAGTCCACCGCCAAAATGTACCCCCAAATACAGACTGAAGAGTTATATGTGGATGCGGCAGCCATGCTTTTCGTCAGGGAGCCTGAAAGATTCCAGGTAGTGGTTCTTCCAAACCTCTTCGGTGATATACTCACAGACCTCGGGGCTGCGATTCAGGGAGGTATGGGGCTCGCTCCAAGTGCGAACATCAACCCCGAAGGCACCTCTATGTTTGAGCCGATACATGGGTCCGCGCCTCCCCTCGCTGGTAAGAAGGTGGCCAACCCAATAGCGGCGATTCTCGCGGGGGGAATGATGCTGGACCACTTGGGCCGTAGGGAGGCGTACAATAGTGTTGCGCGCGCCGTGGAACGTGTGCTCGTAGATGGAAGAGTTAGAACACCTGACCTCGGTGGCTCCTCCACCACTTCTGAGGTGGGGGATGCGGTAGTGAAAGAGCTTCTATCCCGGGTCTAAACTATTGTTCCGGGGGTGAAACTGGGAAATCGTCTACGTAGTCTCTACACGCTTTGTTAAATCGGCTTGGTTTTGTATTCTTTGCTTTAAAAATCTCGGTTTTAGCGTGCGTTAATCGAAAACTTTTTATTGATGTTTATGTATGTATAGGGCACGATGAGTGGTCGTCTTCTATCCGGGAAGGGTAAGAATATTTGATACAACTTTAAGAGACGGAGAACAAGCACCAGGCATCGATCTTTCCGTTGAACAGAAGCTTATGGTTGCCCGCAGACTCGCTGACCTACGCGTGGATGTTATAGAAGCTGGTTTCCCTGTGGCCTCGAGAGCGGAGTATGAAGCCACCAAGCTAATAAACCAAGAGCTCTCAGACAGAGTCGAGGTAATCGCTCTTTCCCGCTGCGCAAAGAAAGACATTGAAGACACTTTGTCAACCGGGATTTCAAGCATCCATTTATTTCTTGCAACGTCTGATATCCACTTACAATACAAGCTTAGGATGTCGAGGGAGCAGGCTATCGAGAGAATACTTGAATCTGTGAGTTATGCTAAGGAGAATGGCCTGACCGTTGAGTTTAGTCCCGAGGATGCTACTAGAAGCGATCGCGCTTTTCTAAGCGAGGCTATAACCGCAGCTCTAAGCGCTGGTGCAGATCGGATAAACATCCCAGATACTGTTGGTGTTATGGAGCCGTTCGGGATGTACAACCTCGTTGTGGAAATTAAACGCCTAGTTGGTAATAAGATTCTAAGCGTCCATTGCCATAACGACTTCGGGATGGCCACAGCCAACACTGTGGCCGCGGTGAGCGCTGGTGCGGAACAGGTTCATGTAACAGTTAACGGAATAGGTGAAAGGGCGGGTAACACTTCGCTTGAAGAGGTGGTAATGGCGTTGAAAAAACTCTTAAAGGCAGAGGTCGGCGTCGTCGCTTCTCGATTATACGAGACAAGTAGATTCGTGGCTGAGGTTACAGGTGTACCGGTACCCTACTTTAAACCAATAGTAGGGGACAACGCCTTCGGTCACGAGGCGGGGATACACGTCCACGGCGTACTTCAAAACCCACAGACCTATGAACCCATGCAACCCGAGGAGGTTGGAAACTTTAGACGAATAGCTTTGGGTAAACACAGTGGGAGCTACGGACTCAAAGTGATGCTTAATGAAAGAGGTTTAACTCTGAGTGACGAGCAACTAAAAAAGGTCCTAGATGAAATCAAGGCTGAGGCAGAAAGAGGATGCCATGTCAGCGTTGACCAGGCGGTAGAGATAGCTCGTCGAGTGTGTCTAAGTGTGAAGGCCTAATGAAACCACGATTACTCAAAGGCTTTTTCCAAGCCCTCCAAATCAACTTTTCTTGGCCCCAGAAAGGCGGGTTTCTTTGCCTCGTACTCGTGGATTTTGTGTGAGTAGAACTTTAACGTGTACTCAATATCGTCAAGACCAGTAAGCAGCCTGTTTTGGGTTGCTTGATCCATCTTAAAACGCAACTCCATACCTGAATACCTTATAAGTAGGCGCTCTACGTCCACCTCTAGCTCTAGAGGCTGGTTGAGGGCTGCTCTCCTTACGGTGTCAAGCTCCTTATCATCTAGTATGACGCAAACCAAACCATTCTTCGCTGCGTTTTCGTAGAATATGTCCCCGAATGAAGCTGCGATGATTACCTTAAAACCATAGTCCGCAAGCGCCCAAACTGCGTGTTCGCGTGATGAACCTATGCCAAAGTTTCTTCCAGCCACAAGTATGCAAGCATTCCTATACCTCTGGTCGTTTAATATAAAATTGGGGTTTGGTTCGCCGTTTTCAAGGTACCTCCAGTTGTTAAAGAGGTGTCTGCCAAGCCCTTCACGTCTCGTAATTTTAAGATATTCTGCTGGGATAATCTGGTCGGTGTCCACGTTGTCGTACGCGAATGGTAAAGCAACTCCCGTCACCTTCGTAATTTTATCCAATCCTATCCACCTATCCCCACGTTATCCAAACTCAACTCCCGTGCATCAATGAACCTTCCCTCGAGAGCGGCTGCCACCGCCATTATCGGACTCGTAAGGTGCGTTCTCACCCCAAAGCCTTGCCTGTTCTCAAAGTTCCTATTTGAAGTGCTCACACACCTTGTGCCAGCCGCAAGCCTGTCGCTGTTCATACCCAAACACAGGCTGCAACCAGAATTTCTCCACTCGAACCCCGCCTCAATAAACACTCTGTGCAGACCGAGTCTCTCAGCGCGCCGTTTAACCAGTTGCGACCCAGGAACAACTATAGCCTTAACCCTAGGCGAAACCCTTCTACCCACAACTACACGGGCTGCTTGAATAAGGTCTCCTAGACGGGCATTTGTGCAGGAGCCTATAAAAACCGCATCCACATTTATTTCATCTATTCTGGTACCTGGCTTCAGGCCCATATACTCCAGAGCCTTCTCTGCTTTTCTTCTCTGTTGCTGGTCTCTGAATCCCTCGGGATTGGGAATCCTCTCCGAGACCCCGCACACCATAGAAGGATCCGTGCCCCACGTGACCTGTGGTTCAAGGTCTGAAACACCAATATCTACACTTTTGTCATACTCGGCGTCGCCGTCGCTTTTAAGAGTCTTCCAATAATTCACAGCACGATCCCATTCTTCACCCTGCGGTGCGTAGGGCTTACCATATACGAACTCAATACTCTTCTCGTCAGGTGAAACTATGCCCGTTCTGCCTCCCGCCTCGGTCGTCAGGTTTGCGAGTGTCATCCTTTCTTCAACGCTAAGCTGCTCAACAAGCGGACCACCGTACTCAACAGCGTAGCCTATGCATCCCCCCACGCCTACACGGCCTATAAAGTTGAGCGCTACGTCTTTAGGTGTCACCCCACTTCTAAGCGAACCCCTGATCTCGACAAGCATTGTGGCAGGCTTTCTAAGCCAGAGTGATTGAGTGGCCAGAACCATTTCAATCTCGCTTGTACCCACACCGAAGCCCAATGCACCAAGCGCCCCGTTCGTCGAGGTATGACTATCTCCACAGGCAACGATGACCCCGGGTAAAACGAAACCCAGCTCTGGACCCACCACATGTACTATACCCTGTAGCGGGCTTTGATAGTCGAGCAGTGGAAGGTTGTAGCTTTTTGCATTAACCCTCAGCGCCTCTATCTGCTGGGCGGAGAGCTTATCATCAATCGGCTTTGCCCGGTCTGTGGTTGGCACGTTGTGGTCAACGGTTGCAAGTGTTAGGTCGCTTCTCCTAACAGTCAAACCTTTTTCCCGGAGGCTCCTGAAGGCAATCGGTGATGTCACCTCGTGTACTAAGTGTCTGTCAATGTATATTAGGAACCTATCACCCTCTTTCGCTACAATATGATCGTTCCAAATCTTTTGGAATACGCTTAATCCCGCCATAGACAAAACAATTTACAGCTTAACATATAAATTTTTCCTAATTTTAACACTGTCAACACCTTAAAGGGAAGTTGTTCGGTTAAAACTTGGTGATTCTGTTTCTCTAAATGCTACACGCATGCTTTTAAGGCTTATATCCCTTAGATATGAAACACGTGTGTGCAGATAAACTGGCGTGTGTTTAGACCACTTATTAACATAACGGAGAGACACGTGTCACATGCCCCTACAAGCGGTAAACCGGTTTCCGACGTGGTGCACGTTCTGGAATGGGTTATACCATTCTCAGAGCAATTAGTGGGATTGGTTTGCGAGAAAAAAGCCACAGCATTGGAGGTAATCAGATTTATCGCATCCTACCTGTACACATCAAGGATCATTTACTTGAGCGAGCACTGGGATGCATCTAGCTTAATCGAAGACTTAACACCTGAAAGAAGGAAAAGAGTGGACGCAGTTCTCTGCAAACTTGATAATCCACCGATCAGGCATCGCACCCTCTCAACACTCATACTGATTGCGCTAGGAGATAAGCTCTCTATGAGCCTGTACGATGCTCTGAACATTTCTCCCAGTGGGTTAATTCTAGTTGTGGATCCCAGACAATACATTAGCACCTTTTCCATCCAGCTTAGGTCTCTGGAGGGCTACGCTGTGGGGTACGTGGATACTAAATGGGTGCTTGTTTCCCTAAACAAGCGTTTTAGTTCATAGCGTGAGCTACCCCTAGCGGCGGGATCCTCCCAAATCAAAACCGCAGAGTGCTAGGGAGGAGAAAGAGTATTGTACACCAATTACTTATGCTCGGGTAGTCAAAACCCTGTCAAACCTACTAGAGTGAGCATTTTGTTTGGTGGGTGATGCCGAATTAAAGCGGGTGGGGCGTTTTCCCCAATCCAGCTCGTGCATCGCGTGCGGTTCACAGCCCACTAACAGTGACCCGTTACCCATGCTCTTATTCCCACTTGCATAAGGCTAACAAGCGTCTGTCCCGTCTTTTGAGATGTTATTAGCCACACTTAAGAGGCGCGTGGATGCTCTTATTATAGTCTGCCACTTAGGTAAAGTGATGAGTGAGAGAAAGTCCAAGGCAGTGGTTTTGCTTTCTGGCGGTTTAGATTCAGCCGTGTGCCTATACTTGGCGAGGCGTGTAAATGAGGGGGTGGTTGGTTTGAGTTTCAATTATTATGGGAGGCGTTCGGTCGAACGTGAAGCGGCGGTTAAGTTGGCGGCGGCCGCGGGGGTGGAGCTTATTCAAGTTGAAGTGGATTTTCTAAAGGAGGCGTCCGATGTTGTGGGTGCACCTGAACAGCTCGGAGGTGTCACACAGGTTTACATTCCGGCTAGAAATATAATCTTTTATGGTATAGCGGCTCACTTTGCAGAGAGGGTTGGTGCTAACCGTATTTACGGCGGGCATATCAAATCTGATGCGTTAAGGTTTCAGGATGCCTCCGAAGCTTTTTTCGAAAAATTCAACACCCTGCTTTCAAATCACCTTGTAAGCAAAGGTGTTCAGGTAACCACACCCTTAATTAGATTTGAAAAGTATGAGGTGGTTAGGCTTGGCGGTGACCTGGGGGTCCCATTCGAGTTCACTTGGAGCTGTTATGGTAAAGGGCCTAAGCCATGCGGCGAATGTGAGGCCTGCAAGGAGCGTAAGCAAGCCTTCATCAGGGCTGGGCTGTCGGATCCCTTGTATGGATAGACGGGCCCGGAGGGATTTGAACCCTCGACCAACGGCTCCGGAGGCCGCTGCCCTATCCAGGCTGGGCCACGGGCCCATCTGTATCTTAGGTGCGTAGGGTAGTATTCAGCTTTATCTAGGCTCTCAGTGGATCTATTCGGCCACATGTTTACACAACTTCCTCATTTTTCCATAGAGTTTAACTATTGTTGCATGCTAATATCTATTAAATTGGTTACGAGTTTAGAGGGGCTTCAGAAGTCTGAAGTTGAATCTCAGGATGCTGAGCTCGAAGAGGAAGAGAGGGAGGGTGAAGAGGAGGAAGTAGCAGTATCACTCAGACTTCCAACTCCGTCTGAGCTCAGCGAATCAGTTCTGCTCACAGTCCTCTACGATGGCGCCGAGGGTAAAGCTGTTGCGATACTCTATAACAAGGAGGACAAGAAGGTCTACGCTTGGTACGACAACACGAATCACCACCCATATCTGCTCACCGATATTCCAATAGACAAGCTCAAATCTCTTCCGCAGGTTGCCTCAAACAAGGGTATACTGGGTTTTGAGAGTGTGAACAAGTATCACCTGTTAGATGACAAGCCAGTCAAGCTGACCAAGGTTCTCGGTAGAGACCCGCTTGTCATAGGTGGCAGGTCTAATAGTTTAAGAGAGAAGCTTCCTGTAGCTTGGGAAGCCAAGATTAGATACGCTAACTGCTATATGTATGATAGGGGGTTCAGACCCGGCACTGTTTACAAAGTGAGCAATGGAAACCTTGTAGCTGTTAAACCAGAGTTCACAGAGGAGGCCTCCAAGATGGCTTCATCGATCTCTAAGGGTGGTGTTGATGTGGATGTGGTTATTGACTGGATCAACATTCTCTCCGAGCCTGCCCCCGATTTTAGACGTGTTGCGGTGGATATTGAGGTTGAGACTGCGGAGGGGAGGATGCCCAACGTCATAGAAGCTTCCAACAGACTTATAGCCGTGTCGTTCTGCGGTAGCGACGGCTTAAAGAAGGTTTTTGTGCTCATGCGTTCGGATGGTGAGCCAGGCGATGCCAACTCCCTTCCACAGGACCTCGACGTACAATTCTTTACAGACGAGGTGGAGATGCTAAAACAGACCTTCAACCTAATTTCATCCTACCCCATTGTTTTATCATTCAACGGGGATAACTTTGACTTCCGCTACCTGAAGAACAGAGCCGAGAAGCTCGGTGTACCCAAAAACCAGACACCCATAATACTAACCCAGAGGGAGGCTAGGCTGAGCACAGGTCTGCACCTTGACCTCTACCACTTCTTTAAAAATAAGGCAATACAGGTGTACGCGTTTGACGCCAAATATAAGGAGTTTGGACTTGACAGTATAGCCTCCGCGCTTATGGGCAAGGGAAAAGTGGACCTGGGTGAAAAGTTCATTGATAACCTGACACCCTTCGAGTTAGCCAACTACTGTTTCAGGGACGCCCAGCTCACATATGAGCTTACGGCCTATAATGATAATTTGGTGATGAAGCTAATCGTGATGCTCATGAGGGTTTCCCGGACAGGTATGGATGACTTGGTGCGTATAGGTGTGTCGTCGTGGATTAAGAACCTGATGTATGCTATCCATAGGGAGAGAAACTATTTGATTCCCAACCCAGAGGACATTGCGCAGAGGAAAAACACTTCGTATACCCAGGCAACCATTAAGGGTAAAAAGTATAAGGGGGCTATCGTGATATCGCCTAAGGCCGGCGTATACTTCGATGTGGTTGTGCTCGACTTCGCATCGCTTTATCCCTCTATTCTTAAGGAGTACAATCTGAGCTATGAGACCGTGAGGTGTCCTCACCCTGAGTGTAGGAATAATAAGGTTCCAGAAACTGAACACTGGGTTTGCACGAAGAGACGTGGGCTCGTCTCGGAGCTGGTAGGCCTCTTCAGAGACCTGCGTGTCTTGTGGTTTAAACCCAAGTCGAAGGACCCAACACTTTCGGGTATCTATCGTTCGTGGTATGACGTGGTTCAGCGCGCCCTCAAGGTTTACGTTAACGCTTCTTATGGCGTGTATGGGGCTGAGACTTTCCCGTTCTACTGTCTACCAGTCGCAGAAAGCACGGCTGCCATTGCCAGATACGTTATAACCTCGACCATTAAAAAGGCTCAAGATTTGGATATGAAGGTTCTCTACGGTGACACCGATTCACTCTTCGTCCTTAACCCGCCAAAGCAAAAGATCGATGAGCTCATCGCTTGGGCGCGAGGAGACCTGAAAGTTGATTTAGAGATTGATAAAGAGTTTAGGTATGTAGCGTTTAGCGATAGGAAAAAGAATTACTTTGGTGTCAAGCAGGATGGGTCGGTGGAGATAAAAGGCCTGCTGGGAAAGAAGAGGAACACGCCACCATTTATTAAACACACTTTCCAGCAGGCTCTAGAGGTACTAAGCGAGGTCAAGTCACCCGAAGATTTTGAAGAGGCCAAGAAGCGCGTGCAGACCCTACTTAAGGATGCTCAGACAACGCTTAAAACGAGGAAATTCGATGTTAAGGAGCTAGCTATCTCGGTCATGCTCAACAAAAACCCTGATAAATATGATAAGACCACACCACAACACATTAAGGCTGCTCGTATACTCATCGATAAGCTTGGAAGGGATATACGTGCTGGTGACATAATCCACTATGTTAAGACCTATGATGGCGTTTTGCCCATTGAGTTAGCGAAGCCCTCTGATATTGATACCGCCAAATATATTGAGCTCCTTAAGTCAACTTTTGAGCAAGTGTTGGACGCACTCAACATAGACTTCGATGAAGCTATGGGTGAGAGGACACTTGAATCGTTCTTTACTGGGAGGTAGGCTCACTGGGCCTTCGCTGTGAGCTCAACCGACCAACTCTCTAGCTGGCTCTTTAACTCTTCGTTTATGTAGGGCGCGATTATCACCACGGCTCGATCTCTGAATTCGTTCTCTGACAAGTGCTCGATCTTATATGATATGACGTATATGGGCATGTTGAACACCACCTTATCGCCTTGGCGTGTAGGTGAAAATGGCTTCAATAGTTCAAGAGTTTCCTTCGTCAAAGGCGCTGACACTTGGGCTTCATTTTGAGTGGAGAAAACCATCAGGTCCGACTCCTTTGGGTTCCACTCCTTAACCGTCCCTATTAGCTCTTCTTTAACCGCTTCAACTATGTCCTTTTGCTTCACCGACTCGTTTACTATGTTGCCATCCTTGCAGTGGATCACCAAACTGCTCAATTGCATCGTTTAGGCATCTGCTAAAGCTTTCTTAAGCATTTCTGTGGCACTCTTAACATCTGGTTTACCTTCAACTGTGAGGGGTATCCTTGTGAACACGTGTTTCACTTTTTCCCCATCTATAACGAAAACCTGTGGTATTTCAACACCTCCGAAGTCATCCTTTTCCCCGTGCTCAACAAGGAAACCGTAATCCTCATTTCTAACTTCAAGCTCAACGCCGAGCTCGGCTGCTACACCCTTGCAGACGGGCTCGACGTACTTCTTAACATTATCCCAGTCGGCGGTGACCAGTAAAATCTTCTTCGACAATGTAACAGGAAAACATAAAACGGTTATTTTAGAGTTATCTCCTAAGAACCATGAACTCCTACTATCACAATCCGCGTTAACACACAGCTTACCAATCCTCAAATGGGTGTCCGCTACTAAATATGATGATAGGCTATCGGAAGACACACCTAGTGCGATTTGTGCAGTGGCTCTAGCCATAATTAAGGAGGCCACCCTGAGTGACCTTATGATGCGTGTATATGGATAATTTTTGGAAACACTTAAAGCGATAGGAGTAGGTGTTATCCACGTGCGTGTGAGCGCTTCTGCACCAGGTAAAATTACGTTATTCGGAGAACACGCGGTGGTCTACGGTAAACCCGCCATAGTTATGGCTATCAACAGGCGTATTAGGGTTGAACTCTCTAGGCGTAACGATGGCAGACTGGTAATAGACCTCCCTGATATTTCGGTAAAAGGTGTTAGGTTAACAGTTAACCTTGCAGGGGGAAGTTCCATGGAAGCGTTAGACTCGGGGAGCGCAGCCTCCTATGCACTCCAAGCTCTCAAACTCGCTTCAGAGAAATTCGGAGGAGACCTCGGCTTAGACGTCAAGATTGAATCAAGCATGCCTGTTGGCGCGGGGCTTGGAACCTCCGCAGCGTTGAGTGTAGCTACACTAGCAGCCTACGCAGCGCTTCAGGGCTTCGAGCCCACTAGAGAAGCGTTGGCCAAAATGGGGAGGGAAGTGGAAGTGGCCGTACAGGGGTCTTCGAGCGGCATGGATGCAGCTGCCGTCGCCTACGGGGGCGCCATACTCTATCGTCACGTGAAGGGAGACGCGCAAATAGAGCGGCTTTCGTTTGGAGAGAGGATTATCCTAGCGGTAGGGTACACCGAGCGGGTTCTACCCACGTCTGAGAGTGTTAAACTAGTCTCCAAAATCTTCTCAAAACATAACTCAACTGTGATAAGGGTGCTGGATGCTATTGGTGAGCTAGTGTTAGAGGCAAGGAGAGCGCTGGAGACGGATGATATTAAGGGTGTGGGTGAGCTCATGAACATCAACCATGGCCTACTCTATGCACTTGGTGTGTCGACACCCCGCGTTGAGCAGATAGTTCAGGTGGCTAGGGGTGCTGGTGCGCTTGGTTCGAAGCTAACGGGCGGGGGGATGGGCGGCTCAGTTGTTTGTATTTGCCCCGACAACAACACGCTTGAAAGCGTTGTGTCCGCTATAAGGATAGCGGGTTACACGGCTTTCGGCGTCACGGAGGATAGGTATGGTGTTATGCTCGAAGGAAAAAGCTAATTTTAACCTAAAACCGCTCATGGAGAGGAGGCTTCAGTGGCTTTGGATTTAAACAGCTTCAAACTCCTTCCTAGAAGCTTTTTCAGAAGGGATACGATACTCGTGGCAAAAGAGTTGCTTGGCCAACTACTTGTCAGGGTGCACGGCGACTCAGGCGTACTCGTAGGCAGAGTTGTTGAAGTTGAGGCCTATAAGGGATTAGAAGACCCAGCCAGCCACGCGTACAGGGGTAACAGGGGTAGGGCGAGTATTATGTTTGGAGATGTGGGTTATGCTTACGTGTACTTTACATATGGTAACCATTTTTGTTTAAACGTTGTGGCCAAAGATGAGCTAACAGCCGCTGGGGCGGTGCTTTTTCGAGCTCTCGAGCCGTTGCAGGGCGTGGACATTATGATGAAAAATAGGGGTACAACAAGGCTACTCGATTTGACGAGCGGTCCAGGTAAACTCACCAAGGCTTTCGATATATCGCGCTCGTTCTACGGCGTTGACCTCACAAGTAAGGGTGACCTCTTCTTAGCGGAGGGATGGATGGGTAAGGATGAGTCCGTGTGCTCATCACCACGAATAGGGATAACTTTAGCCAAAGAGAGGCCGTGGAGGTTCTATCTATGCGGTAATCCCTACGTATCGAGGTGACAGCGTTTCTGTTTTACACATCCACAGCATATGGGCGCAGCTTTGTAGCTCTCTATTTTTCGTGGCGCGCCATCTTGAGTGTGATGGGGGAGGGTTGGGTGAATGTATAGAAAAATCTGGAGACCACTGAGTGTGTCCACACTTCTCCTATGAAGGTTTTAAATTGCGCTGTATGTCATGTTTGAGTATGTCAGCAAACTAAAATATGTGTTTGAATAAGTTTGTGTGTGCAGCTGAATGTTAGAATCAACCGCGACGCTGAGGTTTTGAGTTATGATTTTAAAGAGATCTTCGAGGGTTTTGAGAAGGTTGAGGCTGTGCGCAGAATATTCGGCGACAAGACAGATGAGGTTTTATCGAGGACAAAGGTTGTGCTTTTCCCTAGAAAGGGCTACCTAGCCGTGGATGATGAGAACGGGTATATCCTTGTCAGCAAGCCCTACCTTAAGACCGCGGATGAGAGGTATATTTATCTTGACGTTATCCACGAATTGGTTCATGTGAGGCAGTTCCTCGAAGGCAAGAACCTCTTCGATGAGCGTTACAGCTACGTGGATAGGCCAACAGAAGTCGAAGCTTACAGGTTAACCGTAGAAGAAGCGAGGAGGATAGGGATGGATGATAAACAGATAGCCGAATACCTGTACGTTGAATGGATAACCCAGGAAGAGTATCAGAGACTGCTCCATACGCTTGGAGTAAACATGGATGGCGTAAGCAAATCGTCGGGTACAAGGAGACGTGGAGGATGGCTCCAGACAAAGTAGCCACAGGCTTGCTGCTTTCAACGTTGACTTGGCAGCAATCCAACACGCAGAACTTTGGTGAGGCTGTTTGAAAGTAAGCTTTGGCTACAGGGCGGCATCGGAAGAGCATCCGGCTGATGTTCTTCTACATAACTCTGTGGTAGCAGAGAAAGTAGGCTTTGAATTCATCGTTACGAGCGACCACTTCCACCCATGGTTCCATACCGATGGCCATTCGAGTTTCGCGTTGAGTTGGCTTGGAGCTCTTGGTCAGGCTACAAGAAGTGTGCGGATAGGGACGGGTGTCACCCCACCCATATTGAGGTATCATCCAGCCTTAATAGCTCAGGCGTTTGGTACGCTTGGACGGCTCTACCCTGGGAGGGTCTTCGTGGCTGTGGGCACAGGTGAAGCCATGAATGAAGTGCCACTCGGCTTCCCGTGGCCCGGGTTCGGAGAACGTTTTGAAAGACTGCGTGAAGCAATAGAAATAATTAAGAATTTGTGGTCTGAAGACTTCGTAACCTATACGGGTAAGTATTTCAGGCTTGTTAAAGCCAACTTGTACGATAAGCCAAGCCCCCATCCGCCGATATATGTGGCGGGAATGGGTGAACACTCGGTTAGGCTTGCTGGCGAAGTGGCCGATGGGTATATGGGTGTTCCAGCCCCCAAAGAGAAGTATCCCGAAATATTCAACATACTCAGAGAGGCGTGCTCAACAAATGGCAGGGAGTTCGACGCCATGCCTAGAATGGTTGAGGTCTTCGTGAGCTATGACCAAGATTATGACAAGGCTTTGAGCTGGGTTTCGAGATGGAAGACGTTGCTTATACCCAATGTTTTAGCATCCGAGATCTATGACCCCAGGGAGCTGGAGGAGAAGGCTAAGAACATCGATGTGAGACAGCTTACAAGTTATCAAGTGAATGTGTGCACTAGTGTTGAAGAGGTAATTAAAGCGGCCGAGAAGTACATAGGCTACGGGTTTAATGAGATACAGCTTCACAGTTGCTCGCCTGATGAGGCGAAATTCTTGGATGACTTTGGGTCGAAGGGCCTACAATACTTAAAACAGCAATACGGAAAACCATGACCTCACTGAACAAGCCTTTGCGCTCAACCTCAACAAAGCTTAAACACTAACTCAACCATAATTAAGTGGGTAATTTGAGAAATCCCCTTCCCCCAGGTCAGTTCTACTCGAAAAAGTGGGTTCTATACTCTGCTTTCGGAGAACCCAATGTGGACTTAGCTTCATGGAGGCTAAGATTCTCAGGGCTTGTGGATAAACCCTATTCACTGACCTATGGGGAGTTGCTTGCCCTAAGTAAAACCAAGTATGTGAGGGATTTTCACTGTGTTACGAAGTGGAGTATTAAAGACGTGGAATGGGAGGGTGCTCCACTCGGCGATTTGATTAGAAGAGCGAGTCCTAGACCTCAGGCGGAATGGGTCTTATTCGTGTGCGCGGATGGCTACACCACGCCTGTGCCGCTTGAAGACGCGATGTCGAATGACTCCATAGTGGCTGTTAAGATGAACGGTAACCCGATCCCAAAGGAGCAGGGTTTCCCAGCTAGACCCTTCATACCTCACCTTTATGGATGGAAGAGCGCTAAATGGTTGACCGAGGTACGCCTACTTGAGGAGTATGTTGACGGCTACTGGGAAATGTACGGCTACCATGAGCGTGGACGCGTATATGAGGAAGAGCGGTATAAAGGGAACGAGTGGAAAAAGATAAAGAAAGGTGTTCGGGGAACCCTTAGCGCCGAACGGGTTTAAACCCTTACCAGCTGTTTACCCTTCTTCATGATACCCCTAAGCACGTAGTGGAGTATTCCGCCGTGTTTATAGTACTCAACTTCTACAGGTGAATCAAGGCGAACTTTAACACTGAATAAGAAACTCCTGCCGTCCTTCTTAGTGACCTTAACGCTTAGGGTTTGACCAGGCGTGAGGTTATCGGGCACAACTATGTCTAACTTCTCGGAACCATCCAGACCAAGGCTCTGAGCGTTCTCACCCTCTATGAACTGTAGTGGTAGGATGCCCATCCCAACTAGGTTGCTCCTATGTATCCTCTCATAGCTCTCGGCGATTATTGCTTTTACCCCAAGTAGCGCTGGACCTTTAGCCGCCCAATCCCTAGAGCTACCAGCCCCATACTCTTTACCCGCAAGGATTACAAGGGGCACACCCTCAGATCTATACTTCATAGCCGCCTCATAAACACTCATGATTGCGCCGTCGGGGTGGTGCACAGTGTAGCCTCCTTCCCTATTGGGAACCATTTTGTTCTTGACACCCTTGTTGTCGAATGTTCCCCTCATCATAACCTCATGGTTACCTCTCCTAGAACCGTATGAGTTAAAGTCTGGTGGCTGCACACCGTTCTCAATTAGATACTTTCCAGCGGGTGAATCCTTGGCTATTGAGCCAGCGGGTGAAATATGGTCTGTTGTGACCGCGTCGCCCAAGATGAGTAGAATCCTTGCACCACTTATATTCCTCCCAAGTCTAGGTTCAGTCGCCTTAAAATCCTCAAAGAAGGGCGGCAATCGAATATACGTGCTCTTAGGATCCCACAAATAGAGTTCGCCGCTAGGAGCATCGAGCTGGTCCCATTCGGGAACCATACCTTCAAAGTTGGAATACCTTTCACGATACATGTCTGGGTCTATGGTCGCCCTGATGACTTCCCTAATCTCTTCTTCTGAAGGCCATATATCCTTAAGATAGACTGGACCATTCTTACCATTCCCTACTGGCTCCCTACTTAAATCCTTGGTCACTGTTCCAGCCAGCGCGTAGGCTACGACTAGGGGTGGTGACATTAGATAGTTGGCTCTAACACTCCTGTGGATCCTCATCTCAAAGTTCCTGTTACCCGATAACACGCTGCTAACAATGAGCTTGTTGTCCTGTATAGCCCTCTCAACTGGTTCAGGAAGCGGGCCGCTGTTACCTATGCAGGTTGTGCACCCATAACCCACAAGGTTGAATCCGAGTCTCTCTAAATAGTTCATCAAGCCGCTCTTCACCAAATAGTCCGTAACAACCCTAGAGCCAGGCGCGAAACTCGTCTTTACATATGGTGGCACACGGAGTCCGGCTTCGTACGCCTTCCTAGCCAGTAATCCAGCTCCAACCATTAGTGATGGGTTACTTGTGTTCGTGCAACTCGTTATAGCCGATATGACCACGTCGCCGTCGCCCAGCTCGACAGGTTGGTCATTCATGTAAATCTTAACCCTCTTCTTGGTTGAGCCCTCCACACCGCGCTGTGGATTCACTTGCTCCACGAGTTTGTCTATGCTTGAAGGAACATCAGAAAACCTCAGATTCTGCCATGGCAGAGCCGGACCCGCAAGCGTTGGCTCCACCGTTGATAGGTCCACTTCTATCTTCTCGGAGTACTCGAGTTCTCCATCCGAGGGCACACCGAACATCCCCTGAGCCTTTAAGTAGGCTTCAACGAGCCTAACATGCTCCTCCGCCCTACCCGTGAGTCTAAGGTAGTTGAGCGTTTCACCGTCAACCGGGAAGAGTGCAGCCGTAGCACCATACTCTGGGCACATATTTGACACCGTAGCCCTGTCTGGGATAGAGAGGTATTTGACACCCTCCCCATAGAACTCCACTATTTTACCCACTACGCCATGCTCTCTCAGTATCCCGGTAAGCGTGAGAACCAAGTCTGTGGCTGTCACCCCAGTTCGCAGTTTACCTTTGAGGTTGACACCGACAACCTTAGGTGTGAGGAATGTTATAGGCTGGCCGAGCATTGCCGCTTCGGCTTCGATACCCCCAACCCCCCAACCCAGCACACCTAATCCATTGATCATGGTCGTGTGGGAGTCTGTGCCAACAAGAGTATCAAAGTACGCTAGCTTTTCGTTGCTGGTGACCTCAGAGGTAACCACAGTGGCTAGGTACTCCAAGTTAACTTGGTGTATAATCCCAACACCAGGTGGGAAGAGCCTGAATTTTGAGAATGATTTCTGGGCCCACTTAAGGAATCGGTAGCGTTCGGCGTTTCTCTCAAGCTCCTTCTCAAGGTTACGTTTTAAGGCGTCTGGCACAGCGTAGTAGTCCACTTGTATTGAGTGGTCTACGACTAGGTCCACGGGGACAATAGGGTTGATGAGTTTGGGATCAATCCCAGCGTCGTGAAGAGCCTGCCTCATCGCTGCGAGGTCAACTATAGCGGGCACACCAGTGAAATCCTGCATTATTACCCTCGCAACCCTGAAGGGCACCTCACGTTCAGCTGGCTGTGCGGGATTCCACTGCGCTAAGGCCTTAACATCATCCCAGCTCACCGCCACGCCATCACAGTTTCTGACGAGAGACTCAAGCATTATTCTGATGCTGAGTGGTAGCCTTGAAATCTTTCCCAACCCAGCTTCTTCGAGCGCTGGTAAAGAGTAGTAATCATACTTTTCACCCCCAACCATGAAGCTTCTGGTGGCACTAGAGGGACCAAAGATTTTACTCATATTAGAACACCCCACACCCACTTGGAGACGATTTTCTGGCTCAGGAGAAAGTTATTCATAGCATTTCATCACGATTATTCCGTGTTTACGATTTATAAATTCGTCGCGGAGAAGACTTTCAAAAAGATACTCTGATTAGCTGACTTAGTGTTACGGGATTATTGAATTTGTTTGGTGTTCAAAATGGTGTCCGTTGTGTGTCACTGTTTATTGTCTATGAAAAACCGTCATCTAGACACCGCTGCGCACAACGCAGAGTCATTGTCTATCGACCAGTGCAAATGTTTAAGGCGCTATCAAAATTAAAGGACTGGATAATCTTGACGGTATCACGTTGGCTCTTGACGTTTATGCAGTGTATGCATAGGTCCATGGGTTTCAGTATTGGTGCGCCACACTGTGAGCAGAAGCCGCGGAGTTCTGGATTGGCTTTTCCACCACGGAATTTTTCAAGATAGGTCTTTACTGATTCTTCTTGGTCTTCCTCTATAGAGCCTGGACGTATGCTTCTTACTGCTCTAATCGCGTCCTCCGCGCTTAAGCCGAACAGGGCGCCAATAAAGCAGGCCGAAATTGTGCCTGTCCTGCCTAGTCCAGCATAGCAGTGCATCATTACAGACCTCTTCTGGGTTAGCAGATATCTGTGCAGAAAGTTAACCGCTTCCTCGATCTTGGACAGGCTCGGAGGTTCAAAATCATTCAAGGCTACCTCTTTAAATCTTAAACCCAGTTTTTTACACCAATCGCGTTCTTCAGGATGCGTCTCGAAGCTTAACACTACGCTCACACCTATCTTTCTAGCTTCAAAGAGATCATCCAGTGATTGAGGCTGAGAGGACGCGAGAAGACGCCCCTTGAGTAGCCAATTCGCATATAAAGTCATTATCAAGTCACATGACTATATACGTGAAAATTCACAATAAGCCTTACTTTGCAGGTTGCACTTTGGCATTAAAACACAACATGTAAATGAACATCCCGCATGTTTTCAGAGGGGATTGGTTGGCGACACGGTTCAATCATGGTATCTGGTGAATGTGGCTATGTGGGAAAACGTGTGCTACGGGGCAACTGCTATAATTGTCACATTATGGCTAACGCCCTCGCCGGCGCGCCATCGCCATCCATCACCCTTATGGGCAAACATATGAAGTATGCCTTTTTCGAAACCACCTCAACCAGCCTGTTTGAAAGATTCTCAACTATTATGATACCCGAGCCGAGAAGCGTCTTGTGCACCTCCGGGTCGCCCACAGTAGGCGAGTCTATACCAACACACTTGTACCCTGCCTCCACTAGGCCTTCTGCGAATCGCTTGCTAAGCGTTGGGAAAACACCGCTTTGTGCTCGTTCACGCATCGCATAATACGAGGTGTAAACGAGTAGTACATCCTCGCTTCTACGGGTTATATCCCCGTCGGTGACAACCATTCTCGTAGAGAGTGAGCCAGAAACATCTATTGTCTTAGCATATCCACACGCCGCGAGTGGATGGAGCTTATCAATGGTTTTTCCATTAGCGATAAAGTGGGCTGGCGCATCAATGTGTGTCCCGCTATGTGTGCCCAGCGCCAGCCTTTTAAGGGACACGCCATCCACGGATACGTGTCTGTACTGCTCCACTGATGGTTGGGGGTCACCCGGATAGTAGGGCATACCCGTGTAGATATCGAGTGAGAGGTCAATCAAGGTTGGGTTCTCTAAATTCAGCAATCTATCTCCTCTTATTGGTGCAAGGATTAAATTTATGTTCATCGATATCCCACGGTTTGCTTATGAGTGTAAGGAATGGTGGAAGGCTTGTTGCATACACTGTTTTGGTTTTAGCAGTACTGTTAGTGTCGGGTATAGTGCTCTACTATGCTCTCTCAATTCTTCGCCTGATTCCCATCAACTTTACAACCTACGTAAAGGTTCTTATAACTGGGCTTGTGGGCTACGTCGCAATATACGTGGTTGGCAGGGAGCTTCGACGGCTTCTACACACAAGTCTGGGACCTCAGAGGGCTTACCCCATCTTCTTCCTGTTCAGGGTTGCCTCATACCTGCTCCTTATAGCACTTATGCTCGCGGTGGCGGGTGTTAACCCAACTGTGCTACTTGCGGGTGGTACATTCGCGGGTCTAGTTGTGGGGCTGGCTGGGCAAACAGTTCTATCGAACCTTTTCGCCGGCTTACTCATCGTGTTCGCAAAGCCATTCTCCGTTGGGGATAGGGTGACCGCCTTCGGTTGGCAATATGGTATGTCCTTCCCATTCTATTCACCCAAGTTTTACTCCGAGGACAGATTGATACCCAGCCTTACAGGTAAGATCGTGGATGTGACGATGAACTACACCACCATACTCCTCGATGAAGGGGTGGAAGTCAAGATACCCAACAACGTTGTGATAACCATGGGCTTCATTATACAAGAGGTCGAAAGCCGCTGGGTAAGGGTGAGGTACGAGTTACCCGTGAGCCTAGAGGATAGGCTTGATGAAGTTCTGGGTTTGGTTCAGAAAGAGGTGAAGAAGAATGAATGGGTTATTCGCCCCGAAGACGTCAGGGTGAACGTTGAAGCAATAACACAGAGCTCCATACTCATCCTAATTGACGCCCCCTGTAAGGGAGCCTTCGAAGACGCGCCGAGAAGTTCAATCTTAAGGTCGATTTCCAAGGTCAAAAAAAGCCTAGACCACTCAGGATAGGGCTATGTGGATTCTACAATTTATAGGTAGCCTTTTGGTGTGTTGACTTGTGTTACGTGTAGTAGTCCTTGTTAAGGTTGTACCCAATATCTCGCAGCTCAGGTTTGACCCCGTGAAAAAAACCTTGATCCGTGATGGGGTGAAGAACGTTCTAAACCCCCATGATGAACGTGCAATAGAGGAAGCTTTACGCGTAAAGGAAAAGCACGGCGCCACTGTGAGCGTTGTGTCTATGGGTCCACCCCAAGTTGAAGATGTCTTAAAGGAGGCCTACGCCTTCGGGGTGGATAACGTGTACTTGCTGACTGATAGGGCTTTCGGCGGGGCTGATACACTCGCAACATCAACGGCGTTGTCGCTCATGTGCCAGAAACTGGGCTACGACCTTGTGCTCGGAGGAAAACACAGTGTGGATGCCGAGACCTCCCAACTCATCCCAGAAGTCTCCCAGCTACTGGGGACCACACTCCTCACCAACATAACAAAACTGGATTTCATTTGTGAGTCAACCCTGCTGGTTGAGCGCGAACACGAGGGTGGCTACGAAACATTCGAGTTGGGTCTTCCAGCGTCGCTAAGTGTGAGTGAGAAAATAAATCGACCTAGGATACCCAAGCCACAAGATAGAGAGCTCGGAAAGCAGAGGAGTGTTGTGCGTGTTGGTGCAAACGAGCTATCAACAGACCTTTCAATCTTTGGTTCCGCGGGTTCACCTACAAGCGTGAAAGCTGTTTACGACTCCTCCTATGCAAGGAAGCCGATCATTTTCGATGCGACGACTAATCCTGAAAAAACGATTAGCGAAGCCTTGGCAACGTTGGAGCAAGCCCTGAAGGAGAAACCGGCGCTCACACAGTCTCAGACCGAGGCGCAGGGTGACCCATCTAAAAGGGTTTGGAGCGTTTTCCTACGAGGTGAAGTGGAGCTTCAGACAGCTAAGGAGGTGCTGAGTAGGTTGAGCCAGCTTGGGTACACGGCTGAAGCGGTGTTCGCAGGGGAGGCATCGGACGACCAAGTGCACTCTGCGTGCAAGCATGGGGCTAAAAACTTGCTCGTGATACCTATCAGGGATAGCACCTGGTCTTCTAAGGCGCTGGCTGAGGGGATAGCACAGGCAATAAGGAGAGAGGAGCCATACGCCGTGTTTTTCCCCTCCACTGTAAGAGGTAGAGAAGTTGCTGGGCGTGTCGCGGCGGCGCTCAGGTTGGGTCTGACGGGCGACGCCGTCGACCTAAAACCTACATTGCAGGGTGAGATAGTGCAGGTGAAACCGGCCTTCGGGGGAAACATAATGGCTGAGATAATATCAAGAACCATCCCACAGCTTGCAACCGTGCGACCCGGAGTCTTCGAAGCCAAAGAATTGGGCGGCGGCGAGTGCCCAACCAAGTGGCTAGAGTATAATCCAAACACGTCTGAAGCAATAAGGTTCATTAAGTCTAGACCCATAGAATACACTTCGGACCTATACCACGCAAGGTTTGTTGTTTGCGCAGGCTACGGTGTGGGCTCACCGGAAGGTTTCAAAGCCGTTTCAGAGTTCGCTAGTTCGGTTAAAGCCTCAGTGGGTGCCACTAGGAAAATAGTGGATTTAGGCTGGGCTCCCCCACACTTGCAGATTGGTCTCACAGGTAAATCCATAAACCCGGAGCTCTACGTGGCTGTGGGCGTCTCAGGGGCCACGAACCACATGGTTGGGGTAAGGAGAGCGCGGGTTATACTCGCCGTGAATAAGGACCCACGTGCAACCATCTTCTCTTCCTGCGATGTTGGCATAGTGGCCGACTATAGGGTTGCTCTGAGCCATCTTAGGGAAGGCCTTAGAAAGATAGGTCAATCTCTTAACCCGGAATAAGCGGGTGGGTGACGTGGAGTATAAGCAGTTCGCGAAGAGTGGTGTTCGTGTGTCAGCGGTGGGTATGGGTACATATTATGATCCCCTCTGGATAGTCACCGCCTATCTTGGTTGGAGGCGTGGAGCGCAGGCCAAGATACAAGCCATAAGAAGCGGGCTTGAGCTGGGAATAAACTTGGTGGACACAGCTGAAATCTACCAGTCAGAGCCGCTGGTCGCCAAAGCCATAGCTGGGCTAAGAAGAGAGGACGTGTTTTTGGCCACTAAGGTGTGGTCCAACCACTTGAGGCGTGATAGACTCATCAAGAGTTTGGAGGCGAGTATGAGAAGGCTGGGTGTCAGCTATGTGGATCTATACCAGATCCACTTTCCGAACCCACGTGTACCAATTGCTGAAACGATGGGTGCAATGGAGGAGATGGTGGATAAGGGTAAAATAAGATTCATTGGTGTGAGTAACTTTAGCTTGGAGCAGATGGTGGAGGCCCATCACTCGCTTAAAAAGTATGAGCTAAGCTCAACCCAAATGGAGTACAGTTTGGCGAACAGGTCTATTGAAAAGGACATTCTACCATACTGTGAGAAGAATGGTATAGCCGTGTTGGCGTATTTCCCGCTGGCCCATGGTAAGCTTGCATCCAACACTGCGCTGTCGAAGATAGGAGCCAAGTACGGTAAAACACCGTCACAGGTGGCATTAAATATCCTAGCATCCAAGCCGAACGTTTTCCCAATACCCAGAGGATCAAGGGTGGAACACGTCAAACTCAACGCTGAAAGCGTTGGGTGGAGGGTTTCAGAGGAGGACAAAGCCAAAATAGAAGCGCTCTTCGCTGGCTGAAATCACCCTGCGACACCCCTCTTTTTTAAAACCCCAAGTATTCTCTCCCAGTCAAGCTCGTATAGAATAACACCTAGTACGAGGAAGAACACTGATAATAACAGGCTGAGCTCAACACTTGTTATACCCAACACCCTTAGGTAGTCAGTAACCCTAATAATCCCTAGAAGTTCGAGCGAGATCTCAAAGGCGCTCTTCGATATCTTAGCGCTTATCGTCACCGCTAACATCTCGGGGAGTCTGGCACGGTTTGCTCCAGCGCCTATGTAAAGGTAGTCATCCAGTGGAAGGATGGGTATAAACGCTGTAATAAAGAGGGAGAGCAGAAAGGATTTTGTGTTCATCCATCTAGAAAGCAGTCTAACATTCCTGTTTCTTCTAAGCCTTCCACCGAAGCCGAGAGCACCATAATAGATCAGGACTTTAGCGAGCGCTGCGCCTACGCCAGTTATGATCACGACGAGTGTGAAACTAAGCGGGTTCACGCCGGAAATCAGTAGGAAAGTTGTTGATAGGAGGGTGTATGATACCCCAAAGAAGGGTGTGGCATTTGAAGCGAAGGTTATAATAAAGATGAGTAGGAGCTCTGAAAGCGTGTAGTCTACGTTCAGGTTAAGGCACCACGCTAAAAACTCCCATTGGTGGAATTAAGCGTTGTCGTTTACACCCATCATTCAGAGGGCATTAAAATGGTGATGTTAATGGGTTTTGCCCTAACGCAGGCTTTCTATTGAGGTAAATTTGTTTGCTCTATCATGCTCTTATTGAGAGAGTTTAGACTCTTATTGAGAGAGTTTAGAAAACACCAACTGTTTATAGTCGGTAAAGTGGTGCGGGTACACATTCAAGCGAAGAGCTTTGAAGAAAGCGCTGAAAGTTTGGGTGCTAGTAGGTCAGTTACAAAAGGTTGCCCGTTTTAGGCTGGAGGGTACGCATCCCATGGATAATACTGCCTCAGCATCCCATGCGTGGGGGGTGTTTGGAGCCATGAGTGATCACTTGAGTGGGCGGTGGGTCAACACAACCTTGAATAGAGGAGTGGGTGCACTTCACGTCATGATAATGTTGGTTGTTGTTACTCGTTACTATTAATTTGTGAAAGGTTTGTTACCATCCCTTGATTTTGTAGTGAGCGATTTTGTTGCTCTAAATCGCTTGTTGGAGTGGGAACTCACTCTTCTTCTTCCTCTTCCTCTCTATGATATCTAAGGGAGAATATGATTCGGTCCCATAGGTCCGAAAGAAACTCGTAGAGTGGTTTAAGCCTGTACTCCTCGTAGAGGACAAGCCCCGCGCAGAATGCGGCGAGCAACCACCCTCCAAGGATGTCCGCTGGCCAGTGGACACCCAAATACATTCGCGAGTAGCTGACCGCTAAAGCCTCTGCTAGGAGAGGTAGGGAGTATTTTTTTGGTAGAGCGCTCAGAGCCACTATGGCTCCAGCTCCCACTATTACGGCGTGACCAGAGGGATAGCTGTAATCTGTGGGTCTGACGCCAATCACGTTTACTCCTCCGAGAACGTCAAAGGGCCTCGGCTCAGCCATTATCGCCTTAGTCGCCGTGCCTAAGATGATGGCTAAGATAAATGTCACAAAGAGGAGAAAGGAGCACCGGCGGTATTCTCCCCCAGGTAGCCATAATACGAATACCACTGGGACCCACACGTATTCGCGACCATAGCGCGATAGGTCAAGCATAAAGGTGTTAAGGTAAATGTATTGGTGCGCATTAATGAGTCTAAAAAGCGCGGTGTTTATGGGTGTCGGTTCACCGAGTAGCTTCACAAGCAGTGAAATGGCTACGAAGAAGCATGCAGTCAATATGACTCTAATCCTTAGAGACACGTGAACTTCTAACGGGACCAAATCATAAACCTTTTCACGCAAACACTGCATTCATGCAGATAGTGACATCACCGGATGCAAGCGTGTCACCTTGTTCAGTGTTGTGTTTAATGTGTTACTTTTACGCATCGGTAGGGTAGTAGAAGCTTACTGTAATTTACACGTGGTAGGTTTCAAATAATTTATGTAGTTTTGTGTAAACCTCGAGCCGTGGCCTCGAGGGGGTGTGGGGAAGAGAGTTGCTGTAAATCTGTTTTGTTAACCAAAACGAAATGAGATGTTTCTAACGTTGGGGCAGTGAATCTTTGACTTGTTTTTTAAAGCGTTCAACTTTTTCCCTTCTCGCCTCAGCCCTCTTCTCCGCCTGCCTCCACCGCTCGGCTTCATCTTCAGTCTTCGGTGTGTATGCGGGTACTGGTTGAGGTCTACCGTCTTTGTCAATGTGTACAAATGTATAGTACGCTGTGGCCGCATGGTGTCTGCTACCCGTGTAAGGGCTCTCCACGATGACTTTGGCACCTATCTCCATCGAGGAGTGGCCTACATAGTTTAAGGCTACGGTAACATCCAATATGTCGCCCACCCTGATAGGATAATAGAAGGCCATCTCATCCACAGACCCTGTTACGCATGTTCCACCGCAATACCTTGTGGCCAAAGACCCAGTTAACTCATCCAAAAGCCTTAGAAGTCGACCCCCGAACATTAGGTCGCCATATATAGCATCGTCTTGGAATACTATTTTTGAGAGTTCAAATTTCCAATCCGAGTCCGCCGCATAAGCTTCAACATCCATCGTTCTTTGTTTCCTGTCCGCTAATAGATTTTTACGCTTAGTATACCTTTCCTGGGCTTCTAGGTATTCGCTTTTCTCATCTTGGGTTGGTTCTAATCTCGACGGTATTGGTCTTGGTTCACCGCGTGGATCCACAGCGACAAACGTCATGTGTGAATACGTGGTAAGCGAACTAGTATTACTTTCTTCGCCCTCGGCTAAAGCCTTTACGGCTACCTCCAATGAGCTTCTCCCCACGTATTCCACCCAAGCCCTCACGAAGACCCTATCACCCACGTGAACTGGGTTTATGAAGAACACGTTATCCAGGTAACCTAGAACACAGTTACCCCGTGTGAGTCTTGTCGCGCTTAGCGTGGCCGTTGAAACAAGCCAGTCCATCATTCTGCCCCCATGCAGTATGCCGAGAGGATTCGCGTCGCCTGGGTTAACAATATGCAGTGTCTCAACAGCCGTACTTTTAAGAGAGAGATTCTTCTTCTCGTACATAAATAGGTTTGACAACACCCACTAATTAGGTGTGAGACGATGCTCAGTCGACCCCTCAACCTGATCTACCCACTAACCGTGTGCCATGCTACACAGAGTATCAAGCCTTCCACAATCAATGAGGAGGAGTTTGGTAGCTCTATTGATAATGTTTTGTGTTAGCAAGTGACATGCCCTAAAAGTTTATTTTAAGCTCTGCCTTAGAGTATTTAAGGACCCCAAAGCCAAAGCCTGATACCTTCATCATTCCGACTAAGCAACGAGACGAATAAGTGCAACACGCCTTGTTGCATAAATATTTTATAGTGGTTTTGCTCCACACACACTTGCGCCCGTACCAAACTATCGACACAAGCTTGGGTTTTCTGGTTGATTTAATCTTTAGTGTGGCCTCGTAGATAACCCAGCCACTTGTGGTCACCATTGTTACAAAAGATAATCAATCTCATGAGAGAGTTTTCAATATTGGTAAGTGTAGGTAGGCTTCCACTCATTCTTCTCAAAGTGTTGATAATAGGTTAGGGGTTTTGGGTAGGCAGTTTTAAAAAAGAAACTTGCCTAGTACACGTGGTACATAGAGTGGGGGCGAGGGGACTTGAACCCCCGACCATCGGGTTTCACCTTGTTTGTCGCTCCAAAGCCAAGTCATCCCCCTCTTTAGGGTCAAATCTTTTTGTGATGAGCTCTGGAGCCCGCCGCTCTACCGTGCTGAGCTACGCCCCCTTTACTTGGTTCTCTATTAATCCAGTAAAGAGTTGCTGGATATTTATGGCTTCCGCCGTTACGGTGCAAACCTTGTTTGGTTCTCAGTATTCCATCATGCGTAAGCTCTCTATTGTGTTCGTATCCACTTTGGTTGCCTAGGTCTTCATTTTTTGGATTGTGGATACACCTTTTATTCCCGCAAGCTCTAATTATTACCTCAACAAAGAGTTTCTTTGGATAAATGAATTTGGCTGTGGGTGTTATGAATTGAGTAGTGGGGGTGAGTGTCTTGCCAACTAATTTGCCTCCACAAGCTCAGGCTCTATGGCTTAAGGCACAGGAGGCTAAGACCAAGGAGGAAAAGCTTGAACGCCTACAGGAGTTCTTGTCCGCAATACCTGATCATAAGGGTACCGAAAAGCTTCGTAAACAGATTAGACATCAGATCGCGGTCTTAAAGGATGAGTTAGAATCTGAAAGGTCTAGGAGGAAGGGTTCGGGTTTAAGCCTACTTATAAAGCGGGAGGGCGCTCTCCAAGCTGTGCTAGTGGGCGCTATGGGGTGTGGTAAGACCGCCGTATTCTCAAGGCTAACTGGCGTTTCGCTGGGCGGTGGGCTCATGGAGGTTAGGCAGCCAACACCTGGGGTTGTGCGTTTTGGCGACGTGCCGATTCAGCTCGTGGACACCCCACCCCTCTATTTGGGCTCATCTAGGCAGCCGAGTTTAACTTTGGCTTCGGCTAGGAACGCCGACCTCTTAGTGCTGGTTTTCGATTCCTCCAAGCCGGTTAGAGACCAGATTACGACATTCGAGGACTTCTTGGATGAGTGCAGGATTAGGCTTAGGGCTAAGAAGGGGTGGGTAAAAGTGGAGAAAACAGCGTCTGGGGGTGTGAGGGTGATGACTACAGGCACCCCCCTATGTACACCAGAGGAGGTTTCATCTTATCTAATCGAAATGGGTGTGCGTAACGCCGTAGTAGTAATAAATGGCCCGGTGGGTATTGATGATGTTGAGGCCGCGCTGCTTGGCTATGTTTTCAAACCAAGTGTGGCTTTGATCACAGGGCGCACGAATATAAGTGAAGGTGAATTAAGTTTAATAAAGAGTATGCTACCCAACTCTCCGGTTGTGTGGGAAGGCGAGCAGCACTTTGAAGCCATTTTCGCAAGGGAGGTTTTTGGTGTTTCTGGTTTGATTAGGGTGTATACTAAACCTCTTAACCAGAAGGAGAGGTCTGAGAGACCGATTTTCCTCAGAGCTGGCTCAACAGTTAGGGATGTGGTAAACACCATTCATTCTTCGCTGCTTGCCACGTTCGAGTACGCGCGGGTCTGGGGTTCCTCGGTGAGGTTTCAGGGTGCAAAGGTTGGCCTAGACCACGTTTTGATGGATGAGGACACGGTCGAGGTTCACGCTTAGAGAAAAAGGTGTGGGCGCGAGACCTCAGCTACCCCAGAGTTGACATCACCACTCAGAGGACATGGCTCACATCACAGGCATAGTGGAATAGCGGCTTGGTTTGATTAGTCTTTCGCGTATTGCATGAACGATACGAGTTGCTTGTTTTTAGCATCTCTTTTCCTCACCTTGTCTTTGGTTTTCTAAGATGAATTTTTCTGGTTGTGCCCACTATTACGGCTTCTCTTCCGTAGAGTTTGACGGTTATGTAGAGGAGGAGTAATGTGTAACCCGCTAAAGCGAAGACGTATACGACGTCAAATAATGAGGCTGGACCTATCAGTGCCATGTTGAGTAGTAGGTAGCTATAAGTGAATGGTAGGAGGTACATGACCGCTTGTACGAGATGGGGTAGCGAGAACAGGCTTGAGAAGAGGAGTGGGTACATTGAGAGTACTGGTAGCGACATAACTAGCCCTATACTTGCATTCGCCTCCTTAGTATTTGTTGCATAGGCACTCAGCGCCGCGGTTATGAGCTGTGTGACCACCACGGTCGCCGTAAGTATAGCTATTAGGGCGGCGGCTTGTAGTGGTTTGATCTGTATGGCGGTTGGTGTTATGCTCTGCGCAAGACCACTGAAGGTGAGACCCACTTCGAGTATTATTCCCACAAGGATGGCTATTGCTGACACTAGGGATATTACAAGCACGGCGAGTGTTTTACCAATGATTATCCCCCACCTACTTATGGGTGTCACAAGCAGCATCTCGAGTGTTCTGCGCTCTTTTTCACCCACAAGGCTATCGATTATCAGACCAACATTTGTCTCAACGGAGACGAGTACTATCAGCGCTGGGAGTATGCCGGCGTAGGGTGTGCTCACAGTGGTGTTAAAGGGGGTTTTCACTTGGTATTCTTCAACGTATACTGTGACGGGGTTTAGAACCTTCGAGGCGTTTGCACCATACACCCTGTGTAATCGAGCATATGTCACTTGGGTTGAAATATCGCTGAGGGCGCTATCAACAATCTGGTTTACCACCTGAGCCTTGGTGCTTCCCGGACTTGTAAAGAGTGTGAGGTTTGCTACACCAAACGTCTGGTTGAGTGTGTAGCTGAAGTTCTCTGGTACAAATATGGCCATAACAGCCTGCCCATCCGCAACCATCTGCTTGGCCACCTGAAAACTCGATTCATTAACCACCACTAGGTCTATGCTTTGGCCGTACGCCTCGATATTATTAAAGAGTTGCTGACCATAGTTTGCTGAACCATAACCCGTGTCTTTGTCCACGAAGGTGATAACCGTTGGAGTCTTAGTGAGAGAGTAGTTGCTCAGCACACCTAACGCTGAGAATAGGAGTAGGGGCATAACTGTGACTAGTGCCAGCGCCTTTCTGTTCCTTACGAGCTCCTTTAGGTCCTTTATGAAGATGACACCCCAACCCACTCTATTCTACCTCTGAAGTGGTGAGTGTCAGGAAGAGGTCTTCAAGGTTATCCGAGCCATACTCGGCGAGAAGCTTTTCAGCTTCACCCTGAACGACTATTCTACCCTTATCCATTATTGCGATGGTGTCAGCCACGCTTCTAATCTCCGACATGTTGTGGGATGTGACTATGATCGCTTTCCCTTCATCCACGAGTTTGCCTAGCATATCACGCACATTTTTAGCCGATCTGACATCCAGCCCATCCGTTGGCTCATCTAAGACCAGTAGTTGGGGGTCATTTACAAGGCACATACCAAGAAGTGTTTTACGTTTAAGACCCTTACTCAGCTTGGAGCCATACTCATCGTGTTTGTCATCTAATCCGAGGACCTTGATTAGATGCTCGGTTCTCAGCTCAGCCTCAGACCTGCTTAAACCCCTGAGTAAGCCGTAATAGTAAATCGCCTCATACACGGTCAGCTTTTCGTACACCCCAGCATCCTCTGGGAGGATACTCATCTTAGAGCGAATGCTACCAACACTCGGGTCACCTCCAAGTACCATTATACTCCCCGATGTTGGTCGAATTAGGCCTGATACCATTCTAAGCGTTGTTGTTTTACCGGCGCCATTGGGACCTATCAACGCGAACGCCGTGCCGAATTCAACCTTGAAACTCACTCCCCCTACCGCTGTGAACTCTCCGAAGGCTTTCCTTAGGTCGCTGGCCACAACGGCGTCCAACTGTTACACCTTGAATACACTGATACCTTTAAACACGCAACTCGGGTCTGAATCCTCGATCTTTAATAGCTCGTTATATTTAGCGGTCCTCTCCCCTCTCGCGGGAGCGCCGCTCTTTATCGCCCCCGTTGAGTAGGCGGTGGCAAAGTGAGAGATAAAGGTATCCTCTGTCTCCCCGCTCCTATGGCTAACTATTGGAAGCCAACCGTGGCTCTTAGCAGAGTTTATCGCGTCGACAGCCATACTAACGGTTCCCACTTGGTTTATCTTTATTATGGCCGCATTGCAGGCGTCTATTTCAAACGCCTTCTCAATGTTCTCAGCCCTCGTTACAAGTAGGTCGTCGCCAACTATACGCAACCCCTTCAGGCTACGCTTAGCCGACACGAATCCCTCCCAGTCATCCTCTGAGCATGGATCTTCGATTGATATGATAGGATACTCTGTGCATATCTTTAAGTAATGCTCCAACAGCTTTGTTGAATCCATGGTCTTCCCATCAAGTGTGTATTTTCCATTCCGATAGAAACTAGTAGCCGCCGGGTCGAGCGCGAAGAAGACGTCTACACCCTCCTTGTAACCAGCTCTTCGGGTCGCTTTGACAAGTGAATCGAGTGCTTGGGTTGTGGTAGTAAATGGTGGAGCGAATCCACCTTCGTCGCCCACGTTCACAGCGGAAACCCCAACCTCTTCTCTTAGCACTTCTTTTAGGTTAAGGTAGACTTCTACCGCTATCCTTATGGATTCATGGAAGCTTTGGGCGGCGGGCACAATCATAAACTCCTGTATTCCGAGACCATTCCCAGCGTGTTTTCCCCCGTTTAACACGTTGAACATGGGGGTGGGTAAAACGTGGCTGCCTTTACCATTTTTTAAGTAAGGAGGTAGGTTGAACTCTTGAGCAGCGGCTCTGAAGCACGCTATAGATACGGCTGTAGAAGTGTTTGCACCTATTGAGGAAAAGTTGGCTGTCCCATCTATTTCCCTGAGGGTTTTATCGATGAGCGCTTGGTCGCTCACCTCTAATCCTTTTAGGGCGGGTTCAACCTTTTCCCTTAGCGCCTTAAGACACTGGGTGACCCCTTTACCTAGGAATCTTGGGCCGCCGTCACGTAGCTCAACAGCCTCTCTTCTCCCAGTTGACGCGCCACTTGGTGCGTAGCCATATCCAGTGGCCCCACTTGATGTTTTTACCTCAACATACACTGTGGGGTTAGCCCGTGAATCGAGGACCTCGTGTCCAACTACGCTTTTAATTGTTGACAATGTGCGGTCAAACACAATATAATGGCTAAATATTATAATGGTTACGAAACCCTGTAAAGAAGTGTGCGAGCCGCAGTTGTCTAACCTATGATGAAGCAGAAGAGGGTGAGCGGACTTTCTATCTCTTTTTGGTGGTCTTACCCTTAGTTTTATAGTTGAAATAGAGTTTTGCTTCGAGTGTGTCCCTCTCTACTATTCGCAGGGTATACCTTGGGCTTCTCTTGATTTTTTTGATGAATCTGTTGTATTTTTTGCTGTAGGGTATCGCAATAAATCTCTGTGAGTCTTCTGACGTTAATTTTTCACCCATAGCTCTCAAACTTATAGGTGTATTAAAGTGTTAGTCCGGGATTGTTAACTGTTCGAGACTGTGTTGTCGGCTGTGAGGTAAAAAGTATAACAATTTAATAAAATTCTTTTATAGAAAAAACTTTTGGAAAAATGGGTTTTTAAGACATAAAGTTTATATATAAGCTTACCTACACTCATTAGGGGGGCTACTCATATGTCAAACACGTCTAGCATTCCAAGGCTAAAAGAGAACGCCGTTGGTTTATGGGGTAACTACGCTCAAGCGATGGCGGTGACCGCTCCGCTTGGGTCGGTTGTATCGAGTCTTTTTGCTGGCGCTTTGTACGCGGGTGCAAACCTGCCCCTTGTGACGCTTCTCGCATTTACAACCTCATGTGCGTGGATATATATTCTTTCATGCTTTTCCTCAAAAATCAACTCCGCTGGTGGATTCTATACATATAGCGCGAATAGTCTAGGTAGGAGGACCGGCTACTTCGAAGCGGTTACAGAGTTCATGGCGTTCCTGCTCACGACGGTGTTTGAGGGTATGTATGTGGGTATAATAGTACCATCACTCGTAAAAGTCTTTGGAATAGTATTGCCCTCATGGAGCTGGATACCACTCACCGCTTTAGGGATTGGGCTAGCAATCCCGTTTACCTATTATGATATAACCAAGACTCTCACAAAATATGTGGCCGTGGCCGCCACGTCGGAAGTAATACTGTTGCTTGGCTTGGGTCTATACCTAGTATTTAAGGCGGGTCCAGCCAACACCGTAGCGGTTTTCACAGACCTCCATCTAGCCCCACACGGAGTGAGTGGTTTGGCTACAGGCTATCTGCTAGCCGTGATCTCCGTTGCTGGAGCGGGCACCGCAACCTACCTTGGCGAGGAGACCAAGTCTCCATCCAAGAATATTAAGCGTGGCATGTGGCTTGCTCTAATACTGGGCGGCGCCTCAATGGTACTGTCCTCCTACTCGGTAGTGGTTTCTTGGGGTTTAACCCATGCCGCCGACCTCGGAGGCGCCAGCGTCCCGCTCGTGCAGCTAGCCGCTAAAGTCTCAGCGGCGCTCGCGGTCGTAACAGTTCTGCTAGCGGTCAACAGCCTCATCGTTTCAAATGTGGGAACAAACCTAGCCGCTTCAAGAATCCTTTTCAGCCTTGCCAGAGAAGGTGGGGCACCGTCAAAATTTACGAGTGTGCACGGCAAACACAGGAGCCCCTACGTTAGCTCAATATTTGTTGGCGCCGTCGCAGTGAGTATAGGTCTATCAACACCCCTATTATTGGGATTCATCAACGCTTACCAATTCATAGCTGTGGCTGCAAGCGTTTTTTGGATAATAGGCAGAATGGTGGACTCTATATCGCTACCCATCTTCTACTATAAGAAGTTCAGAGAAGAGTTCAACGTGCTTAAGCACACTTTGGCGCCAGCCGTGATCACGGTTATAAACATGGTTGGGCTTGGGCTGACTTTGCTACCACCAGTCTACCCCACAAACATGTCGATCATCCTAGTTGCATCTGTTTTAATCATATGGAACAGTGTTTACTTCTATCTAAAAAGAGGTAACGCAGACATGATTGGATCCTACGTTGTAAATGATGCGGGAGAGCTTCTGGTGACCAACGCAGCAAAAAAATGATATAGTTTTACGCGGACTCATTGATGGTGCCCGGATAACAATTTTCTAAGCCTTGCCGCCGCACTCACCGACCCCTAATCTGGACACCGTCTGTTCGTTAAGGGTGTTGCAGTAGCACTTTTAAACCCTTTTTCGCTTTTAGTGTGCGCGTATATAGTTAGCGGGTGGTGAGTCCTCCCACTGATCCGCTATACAAACCCCGGTGGGGAGGGTGAGAATGGTTAAGCTCAAGGTTTGCGAATTGTTTACGAGTATTCAGGGCGAGGGGGAGCTAATCGGTACTCCTTCTCATTTTGTTAGGCTTTATGGCTGTAACCTTAAGTGCGTATGGTGTGACACGAAATATTCGTGGATAAGACAAGATAGGGCTGTTGAAGGTGTAGACTACAAGTATATGGGTGTTCAAGAAATTGTTGGTTCCTTAAGGATGGGTTCGCCGTCACTTACCCCCCTCGTCACAATAACAGGAGGTGAACCCCTCTTACAGCAAATCGAGGAGTTGGTTAGAGAGGCGAAGCTTCTCGGCCACAGTACTCTGGTTGAAACCAACGGAAGTATTAAGCCATCAAGAAGCCTCCTAGAGGGGGTGGACTACTGGTCCGTGTCACCGAAACTATCAAACTCGGGTAATAAGAACACACAACGCCTCGACTGGGTTATAGGAACGAAACACTTCTATCTGAAGTTCGTTGTCACAAACCCTAAACGAGACCTCCCAGAAGTCGCGGAAATCTGCGACACCTACGGGTTCCCAAGACACAGGGTTTTTGTACAGCCAGACGGCACTAGGCCAGATTACTCAGCCGCCCTAGCGAGTCTCGCTGAGGCCAATAGGGAATGGGGATTCCGAGTAGGCATTCAGCTACACAGGGTGGCGTGGGGACACAGGAGGGGTGTTTAAGATGTGCAGCATCTCTGGGTGTATACTCTTTGGGTCTCAGAGGTCTGAAGAGACCCTTAAAGCGATCGAGGATAAACTTCGCGGGATCATAGTGAAAGCCGAAGAACGTGGACGCGATAGCTACGGGATTGTCTCCGTGTCCAAGAGAGGCGACGTGAAGACCATAAAGCGTGTGGGTAGACCCAGCGACTCCCTTTGGAGTCAGCCAAGAATAGTGAGGCAAGACACAGTGATAGTGCTCAGCAATAATAGGGCTGAGCCCACAACTGAGTATGTTAAGCAAAAAGAAGATAAGGACATACAGCCCTTCGTGAGTCATGGCTTCGTGGTTGCCCATAACGGCACAGTGGCCAACGACAAGGAGCTAGAAAGAGAGTTCGGCCTGACAAGGGATACACCAATAGACTCAGCGATAATACCCCCACTACTGAGCAGGGTCTGGGATGGTAGTTTAGCTAGCTTAAGACACATTTTGAGCGAGATGATAACTGGCAGTTACGCGTTGGCGCTCGTAGACCTAAGTAGTCCTCGGAAACTGTTTTTGGCAGCCAATTACAAACCCCTCTTCCTCGAGTATGACTCTCTGCTCGACGCCGTTTTCTTCTCGTCTTTCGATTACTATATGGAGCCAGATAGGAGACCGATCTGGCTTCAATCGCCCATTAGACAGGTGGAGCCCTACTCAGCGTTGATGATTGACTCATCAAAGAACTATGGAGAGGTAACCTTATGGAGAAACAGTAAAGCAAAGAGGGCTCTAGTGGTCTGCAGTTCGGGTTTGGATAGCACCACGGCTGCTACGTATATGGTCAAAGAGGGCTACGATGTAACCCTTCTACACTTTAGATACAGGCATAGAGCTGAGCAAAGAGAGTTCGAGTGTATAAAACAGGTATCGGCAAGGTTGAAAGTGCCTCTCATAGTTGTTGAAACAGACTTATTCAAGCACTACATGTCCACGTCGCCACTAATAGACTTAAGCATGGATGTTTCCACGAGGAACATGGGGGAGAGCGGTGCGGAGTTCGCACATGAATGGGTTCCCGCGAGAAACCTCATCTTCCTTTCGATAGCAACTGGTATAGCTGAGGCTCAAGGCTACGACTATGTGGTTTTAGGCAATAACCTCGAGGAGGCTGGAGCGTTCAGTGATAATGAAATGATGTTTGTGCGTAAGCTTAACGAACTATTGCCTTACGCCACAAACCTGCAGAAACGCGTTCAAGTCTTAATGCCCGTCGGTCATTTGATGAAGCATGAAATAGTTCGGCTGGGTCTAAGGCTGGGGGCCCCTCTAGACGTGACGTGGAGCTGTTATTATGGTGGAGAAAAACACTGCGGAAGATGTGGGCCTTGCTATATGCGAAAAAAAGCCTTCGACATTGTTGGTGTCAAGGACCCCGTTGAATATTTGACGCAGTAGAAAGCCTTCTTCGAGGGTAAATAACGGACTACGTATAAGATATCTTTTCAGGAAAGCCCCATTTAGAGAATTAAGAAATAAATGGGATGGTCTAGATCCACCCTCTCTGCCTCATTGCCTCCACGACTTTACCTATGGCGTATATATAGGCTCCTTGGCGCATGTCGACCGAATACTTCTTACTGGTGTTCCATACTTCCCCGAAGGCGGCCACCATCTTCTGCTTTAGAGCCGAGTCAACCTGCTCAGCGCTCCAGTAATAGTTCTGTAGGTTCTGAACCCATTCGAAGTAGGAAACCGTCACCCCGCCGGAGTTGGCTAGCACATCCGGTACCACCGTGACGCCCTCCTTCCAGAGTATGTCGTCGGCCTCTGGTGTTGTGGGGCCGTTAGCTGCCTCGACAACAAGTGAAGCTCTGATTTTTGAGGCGTTTCTATCGGTGATCTGATTCTCAAGCGCCGCTGGGACAAGTATGTCCACCTCAGCCTCCAGTAGCTCCTCATTAGTAATATTCTTAGCCCCTTTAAAGTCCACAACCGAGCCGGTCTCACTCTTGTGCTTGGCAACCTCAGAGTACTTTAAACCAGAAGGCGAGAATATTCCTCCCTTCGAATCGCTCACCGCAACAACTTTTGCGCCCAACTCTTCGAGGAATCTGTGAACATACATACCAGCGTTACCATATCCTTGAACAGCTACTGTGCTCTCTTTGAGCTTTAAACCAAGCTTCTTAGCAGCCTCCTCCACGACAAAGGAGAGACCCCTTGCAGTAGCCGTGTCCCTACCCAACGAACCACCAACCACTATTGGTTTCCCTGTAACCACACCGAAGTTGTTGAACCCCTTCACCCTGCTGTATTCATCCATAAACCAAGCCATCACCTGCGCGTTAGTGTACACATCGGGTGCGGGTATGTCTTGGTATGGGCCTACGATTGTGGAGATCGCTTGGAAGTATCCCCGTGAGAGTCGTTCTAGCTCGCCCACGGAGAGCTTATGTGGGTCGACTATCACTCCACCCTTAGCACCTCCGTACGGTAAGCCAGCAACCGCGCACTTCCACGTCATCCACATGGAGAGCGCCTTTACCTCATCAACCGTCACGTTAGGGTGGTACCTAACCCCACCCTTGAAAGGCCCTAGCGCGTCGTTGTGCTGGCTTCTGAATCCTGTGAACACCTTTACACTTCCATCATCCATTTTGACGGGTATAGCCACGGTTAGGACTCTTCGAGGATACTTGAGTACTTCCACCGCGGATTGTTCGAGGTCCATGGTTTTCGCCGCACGTTCAAGCTGCTTGATGGCCGTCTCATAGGGGTTATAAACTTCCTTCTTTGTCTCCGCTTTCTGAACAGACAATTACATCCCCATTTGAGCACTCTTTAAACCTTGTATAAGTTTTTCCATATAGGGTTTATCTTCCGAAACGCATATTTATTTTAATATAATTAGACTTTTTATAAATAAATAGTCTATCCAAGCATTACTAACAATTACCTTTTTATTATTTAAACTAGGACTTGATTAAGCCTGACATAATATATTTTGTTCGAAGTAAATGATTAGTGCGTCGCCGCTGGGACATAATTGTTCGTGAAAAACCTGCTCATCAATTACAAACCACTGGGAATTTGCAGTGTGAATATTCTATCAATTAGCTTGGTGTGGTTTGAATGGCTTTGCACTATTCCAGATATAGTCGAAGTAGGTAGAAGCGATTTCCGCGAGGGCTGAGTGCTTGGTCCATATCGCCATTGGGCTTCGTTCGACGCTCATAAGTATGAGTGTCTCCGACTTATCGCATATTATCCCCCCTCCGAACATTTTATCAACTATGTGTATTTCCGCATCTGGCATGTTTATTAGGGATAGCTCCTCTTTTAGTGATGATGATACTAGTAGGCGTACTTTTATGGGTGAAAACTCGACTTTGTTCTTTATGAATGCAGATATCTCCTCGAACCTTGGAGGAATCATGGGAAGAGCTATGTCGATCTCTTTTTCACAGTCAACTATCATTGAGCCAGCTTTGCTTAGGATTTTATCCAACCCTGTTATTAACCAAACTTGAGGGTTATCAGCTAAATCCTTTGCTTCGAATAGTGGTGTGAGCTCTTCTATTGCCTGTTTTTCGGCTGTGGCAAGCATTGATTCAATGTAGTTTCTATTTATTTTTATTGCCTCCTTTGGGGGTCGAGGCACGTAGCGTTTAGGGTAGCCCTCGCTTTCGATCAGCCAGCCTCTTTCAACCAGCTTTTTCAGGGAGGAGTACACTTTACTATATGGTACACCACTAATCTGTGAAAGCTGTTTTGCGTCACCTCCACCGTTGGTGAGTGAAGCGTAATAGAGCTGAGCCTCAGACTGAGATAATCCAAGCTCGCGTAGATAGTTGAGTTTGGGGATGCTTCTGACCAATCGATATCATATAACCAACCCCATGCGAACATATAAAATGCAACCTGTGTTCTCCACAGTATGGGCAACCTAGGTTAAGGTAAAAGGGTTTTATATTGTAGGGTGCTTAGTGGCCTGAATTTTGATGGATAGGCGTTTTGAGTATTGTCAGGTAATAAAATAGCGCTTGATGGTAGCCATTCAAGCAATACATTTCTGAGGGGGTAATAGATGCTGTCCCATGCAGACAGGTTTGTCTTACAGATGTTGGTGTTTGACCTCATAAAGCTAAATAGACTGTTTGCTGAATATAATCTGGTGTTAATATGGGTGGTAAGGGAAAGAAGGGTATAGCTTCGTTGGAGAAACAGCAGGCGCGACAAGTGAAGGAGCAACAGAAGAAGAAAGAAGAAAAGAAAAAGGGGAAGAAGGAAGACCGCTCCCAGCAACAGAAGGCGATATATGTTGTTAACGAGGCTACCCAAGAGCTTTTGGGTCAGATAAAACCCAACAATTACTATACGCTCTTCGAGTTGGCTTCAAAGATCAACACCCCTCTAAGTCTTGCTAGGAGAGCCGTGCGCGAACTGGAGGCCATGGGTAAGCTAAAACAGATATCTAAATCTGGTAACTCACGCTTGTTTGTGGCGATCTAGCCTGATGATTAGGTGTGTGAAGAGGTCAAACGCGCCGATAGCGGTGGTGTTTGATACTCTTCCGAGGGGCACCCTAGAGTTTTTTAGAGGTAAGCCTCTTGCAGTATATGAATCCACACTGCGCTCGGAGAAGTGCATGAGTATGGTGGATGCGCTTAAAGAGTACGCTGTGATCGGTGTTGTTGAGCGTGGAAATGAGACGATTGAGTGGGGGGAAAACTTTTGTGTTTTGGCGTCATGCTTCTATACGACTGGTTTCAGACCGCTCCTATTCAATTTTCTTGGCTCACCTGGAAAAAACGATCTTTCACTAATCTTTCAAACCCTCCGTAAGGGTTATCGGCTGGGGTGGGTTGACAACCCTATTATAAGGCTTGGTGAGTGAGGCGGTGGGCTTTGATTCAGAGGAAGATTATTCTGATTCTGGCTGACGGTTTGGGGGATAGACCTAGTCGTACGCTTGGCGGCCAAACACCCTTACAAGCCGCCTCAACACCGAATCTCGACGCGCTTTCTAGATCGTCCTCGCTTGGATTGCTGTACCCTGTGGCGCCGGGGGTCACACCTGGCAGTGATACGGCGCATCTATCAATTTTCGGCTACGATCCGTATACCTACTATAAGGGAAGAGGCCCGTTTGAAGCTCTCGGGGCGGGAATAGATTTGCTTCCAGGTGACGTAGCCTTCAGAGGAAACTTTGCGACGGTTGATGAAAGAATGGTTGTGGTGGATCGAAGGGCTGGTAGGAGTCTGAAGGAAGCCCGGGAGTTGGTGGAATACTTGAACGACAATCTTAGGGTTGACGGTGTGAGGGTGCTGTTAAAACACGGCTCGGAGCACCGGTTTGCGCTCGTACTCAGAGGTAAAGGGCTCAGCCCTGATGTCACGGATACTGATCCCCACGCTGTGGGTCTTAGTGTGAACTTATCACAACCAAAGTCACACTCAGAAGAAGCTGCGAGAACAGCGGCGGTGGTTAATGAGGTGACAAAGCAGTCTTATGCTCTCCTTGAGAGGCACCCCGTCAATGCAGAGAGGCATGGGAGAGGGGAGCCTAAGGCCAATATTATACTCCTACGTGGTGCTGGAAGCCTTGCAGAGATTCCCAGCTTCTCATCCAAGTATGGTTTAAAGGGCTTCGGTGTTAGTGGGACGGCTATGATACGTGGATTCTGCCGCCTCATAGGTATGGAGGCTCCAATAGTCGAGGGCGCGACGGGTGACTCCAACACCGATGTGGCTGCGAAGGCGCGTGAAGCTATAAAAGCCCTAGAAACCCATGACTTTGTATACGTACACTTTAAAGCCACCGACGCGGCGGGCCATGACAGAAACCATGAATTAAAGGTTAGGATGATTGAGAAACTCGACGCGATGGTTGGCATGATCGTTAACAACGTCAGCGGCGAGGAAGTTATTTGTGTTAGCGGGGATCACAGCACGCCCGCCGACTTGGGTGAACACTCAGCCGACCCCGTACCATTACTAATACACGCCCCGGATTGTTTTGCAGAGGGTTTAAGGTTTAATGAGCAAACATGTGTGCATGGTGTGATGGGTAGGCTGCGCGGGCAGGAGCTTATGCCCGTTTTACTCAACCAGGCAAACCGGATTAAGAAATTTGGAGAGTAGACGTAGTGTATGAACAGGAGCTAGGTGCGCTTCTCGGTGCGGCTCAAGCCCGTAACCATAGGGCCACGGTGATCTGTGACCCAGCGCTCTTTAACTCTGTTTCCTGGGCGCTTGAATCATACTCCCATGGCTACTATGCTTGCCTAAAGTCACCCCAGCGAAATCCACCCAGCAACTCATCTGTTGTGAGCTTTTCCTCTTATGGGAGGGTGCTGGGTGAGACGGTTGACTACGTGGTTTACGAAGCTATTGGGTTTTATGACCCGAACGCGCTTGCAGCGTTAGCCGACACTGTTCGGGGTGGTGGCACGCTTTTCTTGGTGGTGGACAAGGGGAGGCCCCCTGTATATCACCAGTTCGATTTATCGGAGTCTATAAGCGTCCTTATACCAAGATTTATACGGAAAATTGAATCATCTGACCTCTACGCGGCAGTTGGATCACGTGAAATCAGGGTGTCAGCGGCCTTCAAAGTCGTTTCCCCACGTACTATTGGGGTGTTCAAAAGCTTTGACCAACGGAAAGCGTATGATGCTGTGTTAAGGTGGTTCACCGCTGGCGGTGATGTGTTCGCTCTGCTTTCGAGGAGGGGTAGGGGTAAGTCTGCCCTGTTAGGCATGGTTCTTCGCGAGCTTTGCTTATCTGGGAAAGTCGAGGGTGAGGTGTACGTTACATCACATCATCCCACCCATGTTACCACCCTTTTGAAGCACTTGGCTCCAGCCTCAGGGTTCGATGCCGCCCTTGAATGGGGTAAAGTTGTGGAACTGGGTGGTGCTAGTGTTGTGTTCGAGTCACCCAAACGTGTGCCGTCTTCATCAATAGTGTTTGTGGATGAGGCATCTACTCTTCCCTTTGGTGTGCTTGTTAACCTGATAACCAAGGCTACCAGAGTTGTTCTCTCAACCACTAACTACGGGTACGAGGGGAGTGGCAAAAGCTTTCAGACTAGGCTGTTAAACTGGATCACGTCATCAGGTAGAAGCCTCGAAGTTAAAGAACTCTTTGAGCCCGTGCGCTACTCTGCAGGCGACCCATTAGAAGAAGCGCTCACGAATACCTTCCTTTTCTTCGCGCATACACCCCGAAGCGATGCGATGGGCACCGATATCTCGGACTTATCGAAGCCATGCAACATCATGAGGCTTGGTGCGACTGATATGGCTCAAATGGATGAATCAAAGGTGGCCGAGGTGTACTCCATTCTCACTGAGGCTCACTATAGAAATGAACCCCGTGACCTTAGCATCATTCTTGAAAACCTGAAGTCAACCACCTTTGTTTACACCCTAGGAAGCGAAGTAGTGGGGGTTGCAACGTGTGTTAGGGAGGGACCAATCAGCCATGGTATGGTGGAGGCTGTATTAAGGGGTGCAAGCTTCCCAGGCAACCTAATAACTGAAAGGTTAGTGGCAAGAAGCCTTAGCGCGGAGTTCGCCCAACTAGTCGGCCAAAGGGTTGTCAGGATAGCGGTGAAACCCCCCTATCAGGGGAGGGGTCACGGCTCCAACCTTCTCAAAGGCTTGGAGGCGAACTTCAAAGATGAGTGTGACTGGATAGGCGCATCTTTCTCTGCTGACTATAGAACTGTTGTTTTCTGGTTCAAAAACGGGTACATTTTCCCCGCCGTCTCTTGGAGTAGTAATCGCCACACTCAGCACCCATCTGTTCTCTGCGTCAAACCCCTCTCAGATCGGGCCAAGCGGGCTATGCGTAGTTCAGTTGACACTCTAAGAGCCCATATATCCTCGCAGTTACATCGGGCATCGGCGGATGCAAGGGTTTACGCTGTTATAGTGAAGAGCATGTCGGATGGCGAGCGCCAAATGAAGCTTAGCGTGGGGCTTATCAACTTCGCTGAGTGGAGCCTACCGGTTGAGTTAATCATTCCAGATTTGGCTCAGAACCTGTTTTCACTAGCCCACAAATTCACTCTTCCAGAGGTTGAATCCATGATTAGATTGATACAGTGGCGATCATCCGCCTCTGATAGCTTAAGGGTTAAAGCGGCTCTTAAACGAATCCTACATGGGCCCACGTAGTGTTTGTTTACTCATAAATCATTAGAAGGTTTCTTTCGACGGGTTTATTACAGTGTGCAAGTTTTAAACCACGAGCCATGGGTAAGCTTCGTGTTTGTATTAATGGATACGGCACGATCGGAAAGAGGGTCGCTGATGCCGTCAAGCTACAGGAGGACATGGTGGTTGAAGGGGTCGTCAAGACCAGAGCTGACTATTCATGTGAACTTATCCGGGAGAGAGGCTACCCCCTCTACGCTGCCTCCAAGGAGTCCCTTGAGTCCTTCAAAAAGGCAAATGTAAAGGTTGAGGGACTAGCTGAGGACCTCTTTAAGAAGTGTGATGTAGTAGTTGACTGCACACCTGAAGGTATAGGCGCGAAGTACAAACCGGTCTACGATTCCATTGGCGTTAAAGCCATTTTTCAAGGCGGAGAAAAACACGAACTAGTGGAGGCTTCTTTTGTGGCTGAGGTCAACTATGAGAAGGCGCTCAATAAGAGGTTCATCCGCGTGGTTTCTTGTAACACCACGGGTCTCTCGAGAACAATCGGCTACCTAGATAAGTCCTTCGGCGTTCGAAAAGTGCGGGCTACAATAATAAGACGTGGCGCCGACCCATCCGAAACCAAGAAGGGTCCGATAAACGCCTTGGTACCCAACCCAGCAAAATTCCCAAGCCATCATGGTCCCGATGTACAGACAATTTTACCCCATCTCGAAGTGGTAACCGGTGCGGTTGTTACTCCCACAACCCTCATGCATGTTCATGTAGTAAACGCCGAGCTCAAGTCAGACGCTTCGGTTGAAGACGTGGTAAAGTGCTTCTCTAGGTCTAAGAGAATCAGACTGATTGATGCCGCAAAAGGCTTAGACTCCACCGCCGCCATAATCGAATATGCTAGGGACCTCGGAAGAAAACGCGGCGACCTACCAGAGGTAGCCGTATGGAGCGACTCGATATCTGTGATAGGAAGAGAGGTGTTCTATATGCAAGCGGTACACCAGGAATCCATAGTTGTTCCAGAAAATATAGACGCCGTGCGTGCGGTTACCGGTAGCGTTGTCGAAGGGGGCAAGTCGGTGATGTTAACCAACCAATCGCTTGGCTTGATTTAGAGTGTTAGACGTGCTAGAGTTCGCATCCATTGGTAATGCAAACATAGATGTGACTCTCAGAGTTAAGGAGATGCCTCAGATTGACAGCATAATTCAGGCATCCGAGAGTTTCGTTGGCACTGGTGGGTCGGCTTCCAATTATGCGTACACGATTGTCAAGATGGGCGCGAAGGTACACTTCTTTGGGTGTGTGGGCGACGACTTATTCGGTCGCGTGTTTGTTGAAGAACTCTCCGGTATGGGTATAGACACAAGGTTCGTAGAAGTTGTAGCTGGAGAGAAGACTGGGTTCGTCACAATATGGCTGGATGATTCGGGTGAAAAGCGCGGCATAGCTTGGAGGGGTGCCAACAATCGGCTCGCACCCAAACCAGAGTGGGAGGCGCTAAACCGGATGAGCTTGGTCCACCTAGCTGGCTGCACTCCAGGTGTCGCCGAGTGGGTTTGGCGTAATATAGCAGCACCAAAAAGCTTCGATCCAGGTTCATCCACACACCTCTACACGCCCCAGCACATTGTAGAGGGGATAAAACGGTGCAGGGTATCATATTTATCAACCCACACCTTAAACTCGCTTGGGATTAGCCGGCATAACTTGAACGCGTTGACGGCGTCTGGTGGTAACACACTGGTTGAGAAGATGGGCAGTAGGGGTGTTAGGGTATACAGTGGAGGTAGAGTTGTGCGGTTGCCCGCAGTGGAAGCTAGGCCAGTGGATACCACTGGAGCTGGAGACGTGTTTAGCGCTGTGTTCGACTATAAAATAATGTCGGGTTACCCACCCGAGGAAGCCGCGGTGTGGGCTACGGCCGCATCAACCATTAAGATTACGGAGGTTGGCGCTAAAAGGGGTGTACCCAGCTATACTCAGTTGGAGTCATACGTGGAAACGATTCGAGAGAAGATCACGCCAGTAATCGAGTAGTGCCTCCTTTTCCCTTCAACGCCGCCGACAAAGCGTGTGTTGCATGATTGACTCAATTAATCCGCGGATTATATGCGTGTGTTGGCCGGTCGCAAAGCGCTTATATTGTTCAAAAATCTAAAAATTGTTGTAGGTTTTGGCCTTTGCGTTTAACCACTATCCTACCAAGAGAGGTAGTTCACGCCCTAGATAAAGTAGCTCAAAACCTAGTTAGTGTTGGGTTTAATAGTTTCGGTGAGACCTCCTTAACGAAGGCTGCAACTCACCTTATTAAGTCAAGAGGCAAGCTTCTCAGACCCACGCTTGTGCTTCTTGGTTCTTTCTGTGCCGGCGGGGTTAACAACTTATCGTTGAGCGCGGCCACTGCGGTTGAACTAATCCACACAGCAAGCCTCATTCACGACGACTTGATAGACCGCGACGAGCTGAGAAGGGGTGTTCCAACTGTACACAAAGTTTTCGGTGAAGAGATGGCCGTGTTGAGTGGCGACCTGCTTATATCTAAAGCGATTGAGCTAAGTGCGCCGTGTGGTGAATTAGCGATCAGGGAGCTCGCAAAGGCCGCGATCGATATGAGTGAGGGTGAGGCGAGGGATTTCGAGGTTCAGAGGTCAAAAAAGAAGATTGGCGTTGAGGAGTACCTCGAGATCGTCAGACTGAAGACGGCCTCCCTAATAGGTTCGTCGGCTGCGATAGGGGGCATAGTTTCTGGGGCAGAGGCCAAGCTGGCTTCCAGCCTCCGTGAATATGGGTTCAACTTGGGTGTAGCGTTCCAAATCCGCGACGACTACCTGAACGTGTTGGGCTTAAACCTTGATAAACCCAAGTCCACGGGGGATGATTTGCTACGTGGCAGACCCAACATTGTTTCAGCTTTGACCACTGAATATGATTTTGAAACCAGCCTTAAGATATCCAGAGACCTTAACAGGATGTATGTTATGCGTGCGCAGGAGGAGGCTGCTAACATAGGTCACTGTAGCGGTATTCTTACGGGTTACTCACGCCTTGTGCTCATAGACGCCGACTCCCTCTGAAGCGGCTTTGGGGCGCAGGGCAAATGGTTTTAAACGGTTTTGCTGTGTCCTCTGTCGAAGAAGCCCTGCGTATGTTGGAAGCCGAATTAAAAAGGAGACCCCGCTACGTTTTCAGGGTCGCATCACGGTTAGCAGCGGATGCTATAAGCGCTCGTAGACAGGATTTGCTGGTTAAAATCGACAGTCTCAGAATGCAAGCGTTCACTGCAACCCACACTAGGCTTCCGGACACCCTCGAAAACCCACTGGTCACACTATGCTTGACCGTGGTGGGTTTCGCCTTCACATACCTTGGTGGTGCCCACTCTTATGGAGGAGTCTACAAAGTTGCTTTGCTGCTGATTGGAATCATAATAACCCTCCTCTCAAGCCACCCCTTCGGTCACTCGTTGGCTGGGAGACTGGGGGGTATAGGGTTTAACGGTGTCTACTTCGGCGGACGGCTCAGGGTCGAACCCACACTGCTCCTAAACTTAGAAAGCTATTATCGCGCAGGGGTAAGGGTAAGGTTCTGGTTCCACCTCGCAGGATCATTAGCCACATTCTTCTCATCCGTTGTGCTTAGCGTGCTCGTAATCTTGGCGTATTATCCAGTGCTCGTCAAACTGCTTGTGGCGCTTATCCCTGTGCTTATACTCGTCACCGAAGTTGTTAACTCAAGGGTTAGGGGTGATATAAGCAGGGCTATTCATGCGCTTAAACAGGGTGTTTTGTGTTGAGTGGTGGACTTGGTGAAGATTGGGGTGAGGTGGTTGAGGGAGCTCTTAGCCGACTTATCCCAGTGTATGATAGGATGAATCGTGTAATGTCCTTTGGGAGAGACCTCGAATGGAGGCTCAAGGGTATAAGGGCTGCTTTTGGTGGGGGGGAGCTAGTTTTGGATGCTGGCTGCGGCCCAGGTGTTATGACGGATGCTTGGTGGCGTGTTTATCCCTCGTCTAAGCCAATTATGCTCGACGCCCTAAAAGAGATGCTCGAAGTCGCTCACCGCAGGGTCTCAGATAAAGCGGCTACGGGTGTAAGGGGTGTATTCGAAGCCCTCCCCTTCAGGGATTCCTGTTTCGATGGGGTAATGATGGGTTTCTCTTTTAGAGACGCTCAAAACATGCGTGCGGCTCTCTCAGAGCTAAGCCGTGTGACACGTGACCACGGCACGCTTCTCGTCGTGGATATAGCCAAACCCGACAACGCGATTACAAGGTGGCTGATCGGGGTCTACTGGAGGCTAATAGTGCCCGCAGTGGCTTTTTTTGTGGCTGGGCGCTACTGGAAACACTACAGGGTTCTCTACACTACCTATAAGCGCTTGCCGAAAAACTCGGACCTCAGATCACTTGTGGGTGAATACTATGAGGATGTCTCTATAGAGACGCATATGGGTGGGGGTCAAATCATACTGATAGCGAGAAACCCCAAACACTAGACTGAGAGGATGCCCATTACTTCATCCTCTGTTAATTCAACCCAGGAATTAAGCGCGTTAAACAGCATTAGCTGCCTTCCAAAGAGTGCTTTGTGGTCCTCTCTATCGACCGCATCGACGATTTTGGTGGTGTATGGCAGCATCCACCTCAACCTGTAGGGTAGGCTATCGAGCCAGCTCTGACCCGTAACCCTAGTGTACAGATCCATCACAACCATGTGGAAAGCCGCATCGAAGTACCCATCCAGCTTGCTCCAAGCCTTAACAGCTATTTGCAGCTCCCTGTTCACTAGGTTTGTGTAGGCGCTCTTATCCGTGTTGTACTGGTAGGCGAACCTGTTCGAGTAGAGCTCGTCCGCCTCTAGACCTAGCAGCACCCTCGCTTTTGGGTTGCTCTCCGTAAACGTGTACGCCTTGGCTAATAGGTATGAGAGCTTGTTATTTGAGTTAACCGCCTCCCTAACCCGTTGGTAGAATGCTTGCCTATCCCTTACCTTTTCGGGGTAGCGTTGCTGATAGGACACGTGTCCAAGCTCGTGTAGGAGGCTGTGTTCCACTGTGCCTGAGTCATTGTCTCCCCTGAGAAATATAACTCTATCATACTTCTGGGATAGGTCGTTAAGCTGTGATGAGGCGTCGCTGAGCACATGGGGTGACGCTACTGCAGCGTAGGTTGGTGTGAACAGGTGTGTCACGAACCCTTTGTCTATCACGTCGCACTCCACTAGCTCGAGGCCTGGGAGAACCTTGGATACTGCTAGCACAGCCCTAACCCTACTCACAGCCTCCGGGTTGGGTGAGACGACCACTACGGCTAGTCTCAAGGCGTATTACACCCGTGCATTAAACCTTATTCTAAACGTCATGATGCAATTTAGATAACCTTTTGGAGCACAAAAAGTTTTACTCCTACGAGTCCCTACGCCTTACAGGGTTTCCGAAACCTTACCCCTAAGATTGGGTTAAATATACATATTCAACTATATTCAGGTCTAGAGTAGGAATTTTTGGATACGTCGGGGATTAAAAGAGGTGTCCAAATTAGTGGGGGTGTAAGGATGGTCTCTAAGCGTAGAGGCTTTTTATCTTTACCCATCGTTGAGAGAGGCTGCCCGGATTGGGGGTGGTGAGCGTTGTCTCCTGGCGGGGGAAACGGTTATCCGCCACCATCCGTTGAGAATGGGAAAACTTAAGAGTATCCTGTCCTAGGTTTACCCGTACCCGTGATGTGTGAAGCGGGAAATCAATGCCCGTGGTCATATGTAGGAAGGACTCTGTTGCCCTCCGTGGGAGGGGACAGAGCCTAGTGGCTGAGGCTAGAAGTTTCCTCCTCTGGGTAGGGGGGAAGTTAGCTAAAAAGGTGCCCGGTCTGTTGGTGTTATTAAATGAGTCTACCTGATAATGTGACTTTTCTAGGAGGTTTGGGTAAGCCCAGAGTGTTAGTGGGTTATTTGGTTGACGGTGGATCGGAGGCGGCCATAATCGAAACCGGTCCGTCCAAACTAGTAGAGGAGTATCTTAGTAGGGCTGCCTCACAGCTGGACACTGGGAGGCTGGGCTGGTCGCTTGTATCACACGTTCACCTCGACCATGCGGGAGGCGCGTGGAGGGCTGTTGAGTTATACCCAGACTTAAGGGTTGGCGTGTATGAGAGGGGTTACAAGCATTTAGTGGATCCCTCTAGACTCGCGGGGTCGGCTCGGGAGGCGTTGGGAAGTGTTTATGATGTTTGGGGTGACATCAGGCCCACACCCCCGAATAACCTTGTGGGTTTCAAGGATGGCGAAGCTGTTAATATAGGTAGCCTAACAGTGAGGCTTATAGGTGCACCCGGCCACGCGCCCCACTCAGCGGTGTGGTACCTCGAAGATAGCCGTGTGCTCTTCTCTGGCGATGCGCTAGGAATCTATATTGACAGTGGTGCGACAAGGTTTGTTTGGCCAACAACTCCTCCACCTACTTATGACTACGATCTGGCTATTGCTACGATTGGTAAGATAAAAAAGCTGAAAATCGACGCGGTGTGCTTCCCACACTACGGTTACTCGGCTAATGTGGATGAGGTATTCAGGCTAATCGATGAAGGATTCGACGTTTGGTTCGAGGTAACCAAGCAAGCTGTTTTGGATTCCTGGGGAACCGATGTGATCCTTGAGCAGCTATCTAAGCGTCTACCAATCACCCCCTTACTCAAGGATGAATACCTACGCAGTCTAATACTCATGGATATACGTGGAATGCTCGACTTCCAACAAAAGAAGATGGGTGTTAAAAACGGGTATAAAACCTAACTGACCTCCTCCCCGCCATGAACGGTAGACCCAAAAATTCATGCTCTGGGCGCAATCAGCGTCAAAAACAAATTTGGGTCTACGGTAAAGGGCGATGTTTGTCCTTCTTATCAGGTTTTTTGCGTTACACCCGGATGACCACCTGCTCACTTGGTCTAAGAAGCTTATCTTTGTGTTCCCTCTTTGAAGGGTAACCCATTGTTATTAGGGCCGCTGGCTCAAGCTCACCCTTCATGTCAAGCGCTTTTTTGACGCGCTCAGAGCAGAAGAGGGGGGCGCTGTACCAGCACGACCCCAGCCCTAACGCGTGGGCTGCGAGCAGCATGTTCTCTATGGCGGCGGCGAGACTGTGGTGTCCGAGTATTCCTTCAAGCGTTTTCCTGTGGATGTCGGCGTATCGCTCATAGTAGAGTGCCCCATGGTTCACACACGCCACGATCAACACAGGCGCCTTGCTGAATCTGTGGGTGAATTTTAGCTTCGTCTTCTCAATGAGTTCCCTCGGCCTACCGTCGGTTCGCATTGCTCGATCCCATTCGTCAACCATTTCATCCACAAGCTTCAACCTCACAGCGGGGGTTTCAATCAGATAGAAAACCCATGGTTGGGAGTTGTGTGCAGAGGGGGCACTTCTAGCTGCCTCTAGCACCTTATCTACTAGTTCCTTGGGCACCGGTGTATTAAGGTAGAACCTGGTTGTCCTTCTACTCGCTATAGTGGAGAGTATTAGTTCCGCTTTCATGTATGTGGCCTAATCTCGAAGAACTCTATATCTGTCAAGTCACCCTTACGCTGCTCGGCTGGCCTGAATACCGCCGACACCCGTAGCCCTATCTTCAGTTTTCCCGCACTTGGTCTTTTAACGACATGTATAAGGCCGCCGGTTACGCCCTGAAACCTTATTAGCGCGATCGCCTTGCCGTCAGCTTCTGCGAAGCTATATATCTCGCCGTATGGTGGTATCTCCACGTATTCAGAAGAGTACACAAAGCAGTTCGGGCAGTATAGGCTGGGGGGTAAAAATGTTTCGCCGCACTTACTACATTTAGAGCCGAGTATTTTACCCTGCTTTAGTCCCTCCGCGAACCGCTGACCGCTCACTCCAGCCGAATACTTATAACTGAGGGGTAAACTATCCACCCAGTTTTTCGCTTGGGAGGTGTTTCTTAGACCATCTGGGAGAGACATTCTCTACACCTCCAATGGCTTGAAGTATTTTATATCCGTTATTGCGCCAACCCTCTCATCCCTAGGCTTCCAAACAGCCTTAACCTTCATGTCGACATGCACCTTCGACGGCTCGACTTCGCCAAGCACGTGCAGGAAACCCATGCCTGGGGACGCCCCATCTATCTCTATTACCGCAACTATGAGCGGCTTGTCTCTTCTGCTGGCATCATTGTTAACGTAGGAAACACTGTAAGTGTTTATTTTCCCAGTGTCTTTTACCTCGACCCACTCATCCGTGGACCTAAAACACCTTTCACAGAATGCGCGGGGGGGAACAAGAACCCTCATGCACCGATTACACCTGCGGCCCAGAATTCTGCCTTCTTTGAGGCCTTCTAAGAAACCGCTTACAGCCGACCCCGCGTCCCAAGCATATCTGAGCTGGACGCTGTGCTTTCTAAATGAGTACACTTCATTCTCCCACTCGGCGCCCGTTATGGGGGTTCCCGGTAGCGTTTTCTTACTCTCCATTCATATTCACCTCTCCATGATCACTACGGTACCGACCTGCATAAGGTCACCCCACGCTTGTGCTAAGCCTCTCCTAACAGGCTTCTTGACTTGACGCTTACCCGCTTCGCCTCTAAGCTGCCAGAAGACTTCCGCTATCTTCATCATACCCGCGGCGGCTATGGGATTACCCACCCCGAGAAGTCCGCCACTCGGGTTTATTGGAAGGTCACCGTCACGTTGAGTAACCCCCTCCCGGGTGAGCTTTGGCGCCTCCCCTCTTCGGGCAAGCTGCAATCCCTCCATGTGGTGAAGCTCCTTATAGTCGAAGGGGTCGTATACTTCAGCGAAGTCTATCTCTTTTTTGGGGTCGCTTATATGCGCCATTCTGTAAGCCATGTTGGCCGCCTTTTCAAGGTATTCTGGGTAGCAGAGGTCGCGGTTTGTCCAATATGTCGAGTCAACGTTCCACCCAACACCGGTAATCCAAACGGGGTCATCCGTTATCCTTCTTGCAACATCCTCACTTGCTAGCACAACGGCCGCAGCTCCATCCGAGGTGGGACTCACATCCAATCTTTTGACCGGCCAGCATATAGGCTCAGACTTGAGTACATCATCCACAGTGATGTTGGCGGCTAGTTGAGCTGCTGGATGGTCGAGTGCGTTCCTCTTGTTCTTAACCGCTACCAAAGCTATGTCCTCCTCGCTCACGTTGTAGACGTGCATGTACCTTCGCATCTCGAGTGAGAATATCCATAGCAGGGTGACTCCGAGCGGTCTTTCGAGTATCGGGTCAAAGATGCTCCAGAACGCGTACTGCGGGTGTGGTAGAAGCGGGGACATCTTCTCCTCACCCACTACGAGCACTATGTCCGCTACACCTGATGCAACCTGCCACCACGCGGCGATGGGTACGAAAACCCCAGTACCGCCACCAACGAACACACGTGTGTAGGGCTTACGCGTACCCCCCGCACCGTCCAGCAAGTATTCACCCTTCATGTGGACACCGTCGAAGGCATCGGGCGCTGAGCCAAGCACAACGCTATCCACATCCTTAATATCCAAACCCGCTTGGTCCAAGGCCATCCTAGAAGCCTCGAAGGCCATCTCCTTCCCAGTCTCAAGCATCCTATGCCTGAAGAGTGTCATGCCAGCGCCCACAACGGCAACACGCCGCATCCCTTATCACACCTCCAATATGACGGTTGACCCACTCGCGGTGGGCGGCCCACGCCAGCTCTGAACAAGAGCGTGTTTGGCACCCCTAAGCGACCTGGGACCTTGGCCGCGCAGTGTGAGCACTGCTTCGACCACCCTCACAAGGCCGTTAGCTTCCACCATGTCGCCCAGACTAATCTTGCCGCCGCTCGGATTCACAGGTAGTGGTCCCCTCAAGTCTGTCTCACCCACCTCTACAGCTCTCTTTATGTTCTCCTTCGTGTATACTCCAAGCGCCTCCAAGTGCTGTAACTCCTTGTAACCGTAAGAGTCATCAACCTCTATGAAGTCGAAGTGTTTAGCCGGAGTATTCACTCCAGCCATTTTGTAAGCCATCTTCGAAGAGCCCTCAGCATAAACCGCCTTAGAGAAATCACGCTGAGAAACCCATGGAGTATCCGAAAACCAGCCGACGCCTCGTATCCAAACTGGTTGGTCCACCAGTATTCTCGCCTTTTCTTCTGATGCTAGCACGGTCACAGAGCACCCATCCGCTGGCTCGGGGATGTGAGCCTTTCTAAGCGGCTCGCACACCATGGGTGAGGAAAGTACCTCATCCATGCTTAGTATCGCAGAGTATGGTGCACGGGGGTTACCTAGACCATTCTTCTTGTTCTTCGCCACAACCATGGCTGGTATATCATCATCGAGTTCACGTTCGAACATGTATCTTCTCATCTCTAGGGCCACAGCCGTCTCCGCAGTGAGGAACGGTCTCTCATAGTATGGTTCAAAACTCATCCTCGTCACGTCGCCCTGTGATAGCACGTTCGAGAGTTTGGAGTGGGATTCAACCACTACCACATCAGTCAAACCCGACTTTATCTGCATGTAGCCGTTTATGAGCCCCACGAGTCCATCATCACTCACCGTGCACACGGCTCTCTGCGCGCCTCCCAACTGGTCTGGTACGTACTCATCTGTTATACTTATACCCTCCCACAGGTCCTCTTCACAGCATATAAAGCTACCCACATCCGTGCGCGGATTTATCCCCGCATCAGTATACGCACGCTTGGAGGCCTCGAACATCATCTCCTTAAAAGACATGTGCGGCGTCAACGGGGCGTAACCAGAGTAGCCCACACCGATTATGGCAACCTTAGTCAACCAAAATCACAATTTCAAGTTTTAACACGTGTCTAAAAGCCTTTCTATATGCACTAATTCTCATCGAATAATAATTGTACTATAATGGGCACCATTTGATTAATAGGGATTGTTGAGCTTTGAGGTTTGGGTATCAATGCGAAAATTAAAGCGTAGGCTGTACCCAAAGAAGTATTATGGTTATAAATGTGATACTGTCACAATTATCCCATTACCGTATTTAGCACTTTAATAACTAATAAATTCTCAAAGGTAAAAACCAGAATACCGTTCACTCCTACGTTTACTAGAAAGCTAAACCTAATAGTTGTTATATGGAGAGTCTGTTTATGACTAAAAGAATAGTAGCCCTAGCTGGAGGTGTTGGGGCTGCAAAATTCCTAAGAGGCCTTACGCGTGTTGTTGAAGCCGACTCATTATATATAATAGGTAATGTGGGTGATAATCTTTGGGTCTTCGGGCTTTACGTTGCACCAGACATAGACATAGTTACATATGCGCTGGCTGATTTGTGGGATGATGAGCGTGGGTGGGGACTTAGAGGTGAGGGCTTCCAAGTGAGGGATGGTCTGAGGCTTCTGGGTTTGGAGGATGCCGAATGGTTCAATTTGGGTGACCGTGACTTCGCAACATGCATATTCAGGACGCATCTTATGAAGAGGGGGTACCCGTTGAGTCGAGTGACTGATATAATCAGGGTCAAATTCGGGGTTAAGTCGAAGATTATACCCGCAACGGACAACGAACTCGTTACACAGGTTCACACACTTGATGGGTGGATTACATTCGAAGAGTATTATGTGAAGCACAGATTCAGCATCCCCATCGACGGTTTGAGGTTTGTTGGCGCTGATGACGCGGAGCCAGCACCCGGAGTTATTGAGGCAATCAATTCAGCACATATGATAATTGTGTGTCCAAGTAACCCGCTGGCGAGCATACAACCCATACTGAGTGTTAAGGGTATTCTTGAAGCCTTAAAAGCGAACAGGAATAAGGTGTCCGCCATCAGCCCACTCGTGGGTGGTAGAGCGATTAAGGGTCCCGCTGACTCTATGATGAGTCAGCTTGGCTACGAGCCGTCGGTGGCTGGTGTGGCGAAACTCTACAGAGAATTTGTGAGCACCCTCATAATCGATACCGTTGACTCCAAAGAACAGCAGAAAGTAATGGAGGAGGGTGTGAATGCCCGTGTTATGAACACGCTTATGGGCGGTGTTAACGACTCGGTTGAGCTCGCAAGACGTGTTCTGAGCGGCTGAATGCACGCTACCCGGTTACTTGTATGGTATGAATTCCCTGCCGAACATTTCCCTAGCCACAACTATCTTCTGTATTTCTGCTGTGCCGTCACCTATCTCAATCCCTATCACGTCCCTTAACCTCTTCTCCTGTGGGAAGTCTGTTGAGTAAGCTGGGTTACCCATGGTGAGGAGGGCGTCGTGTATCGCTTCAACAGCGAGCTTGGGAGCCCACCACTTACACATAGCCGCCTCCTTGGTTATCCTTTTACCCTTATCTCTCAACCAGAGTGTTCTATAGCAGAGTAAGCGGGCGGCCTCCAGTTTTGTGTAGTGTTCAACGAGTCTGAACTGTACACCCTCAAACTTTAGTATGGGTTGACCGAAGGCTTTCCTGTTCCTCGCGTACTCCACCGCATCATCGAGGGCCCCCAAAGCCGCACCAACGCAGGACAGTGCGAGCAGGGTTTTGCTGTAATCGAACTGTTGCATAACTATCTTGAAGCCGTTGTTCTCACCACCCATAAGGTTCTCCTCGGGTAGGCGGACATCCTTTAGAATCAATCCACCCCTCCTCAGAGGCCTGTAGCCCAAATCATCAAAGTAGTAGGGCTGGACGCCCTCCGCGTCCACTGGTAGGAGGAAGGCGCTTATACCCTTAGAGCCTAGCTCGGGAGCAGTCTTAGCGAAGAGTGTAAAGTAGGATGCCACGCCCACCATGCTTATCGACGCCTTCTCGCCGTTTAAAACATAGTATCCGTCGTGCTTTTTGGCTAGGGTGCTTATGTTCGCCGCGTCTGACCCGGTGTGGGGCTCCGTAAGCGCTATGCCAAGGTGTATTTGGCCGCTGCACAGCTTGGGTAGAATATCGCTTTTTAGTTTCTCGTTGGCGTATGAAGCGATTATCCCCCCTGAAAGTATGTTGTCGATTATAAGGAGGTTGCCCACGTTGAAGTCCACCTTTGAGAGTTCCTCCACGGCTATACCAGTCGTCACAGAATCGGCTCCTTGGCCCCCGTATTCAGGGGGGATGCTTATGCCCGCTAACCCGATTTCGGCTAGCTTCTCGTAGAGCTCCTTAGTAAATCTTGCGTCACGATCCCACTTTTTTATGTTCTCCTTTGTGAGGTTTTTCCTCGCGAACTCAGCCACGCTGGACCTAAACAACTCTTGTTCCTCGTCAAAGTCGAATCCAAGAGGCATAACCCAAATACTGGGAGTCGACTAATATAGCTTACCTAGACCTATATTTTGGATGAAAAAACAATAAATTGGGTTTTACTGCAGTTTGGCCACTTGATTGGCTATCTCTTCGTAGTTCGGCTCAACACGGGGGTCATCTGAAACCCATTTATACCTGATTATACCCTGCTTGTCAAGGATGAACACCGACCTCTTAGCAGCGGTGTACCCCTTCAGCCCCGCGAAGTTCTCTGCTGCCACACCGTAAAGCTTCACAGCCTCCCTGTTATAGTCGCTCAGTATCGGGAAGTTGAGGTTGTTACTCTTCTTGAACGCGGAGTTGGAGAAAGGTGGGTCCACGCTTATACCAACCACCGCTGCATTGAGTGAGTTGAATTTGCTCATGTTGTCTCTGAATGTGCACATCTCCTTTGTGCAAACAGAGGTGAAGGCGCCTGGATAAAAGGCGAGAACAGTGACCTTACCCCTGAAATCAGATATCTTAACAGGCTTCATATCGGTGTCCACAAGCTGTACGTCTGGGGCCTGCGTGTTTAGGTCAACCATCTGCTCATCACCACGAGTATACGCCCCACGAAATATATAAGGCCTCAGAGCAAACTGGCGGGGGTGAGTAGTGGCTCTACACTTACCGATGAATCACTCCGAGTAAGGACTGCTTTTGTAATGTGGCAGCTACATCTTGGTTAGACCCTCACGCTATTTGCTGCGTGGTCGGTTGACGATGTGGATAGCCTTGCCCTCAGCGTGCTTCGCGGCTTCGAGCAGCGCCTCTGGGAATGTGGGGTGCGGGTGTATGGTTGCGCCTACATCCTCCAGAGTTGCACCCATCTCAAGCGCTAGGCTAGCCTCACTTATCATATCAGAGGCTTCTGACCCCACTATTTGTACGCCTAGGATCACACCCGATTTCGCGTCCGCTACGACCTTAACGAAGCCCTCGGTTTCACCCACACTCACCGCTCGCCCAAGTGCTACGTAGGGGAAGCGACCCACGCTAACTTCGTAGCCAGACTTAGAGGCTTCTTCAACCGATAGACCAGCCGTTGCCACTTCAGGGTCGGTGAACACCGCATTGGGGACAGCTACGTTGTCGAATTCAGAGTTGAGCCCCGCGATGACCTCGGCGGCTACTTCACCCTGTCGGTTGGCCTTGTGGGCCAGCATCGGTCCTGGGGTCACGTCGCCCACAGCGTAAACCCCCTTTACATTCGTTCTAAGCTTGCCGTCAACTTGTATATAACCAGCCCTATCCCTCTGCACACCTATCCTTTCAAGGCCTAACCCATCGGTGTTGGGCCGCCTGCCCACCGCTACCAACACTCGCTCACACTCAACCGACCTCTCTTCACCATTCTTCTCGGAGAACACAACCTTTATGGAGTCGTTTACCCGACTCCATGATTTCGCCCGCGACTCCAAGTGGACATCGATGGAGTGTGACACTGCTGACCTATATATGAGGGCGGCTACCTCCTTATCGATGCCAGGGAGGAGTTGGTCCATGAGTTCTATAACCGTCACCTTGGAGCCCAGCTTCGAGAAGAGAAACGCGAACTCCAAGCCTATCGCTCCCCCGCCTATTATACACAGGCTCCTTGGCACCTCCGTGAACTCCAGCACATCGTGGTTGTCCACTATGTTGATGTGGTCATATTCGAAGCCGGGTAAAACTGTGGGTTTTGAGCCAGTGGCCACTATGATATTTTCGGCTTCGATTGTCCTGGAATTAGAGCCCTGTATTATCTCTACTCGGCCCTCACTGATTATGTTCCCCATACCGTACACCACCTCTACCCTGTTCGACCTACACAGACCCTCGATTCCGCTAACCAGTTTCTTCACAACGTCATCCTTCCACGTCTTAAGCTGTTTGAGGTCGACGTGCACGTCTCCTGTGATGCCTTTATTGGCTGAGTGGCTCGCTGTATAAGCGGTCTTAACCGTGTTTATCCACGTCTTCGTGGGTATACACCCATAATTCAGGCACTCGCCGCCAAGCCTGTGTTTCTCTACGAGTGCAACTCGTTTTCCTAGCTGGCCTAGCCTAATGGCTGCAACATAGCCGCCAACACCCCCACCCAAGACCACACAGTCATATTTTGAACTCAAACCAAGCTCCCCCTTACTCAGAGTGTAGCGGCCACTAGTTCATCCATGTTCTCCAAGATCTGCTTGAGCCTGCCTACGAATGATGCTGCGACGGCCCCGTCTATCACTCTATGGTCGAATGTGAGTGTTATAGGCAGGATGTCCCTCACAACTATGGATTCGTCGCCCACAACCACAGGTTTCTTCATAATCCTGTACACACCAAGTATCCCGACCTCTGGATAGTTTATGATAGGTGTAGCCGAGACTCCCCCGATGCTACCTATGTTGGTCACACTAAACGTGCCCCCACGCACGTCTTCGAGGGTGAGCTTGTTTTGTCTAGCCGCCTCTGAGAGCCTACCTATCTCTTCTGCAACTTCGAAAAGGCTTTTCTTATCGGCGTCCCGAACCACTGGTACAACCAATCCCTCAGGCACAGCTGTAGCTATTCCTATGTTGTAATACTTTTTGAGCACAATTTCATGTCTCTCATCATCGAGAGAGGCGTTAAGATATGGGAACTCCTTCAGCGCTACGCACAGCGCTTTAACGATGAAGGGTAGGTATGTGAGCTTGACCCCCTTCTTATCCGCGGCGGGTTTAAGCGTCTCCCTGAGCTTAATGAGTGTTGTGGCATCAACCTCATCGAAGTGTGTAACGTGAGGTATTGTGTACATCGACTTAACCATTCTCTCAGCTATCATCCTTCTAAGACCGCGAAGCGGAACCCTCTCCTCAAGTGTGCCCGCGAGGGGGTAAGGCCTAGCTTCACTGAGGGGTTTGGGTTGCGTAGGCTCAACCAACACAGCGGCACTCGGAGGGGCAGCCTGCTTTTTGAGTTGCTCAGCGTAGTTCCTAACATCAAGCTCCGTGACCCTTCCACCAGGACCCGTGCCCACAACCTTAGAAATATCGACCCCAAGGTCCCTCGCAAGCTTCCTCACAGCGGGTGTAGCAAGCACACGTTTCGTTTCACCCTCCACCTGAGTGCGTTGAGCCTCAACTTGCGGCTGGGAGGTTTGAGTCTGAGGCGTGGTCTCCACGGCCTGCGAAGTAACCGTTGCGGATTGACCACCATCCGTCGCCAACCTAAGTAGAACTTGGCCAACCTTAACCTTTTCACCTTCACGTGCAAGTATCTCCGAAACCCTACCCGATACGGGTGAGGGTATCGTGACCGTGACCTTATCCGTCATAACCTCGATAAGGGGCTGCTCCTCCTTAACCAAGTCACCCTCCTTCACATGCCACTTAACAATCTCCCCCTCACTGATTCCCTCACCAATATCTGGTAACTTAAACTCGTAACTCATAAAACACAAAACCCGCGAGTAACTCATAACTTTGTCGATTAACCATCAATACACGAGTTAAGCGACAAAACGTTACAGGTTAACACCCATATTGAGGCCCACGTGTTGAACAATATTAGACTTTCACTCATTGAAATGCTTTAAGCACGTTGAATGTTTATCTTATCTGGGGGTTCAGGGGGCGGAAGACCCCCACCATGAGGTGGGGGATGGAGTGCCCCCTTTGTAGCCGCTTTCCAAAACCTTAAGCAAGGATCCCAAAGGTATAAATACACGCCGGGAAAACACTCGGTGACGCGTGTGAGAGCCCACCGCTTCCGAGCGTGCCAATCAAAGACCACGGCGGGCGGGGGTGTTGGAAACCCAGCTCGAAGCAGCCTGCAAACTTTATAACGCGCTCTTACACGCTGAACAGGAAGAGTATGAGGAGAACAAGCGCACGATGAGTAGAAACGAGCTTCGACAGCTCGCCTTGGACCTGAGGAAGAAGAACAAGGAGTTTCAGGCGCTGCATTCGCAGGTTACCCAGCAGGTGGCTGAGAGGTTCTACGAGGCGCGTCAGAGGTACTTTGAAGGACTCGCGAACAAGCCTAGGGTGAAGAAGCCGCACCGCTACCTTTCCCTAGTGTATCCCCAGAGTGGCTGGAAGCTTTCAAATATTAGAGAGGTTGGGCTAGGTAAAAACAAAAAGAGGAAAGCACGGCTCTACTTAAGCAAAATCGGCTTCTTTACCCTGGTGATACACAGGGAGCTTCCTTTGGAGCGAGTGTCCCAAGTGTGTGTTAAACTCTACCCCTCTGGTAGAATCCACGTGATATTCCTGGTGGAGGAGCCAGAGAGCCAAGAGCAACCATCGGAGGGGGAGCCTAGGAAGGCTGTGGGCGTTGACCTGGGGCTCACAAGGCTCGCCACCCTCTCCGATGGTAGGTACCTAGAGAACCCAAAACCGCTTGAGCGCTCTCTTGAAAGAATCAGGGTGCTACAGAGGTCACTATCAAGAAAGAGGTTTCTTTCCAAAAACTGGCTTAAAGCGAAGATAAGACTCGCTAAACAGCACGAGCGTGTTAAGGATTTCAGGCGTGACCTGTTCTTCAAACTTGGGGCTCTTCTTTCACAGGAGTATGATGTGTTAGTGCTGGAGGACTTAAACGTCCAGGGCTTGATCCAGAAGGGGGTAACCAAGAAGAGGAGGCTTCGGCTCCACGATTCCTCGTTCTCGGAGTTGAGGAGAATCCTGGAGTGGGAGTTTGTGAAAAGAGGGAAACTGGTTTTACCTGTCCCCTCTTACAACTCTTCACGCGAGTGTTTTCTCTGCGGAGGAATCAACCAGGATTTAACCTTGGAAGACCGAGTGTTCCACTGTCCATATTGCGGTTTCACCTTGGATCGAGATCTTAACGCTTCCCTTGTTCTCTTAAAAAGAGCAGGGTGGGTGCCATCCGCTGTGCCTGTGGAGCTCCGCCCAATACCTCCCCTACCCTCCTTAGGGTTAAAAAGAGGAGGCAAGGTGGGGCTTTGAAGCAGGAAGCCCCGGCCGTAACAGTAGATCAAAATTCGCGCTTGGCGTCGACTGTGCCCCTGCCACGAATCTTTGAACTACTGGTAAGGGCGGGGTAGTTCACTTAAAAGAGGCATCAGAATAATCCTAAAGAGTTAGGTTGTAGTGGGGCCGTGGAGATTTGAACTCCAGTCGCGTGCGCCCGGGGCACGCAGCCTACCAGACTAGCCGACGGCCCCACAAATATTGATGGTGAACGCGTGTTTTAAAGCCAGCGCCCCTAATTAGGTGGGATGGGTAGGAGTAGTTTGTCACCTCTTCCTCGCGAATGCTAAGATGACAACTATTACGAGGGCCACCACTATTATTATGAGTACAATGAATACTGGAGATCCGATAAAGCTGGTCGACGGCGTCTTGGGGATAGTTGGGGGTGGGAGAGGTTGCGCGTTGCCCGTGGGGTTAATACTGTTCAAGTTGGTCTGCGTAAGATAAACAGTGCTTGTAATATTCACCTCTGCGTTTCCGGGAAGTAGGTATAGTGTTGTGTTGGTCCAATAGATGAGCAGCCCGCTCTCGGCATCGTACACATAGAAGTTTTTAACAATAGTCTGCCCGCTGGGTGTTGGGGGCGGCTGGTAAAAACTGGTTTGCTCAATCACCGGTCCATTGAAGCTGATATCCCCATAGCTGTATTTAAAGCTGGTTAGCCTGCTTACGCTTATGTTGTAATATGGGATCCTGAGTTTAGCCGACGTGTAATTGTAACTTTGAGCACCTGGAGATATTATAAAGTATGGTGAAATAGAGTAGTTATAAACATTCTCATTTCCAAATAGTGGGCCAATGTTTGGTGGACTTTTGCCTGCTAATTCTTCAGAAAAGTTGGGGGATACTTGGACACTGTATATGTCTAATCTGAAGGGGAAGTTTAATACCACTCCGAACGGACCAGCTGAATATGGCCCAGGTGCAAGTGTGAAAGAGTCATTGTAGCCGCCTTGGGTGAGCGGTTTGCCGTTAGCGGAAGCTTTATATACAAAACGCTGGGTGTATGTGGCGTTAAGGTTCTGTGGAACACCTAGATATATGCTTATGGTTGTGCTAGAGGTATCTGTTGTAGCTTGCGCTTTGGGTGTTAACGCGAATATTCCAGTGAGCAGTGCGCCTATCAAAAAAAGTGTTAGAAGCGTTCTAGGGTTAGTTACGGATTTTCCAGACGGATGTTTCATACCATTCAACCACTGATACTGTAATTTAGCTTTTGCCTTGGTCTATATGCTCTGCGGTCTTCTGTCGGCGATGCTTGCGACGTGGGAGAGTAGTCTCTGTGTATCCTCGGCGTTTAGGTGGACTCCACCCGTCTGAGATGTGCATCCCTCGATTACTTCGAGGTCGTTACCTTCAAGTTTGCCTAAGGTCACGAAGTCAATTCTGATACCCCTACTCGTAGCGTAGAGCGCAGCGGTTACGGGGTCTGGGCCTTGGTTGAATGTCCCATCGGTTATAACAAGTATTCTCTTCGTGAATCCCTGTATTCTCGTGTCATCGAACATGTTTGCAGCGGCGATGAGTGCGTCGCCAAGATTTGTGGCTTCTCCAAGCACCTTGAGTTTTGATACTAGGCTCACGACTAGTTCCTTGGAGCTCATCGGCCGGGTTATTGGGAGCGCGTAACCATAGAATACAACCACCCCCACCCTATCCATAGGCGATGTGGTGAGCCTCACATCCACGAACCTTTTGAGGGCTGTTTTGGCAGCTTCAAACCTTGACGGCTCATAGTCGTGGGCGCGCATACTTATCGAAGAGTCGAGTGCTACAACCACGTCTTCGAATCTGGAGGAAGCATCCTTCGAACGGTCTATCCCTAATACGTCGGACTCCGAGTCAGCCATTTTTCACCCACCAACTAGGCCGAGCACGCGCTCAGAGAGTTTCTTGTTGCTGAGCTCAGCTGGGCTTAGGGGTAAATAGTAGCCTAAGCCTAGCAGCCTTTCATATGATGCTAGAGCCTCCTGCTCATTAATAAAGTCTCTGGCGAGCAGGTAGAGTACTATGGATACCGAGCCAACCACGGTTACACCCGCCCTCTCAGCTGTAAGCCTCACCTTCTCGTCGTCGGCGGCCAAGGGTGAGCCGCTCTTGGAGGCGGCGAGAATTGAGGCTGCCTCTCCCTTCGAGATCGCGTTCTGGGAGGCGAATTCGTCAACTGAGCGTATGCCGGTCACGAAGACCACGCCGTTGTTGAGCTTAGACAAGACACCCCTCCTGATCTCAAGTCTTAGGTGTTCAACTTGGTGCTGCGTGATCTGAACCATCCAAGGTTTTCCTGAGAACATCTTGTCGCCCAAGCAGTCGCCAAGCACGCCAAGCGTGAATCCCTCGAACACAACTGAATCAGCAGAGTCGAGGGTGCGCACCTCTTTCTCAACAAAACCCAGTTCATCGACACCCAGCCTGGGCCTATAACCCTTCTTCTGCATGACTAGAAGTGTTTCATCAAACGATAAGTCGGAGGCCTCAGCGCAGTAGCCCAAGCTCACTTTACCGTTACGATACATGTTCATAAGTATCGAGACTATGTCCACCTGCTGTACTAGTCGCCTTATGGCGTCGCGTACAGCCTCCGTCTTAGTTGCGTAGAGACCTGTGCTCACGAGTACATCGAGTTTCTGCTCTAGGTATCCGTCTATCTCAATAGTTGTGGGCATCCTCTATAACTTTATCTCTAGGAGGTATTTAACCGTGCCCCAGCATCACAGCGATGAAGTGTGACCCTTTCCCCAGGAACACTTTCAGTGAACCGCTTTTGAATCCCTTTATCATACTTTCAGTATGGTTGAACCCGAGTTCCCCTACACACTCAGAGACGTGCAGGGGCGCATCCAGCATCTTAAGACGCTCTTGGAGTTGATGGAGGAGACTGGGCTGAGCCTATCGGAAGCTAAGAAGATCGATAGGCTTACGAAGAACCCGAACCTGCTTAGGTTGGGGCTAAGCCTCATGCTTCTACCAGAACCGTTGACCACAGCTGTCGGTCTACCCCTTATTGCCTATTCGCTCTCTAAGAGGAACACGGTGGAACTCGGCGAAGAGCTTGCATCATCCTACAACGAGTTGTGGAGAACACTTTCAAATTTTTAAGCATTCGCCAATTCTTCAATACACGCCTTAGCCGCCGATGACCACTCCTTCTTATCTTCTCCCCGCCAATACCAGCCCACGGCTAGGAAGAGTATCTTTCTGAAAGCGTTGGGTGGACTCATCACGGATGTGATTGTGAGTTTGCAGCTAGCGTTGGTGGGTGTTAGCCTGAATGTTTCCACAGCTGGCACACCGAGGAATCGAGACCTCCACACCCATTCATACTCACTCTTTATCTCTAACTCCTCGATAAGTTTGAAGCCGAATCCCATGAAGCTCCAGTGGGTCATAACCTTCGCACCCCTTTCGCTTCTCTCAAGCACCTCGATTCGCTTGAGCCTTCGCCCAACATAACCGCTTGGCTCAAGCTCGGTCCACCACTCAAAAACCCTTCTGCAATCGTAGGGGAAGTCGAACTCCAAAACGAGGATGCTATACGGCAGCTTCACGCGTGGTGGACCCCCCATTTTCCACTAAAATTTTGAGTAGCTGGGTTATCTTGCGTATCTCGTAGGTCGGGTGTTGCGGTATATCCGTGTTTTTGGTGTTCAGATAGGCGGTTTTAGCCCCTGCAGCGGAACCCGCCTCAATATCCACCCAGCTATCACCCACCACCAAAGTGTTTGAGGGGTGGACGCCAAGTTTTTCACATGCAGCCAACACCATGTCGGGGTACGGCTTCATCCTCTCCACGCACTCCCTGGTAATAACCACGTCAAATAAGCTGTACACACGCGTGGCGCCCAACACCTTCCTGACCACTAGAAGATTTGAGTTGGAGATCAAGCCCAACCTATATCCATCCTGCTTTAGGCGTCGTAGAATACCCAACGCGCCCCGGCGCAGTTTCGCGTCACCGGTACACTCAAAGTCATACTTTGTGAGAATCGAAAGAATCACGCCACGAATATTGGTGTGGTCATTGTAGGGGGGCTCCTTAAGCTTCTCTAGTAGGTTGGCGATTGAGCCATATATGTCATCGGGCACATACAAGCCGCGCGAACGCAGTGTGGCCAGTATCTCTGCCTTAGCTTGTGGGAAGGGGTAGCTGTTCTTTATGATTGTACCGTCCATGTCGAACAGCACTGCCTTCAAGTCGCCTAGTTTTGGAGGGCTATTGTGGCTAGTCGTAGCTATCACGCTTTACTTCTTGATATCCCCATCTTCTGAATATTTCCTTGGGTTTATCATGGGGTATTGTTGCATCCAGGCCCATCTTAGAGGTCTTTCTTGTCATCCTGTCGGCAGATGGGTCTAGCGATGAACCAACCGCGTCATCGATCACCACGAGGCCGTGTTTCGCTTGGAAGCGGGTTGCTATCGCCCACTCTATTTGGGATGGGTCGTCTATGTCTATGTCTTCATCCACTATAACAACGTGTTTGAGTGAGCCGTGCCCTCTGAACGCTGCCTCAATCGCCTTTAATCCATCGTCCTCCTGTTTCTTCCTGATTTTAACAACGCCGTGAAGCCAGCATCCTCCTCCAGGCGTGAGTCGCACGTCAACACACTCGGCGACCTTTGAAACCTCACTGTAGACCGTCACCTCACGTGGTAAACCCATCAGAGACCTGTGCTCAGATAAGCCTGGAAGCACTTCATGATAGTAGGGCTTCGCTCTATGCGTCAACCTTTTGACCTCGAACACTGGCTGATCCCTCACCGCGTCGAGTGTGAGTGTGAGGTCGAAGAAGGGGCCCTCCTTGATACTTGGGTTCTCAACTATTCTACCCTCGAGCACGAACTCACTGTCCGCTGGGACAGGTAGGTCCACACTTAGCGCTCTAACCAGAACCTGCCTTTCCAAGGCGTTCGCCAGACCGAGTTCATCGTAGCCTGTTGGGACGGTTGTAGCGGCCGCCACCATATAGCCAAGGCCGTTTCCTATGGTGGCTACAGCTTCGATTTCGCCTTTAGCCCTTTTCAGGTAGGTGTAGAGGTCCCTTGGAACTATCCTTATACCCATCCTCCTAGGCTCATCTTCGAGCAGCATCAATCTGTGAACGCTCAGGTTGAACCCATACTCTGGGTCACGCACACAGAATGTTGCGGCTGTCAGGTACCTGCCTCCATCACCTTCTGTGTGCAAGAGAGCCGGTAACTGCCTTGGTAGGTCAAGCGTCTCTTCAACAACCTCTTGGCATGGGGCATCCCCCTTTTCCACCTCACCCACCTCAACTGGTTTTGAGAGCGCCCTCAAAAGGTAAGCCGTCAGCTCACGCTCCGATATACCGAAGTACTTCGCGAAGAGTGACCTAGTTGAATAGACGTTCCCCACTATGGGTGTCGTGTATCCACGAATGTTTTCGAGTAAAGTGGGTTGTGGGTCGAAGGCCGCTAGAACCCCGGCGGCTTCGTATTCAGCGGAAACTTGGCGCCTTATCCGCTTCAATCCGCCCTCCTTCTCTATTTGAGCTATGAATGCCCTGAAACCCTTAGGTTCAATCAAGCTCTACGAACACCCTAAACCATTCTACTCAACCTGCTAGCCAAAGCCTCGAGGAACGCCTTATCTGCAGAGTTGTAGGCCCCTACCTCCTCACCATCTATGTCTATTTCCCCGAGGACCTTCCCATCCCTGATTATGGGTACAACTATCTCCGACTTAGTCTCAGGAAAGCACGCAAGGTAACGTGGATCCTTGCTCACGTCATCCACGATGACGGTCTCAGCTGTTCTCGCAGCGAGGCCGCATATCCCAACACCAACGGGTATTTTTGTGTGTTCAGTTGGTCTGCTTCCACTCCAAGCGCGTAGCACAAGCGTCCCCCCCTCAAGCATGTATATTCCAACCCACGAATACTTGGGGTACCTTCTTCTCAGGTGCTCTACAACACTCTGCATTAGGTTCCCCCCACCCCTATTCAGAATTGATTCAAGCTCTTCGTCAACTCTAACAGAGTCTAAGTTTGTCATAATTAATGATTAGTTAGTGGTGGTGAATAAGTATTTCCAAACACCGCTAGGTTCCCTTCAGTACGGGTTAGCCCATCGCCTTATAATGTGTGCTGCAAGTGGTGGCTAAGATTCCCTAGAAATCCGCCTAATCATTATAAGGCTTCGTTTGTCACGTCACCCCGGCTTAGCTCTTAGGCACGCTTGAGCTAGCAGGACGCTTCTGCCAACTCGAGCTGTAAAGGAGGCTTAGCACACCGGAGTTTAGCCAACGTGGATGGGTACACCACTCAATATCTTTATAACGCGAAGAGTGAGGGGAAACTAAAGCACTTCTACTATGCCTCGGTTACCATCAACCAAAACCATCTGGCCGCTTTTGAGCGTCGCTATCGGGTCGGATTCCAACTTATCCACTAATGGTATTCCTGAGATTATAGCACCCACTGCAACGATGGGTTCGGCTACCCTATTGATTATAGCGACTGGGCCAAGACCTCTCTTAGCGAGTTGATAGAGGGTGTAAGTCCCCACAGTTGAACCCTTGCCGTGGGGGAAGACGAGCACCCTGCCTGAGACGCTCTGGCCAGCTAACTCGTGGTTTCTGTCAACAACAACCCCCGTTAAAGGGTCGACTCCACCTAGAAAGCTGATGGGCTGCGATGACACGAGTGCCTCCCCGCTAGCCACCCCCTTAGAGATCGCCCTACCAGGTATTACACCCAAAGCTAAACCGCCTCCGAGGCTTCCAGTATGATTTTCTCAAGGGGCGCTAACCTAACGTTTACGTGGCTCATCATTGGCGAGTAGTATGCCGCCTTGGCTGATGCTACTTCAATTGATGATACACCCATCCTATCAATTGGTGAGACAACCATACACGTATCGCAGTAGATCTTACCACCGGCATCTTCGATGATTTTTGTGTAACCCAGCTGGTCTGCTTGGCTCTTGACCTGCCTTGAAGTGTAAACATAGAGCGGCTTCGTGAGCTTCCTATTCGTAAGTATTCTAGCAAGCCTCCCGATTTCCTCAATCGATGCGTGAGGGCAGCCAATGGTTATCACCTCAGCGCTGGGCGCAGAGCCCCCGAGCTTGTCAGCCTCCTTTTTTAGATCAGCTTGGCTGACATCCGCCACCTCAGGCTTGTCAGAGAGCCTCCATTCTGGCGTCACATCCTCAACGAAGAAGAGCGCTACCGCGCCCGTTGAGGCTAGGGCGGCTCCGAGTGCTTTGAGGTCTTCCCTTGAAGGGTTTATACCCCTGAACGCCACAACTCTCTCACCCGCCACCCTACCAACATAGGAGCCAAGGACAGCATAGTCGACGGGGTCCGTTAACTCGGCATCAACCCGTACGAGTAGTGTGGCCACTCTGTTCGAGGTGAGGTGGTAACCATAGTAGGGAGTGTACCCGGTTATCGCTGAGCACAGCGCGGATACGCCGCTTTCCCTGTTGGTCATCGCGCCGAGAACGGAGTTAGCGAATATGACAGCGCTACTCTCAGCCCAAGCCACATGCTCGCCGAGATGGGGCTCTACTCCTATCTGGTATGGTGCACACGTAAGGGATAGGTTTACACCCATTTTGCGGTAGGCCTGCAGTATCCTGTTTTGGCCCTCTATGAATTTGTGGTCAAGCCTCATTTCTTCGAACCTGTTGAGGTCCATTCCGGCTGGGTTGATGTATGATGGTATCCTTACCCTAGCACCCTTCTGCGCTAGGTCCCACAGGAAGTCTGCACCCGCATCACCAATGTTCTTATAGCTCACACCCGATATCTGCGCGCTTGTACACCTTACAAGCCTCGGCGCACCATATATCTTACCCAGAGCCACCAAGATCTCCATGGCCTTCGAAGAGGCTTCCCCAAACTCGCCCGCGAGCATTCGCTCCTGTGTCTTGGTAAGGTACAATCTAAATACATCTCTCACCGCAAACTAATAAACCCTAGCCATACATCATAGCCCACATTGGGTTAGCCACAATCCTCATCTATTTTTATTCGTAACGCGAGCCCAGGACGTGTCAATATAGGGATTCTTAAATCTTGGAGTATATAGTTGAGTGTTTAATGAGGCTGGTATCATCAAAAGAGTTTGATGTGAGGGCGGCTGACCCTGACAGAGATTTTGATGTGTTCTACGACTTACTGTGCATCCTCCGCAGGGAGCGGGACTCTTATGTAATGGTCAATTACATGGGTGAAGTACCGCCAAGAGAAGAATTAAAAGAGCGGTCCAAGGTGTGGAATAAGTCTCGATCCCATCTTGAAGTAGCCTTTTGCAACCATCTTCTGGTGGGGTACGCGGGTGCAGTTGTTGGACCAAACTTTGGAACGGCTCAGCCTCATGAAGCCGAAATCTATTACGCCGTACGAAGGGAATACAGAGGAGCGGGCTTATCCTATGCGCTTCTTTTGTCGCTTCTTAACAGGCTCAGCGTAAAATATGTTCACGCCTATGTGTACGTCGGTAACACCCCCTCTATAAGAACCTTGGAAGCCCTCGGGCTGAATAGGTTAACTTTGCTCGAAGAATACATCTACCATACTGCTGATGGTAGATACCATGACCTCTACCTGTATAGAGGTCTACGTTTAGACGCTGTTAAAAAGGCGCGGGAAAGACTCATCCACCGCGACTATAAAATTGTGGAGCCGTGAGTGTCTAGTCGCACCACTATGCCCCCTCTAGTGAGGTTTAAATTTTGACACTAGCACTTAAAGATTATTAAGTCTTCAATTGCTTGTATAAATGCTTGATTTTACAATTATTTTAAAGCATTTTTATGATGCAGAGTAGTTTGAGGTATGGAAAAACGCTAATGTTATATTTTAAATCAGAGTTAGTGTTCCCTAGATATGGAAATAGTTGAATTAACGGATAAAGACGTTGAGCAGTATCTAAACCTACTCAACGCGGAGGACAGTGTGAAGGACTTATTGAGTAGACTGGGATTCCCACTCAGCAAGCAAGAGTACTACGAGAAAATCAAGAGTTTTTCTACTTGGATTAAGGCCTACGTGGCCAAGCAAGGTGAGGAAGTGGTTGGCGCCATCACATTCACAGGTGCTGAGAACCTTGATATGAAGGATGCGTGCATAATAACGGATGTGTCCGTTAGAAAAGATCACCGTAATAGGGGCCTAGGTACAGCTCTCGTAAGAACCGTCCTTGACTTCGCAAGAAATCAAGGTATAAGGAAGGTTGTAACAATAGTGAGCGAAATGAATGTCCCAGCACTGGAAATGTTCCATAAAGTCGGCTTTAAACCCTATAGAGTATTAAAAGACTACTATATTCAGGGTGAAAATGCTGTAGCACTTGAATATGAGCTGGTGTAGCTTGAACGCAATCTAAGTCATAGAAACTTTTGGTTTTTAAATTATAAGTAGTGCCAGTAAAACTGCTATAATAAGAATAAGCCCAGCAAAAATAGAATTTATAGTATACCTCGATTTATATCTACCAACTTTCAAATCTTTTTCGTTTAGCACGTAGATCACCAACCCATATACGATTACAAGTGCGCCAAGCGCTATCATCGAGACCCCAAAGATCTGTGAGTGTCCGCTGCTCTATACACTTTTGATTAATTCTAAAAAAAGAGTGAATTTGGCAATGACAAAACCAAAACCTACAAGCGCTATGCCAGTCCTTACCCAAGCAAGAAACGTTCTTTCATTAGCCATGTGATCGGAGGGTGATGCCACTATTCTTTTATTTAACGTATTAAAATAAGGGTACCGTAAAAGGTACAACTAAACTTATTCGTTCGTAAGAATTCTTAGATGTTTGAAGTCGTGTTACTATGTGAGGTTAAGATCATAGTTTTAGCCATGTGAGCGCACAGCAGTGGGCATATACTGTGCGGTAAATAGATCATTCAAACTTAATGCTTGTAGAATGACCTTGAAACTTAATTATCATCACTGGTTTTGCTTTTAAGATAAGCTGATAAATACGAATAGCGAAGTAAACACATGCCTATCAGGATTTGTATTAACAGTCAAACACCGTTTCTCAGGTTTAAGCTCAGCTACTCTGAGTTGGTTGAGAAGTATGGTGTTCTTGATGATCCACTGGATATAAGGATGCTTGAGGAGGGTGTTGACTATGATTTCTCCCCAGGTGGTGTGACAGCAATGGTTTACCCGCTTATTCGAAACCTTGTTAATGAGGGTTATGTTTCGGATGCGTATTGGGTGAGTTTGGGGGTAGATTACCCCGCGAATGTTAAGGTTGACGGTATACACGTGTCCCACATCGAGTTGGAGGATAGGTATAGGCGTGATTACGCTTCGTTTAAAGAGAGGCTTTGGGCTGAGATCCACGGTTTAGGTCAACACGATTTCCCAATAGCCGAGTATAATGCTTATGTGCACTACAACTCTATTAACGCTCAGAAACTCCTCGAATATGTTGGTAAAGTGGACGTGTTTGAAGTTGAAGATTTCCAGCAGCTCCTCGTGGGGCAACTTATAGGTCCCTCCGCTCCAGCCATCCTGCGCTGGCACGTACCCTTCGTACCAGAACACTTTGAAGGCGTTCTACAAAGGTTCGTCCTGAAGGCAATAGAAGGCTTTGATGGGGTGGTGGTGAGCACGAGGAGAGATTTGGAGGGGCTTATTCGAAGCTCGTATCATGGTAGAGCACACCAGATATATCCCTTCGTGGACCCCTCTGAGTGGTCTGAGCCGCCTAGGTCGTCCAAGCAGGAGTTTCTAGATATGGTTGGCTTCAGAGAAGGTGAAAGGCTGCTTGTGATGGTGGCGAGAATGGATAGGATCAAGTCTCAGGATGTGGCGATAAGGGCGTTGGCGAGGCTTAAACAAAGAGAGAATCTACGTCTGGTGCTGATAGGTGACGGTAGCTTTACGTCGAGCGGTCGAGGCGGCCTTGCTCATGGTAAGGCTTACGGATGGAGAGCCGAACTCGAGGAGTTAGCCGAAGGCTTAGGCGTCTCCGACAGGGTGGTGTTTCTAGGCTACCTACCCAAACGCTTGGTTGAAGCCGCGTATAGCTGCGCGGACGCGGTGCTCTTAACCTCTAAAATTGAAGGCTTCGGGGTTACGGTGCTCGAGGCTTGGCTTTACAAGAAACCAGTGATTGTAAGCACTGGTGCGGGTGTATCCGAGCTCATAGTTGATGGCTCTAATGGCTATACGTTTCCACCTGGTGACGATGGGAAACTGGCTGAAAGGGTTATGGAGGCTCTGGGCGCACAGACTGAAAGGCTTGGGGAAAATGGGTATGAGACCTCCAAGAGGTGTCACCTCAAGGTTTCCGCGGATAATATGAAGAGCGTCTACGAACAGGTCTCATCACTATACGCTCAGGTGGGTAACACGTGAACGACCCTGTCTGCGGAAAACAAGTGGACCAGAAAACAAAATTTCGGGTTGTCTTTAAGAAGAATGAGTATATATTCTGCAGTATGGTCTGCGAATCGGAATTCAAACGTAGCCCCGAGAAGTATCTTACAAAGCCTGCCAATCAAAAATCTGGTGGAGCATAAACTAGCACCCTAAGGATTTAGGTATTGACTACTGAGTCTAAGAGTGGATAACTTATCTATGTTGTTGGGCTCTGCAACGCGAACCTTCCAGAGCACCCGAAACCTAGCCTATCAAATAAAGTGGGCCACAAAACCCAATTGCTAAGTGATCCCTCTGAGTAATGGTTGTATGAGCCTATGACGCGTGAAGGATAAGACTTAAGTATGCAGGTAGCGGTTGAAGTATCCCTATTATATAGTTGTGATTTGAACTAGGCGGCTAAGGGGAGAAGCTACGTGATTTATGGTGAATCGAAAGACCATAATCTGGCTTATTTTTGACCCACTATGACTAAAACACTCCTACGGTTAAACCTGCTTGTTATAGACAAAACGGTTTAAATCACGGTTTGGGTGTGTTGAGATGAGTGGATAGTGGTGCGTACACCTCTCTACCCTGTTTACGCGGATAGGGCTCACTTTATAGATTTTTATGGTTGGGAAATGCCTGTGTGGTTTAACTCTATTGAGAGAGAACATATGGCTGTAAGGAGAAATGCTGGTGTTTTTGATATTTCACACATGAAGAGAACTTATGTGCGTGGTAAGCGGGTCACTGATTACTTGGATTACCTGTGCGGCGCAAGACCTTCAGCTCTGAAGAAGGGTAGGTTGGCGTACACCCACGTTTTGAATGAAAGAGGAGGTATTATTGATGATGGGATAGTCTTCAGGCTAACAGAGGACGAGTTTCTGTTTGTTACCAATGCTTGCACCACCCAGCGGATGTCCAGCTGGATGGCTGAGGTTGCAGCGCGTGGAGGTTTCGAGGTCGAGTTGGAGGATCGTGGGGGTAGGGAGGCTATGATAGCTCTCCAGGGGCCAACTTCCCTTTCTGTTTTAAAGGATGCCACTGGTCTAGATATGGCATCTGTGAAGAAGTTTGAGTGTGTTCTCTATGGCCGGCTTTTAGTTAGCCGTAGTGGCTACACTGGCGAGGAGGGTGTGGAGATAGTTGGTCCAAGTCAGGATGTGCTTGAAGTTTTTGAGGGGCTGCTGGGTAAGGGTGTAGAGCCCTGCGGTCTCGGCTCGAGGGATACGCTCAGACTTGAAATGGGATACCCACTCGCATGCGTTGACTTCAACGAAGAAACCAATCCATACGAGATGGATGCCCAGAGGTTTCTGGACTTCACGAAGAAGTTCATAGGAAGGGAGGCGCTCGAAAACCTGAAGCCTACCAGACTTCTAAAGGGGGTTCTCACGGATGACCGAGTTGTTCTCAGGGGCGGATACACCGTTGAGTGTTCACCCAATGTACGAACCAAGCTCACATCTGGTACACTTTCACCGGTTTTGGGGAAGGGTATCGGGTTAGGGTTCTTCCCCGTCAGCGTGGAGGCGGGTAGCCGAGTAAGTGTCGAGGTTAGAGGTAAAAAGTATTCAGCCACAGTTGTTAGGCCGCCGTTCATAAAGAAGTAGACTTATAGGGTTCGGAAGAATAGGTGGCTTAAAACACGCTTAAGTATATGGAGGGCTAGGAAATTCAGGATGTCCGCCATACCGGAAGGTATACTATATAGTAAGGAGCACGAATGGGTTAGGGTTGAGCAGGGGATATGCACTGTGGGCATCACCGACTACGCGCAGTCGAAGCTTGGGGACGTGGTGGTCGTAGACCTACCAAAAGTGGGCGCTAGGCTCGAGTACATGAAGCCAGCTTGCAGTATTGAGTCATTCAAGGCCGTTTCGGACGTTTACTCCCCCCTGAGCGGCACAGTTGTAGAAGTAAACACTGAAGTATCAATGGACCCAGGTGTAGTGAACCGTGACCCCTACGGTAAAGGTTGGCTGTTTAAGCTTAAACCCGAAAGGCTCGAGGAGGAAATCAAACTACTGCTCAAACCCGAAGAGTATCGCCGGCTCATAGAAGGGTTGAGTGATGCCTGAGCCAGAAGCAGATAGCTTCAGCCATCCCTACCTGGGGCTCACACCTAATGATAGACGGGAGATGCTGAGGGAGCTTGGCATAAGCTCGGTCGATGAATTATTCAGTGATATCCCCGTTAAATCCGAGTTCCACGGCCTACCTAGGCCAACATCTGAAGCCGAGGTTTACCGTGAGCTTTTCAATCTGAGCTTGGAGAACTCTAACTGCATGGAGCATCCATGCTTTCTTGGAGGATACCACATCCACTACGTTCCAGCGGTGGTTCAGAAGATCGCTGAGAGAAGCGAGTTTTTGACATCGTACACACCATACCAACCCGAGATCTCTCAGGGTCTGCTACAAGCGTTGTTTGAATACCAATCCCTGATGGCTGAGCTCACAGCCTTGGATGTCGTTAATGCATCCCACTATACTTACGGCACCTCACTCGGGGAAGCCGCGCACATGGCCCATAGGGTTACGGGTAGGAGGAAGATTGTGGTGTGCGGCGCTGTGAACCCAGAGAGGCTTCAAGTGCTCAAAACCTACGCCTTTGGACGTGACCTCAGCGTAGTTGAATGCGGCCACGACGGTGAATCAGGGGAAGCAGACTTGGAGGGAGCCCTTAGCGAGTTGGACTCAGACACAGCGATGGTCTATGCGGAGAGTCCCAATTATTTTGGTGTGGTTGAGCCCCGCCTAGGAGAATTGGCCGAAGAGGCCCATAGGCGTGGCTCTCTGTTTTGTCAGGGTTTCGACACGATTTCGCTAGCGATATTTAAGCCACCCGGCGAGGTTGGGGCCGACATCGCTGTGGGGGAGGGAGTTGGAGCGTATCCGAGTTATGGTGGCCCAACCTTAGGCGTCTTCGCGGTTAGAAGGGAGTACGTGAGGAGCATGCCGGGTAGGGTTGTGGGCGCCACAGTCGACCGCTCCGGGCGTAGAGGGTTTGTGATAACGCTTCAAACTAGGGAGCAGCACATAAGGAAGGAGAAGGCTACATCCAATATTACCACTAACAGCGCAATACTCGCCCTTCAGAGCGCTGTGTACATCGCCTTAATGGGGTACGATGGTCTCAAACGCTTAGCGCACACCGTGCTTTCAAACACTAAGTATACTCAACGTAGGATTTCTGAGGTTAAAGGCGTCGTTAGCCCACGCTTCAAAGGGTTCAGCTACCAAGACTTTGTGGTAGAGGGTAACATCAATGCTTCGGTTTTTAAACGGAGCTTAAGGTCACGAGGTGTGCTTGGACCAACACAGATTAACTACATGGGTGTCTCAGGGTGGCTTGTTGGGGTGAATGAGTTGATAACTCCAAAACACGTAGACTTACTTATTGAGTGTTTAAAGGAATCAGTGGAGGTATGATGCGTTTGAAGTATAGGCAGGCTGTTTATCAACACTCCGATAAAGTCAACGAGCCTCTTCTAGTGGAGCTTGACCAGCAATCTAGACTTCCCCCACCAGTACCAGACGGCTTGGGTGGCGGTGTGGATGTCCCAGAACATCTAGCACGGATGCGTAGCCCAAGGCTGCCAGCCATCTCTGAACTCGACGTTGTAAGACACTTTGTTCGGCTGTCACAGATGAACTTTGGAGTTGATAACGGCTCCTACCCTCTTGGAAGCTGCACGATGAAGTATAATCCGAAGATAGACGATGTGGTGGCTGGCCTGCACGGGTTCTCTATGCTCCATCCAGCGCAGGATGAATCAAGTGTTCAGGGTGCTCTGCGCGTTATCTGGGAGCTCCAGTTATTCCTAATAGAGCTCACAGGTATGGATGCCATAACACTGCAGCCAGCGGCTGGTTCCCAAGGGGAGTTCGTGGGTATGCTTGTGGCGAAGGCCTACTTTAAGGAGCTGGGTGAGCTAGATAAGAGAAGGAGGGTCTTGATACCTGAAACTGCTCATGGGAGCAACTTTGCGAGCGCCGCTATGGCTGGGTTCGAAGTGGTTCCTGTGCCCATGCGGGACGGAGAAGTGGATATGCCCTCTTTTAGGGCGCTGTGTGATGATAGGGTGGCCGCGTTCATGGCTACAGTGCCGAACACACTTGGCTTGTTCGAGCAGCGGATCTTAGAGGTCAGTGATACTGTCCACTCCTGCGGGGGGCTTATGTATTTTGATGGCGCCAATATGAATGCGCTTATAGGCGTTGTGAAACCCGCACAGCTTGGTTTCGACATAGCTCACCTAAACCTTCATAAGACTTTCTCCACGCCGCACGGGGGAGGTGGGCCCGGTGCTGGGCCCGTGGCCGTTAAGAAACACTTGGCGGATTATCTACCCATACCTAGGCTTAGGAAAAGTGAGGATGGCTCCTATACATGGGACTATGCTTCTCGCAGGTCCATCGGGAGGGTTAGGGAGGGGTTCGGGAACTTCGGGGTGCTTTTACGCGCGTACACTTATATACGCACACTTGGGTTTGAGGGGTTGAGGCAGGCGGCAAGGGACTCCGTGTTAGTTTCGAACTACGCGGCGAAGAGGCTTTCCCAAGTTTACTCACTGCCTTTCGGCGGTAAGCCGAGGAAGCACGAGTTCGTGATATCCTCAAAGCCCATTGGGAAGAGGGCTTTTGATATAGCGAAGCATATCTTAAAGTGGGGTTATGCACCAACAATCTATTTCCCACAGCTCGTGGATGAAGCGTTGATGGTTGAATTCACCGAGTCCGAAACCAAGCGGGAAGTTGACGAATACATTCAGGGTCTCCTAGATGCGGCTAAGTCTGATTTAACGTCTGACCCCAACAACACGGCGGTTGACAGACTCGACGAAGTCAGGGCTGCGAGGGAGCCTAAGCTCACATGGAGGGATTTGGGATATGTTCAGCCGTAGGGATAAAGTCGCCACGATGAGGCTAAGGCTTAGCGCCATAGACTACTTAACAGCTGTGAAGCAAAGGCACAGGTACACTGAACTAGAGAAGTACACTGGTCTCAAACCAAGCGTCCTCACAAGATATGTTAAGGGTAGGGTGATACCCACAGAGAAAAGGGCTAAAGAGCTGATAACCACCTTATCAGAGCATTTCGGCCTCACCGATCTGTTCAAGGAATACGTCCACGTTGACCCAACGGGGATGGTTGATGACACAGAGCTTGTCGCTAACCCCTCGGTGCTCAGGCTGGCCGCCGCCGAGGCGGCTGTCAGGTTCGGCGACCTAAAGGCGAACAGGGTTGTCACCATGGCTTCAGACGGCATCGCCTACGCAGCCTTTGTGGCCGACGCACTCGGTGCGAAGATGGTTATAGCTAAGAAGGAGAGGGAGAAGGGTGTGAAGAGATTCATATCTTCGGAGGCACCCATCGGCGACTCGGGGCTCTTCCTTACAGCCTACGCTCCAGCAACAAGCCTGCGCAGGTCTGATCGCTGCCTTATAGTGGACGACTTGGTGAGGAGTGGCGAAACACAGGAGGCTCTGACGAACCTCGTAAAACAGATTGGAGCCGAGGTACTCGGCTACTCATTCCTCATCGCGGTCACCGATAAGTGGAGGTCCAAAATTGAACCAGACAAACCACTTCACATCGTTCTATCCATAAACTCGTTTTAACCCTCCACGTAATCGAATAGCTACTTCTGAGGCCCCGTGTTGATGAGCTACAAGATATTCATGGAAATATGGCTTAGTAGGTACGCCCAGATTAGATTTAGCGTGCGATTTTACCGTCTCAGCCATAACCACGAATCAAGCGAATCCTCGAAACGGTAAACCATGAAATATATATCTGTTTGTACAAGGGGTTTGGGAGGCTACTAACAGTTCACCCTCATCCTTAAATGCCCTCAAAACTCCACCTTTACGAATTAAACGAAGCATAAAACGGGGTGGAAAGGTGGGCGGGGTGGTTGGGTGCTGAACCAGCAAGCTCTAGTTACTCTAGTGGTGTGGGTCACTCATATTCTATTGTGGCTGGAGGCTTCGGGGTCACGTCATAGTATACATCCCTTATATCGGGGTGGATTTCCAGGGTTTCTTCTGCGAGGTATTTTAGTGTCGGGAAGTTTGGTCTTAGCACATCCGCTGTCATAAAGTCGCTTGTTTTGACAGCTCTGATAACTATGCTGTATCCCTGAGGCGAGTCATGCTTGGCCGCAAGCCTCACACAAACCCTAAAGAACTCGTCTGAAGTGTTCAAAACCTCCCGTAGAAGGGTGTTGGCATCCATGTAAAGCCTGTAGGCCTTGTTGTCGAATTCCCGCGGTGAGGTTTTGGCGCTTGGCCCAACACCGATCAACCCCCCGTATACCCTCGCATCCCCCTTGACGCCTGTAACCCTCTGCGTGAAAACCCAGTTATCTGCTTCGCTCACGAGTGGTTGGTCGCGTTTGTTTGCAGCATCGAAGATCGCCGCGAACCACTGCGAGCCGCCAAGCCCATTCATTTTCTCCTCGACAACAGCTGTGATGGCGCGTAGTAGATCTATTTTTATGCGGGTTACCTCACCAGGCACTCTTACGAGTAGCCCAGGACCTGGGAATGGTTGCCTTGAGATAAATGCTTGGGGAAGTCCTAGTTGCTCTCCAAGCGCCCTTACTTGATCCTTGTAGAGGTAAGCCAATGGCTCAAGCAGTCTGAAACCGAACTTTTCCTCCGTGCGTATACCCAGCTGGCGTAACACGTTGTGCTGCGTCTTTATGCCGCCAGTGGTTTCTATCCAGTCCGGCGCGATTGTTCCCTGTACTAGTAGTCCCACGTTCATTTCATGCGTAAGGTCTCTTAGTACCGAGTAGAAGGTCTCCCTGAAGGCGAGTCGTTTTTTCTCCGCATCCCTAATACCCTTAACAGAGGCGTAAAACCTTTCTTTCGCATCAATTACTCTGAGCTTACGAGGCGAAACGAGGTCGAAGCTCGATTTGACCTCCCCCGCCTCCCCTTCCCGCATGAAGCCTGTGTCTATGAAGACCGGGTGTACGCGCTCTCCGAGCGCCCTGATTGTGACCAGTGCTGCAACCATGCTATCTATTCCACCGGAAACCGCTGCAAGAACGCTTTCTCCATCCGCCTTCTGCCTTACGAGCCTTGTTAACTCCTCTACTAGCTTAGAAGGTGGCAGAGCGGAAGCTTTGAGCAGCTCTTCATCATCATAGGGCTGGGTTGAGGACATTCTCTACCAACCTTAATCCTTGAACCTTGATTTGTCAGCTAAGCGTATCTCGTGCTTGAGTTGGTTGGAGTGAAGCGCAGCGTTAGCTACCTCTTCAGCCGACCTAATCATGAGGTCCTTATCAGCCGACCTAATCATTATGCTCACGTGTTGCACAGTTGTGTTGAGTTTTTTTGCTATGGCCTCATAGTCCACGTACCAATCTTCCTCATACTGCTTCACGTCGAATGGTAGCTCCTTCTTGGGCATCAGTTTTATCCTGTTAAGAGCCACCCTCCAAGCCAAAACTTCACGTGGCTGTGCTATGTGTGGTTGCTCTAAGCCCGCGAAGAACTGTGAAGCTTCAGGGTAGACCTCGGAAGCCAGACTTATGAGCGCCTTCCACGTCATATACGTTCTCTTCTCGGTTAGGTCAGCGTTCTCAGGCATACATTCAATCGTGTAGGGCATCAACTAAACAATTCACTAAATCCGTAATAGGCTTTACTAAGATGCGCCTCCTTCTAGAGGAGTGTCTTGGTTTGTTAGCTATCTGGTTGCCTCAATTAGTGACTGTAATGATTGGGCTTCGAACATGTTACCCTCAACTCTAAGTTTACCCGAAAAGAACGCCTGAACCGCGTCGAGTTGGCCTCTGAACAGCTGAACCATGTCGCCTGCGGACATGACTATCGTTGCGACAGCGTTCGGTGCAGACCCTTTCTCAAGCTTGACCTCACCTCCTTTGATAATCAGATAGAATGGGTCAGAATCTGTGGGTCTAAATTGAAAAACCTTGTTCCAATCCTTTGTTTTCTCCTTGAGACGCGTGTTCTGAGCGGCTTTACTGACAAGTTCGCTCAGGATTTCAAAGGGTGAATCCATGAGAGTAGGATAACGCCGCAATCTAAAAAGTTTACTATACAAGACTTGAACATTTTCCTGTGATAAACCCGGGGAATGTTTGTGTTATCAGATGAGGCGTTTGTATTTAATGAAATGAATTTATATATACCGTAAAACTATACAGCTTGTGGCAAGAAGAGGTTCGCTGAAAATCGATAGTGTGGACAGGAAAATTCTACGCTCTATGCTACACAATGGTAAGTTTAACCTCAAAGACATAGCTCAGAGCGTGGGCGTGTCAAAATCCACTGTGCACAACAGAATTAAACGACTGCAGAGAATGGGTGTGATAAAGAGCATCTTGCCTTGGCTCGACCACGACAAGCTTGAGAACGAGTTTACCGCAGTCTCTTTGATAAGGGCGAAGTATGGCCCCAATTATGCCGAGGAGGTCGGTAAGAAGCTCGCCGCCATTGAAGGGGTGTGGGGGGTGTACTTCGTTCTTGGTGATAACGACTTTATAGTGCTTAGCCGGGCTAAGAACAGAGCGCAGCTTGAGCACGTCATCGAGAGCTTCACGAAGATTGACGGCGTTGAGAGAAGTAGCACAGCTGTGGCGCTAAAGGTCATAAAAGAAGACCCACGCGACGCCTTCAGGATAGAAGAGTAAGCCCTTTACGAGAGCTGAAAAACCGCTACCGCTTTTTCGGCTTCCAGTTCACGATGGGTCTGAAGCGCGTATTCCGCCTCCTTTCATATAAAGGTCGGCTAACAGACAATCCATATTGAGTAGCGCTAATATAGTCGTTGAGACAAACATTATTTTGGCTTATAAAATGAGTGATGATGAATCCTCAAAGGATGTAACCGTCAGATTGGGTGCGGCTGCTGGTGACGGTATACAGAGTGCTGGTGAAATTGTTACAAAAATATTTTCCAGAAGCGGCTTATACGTCTCCACTTATAACGGCAACCAGTCTCTGATAAGAGGTGGACACGTTTGGTTCCACGTCCACGCCGGTGAGAGCAGGGTTTACTCTCTGGGGTTCGGAATAGATTATCTGGTCGCCCTAACCCAGCTCGCATATGATGAGCACTATATGAATGTGAATAGGGGTGGGGTGATAATCTATGATTCATCAGTTGTGAAGGAGCATGACTTTCCTGATCACGTGACCAAGGTGGACGCGCCTCTGACGAAGATAGCGCTAAAATACGAGAAGAGACCCATAATGAAGAACACTGTAGCGATAGGTCTCCTATGCGGCCTGCTAGGCCTCGACTTCAAACTTGTGGGTGATGTGATATCAGAACAGTTCTTTAGGAAACCAGACGTTCAGAAAAGCAACGTTGAGGCCGCGAGAGATGGTTATGAATTTTCCAAACAGTTCGGCACACTAAAAAAACTTACCTATGATTACACGAAGAGGAGAACCTTCATGCACGCCGATTACGCGTTCGCTCTCGGCGCAGTCGCCGCAGGATGCCGCTTCTACGCCGCTTATCCCATGAGTCCTGCAAGCCCCATACTCCACTGGATGGCTTCCAATGCTAAGAGGTTTGGAGTAAGAGTTTTCCTAGGGGAAGACGAGATAGCGGTTGTGAACGCCACTATAGGCGCCTCGTTGGCGGGTGCAAGGTCTCTATGCGCGACGAGTGGTGGGGGATTCTCACTTATGCAGGAAGCCATAGGTCAGGCTGCTATGACTGAGACGCCCCTGGTTGTGGTGGATGTTATGAGAGCTGGTCCAAGCACGGGCTTACCGACCAAGACTGCTCAGGGGGACCTTAACATGATGCTGGGCATCTCACATGATGATTTTCCTCGCGTGATACTCGCACCACGCTCACCTGAGGATGCCTTTAGAACGGCTGGCAGGGCTTTCAACTTGGCTGAGAAATATCAGCTACCAGTGATTGTTCTTCTCGACTTCGCCATCGGTGATGGAGGGTACGCGACCGTTGAGAACCTTAACCCAAACATACCTATTGAGCGGGGTAAGATCGTTAAGGAGGCTGCTCCCGACATGCATAACGGTGTATGGTTCAAAAGGTACGCTTTAACCGAAGACGGCGTGTCTCCGAGGGCGCTGCCCGGTACGCCGGGTTTGATGTTTGTTGCGAAGACGGATGAGCACGATGAGTTTGGACACGATTTAAGCGATGTTCTAGCGGGTTTAAGGGAGGCTGTGGATATGCGTAGGAAGCAGTTTAATAAGAGGATGATTAAGCTTCAGGGTGTGGCTAAGGAGATGAATCCCCCCGACGTCTTCGGACCCGATAAGGCGGATCTAACCATAGTTACGTGGGGTAGCTCCTCTCTCCCTGTGCGGGAGGCGCTTGAAAGACTCTGGGGGGACGGCTTCAAGGTGAACAGCTACGAGTTCTATGATATCTACCCGTTCCCAGCTGATGTTGAAAGCATGCTTAAGCAGGCCAGCGAACTCATGGATGTTGAGCAGAACTATACAGCGCAGATGGCGAAACTCATCAGGCGTGAGACGGGTGTTTTAATACAGAAGTACTATTTGAAGTATGACGGTGAACCGATATATCCGATTGAGGTTGTAAAAGCCGTCAAGCAGCATATCGCTGGGAGTAATGGGAGGTGAAGAAGTGTGTTGGACCCTAGGGTCTATGAGAGTGACACCAGACCCGACTGGTGTCCTGGTTGCGGTGACTTCGGTGTTCTCGCCGCCCTTAAGAATGCGCTCATAACACTACAGATTCCCCCGGAGCGTGTGTTCATAAGCTCCGGTATAGGTTGCTCATCCAACCTTCCGGGCTATATTAGGACCTATGCCCACCACGGACTCCACGGCAGGCCTCTCCCTGTAGCGGTGGGGGTGAAGGTGGCGAACCCCAACTTGGTTGTGATAGCGGCGGCCGGTGACGGCGACGAGTACGGTATAGGTTTCAACCATGTAGTGCACACTGCGAGAAGGAATCATGATGTGAAGCTAATAGTTATGAACAACGAGGTTTACGGCCTCACAACCGGTCAGCTTTCGCCTACATCTAAGAAGGGCCAGAGAACCAAGACCTCACCCGATGGTAGCATTATCTACCCACTCAACCCACTATCCACACTCCTCGGCGTGGGTGCAACGTTTGTGGCTCGGGGCTTCAGTGGCGACCCCAAACATCTCTCTATGCTTATCCAAGAGGCCATCAAGCATCGCGGCTTCGCTCTTGTGGACGTGATAAGCCCCTGTGTCACGTGGCACGACATATACGATGAAGTTAGGCAGAAAATGTATAAGCTGGAGGATGTGGGTCACGATCCGAGCGATTTGGTGGCAGCGTTGCACAGGGCTCAGGAAGTAGATAAGATACCGCTTGGCCTCTTTTATAGGTCGGAGGAGAAGCCCACATTCGAGGAGCTTGTGAGCTCGGAGGTCACGGCCACTATACCGGTTGAAAGTGTGAGGAATCTGAGTGAGCAGGAATTCGCTAAGGCCATAGAACCATTTCAGTAGTGTGCTGACACATGAGGCTCAAGTATTCTAAACTAGTGGGGTTCGTGGAGTCTTCAAACGGTGCATATTCACTTCAAACGGAGGGTGCAAAACTGTCGCTGATTTTCCTCTCCAAGCTTGACGCTGCAAGAGAACACTACGAAGACGCTGTTATAAAAATATACGGTACAAAGAATGATGAGTACGTGGAAATAACGGGGGCAGAGATGGACTACGGCGGTGGGGATGTGCGTAAGCTCAATCTCGAAACCCTGGTACCATGGCTGATGGCTGTTGACGACGAGGCATCTCCATGAAGCGTAATGAGTGATGGCTTTGGCCGCTAGGGTGTACGTCGCATTCCCAGTGGGCTCCGAGGTCAGAGGGGCTATCACCTCAGAGCTCGGAAGCATATGCGAGTTAGTGTATTCTAGCGAAGCCCCAAACCCACCGGAGGACACGGAGGCCATGCTTGTGGCCTACTCGTCTGGCTCTGGTGGTGGTGACTCCCGCCCAACAGGCGTATTCCTATCAGAGTGGACTAATCGACTACCTAAGCTCAGGGTTATACAGACGGTTTCAGCGGGTGTGGACGGTCTACCGTTTGACTCCATACCTGAGGGTGTCGTGGTCCTCAGCAATGCTGGCGCCTACGCGGAGCCGATGGCTGAACACGTTTTCGCCATGATCCTCTACTTCTACAAGGAGTTGCAGTCGAACCATCAACTTTTGAAGCGGGGAGTCTTCAATCAGAAAACCCCCACAGAGGAGTTAGCGGGTAAAGTGTTGGGTATACTCGGATATGGAGGGATAGGGCGCGCTGTGGCCAAAAGGGCTAAGTGCTTTGGTATGAGTGTTCACGCTTTGAATCGGTCGGGTAATGCCGACGCTTATGTGGATAGGCTTTTTGGGTCGAGCGCCCTCAAAGAGTTTTTGAGTGGTGTTGACATACTGCTTATAACCCTACCGCTAACCAAGCGCACAGCTGGTATGATCAATAGAGAGGCGCTCGGGGTTATGAAGGATGATGCATTGCTTGTTAATGTTGGGCGCGCAGGTGTAATCGTTGAAGAGGACCTTTATAACCATCTTCTCAGTCACCCACGCTTCCGGGCTGCGATTGATGTTTGGTGGGATGAACCGAAGGGTGACTCGGCTTTCCGTCCGCGCTACCCCTTCTTGGAGCTACCGAACGTTTTGGGGTCGCCTCATAATTCGGGTGTTGTGAAGAACTTCTTTCCTAGGGCTGTGAGGAGCGCGGCTAGAAATCTCGCCGCATTCCTAGAGGGTAAGAACTATAAGAATGTGGTGAGCAGAGAAGATTACGTTTAGCGCTGAGTCATAGGGCGGCAACACGTGTTTGGGTGGCTGTGCACAAAACCATAAATCACACCGTTACGTGTTTAGCAAAAATGCCTGGCATAGATGGTGATCACGCGGAATTTGACCCTATGGGTTCGTTTAAACGTGGTATAATAGGCTCTCTCTCGTCTACGCTTAGCGTTGAGCCAGATGAGTTTGAGGTTCCCCCTTCACCCGACTTGGGTGACTTGGCTTTACCCGTCCACGCCGAGGCAAAACGGAGTGGTGACACGCCAGATGCGCTTTCTAGAAGACTCGCCGACTTAGTAGCATCGGCGGCGCTCGACTTTGTCGAGCGCGTCCAACCCGTGGGTGGGTATGTTAATTTCTTTCTTAGGACTGAGAGTGTTGCAGATGCTGTCTGGAGTAGCATATCTAAGCTTGGGGAAAAATACGGTGAGAACCCATCCACTCCGAGTAGGGTGATAGTTGAGCACACGAGCGCGAACCCCGTTCACCCCCTCCATATAGGTGCTGCTCGAAACGCGTTCTTTGGTGACACTTTGGCACGCCTCCTTCGAGCAAGACATAAAACGGTTACAACACACTTCTACGTGGATGATACTGGTAGGCAGACCGCGCTCGCCGCGTTGGCCTATAAGTTGCTAGGTGAACCAGAGCCGTCCGGTAAACCCGACTTCTATGTTGGTTCACTCTATGTCTTCGCCAACGCGTTTGTCGAACTCTATGACGCTAAGGCTAGGCTTGCTGAAGCTGAGGGTGACGAGGAGGTGAAGAGAGTGCAGTCGGAGATCGATGAGTGGATGGGCGTACTCGCTGAACAATCTAAGAGGGATCCGGCGATGTTTGAGGCGTTGAGTCGCGCCTTCGCCGACTTAGAAGACCCCGTTCTTGCATTGAACCAGTTAATGATGGAGTATGAGGAAGGTGTTGGTGTGACTGTGAAGCTTGTGAGGAAGCTCGTAAACCACTGCTTAGAGGGATTCAAACAGACCCTTCGCCGCGCCAACGTCAACCACGACAGGTTCTATTTTGAGAGCGACCTGCTATGGGATGGTAGCGTGGAGCTATTATTAGAGAAGTTAAGGGATTCACCGTACGTCAAGATGGAAGGTAGGAGTCTCATCTTCGATGCTGAGAGGGCCGCAAACGAGTTGGGTTTAAAGGAGTTGTTCGGGATACCGAAGACACGCGTAATACCCCCACTTGTGCTCACACGCTCTGATGGTACAACCCTTTACACCACACGGGACTTGGCCTACTCTGTTGTTAAGCTCTCCGAGGCGGACTATGTATACAACATAATCGGCGCCGAGCAGTCTACCCCACAGCTTCAGCTCAAGGTGGCGCTCTACTCTTTGGGTTATAAAAAGATTGTTAACCAGGTGCATGTTCCCTACGAGCATGTTGAGCTCGAGGGTGAGAGGATGACTTCAAGACGTGGCAGGTACATCGCGCTTGACTCTGTGCTCGATGAGGCATTCAACAGGTCTGTGGATGAGGTTAAGCGGAGAAACAAGGAGCTGGATGATGACACGGTGAAAAGCATAGCTGACAAGGTGAGTGTGGCCGCCATAAGGTTCGCGCTTATAAGCGTTAACGCCAACAAAAAAATATCCTTCAGCTGGGATAGGGTGCTCAACTTCGAATCCAATAGTGGTCCCTATGCGCTCTACACATATGTGCGCACTAGGAGCCTGCTAGCAAAGGCTGGAGACACTTCTCGGCTTCAACCAGACTTCTCGTGGCTTAGGAGCCAGGATGAGCACAGGCTAACCGTGCTTATTGCGCGGCTACCAGAGGTGGTTGGGTATGCGGCGGATAATCTGCGGCCCGAGGCTCTAGCAGACTATGTTTTAAAGCTCTGTGACCTTTTCAATAGCTACTACGATTCGACACCCGTTTTGGGGGCCCCGGACCCAGCTTTACGTGATGCTAGACTAGGCCTAGTGGTTATGTTGAACCGCACGCTTTCATCCTGTTTTTCACTTCTTGGGATTGTGCCCCCCGAGAGGATGTAGTGGTACGCTATGAGTTTTGAGGAATCTGAGAATGGTTTTCGTATAGCTGGCTCGGTAACCGCGAAGGCGCTCGTCAAGGCGCAGGAGATGGTGCACGAAGGTATGCCCCTATCGGAGCTCTGCGAGAAGGTTGAAGCGGAGCTGAGGGTGCAGGGGTGCGAGCCAGCCTTCCCACTCAACGTGTCCATTGACAGTGTGGCCGCACACTATACTCCCTCCTCCATGGATACGGATTCCGTGATACCCAAGTCGAGCGTGGTGAAGATTGACGCTGGCGCACACTATAAGGGGTACATAGCCGATTCGGCGGTAACGGTGAGTTTTAACCCCGATGCGGAAAGGATTGTGCGTGCGTCTAGGGAATCCCTCTTAGAAGCTCTTTCCCACATCAGGAGGGATATTAGGCTGGGCGACTTGGGTGGCCTCATTGAGGCGAAAATCAGAAGCTACGGGGTCAACCCAATCGTGGACCTCACTGGTCACACAATTAGGCGGTATGAGCTACACGCCGGGGTGAGTGTGCCCAACGTAGCTAATGGTGTGAGCTTCAGGTTTACGCCAGGTGTAGCTGTGGCCATAGAGCCGTTCACAACGTATGGTGTTGGGAAGATCAAAGAGGATAGCGTAGGGAAGATATTCAGGGGGCTTAGAAGGGTCAGGACGCCCACCAGGCTTGATGAGAGAATACTTGAGTATGCGTTGGGCACTAGGAAGGGTATGCCCTTTACTGATAGGTGGCTAGTCTCATTCGCCTCGAAGGAGGAGGTGTACAACTCGATTATACGCCTTGTGAGAGCTGGGGGAATCTATGAATACAAGGTGCTTCTGGAGAAGAGCGGCGGACTGGTGGCCCAGTTTGAACACACAATCTTCATGTCTAATGACGGACCTGTGGTGACCACAAAACGTGAAGATGAGTCTCTGCCAATCTGATGGTTTTTGCAAAGCGCTTAAATCGTCCAAAAAGGATAACTCAGTGTGGAGGTCCACTAAGTGGCTATCAGGTCAACATTTTTAATTGGAATACTTATAGTTATCTCCCTACTTACGCTTGTATCACCCATCCACGCAGCCCAACCCCAGATAACCCTGTCCACCACGAAGGTGACAGCTGGTCAAGCGATTGTGACGGTGTATGGGTCTGGATTCGCGCCCAACTCTAACGTAACGATTAACCTGCTAATAAATGACACAGTTATAAGCCAACCCGCATGGGTTGTGTCCACAAACCCTCAGGGGAGTTTTTCGGCTTCCATAAACATACCAAGCTACCTTACGGCTGGGCAGTACACCATTAGGGCGGTTGACACGCACGGTGACACAGCAAGCGCCACACTGAGTGTGTCCTCAAGTACTCTTCAACCCTCTTACTCACTCTTCTATAACGTGATTTACTTTCTGATTTTCTTCGCGCTCATCTTCTTTCAACCCCAAATACAGACTATGATGTACCGCTCCCAAGTGGAGCGCGCGATTAGAACGCTCACACTAATAGAGGAGGACTCTAGGAACACTGTTAGGCAGGCCGCGCTCCAAGGGGGTGCCTCTCAGCAGAGTGTGGATATGGCGATTCAGCAGGCGCTTGAGACATTCACTATTGAGCCCGTTGACAGGGATCCGAATGGTGTTCTGGGTAGACTTGACCACATACTTAACGTGAGGAACATTAAGAGTAGGGGTATGGCTAAGAAGATTGCGCCCAACTTTAACGGTGCACAGCTTGAAAACTTCGAGGTGAGCTTAGAGGCAGCTTGGGCTACTCACTACCTCTCAAAGGTGATAAAACACTACTACCTGACAGCCAAGAAAACCAATAACTTCTACCTCTACCTGCAGCTTAGTATGGTTGTACCGATGGTTCTCGAAGTAGCAAGAATCTATAAGCGAGCCACAAAGCAGTTCCTCATGGGTGTACCCGTGGGTGACGGTATAGGTCCGCTGGTAGCTGTGAATCTGCTGAAGGGCGCTAAAATGGAGGAGATAGAGGATGAAACAGAGTACGGTGAAGTTCAATTGGAGGGTAGAAGGATCCTAGTTGTGAAGGCGAAGGGACCGGGGGCCACTGTGGGTAAGCCAGGTAAGGCCATAGCCAAACTAGTGGAGATGAATGGCGGACGTGTGGCGAGGATAATAACTGTTGATGCCGCCTTAAAGCTTGAGGGGGAGAAGACTGGTACAGTGGCTGAGGGTGTTGGAGCCGCGATCGGCGACCCTGGACCAGAAAAGTATGCAATCGAGGATGTTGCAACCCGCTTCAGGATTCCACTTGACGCGGTGATTGTTAAGCAGAGTGAAGAGGAGGCTATAACCGCGATGAAGAAGAGTATAGCGGACTCTGTGCCAGTCGTCATAGAGTCGCTAACAAAGATAATCCAGGAAAGAACAAATCTAGGCGATATAGTGGTGGTTGCTGGGATAGGTAACACAGCTGGTATACCGTAACTAGGCAAATCAATATTCGTTATTTCCACTTTCACTGTGCGGTGGCTAGGTTTTTCACGATAAAGTACTCCCCAGCCTTGTAGGAGCTACGCACAAGGGGTCCGGAGGCCACGTATTTGAAGCCTAGGCTTTCACCGATTAGCCTATACTCCTCGAACACGTCGGGGTGAACATACTCTTTGACGGATATGTGAGTCTTAGATGGTTGGAGGTATTGTCCGATTGTTAGGAAGTCAACACCAACCCTTCTTAGATCCTCCATAGCTGAAACCACTTCCTCTTTTGTCTCACCCAAACCCAACATTATAGAAGACTTGGTATAGATTCCCCCATCCAGTTTCTTGATGTTTTCAAGCACAGCAAGCGACTGGTCATACCCAGCACGTGGGTCCCTTACAGCAGGCGTTAGCCTCCTCACTGTTTCGATGTTGTGCGCCACTACATGTGGTCTAGCCTCCACAACTCTCTTTAGGGCTTCAACGTCATCTCTAAAATCGGGTATCAAGACCTCAATGTAGATTGAGGGATTAAGCCTTCTAATCTCCCTAATACAGGCCGCGAAGTGTGAGGCTCCACCATCTTCGAGGTCATCCCTATCAACCGATGTAACCACAACGTATCTTAGATTCATTCGTCTGATTGCGTACGCCAGTTTAACTGGTTCAAGGGGGTCTAGGTAGCCATTCGGGCGGCCGCTTTTTACGGCGCAGAATCGGCAGTGCCTTGTGCACAGGTCACCCATAACCATGAATGTAGCGGTGCCCCCACCCCAGCACTCATATATGTTGGGGCAGTGAGCCTCTTCACATACAGTGTGAAGCTCAAGGCCCTCCTTTAGACCCTTGATCATAAGGTACTTTTCACCCGATGGCGGCCTGATCTTTAACCATTCAGGTTTAAGTGTCACAACAACACTATTATTAGCCCTGTTTAAAACGCTTCGAATTTAAAACAGTTGCAAAAGCTCTGTTAACTCATGTATCACGTAGTCGGGGTTGAAAGGTGCAAGCTGGTCGTATGTGTAGAAGCCCTTGGTGTACGCGGCAACACGGATACCAGCACCTCTTGACCCTTGTATGTCCTCTGGTGAGTCGCCCACGGATAGTGCGTGTGAGGCTGTTCCGCCTAGTCTACGCAGAGCTAGGAGGTGCTGATCTGGGTGGGGTTTTGGTCTTGCAACATCTCTCGCGGTAACCAGTGTGCTAACATACTTCGCTAGAGAGAGGTGCTCCAACGTTCTCTGAATACTGTCACAGAGAAGTGTTCTTGAGGTGACTATACCCAGTTTTACACCATTATTAGTAAGATGGTCTAAAACCTCGAGGGCACCCTTATTAGGCTTCGAGTACTTGTAGCCTTCAGTGTTATAGATCTCTATATATTTGTCAATCAATTCCTGCTTTATCATTGCTTCAAGTGGACCAACTAGGGATTCAACCACCTTATCAAAGGGCTTGGTTAAACTGGTGTAGAGCGATTCGAGGCTAACGTTGAAACCCATCAAGCTCAGAGCCTTATTGGCGGAGTACACAAATGAGTCTAGGGTTGACACTAGGGTTCCATCGAAGTCCAACAGTAGAATCTCATATCGCTTGTGTGCCAAGAGAAACATTAATCACACTGGTCAGACTTAAACCTAACTCCACAAGAACTCTAAACCGGGTAACCCCCACCACTACAAAGTTTTCAAGTATCAATAAATAGGGTTTGTGCCCCAAATCCAATTTTGTGGAGTGTTGACTTTCAGTTACCCTAGCGTTTGGATGAGCGGTATCCAGTTTACTAGCAAGGTGGGAGGCATTCGTGGCGTATTGGTAACAAATAATAGGGGGTTTGACGTGTATTTCTGGTGGTGCGGTAGATGTCGGAGTCAAGTGGTGGTCTCAGGTCAGACCTCGGTAACGTTGTGCTTGTTGGCCAGAAACCCGTTATGAACTATGTTATCGCTGCACTAACTCTCTTCGAACGCGGCTCTAAGACGATTGTGATCAAGGCTAGGGGGAAGTCCATAAGTAGGGCGGTGGATACGGCTGAAATACTTAGGCGTAGCTTTGTCTCCGATGCCTATGTGAAGGATGTTAAGATATCAACGGAGACATTCACAGTGGATAATAAGACAAGAAGCGTGTCCTCGATAGAGATCACCCTCTCGAAGCAGACGTGAAATCACCTAAAATCTCTTTACTATTCCACTCACACCTGCCTTATCAGCGGGTGCGAAGACTGGTGGGTCACGCCCTTAAACTCGGATATTCCTCGGTTTGGGTGAATGACACAGAACATGGGAAGCCAATAGAATTCCTCAGTGCGTTAAGGAGGGACTTCGGGAGGAGCGTTGAGCTAGGTGTAGCAGCAATCAACGTGTGCAAGTGGTTCAATGTTGAGCCGCAAAGGCTACTAGCGGGTGTGCCCCCCGACGTATCGGTCGCCCTATGTGTGGGTGACCTCCGCCAACGTTTGGCGTCGGGAGTAGATTTGGGTAGGCTAGTTGAGAGGCTCATTTTGTTCGCGAACACATCTAGGGATATGGGTTTCAAAACCCTTTTGGCCGCTCAGGGACCTAGGATCCTTGGACTCAGCAACAGGTTTGATGGGGTGGTGTTCGGCTTCCTCAAGCCAGCCCCGGTCTCCTACGCTAAGAGAATTGTGGGCGACACCGAATTCTACTCAACCGCCCCGAGTCTGGTTTATGACGAAGAATACACGGAATACGCGTATAGGAGGCTTATGTCAAGTGCCAAATACGTATACGCTGGTGCGAGTGGCCATGTGCGAAGGGTTTTCCCGAATCTTGAGGACTACTACTTAATGGGCAGCATCGACAAAGTAAAAAAGTTAATGGTGGAACTGGGGGAACTGGGTGTTCATGGTGCTATACTTGCGTATCCCCAGTCGATGAATGAGGCGCTAATAACCCAGGCCTACCCACTCTCGAGATGAGGTGAGCTTCTTAATGTAGGTTAGAACCCGTAGCGTTAGTTGGTGTTGGGTTTTTACCGTCGTTTCAACGCGCCTTTAACTTCCCTGTGACGTTTTATTGATGATGGCAGAAGCCTTCTTGGATGAGGCGTTAAACCGCCTAATAACCTACGGAGTGGTTGTGACGGAGGGAGGAGGCCTAAGGTTCACGGATGAATGGGTGAGCTACTTAACCCATAAGTTGAACTATACTATGGGTAGGGAGGAAATAAAGAATCGTATCATCGAGAGTTTAACTGATTTCTATGGGAAGAAAGGGTATCACGGTGAGCTCAGATTTGACCTTGCATGGGTAAAACAGATTTTCATAACCCAGCTCAAAGGAATGGATGAAGCTCAGCGCTCGCTGCTGAAAGAGTTCATAGAGGGCGTGAACCTACTCGATGTCTGAAACCCAGCGTATAAGCTCACCTAGGGTGGACCTTATCTCTGCTTTAACATCGTGCTTGTGTATGCTCTCGAAGTTTCGTTGACGAAGTGTGAACACGGTGTCCTGCGAGAGCCTGTCACAGTATCGTTGAACCAATTCGTAGGCCATGTTTCTTACCACGTCTTCAACGAAGCGTGGTCTGGAGAAGCCCATACGCACGAGGCTTGCTTCGTCGGTCCGTTTGAGCACGTCTTGAATGGGCGCACTCATTGACTGCTCTATGATTTCGACTAGGTCGTAGACATCCACTATGCCGGGAGTTATGCCCAGAGCAACTATCGAGCCCGCACCCCTCTGAACATGTGAAGCCAAGGGGAGGTTCCGTAGAAGGCTGGCGATAAACTCATCGCCTACATCTAGGTTCTCTTGGCTGAAGAGTTCCCGGGTAACATCCTTAGTATAGTTTCTCACAACCTCCATGGCGCAGGGGCAAACAGTCATACCCACCGTCCTAGCGCCAACGGAGTACACGGTCTCATTCAAATCACGCACAACCTTCGCAGACGCGAAAACATCTATGGGCTCGCTCGTGACCCTGTTGTTAACCCTAGACCTAGAGCGTATAACCATTTTCCCACGCAACCTTGTCTCTACGTAGGTTGACCCATCGGTCACCTCAAGCGTCCTCTTAGAAATTTCCCCGCACAGCGCTTCGAAGGTCTTTATGCTTATCGAAGAAGCACTCTCAATGATATCCATTATCGCCTCGCCCGGCCTACTCATATGGAGTCCACGCTGGGTTCTGGGTAGGTCTGTATATACATCTATGGAGGCCACAACGTTATATGGTTTGGATGAACCGTTGAACACAACTTCCTTGACAACGTTGACTAGGCCAACTCTGCCTATGGGTATAGGTATGGCTGGCCGCTCAGACTGAACGTCGGGTGGTTGGTTCGACATATATCAGCCTAGGTCATCCTCCCTTAAGGATTAAGGCTTACTAATCCCGCAATCCCACCCTACTACGCGCTTTCGGCGGGAGGTGTACGTAGTCTAGCACGTGACCCGCGGCCTTGTCTAGGCTCAGGTTGTCAACGATGGGTTTGAACACACCACCCACGAGGCCGTTTGCTATTATCGCAGCCCCGATGGCTCCCTCCTTCGCCACGGACCCCATCCGATCCATGCCTAGGAGTGTGTAGCCCCTGAGCTTAGAGCGGAGGGCTTCGTTGAAGTAGCTTATACGGGGTATTCTACCTGATAAAAATAGTTCAGTGGAACTTATACCGTTCGCAGCGATTATGGCGGATACATCCTTTACCACTCCCTCCACATATGCCTCGCAGACGAGCCTAGCTCTCTCGTGCCCCTGCTCAGCGTAAACAGCGAGCTCCTCCACACTCATGTTGCCGTTACCCGCCGAGGCGAGGTATAACGCGCCCCCCGAGTATGCATCATCCTTCGAGAACTCACCCATCAGGGCGGCCACCTCCCCGTCAACGCACCCTCTAGAGCCGATGCCCAGCCAGCTGTTGGTACCACCCACCCCATCTACGATCTTTCCATTCTTAACACCTATGAAAGCGTTGAATGATGAGCCAAGCTCCGCTAGGACGAACTCGGTTTCCTCAGGCGTGATGTTCTTATTCTTCATCTGGGTGTACACTCCCAGCGCGGCGGCACACACCTTGTCAGATGTGCCAAGGTCAACCCTGTTGAGCTTTCTGTGGGCTGGCACCGTGGGGAGGTGTTTGACAGCGGGGATTACGTAGGCGTTTACACCAGTGTTCTTAACGGCCTGAATCACTCTCTCAAGCGATGACCCGCCGCCGGGTTTCAGACTCATCTCAAAGAAGTCTTCAGATGTGAGCTCCCAGATGTGTTTAAGTCTGGTTCCGAAGCCGGATGGTAAAACCAAGCTGTCGATTTTAACTCCGAGCGAGAATATCGTGTCCACAACAACACTGGGCCTCTCCTTAACGAACTTGGTGGAGAAGGATTTCTCAAGGACTATCTTGGGCTCACCGTTAGAGTCATCAATAGCGACAATATCGTAGGACACGCTTCCCTGGTCGACACCCACACTCAGAACCAAATGCACTCATCCACTAAACAAACCGGGTAAGCCACCCATAAGCATTTGCTCCCGCCCACAGTGGGGTTTCGGCTTTTCAGGATGGGTAACCAGTATACCACACTCTTTCTCTTTCTCCAAATTGCGCCCCCAGGTGCTAAGAGGGTGGCGGCTAGGTAGCTCGCCGGGTTTATAAACCGCCCACATGGGTATCCGGACACCACCCGTGTTCTGCAAGATTCTTTGTGAATAACTAAAAGTTGGATTTGAGCAATATATATATTAAGAGCATAATTATTATGACAAAAGAGATGCTAGCCCCCGTCTGTATTTATCATACTTCAGTTCAGGTGTTAGTAGTATACCAGCTAGCGGTTCGTCGATACCCGCGTGTGTACCGTAGGTGAAAACAAATGCAAAAGATTGGATACTTTGTAGTTGGCTTATTCATAGCGGTCCTTGTTGCGAGCGCCATCCTTTTCTATAAGGATTCAAACTGTGGTGTTCGCTACCACTCTACTATACTTCCACAGCCTGAATGGCTAAAGAACACCACGTTTGAAATCGATGGCTATAACATCACAGTAGTGTACATCGAAGGCGGCAACCCCACTACTTTTACAAAAAAATGGTTCGGCTGTAACGAGTCTCAACCCACTTGATGACGTAACAATCACTGTAACTTATGGTGGTAAGACGCAAAGCGTAAGCTATAGCAATTACGCTGGCGAAGCCCCACTCTTCAGTAGTTCGTTCTTCCATAATGGTGTAATTCTAAGCACCAATCAAAACAGTGTTAACGAGATTGCGTCACAAAACGCGTCGCTTAACGTCACGGTTGGTTACACAACGTGTAAATAAGTTGCTTTTAAGGCGAGCTTCTCCAGTTTCAGGTGAAGAAGCCAACAAAGGCAAGCTTGTTATTGTGTAATCCTTAATTCGATTTAAAGCTCAACCCTAAGCCCATGATTGGTCTGGATACCCACCTGAAAAGTTTATAACCCAAGCGGGCAACCCCAGCCACAACCACCCTCACCCAACACCTGTATGGTGCCACTTGGAGGAGAAAGAGTGTATACCAATTACCCAGTCGGGGCCAAACCACCAGTCAAAGTCCTCCCGCTGGCGCCTTGCTTGGTGAGCCAAGCCGCATTTAGGAGCACGGGGTCCACTCATCCTCCAATTCGGACACCTTCCCCTTTTGAAAAGCTTCGATCACTCTGGGTAAAGGTTGATGTTTCCTTTGGATGTGTTGGGGGTTCTCGGGTATTCTGTTGAGTGGTGTGGGTGAATGGTGGGTATGACTTACTCAGGTTTTGATAAATATGAATATTATTTCTATAAATATAGTAAATATAATGATAAAGTATTACAACAATCTTTAGGTAAAGGTATTAAGATTATTGTTTGTGATTCCCGATAGATTTTCCTATACGGTTGCACACAGTGTGGAGGAGGCTGTGGAGCTCCTCCATACACTAGAGGACTCCAAGGTTCTAGCCGGCGGCCAAAGCCTCATACCGTTTATGAAGCTAGGCTACGCGTCTCCCAAAAGCCTCGTAGATATAAATCGCATCCCCAACTTAGACTACTTGGACGACTCTGGAGAGTCGCTGAAAATAGGCGCTCTTACTCGGATATCAAGACTTTGCGACTCTGAGCTGGTAGCCAAGGATTACCCACTTATACACGATGCGGCGCTACAGATAGCTGACCCACTTGTTAGGAATCTTGGCACATTCGGCGGTAACGTTTGCCATGCGGATATGGGTGACGACTTGCCAGCGGTTTGCCTAGCCATGAATGCGGAGATGGTTGCTAGCGGCCCAAGCGGTCAGAGGGTTTTAGCTGCAAAGGACTTCTTTGTGGATAGATTCACAACACTTCTAGCATCCGACGAACTGCTCACCGAGGTCCGCATCCCAAAGAATAGGCGTGGATGCGGTGGTGCGTACCTCAAACTTGAACGTCGGGTGGGCGACTACGCTATAGTTGGAGTGGCGGCGCAGTTGGAGGTCGACGGTGATGGGGTGTGTAGGAGTGTTGGGATAGGTCTCACATCTGCTTCAACGAAGCCCATTAAAGCCAGTGAAGCCGAGTCGTGGCTTGTCGGAAAAAGCCTCTCTGACGAAGTCCTAGATAAGGCTTCAACGCTGGCGATGAACACGAGTAACCCACTTTCAGACATCCGTGGCCCAGCTGAATATAAAAAGGCGATGGTCAAGGTGCTCACCCATAGGGCTCTGAAGTTGGCCTACAAGAGGGCTAGGGGTGGCCTATAGTGACCGCGCTTATCTACCCAGCCGACGCTAAGGTGCGTTTAGAGCTCACCGTGAACGGTGAGAGGAGGGTCGGGGAGGCTGAGCCGAGGATGCTCCTAGTACACTTTATTAGAGAAGTGCTCGGTCTAACCGGCACCCATGTTGGCTGTGACACGTCCAACTGCGGTGCCTGCACGGTTGTGCTTAATGGTAGGGCGGTTAAATCGTGCACGGTTTTCGCAGTGCAGGCGAACGGGGGAAGCCTGCTAACAGTGGAGGGGCTCGCAAGGAAGGGTAGACTTCACCCCATTCAGGAAGGATTCTGGGAGAAGCATGGCCTCCAGTGTGGGTACTGCACGCCTGGCATGATGATGGCTGCCTATGACCTGCTACAGAAGAGCCCTAACCCCACAGAGGAGGAGATTAGGAGGGGTATCTCGGGTAACCTCTGCAGGTGCACTGGGTATGTAAAGATAGTTGAAGCCATCGAGTACGCGGCGCAGAAGCTTCGCTCAGACCCCTCATGGAGAAGTGGAGGTGACTAGGTGTGACAGAGGTGCCAGTCATACATGGAATGGGTAGCGCTGTCAAGAGAAAGGAGGATGTGCGCTTCATTCAAGGTAGGGATACATATGTTGATGATATCAGCCTACCTGGGATGGTTTATTTAGACTTTGTTAGGAGTCCCTACGCGCACGCGAGAATTAGGAGTATAAGCACTGAGAGGGCTAAGGGTGCGCCCGGCGTGGTAGCCGTCATCACCGGCAAAGACCTGCAACCACTCGGCTTGGACTGGATACCCACACTCAGCGGTGATAAAATGATGGTGCTTCCCACCGAGAAGGTGGTCTTCCAAATGCAGGAGGTGGTGGGTGTTGTGGCTGAGAGCAGGTATGCTGCGGCTGATGCCGTCAAACTCGTCGAGGTTGACTACGAGCCGCTTCCAGTGGTCACCGACCCCAAAAAGGCGCTCGAGGAGGGTTCACCCATAGTTAGAGAGGATAAGCGCACCAACCACGTCTTTCACTGGGAGGCTGGTGACAGGGAGGCTACAGATAGGTTGTTCGAGCAAGCAGATGTAGTTGTGGGTCAAGACATGTATTATCAGAGGATACACGTGTCTTACATGGAGCCATGCGGATGCGTCGCCTACTATGATAGTGTAAAGGGGACACCCACCATTTGGATGACCACGCAGGCACCGCACGTTGTGAGGACGGTGGCTTCGCTTATCACGAAGATCCCTGAAAACAAAATCAGGATAATATCCCCCGACATCGGTGGTGGCTTCGGCGGCAAGGTGTATGTTTACCCCGGCTCCATTGTGGCTGCTGTAGCCTCAATCGTTACTGGTAGACCTGTAAAGTGGGTCAACGATCGCTCGGACGACCACCCCAGCACCGCTTTCGCAAGGGACTTCCATATGAGGGCTGAGCTCGCAGCAAAGAGGGATGGGACTCTGCTAGCCTTCAGGGTAAAGGCGGTGAGTGACCACGGTGCCTTCTTCGGCGATGCCAACCCATCAAAATTCCCGTTCGGCCTCTTCAGCATATGCACTGGGTCATATGACCTTAAAGCGGCGTTTGTTGAAGTGGATGGAGCTTACACCAACAAGCCGCAGGGAGGCATCGCCTACAGGTGCTCCTTCCGCGTCACAGAGGCAGTGTACGCCATAGAGAGGCTGGTGGATATAATGGCCCACCGACTTGGAATCGACCCAGCTGAGCTAAGGCTTAAGAACTTTATTCCGCCAGAGAAGTTCCCCTACAGGTCGGTGATGGGTTGGGTTTACGATAGCGGCAACTATGCTGGCGCGCTCAGGAAGGCGATGGAGAAGATAGGCTATGAAGAGCTACGCAGAGAGCAGGAAGAGAAGAGGAAGCGGGGCGAACTCATGGGTATAGGTATAAGTAGCTTCACGGAAATAGTTGGCGCAGGCCCCTCCCACACATTCGACATCTTAGGCATCAAGATGTTCGGCAGCGCCGAGATAAGGATTCACCCCACGGGTAAGGTTATCGCCCGTTTTGGGACTAGGTCTCAGGGCCAGGGGCATGAGACGACTTATGCCCAAATAATCGCTGAGGAGTTGGGTATACCCATCGAAGATATTACTGTTGAGGAGGGGGACACGGACACTGCGCCCTATGGCCTTGGAACCTATGCGAGTCGAAGCACCCCCACCGCTGGCGCTGCCGCGGCTGTGGCATCACGTAAAATCCGTGAGAAGGCGAAGAAAATAGCCGCCCACCTCTTGGAGGCTAGGGAGGAGGACGTGGTATGGGAGCGTGGCAGATTCTATGTTAAGGGTGCACCCGCCAAGTATAAGACCATTCAAGAAGTGGCCTTCGCCGCATACACGAATCATCCACCGGGCATGGAGGCGGGGCTGGAGGCTGTTCATTACTATGATCCACCCAACATGACGTTCCCCTTCGGAAGCTATATCTGCGTTGTAGACATAGATAGGGGTACAGGTGAAGCTAAGGTTAGAAGGTTCGTCGCCGTCGACGACTGCGGTAACATAATAAACCCACTTATAGTTGACGGGCAGATACACGGAGGGCTCACAATGGGCTTCGGCACAGCCTTCATGGAGGAGATTGGCTACGACCAAGATGGTAACATCTACGGCGCTAACTTCATGGATTACACTATACCTACAGCTGTGGAGACACCCAAGTGGGAAACAGATAAAACCGTCACTCCATCACCCCACCACCCATTGGGTGCCAAGGGTGTTGGTGAATCCGCCACCGTTGGATCACCAGCTGCGTTCGTCAATGCGGTTGTCGACGCTCTTTGGCCGCTTGGGGTAACCCACATAGACATGCCGCTTTATCCTTGGAAGATACGCAGGCTCCTGGAGGAGAAGGGTTATGCGTTGGATAAGTAGTGTGGGGGTTAGACCTTGAAGTTTGAAGGTAGCTATCAGTTCCCGAAGTCGAGCTCAGAGGTCTACTCCTACATATCAGATTTAAGGCGCGTATCAGAGTGTATTCCAGACCTGAAGAGCCTAGAGATTAAATCAGAGGATGAAGCATTGGCCACTGTTAGGGCTGGCATCGGCTTCATCAGAGGAGACTTTAACCTGCGTTTCAATGTGACTCAAAGGTCCCCCCACACAAACCTGGGTTACGCTGTACACGGCTCAGGGCTTGGGAGCGGTGTCGACATATCCATAACAGTCCAATTAGAGGATTTATCCACAGGCGGTTCAACCCTAAGCTGGGTGGCGGACACAAAGGTGGTGGGGAGGGTGGCATCCATGGCTCAGGGTATGATAAGCTCCCAAGCGGAGAAGATAATAAAACAGTTTTTCGAGTGTCTGAGCCAAAGGTTGAGGTAGGCGTTGGGCTTGAGCGACTACGCCGAACTCCTACAGACTCAGCTTGAGTTACTCAGGGCTGGGAAAAGGTTTGCACTAGTGACCGTGCTCTCAGCGAGGAGCCCCTCCGCACTCAAAGCTGGCTCCAAAGCCATTGTGGAGGAGGATGGCTCCACCCATGGCTGGCTCGGCGGCTCGTGTACGACGCGTGAGATAGTCGACCTGTGTGTGCGCATTATGGCTGGAGACGGAGGGCAGTTTGTGCATTCACTCGAGACTTTTCAAGGTGGGGTGGTGGAGGTACTCATTGAACCGTTCGGTGAACGCAGAAAGCTTTTAGTCGTGGGTGAGCATTCAGAGCTCATCGCATCCATCACAGAAATAGCGAGGGTGGTGGGCTTCCATGTAACCCACCTCAGTGTTACCCCCAGTGATAAGGCTGAGGCTTTGGATAGGCTCGGCGGCTTCCTGCGCTCGGTGCGCCCCGAGAACCTCTACGCTCTTGTAGCAACCATGGGCTCAGATGACCAACTATTCGTGGAGAAGATACTGAGTGTAAGACCACTCTACATTGGTGTTGTAGCGGGTAAGAAGAGGGCGGAAGCAATAAAAAAATGGCTTTTAGCCAGAGGGATACCGGTGGAGCTCGTGGAGCGTGTCAGGTCGCCCGCAGGTATTGATATCGGCGCCCGCACACTCAGCGAGATAGCACTCAGCATCATGGCTGAGGCGGTGAAATACTCGAACACCCAAATCAGCACTGGCTTAGTGGCTTCCCAACCCGCAACACAGTCATCCGACCTCTTCGTTGACCCTGTGTGCGGAATGCTCGTCGAACCCCTCAGCCCACACTTCACAATCATCGAAGGTAAGAGGACCATCTTCTGCTCAGAGCAATGCAAGAGGGTTTTCGAATCAAACCCCCAAAGATACTCCCCCGAGGCGAACGCCTAGGTTTTCCCCGGCTGGGAATGGGTCAACAATGGAGCAGGGTTTATCCGCTGTAGTCGCTTGTGGTGGGAAGAGTACTAGGATGGGTGTGGATAAAGCCTTCTTACGGCTAAACGGCGAAACGTTTTTGTCACGCATAGTCTCAGAGTTGAAGATCCTAACAAGCCAAGTTTTTATAGCGGTAGGCTCAAAACGGCCAGAAAGCTATCTGAGGGAGGCTGGTGGCCCGGTTAGGATAGTTGGGTACACCCTAGAGTTTGGTTCCCCCCTTAGTGGGCTTGTGGCAGCGGTTGACTTTATCGAGACACCCTACTTCGCCCTTGTGGGGTGCGATATGCCGCTTGTTAAAGCCGAGCTTATAGGGTACCTCTACAGTGCGTGTTTGGGCCACTCCGCGGCTGTGCCTATGTGGGATGCGTCAGGGGTTTTGGAGCCTCTCTGCGCAGTCTACCATACGCCCAGTGTCAGGCTAGGTTTATGGCGTGTACTCGACGAGGGAAAATTTAGACTAATAGACCTGATAGCCACACTACCAGACGCGGCCTATGTGCCAACCAGTAGGCTAACGACGGTGGACCCAGACCTAAACTCGCTTAAAAATGTGAACACCCCCCAAGAATACGCATTCCTCCTAAACACCGAATATTCACAACGATAATCGATATTGCAGTTAGCCCAGAGTACGCTCAGGAAACCTACGCGCTTGATTGTGTTCCAAGTAACCTTATGGGTAGTTTGGCGCCCAATCCCCAGGTTTAGATAGTTATCGGTGGTATGCGCGAATGATTTGTATAGAGGCTTAACCACGCGTCATAGTGGTTTTAAGGACCAAGTTTGGGAGACTATTAGGTTAAAACAGTGAAGGTTATTAGTGATGGATGTGTTATGCTTGGCATGGATGATTTTAGTGTAAGGGTGAGCGGGTCAGAGCTCAGGTTCTCCGCGGCCCACTTTATATATAATCCCTTCTTTAAAGAACCTCTACACGGCCATAACTATGAAGTAGAGGTGGAGGTAACTGGTAACCTCGGCGATGATGGGTTCGTCGTAAACTTCTTGGATCTAAAGGAGGTTGTGAGAAGGGTAATCGGCGAGTTGGATCACAGGGTTATGCTCCCCACAGGCAACCCTCTGCTTAAGGTTATAGGAGACCCAGGTGTGGAGAGGGGGATAAGGGTTGTGTGCAGTGGCGGCGAAGAATATTTCCTCCCGTCACGGGATGTTGTTCTGCTCCCTGTTAGGGACACTAGCGCGGAGGAGCTTGCGCGCTATTTGGTTTCAAGGATTTGGGCTATTCTCAGAGAGCACAGGGTTAACATCCAGGTCGTATTGGCCCGTGTCTATGAGACGGCCCACTCCTCGGCCATTTTCAAGATGGAGGTTAGTAGCGGAAGGCCTTGAGCGGTGTTTCACAGTTTTCCTTGATAAAGCGCTTCACACGTTCGAGGCTCACAGAGTCCTCTATCATCAGCTGCTTTCCCACACCCGTTGAGTTGTGTCCCACTTCAAATACGGCAATCGTGTACCCATTGGACGACTTAGTGACAAACATGTAGCATTTCCTGCCTGCCACCCTGCCGTTAACCCTTACCCCCTCATCTATCTCCAGCTTCGCTATCGCATCAAAGAGTTCGTCGAGTGAGCTTAAGTGTTTATCAGCCAATCTATAAAGTCACCGTCTTTCGAAGCTTTAGGAATTACTCCAATAAACGTTGAAGAGTTTCCAAAACCCCGCTTATCCGAAGTGGGAAAAAGCAAGAAATCTTGAATGGGTCTCTAATCAAGGTTTGCTCGTGATCGGGGGGACGGGTGATTTACATTTTTATGGGCTTGCGAGGGTCGCCGTAACCATCCGCAGTGGGTGGAATTCTGCGGCCACATGAGCTGGCGCCTCCTAAACAGAAGCTAAGTAAACCATGTGTGGGTGGGTGTGCTCCCTGCGTTTTTGGTCAGCGGTCATCAAGCCTTATAGTTGTTCCGATATTTGTTCGTTCACAACTGCGTTGTTAGGCTTAAAAGCTTGGATGAGAAAGACACTGTGTCTTTGGGTGAATAGGCGAAAAACATGATAAGTGAACATTCGCCATTGTTTTTGTATAATACGCTACATGGCGGGGTGCAGCGCTTCGAGACCATCTATCCGCGCAGGGTTAAGATGTTTGTGTGCGGGCCGACCGTGCAGGACTACCTCCACTTGGGTCACGGTCGCACCTATGTGTTCTATGATGTTTTAGCAAGGCTACTCACACACATGGGTTATAGGGTGAATTTTATTATGAATATCACCGACGTAGATGATAAGGTCGTTGAGGCGGCTGGTAGGGCGAAAAGGGATTTCTGGGTGTTCGTTGACCACTATACACGCGCGTTTATTCAAGATATGAAGGCCTTGGGTGTCACCACCGTGCGGAGGTATGAGCGGGCCTCGGGCTATATTCAAGAAATGTTGTTCCAGATATCTTCACTTATCGAGAAGGGTCACGCTTACGTGTCGGAGGGGGACGTGTACTTCGATGTTTCCTCCTACCCCTACTATGGTCAACTCTCAAAGCAGGGGATGAGTGAGCTCATGTTAAGACCCATAGAGATGTCCTCGAAGAAGAGGTCGCAGGTGGACTTCGCTTTATGGAGGAGCATGCCTCCAGAGGGATGTGATCCCTGCTGGGATAGCCCTTGGGGTAAGGGTAGACCTGGGTGGCATATTGAAGATACAGCTATAACGGTGAGTAATTTTGGCCCCCAGTACGACATTCACGGTGGCGGCTACGAGCTTGTTTACCCACACCACGAGGCTGAGATAGCTCAAGCTGAGAGCTTCACCGGTGTCAGACCGTTTGTGAGGTACTGGGTGCACACCGGTATGCTCACAGTGGGCGGCAAGAAGATGTCGAAGTCTGAGGGTAACCTCATCTATCTTAAGGATGGGCTTAGGAAGTATGGTGTAAACACGTTGCGCTGGTATTTTATGAAGACCCATTATAGAAGTGATGTGTCTTTTGATGAGAAGGATGTTGAATTGTGTGCGGGGGAGGTGGAAGACCTGATAAGCAGGGCCTCGAAGATACGGGAGCGTGTTCATAGGCGACTTAAACCCGACATCACATCCGAAGTAGCCTCGCGGTTCAGGGAAGCCTTAACAAGGGATTTGGATACACCTAGGGCGCTGGCCTCCTTGAAGCGACTGGCAGCCGACAGCTCAAACCAAAAACCCGGGCTATATTTAAACCAGGTGTGTAGGCTTGTTTTGGCGGCCGAGGAAATACTGGGCTTGAGTTTAGATGGGTGATCACAGAGACTTCGAGTTGAACGAGGCTGGGTGGTGGTCGTATTGGGCCCAGCTTGAATGGGTAGGTACGGAGGGGTACATCCTCTATTCAAATGAGTTCCACGAGCCACTCTTTAACCATGCGGGTGTACTCTTACCAAACTTAGACCCTAAAGTTTTCGTTTTACAGGTCGAGGAGTTTTACTCGGGGGTGGGGTTACCCGCATCATTCATGGTTGAAGATAGCGTAGACTATCACGAGCTGAACCAGACCCTCTCTTCCAAAGGCTATGAGAAAGCGGATACGCTCAGCGTTATGATGCTTGACGGACCACTTAACAGGGTGAATAGCGATGTTCGAGTGTTGGTTGCTGATAGGGCGCTCGCCGACGTCTGGAGTGAAGTTTACGTTTCAGCTTTCGACGAGGACCCATCACTCCTTGGAAGTGTGAAGAGGATTGTGAGCACAGCCGTCGGCAACCCAAATGTGAGGCTACTACTGGGAGTTATAGGTGACACTCCCTGCGGCGTAACCGCGTTATTCACGCATAACGGGTACACGGGCGCCTACTGTGTTGGCACACTGCGTGGGCAAAGACGTGTAGGTGTAGCGACAACCCTTCTCAGCTACGCGGCCAGATACGCTGAGAACCTTAACACTAAACTTATACTTCAGACATTCACGGCGGACAATGTTGAAGGATTCTACAAGAAGCTTGGATTCAGGAAAACCTACACCAAGAATGTGTGGGTAAAACACCTCTAGCACCCCCATAATGTTTATGTCACAAGATTGATATTTTCGGCTGAGGTTGAGTTTTAAGCGTTTGTAAATGAATAGAAAAACACAGTGTGAGAGGGTTTTAGCGTTCACGATCGCGGCGGGTAGACTCAAGCGTGTAACACGCACAGGGTGGGCTGTGCGTGCGCTACCAAATGAAAGCGTCGCGGATCACTCCTATAGAACAGCGCTGCTAGCCGCGACCATTTCCAGAATGGTGGACGCAGAGGTGGACTATTCGAAGATCGTGGAGATGGCGCTCATCCATGACTTGGCTGAAGCCTATATTGGTGACTGGGACCATGAGACCACTGGGCTGGTTGGACGGAAAACCAAGAGTGAGCTTGAGGGCACCGTGATTAGGAGGCTGCTATTGGAGCTACCGAAAGATGTCTCTGAGCGTTTCTCACAGCTATGGGAAGAGTATGCCTCTGAGCGCACATTTGAATCAAAGATTGTGCATTTGGCAGACAAGCTTGAAGCAGCGATACAGGCGTTAGAATACCGCAGGTCTGGTATGGATAGGCAGATATATGAAGGGTTCGTTAAAAACCTTGAGGAGCTTAACCTACCGAAAGAGTTGGAGGCTGTAACTAAATCCTTCCTAGAGGTGCTCAGACACGAATGAGATAAGACTGGACCCCCTCACCGGTGAATGGGTGACAATCGCTCCCAACCGTTCAAGCAGACCGGTGCTACCAGCCAACTGCCCTTTCTGCCCGGGTTCGAGTGAGATAGACTCATCCTTGGATGTTCAGATAATACCCAACAGGTTTCCGCCATACACTCTGAGTGCGGGTGGCGGCACCCCACCCTTCAGTATACCAGCTTACGGTGTGTCTGAGATAGTTGTCGAGTCACTCAACCATAACACTGACTTCTCAGAGTTCGGTTTGGACCACGCGCTTAAAGTCGTGCGCACAACGCTTGAGAGAATGCGGCAACTCCAGGAAGACCCCAAGATAAAATACGTCCACTTCTTCCGGAACAGGGGGAGGTCTGGGGGGGTGAGTATAACCCACCCACACTCACAGATATTCGCCCTACCGTTTGTCCCCCCAAGAATAGCCAAGGAGACTGAGCACCTTAACGGGCACAGGTGTGCGCTGTGCAAAGCCAACACCCTCCCCGGCCACGCTGAGAGGGTTGTGCTTAGTCGTGGGGAGGTGGTTGTGTACGTCCCCTACGCGCCACGCACACCCTATGAACTAATTATTCAGCCTACACACACAAGATACCTCTGGGATCTCGGCTCGGCTCAGAGTGTAGACTTGGTATACGCACTGCTTTTAGCACTTAAACTCCTCGATTGGACGCTTGGCGATGAAACCGTGTACACCCTAACATTTCATAATTCACCTAAGGAGGCAGAGGACTTCCATGCACACGTGGAGCTAATACCAGTAATCACAGACAGGAAGCGTGTGAGGTTTAGCAGAGGACTTGAGCGGAGCTCGGGTAGCTACCTACTCGATACACTACCCGAAGACAAAGCCCACGAATTGAGAACAAACCTCGAAGAGCTAGTCAGGATCAAGCCGAGTTGAACCTATAGAGGCTACACATCCTACGTATTAAGCTTCCTACCGGCTGGCTGTAAGCCCCTCCACCGCACCTACAACACCTAACATGGATATGGCTTAAATGGTTCCCAGATGTAATGCTTAGCGGTTGCACGTCAAACTTATCGCACACTTGAATGTAATATAGAGTGATATGAGCGACACAGAAGTTGAAAGGTTCCCCGTCGATGAAAACCTAAAGCAGTTAAAGGGTAAAACCATATATAAGACTGAGAAATGGTGGAAGGCAGCCGTGCTAACGGAGGGCTGGGGTAAAAAGTCGCTGACAGTCTACCTGTGGCAATCCAAGAATAATGATTGGAAGGTTGTGCAGAAATACAAGATCCACACGCGGGATGAGTGGGCAAAGGATAAAGAAATCATAGAAGAGCTAATCCAAAGCCTCTGAGCTCATGTATATTATAATCCTTGATTAAAAACTACAGATAGGTGTGAGGTGAATACTCCCATGGCTGAGTCCGAAAGGCCTGGGTTGTTCGTTCGGGAGAGCACAGGCCTAGTCAAAAATGTGTCCTTCTTCGATGCACTCTCAATAAACGTGAGCTACATGTCCATCGGCGCGGCGTTGGGTCTGATTGGGGTAACCATGGCTTCGCTCCCAACAGCGAGTGGTGTTAATCTAGTCGTGGGCTCGGTGATCACCTTTCTCATGATAGTGCCCATGATGGTTGTGTACACAATGATGTCGAGGCGTATATCGAGAACGGGGGGTGACTATGTTTGGCTTTCAAGGTCTCTTGGAGGATTTATTGGCTCAACTGTTACATTCACGGGTATGACCTTCGAGACGATGCCCTACTTAGCCTTGATAGCGCTATCACTCGTTTTCGCGATTGGCTCGGTGGGTGTGCTACTCGGGGAACACGCGTTCCAACCCCTTGCAACAGGCTCATCACCTCTAGGTGTCTTCGCGATCGCAGAGACGGCTTTCGGTGGGATAGTGGCGCTGAATGTTTTCAAGCCAAACTGGGGATACAGACTAATATCAGCCACAATGGTCGCCGGGCTGATAACCCTCATCCTCGGGGTGGGGGTGCTCTTAGCTTCGGGTAGAGCCGGCTTCCAGCACTATATTGACTCGCTCGGGGCTCCCGGGATATCCTACTCTGGGCTAGTGTCCACATATAAGGGGTCCACGTTCAATTTCTGGAATACACTACTCGTTGTACCCTTCTTCGCGCTGTTCTCATACCCTTGGTTCAACGCTTCCCCATCCATTGGGTCAGAGCTCAAGGGTAAGAACGCTGTTAGGTGGGCTGTACCAGTATCCGCACTGTTTGGCTTCGCGGTGATGACAGCCCCACTAGCCGCCATGTACTACGCTGGGGGGTTCAGGGCTGTGAACGCGGCTCTCTCTAACCCCACCTTGGTATACAACTACTCCTTCAACTTCTGGACTCTAGCTATGGGTGTCTCGGGGAGCCCAGTGCTTAGGGTGATGATAGGTGTGGGGTGGATTGTTTGGACGCTTGCAATACTCGAGTTTGGTGTCATACTCATATCCAGATACCTTTTGGCTCAGGCGTTTGACAGGACTCTCCCCGCCTCCTTCGCGTACGTCAGCCCTAGGTATGGGTCACCTGTGGTGGCTCACCTAGTTGATTTCGCGGTTACCTCCGCCCTAATAGGTGCGGCATCCTACTTCTATGGGAGGGTCTCATCCCTCTACGGGGCTGTTCTAGCCTCTATGGTGTACTTCGCATTCGTGGGTGTGGGCGCCGTTGTCTACGCCTTAAGGAAGGAGAAGGGTGGAGCGAAGTCGACCTTAGCGGTTTCGGGAACACTCATGGCCGCCGTCTTCGTATTCATTTCCTACGAGTTTTTAGCCTACCCCGCCGTGTGGGGAGGCAACCCACTAGCCTACGGGTACATAGCTGGGTCACTTATAGCTGGAAGCGTGATCTATATTGCAATGAAGCTACACTATAAGTCCGTAGGCCTCGACATACGCAGAGTGTTCGAAGAAATACCTCCAGAGTGACCTAACAGCCAAGTTTATTGTCACCCCTTTCTATTGAGTCTACCTATAGCGTTGGGAGTCAGCGGCTGAAGAGAATACCCACTATATAGGCAATTGATTAGGCTCACCTCCACTTCGCTAACAGGGTTTTACCCCTCCTAAGCTGATTGTTCCCATAGTTAGTGGTTGAACTCTCTGGCTAGTTACTAGGGGGGTGTGGGAGATAGGCTAAATTTTGGGCGGAATCTTTTGGCTAAACCTTAAATACACTAACCTAGGCTTATTAAGACATGATGCAGGGCGGTCGCGTTTGGATTAATAAGGGAACGTCTGTCGACTTATCCGAAGATCTCTTCCCTTGTTGATTTGGTTGAATCGGCGTATAGTGGCGGTCTGATTATTTTATCCAACGGCTCGCGTAGGCGTGTTGTGTGCGGTGTTAACCCTACAACAGTGTACAGTGTTAGTGGGGGTGGACGTGACTGGGAAAGCGTGGCATCAGAGTTTCGAAGCATTCTGCGGACCCACGGCTTAGTATTGGGTTACGCCTCATTCAGCGCTATGTCACTCTGGGAGAAGGTTCCATACAGGTCTCCCGAGCCTTTCCACGACCTAGAATATCTTGGCTTCGATGATTTCATAGTACTCAACGAGGATAAAGCCTGGGCTGTGGGTCGACCCCCAGAGTGGAGAAATATTGGCGAGCTTGGCTCCCATAAACCGCGTGACAGTGGGACGGGGAAGGTAGTTTATGAGCGACCTGATATTGGTGGCTATGTGGATATGGTCAACCGGGCCAAGGAGTACATCGCTGCTGGTGAGGTGTTCCAAGTTGTCTTGGCGCGGAAGCTAGGTGTAGCGTTTGATGGGGAATATAAGAGTGTGTTCATGAGGCTCCTAGAAACGAACCCCTCGCCTTACATGTATTATATTAAGATGGGTGAGAGGCGAATAATTGGCTCCTCCCCTGAAACACTAGTGCGTGTGAGCGGGCGCAGGGTTGAGACCTATCCAATCGCCGGTACTAGGAGGGTCACAGGTAACCCTGAGTTGGATCAATCTTTGAGGAGGGAGTTGCTTGGGAGCGCTAAGGATGCGGCGGAGCACGTTATGCTAGTCGATTTGGCTAGGAACGATTTGGGTAAGGTTTCACGCTTCGGCAGTGTTCGGGTAACTCTGTACCGCAAAGTAATGAGGTATAGCCATGTTCAACACTTGGTGTCAAAGGTTGTGGGTGAATTACAAGAGGAGTTTGATTCTGTGGATGTTTTCAGGGCGGTTTTCCCCGCGGGGACAGTTTCCGGCGCCCCGAAGGTTAGGGCCGTTGAGCTCATAGATTCACTCGAAGGCGAACCACGTGGACCCTACGCTGGTAGTGTTGGTTACTTTATGGGTGCGCACACCATGGATATGGCGATAAACATTAGGTCCCTTTACTCCCATGGCTCACAGTGTGTTGTCCAGGCTGGCGCTGGGATAGTTGCTGCATCAGACCCTGTCTCCGAGTACTATGAAACCGAAAGTAAGGCTAGGGTTGTAGTTGAGGCTCTTCGTGCCGATGGTGGGGAGGTGGCTAGGCTTTGAGGTTGCTTTTGGTGGACAACTACGACTCCTTTGTCTACAATCTCTATCAGGCATTGGGTTCACTTGGAGTGGATGTTGAAGTGCGTAGGAATGACGAACTACCCATTGAGGCGCTTGGAGTATACGATGGCTTCGTGATATCCCCCGGCCCAGGCGACCCTAGGGATGGTAGGTGGACTGGTATTGGCCCATACATTATTGGGCGGCTTGGCAGCGAGAAACCTGTTCTCGGGGTTTGCTTGGGTCATCAAGAAATCATACACGTTTTCGGTGGTAAGATCAGGAAGGCAAGAGTAGTTAGACACGGAGAAAAGAGCCCAATAGTTAACTTGGGAGGCGCCCTTTTTAGGGGTCTACCACATAGATTCTATGTTGGGCGATACCACTCCTTAGTGGGTGAAGTGGGATCAGGAGTACCCCTTAGAGTCAATGCTATAAGCGCTGATGATGGTGAGATAATGGGTGTAGAACACGTGAGTCACCCCATATTCGGGGTGCAGTTTCACCCAGAATCCGTTCTCACGAGGCTCGGCCAAAATATACTTGAATCCTTTATAGGGGTGATGAAGAGGTGAGCGCTGTTAGGGGTGCTCTCATCAAAGCCATGGAAGGATGCAATCTGAGCCCGCAGGAAGCTGAGAGTGTGCTCTTAGAGGTGCTAGACGGTTCGGCTACTGATGCACAGATCGGCGCCCTCCTCGTAGCCCTCAAACTCAAGGGTGAGACATATGAAGAACTAGCCGGTTTCGCTCGGGGGCTTATGAAAAAGGCTTTAAGGGTTAATCTGAGTGGAGGTCGCTTGATGGATACGGCTGGTACTGGAGGCGATAGGTTTAAAACTTTTAATGTGAGCACAGCGGCCGCATTCGTGCTCGCTGCTGGAGGGCTCAGGGTTGCAAAGCACGGTAACAGGTCCGTTAGTAGCACGTCTGGTAGCGCCGACCTCATGGAGGCCTTCGGTGTGAGGCTTGAGGTTGACCCCCAAATAGTGGCGGCGTGCGTGGAGGGCGCGGGTATAGGCTTCATGTATGCGCCCACCTTCCACCCAGCCCTCAAAAGAGTTGCGGGTATAAGGAGGGAGCTGGGTTTTAGAACCATCTTTAACATGCTAGGCCCACTCGTTAACCCAGCCGGGGTTAAAAGACAGTTGCTTGGTGTTGCTGAGCCATTCATGGTCGACGTGATGGCCAAGGCTCTAAATGAGCTTGGGGTCGAGTTTGCGTGCGTTGTTCATGGCACAGAAGGTATGGATGAGGTCTCAATAAACTCGCCCACCATCATGGCTCTTGTTGACAGTGGCGCCGTAAAACACGTGACCCTCACACCTAGGGAGCTCGGATTAGAGTCAGCCGAACCCTCCCAACTCACGTGCAGAGATGTGCGTGATAGCGCCCTCACAGTGTACAGGATTCTTTCGGGTAGAAGTGGTTTGGGAGACCCAAAGACGAGGCTTGTAGCGGCCAATGCGGCGGTTGGGTTCATGGTTGGAGGGGTTGTTGATAGCGTCAGCGAGGGTGTGCAGCTAGCCTTAAGCACAATAGAGTCGGGGCGTGCCGCCGATAGACTCCGCGAGCTTGTTAGGCTAAGCGGTGGCGACCCATCAAAACTGGAGGCGATTGAGAGGGTTGTCTAACTTCCTAAGCAGTGTTGTCGCAGGCGTTCGGGAAAACATCCGTCAAGGCTACTACGACCTGGCTGAACATGTAGACAAGCTGGATAGGCCGAGTCTAAAGGAGGTGGCCGAGAAAACGCGTTTACCCATAATAGCCGAGATCAAGCCACTTTCACCCAGCCTCGGTAGACTTATTGATTCGGTGAGTGTGGAGTTAGCCTCAAGCTTGGAGAGAGCTGGTGCCTCGGCGCTGTCAATACTTGTTGAGAGAATCCACTTCAACGGGTCACTTGAACTCCTATGCAGGGCTTCAGAAAGCATAGGTATACCCATTCTCTTTAAAGACTTTGTGGTGAGCACAAAGCAAGTGGAAGCAGCAAGCAGAAGTGGCGCCGACATACTCCTACTTATCGCTGAGCTTTTCCGCGACGGGTACACAGAGCTGCCGTTGAACCAAATAATCAGGCTCGCCCACTCCTTGGGTCTAGAGGTGCTCCTCGAGTTCCACGACCCCCAGCTCTTAGGGACGGTCACAAACTCAGAGGCCGACTATGTAGGGGTGAATAACAGGGATCTCTATACACTCAACCTAAAACCCGACCACTTCTACTCTCTGTCCCATGAGCTGAGGGGGTGTAGATTCAAGGTGGCTGAGAGCGGCTACAATGAGTGTGGGCGCATAGGGCGTGATAGGTTGGCTGGTGCGGACGCCTTTCTGATAGGTAGCGCGATAATGTCATCCGCCAACCCACCCGGGAAGCTTAAGGAGTTGTTGGACTGTGATCAGAGTTAAAATATGCGGTAATACGAGACTTAATGACTTACTCTACGAGGCGAAGGCTGGCGCCCACGCGGTCGGTGTGGTACACGGTTTCCCAGATTCGCCTAGAAACAACGACTTTGAGAGTGCGGGGAGACTTGTGCGGGGTGTGCCGCCTCTCACAGAAGCTGTTGTGGTCACAAACCCCCCAGGCATAGAAAACGCTGTGCGCATGGGTGTGAGAACAGTTCAGCTCATAGCTCCCCCCTCTACCTACCCCCAGATACGCGAATCCCATCCTGAGCTTAAAATAATACCCGTTTTATACGTTGGGCAGGACCCACCCAAACCCGAGGTCTTGAAGGAGTATTCTGAGTTCGAATACGTCTTAGTGGACACAGACTCCAAGCTTAAAGGTGGTTCTGGTCTAACCCATAACTGGGAGGTTTCAAGGATGCTTTCGAAAACCTTTGGTAACATAATCCTCGCCGGGGGCCTTAATCCCGAGAATGTTGTTGAGGCGATTATTAAGGTGGAGCCATACGCTGTGGACGTGTCCAGTGGTGTTGAACGTTCACCTGGTGTTAAGGATAAAAGACTTGTATCGCGTTTTATTGAGGCGGTGAGGCAGGTTGGCTAAGAAGAAGGTTGGATGGTTCGGAGATTTCGGAGGCCAGTTCGCGCCGGAAACACTTATGGAGGCGCTGAGCGCGCTTGAAGCCGAGTACTCAAAGATAAGAAGGGACACGACGTTTAGACGTGAACTCAATTACTACCTTAGAAGCTACGCGGGGAGGCCTACACCTCTCTACTATGCTAAAAACCTCAGTGACATCGTAGGTGGAGCCCGCATATACCTCAAGAGGGAGGACCTCCTCCATGGTGGGGCGCACAAGATTAACAACGCCTTAGGTCAGGCTCTCCTCGCCAAGAGGATGGGTAAAACTCGGGTTATAGCGGAGACTGGTGCGGGTCAGCACGGTGTAGCTACAGCCATGGCCGCGGCTGTGCTCGGTTTACACGCGGAGGTCTATATGGGTTCAGAGGACATGGAGAGACAGCGCCTAAACGTGTTTAGGATGAGGTTGCTGGGTGCCACTGTGCACCCCGTGGATGCCGGCTCGAGAACCCTTAAGGATGCTATAAATGAGGCGATGCGTGACTGGATCGCAAATGTTTCGAACACACACTACTTGGTGGGCTCGGTGGTGGGTCCCCACCCATACCCTACAATCGTAAGGGACTTTCAAAGCGTTATTGGCAGGGAGATAATGGTCCAGTTTAAGAAATCAGTGGGCGGGCTACCTGACTACATCGTGGCGTGTGTTGGCGGTGGGAGCAACGCTGCTGGTAGCTTTCAGGCCTTTGTTGATGAAAAGAAGGTGAAGCTTGTTGGTGTGCAGGCAGCTGGGCAAGGTTTGGCCTCGGGTAAGCACGCCGCGCCTCTGCTAGCCGGCTCCGTTGGGGTGATGCATGGTATGCGCACATACTTACTTCAGGATGATAATGGCCAGATCCAACTCACGCATAGCGTAGCGGCTGGCTTGGATTACTCGGCCGTGGGACCGGAGCATTCATACTTTAAGCAGACTGGCAGGGTTGAATATGTTGGCGTGACAGATGAGGAGGCGGTGAAAGCGTTTGAAACACTAAGCAGGTCTGAGGGTATAATACCAGCTCTCGAATCAAGCCACGCCTTAGCCTACGCCATAAAGCTCGCCGCAACCCTGCCACACGACACCACGATAGTTGTCACCCTCTCTGGTAGGGGTGACAAGGATGTGGAGAGTGTAGCCAAGTTTAGGGGCAGCATGCTATGAGTGCTAGGATCTTCTCTGGTTCAAATCACCCGTTGATAGCCTACCTCATGGCGGGTTACCCAACGCTTAACAGAAGCCTTGAGGCCGCTGAAATAGTGTTCAAAGCTGGCGCCGACGCCCTCGAATTGGGTGTGCCCTTCTCGGACCCCTTAGCGGATGGACCCCTAATCCAGAAGGCGTCAACAGTAGCGCTGAGACAAAACGTGTCTCTTCGACTCGTGCTGGATATGGCTGGTAGACTGAGTGGTAGTGGGAAACCCATCTTCATAATGAGTTATCTTAACCCAATACTTAGGATGGGCTACGCCGAGTTCGCAGCCCAAGCATCACGTAGTGGTGTTAGTGGTGTAATAATACCCGATTTACCCGTTGAGCTCGCGGCCGAATGGGTGCGCACGGCTTGGGCGAATAGGTTGGGCACCGTTTTCCTAGCGACGCCCTCTACTTCTACTCCGAGATTGAAGAAGATAGCACAAAACTCAACAGCGTTTGTTTACTTGGTATCAGTCTACGGGGTGACGGGTGTCAGGGATGAGTTACCAGGATATACATATGAGTTCATAAGAAGGGCTAAGAGTGTGGTGAACAGGCCTCTCGCGTTGGGCTTCGGAGTATCCAATCCACGCACAGTGAGTCACGCCTTAAAGGCGGGTGTTGACGGCGTAATAGTTGGCAGCCTCCTTATCTCCAAGCTAATGGACCAGGAGTCCAGCTGGGTTGAGGTGTTAGCGAATTTGGAGAGCACTGTTCACGCACTTAAACAGGCAACAAGCACAACTGTGCCCACTGAAGAGGGAAAGTAGGGTTTCACCCTACATGGGTAAACGTGGGTATGCGTTCGCATACCGCATAGGGCTTGGACTTCACGGCATCATGCAGACCCTTCACGAGGCCATCGGGATCCTTCGGTCCCACCCCCCTCGTGTGAGGGCGCACCTCCCACCTCACCCACTCACACGCCTTCCGCGTCGCCGAAGAGGGCTTAGTGGGAAGCGCCCTCCATCTTTAGCCTCCCCTCCTCCCTGTGTGTGCATGTACCCCTCCCTCTCTTCCTTAGCCGAGGTCTTGGGTCTTCGCTATCACCCTACTGCCCATGCACAACCGGATTGTTCAAATCCAGAAATCTATATAAACCTGTCTATTTTGAAACCGCTGGCTACGGCGTTCTCCTAATGGGTAGTATCTTGGCCGCGTTTGTGCTAACACACGTTCTAGGGAGCCGCGGCTGTTAGGGTAACACTATACTTGGGTGGCTATTCTCCCCGGGCTGTCCTGTTTTCAACTACACTGTTGAGTGTGTGTCACCCTACCTATTTGCGGTTTAAGCCAACCTTATAATTTTCTATGAGTTGAGATGGTGTATGCATAGATTCACCAAGATCGTGTGCACAATTGGACCCGCAACATCCAGCAGGGATGCGATCAAATCTCTCGTAAAGGCTGGTATGGATGTGGTTCGCCTCAACTTCTCCCATGGTACACACGAAGAGCACGCTGCCAGAATCAAGCTTATCAGGGAGGTTTCAAAGGAGTTGGCGACCCCCGTGGCCATTATACAGGATTTGCCTGGGCCGAAGCTAAGGGTTGGCAAGCTCCCAAATGAGCCGCTAAGGTTAGAAGCGGGTGATAGGGTTACGCTAAGCGTCTCCCAGCAGGTGGGTTCTGCGGGCGTGATACCCGTTCACCCCGAGGGGTTTCCGCGTATGGTGGATGTTGGCTCAGAGGTTTATTTGGCTGATGGTATGATTAGGTTGCGTGTGGTTGGGAAGAATGGGCCGAATGTTATGTGTGAGGTTGAGGTGGGGGGTAACCTAACTACTGGTAAGGGCGTTAATGTTCCTCACGTTAAGGGAGAAGTGGGTGCCGTAACCGAGGAGGATGTGGAGCACATTAGGTTCGGGCTTAGCAGCGGTGTAGACTATATAGCACTGTCGTTTGTTAGGTCGGCCGCTGACTTGGACACGGCTCGACGCATAGTCTCGGAGTTCGGGTCAGATGTACCCTTGATAGCTAAGATTGAGAAGGCTGAGGCGGTCGACCGTCTTGATGACATTGTTAGGAGGAGTGATGCTGTAATGGTTGCGAGAGGTGACTTGGGTGTGGAGCTCGGCTTGGAGAATGTGCCACTCATACAGAAGAGGATAATTAGGCTAAGCAACGCTATGGGTAGACCCGTTATAACCGCGACACAGATACTTCTCTCGATGCTTACCTATACCACCCCCACCCGGGCTGAGGTGAGCGATATAGCTAACGCCATACTCGATGGGACAGACGCGTTAATGCTTTCAGAGGAGACAGCCGTGGGCGCCAACTACCTTGAGGCTGTGGGTGTACTCGACCGGGTGTGTAGGAGGGTTGAAAGTGAGTTAGGCTATGGCTCCCAGGGGTTGTCGGAAGCCGAGAGCGTTGAGGATGCGGTTGGTATGGCGGCATGCCGTGTTGCGAGCGCCATAAGGGCTGAGGAGATTGTGGCGTACACACGCTCCGGCTCGACGGCTAGACTCATAGCGAAATATCGACCACACACTGAGATAGTAGCCTTCACACCGAGCGAGAGTGTTGCGCGTCGCCTCAAGCTCGTCTGGGGTGTTCTCCCATTCAAGATCGACGAGGTCGTAGGTGAGTTGCAGCCGGAAATAGTTGAGCAGGCGTTACGCAAGTTTGGGTTCGCTAAAAGCGGTGAAAAGGCGGTTATAGTGGCTGGCGCACCCACGGGGCCGGTTGGCTCAACAAACATGATCCGTGTTCAACTCATACACTGAGTCGCTCATTCATAGCGTATAGTGTATTCTTGGGTGTTTTTCCACCAATTCGTCCACAATCTTTAGTATATCCGTGTTGGCTTCGTGGCCTTTGAGCTTTAGCGCTATGGCGTGGGCTAGACTCTCTATGTCGACCTCATCGTAACCCCGTCTGGTAACCTCGTTTAGGCCAACTCTCACCCCTGCGTCAACGATTATCCGCACCTCTTCGAGTTTATCCCTTACATCAGAGCCCTTCTCCCATCCGCCATAGTTAAGGAAGACTTGGTGGCTCTGAGTAAAATCCCCCCTAGTGTTCGGTGTCACGGGTAATCCCTCTTCAAATAATAGTTTAGCTAAACGTTTTGAGTTTAGCACTACTCTGCTCGCATATTGTGCACCCCACTTTTCAGCTTCGGCTAGGGCAACACCGAGCGCCGCAACCCTGTTTGGATGAGGATTATCCTGTGTTACGTGAAGAAAGTTGGAGCTCAGCTTGGCCATGAATTCTGAATCGTTGGAGAGGATGAGTCCGCCCTGTGGCCCGAAGAAGCTCTTGTGTGTTGAGCCCACCAACACATCCGCACCCTCACGTAAAGGGTCTTGGAACACCCCACCAGCTATAAGCCCCATCACATGGGAGCCATCGTATACAAGTGAGCCGCCATATCTGTGAACCTCCTCGGCTACTTCACGCACGGGTTGGGGGAAGAGTATCACGCTTGAGCCCAGCACCACTACCTTAGGCTTATTTTGGGCGATGTACTCAAGGCTTTTCTCCGTGTTAAGGTTGTACCCCTCACCGTCATATGGGAGGTAATCTGCCCTGAGGCCGAGCATACTCGCCATGGAGTGTTCACGTGCAAGCCCCCCATATCCTCCGTACTCTGGGGGTATGGAGGCAACAGTGGCACCTGGCCTGCACAGCGTGGTGAGTGTAGCCATAAGCGCTATGTGTCCGCCTATTGGGTTAACGGATGCGTATTTCGCTCTGAAAACCCTGCACGCCCTCTCCTCCGTTAGGCTCCAAGCTTCATCCATAAACCTTGTGCCACCATAGAACTTGGGGTAGGCCACGTAGCGACCCGCAAGGTCGCTTCCCAGAGCTCTCTTTACTTGGTCGCTCACAACGTTCTCGCTCGCAATAAGATTCACGCATGATGATCTATATGCTTCATGCTTTTGCACGAGGTCTAATACTTTATCCAACATTTGGATACAAAACACAGTTGTCTAGATAAGCTTACCGAGTATGAATAGGGGTCTGGCGCTTAACGCTGAGACATACCAGTTCTACTCATCATGTGAAATTTGGTCACATGCTTATGGGCACCTGTGGAGCTGCTGGGTATTGGGTATCATAGTGTCGAATCTAGGGCTGAGTGGTTTAGTTCGCCCGCCTTGTGTAGACGTAGGCTCTATTCCTCCACACTATGGGCTTACCCCTTAAGACTTTATGGATGCTTGACCATAAGGCGTAGCTGAAAACCGCCTCAGGTAGGATGAATAGCAGGGAGTAGAGAGGGTTTGAGCCGATCCTTTGAGCTGAGCGTACACTAAGGGCTGCAACAAGCACAAGTGATGAAACCCCCAAAAACGCCCCTATCGTGTTGATAGGGGTTAATGTTTGTGTGAGCCCACTTAGGGACAACGTTGTAAGTAGCAGGGGTATGAAGAAGAGGGCTGTAAGCGCGAAGCTGAAGGCTGAACCCAAGCCCACCCTCCTATTGATTGATGGCGCTATAACCCTCTGCATAGCCTTAAGATTCGACCTGAACCCCGGCGCCCACTCAGCGGAAACTGAGTCAGGGGCTTGAGCTATGCATATGTTAAGTCCACTCTTTTTAGCTAAACTTCCTAGGGCTCTATCCTCAACTATGTCATCTTTTACTGCTCTGTGCCCACCGATCTTCATGTAGGCGTCTCTCTTTATAAGGATGAAGCTACCATAAAAATAGGCCGACTTCCTCCCCCTATCACACACATAGTCAAGCCGGATGAACGAGTTTAGCAGCCCGAACAAGAATGGGGTTGACACCTTATCCCAAAAACTAGGGCAGCGTAGCTGGCCCACAACCGAGAGGGCGTCCAACCGCTTCTCTTCGGCGAATACGAGTGCTCTGCTCACGAAACCGGGTTTAAGACGTGTGTCGGCGTCCACGAAGAGAAGCCAATCGGCGTCAGTGTGACCCACCCCAAAATAGCACGCCTCCGCCTTGCCTGCACCGTTACCCCCAAGCCTTAGAACATGAACACGGTCGTCGCTCGCGAATTTTTTAGCCTCCTCGTAAGTCTTATCGGTTGACGCGTCGTCAACAACAATCACGCTGTTAATACACGTCTGCGAGAGTAGGCTCCTAATGCACTCAGCAATCGTCTCCTCCTCGTTTCGGGCGGCCACAACCGCAGCCACCCTACGTGTGGGTTGATCTATATATTGGCGGGGGAGTTTGGGGGCTCGGCGGAAACCAGCCTCGAATCTATATAGAAGTATGAGCCAAGCTAAGAAATCAACTATGCCCAGAAGTATCAGGGCATAGAATCCCAGTGTGAGCGGGGTCAACCCCTATCACATCGGTGGTGTGTTACGGTTACCTTTTAAGGAACTCGTCAAACCTTCTCCGTGTCTCCTCCTCTGAGAATAGGTGTCCAAATAGGGATGCCTCATACTCTAGCCCAGCCCACGAACTCATTTCATCAAATCTTGAAAGCGCCTGTTTGATGGCCCACAGCGCCTCAGGTGGCTTGGATGCTAGTTTTAAACCTAATTCACGAGCCTTATCCATTAACGAGCAAGCGTCAACCACTAGGTCAACTAACCCCACACTCAATGCGTATTGGGCGTCAACTATTTCGCCAGTCATAGCAAGATAAGAAGCCACCCCTCTGCCGACTAGGCGTGGAAGCATAATGGTTCCACCCGCACCCCCGTTTAGACCAATATTGACCTCGGGCTGACCTATTTTTGCGTTATCGGCTGCTATCCTTATATCCGCCCATTCGGCTATTTCTAAACCTCCCCCCAAAGCGTACCCATGAAGAACCGCGACCACCGGCTTCATACACGACCTAATAGCCCAGCACACTAGGTTGAGTTTTCTATGAAATCTAACCGCGTCAGCGGGTTTAAACTGCGCCAACCTCGACACATCCGCTCCCGCGCAAAAAGACCTCCCTTCGCCGGCAAGCATGACTACACGTACATCACTATCAGTGCTAAGCCTCCCTAGAAACTCAACCAGACCGTCAGCCATACTCGGTGTCAACGCGTTATGCTTTTCAGGCCTGTTAAGCAATACCCAGGCGAGTGGTGGTTCCATCCTAAGTGTTACTTCGCTCACACAAAAACAATATTTCGCTCACAAAAAAGCTTATCCACGTGAGCCCTATCCGTCTACGAAATTCTTTGGTTGGTGTGTTTGAACTGGATTATCAGTGGACCTTAAACAGAGAGTTATGAACTTCGATAGTAAGATATTCTAGCGTGTATATGTGGGGTATAAAATGTGTGTGTTTGTTTGGTCCTCCAGCGGTTGCTAAACAAATTGTGAGCAGCCTCGTCCCTTGAATACTAGGTATGCTATGCTCTACGAGTTATACTTTTGATAGCAGAAAAATAGGGAAGGTCTGACCAGAAGATGGGTGGAACCTAGGGAGTGCTCAGGCACCATGATTCATCCCTCTGAGTTAAGAGGGGTATTGGTGGGGGGAGGTTGTAAAACTCGACGAGATGTTTTGTTCTCCCCGCTTTCGATGCCTCCGTGAGTGCTTTGTATATGAAGAAATCAGCGGGGGCCTTACTCTGGAGGGTTTAGCAGTTCTGCTCTGCGTTTCTTTACGGATTTGCTCAGGAACAAGACCCTAACACTTTTAGGTGTGCGGAGGGCGGGTGCTACCCACTTGTATAGTGCGCCGATATGTTTTGCGGCCTTACCCAATATTTCCCATACCGTTATCCCTGGGGTGGTTGAGGCGTGGCTGGATGCAAGGGTCGGAAGCTCCGCCTCTTGGGTTAGTAGCTTACACTGCAGTGTTTGCTGACTGGTAACTCAAAGGGTTTTGGGGCTTATTCAACCTTTTAAGAAGAGTGTAGGCTATGTAGAATATCACAAGGGTTGGTATCCACATCAATAGTGGCTGGATTCCATAAGATTCGAGAGTTATTATCGATGACTCTATCACGGCTGCTACGAATAACTCTAGGCCAACAAAAAGCCAAACAATTATTGTTCTTGCGAGCTCTTGTAAGAACCGCTTTTTGACCCAGGAGTAAACGAGTATGACGCTTTGGGTTGCTGAGATCGCGTAAGCGGGGAGCTCAAGCCAGCTATGGGGGAAGAGGATTATGTTTACAAAGAGTAGCGGTCCGGGTACACCGTATCCCAGTGCATCGAGCACTCTTGCAGTGGAGTAAGTAGTGTATGTGAATATTGCTGGCCCGAGTGCGGGTACCATTTCGAGTGATGCTAGAAAATAGTTATTTTGAAAGATCGAGACGGCTCTGGATATTAACCCCTCCGCTCTGACCATGTTGATCTGTTTATAAGACGGGGAGTTCACTATCGCTTGGTACTGTGCTTGGCTCATGGGTAGAGCCGAGAAGGCTAAGAATAGTGCTAGTTCGATTATGAAGCCGATTATCATCAGCTTCACCCTCCTAGTGCTAAACGCCTGTAGGAGGTTCTCCTTAGAGAATGCACCCCCCACTACCCGTGCTTGGGTTGACGGAGGATAAAGTGGTGGCCTTGACTGTAACTGTAAACCACAATTAGCACAGTAGTTGGCTGTTAGCGGGTTGAGCGCGTTGCATTTAGGGCAAACAACATAATTTTGTTCTGACAATCCAAGCATTATTCTGTGTGTGAGTGTATAAACGTCTTACGATACGTTATATGCCTCAGTCTGCCCACCCTCGCCAGGCAAATGGTACTTTTTTATCCACTCGGCCAGCTCGTTGAGTATGTGGTATAGCTCCCACCCCTTCGCCGTGAAGGTATACTCAACTCTGACTGGTCTCTGAGGTAACACTCTTCTTTCAATTATACCCTTCTTCTCAAGCTCTGATAACCTCTCGGCTAAGCTTGTCGCGCTTATTCCAGCTATCCTTCTCTTCAGCTCGTTAAACCTCGCAGGCGTCTTGAGTCCTAGGGCGTGTATAACTGGAAGGGTCCAAGTTTTGATTAGGTCGTTATACCCCTCAACTATTTTGTGACACGTCCTAACTGATTCTTCGTCCAAATCAACTAACTTACTCAAGACAGGCTTACCTGATAGTATTTTAGTAGTGGGTATATATTAAATCAACCACCTACTCAACATAGATATGATAGGTCAATAGACGACAGTTAACCCAGTTCAGTCTTCTGCCTACATCTATCTCCTTTGGAGATATTTCACACATATTTCATGGGGAGAATAATAGAGTTTGGATGCGAATTGTGCTGGTTCTGCTTGATAATTACTCAATGTGCTTAAATATTCGCGTTGAATGTTCGACTTGGGTCAGTTTTTGGCCTCGTTTAGGGAAACATTGGATTGGCTTAGTTTGAAGAAGAAAAGCAGGGTAGTGGTTGCTTTGGACACTATTGGTGGCCGCAGCCGGTTTCAGGAAGGCGAGGTTGTCAAACTAATCGACTCTGTTAGTGATGCTATTGTGGGTGTAAAGCTGGGTTTACCGTTCTACTTAAACCTTGGCCCAAGCACTCGGGATGTGATCAAACACTTCCAAGACTTGGTGTTTATAGCGGACTGGAAAACCGCGGATGTGCCGCACGTCACTAGGCTAATATTCGAAAACATCTTTGACTTAGGGTTTAATGCTGGGATTATTCACGCCTTTACTGGTACCAAATCTATGAGTGAAGCGGTAAACGCTGCGAGGAGTCGTGGGGGGGATGTAATAGCTGTCGTGGCCATGTCCCATGAGGGTTCCGAACTTGTTAACTCCCAGATGCATGTCTTAGCGGATATGGCTGTAAAAGCCGGTGTGGGGTGCTTTGTTGCACCCTCAAACAACACTTCGCTTATACAGGAACTCAGGGCTAAGCACCCCTCCTCCAAAATATTCTCACCCGGGGTGGGTGCACAGGGGGGAGAGGTTAAGGCACCACTCAGGATGGGTGCTGACTATCTGATTGTGGGGAGACTTATTACCGATGCTCCCAATCCAGATGATGCTGCGAGGAGGGTGGCGAGCGAATCATGGATATAGCGAATCAACTCTATCAGCACGGTGCGGTTAAGTTTGGCAGATTCACGCTGAAGAGCGGTCAAGTGAGCCCTGTTTACTTGGATCTACGTGTAGTCCCCTCTGATCCAAAGCTTTTTTCGGCGCTTGTGGATTTGGCTCTGGAGAAGCTGGAGTCGTTGTTGGTTGACGGCGTTGTGGGTATTGCGACGGGGGGTCTTGTCTGGTCTTCTGTCTTGGCGTATAGGGCGGGTCTGCCGCATTTCTACGTGAGGGAGGAGGCAAAATCACATGGGACGGGCTCACAGATTGAAGGAGGAAGCCCTGCCCACCTCAGGGATCCACTTATAGTTGACGATGTTGCTACGAGTGGCGCGAGCCTTGTTCGCGCTGTGCGAACACTTGAATCTCACGGTTTGAAGCCAAAAAAGGCGTTAGTGGTAGTAGACAGGGAGCAGGGTGCTTCAGACCTTCTTGGCTCGTCGGGTGTCACCCTTACCAGCTGCTTTACGCTCACAGACATTTTGGGGAAGCTGGGGGGTGTTGTTCCAGCTGAGGAGTTGGAGGTTGTATTGAAATGGCACATGGAGCAGAAGAGTCGGGTTGGAAAAACAGGGATGTAATAGACATTCTTGGCTTCACGAAGAATGAGCTGTTAGACCTCTTCGAGGAGACGGATAAGTTCGTTGAGCAGGGAAGTGACTTCGGTGAGCCTTTAAGGCATAAGATAGTCGCCACGGCTTTCTTCGAGCCTAGCACTAGGACAAGGCTGAGTTTTTCGTCGGCTGCCCTCCGCCTTGGAGCCAAGGTTATAGACCTTTCAGCGGAAGTTTCTTCACTGATGAAGGGTGAAAGCTTCGCGGACACGATACGGATGCTTGAAGCATACTCAGACCTCATAGTTGTCAGGCACCCCTCAGAGGGAGCCGCGCTTTTCGCGTCTGAAATCAGCTCTAAACCAGTTGTGAACGGGGGAGACGGCTCCCAGCATCACCCCACTCAGGCCATGCTTGACGTGTACACCGTGAACAAACTAAAGGGTGGTGTTGACGGTCTAACATACGCCCTCGTAGGGGATATAAAGTACGCTAGGACGGCTACATCCTTTCTCTATGCGTTAACCAAGTTTAATCCAAGAAGGGTTTACGCCGTATGCCCCGAGGCTCTGCGTCCCCGCGCGGAGGTATTGAAGCGCCTAGAGGGTCTTGGGCTACGAGTGGAGTTAGGGTTGGAGCTGGAGGATATAATTGGCGAGTTAGATGTAGTGTACGCCACCCGAATACAGAAGGAGCGCTTCCCAGATCAATCAGAGTATGAGAAAGTCAAGGGTAGCTACAGGCTTGCTAGAACAGTTATGGAGAAGGCGAAAAGGGAGTGTATAATACTACACCCACTGCCCAGGGTCGAAGAACTGCCATATGAGCTTGACTCTACACCACACGCGGCATACTTTAAGCAGGCGGCTTGGGGTGTGCCTCTACGTATGGCCCTCCTCAAACTGATACTTGGGGGTTGAGGAGTATGGACTCACACACAGGTAGTGAGACAATGATTGTGCAGAGGATAGCCAACGGGACGGTTATCGACCATATACCTTCGGGCAAGGCTCTCGCGGTGCTGAAGCTACTCGGCGACCCACACGTAAAGGGATTCAGGGTTGCTCTAGTGATGAATGTGTCCAGTAAAAAGATGGGTAAAAAGGATATCGTTAAGGTTGAGGGCGTAGAACTCAGCGACGAACAAGTTCAAAGACTAGCATTAGTCGCCCCGCAGGCCACGCTCAATTTTGTTCGCTCCTACCAAGTGGTGGCTAAGAGGAATGTGTCCCCGCCAAGCGTGGTGGTGGGTTTACTAAAATGTGTTAACCCAACGTGTATAACCGTAAAGCAGCGCGAACCAGTCTACTCGACGTTTCTGCTATCATCCCAGGCACCCTTAACCTATGTGTGCAGGTACTGTGGACGTGAGCTTGGCGAGTACGAGATTTCAAGTCAGGTGCAGTGAGCTTGTGGTACCATCACTACAGGGTTTCCTCGAACACTCAGCTCACCTCAAACATCCACAGGGTTGTGCTTGAATCCACCGACACACCCATATCTAAGGCTAAGGCGGGGGAATTCGTCATGCTCTACATACCAGCGGTGGGTGAGTTACCCCTAAGCGTATTCAAACAGAAGGAGGAAGAGCTGCACTTCGTGATTGAGGACTACGGTGGACCAAGCTCTAGAGCGGTGAATCTCCACAAAGGCGAAATGGTGGGTGTACGCGGACCTTACGGTCGGGGGTTCACTCTCAAACAAAACACAAACTACCTCCTCCTCGCAGGTGGAAGCGGTGCGCCACCCCTTTTAAAATTCGTGGAGGAAGCTCAAAGCACGCCTGGTGTGAGCGTCACCTATCTTCTTGGTGCCAGAAGTGCATCCGAGTTATTCCTCTTGGATGAGGCGCGCTCCATGGGGGCTAGGGTCATGGTGTCAACGGATGATGGTTCAATGGGGTATAAGGGACTTATCACCCAGCTAGCCGAAAAACTACTCTCAGAGGCCACCTATGATGCTCTCTACGCATGTGGACCCGAGCAGATGCTCTTAGCCGCAATGAGTCTAGCAAAAAGATTCGGAGTGTATTTTGAGGGTTCATTCGTTCGTGACGTGAGGTGCGCAGTTGGAGTGTGCGGGTTGTGCGTAATGGAGGGAACCGGTAGGCTGCTTTGCGTTGACGGGCCGGTGTTTAGTCTACATGAGCTCGAAGCAGCTCAACACGGTGGGTGATGTCGAGTAAAATGAGGCTTCTAGCTGACTGTTTGAGTAGGAGCAGGTGAGTAGTGTTGAATATTAGCTGTTGGGTGGGTAACCTAATCCTTCAGAGCCCATTTGTGCTCGCTTCTGGCATCGCTGGTAACGAATACTCATTGCTTCTACGAGCGCTTAGAAGCGGCGCCTCAGCGGTGGTAACGAAAACAATATTCAAAGACGAGAGGAATGGGTACCCCCCACCCATATACTACGAGTCACCCAATTACTCTATAAACGCAGTGGGTTTGCCTGGGAAGGGTGTGGACAGGTTTCTTGAGCACATTAGGAGGGCGAAGACGCTTGAAAAACCAGTGATCGTGAGTGTGGGTGGCACATCCATCGAGGAGTACGGGAGTGTGGCGGCCGCCGTGGCCAAATCTGGAGCAGACGGGGTTGAAATAAACCTTTCATGCCCACACGTTGAGGGTACTGGTACAGAGTTCGGAAGCGACCCAGAATTGATTAGAAGAGTCGTCGAAGAGGTGAAATCAGCCGTGGGTGACAAGCCCGTGTTCGCAAAACTCACGCCCAACACCCATAGCATAGAGGGGCTGGGATTGGCCGCAGTGGAGGCGGGGGCAGACGGGCTATCCGCTGTTAACACACTCAGAGGGATGGTCTTCGACTCAGTACTCGAGGAACCAGTATTAAGTAACGTGTATGGCGGTGTCTCAGGTAGGGCTCTCCACCCCGTTGCGGTGTACTGTGTGTACGCTTTAAGGAAGGCCTTGCCACACACACCCATCTTCGGTGTGGGCGGCGTCTACGAGGTTTCGGATGCTTTAGACTTCTTTCTTGCTGGAGCCGACGCCGTGCAGGTTGGGACATCCATATCTCAGCGTGGTTACGGGGTTTTCGAGGAGCTTAAAAAAGATTTGGTTGACTACCTTGAGAGGAAGGGTTACGCTTCGTTTGAAGAATTTGTGCGCAAAAAGAGGAGGTGGTTTTAGTCGCTGGTCCCACTGGGCTGGGATGCTTCAATGAGTCTTCGAATAACCTCCTCTTTTCCCATGGCTTTAACATATGAACCGAAGCGTGGACCCGAGGTTTGACCTATGAGCGCCTTATAGAGTGATTGGAAAACCCTTTTAGGCTCGACGCCAAGCTCCGTTGCTGCTTCATACGCGCACTGCTGGAAGCCTTGTTCATCGTTTTTCCCAGCGAGTTTTTGAGCAACCCTCAGAACCATCAGCCTTTCATCCTCAGCTAGCTGTGTGGATACAGATATCTCAGTGTGGTCCCTAGCCCAGTTGAGTGCGTATCCCACTCTTTCAACGAGAGCTTGCTTATCCATATCATCTTTGGCGGTGTAGCCGTAGAGCCTGAGCTTTTCGAGGATGTACTCAGTTGTACCACTCTGCGGCGCTATTTTGGCTAGGTAGACCAAGAGGTTGTAGGGTGGATGGGGGGTGGGCTTAGGGGGTACCCTGAGTAAGTGGGCGTACCTGTACAAGTTCACCTTGTCGAGTCTATCCGCTTCATCGTCAACCTTTCTAATGCCGAAGTAAACCTCTTCTAGTGCGTCGAGTTCATCCATGTAAACCGGTACATCCTCTATACCCACCTCTCTTGCACCTTCGAATCTCTTATACATGAGCAGCCTTAAAGAGGCGGGGGAGCCATATTTGAGCCATTCATCATGCGTCACAAGCTCCCCGCTTGATTTGCTAAGCTTCCTTCCGCCTTTGCTTAAGAAGAGTTCGTAGCGTGTGTGCACTGGTGGACGCCTGCCCAAAACCTCTTCACATATTCTGTCGTTTATCATCACAGAGTCCGTGAGCTCTTTGCCGTATGCTTCAAATGACACCCCGAGCGCAGCCCACCTTGCGGCGAACTCCGACTTCCAAACAAGCTTGCCTTCCCCATCAGCTATTTTCCGCTCCCCGCGATGACCGCACCCATCATACCATTTACCACCTATTTCGCCACCCTTACAAGTATAGGTCACACTGAATGTTGAATCATCGTACACGGATGCTTCGGTTGTGTATATTCTACCACAGCTTTCACACACGGGTAGATAGGGGAGCACATCGATGTACTTTGTCTGACCGCTAACCTGCCTTATGATTTCCCCCACCTTTTTCCAGTTGGAAAGTATGAGGCGTATTTGGTCGTTGAGTAGACCACGCCTGTAAACTTCGGCACCAGAGTAGAACTTGTATGTTATGCCGAGTCTGTCCAAGCCGTCGAGGAGTAACCAGCTCATGTGTTCACCGTAGCTTCCATGACAGTGGAAGGGGTCCGGTACAGAGGTGACGGGGACACCTATATACTTTTTAAGCTCATCTGGTAAACCCTGAGGCACCTTGCGGAGCCCGTCCTTATCATCAGAGAAGGCTATATGTTCCGCCTTTAATCCCTTTTCCTCAAGCGCGAGTTTGACGCCGTATGAACGCACAGCGTCGCTTATACTTCCTATGTGGGGGAAGCCCGAGGCGCCTATACCATTCTCTGTTCGGTAAACGTGTTCACCTGAAAATCTCTCAGCCACTTCATCGGCAAGCTTCTCAACCCAGAACCTTCTCTCCAACCTTGTCTCCATCCGCTAACAAAAACACTACACTGAACCCACTATTAAGCTGGTTGCCTACTCAAACAGCACACACAGCGTAGCTTAATCCGAATACGGTCACCCACTTAGTGGTAAGCTAGGGTATGCATCCCCTTTAACAAGTTTGCTTGGTCTTAGTATAAGTATCCTCAAGTTTTCTTACATTTTTAACTATCTGGCTTAATGGATGTAGACTGTTACAAGAGAGAGTAAAACTATGGCCAATGGATAAAGCATAAAGGAAACAAACGCATCCCTTCTCGTGAGCGTCAAGTCATATGTTGCCCTGAAACCGTATACGTTCAACACAATTAGTAGAAGTATTGGTGCAAGGTTTTTACCACCCACTATTGGGTGGCCGAGCAGGCTTGAGATGACTATGCAGAGGCCGAATACGAGTGTGTTGTTCTGGACCTTGCTGCCTATAAGGTTGCTCACCGCCACCACCGAGTCCTCAACCGATTTTCGAGAGAGCACCACGCTTGAGATTATTTCTGGTGCTTCCGCAGCGAGTGGCGCTATTATAACCCCACTCAAAAGTAGTGGTAACCCCACTGCTTGGCTGAGTCTTCCAACCGAGAGCACAAATGGTGTGGCACTATATACCAGTAGGAAGCAACCCACAAGTATCTTTAGAGCCTCGAAAAGCAAGCTCCTCTTGCTTGGACCCACGATGCTTTTGACTGTGCTCACCTGCTTGGGTGTATAGAAGCGCAGCCTTCTTCTAAGGTTGTCCGCCCTTAAGGCTTCGTGGCGTATACCTTCAGCCATGTATGCCGCGTAGACCGAGAACATGATTAAACCTAGCCACCAATAGTATGTACCCAGAGCTGCTCCTAGGCCTATTAGACCTGAAGCTATGATAAGGTAGAAGAGTTGATGTCTTATTCCCCGGGATAAGTTGAGTTCCTCCCTGTTGAAGTATGAGTTTGAAGCTATGACTAGCGCATAACCCAGTGTGAACGTGAAGATGTTGCCTCCCAATATAGCGGCCACAGCTAGGCTGCTTGAATAGCTTAAAACTGCTGCGACAACTATGAATATATCTGGTAGGTTGGCTATGAATCCGAGTATCGACCCTCCAAGGAAGGTGGGGTCGATGTGTCTGTTAAGGTTATCAACCGCGTTGGCTATCAGTTCGCTTGCTAACACAATCACGGCCCCATAATAGACTAATGGGGTAACGCTGAACGAACCAATAGGTTAGAGCACCCATCTAATAAATAGTCACTATTGCTTAAAGGCGTTTTGAAACGGGAAATACGTGAATCCTAGCTCCCTCGGAGGTGTGGCTTAACATACACCTTGTTTAGTGGTTAACTATGTTTGTGTCACTGTTATGGAGCCACCCTGATCTATTGTAACGCTGAACACGTCGCCGACCTTGTATGGTGTTGGTAGACGGTCCCATTCTTCGGGTGTAAGGTAGATGACGAGCCTGTTGCTATAGGTTTTCGGCGGTCGTAGAAATGCCTTCGGTATTGATTGGAGGAGTGGTAGGAAGGCCTGTGCTTCGGGGGGTGCTTCTGGGGGAAGTGTGAAAACCATGGGTTGCTGTGCTGACTCGTAGGCGAACTCGACGCAAACATACTCATTACCGTTGGGGTCGAACGCTGGATGTATAGATGTTACTTTACACTCAAACTTTACACTCAACTTTTTCCATTAATAGAGTGTTTGTGAACAGAAATAAGTGTTCCCTTTCCATCAAGGGCTGGTTGCTACTTAGGGCTCACTGTAGGCTGTGTTGCTATGTGGACAGTCACACTGTTTAAATCTTTCTAGCGCGGATTATGTCATGATGTCAGCTCGAAGTATAAGGCTTGTTGAGGTCGCTGGTTTCGACGTGAGACCGAGTGCGGCTGTCATTGGTTTGCCCGATGTGGGATTAGTTGGCTCTATTTCCACGAGCTATCTTGCAACACATCTTAAGGCTAAAGAGATAGGTTACTTTGACTCTGATTTACTACCCGCGCTCATGGTTTTGCATGAGGGTGTGCCCAAGGAGGCCACACGTGTTTACGCATCCGAGGAGGCGTACATTTTGGTCGCTGAGACGCCTCTTCCACCAGCTCTTACTGCATCTGTCATCAAGTCTATGATGGGCTGGCTTAGCGTTAGGGGTGTGAGGGAGGTTTATAGTTTGGGGGGTATTGTTGCGAATAATAGGTTTGAGATAGATAAACCCGAATCCTTCATAGTGACATCTAATCAGGCTAAGCGGGAGAGCATTAAGGCGGCGGGCTTAAACGCGATGGAGGAGGGTGTTATCGTCGGTCCCTTCGCCTTGGTTATGCGTGAATCCATCAAGCTAGGCATCACGAGCACGGTTATACTCAGCCAGGCGTTCCCGGATATACCCGACCCTGAAGCCGCCTCATCGGCGCTTGAAGCCCTCTCCAAGATCGGTGGGCCGCGGGTTGATGTGGAGGCACTAAAGCAGATGGGTAATGAGATAAAACTACGCACAAAGGAGTTAGCTCAGAAGGCTAAGGCCTACTCCGAGGAATCTGAGAAGACCTACGATTTACCCCTTATGTACGGGTGAGGATATGGTTAGGCGTAGGTCTGTATGGGACCTTCTCGACGAGTTGGAGCAAGCGTCTGAGGAGCTTGTGGAGAGCGTAATGGAGGATTTAAGGGCAGAGATACACGACATAGTCACATCTCACCCACCCCACGTGTACGGCACCTATGAGGCATGCCTGACACAGGAGCCCGCTTACTCAGTGTATGAGACGGATGAGGAGTACAGAGTTGTTGTGGACCTACCCTACGTTGATCCAAGCAAGGTGAAGCTTAGGCTCGTCGGTAGGACACTATTTCTCGAGGCTCTGACTCAGAGGGAGATAAACGGTCGGTGCGTCTCCTTCCAAGCAAAGATCACACTCCAGAAGCCGGTTGATAGGAAACAGAGCGTTGCAAGGCTGGTAAGGGGGATGCTTGTGGTAAACCTAAAGAAACTAAAAGAAGTGGACATACACGTTGACTAGAAGGCTACCCCTTAGTTGACTAGTTCTATAAACGGTTTTTCAGGTTGAAGTTACCTTCAACAACATCTTTGAAGAGTGCCAATAAGGCCTTCGCCTTCTTAACTCTTTCAATCCTGCTCTTATAGGCTTTCTTAGCTATGACACTCCTTTTACTAACAAACCGACCCTTCTTATCTCTACCATAGATCTTGACCAATTGCTTTTCTTTGGTAATTAGTCCGAATGTTACTAATTAATCTTACAGCGATTTTTGTGATGATGCTTAGGTGGGCTAAATATCCTCCTCGACAGGCTTTTTCAATAAACCCAGCTGTTTAGCCCCACGTGATATTTGAGTTAGCCTCTTAAGTTTGAGCGCAACACTCCTCGGCGCATTATGTGGGCTGCGGTGGGTCTAATGGGTCATCAATAGTTTCTGAATAAACAGGTTTGAGTGACTCTATGCTGTATCTGTGTTTTGATGTACAAGCTACCCACACTTAAGGGGACTAAGAGGTGTCTGGAGGGTCCACGTGAGGATTATTCAGAAATGGGGATAAGCCGCAAGGTCCAAGTGAATTCGTAAGGAGCCTAAATGAGGTTGTGTAAACTACGCATACGGTGGGGTATGTAGAAGCGTAACTACTTATGACGAAGTAGGATGAAATCTTTACTATAAGAATTAGCCTAATTAACAATTAGGTTGCTTTATGCACAACGCTTGTTTATAGTCGTTATAAGGTCTCCAAAACCTCATCCCCCACGGTAGACTAGAGATCTGTGCTCAGAGCGTGGTTAAAACCAAAAGCGAGTTTTTGATTAACCATTTAGTAAGGGGTTGCTCATTCGTGGTGGAGAGATAAGGTCTATACGTCTCTCTGTAGTTTACACATTGGGTTAGGCATGGAGACGTTTGTGTGCGATTTGGGTTTGGTGGATTATGAATGGAGTTGGAAACTCCAGAAGGAACTTGTTGAAAGAAAAACTAGGGGTCTCCTTCGGGTGGACTATGTTCTGCTAGTCGAGCATCCACATGTTTTCACACTTGGAAGGAAGGGTAATCCTGAAAATATCTTCGCTGATGATGTGCCTGTCTACCGGGTTGAGAGGGGCGGTGACGTGACGTATCATGGACCCGGCCAGCAAGTGGTTTATCCGATTGTTGACCTCACCAGGATGCAGCTTAATGTTAAGGGCTATCTACGTGCGCTGGAGCAAATAATAATAGATGCCTTGGGTGAGTTCGGTATTAGTGCTGGTGTGATTGAAGGTAAGACTGGTGTATGGGTGGGTGAAAGGAAGATTGCCTCCATAGGTGTGGCCGTGGATAGGTGGATAACCTACCATGGTGTCGCGCTAAACGTTAACACCGATATGTCTTATTTCTATAAGATTAGGCCTTGCGGTATGCCCAGTGAGGTTATGACGTCTATGGAGAAGATTTTGGGGCGTAAAACCGAGTTGGGGGAGGTTAAGCGTAGCATACTTAAAAGCTACTCTAGGATTATGGGTACAACACTAGTTCCAGTTGAGAAGGTGAATTTAGAGAATGAGTTCTTCAGTAAAGTGGTGGGTTGAAAAGGAGAGCATAGATAGGAATTTAGTTGTTGTGGGGGTGAGCCCAGCTATTGTTTTGGAGGATAAAGGTGGACTAACATCTGAGGGCATATCCATTATAGATGAGGTTAAGGCCTTACTCGGTGTTGAAGAATATTTTGCCGGTGTGTATAACCCCCAGACACCCCGTACACTCTACTTTCAGTATCCGACACAGAAAATAATGCGCGTGGGTGAAATGGTTCGCGTCAACATACCCGCCAACCTTCTTAAGACCACGAAGGATTACGTAACCATAAAGAAGAACCCGGACGGCAGTGTTGTGATTATTCCCTAATATTGGGTTACTTGGAAAGACACACCTATTAATAAAGATTTCAAAACCCCTCCTTTTACTGTAGACCCGAAACTCACTTGTGAGGCACAATAATGGTCAGGCGCGAATTTGGGTCCACCGTTTGGGGTGGGGTGGCTCACAGTGTCTACAACGACTTGGGATGTATCTTTCTTTTAGAGAGGGACGTAAGCTTTTAAGTGTGTCCAATGGTGACGGTGGGCTTATTTCTTCTTCAGTGGAACTTGTCATGTGATCAAAAATCAAGTTTATGCCGGTATAGGCTTAGCTCTAATGGGTATAATGCTCTTCATACTTGTGTCACCTATACTTTATTACGAGTCGCCCATTGGGATACACTTAGAAAGTAGATTACAGGGTGTGATGGAGATGGGTATAAACCAGTCTAAGATGGTAGATCTAAACGTCTCCTACCCTTACGTTGTAGTTGGGTATAATTACACCGTGGGTCCGCTGGAGGTGCAGTTTGCGAACTCGTCTATGGTTGTGTCCCCTATAAGCGTGGAGCAAAGCAATAGAACTATTTACTTGGATTATCAGCTTAAGGGTAACTATCATAACGTGTATACGCTTTCCTTCTATAACAATGCGAGCCAAACTCAAACCATTAACTATGAAGTTGTTCAGCTGCGGTTCGGTAATCTAGTAGTCTTCACACTGCTCAACTATGTTGAAATCGTTATGTTCATTGGTGGAATCATTGTGGCCGCCGTGGGAGCATTCAGGAAGCCTAAGGATAATTCGACTGGTAGACGATGAAGACCTCAGACTTGAAAAACCCTGTCATGGGGTGATCCTCAGGCTAACTTGGAGGCGTTTAACTGCAGAACTACCTTTACGGTAGGTGTTGTGTTTGGATGATGAACTAAATCGAGTTTTGCTCGAGTGTATGAGGGTTTTTGAAGAGTTACGAGGCTTGGAGATTAGGGTGTGCTATAAACCGCTCAGGGAGGGTGTTCTCGGGCAGACTAGGGTCAAGAAGCAGGTCTTATCCGTCAGAGGTAAGCGGAGGTTTGTTTGGTCGCCTGTTATTGAGGTGTCTACCACCATAAGAATGTTAGGGGATCCCCGAAGGAGGCGTGATTTACTGATGTACGTTTTGGTTCACGAATTGGTGCATATATCAAGAAGCCATCTTAACAGGCCTCGGTCCAAGGAGCACGAAGATGATTTCGAGTCGGAGGTCATAGAAAGACTCAGGGCACTCCAAAAACTGTTAAAATAGGTTTCCTAGACTCCGGATATGGGTAATCCTCATCTTCTCTGAAGTGAGGGGCCACATGGAAGGCTTGATCTAATCTTCTGTGTGGTATGTGGCACTGCTTTAATGATGATGTCTGGATTGGTTGGTGGTGGGCTTAGTGTCAAGGTTTGGAAAATTGTTACTTGGATACCATCGTTCTAATATCAAAAAATATATAGGGGTTCATAGTGGATTTGCGGTGTCCAAAAACCTCGAATTAAGATGTGTGGCGCTAACGTGGGGTGAAATCTACGGGTTAAGCAAGAAGATGGCGCTGAGTGTCAAGCGTAGCGGTTTCAAACCTGATATAGTAGTGGCTATTAGTAGGGGTGGGGTGATACCGGCTAGGATAGTGTGTGATGTGCTGGGGATAATGGACCTATTGTCTGTTAAGGTTGACCATTGGTTGCAGACGGGTGACCACACTGAGAAGGCGGTTATAAAGTATCCCCTGAATGCCGACCTCACCGGTAAGAGTGTCCTCGTGGTGGATGATATAGCCGACACGGGTAGCAGCCTTGAGGTCACTAGAAAACACGTGCTGGACCTTGGTGCTAGGGTTGTGAAAACCGCCACTATGCAGACTCTCTCAACGAGTACGTTTACACCGGACTACACTGGTGAGCACGTCTCTGAGTGGGCGTGGTTCATTTACCCGTGGAATTACTATGAGGATTTGGGCAACCTTATGCTTAGGCTTCTGCGCGGCCATCCACAGTTACGTGGTGACCACAAGGATATGGCGAGATGGTTCAGGCAATACTACGGTGTTCGGGTTTCTGGTAAACGGCTAAGGGAGGCGGCCTCGATGCTCAATGAGAGAGGCTATATACGGTGGGAGGGTAAAAGTATAACGTTAACCCCCCACTGAATACGTCGATCAGCTTTACACTGCACGTATGCTTGATGATCCCTTATTGCCTAGGGATTCTTTGATGAGGGCCCATCTTCAACATCAAAGTAAACCCTGAAGCCCCCGTTCACCGCTTCCACGCCAAGCGTCTTTATCCCCCCGATCTCTGAGGTTGCTTTAACGTGTGTACCCCCACACGGTATGCTTTCGAAGCCATTTATCCGCACAACCCTGTAAACATCGTTTTCTGGCAGCCTCTCGATGTTTGGGGCGTCAGACACATTGTGTATTTTGGATTTATCCAAAAAGTCTATGTTCACACTCAGTGCTTCCTCGACGTAGGTGTTGGCGAGACCCTGAGCTTGGGTTATGACTTCTAATGAAGGCGGCTCCCCCGCGTAGTCAACGTATGGTTTCGGCTCACCAAGCCATGAACCCATCGTCCTGTAGGTCCTACCCGTGGCCTGGTTGATGCAGTGGTCGAATAGGTGGGCGGCCGTGTGTCTACGCATGTATTTATAGCGTGGTTCCCAGTCGACGATCCCCCTAACAGGCGCTCCAACCTCGGGCGGGTTGTCTGTGTCGAGTTTAATATAATGGACGACAACACCAGACTCGAATATGGCTTTCTTAACCTGAGCGCTTCCAACTAGAAAGAGGAGTTTTCCTGTATCACTCGGCTGGCCTCCACCCTTTGGGTGGAAGGCTGACTGGTCTAGTATTAGATACCAGCTCCTCCCCTGCTCTTTCACCGCCCTTAAAACTTTGGCTTGGAATTCCTTGAGGTATGAATCCTTAAAGTAGAGTAGCTCTGTCCTAGGTGCGTTGACGACGATATCCGAAAGCTTCATGTAAACGGAACTCTTTGGTTAAAATTTAAGGGTTTTCTTGGAGGACCCGGTAGCCTCTAGGTAACGCCTCCTCAGGCATTGACACCCAAACGCGTTAAACTCATCCGATCCACAGAGGCCCATCCACAGGCTGGTTAGCGTGTATTTTTAAGCCGGTGTACCCCTTGTTTGGTTGTCGAGGGGTACAAGTTTAGCGGTCACAAACTGTTTAATCTTTAAGGCGCAAGATTGGGTTTGGTGGACTGCCTAAATGGCAAGTAGTTTGGTTAAGAACTGGGATAGGTCAGAGTCGAGAAGTGTTGGCCAATCGTTCAGGGAGGCCATTAATCCCCCGGGCCCGCTGAAGCCACGGTTGGATGCCGCTGTGCGAGCTATTCAGAACCAGATTCAGAGACTTGATCAGATGAATCACAAACTCGCTGATAAGGAGAGAGCTACGTTCAGAAAGGTTGTGGATGCGTATCAGAAACACGATCAAGCTAGGGCGACGGTTTATGCTAACGAGGTTAGCGAGATTAGGAAGATAAACCAGATAATATCGCAGGCTAAACTCGCGCTCGAAGCAATAGCTATGAGGATCGACACGGTGGAGGAACTCGGTGGATTACTCTACAACTTGGCACCGGCAATAAGCGTGCTCAACGCTGTCAAGCACAGTGTTGGAGGAATTATGCCGGAAGCGGTGAGGGAGATAGGCGACATAAGCGACGTACTCAACGGTATACTCGTCGAGGCGCAGACTGGTGCGTACAGCTTCCCAACTGTGATGAGCTCAGGCGAAGACACGGAACAAGTGCTCAAAGAGGCCGCCGCGTTGGCGGAGACAACCACAAAGGAGAAGCTTCCAGATTTACCAACATTCACCGCACCCGGCACAGCATCCACAACCAGGGAGTGATGGGGGAATTACCCCTCACTTCCTACACAACCTTTTTCACACCTTAAGACAATACACTTTTTGTGTCTGCCTATAACTACCTAGTTGACTATGTTTTAAGGAACTATAAGCAGGAGCTTGAACCCAGCGGGGAAAGCTTTGATTATTATGTGAATGGTGAGTTCGACTACTGCGTTGTACTCGGAATGGGTGGCAGTGGAATAATTGGGCGATACCTCCGCTCAATGGTTCAGGAGAGATGGGGTAAACCAGTCTTCGTCTTTGACTACACGGATGTTGGTGTACCACTCAACGGCAAATTCCTCCTACTCGCGGTGAGCTATAGTGGTGAAACCCGGGAGACAATTGAGAGCTTCAAAAAAATCAGTCCCAAAGCCTCATGTATTGGGGTTGTGAGCGGTAAAGGTGAATTAGCCGAGCTTGGGGTTAAGCTCGGTGCCCGAGTATTGGAGGTTGGGGGAAGCCCTGCGCCACGATTCGGCTTCGCAAAGATGCTATCAGCCTCATTAGGCCTCTTCGCTGGGTTGACGGGTGAACGCTGGGTTATTGACGAACTACACAAGGCGGCTGAAGAGCTCACCCCGCTCACATCAAACATATGGGGTGAAGAAGTGGATGGGTTGGTGCGCTTCCTGTCGGACGGCGTTCCTATTATCTACTCCTCGCAACACCTCCTGCCAGTTGGCTATAGGTGGAAGACCCAGCTGAATGAGAATGCTAAGGTACACGCCTTCCACTCCGCCCTACCAGAGGCAAACCACAACGAAGTCAACGCCCAACTTGGGCGGTGCGAGTTCAGAGGTCTACTCCTCATGTCCCAAAATTACGATAAACTCACTCGAGCTTCCTACGAAGCCTACTCTAGGGTAACCGGTGTCCCATGTAGGAGGGTTTGGGCGCGGGGGTCTTCCCAACTTAGCGAAATGCTTTACACAACAGTCTACGGCGACTACGTGTCGCTCAGGCTCGCAAAAATCCTCGGCGTCGACCCGCTAAGGGTCGAGGCGATAAGCACACTAAAATCCATTCAGGGAAGACTGCTCAAAGAATAGGTGGCGATAAGTGGGCAAAGCCGAGTCTAGGTCATTCATAATTGAAATCGTTTGGGGGGACTGCGATGCTTCGGGTCTACTAGTCGAAGAGCTCAAAACAAATAGGGGTGATTTCGATTTTAAGTTGCTTGGGCAGAAGTTGAGGCTTTCATCGCCAAACCTCGAGAATATAATGCAGATATCTAGGACAATTATAACAAGACTGGAGGAGGCGGGTTGCCAGCCCCTCTTTAGCCTCTCAACAGAGGTGCCCCGTGACATAGCTATACTTTCGAATGAAACAGATGCCCCAAGTGGGTCCGCTAAAGGCAACGCCTCAAAACGGAAGGCACGGTTGTAAGCCTCTGGTTATACGGCCTTATTATAATACGAATACTAGAGAATGATGGATTTCGAGGGGGTACCATTCCCAACGTGTCGAAAGCTCCCTGCTAGTAAATTCAATCTCATGATAGCTGTGGGTTCTCGATGAGGCATATATATGTAAGAGTAATCAAATGAAGCCTCAAAGGCTTTGCGCCTTTACTTTCGGTGAGCCAGCGTTGTATTGTGTTTTAAAAATGTGGATAAGAGTGTTTCTAACGGTCTATTTCTCCAAGCACGGGGTCCCATGTTCCGAGTATTACCAGCGCGTCCTGCAGTTTTTGGCCGATCATCATTCTCTTTGCTACGTAAACGTTTATGAATGCTGCACTCTTTATCTTCATCCTCACAGGTCTAGGTGAACCGTTACTCACAACATAGTAGGACCCCTCGCCTCGCGGCGTCTCCACCCTACTGGATGCCTCACCTTCGGGTATACTCAGCGTGGGAGCCTTGCCCTGATAAGGGCCGCTTGGAAGGTCTTTTAAGGCCTGTCTGACTATGGATATACTCTGCTTTATTTCTTCTACACGCATCATGAATCTGTCAAGGTTGTCTCCGTGTTTGCCCACTGGTACGTCGAAGTCAAACCTGTCGTATACAGAGTACGGGTCATCCTTCCTGACATCGAACGGTATGCCTGAAGCCCTGAGACCGGGTCCAACAGCCCCCCACTCCACCGCGTCTTGGGGTGAGAGCACACCCACTCCCTCAAACCTCTTTAGGAATACGGGGTTCTTCTCATATATATATGAGAACTCCTCTAGATGTTTCTCCACCGTGTCAACCACCTGTCTAGTTCTTTCCGCGAAGCCCTTCGGTAGGTCGCGGTTCACCCCTCCGAATCTAAAGTAGTTGGGAAGCATCCTCGCACCACAAACCATCTCGTTGAGGTCGAGCACAAGCTCCCTGTCTCTAAGACCCCACACAAATCCAGTAAGCTGACCCACAGCGTCCCCCGCTGTAGCAAGATACATCAAGTGGCTCTGTATTCTGTCTAACTCAGCCATTATCACCCTAATATACTCAGCCCTCTCGGGTACCTCTACGCCCGCGAGCTCTTCGACGGCCATAACGTAGGCCCACTCCCAGTTTATCGGGGAAACATAGTTGGTTCTGTCAGGGTATGGTAGAAGCTGTATCCACGTGTTGTTCTCCCCGAGCTTCTCGTGGTTTCTGTGCAGGTAGCCTATGACCACGTCCGCGTCAATGATTATTTCCCCGTCAAGCCTCGCTCTAACCATCATTGGGCCGTGCGTGGATGGGTGGTGGGGACCAAAATTGAGTGTAAGGATGTTCTCCTCGATTTCAGGGTCTTCCTCCAACCACTTCTTGGGCAGCGAGAGTTTCCCCTCATTGATCCTCCATGTTTGGGGCGGGGGCTGACCCAGTTTAGGGTCTATGGGGTAGCCTCTCCTATCATAGAGTTTGCGTAGAGGGTGACTGGTCCAATCCTCCCTAAGCAGTATTCGTCTCATGTCGGGGTGACCCACAAAGCGTATACCGAATAGGTCGTAAACCTCCCTTTCAAACCAGTCAGCAGCCTGATACACACCGGTCGAAGTGGGGAAGTCAACCAACTCATCCTTTTCACCATGCGCTACCTTAGTTTTGACTTCGAGTTCAACCATCTTCTGTATTGACCAGAGATTGTATACCAAGTCGAAGGCTTTACCCCAGTCCACTGCGGTAATATAGTTTAGGTGGTCAAAGCCCAGCTGGTTTTTAGAGTACTTCAAAACGTCAAGAGTCGCTTCAGGTATGCATTCAATCCTCATCCTACGCCTCCTGACCACGTTGGCGGTTTTAACGGCCGTGGGAAAAGCGGCTTTTAGGGATGATGCAATAGTCTTTTCGAGGGCTAACGGATCAGTCTGCTGTACTGCTGTGCTTGCGCTCTGCTGCGCACTCATATGCGTCACCCGCTCAGCGAAGGTTTCACACTCGGGGCTTCCAGCTTACCACTTACAGGTTTATTCTGATTCTCCTCATAGTATGCATCAATCAACTCTTGTATCTTCATCAAACCGTAGACCAGAGCTTCGGGGCGGGGTGGACAACCGGGTACGTACACGTCAACGGGTATCACGTCGTCCACGCCGTCTACCACATCATAGAGATCCCGGAAAGGTCCCCCAGACGTCGCGCACGCCCCCATGGAGACAACGAACTTTGGCTCCAGCATTTGCTCGTAAAGTCTCCTGACAACTGGGGCCATCTTCTTTGTGACGGTGCCGGCCACGATCATTACGTCCGCCTGCCTCGGGGAGGCTCTCTGCATGAGCATACCCAGCCTCTCTGCATCCGTCTTAGAAGCTCCGGTCTGCATCATCTCTATCGCACAGCACGCTATACCGAAGGCTAGAGGCCATAATGAATTCTTCTGGCCCCACTTGATTATCGTTACAACGCCCCTCAATTCATCTAAGTAACTCATACTTGAAAAACTAGAGGTAACGTGAAGCTATAAGGGTTATGGGGTAGCACTATGTTTACGCACAAAGCATGCAACAATAAACCAGTCACGAATAGCCCCTCCCAAGTATTGGGTGGGCGGATGCTCCAACTAATATTGGCCTGTGAATAGGCTTTAATGCGGATAAAGCCGCCTTATTGTGGGGATTGTAGCTATTCCCACTTAGGGATTAGCCGATTAAAGACGATAGTGCTGGTGAGTGGTTTAAAAACAAAAGGTGGGTTTAGACGTTTGCTACTTGTTTTAAAAAGTATACGTGAAGGCGTGGGTCGTCTGAGAGCTCTGGGTGGAAGGATGTGGCCACTATGTTGGCCTGTCTAACAGCTACTATTCCTTCCTCTATTTTCGCCAAGACCTCTACGCCTTGGCCTACCTGCTTGATGATGGGCGCCCTTATGAAAACTCCTCTATAGGGTTTTTCACCTAGCACTGGTATTGAGAGGTCTCTTTCAAACGAGTCTGGCTGCCTTCCGAAATGGTTTCTCTCTACATCAACGTCGAGTACGCCTAGTAGGGGTTGCTTTTTCTCACCCACAACACTGTCTCTGGATTTCTTGGATAGTAGGATCATGCCAGCGCATGTTCCGAGCGCTGGGAGACCGTTTAGCACGCCTTCCTTGAGCTTCTCTAGAAGTTTGGAGTTCTCTGCTAAGCTTCCTATAACCGTGCTTTCACCGCCTGGGATGGAGATTGCTGTCAACCCCTCGAGTTGGTTCGGTTGCTTCACGATTACAACATCTGCTTGAATTCCTAACACGTCGGCGGCTCTCTCCCAGGCCTCCACGTGTTCCTCAACATCGCCCTGCAGTCCTAATACTCCAAGCTTGAGTTTCAGTTGGGTCCACGCTCCTGCATTTTGAAGACCATTGTGTTCTCATCCAATCCCTCCATAGATTTCGTCTCATCCACACTTTTTTGAACTTCGGCCACAACTTCTGGTTCATCGTAGAATGAAGTGGCTTCAACAATGGCGCGAGCTCTCTCAAATGGGTCCCTTGACTTGAATATTCCACTACCCACGAATATACCATCCGCTCCAAGCTTCATCATTTCGGCTGCGTCCGCGGGTGTGGCTATCCCACCAGCGGCAAAGTTGACTACAGGAAGCCTGTTGAGCCTAGCGGTCTCCACCACCAATTCTAGCGACACCTGCATTTCACGTGCCCTTAGCATCAGCTCTTGATAGTCACCTTCAAGATACAGCGCTCTCACATCCGCTAATTCCTTTTTAATAAGCCTAAAGTGCTTTACAGCCTCCGCAACATTACCAGTCCCCGGCTCACCCTTCGTCCTAATCATGGCGGCGCCCTCCTCGATCCTTCTGAGAGCCTCGCCAAGGCTTCTTGCACCATTCACAAATGGCGTCTTAAAGCTCCACTTCCAAATATGCCTCTGGTCATCGGCGGGTGTGAGAACCTCTGACTCGTCAATCATGTCTACACCGATAGCCTGCAGTACTTCGGCTTCATATGTGTGCCCTATTCTACACTTCGCCATTACTGGTATGGTTATGTGGTCCATTACATCCTCAATTATCCTGAGGCTAGCGGTCCTCGCCACACCTCCAGCTTTCCTCACATCATAGGGAAGCTTGTCAAGCACCATCACAGCGACAGCGCCCGCGTCTTCCGCTATCTGAGCCTGCTCAACATTAGTAACATCCATCACTACACCATGCTTTAGCATATGGGCGAAGCCACGTTTAACGAGAACAGTACCCTGAACACCCACTCCGTTACGCCACTCAGGAACCCGCTCAGAGAACGGGTAACCTATAATTGAAACCATCCACTATCGAACATAAAACCACTGAACCCATAAATTAGGTTTGTCAAGTGTAGCCAAAGCCACCACTAGGATTTGGATAGTGCACTGATAATTAGTTCTCAGACACCATGCTTACGTAGGCGTGTTAAAGATTTCAAAACCTCGCTCTTCACTGTAGACCCAAAATTCGTGTTCGGGACACAATCAGCGTCAAGCACTATTTTGGGTCTACCGTTCAGGGCGTGGTAGCCCACTTGGTAAACGCAGGATATGGATTAAAAACGGCAATGTAGTGAAAAGCTTTTTAGTGTGTGGGTGTATTTCGCTTTGGGTAGTTATGGTTAGTGAGAGGGTTATCGGCGGGTTGATATTCGCGGTCTTCCTCATCATACTCGTGGTGTTCACCGCTGTGCTCTGGTACCCACCACTCGCCGCGGCGTACAGTATACTAGCACTCAAAATCGTGGACTGGGTGCTCGTCGTGGGCGTCTCAGCCATAGCCATATGGCTCGGCTGGGTGATGATAAGCACTAAACCAATAGTCCCAGAGGACAAACCAGAGCAGCCACCAACAACCACCACGAGTGAGGGTGGAGGTGGCGGTTCCGAAGGAAGTGGGTCCGCCGCTAGCGGTGCTGGCGTGAACCAGCCACAAACCACACCAACGACAAACCCAACTCAGAGCAAAAAATAGTGGGTGCTCCTAAGTAATACTAGCAAACGCCTTAAACGGTGTTGGCAGGTCTGTAAAACTATATACCAAGCTCTTTCTAACTTTTAACGATATTTGTAAATAACATCAAGATACCTAATCAGCACTTGGCATCATCAGGTGGGAACACGGTTGGCACATTCTAGCACAGTGTTAAAGCTACGGCTAAACCCAACACCTAGGTCGCTGTAGAAAGCTCCACCCTCAGTTTCAGACTATATGTAACCATATGAATAAGCTCCAAATACGTTCTAGTGAGCTACCCCGCCATAAATGGCGGAGCTTCCTGCCTCATCGCCCCACCATGCCTCCCCCTCCACACCAACCCAAGGGTTGGGAGGGGAGGTATTGGGTGGAGCTCAACCGCAGGCACACCAGAAGGGTGGCACCCACCCTGCACACTTCAAAAGAACCAGAGAAGCGTTAAGGTCGCGGTCAACTGTGAAACCACAGTGGGCACAGTGGAACACTCGGTCCTCAAGCGTCAGGTTCCGGTTGATTCCTCCGCACAGGAAACACTCACGGGAGGTGTTGTATGCTGGCACAGGTAAAACAAGCTTCCCTCTTTTCAAAAACTCCCACTCGAGTATCCTCCTCAGCTCTGAGAACGAGGAGTCGTGGAGTCGAAGCCTCCTCTTCTTGGTTACGCCCCTCTGAATCAAGCCTTGGACGTTTAAATCCTCCAGCACCAACACGTCGTACTCCAACGCGAGGAGAACCCCAATCTTGAAGAACAGGTCACGCCTAAAATCCCCGACGTGCTCGTGCTCTTTAGCGAGCCTCCTCTTCGCCTTAAGCCAGTTACCCGAGAGAAACTTTTTTCTCGACAGTGTCCTCTGAAGCACCCTGATCCTTTCAAGCGAGCGCTCAAGCGGCCTAGGGTTTTCGAGAAAGCGCCCATCAGAGAGTGTGGCAAGCCTTGTGACACCCAGGTCGACGCCCACAGCCCTCTTTGGCTCCTCCGATGAACGCTCCCCGACCTCGGATTCCTCCACCAAGAAGACCACATAGATTCGACCAGAGGGCTCAAGCTTCACACACACCTGACACACCCGGTTTTCGGGGAACACCCTGTGAAGAATTAAAGTGGAGAAGCCGATCTTGCTCAGGTAGAGCCGAGCCCTCCTCTTCTTTTTGTTTTTGCCTAGCCCAACCTCCCTCGTGTTGGAAAGCCTCCAACCACCCTGAGGATACACCAGGGACAGAAACCTGTGAGGCTTCTTCACCTTGGGCTTATTCGCGAAGCCGTCGAGAAACCTCTGCCGGGCCTGGTAGAGCCGCTCAGCCACCTGCCGCGCAACCTGAGAGTGCAGTATTTGGAGCTCTGGGTTTTTCTTTCTTAGGTGTAAAGCGAGCTGTCTCAACTCGTTTTTGCTCATGCTGTGTCTGTTTCTTTTGTACTCTTCTTGCTCTGCGTGTAGGAGCGTGTTGTAAAGCCTACACGCAGCTTCGAGCTTGGTTTTTAAAACCCTCGCGGTTGTCTTTGATGAGTAAGCTCGGAAGCGGTAAGCCCTCACACGCATCGCCGAGTATTCTTTGCGTGTGTATTTATGCCTTTGGAATCCCCGCTCTTCAAAGGCGAGGTTTTGGAAGCTTTATAATGATTCAATACGGGTTTTAGAGTGCTTTCCACAGAGGGTGTTTTTCCCTCCGCAACTATGTACTTAATGTATAGAAAAGTGTTTAAGTATGCGTGGATATTTAACTTTAAGTTGTCCGACTTATTAAAGGATATCAGAGGGTCGCTAAAGTCGATTTTAGATCAGCATTTAAAGGCTGTGATACTCATTGATAGGTATGGTACACAGCTGGCCTCAGTATCCAGCATAGACCTTCAAAGGGAAACGCTTTCAAAGGTTTCCGCTGTTTTGTATGGTTCAGCTGAACGCCTAGGGGAGACCCTAAGTAGGGGTTCGCCTAGATACATTATCATAGAATATAACAACATGGTTCTATGTATAGTTAAGACGATGTCGGGGAAATACGTGGTTGTTGGTGTTTCTGATGGGTATACTCAAGACATCAGGTCCAAATTAGAGGGTCTTTCAGTTAAACTTTAGCTGTTTGATACTCGGCCCATTGGTGTGGGGTCTCCCAGACTCGAACAATGACCCCAAGGTTGGGAGGTAATCTCTCGCTTAATGAGCTGTATACATAGAAAGCTATGTTTTCTGCGGAGGGTGGCTGGTATTCTTTCGGTATGGAATCATTGAGGTAGGTGTGGTCCAATAGGCCCACTATGGTGTTGAGAGATGATTTCACATCTCCGAAGTCTATTAGGAAACCGTTTTGGTTGAGTTTATCACCAGTAAGTGAAACCTCTACCTTATAGTTATGACCGTGCATACGCCCACACTTCGGGTGCCCAGGTATTATGTGGGCGGCCGAAAATTCGGTGTCTACAGCGATACGCCACAATTCTAAGCAGGAATCAACTATGGGAGTATTAAGTCAAGCGGTCGACTGGGACTCACCCATTGTTGAATACGAGTAACTACTTTCAAGAATGGGTTTTCTTAGATTCTTGTTGGGTTAAGACTTACTAGGAATACCTTATATTATGGCTTGACCCATATTACATTGGTATGGCTGAGGAGAAGAATGCTAATCTTAATGGTAAGGAAGAGTTGAAGCAGAAGATAATGGATGCCTTGAGGAACTGTTATGACCCCGAGATACCGATTAACATAGTTGACCTCGGCTTGGTTTACGATGTTGTGATAAACGACTCTAACGAGGTTTTCCTAAGAATCGGGCTAACCGCCCCAGGCTGTCCTGTGGGTTACCTGCTTGAGGAAGAGGTTGTTCAGGAGGTTAGTAAGATACCCGAGGTCAAAAGGGTGGACGTAGAGATCGCGAGGACACCGCTTTGGACGCCGGATAGGATGAGTGAGGACGCAAGAAGGCAGCTCGGCCTGCTCTAGGCCGCGGCTGACTCGTCATCCAAGCACACACCGCACCTCTGCCTCGAGATGACTGGGTCTATTCTAGCGTGAAAATCACACATGTATCCATGCTTTAGAACATAATCACATATGTCGTCTATCCTCTTCGCTACATTGACGGGTGTAAGTTCACCTGACGCGATCCTCTCAGCCAAATCATCCACCAGTCTGACTACGTCCTTATGTGATTCGAGGTCTATTGCCACACCCCTATTCTTGGTGTCATAACGGCTTATAGCAGACTGGGAAACCCCTAGCACCGAGGCTGCGCGTTGCTGAGTGAAGCTGTGATTCTTGATCAGCTTCTCAGCAACCATCCGTCTTAATGCGGGTATAACCGACTTGACCGCAACCTCATAGGGTGTGAGCATTATCTCTGTAATAAATACATTGAGGAAACATATAAATTTGGCTTCCTACGGTGTTTAAACCTAATAATAGTCTTCCACTAAGCTCGAAATCAATGAATACCTACAAGGTCACTTCGCTTCTAACGGTGTTTGGAGTGTGGTTCCAGTTTGTTATAGCTGCTTCAGTTGTGTTGTTCGACCCAAATAACAACACCTTCCCCTATACCACAATAGTTCTAAGCTGGCCCGGTGTCCTAGAGGAGGTACACAGGGTGTGGGCTCTCGTGATCTTGGTCTTCATAGTGTTAAACCTCTACTATACGCGTAGGAGTAGACTGGGTAGGGGTCCCCTTCTATACGCGGGGCTGGTTCTAGTGCTCTCCGTGTTGCAGGCTATCTATGGCGCCGTAACCATCTGGAGCTATGATTATCCCCCCTTCGTCCTCCTACATGAGGGTAACGCTGGCATATTACTCCTAGTTAGCTCATTGATGGCTGGAAGCGCACTGGAACATGGTACAAAGCACGCCACTAGCAGTGCCCCTTATACATAGCGTTAAACAATATTAATGAGTGTGCATACTTTTGATTAGGGTTAATCCCGCGGCTATTATTATGAGTCCACTTATGGAGAAGTGTGTTAACACAAGGTATTTGCTGAGTAATGGTTTTCTGGTGTTTATAGCAATAAGTAGACCTACGACTGTTTGGAGCACTATCAGTGCCGCAGTGGCCCGCGAATAGTTAGCAATCGTTCTCTCGCGTAAACCTATTGCTAACACGAGCCACCCTATAATGAGAGCCATGCCGAGAAGCCTGTGGAGTAGTGGTAGAACTGCTGGATATGTTAGATTGAAACTACTCGGTGTGAAGCCTAGGTCGGCTGGGTCATCGAAGGTGACTAGTCCCCCGCTCACATACTCGATGATAAGTAGGCTGACTAGTACACCTAGTGTAGCCCTGCTTTTTGACAATTTTTTCGCCGCACTTTGGTGAGTAGCATTTATCTCTCATCCACTATTTGGCTCAGGAATTCTAGCTCTGCACGAAGCCTCTCTTGGGTGCTAGTGTAGGCGAGAAGTCTCTGCTTCTCGTATAGGTTGAGGTTAAGCATGTCTGCCACTAAGTAAGAGTACTGAGCTGGGTCTAGGTAGTGAACCAGCTCCTTGGGTGGGCTCACACCATTGGCTTCCAAAATGGCTAGATACCTTCTGAAAGCCTTCTCCACTCTTCTTTTGAGCTCCTCTACTTCTCCTGGGTCACCGTCATCATCTTTTAGTGGTTCGACTTCCGCTTTGAGTATAGGTTTGCTGTAGTCTATCCAGTTCACGCGGAATTTGCATTCACCTTTCATCACAACCCTGAAGCAGCCGTCTTCGGTATCCTCGGTGGCAATAACCTTGGCGGCTGTTCCAATATCGTAGGGTACAACTGGTCCTTCACCCGCCTTCTTAATAAGAACCACCCCAAGCGCCTTGCCAGTCACGTTGTGGGTTCGAAGCAGTCTTCGGTATTTCGATTCACATACAAATAGTGGGAGCATCATCTTGGGATAAAGCACCGCTGTCAGCGGTAATATGGGTATTAGTGTCATCTGACGGCTTCAAATGAAGCAAGCAAATAGACTTATTAGGCTTACTAACTGCCGAATACGTATAAACCATAATCTATATAAGGTAAATCAGGCTAAGGTTAACCTCCGTTTCTCCTCTGAAGTAGATGGTTAGGCTCAATTCTCCTCAGCTAAGAACACTTTAGCTTTATCGAATGCGGAGTATTTTACGCTTACAAATTAGGATGCGCTGACTTAAATTTGGAGCCTGTAGTATGTTTAGTGTGTCTGTTCGCAGTGTTATTGGTGAAGTGGTTAGGTGGGGCTGGACCTATATTTTCATAGGGCTGTGGTTCACGATCGGCGGGTCCTATTCGGCGGATGGTTTGGAGGCTGTGTTAGGCGTCATACTTGTTTTCTATGGGGCGCTCCTCTTAGATCGGAAAGCCAAAAAATTGGAGGAGGAATTGGAGAGAATCCGCTCTAAGAAGGACGGCTGAGAAGTCTTTCTGTTGCCCTACACAGTATCGCCACACCGTGTTTAAGCGCGTCCTCGTCAACATTATAGGTTGGGGTATGCTGGGGGCTGGTTACACCCTTGGCGGGGTTACCCACACCCAAAAAGTAGAATGCTCCCGGAACCCTCTGCATGTAGTAGCCGAAGTCCTCCCCACCCATCACTGGGTCGGGGTGAAGCACAGCGTCTCTTCCCAGTATGTCCACAGCGGCCTCTTCAACAACCCTCGCCACCTCAGGGTTGTTAACCACCACGGGATAACCCTCCTCGTACTCAAACTCGTAGGACACTCCCATAGAGTTGCACACGCCCTCAAGAAGCCTTCTTAGCTCGGCTTTAACAAGCCCACGCGTATCCATGTCGAGGGTGCGCACAGTGCCGGTGAGCTCCGCGTGAGCCGCGATTATGTTAAACCTGTAGCCAGCGTTAAAGGTGCCAAACGTCACCACGGCAGCCTTAACGGGGTCAACCCTCCTAGAAACTATCGTCTGAGCCAGTGTTACATAGTATGATGCGGTCACTATTGGGTCAACTGTTTCATGCGGTGCTGAGCCGTGCCCACCTCTCCCATGAAGGCGGATGATGAACTTGTCGGAGTTAGCCATGAGTGGTCCATAGTATACGGCTACCTTCCCCGCTGATATATTCGAGAAGACGTGTTGACCAATGATATAGTTCACCCCCTCCAGCACCCCCTCTTTAATGAGTTGCTGTGCGCCCCCCGGGGGTTGCTCCTCCGCTGGCTGGAAAATCAGCCGCACTCTACCCCTAATATTCCTTTTCTCTTCGACGAGTATCTTCGCAAAACCGAGAAGCATTGCCACGTGTGCATCGTGTCCACAGGCGTGCATAACCCCCTTATTCTTGGAGGCGTACTCCACCTGGTTTTCCTCTTGCACGGGGAGCCCGTCTATGTCTGCCCTTATTGCCACAGTTCTACCTGGTTGTGCACCCTCAATATCTGCTACGACACCTGTGCCAGCCACCCTCCTTGGTGATAAACCCATAGACCTTAATTCGGCCTCTATCCTCTTCGCGGTCTCAAACTCTTGGAAGCTAAGTTCGGGGTACTCGTGAAGAGTTCTTCTGATAGAGACAACGTAGGAGTGAACCTTTTCAGCCTGGGAAACACACTCCAAGGCCTCACACCTTCACAATCTCGTAGCTCGTCAGGATTTCAGCCCTACCCTTGATTGTAGCCCCCACCGAGCAAAAAAGCTCATCCGACTCCTTTATTACACGCTCAAGCACCGCTTTATCAATCGACTCACCCTTTACCAAGTAGTGGACGCGTATTTTAGTGTAATAGTGAGGCAACTTCTCATTAACCTCACCACTCACCTTCACTTCAAGACCCTTCAAATTCTGCCCAAATTTCTTCAACCCCTGAACTATGTCCATACCCGTGCACCCACCGAGGGCAGCGAGTAAAAGCGCCATAGGCCTCATACCCGTGCCTTCACCGTTCGGCCTATCAGCGTCAATCACGACGGAGTGCCCCTTATCGTCAAACCCAACAAACTGAAAATTCGACGACCACCTAACAACCACGTCCCTCGTATTAGACCCGCTCATACCCAAAACAACACGCGGGTAATCCTTAAGCTTAATTCATCACCACCCGCTAGGCTTGTGTATTAATCAGAGTTGACTTTTCACAAAATAATACGTTAGCTGTTAAGCCAAAATAAAAATATCTTAAACCGAAAACTTTAAGTTTAATAACGTTTTTAATACCACATGTCTGACACAGAAACGCGTCAGGCTGTAAACACGGGCACACAAACAACGTCGACCACTAATGTGGCAGTGGAAGCCGACAGGAAACTTAAACGGGAACTTAGCGCATTCGACTTACTAGGGCTCTCAATGGGAGGCATTATCGGGTCAGGATGGTTATTCGCGGTTAACGCCGCAGCAGCGGTCGCAGGACCATCAGTCATCCTCTCATGGATAATAGGTGGCATCCTAGTACTCTTCGTAGCCCTAGTCTACGCTGAAATATCGGGCATGCTTCCACGCTCAGGAGCAATAGTGCGCTACCCCCACTATACCCACGGAAGCTATACAGGCTATATAATGGGTTGGGCGTACCTGCTGTCGGCGGTAACGGTGCCTACGATCGAGGCTGAAGCGGTCGTTGGATATGCAGCGTCATATATACCTTCACTCACCCAGAGTGTGAGCACAGTGTTCGGTACAGTTACGGTGCTTTCGCCCCCAGGCATAGCGTTCGCATTCGCACTACTAGTGATATTCTTCTTCCTGAATTACGCTGGAATAAAAGTTCTCGGGAAGACCAACACAGTAGTAACCGTATGGAAAATAGTGATACCCATACTCACATTCATATTCCTGTTTGCAATCTTCGACAAAACCAATATAGGCAGCCTCCCTGGCGGCTTCTTCCCGTATGGTGCATCCAGTATGTTTCTCGCGATACCCACGGCTGGCATAGTGTTTGCGTACCTAGGTTTCAGGTAGGCGCTCGAATATGGTGGAGAAGCCAAGAATCCACAGAGAGACGTTCCCAAAGCCACCATCCTATCCATTCTAATAGCTCTAGCAATATACACCATCCTTCAGATAGCCTACATAGGAGCGATCAAATGGAACGTTGCGGGTCTCAATCCAGGCGATTGGGCTGACCTAACAAAGCAGAGTGTGCCCTATAGTTCTGGCCCGCTGTACACGGCTTTATCGAAGAGTGGTTTGGCGGCGCTCGTGGCTTTCTCATACGTTCTGCTGTTCGACGCCTACGTATCTCCTTCTGGGACTGGCTGGATCTACACTGGCACTGGGACAAGAACCTTCTACGGCTTGGCCACAGACGGCTATTTCCCATCCGCGTTTTTACACATCAATAAGAGGGGTGTGCCCTGGATATCACTCATAGCATCCTTCATAGTTGGCATATTCTTCCTTCTGCCGTTTCCCTCGTGGTACCTCCTAGTCGGCTTCATCAGCTCGGCCACTGTGTTCACATATATGATGGGGGGAGCGGGTATACTGGTATTCAGGAAAACCGCTCCACAAATCACTAGGCCGTTCAGGCTACCCGGAGCCGGAGCGCTAGCACCGATCGCATTCATAGCCGCAGCTATGATAGTGTACTGGTCCGGTTTCACCGTGCTGTTCTTCGTCTTCACAGCCATCCTAGCCGGTCTACCACTCTATTACATATTCTACGCGCCCAAGCGTCTCGGCGTCCCACGCGGGGTCAGCGTTGCCCTCGGGTTAGTATTCTGGGCAATCATTGGTTACCTAAGCTATTACGGCTATCAAAACATAGTCTACTACTTTGCGACGGTCGTGTCGAATGGAAGTATAACCGCCTCACAGGGCGCCAACATACAACACGCTACTTCCCAGCGTTGGCCGCACTCACCATCGTTTACACCCTAATATACCAGGCGCTCGCACAACCAGAAAAGAGAAGGCAAGTGGTAAGTGGCTGGTGGTTGATATTGTTCTCGCTCGCAATAATGCTGGTATCTTTCTACGGCGCTTTCGGTCCACTACCCGTGAATGGCTCTACACCCATCGGCTTCCCACTGGACAACATCATTATGATAGTGGTTTCCGCAGTGTTCTATGTGGCGTCTTACCTCAGCGGATACTTTACAGAGGACCTCAAAGAACTACTATTAGTAGAGGGAATGGGCCAACAACAGAAAACCCAATAAGCCTTTTTATGTACTCTCTTTTTATTGTTGTGTTGAAAATATAACTAATTATGCTTCTTGTGTAAACTGCTACGGCCGAACTCTATGCTACCGCGCTTTGTACGTTCGTGTTAGTTATAATCATGCTCATAGCATAAATTTCATAGCATAAATCTTGATTCACAGTAAAAGATGGGGTTTTCAAAACTCTATAAAAAGATGTTTGCTGAACTAAACGCGTGCCGAGTCCACTCTTTAATGGAGTAGACTAGATAGGAGGTTTGAATTGGGATGAAAAAGTCTCATATTGTTGTTAACCAACTGCTGAGGACTATCTCGTTCTCTTACTGCTTATTTCCCCAAGTACTAGACCTATGATTATTAGGGCGAAAACGCTAGCAGCTATCACATTACCAGGTGGGTTTCTTGGTGATGGTAGACTACCGGTGTACATATAGGTTGCACTATAGTTTGAGGGGGCGGTTGTACCCGTAGGCGCCTCAACGATCACCGTTCCCTTCATCCAAGGATGAATAGTGCAGTAGTAATTGAATGTACCGGGGTACGTAAAAGTGTAGTTCCAGGACTGACCCGGAGGCAATAGTCCAGAGTCAAAAACTCCAGTAGTGGATGTAACAGTATGCGTGACGTTATCATTATTAGTCCACACAACAGTATTATTCACACCTATCACAACGTGTATCACATCTGGCGAGTAGCCTAACGAAGACCTGTTATACCCAGCACCGGGAATTATACTTACATGGACAACATTTACCTCGCTTGCAGCCGACGATACATACACATGTGTTTGCAGGAGCATTAACGACGTTAGTATTATTATAATCAATACGGGTATTAAAGTATGCTTTTTGGGTCTCGATATTTTTTGTTTAATAACACAACTAAGGCTTTCTCTGCTCAAATGGGTAACACCTAGCTTGTGGTTGAGTTGGACGTAGTGCCTGTGCTCGGCTGTTGGTTTGAACCACTAGCTAACACAACCACTTTTCCAACCATCCAAGGATGGTATTCACAGTAGTATGTATAGTTTCCAGGTACTGTAAAAGTGTATTCGAATGTTTGACCGGGGTTCAGATTGCCAGAGTTAAACATTGTGGCGCCGTTAGGAACAGACCTAGCAGTCACTGTATGGGCAACATTATCATTATTATCCCAGACTACGGTATTGTTTACACCTATTACAACAACGATGAGTGCGGGATGGTAGTTCTGTCCGTTTCCGTCACCCTGCATTGTTACCTCTACACTATGGGGAGGCAGTGATGATGCGGATGATTGCCCTGAGGGTGGACTTGGGCTAATTGTGCCGCCGGTGGCAAGTATTACCCCTACACCCACAACTAATACTACGCCTACAACAATGAGTGATATAAGCACTGACACGTTAGGTTTCGCTTCATATACAGGCATGACGAATCAATTTAAGATTCAACAAACACCCAATATAAAAGCTGCGGAATATGGCTACAATGTGACTTTGAGTGTGTGCGCTCAGCTATCATATAACCTTCAAACAAATATTAGACACTATTTTAAATTAAAAATAAAGTATACATTAGGTGACTTAGTTAGTACGTCGAAATTAACTCCTAAAATCTTATAGAGATTATGCTAAATATGTTTTGTTAATACACTAAGCATAAGGGGTCGATTTGGGATATCAATTGCATGATGTCATTCCTGTGTTTGGATGGATTAATGACGAAGTCATTTTGGGGTATTAGACTGTGGAGCTGTGCGGTGGTCTGCAGGTAAAATTTTTAAAGATGTTTTGACAACCTCACATAGATGGGACTAAGTATCCATAGAGATGAGTGGTTGGTTTGGAAGCTAAGATTGAAGAGATATCCGATGGAGTTTACATGATTGATCCATGCTTATTTGATTCGATGGGTTATATTGCTCTGTATTTCATAACCCAGCCTAAGAGGATTTTGTTTGATGTTGGGCCTTCGGTTACTGCTGAGAGGGTGATCCATGCGATTGAGGGTTTGGGGTATAAGGGTGAGCAAATCGATTACCTCTTTGTTTCTCACGTACATGTTGAACATTCGGGCGGGATTTCGAAGATTGCGTCGTGGGCGAGTAATGCTAAAATAATTGTATCACCGGCAAGTGTGAGGCACCTTACAGATCCCTCAAAGATGTATCAGGCCTACACCAGCTCCTACGGCAGGTTCGCCTCCCTTATCGGAGACTATCAACCCCTCTCTCAAAGCTCGATGCCAAGGGTTGTATCAACCCTCTCAGAGCTCCCCTTGGGTGATAGGAGGAGTCGAATAATCCAGTGCGTTGGACACGCACACCATCAGGTATGCCTCCAGCTAGATGGTTCACTGCTTGGTGCCGATATACTCAGCACCCAATTCAGGATAAATGACCAGCTTTTACCCACTAGCACACCTCCAAGCTTCAATTACCCCAAATACACTGAGGACTTGGATACCGCGCTTGCGCTTAACTTGGATAGGCTTATGGTTTCCCACTACGGTGCCTTTGATAACCCCACGGAGATTATAACTAAGGCTCTGGATTCTTTAAAGTGGCTGCGCCACCAAGTCGAGTCGTTACTCAAAGAGGGTTTATTGGCGGATGAAGTTGCTGACACTCTGCTCAAAGGGCTTAACTGTACTCCACCTGTGGATAACGAATATGCACAAATAAAAGCAAAGCTTAGCCTCATAGGTTTCATTAACGGTGTCATAAAGGTGCGTAGTGAAAAAGTTTAACCTAACCAAAGCTTTTATACCCTTATAGGGGGTTCTATCTCGACCCAATATGAACAGGGTTGCACCAATAGCCTTGCTCATAATACTGTTTGCACTCCAAGCTGTAGTGTTATTCATCGTGTCGTCAGTTAACCCAACCACTATTACTGGTCAGAGAATCGCTGGGCTGACGCTTGGCGTGGATATGCTGATTTTCGCGGGGTTCATCAGCCTGTTTCAGAGGAATTTCTCGAAACCGGTTTACTCCAAAGAAGACGAAGAGCACATTGAGGAGTAGATGTCCGATCCCCACAGCTAGAGTGAGTGATGAAAGGTGTTTCTAGTGTCGAAAGACGATGAGCTAAACAATTTTCTGGCGCAACATCACAAAGATTATAGTATATGGCTCACCACGTATGGTAGAAAAACCGGTAAGCCAAGACTGGTTCAGATATGGTTTGCATATATTAATGGAGAATTCTATATTCTTGCACGTCACGGTTTAAAAGCGTGGTGGGCTAAGAATATAGTTAAGAATCCAAATGTAATCGTAAATATTGGTGGTAGGGCAGTGAAGGGTAAAGCTGAGGTCTTAGACGACAAAGACCTTACCGATGAAATCTGGAGGTATTATAAAGGTAAATACAGGTTTTACCCGCAAATCTACATGTTTAGTTGGAGCAAGAGGAAACTTATCAGGATTGTTTTCAACTTACAATGAATGGATATGTTTTCAAGTATAAGTTAAATTGTACTGAAAGACCAAAAATTATTAGACAAATTCATTTAATCTCATGAGTATTTTCACCCCTACACCTAACATATTAGGGTAAGTGAAACCTTTTTATTTGGGTTGTTGTTGATTTACAAGAGCAAGATGGGCGAGGAAGAATTAGCACCAGTTGTGAAGAGTAGGCCCAGTTCTCAGACCGCGTTTTATGCAATACTCGCTGTGCTTGTTGTTGCTACCGCGGTGCTTGTTGATTTGAATTATGGTACACCTGCGGAGCGTCTTGTATTCTCAGAGGTAGTGATAATCTGGGGAGCCCTTCTACTACTATACTTCATATTTAATAGGCCCTTCATAACTACTAGTGAGAGGTTCAGGAAAACCGAGTCGTGGGTTAAACGTTGGCTGTATACTACTAATCATAAAGATATAGGTATACTCTATATTGTCACCGCGCTTTTCTATGCTTTTGTTGGGGGAATGCTTGCTGAGTTCATGCGCACCCAACTAGCCGTGCCTGAAAACCATTTTCTTAATCCACTAGAATATAATGAAGCGGTAAGTATTCACGGTTTGGTCATGATATTCTGGTTCCTGTCCCCCTTAGCCTTCGGCTTTGCGAACTACTTTGTCCCGCTTCAAATAAAGGCTAAGGACCTAGCTTTCCCACGTCTTAACGCGCTCAGCTACTGGACCTATGCCTTCAGCGGCTTACTAGTTGTGTTGGCATTCTTCCTACCTGGGGGTGATATTAATGGTGGATGGACGCTTTATTCACCACTCACTTCAAATACGTTTATGCCGGGTCCAGGTCCAACCCTCGGCTTTGCAGGCTTCACCCTTCTCATAGGCTCCATTACAATTAGTAGTATTAACTTCATTGTGACGCTAGTAGCTGAACGTGGACCTGGTGTAACTTGGTCTAAAATACCCATGTTCACTTGGTTTATACTCTTCACGGTTGTGCAGATGCTCTTCGCCTTCCCCGATCTCCTCTCGGGTATGTTTATGCTAATTGCAGACAGGCTTGCTGGGACAATCTTCTTTACATCCACAGCAGGTGGAGCACTACTATGGGATAATATATTCTGGTTCTTCGGTCACCCGGAGGTATACATAGTGCTTCTCCCAGCGTTTGGAGCCATCTGTGAAGTCTTACCGGTTTTCGCACGTAAGAGGCTGTTTGGTAAGAACGCGATACTAGTGGCTACATTTGCCCTCGTGGTACCATTTAGCTTCCTAGTATGGGGGCACCACATGTTCACTACACCGATACCTCCAACCGAGAAGATGGCGTTTATGGTTTCAACGATGGGCATCTCTCTTCCATTTGATGTCATAGTCATAGCGTGGCTTATCACGATCACAGGTGGCTCACTCAGGCTTAAGACACCCTTCCTATTCGCCTTAGCATCAATCGTAGTGTTCATTATAGGTGGTATAGCTGGGGTGTTCTTGGCCTCTGTTCCTTTGGATATGCTTTTTAGAGGTAGCTACTTTGTTGTCGCCCACTTCCACTACGTTATGGTTGGGGCATCTGTTTTCGGACTGTTCGCAGCCTTCTACTACTGGTTCCCCAAGATGACTGGGCGCATGTACAACGAGTTTCTTGGTAAACTCCACTTTGCTCTTTCAATGATAAGTTTCAACCTACTCTACTTCCCTATGTATTTCCTTATGGATATGCCTCGCAGGATAGTTACCTATAATGTACCCTCGTGGACACTACCCAACCTCCTTGCCACAATAGGCGGATACATTTTTGGAGCAGTCCAGTTCATATTGGTGGCAAACTTTATTCAGAGTATGCGTAACGGCGCTCCAGCACCCGCCAACCCTTGGGACGCGGACACACCAGAATGGGAGCCAGAACAAGTTTTGGAGGAGGTAAATGGGGGCTTCACTACCCCAGCTAAGATAACACCGTCACTTGGGCTCGGTGTTGGTAATAGTCCTCCAATAGCTAAGGCGCCAGCCGTTGACGCGTTGAGAAGCGGCCAACAGGCTGCGACAACAACCCAAGTTGGACCAAATGTTGTTGTCAGACACCACGTTAGTACGCGCCCAATTGTGCTTTCAGGCGGAATATCAATCGCGCTTCTAGGATTAGCCATGCTACAGTATGCGTACCTAGGTCTACCAATACTGGCTATAGGTGCAACCATCGCTGTTATGAGCATTGTGGGCTGGGCTTGGGATGATATGAATTCAGTATTCCGGATACCTGAGGGGATAACCGAGAAGTGGCCTTTCACCCAGGTTTCAAGACTTAAGCTCGGGATGTGGTCTTTGATATTCTCAGACGTTATACTCTTCGCAACAATACTTACCGGTGATGCTTATATCAGGATAAATTCACCCACGTGGCCTGCACCCAACACTCTTCACCCAATAGTTCTGGGCACGATAAGTACGTTCATACTTCTCTCAAGCAGTCCAGCCGCTTATATGGCGCTCGACTCGATAAGGAAGGGTAGTACGAGGGGTATGCTCTCGTGGCTTGGTGTAACGCTCGCCTTGGGCTCAATTTTCGATGGCTTCGAGTTCTATGAGTGGTGGCAACTCTTCTCCCAGAACATGTATCCTTCAACCAGTAACGCTCTCACAACCTACTTCTTCACTGTGGGTATCCACGCTACGCACGTGTTGATAGGGTTACTCGTTATGGTTTACCTGATAATAAAAGGATTGAGGGGAGGCTTTACAAAGAGTAATCACGAGGCGGTGGAGATGTTCGGTATATACTGGTCGTTCGTGGACGCCCTGTGGGTGTTCATCTTCGCATTCTTCTTCCTTCTGTGAGGTGGTGTAAGTTGGACGAAGAAAAAAGAAGATTTAACCCAATACCCGTATGGCTAGCGGTGCTTGCGTCAACAGCGATACAGATAGCTAGTGTGTACAAGCTGAGACAGTATAGTGTAGTGGCTACCGATACTCTAATCCTCCTCGTGGGTGCGTTTGAAGTAACACTTATCGGCGCCTACTTTATGCACTTAAAATTCGAGCAGAAATCGCTTCTAGCGGTCGCGCTAATACCAATATTTATCGTTGGGGCAATGGTTTTCGGTATACTAGCATCGATCGTTAGATAGTCACCGAGACTCCCTCTTTTTTCTAGAACGCTACGGTTAAGGTTTATTTCAGGGTTGAAGAATATATATCCCGATGTTAGAGCCTTTTCTCTGGATGGCCGCTATCGGCATGAGTCTACTCTCAGCGTACACCTTAGCCTATATCTCAGACACTGATAGAGCCTTAGAGGTCTACTTGGCTATATTCGTGTTGGGTATGATGGCGGCGATGCTGGGTGGAGGCCTCATATACTTGGCGCACCCAGGTGTGCCAAGCATAGAAACCGCAATTTGGCTCAACATGGGTGTAATGGGCTTCTTAACCGTACCCATTATACGGGTGCTAGTGAAAACCGCCCTAGAGAGGGGTGAGCTAACACTATACGTGTACACTATACCTTACAGGTATCTTTGGCTTACACGGATACTCGTCATCGGCCTAGTGCTCTTTAATGAATTGCTAATGGGCTGGGCGTTTATAGCGATCACGCAAGGCGTGTCTATATTTGGCGTGGGGGGCGGAAGCCTTATTAGGGCTTTCTCAGCTATAGTTAGCTCTGACTGGTTTGTATTTATCATGGCTGTGGAAATGGCTTTTTCCGCGTATCTCATAAGGAATCTTATACCAAAGAGCTTCCTTTTGGTCGTGCTGTTTCAGACAGCCACGATGATTTTCTCCCCTACAGCGATAGGTGCAACCTACTGGAGAGAAATAAGTATAGTAGCTGATGGTTTGGTTATGGCTGGGTTCATGGCGTATGTTTTCTTAAAGCTTTATCGGGGTGCGCCGCTAAATAGGAATTTTATCAGCTACCTCTACACCCTAGTCGTGATATACGTGTTCATGATGATTGGTATACTTGTCTGGGTGGCAACCAAGAGTGAGCTCCTATTTTCACTCTCACTTTTCGCCCAGATGGTTCTATACTTCAGAGTGGAGCTTGAACCATCCACGCTTACCGCAAGGGAGAAGAGGTCGTGGCTTTTGGATGCTAAATGGAGTTTCCAATAATACACTTAGCAACTAGCCACGCATATTGAATATCTATGTTACCGTTTATTTAATAGTAATTACACTTCTAAGCATGCTACCACCACTCAAAACGGGGGGTGTCTGATTGCACTCACCGTAAATGGGCAGAATATGCTCATCTATTCTCTTGACAATTTAATAAAACTTGGAGGCCTTCCTCAGTGTGGGTAGGATTCCGGTGAAGCTTACTGTTAGATTAACCTTATAAATATGATTATAGAGTAAAAGGCAAATGAGCCACTACCTAACACTTTCGACGTGGGTACTGCAGCCCCCTACAGTTGTGAACTTCCTTTCCGAATATAATTTGTTCCTAGTGTTGGGGATTGGTGCTGCGGTGCTAACGATTGGTTGGTTGGTGTATGCCGCAGTAAAGTACCGGGTCAAAGATGACTTGAAGAACTTGGAGATGAAGCCTAGTGGTAAAAATGATAACTTAAGGGCGTGGCTCACTGCTGTGATAACTATAGGTATCCTCGCCGTGGCTCTTATCACGGCGGTGCAGGCAACCCAGTTCCTTTATAACGCTCCGCCTGGCCCTGACCTAGTTATCACGGTTTACGGTTTTCAATGGGGATGGAACTTTACGTACCCTAATGGGTACTCGGATATTGGAAACCTAATTGTACCCGCTAATACCACAATTATACTCAATATAACTTCGAAGGATGTATTCCACACGCTGGGTATCCCCTCGCTTTACGTTAAGGGTGACGCTATACCCGGTCAATGGACCAGTCTGTGGTTTAAGGTTACACAAACTGAGAATATCACTGATGGTATAAGGTGTTATGAGCTATGCGGTATTGGCCACTATGATATGGTGGCGAACCTCTCAGTGGTACCGCAGGCACAGTTTCAGGAGTGGTACAGCTCCGTGTCCAAGTAGGGTGGTGTTGGATAATGGTGGATAAACAAAAAGATGAGAATGGGTTCGACCCTAATAGGAGGCTTTTTGTGCGTGGTGTGCTTGTAGGCTCGGCCCTACTGGTTGGCGGCTCAGCCCTTGGTGTGGGGAGGTATTTTGTACCCCCAGCGCCTAGCCTTAAACCCTTCCCCCGTGTATTGTTGGGCTATGCGTCAGAGTTTAAGGTCGGGCAACCAATGCAGTACAAGTACCCCATGGATAATCAGCCCTGCCTTATAGTCAAGCTTGGCCAGAAAGCTATGTTTGGTGTCGGCCCCGACCAAGATATAGTGTCATTCAGTAATATATGCCAGCACTTGGGGTGCATCTACCTATATGAGAATAGCGTCACAGCCTGCTCGGGGGCCTCTTTCCCGGGGGGGCACTGCCCCTGCCATGGTAGCTCCTACAATTTCCTAGAGAACGCCGCGGTTATATGTGGACCAGCACCGAGATCTGTCCCTCGTGTTATACTCGAGTATGACCCCGTCTCAGACCAGATATGGGCTGTTGGTATGGCTCCGCCAACGGTGTTCGGCTTTAACACTGGCTCTGATAATGTAGCTTATGACCTCATTGGGGGGTCGATTATACCAGATGGGTCAACGGCCACATTGACGCCGGCTCCCACGGGTTAGGTGGTAGGCGTGGTCGAGAACTCTAAAAGCAGTGAGAAGGCCTCCGACCCAATAGATTATATTTGGAGGTGGATAGAGGATAGGACGGGTCTTAAGAGGCTCATACTCAAACCTCAACCGGAGTTCACTTTGTTTAATCCACACTACTGGCTGGGGGCTCTCGCAGTTATAGCCTTCGCGTTCCAAGCCGTAACCGGATTCCTACTTATGATGAATTATGTGCCCCTCTACCGCACATTGCCCACAGGGGCGGACAACCTAGCGTGGGAGTCTGTGAATAACATTATCCACAACGTGCCGTTCGGCTCTCTGATTGCCAGTATGCACCTCTACGGCGCGTACGCGATGGTTATGATAGCCTTCGTCCACTTGGTGAGGAACTTTCTCATAGGGGGCTACAAGAAGCCGCGTGAACTTATGTGGATCCTCGGAATAATTCTGGGGTTCATAACACTCGTCTACGCATTCACAGGTTACCTTCTACCTATGAACACAGTCTCCTATGGCGCTACAAGTGTGGGTGTCCAGCTGGCGAGCTACTTCCCCGGATGGATAGGTAAAGTTGTACCAAGCCTACTTAAGGGAGCCGTGTTCCCAGATGACACGCTTAACAGGTTCTTCGCATTCCATGTTGTACTGCTACCAATACTCTTCATACTGGTTCTCGGCGCAAAGATAGGCCTAGTCTTCGAGGCCCACGGCGCCAGTGGACCAGTCGAGGTATCAGTGGACAGGGGACCGAGGAACAGGAAGGTCAACTGGTACCCCAGACTCATCTGGTACAGTTTGGGCCTCACACTTATCTACTTTGCCGCCCTACTCATAGTCTCAGCCCTCTTCCCCATAAGCGCGGGAACAGAGTATACGGGGGGGTCACTTGGAGCCAACATATTGCCTGACTGGTACTTTGTCTGGACCGATATAGTTCTACGCGCAAGCTTCTTCTCGAATCAATACGTGCTGGACGGTCTCCTCACCATGGTGGGAGTGATACTCCTATTGACGCTTATACCCTGGGTGGACAGGAGCCCCGCGAGGCACCCCGCCCAGCGCCCACTTATAAACATACTATTTATAGCTTTAATAGGGGAGCTATTCGCGCTCACAGTGTACGGATATCTAACAACTACTGCGCTTGAAATCGCTTCAGCTGGAGAAATATTCGAGGTGTTTGTTTTCGTACCCCTAACAATCGTTCTACTGGGGTTGGTCATATACCGATTCAGCCCAGCCTACGTAGTCAACAAGGGTAAGCTGTGGGCGATAAAGCCAGAGTGGGATTATGCTGGGATAAAGCAGGAAGCTGAGGCAGCTGAGGCACTTGTATCTACAAACTTATACAAGGGTGAAGCTAGCGCTGATATAGGAGGCAAGCTTAAGTCTAACCCAGAGGATAAGCCGGCGTAGGCCCGTAAATCCACTTTCTTTAATAACAGATGTTGTTTCCAGATTATTTTTTATGCGTGTCATAATAGCAATGCTTAAGCATATGGTGTTCACTTAATATTAAAAGGGTCGTATTGGAGTTACCTTTGGGCTTAACATATGATGATGTGTTGCTACTCCCAGTGAAGACACCTGTGCGATCTAGAGCTGAAGTGGATGTGTCCACGGTTCTCGCTAAAGGCATCAGGCTTAATATACCCATTGTTTCAGCAAACATGGATTCCGTGACTGAGTCCACAATGGCCATAGCCATGGCTAGGCTTGGTGGCATAGGCATAATCCACAGGTTTATGAGTATTGACCGCCAAGTGGCGGAGGTAAAGCGTGTCAAGCGCGCCGAGGCCTACGTTATAGAGAAGCCGTACACGATTAGCCCTGATACCAGGGTTTCAGAGGTAAGACAGCTGATGCGTGATACTGGTGTGAGCGGCTTCCTTGTGGTAGACAGTGATAATAGGCTTCTGGGCATCGTCTCTAGGCGGGATGTTAGGTTTGTTAACCATGATGAGAAGATGGTCACGGAGGTTATGACACCCCGTGAAAAGCTAATCGTGGGCTCACCGAAAACCACCTTGGAGGAGGCGATGCGCCTTCTAGGCGAGCACAAGCTTGAGAAGTTGCCTCTCGTCGAGAGCGACTGGTCGCTTAAGGGGCTTATAACCGCCAAAGATGTTGAGAGGGTGGTTAACCCTTCTAATGCGGCGAAGGATTCCAAGGGGAGGCTCCTAGTGGGTGCCGCGATAGGTGTTCGGGGGGACTACTTGGAGAGGGCCGCTAAGCTTGTGGAGGCGGACGTCGACGTCCTCGTGCTCGACATAGCCCACGGGCACTCGGAGGCCGCGATAGAGGCTATCAGAAGGGTTAAAACGGATTTCCCCCATGTACCCCTCATAGCGGGTAACGTGGCCACCCGTGAGGGGACCTTGGACCTAATACAGGCTGGTGCGGATGCAGTTAAAGTGGGTATAGGTCCCGGCGCGGCGTGCACCACGCGCATAGTTACCGGTGCAGGGGTACCGCAGCTCACCGCCGTGATGTGGTGCGCTGAAGCTGCGTCAGGTATGGGTATTCCAATAATTGCGGATGGTGGAATTAAGCACCCAGGAGACATAACCAAAGCTCTCGCAGCTGGTGCCTCAACGGTGATGATTGGGAGCCTGCTCGCTGGGACAGATGAGAGCCCTGGCTACTTTGTGGTTAGGGACGGGGTTAAATACAAGGCTTATAGGGGTATGGCGAGTCTTGGTGCTAATATAAGGAGAAGGCTTCTTGAGCGGGGTGACTTGGACGCTGAAAGCGTTGCTCAAATAGTGCCCGAAGGTGTAGAGTCCTATGTTCCCTATAGGGGAAAAGTTGAAGAAGTAGTTAACCACCTCGTAGGCGGGCTGAGGTCGGGTATGAGTTATTGTGGTGCGAGAAATATCGAGGAGCTGAGGAGAAACGCGAGGTTCATAAGGATAACCGAGGCCGGCGCCGCGGAGAGCTTTGATAAACTAAAGCAAACGTAGGCGCTGGGTGTGAGCACGCGTAAATGGGTAATTATAGGTACTTCAAACACCGTGAAGAGGATTGTTGAGCTTTGCGCCTACGCAGGTATAGAGGCGGATGGTTACCCACTTGTGGTAGCACGTGAAAATCCCGATATCCGTGAAGAGTTAAGAAGACTTGGCTACGTAGATACATGCGTGTTCACCAGTAGAAGGGCAGTCGAACTCGTTTACCAAAATTCGAGTGAAGACTTCAAATCAAATATACGGCGTTGCGCTGTTTACACTATAGGTCCCTCCACGACGCGAAGAGTTCATGAGTTATTCAATGCTGAGTCTACACACCCGAATGTGGATTATAGCTCCACTGGGTTAGTAAAGCTCCTTACAGGTAGGATCCTTGGACGCACAGCGCTTTTTTCATCTGTTAAGCGAAGCGAGATATTAGTGGACGCTTTGAGGATGTATTCTCAGGTTCTATATGAACCCAAACTATATGACTTGGGTGTTGACAGTCAAGTTGCCTCCAGATTCATCGAAAGCTTAGAAAACTCTTATATAAGAGGCTTGGTGTTCACCTGTTCCACCGCTGCAACAATAATGGGAGGTACGAGTGTAGATAGCTCGATTCGGATTGTGGCTATGGGTCCCCGCACGCTTGCAACCCTATCAGCGCTTGGCTACAACAGCCTCATTCCAACCCACAGCACAGTGGAGGGGGTTGTTAAGCTTATAGTGGAGCTTGAAGGTTCAAACGTATCGGAACATCTTGGGAGGAAGTGATTTTACATGGATACAGGTTTAGCCCTTAGATCCGAGGTGTTCGAACCGAGCCTGATTAGGAAGATAGCACCCAAACTCGATGAGCAAAGCTTTGCGAGTGTGTGGTTCCCAGACGTGGCTGGGTTCGATTCCCTCGAGTTGGTTGCGCTCACGCTTGGCGCCACTAGTAGAATCACGGCTGCCACAGGTGTGCTAAGATTCCACGAACACGACCCAGCGCATATGGCTAGGCGAGTCATAACTTTGAACTCTGCGTCTAGTGGAAGGTTAATACTTGGTGTTGGCACCGGTGCAATGCACGGTGGAGAAGCTGTCAAAGGGGTTAGGAGTTGGGTTGAAAGTCTGAGGAAGCTGGCTGGTGCTGAGACCAAAGTCTTCGTGGCGGCGCTAAGAAAAAGCATGTTTACCGCTGCAAGCCTCTACGCTGATGGCGCCCTACTCAATTTCTGCAGCCCACAACACGTTTTGCATCTTCGAGAAAACCTAAGGCAGGCGAGAAAGGGCTTCCTCACCGCGTGCTATATTAAGCTGTTTTACTCGAGGAAGGAGTTTGCTGCAAGAAGAATGTTTTTCGACGAATTCTTAAAGTATGACTCATACCCGCACTACCATAAGCTGTTCGAGGAACTGGGCGCCGCTGAGTCAATCCAGAGGATAAAAAGCTCGGAAAACCCATCAAGGGACTTAGAGGAGCCGCTGCTCTCAATAGCTCGCTATAACCCCGACAAAGAGGAGGTCAGGGAGTTAGTGGATGAGTTTCGACGTTCAGGGGTAGAATTACCAATAGTGTACCCATACGTTGAAGGTGACGCTGACTATAAGCTCGAAGTCATCAAAGAGCTCTCACAAATTTTTGGGTAACATTAGACCCATAAAGAAATGGGTCATAGAGGATCCCCATACGCTTTGGCCGGGATGTTGTCTTTGGTCTTGTCTGGCTAAACTCTTATTAGTTTTTACGCGTGGTGTTAGCGGTGTTGCAAACGTCAGTGAGTTTGATGTTTAGCGGTAACGGCGACCTTCCACCATCCCTTGTGGGCAAGTTTAGCGCTGCTTCTGAAGAGAGGGGTTTCAATGGTTTATGGTTTGGGGAGACAACCATACGTGATGCGGGTGTGCTTAGCTGTTTGGCCTTGAATGCCACCAAGAAGATTGAGGTGGGTACCTCGATCGTTAACGTGTACACTAGAACGCCCGGGCAGCTCGCAATGTTGGCGTCAACGCTTAACGAGTTGGGTGAGGGGAGGTTTACACTCGGGGTTGGCGCTAGCACTCCAGCTATTGTGAGCGGCTGGCACGGAGTGGACTATGAGAAACCTCTTCTCAGGGTTGAGGAAACGGTTAAGCTTCTGAGACTATACTTTTCGGGTGAGAAATTCAGTTATAAAGGGTCGTTCGCATCACCCAATAACGCTCGGCTTAAGGTTCAAAGCACCCCCCGTTTAGCGTTGGCAGCTTTGAACGAAAAGATGATAGGTTTGGCGAGTAGATTGGCCGACAGAATAATCCTAAACCTTTACCCTCCCAGTATGATCGCCGAGGCACGGAAGATTGTCAGGGAAGCAAATCCAAGATCTGAAGCCAAGCTTTCAGTAATGCTCTACGCTTATGTTTTGGGGGAGTCCGAGAGGGGTCTCCAGGCTTCAAAGGATCTTATAGCCTTCTATTCTAGCTCTGAAGCTTACTCCCGACTATTCTTCCGTGCTGGCTTTGTGGAAGAGTCGAAAAGGGCATATGAGGCGTGGCGGCTCAAAAACAGAGAGATGGTAAAGAAAAGTATAACTGAGGAGATGGTTCGCACCCTGATGGTGTATGGTGACATTGGGGCGCTACGCGAAAGGGTTAAGGCGTACCACGATGAGGGGGTGGATGACGTACTCATAGCTCCTTGCCCAACAGGGGACTATGTAGAAAACATCCAATACATCGTAGACCACTATTTTTGAGGCTTCTTGTTCTGTCCTCCACCTTTTCGTTCCAGCGTAAACGCGTCGGGTAGGAGTTCCCTGAGTGTGGTTTCCGACTCGTATCCCGACGTGTTCACCTCGATTATCTCCAGTTCCTGCGAAAATTCGGCTAGCACCTGTCTGCACGCGCCGCATGGGGTGGGCTTCAGGTTTCCCTCCACCACGACGCATAGTGCTTTAAACCTTTTTGACCCGTTTACGATAGCGTTAAACACACCCACTCTCTCAGCGCATATCGTTAGCCCAAAGGAGGAGTTCTCGATGTTACAACCCTTAAAGATACGCCCCTGCTCGTCCAGTAAGGCAGCGCCAACCCTAATCCCAGAGTAGGGTGCATATGCGTTTGTGAGCGCATCCTTAGCGTTGTTTATAAGCGTCCTGCGAAGCTTGGATGAAACCACGTGGGCATCGCTAGTAATATGACGAAGCGCTATATTAACTATTCACACGAGTTCAACAGCTATGGCCGTGGCTCCCCCCGCACCGTGACAGAGAGACGCTATTCCTCTTCTGCCTCCAAGCCTTCTTAGCGTGTTTATAAGCGTTATAATTATCCTTGCACCAGTCGCCCCTATAGGGTGTCCGAGCGCTATGGCTCCACCGAAGACGTTGAGTCTATCGTAGTCGATGCCCAGTTTTTTATGGTAGATTACACTGCTGACCGCGAATGCTTCATTATTCTCAAAGTAATCAAAGTCGTTTATCCTCATATTTAGTTTTTCAAGAAGCTTTTTAACGGCGGGTATTGGTGCCTCCACGAACCTCCAGCTCTCTGTTCCCACCCATGAGTAGCCTAGAATTCTGGCTATGGGTTTCACCCCCGCCTCATTAACTGCCTTAGAGTTCATAATAAGCATGGCTGCTGCGCCGTCGGATATTTGAGAGGATGATCCGGCGGTGTGCAGACCTGAGGCTGAGAAGGCGGGTGGTAGGGAAGAGAGCTTTTCAATCGATGTATCCTGCCTTATTCCCTGATCCATTGAAACAATGGTTCCGTCGACTTGGATGGGTACAACCTCATCCTCGAAGAAACCCTTCTTGTATGCGTTGGATGCCCGTAAATGGCTAGTGTACGCCACTTCGTCTAGCTCCCTACGAGACACACCCATTCCACCGGCCACCATATCCGCTTCTTCACCCATGAGTTTAAGGTTAAACGGGTCGGTCAGACCATCGCGGAGCATGATGTCCACTAGCTCCATTCTGCTATCCATGAGAGACTTTACACCCCACCTGAGCCCTCCGCTCAGAAGGAATCCGGCTTGACTCATGCTCTCCACACCCCCAGCGAGTACAGCTCGGGCGTCGCCCAAGCTCACGAATTGGGAGGCGTTAATCACGGCTATCATACCAGAGGAGCACACCATGTCCACACTGTAGGCGTCGACTCGATTGGGTATACCAGCCTTTATGGATATTTGCCGTGAAAGGTCTTGGCCGTGGCCAGCTCTAAGCACATTACCGAAAACAACGAGCTCCACAAACGCTGGGTCAACCCTGCTCCTATTTAGGGTCTCCCTAGCAATCTGTGAGCCAAGTTCAACGGGGTTAGTGTTTCTGAATGCTCCCCCAAATTTGCCGATAGGCGACCTAGCCATAGAAACTATATATGCATCCACAATTAGGGAATGCCCAAATAACTGATTTAAGCTCTAGTAACACTCGAATCCGCAGACAGCCTAGTATACACTTTAAGCAGTGGTGTGCGAACATCTAGGTAGCACGTTGGCCACCAAATTTTTTGAATCAGAGTCAATTTTGGTTAAATTTTTGTACATAGTTTAAAATCCAGATTATCTTGATAATACATGATAATCAATTAGATATTAACCAAATATATATGCGTATTAACTTGATTGTTAGTTTTAGTTAATTAGTAGAATCGTTGAATTAGATATTACCTGATTTATTCGGTGGAAGGTTTATATATGTGTAAAACGGACATCGTTGTGATGGTTATGGCGATACTGCGCGAAAGTGATAAGCAATTTATTCGTGAACTGTTCGAAAAAGAATTGAAGGATGATGTGAGGATAGTTGTCTTTACATCTAATGATAACTGCGAGTACTGTCAGCCAACGGTTGAAATCCTCAAGGAACTCGCCTCGTTATCTCCCAAGATTAAACTAGAGGAGCACGACTATAACAGTGAAAAGCAGCTTGCTGAATCAATGGGTGTAGACAAGGTTCCCGCCACAGTCATCGTAGCTAGTAATGGTGCGAAGCTTTACTATTTCGGTATACCCTCTGGCTATGAGTTCAGAAGCCTATTAGATGATATTGTCGATGTGTCAAAGAATACTACTCGTTTACCTGAGGAGGTAAGGGCGCAGATAAGGGGGATCGGCGACCCAGTTCACATAAAGGTCTTCGTCACCCCGACTTGCCCGTATTGCCCTAGGGCTGTGCGGACTGCGCACCAGTTCGCGCTCGAGAACCCCAACATTAGGGCGGATATGATTGAGGCTTTAGAGTTTCCTGAACTGGCTCAACAGTACAATGTTATGGCTGTCCCCAAAGTGGTCATCAACGAGTCAACGGAGTTCGAAGGTGCGCTCCCTGAGAATGTGTTCGCGGAAAGTGTTGTGTCCGCCCTAAGTTAGGCTACCTTTTTGTGTTTTCGTTCTCAGTTTCTTTGGCGGTTAAGCCTTTATAGTAGAGGACTGCGGCGGCTATTAGCTGTGCTACACCGACGAAGTTGACATAGTAGATTGGGGCCACCGTTGCCCCGCTAATATTGGGGTGTGTCCAGAACGGTTCGAAGGAGAAAACAATATTGTAGTCCAATCCCTGGCCACTTATGTGGTAGCCTGTGCCAAGGAGCGCGAAGAATATTCCGACAGCTGTGAGCACTATAGCCGTGATAACGAATTCTCTATCCACTTATCCTACCCCTAAGCGGATGTTTTTTGGCGGAATATAGGATTTTTGTCTTGGCTTAGGTCTCTTCGTTTAACTTATATATTCTTGTTAGATGAGGGTACCCATGGATAGTAGGGGTCAGGCAAGTAAGGCCACACTCTTATTCACGGCTCTTATAATCGTGATTGGTTTAGGTTTGGCGGGTTACGCCGTCAACAGACAGGTGATACAGCCAGCCGCGAGCACTGTTGGGTACCCTCCGGCTGGTACCATTGTTGTACCCAACCAGACATCAGTGGAGCTCTTCTACACGTCTGGCTCAGGCTTCATGATGAACAGTAGTGCGCCCATCAATGTATTCATCTTGGTTAATAAGCCTGGCACATTTCAAAGCGTGTACCAGTACACTGAGTTGTCTGTGAGTAAAATGAGTGTCACATACCCCCTCACGGGTGAGGTGTACATTGTGTTGAGTAATCCCTGGACCTATAACGTCACTGTTACATACAGTCAATGAGGGCTCCGTATACATTCTCGTTTAAGGCTTATTTGTGTGCGTAGAGAGGTATAATTATGGCGGACGCCTTATCAAAGCATTCGTGTAATCACAGATTCAAGTATTACGGGGTAGTGGGCCTAGCTGTGCCAGGCCATGTTGTGGGAACAATAGACCTGTGGAGGTGTTTGAACTGCGGCTCGGTGGACGCCAACCCGAGGAGGGTGGGGGATACTCGACCGCCGAGTACAGTTGGCTTTAACATCTTAGAGGACGACGAGAAGTGGATGATACTAGCATGCTATGATAACAAAGCCCCATTTAACTGGGACCTCGTTAGGGCTAAGCCTGGCATGAGTATCACACACGAGTGCATAGGACCCGAGAAGAACTTCAAAGTAGACAGCGACTATAATTTGCTACTTGACGGCGGTGGTAAACCTGCTAGGCATGAGCTAAAAATGGTCGAAGACTATATGGAGAAGACGATTCTCTTGGTCAAGTAGGTTTAGCCTTTGGCGCTATTTCTGTTCTCCCATTCATATATGGTGTAAGCGCCCTAGGTATCTTTACCACTCCATCCCTTTGCTGGTGGTTTTCGAGGATGGCTACCAGTGCGCGCGGTGTGGCCACCGCCGTGCTGTTAAGGGTGTGTACGTAATCCTTTTCAGCTGAGCCGTGCCTTTGCCTGTACTTGATGTTGAGGCTAACCGCCTGATAGCTTGTGCAGTTACTCGTGGACACAACCTCCCTGTATGTTCGCTGCGCTGGCATCCACGCCTCAACGTCGTATTGTTTTGCGTTTTTGGGGCTTATGTCACCCGAGCATATCTCCACCACCCTGTAGGGCACTTCGAGTGCCCTGAAGATCTCCTCGGCGTTACTTAGCAGCTCTTCAAGGTGTTTGGGTGAGTCTTCGGGTCTGCAGAAGACCACTTGTTCGACTTTGTTAAAGTTGTGCACCCTGAATATACCCTTAGTGTCCTTACCGTGCGCGCCGGCTTCCTTGCGGAAGTTAACGCTTATGCCCGCATACTTGAGTGGAAGTTCCTCTGGTTCAAACGTCTCATCCATATGCATGGCGACTAGTGGGTGTTCGGATGTGGCTATGAGGTATAGGTCCTCTCCTTCGATTTTATACATCGTATCCTCAAAGTCTTGAAGAGGCGTCACACCCTCATAGGCTTCTCTACGCATCATTTCAGGTGGGAAAACGGGGGTGAAGCCCTTCTCCACAAGTCTATCCAGAGCGAACCTTAGTATCGCGAGGTCAAGTAGTACTAGGTCCCCCTTGAGGAAATAGAATCTTGACCCAGCTATCTTAGCGGCTCTATCCAGATCAGCCAGATCGAGTTGCGTTATTAGGTCAACGTGGCTCTTTGGCTCAAAGTCGAACACTGGCTTATCACCAACCGATCTGACCACCACGTTCGCGGTTTCATCAAGGCCGTCGGGGGTTGTTTCGTCGAGCAGGTTTGGTACTAGCTTGAGAAGCCGGTCTCTTTCAACCCTGAGAGCCTCAACCACCTTCTCCATTTCACCTATATCGCTGGATAATTTGGCGGCCATATTCTGCGTTTCACTTGCCTGCGGTGACCCCTGTTTTAATTGTTGGGCTATGAGCCTTGTGATTTTGTTGTGTTCGGCTCTCTTCGCCTCTAATTCACTCATCTTCTTTCTCAGCTCGGTATCGATGCTTAGAAGTCTTTCGAAATATTGAAGGTAGGCTTCCCTATGCCGCTTCATTATGTTCCGACGCACACCCTCTGGGTCCTTTCTTATCAGCCTAATATCCAACATCAATTCAGTGTGAATGTGCACGCAGATTAAAGCTTACCCTAAAACCCGAGCTATTCATAGTGTATGGAAAAAGTATTCACCGCCCGATTTTTGTCGACAGAGCAAATCCATGTTGGTTGTCACCCCCTAATCTGGGGTACCGTATTAGACCGTAAATTTTAATTTCATAAAGAGTACCATAAATTGATGGTTCTCAAAGCAAGAGAGGTAATGCACACTGATTTCCTTGTAGTAGATGGTGACATAACGGCTTTAGAGGCGGCTAAACGTATGGCCGAAGCCCATAAGGGGTATGCTATTGTTTCCGAGGGTGGAAAACCAGTGGGGATAGTTACAGAGTGGGATTTCCTCGAAAAGGTGGTGGTCAGGGAGGCTGACCCTAAGGGTATAAGGATACGTGAGCTAGCGTCGGCTCCACTAGTTGGATGCGATAAGGAAACGCCGACCGAGGAAGTAGTTGAGTTGATGGTGAGTAAGGGTATTAGACGCCTCATCGTAATGGATAAGGACACTGTTGTGGGAGTAATCACCTCCAAGGATATATTGGCAATATTCAAGAAGTACGTCGATGAGATCTCCTCTATAGTGGCGAGGTTTTCGGCAACACCCTTCTAGTTATATAGAACAATATAGTAATATAAAATCTTATATAGTTAGCTCGGGTATACTTAATAGATTGAGTTTGGTGTACCCTGCTTCAGAAACAGTTTCTAGTGGGTTAGTGGATAAGTTTACTAGGAGAGTGCAACTCACAGGTGGCTCCACATTTGTGGTTTCACTGCCAGCTGAGTGGGTTAAGGCTGTTGGCTTAAAACCTAAGCAGGAGCTCTACATTGTACCCCAGAGCGACCTTTCACTACTAGTGTTAGTGGGGGGAAAAGAGAGTGAGTTGGCCGAGGGGCTTGTTAACGCTGCTAACTGTGCCGATGGGGAGGAAGCGTTAAGGGAGTTCATCGCCAACTATATCGCTGGTTATGATTCGATAAAGATCAAGTGTGAGATAGGCGATTTCCGGCATAGGCTTAAGTCCCAGGTCAGGGAGAAGCTCATAGGGGTTGAAATAGTAGAGGAAACATCCGAGTACGTGGTTATTCAATGCCTACATGGAGACGTGGACCTCCCCCTGAACAAAGCTTTGAGGAGGATGGCCCTGCTTGTCACAGCCATGCTTCAGGACTCCGTTAGAGCTCTCCTAACACTTGACTCCCAGTTAGCGGAGGAGGTAATTAACAGGGATGATGAAGTTGACAGGTTCGCCTACTACATTTTCAGACAGCTTAACAGGTCGCTGCTGAACCCTGTTCTCATTCAAAATACTGGTATGAAGAATATAAGGGAGTTTATGCCCTTCACAATACTGGTAAGAAGCGTTGAGAGAATAGCCGATCACGCCACGCAGATAGCATCTTCTGCACGTGAACTCCAAGGAATAGAGCTCGATGACAAGGTGGTAGAGCAGATAAACAGGCTTGCAACTAATTCTCAGTCACTCTTCGAAAGGTCTATGGATGCTGTCTATACACTCGACCCCAAGGGTGCCAACGATGTAATCAGGGGTGTTGGTCAAATTCTAAATATCGAGGAAAACCTTACCCAGTTACTGTTCGCTTCGAAACTAGATGCCAAGAGCGTGTCGCTATTAAGACTAGGATTGGAGAGCCTGCGCAGAGTGGCCGAGTATTCGGCGGATATATGTGAAGTTGTGGTGGATGTGAGCGTGTCTTCCAAGCTCAGACTCAACCAGCAGGGGGCTGACTGAAACCAACCATGTTTACACCCGTGTAAGGGAAGTGGCTGGTGAGCATATAATTTGGGTTTTGTTGCTGCTAACATAGCCTTGCTCGTGTTAGCCTACTTGGTCCTGGTAGGCTTGTCGTTTGTTTTCTCAGCCGCCGAAACCTCCTACTCTTCCCTGAGAGTCATGTTGATCCGCCTCTACGCTGCCCGAGGTAACAAGCGCGCTCAAACGGTGTTAAAGCTGACAAATAACCTACCGCACACCCTTAACGCTATCGTGATAGGCGACAACATGGTCAACATCGTGTTCACCTCTATCGCCACCTATTCTGGCTATGTTTACGGCGGGACGGCTGGCGCCATAACTTTCTCCATTGTGAATCTACTTATAGTGTTCATAATCAGTGAGGCATGGCCCAAAACGCTTGCAGCCAATAATCCAGAAGATTTAGCGCTTAAGTTATCTGGGTTCATGGGGGTCTATCTTGCCGTGATGAATGTTCCCGCCTCTTTCTTTAACGCTGTAGGCCAAAGACTTTCGGGCGTGTTTTCTTGGACGAGGACCCGTGGTAGCATGACAACGGAGGAGAGGATGCTCTACGCTTTAGAGCTAGCGAAAGCGGAGGAAGTGATAAGTGACAGACAACACTTTATAATAAACAGGCTTCTCAAACTTGACGACGCAACCGCTAAGGATATCATGGTCCCCGTGGAGAAGAGTGTGGTTCTAACAGCCGGGTCGAGTGTGGAGGAAGCCATGAAGATCTTCAGTCGCTCGGGTCACAGGCGTCTCCCAATTATTAGACCCCAAACTAAGGAGGGCGGTTATCCGGCTGGCAGTGTTATAGGAGCCTTATATATTAGGGACGCCGCTGTACTCCTCATCAACGGCTACGGTGACACACCGGTTGAAGAAGTGTGTGAGCCAGTCGTTGTGGCCTCAGAGGGTACAAAGTTAATCGATGTATTAAACAGTATGCATGAGAAGGGCGCACAGGTGGCATCGATCGAAGACGGAGGTGTGGTTAAGGGTTTCATATCTATGAACGACATTCTGATCTCCATTTTCGGTGAGAGAAGAACGCATCCGAGGGGCAGAGGGCTTATAGAGAAATTCAAGACCAGAAGAAAGGGGTAATTACTTGTCTACTGCTAGTTACACGTTTTGAGCATAAGCAATGCTAGAACCGTGCTTTCATTCAGTTAGAACCAATGTCACCATATCTCTTAGCCAAGAAGTGACCCAACATTTATCAAGTTTCCAAAACCTCGCCTTTTACGGTAGACCCAAAATTAGCTTCAAGCAGCGCCCCCTGAGCAGGGATATTGGGTCTACTGCTTAAAGCGGGGTAGGTCACCAAGTTTCTGATTACCACTGGGTGTCTGGGTGAAGGTTTTCCACGCTTGGCCACCACGCTCACAACCAATTGACTCGGATACTATCTAGTAGCGACGCTCTGTTATGGTATAAACCAAGTTTTAAATACTCACTCTCTAAAGGGTTGTTGTGGTCTGCTTGGTTAAAGAAGAGTTGCTTGGGATTCTTAGGACACGTTTCGGGGATAATTTGATTGTTGATGAAGAGGTTGTTAGAGCCTATTCGCGTGACATGTCGGGCGTACAGGGTGCTGCGGGTGGCGTAATACGCGTAACATCGACCAGTCAGGTCAAAGAGGCTGTGGACTTTGCCAGAGATCATGGTGTACCATTGGTTGCTAGGGGGGCCGGCACGAGTCTTGACGGCGAATCTGTACCCTTTGACGGTGCACTTGTCCTTGATTTTTCACCTATGAAGAGAGTTCTAGATTTCGATGTTGATAATCATCTTGTAACAGTTGAGCCAGGCGTGGTTAACCGTGAGCTCAACAACTATTTGGGTCAAAAGGGATTCTTCCTACCCCCGAATCCGGGAAGTTGGGAGATGTCCACGATAGGTGGTAACACATCCACGAATGCGGCCGGACCAAGAAGTTATAAGTATGGCTCATTCAGAAGGTGGGTTAAGGGCTTAGAGGTTGTGCTCGGCACTGGGGAGGTAACTAGGCTGGGTCACTATACAACCAAGTCATCCAGTGGTTTGGACCTAGTAAGCCTGCTTGTTGGAAGCGAGGGGACACTCGGCCTCTTCACTAAGGTCGTTCTCAGAGTTGAATCATTACCTGAATCTAGGGTTGGCGTTATAGTGCCGGTGAGCGGTGTGCGGCAGGCCACAAAGGCCGTGGTAGAACTGTCCCGTAGGCCTTGGCTTGGGATATCCGCTTTAGAGTTCGTTGATGACAAGTGCATTTCGGCGCTCAACGCTGTTTACGGTGAAACGCTACCTGAGGCTCCGGCGGCGCTATTCTTAGAGGTTGAAGGCAGTAGACGAGGATTCGAGTCGAGGCTCGAAGAGCTTTTGAACACCCTCTCAGGCTTCGAACTCGTGGGTGACCCACTCTACGAAGAGAACGTGGATGGCATGTGGGATATTCGTGGAAGAATAGCCTTCGCATTGGGTAAACTCTATGGGGAAAACCGCTACAGGGATGATGTTGCTGTACCCGTGAGCTCCTTCCCCGAGTTGGTGAGTGGCGTAAGCAGGATCCTCGAAGAGAAAGGGTTAGAGTACGCCGTGTTCGGCCACGCGGGGGACGGAAACCTGCACTTAGAGTTCGACCGCACAAAGCTGAGCGCGGCTGAGCTCGACTCTCTGCTTAGACAGATATTCGGGTTAACGCTGAGCCTAAGGGGCACACTTTCAGGTGAGCATGGTATTGGGTGGCTTAAGCTTCCCTACGTGGACCTTGAGCACACTGAAGAAGCGATAAACCTTATGCGCAGCATAAAGAGGGTTTTTGACCCCAAAAATATACTAAACCCTCGCAAGGCCTACTGATCCTATGCTGAGCGTAGGGTGCTCGGTTAGACTTTTTTCTTGGAGACATAGTAATCCACAGTGTAAGGATCTAGGTTGGATGTGAAAGCACAGTTTTCAAGGTTGCTGAGCATTGTCTCCTCAGCAAACAGGTTTGACTGGGTTGTCCGTGGATTAGCCGTGGGAACGGATAACGTTTCGGCTGAGACGCTTAAATCCAACGGGATCGACTGTGTTGTGAGTGTTGGGGCAAACTTAGTCGAAGAATACGACGTTGATAAACTCTTCTTGAATGTTGAAGACGGCGAGCCTCCTAGCGAGGAGCAGAGTGTAAAGGCAGTGGAGTGGATAAATCGAAGAATTAGTGAGGGTAAGAGTGTTTTCGTCCACTGCCATGCAGGTATGGGTAGATCCGTGACGCTTGCGGCGTGTTACCTGATAGCCACTGGGTACACTTCTGATGAGGCGCTCAGGCTGCTCCGAGAGAGACACCCCCAATCTTCGCCTACAAAAACGCAGTTAACATTCCTCCGCTCCTTCGAAACAAAATATAGAGGGCTACTCAACCAAGCTAAGTAAGTACACTCAAGGGCGAACTTATACTCTAATGTGGTATCCCACTCTCAGATCGCTTGCCTGTACACTTCTAGTAGCTTAGCGTTTACTGTCTTTGGTGAATAGTACTCTTCCACCCTTCTCCTTAGAGCTTCACCGATGATTCTCCTCTCCTTCCCGCTTTCAAGCATACCTCTTAGCTTTTCGGTGAACTCTACTTGGCTTCCTCGGCTGAATGTGCACTTGTCACTTGATGCTCCAAGTTGCTCTCTTATTATGGGTAAGTCGGATGCGAGGATGGGTATACCGTAACTCATTGCCTCAAGTATCGTGACTGGGAAAGTGTCCGCCTTTGTTGGTAGAACGAGTATGTCGGTTTTAGGGTATACTCTTTCGTGTATCAGCTTGTTTGGGAGAAACTCGTAGTGGGTTATATCTGGATTGCTGTCGACGTAGGATTTAACCCCCTTGTCGGGGATTTCTCCGACGTAGATGAGCTTGAATGGTTTGACTTTCTGGAGCTCTCTGAACGCATCCAAAACCATCCAACCCCTCTTTCTGTAATAGTCTCTACCTATGAAGGTCACAACTGGTTTACTATCCAGTGTTTTACCATGGGGCTTTACCTCGATGGGTGGGGGTATCACCACTAGCTTCTCATCCTTTACACCATCATTGATCATCCCTTGTTTAGCCCACTCGCTCCAAACAACCACCCTCCTACAGCTTTCGGCGTTAAGGATCTTGGAAACGATTTTGACAACCTTTGTGGTGATCTTATCGTAATTGAAATACTCGACTAGGTACTGTGAAACCGAGCTATCATTATCATGGATCCAAGGCTTCCAAGCATTAAAGTACCCCCAGTAAAACGAATGAATCAGTCCGTCCGCCTTCGTTTTTAGATGTTCAAGCACTGTGCTCCCAAACCAGTATACAAGCGTTTCAGGCGAAACTTGATACCTATCCAGCCTAGGAGGTATATTCATGCCAGCCTCCCTGTACCTGTATTTTACGCCTGGCGGAGGACTCCTCGCCCGTAACGCCGCACCCATCCTGAAGAAACCCTGATTCACAGAGCTTCTGGGCGACACGAGTGTAACAGTCAAGTCCATGTGAATCCAGTGTTGTATTGCTTAGTTAGGGTCTTAAGCAGTGTGAACAAATTGTCTATAGCGGCTACCATATACACCCTTAGAAATTAAAAGCCCTCGTTCGAAACCCTAATTTAGATAGGGTGAATCATAGGTTGTGAGACAATATGGATAGGGTCGCGGTTGTTGGCGCTGGCTTAACCCGTTTTGGTAGAAGAGTTGATGTAGGTATGAATCATATGGCTTGGGAGGCGATTAAGGCGGCGCTTGAGGATGCTGGTATAGAGCAGAAGGATGTTGATTTTTTCGCTGTGGGTAACACGGGTGTCTGGAGTGAAGAGCCCCTACCGGCTATAACCGTTGGTGAGTACGCTGGTCTAACACCTAAGGGCACCATGAGGGTTGAAGCGGCGTGCGCAACTGGGAGTGCCGCTATAAGGGTGGCCTATCAGGCTATAGCCTCGGGCTCGGCTAGGGTGGCTTTAGCTGTGGGCGTTGAGAAAATGTATAACTCACCCACGGGTGCTGTGGTCGAGCTCATCGGTAGGGCTGGAAACTATTTTTGGGAGTTTGAAAACTTCGGTCTAACCTTCCCAGGCTACTATGCTTTGTATGCTTCGGCTTACATGGCCAAATACGAGGTAAAGGAGGAGGACTTGGCACTAGTCTCTGTTAAAAACCACTACTATGGGTCGTTCAACCCCTACGCCCAGTTCCAGAAGCCCGTTAAACTTGAGGATGTTATGTCCTCAAAGTACGTAGCCTACCCACTTAAGCTCCTTGATAGTTCACCCATAACGGACGGCGCTGCTGCCGTGGTGCTCGCAGACGAAGAGTCTGCGAGGAAGCTCACCGATACACCAGTGTGGATAAAATCACAGGGGGTTGCTTCTGGTAGCGCCAACCTCAGTAAAAGACAGGACTTCCTTGGTTTACCAGCTAGCGTGGAAGCCGCCGCTCAGGCGTATAGGGGGGCGGGTATAACGGACCCACTCAAACAGATAGATGTGGCCACAGTGCACGACTGCTTCACTATAGCAGAAATACTAGCATACGAAGACCTTGGCTTCGCCAAGCGTGGTGAGGGTGTCCAGCTAATCAGGGATCAACAGACCTATAAGGATGGCATCATACCCGTGAACCTTGACGGCGGGTTGAAGGCTAAGGGTCACCCAATCGGCGCTACTGGTGCGGGTATGGCTGTGGAGGCCGTAAAACAGCTGAGAGGTGAAGCTCCACCTCAGAGGCAGGCTACGATACGGAACGGCGTTGCGCTCACACACAATGTTGGAGGCACCGGGCACTACGCCTATGTAACGGTTTACTCGCTGTGAGAGGTGATGAGAATATGAGTAACCCAGTGATCAGATTCGATGAGAAGGAAGGCCACCCCATATACATATCGCAGAGGGAGCTAAGGTTAAGGTACGAGATGCCTGTGGGAGAAATCTACCCCTTCTTTAAGGGTTTGGAGGAGGGTAAGGTCCTGGCATCTAAGTGTGAGGTGTGCGGCCAACTCTACTTCCCACCCCAGGGAGCCTGCCCCAAGTGCCGTGAACAGAAGATGGGTTGGGTGGACCTGAGCGGTGAAGTCGAGTTGCTGGCGTTCACACAAATATTCGTGCGCCCACAGAGCTTCTCAGCGGAACAACCATACTTCGTGGGTGTTGCTATGTGTAAGCAGGGTGTCAACATCCTCGCTAGGATTGCCAACGTTGATGACCCCAAAAAGATTAGGGTTGGAATGCGGCTTAAGCTTAGAGCTGAGCGCACGTCAAACGGTGTACCCATCTACCTACTAGAACTCTAAATATCTCAGAAACTTTTTTGTAATTGAGTTGGCGGTGGGACTCTTGAAGTGTAGTTAACCCTTTACATTACCTATGGGGACAAAGCCGACAACCTTCTTAGATATGCCTGCTTGGTGGACTGTGTTCACTACTTCGAATATATCCTTATACGCCATGCCCGCCTCCTCCGCTACACCTGAGTAGGATGCTGCTCTAACGATTATCCCCCTCTTCTCCATCTCCCTTACGAGTTGTTCTCCTCTCACCTGCTTCTTGGCTTGGGTTCTGGACATGGTTCTACCGGAGCCGTGAGCGGTTGACCCAAATGTTTCCGCCATGGCTGTATCTGTACCCACAAGCAGATATGATCCAGTCTCCATTGAGCCGCCGATTATCACTGGTTGCCCCGTTGACTTGAAGAATTCGGGTAGCTCAGCGCTAGGTCCGAAAGCCCTTGTGGCCCCCTTCCTGTGTACGATGAGCTGGCGCACCTCGCCGTCAACCTTGTGTCTCTCGAGTTTAGCCATATTATGTGCTACGTCGTATACCACCCGCATACCCATTGACTCCCAATCCCGCTTGAAAACTTTTTCGAAGGCCTGCCTGATCCTGTGGACTATTACCTGCCTGTTGGTGAACGCCATGTTGGCTCCACATGCCATAGCAGCGTAGTAGTCTTGGGCCTCGCTCGTTTTGAAGGGAGCGCAGGCGAGCTCCCTATCTGGCACGCTTATGCCGTGGTTCCTCATAACCTTGTCAAACACTTGCAGGTAATCTGTTGCTATCTGGTGGCCAAACCCCCTGGAGCCACAGTGGAGCATTATGACTACCTGGTTTTCACTGAAGATTCCAAGCTGTTTGGCCACTCTTTCATCATCGGGTTTACGGGTGTACTGCACTTCCAAGTAGTGGTTTCCTGAACCGAGTGTGCCTAGCTGGTTTATACCCCTTTTGTACGCTTCCCTGCTCACCTTGGTGTGGTTGGCACCAGCTATTACACCCCCTTCCTCGGTTCTTTCAAGGTCCTCCTTAACGGCGTAGCCGTTCTCGAGAGCCCACTTTAAACCATTCGTCATTACCTCTTCGAACTGTGATTGATTGAGTTTAACAAACCCCTGAGCGCCCACCCCGGCTGGAACCAGCCTGAATAATTCGTCCACAAGCTCGCGTAGTTTGGGTACCACTTCGTCCTTTGTGAGCTCTGTTCTCACAAGCTTCATACCACAGTTGATGTCGAAGCCTATCCCTCCCGGGGAAATCACACCCTCTTCGGCGTCAAATGCTGCTACCCCACCGATGGGGAAACCGTATCCCCAGTGGGCGTCGGGCATAGCGTAGGCGAATCTCACGATGCCGGGGAGTGTAGCAACATTTGTGACCTGGTCGAAGACGCCGGCATCCATTGCTGACATGAGTGACTGAGAAGCATAGATACGCGCAGGTACACGCATACCCTTTTTATAGGATGTGGGTATCTCCCAAACATATGGGGTGACCTGCACAGCTGGAAAAGACACTCTCCGATACCACCCATTCGGTATAGAAGAGCCCGGTAAGAGAAAAGCCTTTTTAAAGTAATGGCGACCTTCACGTTTCAAAGTTGATGTGTAATATGGTTGTTGGTATTAGTGGATTACATATCTATTTGGTCGCCCACACCCAATTCGAGGGCTTTGCGGTAAAAGTACTCGCAAGCATATAAATCCATGAACGCTGACCCAACGGATTTATACAGCACTTTGTCCACGCTGAGATGTGTGTTCGTCTTTATTAGGGTGCCTAACTCAACTATTTTATCCTGGGATAACGAGCCATTTCTGATTGTCTGAACGATGTCACCAGCCTCCTTCATACATCCCGCGGCGGTGTCCACGACAACAGCGGAGCACTCCGTTAGTACACCGTCCCCCAGCTCCCTCGCGTGAGGTGTTGGGGCGCCCACCGATACCAAAGCTCTGTTAGCTACGCTCAGGTGTTGGATCACTGGGCTCGTGCTCGTGGTGGCAACGATTAGTGTGTCTGCGTCTTGCGCTTTAAGCTGTGTGTCAACGTTTAAACCCATGGTTCTACACTCACTCAGAAAGGCGTCCACGTTCTTCTTATCCCTAGAGTGAGCGTTAACCCTATTTAGCCTAAAGCATGCGGAGAGGAGCTTGGCGTGGTACCGCGCCTGCATGCCTGTGCCTATAAAGAACACGTCAGCTGGGGTGTGGGTGTATCTGAGTGCGAGCGTGCTTGAAGCCGCCGTCCTAATGGCTGTTAGCACTGTTCCATCAGCCAAAACCTCTAGGTCACCGTTTACTGGGTTGAAGAGCAGCGTTATGGCTCTGGTCGTGGGTAGCCCCCTCGACTGGTTGTCGGGTAGTACACACACACTTTTGACGCTGAAGCCAATTGAGCGGTTGTATGCTGGCATCACACCCCACCAATCCCCGCCTGCTTCAATGGACACTCTAAGGGGATTGATGACGAGGTCATCCGTATAGTCCTTGAATCCCCGCTCAAGGTAGCCGATAAGCTCCTCGGCATTAAGCATCTTGTGCAAAGATTCCCCCGAGAGTTTCAGCGCCATGTATTCCAATTCGCCGAGAGATAAATAAACCTATTAAAGATGGTTTGCTGTGATAGGACTGTCGCCTTGCTTATATCTCCACATCATCTTAGAATTCTTATGCGTTACGCTGTAGCCTTGATAATCGCTTTGCTTTTGGTATCGGTGTTTTTGAACTTCTATCTTATAACGCAAATCGTGCATCCTAGGCCGCTTGTTGTCTGGAACGTTCCAGCCACAGTTGAACCCAACAGCTATCTATTCTCAACCATGTTTGACACCTTCAAGATGAGCATCAATATTAGGGCGAACTCAACGGTCTACGTGTATGTGTTCACACCTTCAGAGTTCGTGGATTTCTACGAAAGTGGGGGAGCAGTCAGAAACCCCGTGCAATCCTACGCAGGCGACTCGATAAGCTTCACGTTTAACCTGAGCACAGGCTGCGCTGGGTATATCTGGGTGATTTACAACCCGTCTAACACGCCGGTGGTCATCAAGCCGTATGTGACAGCGGTATATTCCCCGTCAAGTCAGGCGACAGGAGTCTGCTCGCACACCCAAGGCACACCTCCCTAACAGTGAGTTAAAATTCATTGTTGGTGTTGGTTATACCTTACACGTCGATTTCCGACTTAGTGTTCATGATTGGAAGGAGATGATGGGGTGTTAAAGGGTGGCAAGGGTTATGAGAGACCGCGTCTTGCTAATCCCGTGTTCTCTACTTTGTATGTTGGAGCTTAACGAGGCCGTCAAAAGATTTATTGGTGGTTGACATACACAAGGGATTTGATGTTTAACCAGACGATATATCCTCCCAGTCAACCTAAACCCTCAAATAGACTCTTCTTGGCTGTTATTGTGTTAATCGCCTTGGTGGCTGGCTTTTCGGTTGCCTATCTGGCTTTTAACTTTGAGTTGACTGGCGTGAGGCTACAGGAACAGAAGCTTGAAAACGAGGTTTCAAGCCTTGAGTCCACCCAAGCAGCTCTGGTTAAGTTGGCATCACTTCAGGTTCAACCCATACAGCAGGTAACATACACCACACCCTCTAACTATACGCAGCTATATCAGGAGACTGTGCGCTCCGTTGTAGTCGTAATGGATGAGCAGATTAGCACAGTTGAAAGCATTTTTGGGTCTAGCGTTCAGACTGTTCCCGTGTTGGGCTCAGGTTTCGTGGTCGAATACAACAATTCATACTACGTTGTAACAAATGACCATGTTATCGCTAACTCCACAAATATTTCGGTCACCTTCTATGATGGTAATAGCTATCCAGCTCAGGTTGTTGGCGCCGATAGGTTTAGTGATATAGCGGTACTCAAGGTGGCCGCACCTCTTTCAGAGTTTTACCCACTAGTCTTGGCGAATTCAAGCCAGCTCCAGGTGGGTCAGACTGTTGTTGCAATCGGAAATCCATACGGGCTTGCAAGCACACTCACGGTGGGTGTGGTGAGTGCTACAAATAGGGTTATAGATGACCCCACCGCCAACCCTTACCCTATTGCTGGTGTTATACAGACAAGTGCACCAATAAATCCCGGCAACTCTGGTGGGCCACTTCTCGATTTAGCTGGTCAGGTTGTTGGTGTGACAACGGCGATCATCGCCAACAGTCAGGGTTTAGGCTTCGCCATCCCCTCAAATATACTTGCTAGGGAGCTACCCATGCTGATAACCACAGGCGAGTACAACCTCCACCCATATTTCGGCTTCTCGGTTGTTTCGATGAACCTCTACTTGGCTCAGGCTATGAATGTGAGTTTAACCCACGGTGTTCTCGTGGAACAGGTGACACCGAATGGCCCAGCGGCTAAGGCTGGTATACGTGGTGGGACAATTCAGGAGGAGGTCTATGGCCAGCAGGTCCTACTTGGAGGAGATATTATCGTCGCAGTGAACGGCACACCCGTGAATGACGAGGACAGCCTTCTATCATATTTGGAGCTCAACGTTATGGCGGGGCAGAGCGTGGTGTTCACAGTGTACAGGTCTGGTGAATATTTGAACATTAGTGTAACAGCTGGCTATAGACCAAGCTAGCACGACTCGTCGATGAGTGCAGATTAGTATCAGGCTATTCGACGTGTGAAGCGGGTTTACTCGCTTGTTTACGGTGATCTATCAGTTGGGGTATGCTTCAATGGTTGGGGTATACCTAAACATAACAGTTATAAACCGTTGCAGACACTTCTAATTGTTGAATGGTAATGCGGATACCACCAGATATTAGGCAATCGCTTATGAGTGTGGGTAGTATCGCTGTTTTCGCGATACTACTGGTGCTCGGCAAGACCATTTATATTTATGCTTATATCGGTGTGTTCTTCGCTATAACCTTTGGCTACACGATTTATAGGACAAGCAGGATGATTCCGCTTATGAAGCAGAATGCGAGGGAGGCCGCTAAGGTCAGAAAGGATTCTAAGGATAAGGTGTTGTTTAGGCAGACAGCCAAAGACACCCAGCCATTCTTCAACGACTACGAATTGGAGAAGCTGAAGGTGGCGAAGAGCATGTTGAAACTAATGGTCATACCACTGGTTCTTATAACCGCCATCTACATAGCTATACCACTTGTTCTGAGGGATGCATTCCACTATGATTTGAGCCGTATTGAGCTCGCTGAGCTCTACGTGGTCGCCGCACTAGCTTCGTTTGGCTCCACACTGATTCTAAGAAGGAGAATGGGTCTTAGCGCAGCGAGTTTCAGTCAGGGAACACAGCTCATTTATGCGCCCAAGGCGTACACCATCCTCGAAGACGGGGTGGTCTTTGACACACCGCAAAAGATGCCCGATGTAGAGTTCTCGATATTGAAATTCCCAGCAAAGCTGCTAAGAGCAGATAAAAAGAGGAATTTTATTGAGCTGGAGACCTTGGATACCACTGCGCCCGCCACAATAAAGGCTATAAGGCTTTACACCAAAGATGTAGACAGGCTTTTGGGTGTGATTAGACCTAAGACAATTCAACCCGAACAGGCTCAGCTCAGTGTGGAGCAAGTCAACTGAATACTGACAAAATGGGCAACAAGCCTCGCCATTTATGGCGGGGTAAAGTTTTTAAAATTCTGAATACTTTATTGTGGAATTCAAATCAATGAGGTATGTAAAGTACTTGTGCAACTACCATTTTGTATGGATTCCAAAATACCGTAAAGACATACTAGTTGGCGAAGTTGCTGAATACACTAAAGAGGTCTTGAAATCGATCGCAGAAGGGCTTGGCTGTGAAGTGAGCTACCCCCGCCCTGAAGGCGGGAGCCTCCTGCATCACAGCCCCACCATGCCTCCTCCCCTAGCCAACCCCAAGGTCGAAAGAGGAGGTATTGGGCGGAGCTCCACAGGCTACCACGGGTGGCTCCCACCCTGCTCTTCTTAAGAGCGCCAAAGAATGCAGTGGGGCCGCCGGTGGATTATCTTTTCATCTCTCAGCACCAGAGACCCCGTCCGTGAGGGCGGGGTGGTCTACGCCCAAGCTCGATATTTAGCGCGCGAATGCTTATTTTATGCTGTCTGGTGTATTTGTTGGGAATAATAAGCATGGTGGTGAACAGTCAAGACGATAACACTATGCGGAGGCTCATTTTGAATATAGCAAACCTTAGCGAAAAATACCACCAAGAATACTTGGCGGCGCGGTGGTCGAAAGATAAGCTTCTTAACGACTGGTACTATGCTTTTGAGTTCTTTTTAGACCATACTTTGCTTCAGGGTAGAAGCGACAGGGTTTCTGAAAAGGTGGTAGAGGCCGTGTTCGAAGTTTCTGAACATAACCGAAACATGATTGAGGAAGGGTTTAAATCGGGTAACTGGAAGGACCTTATGGTAAAGCTTTTTGAAAGAATCGGTAAAGGGAAGGTTGGTAAGAGGGCGGATGTCAACCACGTAATAGATAGCTTGGAGTTCTTGAGGGAAAAAATTTCTGACAGGAACGTGGTTAAGTATACAGTCGACGAGGTCAAAGCGCGAGGAGTACTCCAAGTATATGGGGAGCTTGATGGAATAAAACAAGTCGGCGATAAGGTGGCCTGCTTTTATCTCAGGGACGTTGTCTCCCTCTTTGAGCTTGAAGGTTGTGTGCCTCCAGGGGACCGCAGACTCCTTCTCCCCATTGACACGTGGGTAAAGAAGTTCGCAAAAGAATATCTCGTCGAAGGTGCCAAAGACCCCAAGAACGATGAAATAAAACAGAAAATCCTCAAAGTCTGTGATGATTATGGCGTATCGCCCGCAAAGCTCGACCAAGGAATCTGGTATGCTGGCTTTAATAGTTACAACGTGCTCATAGAGATATTAAAGCAAGTAGACATCAACGTGCTCATAGAGATATTAAAGCAAGTAGACATCAACGTCGCGAATAGCGGAATGATTCGGTTGATTCCATATAGAGACTTAAGTTAAGACAGCGTCAACGCTAATGGCTCTATGACGTTAGCGTTTTCCAATGACGTAGTGAAATCTACTAGTAATCCTAAGCTTTTGTGCTGGGTTGTCCTTCTAGCTCTGATACATACCCGTGTATTCTCTGGCCTGCTTCGGCTAGTCTTTGCTCGATTTTCATTTGTGAATGCGAAGCGCATGTGGCTGTGGCAGAAGTCGCCCCTCCCCTACTTCCCATATGGAGAGAGTTTTCTAAAAGGTCCTGGGCATTCGGATAACGGGTGCCAAGTGGATTTTGTATCTGGGTTGCGCTTTGGGTTAGCCTCCAGTTCATGCATTGCGCTGGGGGTGGCGGCCGGGTTGCTCCTCTCACCCTGTAGCCGCTCTGGGTCTGTCTGGGCATCCTCCTCGACTCGAGGAAGCCCGCGAGTGTGAGGTGGGAGAGAGCCCTCTCCACCTCCCAGGGCTTCGCGTGTATACCCCTCCTGTGGAGGAGCTCGAGCACCCTGGGGCTCCCAATGTATCTAGTATCTTAAACAATGCGTAACAGGGGGCGGGCCCCTCCCCACTTACTCCCACTCCCACTCCCCGACCATGCATCCGTGAAGCATGGTTAGGGTCTGACTTTCTCCTCCCCGCCCTAAAAGGGCGAGGCTTGCGTTCTTACTGTCAAAGTGGGCGGCTTGTCTTGGGGGGCATTTTTTAACTCTGGTTACATGGGAACCATGGAGTACCTCGTGTGGATTCGGAGGAGGGTCGGGGAGACCGCTCTCGACTTCGAGTATACGTTTCAGGCTGATGACACCGAAGAACTCAGGAAGCAGGTCGATGAATACTTCAAGAACTTCTGGTTCTCGGGCACAGTGAGGGAGAGGTTCGGCCTCTACTGGAAGGCGGATAGAACCGAGGCGATAGAGGTAAAAGGGTGGCGGGAGCTCCTGACACAGGTCATCGACGACCAGCTTCAGCGCTGAAAGCGTGTGTTGCGTCTGTCAGCGCGCAAGCCGCCACAAACAGTTTCAAAATAGATAGGTTTATATGGATTTCTGGATTTGAATGATCCGGTTGTGCATGGGCAGTAGGGTGATAGTAGATAGAGACCCAAGACCTCCGCTGGCTGAGGGAGGGGTACATGCGCACACATGGGGGGAGGAGGGAGGGTGAGGCTGACTGAGGATGGAGGGCGCTCCCCACCGGGAGTGGTGGGTGGGTGCGTCCTGACAGGGGCGGAGCGGAGTGACCCCGATGAACTCGTGAGGTCCCTATATGATGCTGTGAAGCCCAAGCTCCACTACGCGTATGATAGGTATGCTGATGCGTACCTACGTGCGCCTACGTAGAGTGAAACCCACACCCACCCCTAATCCAAGCGGTAGCACCACCCTGACCTCCTCCCCGCCCTGAACGGCGAGGGTTCCCTTAGGGGCATCTGGACTTGATAAGGGTTATTCGGATATCTGCGTTGGTTAGATGGTGTCCGGATAACGCTTTTCCACGCTTGGGGGAAACGCACACCACCCACTAATCCGGACACAACCGTTGGTTAACCGCAAAGCTAAAAATGATAGGCCACTATATTGGAATGTTATGAGAATAGTTGATATTGTTCACTTCGACCAGAATAAGAAGCCGTCATCCGTCCTGAATGTTGATGATAACCCTCCTACACTGGATGAGAACGGTTATGTGGCTCATGGCTCCTACTTTCTCAGTGTGCGTGATAGCGCTGGCACTAAAGTCACTATTAAGCTGAGCGATATGGAGATAATCGACTTGGCGAAGAGACTTGAAGCTGCTTACAACAACCATGTTCTAATCGAAATGCAGCTTCAGGCTTCACGCACCAAGGCGGGAAGCGATACTTGAAACATGAAAACCAGTTCCTTATGTTGTTTGCAGGTCCACCCGCGTCGGGTAAGACAACAGTAGCTAGAACACTCGCTGAACTCTTAGGCGAACAAAGCAGGGTGGTACACCTGCAATCCGATGAGATAAGGCACATGATAATATCACCCATCTACTCAAAGCACGAGTCTATAACTGTTTATGCCTCTCTGAAGGCGCTGAGTAAAACCTTCCTTAGAAACGGTTACTCTGTAATAGTTGATGCTACATTTACTAGGGTGAATCACAGGAGGCCATTCCGTGTGCTTGCGAGGAGGTTCGATGTTAAATTCCTCGCAGTATACTTAAAGTGTTCACTGCAGACCGCTTTGAAACGCAACGCGGAGAGGACGGGTTGGAGATTCGTTCCCTCAGAGCGGTTGGCTGGCATATTTTCTTCATTCGAGTTTGATAACTCACTCGTGGTTGTTGATACCGAAACACACACACCAAGGGAGGCGGCTGAGTCGATACTTAGTCTGCTCAAAACTAGGATAGAAGCATCATGAATAGGTCCTCCTCATAGTTCAAACAAACTAGGCTCTACCTACTAGGGTGGGTCGACTTAACTCTACGTTTTAACTCAGATAAAATCGTGTTCTAACTAATGTGGTATCGGCATTGATGTAATGTCATGTTTTTTGGATATATGATGCTGTACTTTAGATATCAGCTGTAATTTCTCATTAAGCCTATAAGAGGTGTTAGCGTAATTAAGTGGCACACGCCTGTGAGGGAGATGGATTTTGAGCCCGGAGGACGTTATAGTCGTCAGCGACTTGAATCATACATACGATGGTAAGAGGTATGTGTTATCAGGCGTGTCCTTCAGGGTTAAAAGGGGTGAAGTGTTCGGCCTCTTAGGGAGGAACGGTGCCGGGAAGACAACACTCATTAAAATCCTGACGACGCTCATCAGACCCACAGCTGGGAGGATCAGCATATTGGGACTTGACCCATACACTCACGGCGCAGAGGTGAGAAGGCGCATAGGAGTGGTTCAACAGGATGACTCGTATGATTATACGAGCGTTGAGGGCAACTTGGATATTTACGGTATGCTCTGGGGTGTGCCGAAGAGTGAAAGACTGAAGCGAATAGAGGAATTGCTCGAACTCTTCTCGCTCAGTGATGTCCGGAAGAAAAGCGTTTTCGACCTCTCAGGTGGACAACGGCGGAGGCTGCAGGTGGCTCGTGAGTTTATGCATAATATGGACATCCTATTTCTTGACGAGCCGACTGTTGGTTTGGATGTGATTATGCGTAGAACCCTGCTTGACAGGATAAAAGAGTTGGCTAGAAGTGGGCTTACAGTTATCTTCACAACCCACAACTTAGAGGAAGCCGATTATCTATGCGATAGGATAGCTGTGATCGACTCGGGTAGAATACTCGCGATGGATAGTGTTGATAACCTCAAAAGAATCTACGGTAAAAAGACGGTTGAATTAGTTCTGGGTAGAGGTAGTCGGGATCTCTTTCTTAGGGAGGTGAGGTCTAGGATACCCAACGTAGATCTAAAGGAGAGTGACTCAACAATAAAAATAGTGAACACTGACCCCAGCTTTGTTTTGGGTGTGATAACTGAGGCCTCACGGGTTTCTGGTGTAGAAATAGAGTGGTTGAATGTTAGAGGAAGCACGCTTGAAGATGTGTTCCTAGCAACAATCGGAGGAGGCGCTGTAGTTGAATCCTGAAAACATTGGCAGACTGATTTACAGAAACCTAAGGGTAAACACTGATCCGGCCACACTCGTGGTTCTCCTAGGGCTACCAACCATGTACTTGGTGTTCTTCGGCTTCGGCTACCAATCACTTATAACCGCGACCCACTCACATGGCTACCTGTTCTTTCTTGCACCTGGAATAATGGCCACGCAGACCATCATGGCTGGAAGCCTCTCCGGGGGTATACTCTGGTTGGATAAGCGGCTCCACATGTTGGCGCAGCTCCTAATGGGTCCATTCACACGTCTAGAATACCTTTTAGGTATAATATTCGCTACAGTTATCTACGCGCTTGCGGGCTCGTTCATAATGCTAGCCGTCGCCTACGTCATGATTGGAGGTGTGGCCCTCGACTTAGGGGGCTTAGGCCTCATAGTTTGTGCTACCCTGCTCGGCTCATTAATATTCGGCTCAATAATGCTTATAATCTCGGTGTTTGTGAAGTCAAACAACACTTATAACAGCATTCAGATCTTCATAATCTTTGTGCTCAACTTCGCGAGCACAGTGTTCTACCCCTACTCTCCTAGCCTGCCTCTTGTGCTAAGGGCCGTGTTTTTGGTAAACCCCCTCACATACGTGGCTAATGTGGTTAGAGATGGCTTCAACTCTACAGTTAGTGTTTCTGACATCTATAGCCTGCTAGGGATGCTCCTAGTGAGCGCAGCACTCCTCTACATGGCTGCGCGAGCATATATGAGGTCGAATATATCATTCACGTGAAGAAGGTAATACAACAATTGTTTTCCGGGTTCATATGACTGTGTTCTCTCGTAAAAAAGTTTTATTAATCCGTGTGGGTGTGTTTGCTTGTGAAAGCACTAATACTGGCTGGTGGTTACGGTAAGCGCCTGAAGCCTTACACGGATACTCTACCTAAGCCCATGCTTGAACTGAACGGTAAGCCGATAATGGTTTGGCAGTTCGAATGGTTAAAGTCGCATGGCTTCGATGAGGTTATAGTGTGCGCTGGTTACTTGAAGGAGAAGATAATTGAGAGGGTGGGTAACGGCTCCCGTTTTGGCGTGAGGGTTGGCTACGTAGTAGAGGAGGAACCTCTTGGTAAGGGTGGCGCTATTAAGAACGCTGAGCACCTGCTTAGAAACGAAGACAAGTTTCTAGTTGTGAATGGGGATGTGATAACCAGCCTTGATCCAGGACCCATGCTTAAGGAGCTGGATAAAGGCTACGTCGGCTCAATAGGCGTCACCCCACTACCTTCACCATACGGTGTGGTGCTTTACGGTAAGGATAAAATTGTGGTTGAGTTCAAAGAGAAACCCAAGCTTAGGGAGTACTGGATAAACACTGGCGTTTACGCCTTTACATCAAAAATATTCGAGTACCTACCTGAGAGAGGCGAGATAGAAGAGTTAACATTCCCAACACTAGCGAAGAAGAAGCTCCTGGTAGTTCAAGAGTATCCAGATGTGCTCTGGTTCAGTGTTGATAGCCATAAGGACTTGGAGGAAGGTTCGAAGCTACTTGGCGCGTACATGAAAACCGCTGTAAGCGGCGACATATGAGACCTGAATAGAGGACCTGCTAAAACACGGTTATAAAAGTCCCAAAACCTCCTCCGAAGAAGTGGGATTTGGAACCTGGAACATACAGGTGAAAACCTGCTTGAGAACTATCCGCACTCTTGACGTTTGAAGCGCAAATCCATGCTTCTGTGCACAGTGGGGTCACCCTACCCTTGTAAGACGTGTTCGAGCATATTGCTACCTTGGGAAGCTTCACTCTGCGTTGTGGACAAAAAATACGCCTAGATGATCTAGGTGTTCACTGGTATTGAGGTGTATGTTGTGTGTGGTATGAGGGTCTCCGGATAACGCTTTTCCATTCTTGGATGCCGCGCTTATCCATTCCCTAATCCGCAGAGCATTGTGGTCATCCCTTTAAGCTTAAATTCTTGGACGGGATTAACAGTGTAGTGCTGGAGGAGTGTGCGTTATGTCTCAACCAACCGCTGAGCAAGAGTCGAATCAATCTATGAACAAGGGGGATGGAAATGCTTCTACTGAAAGAGCCGAGGTCGAGCAATTAAGGGATGAAGTGAAAAGACTTACCGAGGAGCTTGAGAAGCAGAAAAAGCGGTCGGACGAACTCTTGAATTCTCTAAAGTATCTGAAGGCTGATTATGATAACCTTATCAAGAGAACCAATAAGGAAATCGATGAGATAAAGAGGGTTGCTAGTGAGAGGGTTATCAGGGAGATTATAGATTTAAAGGAAATAGTTGAGGGGGCTCTTAGGATGATTAGGGATAGAGCTGAGCCAGCGGTTGTTGAGGGATTCGAGCTAATCCTTTCTAAGATAGACGATATACTCGAATCCGAGAGTGTCACTGAGATTAAGGCTAAAGGTGAAAGATTCGACCCCTACTACCATGAGGTGGTTGGGGTTGTCGAGTCGGACGAGCCGGATGGGATGATTATTGAAGTTGTTAGGAGAGGTTATACAATGAATGGACGTGTTATAAGACCATGTATGGTTAAGGTATCTAAGCAGAGGGGGATGAGTCAAGTTGCCTGAGAAAGTTTTGGGTATAGATTTGGGTACAAGTAACTCGGCTGCGGCTGTGATAGTTAACGGTAGACCGGTTGTTATTCCAGCGGCTGAGGGTGTGTCACTTGCGGGAAAGGCCTTCCCGTCGGTTGTAGCCTTCACGAAGGATGGTCAGCTCCTTGTGGGTGAACCAGCGAAGCGCCAAGCTGTTCAGAACCCTGAGGGTACGGTGATAGCTGTCAAGAGGCTGATGGGTACAAACAATAAGGTAAAGGTGTTCGACAAGGAGTACACACCCCAGCAGATATCCGCGTTTATCCTCCAGAAGATCAAGCGGGACGCCGAGGCCTACATAGGTGAACCGCTAAAGAAGTGTGTTATAACCGTGCCCGCGCATGCGGATGATAACTTTAGGCAGGCCACAAAGGATGCGGGTGAGATCGCTGGTTTCGAGGTGTTAAGAATAATCAATGAACCAACCGCCTCAGCGATTGCGTATGGAATAGACAAAATGGATAAGGAAATGAAGATCTTGGTGTTCGAGTTGGGGGGCGGCACATTCGATGTCACAATAATGGAGTTCGCCCAAGGCGTCTTCCAGGTGCTTGCCACGGATGGTGACACGCATCTTGGGGGCACGGATATGGATAACATACTCGTTGAGTACATTGTCTCCGAGTTCCAGAAGAAGGAAGGTATAGACCTAAGAAAGGATTCCATGGCTATGCAGAGGGTTAAGGAGGCGGCTGAGAAGGCTAAGATAGAGCTTTCCAGCGTTTTGACCACCGAGATAAACCTACCATTCATAGCTATGGATCAGAGTGGGCCGAAGCACCTAAACATGACGCTCACACGCGCAAGGCTTGAAGAATTAGTCAGACCCTTGCTAGAGAAGTGCAGGGAGCCGGTTTTCAGGGCGCTCAGGGACGCTAAGCTCACACCCGAGCAGGTTGACAAGATCATTCTGGTGGGTGGACCCACGCGTATGCCGATTGTTAGGCGGTTCGTCAAAGAGGTTCTGGGTAAGGACCCAGAGCAGGGTATTGACCCTATGGAGTGTGTGTCGATAGGCGCGGCTTATCACGGCGCCTCACTCGTGGGTGAACTTAAACAGGACATCGTCCTACTAGACGTCACACCCTTATCCCTAGGTGTTGAGACTGTTGGTGGGTTGTTCACAAAGATAATTGAACGGAACACAACCATACCCACAAAGAAGAGCCAGATATTCACAACGGCCGCGGATTTTCAGACAGCCGTCACGATACATGTGTTACAGGGTGAGAGACCCATGGCCGCTGACAACATTTCCCTCGGCCAGTTCGTATTGAGCGGGATACCCCCCGCGCCTCGCGGTGTACCTCAAATAGAGGTGACCTTCGATATTGATGCGAACGGGATACTGCACGTCTCCGCTAAGGATTTGGGTACTGGTAAGGAGGCCAAGATCACGATTACCGCGTCCACTAAGCTAAGTGAAGAAGAGAAGCAGAAGATGATTAAGGAGGCTGAGAGGTACGCTGAAGAGGACCGCAAGAAGAAGGAGCTTGTTGAGGCGATAAACGAGGCGGACGGCGTGATATACGTCGCCCAGAAGACGTTGGAGGAGTTAGGCGACAAGGTTTCAAAGGAGGATAAGGATAAGGTTGAAGCCATGATACGCGACCTGAGAGCCAAGATTGAAGCGAAGGAGACTCAGGCGATCAAGACAACCACCCAGCAGCTTGTGAAACTCCTCCAAACCGTTGGCTCAACAGTCTACCAGCGTGTATCAGCCCAGCATGCAGCTGGGGCTGGGGGTTCAGCTGGGCCGACTGGCTCCAATTCATCCTCCACGACCACACAGGAGAAAGCGAAGGAGTACGTTGACGCCGACTATAAGGTTAAAGAGGGTTAAAGCGGTGGTGTTATCTGAGCGCCGCCAAGAGAGACTACTATGAGGTCTTGGGTGTCAGTAGGAACGCCACCAAGGATGAGATTAAGGCTGCCTACAGGAAGCTAGCGCTTCAGTATCACCCCGATAGGAACAAGGACCCAGGGGCCGCTGAGAAATTCAAGGAGATAACTGAGGCCTACGCTGTATTATCCGACGATGAGAAGCGTGCAAAGTACGACCGCTACGGTCATGCGGGCATAGATGAGAACTACACCCAGGAAGACCTCTTCAGGGGTGTGGACTTCAGCGAGTTCTTCCGGGATTTTGGCTTCGGCGGGTTCGACGAGTTCTTCAGGTCAGTGTTCGACTTGGGCGGCTTCGGGGGTAGAGCCAGTAGGTCGCGCGGTGACGACTTAGTCGGCGAGATCCAAGTCAGTCTCGAGGATATAGCTAATGGGCGGAGTGTGAGTGTGGGTGTCGAGAGGCTGGAGTACTGTTCGGAGTGTGGTGGTAGCGGTGCGCAGCCTGGTAGTAGCAGGACGATTTGCAGTGTGTGTGGTGGCAGCGGACAGGTTCGCCGTGAGAGGAGGATGGGTGGCTGGGTGTCTGTTCAGATAATGCCCTGCACCCAATGTGGTGGTAGCGGCAGATATGTTGATAAACCATGCCGTGTGTGTCATGGTAGCGGAGTTGTTAAGCGGAGGAAGGTGATCGAGGTCAACGTGCCCCCAGGCGTGGAGGACGGCTCAACCCTCCGTATACCTGGTCAAGGCAACGTGGGACCTCAGGGTACACCTCCCGGCGACCTCTTCTTGAATGTCAGGCTCAAACCACACCCCCTCTTTAAGCTCTTGGATAATGGGGATGTTCTCTTTGAGACGGAGATATCCATGGTTAGAGCTGCTTTGGGTACGGTTATCGAGGTGCCAACACTCTACGGTACTAAGGAGGAACTTAGGGTGCCATCTGGTACGCAGCCCGACTCCATTTTAAGGTTGAGGGGTAAGGGGCTTCCAAGGGTGCGTGGTGGTAGAGGCGACGAGTTGGTGAAGGTGAAGGTTAAGATACCCGAAAGGCTATCCGATAGGCAGCGGAGGTTGCTGGAAGAGTTTGAACAGGAAGAAGGCAAAGGGTTTTTCGGCTTCAGGAAGCACTGAGTTTAGAGTTTAAAAGCCCGCTCACCTCCCTCTAATGTATGCAGTTCACATCTAGGGAGATACGCGAGCTACTGGCCGCTTGGCTTGCGCTCTCACTTATGTTTTCACTGAGTTTTGCACCGCTTAGATACACCAGTGTGGCGTACTCATTGCTGATAGTGGGCACCGCGTTTGTTCTGCACGAATTGTCACACAAGTTCGTGGCCCAACACTTCGGCAGGGCTGCGGAGTTCCGCATATGGTGGAGCGGGGTGGCTATTGGCATGATGATGGCGCTTGGTACATTCCTAGCATTTGGGTCGGGTGGGGTTCTCTTCTTTGCGGCGCCTGGTGCCGTCTATGTGAGCCCGCTCTTTGTGGGCTATGGCTACCCTTTTAACCCGCGTGGTTTCGCTCGGGGTGAGGGTTTGATATCCTTCGCGGGTCCGCTCACCAACCTTGCGCTGGGTGTGGTGTTCCGTGTGTTAACACTCTTAACACACGGTGGCCTCGTCTACCTCTTCATCAAGGTCTCGAGTATAAATGTCTTCCTCGGCTTCTTTAATATGCTACCCATACCCCCACTCGACGGTCAAAAGGTGTTCGCATGGAACAAGGCTGTATGGGCGATTAGCGCCCTAATCCTCTTCGCTCTGCTCGTCGTGTAAGCAGGGACTCATTGTGAGCATTGGCCCAAGTTGAGGTAAGCGTATAAGTTATGCGTCATCCACTAGATGAGTCGTTTATTGTGCCATTAGCGCGATAACCATTTAAGCCCGTATTCTACATCTGGGTTTATGGACGCTCAAAGGGTTGCTGTCTACGGCCTTGGAAGGGTTGGTATGCCTCTTGCCGCGGCTTGGCTCAAAGCTGGCTTCAATGTGGTTGGCTACGATGTGAATGAGCGGTTGATCCGCGACCTCTGCTCGCTTCGCTTTGAATGGATAGACGAGCCAGGTGTGGCTTCAATTTTCAGGGAGGCATCCCAGAGGGGTAAGCTCAGCTTTACGGTTGACGGTAAACGCGCCTCGAGCTCCTCGAACATCCATATTGTGGCTGTACCAACCCCAATGGATTGGGGTTCGAAGAAGTTTGTTTCCGAACCTCTCCTCTCCTCTCTGAACACAATCGGCTCGGGGTTGAAGAAGGGTGATGTCGTGATTTTAGAGAGCAGTGTCCCCCCGGGCACCACTTGTGGTGTTGTAAAGAGACGACTTGAGGAGTTGAGCGGTCTCGCCGCTGACACGGACTTCTATTTGGGGTTTAGCCCGGAGAGAATACTTGTGGGTAGGGCGCTCGAGGACCTCCTGAAACGTTACCCTAAGATCGTGGGCGGGGTTGGCCCCCAAAGTACGAAAATCATATCGGATCTCTATTCAAGGGTTGTGGAGAAGGGTGTGATTGTGGTTAGGGATAGCACTACCGCTGAGGTTGTGAAACTCTTTGAAGGGGTATACAGGGATGTTAACATTGCGCTTGCGAACGAGTTGGCGCTCTACTCTCAGAGTGTTGGCGTCGATTATTATGAGGTGAGGGAAGCGGCGAACTCCCAACCATACAGCCACCTACACCTACCAGGTCCAGGTGTGGGGGGGATGTGTATACCCGTCTACCCCTACTTTGTGTTGGAGTTTGGTGTTGCGAAGGGCTTTGAATCTAAGCTTATATTGCTCGCCCGCCAAATCAACGAATCCATGCCACACGTAGTGGTGAATATGCTTATGCGCGAGGTCCTCTCACACAGTCTGGATACACGCACCCTTAGGGTGACGGTTTTGGGTGCATCCTTCAGGGGCAACGTTTCGGACACCCGCAACTCACCCACACACATGGTGGTATCGGAACTGAAGAGGCTTGGAGTAGCAGACGTGGTTGTCCACGACCCAATGGTTACTTCGGATGAATACCTCGCTAAGCTCGGCGTTAAGCTGCTTAACGACCTGAAACTAGCTATGAGTGGCTCAGGCGCCGTGATTGTGGCCGCTGACCACTCACCCTATTCTACCCTAACTCTCAAGAGTCTTTTGGAGTACTCTGGTAAAACCCCGCTCATAGTGATAGACGCCAAGGGTGTGCTTAGAGCACAACCCGTTGAGGGTGTTGTCTATAGGCGCTTGGGTGTTGGGGGGTCAGCATACGAGTGTCCATGATTTATGGTGGGTGCGGCGTGTACAAAGCAATCCTCATAGATGTAGACGGGGTTATAAAGCAGGGTAAAACACTCATTCCACGTGTGGATAAAGCCATAGGGATAATGCGAGAGCGGTCAGTGAGGTTTATGCTTGTTACCAACAACTCCACCAAAACACCCCAAGTATTATCTGGAGAACTCAACGCCTCCGGGCTCGTTATAAAAGAAAAAGAGATCATGACCTCATCGCAGGTTCTGATGAGCCTCCTCAAACAAAGCGCCAAACTGCACTCCAAGGCTGTGAGTGGAGTGTACGTTGTGGGTGAAAGCGGCCTAATCGAGGAGTTGAGGTCGAATGGCTACACACTAACCTCCGATGTAACATGGGGCGTGGTCGCCGTAGGCTTGGATAGGGGCTTCACCTACACTAAACTCGCAACGGCTACACGATCAATTATGCTTGGCGCATCATATATCTGCACAAACACCGATAGAACATACCCCACCGAAGACGGGTTGATGCCCGGTGCTGGTTCGATAGCCGCCTCGATAACAGCCGCAACAGGTAGAAGACCCCTCATAGTGGGTAAGCCGTCAAAGACCTTTTTCAAACAAGCTCTGAGAAGGCTTGGAGGCGATTTAAGTGTAAGCGATGTGCTTATCGTTGGAGACAGACCTGAAACGGATATTAAGATGGCAAACCTGGTCGGCTGCGACTCCGTGCTGGTTTTGAGTGGTGTCACAAAGAATGCGGCTAAGCTGAGAGGCCTGTATAAGCCTACCTACGTTTTCAGCGATCTCTACGAGGCTGTTGAGAAACTCCTAAGCACACCAGTGGGTTGAGCTTAAAAAGTGTGTGCGGCTGAAGATAAGCCTTAGATATCGATGTAGATCCTTTGTCCCTCAATCTTAACAGGGTATGTTCTGAGAGGCTGCTCAGCTGGGGGTGATATAACCTCACCCGTTTTGAGGTTGAACTGTGATAGGTGAAGTGGGCATGTTATTGTCTCATCAGTGATGAAGCCCAGCCAGAGCTCCGCGTATTCATGGGTGCATATACCATCTAATGCATAGTAGTTATCGGATACTTTGGCAATAATCAGCTGGGCGCCGTTCACTTCCACATGGTAGGGCCTACCCTCTTCGACATCCGAGACTCCGCACGCCTCAACCCACAATTAGGCTAACCCCGATCTCACTACACTGTTTTACGATACTTATAGTGACCTGCGAATATATCCGTGAACTGCATTTCCCCACCGCGGTAACTCAAAGCCCACTCGAAGAGGTCTTCCTGCTTGAATGCTTCCTGTAATGGTACGCCGAGCCACTTGCTCACAATCATACTTCTAATTCTGGTTCTAAGGGTTGGCGAAGGTATCCTCTCAACAGCCTTCTCGAAGAAGGCGAGTACGACGAGTTGCTTAGCTGTGTCTTCATCCAGTCCCTTACTCATCAGATAAAACATCTGTTCTTGATCCAGCTGCTCAACAGCGGCGGAGTGTGTAGCCTTAACATCGTTCGTGTCTATCTCGAGTGTAGGTATAGCGTCAGCCATGGCGTCCCGGCTCAGCAGTAGGGCGTGATAAGAGAGGAAGCCCCTGCTGGCCTTGGCCTTCTCCCTGATTTTAATCATCCCCTTCATGAGGCCCTTAGAGTAGTCCTTGAGTGCCGCCTTAGAGTATACCGCGCCGGTCGAATTGTTACTTATGAAGACTATGTTGGATGAGAGGTCAAACCTCTGTTTAGCGTTTCCAAATGTGACCTCAATATCATCCGAGGAGCCACCAGAGCCAACCATGAGGTTATCCAGCTTCGACCTCACATAGTTACCTCCAAGATGAGTAAACGTCCAGTTAACAGAGGCATCCCTATCAACGGAGGCACGCCTGTTGGAGAACACAGAAACGTTGTTCGAGTATCCTTGGAACACGGAGTACGTGACTTTCGAGCCTGGTGCAGCCTGTACGTCGGCTATGAAGGCCGCGACTGAGTTCTCACCCTCACCGATGGAGTACTCCTCCTCGATTATGTTCACAGAGCTATGCTCAGCCACATACATTAGGTTGTGTGATACTGTTGCATCGGATTTACCCGTTGCTAGAAAGACGAGCCTGAGGGGCATTTTAACCTCGACGTTCTTAGGCACATAGATGAAAACCCCCGTGTCGAATAGGGCGTTCGTGAAGGCAGCGAACTTATCGTAATCGGGTGTAACACTCTTTCTCTCCCAGACCTGCTTTAGGAGGTCGGGATGCTTCTTGACAGCTTCATCCATCGTTTCCACTATAACGCCACTCTGCGCGAGCTCGTCTGGCACCCTTACAATGTTGCCTTGAGCGTGTGCTATGAACATAGCATCATCGAGCTCGCCGAAGCCTACAGGTGTGCTAAGCTTATCTCGATACCTCAGATACTCGGCGTTTCTAATGTTCACGCCGGAGAGGTCGACGTACTTATAGAAGAGTGGTGATGGCTCCACCTCAAGCCTCTTGAAGTGGGCGTATGAATCCAGCCTAAAACGTGTGAGCCACTCCGGTTCCCCGATCTCCTCAGAATACCTCCTTATATCTTCCTCGGTTATGCTCGGCGGCTCAAGCGTCAGATGCTTGGCAAGCTGTGTTGTGGCCATCTTTGCTCACTGCCATTGATTAAGGATGCTTTTATCCTACAGTGTTTTCGAACTCCATGTTGATGAGTTTGTTGAGTTCGACCACGAATTCGAGGGGTAACTCCTTCGTGAACTCCTCAATGAAGCCCATTACAATAAGTGTCAACGCCTTCGTTTCGGGTATACCTCTGCTCATAAGGTAGAATATCTGCTCTTGGCTTATCTTACCCACCGTTGCTTCATGTGTGGCGCTTGCCGTGCTATCATAGATTTCGTTGTAGGGGTAGGTGTCTGTGGCTGAGTACTCATCCAGTAGAAGCGCATCGCACCTTATACTCGACTTAACGTTTGTAGCACCCTTGGCAACCCTGAGGAGTCCCCTATAGGTGGTTCTCCCACCATTCATCGATATTGACTTTGAGCTTATCCTAGATGTGGTGTTTGGTGCCATGTGAATCATCTTCGCACCCGCGTCGAGGTGTTGATCTTTGCCTGCTATGGCTACGGATATCACTTCGCCACGTGCGCCTGGGCCAAGCAGGTAGACAGAGGGGTACTTCATAGTTACCTTGCTACCAATATTGGCATCCACCCATTCCACGGTAGCATTCCTGTAGGCATACGCGCGCTTGGTCACTAGGTTGTAAACATTACGTGACCAGTTCTGAATCGTGGTGTACCTTACACGTGCCCCCTCCTTAGCTATTATTTCGACTACGGCGGCGTGAAGAGAGTCGGTTGAGTAAACAGGCGCCGTGCACCCCTCCATATAGTGGACTTTGGCGCCCTCCTCCACTATTATAAGCGTCCTCTCAAACTGACCCATGTTGCTTGCGTTTATCCTAAAGTAAGCCTGAAGGGGAATATCCACTTCGACGCCTTTTGGCACATACACAAAGCTTCCACCACTCCACACAGCACTATTCAACGCCGCAAACTTGTTGTCTTCAGGAGGCACTATGGTGCCGAAGTACTTTTTAACGAGCTCAGGGTACTGCTTGACCGCGGTGTCCGTGTCCACGAATATCACACCCTTCTTACTGAGCTCCTCCTTGATGCTGTGGTACACGGACTCAGAGTCGTACTGGGCACCTACGCCCGCAAAGTATTTCCTCTCAGCCTCGGGTATACCGAGCCTCTCAAAGGTGCGCCTAATATCCTCTGGTAACTCGTTCCAGTCGGTGGCCTTCTTCTCGGTTGGTTTAAGATAGTATCTTAGGGAGTTAAAATCTATACCCGAGAGGTCTGGACCCCAGGTTGGAAGAGGCTTAGAATTAAACACTTCCAATGAGTGGAGCCTGAATTTCCTCATCCATTCTGGTTCACCTTTGATGCGCGATATTTCCTCCACTACGCTACGTGTAAGACCCTTCTCTGCCACGTAAACATACTTTGTGTCCTCCTTGAAGTCATACTTGCTGTAATCCAAGAGTATCGGTGAGACAACATCTGTCAAAACTTATACACCAAACACATATCCACCCCAACTTATTTAAGGATTATGACTTAAGTCATGACGGCTTCCGAATTAGGGGTACGGTAAGCTTGGTCTCCAAGCGTGGGGAATGGTTATCCAGACACAGTCTAAGTTTTATTATACAGCAGTGAAACTTCAACCCGAAACACTAAGCGTATACCCATTCGCCTCACACACGCTTCTAATTCCACTCAGAAAACGCTGATCCATCACGCCAGCGTACTCAACCGCATTCTTAGAAACCACTATTGTGAGCACCCCAACAGTCACGTCACCCGGCATAACCGCCTGCTTACCGTAGTTGGACACAACCTCCAAGATTGCCTCCTGAGCCCACTCTGTTCCAACCGCCTGTAAAAGCTCATCCAATACTTTGAGTGCCTCTTCAATCTCAACGCAGAAGGTGCTGATGCGTGTGAGACTAAAGATCGTTCTAACATTCAAACAGTCAACCATGAGTCAACCTAACCACCACTCCATATAAACTTTAAAGCCCAACTTCATACTAAGGACTATCAGTGTGTGAGCGTCCTCTTGAAGCTTGTGTGGCGGGTGGCTTGGATTAGACTACTATACCTCTAAGACTAAATTTCCCACTGATGGGCATCACAGCGTATGCGAAGGTTTTAAAAAGGCATTTCAAAAATTACAGTGTGCTGAGGTAGACTCCGATTGGAAATGAATTACTAGTTGTAGGTATAACAGGTCACTTCGCAACGGGTAAAGATACCGTGGCTGAGCATCTGAGGGATAAGCATGGCTATAATGTACTATCTATGTATGAGCCGCTCAAGAAACTCGCACGTGATTTATACGGTGAGCTAACTCGTGGCAGGGTTTACGAGCTTGGCAAGAGTCTGTCAGAAGCGTTTGGAAAGGACTTGTTTATCTGGTGGTGCGAGCATAGTTTGCGGGGTTTTAGAGGACGGATCGTTGTTAAGGATGCGAGGTTTGTGAATGAGGTTCTATGGTTGAGCGGCGTTGCAAAACTTATTATTTACCTTGAATCCACTCCTGAGGTGGCGTTTGAGAGGGTAAAGCGTAGGGGGAGACCTGGGGATCCCGCTGACCCAGCCGAGTTGAAGGTGATGTGGGCAGATGAAGGTGAACTGGAATCGGTCAGAAATCTTCCTATAAAAAACCTCGTCATAGTGGCTAATAACGACGATCTGGATTCCCTTTACGGGAAGGTGGATGACGCTTTAAGGAGATGGGTTGGTGAAGTATAATCGGACGCACTAATCTCTTCTACGAGGTGACTCCGCCCTCCAAGTGGTCGACGAGGTGGGAGCTAGAGAACACTGTGAAGGATGCGCTTGAAGCGGGGGCAATCGGTCTGGATATCACCGATTCTCCCACTGGTGAATCTCACAGCTCATCCGTCGCAGCCTCGGTGTTCGTCAAGCTTGCCTACCATGCAAAAGTGATCTGCCACATTAGGACGCGTGATGTTACAAGCATGGGTCTCAGGTCGCTTGTTCGTGCATGCTCTGTTTGGGAGGTTGAAAACATCCTATTTGTTATGGGTGAAGGCTCAGAGTCCACGGGGCTCACGCCGACCACCGCAGTAAACATGGTGAGAAGTGAGGGTATACTTAATGATAGGCGTGTAAAGCTGGGTTTAGTTGTGGACCCACGTAGGCCTTCATCCCTGCAACGCAAGATAGGCGCGAGACCCGACTTCATATACTCTGCACCAGTGACCTCTCAGGCCGAAGTGGAGTTTCTAGAAGAAGTGTCATCTAAGAGCGGCTCTGAGCTCTACGCTGGACTACTAGTGAACTCGCCTCTGAATAGACCTATACTTTCTCGTATTGGTGTTAACCAGAGTTTTGAAGGCTTGGTTGACTGGAAACTAGTAGACACGCTTAAAGCTATATCAAACGTGCTCATACTCATGAGTCCAGCCGACCCTGACTCCGGCATAAGTGTATTGAGGGAGGTTAGAGCACGTGGCCTCTAGGGTTTATTCTTCGACGAATAGCGGTTTCCCCCACGCAGAGCTGATGTACGCTAGGGAATCCCTGCGGAAGGGCGTCATAAGCCAGCAGGAATACTCTAGAATGGTTGAGCAGAAAGTTGTAAAGATTATGACTCTCCAAGAGGAGTTTGGAATCGATGTTATCACCGGTGGCGCCTACGGCTGGGATGACATTTTCTCCCCATTCTTTAACGGTGGGGTGACGGGTTTACAGCGTGATGGTTTGATCAGGTTCTTCGATAACAACACCTACTATAGGAAGCCAGTGATAATTGGAAGACTAGAACACAGGCAATCTTCAGTTAAACCCATGGTTGAAGGTGTGCTTAAACACGTGAAGGAGCCTTCGAAGTTCAAGGCGTTTCTACCAGGTCCGTACACGTTCGCCGCACTATCTGAGAACACTTTCTACCCAAATCTTAACTCGTTGATTTCCGACCTCGCTGGGTTGCTTCGTAGCGAGTTGGAGAGTATCCTAGCATTGGGAGTGGGCTACGTGGAGGTATGCGACCCATCACTTGGGTGGTTGGAACCAGCTAAGGTTGAGGAGCTTAAACCCGTGTATAGGGAGTTCTTGGGAGACAATGCTCATAGGGTTTGGTTCACGATACCCTTCCGCGAACCCAATCCGAGCGCCCTCAAGATGCTTCTAGGACTGGGCGACGTTGTGGTCTCCCTAGACCTGAGTTCGACAACCCTACATAGAGGTGCAAACGTCAACGATAACCCGGGCTGGCTTAGCTCAGCTAAGAGCATCCTAAACAGTCTTTCCTCAGTGCTTGGGGGAGCGAGGGTGGATTTGGGTTTGGTGGATTCTAGAAACACGCTTCTAGAGGATGTTTCCTATGCTAAGCAGCTCATAGACCACGCTTTGGGCTTACATCCCAAGGAGGTGTACTTGTCCAACAATGCATCGCTAGACTTCCTTCCGGAGCCAGTGGCCTTTGAGAAGGTCAGACTGATAGGTAGACTTAAGATGGAGGTGAACGCTAGTGGGTGACCCAAGTGTGAATACCCTGCTACCGACCACTGTTATAGGGAGTTATCCCCGTCCAGAGTGGTTAAAGGAGTCTATTAGAATGTATAATGAAGGTAAAATCACCGAGTCACAGCTTAAGCAGAGGTTTGATGATGCTGTGCTCCTCGTGATCAAGGAGCACGAGCTCGCGGGTGTCGACATAATAACTGATGGTGAAATGAGGAGAGATGAGATGGTGGAATACTTCGCTGAGAGGCTTGATGGCTTCAAGTTCTACGGTGATGTGAGGGTTTGGGGCACAGCGCACTATCGCAAGCCTGCGGTTGTGGGTAAAATCAGATACGTTGCACCCCTTCTTCTAGAGGAGTTCGCCTTTACTAGGAGGTCCACCACGAAGCGGCTTAAGATAACCATAACCGGCCCGTACACTCTCACCGACTGGTGCTATAATGAGTACTATTCGACGAAGCAGGAGCTCGCGTTCGACTTGGCTAGGGCTGTTAACCAGGAGGTGCTTGCCTTGCAGCGCGCTGGCGCTGATTTCATACAGATAGATGAGCCAGCGCTCCCAACGCATGAAGGCGAACTAGAATGGGCTAAGGACGTGTTCAATGAAGCGGTTAGGGGTGTTGGTGTTAAGACGGCGATACACGTGTGCTACGGCGATTACACACGCATACTTCCATATGTGGATGAATTCAACACATCCCAGTTCGCTTTAGAGTTCGCGAACAGGGGCTTCAAAGACCTAGAGCTGTTTAAGAGGTTTGATTATAACAAGGAGATAGGCTTCGGAGTAATAGACGTGCACAACCCGAGGGTCGAGAGCCCAGAAGAAGTCGCCTCAGCGCTCAGAAAGGCGCTGGAGGTCTTCGACCAAGAAATGGTATACGTCAACCCCGACTGCGGCCTCAAGCTCCTTCCAAAGGATGTTGCGTTTAAAAAACTAAAAGCAATGGTGGATGGCACATCCATGGTGAGACGTGAACTCCTCAAACACTGAAGCGCCTGAACATGCTGGGCCAAGTGATGTGTAAAGCTTTTTGCGGGGTTCGTGGTAAATTAGTTTGATGACAGACCCACTCTCCGCCAAAGAGCTTGTTGAGAAGACGTACATGTACGTGGACCGCGTAGTCAAGGAGTGCAGGAAGAACCTGCTACCACAAATACTATCACAGAAGAAGCCGCTCAAAGAGTCGGAGATAGGCGCCTACTTGGGTAGGACACTCGAAGAGTGGTTCGCAAAGCGTGACAAGCTGCTCAATATAAGGTGGCAACAGCAGAGTGTCAAGCTTGGCTCGAAGAACGACATTCATCTGACACTTGAAGGTAGAAACAGGGATGCAGTTTTCACCTTAAACTGTGACGCCGAGTACCTTCCCATCACGGACCCCCAGACTGGTGAGAAAAAATTCTATCTAAAAAGTGTGAACATCACAGCTGAGCGCTCCAATTTCAGGAGACCATGAAACCCACTACACTGGTGTGGGTGAACGCTTTGGTCAAAGTGTGTCTCTAACGTACCCGCGTGATGGCGATGCCTCTTAGAATCTGTTTGACCTCCTCTATTCGTGGACCAACTGGTTCATCCTCTATGAGGGTGGGTATATGCGACCTAATCTGCGTGTAGGCCTCCCTGGTGGCTGGGCTTAAGCCGTCTGCTACGCCCGCGAGGTCTATGGCTTGGGCGGCGCAAAGGGCTTCAACAGCGGCCACGTACCACAGGTTGTCAACGGCTCTCAATAGCTTCTTAGCGGCGGTGAAGCCCATGCTGGCGTGGTCTTCTTGACCAGCTGAGACGCTCGCGGTGTCCACGCTGGCGGGGTGAGCCAAAACCCTGTTTTCTGCTAGGATTGATGCGGCTGTGTACTGTGAAACCATGTAGCCCGAGTTGAGCCCACTGTTGTTGGTGAGGAAGGGTGGTAGACCGCTGAATGATGGATTCAGCAACCTCTCAACCCTCCTCTCCGATAGGTTGCCTATGGGTAGTGTGGCTATGAGGAGTAGGTCCAGCACCATGGCGATGGGTTGCGCGTGGAAGTTTCCACCACTTATAACCGCATCGTCAGCTGGGAAGAGTAGGGGATTATCGGTGGCAGCGTTTACCTCAGCGGTAACTATCTTCTCAGAGAAGCTCAGAGCTTCACGAGCAGCACCGTGCACCTGAGGGATACATCTTATGCTGTACGCCTCCTGCACACGATTGCTTCTATTCGTGCACCCACTACCGGATAGCTTCTCCCTCAACGAGCGCGCTGAAAGTGTCTGACCCTCTATTCCCCGCGCGAGGTGAATCCTCTCATCGAGGAAGTCTGTTCTACTCCCCAAGGCCTGTATGGTTAGTGCGGATACCAGTTCAAATGACTCTATAAGCCTTCTGGCCTCCACTATCCCTATGCATGCGCCGGCGGTTGTCATCTGTGTTCCATTTATAAGTGCGAGCCCCTCCTTAGCGCCAAGCGTAATGGGTTTTAGCCCCTCCTCTGCGAACGCTTGGGACGCACTCTTCTCTTGGCCTCGATGAGTGACGACACCCTCCCCCATCAGGCAGAGCGCAACTTGGGCTAGGGGGGCTAGGTCGCCTGAGGCTCCGAGTGAACCGTGCTCGGGAACCACTGGTACAATGTTCCTGTTAATCACTTCGGCTAGCAGGCTCACGGTTTCGAGTGAGGCGCCAGAGTGGCCTTTGAGGAGTGTGTTCAGCCTGAGTAGCATAGCAGCTCTGACAAGCCTCTCGGGCAGCCTCTCACCCACACCCGCCGAATGGCTCCGCACAAGGTTTCGCTGCAGCTTCTCCGCGTCGTTTTTTGAAACCATCTTAGAGGAAAGTGAACCGAAGCCTGTGGTTACACCGTACACGACTCTTTCCTCCTCAATGAGTTTCTGAACATAGCTGTGCGCCTCCGAGACACGCTTCAACGCTCGCGGGGAAACACTCACCTTAAACAAGCCGTCGGCGACGTCAACCACGGTGTCGATACTGAGATTTTCTCCGTCTAATTCGATATGCATCGGGATTCAAGGGTGAACCACCTATTTATAAATATTCCAAAAACCGCCTTTTACTCTAGGCCAAAATTCGTGCTTGGCGCTGATGGTTCGCAGAACATCAAGTTTTAGAATCTACCGTTCGCGGCGGGGGGGGGTAACTCACTGTTTACAACTATAGAAAGGAAAGATGTGGGTGCTTTAACCCATCCATCTCACGTTGGCTCTTCTAATTTGTATAGTTGGGGTAGTTGAATTGTGTTGGCTCCCAGTTCTCCATCTGGCCTGAGAGGTAGGCTTGGTAGGCTGAGAGGTCGAGTAGGCCGTGACCTGAGGCGTTAAACACTATCGTCTTTCTCTCACCGCTCTGTTTACACCTTCTGGCCTCGTCTATAACGTACTTTATGCCATGAGCTGTTTCGGGTGCAGGTATTATTCCCTCAGTCCTTGCAAATATGTTTGCGGCCTCAAACACCTCCCTCTGCGCGTAGGCCACAGAGCGCATGTAGCCTTTGACGATCAGCCAGGAAATTATCGGAGCCATGCCATGGTAGCGGAGGCCGCCCGCGTGGATGGGCGGCGTCCTATAGTCCTTCCCAAGTGTGAGCATTTTGAGGAGAGGTGTTACCCCCGCTGTGTCACCGAAATCATACGTGTACTTTCCCTTGGTGGTGTGCGGCACAGCCTTGGATTCACACGCCACGAACTCCACATCATTCTTCCCCGTAATCCTCTCGGCTACGTAGGGTAGACAGAAGCCGCCGTAGTTGGAGCCGCCGCCTATGTTTCCAACCATTACATCCGGTTCCTCACCCACTTCTTCGAGTTGCTTTTTAACTTCGAGACCCACCACTGTTTGGTGAAGTAGCACGTGGTTGAGAACCGAGCCCAAGCAGTAGTGTGTTCCCTCATGGGTGAGGGTATCCTCCACAGCCTCACTGATAGCGATCCCCAGCGAACCGGGGTCATCGGGGTTCCTTTCAAGGAGCTTCCTTCCAAACTCCGTTAGCTGACTGGGTGATGAAACACACTCGGCACCCCACACCTCCATCATAATCTTCCTGCCAGGTTTCTGCCTATAACTCGAGGCGGCCATATACACCCGCGCCTTGAGCCCGAAGTAGGCAGCCGACATTGCGACAGCCGAACCCCACTGGCCAGCTCCCGTTTCTGTAACGATGCGTTCAACTCCCTCCCTCCAGTTGTAGTAGGCTTGGGCTAGTGCGGTGTTGGGTTTATGGCTTCCAGCTGGGTTGGCTCCCTCCCACTTGAAGTATATCTTGGCGGGTGTATCCAGGTATCTCTCCAACCTGTAAGCCCTCATGAGCGGAGTTGGCCTTGGAAGCCACCTGTATGCAGCAATCACCTCTTCAGGTATCTTGATCCACCTCCCCGTTGATACCTCTTGGGCCACAAGCTCCTTTGGGAACAATCTGAAGAGTGGTTCAGGGGATATCGGTTTGAGTGTTGAGGGGTCAAGTGGAGGTGGAAGTGGTTCTGGTAGGTCAGCCTGAATGTTATACCACGACTCGGGGATTTGGTCTTGGTCGAGAAAAATCGCCCTTCTTTTTGAGTATTCATCTGACACAAACATAATCTACTCCTGCAGCGAACTCCAATGAGCTATAAAAACTTAGTTACTATGTGTATCGATATTCCTTGGATAAACAAATTGAGGCTGATAGCCCCATAACCGGCTAATTCTCCACAAGTGAATACACCCAGACCACATATCGGCAGGCAAAATTATCCTACTAATATTATGTGTAGCTGACCGAAACGCTTTATTTTTAATACGTTCATCTGTGGTGGAGGGTTGATTGGTTTGCAGAAGGCTTTTGAAGGCGTCGAGGAATCCCTGAAGTCAAAGTATATGAAGGAAGAAATACGCCACATAGATATTGACACCGAGGGTGTAGTGGACCTCATAAACTCTTTCAGTAGAATGGCATTTCAAGCTAGAAACTTGGCTCGTGCGGCCAAAATCTACGATAGAATGCTATCTGATCCGGATACAACAATAATCCTCACGTTGGCCGGGTCTCTCTTCAGCGCTGGTCTAAAACGACTGGTCTACCAGATGGTCAAGTATAACATGGTGGACGTGATAGTTTCAACCGGGGCGCTCATGGTTGACCAAGACTTCTTCGAAGCCCTCGGCTTCAAGCACTATATCGGGTCGCCTCAAGTTGACGACGAAGAATTAAGAAGACTCCATATCGACCGCATATACGACACCTACATCGATGAGGACGAACTGAGAATCTGCGATGAGACCGTTGCGAGCATAGCCAACTCGCTCAGGCCGGGCGTGTACTCATCCCGTGAATTCCTGATAGAGATGGCCAAGTACCTAGACACTAAGAAGCTCGGCGAGGAATCGGTGGTTCTAGAAGCCTACCGTCAGGGTGTACCCATATTTGTCCCAGCGTTCGCAGACAGCAGTGCGGGCTTCGGCTTGGTTATCCACAGGTGGTCTAAGGGTGAAAACGCTGTTGCAGTGGACTCGGGTAAAGACTTCTACGAGTTAACCAAGGTTAAGATAGCATCCAAGGAGACCGGAATATTCATGGTTGGGGGTGGTGTTCCCAAGAACTTCACGCAGGATGTTGTGGTCTCAACAGAGGTTATAGGCAAACCAGCGCCCATGCACAAGTATGCGATTCAGGTCACGGTTGCCGACGAACGTGATGGGGGGCTTTCTGGTTCTACGCTCAAGGAGGCGCATTCCTGGGGTAAGGTGGATACAGGCAACACGCAGATGGTTTTCTCCGAAGCCACAATAGCGTTCCCCCTCATAGTTTCGTATGCCTATAAGAAGGGCTCATGGAAGGAAAGGGTCCGTAGAAGGCTCAACGACGTGCTCGGATCCCAGTGACCCCAAACGAACAAGAAGCCTAGCGCACCCCGTCTGGCGCTTACACTACTACTCTTAGCAGCATTCACCTATAGGCTTAGCACAAGCATACTACAGGTCAATATCCCTTTCTTCGCGAAAACCTTCTATGGGGCATCCAACTTCGATGTCTCATTGATAAGCTTCCTTTGTGGGTGTGTTAGCTTCGCTTCAACCGCCATCCTCATATATTCGGGGATGAGCATCAAGCGTGGCGTCGCGGTAAGCATACTAATCATGATAGTTGGCATCATAATGATGCCATCCACCAAGAGCCTCGTCTACTTTGCAACCGCATCCGCGATTGCCTGTATAGGTGCGGGCATCCAGCCTCTGCTGCTGACCTCAGCCATTTTCTCAGGCGTTGAACGTAATAAGAGTATACCCGCGTTCACATCCGCCCTAAGCCTCAGCCTAATCGTGGGACCAATCTACCTAGCCCTACTCTCACACTTGGCTAGAGTAACACTTCTCATATCTCTCTTGGGTTTGATCCCCATAACCGGGGTCGGCCTGCTCGCCTACATGGGCGCATCGGTCGACGGCCCCATCAGACCAATCGGTAAAATCAGTGTGAATAATATACTGGGTGTGTTGAGAAACAGGGGATACCTGCTAGGCCTCATACTTGAGGTCACATTCACTGTTCCATTTGCGGCATTCACTACCTATGGCGCCATCCTAGCGGATGCTAGGGGTGCGGGGGGGATCATAGCTGAATTTATGGTGAGCGTGTTTTTTATAGCCTCATTCGTCGCAAGAGTCCTCATGACCTATCTGGGGGGTAAGGCGTCACCTCTCCTAGTGTTCGTGTTGACCGCTTTAGGTCTACCAACGGCAGCTCTCTCAGCCACGTTATCCCAGCTTGTAGTAAGCTTCGTGTTGCTCGGCTTAGCACACGGGCTAGCCTACCCCTTGAGTGTTGAGTATGTAGCTGAGTCGGTTGGCCAAGAAAACCTAGCCTGGGCCAACACGGTTATGAGCGGTGTTTCCGCCGGCGTGCTCTTCTTGACACTACCCATATTGGGCTACCTAGCGCAGCGCACTGGGCTTTCAGCGGTTTTCCTAGCGCCAGAGCCACTGGTCGTGGCACTAGCCCTAACATTCTGGTTTTTAAAAAAGCAAGGGGAAAAGGGGAAGTGGCTAAAAGCGGCCTACCAGAGGGGGTAGACTGTGTGTAACCCAATATGTCGGGGGGATGTTTTACAGTTTTTGAGAACAAGGTGTATCTTAGATAAGGGTTGTACTCGGATTGGTGGGTGGGGTTTCGTTTACGCATAGAGGAAACGTGGGTTCCACTTTTAAGTGATTGGTTTTAAGCTTTTTAATTTGGCGCTATATAGTGCTAGTTCGCTTCGCTTCGAGAAGCGTAAATGTTGAATAGTTCGAGTAGGCTTGATGCTTTTTCTCCGAAGCCATGAATCTTGTCTAACAGATTTTTTACCTCGTACTTTAGTCCGGCTCGTACGGCCAGGTTGTAGATTGTCTCAGCTTTAACTGGTAGTATGCTAAGCACCCTCAATAGGAACTCGAAGTACAGGTGTTTTTCAAGCACGTTTGTATCATCAACAACCAGTTTTGTGAGCTTTAGCTTATGGTTGGTGAGTTGTAGGAGGGTGTTGAGTATCATCTCGGATAGATCCTTAAATGCTTCGGCGTCAAGGTGTTTGCTTAAGGCAGGGTCCCCGCTCACATCCACTAGGCCAGATAGATCTCTAAACCCCACTGCTACAAGGCTGGTTCTTTCGTTCTTTGTGTACACAACCCGGACCTCATCCTTATCTTCGGGGTTTGTTAGCACGTAGAAAAGGCTCTTACGGGTTACATCCGCCTCCTTGAGCATGAACTTGTCTATTTTGACCATTTGGGGTGCGGATGATTGTTTCATCCATGATTTGCCAATCTTTATTGGAAGCCTGATTTTCAGGCCGAGGCTTGCGGGCGTCAATGGTCTGCTAAGTATTGAGTTGGCCTTGGAGTCAAGCACGTACTCGTACTCTATGCCTCCAGTACACTTGTATCTACCCTTCACCAAATATGAATCCTCTACCATACTAAGCAACACGTGCTCCTCGATGATTTTCAAGGGGTTGTGCATAAGAAAGCTTTCTATACCTATCCGCGTCATTTCGGCTTCAGAATTCGTCATAGCTTCTACGAGTCTCTTCTCATCGTTGAACTTCTGCTTGAGTCTCCCTTCTTCCTGCTGTGCGGCTGCGGACACAAACCTCTGAACACTTTCAACGAAACCCCTACCCTCAGGGTCAGCGGTACCCACAACGTATTCATCGGCTAAGGTGCCTATATTAGTAATAAGCGTGTGCAAACCATCAATCCTGCGTTTAAGCTCTTCTTCCAACTCATCCAGCTTCTTCGAGTTCTCATTAACCTTCTCACCATGCAGTACGGCATCAAACAGCTCGGACAAGCCGTCCAATACTTGTTTGAGCTCTAGCGAATCATAGCTCATAATATACCCCATATTTCATCCACACAAATATAACTATTACTAACCCGATACACTTTTCACGTTATGAATTCTATAGATATGATGCCTTGGTACACCTCAGCGGCTTCAAAAAACAGCAGCACCACTATAAAAAGGGGGTGCTCCTCAGCCAACACTGTAAAATGGTTTGGGGGCAATCACTATATTAATGGTCTACACATTAAGAAGCTAGGCCATGGATGATGAGATAGCGGTGGTTGGTGGTACCGGGTACACCGGTAGGGAGATTGTCAGCCTCCTCCTTAAGGCTGGTCATTCTGGGGTACGCGTTTTAACCGGTCACCCAGATAGACCCCACCCGTTCGGTAGTAGCATCAGAATCTATCGGTTAGAGTTTGATGACCCATCCACGATGCACGGAGCTTTGCGGGGTGTTAGGGTTCTATATAACACCTACTGGGTGCGTTTCAGGAGGGGTGATGTGAGCTTTGAAAGGGCTGTTTCAAACACAGCCAGACTGTTTGAGGCGGCGCGGGAGGAGGGCGTTGAGAGGGTGGTGCACATAAGCATAACCAACCCATCGCTGGATTCAGCCTACGGCTACTTCAGGGGGAAGGCGGCTGTTGAAGAGGAGCTTAAAAGAAGCGGTCTAAGCTACGCGATACTGAGGCCGACGATAATCTTCGGTAGGGAGGATATACTCATAAACAATATGGCGTGGATAATAAGACGTTTCAGATTCTTCCCAGTATTCGGCTCAGGGGAATACAAAGTGACCCCCGTATATGTTGGCGACGTCGCATCCGCGTGCATAAAATATGCACACACAACAACCAACGTGGTCCTCGACTGTGTGGGGCCCGAGACGTATACCTTTAAGAGTCTTCTGGAAACCATAGCGAGAGCCGTGGGTGTGAGGGCGCTAATTTTTGGATCCCCCAAGGCTTTGAGCATGCTTCTTGGAAGAATCCTATCACTGCTTTTGGGGGAACCAGTGGTTACAGAAGAGGAGGTGGGTGCACTGATGGATAACCTGCTATACTCGAGCGCTGAGCCACTCGGCTCAACGCGCTTCAGTGAATGGGTTACCCAAAACTCTCAAGATTTGGGTGTAAAGTTCGCATCAGAGATACAAAGGCACTACATATAGGAATAGGTGAGCTAACCCACCTTAAAAGACGGAGCTTCCCCCCAACAACCGGGCTCGATCCTCTCCCACCATTAGAGTTGCGTTGACCCCAAGTCGGCGTCCACAGGAATACATCCCTTATCCCACACACCGCGGATGGGTAGCCGTGAACCCATCCGAAAACCCCATTAAGACTTTGGACAAGCTTTCTACTTGGCTATCCCCCATCCATGGAAGGGGGGAGCTTTTGGGAACTTTAAATAGTTGGTTGGATTGTTTAGATGGATATTATGGTTGGGAAGGTTACCGACTTTATCCATGACAGCCGAGACCTTATGCATGTAAGGAGGTTTACCACAGTGAGGGGCTTTCAAGATGAGAGTGTGGCCGAGCACTCATACTATACGACGCTGTATGCGATGGTTATATGTGACTTAGAGGCCGCTGAGGGTAGAAGGGTTGATGCGTCGGAGGTTTTGCGTCGCTGCCTGTTACACGACTTGGATGAAGCCAGAGTGAGTGATATACCTAGACCCATAAAGCACGCCAACCATGAGGTGCAGTCAACTATATCAAAGATAAGCGCCCAAGTGTACGAGGAGCTTGTTTCACCGCTACCTCCAATTGTGCGTGATGAATATGTGAGACTTTGGAATAAGGATTCGAGCTATGAGGCAAAGGTTCAAAAGGCAGCGGACTTGCTGGAAGCCCTAGCATGGGCAATAGAAGAACAGACTATGGGGAACATGAGGGTTAAATCACTCAAAATCGCTGAAAACCTCCTCGCCGAGATCAGGGAGATAGGTGTGCCAAGCGCCACCAAAATAGCCGAGCAACTAATTTCAGAAATACATTGACCAGCGTCTGTGAACACTATAACAGGTTTAAGGATCACAAACTTCCGTTAAACGGTAAATCAAACGTTCTCATCATCAGTTGTGAATCGAACACGTATTTTTATGACGTTGTTCCCTAATGGTGGGGGAGGTCTGATATCCATCGGCTTGTTCTATGATTCTCCACAAGAAGAGGTATCATATTTGTCTATCAATGGTTTGATCTGTAACGCAAGAAGTATATAATTCTGCTTATGAAACCAAATAAAATTAACTCTATTTATTCCTAGTAGTTTATATAGTATAAAATGGTTTTTATACCAAATGGGGGTGTCAACCTTGAACTTAGCCTTAAGGTTGTTTGCAGAATCAATGCTTGTGTTGGTGGCGCTATACGTATTCTACACGCTTTGGGAGCCGAGTTTCGGTGTTACGCTGTCTTTACTGATGACATTTTCAATAGAGCGTGAGCTAGCAGCTATCGTAAAAGTAGCCACTGTCTTTACTGATGACATTTTCAATGGGTATAGCATTTTTGTTACCCATTCTAGCGGGTTTGAAGGGTGGTTAGGCTGTCTGGCTTGATTCATATAGGAGAAAAGTTATACTGCCTCGGATACGTTTGCTTACTTTTACTCTTAGGATGCCTAATATTGGACCTTGAGGGTTGTTGGGTTATTTATCCGCCGGCGACAGGCGGAAGTATCGCGACTATATCACCGTCGTGTAGCTTCCTATTAGGCTCGCTTACGTGTTGACCGGAGACCAAAACTTGGTAAATCTTCTTAAGTGTTTTACCATCATTTTCAAACACTGCGCTTTTAAGGTTTGGGTACCTGGTAGATAATAGATTTAGTAGGTCCATAATCGTTGAGCTATCTTCGAGCTCGAATTCATCGCTCGACTTACCTAGCATCTCTCTGAGGCGCGCAAAGTATCTTACCGTGACTTTCATCCGTGGATTTAAGTGGACTCCTATTTTATAAAGCTTCCATAACCCCGCTACTTTCCAAGTATTCCGAGAGAGGTGTTAGGTATGGTTTTAAAATTAAATTCGCATGTAGACATAATGCTTTGGCTAGGGCGGGGAATTTACGCCTACGGACACAAAAATGTGTCAACTATGGCTCCCATGATGTAGTAATGTTTGAGCTAAGTGGGTGACTGGGGTGGGAAACTACATGCTTACCGAGCGGGTTGCCCGCCTATTCACGCTTGGCTGGTTGTGATTGCTAGCTGGGTGATGATTTGCTTTGCGGTTTTCGGATCGATACGCGTCTCAACTTCTCCGAGGATGGCGCCCGCCGCTGTATAGGTGTAGGTGCCTTGAGGTGTTCGAGCCTCTACCGCGAACTTACCTCTGCGCTCGACGTCGCCTAGGCGCACCCATCTTTGATACACTTCATCCACGTTGGGTTTGCTATCTAGGACCATTAGGAGTTGACGTCTACCGCTTCTACTGCACATCTCAGTTGGCTCCCCCACTTTTAGGGTGTTCAGGGGCTTGTTGGCTTTGTGGGGGCAGGAGGGGTTTTGAACAATGTTCAGCCTGTCGAATGAATAGTTTTTCATGTCTACGAATAGCAGTGTGTTTAGGAGTGATGGTGAGCCCAGAATGTATCTCACCGCTTCAGCTGATTGGATTGAGCCTACTACCTGCACACACTGTGGTAGCACGCCCGCCACCGCACAGGATGGGTAGTCCTCGTCGGAGAGCTCTGGGTAGAGGCATTCTAGGCAAATATCTCCCCAAGGCTCGAATGTTGCTACGTTACCATAATACTCTATCGCGGAGCCAAATACCAGTGGCTTTTTGAGCTTGGCGCACACCCTGTTCACGGCGTACTTAGCTTGGAAGCTGTCTGTGCAGTCTATTACTAAATCCACATCCCCCGCTAGGTCTCGGGCATTCTCCTCTGAAACGTATTCGCAGCGTGGTTCGACGCTAACATCGCGGTTCATACTGCTGATTCTGTTAGCCGCAGCCTCAGCCTTCGCGTAGCCCACGTCCCGCTCAGAGTATATGAGTTGCCTGTGTAGGTCTGGTGTGGATACTACGTCAAAGTCGACGAGGCGCATATGGCCCACGCCGCTTGCGGCCAAACTCATGGCCACTTGGGAGCCGAGTCCCCCAAGCCCTATTATCGCAACCCTGCTATTCTTCAGCTTCTCTTGACCCTCAATACCCACATCGGCGAGCGCTATCTGCCTAGAGTAACGCCAAAAATAGTCTGGGCCAAACAACTATACCCAAGAATATTCGTGGCGCACACACTAATAATTCCAGCGTATGGTTCAGCGGGTGTTACGTCTTAGAAGAACGCTTGCCGCCATAACTATGAGGATCACCGCCACGGACACTATGATAGCGGTACCTCTCTGCGTGGTTCCTGGGGGAGCCTGCTCCACGATGGCCGTGTTACCCTTAGCCACAGCGTATCCTGGCAGCGTAACACTGGAGGATGGGTCGTAGCTCAAGCTTATAGTATAGTTTTCACCGTTAACGGATGTCTCCTCCCGGTAGAGGAATGTGGAGCTCACGGTTTTACTGAATGTTGTAGTGTTTGTGGAGGGGTTGTACGACCTAATCCACTGGCTCAGCGGTGTGTTGAGGGCTGAAAAGTTGATTGTGGAGGCGCTCCAAATGGGTCCGCCCCCAAATGAATGCATCATAAAACCCGCGAATCCCTCATCTCCACCAAATGGGAAAAGTATGGTTGAGCCAACCGTGTTGATGTCAAACGTGCGGCCATCAAAATCCACGTCTAAGTTGCCCTTAACCTCGAAGTTCTTCCAACCAAAGTTTCCCACAACTCTAGAGTTGGTTTTGTTAAATATACCAGTGGCCCAAGCGTGAATGACAACGGTTTTAGCCACCACGAGGCCTGTTGCGTTCGCATGCGCAACCAAGCTAAGGTACACACTCATATTGGTTAGCGTGATGTTCTGAAATCCCCGTCTGAGTTGGTGTTGGAAGGCTTGGAAGGCATCTGATTCGGGTGGCACGTTTTGTGCGTTTAGCTCCACGCTATAATTAAACCCATTAAGCGCATTACTCATCAGGCTTGTTGAGGGATAGGTGAACACCAAGTTTGTGTGTGAAGTGGCCACTATCTCAGCGGTTTTAAGCGGCCTCCCAACTATGACTTGTAGGGTGGACGCTCCCACGAGGGGTGCGGCTAGACTTAAAATCAAAAGTAGAACTATAGTTATCAAAGCAAACTTGGTAATCATATATAGCTACTCACGAATCCAACAAATTAACCTTGCCCTAATCACCCTCCCAGTATCGCACCAAACCTTGAACTATGGTTTTCTGAACGTTATTACCCAGTAATCCTGTTTCTGCTCCAATTTGAATTCAACACCATTCCTCTCTAGTACCTGTGGGATAGATGTTCTAGCTGACTCCTCACTATCGGTTATGAGCTGTACTACATCACCTCTTGAGGCCTGCTTGAGTGCTCTTGCAGCCTCCAAGGAGGGATATGGGCACACCATTCCACGCGTATCGACAACCCTAACACCACCCGAGCTCTCTTGGCTCATAACTCGTTGCACCCCTCCTCCACATAGATAGGACTGCTAAGCCCTCCTTTGTCATGGGCTAAGCGTTTGTTAAGAAACCCGACAACATCATCCAGTTGAACCCAGCTAACACCCCTCCCCCTCGCCTCATCCGTCTGCCTGTGCATATCACGAATATCACGAAAAGGATTGCACACGTAAACACTGGTGTCATACTCTGTGGTATCCCCGACGTGTTTCCTGGTCGGAAGTAAACTATGCGTGAGTGCACCATGATCAGATGGTGGATGTCTCTTTACGGTTTCAAATCCTTGTGGGGTGGGGTAAATCGAAACACTATTACCCTGGTCGGATACGCCCCGTGATAGTGTAGAAGTAGAATAAACACCCTCTTGGTCACTGGATAGAATGAGCATATGAGGTTCCATTGGTTGATTGAGACCGCCGCTTTTGGCGCTCATAAGTGAACCTCTATGGCTTAAATGCAAGTCTCGTTCATTTAAATACAACGCTACTGTATGGATGATGTTTCTAATACTACCCCAGAAACGCTGCACCAAGGTGTGTAACACTACTATTCGGACTAGCACCATAGTTGTTCGAATCCGTATACAAAGGCTGTAAGAGTTGCTAGGTAAAATGTATAAAATTATACAAGTCTTTGATATTCAAATCCAAAATTATTTTCCACTCTTATCTACTCATGGGTAGTGGTATGATGGTCGGACTTAGTAACATTTTTATGGGTCAAACACTATTAATCAGAAAAACTGGTGTTCAGTTGATGCTTTCACATCTGCATGCAAAGGGGGCTGGTGGCTTTGGCTAAGTATGTTTTGATTTCTGACCTGACACTGATGTATGACTATAGGGACTTCCCGTTGCTGGATTTTCTTCCGTGCGCACCGAGTGGTTCTGTTCCAGGCGCAATCTATAATTTCCTGAAGGGCTCGGCCAGTCCTCCGTTGCCGAACGGTGAGGCGAAGTATGCTCCCTACTCTGTGAGGAAAATCGAGGCCGCGCTTCTTACACGGAACAAACCCGAGGATGTCGCCGTCCCACACCCTGACTATATTGAGCAATTCATAAAAGACGACACGGAGGTTATAGGCGTCTCAACGATGGACCCGCTGGGGATAGCTCCGCTCACCATGTCTTACGAGGTTCTCTTTGCCACACACTCTTCACCTTGGGTTAGGAGGGAGTGGGAGGCTCTCATACACAGAATCAACCTGGCGAGGAGGGGTAAAAAGGCTAAACTCATAGTTGGTGGGCCAGGGGTGTGGGAGTTCACGATTCTACCAGAGGAGCTCACGAAGGAGGGCATCGATTACGCCTTTCAAGGTGAGTCGGAGGATGTCATACCATACCTGTTCGAGCAGGTGGCTCAGGATAAGCTGGATCCGAACATGTTTTATCAGGGGTACGCTAGTTTCGATGATAACTTTAGGATGATCTTTAAGCCTGATGGACGCTTCATAACGCGTAGGCCCGGAGGTCGGAGATTCCCCAGACTCGAAGATATACCGAATATTGTGAGGCCCTCGATGAAGAGTATGGTTGAATCCATGCGTGGTTGCGGTGTTGGGTGCGACTTCTGCGAAGTCACCCTGAGACCGCTCAGGTATTACCCCGTTGAGAAGATAGAGCAGGAAGTAGAAGTCAACGTGAAGTATGGGGGGTTCACGAATGCATGGATACACAGCGACGAGATATTCGCTTATAAGCACGGCCCACTCTTCAAACCCAATGAGGAAGCACTCATAGAGCTCTTCTCTAGGGTGATGTCCATACCTGGGGTCACCGAGTCCAACCCAACCCATGGGAGGATCTCGATACCCGCAGCCTACCCAGAGCTCATCAGCAAGCTGTCAGAGATAATGCGTGCTGGGCCATCGAACTGGATAGGCATACAGGTTGGCCTTGAAACTGGAAGCGATAGGTTGGCGAAAATACACATGCCAAACAAGACTCTGCCCCTGAGGATTGGCCCCGATGGCTCGTGGGCGGATATAGTTTGGGAGGGTGTGCACAACATGACGCTCTACTATTGGCGGCCAGCCTTCACGGTGCAGGTTGGGCAGTCGGATGAGACTCCGGAGGACAATTGGGAGACTGTTGCGCTCATTAATAGGCTTAGCAACTCTGAGGCTGGTGGTAGACCCTTCGAGTTCACGGTTACACCCATGCTCAACGTGCCACTCGGCGTGATTAAGAGTCAGAGCTTCAACCCAGCCATGCTTGACGAATCACAGCTCGCGGTGTACTACGCGTCCTACAGGCACCTCGCCAAGATGGCTAAGCGTGACGCTGTGCGTGACAGTAAGGGCAATTTTATCGCGAGGATGGGTACAGCTGGTATTATAAGCTTCGGTGGGTGGGTTATGATGAAGGTTGTGGAGTCCATCTGTAAAAAGAGGGGTGTTGACATAGAGAAGGTTAAAAGATATGGGTTGGAGTCATCCTCAACCAGTGTAGCTGTACCAGTGCCCGCTTAAACCATGAATACACGTGTGCCGGTGAGCCACTGGATTTCCTGATTTGTTATCTGCGTGTTTATTAGCCCACTCTGCGAGAGGATCGCCCAGAGCTTCTCCACCAGTATGAATCCCATAAGCGATTGTAATCCGCGAGTGAAGAGATTTGTATGTGGTAGGTTGAAGAGCACGGCTAGCAGGGCCAGCACACCATAGATTATTGTTATCGTGGTCATCAGGCTTCTTATCCCAAGACTCTTCGGCTTCCTCGAGGTCCTCGACCCCTGCAGGTTCGCTGGGAACACTATGCGCATGGCAACCACACCCATTAAGTGGTGAGACCGTAATAAAATCCTTACGGATAATCCAAGTAACATGTATATCTTACGCCCACAAATGGGTGACGGAATCCTTTTCGGGCTAAAAGGCTTAAGTTTTATCCTTGATTTGTTAGTTTATGTCGCAGACAAATTCGCTTGAGGAGGCCGTGCTTAGGGAGCTAATAGGTGTTGACACAAGTGTTCCCCCGGGGAGGAATTATCTTGAGGCTTTAAAGGTTGCAGGTGAGAGGCTTGAGGCAGCTGGGTTCAGTGTTGAGTATCCCGTTACACCGATAAGTGTAGTTAAGTCACGTGTGCATGGAAACGTGGTGTTGGAGGGCGAAAGGGTTAACATGGTTGCGAGGATTGTGAGGGGTGAATCGAAGAGGAGGCTGCTTTTGAACGCCCACATAGATGTTGTGCCACCGGGTCCGAACTGGTCGCGCGACCCCTTCAGGCTAAGCGTGGAGGGTGAGAAGCTTTTTGGGCGTGGCGCATCGGATAATAAGGGCTCGGTTGCGGCCATAACCGCCGCGGCGACACGCTTGGCATTCAGCACAGGCTTTGAAGGTGAGCTCATAGTTGCCTTTACATGCGACGAAGAAATCGGTGGCAGAAGTGGGTTGGGCTACTTGGTGGAAAACGGTCTGAAAGCTGATGCTGCCATTGTGGGTGATGGCTCAATTAGAACGGTTGGTATAGCCGCCAACGGATGTATGCGCTTCGATGTCAGGGTGCGTGGGCAGGCCGCCCACTCGAGTAGGAACTGGTTGGGTGTGAACGCCGTCGAGAAGGCGGCGCTTGTTGTTGATGCCTTGGCTCAACTCAACCGTAGACTGGGTGAGAGGAGGTCGAGTGTGCCAGCCGACCCCGACAGCGGTGTGGACTACCTTAGGCCAAGCTTGACTGTTGCCATGATTAGGGGAGGTGTCAAAGAGAACGTTGTGCCACCGCTTTGCGAGATAACGGTGGATAGAAGGCTCATACCAGAGGAGACTTGGGAGGAAGCTAAAGCAGAGGTGCTTGGTGTTCTCGAAGCCCTGAAATCTAAAGACCCAAAACTTGATTACGAGGTGGAGTTCGAACCCCAGAATCACTTCTCATACAAGGTTTCACCGAACGAGGAGATCGTGCAGTTATACGCATCCTCTTGGAGCAGGGTAATGGGTAGAGAACCACTAATAGTTGGAGGCTTGGGATGTGTGGATGCGTGCTACCTAGCGGCTAAGGGGATACCCGTGGTGACGGGGGGAGTGAGCAGAACTGGGAACAACGTACACGCAAACGATGAATTCGTTCTAAGAAGCGACATCAAAAGCTTCTCAAAAATAGTGGAGCTAACAGCCCTAAACTATCTAAAGAGAGCCTAGCTACTAAACACCCAGAAGTCAACCCAACAAGAATACACTGTGTAGCGTTTCGGACTCATTTTTAAATGTTCGACTAACTCACTGGGAGACATCACTCGACGTAGCCTTACTCTGATATGCACCGTCGTTCACACGATAAGGAGGCGGGTAAATATCGCCTTTCAAATGGAGTAAAAGTCTCTGGTCTTCGGGCTAAGCGGGTGGATACACTAAACACTCTTGGCAGATAACCAAGAAGAAGATGAGGGTGCGGGGGCTGAACCTCTTCCAGAGTACTAGAAGATTGGTGTTAGGAGAGCGCGGGGTGAAGCCGCATGCGCGTTGATGCAGTGAACTACACTCGAGTGGCATCCTCCTCAGGAGTGGTGTGTGACGCCCAAGACTTCGCGGAGAGGATTGGGGGGAGCCCTCGCCCCTCCTCCACTAAGTGAGGGGTCGGAAAGGATGTGGTTGGACTGTGCGCATCAGTCTCCACAGCTACCGCAAAATACGCGCGTTGTGATCCACACGTAGCCGCAATAGGTGCACGTGTGATCTGATTCCTCCTCTTCGCAAGCCCCTTCTAACCCGCACCGCGGGCAGCTGTGGGTTCTCTTCAAGCTGCATCATCAACTATAGTGTGTGGTGTGTCTTATACGTGTTGATCCAAGGATGTTAGATTCACACTAATGCAGTTGCGGTTTTACACGCCTCCCGCTATCATGATAGTTGGAGTGCGCCGCGTTCTTGGGTGTGTTTGTCTCAGACCGAAACCCTTATTCGGAAACCTTGCTACATTTGTTTTAGGGATGGTTGTTATATGGTTGACAAGGTGAGGGTATACGTCAAAAGTGAGAAGGTGCCTGTTGGTGTGAGTGAGCAGCGCTCGAAGGTGGCGGTGGGTCTGGGTCCTAATACCACTGTGGATGATGTTGTGCGAAGCGTTCAGTACGACTACTTTTTACCTGATGATCAGAAGGCTCAGCTCCTCTTTATAGAGGAGCTGTGTAAGGAGAGGGGTTATGAGGTTGAGGTTGTGGATGTGACAAAGCAGGGCCTCTTAAAGAAGCTGAGCGAAATCGGCCTAACGGGTAACGTGGAGTTCCCTGTGCTCGTGGCTCCAAACGGTAAGAAGGCGTCTGGGAAATCCCTTAATCACGCAGTGCTCCAAGAGCTTTTACCAGCGGACCTCACGGGTAAAGAAATACGTGCAATAGTCTACATAAAATCTAAAAAGGGCCATGAGAAGGAGCTTGTGCGCAGGCTCCTAGAGCTACCAGAGGTCAGGGAAGCCCACCTGATACCGGGTGAATGGGATATTCTCGCGGTGGTAGGCCTGCTCCCAAGCGACTCCTCCGCTGAGAGAGCGGTGCTCGACTACGTTATAAGGAGTATACGCTCGATGGATCTTGTTGAGTCAACCTCAACAATCGTGCCAGTGTACAGCTACTCAAAACTCACTGTTCTAACAGAAGCAAGGAGAAGAGAGATCGAAAATATGTAAACCCGAACCGGCTGGGAATGAGGAGCGTCACACACTTTACAAAGTTATTATCACTATTTTTCAAGAGCTCTCCCATACTGTAGACCCCTTCTACGCACGTTTCAAACTTTTATTTTTGAGTTTTAAAAGGGGCGCGTATCCATACAGTGTCTTTTCATCGGTGTACTCTTATGAGTCTAAACCTTCAGTCGCTGGATTTCTGTTTTTGCTGTGAGAAGCTTGGGTTTATGGTTTGTGTTTAGATGCGCCTTGTGCTATAACTAATTAAACTGTTAATTATTAGAATAAAATGTATAATATTATAAATTGTAAGACTTATATGATTTCTGGTTTAGTAAAAATTATATACACTCTAATTATAGTTTAATATGGTGGTTCACCCTTGTCAGAAGTGGTTTTGACGGCTGATAGGGGTAGCTTTACTGATTATGGTGGTGGCAGCGCGCTTGGATACGTGGCGTGCATGCCTCATCGACTTGTCCCAAGGCTATTTATGGACAAATTTTTTACTCCTCCAGCTACGGCGGATGAAAACGGCAGGGCTATACTCGCGCCATACGCGCTCAGGAAGGTTGAGGCAACACTCGTGAATGCGGGTTTCAATACGTGTGTAAGCCCACCTGAAAAGCTCGAAAAGGTTGTTAGCCAGAGTACCAAGGTTCTCGGAGTAACCGTGCACGACCCCATGGGTGTTGAACCCGTGACCTTTAAGCTCACGATGCTGTTTGGGGGCGGCAAGAGTTGGACCGCTAAGTACTTTGAAGAGTTAGGGGATAAAATACGTAGATTAAAGCAGATGTATGGGTTTAGGACACTTGTGGGTGGACCTGGCGCCTGGCAGGTGCAGCGTGAGAGGCCGGATTGGGTTGACGTGGTGTTCATAGGTCACGCCGAACTCGACCTTCCTCCATTAATAAACAGTATTGTATCGGGTAAGGATGTCCCCCGCGTGGTTTTTGGAAGAAACCCTAGGAGTGCCGATGAGATCCCCCTCATAGTGAATCCCGCTCGCTTCGGTGAGGTTCAGGTAACACGTGGCTGCCCGCGTGGGTGCCAGTTCTGCTCGATAACACCCGACTCCTTCATCACTATACCCGTCGAAACAGTGCTCAAAGAGGTGGAGGTCAACCTGAGAGCTGGTCAGACTAGGGTGGACCTCGTGACGGATGACATACTCCTCTACGGAGCCCAGCGTCTGAGAGTGAACCACGAAGCTGTGACCAAACTCTTTAGCGAAGTGAAGAAGATGGGTGTAGAGTCCATAGGCTTCCCCCACATATCCGCTCCAGCGGTGAGGGAGAGCCCGCGGACTGTGAGAACCATGTCTGAGATAGCTGGCTACAGCCACGACAGGGCTAACGCCCCAGTGGTCGGCCTCGAAACGGGTAGCCTAAAGATATTCAATAAATATATGAGGGCGAAATCTTTTCCGTGGGAGCCAGCCCAGTGGAAGGACGTCGTGCTCGATGCAACGGCGGTCATGAATGAAAGCCACATCTACCCCTGCTACACAATGACCATAGGCTACCCGGAGGAGACCGATGATGACGTGCAGGCATCCATAAACCTTGTGCAATCAATAATAGACCATGATTATACGGCGTGGATATTCCCACTGCCGGTCATACCCATGGGTACAAGTAGGATAAGGGACAACCCCATGCCCGCACTAGAGCGACTTCCTCAAGCCTACTGGGACCTACTTTACATGAGCTGGAAGTATGACTTGAAGGTGACGCGTAGCCTGGTACCCACACTCACATGGGGGATGCAGAACCGCTTTGTGCGATGGGTGGTTCAGAACATGATAGACAGAATATTTAATCAGATAGAGTGGGTGTTCAGCGAACTCAAACAGACCCGGGGTCGCTCCTCCCTCAAATACAAGGATCTAAACCTCAACACAACCTTGGGCGTAATAAAATCCGTCTACTGGTTGCTACGGGTCGCCTTCAAACCTTAATGTCTCAGCTCTCTAATAGGTCTATACAAAATGATATAATTGTCAAAAAATCAAATAAATAGCGTCGTTAAAAGTCATAAGATTTAAAAACCACACATCGAACCAATAGTGTATGCACACCCTTAAAGGCAAGTCAGGCATAAGCAGGGGTGCGACGGCCGGCATAGTCATCGTAGTGATAGCAATCATAGTCTTAGCAGCCGTACTGCTTACTAGGTCGACGACTACACCCAAACCCCCAGTAACCACGACGAGCACAAGTTCCACGACAACGTCGACTTCTACGTCGACTTCTACATCAACGACCACAACAACATCAACCACTACGTCGACGACCACAACAACCGTGTTCACCCTAGCACCCAAAAACCAATCCGTGCTTGTAGACGACTCACAGACCTCTACGCCGGACGCGCTTGACCCCGCGTATGGTTTCTACACCTTCGATCAACCAGTGTTCACCAACGTGTTCCAGCAACTCGTTGAATTCAATGGCTCCAACTATCTGCAAGTTGTACCCGCCCTCGCCTCCAACTACACTATTGAAAACAACTACCAGACCTACGTGTTCCAGATTAGATCAGGAGTCACCTTTAGTAACGGAGACCCCCTCAACGCCTACGATGTGTGGTTCAGCTTTGTGCGTGAAATTTACCTCGGCCAAGCTGTGGGTATATCCAACTATCAGGATCTGACAGTCAACCTCTCAGAGGTCTCCGCGACGGGCCTCATCCTTCCGTGGGGCATCAGGCACGCGGTTCAGTACGCGTTCGGCTTGAGCTCTCTTCCAACACCCAACCAGACAACAGCCATACTAAACCAGGTGCTCAGCAACTTTAACCCCAATAACGCCACGGTACAGAAACTCATGTCCTACCCCAACCAGGCGTATGTGGTCACTGGTCCAATGACGTTCCAGGCCAACCTGCTTGCACCCTACAAGTTCTTCCTACTGGACATCGCCGCGTGGTGGGGTGCTGTGGTTGACCCAGCCTTCGTGGACGCCCATGGCGGAGTGCAATACGGCCAAACAAACAGCTATTTCAGTTCGAACGGTGGCCCAGGAACTGGGCCCTACGAAATCGTTTCGGTGAAACCAGGCTTCTCGACTGTGGTGTTGCAGGCCAACCCCAACTACTGGGGTGCTAAGGTGAGTGGTCTACCACCAGTACTTCAGCCAGCCAAGATACCTGTGATAATCATAAACTACGGTCTACCCCACAACGATAGGGTGGAGGACTTCGCGACAAACAACGCGCAGATATCCTTCGTGAGTATACCCTTCCTAGGGCAAATGTACTCGGCCTACCAATACAAGCAATACTACTCCTTCAACCAGATATTCCTCGACCTAGGCTTCTACCCAGCCTACTTCTACATATCCATGAACACCCAGAAGTTCCCCACCAATAACAATGATTTCCGCTTGGCGATCGTGCACGCCATAAACTACACCCAAATACTCGATAAGCTGTACACCTTTAACGGTACACTCTTGGGCCAAATGTATGTTGGTCCAATCACACCTCAATTCCCACAGTACTATAATCCGGGTAATCTACCCATATACCAGTACAACATAAACCTGGCTGCTAGCTACCTGAACAAGAGTCTCTACCAGCTTGGCTACTATGTGGTGATGCCCAACGGCACAGTACTCGGAAACCAGAGCGACCCGCAGTTCCCCACTCAGACCATAACGTACATAACACCTCTGACACCCTTCGAGCAGGAACAGCTGGAGCTGATTCAGGCGGATCTCTCCCAGATAGGCCTCTCGATAGCGTTGCAGGGTGTGACCCCAAGCGTAACCTCGACTTGGGTCACACCTCAGGAGACGCCCAACATGGTCGACTTGGGGTGGATACCCGACTGGCCTGACCCACTCTTCCAGCAGCTTGCGCCCGCTGTGACCACCACCAGCTATCTGCCGGCGTGGATGAATGTGTCCAAGATCAACCAGATTGTTGCCCAGCTACCCTTCGAGACGAACACCACAGAGCAGATACAGCAGCTCACCTATGTGTACAACTTCACTTACTGGTATGCGCCCTACGCGTGGCTACCCAACGCGGCAACCTACTACTTCGTGCAGCCCTACCTCAAAGGGTTCACCTACAACACATTCTCTGGCTACTGGTACAACACAATGTACTATTCCACATCGAGCTAAGGAGCATCAACATTCTCTCTTTTTTTGCCAAAAACCTTTTTTGTTATAAGGATAAGTTTTAATTCTTGGATGTGTGTTAGGTGTACCTAGTATGCAGATCAGCATACTCATCTACCTTGTGAGGAGGGTTATAAACGCCGTTGTCACACTTCTACTGCTTATCTTCCTCATATTCGTTCTTGTTCACACCATTGCACCCACACCCGTGGCGCTCGCCAGAATATACTGCGGGAGCCCGCATTGCCCGCCGGCAGAGCTACAGGTGATCATACAGCAGTATGGTCTAAGTCTACCTTTACCCGTCCAGTTCGCCCACTATGTGGTCAACATATTTCACGGTAACTTCGGTACAGACACGCTTTATAAGGTGCCCGAGCTTCAAGTTATAGGGGAGCTCCTCCCCATAACACTCGAACTCGTGATCACGGGCCTCATATTCGCCGTGATAATCGGCCTCTTCACTGGTAGCATTGCGGCCGCGAACAGGAACAACCCAGTGGATTATACCGTTAAGGCGGTTTACTTGGTGACTTGGTCTGCTCCCGTGTTTTTGGTGGGATTCATCCTGCAGCTATTCTTGGCGTACGAGCTAAAACTGCTACCCCCAAGCGGCTTGGCTAACCCCACGCTTGGTAACCCCTCACCCGTGACTGGCTACCCCTACCTCTCTGTGGTTCCCCAACCCCTGCAGGGTTGGCTTTCAGGCTTGGTTAGGGCTATAACGAGTCCCCCACTCATCGCCGCGGCGGTTGACGGTGACTGGAGGTTCTTTGTGAGCGGGTTACACCACCTAGTGCTTCCAGCGCTCGCGATAGCCATAACGAGCTTCGGCGTTGTGACTAGGCTCACGCGTGCGAGTATGATTGACGCCCTCGACAGGGACTATGTTAAGCTCTCATTCATGAAGGGTCTGAGTAAGAATAGGGTTGTCTACGGCACGGCCTTCAGGAACGCGGTGATACCCATCATAACCCTCATAGCTCTGCTCTTCGGCTTTTCCACCGCTGGCGCGGTGGTGATCGAGGACATATTCCAGTATCACGGGATGGGTTACTTCACGGTTCAGGCGATCTACAACCTTGACTATATAGCTATACTCGCCATAACAATTGTAGTGGGTATCAGCGTGATAGCGGCAAACTTGGTGGCCGACCTGCTGTATGGTTGGGCTGACCCGCGCGTCAGGCTGGAGTGATTGGAGATGGGTTTTAAGGAAATAGTTAAAAGGTTCCTCGGCTACAGGGGAACGATAGCCACAGCCACGGTGGTCAAGGAGGGTGAAGAGGAGAGGAGACTAAGCGGCTACAGGTTCTACCTTGACTATCTGATCAAGGATAGGGTGGCCGCGGTTGCCCTCGCCATAATAACACTCTTTACTGCTTGGTCAATTGTTGAGGGTATATTGCAGTATGTTGGCTTCGCGACTAGGCACAGGGCGCTTGGCTGGGCTCTTCTACCATCCAACCCAATCGCCCTAAACTTCGCAGAGTCACTCAAGCCACCGAGTTTGAGCCACTTCCCAGCATACATTTTTGGCACGAACTTCTCGGGTGAAAGCATACTTTCAAGGCTTCTATACGCGGCCCCTAAGGATGCGCTGGCCGCCTACTTGGTGGTCTTCTCAGGTATCATCATAGGCATGCTCGTAGGCACTTTTGCAGGATACTTCGGCGGCTGGGCTGACGAAGTCCTCATGAGGGTGACGGATGCCTTCCTCGCCCTTCCAGGCTTAGTTCTAGCCATAGCCCTTAGCGTGTTGCTTGGCGCAGGGTACAACTCTGTGCTAATCTCACTCATACTTATCTGGTGGCCCACATACGCCAGGTTCTTCAGAGCCCAAGCGCTCTCACTGAAGTCGAGGGGGTTCGTTGAAGCCTCGAAGCTCAGCGGCCAGAACTCGCTCATGATTATCCTGAGACACATCTTCCCTAATTCAGTGGACCCCGTGATCGCGTACGCGGCGCTGGACTTCGGAAACGTCATACTCACCTACTCAACACTCGCATTCCTGGGAATCGGTATTCAGCCACCCTACCCAGAATGGGGCTCCATGTCTTCGAACGGCTTACCCTACTTCCCGCAGAACTGGTGGTGGGCGATTATTCCTGGCTTGGTTATCATGACTGTTGTGGTGTGCTTTACATTGATAGGTGATAGGATGCAGGATCTCATAGGCGGGAGGCTAACGTATTGAGTGTTCTCGAGGTCAGGGACCTAGTGGTGGAGTACTCCACGGTGTACGGTGTGCTCAGAGCCATCAACCACTTAAGCTTCGAGGTGGGTGAGGCTGAGAGTGTGGGCGTGGTTGGCGAGTCTGGTTCGGGTAAGTCCACTCTCGGCCTCTCAGTTGTGAGGCTCCTACCACCCAACGCCCGCTACGCGGGTGGGAGCATAATCCTCGACGGCCAGGAGGTGACGCGTATGAGTAACTCTGAGGCGAGGAGGATACGTGGCACCACCGCGTTCATGATCTTCCAGGACCCACTCAACAGCCTCAACCCCGTGAAGAAGGTGAGCACCCAGCTCCTCGAGGCTGTGGAGATGAGGTGTAAGAAGCTTGGGGAGACCTATGATGTTGAGAAGGCCACAAGGGAGGTTGTTGAGAAGATACGCGACGTGAGGATACCCGACCCTGAGCTAATAATGGAGAGGTACCCCCACCAGCTCTCGGGTGGGCAGATCCAGCGGGTGATAATAGCCATGGCCCTACTCATGCGCCCCAAGCTCCTCATCGCGGATGAGCCCACCTCCGCGCTCGACGTCACCATTCAGGCGCAGGTGCTCAAGCTCATGAACGACCTCAAAAAGGAGTATGGGATGAGCATCATGCTCATCACCCACGACATAAGCGTCGCCTACAATATATCTGACAGGATCATGGTGATGTACGCGGGCGAACTCGTGGAGCTCGGCTCAGCGGATGGGGTGATCAGGAGCCCCATGCACCCATACGCCAAGGCGCTTATCGCGAGCATCCCACGCGGCGTGATGCGCGACGCACCCCTAGAGCCCATAAGGGGCTCACCCCCCAACATGATTCACCCCCCGAGTGGGTGCCGCTTCCATCCGAGGTGCCCGTTTGTTATGGATGTGTGTAGGAGGGAGGAGCCCCGTGAGGTGCATCAGGATGCGCGGGTTGTGAGGTGCTACCTCTATGGATGAACCCATTGTGCGCGCGGTCAAACTCAGGAAGTACTTCTTGGCCACCAAGCACGGCATACTGGAGACACTCTTCAGGCGTAAGCCACTATACGTGCACGCCGTGGACGACGTGGACCTAGAGATCAGACGTGGTGAAATACTCGCGCTCGTGGGTGAGTCCGGCTCGGGTAAGACCACGATAGGCAGGATACTCGCAACGCTCGAGAAGCCGACGGGGGGCGAGCTCTACTTTGAGGGTGAGCGTGTCACACCCTCCAATGTTAAGCAGGTTAGGAAGAGGATACAGATGGTGTTCCAGAACCCCATGGAGAGCCTTGACCCCAGGATGAGTGTGCGCCAGGTCGTGGAGGAGCCGCTTCGCGCCCTGGGGCTCAGCGGTGACGAGAGGCGTAGGAGGGTTGAGGACGCGCTCACAGCGGTGGGCTTGGAGCCATCCATCTTTAACTACAGGAGGCCCCGAGACCTCTCAGGCGGCCAGAGGCAGCGTGTGGCCGTGGCGCGCGCCATAGTGTCCAACCCCAAGTTCATCGTGCTCGATGAGCCCACCTCCGCGCTCGACGCCTCCGTTCAGGCACAGGTGCTCAACCTCCTCGTGGAGTTGCACCGCGCCTACGGGTTCACCTACCTCTTCATAACACACAACATCTCCGTTGCGAGGTACATCGCTGATAGGGTGGCGGTGATGTACGCGGGTAAGATCGTTGAGAGTGGTGATGTTAGGAGTGTTATGAGTGAGCCCAGGCACCCCTACAGCCAGGCGCTGCTCAAGAGTGTGCCCACAGTGGAGAGAAGGGGTCTTGAGCCACCCACGGGTGAGGTGCCAAGCCTTATAGCTCCACCGAGTGGGTGCCGCTTCCATCCGAGGTGCCCATATGTGATGGATGTGTGTAGGAGGGAGGAGCCAGCGCTTCTTGGGGCGGATGGTGTGAGTGTGGCCTGCTGGCTTTACGGTGCTAAGAGAGTTGAGTCGGACGCTTAGACCCGTATTCAAGAAGACTTTTGTAAAGGGTGTGATAGCCCTCGCCCTCTTCTCCCTACTATTGGAAGTGAACGCCTCAAACCTGGTGAACTACCTTATATTCTTGGCTGTCTCCCTAGCGCTCATAGCTGGATACGCTGGCTACAAGCACGCCACAGTGTACACCATAGATGAAGAAGGAATAACACTGCAACCACCCCTACACAGGCCGCCTAAGAGGGTTGAATTCTCTAATGTGCTGGATATAAGCGTATCACAGGGATTCCTCGCGAAGCGTTTCGGCTGCGGCTCCGTATACCTCGTGCTAAAGAAGGGCAGGGGAGGCTACGCCCTCCTAGGGGGTGGATTCGCCGAAGCCCTACGCGACATCCCACAACCCGAACAGGTGCGTGAACACATATCCGAAATGCTTGGCGCATACAGATGATTTTGCTAATCACTGCAATGATTCTCTAGATTGGGCTCACCAATTCGTATTAAGAAATGTTACCATCATGAAGATGACACTGTGATGCTGGTGTTGGCATCTATGGAGTTTCCCACTAAGACTCCACGGATACCGTGATCCTAGCGTAGCCTGATGACTAAATTTCATAGCGTCCGGCTCGAATCCCTGGGGTTGAAGAATTTAGACACAGTCACCAGTAAATATAGCGCTCCTTTTTTAAACCTGATAAAGAGTAACATTTATATTATACTATGTGTGGGTGCGAACAATGCGCACCGTAAGCCGAAGGGGTATCAGTAGGGGTGCAACTATAGCAATCGTGGTTGTTATTGTTATAATAATAGTTTTGGCCTCCGTGCTCGCTACAAGAAGGCCTCCGCCCGCTGTGAGTAGCTCCACGATAACTACTCCTACGAGTGCATCCACTACGAGTAGCACTTCAACCTCCACCTCAAGCACAAGTTCAACCACCACTACTACAACCTTCGTGTTCGGTCCACCCAACGCGAGTCAACTAATTGATGATGCTGGGTTGGCGTTGATAGGACACGTCATAGCCCCCGACGCACTTGATCCAGCCACTGGCTTCTACGTACCCGATGGCGCAGTTTTCACCAACGTGTTTCAAAACCTTGTTGAATTCAACGGATCCAACTACCTTCAAGTGGTGCCAGTCATAGCGGAGAACTACACCACCTCGAACTACCAGACGTACGTTTTCCAGATAAGGCCAAACCTCACGTTTAGTAATGGGGATCCACTCAACGCCTACGATGTGTGGTTCAGCCTTGTGCGCGAGGACTACATGGGTCAGAGTGTGGGCCTCGCCAACTACGGTATGCTGACAATAAACCTCACAGAGTACTCGCAGACAGGGTACGCCTTCCCCTGGGGTATCAGGCATGCCATACAGGCGGTAACGGGTCTTCCAGCGGTGACCAACACCTCAATAGCGGTGCATGTGCTCAACAACATGCTGAGCAACTTTAACCCCAACAACCAGACTATAAGGGAGATCATGTCCTACCCCAACCAAGCGTATGTGGCGTCTGGTCCCCTTAGCTTTACAGTTAACCTCCTGAATCCCTACCGAGACTTCCCGCTTGTGCTTGCAGGCTGGTGGGGTGCCATTGTTGATCCCTCCTTCGTGGATGCCCACGGAGGTGTTCAGGCCAACACCCAGAACAGCTACTTTAACTCGAATGGTGGTATAGGCTCGGGGCCATACATGATTAAGTCGGTGAGTGTTGGGTTCACTCAGGTTGTGCTTGTGGCCAACCCCAACTACTGGGCCCTCAAACAGAGTGGTGTACCCGCGGTGGCTCAGCCTCCGCATATAAGGGTGGTTGTGATAAACTATGGGTTGTCACACAACCAACGTGTGGAGGACTTCGCCACAAACCGCGCCCAGATATCCTTTGTGAGCATCTCCTCACTCAACCAGTTCTACGATGCCTACCAGTACAGGCGTTACTTTAGTTTTAACCAGATATTCTATAATGCGGGCTTCCAGCCCGGTGTGGTCTACCTCGCCATGAACACCCAGATGCCCCCCACCAATAACAATGATTTCCGCTTGGCGATCGTGCACGCCATAAACTACACCCAAATACTGGACGACCTCTACACCTTTAACGGCACACTCTTGGGGCAGATGTACTTGGGCCCTGTCTCACCACAGTTCCCAGGGTTCTATAACCCGGGTAACCTACCACTCTACTCGTTTAACCTCACACTCGCCGAGATGTATTTGAACGCGAGTGGGTGGCAGGCCAACTTCCACGTTGTGCTTCCAAACGGCAGCATCCTCGGTAACCCCAACGCCCCCCAGCTTCAACCGATGTCCATATGGTACTTGGCCCCACTCAGCAGCTTCGACCAGGGGAAGCTAGAGATTATCCAGCATGACTTAGAGCTTATCGGCCTCTCAGTGTCGCTTGAGGGCGCTACCGCGGCAACCTTCGCCAGCTGGACTACGCCTCAGAGCACACCCAACCTCGTGTTGCTCGACTGGTTCCCCGACTGGGCTGACCCAATATTCCAGCAGATCTTCCCCGAGGTCACAACCTTTGCTTTCCTGCCAGCGTGGATGAATCTCTCAAAGGTGAACCAACTCCTCCAGGTGGCGCCCTTCACAACCAACCTAACAGAGCAGGTGCAGATGGTAAAGGAGATATACAATATAACCTACTGGTATGCGCCCTACGCGTGGCTACCCAACGCTGCGTTCTACTACTTTGTGCAACCCTACCTCAAAGGCTTTGTGTACAACGAGTTCTCAGGCTACTACTACAACATGATGTACTACCAGCCAGTGAACATCACAACCTAACACTCCTTCACCACTCCGCCACCACAACCCACCCTTATTGTGAAGGTTCCGTAGCAACCCTGCTACTTCCAATCTGATGGTTGTGTGTTTCTGTGAATCAGGGCGGGTTTAGGATCAACCACCTATGGATTCGTTCCCACTACGTGTCGGCGTATTCTTTCTACTCCGCCTTCCCGCGGGGATGGGGCGCTCCACCGCGATGTTTAGTAGCAGGCCTCCGCAGGCTGCTAGGAGTAGGAGGATTATGGTTTGCGGTTCGATTTTTAGGCTCAGTGTTAGGATTAGCAGGTTTAGGCTCTGCTGGGGTATGGTTGTGTGGGCTTGTGAGCCCACGAGTGTGATGGATGTGAGTGCTAGGAATACTAGGAATAGCTGTGTTCCGGTGTATCCCAGCCTGTAGACGTCGTACGCCAGGTATGCTAGGAGTATTGCGAGCGCGCCGAACACCGCCACGCTTGGGTCAACGTAGTAGATTGCCGCTGCCGCAACGAAGCACGTGTAGCCCACTAGTTTGGGGAGGAGCCCACCTGTGTTTTTGGGTTTGCGCCAAGCTTGTCGGCTGAGTGTTAGTAGCTCTCCTCGGGCCCCCTGTGTCAGCGCGGTAGCCGAGAGGCATATTACCCCGAGGCTTATTAGTGCGGTTATGTTGATCACGTTGACTAGGAAGTTCTGGTTTCCGAGTGCTAGTAGCAGGATTGCTCCCAGTGTGAAAACCCAGGAGTAGTTTGAGAACGACTTGGGTACGCATCCGTCCTCGCACAGTGAGGCAAGGTGTCTCGAAGCGGCTAGGAAGGCTGGTACAAACGTCGTGAAGGTGGCAAGCAGGAAGGCCAGCGCCATGAGTAGCTCGTGCGTTCTCCCCAAATAGGCTTCGGCCAAGTAGAGCGCGGGTATCGCTGAGGACTCAATCGATCCAAGGCTGGGGTGTGCGCTGAACACCGCCACCGCGTAGAGGATGTTTATGAATGCGGCTATGATGACGCTGAGTATCATTGTGGCCTTCATTGTCGACGGCTTATCCATAACATACTTTGAGGAAAGGGCTGATAGGCCCGGGATGCCGCTCTTCTCGTAGGTGTACTTTTCTAGGGACTGGATTTCTTGGAAGCCGTAGAAGAGTAGGTAGAGGTAGCCCGTGTCGATTATGAGCGCCCAAACCCAGCTCACTCCGTGCAGGGGTGTTATTAGCCCTTGAAGCCGCCAGCCAGTGGAGCCTCCTAGTGCTAGGCTCTCGTAGAGTAGGATGACCACTAACGCGGCTCCAAGCACTATCTGCATCCCCCCGGTGAACTTGAGGAGGCGCTTCTCGAAGAGTGCGCTCACGACGGTTTAGAATACGAAGACGCCCACAAGGAAGTATGTGAATACAAAGCTAAGCAGGCCGCTCACACCCAGTGCCTCAAAGAGTGGTGGGAGGTAGTCCACCGTGAATAGTACGAGAACAATTTTTGAGTACGCCGCGAGCGTCACGTTCGCAATCCACATGGACACCCTCGAAACAGAGTACCTAACACTCTTCGAGCCGTACGCGAGCTTTGTGAATGATGGTCCCCCCACGGCTTCAAGCCCACGTTTCCTCGCGTTTACGTACATGTCCCCGTAAACCTTCGCCATAAACACTGAGAGCACGGTGGCGATCACCAGGGCGCCCAAGGACACGAACTCGTACTGCATGATGTTTTCCGGGATTAGCACAAACAGAGGTGAGCCAAGGGTTGCGCCAACACCTATAGCCAGCAGGCTTCCGAAACCGTAGACCGGTTTGCCCACCTCCCTGAACGGGGTGCGGGGGAACCTGAACCTCAGGGCTTGTGGAAGGCTGAGACTAAGCGTGAGGCCGCAAAGAAGCAGGGTGGAGCCCGCTATGGTTGCGTACACATCGTATGCATCAAGTGGCTGGTGGCCCGCCGCGTATAGCAGGGCTTGTATGGAGAAGCCTAAGCCGTATATTGCTAGGCCCACGCCTAGAAGTGTGATTAGCACCTTCAGGGCTAAGATGAGGGAGCGATTCAGAGCTATTCACCACACAGCACTCAGCGATCACGACGCTAGGCCACGCCTTCTCGCAGCCTCGGCCGCATCCCTCAGAATGATGAGTGCACCCGCAACTAGCAGTAGCCCCAGAACCACGGTTATGGGCGCATAGATATGACCTATCAACCCACCTAGTAAACCACTGGGACCCGCCCCCTCAAAGTAGCCCCTAAGCGATGCTGGGCCACCGATTGCTACTGGTGCCAAGAGCACTATGCCCGTCACTATGAACATTGCCGAAAGCAGTAGTTCACCAAGCATCCTAAGCGTGCCGGGTCTATTCGAGGTACCTTCACTCACCACTAGCTGAATGAAGCCGCGAACATCGTCGTCCGCTGCTCGGATGAGCTTCTCTGAGACCAGGCTTCTCAGCTTTGCTTCAGAGCGGCTTAACAGCACAAGCGCTTTAACGTCAAGGATCAACCTGTCCACGGTCTCGAGCAGCTCACGCTCTCCCGATTCATCCCGGCTCATGCAAAGAAGAGCTTCTCATCATAATCATAAACCTTTTGGTCGACAAGCGGATGGTGTCCGGATTAGGGGTTGGCGGGCGCCGTGGCCTCCAAGCGTGGGAAACGCCTATCAGGACACCCTCCGACAAACCGCTGGGCCCCCATAAAAGCCGATCAAAGGTATAATTAGAGTGTAGACACTACCTATCTACATTCTCGATCGGTGCTTGAAGGTTGATTACGCTTCGGCTGCAAGCACAATCGTTGCGAGTGATCTTTGAGATTCCTTTTCCCCTGTGTCTGTTCGACTGATCGGGTGATGGTGTAAGTGGCAGTGATCATTAGGCCGTGGTGGGTTTACCGTGGACGGGCCTAGATTTCTGTGTGTGCGCGCACCGCTTGGTGCACCATCAGGAATTGTTGGGTCAAGCCACGTGTGACCAGTACTCGTTGACCCATTAAGTACACGTCTTCCAGTTATGCGTCTCGCTGCGCAGCTTGGAAAAGCTGATGGCCATATCCGGGTATGGTGTGTGGAGGTTGATGTGGGTTGCTGCTAGACGGGGAGGTTGAGCGAAGGTGGGTTTTTCTTTTTGCTAGCTCGTTTAGATAACGTTAGGAAGCTCTCGTGGGAGGAGGACCGTTTGGTGGTTAACGTTCAACCAACCTTTACACCCCTGCTCGTGGTAAGGGGTACACGGGGTCAGTCATAGTTCTGCTCAACGATCAGCCGTACTATAGTCTTGACGGCTACCACAAATATGTTCCTCTCCCGGTTGGGACGAGTAGGGTTAGAGTTGTTTTATCACCCTATTTGGCCTTCGGTGAAAAGGTGAGCGTCAATCGGGGGGAGCCCTACTACGTGGAGGTTGTGAGCGGGGTTTTCGAGCTCTGGATTCGCCTTAAAATTATCAACGAACTACGTAGGCTCACACATTATGAAGACCTCAGAGTTGAACTCGGTCAGACGCTCGAGGAGGCGCTTAGGATGAGCCCCTTCAGAGGTGTGTCACGCCTGCAGTTGGAGGTAGCGAGCGAATTCGACAGCGTCCAAGCTGAACTCTTACGCGTTGTACCAGAAGAGTATGTAGCGGGCCCATTTGGTGCGGAGATTTCTGAGGCCTTAAGACATCTGCGTGGGAGGCTGGCCGAATTGAGAGATGAGTATGGTAAGAGGGGAAGAATCTACGCGGTGGCCCACGCCCACATAGACGCCGCGTGGCTATGGGACTTCGATGAAACCAGACGTAAAATCGCGAGGACGTTCTGAATGGTGCTGACACTCATGGATGAATTCGACTTCAAGTATATCCAGAGTAGCGCCCAATACTATGAGTGGGTTAGGGAGGATTATCCCCAGCTCTTCGCAAGGATAAGGCGAGGAGTGGAGGAGGGGCGGTGGCTAGGAGTCCCAAAGCTGAATCTGGGGATGGAGGGCGCCCCCCGGCGGGAGTGGAGGGACCGGGTGGTTCTACCATCATTGCTGAGTGGGTGCGTCCTGACAGGGGCGGAGCGGAGTGGAGTGGAGGTAATCCGATGAACCCGTGAGGTCCCTAAATGGTGCATTGAAGCCCAAGCTCAGCTACGCGTGCGATAGCTTTGCGGACGCATACCTACGTATGCCTACGTAGAGTGAAACCCCGCTCAACCCTCCCTCCAACCTTAATGGTTTAAGAGCGGCTGCCCAGCGCTCTGACGGGTTAGTACACCTCTAAAAGCTCTTACTGCTCAGCGCCAAGTAGACACCTAGCAGGGTGATGGCTGAGCCCACAACCTCTAGCGGTGTTGGAATAGTGCGCAGGATTAGGTAGCTCGCGGCGTAGGCGACCACGGGTGTTACGAGTGACCCAGCGCTCGCCCTAACCGAGCCCAGCTCCCTTATGACGTTGAACCACAGGTAATAGGCAAGCGCTTGGGCGAGCACGCTGAGAACTAAGAGTAGTATAATTATTTTGACGCTGAACTCAAAGTAATAGTCAAATGGTGTGAGAGCCAACATGATGGGTAGGGCTGAGACCGACATGAACGCGTTGAGTTTGAGTACATTCTCCTTCTCAAGGTTCCGCGCATAGTAGACTGTGCCCACAGCCCACACCGCACCCCCCATAAGTGTGAGCAGTATGCCTAGGTCGAAGCTCACGGATGCCGCTGAGACCAGCACCCCGAGGAAACCCAGAATCACACCCAGTATGGTCCTCGACGAAAGCTTGGTTCCGAGTGCACGCTCAATCACTATGACGAAAACCGGCTGGGTGTACATCATCACCGCGGCTAACCCGGGGCTACTGGATACAGATGTGCCCACGTTTAGGAGGAGCATGAATATCACAAAGTATATCACCCCGTTCACGAATTGTTTCACACCCACCGAAAGCCCCCTGCCCGCTGCGAGGAAGAAGATTGCACCCACACCCACTCTGAACCAGGATATTATGATTGGGGAAACAGAGGTTGAAACAAGCTTTATGAGAGGGTAGGCTAGGCCCCAGGCTAATACGAGTGGCACCAGCCAAACCAAGCCCCGCAGAAGGTTGACCCTACTCGTGGTCGATGAAGACACAAAACACAACGACACAACACACGTTTAAACTTCACCCACCTTTACAGGACGCTAGGGAGACGGCTACTCGCCTATCTACGTTTAAGCTGAGCACTGGCTCCACAGCACCTTTAAACCCTCCCCGCACCCCCATGTTCAGTGCTCAAGGTGTGGAACACTCTGATTATCGTCTTCCCCCGCGTGGTCGAACCCCCTTAACACTCTGCGCTCAAAGGTTTCTGGGACTACTCAACCCAACAAATCGGGAGGCCTCGCTCCCCCGCTATCTTGATAAGTTGGTGAAGAGGGTGTTATTAGATGAGTGAATCAACAGTAGAACAGGATAGCGCACCCAGCGCTGCGGGTGGCGGGAGCAGTGAAAACAGGGGTGCAACAGGTCTAAGGCGTCTTCTAATGGTGGAGCTTCTATTCATCTTGGTGGAATTCGTAAGCGGCGTATACATGGTTGTCGTCGGCGTGAACACCGTGGGAGTGGGTATCCATGGGGCTTTCGGTGTGCTCGCAGGGCTCTTGGGGATAGTGATACTCATATACGCCATAAGAGAACCCTGGCTACACGTGGGTTCACACTGCACGCTTGGCCTAGTCTTCGTTGTGGTCGCCGGGCTAGGCGGATTACTATATCTGCGTGGAGTTGCTCCAGCGGAGGCCTACCTAGGCTTAATGGCGGTTGGCTTCATACTCTCAGGAGCCTTCTACTCCATGCCACTCAGCAGGCTCAGCCGCCAAGCAGATCACCGCAGAGCTGAATAAACACCCAGCCACCCCAGCCAGCTAGCAAAGCGTAGCTAATCCCCAACTTTTTTTGGCTTAATTGGGAAGTGGGCCGCAGTGACTCGGCTATAACTGTATCAATATTAATGGTTCCCATAATTGGCCCACTAGCTAAACCTGTTTTCCCCGTTTAACTCGGTGGGGTTTGGGGTGGAAGATCCCTCCCACTCCCTCCGTGAGCGAGGGTGGAGTCATGTCCCTCGAGTGTGCACTCACTATGACACGGGGGAAGGCTTAGATTAGGGTTCAAATAAATTCGGCTGAGCCCTGTGAGCCGTGAAAACCCGGATACGAAGATTCTACCTGTGTTCGTGTTTGATATTGGCGGTGTCGTGATTAAGTGGCGAAATAGTGGTCAGATTTACAGGTACATAGCCCAGAGGTACAGGCTACCCATCCACCCGCTAACGGGGGCGTTGGCCCCAGAGGTCAGGAGGCTTGAAAGCGGTGATGGTGATGCGGATGAATGTGTTGAGCGCGTTTTAGCTGGGTTTGGGAGGAGGCTCATCGCGGGTGATAGTGGCGGCCTACTTCTAGCTCAGCCATTCAAGGAGAAGGCGAGGCTTAGGAAGGGTGTGGTCCAAATCATCACCAAACTCCGCAGGGAGGGCTACAGGGTTTATGCATTGTCGAACACGTGTCTTCCCCATTTGAAGGTGATGCGTGAAAATGGGTGGCCACACCTCTTCGACGGCTTCTTCACCTCATGCGAGCTGGGTGCTGTTAAACCCCATCGCGACGCGTATCTCGCCGTGCTGGGGGCCGTGGGCACCGAACCAAGCCAAACCGTGTTCGTAGACGACAGAGAGGAGAATGTTATAGGCGCAAAGCTCGCCGGGATACGCTGGCCAATACACTACACATCAATCGAGCGGTTAAAACAGGATATAGAAAGGATTCTAGAGGTAACGACCCACGGTGAATGAGCTTGGGGCACACATTAAGTGCTCATTTAGAAGGCAAAACCCCCGTCAACTAGGGAATCCAACCACAATATACGCATTTAACCCTAATCATATATGGTAGTGGGGGGATCACTACTCCTTGCAGTAAGCTAACAGTGGAATCACCACAGTGTTTGGGTGACTACCCCTACCCTGGCTAATGTGGTTGTTTTAGGTGAGTGTCCCTGAGTGTAGCTTCCTAGTATACCTTGAGAGTCGGGGGTGATTGTTCCCTCTGCCTAGGGCTAGATCCACGGCGCGTCTCGCTATTGCCGGGGCGAAGCTCCAACCAAGCCTGAATCCACCTGTGGCGACCACCACGGCGTCCTTGGCTCCAACAACTGGCAACCCGTCTGGGGAGCATGGGCGGAAGCCCCATTTCGAATCTATGAGCCGGGCTTGACCAACGAACCTCTGGGTGTAACGCAGAACCGAGTCGGTTTTAGGCTTTGGCGGTGAGAAGCCGAACTCTAATCCAAGAGTGATTTTGACCCATTCGTCGAACCAGGCGAGTGCGAGTGAGCGCTCATACACTATTATGGGTCTCTCCTCCCTTCTACGGCCGCCCTCCACGCTGAGTCTGAAGCCCACGCCCCCCACCGCGGTGATTGGTACACCCAGCCTCCTGCAGGCTATGCCCGCCGCAACTATTGTGCGCTCGGGTCTGAGGGTTCCACCAGCCACCTCAACCTCCCCATCAAGGTTTACTCTTTCAGCCTTCGCGTGTATAACCCTCACCCGGGAGTCAACCAGCTCTTTCGCCATCCTCTGGGCGAATCGCTCGGTGTTGACTACACCCACATCTTCAAAGATTACTCCACCCGCGTAGCCATCCCGCTCAACGCGGCGCCACCCCTTCCTAGCCCTGAGTGAGTCGAGCTCCGCTTCAAAGCTACGCTTCTCCTCGTAGAGCTCGAGCAGGCCAGGCTGGGTATAGCACCAGGCGGAGTCCTCCTCCCCCAGCCTCCTATACTCAGCTATAGAATACTCGCTCATATTACCGAGGAGCTCAGTGTCCTCGGGGCTGAGTGTTTCGCCGAAGTGTCTAATATATGAGAGGAGCCAGCGGGGATTAACACTTTTAAACCTGAGAACACCTCTCCTCGCGAAGCTCAACGCATCCCTCAGATACTTGGAGTTGTTGATCTGGTAGAAAGTGGTTGGCTCTATCAGTCCAGCCGCGTGGACAGACCCCTCTCCAAGTTCCCCCTCCTCGATGAGGGTAACCGAAACCCCTTCACGTGCTAAGTAGTACGCGCAGAAAAGCCCCGTTATACCTCCCCCAACCACAACTGCTTGGCTCAATCCAGCAACCACCACGGGAAACCCGGAAGATAAGAAAATGCCGCCACCAAATTTTTAAGTATACCGGCCCAACTGGTTGGATCCACGCCGCGCCGCGATGAATCTTATTAAAGTGCGCACCAAAAGCAGTAGACTAGTGAGCGCCGTGTCCGCCACCAAAAACAACGATGGCCTGCGCCTACACACATAGTCCTCCGTATTAACACGTAATCATGGTTGGGTAGTTGGGTAGGGGGGAATGACTTGGCCTTTTTAGCCGACGAATAAGGATCAAGGCCTCGTTGAAGCCTTTCAGCGGGTGAAGTGGATACTCTCAGCGTTGACAGCTTGAAACCGAGTGCGAGATATAGGTTTAAGCGTTGCTAGAAAGAAACCACATACGGTGTGTTGGAATCCAATCCACAGTGTGCTAGGGTTATTGGGCTTCGTAAAACACCAAAAGCTCATGAGCCTCAAAAGACCTTAAAGCTAGGCTTGTGTGGGAGCTAACATGAAGAACCTGCTTAGAGAAAAGCTTTTGAGAGGAGAGCCCACCCTTGGCTGCTGGGTAACCATACCCCACCCGGAGATACCCGAAATACTCTCCCTCCTCGAGTTTGACTGGTTCCTATTCGACATGGAGCACGCACCAATCACGGTTACATCACTAGAGGGTCTACTCCAAGTCACACCCCAAAAGATAACACCGATAGTGAGGGTTCCAGCAAACGACTTAGTGTACATAAAACACGCGCTCGACTTGGGGGCGCATGGTGTAATGATTCCAATGGTGAGTAACCGGGAACAAGCAGAGCAAGCTACAAGATGCGTGAAGTACCCGCCCTCAGGGGTGCGGGGTCTGGGTGCTAGAAGGGCGTCATCCTACTACACGAGGCATTCAGAGTACCTTAAAACAGCGAACCGGGAAACCATGACAATAGTTCAAATCGAAACAAGGCAGGCTATTGAGAACTTCGAGGAAATCATTGACACACCCAACGTTGACGCCTGGTTTGTGGGCCCAAACGACCTCGCCGCATCGCTTGGATACCTAGGCAACCCCGACGCTGCCGACGTTCAGGAGGCAATGGATAAAATATTGAAGATAGGTATAAAGCATGATATCCCCGGAGGCACACTCGCATTCTCACCCAAAACCGCCAGAGCGTACCTCGAGAAAGGGTACAAACTCATAGCCGTGGGCTCAGACGACCAACTCCTAATAAGCGGTGCTTCCTCAATGCTTTCAGCCTTAAAACAAGGTTAGCCAGCACCGGTTAGTCTAACCAGCTACAAGCAATGTCGAGAGAAAGTAGTCAAGGCTGATTAATCAGAATTATAACTGGGTCTTCCTATAAGTTTCCAAAGCCTCGTCACACACTATAAATAAAAAATCTGTTTTTGCTAACTGCGGATACTGAGGGTGATTTTGCTCTACCGTCCCGCATGGCGTAGTTCAGAGTAACATTATAAACTTTCCAAAACCTCGCCTTTTAACGCGGGGATCCCAAAGGCATAAATACATACGCAAAGAATATTTGGCAATGCGTGTAAGAGCATACCGCTTCAGAGCTTACTCATCGAAAACCACGGCGAGGGTGTTGAAAACCCAGCTCGAAGCAGCGTGTAAGCTTTACAACACGCTCCTACACGCAGAGCAAGAAGAATATGAGGAGAACAAGCACACTATGAATAAAACCGAACTCAGGCAGCTCGCTTTAGACCTGAGAAAACAGAACCCTGAGTTTCAAGTGTTACACTCCCAAGTTACCCAGCAGGTTGCTGATAGGTTCTACCAGGCACGGGAGAGGTTCCTCGACGGCTTAGCGAACAAGCCGAAGAAAAAGAAGCCGTACAAGTTTCTTTCTTTGGTTTATCCTCAATCTGGTTGGAGGCTTTCTAACACGAGGGATGCTGGACAAGGCAAAAACAAAAAGAGGAGGGCTCGGCTCTACCTGAGTAAAATCGGCTTCTTTACCCTAGTGGTGCACAGGGTGTTCCCAGAGAGCCAAGTGTCTCAGGTGTGCGTCAAACTCAACCCTTCAGGCAGAATCAACGTGATCTTCTTGGTGGAGGAGGCTGAGAGCCAAGAGCATTCATCGGGGGAGGGGGAGCCCAAGAACGCTGTGGGTGTGGACTTGGGGATCACTAGGCTCGCCACTCTCTCCGATGGGCGCTACTTGGAAAACCCGAAACCGCTTGAGCGCTCACTTGAAAGAATCAGGATGCTTCAAAGGACACTTTCAAGAAAAAGGTTTCTTTCGAATAACTGGCTAAAAACAAAGACGAAACTTGCGAAGGAGCACGAACACTTAAAGGATTTTAGGCGTGACTTGTTCTTTAAACTCGGGGCGCTACTCGCACAGGAGTACGACCTCTTAGTGCTGGAGGATTTGGGTGTCCGAAATTTGGTTCAAAAAGGCGAAAATAAAAAGAGGAGGAGGCTTCGGCTTCACGACTCCTCTTTTTCAGAGCTCAGAGCGGTGTTGGAGTGGGGGTTTCGAAAAAGAGGAAAACTAGTTTTACCTGTTCCAGCGTTCAACACTTCACGTGAGTGTTTCCTGTGTGGTGGGATCAACCAAAGCTTGACTTTGGAAGACAGGGTGTTTCTCTGCCCATATTGCGGTTTCTCCTTGGACCGGGACCTTAACGCTTCTCTTGTTTTTTTGAAGAGGTCAGGGTGGGTGCTACCCTTCTGGTGTGCCTGCGGTTGAGCTTCACCCAATACCTCCCCCTCCCATCCCTTGGGTTGGTGGGGAGGCATGGTGGGGTGATGAGGCAGGAAGCTCCGCCATTTATGGCGGGGTAGCTCACACAGGCGCTTGAGGACTATAGGGTGAGACTCGAAGCACCAGACCAGCTTACCGGCTGGCGCCCACTCGTAACACTTGGTTTAGCGCTTGGCGCCATGGGTATCCTAGCCTACTTGTCAGGTAAACTCAGCAAACCCAAAATGTAGACAATGCGTCTACTCGCTACTGGGCTCCGCAGCAACCCATTGTGTTAGAAGTTATTCCTCGAAACCCTAAAACTGCTGGGTTTCTCCCCAAAACAACTTTAATTTTGGATACAGGGTTTAGGGGCCTAAAAGCCGTCGCACTTTCGCTGGGCACGTGCAGAAGATTAGGGTTGGGTATGAAGGGCACCACTGTTATTCGTTCAGCCAACGGTTTTCAAGATACCCTCATAGCAGATGATGTCGCCGTTGAAGTGATGGGTCGCGGCGTCCTGTCAAATGTTATTGTAGTAGAATTAGAGCAGGCTTAATATCGCTTGACCTAGCTTCAAGTTTATTTGACTCATTAGAAATTGATCTTCATAGAGGTAAGGTCTGGGCGGAAACAGATGAGACCCAGAAATAACGGTAAACCACAATGGTCACTCAATACGTTTCAGCACATTTTCTGTTATGACACATTAGGTTTCTCAGGGTGTCACAAATAGCCCGAATGCTCCTCTCCATGAATATTCGTAATTCTAGAAGTGTCTCCGCTTCAACCCACGCCTCTTGGATGTTGAACAGGTGTTGCAAGTAGGCGTATGTGTTCATTTTTCATACCGATTTCGCTAAGCTTGACACTCGGTACAATGATGATTAAACCAGCCCCCTATCCAAGTAATATTTAAACCCCAACTAGAAGTGTATAAACACGGATAAGGATTAGTAGGTGGGGTCATAGGGGTTAAGGTTACAAGAAACTCACTGGTCACCCGTGCCAGTTGAAATTAGAAGGTCGTTCGGTACAAGGCAAAGTGACTGGTTGAAGTTTGACACTGAGTTGTGCAAACTCGTAATAAAGAAGATTGGCGGCGTTCATGTAAAAACAATCGGGCTTGTAAGAAAGCTTACGGTTGATGGGATAGACAAGCTCATAGTATGCCGTGTTGAATAAATATTATGAGAAAGTTATTCGTGTAAAATTACCATTGACGAGCTCTGCGCCCCTTGCATTTTATTTAGACGAGCGCGTGATTTACATAACAAGGCACAAACTAGATCACTTCAACTACGAATACCCCAACGCGGTTAGAAGGCGTGCTGCAAAAGGCCAACTAAACCATGCGGACTCATGCGTATGATGTCAGGCATCTCATCCCTTCTAATCGACTTCGAGACACACACAAAAAGCAACGAGCTAATCATGGGGTCTACGAGCTAAGCATCAAAACCGTTTCCAAGATGTCTGATGGGATCTTGGAGTGGTGCTAAAAACTTGGATGCGGAATGTTCACAGTCAATTTGGGCATCATAACCACACTGAAAAATACTGGGCTCGAAGATATACAACTAAGCCAATATTAGGTAAGCTTAACAGCATCGCTAAAAGCTTTCTAGCCGATGGGTGGGTTCTAGGTGCCTGACCTACTCGGTTAGGCTTCCGTATATCACTTTGAAGCCTAGCTCTTGAGCCCTGTTTAACGCCTCCCTATCAACATTCACTGCCACAACGTAGACCCGCTCAACATCCTTTTTGAGTATCTTTTGGACGTAGCCCACTACATCCGTAAGGTGATCCATATCCTCCCTCTCCGCGAAAGCCTTAACTTCGATGAGGGTTAGCTTACCATCCCTCACCAATATATCAACCTGAACCCGCCTACCCTTCAACCCAGTTACGCTACCATCATAATCAGTATAGGAAAAGCTCTCCACCTTACCTGGCTCTATGCCCTCCTTTTCGAGCGCTTCCTTGAATGTTCCTAGTAGTGTTCGTTCGAGGTCGGCTCCCCACCTGCGCCCCATCCTACCCAGAATCACCTCAAACCTACCACTGAGCCTGTTGAAGTCTTCTCTGAGCTGTTTGATTTCCCTGTTGAAGTCTTCTCTGAGCTGTTTGATTTCCCTGTTGAAGTCTTCTCTGAGCTGTTTGATTTCCTTTATAGTTTCCTGCACGTTACGCTCATTCTCATCGAGTCGCTTTATGATCTCAGTGTACCCGAGGAGGCCGGCGGCTGCGAGTCTGAACTCTTCATCCTCCTTGAGTAGCCTCAGGAATTCCTCCTTAACACTCATACCAACATATCTCCTACTAAACCTAATAACTTAAAGCTTTCCAAACAGAATTGTCATCCTTGATAAAGAAATCACAAGCCTCCTAAATGTGGCTTATTAATTTGTGCTTAAAACACTACCGCGTCAAGCGCGAATTTTGACCTATGCATAAGGAGTGGGCTCCCCCCTTTTGGTGAAGCTTGGCTTCTACTTTGTGCTGTGGCTGCTAGTTTCCCAAGGATGCTAGGAAAACGGGGATGAGCTCCCTGTTTAGGGTGACGTAGTGTGTTAGGTGTCTTGGCTTTGAGGAGGGGTGGTAGCCCCATTTCACCTCAACCCCGGTTTGCACACCGTTGTCAACGACAACCACGTCCACTTCACCCGAGTTGCGCCAGTAGTAGACAGGGGCGCTACGCCCAAGGTGAACCGCCACGGTCGCCTCCACTAGGCATGGCTCATCCACGGGGGTAGATGAGTAACCCGAGAACACATGGTAGAGTAGTGGGTCCGTGAAGTGTATCTTCCTATTTTTTCTGTGTTGCACCATGCCTGAGGCGTCCACGTGTTCGAGCACCTTGGCTACGAGTAGGTTTTCAAGGGTTTCGATGTAGGCTTGTGCGGTGTTCGGGGAACCTATCGAAGTGTTTTTGGCAACGCCCAGCCAGCTCACGGGTGAACACCTAGACCACAGGATGAAGCCGAGCACCTCCTTCATGTAGCCATCACTACGCCCAGCCCTCGACCAGTCCACCCTAAGCCAATCAAGCAGGCTCCTGCGTGTATCCTCAGACACCTTCCCATATTTGGCGTAGTCTTTGAGCGCCGCTGGGAACCCGCCCGATGCTACAAATCCCCGGAAGAGCTTCGAGAGCCTTTCCCCGTATACTCTGTTTGCGCGCGATGCCTCCAACGCGCCAACCACACCCTTCCCCTTCATAAGCGGTAGCCTCGCGAGAGCCTCAACGTATGAGGCGAATGAGAGAGGCATCAGGGTGATGTCAACACCCCCTCCCCTCCTCCCAGGGAAAGCCTCCCTACCCTTGGCGACCTCAATACTCGCCGAACCAGTAACCGTGACCACCGCACGTTTCAGCGAGCCGTCGTCTATCCTAGACTTCACAGCCCTCCACCAATCCTCCACCAATGTGACTTCATCCAAGAAAATGTATGGAACAGGCACCCCCCGAGCATTAGCAGAGTCGAGATATGAGTCGAGCACCTCCCCAAGCTCAATGTAATCCACCAACTCATCACACGAGTAGTAGAAGACCGCGTTAGGATCCAGCTTCGCAAGCAGCTCGTGGATAACGAGTTTCACGAGGGTGGTCTTACCAACCTGCCTCGGACCCACAAGAAAGTTAAGGGAGAATGGCTCAAGAGAGAGGAGGTCGGCCTCCCTAGGCCTCCACCTAACCTCTGAGTCAACCCACGCAATATATGTCGGATCTGGCTCCCCAAACCACCACGGATTATACCTCTCAGACATTCGCAGATTTACTGCAAATGGATATATATAATCCTTTTTAGTCAGAGTGAAAACAGTAGGCGAATCGGCTCCTACTAACACGTGCATAAGGGCAGAAGCACGCGTCAGCCACGATGCGCTTGGGTCAGCTATCTCCCCCCTTGTCTCAATGCGGCTCGCCTTTAAAGATTAAAGCCTCCTAGGACTAGACTTGTAGTGGGGGGATAAAAATCTCTAATCTATGCTTCTATAGCTATAGTGGATTGCGTGTTTTCCCTTAGTTAATAAACATGAATATTAAAATATGCTAAACCAATATTCCAAATGATGCGCCCATTTTTGAGTGCGTATGTTATATTCTATGTTCTAAGAGTCAGGAGGTATGCTACGCTCTTCGCTGTGCTTTCGGTTGGGCTCACAACGCTCTACGTGTTCCTGCTACCAACACTCCCCTTCGGGGCGTTCGTGCTTCAGGCCGTGAGGTTTCTCACCCCCATTCAGGGAGCCTTCGCCCTGGTTTTCGGCGTGCTACTCGCACTGCTAATTACGCTTAACGTTTACCTCCACAGTCTGGGAGGCGGGTCCCTGGGAGCGGCTCCGGCCGGCTCGATTCTGGCGAGCCTTGTCAACGCGCTGTGCTGCACGCCCATCGTGCCCACGGTGCTCGGCCTGATAGGTGGGTTCTCACCGTTCGTGTACGGCTTATCCCCACGCGTGGAATACTTCTTCGAAGAGTATTACTGGTTGTTCTACATTCTTTCGGTGGCAATACTGCTCTACGCGGTGGTGAGGGTCACGGGAAGCGTGGCCTGCTGTGTTCCAACCGCGCAGGTGCGGGGTGAAAGGGATGCCAACTAAGAAGGAAACGAAGCGTCTGGCTAGGCAGGCCAAGAGGAAAAAGAGGCGCACAGTGCTTGCTAGCGCCGTAGCAGCCGCTCTCGCTCTCACCGTCATAATACTCTACGCCCACGGCTTTGGGAGCACAGCAAACTCGGATAGCGGTGCACGCACCGAATACTTCACGGGCTTCCCGCTGACACTCCTCAACGGCACAACCATAAACACGGCCACCCTCAGAGGCCACCCATTCGTGCTCTGGTTCGTGACCACGTGGTGCTCATCGTGTATTGAGAGCCAGCAACTCCTAGCCTCAGAGTACTACCCAACCCTCCACTCGGAGGGTATACTCATAGTTGAGGTTGAAAACTATGGGGATCTGGGGGAGAGCGGTCCAACGCTCTTGCAGTATGCCCAGACATATGGGGGACTCAACCAGCCGGGGTGGCTCATAGGCACCGCGCCCGAGTGGGTCACACAGAAGTATAACCCCGATGAGTACTTGGACATATTCTACCTCGTGAACCAGGCTGGCCAGATAATTGGGGAAAACGAGGGGCTGGGCGCATACCTCGGCTCCATCATCCAAGACTTCAGCGCGCCCCAGCTTGCAGCCACATCAAACCTAACAGCCTATGTGGGTCAACCCATATCTTCCAGTCTCTACTTCGCCCTGCTTTCGGCAGCTACACCCTATACCGCACCCCCCTCCATAGTATACCCCGGAGCATTCAAACCCATCAGCGAACCCACTATGAGCATAAACGGTAAACCCATAATAGTGTATATCGGCGCCGAATTTTGCCCATACTGCGCCGCAGCTCGCTGGCCGCTTATAATCGCGCTGCTGAGATTCGGCAACTTCAGCGGGCTGGAGTACATGCTTTCGTCTAGCACGGACGTCTACCCCAATACGCCCACCTTCAGCTTCGTGCAGGCAACCTACACTTCACCCTACATAGTGTTCCAGGCATTCGAATACGAAAACAGGTATTACCAGCCACTGCAGACTGTTCCCGCCAACTACTCCGCGGTGTGGCAGGCGGTAGCCCAGCAGGGGATACCATTCGTGGACTTCGCCGGCAGGGTAGCGCTTGTGGGTGCACCCTACGACCCCGGCGTGATCGACCTATATAACTGGAGCCAGATCGTGAGCCAAATCCAAGCGAACACCACCGTCGGGGCCACACTCGAAGCATCAGCCAACGCCATAACATACGCCATCTGCAGCGTGGACGGCGGTCAGCCAGCCTCCGTGTGCTCCTCCCAGCCAGTGATGGAGATGCGCTTCATCTTCGGGGGCGACCCACCGCAAACACTGAGTGGGCAGACCACCATAAGCCCCTGGCTCATCTCGGCGCTGATCCCCCTTTGCAAGGATTCAGATAAGTCGCAACCGAACAAGTCGCTCGAAGCGTAACGCGCAAAACAACTCTTTACACAAACAAACACCCAAGCTACACATTTCACGTCGGCTTGACACCCTTCGACGCTTCACGATCCCCACTCACGACACACTACGCCAAATCGCCGCCTCAAAGTATCGCTTAGCCACGTAGCGGCGAGCTATCCCGCCTTGGCTGAAGAAGTCTCCCAAACCCACCCGTGAGGGCTTGATCCACACCCACGGGGGTGGGAGCCACAGTCAACACCCCACGTGAAAGCTTTTTTATTGGTAGAAATACGAATGTTATTTTTAATTTTTAAAATAAAAAGCTCTTTAATTCGAAATTGCGTATAACATAACAGGAAGCTCTTATGGGTTACAAGTATGTTTTGTCCGCTGATAGGTCACAGCTGTCAAACTACAGGGGTAACTTTTTGTTCGGGTTCCTCTCTTGCGGACCAGCTAAGGCCTCCCCGGAGCCGATTTACAGCATGGTCTGCCCCACTAAGGACACTTATGATGACGTAACGGGGGAGCTGGTGTTGGCGCCCGTTGGCCTTCGCAGGATACAGGGGGCGCTTGAGAAGGCGTTTGGACCGGGTAGCGTTGTGGCACAGCACCCGTTCATGTTGGAGAAGGTCATCGATGAAAACACCCGTGTGGTGGGTCTGACAGAGATGAGCCCCCTTGGGATCGGCACGGTGGATACGGCTATTAGTTGGAAGAATGACAACTGGAATCGGAAGTGGTTTGTGCGCCTTATGCGGCAGTTAAAAGAGCTCAAGAGGAGGTTTCACTTTAAGGTTGTAGTGGGCGGCCCAGGTGCCTGGCAGCTCCTTAACCCATTTACGGACTATCTTCGTTGGCAGGGCACCCCGATAGGCCAAATGGCGACAAAGTTCAGACGGGCTGTGAAGCCCTTTTCGACGAAGCTCAACGCCGGCATAGACGACTGGGTAAGGGAAGACTTAGGGGTAGATCACGTTGTGGAGGGTGAGGCTGATGTAGTAGCCCCAGAGATATTTGAGAAAATTGAGGGGGGCGATGCTCCCGAATACATCAGGCTCCTCACAAACTCGATTAGGAGCGTTGACGATATTCCCGAGATAAAGAGAGGAACCCCAACCGGTTCAGTGGAGATAATGAGGGGGTGCGGTCGGGGATGCGACTTCTGCGCCCCTAACCTTAGGGCCAAAAGGGACTTCCCGGTTGACCGCGTAGTCAGGGAGGCCGGCGTCAACATCCGTATGGGTCACGACGCCGTCTGGCTTCTGTCCGAGGAGCTCACACTCTACGGGTGTGACAACAGGGATAAGGTGCCGAATAAAGAGGCGATACTCGACCTCTACATGGCGCTTAAGGCGGCGGGGGCTAAGAAGATAGGTTGCACACACTGGACGTTCGCTGGGGTGTGTGCCGCACCAGACCTCATTAGGCGTCTATCAGAAATAAACGATCTGCGGAATGAGTGGATGGGGGTTCAACCGGGGCTGGAGTGGATTTCCCCCCGTATGGTCAGGAAATTCATGCCCTACAAGACGAAACCATACTCGCCTGAGGAGTATCCTGAAGTCGTGCGGGAAGCTATAAAGATCATGAACGTCAACCACTACTATCCAGCCATCACCCTCGTGGTTGGCCATCCCGATGAGCAGGACGACGAAGTGGACATGACCACCCAATTCATCGATGAGCTCTCAAACAGAGAGGGCATACACGGAATATTCGCTCCACTCCTCTACGTTGACTACTATAGGCCTGAGAGAAGCATGGACTACGACATGATGAACGAGCACCACTGGCGACTGTACTACACTGCTTGGAAACACAACGCCAAAGAGTTTTCGCAGAGAATATGGCTTGCAACACAGAGCTTCGGGCCGCTCAGCAGGCTTGTGACCGTTGTGGGCACACACATACTCAACTTCTATATACTCAGGTTCCTAAAGTCAGAGTATAAGCGACGCTTCGGCAAAGTCCCAGACTGGATGACGGTCTGATTTAGCCCCACCCAGCAACGGATGTTAGCCCAACTGTGTTTAATAAATAAATGAAATGCGGCTGCGAACTTAATTCATTAAACAAAAAATTATTTGTTCGGAGACAAACAATTTGTTTTGATGATAAAATGGTTAAAGCAAGCTCAGAAGGCATGGCCGCGGAGCCTGGAAGCCCTCAAACAGGTTCCGAGGGGGTGCACGCCACGCTCCCACTTTTCCCTAGGTTTAGATCCAAAATACTCCCCATCCTCGTGGCCTACTGGATCATAGGGGTCGCGTTGGCATCCGCGAGCGGATCAGGGATGCCGCTCGTCATCGCGGGTTGGCTCACACCCACAACCATAATGCTCTGGCCAGTGGGACGCGGATCCGGTTTGAGGTACACGGAGTACAGGTCGCCTTGGTTCATAGGCTCAGTAGCCTCTATGGCTGGTGTCCCGATCACGGTTTACCTCCTAATTTCGACTCCTATGAGTGACGCGTGGGCCAAACACTTTCTGATCGCCTTCCTTATAGCTGTGGTTATAGGGCTTTTCGGTGTTGAGACCGCCCACACACGCGCCTTTGGAAAGCCTGTAAAGATGTTCTTCAGGCCAGACTTGATACTCGGCAACAACAGGATACTCGCGGGGGGCCTCGCAGCGATGGCCATCGGTATGAAGTTCATGTTCACCGATGCTGCCCCGGGTGACGTTCCGCACGGTAACTGGTATGCGTTCTTCGGCATAATAGCGCTCGGCTTGTACCAGCTCATCCCTCTCAGGGGGCTCACAAAAATGAGGATGAGCCTCGGTAGGATCATAAATGGAAGGTCGTCCACCGGCGTCACGATACTCAAAGAGCTGTGGCTTATCGGAGGCATCTCCCTCATGCTCTTCTTCGCGCACAATTTCTTCGGTGGGGTGACACCGTTCACACGGAACGTGCTCGCGGGCAGCACCCCAGGTAGCCTCATCATGGTTGCTTCAGCTGCGCTCATCATCCTGTTGAGGTCCGCGTATAAGAAGCGCATTGGGGACCCATTCATAAAAGAGACGGTCGCACAGTCTTTGGTTAAGGACGCCATACTTGTAGTGGGGATGACGGCCTACTTCTACGGGTACATCGCTGTGATGGTGGACCATTTCCCGCGCACACCCAACCTTGGTCCCAACCTCCCCCTGACACTCATCGGTCTGACTCTCTACGTTTGGGGAGTGTTGCTGCTACTTCCTGTCCGGGCTTGGGCGCGTCAGCAGGCTAAGAAACCAGTTATCGAACAGATGCTCAGCGTGGTGCTGCCGTCACTCGACCCCGAAAGACGTAAGGCCGCCCTGAGGAACATGTTGTCAGGGCTCTGCACACTACCTGAGAGGCAGCTTGAAAGAATAGTTAGGCTCCAGTTCTCAGCCCTGCAGCAACTGTCAGATGCACTCCGAGGGACGCTCCTAGCGTCTCAGATGGAGGCCCTATCCGAGCTACCCGAGGAGGCTAGGCTGAGAATGATGAAGACGATGGATAAGGTGATGATGGCGACTTAGAAGTCTACCGGTACGGTAGAGCAGGCGTGTGATGCGCTTGCCCCTATTCTGGATCATCTTGGCGCTTACCGCACTCTATACGTGGCTCAGTGCACACACCAGGTACAAATGGGCGCCACTACTCTGCGTCACCCTATTACTGATTGTGCCACGGTTCTTCCCACCGAGTGCACTAGGCATATACGCCATCGTTATCACCCAGCTAACAGATAGCTATACACTCGCTCTCAGCCTGAGAGCTAAGGTTAAGGGGACACCCTTCTTAACCCTCGCAAAGGGGATACCCCTCCTAGTGTTAGGCTCATTCTTACTCCTATTTTTCGGATGTGGGATCGCTCTTCTCACCTATTCGTTGGGCGCCCTTTTAACTGCGCTGTTCATCCTAGGGGTGTTACCCCCTCTTAGGCATATGGCTGTCGCTACAAGGGTTGGCTCAATCATACTCCTCTCCATCTCCGCGTTCGGTCTTCCAGCGCTGATCACACACCTCAAGAGTGAAGCTACCGGTTCCACTAGGGTGGAGCCTTCAGCCTCACTCAGCGGGTACGACACCCTCTCCGGCCACGGTTGCTGTGATGCTCCCCGTGATACGAATCTGAGCGCACTGGGAGGCGTGGGGTTAGAAAACGCTGGTTCGCAGGCTTCATACAGAGGCGGGCCTCGGCCGGATAAACCCCTACGCTATGGTGTCGAACACGGGTTGCTACTCGGCTACGCCTTAGTCGGCGGGTTACTAAACCTATCCGTGGCCTTCCTAAAATTCCCTCCAAGCAGCTTCCCCCTCAGTGTGTTGGTCGCCGCGTTAGCAGGCGCTTCGATAGGTAAGGCAGCGGCTACAACACTCAGTTTAACCCGAAGACATGAGCCCTACACCAAGGTGTACGGTTTTGTGCTCATCGCTCTAGCTCTAGTCTCATTCCACTTTTACCCCGCCATCCTCAGGAGTATTTGAGTTGCGGGGCACACTATAGACTGATCTATCCACCAGCCTAAACCACCGTGACCGCTGCCCGTTACACGTCACGGGGGTGAGACCCGGGGACGCGGTCGCCATTAGCATCGGGAAAACGAATTTGAATAGTCATTGACGTGTTTTGTTAGGGGCCTCACTCTCTCCTTAAGGAGGCGGCTCACCTCAGCCTCCAAAAGCAGATGGGTTTAGGTAGTTGGACACAGAGCGGGTTTGGCGAGTGAGCTGTGGGCACACTCCAATATACACGCCCTTAGCCACTTAGGAAGGCTGGGGGAGGCGTCTCCTCGTGTGTGTGGATAACCCTGTGATCCTAACAGATCCTGATCCGTTGTGGCGTGAGGCTATGAGACGTAGAAGCTGGCCGCCGAAAACACTTTTATCAAGCTTTCGGGCGGTGCAGCCCCGTTGAGCACTCTGGCTACCTTAAGGATCAGACAAGGATTTTCTGCAATAGCTTAAACCCGAGAAAAACGTCCAGATAGGTGGGTCGGGCGTCTCCCAAGAGCTACTCAAACGATTCGAAAACACGATGAAAATGGGGACATACTTGGGGGTGTGGCCCCGAAGACGGCCTCATCCGGACACCATTCAGACTGCTTGACAGGAATTTCGGATTACACGGCACCCCTTAATTATGTTCAGCCTGTAGGGACTGGGATGATACAGCCAGTAGAGTCATTCTAGAATCAATACTTAATAATACGGTTACTCGTGTAGTTAAAGACTATTCTGTGGCACCTGTTTCCTCCTTGACAAACCGTTTGATCAAGGTGAAGGCGTCTTTAACACTTATCAGCGTCACAACGGCTTGAACACTCGGTGGAAGAGTCTTCTTCCAATCGTGATACTGAGCAGAGTTTTCGAAGAATTTAAGGTAGGGGCAAAGGTTTGAGGGTGTATCTTTGGAGTCGGGGAGTCCGTCTGAGCTTTTAGGGTCAATGAATGATACCATCAGATTGGTGTCAGGCGTAAGCGTGAACCTCACGTCTTTTCCCGCTATCCTCGTTTCAACTTCTACGCGTTCACCGGTAAGCGTGGTGTACAAAACCGTGTCCAAGGCGCAGTATACGTACAGTGATCCGCCACTGGGCTTAACGATTCTGAAGTCGGTCGGCTCATCACTCGTGATGCGTTCAATTGTCTCCTGGATGTTAAGAGCCGTGTTCACTCACTCCTTCATGATTTGGACGCAGTCTGAGTCAGCAGGCTCGCCTCGAACTTGTGAAGAGGCCTGCCGCTTTGCCGTATCGCCTTAGAAAGTTCATCTATTTCGAGTGGTTGTGCGGCTTTGACCACTACCCTTCCACTCCCCAAGTCGGCCTCAACAGCCGACACCCCTTTGATTCGTCGAAGGGCGCGCTCAACCGCCATTACACAGAGAGGGCACGTCATACCTCTAACTTGGAACACGTATTCCGCGGCCACCCGGTTCACCTAATCACAGCACTCTTCTTTCTTCGCCCTTCTTCTAGAAAAAAGGTAGCCTCCCACGCCCGCCGCCACTATTGCGACGCCACCCGCCATTACAAGCGGTTGCCGCGACACTGAGCCCACCACGCCGCCCAAGGCTACCAAGACGAGTGGAAGACCACAACAAAGGAAGGCGAGCACCAAAGATGCAAGTGCAGTCCAACCTGACCCTTCATTCCTCTTGGTGTCAGAGCCCTCGCTCGCATAAGACAAAAAAGGCGCGGCGGCGAAGTCGTGCTCATGGCCTGACGCACCCACAACATAAGGAGCACGCATTTACACTCACTATTACATTACATGGTCAGACGTTTAAGAAGAGCTTGGTTTAATCGTTTAAAGGTTACCCAAGAACACACCCTCTCTCATTAAAGAGAAACAACGAAAAACCCTATTGGGTTAAACGTCTCCAAGCATGGTTGGGTGCGCCAGGATAACCCACCGAAGCACATGCTACCTACAGTTTGGCTTGAGCACCGCAACTTGGCTTCCCCCTGCAGGGTGAACCCAAAATCCATGTGTAGGTTACAATCAGCGCTAAGCGCTAATTTTGGTCTATCGTGCAGGGTCAACCCAAAGTTATTCGCTGTGAGCGAATCGGAGTGGATAAGCTGTATCTGGGCTGGCTCGGCGACGTGATTTAGAGCCACGCGTAGGAGGCATATGGCGGTTCTCGCGTCAACCTAGACTAGGCTTCGGGGGTTCGCAGCACGCGCCCGTCCAAGCCTTGGAAAGCTTCATAAGGGATCTATAGTTGAGATAAAGGGCGTTGCCCGCACTCCTCGTCGGGGTGAGGGGGTAGTGGTAGGGGTGGGGGAGGCGCTGGGTCAAGCTGGCTGCCCTGTCTCCCCGCGCGTCTACCGCCACCCAGACGAGATTGGCCCACCCCACATTTGACCAACATCTAGTCCACCGCGATAAAAGGGTGCTCACTCGACTCACCCTCAAACTCTAGCCTTTCCCCGGGAAACCCTCCTCGTCTCCTCTGAACACGCTCGACTTGAGTCCAGCTCCCCAGTCAGAGAGAAGTCTGGGGAGCCCTAGGCCTTTCTTCGTGTAGAAGGGGGCTTGAGCCGAAAGCACTGAGGGGTGGCCACAGCCTTGAAATCGGGAAATCCCATCCTCATTCCCCACAAAAAATCAAATTACTGTAGAAGCTAAATGTGTTCTCGGCTGGCTTGCTGGGTGTATGGGCGGTGGGCTGGCTCCACGGCTTCTCACCAATCCTCCCCGTGGCTTCCACCACGCTTAAGCCCCACCCAGAAACTACTTGGGTTTCTCCAACTGATTGAAAGTATCGGAAAAAATGGTTTATGTGGGTGTGGTGAGAATACAGGGTTGGGTGTGATTCTTACCCGCATAATTTTTTAGAGGGCTTTATTAGTTGCGGAAGAGGTGGCCTGATTCTTTAAGGGTTAAACCACTAGCTTCTTAATTGTGGGCGAATAAGTGTGTATGGCTGGGGGTTTATGGTTAGCCGTGTTCCCGTATGCTTTTTTAGGTAGGGAAAAGAGTGATCGTAAAGGCGTGCGTTTTGTTCTGACGGCTTCAGCGGCTGAGATGGCCACCTTCGGGAATAGCTGGATGCTCGCCATGATGAGTACTTTTCCAGAGGCGTTAGTGCGGCCCTTTGCTTGGCGTTATTTGAAGCCGCAGGATATGCCCGACGGTACGGCGAGGTTTGCTCCCTACGGCCTAAGAAAAATAGAGAGCGTGTTGGTTGAGGCATACGGGGAGGATAGTGTTGCTGTTGTTCACCCTTACAATCTTGAGAAGTTTGTGGGTGCCGACACCGAGGCCGTTTTGGTTTCCACTATGGATCCCCTGGGTCTCGCGTATGTGAGCACCACGTACAACCCGCTTATTGGGTTTGGAGGGGAAGCGCTGAATCGGACTGAATTCGTAAGGCTCATGAGGCATAGGGTGTTTGAAAAGTGGCGTGTAAAGAAGGTTGTAGGCGGCTTCGGTGTGTGGCAGATTAGGGATGCTGGTCTGCAGGAAAAGCTGGGAATCGACTTGCTTGTAGCCGGGGAATGCGAGGAGTGGATAGTTCCCATTCTCGAAAAAATGCGTAGCGGCCAGCCTCTTCCAAAGTATATTAGGACGGTTAAGCTAAAGGAGTTCACACGTGTACCCTTGATCAGGCATGCGGCTGGGTTCGGTGCGGTTGAAATAACTCGGGGTTGTGGCAGGAGGTGCCAGTTTTGTTCACCCGATTTTCGAACAAAGTATGATTTCCCCCTCCAGCACATAATGAGTGAAGTTGAGGTTAATGTAAGGAATGGGTGTGACAGTGCCTTTTTGGTGACCGAGGACATCTTTCTCTATGGGAGTGATGCTCGCTTTAATCCCAACCCTAGTAGGCTTAAGCAGCTCTTGGGTGCCATCGCTGGGCACAAGGGCGTTAGTGAAATAGCCATCTCACACGCATCTCTGGTGCCAGTGCTCGTAGCACCCGACCTGCTCGACGAAATCACTCCTCTCATAATTGATAAGTCCCACTATAGGAAGGGTGGGAAAAGATTTGTAGGTGTGGATGTGGGCATTGAATCGGGGAGTGTGCGATTGATGAAGAGGTATATGAACGGTAAAGCATACCCTCTCCGCATTGAAGACTGGCCTGAGATAGTGGTTCAGGGCACGGGTGTTTTCAACGATCACCTTTGGTACCCCATGTACACATTTATATTGGGGTTACCAGGAGAAACGGAGGAAGATGTTCTCGCGACGCTCGAGCTCTTTGACAGGCTTAAGGGGAGCGTGGTTTTCTATGTTCCTCTGCTGTTTGTTCCCTTAGAAGAGGCTATACTTAGGAGTGCCGCTCGTAGTTCACTCGAACGTGTGAGCGAGCTCCACTGGGAGTTCCTACTCGGCTGCTGGGACAGGAATCTTAGGACGTGGGCTGAGGACATCAATCCCATTGTGAGGCTCGCCTCGTTCTTCGCGCTCCCATATATGAGACACATACACGGCGCGGGCATTACGAGAAGCCTTGTGAGGTTCATTGGGCTGCCTTTAGTGAAACCTGCGCGGAGCGCAAGCTGGAAGAGGTGCGAACCAGACTACTGCGCGCAGAAGGGTAGAACAACTCTGGAAAGATACCTACAGTGAGCAACCCCAAGGGTTGGATGCCGCGCATGCTCTTTATTGGTGGCGTTCGCTAACCTTAAACAACAGATGGTGTGCGGTGGGCAGTGCCCGGCTTAGAAATCATATCAGTGGGGCATTCATTCCAAGCAACGCCTACTAAGCGGTGAGTGTACAAAGCGGCCCGCATGCTGCGTATATTACTCAAACCGGAAAAGATAAGTGACGTGCCTCTAGCCACGTCGAGTATGGGGCACGATAACGATTCGGTGGGGCATCTATTAAAAAGGGTTTTGTGGATGTGTTTTAAGCCGTTAAACAGAAGTGTTTTTATCGTATCGGGTGACTAAGCCTAGAGTACTAATGTGCACGTATAGGGAAGCTTCAGTCACACACGGCTCACCAGCCTCCTTCAATTATGTGGGCTTATGTTTTTCGGGGGTAGGACTATGTGTGGGTGTTCGGGTTGCGGTTCATTGTTTAGCCTTATCCTGTAAGCTGGGTGAATTTGCGTATGAGCGCCTGTATATTGAAGTTGGGTTAAAAACTTAGAGCTTGATAGAGGTGGCTTGTCTTGGCTAAATACGTGTTGGTTTCTGACCCCACCCTTATGTTCAACTACCACGACTTCCCCCTTCTCGATTTCCTACCCTGCGCGCCTAGTAGCAGTATTCCGGGTGCGATATACAATTTTTTGAAGGGTGATATAGCCGAACCGCTCGAAGACGGCCAGGCGAGGCTCGCACCCTACCCCGTGCGCAAGCTGGAGGCATCACTGTTACGCTGTTGCAGCCCTCGGGACGTGGTTGTCCCACACCCAGACTTTATTGAAGCTTTCATTAAAGAGGATACGGAGGTCATAGGGGTATCCACCATGGACCCCTTGGGTTTGGGGCCGCTCACAATGTCGTACTCCGTGCTTTTCGGCTCATCGAGCTACCCTTGGGTACGTGTTGAGTGGGAAGCGTTAATAGGTAGGTTAAACAGGGCGCGTCGGGGTACTAGGGCTAAGCTGGTGGTGGGTGGGCCTGGGGTATGGGAGTTCACGGTTTTCCCCGCGGAGCTTGAGCGTCTCGGAATAGACTGTGCGTATCAGGGTGAGGTAGAGGACGTAGCATGTCTGCTTTTCTCTCAGGCTTTCGAGGATGAGTTTGACGCGAACATCTTCTTCAGGGGGTTTATGAGTTTCGATATGAATTTCAGAAGTTCTTATAGACCTCACGAACGCTTCGTGTCGAGGAGGCCTGGAGGTAAAAGGTATCCTCGGCTTGAGGAAATCCCGGGTATAGTGCACCCCGCAGCCAAAGCCTTGAATGAGGTGATGAGGGGGTGTGGAATCGGGTGTGACTTCTGTGAGGTGACGCTACGGCCTCTCAGATACTACTCCTTTGAGCAGATAGTGAAAGAGGTGGAGGTCAACGTCAGGTATGGGGGCTTCCGAAACGCCTGGCTTCAGACCGACGAGTTCTTCGCCTACCAGCACGGTCCACTCTACACCCCTAATGAGGAGGCTCTGACAGGCCTGCTCAAGGCGGTGATGGATGTTGGAGGAGTGGGGAGTACTAACCCAACCCATGCCAGAATATCTCCACCAGCCGCCTACCCTGAGCTTATACGCAAGCTTTCAGACATCGTGCACGCCGGACCATCCAACTGGATCGGCGTACAGGTGGGTGTGGAGACAGGCAGCGACAGGCTCGCCAAACTCCACATGCCGTTGTCAGCAGTTTCAAAATAGATAGGTTTATATAGATTTCTGGATTTGAGCATTTGTGTGCATGGGCAGTAGGGTGGTAGCGAAGACCCAAGACCTCCACTGAGGGAGGGGTACATGCACACACAGGAAGCGGGGGGACTGAAGATGGTCGGCGTTCCCCACTGCATGGTAGGTGGGTGGGTACGTCGAGACAGGGGTGGAGCTGAAGGGGATCAATGAACTCGTAAGGTTCCTAAATGATACGCTGAAGCCCAAGCTCTACGCGTACGAGAGGTACAATGATATGTACCTATGTATGCCTACGTAGAGTGAAACCCTTCCAACCCCCGTTAAGATAAAGCCTGTTGGTCGGTGAGTTTCCCGGAATTGAGCTAGTCGTTTCTACTCTTATATCTGAAGCCGATTACATCACACGCTTCATCCATGCATATCAACAGGTTGGATCCGCTTTGGGTATAGCTTCCTACCAGTATCGTTTGCCCACCACACAGTGGGCATTTTGGAAGCTCACTTTTAAAGAAGCGTTTGATCTTTCTGAATTCCTCTGGATTTATTGTGCTAGTATTCGACTCCACAATGCGTTTTAGGTCATCCACCTTACCCATAACTCATCGCCCACTTTACCATGGTTAACACAGTTCAAGTTATTTAATGTTCACGTTTAAACATAGAAAGTTTTGACACTATATTACTAACTTTTTTAAAAGTAAACTTATTTGCTCTTCCAGATGACTGATCGAACCGTGAATGTGTGACCTGGCATGAGTTTGTTTATAAGAATTTTGTGTGCTTCTAGATAGTGTCCAGATTAGAACGCGGTGACCTCTGTATCCAGGTGTGGAAAAGCGTTATCAGGACACCGTCTGCTTCTAGCAGCATGTGGCAACCCATGTTGTTGGCCCCTCCCCGTAGTCCGCTTTAAGACGGCTAACGTAGTATTCTGGGTTCTCTAGGAATGTGTAGTAGCAGTGAGAGCATCTGCAGAAGGTAATGTGGAGGCTCTCAACTATTTTAGTTACCCCCTGGTGTCTGGGTTTCTCTGCGAGGCAAACGGGGCATACAAAAATTTGCGCAACTTCATCTAAGAACCGTTGTGGATCGCGTAGAAACTCGTGCAGGCAGCTCAGACAACAGAAAAACAGTTCTGTGCCCGTCGTGAATATACGATACAGCTTCACTTCTAGGTATACCAAGCCTGACCAGTGAGCAACCACACGTCGGGCAAAGCGGCGTGTATACATCTATCTGCCCACTCATATACGACCACCCTCGATATAGGCGAGCAAAAAGAGTTAAACCTTCTCCTTTAATTAATAGAAGACGACCGCGTTAGGGTTTAGACACTAGGGTGGACTAGAATCATGGATGCGGGGGGAAGCGTATGGTGGACTCCAAACACAAACAGAGACGTGGTTGTGCACCCTATCCGGCATCCTCCTAAAGTGCGCGGCTTCTCATGTCTTTGTGAGCTACCCCGCCCCTCGGGAAGGGCGAAGCTTACTGCCTCAACCACCAAGCTTGAACAACTCCCTCGTTGAGAGGGGGTTATAGGGTAGCAGAGTGTCTGCAGACGTGAATCACTCGCCTCACTCCACGCACCACGGATACCCGTGCTTATAACACGGCCTCCCAACTTAAACACCTTAATAGTCTCCGCCCTAAATGATGAATTCAAACGATAGTTTCTGGGTGGGGCTGCACACACTCGGGTACACTCGGCGGGCAGTCCAGCCATGCAGTGCTCCCCACTCTCTCCGCGGCTCGCTCTGACGATGCAGCCGCAAACGGGTTCAGGTTCACCCAACACCACAGTCCAAGGTGCGAGTTGCACTTCAGGCTCCTCACTCTCTTCCCCGTCGTACCCACGTTACTGGCTCCGCTCTCATCTGGTTTCGGACTGTGTTTGTCTGCGCTCTGCCTGCTAACGTGTTCTCCAGTTCTCAGGGTCTGGGGGACTGGGTTTTTTACTGCAGCCTCTCCACCTCGATGTGCAGTTTTGCTGATAACGTGTTTCTCACTGGGCACACCCTCTCTGCTTCCTCAACTAGGCTCCTCAGGGTGCCCAAGTCTTCGTCGGATCTCAAGCCCACCTTGAGTCTGATTTCCCTAAGCCCCACACTTTCCCCCGCTAGGAATCCCTCCAACTCAAAGTTGGATGAGGCCTCTACGGACACCTCCTCCAGCCTTACTTTCCGCTTCTCGGCGAGCATACCTATGACGATGGACAGGCAGCCCGCCTGAGATAGGAGAAGGTATTCGAGGGGGTTTGGCGCCCTGTCTGTTCCCCCAAGCAGCTGCGGCTCATCCACACTCACAGTGAAACCACGCACCCGACCGCTCAGCGGGAAACCCCGCTGCTTGGTCTCGGCTTTAAGAGTTAGTGTTCTTTGCTGAGACATGGTATTATAACCCTCGATTCACACTAATAAGCCGGAGTGTTTTGAGCAGAATCTGCACACATGATAACGCGTTTATCTTGGGTCTCACTCTTGGTTATCATGGCTTCGTTCAGGTTCACCGTTGACCCTTCGTTTTACCCCTCGGCTAGGAGTGCCACCCAAGCTCCGAAGGAGGGGTTAGCCTACGTGGCTGGACTCTACGTTGGAACAGGTGTGAATAAGCCGGACTTCATTGCCACTGTGGACGTGGACCCCGGGTCACCCACTTACTCGAAGATTATATCCAGACTCGAGCTTCCGAACACTGGGGACGAGCTACACCACTTCGGGTGGAACGCGTGTAGCTCGGTTCTGTGCCCCAACGGCAAACCCAGCTTGGAGCGCCGATACCTTATCGTACCCGGCCTCCGCTCCTCGAGGATATACGTGGTGGACACCAAACCCGACCCTAGGAGACCCACCCTCGCGAAAACCATAGAGGCCGATAGGGTTGTTGGGAGGGCTGGGTACACTAGGCTGCACACTGTTTACTGTGGGCCTGACGCCATATATGTGAGCGCACTGGGCGACGCTAAGGGTGAGGGGCCCGGTGGTATAGTGGTCTTGGATCATTATAGCTTGGATGTTCTGGGTAGGTGGGAGGTTGACAGGGGGGACCAGTATTTTGCGTACGACTTCTGGTGGAACCTGCCGAATGAGGTGATGGTTACGAGTGAGTGGGGTGTGCCCAACACCATTGAGGGAGGACTGAAACCAGAGCACCTCCGCGATGGTTATGGTAACAAACTCCACTTCTGGGATATGCGTAGGAGGAAGCACCTCTCCTGTATCACGCTTGGCGACGACTACCGTATGGCACTCGAGCTAAGACCCTTCCACGACCCAACCAAGCTCATGGGCTACGCCAACATGGTTGTGAGCATCAGGGATCTGAGCAGCTCGATCTGGCTCTGGTTCCAAGAGGATGGTAAGTGGGCAGCTGAAAAGGTGTTGGAGATACCCGCCCAACCCCTCGAGTCCGGTCTCCCAGAGATCCTGAAGCCCTTTAAGGCCGTGCCACCCCTCGTCACAGACATAGACCTCTCACTCGATGATAGATTCCTCTACGTGAGCCTGTGGGGGATAGGGGAGGTGAGGCAGTACGATGTGTCCGACCCATTCAGGCCGAGGCTCACGGGTAAAGTGGAGCTCGGGGGCATCTACCATAGGATGAGACACCCCTCGGGCGCAGAGCTAACAGGGGGCCCGCAGATGCTTGAGGTGAGCAGGGATGGTGGGAGGTTGTACGTCACCAACTCGCTCTACAGTTCGTGGGACAACCAGTTCTATCCTGAGGGCATCAGGGGGTGGATGGTTAAACTCGACGTGGGAAGCGGCGGCGGGCTAAGCGTGGATGAGCGCTTCCTCGTGGACTTCGAAGATGCGAGAGCACACCAGGTTAGGCTGCAGGGCGGCGACGCTAGCTCCGACTCCTACTGTTTCCCCTAACACAAAATGATCTACGAAGCCTTATCAGCCCTGATCGGCGTGTTCGCGGGCGTAGACCCGAGCAGGGGGTGGCTGTACGCAGCCTACTACCGAACCTTCAGGGGGGACAAGTGGTTCTCCGCTTCACTCGTGGTGGTCGTGCTTTCTACAACGACCACGACGCTACTCACAGTAGCACCAGCACTAATAGCCCTCCGAACCCACTTCTACACCGGGTTCCTACTCTTAGCGTACGGCGTCAACACACTCATTCACGGCGCGCTTAAGGCGGCATACCCAAGAGCCCACTACTCCGGCCCCCTCAAACCCAAGCTCACCCATCTGGCCATCTGGAGCACCATTAACTCCACCCTTTCAGGCTACGGGCTACCATTGGGCGCCCTAACACTAATCCAAGCCGGCTCCCAACCATACTTCTACCTAGCATATGTTCCAGTGGTGACCGCGTTGGCCACCGCTTCCCTATTCAGAGGGGTGGCACACGCACGAAGCCTAACACTCAACTATGACCTCATACTCTCAGCACTCTACGTGGCGGTGGGCGCCTACTCCATACTCTACTCACTCAGCACGATACTCCGCTAACAAACCAAATTGGCCCCCACCACCCATCCAGAGAGCGCTCGCCGCCGACCAAAGCACAACGCTGGGTGCACCCCGGCTCCAGCGGCCTCCCATCCCCCCTCTAAGGGTTGACCAGGCATCCATGACCCCCGCTCCCACGCCAGCGTTAACACTAGACATCGAGGTGAGAACATCTTAGAAGCCTTCCACACACCCGTCACCCAGCTTCCCTACGATACCACCACCCGAGGTCTCCGGCACTCGAGCACGGGTTTTCGAGGAAGCGGTGGCAGATCTCTAAACCGCGGCGTCTCCCCAGAGCCTCAACCCCCCGCATAGACGTGTGTAGTAATAAGCTAACCCACACTTGTTTCTGGTCTCTCCCCGCCCAAAGTTGTAGACCCAAAATTTGCTTCAGGCGACGCACACCGAGTACACGGTTCAGGGCGGGGGAGAGGCGAGTCCCCACCATACGTGGGGGTTGGATTTCATCCTCAAAGCCAGCAGCCCACTTTGAGTCCAACGGACCCGCACATAGCCGTGGTCTGTGAAAACCCATATATTATTTTGCAAACATTATATTGGTGACCGGTTTGAGTACTAGCATCAAGAGACGCTTCCTCGAGCTGCTGGATAAGGACGAAGAATTCCGATTGGCCGTGGTGGGCAAACTCGGGGTGACGGATAAGCTAGACCGCCTGCAGCAAACCACTGATAGGCTGGTGGAGGAGGTGAGGGCTCTTAGTGAGGGGTAGGATAGGCTGGTCGGCGAACAACAGAGGATGAATCGGGCGATTAAAGATATTGGCACCACACTTGAAAGGCTCACCCCCGAGTCTGGAAGATGAGGCCGCTGAGGTGGTGGCGTTCCAAGTTCAAAGCAAGCTTGGCGTCAGCCTACACTTCACGCGTATATTCGTTGATTCTAGAGAAGTAGACCTCTACGCTTCAGCGGGCGACCTCTGGGTTGCTGTGGAAGCGGCCACCAGGCTCGGCGTCAAACTCGTCACAGAGGTCGACGAAAAGGTGGATCTAATAAGCCAACACAGACCTGACCTAGTCGGGAAACGACTCATTAAAGCTGCGTACACAGTCGTCCCGCTGCAGGACGCGGTGGAGGAAGCCAAAAACAAGGGGGTATGGGTGCTCACATGGAGGGAAGAGCTCACACCCTTAGTGGTCCACTCCACAGATCCCTCCCCCCACAACCCGCAGTAACACGCTCCTTTATCCACCGGAGAATGTTTCCCGCGTGGTGGGCCCACTCAGCCCTATGCCTTTAGAGACCTGTTTTCCACATTGAGTCAGACCACTCTAGGCGCCAGCCGCACTGGACACGTTCCCAGCCACCCCTTCAGACAAGGCGGGATGGGTGTCAGCATCCACACCCCGCAGCGAGTGGTTTCGGAATAAATGAATGTCGTGGTCAGACGCGGGTTTCGGGCTTTAGAGCCCGCAAGCACCGAGGTGGCGGAGGGGAAAAGGGCTCCGCACACGCTTCAGCTGTGCTTGGGAAAACATGGGCACGAACGAACGAAGCGTGGAAAAAGGGTGGCTGAAGGTCACGTGGATTAAGTGAACTCCCCCCGCATTCACCGGTGGATGCAAAATCCGCGCCCGCAGTGTAGGAGCCACCTCAGACGAGTTTTGGGTCTACCTCTTGGGGGAGGATGTCACAAGCACATAGAAGCATATCCACGTATGTGGAGAGGAGTCCTGCTACTCCTTCTCCCCACCGCTTCCCACACCACTCTTCTTACCCTTCGCAGAAACCGATAGGAGCACGCCGATGGCTGCGCTCAGCACAATCACCACCGATATCCTGAATTCGGGTTGTTTGAGGATCGCCCGCACATAACTGCCGAACGCGGCGACTACTACTGGTACACCGCAGCATGCCAGAAAGTAGATGAGGGGTATTAGACCCTCATGACGTGAAACCGGATTCTTCATGTTCACCCCCTACGCTCCACTCTCCCTCTTCTCCCTCCTCCTCTGCACAGCAGCAACAGCCGCCACCCTCACGCGCCTTCCTCCTCCCTCCTCCTTCTGTGTTCTCAAAGGCTTCGCCAGCTGAGTGCTTTTTCACCCTACTCACCACAAACCATAACGCGCTCAAACTATGAAAGCGTTCGTCTTAAACCGTTAAAATAAAGGCGGCCTCGGGTTTAATATGTAACTAAAATCTAGGAGCCAAGACGCGACAATCAAAAAATAATCGCTCCCACTCTTAGCCCAAAAAGGTGGGGGCTAGCACTCTTTACACAATAGAAACCGGCCAGCCCCACCATCAGGGTAGACCCAAAACTAGCTCCAAGGGTGTGCGCGACTAAGCACAGATTCTGAGTCTACGCTTTAGGGTGATCTCCTCTGCGGCTGAGCCGTTACGCGTATCCCCACAACTCCATGAACCTACTGTGAATACGTGGTGGACTTCGGGTCCCGCTAATCCGGCTATGCACGCCCACAAGATCTCACCACGTTCGGGGGAGCACCAATTTTGGTAGTGTCCGGATAGGTGCTTCCCACGCTTGGAGGCCACGCCCACCAACCCCTAATCCGGACACCATCCCAATTTTAGCTAAAGGCATTTATATCCTCTCTTGTTGTTCTGCATGTGAAAAGAACAGAAGATTGGTTAAGACAGGCTGAGAAGGATTTGGAGGAAGCAGAGTACGCTCGGAAGGGTAAATACAATGAATTGTGCCGTTTCTTATCTCAGCAGTGTGCAGAAAAGACAGTCAACGCTCTTCTTCAAAGCAGGGGCATTGAGAGAAGGGGGCACTCGGTTACCCATCTGCTTCAAGATGCCTAAAGAGAAATAATAGAGTGTGCATCCTATCTTGACAATAAGTAACGCAAGCCTCGCCCTTCACCGTAGGTCAAAAATCACTCTTAGCACCGGCTGACTATACGTGGATATCACTATAGCTAGAAAAACATAAATACTCGGATATATGGCTAGTAAATGTGTCCAAAAGGGTAAAGGTCACAAGGAACTTCCAGGTGACTGTGCCAGCTGAAATTAGGAGAACTCTTGGTATAAAGCAGGGGGACTGGTTGGAGTTTGATACTGAGTCGGATAAAATCATAGTCAGAAAGCTTGTTGGGGATCGTGTGAGGACAATCAGGCTTGGGAGAAAGCTTACGATTGAGGAGATAGATAGGCTAATAGAGGAAGGTTTGAGGCAGAGTGCCCGAAGCGATCATTGACACAAACTGTTTCATCTACTATCTGGTTGAAGACTCGGACAAACACACTGAGGCTCTGAGTACACTGGAGAGCTTGGACGCTTGGCTCATCCCTCCCATTGTGGTATATGAGCTTGTATGGTTCTTTAAAGCGCTTAACGCTGATGGGGGTGTCGTCGCCTCCCTGCTTGACCACGCAAAAGCGAACATTGTGGTTGAGGATGGGAAGGCCTCTAAGAACGCCTTGTCATACATCCTAAAGCAAAGACTCTCGCTGAGTTACTTTAACGACATGGTGATAATTAATACGGCAAAAAGATTCAACAAGCCTCTATATACATATGACAAAAAAATGAGGCACAGGGCTGAAAGACTTGGCGTGACGCTCATTTTCGAATAAGTGTTAAAGAGACGACGATTCTCACCTTTTAGTTTAGGTCAAATTTATCCCTAGCCTCAGCTTTGCGCAAGCAAAAATTTTTGATTCTACCATTCAGGGCGTGGTGTAGGTTTAAAAGGCTTTAACACACATCCTTATGATGCCCTCTTCTGGTCAACTCTATGAGGATGAGGAGCGGGAGCCGATTTCTCCCGCAATGCCGGGGGAGGGCATCTACGAAGTTGAATTCAAGAATAGGAGGACAAATGTAGTCCGTCTTCTACCAAACGGTTTCCAAGAAAGGAAGCTCAGAAGGTTAGCAAACATCTCTGCTAAGTTGTTCAACGAAGTCGACTATGAGAGAAGGCAACAATTCTTCCGCGGTGAAAAAGTAGACTTTAAGTGCACATACAGGAAGTATTATGAGAAGTACAAGAGCATACTCGGTGTTAATGCACAGCAAGTACTCAATAAGAACAACGAAGCTTGGAACTCCTTCTTCTCCCTCCTCAAGCTGAAGAAGGAAGGAAAACTTCCGCCTCACATGAAACACGTTAGCCCACCACGTTACTGGAAGGACAGAGAAACCAAGAAGAGGAAGCTCCTTCTAGTTGTTAGACAAGATAGATATGTTGTGGACGAGCAGAACCACAAACTCATTCTCAAGGACTTCGACCTCGAAATTGAGTTTGCAGGTAGACTAAAGTGGTACGGAAAACAAGTTAGGCTGGAGATATACTATGACGAAAACGCTTGGTATGCCTCCATCCCGGTTGATGTCGGTGTTGAAGAAACGAAGACTGGAAAGAAGAGTAAGCATATCGTGAGAAGAGAGAGGAAGAGTATACAAATCGAATCACTAAAGGGAAACAAAGCCACATCCATCCACTTAGGTATCAATGTTTTAGCAAGCGTTGTTATTAACGACGGTACTTGGTTACTCTACAAGGGCGTCAGGACTAAGGAGGACTACTTCTACTTGGAGAAGAGGATAACAGAAGTACAATCGCTAGCTAGTAGAACTAAGAATATCAACGAATATGAAGCTTATGATGAGCTTAATAGAGAGAAGAGGAGGCTTTTTAAGAAAATAACGCAGGAGGTTACTTCACCTGTACAGGAACTTCGCTTCTCACTTACTCAAGACACTTCACGAACTAGGTGTTTCAACAATCTACTTAGGTTATCCTTTTAATATTGCTCGGGACAAGGGTAACAAGTTCACGGTGAACATGTGGTCTTACCGCAAACTCATGGATATCATAGAACTAAAGGCTCAAGAATACGGAATGAAGGTGTTTGAGGTTGTTGAATATAACACTCCAAAATACTGTGTTTATCACAACGTTGAAGTTGAAAGAAAACCAAGAGGTGCAATCAACTGTCCGTTAGGTCACAGACTTCATTCAGACCTAAACGGTGGATTAAACATCCTGAAGAAGGCTACCAGCATAGTAATCTCAACCTTAAAGAGACCACTCTCCTTCATCGTAGACCATAACAGAGTAGCACCCTCCATGTATGGGAAAGGGGTGTAACCCTTGAGACCTCGGGGAATCCTCGCCCTTCAGGGCGGGGAGGGATGTCAGAAACTCTACTTGATGCAGTACCGTCGTTTGAAGTACTGGATTGTCTGGCAAGCTAGGAAGTACGGGTTAATCGTGGAGTTTGTTAACCCCGAGTACTCTTCAGCTTCATGCCCGAAATGTGGACAGAAAATGAGGGAAGTTGGTTATAGGTATTTTCATTGTCCTTCGTGCGGTTATGAGAATGACCGTGACGTTATTGCAATTGTGAATCTAAACGGGAGGGGTTCTCTGAGCCTCTCGACTGCCCCTTATATGAGAGATGTAGTCCCGAACCGATGAGGGGAACCCTCGCCCTTGAGGAGCGGGGAGGAGGTCAGTTGCCGTTATTTCTGGGTCCCATCTATTTCTGCCCAGACCTTGCCACTATGAAAATCAATTTCTAGCGAGTCGAACAAGCTTGAAGCTAGGTCAAGCGATATTAAGCCTGGATCTAATTCTACTACAATAACATTTGACAGGACGCGGCGACCCATCACTTCAACGGCGACATCATCTGCTACGGGAGTATCTTGAAAACCGTTGGCTGAACGAACAACCTTGGAATCCTTTATACCCAACCCTAATCTTCTACACGTGCCCAGCGAAAGTGCGACGGCTTTTAGACCCCTAAACCCCGTATCCAAAATTAAAAGTTGTTTAGGAAGAAACCCACCAGTTTTAGGGTTTCGGAGCATAACTTCTAACACAATGGGTTGCTGCGGAGCCCAGTAGCCCAAGTGTAAACGCATCGTCTACACTTCTGGTTTGCTGAGTTTACCCAACAAGTAGGCTAGGATGCCCACGGCGCCAAGCGCTAAACCAAGTGTTATGAGTGGGCGCCAGCTGGTAAGCTGGTCTGGTGCTTCGAGTCTTACCCAGTAGTCCTCAAGCACGTGGGAAACCCACTTATCACTGGAATTGTGCTTGAGGTGTGCTTTACCCATAAAGGCCAACACGTACTCAAGCGTCTCGTACACTACGGGCGAATGCACATACACATTCAAGGAAAGGTGCTGTAAATACTCACGTGATATTTCGACGTACGAGCGAATGGAACCATCCTTGAAGATTTTGATATGGTGCTCCCATGGTTGCGCCACTATCTTAGATAAGGAGAATTCTACACCCATTGGCGTGCTAAAAGGTTGAACATTAAAACCTTGAGTTATAAGGAAATCTTTAAACTCATTTTTTCTAGGAACATACGCGACTAGCGTGTCTTCCTGTTTCTGCTCTTCCTCAGATATGACCACTTCCGTACCGTCTTCAAGCAAAATGCGCCGAGGGTAAAGCAATTCGTAGTATCTCACATACGCCGACTGCAACCCAACCACACCAAAGTTAATATACACATAAGCAAATATAAACGCTTAGTCAATACAGGTGGTGTCCAGATTAATCGGTGGCATGTGTGGTATCTGAATGTGAAAAATATCCAGACACCACCAATACCTGACTTCGTCCCCGCCTCTCAAGGGTTTCCTTCCAGAGCGCTCATCATACATCGATTCGGGGTTACATCTCTCTTGTCGGGTGGCTCAGAAAGACCCCCACTTAAAGAGGAGGGAACTATCATCCAATCTACTTAAAGAGAAATTCTAAATGCCCCTCCCATAGTCACATTGAGCGCTCAATCGAGCTAGGCGTCATTAGAATCACCACAGAATTTAAGTATTTAAAGATAAGGGGACAATCCATCCCGCTTGGGCGAGGCTTTACGCCCCTTAACCCCTTCTTATGTAAATGATGCGGATAATGACTTACGTGCGTCACCCCAATCGGTGTATAAAATCTCTTCCTGTAAGCGTCTCATCAGCTCTATTAGTTCTTTAGCAATATACAAGAATCGGATGTAGTTTCATTGAATTCAGCCTCTACTTCGTTTCTTCCTTTATCTGTATTGTTGTCGTCGTAGTTTTATATAACATTACAATATTATTAAGTTTTATGATATAGAATCGCCTGTCACGCCGGTGAGTAGCGAAAAACTCAAAGCGATTCTCCGCAGTTTGAGTGTTTAGAATTCAGAGAAGTTGTCAGGATTCATACAGCAGGGGAGGATGGCATTCCCAACTTTTAAACTGATTACGATTTCCTTACAGTCAAATAAAGATCTTTGACGGATCCCCACCCTTATCTCAAGGTAGCATTATATAATGTCATCAAATTGATGATCTGAGTTTTTGGTGCGAATCTGGGTTAATGACTTGTAGTTTAACACCATTTCCACAGTCGACATTTAATACTAGTGATCACCTTCGTTAAAGAAGTTTTGCCCACCCTTGGGGTCCTATCAAGATAAGCGATAAGCCAGAATCGAGCATGCGCTCTATTTCTTCTAGTTCCCTTTCTCTATCAAAGAGAAGGCTCCTATCCTCCTTAGGTCTAGTGTAAAAGAGGCTCATAGGGTACCCCCACACCAACTGTTGGCGTAGGGGGGGTTTAAGCTTTGACAACCCCGCGCAGGATAGTACGAGTTATCTACACCTAGTTGTCAACCTAGCAGGGCTAACCTCAACCGTCCCCACTAAGCAAGCAGGTTCCCGTTTTACTAGCTCACCTGTTGAATGGTATATAGCTCGCAGGCAGGCTGGCTGGTATAGATCCACTCCACCACCCGTGTGTTCGTATGAGCTCTCCATCGAGTGTGTGGGCGCCCACCTCGTCGGTTGTTTTGAGTTTGACTGACCCACTATCCCTGACTCCTGTCTGTGTGGGGGTTCGCGAGTTTTATGGATTCAATAGCACCACGCCGATGTCAGCAGTTTCAGATTATAAGGGTTTATATCGGTTTATGAAATATATCTGTGTGTGAGCGGGTGTGCGCTCATAAAGGGTCACAGGGTGTTCAGTGTGCTGAGAAGCTATTCGCTAGAGCATGAATGCGGGGATGAGCTCTTACCACTGCTTCTAGCGCACAGGGACGTGGTCAACCGAATACTCGAAGAACTCTGGAGCCATATAGAGTGGAAAAAAAGGAAGCTACCAGGAAAGAAGCAGTGGAGGCTCCTACCCAAGTACAAGGTGGACATCCACAGCGGGGAGTATAAGAAGGAGCTCAGGGACAGCCTACTCCAAGAGTGGCCCTACGCAGCCCACTGGGTTGACTCAGTCATAAAGACAGCCTACTCAATATTTAAGACTTGGAGAAAAAACTATGTTAAAGGAGAAAGAAAGAGGAGAAGACCCACCGCCAAAAGACTCTTCGCCAGAGCCAAGCAGACACTCATAAAGCTTGAGGGTGAAAAACTCAGGGTAACCATTAAACCAGATGAGTACGTGTACCTCGAGCTCTCGAAGAGGTACTTTTCTCTACCTGGGGAGGTGTCCTCGGCTGGGCTGGGTGAACCCATAATCACACCCGAAAAGGTGCACCTCCCAGTGCACTACGGGGATGGGAACCAAGGCGGCAACCCCAGTGTGGCGTGGGACTTCAACCTCCTCTCCCTAGATGGCTACTCACCTGAAACAGGTTGGGTGAGGATAGACACTAAGAAGCTGGCATCGGTGCACATCTCATCCTTCGAGAAGAGGCGTAGTGTGCAGAGGAAGGCTTCACGCTCGAAAAAAGCAAAAAGGGTTCTTTCAAAGTACTCGAACAGGGAGAGGAACCGTGCGAGAAAACACCAGCTCGAAATCGCGCGTGTAATCCAGTCTGTTGCAGGTGTAGTGGGCCTCGAAGAGCTCAAAAAGCAGGGCATGCACACACGCTCGCGTATCTGGAACCGCAGGATCTCGAGGAGTGACTGGCGGGGTATCGCAAAAATCCTAGAAGGGAGGATGGGTGAAGCCGGGGTGAAGGAGCTCGACCCCTACGGCTCATCCTCCTACTGCTCCAGGTGTGGGTGGCACAACAGAGACCTGAATGGGGTAGACGTCTTCGTGTGTGGTGGGTGCGGGCTCCGAATAGACAGGCAGCTAAACGCCGCCATAAACCTCTACATGCGCCTCAGGTTCGGCTACACTGTAAAGCGGGTTGGTGGAAAGAAGCGTGTACAACTGAAGATGGAGGGCGCTTCCCAGAGGGAGTGGTGGGACACGGTGGTTCTACCTTCTCTCTTGGGTGGGTGCGTCCTGACAGGGGCGGAGCGGAAGACTCCCGATGAACTCGTGAGGGGGCTATATGATGCGCTGAAGCCCAAGCTCTACTATGCGTATGATAGGTATGCTGATGCGTACCTACGTACGCCTACGTAGAGTGAAACCCTAGAAGCGTGTGGCTCTTTTCGCCACCCCATACGATAATAACTGGATCAAGGCTTATGGATGGTTTTTAACCTTGCATAGCACCCTACCAACACGTAATTTGGTAAGAAACACTAGGGGTTAGAAATCCAGAAATCGAACAATCTGCGAACCTAGGATGAAGGCGTCAACACATCGATTTGGACAATTTTACCTATTTCGATAAAATCCTTATCGATGGTTATAATCGTTTCACCATTCGCCTTTACAATCGAGGCGATCAGTATATCGATCTCACCCTTCATTTTACCGCTACTTTTGAGTTTTCGGTAAATCTCAGCCGCCACCCGAGCTTCGGATTCCGAGAAACCGTAGATTTCAAAACCTTTAAAGTAGTCAAGGATCACCCCTCTCCCCCTCAATAGCTCGTATACATTAAAGATCGTTGTGCCTATGGTATCTGAGTGATTCTCTACAAATCGTTTGACCTCTTTTTCCCCACGCATTATCCTTAGTATCACGTTTGAATCCAGAATGGTCATCGAATACTCCTCGGCGGCACCTTCCTCCTCAAATTTATTTCCCGCTCCAATTCAACAGCCTCTTCATGCGACAAAACACCGAAGATCTCGTCTAACGCGTTCTTATCTTCATACTTTTTTCCTTGTCCTCTGAGCAGCTCTCTTAACACCTCAGAGAACGACTTATCACCCTTTATACGCACGAGCTTCTCGTACACGTCATCCGAAATCGAAATCACCCTAACCATAGAAAATCGATGAATATGTATGCATACATACATATAAAAATTGTGATGTCTAATAGGGCCTGTCCAGATAAGTTGTATATGTTACAGAACAATGAACCCGAAAAAAGGTGTAAGTAGGGCCCTAGTCGTGGGCTTGGTGGTGGTCATAGTTGTCGTGGCAGCCATAGCTGCAGTGGTGCTCACATCCGTCCAGATAAGGGATGTGAGCACGGCGAGCGGCGACCTAGCGTTGGCGGCTTGGGCGGGCCTGATATTCGGCGTGGTAATGGCTGCCTACTCAATACCGTCGAGATAAGCTTAGGTGGTTGGCGCCACGGAATCGAGTTATGCGACAACCCGTGGAGACCACCACAGATATCTTTGCATTCTTTAGAAATTTAAATTTTATAAGAAACAAAAAAGGGTTTGAGCTCAAGGTTTTAGCTGTTGTTCTTGACGCCTTTGGTTTAAGCCTCTCCGAAGGAAAACCCCGTGCTTCTTTAGTCTACTTTCAGAACCTTTTTCAAAGTCGAATGTAGAGGATTGGGCGAAGATGGTTGTGGGAAACTCAGCTTTGAGCCGAAGCCACGTGAGTATTCAACAACTACAGTAGACGAGCCCGTGGTGAAGTGTAGCGGTCAACCACTGTACGCGTGGGTTGGGGCTGACGCTATGCACAAAAAACCCATCCCGTTCGGTGTCTCATACGAACAACACAAAACTCAGGTTGCTCCAACCCCGCTATGTTAGGAATATTGACCCAAAGATTAACTTAAAAGTCTGGAATGACAAACCAAATACTTGTTGTGTGCGGGGAAAACGCTGGGAACGTGTCATCTTAGAACGCTGGTAGCGTAGCACACAGAGACAAAGGTTATTAACTATGGGGGGATAGTTACTATGGGGGGATAGTTATGAACTATTTTAGCCCAGAGCCAAAAAAGAGAAAAGAGGATTTCTTCGACATGGAATACGAATGGAGCGCGCTTGATAGGGCCTTAAAAAAAGGCAAGATGGTGGTAGTAACAGGTCTGAGGAGATACGGAAAGACCTCACTCATCATGACTTACATGAATGAGAGCAGAAAAAAGTATGTTTATCTGAACTGCAGGCTTCTTCCTAGTGTAGTTTCACTCAACTCCTTCAGAGCGCTCCTAGAAGAGGAGCTCACAAAGAACAGCTGGGGAATCAGGCTACTACGAAGCCTGAAGTCCGCTGAGGTTCAGCTTGGAGGCTTCGGGCTGAAAGTCGGCAGGAAGGGTGAGGAGAGCATACTGAGGACTCTGAAGGCCCTTGAAGGAAGCGTGCTCGTCATAGATGAGGCTCAGACGCTCAGGATGTCGGCCTACAGGTTCGACTCACTGCTAGCCTACATCTTCGATACCACAGACGTAAAGCTAATCATATCAGGGTCTGAGGTAGGTCTCCTCTATAGGTTCCTAAGACTTGAAGACCCAGAAGCCCCCCTTTACGGAAGAACCTACAGCGAGGTAAGGCTGAACCCACTCTCGAGAGACAAGGCAAAAGAGTTTCTTATACTCGGCCTCGAACAGGAGAATATGGTGGTAGATGAGAGGGTTATAGAGGACGCCCTCGAAAACCTGGACGGCGTCATTGGCTGGCTCACCTACTTCGGCTATTCGCTGGCCACGGGAGGCCTGAGCCATGAGAAGATATATGAAAAGGCATCTATCCTCGCTGTGGACGAGCTCAAAAAAGCACTCAAGCTCTACGGCGCCGGGGAGCCAAGGTACAGCGAAGCCCTAAAAATAACCGCGACACTAGGCTCCGCTACTTGGACCGAACTAAAAACAGGGATTGAGGCAAGGCTAGGGAAGATCACCGACAGCACCCTCTCGAACTTGCTCAGAAACCTCAAAGACTCTGGCTTCATCAGAAAAGATGAGGGTAAATACACGCTCACGGACCCTATACTACGACGCGGAATCCTCACACACCTCTAAGCCCCCACCACTACGATGGGTACACCCCGAGACTGCACTCGACACCCCAGCACCCTCATACCACGCACAAGACCCCGCTTACTGAAAAGCCACGAAGGACAACCAAAAGCCATCCTGCATGGATAAGGCGTCACTCCACATCGCACACCGCACACTTAACCTCCACATTCCTCCTCTACACGTACACCTTCGCGTCACTCACCACACCCACTTCCCCCGCTGTTTCATAACAGTTGAGCCACACCCCCTCATCCCCATGCTCAAGAGACCCACCCATAACCACAACTAGAACACCTATACTTAAAGGGCGTCGATATATACAACCCCCGGATAAAATTTCAACTTAGCCATCCTACTTCCAGGGAAAAAGGATCCAATGGATAGGGGCTTCCCCCGCCCCCCAAACCCCTAAAGCTATCCGTGCCTAGGCTGACGCTTGGCGGCGGCGATGAACGCGACCCATAGGATTGTTGGTACGACGATTACTATGAGGAGTGCCGCTATATGCTGGTAGCTGAGGATGAGTATTTCGACTGCGGCGGACGCCCCGCTCAAACCCATGAGCCACGTGACATTCGACCTCGGGATGATCGTGCTGGCGGCGGCCAACCACTCCACGTGTGGGTTGGGGTGAACGCTGAGATAAGAAAACCCGTCTGGTTCGGTGTCCCACTCACACGGACGCACAGCCCCGAACGCACTAAGGTTTCTACGCAGGCTGAGAAAGAGGTGTCTGTGCAGGTGACCCTGTTGTCCTCACACACCGAGCGATAATTCTGGTATCGTGAAGCAGTGACCCGCGGGGGCTGATTCAGAAACCATATTCACCAGAACTTCGGGCTGCGAAGCTCCGTGAAGCGCTTCAGGGCTGCCTCAAGGATGGGACAAGGGTTTTCCACAACAACACAAACCGTTAGGAGAACACCCTTCACACCCATCCTAGACTTCTTGGGACTATTCGTGCACCGATACACCACTTAGAGGTGATTCGCGTGAATGCTTATCTAGACAGGGGCGGCCAACACCCAAAAAACCCCTTTTTTACCCCACACATAAACCCAGAACTAGGCAGGGGCACCCCCACGTGGATCCCGGATCCAAAGTTAGTTCAGGTCATGGTGGCGAGGCGCCGGAGCCGGATCCCCCCTGCTCCCGGGGCTGGGGTTGAGCCGGCTGCTTAGGCCTGATGTCGAGCGCCTGAATCAAGAGTTGCTGGAGGAAGACCACCTGCTCCCTCAAATCATCCAGCCTCTGAATCACACTCTTCTCCACGGCGTCAATCCTCTGATTCACACTCTTCTCCAAACTATCTATTCGCTGGTTAGTGGTATCTATACGCTGATTAGTAGCATCTATACGCTGGTTCGTGGCGTCTATACGCTGGCTTAAAGCCTTCTCCGAGGAGTCTATACGCTGGTTTGTGGCGTCGATCTTGGCTTCTAAGCCGTCGAACCTCGCGTCGAACTCCCTGCGTAGGTAGTCGAGCTCCTCCCTGACTATGCGGCGCAGCTCGGGCTCCGTGAGCCTCTTCAAAGCCTCCTTAGCAGCCTTAGCCATAACAACTAGAAGACGCCCCCAACACTATAAGCATTATCCCCTACCCATCCCCACCTACATTCATCCATTCATCCATTTTTCATATTCGTATCTACATCCGCATACACGCCTCCAACCCAGCCCCCATACAGCAGCCACCCATGTTTCCGGCGGCCGGATGCGTGATCCGGGCTTTAAAAGGTTTTCACATATTAATGTATGAGGGAATATGCGTGGAAAAAAGGAGGGAAATATGTGGGTCGGCGACCAGGCGGCCGCTGGCTCCAATATGAGTACGGCGCGAGGAAAACCCGGAAACACCCTGGAGAGACTCAGAGACCGCTTCAGGCTGGAGTCGTGGATGGTTAAGATGTGGGTGGCGCTCAGCGCCCCAAGCGAGGTGCTCGCGGCACTACTCGTAAACATGGCGCTCGGCCCCGTGGACCCCCGCGTGGCCACACTCGAATACACAGACGCACACTTCCCACCACCACTCCCACAGCTAGAAGCCCGCTTCATATTTGGCCCATGGATATGACTAACCATAGCGGCACTCGCACTCGTCCCCATATACCTCCTAGCATACTACATCGGGCTCGCCGCACTCCTCCGATTCATACGCACCTTATCTGGACAAGATCAAATCAAGAACTATAATGTTGAAATACCGTTGTTCAATATAGATGTTGAGTGTGAACACTGTGAATAGTACTACTTATTGAGAAACCTGCCAAAGAGCCCCCTTTCCCTCCCCGCTTCTTTAGCGGCTTCAGACGCGTGTTCTTCGCATACCCATCTTTCTCCTTCGCTATACGCGTGCTTCTCACACAGGGGGACCCCACACGTATCGCACACAGCTATCGTCGTTCTATGAAGGAGAGCACACTTTCTACAGTTTGCCAGTGTATCCACGATAACCCTCCCCGAGGAGGCAAGAATCCTTCTCTGGAATGTCGTGTTCCCGGATTCGAACTGAAGATCCCATTTGGGCACATAAACCATCTTGACCCCTCTTATCTCAACTTCACCCGGCCTCGGCATAACCTTTATGCTCGGCTTATCCAGCATTCCCAACAATGAATCATCCCTCACCTTCGGTTCATAACTAATGCTCTTCGTGTTCTTCCTAATAACGTAGCTCCTCACCATCTTGGCGGCTTCGTTGTCCGACAAAGCTGGTTCCGCCACTTTCACATCATAATCAGAGGTCTTCAGCACACTCTCCTTCCTCGCATCAATCTGCAGCAAATCCTGCGCCACCAGCTTATCCTCCTTAGACTCTAGCCTCTCCTCTTTACCCTTGAACAAACCCGAAACCACACCCCAACCCGACTCCCTGTTAATTATTTCCCTAGCAAGCGCATCAACTATCACCGAACCTTCATCACCCAGTTTATGCATCCTCCCACTCGGATCCTTTCGAACCATACGGAGCCTGTATTTAATGATAAAGTAAGGATGGTAAAACAGAACCCTGCTAAACAACTCCACCCTATGAGGATTCCTTATCCCCACAGCGGATGCGGACTCAAAGTTATACGCCACCGGAAGCACCAGGTCATGCAGCAGGCTAGGGTTGACGATCCTACCAATCGCGAAAGCATAGAATTTCTCCAACAGCTTCTCCCCATCCCATAACTCAATCCCCGCGGATTCAGCGAACTGCTCAGCCTCGCTTGAAAAGACGCTTGTAGTAACAAATACACCCGACATTATACCAGTGTCCTGCAGCTTATTCATAAAATTTCTAAGCTCAGATACTCCCACCGCCCTTGATTCATCGTAATTCTTACACTCCACAGCCAACCTCCTCTTACCCCTCGTAAGAAGAATGTCAATTTCAGCGGTCGCCCCCGTCCTAGTCGCCGGCCTCACCCTCCTTTGAACCGAGTAACCCATCTTTTCAAAAATATTCGCAACGGTTTCTTCCAGCCTAACACCCAGATCAAAAGCACGAGACCTCGACTGCCCAAAAGCCTCTTCATCAGACACAGCCGAAGCCCCACCATTACCCACACCGGAAGACTCCTCCGATGACCCCAATCCAACAGGCTTTTCAACGCCCTTGGCTACAGGCTGCGCCTCACCGCATTGCGGGCAAAATTAGGCGTCAAAGACAGGTAACTCCTTACCACAGTTAAAACAAAACGTCACAACCACACCCCCTCAAAGCCCACATTATAAGCGCCACCGCTCAAATAATTTTCATCCACACATACGCTTCCCCATCTATTAAAATATTTCAACACGTCAAAGTTCCTACCCACCCCGATCACACATGAATACCTAATAAGCAGGATACCGGTGACAATAATGTCAAGAGTCAATAAAGACATATGGTGACGACCAAGAGACTGTGTTACAAAAGGCACACAAATGAGCATAGAGCGTGTAGCTCAACTCTTAATACCTGAGCTTAACATATAGATCAAACGCAACAGAGAGAAGGCACACCACGGGAGTAAATGGGCCGCCATACTAACACAGCTTGTACTAGTGATAGCCCTAGCCAACGCGATCCAACATAGTAGCAAGGAGACCAAGAGTCATAAACATGTAGGCAATGGTATTCGAAGCCACACAACTAATACACCGTCACCACTGCATCCACAATCTAAGGAACTCCACAGATCAAGACAAGCTTTTTATACATGATAATTTTAACATTGTTATATTATATGAAGGTCTCTAAGGTTCATATCAAAAACTTTAGAATACTTCATAATATATGTCTAACACTAGACAACATTACCACCATCGTGGGCGCAAACGGCTCCGGAAAATCCACTCTCCTACACGCTCTCCATGCTTTCTTTGACCCGAAATTCAAACCATCAAAAAGAGACTTCTGGCACGAGGATACTTCCCAGACCATCGAGATAACCCTAGAGTTCGTGGGGCTGACCGCTAAGGAGAAGCAGGAGTTCACTAAATACGTTCACAAAGATACATTGAAAGTCACCAAAACCTTCAAAATAGAGAATGGGGAACTACAGCAAAAATATTTCGGATACATCCTATACTTTCCAGCATTCGAAGAAATAAGGCGCTCCCAAGATGTGAGAGATATGGTAGCTAAGTATGATGAGTTTAGAAAAAATCACCCTGACTTCAATCTAAAAGAGGCAAAGAAGAAAAACGAGATTATAGCCGAGCTAGAAAGATGGGAGAACGAACATCCAGATAGATGCGAGGAAACACAATCCGAGCACCAGTTCTTCGGGTTTAAAGAAGTGGGTGGAGGCAAAATCGACAAATATCTCAAATTCTTATTTGTACCAGCAGTCAAAGACCCCGCTAAGGAAGCGGATGAGGAGGGTAAAGGCTGGTTCAGCGAACTCGTAGACACACTCATCCGCTCACAGATTACAAACAACCCAGAACTGCGCAAACTTAACGACAAAGTTAAGAAGGAATACAAGGAGAAACTAAACACACTCGAAGTTCACAAGTTACAGAACTCTATTAACCAGACCCTACCCCACTACGCGCCGAACACGAGCGTCAAATTAAAGTGGAACACCGATGAGTTCGACCCACTCACCACTTTAAGCCTAAAGGTCAGCTTAGTTGAAGATGGCTACGAAACAGACCTAATCCAGGCTGGCCACGGAGCGCAAAGAGCATTCCTTATGACTCTGTCACAATCCCTGGGCGATGTGCTTACAGAGGGGGATAAAACCCTAATCCTAGGGATAGAGGAACCCGAACTATACCAGCATCCAACCCGGCTACGCCACATAGCCCGAAACCTGTACGCATCATCCACCATGGCAAATCAAAACAGCAGACTACAGTTAATCCTCGTGACACACTCACCATACTTTATCACGGTTGAAGCCCTAGACACCCTAAGAAGATTCCGCAAAAGCTCTGGAGAAATACACGTAGCTGAAATGAGCCTCGAAGACATAGTAAAACAGCTGTGCGACGCCCACCAAGACCCCAATTATTTTACAATTGAGGCGCTAAGAGCAAAGCTAAGGACAATTATGACTCCATGGATAAGTGAAGGCTTCTTCGCTAGCGGCGTGGTACTCGTCGAGGGAGAAGAAGACAAAGCATTCATCCAGTGCTACGCCGAGGCAAAAAAAGAAAGCCTAGAAAAACACGACATAGCCGTAATCCCATGCTCCGGCAAAACCAACCTAGACAAATACTTGCTCATATTCAAAAAACTCGAAATACCCACATATGTTATCTGGGACAACGATCAAGAGAATAAGCCCCAAAACAAGTGGAACGACGTTCTACTCAGACTAAACAATGCAAATGTGGGCAACTACAAGACCCAAATAAAGGAAAACTACGCATGCTTCGAAAACAATTTCGGCTCCGAGGTCAAAGAGAGAGTGAATCAACGCAGAGGCCAACAACATTACGAACAAACCATGAATAAACAAGCGATGAGCCTAGGTATTACTGGAACAGCGGAAAAGAATCCAGAAGTGATATGCGCCACACTAAAAGAAATAGTAAACGGATCCGGCATACCCATCCTCGACGAACTACTAAGAAGAATAGCCGGTATGAAAAAAGCTCTGTAGTTAACCCATGACAAAACAACGTCCTTCCAGCCCTTGGAAAGAGAATATTCCGTGCATCAAACACCAAACTATGATTCCTCCAAGACACCCAATAGATTCGTCAGTTAACTAGTGTTCATCAGCTCATAATTCACCTTGATGTAAATGTTTAAGAAATATTTTGGCTATTCACCAACCAATTATTTGTGTGTCGATTATTCATGCATCGTTCCTGTTATAAGCCCAACAAAGATGTATCACTTTAACTACTCATAGTGTATGAATAAAAGCTTCCAGCTGGAACCGCAAACTAGCCATCCTTTAAGCGAACAAAACTAGCTACAAACGCAAACCATAAGTGCTGCTGATATGCCAAGTGGGAATGAGTAGAAGTATGATAATAGTAACTGGCTCGAGTGGTTTCATCGGCGATCGAATTATAAAGAAACTCAACAAAAGCGATGTGATAGGGATAGATTTGAATGCTCCATTAACTCAGTCCTATCGCCACATACAAACGGATATATCCGATACTTCGTCAGTGGCTCATCTAGAGTTTGATAGTGGAGTAGACGCAATAGTCCATTGTGCGGCTATAATTTCCCCCCTGAAGTGTCAAGCGGATCCGCACAACGCTGTTAAGACAAACGTGCTTGGAACAATAAACATGCTAGAGCTCGCAAGGGGACTCGACGTTTCAAAGTTCATCTATATGAGCACTGGTGGCATCTATAAGAATAGTAATCCCACCGATATAGTAAATGAGTCGTGGCCCATCGAGCCCCGAGGTATATATGGTATCTCGAAGTTCGCCGCTGAATCCATAGTACGCGATTACGCATTCAATTACTCCATTCCAAGCGTTGCCCTCCGCATCACCGCCCCCTATGGGCCCGGAATGGTTAGACTCAACTCACTTGACAGGATCCCAGACGCCATAAGCAGACATACGCTAATATTCGCTATCCGATGTGTACGGGGCAGCGACATCGTGATGCCAATAGGGGGAGAACACACAGTGAATTATACCTACGTCGACGATATAGTTGCAGGTGTAAAATGCGCCCTCGACGCCCAACTAAGCGGCTTTGAAGCGTTTAACATAACAGGAGGTAAAAACTATTCTATATTGGAGCTCGGTGAGGCTGTCAAGTCCCTCTGTCCAGGGTTAAAGGTAAACATCGGTAGAGGTGACCTCACAAACGGATTCAACGAGAGTGACCCCATGTTATCAAGGCTCAGTATCAAGCAGGGTTTATTCGACATTTCCAAGGCAAGAGAAAAGCTCGGATACAAACCCATCTTCGACCTAAAAAGCGGTATGGAAAGACTAATAGAATATTTAAGAGGAAACCAAGACGTCTAGCCTACAATGGCATTCTTGAAGTCAGAAGTATGGATGTTGAGCCATGAGTGGAAATTTACAATTTAAATGACTAGTTTTGCCGTTTTTCCTCAACACTCTTTCTCTCAAGGATATCAGAGTAGTAAATCGACTCCGTTTCGGGCAGCGTCTCGAGTTTTGCGCCATCCTTCATAAAGAATATAGCTATAGCTGACACAACACAGGCGGCTATCATGTAGAATGATGGTGAAAGCGGGTTCTTCGTCGCCGAGATAAGCGCTATCGCGATCGCCCCCGCGAAACCCCCAGAGTAAGCGGTTGATATATTATATGGCACGAAGCCTGAATACCTATCATTTGTAGGGAAACTCTCAGCGATAAACGCATTAATCGTACCATTATAGTTAGAAAGCACTATCTGAAGAACTATGATGCCGATAACGGCATATAAGAACACACCCGTGGATATAAGGTAGAATAAGGGATAAGACAACGCTGCACCTCCAATAGAGGCTATTAAGAAGTGGGTTTTCCTATCACGCCTCTTATCGCTGATATACGCCCACACAGGAATCAGAATAATAGTGACCACCGAGCCTATGGCTACAAGAAGGAAGCCGTCGATGGAGGGAAGCTTCGACTCCTTAATCACATACGTGGGAAGATAGACAAGCACGGTATAAAAGGTCACCGGAGTGAACAGCATCCCCACAAGCTGCAAAACCATCGCCTTCTTCTCCTTAATGAAGACCTTAGCTATAGGCAGCCGAACAATCTCCTTCTTTTTCTCAACGATTTCAAATGGTTCGGTCTCTGGGAGGCTCCTACGCAGATAGAAAATAAGAGGGATGAGTACGATACCCCCCACAATGAATGGAAGACGCCAACCTATGTTCTCAACGAATGTCTTAGGGAAGAATGAAGTAATATAAAGACCAACTAAGTCCCCGATAAGAACCGAGGCAAGAATGAATATCTGCTGAAACGACGAGTAAAAAGCACGCCTATTAGAGCCACCCAACTCCACAAGATAAGACCCAACTCCACCCCACTCCCCACCAGCAGAAAACCCCTGAAAAACCCTCAACAAAGTCATAAGAATAGGCGCCGCCACCCCTATCTCAACATAAGGAGGCACAACCCCTGTCAACAGCGTAGCCAAACCCATAATCCAGAACGTTATCAGCAACGAATGTTTCCTCCCCCTCTTATCACCCAAATGCGCAAAGTAAATACTACCAAGAGGTCTAAACGCCAATCCAATCCCATACGCAAGAAACGTCAATAACAAAGCACTAGCACTGCCCGAAAATATAACATTAGAAATCGTTGTTGCGAAGTACGCATACACACCGTAATCAAACCACTCCAAAACGTGCCCAATAGAAGCAGCCGTGATGATGCGAGGAACCCCAGGCTTAGTTCCCATACCTCCGATAAACACTAGAAGCATTTATATCTTTCGATATAAGCAGAATAAAATCCACCAATTAACCCATAAAAACAATATCGTAGAGATTATCTGATATTCAGTCCACATTGTCCAGAAACAGAGCCACCCGTATAAAGCTACAATAACCAGGTTAAGACGGTAGATCCAAATGATTGAACACGTAGTAGGCTACAAGGGAGCCCGCCGCCTCAAGCTTGACTCTGGGCCTATCTTGAATAGGAGTAAATATAGTATGGACTCGAAGGGGGCTATACGGGGTTGAGGGGACTGTAAAGCCGAGTCTGAAGCTGAAGCTTAGGTGAGGGTAGATAGATGAAGGCTTGCGCACCCCGCTGAACCCACCATGTATGGGTGTGTGTCTCGATCGGTTGACTGGCAGGGGAGGGGGTGAAGTCGAACGAGAATGACAGGGCTCGATGACCCCGTGAATGGTACTACCCGCATAGTAGCGAAGAGCAAACTCTGCTCACATGACGAGTATACGGCAGCATGTCTGTTTGCCGCTATATAGGGGCGAAATTCCATCCACTAATACTACACAGCCAGATTCCAACGGTTTCTAACATCTACCCACCACGTTTACACCGCCAATAGAATAACGAGTGTGCATTCTACCACCCAACACAACGTGTATCAAAGAAGCCGCAAAACCAAACAGCTACAACCTCCCCGCGCTACATAAACGCATAACAAGTCAACTAAACCCATCACATCCCCAAGCATTACCCAGATAGGCCAACACAGTAAGCTCTTCATTAAGACTAGTACCCCATAACACACAGTGTGATTTAACAAATCACATAAGCAAAATAGCGTTAGCAAAAAGCTCGTACAGGAGTGCATTATAATGAACAGGGAAACACCACTACCTCCTTTGCACAGTGGGCTCCGGTGGAACAGGCTTCTTAACCCTTAACTGACCCACCTTTAACAGACTCTCGCTATATCTAGTGACCTCCTCAACCGTAGTCCACCAAACTCGTGGAAACTTCCTAATATATCTTATCAATGCCTCAATAGTCTGCATGTACACCCACCTCCCACTGATAAACGGGTGCAGAGTGAGCACATAGCACCCTGAATGCTCATAGTACCCCTTAAACTCCCTCTCCCAGATCTTAAGCGTAGTATCTGGATCCGATATCGGCTTATCTCTGTTGGCGCGGGTGTGCAGCCAATACTCAGCGTCATCCAGTATCCACTGAATAGGTATCTCTATAAGGTGTCCAGAATCCGTCTCCAACGCGTACGGAACCTCATCATCCATGAGACTCGAATCAGATATTATCCCATGCTTAATCAGTAAGTCAGGAGTCCACCTATTCAACTCCCATGAAGGCGCACGGTAAAGAATGGGTTCCCTACCCAACAAATTCGATAACGATCTTTTAGCTCTAACGATCACGTCTTCCTCCTGCTCCCTTGTCAACGTGTCCATCGACTCATGCAGATAGCCATGCAACCCAACCGGATACTTCCGCTCAACAATTTCCCTTACAACACTAACATACCTATCAGCAATATATCCAGGCACATAGAATGTGGCCGGTAACTCATACTTCTCAAGCAAAGAAAGAATCTTCCACACCCCAACCTCAGGGCCATAAGACCGCTGATGCAATTCACCCAACTGATTACGCGACCTCTCAGCCTGACGCGAGTAAAGCGCGGATTCCCCATCAACATCCCACGTCAAGCAGACAGCCACCCGCTGCCCATCAGGCCATACCACTCCACTACTTCTCATACCGTAACACCCTCCCAGACTTTCGTATTTAAGATTTTTTATAGCGTATGCAGTGCTGAATAATTACCGCTGATTAAGCTATTCACGTAAATTGTTCCGGCTGACCAGTCAGCACCGCCGTATTTATTAAGCCAAATCATGTAATTTATTCAACACAGCAAATAACCCGCACAATATCCTCTGAACCCCCCTAAGAGGCTCCTAGACACCTCCACCACACCCCAAAACTCACCGCGTGCGTCGCAATAGGAAAAAAAGAACGTTACACACCCCACCCACACTAGGACAACCCAGACCTCAACACCTCCTACACTACACCCCAAAGCTCAACGCCGAGACAGCACACACCTACGAAGACATGAGTGTAAAGCCCAACTCAAAGCATCCATTGATGTAAAGACACCGAAATCGCTTCGAATAGACGTACAGCACGGTTAAGCCCGCACTGTGCAGGTGGCAGTAAGCATCTTGGGCCCCACCGAACCCAGCTACAAAAACAACGGATCCGCCAAGGTAGAGCCAGTCGCCTTAGAATTCCAGTGAGGTGTAATGCGAATACTTCTCGTCACAACCTCAAAGCACAGTTCAGATACCTTATAATAAGGACATGCAGCCAAACGAACTGATATCCACGGCGGGGTTCGAAGTAATCTTCATGGACGTCGGTTCAAAGCTGGGTGAGTCCCGCTTGGGCGGCCTACTCGTTGCAGAGTATCTCGAGCACGGCCACCGCGCCCTTGAGCTTCGGGGGTGTGAATCTGCGCACCACCTCCACGTCAGCCCTCCTCACGAGGCCTAGGAGGCGGTAGAGTACGGGTAGGGTGAGCACGCCGAGAGGCCAAGCCCAAGTCAAACCGAGTAGGGTGATGGGTGAGAGCGCAGCGATGAGCCTCTCAACACGTGTAGAGGGCACGGCGTGAAGCCTCCACGCGAAGAAGAGTGTGAGCGCGGACACCGCGAAGTCTGTGGACGCCTGCGCAAGCGCCGCCCCAAGAATCCCAAGACGCGGAATCAAGAGGAGGGAGAACACTACATCGGTGAGCGCACCCACAAGCGCCACCACGAGGAAGGGCCTATAGTTAGCCCCAGTCACAAGGAAGAAGCCCGCCGAGGAGAACACGAAGGTCACAGTCACCGAGACAAGGAGGATACGAAGAGGCAGGGCTCCAACCCCATAAGCCGGGAAAAAGCGTGTGAGGAAGAGTGGTCCGACACCCGCACCCACCAACGCAAGCAGGAAGCCGAACAGGGAGAGCAGCCTGAACACCGAGCCACCCATCTCCCCAACAGGCACACCCCGCCCATAGTGGTAAGAGGAAGAGGGAATCAGCGCGGATTGAAGGCTACCCAAAAGAAGAGAGGGCACACCCCCAATCAGAGCCACAAGCTGGTAGATCCCCAAGTAGTAGGAGCCCAGAAGATAAACCACGAGAAGACGGTCGCCTTGCCCTGCGATAAAAGAGGTGATACCCGAAAAGTAGAGTGGTAAACCCGTAAAAACCAAGCGGCGAATCAAGCCGAGGTCAAAAGAGTAGTGGATACCAAGCCTACGCAAAACGATTTCCCCCCAAACTGTTCTCACCAAAGCGCCGAGCGTCCAAAACAGGATAAGGTAGCGCAAGCCGTAAAACACGCCGAGCGTGGAAAGACCCCAGCGCGTCACAGAAAAGACGGCGTACATGGAGTTCACTTCGGTAAATCGGCCTAAACCCGAAAGAATTGAAGATTGGTAGTTGAAGTAGATGTAGAGGATGTAGTAGGGAATGCTCAGCCACAGGTAGCGTGGAAAGAGGAGGATGAATAAGGTGAAGGGTGATGCGAGCAAACCCGAAACAAGAAGTGAACCTGAAAGTTTTTGAGTCTGAGAGTTTCCGCTACCAAGCGAGTAGCCAAGCTCACGGTTCACAACCTGTCCAGGGATAAGTGTGAGCGCGACGCTAGAACCCAATTCCAAAAGCTGAAGGAGAGCAACCCTACCCACGAAAACTGGAGACGCAAAGTGCGCCGCAAAGGGAAAGAAGAAGAGTGCGAGGATAGCGTTCAGAAGCGTTGTGAACAAGAACTTTGCTGAACCAGTGAGCGGGTTCATCTTTCACCACTAGAGACCCCGTCCGTAAGGGGGGGAGTTAACTATAAATACGAATTTAAGATTAAAAAGATTTGGGATGTTCCCTGAAAGCAGAAGTTAAAGTAGCAGTACAGGGGAAGATTCTCCACCCTAACAAAGAGAAGAGACACAAACTAAACGTCGTTTTAGAGAAGTATCTAAAAGCTGTGAAATTCTTCGCTTCCTTCGGGATCAAGGATAAAACCCTTCTCCAACAGAAAGCATATAAAGAGGCGAGAAGAAGGTTCGGTCTGTCTTCCACTCTCACGCAGACTGCTAGGGATAAGGCTGTAGAACTGGTTAAGGCAAACGAGGGAAGAGAATTCCACGTACGCCAAGCATCAATACGGGTGAACTACCGTGCTTTCAAGCTCGTGAAGAGGGACACTAAGCTAACACCTTATTGGTTGTACCTCCAGTTAGACGGTGATGGTGCGTGGTACCCAGTACAGTTCGGAGAAACACAAAGACAGATGATAAACGATGCCCTATCCGAGAATAGTGAATGGTCTTTACAACAAGTTGAACTCGTAAGGAGAGACGGAGAGTGATACTCCTACTTCACTCTTGAAAAACCCTTCAGGGATTATGAACCACAAACACCCATAGGAATAGATTTGGGTGAAAGGAACCTAGCCACAGTAGTAGCACTGGTTAACGGTAAACCGACAAAGGGTACCTTCTTCAAAGGGTCGAAAATTAAGGAAGTTAGACATAAGTACTTCAACATCAGGAAGAAACTACAGGAGAAGAAAAGGTTGGACGTGGTTAGGAGGCTGAGCGACAAAGAGAGGAGGATCGTAAACCACGAGCTTCACATTATCTCCAAGAAGATTGTGGAGTACGCTAAACAGTTCCCTGCACCAGTGATAGTGATGGAGAAGCTCACAGGTATTAGAGAAAACTTCGAGAAGGGTAAGAAACTTAACAGGAGGTTCCACTCCTTACCCTTCAGGAAGCTACAGAAGATGGTGGAGTACAAGGCTAAGTTGGAGGGTATTAAGGTCAGATATATTAATCCTAAGGATACATCAAAAACATGCCACAGGTGTGGGTATGTTACCCACGTTGAAGGAAGGGAGCTGAGGTGTCCTAAGTGCGGCCTCAAGTACAACCGTGACTTGAATCAGTGAACATAGCCCGTGCCTTAACGAGAGACACGGGTCGGGGGTAAGTAAACACCCTGAAGGGGAGATGAAGGTGCGTCGTGAAGCCCGCTGGAAACCCCAAAGCCCCGTCCGTGAGGGCGGGGTAGTTTACTTAGCAAGCATTACGCTTATTTTAAAGACAAAGAAATTCAAATTTGTTTTGTTGCGGTTTACTCGTTGTACACGCTTTTTGTGGCTTCCGTTTTTGGTATAATAGAAACGCTTGTGACAATTGTCGAAAATATCGTCGGAGGTTTATTAATTGTGAAATTTACAAAACCGTTTAAACGATGACTACAAATTAAAAAACTACAACCTGTTTTTGATGAAAGCCACAAGCTCGGTGTGGTAAAACGCAATAACGCGTGAAATCAACTTATCCAAGTTCCTTGCGTCTGATACAAGCATCATTGTTTCCCAAGCGTTCACTTCGGAATAAAGCTCGCGCGCCCTGTAAGCCATAAAAACTCCAATCAAAGTGTAACCCGAGATCAAACTCAAAATCAAAATATGGTGACCAAAAAACCAAGTGGAAAGCGCTGTAATAACACCAATCACACATGCCAAAGCGCTTGAAGCGTTAGAGTGATAAAACAGCCAGAGCCTTCTAGACCTTGCTAAATGGTCCTTTGGTGAGTTTTCGTAAACCCACGCCTCCCATGCGTAGTAAGCCAAAAGCAAAAGCAACTTTTTTAGTTTGTCGGCTTTTTGATATTTTAGTAAGTCTTTTTTTATTACAGAGATTTCATCGCTCCTTATTTCAAGCCCTGCTGGGCGTGTGAGAAAATATCTTGATTCTATCGAAATTTCACTATTTCCTTTTTCTAGAAGTTGTTTGAGTCTATCTCTGATTAAAACCAAATTATAGCGACTTTCTCTGCAGTAACCATTTTCGTTGTAACCAGTAAGAGTAAAGAAAAACAGCCAAAACTGGTACACTATGTAACCTAGAGGAACTACCACAAGTGCCAAACCGATTGTGATGTAAGGAAAGAATTGTGGTCTAATAACAAACACTAAGTAAGCCAAAGAAAGAGAGAAAAGAGTTCCAGGAACGGAATATCTCAACGCAATCTCCAAGTCTGAGCCGTAACCAGCTCCTGAAGCCATAAAGCGTAGAAAATGCGGATTATTATAAGATTAGAGTTGCGGTTTCTAGAGTCAAGCCTTTTTCGTGAGCTGTGCTACTCAGTGAGCGTGGAACTGTTACACGCAATAAGAAAAGGGTTTGCAAATAGCGGTTTTGCTCTGCGCTAAGTTCATAACTCTTTATGGCGTTTTTTACCATAAAGCTTTGAAGTAGAGGGTTTCACTCTACGTAGGTATACGTAGGTACGTATCATTGTATCTGTCGTACGCGTAGAGCTTGGGCTTCACAGCATCATGCAGACCCCTCACGAGTTCATTGGGGTCACTCCGCTTTCCCCCTGTCAGCACGCACCCACCCAAGAGAGAAGGTAGAACCACCGTGTCCCACCACTCCCTTTGGGAAGCGCCCTCCATCCTCAGTTGGATGCTCTTCCTTCCACCAACCCACTTTACAATGTATCCGAAGCTCATCCTCATGTACAGGTTTATTGCGGCGTTGAGTTGCCTATTAATACGGAGCGGGCACCCACCGCACACGAAAACCGCTCCATTCAGGTCTTTGTTCTCCCACCCACACCTAGAGCAGTAGGAGGAGGAACCATAAGGGTCTAGCTCCTTTACTCTGGCTTCACCCATCTTCTCTACGAGTATCCTTGCGATTGAGCGCCAATCACTCCTCGAAATCCTGCGGTTCCAGATACGCGAGTGTGTGAACATCCCCTGCTTTTTGAGCTCTTCGAGGCCCACCGGGCCGCACAGTGATTGAATGACACGCGCGATTTCGAGCTGGTGCTTTCTCGCGCAGTTCCTCTCCCTTTTCGAGTACTTTGAAAGAACCTTCCTAGCCTTCTTTGACTTTGAAGCCTTCCTCTGCACACTTCTTCTTTTTTCAAATGATGAGATGTGCACCGATGCCAACTTCTTAGTGTCTATCCTCACCCACCCTGTTTCTGGTGAGTAGCCATCGAGGGAAAGCAAATTGAAGTCCCACGCGACCGATGGCTTCTCATTCTGAGTGTCTTCGTAGTGCACGGGTAGGTGCACCTTTTCAAGCGTGATTACGGGTTCACCCAGCCCAGCCGAGGAGACCTCCCCAGGTAGAGGAAAGTACCTCTTCGAGAGGTCGAGGTACACATATTCACCCGGTTTAACTGTGAGCCTGAGTTTTTCACCTTCAAGCTTTATGAGTGTCTGCTTGGCTCTGGCGAAGAGTCTTTTGGCGGTGGGCCTTCTCCGTCTCCTGTCTCCTTTAACATAGTTTTTCCTCCAAGACTTGAGTATTGAGTAGGCTGTTTTTATGGCTGAGTCCACCCAATGGGCCGCGTAGGGCCACTCTTGGAGTAGGCTGTCCCTGAGCTTCTTCTTGTACTTCCCGCTGTGGATGTCAACCTTATACTTGGGTAGGAGCCTCCACTGCTTCTTTCCATTAACCTTCCTCTTTTCCCACTCTATGTTGTCCCAAAGCTCTTCAAGTATTTGGTTTACAGCGTCTCTGTATGCTCGTAGCAGTGGTTCGAGCTCCTCTCCACACTCGTGTTGGAGCGAATAGCTCCTTAGCACCTCGAACAGCCTCCCTGTGTTCGCGGCCTCTTGAGGGCGTACACCCGCTCACACACCCACAGGTACATTTCGTAAACCTATATAAACCTCCACACACCGAAACTGCTGACAACGGCGCAAAGAGTGTCCCCTTGAGGTCGATGTTATTGTAGAACACTCTCGTCCTATCTTTGAGGTAGCCCCGAATCGCTCAATGGAGCTACGCAACCCGAAGGTCTGGTGAACGCGGTTGTGGAAGCCCGCCCGGACAACGGAGTCACGCTACCACGGGTCCCCATCCATCCGTGAGGATCACGGGGTCACCCACGTAGACATCTTCTTCTCAGTGTGCGTAGGAATCTGAGAGCATTACCTACGGTTCCGGTTTGTGCGATACCGAACCAGATTGGTTGTCGAGTATAGGCGTCCACAGCAGCCCATACTACTAGGAAGCGCACTGATTCATTCCTCGTCTTATTACTGCAAACTCTATTGAACTGTTCCGAAGGTTATATCCAAACTAACTCTAGGCTTAGATTCATCTGAGTTGTTAAACGATAGAAAGGAGGTACGCGTAGCCAAAGTAGGCGCGGTGGTAAGACACCTAGAGGTCGATCACTTTAAAGCGTTAACCCATGTTAGCCTCGATTTTAAACTATTTACCCTGATTGTGGGTCGTAAAAACGTGGGTAAAACCTCCCTACTCGACGCTATATATCTCGGCGTGACTGGCCACATACCGCTTACACCTTCAATTGAACCCTACATCTTTTTAAAGGATCCTTCGGCTCTGATCAATAGGCGTTCGGCTACCAAGAAGGCGCGAATAAGGTGCACCGTCACCAAGCAAAATAGTGTGGAAGATGAAAGGATCATCGAACTATCAATAGCCACTAGGAGCGATTATCTGGCTCAACTCAAACAAGACTTGGCAGCAATCTTCACTGCTTTAAAAGAGAGGTTGAATTCTCGTATTCACAGAGGAGGTTTGAGGTCACCCAAGATGAGACACGGAAAGTCTCAAACCTAGACCGCAGCACCCTTGATAGGCTCATAGATAATCTACTCGAGGAGTTTGAAGCGAAGAAACCATCAGAAGTTACAAATGGCCACAGCGTAATACTAGAAACAAAGGACACAACCAAGTTTATCCCATCACCAGAGTATAGAAGGCTAAGAGACCTCCTCTGTCTCGAGTTAATCTCTAAAATAGTCGAACGCAGGCTTCCAACCCATCACTACTTTAGACTGTTCAGATTAAGGAAGGGGTTCCCAGAGTCGATTGAAGCTCCACGTGTCAAGTATATTCGAGACCTCCTTGAAGTGCTGGGTGAAATCACGCAGTCTGAGGAGAAAAGCATCAAGGCACACATCGTGCAGGAATGGCTTCTGGGACACAGGGTTATAAGGGGGCTTGAGAGGTTTGACTTCGATGGTCTAGTCTTTAGAGGCGAAGAGGGTCTCTACACGGTTCCGTTAGAACACATGGGCGACGGCTTTAAAGCTCTTGTCGCACTGGTTGCGACGCTGAATCCGGGAGACATTGTCCTATTAGAGGAACCCGAACTCCACATGCACCCCGGATACATACGTGAGTTGCTTGAGTATTTGGTATCCTTACTCCATGGACACCCACACACAGTTCTTTATAGTCACCCACTCACGCGACGTCGTGGGATGCCTGCTCGACGACCAAACACTCTCGGAAAAAACACGGGGTTCCTAGAAAAGGAATTCAACCTGACCCGCCTAACAAGCGTCAACACTCAGACCCTGAGCGATACCAACAATGACGAAGAGGCTCAGAGTGCACTCAACGGGTTGCTTTTAGACCTCCGCGGGATATAGGTTGAAGCCAGTCGCACTAGTAGAAGGAAAGAACGACCTTGAATTCTTCTATCACTACTTTAACCGCTGTGAACCACAAGGAAAAGTAAAAAAGTTTGAGAACACTCTGTGAAACCGATGGTATCCGGATAACCGTTTCCCGCGCTTGGATGCCACGCTCATCATCCCCTACGGACACCGTCGCCTTTTGCTTTATTAAGCAAAGCTCATGGGTCTTTAACTGCTTTTTCAAATTCGATAAAGCTTCTAACACTCATTTCCCTCAGAACGTTAAAATCAAGATGTGGAGCATATTTTGGAAGGTCTTTTTTCTCGTATCCCATTTTACCCCTTAAAACTTCAGATGGCTTATCTCCTGAGATTTTTAGTTTCATGCTAGCGATTATCCATTCTTCAGCCTCATAGCTAAAAACTACAATTTTCAACCTCTTTTCAACATCCTGTTCAGATCGAGCGCTTCTCTTTATTATTTTTAGCTGTTCTCTTTCCACTTCTTCAGGGTCCCTAGCATCAGCGTCTATACAAACAATCACGAGATCGGCGTTTGAAGCCGCAAAAATCCTCCCCCTTTTTGGGCTCCACGCTTGAGCAGAGTTGCAAAAAACCCTTACTTCCCTGTTAATCCTGTGGGCAACTTCTTTAAAGAAGTCGCACCCGTAAATATCTTCTGAAATTATTTGGATTGATTTCATATCTCGTCGCTCAGAGAACCGTAAAGCCACGACTCAGAGAGCGTTATCCCCCTTTCAGCAAGCTCAGCCTTCAACGCTTCTGGGTTCTCTGTTCTTCTGGCCTCGGTTGAACGCCCCCTTTTGTAAAGCAGTATTAGCTCTTCCGGCTTGGCTAGGTCTATAACTAGGGGAGAGTGAGTGGTCGCAAGCACCTTCGTCTCGGAAGCCCTGAAAGCGCTGATCACGTGCTCTATGAGCTTGAGGTGCATGTGATTCTCGAGCTCGTCCACGAGAAGGAGTGAGGGCTTCAGGTCTAGCAAATACAGCACGGCCATGGCCTTCAGGTATCCGTCAGGGATCCCCTGCGGCTCAACTTCAAGCCCGTCTTCAACCAACTTCATGAGAACCGTTTGGAACTCGGTGTTCTGAAACCGAAGCCTAATATTGAACCTGTCCAAGAAATAATCAAGAAAACCCTCAGGCTTCTTCTCCGGGCCAACACCAGAATACATTTCCTGAAGCACCGAAAAAAGCCCATAACCATCTATTCCAATAATGGAGCCAGGAACCGAGGGAGTCCTTGCCCGGTCTGAGCTGAATTTCAGAAGGTAAACGTCGCTGAAAAGCCTCCCGTAAAGCTCGACTAAAGCGTCTATCGACTGTTCATCAAGCTCAACCAGAACCTGCGGAGGCCCATTTAATAAACCCACGTTGGCCTGAAGCACCAGCCTCCATTTTCCTCTCTCCTCGTCAAAAACCTTCGCCGGATAGGCAAACAAGTTGAACACCGAATATCTCAGGTCTAGTATTTCGTAGCTGGAAACCTCTCTTTTATGTAGGTAGACCTTAAGCTCGCTTCCCATCCTCGTAATACGAAAAGATCCCCCATCCAGCCTTTCCTCAATGATTCTAAGCTTTTCTCCTGCACCATTAACCGCTAAGCTATAAGAAAAAGACTGGAGAACCCCCTCCCGGGTTTTAACTTCTCCGCTGACACCGAACTCAACGTTCCTACTTATATCGTGCATATAAACCATGTTCTTGTAACCCCACCAGTATGAAAAAGGGTATGGGGGATAGATCGACGGCCTGACAGTTGACTTCGCAAAAAGAAAAGCCTCAAAAAGGTTTGTCTTCCCCGAGCCATTTGGGCCAACAATCACGTTGAGCTTTTCAAGGCCTATCTCCACATTCTCTAAGCTTTTAAAGTTTTTTATCCTAACCCTTTTATAATCGATAGGCACAAATATAATTTCCATTTTCCTTTATAAGGTTTTCAAAACCACACAGTTGTAGAGCGCAGACCTCAAAGGTGTAAATATAACTAGAGAAAGGACAGGGGTGCGTGTGAGCACTTACAGGCTCAGAGCATACTCATCCAAAACCACTGCAAAGGCTTTGAAAACCCAGCTCCAAACAGTGTGCGAGCTCTACCGCACACGCTGAAAAAGAGGAACACAAGAAGACAAGCGGATAGCGAGTAAAAACGAAGCCAGACAAGCTTTAGACCTAAGAAGAAACAAGCTTGAATTACAAGCTCTACATACTCCAAGTCGAGCAACGAGCCGCAGAGTTTACCAACTCAAAGGTTACACGAGTTCCAAAAAAGTGCCGCACAAATACCCTACCAAGGTTTACCCACAGAGCGGTTGAGGGCCTTCTAACATAAGGCAGACGGGAAAGGATGGTCTTTGGATACCCGTGTGAGCGGTTTAAGAACCCAGCGCGAGCAAGCCATAACCACCCACCATAAAAATACTCGACACGAAGCTTCCTAAACCCCACAGAGAACAAACCAACAAAAAAGGAGAAAACAACACCACCCTAAGACAACACAGCTACACAGCCACCACTCAACCATAATATGTCCACTTAAAAGGCGGTGAGCAAAATCGATATTGGATGAGTCAGATTACACACCATCTTTGGTAAACCCAGTCACTCTTGCGTGATGGATTAGTGCTTCTAACTCTTGGTTTTTCTTTCCGAGACCCAAGGCGAGCTTGGCCCGTTTTGGCTCAAGGTGTGCTTCCTCATTCCATACTCCCCTTTTTGGCGTGTACCTTAAAGCCTGCACGCTATTCCAAGTCTTTATGCAACTGTGACCGATGCGTACGCTCGCCAGCGTTAACCTCTTAACCTCCAGTCTCAGCCGTACGAGCATTCTTTTGAAACCTCCTAGAAGCCTTGGGAACCCCATAAATCTTCACCTGTGCCTTGTAGCTTATTGTCCTTTTTGCCATACCTACGACAAAATTTATAGTGCCCGCAAGGGTGACCTAAAAGAGGATAAGAATGCACGGTCATTGAACTTGGATTTCAAGTTAAACCGCTAAATATATTTCCCAACTTCGTTACATTAGTCACTCTAAAGTCAGCGTTTGCAACAACAAGAAAAAGATAGAGGTCTTTTGTACTCGAAAAGATATTCAAGTCTCTTTCATAAAATTCGAAAGGGGTGATTAGGCAGTTCGAAATTCCCACAGAGGGTAACAGCTGTCTAATAAACCTTCTAACGTCATCACCGTTTCCGCTAACGATTTTTAGATCATTATACTTTTTCACCAGCTCTAAATACGCATTACAAAGCGACCTTTCACCTGCATTGCTAAGATTTACCACAGGTACATCAATAACTCTCATTTTACTCCTTAGGAAATCAAATCTATTTCTTAGCGTGCGAGAATAATGTACGTCCATTGCGTTCTTGTTTACCCAAACACTCACCTCTTTTATAACGACGTTTGTGGTTATAAGATCACAAAACACCTTAGAAAAACCACTCTCTTCAATAGTAATACCGCTTGTGGTCCATATTTTAATCAAATTTGAAAACACATCCGAATCAACCAGTCTTCCTCGCTTCCTTGACCTCGTTTAAAATAACCTCCTTTTGAGAGCTGTCTATCAACCCTTTCTTTTCAATTGCCTGAACATATCTTTCAGCAGACTTAAGAAAGCTTTCAAGTAATATCGACTTGGACACAAAATACTTTCTTATATTTTTTGGAATATACGGATTAAAGTAAATGTAGAACGCAAGTTCTGTGGGAGATAGTTTCGCTACAACCTCTTTAACTTCGTCTAATATTTGCTTGTCTTTCCTTTGAATATCAAAATTAAATTTTCCATACTTAACAGCTGCAGAAACTTGTTCGTATATTTCATCCACTTGCTCGCTGAAAGGCCCCATCTTGTATGGTTCGTAACCCATCATCGATATGATTTGCTGGAAATCAAAACCCTTTTTCTCTGCATAAAGCCAGAGAAACAGAAAGACCGCTTTCTGCACCTGAAGCTTATCGCTTATCCCGCTTTCCAAAAGCTCGTGCACAGCGGCCTCAACAATGTCTCCCAACGAAAAAATGTCCAAAGTTCTCATCGCGCAGTCGATTTTATATTCGTTTGCGATAATAAAAATTCTTGCTTTGGATTATCAGATAATCGCAACCGTTGAGGATTATGGGTACACTGGTATTTATCTAAAAAACCATATAGGCGTACAAAAACTAACACCAATACGAGCCCATAAAAAGGTTGGAGGTTATGGGGCATATATAACGGAAGCTCTACTACCGATAAAAAGGGATGAGTTTGAAGGTGAAGCGGGATATCAGAAATTCAATCTAAGGATCGAACAAAAGGTGAATTCAAGGGTCGGAAAAAACGATGTAAACAATATCACATTTTATGGTGACGCAGGCGTCGAACCTCTACAACTCGCAAAATTCGAAGATTTAGGGCTAATCACAGACTACGAAACTGTGTTTAACGACCACTTGATAGGAATGCCTTTTTCACTAAAGTATTATTCACAAGAAATGGTTGCAAACCCTGAAACCATCCTAGAGCAAGCTAAACGCGTCTATGAGACGGTATCGACAACCTACACAGCAAAGAACCTTCTGGGTTATGTGCCAGCGTATGTTTACCACAGGGAACTTGAAAAGTTCATTCAAATCTATCAAAACGGCCCAACAATACGAGAAAAAGGAGAAAGCTACAATGTTGTTTTACTTATGGTCGATTTTAAGAGAAGAAACCCAGACGCGTTAAAAAGACAACTCGCAATGCTCCTCAGGCTAAAAAACAGATATCTAAACGAAGGATTCTACCTCTTTTACTACGCCATGAATGTGGGTAGACCACGACTGAGCGAAAAGAAGAAATCCGCTTTAGCACTCGATTTTTTAACCACACTAATCGGTTTCGATGTGGTGGGTAGCTCTCACACAAGTATCCCCCAATCTAAAAGATACGGGTATACGAGGAAACCCGTGGAATTCAGCATCGACGATTTCTGCTACCACATAATAGAACAAAAAACCGATCAGAACACTTATGAAAAGATAAGAGCCAACAATTATCAAAAGCAATCCGAATTCCTACGGAACACCACACTACAACTGCAACGGAACCCATCAACACTCCAAGCCGAAATAGAAAAACGCCCCGAAGCAAACAAATTTATTAAGGAAATGCTAGGGTACACGCATTAAAACATGCGAAGCAGTGAAACAAAAAGCAACGGCGAATAAGCAAACCCTCTATCAAATATAAATTCGAGTAAAACGTCCAGCAAATCAAAAAACAAGCTTACTAGTTATTTGCTCAACTCACCTAATGACGCGTTCAACAAACAACCTAAAGCGGCCAAGGTCCATTTCGACTGAGCCCACCTGTTTAGCCTCATTCTCAGGCATCTTTGTCCTTATCCGCACCTGCAAAGACCCGGGGAGAACCAATGGATAATTAGAATCCCTTGTTGGAACGGCCTCCTGGTGTGATGTCCAAGATTTCAGCTACAATTGGTGGGCTAAAACCAATCATGCCATAAAACTCCCGAATGCTCCCATCAGACTCGAACGAAAGAAACTCGCAATTTAAGTGATTCAGAAACTCTATAGCTTTTCGACTACAGATAAAGCCCCTCAGTCCGCCCTTCTGAGACGCTCTATGAACGATTCGGGAAGGAGTAGCTCAATATCCTGCCCAATCACCTCTAAATTGTATGGAAAACATAATATTGTGGATGCTAAAGGAACCCACACTCCTCTTCCGTAAATAAGCGTAGTCGAGTACCACCTCGAAGACAAGGAGCGCCACGCGATAAAGCGATCACAGAGTCAAAACGAGGGATATGAACTAGAACTAATACACTATACATCTTTAGGGCAGAAAATAAAGATACTTAGAAGCATTGATCAGATAAAGAAGATGAGGCTACCACTAAAAGACTTATACACACTGAAAAAATTCAGGAACAGAGTGGCACACCCATCACACCGCAAGTCACTCATACGCGGCTATGGGGACCTAGACCAATACACACGTGCACTCAGAGCCATCCAAACCACTCACAAAATAATCGACAAGCCCACGTAATCCGAAAGCTCAACACTAGTACAGAGGTGAATCAGCCCAAAACCAACAAAAGCACAGTATTCACATGGAGCGCTGTTCAGTACGATCCTCATACGCCTAGAGGGGTAACCCCAACACAGATTGCGCGTCAAAGCTAAAAGTAGAAATACCAGCCAGAAAACTATGAGTTATGGGTAACGGTGTACGCACACTCTTCGATTACCATATGAGTAATTTCGTCATGTTCTCCTCGATCCTCCTCGCATCAACCGTGGCGTTGTTCACCTTAACTTCCCCCCACCAACTAACAACACTAAGTGCCCACCCCCCTACACACTGCACCTATACTACCCAATTATGTCGGGCATCCTGGCTGGTGCCTTCATTACGGCAAGCTACTACTGTGTTGTAAGGATACTGGGGGCATACTACCTAATCAACCACACTTTAAAACAAGAGGGATTATACGACAAGCACGTGCGTCTAACCGAGGAGTACGACCCCTTCTCCTTTAGCACCTCATTTAACTTCTTCGCAAAACACCGCAAAACAACCCTGTCCACAATAGGCTGCTTAATGCTTGGCGCATACACACTCTATGCAGCCACCACCTCAGACCCAGTAAAGCTGACGGCAACCATCGCCACCGAAGCCACTACACTAACACTCCTTGCGGCGACAAGAAGCTTCCTCAACCCACGAAGAGAACGATCTAAACAAAAGAAAACAACCACACCCTAAGACTCTACAATCAAACAACCATCACTTAACCACAATATCCCACCTCGAAAAGCTATGAGCAAAATCAAAGATAGTGTCTGAATAACCACTTCCTGTGCTTGGATACAACGCCGAAGAGGGCTAACACCCTATCAGACAGGGTGTGGAACATAGCCACAGCAGTCTACTATAAGGCTCAGGGTAAACCGTGGCGCCTAGCCACCGCGAGGCCCGGCGTCTGCTACGTGGGGTTAGTATACCATCGGAAGGACTACACTACGGAGTCGAGTACTGCCTGCTGCGCGGCGCAGATGTTCCTCGACACGGGTGACGGCGTAGTCATAAGAGGAAACTTCGGCCCATGGTACTCACCCCAAAGCAAACAGCTACACCTCAACCAGGAGGAGGCTAAAGACCTACTCACCAGGGTGCTCGAAACATACCGGGAACTACACGGGCAGACCCTCAGCGAGGTCTTCCTCCATTATAGGTCACGCATAAACGATGAGGAATACCGGGGATTCGCATCCGCTGTCCCACAGGGCGTCAAACTCGTAGCAATACAAATACGAGTGGACGGCGACTTCAAACTCTTCCGAGAAGGCAGATACCCCATCCCACGCGGAACACTCCTAAAACTCAACAACGAAACAGCCTACCTCTGGACAAATGGCTACAAACCCAAACTCAAAACATACGATGGAGCAGAGACACCTAAACCACTACGAATAGACATATCGTACGGCCAAGCAGACATCGTACAGGTGGCCAAAGACATCCTAGGACTCACCAAACTCAACTACAACAACGCCAAGCTCGCCAACACCCAACCAGTCACCATAGAGTTCTCAGAGGATGTCGGGGAAATACTCGTTGACAACCCCAAAACAGCCAACCCAAAAACACAGTTCAGATTCTACATCTAACGAGATGAAGAGAAAATACATAGTGGAACCCAAAACATGTGTGCAGGAAGCCAGCAACCAGTTGCACACCACAGCTCATCTACTCGTTGCAGAGTATCTCGAGCACGGCCACCGCGCCCTTGAGCTTCGGGGGTGTGAATCTGCGCACCACCTCCACGTCAGCCCTCCTCACGAGGCCTAGGAGGCGGTAGAGTACGGGTAGGGTGAGCACGCCGAGAGGCCAAGCCCAAGTCAAACCGAGTAGGGTGATGGGTGAGAGCGCAGCGATGAGCCTCTCAACACGTGTAGAGGGCACGGCGTGAAGCCTCCACGCGAAGAAGAGTGTGAGCGCGGACACCGCGAAGTCTGTGGACGCCTGCGCAAGCGCCGCCCCAAGAATCCCAAGACGCGGAATCAAGAGGAGGGAGAACACTACATCGGTGAGCGCACCCACAAGCGCCACCACGAGGAAGGGCCTATAGTTAGCCCCAGTCACAAGGAAGAAGCCCGCCGAGGAGAACACGAAGGTCACAGTCACCGAGACAAGGAGGATACGAAGAGGCAGGGCTCCAACCCCATAAGCCGGGAAAAAGCGTGTGAGGAAGAGTGGTCCGACACCCGCACCCACCAACGCAAGCAGGAAGCCGAACAGGGAGAGCAGCCTGAACACCGAGCCACCCATCTCCCCAACAGGCACACCCCGCCCATAGTGGTAAGAGGAAGAGGGAATCAGCGCGGATTGAAGGCTACCCAAAAGAAGAGAGGGCACACCCCCAATCAGAGCCACAAGCTGGTAGATCCCCAAGTAGTAGGAGCCCAGAAGATAAACCACGAGAAGACGGTCGCCTTGCCCTGCGATAAAAGAGGTGATACCCGAAAAGTAGAGTGGTAAACCCGTAAAAACCAAGCGGCGAATCAAGCCGAGGTCAAAAGAGTAGTGGATACCAAGCCTACGCAAAACGATTTCCCCCCAAACTGTTCTCATCAAAGCGCCGAGCGTCCAAAACAGGATTAAGGTAGCGCAAGCCGTAAAACACGCCGAGCGTGGAAAGACCCCAGCGCGTCACAGTAAAGACGGCGTACATGGAGTTCACTTCGGTAAATCGGCCTAAACCTGAAAGGATATAACCTTGATAGTTAAAGTAGATATAGAGGATGTAGTAGGGAATGCTCAGCCACAGGTAGCGTGGAAAGAGGAGGATGAATAAGGTGAAGGGTGATGCGAGCAAACCCGAAACAAGAACTGAACCTGAAAGCCTTTGAGTCTGAGAGTTTCCGCTACCAAGCGAGTAGCCAAGCTCACGGTTTACCACTTGTGAAGGGATAAGTGTGAGCGCGACGCTAGAACCCAATTCCAAAAGCTGAAGGAGAGCAACCCTGCCCACGAACGCTGGCGACGCAAAGTGCGCTGCGAAAAGAAAGAAGAAGAGTGCGAGGATAGCGTTCAGAAGCGTTGTGAACAAGAACTTTGCGGAACCAGTGAGCGGATTCATCAAAAACGGAAATAGGAACCTCTACTTAAGATTGAGCTGAGCGGTTTTAAAAGTTAATCGTGGATAAAAAGGATACTGTAAGGATACCGTGTGACCAGTTTATAAATCCGATAAACGACCAAGCTGTCTGGATAACCCTTATCGTGGCGGGCGCTACAGATTTGAATTGCCGAACGTGAAATCCGCCACCTATACACTTTAGGCATTCAACCTTTAAGAAAAAGTTTAAGCTTAAAGTATCGCGTCTTAACTCCTTTGAATATTCATAACTCAAACATTCTCAAAACTTAAGGCCGTTATTAAAATCGAGTGTTAAGGAACTAGGTAGAAGTATGATTGAACCGTGGTAACACTCGGTTATCGTGGTGAGTTGCGTTGAAGCGTGGTGGTAAACCCTTGTGGGCCATGGTTGATGGTATCTAGATTAAGGGAGTGATGAGCTTGGTACTCAGGTGCGGGAAACAGTTATCCGGATACTATCAAGCATGGTTGGCATAAATATTAATCAGTCTGAGCGACTTACGTGAACAACAAAACTTAGCCTTATTCGAAGACTCAGAAAAAGGTGCTTGGTTAATCCAGATTATCCTTATTATTCGTAAAGAACCGTGATACCACGATACTGTGGTTCGAACTTCTAAAACCACTGCACTATTTGGTCTAAGAAGCTAGTGATGGCACGCTCCACGATTGGCATAAAATCATGAGACACAATCTAACATTCGGCTTTTTTAATTTACTTAAAAATTAGAATCAAGATAGATATATTTTCATTCATCTATTTGTATATAATTAACCAATATTACTATAATAGTCAACTAAGTTATCAAGATCATTAGAAATATTCCTTGAGGGAATCCATTTTAAGATTTCTTTTGCTTTACCGATCCTGTCCGGATAAGCCTTAAGTGGTGGGCGCCACGGAGCTGAATTGGTGAACCACCGTGGAGCCCACAACGGATATCTTTACACTCTTCAGGGATTTAAATGTTTTTAAGAGGAATAAGAAGA